>Ga0207641_10000002_pt1 | contig 981004 bp, 997 predicted proteins | sample KBSSwiS62_FD_184306 | JGI IMG/M metagenome (GOLD analysis project Ga0207641, IMG submission 184306) | Switchgrass rhizosphere microbial communities from Kellogg Biological Station, Michigan, USA - KBS Switchgrass S6-2 (SPAdes) (version 2) | ecosystem: Host-associated > Plants > Roots >... | reverse complement strand
TCCCGTTCTTCTCGATCACCGGCACCGAAGACGCCGCGCGGGTCACGCCGAGCATCACGCCGAAGGACCGGGAGCGTCCGTTCCGCGCGATGTCGGCGGGCGAGAAATATCTGCTGGTGCTCGAAGGCGCAAATCACATGATGTTCAACGCCCAGGACGGACTGCGGGGGCCTGCGTCCACTGCCACGCCCCACATCCGCGACACCGTGATCGCGGCGACCACTCTGTTCTGGCGCGTGACGCTTCTCGGCGACGTCGAGGCGAAGCGGCGGCTCGACGCATTCGCCAGGACGCTTCCACCCGGCGACCGCTTCGAGGCACGTTGACCGGCGGCCTCGGCGATATTATCGCGGGGCGCGCCAGCGGCTTAACCGGGAAAAGCTCATCGACTCGGAGAAAGCGCCATCGAACTCCCATTCCGCCACTAGCCGCCCGGCCCACCACGTCAGCGTAGGTGGGGCGGCGTTAGAATAGAGAATGGTTTTGTTGAGCAATTACGCTTGGGGGATTCCTTGGGCGAATCGAGTGTTTTAGGGGCAGCGATGCCCAAGCCTGCCCCACCAAAATATCGCACGACGAACTGGAGCGCGTACAACGCGACGCTGAAGCGGCGTGGTTCTCTGGATATTTGGTTTGATCCGGAGATGCAGTGGCCGTCGGCGCCATGCGGGCGCCCTGGTCGTCCGGCCCGTTATTCGGACAGTGCGATCGAGCTGTGCCTGGCGCTAAAAGCGCTGTTCAGTCTGCCGCTGCGACAGGCGACGCACCTGTCCTCCCCGATCTGTTGGCGCAGATCCCAGCGGATGAGCAAATCAGGAGTGTCGGTGGGACGGCGCGTACGACACCAAAAAGCGCCATGCCGCGATCGCCGAACGCGATGCCGAGGCTGTCATTCCAGTTCGCCGCAACGGACGAACATGGAAGGAGGATGGCCCCGGCCCGGCTGCCCGCAATGAAACGCTCCGTGCGATCAAGCGGCTTGGACGCACCATCTGGAAGAAATGGGGCGGCTATCATCGCCGCAGCCTCGTCGAAACGAAAATGCACTGTTTCAAGCTGCTCGGTCAGCGCGTCATGGCGCGCACTTTCGATCGTTAGATAACCGAACTCAAAGTCCGTGCTGCAATCCTCAATAGCTTCTCGCAAATCGGTACACCCAACACCATCCGCGTTGCGTAGTAATATCAAATAAAGCCTGCATCAGACCCGTCAGGCGTTGTGCAACAAAGCCGTGGCGGTGGCATCACGCCGTCCGCCCGATTCTGATGATGATGGCGATTTCCTGTCGGCGGGGTGCGGGTTCGCGTTGGCGGCGGCGTCCGTTCGGTCATGCGGATAGGATTTCTCTTCAATCACGATCAGGTCCACCAGGTCGCACATAGCCTGCCGATCGCGTTGGCTATGGCGCGCGCAGGCCTCGATCTCGAGATCGTCGTCGCGACGACGAACAAAAGATTGTCAGCCGAGGTCATCAGGCTCGGAGGCGGAGAAATCGGGCGATCATTGAGGCTGGTCGAGCTAAGCTTGAACCATCCGGCAACGATCGGCTTAGCGTGTGCGCTTGAGTATCTCGTGCCCGCGACGAAGCTGCTGATCTATCGCGATAATCTGGATTTCTTCAGGTCGCTTGATGCCCTGATCGTCGCTGAAAAAACCTCATTGGTTCTGAAGACCCGCTATCACCTCGACGAACTGAAGATAATCCACACCCGGCATGGCGCAGGTGACCGCGCAATCGGCTTCGACAAGGCCAGCGCATTATTTGACCACGTCCTCGTGTCGGGCTCGAAGATCCGCGAGAGGCTGATCCGCGAAACGGGTTTGTCATCCGAGCGAATTTCCGTCGTCGGCTATCCCAAATTCGACGTGATCGATCCGCGTTCGGGCGTGCACCCCCTGTGCAACGACGGGCGGCCTGTCGTGCTCTACAATCCTCACGTCTCTCCGCACCTGTCATCCTGGTATCGCTGGGGCCGCCAGATCCTCGACTGGTTCGCCGAACATGACGAATATCACCTGATCTTCGCGCCGCATGTCATGCTGTTCGAGCGTCCGTTCGTGCTGACCATCGATCGGCTGCGCATCGACCGGCCCGGCCATATCGATGAGCGCTATCTGCGCGCTCCCAACATTCATATCGACCTGGGCAGCCGGGCATCGACGACGATGGCTTATACCAATCGGGCGGATATCTATCTCGGCGATGTGAGCAGCCAGGTCTATGAGTTCCTCCTGCGCCCGCGGCCGTGCCTGTTTTTGAACGCGCAGGGTGTGGATGGCGAGGGAGATCCGAACTTCACGCATTGGCGAACCGGTCCGATCGTCTCCGATCTCACAGGGTTTGGGGAAGCTCTGGAGCAAGCGCAGACCCTACACGCCGAGCTTTATCGACCGATTCAACAGCAGCTTTTCGATCATAGTTTCGACCTCACCGACGAACCTTCGTCGTGGCGTGCCGCCCGCGCGGTGGCCCAACTGGTCGGGTTGACGATGGGGCCTGCGCTGACGGACGGGCAGCGGGCTTATGGTTGAGGCCGCTGCAGGGCCGGGGCGGGGAATTGTTCGACGAATCTACGCCAATCTCGGTCTGCTCGTCGGAGGCAAGGCCGCTGCGGGACTGATCAGCCTCGCCTATATGATGATCGCTGCCCGCTCGCTCGGTCCAACCGATTACGGCGTGCTCATCCTCATGCACGGCTATGCGATGGCTGTGGGCGGGATTATCGAGTTTCCGGGATGGCACGCGATCGTTCGCTATGGCGCGCATGCGGTGGAGCAGAGCGACGAAGCGCGCCTAGTGCGGTTGCTCCGCTTCGCCGGTGGGATCGAGGCGGTCGGTGGCGTATGCTCGGTGGTCGCCGCGATCATATTGGCACCAATTATTGGTCCGCGGCTTGGCTGGTCTGCCACGGCGCAGGCCTTTGCGATCCCCTATTCGCTCGCCGTCCTCGCTTCGATCCGCGCAACGCCTGCTGGCTATCTCCAGCTGGCGGGTCGGTTTGACATGCTGGGAGCGCATAATGTCGTCGCGCCTGCGGTCCGCATGCTGGGTGCGGTTCTTGCGGCGCTCACGCACGCGGGACTTGTCGGTTTCCTTATAGCCTGGCTGGTCGCTGCGCTGGCCGAATGGATCGTGATGTGGGCGATGGGCTTCTGGGTGGCGCGGAAGAATTTGAAAGGCCACGCCATATTCGGTCGATCGAGAGGCGCGGTACAGGACAATCCCGGGATCTGGCGCTTCATGGTGGCAGCCAATGCGGATATTACCTTCACCGAGCTCTCGGGACGGATCGTGCCGCTGATCATTGGCTGGGTGATGGGGCCGGCTCCAGCCGGCCTTTACGCACTTGCCCAGCGCGCCGTGGTCGTTATCCAGCAGCCCGCGCAGATTTTAGGTCAGGCCGCCTACGCCGAATTCGCCCGCCTCGCCGCGAGCCGGGTTTCCGGCGCAGTGCTACGCAAGGCGCTTCGGCAATGCATCGTGACAGCCCTGCTGGTGGCGCTGCCGATTATGCTGCTCATGACATTTTTGAGCCGGCCGATTGCCATATTCATGGGCGGCGAGCGTTTCGCGGATGCCGCCGGATTGATAGGGTGCCTCGCCGCAGCGCGCCTGATCCTGATTATGGCCCCACCGATCAGTTCGGCGCTGGTGGCGCTAGGCAGGCCTGGATGGTCGGTGGGCGTAAATGTCGCCGTCCTGACAATCTGCCTGCCGTTTCTACCGGTGTTACTGTGGAATTTCGGCCTGCCGGGGGCGGGCATTCTGGCGGAAATGCAGGCAGCCGTGACGGCGTCGCTACTGTGCCTGCTGCTGTTGCGGGCGACGAGCGAAAGCAGGCCCATCAGTCGCACTGTCACGTAGATGACAATGCGGATCGCCTATGTGATCAATTCGCTGGAAGGCGGAGGCGCTTCCAGTCCAGTACCCGCGATAGCGAATCTTATCCGGACCGAGGGCGCGGAGGTCCGCATACTCGCCTTGACCCCTCGCGACCTCCTCGGCTTGCCGGCGATGCATGCAGCCGGCCTCGACGTCGTCGTGCGGAACGGCGAAGAACGGGATCATCTCGAGGCTTATCGGTGGCTCGATCGTGCAATAGCGGATTGGGAAGCTACCCATATCTGGACATCGCTGACCCGGGCGACGCTGATCGGCCAGATGGTCGGGCTTAGGCGGTTCAAGCCTGTCATCAGCTGGCAGCATGCCGCGTATCTCAAGCCTGCCAACCTACGGCTCCTGCGCGCAACTCAGAGGCTCTCGAAACTATGGATCGGTGACTCGGAATGTGTGACCGAACTGACGGCCGAGCGCCTACGGGTCGGTCCGGACCGATTGATGAGCTGGCCTATATTCTCCGTGGATCCGGCGGCTCTCCCTGCGGCGCCCTGGATAGCCGGCCAGCCCATCCGTGTCGGCAGCCTTGGGCGACTGCATCCCGTGAAAGGCTATGACATATTGCTGAACGCGCTAGCGATCCTCAAAGCGGCCGGTTTCCGCTCCGCGCCCTTCGAAATCATCATTGGTGGCGAGGGGCATGCGCGTCCTGCGCTTGAGGCCGCGATCAGGGGATATGGGCTCGACAACGTAAGCTTGCCGGGATTCGTCGAATCGCCGGGCCGGTTTCTGGCGGGAGTGCACCTTTACGTGCAGCCATCTCGGTCCGAGGGGTTCTGCATCGCTACGCACGAAGCGATGCAGGCCGGTATCGGTGTGGTCGCATCGGCGGTCGGCGAGATGCAGCATAGCGTGGATGTTCTGTGTGGCCTGACGGTGCCGCCTGAAAATCCCCAGGCGCTTGCCAATGCACTGGCGAAAGTCCTGCGCTATCCCGAAATGCTTGAGCAACTGGGCCAGGCGGCGAAGCGTCGCGTGCGTGCGCGCTTTGGGGCCGAGGCCTTCGCGCGGCGCGGCCGCGAGGTGCTGCAGAAAATCAACTCCTGGTGAAAAACTGGGTCGCATATCTCTTCATGTCGATCGCGAGGCCATTCCAGCTGCGATCGACGCGCTTGGCATCGATCAGGGTCACGTCGCCACATGCCGAAAGCGTGTGAAGGCCTTCATCGAACGGTGCGAAGTCGCGTCGCGGACCTATGATCGTCCAGGGATGGGCCTTGAAATTCGTGGGTGAGATCTGATCGATCCACAGCATCTGGATATTGCCGCCATAGGTTCGGGAGCAATCCTGCATGGGGGCGATCAGCACATTATTCAGCGCGAATGGCGTGCCCCCCGGCCTGGCGCTTGAGGGATCGACTCGCACGGGGTTGCCGGCATGACAACGCCAGGGACCCCGCAGCTTCTCGGCATAGGCCAAATGAAGCGTGCCGAGCTTGGATCGCTTGCTGCCGGCGACGGCATAGAACAGCCACCACAGGCCGTCATGGAAGACAGGGCTTGCATCTACCGGGATTCCGTCAAGCGCGATTGTCGTCGTTCGCTCCCAGCGAGCAGGAAATTGAGTCGCGCGATAGAGGTGCAAACCGCCTGAACGATGAGCTTCCGGCAGCATCCACGTGTCTCCCTCGGCCTCGAAGACGAAGGGGTATGAGAGATGCCAGGGCTCGGAGAGGCAGGTCCTGCGATCTAACAACTCGAACTGCCGGTTGAGGTGCAGCACTTCAATGTGCCCGCGACGGTCGCGATAATCGAACGCTTCCGCGAACAGATAGAGGCCCTCGTCCCGCCACAGGCCGAAAGGATCGGCCAGGAAGGTGAAGTCCTCGCGCGCCGGAACCCAGCCAATCGCATGCCCTGCCAGCCCATTTATGGCTATTTCAGCAAATGGCGCCGCAACAACGCCGACCCGCCAGATATCGGTTAGTCGCGGCATCGCTGGTCCTGACGAAGCGAACGGTGCCGAACAGTCAGATCGAATAGATCCAGGTAGTGGGTTGAAGCGCGCTCGATACGATGTTGATCGAGCAACTTCGCCAACATGCCTTGATCAGGTGGTGGCGCGTCGAGCATCTCCGCCATGCCATCGGCCAGGCTCATCGGATCCGACGCGACAATGCGACCGAAGGAGGGATGAGACAAGATTTCCCGCAACGCCGGCGAGCAATCTGTCGTCACGATGGCGCGCCCCGCAGCGAGCGCCTCGACCGCCACCGCGGGATAGCCTTCGAAATCCGAGCTGATCAGCAATAGTCTCGCCAGAGCTAGTGTCGGACGAATGTCAGCGACATGCCCGGCTAGCAAGATTCTTTCCGTAAGCCCCAGGCGATCGATCTCGCGTTGGAGGGACGCGCGTTGACGGCCTTCGCCGAGGATCATCAGGCTTGCGCGCGAATAGGGAGCGATTTGCGCGAATGCCCGTACGGCCAGGAGAAAATTCTTCTGGGCGACCAACCGGCCGATGCACACTATCATCGGCGGCGCGTTGGGCCTGGCGAGAATAGCCGCGTCTTCGTCGAGAATGGGTTCAGGGATCATGCTGATCCACGAGGTGCCGAGAACGTCTCTGGCTTCCTGATGCAGTGCATCCGACATCGCGATGAAGCCTTCGATGGACTTTGCGAAACTGCGGAGGATACGCTCGAATATCCATTGCCGAAGCGACCCTCTGCGGCGGCGGCGCAACGGGTTGCTGATCTTGCAGATGATTGGAGGACGAGCAGGACCAAGCCGCCGCCCAAGCAGGCTGGCGACAGGAAGGTGGAAATTGCCCGGAGCGAAGATGAGGTCGGGAGCCAGCCCCTCGATCGCGTGCGCGAAAGGCTTGGATAGCTGCACTCTCGAAAGGTGACTTCGGACGATCTCCGGCTCGCTTTGCACGACCGCGATCGCCGAAGAGACAAGCGCGCGCGCTGGACCTTTGTCGCTACCGCACATGATCGTGACGCGTCTGCCGGCCAGTACCCAACGGTTGGCCATGCGGATCGCGATCCGTTCGGTGCCGCCTGTCGAAAAATCATGCATCAGGATCACGATATGCGCCGCCGGAGCGGCGGGGGGATCAGCGTTCACGCGGCAATTCGCTTCTGTTTTTTCAAGCCTTCGTAGGTTGCGAACAGGCGCTCGAAATGCTGATCCATTGTGCCGACGCTTGCTGCCCGATCGACGGCCGCGCGCCTTGTTTCGGACCGGTCGCGATCGGCCATGCGCAATATGCCGCGGGCGGCGTCGTGCATGTCTCCGGGCCGATAGGTTTCGGATGTCGCGGGGGTCGCTAGATCAGCCGATCCGCCTTCTGCGGGAACAATCAGCGGCAAACCTGATGCGGCCGCTTCGGCAGCCACAAGGCCAAAGGTTTCGGCCTCGCAGCCGTGGATCAACGCGTCGGCGCTGGCCATTACACGAGCGAGCAATTGGCGGTCCATGATAGGAGCGAGGAACTGGATATGAGGGCTGGCGCCGACATGCCGGATAAGGCGCTCGCGATCGCGACCCTCGCCGATCAGGATCAGCCCCAATTTACGCGATATGCCGGCCCGCAGGCAGGCGTTAATCACCATCGGCCAGCGCTTTTCAGGGGCGTGCCGCCCGACGGCAAGAAGCAGCATCGCGTCTTCGTCGAGAGCGCAACGCGCGAGCAGGTCGCGCCGTAGGGCCTCATCGCGCAGCGATGGCGAGAATATGCCCTGATCAGTCCCCATCGTTATCGTCCTCACGGCAGGCAGGCCGCCACGCCGGAGGCGTCGGGACAGGCTGTCGTTCGCGCTCACCACAAGGTCGCAGCGGGAAGCCGCCCGACGCAAGTGATTCCAGAACCACTGGAACTGCCGGTCGATCGTCGGCCGGCCGGCGATGCCGCCGAACCAGCGATACGGATAGGCAGCCATTGGGTCCGCGTGCATGATGAGCGCGCGTGGTGCGTTGCCCCACCATCCGGCCACGATTGATGCCGTACGCCAGGGTGAAGACGCCTCGACGATGTCCGGCCGCTCAGAATCCAGCACGGCGTGCACCTGCCCGACATCAGCGAAATAGCGATAGCGTCGGTCGAGCGGTAGCGCGGGCGAGGCGACGTAAATGATCCGACCGCCTCCCTTTCGCTCTTCGGTGCCATCATGCTCGCCAGGCGCGACGATGACGATATCGTGGCCCAGGCGAGCACCCAGTCTCAGTTTATGCTCGACATATGTCCGCACGCCGCCACCGCGCGGTGCGTAAAAAGCGCAGACATCGACAATCTTCATGGTCTCTCCACTGGAAGCATGGCCAAACCGCGCCGATAGTTCATCCGGATGGCGATGCGGGTAATCTCCGCCCTGGTCACCGCGCTGGCCTGGCGGGCTTTGGGCTTGCTCCATCCGATGCGCGGGTTGCCGGCGAAGCCGATCCCGTCGCTGCTCAGGTTGAACTTTCGGTCGGAATTGCGATCGTGGAGCAGCGACAGGGCATAGCGGCCGGGGCGCGGCGCCCGGATGCACATGGTCACGGCTCCCGTCGATGGCGGTGTGATGACCACGCGGGCGAACGTCTTGCCGGCAGCGATCAGCAGATTGTCATCGGCAAGGAAGTCTGTGTCGTTGGCGGGGTAGAGCTCCAGGCGCAGGCTCCCCTGCCGGTCCTTGAGGCCCTCCACGAAGACATCGAAGCCCGGGCCGGCTTCGGCTGGCCGGCAAACGCCTTCCGCCACGCCCAGCATTGGGCTCGATGCCATGATCGTCGAGGCGGCCAAGGCGGTCAGGATCATGCAGCCTCCGCGGTTTCGATGAGATCTCGTGCCGCCAGAGCGGCTCCTATTACGAGATGCGCGGCGAGGACGAGCCCAGCGACCAGCGCGATCATCGCGCCGATCCGACTGTCCCCACCGACCAGAAGCATCGTCGTCGCGGCAAACACCAGATCTTTATTCGGCACGAAGGGAAGGCGGGTGACCAGCAGTTGCAGGGCGGCGAGCAGGACCCATGCCGACATCGAAACACCGGGCATCGCGCTGCGCCATATCAGCATCGAGAGAAAGGTCGTGGTGGTCAGCCGGGACATGTGGACCAGGAAAATGAAATGGAGATCATCGGCGGGCAGCGAAAAGATCCGCCTCTTCATCAGGCCGATTGCGATGGAGATCGCCAGAATAGCGGCCAGCGAACCAAGGAGTTCGCCATCCGAGACCGGAAGGTGGAGCCGCCTGAGGAATGGCCAGGCGGCGACCATCATCGCGAGCGTCGCGATATTACCGGAAAAGGCGGACAGGATGCTCACATCCTTGATCGCCCCAAAGGGTGTCGATGTCAGTTTCAGGCGCGCGCGTGCCCAACCGTAAAACGCGACTTCGCCGCTATATCCCAACAGGACCTCATTGCTGACCAGTTTCCGGAGCAGGGCGGCGAAGCCGGACGCGGGAACGTCCCAGAGCCGACGGTAGATGATCCACTCGGATGAAGGCAGCGCAAGATAATAGGCACTGAGCGCTAACCAGAATGCGGGAGCGGTCGGGATGCCACGGCCCAACCGCACGAAACCAAATTTGTGAAGCTGGCTTGCGATTGCGCCCAGCAGGGCGAACGATATCGCAGCCGAAAGCCATTTCTGCCATCGCCTGTCCGAAAGGCGCAGCGATGGAAGGCGCGATGATGCTGCGGCGGACTCTATCGACACTGTGAGGATGCTCCCGCTTGTCCTGTCGATCGGGCGACGGCACGGGGCAGACGGACCCGCATTGGGAGCGCCAGAATATTTTCGAGATCAGGGTGTCAGCAGGTCGCCATATCGCGAAGCAATGCGGTTGCGCATCAGCCGCCCCAACGTCGCGTCAATGCTTTCGAGCAACGCGGGCACACTCGCATCGCCGGGATGCACCGCGACCCGCACGACGTCTGCCGCGCTCAATGCATGCCGGGCCAGCGCAGCAAACATTCGAGAGCTGAGGATGCGGCACGGGCTTCTGCTCGCCCAGGTTATTACGGGGCCGCGCGCTAGAACGTGGCCGGTAGCGGGCACCCAGACCCGCATATGATCCTCGGCGATAGCGAAACCCGAGATCGCCAGGGCGGAGCGCGCACCAGTGCCATATAGCCAGGCAGGCGCGATAAAACCCGATGCAGGTGCGCCAATGATGTCTTCGATCAATGCTTTACCGCGCAGCATCCGCTCCAGTGCTGTGGCGTGATCCAGCCCGAGAAATTCGCCTTCGCGCGCCGTCGTATGCTTTGCCTTGAAGGCAGCTACGCCTCGATGCGTTGCAAAATCGCGGTGATACCAGCCATGGACGAAGACTTCGGCACCGGCATTGTGCCAATCCCGGACGCGTCCCTGAAAATATCGATCTCCGTCGATCGGCGCTTCGCCCCAATGATCGGGAACGACCAGCAGTGCGAAGCGTGGCCCACCGAGGTGATTCGAAAGCCGGTCGGCAAGCCTGTCGATTTTATCGGTAAAGCGCGGACTGACATCGTGGATCGATGCCAGCATTCCCTTCGGGGGTCTCCGATCAGAAACGGCCATCGATCCCGAACCGGATAGTTCTTGGCCGCTGCGGCGTAATCTGCCGGCCCAGCATTACCCCGAACGGGTTGCCCAGCGAAAAGCGGTTGTCATGGGAGTCGAACAGGTTTGTCGCATCGATACTCACGCCAATGCGATCGGAGCCGATCCGGAAGCCGAGCGACGTATCTGTATACCCGCCCTGCAGCAGGTCCAGGCCGGTCCCGACACCGAGCTTCGAATGACCGAAATACCGGGCCGAGCCATCGATCGAAAGGTTCAGCCCGCCGCGCAAGAATGTCCGGTAGTTGAAGGCTGCACGTCCGCCAACGCGGGCGACATCCGGGAGCTCGGCATGGCGAAACGCCGTGAAGCCCTGATCTGGCCTGGTGAGGTCGCTGTCGTTGAGGAAAAGACTCGCCTCCAGTGAGAGTCCTATTGTTGGTCGCCATCCGGCTTTCGCCTCCATGCCAAGCGTGCGGCCGTTGCCTATGTTGGCGGTGTAGGGCAGGCCACTGGAATCGACCAGATCCGCCTGGATATGCTCCCAATGCGCGAAGGTGAAACCAACCGCGCCACTCAGGGTGTCGACCGTGGGATCTCCGAAACGCGCCCCGGCCTCGAATGTGGCGATACTGTCGCCGCGAAAGCGCTGCGACGTCACGCCAGAGTCCGTGGCGGCCACGGACAGTCCGCCCCCGCGATAACCCTCCTGATAACGAGCGTAGACCGTCAATTTGCGATCGGGACGCCAGGAGATCGCCAGCAGCGGCAGGACACTCTTTTCGGTGCGATTGCGTTCGTCGCCACTTCCCGCCGGCAGGCCAAGCAGTTTTCCGGCCAGGCGTGAATATACGACTCGTCCGCCGCCGGTGATCTGGATGCGTCGTGCGATCGTCACCGTTGCTTCGCCGTAGAGAGCGCCGCCGGTAACGCTGTTCCGGATTCCCGCAATCTGGCGGGGAGTCCCGATCGGCCCCAGCGTCCGGGTCAGCCGTTCGCTGTTGCTGATGAAACTAGTGCCCAGCAGCCATCCGTTGCCGTCGCTGGTATGACGAGAAAGCCGGGTTTCGTTGGTTACGAGGATGATCCGATTTTTCTGGTCGAACAAGCTGGCGGTCGGAAGAGGATAACCGGTAGCGTCGAAACGCTCTTCCACACTGTGATTGATGACTCCCGTTGCCGAGACAAGATCGAGTCCTGCCCAGTGGCGGGATATGGTGATCTCGCCTAGCCGATAGTCATTATCGAACGGCTGTGCGATCGCACTCGACCGCTGATAAGGGCGCAGGCCGCGTTCCGCATATTGGCTGTCGCGGCCGTTGAGGTTCTGGATCAAGCCACCGAGGTCCACCGTCCAGCTGTCGCCGATCCTAGCCCTCAGCGACGCCCTGCCACCCAGCGTCTTCGAGCGGTTGACGTCGCGAAGACCACGTCCGACGTCGTCGATATACCCGCCAGATATCGCACGATATCCGACGAGCCGGAGTGCGATGCGGTCATCTTTCAGCGGTGCGTTTATCATTGCCGACGCATCGCTGCCGGGGGTGCCGCTGCGGGTTGCCAGATAGCCCGCCGCAAGGCTTCCTGCCCACCGGGAAAAGTCGGGGGAAGTCGGAACGAGCTTGACGATGCCGCCCAGCGATCCGGCGCCGTACAAGGTGCCCTGTGGTCCCTCCAGCACTTCGATCCTGTCCAGATCATAGAGACTGAGGTCGGGATCGGGCGCATTATAGTTCAGCCGAACGTCGCCCAGATATTGGCCAACGATCGCTTGGCTGGGCCCTGTAAAACTGCTGTCTGCTATCCCCCGGATGATCAGTTTGTTGCGTCCTGGGCCCAGATTGGTCGAGGATAGCGAGGCAACGCTGTCGACCAGGGCGTCGGTTCCGCGAGAGGCTGATCTGGCAAGCGCGCCGCTCCGCCCGTCGACGATCGATACCGCGCCGGGGTAGTCGCCGATGCGGGTCTGGCGCTTACTCGCCGTTACAACGATTTCTTCGCCGACCGCGGGATCATAGCTCGTGGACAGGGTGATTGGCTTCGTAGCAGGCGCTGCCACTATCGCGCGGAGGATGCGAAAGGTTTTTCGATCGATCACTTCGACCTGGAGGCCTGTCCCTTGAAGCATGCGGCGAAGCGCTCGTTCCGGCGGCATGCGGCCGTGCACGGGCCGGCCACGCAAGCCACCGATCTCTCCGGTTACGCCGACAGTCGACCCTGATTGCGTGCCGAACGCCACGATCGATTGCTGAAGAGCGCCGGCGGGTATGTCGAAGGGCGGATACGGCTGTGCCGCGGCAGGCACAGCCGCGACGGCCGCCGCCAGAGCCCCCAGGGCAAGATCAGCGGCGCGCACGCTTCCGAGGCGTCAGGTGCCAGGCTCCATCGACTCGTTCGGCATCAACATCGAGCAGCGCTCCGATCCGTGCGAAAAGCCGCGAATGATCCTTACCAAGCAGGATAATGCCGCTGAAGCGTTGTCGCTGCAGCTGCGGCGCTACGACAACACCGGTACCGAGATTACGCGACAGGTCAGCGGCAATGCGTGAGAAGGGAGCATCCTGATAAACGAGCCTGTCCGCGCGCCATGCTCCCACCGAAGCCGGATCGACCTTAGAGACCGTAGCCGTACCGTCCCGCGATATGCGCATCAGCTTGCCGGTATCGAGCAGGACAGCCTCGGAATCGGGATTGAACATCACCGAGCCTTCCGCCACCGCCGCCTCGGTACCGTCGGCTGACCGAACGACATTGAACACCGTACCAACGTCGCGCAACGTTACGTCGCCGGCGCGGACTTCAAACGGCGCATCGGCGTTATGAACCACGGTGAATGCGGCCTCGCCCTTGTCGAGCGACGCAAATCGGGAATCTCCCTTGCGAAGCGACAATTTGGTATCGCCGTTCAGCTCGATCCGCGTTCCGTCGTCGAGGGTCACAAGGCGGTGCTGCCCAGCACTTGTTTCGACAGCATAGGTCGCCGTGACCGGCCCGAGCATCGGATACGCCACGAATCCGGCCAGAACGACCGCTAAGACACCCCCCAAAGCGAACCGCCGGCCTATGCGCGTTGGCGCATCGATATTGTCGTTGGATGGTGCGGGAGCTCCCCGGCTGTCGGCAATCAATTCCTCGATCTCGCCATCGGCAAGAGCCACCGCCTCATAGGCTTCGTTGTGCGCCGGATCGGCTTCGAGCCAGGCGAGAAAGCCGTCCCAATCCGCCTGCACGGGATCGCGCTGGCGGATGAACCAGCTTGCGGCCTCCTCTCGTATCTTGGCGTCACCCGTTGACATCATCCATCCCTTCGATCGCATGACGCCGCGCGGTCGGCAATTCCGCATCGCCGTCTTCGCGCAGCTCGACGAGTCTTCGATAGGCTTTCTGCAAATGCTTCTCGACCGCGCTCAGGCTTATCCCTACCTCGGAAGCGATATCGCGTTGCGACACGCCCTCGATCCGATGCCGCTTAAAGATCTGTGCCGTACGATCGCCGAGCGCATCCAGCGCGCTTTCGACCGAACGAAGGCGTTCGCGCGCAATCAGAATGCGCTCGGCCGATGGTTGGTCGGACGCGCCGGCGAGGGGGCTGCTGGCTGCATCGTTCCATTCATCGTCGCGCCGTGTCCGCCGTTGGGTTTCGCGCCGTCGGTCCAGCATCAGATTGTCCGCCATGCGGTAGAGATAGGCCGTGGGGTTGCCGATCGGTCCGGGATCGACGGCTGAAGCCTTTACCCAAAGCTCCTGCAACAGATCCTCCGCGTCGGCGCCCGCACCGCGTGCCGCCAGGAAGCGGAGCAGCGTTAATCGATTTTCTAGGAAAACGGCCTCGAGGCCGTTGCTGCTCATCGCTTGTGGTCCCGTAGCCCGCGTATCTCGCGACATATAGGGACGGGGTTATGCAGGGGCAAACGCCATCTCGACCGCCATGGCGACATGCTGGGCGACCATGTCAGAATTTTCAGCCCATCGCGAGCACCGGTCTGGTGTCGGCCCGGCTATCGGAACCTAGGCGGCGGCATCGCGAGTAGAGAGGCGATTGGCGGCGGCCTGCAGTTCAACACGGAACGCCGCATCTTGTTCGAGCCCGTCGGGCTGAAGTCCAGGGCCAGACGAACAGACCAAAACCACAAAGGCTGAATTGGATTTTTTCCGATGCGGGTCCGCGCTTCGCGCGTCGTCTCTCAGCGAATGGTGCGTGGCGGGAGTGGCAATATGAGATCAAGTTTGAGCCGTCACCGCGTAGCGGCCGCTCTCTTCGCTTTTGCACTACTGGCGGCTGTTCCCGACACGCGCAGGCCAGCCCAGGGTAATCTACTCGCGGCATCGCTGAGACTTCCGGGCCGATCGGGCCTGTCGGTCATGACGTACAATATCGAGGGATTGCCCTGGCCGGTACGGCAGGGACGTGAAGATGCTTTTCATCAGATGGTCGGCAGGCTTCGGGATCTCAGGCGGCGCGGCGATCAACCTCATGTCGCACTTCTGCAAGAGGTTTTTGCCGACGATGCCCGCGGCATCGGTGCGGCCGCCGGCTATCGCTACGTCGTCGACGGGCCGAATATCGATGCGCCGGGCGGAGCGCGCGTGGGAGACAACCGACTTTTCGACGCGGGGCGCAGTTTCTGGAAAGGTGAACGGAGTGGCAAGTTGGTCGGAAGCGGCCTGCAGATACTGTCCGACTATCCCGTCCTTGCCGTTCGGCGAGCGGCGTTCCCGAAGGGTGCCTGTGCCGGTTACGACTGCCTGGCGAACAAGGGCATGGTGATGGCCGTGATCGATGTTCCCGGCCCTTCGCCAGTCGCTATGGTCGATGTACATCTGAATTCGCGCCACGCATCGGGTGTTTCGCTCGGGCGTTCGCTATACGCTTATCGTGAGCAGGTCGATGCGTTGGCCGCGTTCCTGCGGGATAATGCCCCTGCTGACATCCCAGTGATTGTCGGTGGCGATTTCAATATCGGCCATGACCCCTCGCGCAGGGCCTATGTCCGGAGCAGGCTGGCAGCCTGGCTGGGCAGCACCCAGCATAACGCCTTCACCCAATGCCTAAACGATCCTGATTGCCGCGCCGCCATGCCCGACGACGCGCGTAGGTCGCTGGATCATGGCCGTGATTGGGAGTTCATTCGTCCTGGTGATCGGTCGAATCTCACCCCTCGGCAGATAACGACGCCATTCGGGCGCGACCGCAGCGGCGCGATGCTGTCCGATCACATCGGTTATGTCGTGGCCTACCGCCGGTTGGCAGCGAACACATAGGGGATTTGTAATGTTCGTCGATGGACGGGCTGGCGGGCGCCAGCGCGCGGCGACCGATTTTCGCAGTGACGCCAACAAGGTAGCGGACATCACGCTGGCCTTTTGGGTGATCAAGATCTGCGCGACGACGCTTGGCGAGACCGGTGGCGATTTGCTCTCGATGACCATGTCGGTGGGTTATGCGTTGAGCTCCCTGATCCTCATCGGGTTCTTTGCACTGACGCTGGTGCTGCAACTACATGCCCGCTCTTTCCATCCTTCACTCTATTGGGCCGTCATTCTTTCGACGAGCACGGCGGGGACAACCATTTCGGACTTTGCCGATCGAACGCTGGGATGGGGATATGCAGTAGGTTCGACGCTGATCGCGACGTTGCTCGTTGCGATCCTGATCGTTTGGCGCCTCGCGCTCGGCAGCCTAAGGGTCGATCACATCGCAGATCGCCGGGTGGAGCTGTTCTACTGGTTGGCGGTTCTCGCCTCGAATACTCTCGGAACCGCGCTTGGTGACTTTCTCGCGGACAGTTCAGGTCTGGGATATGGCTGGACCAACCTCTTGATATCGAGCGGTATCGCATTGGTGGCGATTGCTTATTTCGGGACTAGAATATCGCGTACCGCGTTGTTCTGGATCGCCTTCGTCCTGACGCGTCCCTTTGGAGCTACCATGGGAGACCTGTTGACGAAGCCGGTTACAATGGGTGGGCTTGATCTCGGCACCATAGGGGCATCTCTCGTCCTGTTTGTTGCTATGGTCCTGTTCATCGTCTTGAACGGAAAATTGCGAGCCCGGCAGATCTAGTAGGATTCAGGAGCGCGTGCGGGCAAAACCGCCAGCACGCGCAGCGCCGGCGTTCAATCAAGGATGTTCCGGGCGCGCACGCTATTGCGACCGCCATGCCGGCGCGCCTTGTGACTGCTGCGATAATCCACCGAAATCATCGCATCGGCATAAATGGTAGATGCGGCTCTTCTCGTCTCGTGGCGTCTGTCGATTGAACAGCGAAAGTCGCGTCATGAATGAGAAGATTCTGGAGTTTGTGTCGGGTCGTTTTGGCGACGCCCATTCGGCCACGCCATGCCTCGACTACCCGTATTGGAAGGCCGTCGCCACCCCGGGAGCGCAGCCTGCCGCCGCGTTGGGATACCGCGACGCCGCTTTGGGGCCGCTGTTTCTGGAAGCCTATCTGGCAGCGCCCGTGGAGGAGATCATTTCGCGGGCACTCGGATGCGACGTCGAAAGGTCGATGATTGTGGAAATCGGCTGCCTGGCGGCGCTGCCATCGCCCGCGCTGGTGAAACTGTGGTGCGAAACCGCGCAAGCTCTTTCGACGACACATCGTGTCGCCGTAGCGACATTGACCCGGCCGTTGCGGGCAATGCTTGTCAGAGTGGGGCTGCCGCTCGTCTGGCTCGCTGACGCGCATCCCGAATTGCTCGGCACCGGAGCGGCGGACTGGGGGACATATTATGATCTCGATCCCGTCATCTATGCCGGCGACATCAGTCAAGGTGCCGAAGCTCTAGCTCGCTTCGGCGGCAAGGCAGGCCGCAAGTGAGCGCGCTGTTGGAAGCAATCTATGCCCGGGCGCGCGAGATCCCCGCCAGGATCGCCCTGTGCGATGGCAGGAACGAGATCCGCTACGGAGCGCTGCCTGCCGAGATCGCGAACATGGCGGAACTGATCCGGGGCGAAATCTCCGATTATCCCGGCGCGGTCGGTCTCGCATTGGACAATGGCGTCAATTGGGCGCTTGCGGACCTTGCCCTTCTCCGGCTCGGCCGCGTTTGCGTGCCCTTACCATCCTTCTTCACTGCCCAACAACGGGAAGCTGCGCTGGCCGATGCTGGTGCGTGCGCCTTGATATCCGAAAATGGCATAGTCCTGCTCGAACATCGGCCAGTGAATCCCCCGGCCGGGACTGCGAAGATCAGCTATACATCGGGCTCCACGGGGGCACCGAAGGGCATCTGCCTGTCCGAACAGCTCATGAAGGCGACAGCTTGCGCGATCGTCGACCGCCTCGGGCGGGACCGCGCTGGGGTCCATCTCCCGTTGCTACCGCTGGGTGTGCTCCTGGAAAATGTCGGGGGACTCTACGCGACTCTGCTTGCGGGGGGCCATTACCACGGCGTTCCGCTGGCGCAGCTAGGCATCGCCAGATTATTCGACCCGCAGGCGAACCTCATAACCGCCGCGATCCGGCAGATCGGCGCCACCAGCCTGATCGTCGTGCCTGAACTATTGAGCCGGATTGTGGTGGAACTGGAATCCTTGGGCACGACGCTCCCCTCGCTAACCCTGGTTGCGGTAGGAGGCGCGCATGTTCCCCCGACTTTGCTGGAGAGAGCGGCAGCACTGCGTCTTCCCGTGGTACAGGGCTACGGGCTCACCGAATGCGGCTCGGTGGTCACACTGGACGCACCGGGCGACGATCGGCGCGGCACGGCGGGACGACCGTTGGGACATGTCGATCTGTCGATTGCCGGAGACGGCGAGATCATGATCAGCGGCAACAGCCATCTCGGCATCGTTGGCCAGTCGCGTAAGCCTGCGCCTATCGCAACCGGAGACATCGGAGTGCTCGATGAGGACGGTCGCGTCCGGATCCTCGGCAGGAAGTCCAATCTCATCATCACCAGCTTCGGCCGGAACATCGCTCCGGAATGGGTGGAAGCGAGCCTGACCGACCAGCCCGAGATCGCGCAGGCTTTGGTCCAGGGCGACGGCGAACAATCACTTTCCGCACTGATCGTCCCTGCATCGCCGGCGGCCGATGTAGCAGGCGCCATCGCGGCGGCCAATGCCGTGCTCCCCGAATATGCACGCATTGACCGGTGGCGTCTCGGGCGTCCCTTCCTACCTTCGGATGGCACGTTGACCGCCAACGGCCGATTGCGTCGCGCGGCGATCCTCGAGCGCGAAGCAGCGCTGCCCTTTTTCGATCGGCTGGTCATGCATAGCGCGCAGGCACGTTCCCGGCTGATGCGCATCCCTCAACTTCGAGCGGGTCTCGAAGGGCGGATCAGTCGGGGGACCTATCTCGCCTATCTGGCACAGGCCTATCATCATGTCCGACACACCGTGCCGCTGATGCGGACGGCAAGGAGCCGCCTCCTGTCCAAGTCACGCCTAGTCGCGGCGCTCGACGAATATATTGCTGAGGAGGAAGGCCACGAAGCGTGGATCCTGAACGATATCCGTGCCGCTGGCGGCAACACCGAACGGGCCGTGGCACAGGGTCCGTCGCCTGCAACAGCCCGGATGGTGGACTATGCCTATCAGCTCGTCGAAACCGGGAATGCCGCAGCCTTCTTCGGGATGGTGTTTGTCCTGGAGGGCACCAGCATAGCCCTTGCCAGTTGCGGAGCCGAAGCGGTGCGATCGAGCCTCGGCCTTCCTGCGGAAGCCTTTACCTATCTCTCATCACACGGAGCGCTGGATCAGGAGCATATGCGGTTCTTCGAAACCGTCGTGAACGATCTCGATGATCCAGCGGACGAGGAGGCGATTCTCAGCGCGGCGAACGCCATTTTCGACCTCTTCGGCGGCATCTTCGCCGCCATCCCGATGGAGGACGACATTGCAGCTTGAGGGAAAGAAGGTCGTCGTCACCGGCGCGGCGGGAGGGCTTGGAGCGCCGTTGGTAAAGCTGCTTAGGGAGAGGCACGCCCACGTCACCGGCGTAGACCGCGTCGAATGCGCCGGATGCGATACGAGCATCATTGCCGATTTGTCTGACGAAGCGGCTCTTGCAAGCCTCGCCCGCGGGCTGTCGCACGACACGCCGGATATCCTCGTAAACCTGGCCGGCATCATGCGTTTCGGATTGCATGAGGACCAGCCCGCCGAGGCCCTGGCGCTTTGCTATCGAGTGAACCTCTACGTCCCCGCTGTCCTGGCTCAGGCCGTGGCGGGGCCTATGCGCGTGCGCGGAACAGGCCAGATCGTCAACATAGGCTCGGTGCTCGGCGCGATCCCCTATCCGTGGTTCGCCGCCTATTCGAGTAGCAAGGCAGGACTTGCAGCTCTGAGCCAGAGCTTGAGACGTGAGCTGGCGGGAAGCGGTGTCACGGTGACCCATGTCAGCCCGCGTGCGGCCAAGACGCCGCTTAACAACAGTGAAGTGAACCGTTTTCTCGATATCGCCCATATGAAGGCGGATGCCCCCGAGTTCGTGGCCCGCTGCATCACGAAGGCCATTATCTCGGATCGTGAAACCGTCTCTATTGGCTGGATGGAACGGCTCTATGCCGCGGTCAACGCGCTTGCGCCGCAGCTCATCGACAGCGGCATCGCTCCCCAGATCCGCCGGGCACGGGCTGAATTTTGCTGAACGAGAATAGGAGAGAAGCCATGAAACTATATGCCATACTGGCCGCCGCAATCGTGACGGCCGTGCCAGCCTCCGGCTTTGCCGGAATGGCGGAGGACGTAAAGCTCATCAATGACAGCTGGGCGCGCGTATCGTACCAGATGAACGGTTCGAGCCACCAGACCGTCGCGCTGGACCGGCTGTCACGCGAGGCCGACCAGGTCGTGGCGCGCTATCCCGGACAGGCCGAGCCGCTGTTGTGGCAGGGCATCGTCGTCAGCGAGCAAGCCAATCGAGCTAATTTCTTTCACAAATTGGGACTGGCCAACCGGGCGCGAAATATCCTTGCCCGTGCCTATGCGATCAACCCCCGCGCCGGTAACGGCGGCGCCGCGATGAGTCTGGGCGTTCTCTATTACAAAGTGCCCGGCTCTCCGATCGGATTTGGTGACAAGGCGCGCGCCCGCCAACTGCTGCTGCAAGCGCTGGCGCTGGATCCGAATGGCCTAGATGCCAATTATTTCTGGGCGGATTACCTTTACGACCAGGGCGACAGCAGCGGGGCTCGAATAGCGCTGCAACGCGCTTTGCGGGCGCCGCACGATCCCAATCGACCGATTTGGGATGTGGGTCGTCGAGGAGAAGTCCAGGCGTTGCTTGCGAAGCTTCGGTAATCGATGTGATGCTTTCGCGGATTATCGCCGGCCAACTCGCTCAACCACATGGGATTGTGGGGCGGCTCGTGGGAGCGGCGATGGATGTCGCCAACGGGGCGCCAACCCGAATGGCGGTGGATCTGCTCGCGCCTGAGGCAGGCGAGCGCGTGCTGGATGCCGGCTGCGGGACGGGAGCCGGCATGGCCGAGCTATTGAAGCGCGCCGACTGCCGCATAGCCGGGGTGGATGGTTCGGAAGTGATGATCCGCCGGGCGACGTCGCGATTGTCTGCCAGCAGGTGGGTCGGAGGCAGCGAACTTCATAGGGTGGCGCTGGAGAATTTGCCTTTCCAATCGGACTCGTTCGATGCGGCTCTCGCGCTCAATATGCTTTATTTCTGCGGTCCGGATGCAGGGATGGTCGCTGAGCTACAGAGAGTTCTTAAACCGGGCGGGCGGCTGGTCGCCTACGTCACACATCGCCAGTCGATGGAGAACTGGAGCTTCACTCGCGCCGGACGCCATCGGCTTTTCGATGAGCGCGAACTGGTCGCACTCCTGGCGGCCGGAGGCTTCGATCCCGATCAGATCCGCATACAGACCAAATTCGTTGCGCGCCGAGTTAGCGGCATTTTCGCGCGTGCTCGGGCCTGACTATAACGATGCCGTCCTCATCACCTCACGACGATATGGAGAAGATCATGGTTGAAGTAGACCGTCGGACCTTGGTTGCGTCGGTAGCAGCGTTGGCCGCTATTGGCTCCGCTCCCACAGCGGCCGTTGCCCAGGCGCCGACCAGCGTTGCTCCTCTCGCGCCGGCAGTGCCACTGCCATTTTCTCCCGCCTCGCTTGGCTGGCTTTCGGAGCGGCTCATCGTCAGTCACCACGACAACAATTATACTGGCGCGGTTAAACGGTTAAGTCAGATCCGCAGCGAACTCGCCGACATCGATCCCGCAACGATGGCTGGATATCGCTTGAACGGACTGAAGCGCGAAGAACTGATCGCGTGGAATTCAATGATCCTGCACGAGCTTTATTTCGCGGGATTGGGGAGGCCCTCGCAACCCGCTCCTTCGCTTGCACAGGCCATCGAGCGGGATTTTGGCAGCCTGTCACGCTGGGCTCAGGAATATGCGGCCATGGGAAAGGCGCTCGGTGGCGGTTCGGGCTGGGTGCTCCTGACCTGGAGTCACCGCGATAAGCGGCTGGTCAATCAATGGGCGGCCGATCACACGATGACCTTGGCCGGAGCCACGCCGATCCTCGCACTCGACATGTATGAACATGCCTATGCGCTCGATTTTGGGTCGAAGGCTGGCGACTATGTCGACGGATTCATGCGGTCGATCGCATGGGATAATGCCGATCGGGTTTTTGCGCATATCGCCTGATCATCTCGGCGCGAGGCTTCGGTAGAGCCTCGTGCTTGGGGCCCTCTTCGGTGAAATTCCCAATACCCGGTTCTCGGCGAAATAATTACACCGGCCATGATGCGGCGCTCAAGAGTTGGTAGTTTTCTACAGCGTTTTCCGTACATTTTCCGTACGGCACTTATCAACTTCCGCTAAATCGTTGAAAATTTGGCGCACCCGAAGGGATTCGAACCCCTGGCCTCTGCCTTCGGAGGGCAGCGCTCTATCCAGCTGAGCTACGGGTGCACGGAAAGCGCGCTTAGCAAAGCAATTGGATCCTCGCCAGCGCATTCGACACGAATTCCTGCGGTTTGGTAACTGACACCATTGACATCACCGGACCGCGTTATTAATTGCCCGGGCAACAATTGCTAGGGCAGTCATATGGCATGTGCTCCGTTCTACACGGCTGAAACGTTCCGGCCGCGCAATTCGATCGGCTATCTGGTCAAGCGGGTGAGCAAGCTGGCGCATGCGCAGCTGGAGGAAGCGTTTGTCGACCGCGACATCAGCTTCACCCAGTGGGTCGTGCTGGCGCTGCTGTGCTCGGGCATCGCCGATACCGCCGGGGAAATCGCGCGTGACATCGGTCACGATCCGGGCGCGATGACGCGGATCATCGATCAGCTCGAAGCCCGCGGCCTGGTGGAGCGCCGCCGCGATCCGGCGGATCGCCGGATCCTCAAGCTGGCGATGACTGCCGATGGTCGTCGTCTGTTCGACAGCCTGACTCCGACGATCATGAATATGTGGAATGATCTGCTGAGCGGGTTCGCTGTTGCCGACATCAACCTTTTCATCAGCATGCTTCATCGCCTGGTGGCGAAGCTTGAGGGTGCGGATTCCGTCCGCGCCGGGGGAGCGATCGATGCCGAATAAATTTCACGCGCTGCCGTTCGCGGCGTTGCTGGCGCTCGCGGGTTGCGCGGCGCCGGAAGCGAAGCCTGCCGTCACGGCGGTGCCGGCTGACGGCCTGGGCCTTGGCAATAGCGATGCGCCCGTGGTCGATCAGAACTGGTGGCATGCTCTCGGTGATGCCCAGCTCGACCGGATCATGGCGGATGCGCTCGCTGGCAATCCCGGTCTGGACTCGGCGCTTGCCCGCCTGCGCGAGGCAGAGGCCGTCCTGGCGGCGCGCAAGGCCGAAAATCTTCCGCAAATTGCGTTCGACGGAAGCGAGCAGCGGACTCGCCTGAGCGAGAGATACACCATTCCCCCGCCTTATGGCGGCTCGACGCAATGGGTGGGGCAGGCGCAGGCCAATCTGAGCTGGAACCTCGACTTCTGGGGCCGTCAGGCTGACGCGATCGCGGGGCAACGCGCATCCGCCCGTGCCGCTACGCTCGATCATCAGGCCGCGCGGCTGTCGCTGACCGGTGCAGTGGCGCAAACCTATGTCGAGCTTGCGCGCGCTGAACGGCAGATCGCCATCGCCAGGGCGAATGCGGCGCAGCGCCAGCACTCCCTGCAGCTGACCCGGACTCGTATTCGCAGCCAGCTCGCAAGTTCCCTGGATGCGCGCGCCGCGGAGACATTGGTGGCGCAGGCGGAGCAGGCGCTGGTCCGCGCCGAGGGGCAGCGTGTAATGCTGATCCATGCGCTCGCATCGCTGGCCGGGAAGGGCGCCGACTATTACCCGACCATCGCGCCCACCAGAATGAATCTGGGCGCTGTCCTGCCGCTTCCCGCGGCGCTGCCGGCCGATCTGTTGGCGCGCAGGCCGGATATCGGTGCCGCCAGGGCGAGGATCGACGCCGCCGCCGCCGGCAAGTCGGTGGCGCGCAAGGCGTTTTATCCCAACATCAACCTTGCCGCGCTGATTGGCACGCAGGCGCTGGGCCTCGGCAATCTGTTTACCGCGGACGCCGGCACCTATGGCGCGGGCGCGGCCATTCATTTGCCGATTTTCGAGGGCGGCAAGCTGCGCGCCGACCATGAGGCGGCCACCGCCCGGCTGGATGGCGCGATAGCATCCTACAATGCGACGGTGATCGGCGCGGTGCGCGACGTTGCCGACGCGCTGGCCGGGCTCGATACGGCGCGCAACGATCTGGCCGAACAGCGGCGGCTGTCCGCCAGCCTGACCGAAGTAAGCAGGCTGAACGGCGTCCGCGTCTCGTCCGGTCTGGACTCGCGGCTCGAGCTTATCGGTTCGGAGATCCGGCTGCTCGAAGCGCAGCAGGACGAAGCCAATCTCGAAAGTCAGGCAGCGCTGTCCGCCATCAAATTGCTGGTCGCCGTCGGCGGCGGTTTCGCTCCGGAGCGCGGCCAGCTTGCCATCAATGCCATCTCCCCGGGGAACGACCAATGACCGACGCCGCAACCGAAACGCCGCCGCCCGCGAACGGCAACCCTGGCGCGCGTCGCAAATGGCTCATCATCCTTGCCGTTGCGGTCGCGGTCCTGGGCCTGATCTATCTGGCATATATCCTACTGAAGCCGCCAAGTCAGGAGACCGACGACGCCTATGTCGCGGGCGACACGGTGACGATCACGGCGCGTGATCCGGGAACCGTGCTCGCGCTCCATGCCGACAATACCCAGATGGTGAAGGCCGGGCAGCCCCTGATCGATCTCGATCCAGCGACGACGGATGTCGACCTGGCGGCGGCGGAAGCGCGGCTTGCGCAGGCCGTGCGCGGTGTCCGTTCTGATTTTTCCAGGGTCAACGAAAGCAATGCCGGCCTGACCCAGGCTGAGGCGGAGCTTGATCGGGCGCGCAACGATCTTTCGCGCCGCCGCCAGGCCGCGGCGGAAGGCGCCGTGTCCGGCGAAGAGGTCGCCCACGCCGCCGACACCGTCAAGACGGCGCTGGCCGCGCTTGCCCTGGCACAAAGCCAGGTCGTCCAGGCCAATGCCCAGGTGCAGGGGACGAGCCTGTCCACCAATCCGGCGGTGCTGTCGGCGATCGCCGAATATCGCCGCGCCGCGATCCGCCGCAGCCACATGCACGTCGTCGCGCCGGTGGATGGTCTGGTCGCCCAGCGGACGGTCCAGATCGGGCAGCAGATCGCCGCCGGCACTCCGTTGATGGCCGTCGTGCCGTTGCGGCGGGTGTGGATCGACGCCAATTTCCGCGAAACCCAGCTGAGGGATATCCGGATCGGCCAGCCCGCGACCATCACATCGGACACCTATGGCGGCAAGGTCGTGTTCCATGGCCACGTCATCGGTCTTGCCGCTGGCAGCGGCAGCGCCTTCGCATTGCTTCCGCCGCAAAACGCCAGCGGCAACTGGATCAAAATCGTCCAGCGTCTTCCCGTGCGCATCGCGCTCGATCCGCGCGAGCTGGATCGTTATCCCTTGCGGATCGGCCTGTCGGTCGCTGTGGAAGTCGATACCGCCGATACCAGCGGCACGCTGGTCGGCAAGCCTGCCCAGGCCGTCTTTCCGTCGCAGGCAAGCGATACCGGCGACGCGCGGGTGGAACAGCGCATCGCGCAGATCATCGCCGCCAATCGCGGCCGCGGTCTGTGAGCAGCGCGCCGGCAGATTCGGCGCCGGCGCCGCTGTCCGGCGGCGCGCTTGCCCTGACGGCGTTCGCGCTGGCGCTTGGCACGTTCATGCAGGTGCTCGACAGCACTATCGCCAATGTCTCGCTGCCCACCATCGCGGGAAACCTCGGCGAAAGCACCGATAGCGGTACCTGGGTCATCACGTCGTTCGCGGTCGCCAACGGCGTTGCCGTGCCGCTTACGGGCTGGCTGATGGGCCGTTTCGGCGTGGTGCGCACATTCTGCATGTCGGTGCTGTTGTTCACCTTTGCATCGTTCCTGTGCGGCATCGCCTGGAATCTTAGCTCCCTGATTATGTTCCGTATTCTTCAAGGGGCGGTTTCCGGGCCGATGATCCCCGGCAGCCAGGCTTTGCTCATCTCGATCTTTCCGCCGAGCAAGCGTTCGACCGCCCTTGGCGTCTGGTCGATCACGACACTGGTGGCGCCCATTGGCGGACCGATCCTAGGCGGCATCATCTCCGACAATTATCACTGGAGCTGGATCTTCCTGATCAACGTGCCCGTCGGCCTGTTCTGTGCGATCGTGTGCTGGCGCGCGCTGGCGAAGCGCGAAACGCCGACCCGCAAGCTGCCGATCGATACGATCGGGGTCGCCATGCTGATCGTCTGGGTGGGCGCGCTGCAGGTGATGCTCGACCTGGGGAAGAACGCGGATTGGTTTTCGTCGCCCCTGATCGTTGCGGCGGCCGTCGTTGCCGGGGTCGGTTTCCTGGCCTGGCTCGTCTGGGAGCTGACCGATGCGCATCCCGCGGTCGATCTGCGCCTGTTCCGCAACCGCAACTTTGCGTTCGGGACGATCGCATTCTGTCTCGGCTATGCCGTGTTTTTCGCAAACGTCCTGCTCATGCCGCTCTGGCTGCAAACCCAGATGGGGTACACCGCGACCTGGGCGGGGCTCGTCGCCGCGCCCAGCGGCGTGGTGGCGGTCCTGCTTACGCCGATCATGGCGCGCTTCTCAGGGAAGATCGATGCAAGATATCTGGCGAGCCTGTCCTTCGTGGCATTCGCCGTGTCCTATTTCATGCGGGCCGACTACACGACCAGCGCGTCCTTCTGGGATCTCACGCTGCCGCTGCTGGTGAACGGCGTCGCGATGAGCTGCTTCTTCCTGTCGATGCTCACCATTCAGCTTGATGGCATCCCGCCGGAACGCGTGCCGTCCGCCACCGGCATTTCCAATTTCGCACGCATCACCTGCGGCAGCTTTGCGGCATCGATCATCACCACGGCATGGGATCGCCGGGAAGCCGTGCACCAGAGTCGTCTGGCCGATAACTTTACCCTGTTTTCGCCGATCTATCGGCAAACGACCGACATCCTGAACGCGGTCGGGCTTGGCGACGTTCAGGCGGCCGCGGCAATCACGCGCCAGATGGTGCAACAGGCCTACCTGCTCGCGGCGAACGATCTTTCGGCGTTTTCGGCGTGGATTTCGCTGGCAATGATAATATTGATCTGGATCACGCGCCGTCCGAAAGCGATGACCGGCCCGATAGCGGCAGACTAGGGTGCAGACCCACTATTTACGAGGACCTCGTAAATAGTGGGTCTGCACCCTAGCTATTACTTTGGCGCGCCGGTTACTTCCTGAAATTGGCCGAGCCCGCAACTCGCGCCGCGCGAAATGCCCGGAGAAACCAGTACGGTGATGATATCTGTTGAGCAGAGCTGGCTGAGCGACGTCGAGTAGGTGAAGCGTTCCTCAAACCCCAGTTGCGGGCAACTGTGCGGCAGCGTGTTGCGCAGCACTTTGCTGCCATTCAAATAGAAATCGATCGTCTGATCGTCCCGCACGCGGGTTTCGCGAATGCTCATCAGTGGCACGCAATCCTGCGGCTTGCCGACCGGCTTGGCATCCTTCCAATCGATTTTCTTGGCTTTTTCCGGCGCGGCCGCTGCGGGCGTCATCGCTGCCAGAGCGGCTGGAACGAGCAGTGCGAAAACATCGTGTCTCATCATGACCTCCATCCGGTGCGGCCCCCGGATGAACTTATGCTGCCGGAGCCGGTGTCTTTGGCTTGTAGGCACAGAGATCGGCCACTTTGCAGCGCCAGCATTCGGGACGCCGTGCCTTGCATATATAGCGGCCATGCAGGATTAGCCAGTGATGCGCGTGGCTGCGAAACGGCTGGGGCGTCACCTTCTCCAATTTGAGTTCGACGGTCAGGACGTTCTTCCCCGGCGCGAGCCCCGTGCGGTTCGAAACGCGGAAGATATGTGTGTCCACGGCGATGGTTTCAGCGCCGAATGCGACGTTCATGACGACGTTGGCGGTCTTGCGGCCGACCCCGGGCAACCGCTCCAGCGCTTCGCGGTCCGCCGGCACCTCGCCGTCATGTTCGGCAAGCAGCCGTTCCGACAAGGCGATCACGTTCTTCGCCTTGGTGTTGAACAGCCCGATCGTCTTGATGTGCTGCTTCAGCCCGTCTTCTCCCAGCGCGACCATTTGCGCCGGCGTCCGCACCCTGGCGAACAGCGCGCGTGTCGCCTTGTTGACGCCGACATCGGTGGCCTGCGCCGACAGCGCGACCGCGACGAGCAATGTGTAGGGGTTTACATATTCGAGCTCGGTTTCCGGAGCGGGATCGTCTTCTGCCAGGCGCCGGTAAAATTCGAATATGTCCGCCCTCTTCATCAGAGGCCGAGCACGTCGTTCATGTCGTAGCGGCCGGCAGGCTTCCCCGCGAGCCAGAGCGCTGCACGGACCGCGCCGCGCGCGAACACGCGACGGTTCTCGGCCCTGTGGCCCAGCTCGATCCTTTCGTCATCGCTAGCGAAGACCACCATATGGTCCCCGGCGACGGAACCGCCGCGCAACGAAGCATAGCCGATCGTGCCTTCCTCGCGGGCATGCGGATGCTCGCTGATCCGGTCAAAGCGGCTCATTTCCTGAAGCGTGCCGTTGCGCCCTGCGGCCGCTGACGCGCCGAGCAGCAATGCGGTGCCCGACGGGGCGTCGACCTTATGCCGATGATGCATTTCCAGGATCTCGATATCCCAATCCGGGCCGAGGCGCGTGGCCGCTTCCTTGACCAGATGCCGCAGGAGATTGACGCCAAGCGACGTGTTTGCCGACTGCAGAACGGCCAGCCTGGCTGACGCGCGGTCGATGATGGCATGCTGCTCCGCCTGCAGCCCTGTGGTGCCGATCACGATCGCGCAGCCACCCGCGATGGCGGCGTCCAGATGGCCGGCGATTGTCGCGGGCGTCGTGAAGTCGACCAGCACGTCGCTTGCCGCTGCCAATGCTTCTACGGTCTGATAGGGGCCATGCACCGCGCCGTCGCGATCGATGCCGCCGGAGACCGTGGCGCCCAGCTCGCCTGTCACGTCGGCTATCGCTTTGCCCATCCGTCCCTTGAAGCCAAGGATGCCGATTTTCGTCATACGCCTAATCCTTTAGAATAAGCGCCTAATGCGGGAGGGCAATTCAAACCGCAACTACCCTGCTGCCCAAGCTAGTATTAACCTTTGAGCACTAGGCCTGACGCCGATAAGATTGGATGACCGAGAGGCCCCGTTAATTATGGTTGATGTAGTCCACCCGAGTACGAATCCGCTGAACATAAGGCCGGACGAGATTTTAATGGATTTCTCGGAAAGGCTGTCCGTATTCGATCGCCACGGCACGCTGCGCTCGGATTGTCAGGAATTGGCTGCGATCATCCAGGGGCGTGAAACGGAAATCAGCCGCGCGTTCTGGGAACATTATTCTCTTTCTCCGTGGGTCGCGGCCCGCTGGCAAGGCGCCTTGCTTGCCGAAGCCATCGCGGCCACCGCTGAATATATTCGCATGAAATACAGTGATGCAACCAGTCCGGCATGGTTCGAAGCCGCCAAACGGCTGGCCTGGTCTGCCGAAGCCGCCGGCGCTCCGATGATGGGGTTGATCGCGTCAATGGCTGAAACGCATCGTCCGATTACCCTTATGCTGCTGGCAAATTGTGCGCAGGATCTCCAACGTTATGCCCGCCTCGCCAATGCTGCACTGCGGCTTTCGATGCTGGAGACCGAGGTGATGACGTCGCTTGTTTCGCAGCTGCGTGCCACGATCACTCGCCAGGAAAAGGCGGCCAATGTCTATGCGTTCGACAATGGAATCGCGGGTGCGGTGAATGACATCTCGCAACGTGGCGACGATCTGCGCGCGAAAGCGGCGGCAGCGTCAAATGCGGCACGAAAGATGCGCAGCAAGACAGCCGACATCGCCATTTCCGCTGAACAATCGGCCAAGGCGATGATCGATGCCGCGCAAACGGCGAGTGGCCTTGTCCGGATCATCGAAGATACGCGTGTCCAGGTCGAGCAGGCGTCCGACGTCGTGGATCGTGCCACCCAGCAGTCCGATCAGGCCGTGGAGCATTCAGTTCAGCTAAGCGCCCACGCCCAGTCGATCGCCTCCATCCTCGGCCTGATCAGAGACATTGCGGGGCAGACCAACCTTCTGGCGTTGAATGCGACCATCGAAGCCGCCCGTGCGGGCGATAGCGGCCGTGGCTTCGCGGTGGTCGCGCAGGAAGTCAAAAGCCTCGCGGCGCAGACGGCACGGGCCACCGATGACATCAGCGCCAAGATTGCCGCCATTCAAGATGCGACGCGGCAGACGGTCCAGGCGAACGAACTCATCCGCGACGTGTTCGTCGATGTAAGCACCTTGGCCGCGAAAGTAAGACAGGCAATGACGGTGGAGGCCAGCACCGTTACCGCGATCACGGCGTCGATCGACGAAACGAGCCTGATGGCCCGGGAAATGTCGGAAAGCATCGCATTCGTGCATTCGGAAACGGAGGATGTCGCTTCCGAAATAGATGCGCTGAAATCCGGCCTGACCGCGATCGGTGACGTTTCCGCGGGCCTGAAGACCGCTACGTCCGAATTTGCGCGGAACTTTGACAGACCGTCGATCGCAGCCTAATTCTTCAAATGGAGATAGTCGGGCGAGAATTGGCCTGCGGTTTTAAGCGCCTGCCAGCTTTCAACGATGATTTTGCGCTTGTCGCGTTTTATCAGTCCCTCCGCTGATAATCCGGCCAGAACGCGATTGACGTGAACGGGGGTAAGGCCCAGCGCGTCGGCGATCTGCTCCTGCGTCATCGGGAGATCAAATTCGTAGTTTCGCGTCGGCCCGCCACTTTTCAGGCGGAAAGCCAGTTCACAAATAAAATGCGCCACCCGTGCCCTGGCGTCGCGGCGACCGATGTTCACCGTCCATTCGCGAAGGATCGAATTTTCGATGATGCAATCGATCCACATCGCTCTCGCAATCGCGGGAAGCCTCTCGATCAGCGCCTCGATCTCTTCCACCGGGACATCAGCGACGATCACGGGCGTCAATGCCTGAATGTTGTGATCGGATGTTTTGAAGAAGAGATTCTGCAGGTCGATGAGGTCTCCCGGCATCTGTATGCTCAATATCTGCCGGGCGCCTCTCTGTGTGATCTTCTGCCTGAAAGTAAATCCTGAAATCAACAGCGGGCAGTACAGTGCGCGGTTTCCCTGCCGGATCAGATAGTCGAGCGCCGCCAGGGAGCGTTTGCGATATGTAAGCGCGTAAATCGCTTCGAGGTCGACATCTGGCATTGTCGCGTGCGTCGACAATCTTTGCACCAATTTCTGGAGGATTGGATCGCGCCCGCGCATCGTTTCTTCTCCATCGGCGTTACACAGACTCTTTATTATTACTAAGCATGCTTAATATCACAATTAGCCAAAAGGATAAGGAGATTCTGCAAATACCCGTCGGCAAATTTTATGTGTTGAGATGATTTGTGTTTAGAAGGATTTCGGTCGGGAGCGCGCTATAAGGATAAAGGCGGAAGCGATCCGATAGTTGGATGTCGCAGGAGTGGGCTATGCCACGGTTTTACTTCAACCTTATCGATGGAGTGGAGCAATTTTCCGATTTTGAAGGCAGTGAACTTCCAGGGCTCGCCGAAGTGGCCGGGCGGGCACTGCATTGCGCGCGGGATCTCATGAGCGAAGACGTGCGCAACGGCAGGCTGCATCTGAACATGCGCCTGACGGTTACAGACGAACACGGGGCGGCGGTCCATCAGCTGACCTTCGTCGACGCGGTCGAGATCGTGTTTCCCGACTGAGCCGGGCGCGGACTTTGTCGAAGACCTCTTCCGGTACCTGTCTTTAGGGTCAGGACCTATTAATCGCATGGACGTGACAGAGGCTCAAAGGCGCCGTGGCAAGGCGGGAGCGCAGGCAGATAGCGGCGCTATCTGCCAAACGACCAACGCCGCCACGGCGCCTTTGAGCCCTGCCCTCCGGGTGGCGGTATGCAGGCCCGTGGCAGCGTCGCGGCGGCTCGACGGGGGACAGGCCCCGCCTTCGCCACCGCTCCTTGCCACAAACCTGCATATCGCCATCACGCTCCATGCGATTAATAGGTCCTGACCCTAGGGGGTCATTGCTTTCAAACCGGCGGGAACAGGTGGCCGGTTCGCAACGACCTGGTTGGTTTCCGCCGATGCCAGCCCCGCGACCTCGCGCGCTTCCGTCGCCATATATCTGCGTACCCGCGCTATGAACGTCAGCGCGGCGCGGCGATAGTCGTCCCAGTCGCTGATCCCGTCACCGCTCCATTTCGCGACATGGGCGCGGCATTCGTTTCCGGCCTTGATGCAGTTGTTCATCAATGCGCGCGCCGCCCATGCTTGCTGGCTCGTGCCGCGATCGATCAGCGGCTGAAATATCTCACGGTGCTTGAAGTGCTGATAGGCCGTCATTGCGCGGGTGAGTTCCCATCGCATGGCGCTCAACGTCCTAGCATCCGCAATCGAGCCGCTGACGAGCAGCTTTTCCACGCCAGCCATGATGCTCAGAATCTTGTCCTGATGATCTTTCAAATGCTTCAGCACTGTACCTCTCCCTTACGGGAACTATTTTGCGCGCTTTAGGGTGACCAAGATATTACCAGTCCGGCCGAGTTCGACTAAGGTCGAAGAGAATGTGTATTTAGCGTATACTTAAAGACTTGCTTCCTAATCTAGGTCCTGACCCTGGGTCATATCGACATTCAACTTTTCCACTCCCTTTCAAGGAAGGGCAGATAACGAAGCGGACTTCCGATCCACCGCACCGGGATATATCCGGTGTTTCGCCGCGGAAAATGATCGGCTATCCGGTCGGCGATGATCGACATTCGCAACATCGTGATCCTCACGGGCGCGGGCGTTTCCGCCGAGAGCGGTCTGGCCACCTTTCGCGGGCCGGACGGGCTGTGGGAAGGGCATCGCGTCGAGGACGTCTGTACGCCCGAGGCGCTCGCGCGCGATCCGGTGATGGTCCATCGGTTCTACGACACCCGCCGTGCCGCGCTTGCATCGGTCGCGCCCAATCCGGCACATCTCGCCCTGGCCCGCCTTGATGCGGAATGGCCTGGCGAACTGCTGATCGTCACCCAGAACGTCGATGATCTGCACGAGCGGGCGGGGGCAAGGCGCATGCTTCACATGCACGGGCAGCTGCTTTCCAGCCTGTGCGCGCGTTGCGGCGACCAGCGGCCGTGGGAGGGGGCGATGCTTGCGCAGGGTCCGTTCGCGCCGCCGGGTTGCCCGGCCTGCGGGGCGGCGGCGATCCGGCCGGACATCGTTTTCTTCGGCGAGATGCCCTATGAGATGGAGCGGATCGACGCAGCGATCGCGCGGGCGGACCTGTTCGTTTCGATCGGCACGTCCGGCGCGGTCTATCCGGCGGCAGGCTTCGTCCGTACAGCGCGGCATTACGGAGCGCGGACGCTCGAACTCAACCTCGATCCATCCGAAGGCAGCACCTACTTTGACGAAACGCGGCTTGGCGCCGCCGGCGAGCTGGTACCGGCATGGGTCGAGGAGCTGCTGACCGATGCCGCCTGACCTGTCGATCGAACTGGAGCATGACGCGCCGATCGTGGGCGTCGACGAGGCGGGGCGGGGGCCGCTGGCCGGGCCGGTGGTCGCGGCGGCGGTGATCCTCGATCGGGTGCGCGTGCCGGCCGGGATAGACGACAGCAAGAAGCTCGACGGACCGACCCGCGCGCGGCTGTGCGGGGAGATCAGGCTGGTGGCCCATGTCGGGGTCGGCATCGCCAGCGTCGAGGAGATCGACGAAATCAACATTCTCTGGGCGACGATGCTGGCGATGACCCGCGCCGTCGATGCGCTGGGGATCGCGCCGGGGCATGTGCTGGTGGACGGCAATCGTTGCCCGAAATGGCATTATCCGTCGCGCGCGGTGATCGGCGGCGACGCGCTCTGCCTGTCGATCGCCGCCGCCTCGATCATCGCCAAGCATGAGCGCGACCGCATGATGCTGGATTATGACGCGGCGCATCCCGGCTATGGCTGGGCCTCCAACAAGGGCTATGCCACGCCCGATCACAAGCAGGCGCTCGTCCGCCTTGGCCCGACGCCGCTCCACCGCCGCAGTTTTGCCCCGGTGGCGCAGATGCTGCCGGGGATTTGAAGGGGGCGCGTTCGGATTTCTGCTCCCACCCGCTCGCGGGCGGGGCAGGGGTGGGCTCGCGCTTTAGCGTGGTCTCATTCAGGTTGAATGTATTCACCACTGGGGCAGTCGTAGCTCCTGGACAGACCGTTCTGGAAATCGTGCCCGACCATGCGCCGCTCATCATGCGAGCGCAGATTTCACCAGCTGATGCCGATGATCTTCATGTGGGGCAAACGGCCGAAGTTCGCATCACAGCATTGCACGAACGCGACATCCCGATATTGAACGGCAAGGTGACGTTTTTGTCGGCAGACAGCTTCTCAGATGAGAGGACAGGAATGCCCTATTCACGGCGGACATTTTGGTTGGACCAGCGCAACTAGCCGCAATCGACAACATCAAGTCCGTTCAAGGCGCAATCCGACCAGGCCTGCCTGTCGAAATCCTGATCCCGCTACGCAGACGCGCGGCATTTCAATATTTAAGAGAACCGCTTTCGCAGGCCTTTTGGCGAAGTTTGCATGAACACTAATGGGCAGACTTACCGATAGACTGATGGAAGAACTAAATACGCCCGGAGATTAACGATGATATGGCTCGCTTGGTTACTTATCATTAATGGCATAGCCCATAAGGCTCAGCCAAAGAGAACCATAGTATACAACGGAAAGCAATTCAAGTTGGTACGCGATAATAGACTTATAGTGATGCTATCTAACAATATACTGGCCAGGGTTCCGATGGAACATGGAAAGTGGCAAAACATCGAAGTGTTCAGGGCTAATGGGATTCATATTTCATACGGTCCTGAAAGTCCTGTCATTTCGAGATGGGCCGCGTCGGGAGCATTCTTCTGTATAGGCCAAAACAGATTCACATGTAGGTCGCTTTATAAAGACAAGTCGGGAAACATCATCGCCCGATACGATGTTAATTCCGAACCTGAAGACAGACTTTACCAACGGGTGAAATTCTACCCCGGATCAACCGATATAAGGAGTATATTGGAATGACTTGGACAGATATCGAATGTCTTGATGAATGCTTAGTGCTGAGGCAGCAGACCAACTAGGCTAAACACTACAGATCCGCAAATAGGTCTGCACAGCATAAAAAGGCAGAAATCCGCGAAACTTATCAACGGCATATAAGGATATTCTCCTCAATTCAGCATGACGAACTGCTTCTATCCGGACAGCCCCCCCTCCCCCTCCCGCAAGCGGGCGGGGGACTGTGTTGCGGGAGGACTGCGGGCGTCATGCGCGCCCAGCCCGTTTTTGTCTGCCGGCCAGCCGCCGGGCGTTGCGCTTGCTGGTGACTTGCGGCTCGGGGGCGTGGCGGAGCGCATGGAGCTGGGCGCTGAACGCGGCGGCGTCGATGTCGTCATCATCGTGCAGCAGAAGCGCAGGTGACGAAGTTGACAAAGTTGACAGGGTTGACGGGGTTGACCCGCTGCCCTGGGTTGGGCGCGGGCGCGATGGCAGGGCGTCACTGGCGGCGGGTTTTTCACGGATCGGGGCATAGGTGTCCGGATCGAGCGTGCGCAGCAGGAACATGAGCAGCTTGTCATTGTGGCGTGTTCGCGTGCCGACCTGTTCGCCCTTGTGGAAGACCGGTTCCTCGACACCGTTGAGCGCGCGTTCGAAAGCCGTCTCCGCGAGCACGGCAACCGCCTGCTTCAGCGCGCCATCCCAGGCGACGCGAAACGCCTCGGCGCCGGGGTCCTGGCGGTTGCGCAGATTATAGACCGCCGTTCGGGACAGGCCGACCGCCTGCGCGGCGCGCGTAACGCTGCCGCAGGCGGCGAGCGCGTCGAGGAAGGCGGACTGGCGATCGGGGGTAATACCAACCTGCGATGATCCTGACCTATGAGGACGGTTTCTGGTGGTTCTCGGCAAGGAGCGTCCGAAGTGGCGATGTGGTTCATCGTTACGAGGACGCGACGACGTCCGAGGGCCACCAGAAACCGCCCTTCGGGTTGCCGGTCCCGCCCGCTGGACTTCGTCGGAGCGTCGCGACGATGAACCACATCGCCGCTTCCGCCCCTTCTCGCCAGCGAACGGGACTGGCAATACTCATAGGTCAGGATCATCCCAGGTTGGTATGAGGCCGTCATGGCGCGGCGCTGGCGCTTTTGGCGGGGAATCGCAGGCGGGTTCGACGGTGATCATGGCAGGCCTCCTGAAAAGAAGGCAGCGCATCTATCGCATCCGGGGGGCTGTAGGACAGGGGATAGGCAAGCAAGCGAGCCTTGTGCCGTCCCGACAGTGCGAGCGCCGCTGGATCAACCCTGTCCGGCGTCCATGATTTCCGCCACCGAGCGGCGCAGGTCGGCATGGGTGAAGGGCTTGCCGAGGCGCAGGACGGGAAGTTCGCTTTCGCTGGGGAGCTCGCCGTATCCGGTCGCGATGATCACGGGGATTTCCGGCCGTTCTTCGCGGATCGCGGCGGCGAGTTGCGCGCCGGTCATGCCGGGCATCGCCTGGTCGGTAATAACCAGATCGATTTCTGGCCGCTGGCGGAAAATGCCGAGTGCGTCCTCGCCGGAATCCGCTTCGAACACGGTGTGGCCCATGTCCTCCAGCAGGGCGACGGTGTTCATCAGGATGAGAGCATCGTCGTCGACGGCGAGAATGGTGAGCGGATTGATCGGATTCGGGCCCGCGTCGTCGGCAACCGGCTCCGCCGGGTCCGGCTGTGGCGCCGGCTCCGCCACCGGGAGCCAGATTTCAGCGGTCGTCCCGACGCCCGGCGTGCTCCTGAGCAGGAAGGCGCCGTCGAGCTGTTCAGCGAAACCATGGATCATGGACAGGCCAAGGCCCGTTCCCTTGCCTACGCCCTTGGTGGTGAAGAAAGGCTCCGTCGCGCGGGCGAGCGTTTCGGCGTCCATCCCGGTTCCAGTGTCGCGCACGGACAGATTCACATAGTGCCCCGCGGCAAGCCTGCCCAGCTCCCCGGCCCGCAGGACATGCCTGCTCGCCTCGATCGTGATGATACCGCCGTCCGCCATCGCGTCGCGCGCGTTCACCACCAGGTTCAGCAGCGCCATTTCCAGCTGGTGAATGTCTGCGTTGACGGCGCTGAGATTGAGCGGAAACCGCGTGTCGATCGACCATTCCGGCCCCAGCGTGTGGCGAAGAAGCTCGGCCATCCCCAGCACCATCTTGGGAATATCGACGCGGATGGGCTTGAGCTCCTGCCGCCGGGCGAAGGCCAGCATGCGTTGCGTAAGGGTCGCGCCGCGCCGGGCACCCTGCATCGCATTGTCGAGCAGTTTACGGATGCCGGGATCCGCCGGCAGCCGCTTGCCCAGCAGCTCGAGGCTGCTGGTGATCGCCATGAGCAGATTGTTGAAGTCGTGGGCGACCCCGCCGGTGAGCTGGCCGAGCGCCTCCATCTTCTGCGACTGGAAAAGGGCTTCGCGCGCCTTTTCCAGTTCGCGCTGGATCAATTCGCGCTCGGTCATGTCCCGCGTGATCTTGGCGAAGCCGATCAGTTCGCCCGCATCGTCACGGACCGCATCGATGACGACGCTGGCCTGGAACCGCGAGCCGTCCTTGCGGACGCGGGTGCCTTCCGTCGAAAAGCGGCCGGTTTCACGCGCGGTTTCAAGGGCGGTACCCGGCAGGCCGCGCGCGACATCCTCGGCCGTGTAAAAGCGGGAGAAGTGGGAGCCGATGATTTCGTCCGGCCTGTAACCCTTGATCCGTTCCGCGCCGGCGTTCCAGCTGGAGACATAACCGTCCGGGCTCAGCATGTAGATCGCATAATCGGTAACGCTTTGGACGAGCAGACGAAACTGCTCCTGGCTGTGGAGCAGTTCCTTCTCGGCCGCCTTCCGCTCGGTCAGGTCGCGCGTGATCTTCGCATAGCCGAGGATGGACCCGTCGGGCGCCCAGATCGGATCGATCACGACATGCGCCCAGAAGCGGTCGCCATCCTTGCGGACGCGCCAGCCCTCCGCTTCGAACTTGCCCTCCTTCGCCGCGATGCGGAGCGCGCGCGCGGGCAGGCCGCTGGCCCGATCTTCCTCGACATAAAAGCGCGAGAAATGTTCGCCGATGATTTCGTCAGCCAGATAGCCCTTGAAGCGCTGCGCCCCGGCGTTCCAGTTGGTCACGATCCCGTCGGGATCGAGCATATAGATGGCATAATCGGTGATCGCATCGACCAGCAGGCGATAACGATCATCCGGTCGTGTCGGGGGCTCGGCAAGTTCAGGCTGCACCCTGGTTCCGTTCATGGTTCAACCCGGACTGTGCCGCTGAATGCCGGGCGACCATCGTGAACTGTCCAAGCCACGCCAGGGTTGCTTCGTCTCTTGTGCCGAACAGGCGATCGAGCGCTTCTGCGAACAACGGATCGTCACTCACCGCATCGAACAGCGTGAGCGACGAGCGCAGCTTGAGCGCATCGATGCCGCCGAAGATGGTTTCCGGGGTTCCGCAAGACCGCCCTCGCAGGGCGGACACGCATTCGCGCAGGCGCTGGCCCAGCACCGGATGAGCGAGATAGGCCCGCGCTTCCTCACGCGATTGGATGGCATAGCGTCGCGCCATCGGGCTGTGGCCCAGCCCCGCGGCCTGAGGAAAGATGAACCACATCCAGTGGCTGCGTTTCGCCCCTTGCCGGATTTCGCCAATCGCCGTTTCGTAGACGCCCTCCTGCGCGACAAAGAAGCGTGCAAGGCCGTGGGGATCATTTTTGCTGGTCATCTGGCGTGTAAACGATCGCGGACGCCGCTGGTTGCAGCGCGGCCGATCGAGAAATGCAAAAGTGAGTCCTCGTCGCCACACCACAAGGGGTTGAGTCCGGCAAAGCGTCGGGACTCAATATGGAGTGGAGGGACTCCTTTCGTTCCCGTCGTCGCGTTCCGTCTCAGCAAAGCGCGCTAAGTGATTGTGCTTGACCGGAGAGTCCGGGTGACTCACTGTCGGGGCCGTAACAAACAGGCGGGGGCCGCATGGGCGTCGTGCAACGGATCGAAACACCGGGCGCAAAAGCGCGCATCCGCGAAAAGAGCGCGCCGCAGCCGGCCATGCTGCCGCTCGACGATATCATCATGGACGATTGCGTCGCGGCGATGGCGCGGCTGCCGGACAAGTCGATCGACATGATCTTCGCCGATCCGCCCTACAATCTCCAGCTTGGCGGCGACCTGTTCCGGCCCGAAGGCGGGATGGTCGACGCGGTCGACGACGACTGGGACAAGTTCGACAGCAACGCCGCCTATGACCGCTTCACCCACGCCTGGCTGCGCGAGGCGCGGCGCATCCTGCAGGATGACGGGACGATCTGGGTGATCGGCAGCTACCACAACATCTTCCGCGTCGGCACCGCGCTGCAGGACGAGGGCTTCTGGGTACTCAACGACATCGTCTGGCGCAAGGCGAACCCGATGCCCAACTTCAAGGGGACGCGCTTCACCAACGCGCACGAGACGATGATCTGGTGCTCCAAGAGCGAGAAGGCGCGCTACACCTTCAATTATCGCGCGATGAAGGCGCTCAACGACGATGTGCAGATGCGCTCCGACTGGGTGCTGCCGATCTGCTCCGGCGGCGAGCGGCTGAAGGACGATGACGGCCACAAGGCGCATCCGACCCAGAAGCCGGAGGCGCTGCTCTATCGCGTGCTGCTCGCCTGCACCGAGCCGGGCGACATCGTGCTCGATCCCTTCTTCGGCACGGGGACGACGGGCGCGGTGGCGCGGCGGCTGCGGCGGCGCTGGATCGGGATCGAGCGCGAGGCGAAATATGTGAAGGTCGCGCGCGAGCGGATCAACTCGACCCTGCCGCTCGACGAAAGCGCGATGACGGTGATGGCGGAACGCAAGTCCGTGCCGCGCGTCGCGTTCGGCGTGCTGGTGGAAAGCGGCATGGTCGCGCCCGGCACGATCCTGACCGACGCCAGGCGCCGCTGGCAGGCCGAAGTGCGCGCCGATGGCTCGCTGCTCTGCGCGGACGGGCGCGGCGGATCGATCCACAAGCTCGGCGCGCTGCTGCAGGATGCGCCGTCCTGCAACGGCTGGACCTTCTGGCACGTCGAGGAACGCGGCGTCCGCTTCGCGATCGACGTGCTGCGGCAGAAGCATATCAAGACGGTTGGGGCTTGAGGGTTTGCGCATCCCTCCTTCCTGTCATTCCCGCGAAAGCGGGAATCCGTAGTCGCTGCGTTGGGTCAAGCTTGCGCCGTAGCGCGTCTGGATCCCCGCCTGCGCGGGGATGACATAGCGATACGGATGATCCCGACCTCATGACCCGGATCTACCTCCGCCCCACTGCTTTTATCGACGCGCCGTTCGGGCTGGACGGCCGGGTGATGCGGCTGGCGGGGGGGATGCTGTGGTTCTCCGCCGTCGAGATCATCCGGGTCGGGAACGGCAAGCGCGCGACGCAGAGCCTCGTGCCGGTGGACGCGCTGGACGCCGTGCTGGGCGCGCTGGCGCCGGCTGAACAGGCGCGCGCCAATGCGTGCCTCGCCAATCTCACCGCCCCGCGCGCGCCGCTGCAGCTCGGCGAACGGACCATCCGTTTCGACCAGCCGCAGGTGATGGGTATATTGAACGTCACGCCGGACAGCTTTTCCGACGGCGGGCGCCATGTCGGCGAGCCCGATGCCGCGGCGGATGCCGGGGTGCGGATGGCGTCGGCGGGCGCGGCGATCGTCGATGTCGGCGGGGAATCGACCCGGCCGGGCGCGGCGACGGTGTGGGAGGGCGACGAGATCGCGCGCATCGTGCCGGTGATCGAACGGATGGCGCGCGCGGGGGTGGCGATCTCGGCCGACACCCGCAAGGCCGCGACGATGACGGCGGCGCTGGCGGCGGGGGCTGGGGTCGTCAACGACGTCTCGGCGCTGCTCTATGATCCGCAGGCGATCGGGGTCGTCGCCAAGGCGGGCTGCCCGGTCGTGCTGATGCACCACAAGGGCGAGCCCGCGACGATGCAGGCCGATCCGCGCTATGACGACGTGCTGACCGAGGTCTATGACTGGCTGGAGATGCGGATCGAGGCGTGCGTGGCGGCGGGCATCGCGCGCGACCGCATCCTGGTCGATCCCGGCATCGGCTTCGGCAAGACCGTCGCGCACAATCTCGCGCTGCTCAACGGCCTGTCGCTGTTCCACGGCCTCGGCTGCCCGGTCGTGCTGGGCGCGAGCCGCAAACGGATGATCGGCGCGCTGGACAATGAGGCGCCGGTCGAGCGGCGGCTGGGCGGCTCGGTCGCGCTGGTGACGCTGGCGGCGGGGCAGGGCGTCCAGCTCCTGCGGGTCCACGATGTCGCGGAGACGGTGCAGGCGCTCAAGATCTGGCGCGGCATGCGGGATCGGGCGTTGACTCCGCGCGCCTGAGATGGGGTTTGCGCTACAGCGTGTAGCCGCCGTCGCTGACGAAGGTGGCGCCGGTCACGAAGCTGCAGGCGTCGGACAGCAGGAAGCCGATCTGCGCGGCGATCTCGTCCGGGGCGGAGTAGCGGCCGAGCGGCGTCGCCACCTGCGACAGCGCGGCGAAGGCAGCGGCTTCGCTGCCGGTGCTGGCGATCAAATCCTGGAAGAAGGGCATGGTGTGCCAGAGCGGGGTTTCAACGCCGCCCGGCGCAATGGCGTTGACGCGAATGTGCTGCGGCGCGCCTTCCTTGGCGGCCACCCTGGCAAGCTGGATCACGGCCGCTTTCGATGCGCCATAAGCACCCACGCCCGGCTCCGCCTTGAGACCGGAGGCCGATGCGGTAAGTACGATCGCGCCGCCGCCATCGCGCCCCTGCATGGCGCGTATCGCCGCGCGCAGGCCCAGAAAGGTGCCGTCGAGATTGATCGAGAGCACGCGCCGCCATTCCGCAAAATCAAGGTCTGCGATCGCGCCGCCCGACGAAACACCGGCGTTGAGGACGGCGAGATCGAGGCCGCCGAGGGCAGGGGCAATTCCGTTCCAATAGTCTTCGTCCGCGCAGTCACCGGGATGCAGGCCGAGGCGCGTTTCACCCAGTCCGGCCGCGGCGTCCTCGAGACCTGCTTCGTTCACGTCGCACAGAAGGAGTTTTGCCGCGCCATGGCCCGCGAGATAGCGCGCCGTGGCGAGACCGATACCGGACGCGGCGCCGGTGACGAGCGCGGTTTTGCCAGTGAACATGCCGCGCGCACTAGGCCGGATCGACATTCAAGTAAACTTGCTCCCCTCCCTTGAAAGGGAGAAGAGCAAGGGGTGGGTGGGGACTGAGGGGGCTCGATGCCCCCAAACGAGTCCTTTGGCCCGCAGACGCGGGCACCCACCCCAGGCTGTGCTAAAACCCCTTTTACGGGCTTCTTGCAGGACAGCTGTCGATCTAATCTTTATTCAGTCAACGATCTCGCTAGTCTACTTTCGGCAGGAGCCGCGTTTTTGTGTGGCGCGAACCTAATCCGTGGCGTCGAGCTTCTCCAGGACATCCGATTGGCATTGCCAATTCCTGAGTGTTCAACCGCGCAACGGAGCGTGCGCTATTGCGTCCCGTCCAAATGCACTGAAGGATTGTACGTATGCTAGGCAGGGAGATCACGATGCAAAGACTCGTTTTGGCAGCCGCAATGGCTCTAAGCCTAACCGCTCCTTCTCCCAGCCCCCCACCGGTTGAGCTCGCCAATCTCTATCCACGCGAGCGCGCCTTCGTCGTCCACGCCGAACCTGTGATCGCTCTTACGCACGCGACGGTAATCGACGGCACGGGCGCGCTTCCACAGCGCGATGTGACGCTAGTGATGCGCGATGGGCGGATCGCTGCGCTTGGCCCCTCGCGGCGGATTGATATCCCGAACGGCGCCACGGTGATCGACGCCACCGGCAAGACCTTGCTCCCCGGTTTCGTGATGGTGCACGAGCACATGTTCTACCCGACCGGATCAGGCGAATATCAGCCATTCCCGAAGAGCTTCTCGCATCTCTATCTTGCCGGAGGCGAAACGACGGTGAGAACCGGCGGGTCGATGGCGCCGATCGAGGATCTGAACATCCGCGACGACATTGCGGCGGGGCGCAGGATCGGCCCCGACATCGACGTGACCGGCCCTTATCTTGACGCGGGCGAAATCTTTGCGCCAAAGATGATGAAGCTCAAGGATGCGGCCGATGCCCGAAGGACGGTCGACTATTGGGCTGCCGAGGGAGTCACCTCGTTCAAGGCCTATATCGGTATCACCCGCGAAGAGCTTCGCGCCGCGATCGCCGCCGCGCATGCCCACGGACTGAAGATAACCGGCCACCTCTGCTCGGTGACTTATGCCGAGGCGGCGACGCTCGGTATCGATAATCTCGAGCATGGCTTCGCAGTGGCGACGGACTTCGTGGAGCACAAGAAGCTGGATGACTGTCCGGACGATCTTGAACAGGCGCCAACGATTGCAGCTCTCGATCCAAGCTCGGACAAGGTACAGACGCTGTTTCGAACGCTAATCGCGCATCATGTGGCAGTGACATCGACGCAGACGGTTTTCGAATCGGTTGTACCTGGCCGGCCGCGCCCTCCCCAGAGTGCGCTGGATCTGCTAATCCCCGAACTGAGAGAGGCTTATCGCAAGGACTGGGAAGAGACGGTTGCAAGCCCCTGGGGCAAGCTCCAGGGGCCGTTGTTCGCGGCCAACATGAAGCTGGAAAAGGCATTTGCCGACGCTGGCGGCACGCTGCTCGCCGGCACCGATCCGACCGGCCTCGGTGGCGTACTGCCGGGCTTCTCGGGCAAGCGCGAGATCGAAATTCTGATCGAGGAGGGCTTCAGTGTTCCGCAGGCGATTAAAATCGCCACGCTGAACGGAGCACGCTATCTGGGTCGAGATCGCGATGTGGGTACCCTTGAACTCGGAAAGCGCGCCGACGTCGTGGTGATCGATGGTGATCTTACCGCTGATGTTACAGCGATCGAACGGATGCCGCTCGTGTTTAAAGCAGGCATTGGGATCGACACAGCTAAGATTTTCGCTGCCTTCGCCGGCAAAGTTGGTCTCTACTGAGACATAATTCGCGAAAGTCGTGCGCTGTTCCGCACGGTCGATCATTCAGGCACAAGTCGACGGCGCAGAAGCCTATTGCCGCCTGATCCGCTAGGCCCTTCGCATCGGTCATGGGCAGTTCGTTGCAAGTTTCTGCACAGCCTGCACTCCCCTACGCCCCTCCCTTGAAAGGGAGCGGGGATTCAAGGCCAGGAACTTTAGACCCACGACACCAGAGTGCGGGATGGCGCGATAGAAACCCCGATACCGTCCAAGAACTCAGGCGACGTCGGTGATGCCCAGTTCGGCGAGCTTGCGGTAGAGCGTCGAGCGGCCGATGCCGAGGCGGCGGGCGACTTCGCTCATGCGGCCGCGATAATGGCCGATGGCGAGGCGGATCACATCGGCTTCGATCTCGGCCAGGGTGCGCAGATGCCCGTTGGGTTCGAACAGCGTCACGCCGCCACCCGCCGCGGCAACGGCGGTTTCGGATGCGCCCGGCATGACCGATGTCTTGCTAGCCTCAGCGGCGATCTGGGGGAAATCCGCAGGCGTCAAAGTCTCTCCGTCGCACAATATCGCGGCACGAAAGAGCGCATTGTGCAGCTGTCGCACATTACCCGGCCATGAATAGCCCGAAAGCAGCGCGATCGCTTCGTCGGTGATGCCGAGCTTCTCGATCCCCGGCTGTGCGCCGATACGGACGAGCAGGTGGCGCGCGAGCGCAGCGATGTCGCCCGCGCGATCGCGCAGCGGCGGCACGGTGACCTGGACGACGTTGAGCCGGTAATAGAGATCCTCGCGGAACCGGCCGGAGACGATGTCGGCCGAGAGATCACGATTGGTCGCGGCGATGACGCGGATGTCGACATGCTGCACGGCGCGGCTGCCGAGCGGCTGGATCTCGCCCGATTGCAGCACGCGGAGCAGCTTGACCTGCGCATCGAGCGGCAGCTCGCCGATCTCGTCGAGGAAGATGGTGCTGCCCGATGCCTGGGCGAAGCGGCCGAGCTGGCGTTCGAACGCGCCGGTGAACGCGCCCTTTTCGTGGCCGAACAGCTCGGATTCGATCAGGTTGACCGGAATGGCGCCGCAATTGACGATGAACATCGGCCGCTTGACGCGCGGGCTGGCGGCATGGATCGCCTGTGCGATCACTTCCTTGCCGGCGCCGCTCTCGCCTTCGATCAGCACGGGCACGCGGGCGCGGGCCGCCTTGGCGGCGATGGCCAGGGCCGCGCGGAATTCAGGCGCCGAGCCGACGATTTCGTCGAACGCCAGCGTATGCTCGATCTTTTCGCTCAACGGGCGCAGCTCGCCCTTGTTGGCGGATGGCTGGGAAACCGCCTCGAGCGAGGCGAGCAGCCGATCCGGCGCGATCGGCTTGATCAGGAAATCGGTCGCCCCGGCGCGCATCGCATTGACGGCGTGTTCGATGGAATTGCGCGCGGTGAGCACCATGATCGGCAGCTGCGCGAAACGGGCGCGCAGCGTCTTGATCGCATCGGCGTCCTCATCCTCGGGCGACCACTGGTCGATCAGGATCACGTCGATCGAGCGCGCATTCGGCCCTTCGAGCGCGGAAAGGCCCTCGGCAAGATCGGCCGCGCAGGTGACCCGCCATCCGGCGCGCGCGGCGATGGCCGCGATCAGCCTGCCCTGGGCTGGCTCGTCGTCAATCAGCAGCAATGTCCGACCGGCGTTTCGCGGCATTTCGTTTCCTAATTGTCCCTTTACGGGACGGACATTAACCGCGCCGGGTAAAGGCACGGTTAAACAGGCTGTGGGCTGGCAGATCGGAAGTTCGTGGCGTTATCCCCCTCCCGCGCGCGGGAGGGGGATAACGATGCCACCGCAGCCACCGCAATAGGGTGCGGAATCGGGGTTGAGGGGGGCAGCGCATCCGATTAGAAGCTCGACCAAACGAGATTCGAACACTGGGGGAAAATCATGGCTGCCCACGGCGATACCCAAATGGATATGCCCGCACACAAGTCCACCTATTCCGGCTTTTTGTCGCTGATGAAAGTTGGCACGATCGCCAGCTTCATCGTCGTTGCCATCGTCATTCTGCTCATCGCGAACTAGGCGCATGGCCCTGAAAATCGCGGTCCTCAAGGAGACCGCAGCGGGCGAACAGCGCGTTTCCGCGACGCCGGAGACGGTCAGGAAGTTTATCGCGCTCGGCGCCGAGATGGCTGTGGAGGCCGGCGCGGGCGAGACCGCGTCGATCGCTGACGCCGATTATGCCAATGCCGGCGCGAAAGTTGGTGATCGCGCCGCGACGCTTGCGGGCGCGGACATCGTGTTCGGGGTGCAAGGCCCCGATCCGGCATCGCTGGCTGGCGCCAGGCCGGGCGCATGGATCGTCGCGGGGCTCAATCCCTTCGGTGATCGCGCGCGCGTGGATGCCTACGCATCCGGCGGCTATGAAGCGCTGGCCATGGAGCTCATGCCGCGCATCACGCGGGCGCAATCGATGGATATCCTGTCGTCGCAATCCAATCTTGCCGGCTACAAGGCGGTGCTGGACGCGGCGGGCGAATATGGCCGTGCGTTTCCAATGATGATGACGGCGGCGGGCACGGTCTCGGCCGCGCGCGCCTTCATCATGGGTGTCGGCGTCGCCGGGCTTCAGGCGATCGCCACCGCGCGGCGGCTGGGCGCGCAGGTTTCCGCGACCGACGTGCGTTCGGCTACTAAGGAACAAATCCTGTCGCTCGGCGCCAAGCCGATCTTCGTCGAGGCCGTCAAGGGCATCGAGGGCGAAGGTTCAGGCGGATACGCCACCGAGATGTCCGAGGAATATCAAAAAGCGCAGGCCGAATTGGTGTCGTCGCACATCGCCAAGCAGGATATCGTTATCACCACCGCGCTGATCCCCGGCCGCCCCGCGCCGCGCCTGATCAGCGACGCGCAGATCGCGACGATGCGGCCGGGCAGCGTGATCGTCGATCTCGCGGTCGAGAGCGGCGGCAATGTCGAGGGATCGGTCGCCGGCGAGGTGGTCGTCAGGCATGGCGTCAAGATCGTCGGCCACAGGAACGTCGCCTCCCGCCTCGCGGCCGACAGCTCTGCGTTGTTCTCGCGCAACCTGTTCAACTTCCTCTCCGCCTTCTGGGACAAGGACGCCGGCAAGCCGGTGCTGGACGAGGAAATCGGCGACGCGATCCGCCTGACAAAGGACGGCAAGATCGTGAACGCGCGGTTGCTGGGGTGAGGCGCCGACCCCCCTCCGTCAGGCTGACGCCTGCCACCTCCCCATGCTGCGCATGGAGAGGATAGTGCGCGGCGGAAAAAATCCTCTCCATGCAAAGCATGGGGAGGGGGACCGGCCCCGGACCAGATCCGGGGCCGGTGGAGGGGCAATCTCCGACGCCCGCCGCCTGCGCAAGGATATGAGCCTGCCCGAAGTGCTGCTGTGGCAGCGGCTGCGGGGCCGCGATGGGGGGCGGAAATTTCGCCGTCAGCATCCGGTTGGCGGCTATGTGCTCGATTTCTATTGTGCGCGCGCCAGGCTGGTGATCGAGATTGATGGCGAGGCGCATAATCGGGGCAATCGTCCTCAGCGGGATGCCGTGCGCGATATGCGATTGACCGAGCGCGGGCTCAGGATCGTCCGCATCGCGGCTGCTGATGTTCTGCGCGATGCCGATACCGTCGCCGATGCCATTGTCGCGATGGCGCAACCCCTCCACCACTTGCCTGCGGCAAGCGGTCCCCCTCCCCATGCTGCGCATGGAGAGGATCTTAGCATTACTCACGGGGCAAATCGTCCCCGTGCCGGGGAGGAATAATATGGACTTTATCTCAATCCTGTCGATCTTCGTGATGGCCTGTTTCGTGGGCTATTATGTCGTCTGGTCGGTCACGCCCGCGCTGCACACGCCGCTGATGGCCGTCACCAACGCGATCTCGTCGGTGATCATCGTCGGCGCGCTGATCGCGTCGGCGGCAGCGGGATCGGACCTGTCGAAATATCTCGGGCTGGTCGCGGTTACGCTGGCTTCGGTGAATATCTTCGGCGGATTTGCGGTCACCGCGCGGATGCTGGCGATGTACAAGAAAAAAGAGAAGAAGGGCTGATGGCCGTGGGGGGATTTGAATATGCATGACGCCATTGCAGAAACGCCGGGCTGGGCGGCGCTCGCCTATCTGATCGCGGGCGTCTGCTTCATCCTCGCGCTGCGCGGGCTTTCGAGCCCGACAAGTTCGCGGCGCGGCAACCGCCTCGGCATGATCGGGATGACGCTCGCCGTCGCGACGACGGTCTATCTGCACTTCAACGTCACCATCTACGAGATACTTGTCGCGATCGCGATCGGCGGCGGGATCGGCTTCGTGATCGCGAGGCGGATCGCGATGACGGCGATGCCGCAGCTTGTCGCCGCCTTTCACTCGCTGGTCGGCATGGCGGCAGTGCTCGTCGCGGCAGCGGCCTATCTGAACCCGGTGGCCTTCGGCATCGCGACGCCTGATCTGCTCGACACGCTCGGCCATCCGCTGATCCATCAGGTCAGCCGGATCGAAATGGGCCTTGGCATCGCGATCGGCGCAATCACCTTCTCCGGCTCGGTCATCGCCTTCCTCAAGCTCAACGGAAACATGAGCGGCAAGCCGATCATGCTTCCGGGCCGCCACGTCATCAACCTGGGCGTGCTGGCGGCGATCATCGGCCTGGTCGGCTATTTCCTGACCGACCAGAGCCCGACCATATTCTGGACGATCACGGCGCTGAGCTTCCTGATCGGTTTCCTGCTGATCATCCCGATCGGCGGCGCGGACATGCCGGTCGTCGTCTCGATGCTCAACAGCTATTCGGGCTGGGCGGCGGCGGCGATGGGCTTCACGCTGCACAATACGGCGATGATCATCACCGGCGCGCTGGTCGGTTCGTCGGGCGCGATCCTCAGCTACATCATGTGCAAGGCGATGAACCGCAGCTTCATCAGCGTGATCGCGGGCGGCTTCGGCGCCGAGGCATCGTCCGGTGGTGGTGAAGCGAAAGAGCAGCGCCCGTGGAAGCGCGGATCGGCCGAGGACGCCGCCTTCCTGATGCAACAGGCCGAACAGGTGATCATCGTGCCCGGATACGGCATGGCGGTGTCGCAGGCCCAGCATGCGCTGCGCGAAATGGGCGATGTGCTGCGCGAGCAGGGCGTGAAGGTGAAATACGCGATCCACCCGGTCGCGGGCCGCATGCCCGGCCATATGAACGTGCTGCTCGCCGAGGCGAACGTGCCTTATGACGATGTGTTCGAGCTGGAGGACATCAACGGCGAATTCGCGCAGACCGACGTCGCCTTCGTCATCGGCGCCAACGACGTCACCAACCCGGCCGCCAAGACCGACAAGACCTCGCCAATCTACGGCATGCCCGTGCTTGACGTCGAAAAGGCGAAGACCGTGCTGTTCGTGAAGCGCTCGATGGGCGGCGTCGGCTATGCCGGGGTGGACAATGACGTGTTCTACATGGACAACACGATGATGTTGCTCGCCGACGCGAAGAAGATGGTTGAAGATATCGTAAAGGCGATGAACCACTAGGGGGAGAGTTTGCTATGGTCAGCACGGGATCGATTCTCAGCCATCTGGTCGATTTCGTGCGCAGGCAGATGCCCGCGATCGCGATATGGTCAGCTGTCTATGCGGTTTTCGGCGTAGCGACGAGTCTAGCGATGCGCCCGATGATGCGCGCGCAACTGGCGATGGCGACGCAGCCCCCGGGGACGCCGCCGGCCTTGCCGCCCGGCTTTTTCACCACGTTCGCCGCGCTTTATGTCGGGATGATCCTCTTTTTCATCGTGCTGTTCGCCGCAGTGTATCGCGCGGTGCTCCGACCGGACGAAAGCCAGTTCGCTTATCTTCGCCTCGGCGGGGACGAGGCGCGGCTGTTCGGGCTGATGCTCATCCTGATCATCGGCTTCTATGTTGCCCTGCTGCTGCTCGGCATTTCATTTGGGATCATCGTAGCGGTGCTGGGTACGGTGCTCGGAAGCCAGAGCGCGGCAGCGATAATGCTGATTGCGGCACTCGGCATTGCGCTGACGCTGTTCTTCGTCTGGGCATCGATCCGCGTATCTCTGGCGGCACCCTTGACCATCCTGCGCCGCAAGCTCGTGATCCGCGAGGGTTGGCGCTTGAGCAGGGGACATTTCTGGAGCCTGTTCGGCGCCTTTCTGGTGGTCGGCCTGGGCCTGGCGATCGTCTGGATTATCGTGTTCGCAATGATCGCCTGGCCGACATTTTCCACCTTCCTTCATGGCCCGCCAGACCCGGTTGCGGTACGCGCTGCCGCCCTGGCGCAGGCGGAAATGGTCGGGTCGCCGATCTGGATGGCGGGTGTCGTCCTGGGCAGTGTGATTGGCGGGCTGACCTTCGCCCTGCAGGCCGGCGTCATCGCAATCGGCGCGAGGGATCTGCTGACTGCGAGGGGTGAGCCTGGCGATCAGCCAAGCGCCGCACGTTAAAAGAGATCGATGCCTCGTCCGAAGCTGTTTGCGAGGGGTGGATGAGTCTTTGAGGCGCGCAGACGCGCGCACCCACCCCCGAACCCCTCCCTGCGAGCAGGGAGGGGAGCACGTCTGGTTGAATGTCGATCCGGCAACGCAGTTATAGCACTGGGCACTACATCAGAACCGCTCAGCCTCTCCTCAGGATGAGCGGAGTGGCATGGGGGTCCACGGGTCCATGGGCTCCTATTTAACCCGTGGTACTCTAAAACTCCGGTCTCAGACCTTCGCGATTTCCTCGGTCTGGGCTTCCCGCGTCTTGCCCATTTCGCCGCGGTTGGCGATCTGGTCGTAGAGTTCGGCCTGGCGCGAACGCATCTTTTCGCCCAGGGCGTCCAGGTCGATTTCGCCCCTGGCGTGCGCCTGCCTGGCGTCCTCGAACATGTCCTCGTCTTCCTCGTCGATGTGGTGGACGGTTTCCTCCCCCAGCACATGGACTTTGGAGCGATAGAGCGGTTCATCGCCATTCAGTTGCTCGATTTCGGCGGCTAGCTGCTTGCCCGACTCATGTTCGACGATGCCCTCATTGACCTCGTCATCGCCCAGCACGGGACGCAGGGCAGGGTAGAGGATTTCTTCCTCGATCGTCATGTGGACGGACAGGCGCATGCAGAGTTCGGCCCCTATCTCTCCCACTTTATCGTCGCTCGCGTCCTCCGCCTTGTCGAACAGGGTGCGGAACACATGATGCTCGTCCTTGAGCAGGCGGATCGCGAGAGGGTCGTCGTCGGCGATCCTGTGGTCGCCCTGGCTGTTCCGCGATGCGTAATTCTTCGACATGAGGATCCTTTCTCGAGCGTTCCGCAAAGAACGGGTGTCGGCATGACCGGTTCCCTCACGCCGCTACTGCTCCATATTGGAGCAGCCCGTTTCAATGTGGGACGGATTCACTTCAAAACGGAGCAAACTCAGTCTGGCGTTTCTCTTTGCGCCGATACAACGTGAACAAACCACGAACATCGGGAGACGGTTATGCGGCGCAATGCGGATCCGGCATCTTTTGAGGCTCATCTGCCGGTTCTGGAAGATGTGGAATATGATTCCCGCCGGGCGATCGGGCTGATTTCCGACCGGAGCGGCAGCGATGCGGACATGCAGGCGATGGTCGCGGCCGCCGGCGCGCGCATATCGGTGCGGTTGTCCGTGAGCGAAGGCCTCTCGCGCATGGCGAGCCGGATCCTGCCGGCGGCGCTGTTCATCGACACGCGCTTTTCGGCCGAGCCGGTCGTGCAATCGCTGATCGACCGGCTGCGGCAGGACGTGCCCGCGCCCGACGGGCGGATCGTCCTGCGGATCGGCAGGGGGCAGATTGACATGGCGGCCGCTTGCGCCGTGCAGGACGCGATCACCCTGCTGTGCAACGAGAACGACGCCGAACGCGGCGCCGCGATCGAATGGCTGGTGAAGCCCGTGTCGTTCCTGTTGCGGGATATCAGCGCCGAGGCGGCGATGCCGATCCAGCTGCGCGAGATCCGCGACGAGATCCAGCGGCTGGCGCGCTCGCTCGCCATGCTGACCGACGCCGACGCCCAGGCGGCCAACCCGCCCGCGCGGGATGACGGCGCGGCCAAGCACAAGCAGGCCCGCGAAGCGCCGTCCCCGGCGACGGAAGCGGCGACGCTGCGCGCGATGATCCGCGCCCGGCGGCTGCGCGACCAGTTCTTCGGGCAGGAGCTGTTCGCCGATCCGGCGTGGGATATATTGCTCGATTTGATGGCCGCGCGGCTGGAGGGCAAGGACGTAGGCGTTTCGAGCCTGTGCATCGCTGCCGCCGTTCCGCCGACGACGGCGCTGCGCCGGATCCAGGAAATGACCGAGGCGGGCTTGCTGGAGCGCGTGGCCGACCCGCAGGACGGGCGCCGCATATTCGTCGCGCTGTCATCGCATGCCGTCGAGACGATGGAGCATTACATGGCGGCGATGCGGCGGATATCCTGGCCCTGAATACCGCGCCGCGGGGTTGCGGGGCGTGGATGAGTCTTTGAGGCGCGCGGACGCGCGCACCCACCCTCGAACCGGGTTGAATCGTCCAGTGCTCTGGTTTTTCCTTTGTTTTCCGCATTCTCCAAGTCGTTAGGCGATTCCATCCGACCCTAATCACGGACATCAAGGTGTCGGGCGGGCGGCACCGTCTTTCTGATGTCTTGTGAAGGGGAAAGCCGACGATGGATATCCAGTTGATGTTGCTTGTGTTTGGCGCGGCGGGTTCAGGTCTCATCGGCGGGCTGTTCTTTGCGTTTTCCAATTTCATCATGCGCGCATTCGATCGCTTGCCGCCGGGGCAGGCGATCAGCGCCATGCAGTCGATCAACGTGACGGTGCTCAACCCGCTGTTCTTCGCCTGCTTTTTCGGAACGGCGCTGATTTCCGCGGCACTGCTTGCCATCGCCTGTTATCGCGGGGACGCGCTTGGCCTGGTCATGGGCGCGGGCGCGTTGCTGTATCTGTTCGGATCGATCGCGGTGACGATGCTGTTCAATGTCCCACTGAACAACCAGCTGGCCTCGGCGCCGATGGCGACACCGACGATGGTGCTGACGTGGAAGCATTATCAGTCGTCCTGGATTCTGTGGAACCACGTGCGGACGACCGCGTCGTTGCTCGCCGCGCTGGCCTTCATCCGGGCGATCGCGATGCGGTGAGTCATTCAGCCTTCGGGCAAAAACCGGCTTGTCATTGCGCGCGGAGCCCGTAAAAGGCCGGTCTTCCCGCAAGGGGGCGCTTAGCTCAGTTGGTAGAGCATCTCGTTTACACCGAGAGGGTCGGCGGTTCGAGCCCGTCAGCGCCCACCATTCGACCTTTTCAAGGTATCCCGGCACGGACCGCTGGTCTGGAAAAGACGCGGTGTTTGGCGGGCTTTTGCGCCCCGGCCTCCCGTCGGCGTGCGATGAAGCCCAGGCTTCAGCGGCATGGACGGGACGGCTACGCAGGCAATTGGGCATTGTGCCGGCTCACGAATATCTGCCGGGTTCCAGTCCATCGAGAAGCCTGTCGATCACATTCTGCGCGGCGATCAGCGCCGATACCGCATCCTTTTGCGAGCTTGCCCAGGCCGCCGCGGTGATCACCGCGCCGGAGATGATGTTCGCCAACGCCTCGGGATCGGTATGGCGAATATGGCCGTCTTCCATTGCCGCGGCGAGATCCTCCACCATCGCTCTTGCGCAAAGCCGGTTGCGCGGACGATCGTGGAAGTCGGGAATCGCCGCCGGGGCGTCGTCAAGCAGGATGCGTCGCAATGCGGGGCGCTGCAGCTGGGTGAAATACGCCCGCGAACCGGCGCGAAAGCGCGCCCAGCCGCTGCCTGCCTTCCGTCCCGCCTCCTCTATGGTTCGGTCCAGTTCATCCTCGATCTCATCGACGACCGCCTCGAACAGACCAAGTTTGCTCTTGAAATGGTGATAGAGTGCGCCTCGTGTCAGCCGGGCAAAAATGGTAAGTTCGTCGAGAGATGTCGCGGCATATCCCTTTGACCCGAACATCTCCCTGGCAAGTGAAACCAGCCTGGCTCGCGTTTCGATCGCCATCTGCGGCCGTGTCGTCGTCGTCGTTGTCGTCGAGGCTCGTGCCGTTTCCGCCATGAATCAAATAATCCTTGCAGTAAAAATTCCACATACATACAACCGGTATGTACCATGATAGGACCATAGCTTTGCCCGAATCTAACAGTCTTGCACCATTTTTCCATCCCATGACCATCGGAGCGCTCAGCGTTCCGAACCGATTGGCGATGGCGCCGATGACGCGCTCCTTCTCACCCGGCAACATTCCCGACGCGGCGGTCGCCGCTTATTATCGCCGCCGCGCGGAAGGAGGCACCGGGCTGCTGATAACCGAAGGGGTAGGCATCGATCATCCCGCCGCAATTGGCGAAGGAAGCGGAGATCCGCATCGCATTCCCGTCCTTTATGGTGAGCGGGCGATCGCGGGATGGCGCAATGTCGTCGAGAATGTGCATGCGGCGGGGGGGCTGATCTTCCCGCAACTCTGGCACCAGGGCGTGTTCAGAGTGGAAGGGACGGGCCCCTTTCCCGATGCGCCATCGATGCGGCCATCGGGTCTGTGGGGTCCGGACGGCGGCTTTTCCACCGTGCAGAAGGACTATATTCCTCGCGTGATCACGCCGACGCGCCCGATGAGCGAGGAGGAGATAGCCGATGTCATCGCCGCCTTTGCCCGATCGGCAAAGGCCGCCCAACAGGTCGGTTTCGATGGCATCGCCATCCATGGGGCGAGCGGCTATCTCGTGGACAGTTTTTTCTGGCCAAAGACGAACATGCGTCAGGATCGCTATGGCGGCGACATGGCGGCGCGGGCGACGTTCGGCGCCGAACTGGTGCGGGCGGTGCGGCAAGCCGTGGGGCCGTCAATGCCCATCCTGTTTCGCTTCGGGCAGTGGAAACAGCAGGATTTCAACGCGCGCATCGCGGAGACGCCCGAGGAACTGGGGGTTTTGCTCGGCGCACTTGCCGACGCGGGAGTCGACATGTTCGATGCCAGCACGCTCTATTTCAGCGCACCGGCATTCGAGGGATCGCCGCTCTCTCTGGCGGCGTGGGCGAAGACGCTCAGCGGAAAGCCCTCCATGGCGGTGGGCGGCGTCGGTCTGTCTGAAAACCTGTTCGCTTCGTTTGAAACCGGCGGCGCCTCCGTCGAGCGGAACTGGTTCGATGCCGCTGAGCGGATCGCGCGTGGCGAGTTCGACATGCTCGCGCTCGGGCGGGCGCTCATCGCCGATCCCGACTGGCCGAAGAAAGTGGCGGATGGCCAGCAACCGGACGCCTATAGCAGGGACATGTTGGCGGTCCTGTCCTGATCGGAATCCGCTGCGAAGGAAACGGGCGCTACAGCCCCCGGACGAGGCGGATGGCGATGGCTAGCCACGGCGGATCGGTCACGACCTGCTGGCGGGCGCCGGCGCCGAGCGGCAGGATCAGCAGCTTGCCGGCGTCGCGGTCGATCAGGCGGCCGAACAGGAAGCGGCCGGCGAGGCGGGGGACCAGCACGTCGCGGTTCAGCGCGCGGGCATAGGCTTCTGGGCCGATCCGCTCGCACCAGATCTGGTCGCCCGAGCGATAGTCGCCGATCCCGGCCTCGACGAGAATGGCCACCATTTCCGGCGTGGTTTGCGGCGGCGTGATCACGGCCTCGCGCCGGGGCGCATAGGCGCCGCCATTGCCGAGCAGCGCCGCGACCGGCAGGTCCGCGCGGTCCGGCAGCCGGACGAGATCGGCCGCGTCCACCTCCAGCGCGTCCGCTATGCGATTGAGCCAGCCAACCGAAACGGTGCGCGTGCCGGTTTCCAGCCGGCCGATCGTCTGCGGCGTCGTGGGTGGCGCGCAGCGATCGGCCACGTCCTGCAGGGTCAGGCCCCTGGCACGCCGCACTTCCCGGATACAGGTGATCATCGCCAACCCCTCGCCAGTAATTTCTCTCGGACACGCCGGATATAGCGTGTCGAATATAACCTTATCGGTTCATCTGTCCTACAGAACCGGTTCCGTGGCAAGGCCGTCGACTCAACATTTTTGAAGGAGCCGACATGCGATCGAAAGCTGTCAACGCCCGTGAGGATCTGCCCAACCGCATGTTGGTCGAGCGCACGCTGCCCGATAGCGGCGAGGACGCGCCGAGGCGGGGGACCGTGTTCCAGACGAGGCCACGCAAGGCGAGCCGGCGCAGCGTCACCGTAAACCTCGCGGAATCCCCGCTGGGCTGGCTGATGGCGCGCGGCATGATCAGCGAGCGCCAGTTCCTCGCCGGCGAACGGTTGCGGGCGGACTGGACGCTGGCCGGGCTGGGTCCGCGCGTCACGATGCGCTGGGACCCCGCCCCGGCCGGCGACGTTCGCGGCAGCCGCGAGCGGATGGATCCGACGCTCGCGCAGATCGCCGGGCGGCAACGGTTCGACGCCGCGATCGCCCATGCCGGCAAGGGACTGAGCGACATATTGTGGCGTGTCATCTGCGCGGGGGAGGGGCTGTCCTCGGCCGAAGGCGCGCTGGGCTGGCCCAAGCGCGCGGGCAAGCTGGTGCTCTGCCTCGCGCTCGACCGCGTGGCGGATTATTATGTGATCGGGTGAGGGGGGGGTCGATTTATGCTCCGTGCTACAGCTGCGCTGGACCGTGTCGGGGCGTCCATACACGCTGGCGTTTCGATGGAATTGCAAGGGCATAGGATATGGATCCTGAAACGCGTTCAGGATCATCGCAGGTTGGTATTAGGAGTGCGCCGCCGGCCTTAACCCGCACGGCCCCCGCTGCGCCGTTCTACCTTCGTCTGTTCCTGCGCGGGCTTGCGCTTTGCGCGGATGATGGTCGGTTTCGGTGGGGCCAGCTGGTCGAGGCTGAAGATCTCGTCCAGCTTCACGCCGAACCTGCCGTTTTCAACCCAACGGACCTGACCGTTGAGCCGCTCGCCACCGGCCAGTTCGATCGCGATTTCGCTGTCGATCGGCACGGGGCGGTCTGTCTCCACCATGATCCCACCGCTTGACGCGTTGCGGACCCGGACGCTGAAGCTGCGTGCCTCGTGATGCAGCGTGGCCGACCGGAGCGTCGCGACGCGCGCCTCGCGGCTGGCTGCAAACCCCTGTGGTTCGAGCGGCGTGCCACGGGCGAGCAGGTGGCGCGCATCGATGGCCGGGATTGGCTTGCCGAAGATATAGCCCTGGATGTGCGAGCAGCCGAGCGACCGGATCAAGGCGACCTCGTCATGGGTTTCGGTGCCCTCGGCCGTGGTTTCCATCTCCAGGCTTTCGGCGAGTGCGACTATCGCCTTGATGATCGCAGCGTTGCGATTGCCGGGGATCGAAGCGCCCCGCACGAAACTCTGGTCGATCTTGATCTTGTTGAACGGTGCTTTTTTCAGATAGCCAAGCGACGCATATCCGGTGCCGAAATCATCGAGCGCGAGGCGGACGCCGATTGCCGACAACCGGTTGAACATCTCGTCGGTGGCGTCGGAATCGTTGAGGAAGACGCCTTCTGTGATCTCAAGCTCCAGCCGGTGCGGCGGCAATCCGGCGGACGCCAGCGCGCTCATGATGAGGGCTGGCAGCGAGGGATTGGCGAACTGGAGCGGTGAAAGATTGACCGCAACACGCACCGGATCGGGCCATTGCGCCGCTTCGAGGCAAGCGGTGCGCACAACCCATTCGCCGATCGCGGGAATGAGGCCGATTTCCTCGGCAATGGGAATGAACACTGACGGAGAGACCGGGCCGCGCGTCGGGTGATTCCAGCGGACCAGCGCCTCGAAGCCGACGATCTGTTCTGTCTTCGCGCTGACGACGGGCTGGTAGACCAAGTGAAGGCCGTTATCGCGCAACACATGGCGAAGATCGGTTTCGAGCAGACGGCGATCCTTGGCGTCCGCGTGCATGGCGCTTTCGTAGAAGCGATGGACGCCCTTGCCCGCGGCCTTTGCCACATAAAGCGCGAGATCGGCATTGCGAACCAGCGAGTCCGCGCAATCGCCATCCTGCGGCGCGGTCGCGATGCCGACCGACGCGCCGATCGAGATGCTTGATCCCTCGATCAGATAGGGCTGGGAGATGCTGGCGATCACGCGATCCGCCATCGCGGCCAGATCCTTGCGATCGATCTGGCCGGGCAACACGACGTTGAATTCATCGCCACCGAGCCGGCCGACGCGGCCGCGTTCCCCGATCTCGCGCAACAACCGTTCGGCGACCTGCTGCAGCAGCGCATCGCCCACCGGATGGCCCAGCGTGTCATTGACGTTCTTGAAGCGGTCGAGATCGAGCAGGAACAGGGCGCAGAAATCCTGGCGGCTGGACTCACCGCGCACGGCATTGTCGAGCGTCTGGTGCATGACCACGCGGTTGGGTAGGCCGGTCAGCGCGTCGTAACGGGCGAGGCGGTTGATCTCGGCTTCCGACCGGCGTATTTCGGTGAGGTCAGCGCCGACGCCGCGAAACCCGGTGAAGCGGTTATACTCGTCGAACGCCGGCCGGCCGCTTAACGACCACCAGCGCGGCGCGCCTTCGGTTCGGGCGCGGACCACCAGATCGGTGAAGGACAGGCGGGCGGAGATGTGGAAACCGAGGGTCCGTTCGCCGGCGCCGAAATCGGGATCGCGCTCGTCATCCGACACGACCAGGTCGGTCAGCGGCGTGCCGAGCAGCGAGGTCGCATCGCCGGTCAGCGATTTGGCGAGCTGCGCCGAGATGTAGAGCAGCCGGCCGTCGCCGTCGGTTTCCCACAGCCACGCCTTGCCGCCGTGCTCGAACTCGGCAAGCAGCAGGCGCGCGGTCCGCCCCTGGCGATCTTCCTCCTGCCGCCTGCGCGATGCCACCATGCGCCGCCGGGCCTGCGTAATCGCGACCGAGGCGACGCAGAAACATATTCCGGACAGGGTAAGGCCGACAGCCGCGCTGCCGAAGCTGAAGGAAAGAGCGCAGATCAGGATCACCCAATGCACGATCAGCACGATCGGCACGGCCGTCATCACCAGGGCCGCCACCGTTCCCGTTCCCGCGAAGGCAATGCCGATCACGGCGCGGGTATCGAACGTGCTGTCCGGAAAACCGATCAGGAGCAACGCGCTCCAGCTGAGACCGACCAGGACGCCGTAGGCCAGCGCAAGCCGCGCGCCGACGAAGGGTGGGCGTGCCCGCACGGCTTTCATCCGGCCAGCCAGCCAGAAGCCCGCGTCGATCACCAGGGTCGCCACGACCAGCGCCGCGCTGGTCAGCGTGGCGTGCATGTCGCCGCTGGAGTAGAGCGTGAAGATCAGCCCCAGGCCGCCGATGAGGTGCGCCACCAGCAGGATCGGCGCGGTGCGGATCAGCTGGCGAAGCTGCTCGGAAACGAGATGCTCGTCATGATTGTCGGTGGCCGGCGAAATATCGAAAAGCGCCACATCACCAAAGCGCGGAACATCCCGCCCGGTTGGCAGCAACTGTATTTCGCCGGGGATACGATTACGCCGCATTGTTTCCGATCACACAAAAGGAAGCTGCTTAAGGGTGCACCCCTAATGAAGGGTACGCGATAAGAAACGGCGTGCATTCATGGTAAATTCCTTCTTAAGCATTAAGTTGAGCCGTTTCGGGGAATGCCCGGAATTGCGGTTTGCGTTAGGAGTGACGATGGCGCGCGTTGGATTGGGCAAGATATTGGCCGGGGTTGCGGGTGTTGCCGCGGCGGGGGCCGCATTCCTTTATCTGCGTGAGAAATCCATCGAGACGCCGGACCATGAGGCGATCGAGACCGACGGGAATTTCGAAATTCGTGCCTATCCGGCGCTGGTCGTCGCGCAAACCCTCCAGCACGGCTCGCGCGACCGCGCGCTGGGCAACGGCTTTGGCCTTCTTGCCGACTATATCTTCGCCGAATCGCGTGAAGGCGAAGAAATTCCGATGACGGCACCCGTTTTCGCCGTCGAGCGGCCGGACGGGTGGACGATACGCTTCGTCATGCCCAGGGCCATCGAGCGGCCGGATTTGCCGGAACCGGGGCCGGGCGTGGCGATCGCCGAGGTGCCCGCCCGCAAGGTCGCCGTGATCCGCTTCGGCGGCCGGGCGGAGGACAAGCTGCTCGTGGCCAAGGCAGCCGAACTGCGCGGCTGGATGAAGGCGCGCGGGCTGGAGCCAGTCGGCGGCGTCGAGCATGCGTTCTACAACAGCCCGATCATGCCGGGGCCGCTGCGCAACAATGAAGTGATGTTTGAAACTTCCGAACCCATCCGATGAACTTTCGATATTTGACGTTTATCTGACTGGATAGGGGCGCCGCTGTTTTCATTGCCGTGGTGACTTTTCAAATTATTATCTTTGCAATGCCTCAGTAGCAGACTATTCTGTTTGCTTAGGTAGGATGGCCGAAGATTGGTGTTTGTTAGATAACCAAACGGTCGATGTTGCGTTGGGGACTAGAATGCCGGGGGAAGGCTCCAAATCGCATATTTGGTGTGAAGTCATTTGTTATGTCGTGATCTTTGCCACGTTCTGGCTTTTGGTTAACTCTTATTGGCCCGGAATTATCGATCACGACGGAATAGAGCAGTATAAAACTATCATCGCGGGCAATTGGGTGGACTGGGCGCCTCCCTTAATGGCCTGGATTTGGAAATGTCTTGGTGCGCTGAACTACGGGCCGGCGCCGATGCTTCTTCTTCAAACGGCTCTATATTTTTCCGGGTTTGTCTTTCTGGTCTTTTGGTCGTTCAGACGCGGCAGGTCTGCGCTGGCGATGGGCCTCATGCTCGCATCGTTATTCCCTCTTTCTTTGGCCTTCATGGGTACGGTGCTAAAGGACAGTATGGTTGCCGCCTCGCTGGTGGCGGCAGTGGGATTGACAGCGAACAATCAATTCAGGCCCAATCTTCCTTGTAAATTCGCGGCTATAGGACTGGTTTTTTTTGCCGCTGCATTTCGATTCAACGCGATCTTCGCCTGTCTGCCGTTGCTCATCGCCAATTTCGCGCGGGGGGAGGAGGAGGAAACATCGCTCGCCAAGCTCTGTCTTCTGGTGACAGGATCGATCCTGTTGCTCGCGGCCGTGATACCTGCCGTAAACCTGGTTCTGCAGCCCAGAAAAACGGGCGTTGAGCTTTCCTTGATCACGTTCGATCTGGGCGGCATTACCAAGAATAGTGATGAAAATGTTTTTCCTCGATTGCCGGTGAAAGATCCGGTCACGGCCAATCGAAAATGCTATACCGCCAAGTGGTGGGATCCCTATGCTCGTCCGATCAAACCGGGGTGCACCATTCAATTTACTGACATCCGGAAATCGTTCGAGAATACGGGCGAATCGCCATATAAACGATGGGCGGTGTCCATCGCGAGACATCCGGCAGCCTATCTGAAACATCGGTTGGCTCACTTCAACATGAACAGCCGGTTTCTGGTGCGAGGCCAGATCGCGATGCCGGTAATGATCCAGAGCAATCCAAATCCATGGCATTTCCAGATCACCCAAAACGGTCCATTGCGCGTAATACAGCAAGCCGCTTTGCTGACTTCGCGTACACCGTTGGGTTGGCCCATTTGCTGGATGGCGCTGGCGGTATCCGTGTTGATCCTAAGCCGGGATTTGCCATCCAGAGCGTTGACCCAGCCCGTGGCTCTTTCGGCGCTGTTGTATGGGTCAACCTATCTTGTTTTCAGCGTGGCTTCCGATTTGCGGTATCACGAATGGACGATGATCGGTGCGATGATCAGTGCCATCATAACAATCGGCGACATGCGGATATCGGGGATGCCATCCATTAAACGAACCACGATCGCAATTTTTCCTTTCTTCGCGGTGACCGGGATAGCGATTTTGGCACGGGTCGTTTTGCCGGAAACAATTTTCTAGGTGCTGCCTCGCATCAGGTGCAGCTTTCTCTGCATGTATGTGCCGGGCTCAACCCCCGCGAAACCGCGAATCATCGCGTGTGGGGCACTGTCTGTCGCTCCGGGGATGACCGGCTTGCGGGGAGGGGCTCTGTCGCGGATGGGGGAGGATGCGTGTATGCGCCTTGTCCGGCGCGTTTTATAAGGAGAGACCATGCGTTTGCGAACAATCATGCTGGCGGGCTTCGGCGCCCTCGCGCTTGCTGCCTGTGCCAAGAAGGAAGAGGTCGCAGCCACACCGCCGCCACCGCCGCCGCCAGGCGCAGTGGCAGGCAGTACCGCCGCCGATCGCAATGGCGACGGCATCGTCGACGGCTATTACACGTCGGACGGCATCTATCACGCCTATAGCGCGCCCTTGCCGCCGCCACCGCCGCCGCCGCCAACCCGCGCAGGCGAACGGGGCTGATCTCTTCGATCCGGGGAATGCGGCGCCACCGCATTCCCCTTTTCCACATTTTCCTCGTCGCTCTCACCTCCGCCGGCTGGACTTCATCGGGCCTTGCCGCAGCACCCGCGCGCGCCGACGCCGTCGAGACGGGATCGAGCGCGGTCGCCACTGCCATCCGCGAGGAAGCGGGGGGCGGGCTCAAGCGGTTCTACGCCGGGCGCGGCTTTCGTCCGCTGTGGGCGACCGGCGACAAGCTGGGCGCGCGGGCCGGCGCGCTGATAAGCTATCTCAAGACCGCCGACCGCGATGGCCTGAACCCGTCATCCTATGACGTCGACGACCTGCGTGAGATGGTCAGGGAAGCGCGCGGCGGCGATCCCGAAGCGGTGGCGCGGGCGGAGCTTGAGCTGTCGGCGACCTTCGTTCGCTACGTTCGCGACCAGCGCCGCGTTCGCGGCGTGAAGATGCGCTACGCCGATCCCGGCCTGAAGCCGAAAAAGCCCAGCGCGGAAGGGATATTGCGCGCGGCCGCGTTCCCCGCCTCGTTCGACGATTATGTGAACCACATGGACTGGATGAGCCCGCACTATGTCCGCGTGCGTCAGTTGCTGGGCAAGGCGGAAAAGCAGGGCATGGCGGCTGCGGATATCGCGCGGCTGCATCGCAATCTCGATCGTGCGCGGCTGCTGCCCGGCCCCTGGACCAGCCACATCGTCGTCGACGCGTCTTCGGCCCAGCTGTGGTATTATCAGGCGGGCGAACAGGTCGGCACGATGCGCGTCGTCGTCGGCGCGGCGGAGACGCAGACGCCGATGCTGGCCGGCATGCTGCAATGGGCGATCCTCAATCCCTATTGGAACGTGCCCGATTATCTCGTCCGCAAGCGGATCGCGCCCAAGGTCCTCGGCGGCCGGACGCTGGCGATGATGAATATCGAAGCGCTGTCCGACTGGAGTACGTCGCCCCACAGGCTCGATCCCGCGACGATCGACTGGGCGGCGGTCGCGGCGGGCACGCGGGAGGTGCGCCTGCGCGAACTGCCGGGGGCGGACAATTCGATGGGCCGCGTGAAGTTCGTGTTCCCCAACGAAGAAGGGATCTACCTCCACGACACGCCCGAACGCGCGCTGCTCGAAAAGAATGACCGCCATTTCAGCAATGGCTGCATCCGCCTCGAAAACGCCCCCGCGCTGGGCCGCTGGCTACTGCAACGGCCGTTAAGGACCAGCGCCAGGCAGCCGGAGCAGGCTGTGCCATTGCCGGTGCCGGTGCCGGTCTACCTGACCTATATAACGGCGGTGGCCACGGGAAATGGCCCTGCGTTCCGGCCCGACGTCTATGGGCGGGACAAGTGATGCCGGTGCGGGATCGGTGAAGCGGGCTGAATGAGTCCCCTGGCCCGCAGACGCGGGCACCCATCCCTACGCCCTTCCTTTGAAAGGGAGGGGTGATAACCAAGCGAACTTCGGATTCACGACACTAAGCCGGGCTGAGACCGGGATCGCGCCGCGGCGCGGCGGGCAGGCGGAAGGGCTGGCGCCGCCAGTAGCACAGGGAGCGCCACAGCCACTCAAGCGGGCCCATCGCGAAATGCCGCAGCCACAGATTGGCGATCACCACCTGAAGCACGATGATGCCGGTCGCGATCGCGGCAAGCTGCGCCCAGCCGAATTGGGCCCAGAGGTTCAGCCCGAAAGGGGCGAACAGCAGCCACATGCCGATCAGCGTCTGCATCACATAAAGCGAGAACGCTGTGCGCCCCGCCGCCTTGAAGGGCGCGAGCAGCCGACGGCCAGGCCCGGTCTGCATCGCGTAGTTCACCAGCGCGAGATGGCCGAGGGTAACGGCCAGCCGGCCATATTCAAAGGTGAACCAGAGGGTCTTGGGGATGGGAGCGAACGTCATCCGTTCCCAGGTGCCGAACCCGCGCAGGCCGAGGCCGACGGCATAGGCGACGACCATCAGGCGCAGGTAAAAGGCCGGGCTGCGCTGCCCCTGAATGATGCCGAGCTTGAACAGGCCGACGCCGATCAGCATGGCAGTGAACGCTTCGAAGATACTCGCGAAAAACACATTTTTCCCGATCCAGACCTGCATCCAACTCGCCCAGTTCCAGCTGACATAATTGCTGAAGCCGGTATGGCCGGTCTTTTCTTGGGCGAATTGCTCGCGCTTCTTTTTGTCGAGCTTGAATGTGTCGAGCTTTTCCTGCCAGTCCTTGAGGATCGCCTTGTCGTCTTTTGTGAGCTTGGCTTTGGCCGCCTGTTTGTCATGCACCGCCTCAACTTTGACGATCAGATGGGCGCGCTCGACATACTCGACAGCGCCCATCACTTGCGGGATCGCCGCCAGGGCCAGGCCAAGACCCAGCAAATGCTTCGCCTTCAGCTTGCGGAAGGGAAACAGGAACAGGCCGGCAATGGCGTAGGTGTGGAGAATATCGCCCGCCCAGAGCAGGGCGAAGATATCGAGCATGCCGAACAGCAAAAGCCAAAGGCTGCGGCGAAAGTAGAGATCGGCCACGGCGACGGGGCCATCGGGTTCCATCGCGCGCGCCGTGAGCACCATCATGCCCGCGCCGAAGAGAAATTCCAGCATGCCGCGCTGGGTGCCGTCCAGGAAGGTCTGGATGAACACCCAGACATTGCGATCGGCCACCGACCAGCCGATCATGCGCGGGTCCGTCATGAACAGGATAATCTGCTGCCCCATGAAGGGGATGTTCATGTAGAGAATGCCGAGGATCGCGAGACCGCGCAGCACATCGAGAACATCGATGCGCGCCTTGCCCGCGATCGGCCCAAGCCGGATATCCATGCCGCCCACAACCTTCTTCACGGAAGGAATGGCGAGGGTGTGTCCAAACAGGGTTAATGTCAATCGCCGCACGGTTTTCGCCCGGCGATCGGAAGAAAAGCGAGTATATGCCATCATAGATATTGCGACGCACTATCAATAGAGATAATGCCCCTGCGCGAAGGGGAAAATGATGAGACATGTTTTAATTCCGATACTTGGGGCTATCGTTACGACAGCGTTTGCGTTGCCAGCGCAGGCCGCGGATGAGGAAAACAGCGCGACGGACGCGTCGGACATCATCGTCAGGGGGGGTCGGCCTGAAGCGCCGGTGAGCGCCGGGAAAACCGATGTTCCGTTACAGGATACGCCCCAGGCGATCAGCGTGGTCAGCGCGGATCTATTGAAGAAAAGGGGCGTTACGCGGCTCGCTGACGCGCTGTTCAGCGTGGCCGGCGTATCGCGCGGCAGCACTTATGGCTTCTACGACGGCTATACGATCCGGGGCTTCGATGCCGCCTATGGCAGCGTCTATCTGGATGGCCTGATCAACGAAGCGGGCGGGGGCGGCAGCAATAACGAACTTGCCGGTCTGGAATCGATCGAGGTGGTGAAGGGCCCGGCGTCCTCGCTGTTCGGCGGCGGACCGCTGGGCGGCATCATCAATCTCGTCAGTAAGCTGCCAAAGGCCGAAACATTCGTGAACATGAGCCTTTCGACGGGCTCCTACAACCTGATCGAAGGGATGATCGATGCCAACGCAGCGCTGGATGCGAACGGCACGCTGACCGCGCGACTGGTGGCGCTCTACCGCGATTCGGACAGTTTCGTGCGCTTTGCCGGCTATAACCGGATCTATCTCCAACCCGCGATCAGCTGGCAGATCGGGCCGGACACCAGATTCACCGCCATCGGCACCTACAAGCGCGATCACGACAACCCCTTCTCGCCGCTCAACGCCTGGGGGACGGTATTCCCGAACGTAAACGGCAGAACCTCGATCCACTTCTCGGTCAACGAGGGCGGCGACGAAAAGCCGCTGCAATATGAGACCCGCAAAACCATCGGCTACATGTTCGATCATGGCTTCAGCGAAAAGCTGAAATTCAGCCAGACGCTGCGCTACCTGAACCGCAAGACATTCTGGGATCGCTGGATGTTCGCGGGCGATTATCTGGACGAGCAGCTGGACGGCGACGGCGTTCCGATCGCCGGAACGGGGACAACCATCGGCCGCCTATATTACGGGCCGTACCGCGAAACGTTCAAATCTTTCCTGGTTGACAATCAACTGACGCTGAAGCTCGATACCGGGCCGTTGAAGCATAACCTTCTGGGCGGTCTCGATTACCGGAAGACGACCTCGCGCTATTCCGGCGATGGCGATTTCGACCAGACCCATTTTCCGCTGAACATATTCGATCCCGATTATTCGCTGCCGCTCAATCCGGCGGCGGCGCCCTACGCCGGTTATGACACGGGCAGGCAGATGGGGTTCTACATCCAGGATCATATCGAGCTGGGCGAGCGTGTGACCGTGACGCTCAACGGCCGCTGGGATCGCGGGGTGAGCAATGGCGAGCTTTCGACCGCCTTTTCCCCGCGCTTCGGCGCGACGTGGGAGATCGTCGACGGGGTTACGCTGTATGGCAATTACGCCAAATCCTTCACCCCGCAATTCGGATCGCAGATCGTGGAAGAGGTGGGCGAAAATGGCGAGCCCAGCGTGATCAGCCAGGCCCCGCCCGAGCGCGGGCGCAATATCGAGATGGGCGCCAAGTTCGCCCTGCCCGCGGCGCACCTTACCGGCATGATTTCGGCCTATAAGCTGAAGCGCAGGAATGTCTTGATGACGGACCCGAATTTCCCGGACTTTTCCCGACTTTCGGGGCAGCAGAAGAGTAAGGGGATCGAGATCGAGGCGGCATGGCAGGCGACGCCCGCCTTCAGCCTGAACCTTGCCTACAGCTATATCCGCGCGAAATATGTCGAGGCGGACAACACGCCACCGGGCACGCCGTTGCCCAATATTCCGAAGCATAACCTGACGCTGTATGGCCGCTATGAGGTGCCCGAAGGGCCGCTCCGGGGGCTGGGAGGCAATCTCGGCTTTCTCTACAACAGCAATCGCTACGTCTATGACGCCTATGCCTATGCTTATCAGGATCCGATGATGGTGTTGAAGGACTATATCTTGCTGAATGGCGGGCTTTCCTACAGCGTCGGTACGTGGGAGGCGCAGGTGACGGTCAACAACCTCCTCGACAAGCGTTTCTTCCCCGACGCCTGCTGCAACCAGCGCGTGACGCCGGGCGAGCCGCGTAACTGGCGGCTGACGCTCAGCCGCTCGTTCTGACGGCCGCGCTCCCGCTGGGTGCGTTCCAGGGGAGATGGACGCGCGCGGCGGGAGCGTTCCGCGCGCCGCAGCGTTGGCAGGAGATGAGGAAGATCCACGCCGCCGCAATAGCCTCCATTCTGACAGCATGTGCAGCCGTGACGCCGGCCCGCGCCGACAGCATCTGGGCCGGGGTGTACCAGCACGACATCACCCTGGCGCAGGTAAAGTTCGAGACAGGACAGGATATCAAGGCCGGCTGGATCGGCACGCCGATTTCCGCCCTGTCCGCCATCGGCAAGCCGGCGCCGCACGCACTCGCCTCGGCCAGTCTCAATGGCGGGACGAATTATCTGGCGGCCGGACTGAACTGGAAATTCGGGCGGACGCTGTATGTGCGCCCCGGCATCGGCCTGTCGGTCAACGACGGGCCGCGCCGCGCCTATCGCAAGGGCAAGCGGGTCGACCTCGGCGCACCCGTCACCTTCGAGCCGGAACTGGCGCTGGGCTGGCAGATCGCCGACCGCGTCGCGATCGAGGCGTCGTGGATCCACCTCAGCCACGCCACCCTGTTCAGCCGCCAGAACCGGGGGATGGACAGCATGGGGCTTCGGCTGCTGATCGGGTTGTAAGGATGGTTGTAAGGGTGGCCGGCGGGCCGGGAGCAGCGGTTGCCTACAGCCCAGCGTTTCCGGTAAGCTGGCGCCATGGCTGACCATTGTTGCGCGGGCAAAGGCAAGGAACTCGAACGACTGGCGCGCCAGTCGGAACAGCGCCGCGTGCTGCAGATCGTGCTGCTGATCAACGCCGTGATGTTCGCCGCCGAATTCAGCGCCGGGCTGATCGCCGGATCGGCCGCGCTGATGGCCGACAGCATCGATATGCTGGGCGATGCGCTGGTCTACGCGCTCAGCCTCTATGCCCTTTCGCGCAGCGAACGCTGGAAGGGCGGCGCGGCGCTGGCCAAGGGGCTGTTCATCCTCGCCTTCGGCATTGGCATCGCGATCGATATCGTGATCAAGCTGCAAAGCGGCGTGCCACCGTCATCGAGACTGATGCTGATCTTCGGCGCGATCGCGCTGGGCGCCAACCTGATCTGCCTGCGCCTGCTCTGGCGTTTCCGCGCGCAGGACGTGAACATGGCCAGCACCTTCGAATGCTCGCGCAACGACGTGATTTCGAATGTCGGCGTGCTGATCGCGGCCGTCGCGGTGGGCCTGCTCCATTCGCCATGGCCCGACATCATCGTCGGTGCGATCATCGCCGCGCTGTTCCTGCGGTCGTCGGTCAGCGTGATACGGTCCTCGCTGCCGAGTTTGCGGATGGCGTTATGAGGCAAATGAGGCTTTCGACCCGCGTTCTTCTCCCCCGCCGTTCGGGGCGGGGAGGAGCACAGCCATGAGAGCATATTGGCCTTCCGCTAATCCGACACCCTTCGCATCGCCGCCCAGAAGGTATCCACCACGGCGCCGGGGCGGGGATATGCGTGCGGGCAGCTTCCCGGGGTGAGCGGGCGGCGTAATCCGGGCGGTTCCAGTTGAAAGCGCCACGAAAGAAGGTGAGCGATGTATCTGAATATAAATGAGTTCTTTCTTATAGCTAATAATAACAATGAAGTTATGCCAAAGACAAGCTCTTTAATGATTAAATGAAACGACAGTTTTTCCTTTTCCAATCCCTATAGATCTGTATCATCGGTCGGGAGTTGCTTATCAGTGAGGGGAGGGCGTTTTGAAAAAGATCCATATGCTGGCTGCTTGTGGTGCGCTGATTGCGCAGCAGGCATCGGCTCTCGTTATATACAAGGATCAGGCGACGTTTGAGAAAGTCCGTCCTGACTATACGAAATATATCTTTCCCTTTCCGGGGGACCCATCCGATAACGATACGATCGTTATTCCGTCGCCTTATGTCACCGGCCCGCTAAGCGTTTCATCACCCCTTCTGGTGCAATATGCCGATTTCGGCGAATATATCAGTGGGCACGGCGGCATTACGGTTTCAGCCAGCGGTGCCTATGCAATCGCGTTCACCTACGGCTCCTTCTTTTCAGCGGAAAATGTCGAGATACTGATCGGCGACAAGGTCGTGGCGATCGATCCCTATGTCGATATCGGGCCGAGCGCCTTCATCGGATTTACCAGCACGACGCCGATCACGTCCGTGACATTCAGGGGCGGCGATGAAAATGACCTCTATGAGGTATTCGTCTCGCCTTCCGTTCCCGAACCCGCGTCCTGGCTGCTGATGATTAGCGGCTTCGGCCTGGCGGGCGCGGCGTTGCGCCGGCGGAACTATCGGGCGGGAGGCGTCGCGGTGCGTTTCAGCGGCTGACGGGGATCCTCGGTTCAGAAAAACACGACCAATATAACCAAATACGCACTTTATGCTTGACAGCGTCACGCTGTTATGGCACAAGGCGGGCATACTGAAGAATTGTAGCTGAGCCGGAACGCACCCGCGTTGCCGGCCTTTTTCATGTCCGGAGCGGATGATGGCGAAGATGATCCAGGCACAGGTGCGCGGCGACGGCACGGCGGGGCTGCAACTGCGCGCGGAAACGGCGCGGAGCTTTCACGACAGGAAGAAACGCAAATTCCTGGACGAACTGGCGGGGAGCGCTAACGTCACCGCGTCCGCCAAGGCGGTGGGGGTCGCGTCGAGCACCGTCTATCAGCACCGGCGCACCGACATCGCGTTCCGCCTGGCGTGGGATGACGCGATCGACGGCGCGTATGACATGCTGGAGACGATGATGCTGAACCGCGCGATCGACTATCAGCGCGTGCTGCTGGAAGGCGACGCCGAGCGGGTGCGCGAGGTGCCGCAGATATCGACCGCCGACGCGATGCGGCTCCTGAAGATGCACCGCGACAGCGTGATGCAGCGCCGCGCCCGCATCGCCGCGCTGGCCGCCGAAACCAGCACCGACACCCGCGAGGCGCTGCGCGCCAAGGTGATCGCGATCAGCAACCGGCTGCTGGGCAAGCCCGACGACGCGGAGCTGGAGGAGGATTATGAGGGGGAATGCGAGATGGCGGGGGCTGGGTGAGGGGCGCTGATTGCGGATCGGTGAAATGGTCGAGGTTGTCGGGAGTCGCCCCCGGTGCATCCCATCCTGGCGAAGGACTATGGATGCCAGCCTGCGCTGGCATGACGGTTATGGGAAGGCTGTGGTCCGAGGTTGGCAGGCGCATCCGCCGAGAAGCCGGATTCCCGCCTTCGCGGGAAGGACGGTGCGGGACGCTTGGCGGGCGCCCGGATAAATTCAGCTTTTAGCTGAAGTCGAGGGACGCTGCGCGGGGTGTCTCAACTTCGCTCGACACGAACGGGGTTGGGCTGTTGCAAACTTGCAGCGCCGGCCCGCGGCTGACGCGGTTGTCCGGCGCTGGCGCGCGCTTGCCCTTGGTGCGGCTGGTGAGGTGGTATTGCCGGCAGCGGTCGCAGCGATAATGCCTGAGCGGGATGGTGGCGGTCCGGGCGGCCGCAAGCGCGTCCTGTTCGGTCTGGAAGCGCGCCTTTTTCAGGCAGGTGCCGAGCTTTGTGCGCATGGGGGGCTTTCCGCGTGGTCGTTCGTGATGGGGCATGGGTCAGGATTTCGCCGGAGGCAAGGGATGTGTTGGGGCATCACGATATTCAAGGAAAACAGCCAGCAATGACGGAAGAAACGTCCCGCCGCACGTGGATGCTGTCGATGGCGGAGCGGCTTGCGTTGCTCGGCCCGGAGCATGTCCATGCCTTGTTCGACCGGATGGATCAGCCGACCGCTGCGGCGGTAGGCAGCGACTGGGGGTTCTGGTCCCGCCCGGCGCAACGGACTCCCAGGGCGCGGAACTGGCGGACGTGGCTGATCCTGGCCGGGCGCGGCTTCGGCAAGACCCGGGCGGGGGCGGAGTGGGTGCGCGAGATCGCGGAGACGCGGCCGCGCATGCGGATCGCGCTGGTGGGCGCGACGATGGCGGAAACCCGCCGGGTGATGGTGGAAGGGGATAGCGGGCTGCTCGCCGTAGCTTCGATCGACCGGCGGCCGGTGTACGAGCCTTCGCTGCACAAGCTGACCTGGCCGAACGGCACGATCGCGACGCTGTTTTCCGCCGCGGAACCCGAAAGCCTGCGCGGCAGCCAGCATCATTTCGCCTGGGCGGACGAGATCGCCAAATGGCCGAACGGGCTGACGGTGTGGGAAAATCTGAGCCTGACCCTGCGCATCGGCGTCCGGCCGCGCACCGTGGCGACGACGACGCCCCGGCCCGTGCCGCTGGTGCGGATGCTGGCCGGCCCGGCGCGCAAGGACGTGGCGATCACGCGGGGACGGACGCGGGACAATGCGGGCATTCTCGCGCGGGATTATCTGAACGCGATGGACGAATATTATGGCGGCACGCGGCTGGGCCGGCAGGAACTGGACGGCGAGCTGATCGACAGCATCGAAGGCGCGCTGTGGGATCGCGACCTGATCGAGACGCAGCGCGTGGCGAAGGATGCGACGCCCGAGATGCGGCGCGTGGTGGTGGGCGTCGATCCGCCGGCGGGGGCAGGCGACGGCGCCGATGCGTGCGGCATCGTCGTCGTCGGGCTGGGCGAGGACGGGCGCGGCTATGTGCTGGACGACGCCAGCGTGCAGGGCCGCTCGCCCGAAGGCTGGGCGCGGGCGGTGGCGGCAGCGGCGGCGCGCTGGCGGGCGGAGCGGGTCATTGCGGAGGTGAACAATGGCGGCGCGATGGTGAAAAGCGTGCTGCACGCGGTGGATGCGACGATGCCGATCCGCTCAGTCCATGCCGCGCGTGGCAAGGTGGCGCGGGCCGAGCCGGTGGCGGCGCTCTACGAATCCGGCAAGGCCTGGCACGCGGGGTGTTTTACCGCGCTCGAGGACGAATTGTGCGGGCTGATCGTGGGCGGGGACTATGCCGGGCCGGGCCGATCCCCCGACCGCGCGGACGCGCTGGTGTGGGCGCTGACCGAGCTGATGCTGGAGAAACGGCCGGAGCCGCGGGTGTGGGGGTTGTGAGGCACGTTCTGATTACCGCCTGGCTCTTCGGCTGCCTTGCGTGACGGTGGTTTTGGGAGGTGACTCCGCACCGATGCGCCTGGCCGCGCTCCCCCTCCACCATCCTGCGGATGGTCCCCCTCCCCACGATGTGGGGAGGATTTTTAGATACAGGAGAAATAGATGCGTCTGTTTGGGCGGAAGGGTGCGCGGGGTGCCGCTCGGCCGGATTTGTTGCGCAGCGCGATCGGGCTGGCGGGCTATGGCGAATGGCCGCGTGGTTACGAGGCGCAGCTACGTGACGCCTATCTGGGCAACCCGGTGGCGCAGCGCGCGGTGCGGCTGGTGGCCGAAGGCGCGGGCGGCGTGCCGATGCGGGCCGATCCGGCCGAGGCGGGGCGGCTGATCGCAGCGACGTCGGCCGGGCAATCGCTGGTCGAGACGATCGCGATGCACATGCTGCTGCACGGCAACGGCTTTATCCAGATCGTGCAGGACGCGGGCGGCGCGCCGGCCGAGCTGTTCGCGCTGCGCCCCGAGCGGGTGACGATCGAGCCGGGGGCGGATGGCTGGCCGGTCGCCTATGTCTATCACGCCGGGGAACGGACGACGCGGCTGCCCGCGCGGGACGGCACGGGCAAGCCCGCCATCCTGCACATCAAGGCGCCGCATCCGGCGGACGATCATTACGGGCTGGGGTGTCTCGGCGTGGCGGCGGGGGCGGTGGCGATCCACAACGCGGCGACGCGCTGGAACAAGGCGCTGCTCGACAATGCGGCGCGGCCGTCCGGCGCGCTGGTCTATGATCCGGGCGAGCCGGGGGCGGCGCTCTCGCCCGACCAGCATGCGCGGCTGCGGGCGGAGATGGAGGCGAGCTTCGCCGGCGCGGGCAATGCCGGGCGGCCGATGCTGCTGGAAGGCGGGCTGAAATGGCAGGCGATGAGCCTGACCCCGGCGGACATGGATTTCGTCGGGCTGAAGGCGGCGGCGGCGCGCGAGATCGCGCTGGCCTTCGGCGTGCCGCCGCTGCTGCTCGGCCTGCCCGGCGACAATACCCACGCCAACTATGCCGAGGCGAACAGGGCGGTATGGCGCCAGACGATCCTGCCGCTGGTCGACAAGATCGCGGCCGGGCTGGCGCAGGGGCTGCGCGTCTGGTGGCCAGGGCTGACGCTGACCCCAGACCGCGACGCCATTCCCGCGCTGAGCGAGGATCGCGAGCGGCTGTGGGCGATGGTGGGCGGGGCGGATTTTCTGACGGCGGAAGAGAAGCGGGCGATGGTGGGAGTGGATTAGGGTGCAGACCCATTATTTACGAGGATCGAGACAGGGTGATCCGGGAGCATAGGTTCCGGCTTTCGCCGGAATGACAGTTTTGCGGGCGCTGCGTTTGAGGCGGCCCCCCTCCACCGCCGTTCCGGCGGTCCCCCTCCCCGTGCCGGGGAGGATATTATCGTGGAGAAATCATATGGCATCGGAGACTTTGGCCCGCCTGATCGCGCAGGCGGAGGGGGAGGGGGCGTCGCTGGTGACGTTGCGGGCGCTGGCCGAGGAGGCGAGCGAGATGGCGGTGCAGCGGGCGCTGGAGCGGCTGGGCCTGACCGACCCGACGGCGCATCGCGACATCAGCGAATTGCGCACTTTGCTGCAGGCGTGGCGCGATGCGAAGGCGTCGGCGCGCAACGCATTCGTCGGGTGGATCGTGCGCGTCGTGCTGGCGGGCGTGGTGCTGGGGCTGGCGATGCGGTTCGGGCTGGCGGAGTATTTCAGGTGATGCGGGCCGCCAAGTTCCTCGCCATGATTTCATGGGGAGGGGGACCGCGTGAAACGCGGTGGATATGAGCGCCGTCCGCTTCGCGGGTTATGCCGCGCTGTTCGACCGGGCGGACCGATCGGGCGACGTGATCCGCAAGGGCGCGTTCGCGCGGGCGGTGAAGGCCGGCGCGGCGGGGGTGCCGCTGTTGTGGCAGCATGATCCGGCGCGGCCGATCGGGCGGATCGATTATCTGGCCGAGGACAAGCGCGGGCTGCGCGTGATCGGCCGGCTGTCGGCGCGATCCGGCGCGGCGCGGGAGGCGGCGGCGATGCTGGGCGAGGGCGCGGTGAGCGGGCTGTCGTTCGGCTATCGGGTGCGCGGCGGTGGTGACGCGGGGGCGGGGCGGGAGCTGACCGATCTGGAGCTGGTGGAGGTGAGCATCGTGACGTTTCCGATGCAGCCGGCAGCGCGGGTGCATATGGTGGAGGCGGATTGAAGTGGTACTTTGATCCGGGATTAGACCGCAGGAATTCGCGAAATTTGTGATGTTGAACGTGTTTCGGCGTCCATATGCTCACACCTGTAGATGGAGCGGCCGGGGCATCGATTATGGACCCTGAAATGAATTCAGGGTGACGGAGTGCGCGGTGTGACGGTTATACCTGTTTGTCATTCCCGCTTTCGCGGGAATGACAGAGGTGGCTGAACAGGTGCGCGCATTCTGCTGCGTCCCTCGACTTCGCTCCCCTCGACTTCGCTCGGGACGAACGGGCTATTTCATTCGAGATTTCTAAGCAGGAGAACAAGCATGTACGAAGTGAAGGCGGATGCGCTTGAGGCGTCTTTTGAGGCGGTTGAGCGGGCGGATGCGGTTGGCGTGTTGCGCGAAGAGATGGCGGCGCTCAGGGCGCGGGTGGATGCGTCCGTCGTGGCGGCCGGGCGGCCGGCGTTGAGCGGGGCGGGGGTGAAGTCCAGCTCGTTCGTCGACGGCTATCTGCGCAAGGGTGTGGAGAGCGGGATCGAGCTGAAGAGCGTGTCGGGCGCTACTGACGCGGCGGGCGGCTATGCGGTGCCGCGCGAGATCGACGCTGTGATCGATGCGGCGCTGGTCGCGATTTCGCCGATCCGGCGGGTGGCGAATGTGGTGAAGGTCGGGTCGGCGGGGTATCGCAAGCTCATCACGACCGGGGGCGCGCCGTCCGGCTGGGTGGCGGAGACGGCGGCGCGGCCGGAGACGGCGACGCCCACCTTCCGCGAGTTCGTGCCGCCGTCGGGCGATCTCTACGCCAATCCCTCGGCCAGCCAGGCGATGCTGGACGATGCGCAGTTCGACGTGGAGGCATGGCTGGCGGGCGAGATTTCGACCGAGTTCGCGCGGGCCGAAGGGTCTGCCTTCGTCAACGGCAATGGGACGAGCAGGCCGAAGGGCTTCCTGACCTATACGACGACCAACGAGGCGGACAGCGTGCGCGCCTGGGGATCGCTGCAATATGTTGCGGCGGGCGCGGCGGGCGCGTTCGCGGCATCGAACCCGCAGGACAAGCTGGTCGACCTCGTCCAGGCGCTGCGATCGCCCTACCGCCAGGGCGCGGCGTTCGTGATGAATTCGGCGACCTTATCCATTATTCGCAAGTTCAAGACGGCGGATGGCGCGTTCCTGTGGCAGCCGGCGCTGGCCGAGGGGCGGGCGGACACGCTGCTCGGCTATCCCGTCGTCGAGGCGGAGGACATGCCGGACATCGCCGCCAATTCGCTGTCGATCGCGTTCGGCAATTTCCGGGCGGGCTACCTGATCGCGGAACGCAGCGAGACGCAAATCCTGCGCGATCCGTTCACCAACAAGCCGTTCGTGAACTTCTACGCGGTGAAGCGGATCGGCGGGGGCGTGGTGAACAGCGAGGCGATCAAGCTGATGAAGTTTTCCGTGTCGTGATCCGTCTCTGGTTTGGCAACAATCCTCCCTGCGCAAAGCACGGGGAGGGGGACCGCTCGCGGAGCGAGTGGTGGAGGGGCATTCCGGAGGCGGGTTTGCCCCTCCACCATCTTTCAGATGGTCCCCCTCCCCATGCTGCGCATGGAGAGGATTTTTAGGGAGACAAAATCATGACCGACACTTTCGCGACGCTGGGGGATAGTCCCTCGGCGCCATCGACGCGTGCGCTGGCGGTGACGCCGCACGACAGCAATCCGCTGACCGATATTCCCAAGGCGCTGTATGTCGGCACTGCGGGGAATATCACCATGCGCGGCGTGAACGGGACAACCGACGCGCTGTGGAAGAATGTGCCGGCGGGCGCGGTGCTGCCGTTTCGGGCGCAATATGTGCGCGCGACCGGGACGACGGCGGCCGACATGCTGGCGCTCTATTGATGAGCGGTTTCGGCCTGGGCGCAAATCTGGGCGCGGGGCATCGCAGCGGGGCGGGGGGCGGGGGTCCGCCGCCCGCCGTGCCGGTGGCCGGCCTCGTCGCCAATCGCGGCTATATCCCGCTGCGCACGATTTCGGTAACGCCGCCAATCACCTACCGCAGCGAGCATTGGGCTTCGCCGCAGGGGGATATCAGCGCGCTGCAGGCGATCTGGGCCAACTGGTATTACAACCAGTCGACCTTCCAGGAGACCAACGGGCCGGCGAACCTCACGATGAAGGCGTTCGTCGAATATCCGGCGGGGACGTTTACCCCGATCCTGTTCGCCGGCGCCGCCAGCAAGGTGGTGTCGGCAGGGTTTCTCGCGGCGGGCGATACGGTGGCGATCACCATCCCGGCGGGCGCGCGCTTCTGGATCCGGACGGTGGTGACCGCGATTGCGAGCGGCGGATCGATGGTCGCGTGGCAGACGGCGGGCATCGCCAATGTCGTGGGGCTGACCGACGGCGCGGCGGCGGGCGACCTCGGCAACAGCGGCACGATCAATCCGAGCACGAGCGGCAATGTCTATGGCCCGGTCGCGATCATGGGGACGGTGACGACGAGCCAGACGGCGCGATCCTTCCTGCTGAACGGCGACAGCGTGATGCACGGCGCGCTGGACGCGGCGAGCGTGGGCGCGAAGGGCGGGGCGGGCTATTTCCAGCGAGCGATCGATCCGCTCTATCCCTGGGTGTCGCTTGCCTGTCCGGGCGGGACGATCCAGGCGCAGATGGCGGTGACGTCGAAACTGTCCGCGCTGGTCACGGCGATGAATGCGCGCGGCGGATTCAGCGATGTGATCACCGAACATGCGATCAACGACCTGAAGGCCGGGCGGACGGTGGCGCAGGTGGAGGCGGATCACCAGACGCTGCACGGGCTGCTGGGCGGCAAGCGGATCTGGCCCGCGACGGTGGGGCCGCGCACGACGTCGGCCACGAACAACTGGAGCACGACGCCGGGGGACCAGGTGGTGCGCAGCGACGGCGAATGGCCGAACTTCGCGGCGCTGAACGCGGGCATTCGTGGCGGGCGGACCGGGGCGGCCGGGTTTATAGAAGCGGGCAATCTGTACGCGAGCGGGGCTGACAGCGGCTATTGGGCCGCGCATATGCCGCAGTGGACCGATGACGGAACGCATCCGAACAGCGTGGGCGCGGCCGGGATTGCGGCGGGGCTGGTGGTGCCGTGGTGAGGTTTGGATGAGGGTCTTCTTTCTCCAAACCAGCTGAAAAAGAAGAAGACCCTCACCCAACCCTCTCCCGCAAAGGACGGGAGAGGGCTTTACGGCGTGCTCACGTCGCGCTCGTTTTCAATCGTAAAATCAGGAGATGCGCAGTGATCGATGATCCGGGGATGGCGGCTGCGCTGGCGGGCGGGCTGGGCGAGGTGAAGGCGTATCTGCGGATCGACGGCGATCTGGAGGATGCGGTCTTGCGAGGGCTGATCGCGGCGGCGGGGGATGTCGCGGAGGGGTTTGTCGGGCAGGCGCTGATTGCGCGGGGCGTTGCAGAGACCATGTCCGCGAGCAGCGAATGGCGACGGTTGGCGCGCTTGCCGGTGCGCGGCATTACGGCTGTCGAGGCCGTCAGTGTCGAAGGCGTGGCGTCCGCGCTGCCGGTGGACGGCTATGCGATCGACATCGATGCGGATGGCGACGGCTGGGTTCGCGTGCTGCAGCCCGGCGCGGCGCGCGTGCGCATTTCATACGAGGCCGGGATGGCGATGGACTGGGCGAGCCTGCCGCCCGCGATCCGGCAGGGGATCGTGCGGCTGGCGGCACATCTCCATGCGCATCGCGACGCGGCGGAGGAGGGTGCACCGCCGATGGCTGTCGCGGCGTTGCTGCGGCCCTGGCGCCGGATGCAACTGGCATGAGCACGGGCGAACTGGCCGGGCGATTGCGCGAGCGGGTTACGATACAGCGGCGCAATCCCGCGCGCGATGCCGTGGCGGGTGCGGCGGGCGAATGGGTCGAGATCGGGACCGCCTGGGCCGAGATCGTTCCCGCCGCGTATGCTGCACAGGTTTCGGGCGATGCCCTGGCGGCAATGCCGTGCTGGCGGGTTACGCTGCGCGCGCCCGGCGCAGCAATCGCAATCGATGACCGGATGGTCTGGCACGGAAGAATGCTGCGGGTGCGCGCGATCCATGTCGATCCCCGCACGCCTGATCGCATCACGCTGCATATGGAGGAACAAAGATGATGGAAACGCTTTCGGGGCGGGTCGGCGCCATCGCGGCGGAGCGGACCACTGCAACAAAGGCGGCGATCGCCACTACGTTGCAAGCGCGTTTGCCCGCCGACGTCATGGTTGAGTGTGAGGAAGAGGGTGTGATAATAACAACAAGCGCGGCAGCCATCCGGCTGATCCGCGATCCCGGCTTTGCGATGCTGCGCGACGGGGTGACGGACCTTTTGCGATGAGCGGCGCCGCGATGGCGGTGCAGGCCGCATTGGTTGCCGCATTGCGCGACCATGCTCCGTTCGCGGAGGTCGTGACCGGCATCTACGACGGCGCGCCGCCGCGCGCGGCCTGGCCCTATGCCGTGATCGGCGACGGCACAGCGCGCGACTGGAGCCACGTCACCGCGAGCGGGCGCGAGCACCGCATCGGCATCACGATCTGGGACGAGGGCAATGACGCGACGCGGCTGCTGACCCTGATGGGCGAGGCCGAAACCGCGATCGAGGCGATGAACCGCAATCTCGGCGGTCACTGGCTGGTGAGCCTGGCCTTCCTGCGCTCCGCCGTGGCGCGCGATGTAGCGGGGCCGTGGGGGGGACTGGTGCAATATCGCGCGCGAACGCTGGCCGATTAGGGACGGTCGCTATTGCGCCCATAACGGCCTGCAAATGGCGTCCTGCGCTCCGGTGCTGGCCCTGAATGCTTTCACCCGTCGCCACTCTGGTAACTGGATCCCCGCTTGCGCGGGGATGACAGTGAAAAACGCGTGGTCGATCAAAAGAAGACCCTCACCCAACCCTCTCCCGCGCGCGGGAGAGGGCAAAGAAGCGATGGGATTTCGTTTACTCAATAGGAGATAATCATGGCGGCCGAGAAGGGCAGTGCGTTTCTTTTGAAGATCGGCGACGGCGGGGGGACGCCGGTCTATTCGACCGTCGCGGGGCTGCGGACGACGCAGCTTTCGATCAATGGCGAGGCGGTGGTGATCACCAACAAATCGTCCGGCGGCTGGCGTGAGCTGTTGCCGGGCGCGGGGGTGCGGTCGGTCTCGGTTTCTGGGGCGGGCGTGTTCACCGGGTCGGCGGCGGAAGTGCGATTGAAGAACAATGCACTCGGCGGGATCGTCGACGATTACCAGCTGACCTTCGAAAGCGGGGAGCGGATGCAGGGCAAGTTCCTGCTGACGCGGCTCGACTATGCCGGTGATTTCAACGGCGAACGGAATTTTACACTGGCGTTGGAAAGCAGCGGGCCGGTCACGTCGCTATGAGGACAATCGTAGATCCTTCCCCGTTCCGGAGAGGAATTGCCAATCTCGCGCGGGGAGAGGCGGGGTTGCGGGTGGCGGGGGCCGATCTGGTGTTGCGGCCGAGCTTTGCGGCGCTGGTTGCCGCTGAAGAGGAGCTGGGGCCGCTGTTCGCGCTGGTGGAGCGCGCGGCTTCGGGCGGGTTGCGGCTGGGCGAGATGGTGGCGCTGTTCTGGCATTGTGTTGCGGATCGGCCCGAGGCGCTGACGCGCGAACGGCTGGGCGAGGCGGTGGCCGAGGGCGGGCTTGCGGCGGCGACACCGGTGTTGCGGGTGTTGATCCGGCAGATTTTGGCGGGAAGCTAGCTCATGGATAGTCATTCCCGCGCAGGCGGGAATCCATTCGACACCCTGCAGCTGGATCCCCGCGTTCGCGGGGATGACACGGCAGAAAGTTTTCAAACCACAGCATCGCGCCTCGCCGGGCTGGCGGGAGTGTTGCTCGGGTGGCGGCCGGGGGAGTTCTGGGGTGCGACGCCGGCTGAGTTGCTGTGCGTGCTGCAAGCCCTCGACGGGGGCGAGACCGTGACGGGCGCGGGGATGAGCGACGTCGCGCGATTGATGGAGATGTTTCCCGATGGATGAGGAAATCGAGCGTCTGGTGATCAGCGTGCGCGCCGACACCGCTGGTTTTGCGCGCGACGTGGACGCGATGCGCGGATCGATCGAGAATGGACTGGGCGGCGGGGCGGAGCGGGCCGGCCGGACGATCGAGAGCGCGTTGCTGCGCAGCATTCGCAGCGGCAAGCTGGGTTTTGACGATCTCAAGCGCGTCGCCCTGTCCGTGATGGACGAGATCGCGGCGGCGGCGATCCGCAATGGCGTGGGCGCGATGGCGGGCGGCGCCGGTTCGGGCGGGCTGTTGTCACTGGCGACGACGGCGATCGGGGCGCTGCTGGGCGCGCCGGGCCGGGCGACGGGTGGGCCGGTTTCGCCCGGACGGGCCTATATGGTGGGCGAGCGCGGGCCGGAACTGTTCGTGCCGGCGGCCAGCGGGCAGGTGTTGTCCGGAGCAAATGGCGCAGGCCGCGACGTGCGGGTGTCGATCACGATCAATGCGCCGGGCGGCAACGAGCCGGCGGCGCTGGCGCGTTCGGGGCGGCAGGTGGCGCGTGCCGTGCGTGCGGCGCTGGTGGCGGCTGAGTGAACATAGCTGTCATCCCAGCGGAAGCTGGAATCTCTTTTCCGTTTTGTATCGAAGACACATGAGATCCCAGCTTTTGCTGGGATGACGATGGTATCCGGGGTGGGATGGAACGGCGAGCGGTGCGCCCTGGGGCGAGCCCCCCTCCACCATGCTTTGCATGGTCCCCCTCCCCACGGTGTGGGGAGGATTTGTGGGGTATTGGCTTGCTTCGCCTGCGGATCAGCAGGTTCGCTCGTTCATCAAGCGGTTCGATCCGCGGTTCTGGACGGTGAATTTTCCGCGCCCGATGATGGCGGCGGTGACGACGACCGACGCCGATGCGCTGCGGGTGGATGCGCTGTTTTACCGGCGGGACGATCTGTGCGGGCTGATCTGGGAGGCGGAGGATCGGCATGACCATCCCTTGCTGGCTTACGAGACCGCGCGCGATTTCCGCCAGTGCCGGCTGCGCTTCCGCTGGCGGTCGGCCGGGTTGGTCGGGCTGGATGCGATCAATGGTCCGACGCTGACGATCGAGGGACGCGGTGCCGATGGAGGCGCGCGCACCTGGTATGTGCGGCTGTGGAACTATGCCGAGGGCGATCCGGACGACGCGGACATCGCGCTCGATTTCGCGGACATCGACGGCGGCTTCATCCTGCCGGGCGAGGCCGATCCGGTGTGGGCCGGGGACATCGACCGGATGTTCATCTCGCTGGTGCCGCCGGGCTATGACATGAGCGATGCCTCGCTGACCACGCCGGTCGAAAGCTGGGCCGAGATCAGCGAACTGCGCTGCGAGGGCGGGGGATCGACGCTGGCGATCGGCGACACGCTGCTGCCGGAACACGGGCTGCGCATCGCGGGCGGATATGACGACAGCTACAACCTCACGCCGGCGCGATTGCTGCGCAACATCCTTCATTTGGGTTACCGGGATATCATCAGCCATTATGTCGGGATGAGCCATTATTTCCGGCTCGCGCGCAGCGGCAGCGACTATCTGGCGACAAGCGCTGGCGGAGCGCTGAACGTGGCGTGCGCGGCGTGGCATGCCGACTTCATCGCGCGGGCCAAGGCGTCCGGTTATGATGTGATCCTGTCGCTGTCCTACGAGCTGTTCGACACGCATTGTCCGCCGGCGTGGAAGCAGCGGACAGAGGATGGCGCACCCGCGCTGACCGGGTGGGTGCCGCCGTCTACCTTGCTTTCCCCGGCGAACGACGAGGCGATGGCGTATCTCCAGACGGTTGCGCGGGCGTTCGCGGGAATGGCGCGCGATGTGGGGGCGGCGGTGCGCTTCCAGATCGGCGAGCCATGGTGGTGGGTGACGGCCGACGGCAGGCCGTGCCTGTACGACGACGCGGCGATTGCGGCGTTCGGGGGCAGCCCGGTGTCGATAGCGGACGTTCGGGGCAACCTGTCGGCACCGCAAAAGGCGCTGCTCGACCAGGCCGGGGCGCTGCTGGCGGCATCGACCGCGGCACTGGCGGTGGCGGTGCGGGACGAGGCGGCGGAGGCCGAGATATTGCTGCTGGCCTATCTGCCGAGCGTGCTCGATCCGGCCGCGCCGGACATTCGGCGGGCCAATTTGCCGATGGGGTGGGCGTCGCCCGCTTTCGACGTGCTGCAGCTCGAGGATTATGACTGGGTGACGCGCGGCGATGAGGGTGCGACGGCGCGCGGGATCGCGGAGGCGAGCGCGCGGCTGGGCTATCCGGTCTCAGAGCAGCATTATTACAGCGGCTTCGTGCTCAATGCGGAGGACCGGGCGCAGTGGCGCGCGATCGCGGACGCGGCGGAGGCCGCCGCCAAGCGCGGCACGGCCGAGACCTTCGTCTGGGCGCTGCCGCAGGTGTTGCGCGACGGGTTCGTTCATTTCGATCTTGGGGAGGCGGATGTGCAGGCGTTCGACGATGTGGACTTTCCGTTGGCGGTGGGCGCGCATGCCAGCGTCGAGCCGGGCTTCTCGACCGCGATCGTGACCACCGCTGCTGGTTTCGAGCAGCGCAACGCCGACTGGGCGGACGCGCGCATGGGCTATGACGCGGGGCCGGGGGTGCGCTCCGAGGCGGATGTGGGTGCGCTCATCGCCTTCTTTCGCGCGCGGCGGGGTGCTGCGCGCGCCTTCCGCTTTCGCGATCCGTTCGATGACAGCTCGCACGGGATGACCGGCACGCCGACCGCGCTCGATCAATTGCTGGGCGCGGGCGACGGCGTGCGGACGCGCTTTGTAATGGTGAAGCATTATGGCGAGGGCGACGACGCGCTGCGCCGGATCATCACGCGGCCGGTGACGGGGACGGTGATGGTGGCGCTGGATGGCGTCGGCGTCGCGAGCGGGTGGAGCGTGGATGCGGGCGCGGTGGTGTTCGATGTTGCGCCGGCCGCGAGCGTGGCGGTGACGGCGGGCTTCCGCTTCGACGTGCCGGTACGGTTCGCGGAGGACCGGCTCGCGGTCAGCCGGGCGACGTTTCTGGCGGGCGAAGTGGCGAGCGTGCCGCTCGTTGAGGTTAGGGAGTAGATTTCGTCTGCACAATGGCGCGACAATATGGCCGTCATGCTGGCCCTTCGGCTACCAAAAGCAGAGATTGATCCCTGCCTTCGCTGGGATGACGGATCAAGTAGTATAGATCAGATAAACGGGCGCATTCTAAAGAACTTCATTCAACCCAGCACGCCACAAGCCGAGATGCTCGACGAACGGATCGAAATCGCGATCGCTGTAGAGCAGGCGCAGGCCGTCCTCGATGCAGCGGGTGGCGATGAAGGTGTCGATCGTCTTGCGGATGGTGATGCCTTTTGCGCGTAACGATCGGAAGTTTTGCGCGGCCTTGGTGGCGATGTCGTGGCCACCGATGTCGATCGGGATGAGCGCGCTCATCAGTTGTTTGGCTTTGCGGAAATCACGGTCGGCGGTGAAGCCTTGCAGCACTTCGGCCAGGATGATGTCGCCAACGGCGATGGGTTGATCGCCGAGCAGCCTGTCCAGCGTGTCCGTATCGGCTGTCGCAATGCCCCGGAAATAATCGATCCAGACGCTGGAGTCGACGAGGATCACCCGTCGTTTCTCATCTCATCCAGATCGCCGGACCATAGCAGCTTGCCGCGAAAGTTCCGTATTTTTTCCTGCTTGCGAAGGCGGAGCAAGGTCTTGAGGCCAAGCTCAACCGTGTCGCGCTTGGTCTTCAGGCCAGTGGCACGCATGGCTTCATCCATGAGGCGATCGTCGATCACAATGTTTGTTCGCATGATGTGTATCCTACTCTTAGGATATACACATAGAATTAGAATTGCGGCTCTGCAATTTCGTTCGTCTTTATGGAGATTGGTATGACCTTATGGCTCGGCCATGAACTGACGACGCTTGCCTTTTGCTGGCGGCTTGAGCGGCGGGACGGGGTGGCGATGGGGTTTACCAGCCATGACCGTGATCTCGACGTGCTGGGCTTTCGCTATCGGGCGACGCCGGGGATGACGCCGTCGGCGATCGTGAAATCCGGGGGCCTCGATGTCGACACGCTGGACGTGAGCGGGGCGCTGTCGAGCGAGGCCATTACCGGGCGCGATCTGGCGGCGGGGCGCTGGGATGGCGCGCGGTTGCGATTGCTCGGGGTGGACTGGAGCAATCCCGATGATGCGCCGCTGTTCCTGGCGCGCGGCGAATTGGGCGAGATCGGGACGAGCGATGGTGCTTTCACCGCCGAGCTGCGCGGGCCGGCGGCTTTGCTGGAGGCGCCGGTGGTGGAGGTGACGTCGCCCGAATGCCGCGCGGAGCTGGGTGACAAACGGTGCCGGGTCGATCTGGCGTTGCGATCGCGCGTTGCGCGGGTGGCGGCGATGGTCGATACGGTGACTGTCGATCTCGATCAGGCCGAGCCCTCCGGCAATGCCTATGGCTATGGGCAATTGCGCTGGATCGGCGGCGCCAATAGCGGGCTTTCGAGCGCCATATTGCATTCGGCCGGCGTGCGACTGTCGTTGCGCGAGCCGCCGCCCGAGACGATGGCCGTCGGTGACGGGGTCATGCTGGTCGAGGGATGCGACAAGATTTTCGCGACCTGCCGGGATCGGTTCGCGAATGGCGAGAATTTCCGGGGGGAGCCTTATCTGCCGGGTGTGGATCTGCTGACGCGTTATCCGGGGGCCTGAGGTCGGTGCGTTCGGGTGAACAGCGGGGCGGGTCGATTGCGGCGAGCCCCCTCCACCGCGTTTCACGCGGTCTCCCTCCCAGTCCCGGGGAGGATGATGTGGTAGCGCGGGCACGTGCGTGCGTTGGCGCGCGCTTTCGGTTGCAGGGACGCGATCCGGCGATAGGCGTGGATTGCGTGGGGCTGGCGGCGGTGGCTTTTGACATCGTGGCACCACATGCGGATTATGGTTTGCGCGGCGGCGACGCAGTGGTGTTCGTGGCGATGATCGAGAGGGCTGGCTTGCGGAAAATCGAGCCGGATATCGCGAATGCGGGCAGTCTGCTGATGGTGATGCCAGGGCCGCGGCAATTGCACCTGCTGGTGCTGACGCCAACGGGCTTCGTGCATGCGGATGCCCGGTTGCGGCGCGTGGTGGAGGTGGTCGGGCGGCCAGCGTTTCCCATCCTGCACGCCTGGGCGGCTGAATAGCAGAAAAAGGAAAAGACATGGCGACACTTGTCCTGACTGCCGTCGGCACGATCGTCGGCGGGCCGATCGGTGCGTTCGTCGGCGCGGCGATCGGCAGCCAGATCGACCAGCGGCTGTTCGCGCCCAAGGGCCGGCAAGGGCCGCGACTGGGCGATCTGAGCGTCCAGGTCTCGCGCTACGGCCAGCCGATACCCAAGCTGTTCGGCACGATGCGGGTGGCCGGCACCGTTATCTGGGCGACCGACCTGATAGAGGACAGCCACAAGTCCGGCGGCGGCAAGGGCAAGCCGAAGACGACGACCTACAGCTATTCGGCATCGTTCGCGGTGGTGCTGTCGGCGCGGCCGATCCGGGCCGTGCACCGGATCTGGGCTGATGGAAAGCTGTTGCGCGGGGCAGCGGGGGACTGGAAGGCGCATACCCGCTTCCGGCTCTATCCGGGCGGCGAGGACCAGCCGGTCGATCCGTTGCTTGCCGCCGCCGAAGGGGTGACGGACACGCCGGCCTATCGCGGGCTTGCCTATGCCGTATTCGAGCATCTGGAGCTGGAGGATTTCGCCAATCATATTCCCTCGCTGACGTTCGAGGCGGAGGCCGATGACGGCGATGTGGCGCTGCACGATATTGCCGCCGAATTGAGCGATGGCGCTATTGCCGGGTATGCGCCGACGACGTTGCACGGCTTTGCCGCGGGCGGGGACAGTGTGCGCGGCGCGATCGACACGCTCGGGCGGGCGGCGGGGCTGCGGTATCGCGATGACGGCCAGTATCTGCGGATAACAGCCGACGACGCCGTTGCGAGGGCAATCGATGACGATGCGCTGGGATGTACGGCGGATGGAAAGCCAGGGCCGAGGATCGCAGGGGAGCGGACGGCGGCCAGCATGCTCCCCGACGAAATCGCGCTCAGCTATTACGAACCGCAGCGCGATTACCAGGCGGGCTTGCAGCGCGCACGGCGGGGCGGACCGGGCAGGCGGAGCGAGCAGGTCGAGCTTGCTGTCGCGCTTACCGCTGAAGGGGCCAAAGCGCTTGCAGAGCAGCGTCTGGCCGCCGCGTGGTCCGAACGGGTCAAGCGGACCGCGAAGCTGCCTTGGCGCCTGCTTGACCTGCAACCGGGCGATGTCGTCACGCTTCCCGATGTAGCGGGGCGCTGGCGGATCGATGCGATCCAGTGCGAGAAAATGGTGGTCGAGGCCAGACTGACCGGGATCGCGCCGGGCGTGGGCGATTTCGTGCCGCCGGCGCAGCCGGGGCGTCCCGTCGGCAGCGGCGATGCCGTGCACGGGCCGACCGTGCTGCATGTGCTGGATCTGCCGCTGCTGGACGATATGGCCCTGACCGCGCCGCGCCTGTTCATCGCGGCAGCGGGAAGCCAGCCGGGCTGGCGTCGTGCGGCGCTGCTGGGAAGCGCGGACGGCGGCGCCACCTATCAGGAGCTTGGCGCGACCGCCGCGCCGGCGACGATCGGGGTTGCCACCAGTGTATTGGCGGCTGGCAGCGCCCTGTTGTTCGACACGCGAAACAGCGTGGAGGTGGAGCTGCTGCATGATGCGATGACCCTCGAGGGGCGAAGCGACGATGCGCTGATGGGCGGGGCCAACCTCGCGCTGGTGGGCGATGAGCTGATCCAGTTCGGGGCAGTCGAACAGATCGGCGCGCGCGCCTGCCGCCTGTCCCACCTGACGCGCGGGCGCAGGGGCACCGAATGGGCAATCGCCGGGCACGGCGTCGGCGAGCGGTTCGTGGTCATCGAAGCGGACAGCCTGCTCGCCTATGATGTGCCGCTTGGCGTGATGGGCGGAACCGTCAGCGTCGTGGCGGCGGGGATCGGCGATACCACGGGTGTCGAAGCGACCGCGATCGTGAAGGGCCAGGCCTTGCGGCCACCGGCGCCTGTCGATCTGCGCGCGACGCGGCTCGGCGACGGGACAATCCGGATCACGTGGACCCGCCGCAGCCGGACGGGATGGGCGTGGCTGGAAGGCGATGCTCCGCTGGGCGAGGAAAGCGAACATTATCGGCTGGAGATCATGCCCTCAACCGGATCCCCCCGCGCCGTTAGCGTCAGTACGCCCCATTATGACTACACGCTGGCCGAGCAGGCCATGGACGGCGCCGCGGGCGCGACCGCATTGACCATTGCCGTCTCTCAGCTCGGGTCAATCGCAGCGACCATGCCGCCCGCATCCGCCACCATCACATTGTAAGGACACTCATATGACAGATGTCACGGACCGTCTCGCCTTGCCTTTGCTCAGCGCGGGGCAGGCGCAAAAGGAGCTTTATCACAATGAGGCGCTCGCACGGATCGACGTGATGCTGTGCGGCGCCGTGGTCGACAGCGGCATCGATACGCCGCCGGCCGACCCCGACCCCGGCGATTGCTGGATCGTAGGCAATGTACCGACCGGCGCATGGACATCCCAGGCGAACGCCCTGGCCGCGTGGACCAGCGGCGGCTGGCGCTTTGTTACACCTCGCGCGGGCATGAATTTCTGGCACGTCGCGCAGGGCGTTCGGATTTTCTTCGACGGCAGTGCCTGGATTTCCGGCGTCATTCCGGCATCATCGCTAGAAATTGGTGGCGTGCAGGTGGTCGGCGCACAGCAGGCGGCCATTCCCGATCCGGTTGGAGGTGTCACGATCGACGCGGAGTCACGCGGCGCCGTTAGCGCAATATTGGCGGCTTTGCGCAGCCATGGATTGATCTCTTCCTGAAACTTTTTTTGCAATCGCGTGCAACCAGATGGGCGGACGAATGTTTAGCGTGCGTCTGTCAGCCATTTGGGGTCATTGAAAAGACCGGAATCTGGCGGGCTGAGGCGGGGATATCTGCATGCTTGCACGATGACTCCGCTTTCGTTAGGTAAGCGCAGTTCCGCAGGGAATGCGAATGAAAGGGGATTAATATGCGTAAGCTCGCCATAATGGCAGTGCTCGCTTCGACCGCGCTGGCAGGCCCAGCAATGGCTCGTGATGGTGCGTGGTATGTCGGCGTCGAGGGCGGCGGCATGATCGTCGAAGATCTCAAGTTCGATGTCGGCGCTGTAGACAATGCAGTTAAAGTCGATCAGAAGACGGGTTGGGATGTCGATGGTATTCTTGGTTATGACTTTGGCATGTTCCGCCTTGAAGGCGAAACAAGCTACAAGCGTTCCAGGGTCAACAGCCTAGATACCACTGTAGCTCTTGCCAGTGCTCCTGACGGTGCCAGCATTGCGCTGCCAGGTTCTTACCCGGACGCTTCTGGTAAGTTGCATGTCCTGAGCTTCATGGTCAATGGCTTGCTCGATTTCGGTCCCGACGACGGCCTTCAGGGTTATGTCGGTGGTGGTGCCGGTGTCGCCAAGGTCTGGTTGTCCAAGTATAAAGTCGGTTCTGGCTCGTTCCTCGCGGATTCTGATACCGGGTTTGCCTGGCAGGCAATCGCCGGCGTTCGTTATCCGGTCACCACGAACATCGATATTGGTTTGAAGTACCGCTTCTTTAACGCGCAGAGTGTAAAGACGGTCGGCAAATATGATGGCCTGGATTACGAAACCAAGGTTCGCTCGCACAGCTTGCTGGCAAGCCTAGTATACAACTTCGGCGAGCCTGCTGCTCCGCCGCCTCCACCCCCACCACCGCCACCACCGCCGCCGCCGGAGCCAGCTCCGCCGCCGCCGCCGCCGGCAGTGCCTGGTCCGTTCATCATCTTCTTTGACTTCGACAAGTCGAACATCACCCCGGAAGCTGCGTCGATCCTCGACAACGCTGCCCAGGCATATTCGACGACGGGTCAGGCTCAGGTGGTTCTGGCAGGTCACGCCGACAAGTCGGGCTCCGACAGCTACAACGTTGCGCTTTCACAGCGCCGCGCGGATGCTGCCAAGTCCTACCTTGCAGGCAAGGGCGTGCCGGACACGGCGATCTCGACTGAAGCCTTCGGTGAAAGCCGTCCGCTGGTCGAAACCGCGGATGGTGTCCGCGAGCCTCAGAACCGCCGCGTGGAAATCACGTTCGGTCCTGGCGCTGGCCAGTAAAAATATCGCATGCCGCTCCGGCGGTACGCAAAATCGGGGAGCTGGCCGGAAGGCCGGCTCCCTTTTTTGTGCGTGATGATGTTTGTGCCTGCCACGCGTTCAGATTGAACCTTCAATCCCGAGCCCCTCGACTGCCTGCCAGGGCAGGCAGTCGAGGGGCTCGATACGAACGGACGTCTATAATTCTGTTTCACTGAAACAAATTCCAGTGTGGTGGATTCAAAGTTCGCCTCTTTATCATCCCCCGCCTTTCAACGGAGGGGAGATTAACGCGACGAACGTGCTTCAATCCGGGAGCAATCGTGTTCAGTCTGGACGATCAAAGCGTCCAGCGGTCTATACCGGCCGCGGTGGAATGATCGCGCCAGATACCTTTCAGGTCTGCGATCAATCCGTCCGGTTTGACGAGCGCGGCGAGGCGGTTTTCGTCGAATGCTGCATATTCGGCGTGTGGAACGGCCGCGAAGACGACTTCATAGCAGCCGGACAGGGCATCGCGGTCTATCGTCAGGCCATATTCGTGCGCGGCCTCGTTGCCGTCGGCAAGGGGATCGTGAATCACGACTTGGTGCCCGAGCCATTGCAGGCGGCGAATGACGTCGATGACCTTGCTGTTGCGCAGATCGGGCACGTTTTCCTTGAACGTGATCCCGAGGACGAGAACCTTGCCGGTCCGGCTCTTGCGGCGGCTGTGAACATTATCGGCCACCCAGGTGCCCATGCCATCGTTGATCGAACGCCCGGCAAGAATGACGCGGGGAAGATGGCCGATGCTTTGCGCGCAATGGCTGAGATAATAGGGGTCCACGCCGATGCAATGGCCGCCGACCAGGCCCGGCTGGAATTTGAGGAAGTTCCATTTTGTGCCTGCCGCGTCCAGCACATCCCAGATCGACAGATCGAGTTTCGCGAAGATCTGCGTAATCTCATTCATGAAAGCGATGTTGATATCGCGCTGGGCATTTTCGATCACCTTGGCGGCTTCGGCGGTCTTGATCGATGCGGCTTCGAATGTGCCGGCGCTCGTGATTGCGGCATACAGGGCTGAAACACGCTTCAGCACCGCGGGATTTTCGCCGGCGACCACCTTTATGATGCGATCGACCGTATGTTCGCGATCACCAGGGTTGATGCGTTCCGGGCTGTAGCCAAGAAAGAAATCGACGCCCCGGCGAAGGCCGGAAACGCGTTCGAGCTCGGGACCGCAAACATCCTCCGTCACGCCGGGATAGACCGTGCTTTCGTAGATGATGATGGTGTCGCGGCCGGGCCGGATGAGCTGCCCCACGGTACGCGTGGCCGCGATCACCGGGCTGAGATCGGGACGATTGGCGCTGTCGACCGGGGTGGGGACGGTAACAATATAGACGTCGTGCCCCGCGGCGGTTTCCTGATCGCAGGTCAGAACGAGCGATGTTGCGGCAAGACGGTCGGCCGAAATTTCCCGGGTGCGATCCTCGCCACGAAGAAGCTCCGCGACGCGGCCCGCATCGATATCAAATCCGGTCGTGGGATAATGGCCCGCCAATGCCACGGCCAACGGCAATCCGACATAGCCCAAGCCGACAACAACGATCCGCGGCTGTGTAGTGGCCACCATGCTTCATATCCCAGAGACAGATTATCTGGCGGGACCATGCCCGATGGCGATTGCTTTTCGATTAACAACTTGCTTACCGCGCGCGGCGAAACCCTGTAATGGGGTGGGGAATTTACCACGATAGCCATAGGAGAAGTGCCATGCGGAAAACCTTCAAAATTCTTTTGGTAACCGTGCTGTGCGGACAGGCAGCCTATGCCATGAGCAAGCCGCCGCGTGCCGCGCACGCTGATCTGGCCAAAGCGGACGGCAGTCCGGCGGGGCAGGCGAAATTCGTGGAAGCCGCTGGCGGCGTCCGCCTCACTGTCGACGCAAGCGGTCTCGCGCCTGGTGTCCATGGCTTGCATCTGCACACTGTCGGCGCGTGCGCCGCGCCTGCCTTCGCTTCGGCTGGCGCGCACTGGAATCCCACCCACAAGGCCCATGGTCTCGATGCTCCGAACGGTGCGCATAAAGGAGATCTGCCCAACATCACCATCGATGCATCCGGCAAGGGCAAGATCGAAACGCTGGTTGCCGGCGCGACATTCGATACCGGCGCGCTGGCGATCTTGGACGCGGACGGAACGGCGCTGGTCATCCACGCCGATCCCGACGACAACAAGACCGATCCATCGGGCAACAGCGGCGCGCGTATCGCCTGCGGCGTCGTCACCGCCGGCTAGTGAACGGCGGCGTTATCGAAGCGGGTAGCGGGCGATGATCGAATAGCTCGATCCCTGATGGCCCATCTCGCTTTCGTAAAGACAGAATTCCGTAACGGGGGCGGCAATCGCCGGAACCGGCGCCATTTCCACGAATCCGCCAATCGGGCCGGGCATTCGTCCGAACCGGGCGATGGTGATGTGCGGAATGAAGTTCCGGCTTTCCGGCGGTTGTCCCACGCGTACCAAGGCGCGATCAATCTTGCTGTGCAGGGATTTGAGAGGATCGGCCGGACTTACTCCCACCCATAAGGTGTCAATCCGGCCTTTGCGATCGAACTGACCGACCTGCTCCAGCCCGATTTCCAGGGCAGGGTGATGGACCGATCCGAGGATCGCGGCGATGTCCTCCGCCTGATGCCGATCGACTTCCCCAATAAAACGAAGTGTCAGATGAAGTTGTTCATCATTCTGCCAGCGAGCATTTGCTACACTGCCCATCAGACTCAAGAGTGCCTGACGAATCGGTTGCGGTGGCCTTATCGCCACGAAAAGGCGGTGCATCTTTGGGCTCCGGCGCCAAGTTGAAGGAATATGTCCGGTTTTGCTTGAAACTTATCGGTAACCCATCGATATTACACCCTGTGGATGCGAGATTTTCTTGCATCCCGTTATTTGGAGATTTTTGCGATGGCAAATTGGTCTGACCCCCGGTCGAACGCGGCTATGCGCGCGACGTCGGTCGGCGCGGGCGTGGGCGCATATGATGCGGGCCTGCGTTCCTACATGCTTTCGGTTTACAACTACATGGCGTCCGGCGTGCTGCTGACGGGCGTTGTCGCCCTGCTGTTCGCGCAAAGCGGCGCAGCACCAGCGATCCTGTTTGGCCCAGGGCTGCTGAAATATCTCATCATGTTTTCGCCATTGGCGTTCGTGATGGTGCTGAGCTTTGGGATAAACCGGTTGTCGACGACCGCCGCACAGGGCATTTTTTGGGCGTTCGCAACGGCCATGGGCCTGTCGCTTTCGTCGATTTTCTTCGTGTATACCGGCACGTCGATTGCGCAGACATTCTTTGCGGCGGCAGCGGCATTCGCAGGCCTCAGCCTTTATGGCTATACGACCAAGCGTGATCTTTCGGCCTTCGGCACGTTTCTCGTAATGGGTGTCGTCGGTTTGCTCGTTGCCTCGCTGTTGAATATCTTCATTCAGTCGAGCGCGTTGCAGCTGGTGGTCAGCTTCGTTGGCGTGCTGCTGTTCGCAGGCCTCACGGCCTATGACACGCAGCGCATCAAGAGCCTGTATTTTCAGGTTGCCGGCAGCGACATGATGGGGAAAACGGTAATAATGGGCGCGCTGTCGCTCTACCTCGACTTCATCAATATGTTCACGTTCCTGCTGCAATTCATGGGTGATCGTCGCTAAAAAGCGTCGCTTCCCGTCAATAACTGAGGCCCGGCGGAGCAATCTGCCGGGCTTTTTATTTTGCCGCTTCGACGAGCTTGCGGTTGGTTTCGGTTGCACGCTGAAGAGCGGGGCGGGCACGGATGCGCTCGAGATAGGCGCCGAGTATCCTGCTCTCCGCGATGCGCGGCGCCTTGAACATCGTTGCCCAGTTGAGTTCGGAGCCGACGTAGACATCGGCCGCGCTAAACGCATCGCCGACGAGCCAGGGGCCGGGATCGAGCACTTCTTCAAGCGTATCGATCACATCATCATAGCTGCCCCAGCCCAGCGCGCCCTTGCGCGGCGGATCGGGCCGGTCGAACATTTTATCGATCATCGCCGGTTCGATGCAGCTTCCGCCGAAGAAGAGCCATCGATACCAGCTGCCGCGTTCGGGTGACCCGATCGGCGGCGCTAGCCGCGCAGCAGGATAGGCATCGGCGAGCCAGGCGATGATCGCCGGCGTTTCCGTGATGGCCGTGCCCTCGACGACAATCGTCGGCAGCTTTCCCATCGGATTGATGGCCAGGAATTCCGCGGATTTATTCTCGCTCTTTTCCAAAGAGACGACGCGCATGTCGTAATCCGCCCCGACCTCCTCAAGCATCCAATGCGCCATGACGGCGCGGCTCTGCGGATTGTGGAAGAAAATGATTGGGCTCATTTCAGAGTATCCTGCAGGAATTTGATGCTTCTGTTCCAGGCAAGCTCGGCGGCCGCCTTATCGTAGCGAGCGGCGGACGTGTCGTTGTGGAATGCGTGCTGGACGCCCGGATAATCATAGCGCGTGACATGATCGCCTGATGCTTTGAGTGCTTTCACCCAGGCATCGGCGGTCGCGTTCACGCGCTGGTCCTGGCCGGCATAATGAAGCATCAGCGGAGCAGACACCTTCGTGGCTTCGGCCGGGTCTGGTGCCGGGCCATAAAAGGCGACACCGGCGCCCAGCGCCTTGCCGGATGCGATCGCGATCCGATTGACCATCGCACCGCCCCAGCAAAAGCCGATGACGCCGGCTTTGCCATTGGTTCGTTTGTCTTCACGCAGCCACTGGATCGCGGCCACGCCGTTGCGGACGGCCAGGCCGAGATCGAGTGCGGCAATCTTTGCCCGCGCTTCATCCTCGTCAGGCGGCGTGCCACCTGCGCCGGATAGAAAATCCACCGCGAGTGCAGCGAAGCCGGCGACCGCCAGACGGCGGGCGACATCCTCGACATAGGCATTGAGCCCACGATTTTCATGAACCACCAGCACCGCAGGCCGCGCTTTCGCCGGACCCGCGGGCATTACAAAATAGCCTTTCAGGCGGGTCCGGTCAGCGCCCGGCAGGGTCAGCCATTGCGCTTGGACACGTTTGTCTTCCGGCGCAACCAGCGCGGCCGCAGCGGGATCGGCAGCGATCGTGCCGATGAGAAGTTGAGCGGCGGCGGCACTGCCCGTGAGCTTCGTCATGTCAGCGAAGAAACGCCGGCGATCGAGGCCCTGATGGGTATAGGCATCGTAGAGCGCGATGGCCCTGACGCGATATGCCTCGATATTTTCCATCTGCGGTCTCCCTTGACCGAACTGCTCAACTTTCGGCGTTGTGGTTCACAATGCAGCGAAGGCGGCGTTCGTTCCAGTGCCCGTTCAACGGGCGGCGAGCAGCGTCCGGGTGCTGGCTATGGCGTCGCCCAACATCGTTCCGTGACCGGGTATGGTCCGGCGACGGCTCGCATACCGTCGCGCGACCCGCTCGATAGTGGACGCGTACGCCCCGATATTCCCGTCACGGGTGTTGCCGAGATCTTTTGCCGTGCTGGATTTGAGCAGGCAACCGCCGAACAGCGTGCGGCTGGCCGGATGCCAAACGACGATATTATCAAGGCTGTGACCAGCGCCTGGAAAATAGAGCTCGACCGGGCCGAGCCTCACTGCATCCTTTTCCAGCCCCTTGACGGGTTGCGGCACCGGCTCACCATAGGCTTCGGCCAATCCCACCGAGAGCGGATTGGCAAATGTTGGAATCCCCGCTTCCTTCATCGCAGCGATTCCGCCAGTGCGATCCCCGTGATAGTGGGTGGCAACGGCCCGCGCGACCTTGCCGGTTCGCAGCAAGGCGGCAGCCAGCAAAATCTTTCCCTGCGCGGTATCCCATCCGGTATCGACGATCGTCGCGCCGTCCTCTCCGGCAACGATCAGACCATTGGCCGGGTACCAGCCGACGCCGGACAGCTTCCCGGTGAAACAGGTTACCCATATGCCGGTCGCGATCGGCGCGATCCAGACATTGCCGGCAAGCCGTTCCATCGACGCCAAGGGAAACTCAAGCGCTTCCGGTTCGCCTTCGGCTCGCGCACCTTTTGCCGCAGCGAGAAAGGGCAGGGCAGCGAGGCATCTCAGGAATTCTCGCCGATCCGATTTCACGCAGAGCCATCCCCTATATGAAGCGGCTATATGAAGCGGCCGTCGCGGAGGAACGCGGTAATGACCGCGCGGCAAGACCGTGAAGGAGGATGACGGTTTCCCGTCGATCCTCCTTCCGAAGTATGCTCAGGCCTTGACGCTGGGTTTTGACTTGCCAGCCCGCTTTTTGGGCGGCTTCGGCGCGGCCGGGGTGACCTCGAAGGCGAGTGCGTCGTCTTTCAGGTGAACCTTGACCTCGCCGCCATGGACGAGCTTGCCGAACAGCAATTCTTCGGCGAGCGGTTGCTTGACCTTCTCCTGGATCAGGCGGCCCATCGGACGCGCGCCATAGAGCTTGTCGTAACCACGCGCTGTGAGCCAGTCGCGCGCATCGTCGTCCAGGCTGATATGCACGTCGCGGTCGGCGAGCTGCAGCTCGAGCTGGAGGATGAACTTTTCCACAACCCGCGCCACGACTTCCGTCGGCAGATAGCTGAACGGCACGATGGCATCGAGACGGTTGCGGAATTCCGGCGTGAACATCTTCTTCACTGCCTCCTCGTCCTCGCCCTCGCGGGTGAGATTGCCGAAGCCGAGCGACTCGCGGGCCATGTCCGACGCGCCCGCATTGGTCGTCATGATCAGAATGACGTTGCGGAAATCGACGGTCTTGCCGTGGTGATCGGTCAGCTTGCCGTTGTCCATCACCTGAAGAAGGATGTTGAACAGATCAGGGTGCGCCTTCTCGATCTCGTCGAGCAGCAGGACGCAATGCGGCTGCTGGTCGATCGCATCGGTGAGCAGGCCGCCCTGATCATAACCGACATAGCCCGGAGGCGCGCCGATCAGGCGGCTGACTGAGTGCCGTTCCATATATTCCGACATATCGAAACGCTGGAGCGGTATGCCGAGGATCGTCGCGAGCTGACGGGCAACCTCGGTCTTGCCGACGCCGGTGGGGCCGGAGAAGAGATAGTTGCCGATGGGCTTTTCCGGCTCGCGCAGGCCGGCACGGCTGAGCTTGATGGCGGATGCCAGCACCTCGATCGCCTTGTCTTGCCCGAACACGACCCGCTTGAGATCGGTATCGAGCGTGGCGAGCACCTTTTTGTCATCGGTCGAGACCGACTTCGCGGGGATGCGCGCCATTGTCGCGATGACCTGCTCGATTTCCTTGGTCGTGATGATCTTCTTGCGCTTGGAGGGCACAACGAGCATCTGCATCGCGCCGACTTCGTCGATCACGTCGATCGCCTTGTCCGGCAGTTTGCGGTCGTTGATGTAACGCGCCGAAAGCTCGACGGCGGACTTGATCGCGTCCGGCGTGTATTTGACCGAGTGATGTTCCTCGAAGGCGCTGCGCAGGCCGGCGAGGATCTTGATCGCATCCTCGACGGTCGGCTCGTTCACATCGATTTTCTGGAACCGGCGCAGGAGCGCGCGATCCTTTTCGAAGTGATTGCGAAACTCCTTGTAGGTGGTCGAACCGATGCAACGGATCGTGCCGCCCGACAGAGCCGGTTTCAGCAGATTGGACGCGTCCATCGCGCCGCCGCTGGTTGCACCAGCGCCGATGACCGTGTGGATCTCATCGATGAACAAGACCGCATGCGGGAGCTTTTCCAGCTCGGTCACGACCTGTTTCAGGCGCTCTTCGAAATCGCCACGATAACGGGTGCCAGCGAGCAGCGCACCCATGTCGAGCGAATAGATGACCGCGGGGAGGAGCACGTCCGGCACCTCGCCTTCGATGATCTTGCGCGCAAGGCCTTCGGCGATCGCCGTCTTGCCGACGCCGGGATCGCCCACATAAAGCGGGTTGTTCTTCGAGCGGCGGCACAGGATCTGGATCGTGCGATCGACTTCCGGGCCGCGGCCGATCAGCGGATCGACCCTGCCGCTCTGAGCCTTCTCATTGAGATTGACGCAGAACTGCTTGAGCGCGCTCTCGTTTTTCTTGCCGTCAGTCGACTTGCTTTGCTGCTTTTCCTCCTCGGCGGCGGCGCCTTTCACCTCACGCGGCTCGGCGGGCGTGCCACCCTTGCCGACGCCGTGGCTGATGAAGCTGACCGCGTCGAGCCGGCTCATGTCCTGCTGCTGCAGAAAATAAACGGCGTAGCTCTCACGCTCGGAGAAGAGGGCGACCAGCACATTGGCACCGGTCACTTCCTCGCGGCCCGAGGACTGAACATGCAGGATCGCACGCTGGACGACGCGCTGAAAGCCGCTGGTGGGCGAAGGATCGGTCGCGTTTTCCACCTTGAGCGCATCAAGCTCGGTATCGAGATAGTGGGTGACACCATCCTTGAGCTCGCTGAGTTCGACGCCGCAGGCTGTCATTACCTTGGATGCGTGCTCGTCGTCGATCAACGCCAGCAGGAGATGTTCCAGCGTGGCATATTCGTGGCGACGGCTGCTGGCTGCGGCCAGCGCATTGTGCAGGGTCTGCTCGAGTTCACGGGCGAATGAAGGCATTAGGTCATACTCCTACCGGCCCAGAGGAAGGCGCGGTTTCCATTATATCGGAAGCCGAACCTTCATCATCAAGAATGGCATCGTCGCTGCCCATTCGAACCGTCAGGATGCGACGAACGCCCCTCATCGCTTGAATAGACTTTCAGCACTTGCGAGATGGTTAACGGATTGGGAAATTTTTGCTTTGGTACGTAAAATTTCCATTTCCAGCACGGCAATTCGCTGGTTAAGCTCCCCGACCGAAAGGGGATCGAGGTCCTCCTTGCCGAGCACGGCCAGAAGGTCGTTTACCTTTTTAGGAAACAGATCGTCCGCGTCCATGCAAGGAACGTTGACCCTATCGCCTCGCTTGTCAATAAGCTCAAAGCATAATGTCCTTATAAGGATAGCCGGATGCCGTTGCCCGCCACGATGAACGCGATCGAATGCACGGTACCGGGAGGCCCGGAAAATCTCGTCCTGGCCCGGCGGCCATTGCCCCGGCCCGGCGCCGGCGAGGTGCTGGTCAAGGTCGCGGCGGCAGGCGTCAATCGCCCTGATATATTGCAGCGCCAGGGACGCTACCCGCCGCCGCCGGGGGCGCCCGATATTCTCGGGCTCGAAGTTTCCGGGAAAATCGTGGAAATCGGCGAGAGTGTCGAGCCTACTCTATCCGGCATGCCGGTATGCGCGCTGCTGCCGGGCGGCGGCTATGCCGAATATGCGGTGGTGCCGATGGATGTCTGCCTTCCGGTCCCCGCCTGCCTGTCGATGGCCGAAGCAGCGGCGCTACCGGAAACCTTGTTCACGGTATGGACCAACGTTTTCGAGCGCGCCTACGCGATCGATGGCGATCGTGTTCTCGTACACGGGGGAACCAGCGGCATCGGAACAATGGCCATCAAGCTCGGCCGGATATTCGGTCTCGAAATCATCGTCACATGCGGATCGGATGAAAAGTGCGCTGCTGCTCTGGCTGCGGGTGCAGCGCACGCGATCAACTACAAATCGTCCGACTTTGTGGCTGAAGTCGAGCGGATTACCGATGGCGAGGGCGTCAGCATCGTGCTCGACATGGTCGGCGGCGCATATGTGGCGCGCAATCTTGCCTGCCTGACCAGCGAAGGCCGCCATGTTTCGATCGCGGTGCAGGGTGGCGCCAAAGCGGAGATTCCGCTGGTGATGGTGATGCAAAAGCGCCTGACCCTGACAGGTTCGACCCTCCGGCCGCGGACCGGCGCATTCAAGGCGCTGGTGGCGCAAGAGATTGAGCGTACCGTCTGGCCCTATGTGGTCGACGGGACCCTCAAGCCGGTGATCGACAGGGTTTTCCCGCTTGGCGAAGCGGCCGAAGCCCACCGTTGGATGGAATCGGGCGATCATGTCGGCAAAATCGTGCTTACGATCGATGGTCAAATATAAGCGGGGATTATCACCGGCATCCGAAATTCCGTTGTGCGGCTGGAGAGGGGCTGGCTAACATGACCTCATGACTGACCTGATCCTTCACGAATATGCCCCGTCGGGCAATTGCTACAAGATAAGGCTGACGGCTTCGCTGCTTGGCGTACCGATCGAACGGCGCGGATATGACATCATGAAGGGCGAGACGCGGACGCCCAAATTTCTCGGGAACGTCAACGCGAACGGCCGCATCCCGGTGCTTCAGATCGGAGACGCTTTCCTGCCCGAAAGCAACGCCGCATGCTGGTGGCTGGCGCATGGCTCTGCCCTGATACCACAGGACCGCTTTGAGCAGGCCGATGTCCTGCGGTGGATGTTCTGGGAACAATATAACCACGAACCGAACGTGGCGACGATGCGCTTCTGGAAGGCATTTGTCGGCGAATCCGGCCTGACGGACGCGCAGCGGGCGATGATGCCTGGCAAGATTGCTGGCGGAGAGGCGGCATTGTCGCTGATGGACGAACATCTTCGTGACCGTGCCTATTTCGTCGGGGATCGGCTGAGTCTGGCCGACATCATTCTTTATCCTTACACGCATGTCGCGGAGGAGGGCGGCTTTGAACTCGTCCGCTATCCCGCCGTCCAAAAGTGGCTGCAGACCGTGGCGGCCGCGCCGGGATATATCGAAATTTCGGCCTGAGACTATTTCCCGAACAGGCGCCTGTCCCACGGCCATCGACTATGTGCGACAACGCGGATGCGCGCGCTATCTCCGGCGTCACGCCGAGCTGGAGGGCCGGGCCGGGCCGTTCTGCAAGCAAGGGCTGCATGAGTTGCGCGACCTGCCGGGTGGGTCGCTGCGGTGCGCTAAGTTTCGACCAGCGCAAATGAAAATCGCTCATTTCCCCGTCAACGATCAAGTCCGTCGTTATGCCCCCTTTTTGCCTGTGGCAGTTTTTTAAAGGGGGTAGAGGTTGGTGCATCTTGCGCAATCGCCGTGCCGTGAGGGCGTGCGCCAGCAGCAACGATAGCGCCTTGCTCTTGGCGTCCGGGCGGACTACATCCTGTTCATGCTTCGGCCGCTCCGTGAAGGGGCGGCCCTTTTATTTTCAGGAGTTCGAACAGTGGCCCAGCCGCTCATGCCCCACGCGACCGCATCCTGGCTGGTCGATAATACCGCGCTCAGCTTTCCGCAGATCGCCGAGTTCTGCGGTCTTCATATTCTGGAGATTCAGGCGATCGCCGACGATACCGCCGCGACCAAGCTGACGGGCCGCGATCCCGTTCGCGCCGGTGAGCTGACGATGGCCGAGATCGAGAAGGGCCAGGCTGATCCGAATTACCATTTGGTGATCCTCAAGGGCCCGGATCAGGTACGCCGCACCAAGGGTCCGCGCTATACGCCGGTTTCGAAGCGTCAGGACAAGCCGGACGGCATTGCCTGGATCATCCGCAACCATCCGGAGATTTCGGACGGGCAAATCTCGAAGCTGATCGGCACGACGCGCACGACCATCGCCGCCATCCGCGATCGCACGCACTGGAACATTGCGAACATCACGCCGAAAGATCCCGTCACGCTCGGCCTTTGCTCGCAGCGGGAACTGGATGCGCTGGTTGCCAAGGCAGCCAAGGCAGCCGGTATCGAAGCACCAACCGACAATCGCCTCGATGGTGATCGCCAGGCATTGATCGAGGAATTGCGAGCGCAGCGCACCGCAGCGTCCGCGGGAGATATCGTCCACGCGGAAGCAGCAGGCGAGCAGAAGCCCGAACCGACCGCGGAAAATCTTTTCCGCCGTTAGAAAGTTATCCGGAATTGCGCGATTGCGCACGCGGATTGATTGATCGGCGTCCTCAAGGGGGCTAGGTGATCAACAAATGGCCGCCCCCGAGGATAGCTGGCGCAGAGCCTATCATCATCCGGGCCGGTGGGATGTCGCCTATAATCCGCTCAGCCTGCCCGACATGTTCGCGCAATCGGCAGCACGGGCACCACATGCGCCGCTGATCGATTTTTTCGGCCGGAAGTACAGCTATGCCGACGTCGCGGACGGCGTTGATCGCGTGGCGTGCGGATTGCAGGCGCTAGGGGTGGGAAAGGGCGATCGCGTCGGTCTCTATCTGCCCAATGTTCCGCATTATGTCGCGGCTTATTTCGGCGCGTTGAAAATCGGCGCGACCGTCGTCAACTTTTCCCCGCTCTATACCGTCGAGGAGCTTGCACATCAGGTGCGGGACAGCGGGACGCGCATCCTGTTCACGCTCTCCGCGACGGCATTGCTGCCAAATGCCCTGGAAGTGATGCGTCTCACGGGGATCGAACGCCTGTTTGTTGGCTCTGTCGCCGGCGCGCTCCCCCCCGCCAAATCGCTGTTCTATCGCTGGTTCAGGGCGAAGGAGGTTTCGGTTCGTCCTTCCGATACTCGGATAACGGCCTTTTCGGCGCTGATCGATAATGAAGGGCGCTGCACCCCCGCTGTCCTGGATCCGTTAACCGACATTGCGTTGATCCAGTACACCGGTGGCACCACGGGAACGCCCAAGGGGGCGATGCTCACCCATCAGAACATGACAGCGAATGCGCGCCAGCTTGTGCAGGTCGATCCTCATGCGGGGCAGGAGGACCGCATCATCGGGGTGCTGCCGCTGTTCCACATATTCGCAAATGCCGTGGTGCTGAATCGCACAGTCATTTCCGGAGGCGAAATCGTCATGCTACCCCGATTTGATGCCGGCCAGACTTTGGCGGCGGTAGCCCGAACCAGGGCCACGGCGTTGCCGGGCGTACCCACCATGTTTCAGGCGCTGCTGGACCATCCCAGGATCGCCCATACCGATCTTTCGTCGCTACGTGCCTGCATTTCCGGCGGAGCACCGTTGCGAGCCGAGGTGCGGGCAAGGTTCAAGGCGGTGTCCGGTGTCGAAATCGCCGAGGGCTATGGCCTGACCGAGAGCGGCATTGTCTCGACAAATCCATATGAGGGACTGAACAAAGGCGGCAGCATCGGGCAGCCGCTGGCGGGCACATGGTTTGGACTCGTGAGCCGTGATGACCCAACCTTGCCTGTTCCGGCAGGAGAGCCCGGCGAGCTGGTGATCAAAGGGCCGCAGGTCATGAAAGGCTATTGGAACCGGCCGGACGCTGCCGCTGCAAGTTTCGTCAATGGCGCCTTACGCACGGGCGACGTCGGTTTGATCGACGATGACGGTTACATCACGATCGTCGATCGGCTGAAGGACATGATCGCTGTCGGTGGATTCAAAGTCTATCCGAGCCAGGTCGAAGCCGTGCTATATCGTCATCCCGCCGTGCGCGAGGCGCTGGTGATTGGTGTGCCCGATGCCTATCACGGTGAAATGCCGAAAGCGTTTGTCACCCTGGAAGAGGATAGTGGCGTGGACGCGGAAGCATTGAAACAATGGCTGAACGCGCAGATCGGCAAGCATGAAAAGGTTATCGCGGTCGAGATCCGCGATCATCTGCCAAAGACCCTGATTGGCAAGCTGAGCCGTAAGGAACTGGTGGCTGAAGAGCGTGCGAAATTCGCCGCGCCTTCTTGACCCTCGGCGTCCCCAAGTCCACAAGCCTCGCCATGGGGCAGGATGAGCAAGCCATCGAGGATCTTTCGTTCGAGGACGCGTTGAAGCGCCTGGAGGAGATCGTGCACCGGCTCGAAAGCGGGGATGAATCGCTTGATCGCTCGATCCAGCTTTATGCGGAGGGAGATGCTTTGCGCGCCCAGTGCGAAAAGCGTCTTTCCGATGCGCAGGCGCGTATTGAAAAGATCACGCTTGGTAGTGACGGGCGCCCTTCAGGTGTTCAGCCGTTCGACGCCGGATGAGTGGACGCAAGACGGTGATTGTGGAATCCGTTGGTCTGAAAACCGAAATGGATCGCGTCGCGCGGGATATCGATCGGCAGTTCGATCTGCTGTTGCCCTTGCCGGACGATCCCCGGCGTCGCCTGTATGAAGCGATGCGGCACGCCTCAATCGGTGGCGGCAAGCGACTACGCCCGCTGCTTGTCTGTGCGGCGTCCGAGCTGTTCAACGTAGACCGCGCGCGTGCGCTTCGCGTCGGTACGGCCGTCGAATGTATTCACGTCTATAGCCTGGTTCACGATGACCTGCCGTGCATGGACGACGACGATCTCCGTCGCGGCCAGCCCACCGTCCACAAGGCGTTCGACGAGGCGACCGCGGTACTGGCCGGGGACGCGCTACACGCGCTTGCTTTCGAACTGCTGGCAGATCCGGAGACGCATCCCGATCCCTTCGTTCAGGTGGAGCTGGTTGCGGAACTGGCCCGCGCGAGCGGGCCATCCGGCATGGCGGGAGGGCAGATGATGGATCTTGCCGCGTCCGACGCAAGCTTCGATCTCCAGACGGTTACCCGCCTCCAGCAACTCAAGACCGGCGCGCTGATCAGTTTTTCGATCGAAGCAGGGGCGATCATGGGGCGTGTGCCGCTGGAAGGCCGGACGAGGCTCAAGGCTTATGCCCGCGATCTTGGGCTTGCATTCCAGATCGCCGACGATTTGCTCGATGTGGAAGGCGATGCCGAGATGACGGGAAAGGCGGTCGGCAAGGACGCCGAGGCCGGCAAGGCGACTTTCGTTTCGCTACTGGGCGTGGAACGCGCCCGGCAGCAAGCGCATATGTTGATAGACCAGGCGGTCGGGCATCTGTCGAGCTTCGGTACGGAAGCGGATCTGTTGCGCGGTATCGCCCGCTATGTGGTTGAGAGGGACAGGTGATGAAGCGCATCGGCGTTTATCCAGGCACGTTCGATCCGATCACATTCGGCCATCTGGACATTATTCGCCGCGGGGCAAAGCTGGTCGACCGGCTTGTGATCGGCGTGACGACGAATGCGTCCAAATCGCCGATGTTTTCGATCGAAGAACGGCTGGCGATGGTTCGTCGCGAGGTCGACGGGATCGAGGGCGATATCAGCGTCGTATCATTCGATTCACTTCTCATGGACTTTGCCGAACGCGAGAACGCATCGATGATCGTGCGCGGCCTGCGCGCGGTCGCGGACTTTGAATATGAATATCAAATGGCGGGCATGAACCAGCAGCTCAACAACCGGGTCGAGACCGTCTTTCTGATGGCGGACGTTGCCTTGCAGCCGATCGCATCGCGTCTGGTAAAGGAAATTGCGCTCTATGGCGGGGCGATCGATAGATTTGTCCCGCAGGCGGTGGCGGCGGACGTACGCACCAGAGTGGAGTTGATCGGCCGCAAGGGCGAATGACGTTCAGCATGGGGCAAGCCATCTTGCGTCACTGCGCTTTGGGCAAAATCAGGGAAGAGACTGTGTCGATGCGTTTGAAGCCTTTTCTTGCAATGTTTCTTGGCGTGTTCGCCGCCGTTGCGGCGCCTGCGCAGGTGCCAGACCAAGCGGCAGCACCCCCCGCCGCGCCCGTCACCGACGCGGATAACCTGCTTCAGCTCGACCTGTCGGACGGTGGCCGGGTGTCGATCGTCATGCGGCCTGACAAGGCGCCAAACTCGGTGGAGCGCATCAAGACGCTGACACGCAGCGGCTTTTATAACGGGTTGGTGTTTCATCGCGTGATCGAAGGCTTCATGGCGCAGGGCGGCGATCCCAAAGGCGACGGGACCGGCGGATCAGAATTGCCCGACCTGAAGGCCGAGTTCAATGACCTGCCGCATGTGCGCGGTGCGATGGCCATGGCGCGTTCCGCTTCACCGGATAGTGCGAACAGCCAGTTTTTTCTGATGCTGATGCCGAATCTTTCGCTCGACAATCGCTATACGGTTATCGGCCGCGTCGTGACCGGCATGCAGTTTGTCGACGCGATCGAGAAGGGTGAGCCGCCGGCTAATCCCACCAAGATCGTAAAAGCTTCACTCGCCCCGATCCCAGCCGAGTTCATGCCGAAGACGGCCCTGGTCCAGCTTACGCCGGAAGAGCAAAAGGAAGAAGACAGGCGCAAGAAGCAGCAGACGGAGGCCGCCAGGAATGCGATGGAGCAGGCCACGCGCGACAAGGAACAGGATGCGCGCCCGCAATAACGCCGGCCGATATGCGCGTTGATCTATTCGATTTCGATCTGCCGCCCGAGCGTATCGCCTTGCGTCCGGCCAGCCCACGTGATTCCGCGCGGATGTTGTCGATTGGTACGGGGGTTTTGGAAGACAGGCTGGTTTCCGATCTTCCGGAATTGCTCGCGCCGGGCGACATGCTTGTGTTCAACGACACCCGCGTGATTCCAGCGCAACTGGAGGGAAGACGGGGTGATGCGCAAATCGGTGCCACCTTGCACAAGCGTGAAGGGTTGCGCCGCTGGCGTGCCTTCATTCGCAATGCCAGGCGACTGCGTGAAGGGGATGTTGTCGACTTCGGCGATGACGTGTCCGCGACGGCCAGCGCGCGGGCGGCGGATGGCAGCTTCGCCCTGGATTTCGCCGGGGATGAGCCTGTCGAACTGCTGCTCGAACGGGTCGGGCGCATGCCGCTTCCGCCTTATATTGCCGCCAAACGCGATACGGATCAGCGTGATCGCGACGACTATCAGACTATGTTCGCCCGAGAGAAAGGGGCCGTTGCCGCGCCTACCGCGGCACTGCATTTCACGCCCCAGCTGATGTCCGCACTCGACGCGCGCGGCATCGATTATGCAATGCTCACCCTGCATGTCGGCGCCGGCACATTTCTTCCCGTCAAAGCCGAGAACACGGCCGATCATGTGATGCACAGCGAGTGGGGCCGGATCGATGCGGGCACGGCGGGACGGATCAACGCCGTACGGGAGGCGGGCAGGCGTGTCGTTGCGGTCGGCACCACCAGCCTGCGCCTCCTGGAAAGTGCCGCCGACGAAAATGGAGCGATCCGGCCCTTTCAGGGGGATACCGCGATATTCATTACGCCCGGATATCGCTTCCGCGCGATCGACGGTCTGCTCACCAATTTCCACCTGCCGCGTTCGACGCTGTTCATGCTGGTGTCCGCGTTAATGGGGCGGGAGAAGATGCAGGATGCGTATCGGCATGCCATCGAGAACGGATACCGCTTTTACAGCTATGGAGATGCGAGTCTATTGCTGCCGGAGCGATAAGGCGCAAGCACTTGGCTTGGATTAGCGCATTCATAATGCGGAAAGTCGCGGGCTCGCGTTTTATTCGCCTGTTGTGTCCATCAATCCTTGCTGCGCTGGCGCTCTGTCGACATCTCCCCGTCATGTGCATCCGCTAAGTCAGGCGCATGACGGATCAAGTCCGAGAGTGCGGTCACTGCACTGGCAGCGCGAACGCTGTTCTGACCAATCATCCTGTCACGTGATTTTCACGCGCACGACATGAACATGTAACCTCAGAGCAATATAATAATCACCTAACCACGCGACGAAATCGTCCTTGCACAGGCACGTATCGTGGCCGACCGCCAGGGGCTTGAAGTTGTGAATGCCATAGCGATTGCGAATTACGATTTTCGCGCGAGCGGCACCGTAGCCAAATCGATTGAAATCGCCGGAGCGGTTCAGAAGGCGGGGCTGCAGGCCGAATTGTGGGCGGTGCGTGACCAAGGCGCGTTCCGTGACAGAATTCCCGAAGGCGTGTCCCTTGTCGAAATAGGCCGGCAGGGCTTGCCCCGCATGGGACGTGGCATGGACCTGGCGTCGAACGTTCCGGCGCTTGGCATGGCGTTGCGGGCGCGGATGCCGAGCGTCTTTCTGAGCGGCGGCAACCATTTCCATATTCCTGCCCGCCTGGCCCTGGCATTCAGCGCCCGCCGGAGGATGCTGCGCTTTGGAATCCGGGCAAGCAATTCGTCGCTCCGCCCCAACCCGCGTACCGGCGCGGTCGAAAATCGGGCGCGAACGGCAAATCGCCTCAAATATGGCGGCGCGGATTTCATCGGAGCGGTCTCGAACGAACTTGCCGAAGAAATATTGAGCGAGAATCCGGCGCTCGATGTCAGTAGCATCCCCAATGGCGTGGATCTCGGCCGTATCGCACGGCTTATGGAGGAGCCATTTGCGCACCGCTTTTTTGCGGAAGATGCAGGAGATTTGGATAAGAGGCCCGTTCTGACGACGATGGGTCGCATTACCTACCAAAAAGGCTTCGACGTTCTGGTGCGCGCCCTTTCGCATTTGCATTATCGGACCCGTCCCCGGCTGTTGATCATAGGGGACGGCAGCAAGGTCGAGCGGCAGAAGTTGCTCGAATTGATCGCTAAATTGCGACTGTCGAACGACGTGGATCTGCTGGGTTTTCAGGCCAACCCATTCGGGATCATCGCGAAGAGCGACGTTTTTGTCAGCGCGTCACGCTGGGAGGGCTCCAGCAATTCCCTGATAGAAGCCTTGGCGTGCGGTGCCCCGCTTGTCGCGACCGACTGTCCGACGGGCAACCGCGATATCCTGCAAAACGGACGCTATGGCACGCTCGCCCCCATCGGAAATCCCGAGGCGCTGGCGGGGGCAATCGCCAGGGAACTTGCCGTCCGGCGCAGCCGTGGCGCGCAGGTCGCGGCCGCCCGGGCGTTCGACCTTCAGTCATGTGTCGACCAGTGGGTTAGCGTGCTTGCGAAGAATCACCACGTCGCTCTGAAGATTCGCCGAGACAGATGAACGGCCGAGCAATGCGTTTCGGCTGGCACGCGAAAAGCTATACGCCCACCATGGCGAGCGTCCGGCTGCGCGTGATCGAACCGATCGCCGTGCTGCGCGATCAGGGGGTAGATGTCGAACCCTATGACAAGAAGACGGGTCCTCATGGCTACGACGCCATTGTTTTCTCGAAATCCTTTTCGGCCGATGCGATAAGGATTGCCCGGACGATGCGCGCGAGGGGTGGAGGTGTCGTTTTCGACATCTGCGACAATCTGTTCGAAGGCAAGATGCGTATCGATCGTGCGCGACGTTCGGCACGCGTGCGTGCGATGCTGGATATGGCTACCCATGTAACAGTTTCCACGCAGACCCTGGCACAACAGCTGATGGCCGAAATGCCGGAGATGTCTGGCAAATGCCGGGTTATACCCGATGTGATCGATTGGACGGATGGCCCCCAAACGCTATCCCTGCAGCGGAGCGAGCGGCAATCGCTCGCGCAGCTGCGTCAATTCCTCGGAAATCACGGCCGCGCGCTTCATTGCGTCTGGTTCGGTAAAAGCCAGGGCAGGCGTGCCGGCTTCGCCCATCTGGGCTCCGCGGTCCAACGCCTTGAGGAATTCGCGCGAACACATCCCGTCACGCTTACGGTGATCGGCAACAACCGCTGGCAATGCTGGCGTGCATCGCGGCGCTGGGAAATACCAACATTCTTCATGCCCTGGTCGCTGAAAAGCTTTGGGTCAGCGCTGACCGCACATCAGGTCGCGATCGTGCCGGTGGAAAAGAACGGCTATACGATCGGCAAGACGATCAACCGCCCCGCAACTGCAATCATGGCGGGGCTGGGCGTAGTCGCCGACTCGATCGACTCCTATGAAGAGCTCAGGCGTTTCATCCCTCTCGATGATTGGATGGGAGGCCTGCTCCGCTATACCACGCAACCGCCAGCCCAGGACGGGAAGTTGCAACAAGCTCGGAACCACCTGCGCCAACGTTACGGAAAGGATGCCGTCGGCGTGCTGTGGGCCAATCTTTTCGATGAGCTGGCCAGCGGTGGCGTGATCAATCAGACCGCGAAATAGCCCCAGATCAGACGCCCCGTCAGTCCCAACGACATGATCACCAGGAGCGGGCGAATAATCCGGGCGCCAAATTTCAACGCGGTGTGGGTGCCGATATAGGCTCCCGTCATGGACCCGATGGCCATGCTCAAACCCAGCACCCAGAGCACCTTGCCGCCAAAAATGAAGATGGCGAGACTTGCTGCGTTGCTCGCCAGATTAAATAACTTACTGAGTGCTGCCGCGCGCGTGAGCCCGTGGCCACGCAACGCGACAAGACTCGTCGTGAAAAATGTGCCCGCGCCCGGACCAAAAAACCCGTCGTAAAAACCGATGCCGCCCGCGATCGGCGCATAGCCGTGGGGACTAATCCGATGGTGCGCGGCCTCATCGGACATGCGCGGTGACACCAGAACATAGATTGCCACGAGCACCAGCATGATCGGCACGAGCAAACCCAGGATCGCCGTATCGATTGCTTGCACGACAAGCGCCCCGACCGCCGCACCGGCGAGCACGAGAAGCACGGACAGGCGGTTGGGTTTCCAGTCGATCAGACCGGATCGCGCATAGTTGTAACAGGCGGTGGATACGCCCAGCGTCGATTGCAGCTTGTTGGTGGCGAGCATGTTCAGCGGCGGAATACCGGCAAAGAGCATGGCCGGCACGGTCAGCAGCCCGCCGCCGCCGGCAATCGCGTCGATGAAGCCAGAGCAGACACAGACGAGGCTGAGCGCGACGATGATCTGGGGAGCGACTTCCATCGGCTGGTCTTACAGGCCAATGGCATAGCGGCAAACTTGTCATTAAGGGCTGCTGCGATGACAAACCCTGCACGTTTCGCCTTCAGCATTTCCGCAACCGACGGCCGGGCCCGCACGGGCACGATTGCCATGCTGCGCGGCGAAATTCGTACTCCGGCCTTCATGCCGGTCGGCACCGCTGCGACGGTAAAGGCAATGAAACCGGTAGATGTGCGTGCATCCGGTGCCGACATCATCCTCGGCAATACCTACCATTTGATGCTCCGCCCCGGCGCGGAGCGGATGGCCCGTCTCGGCGGGCTGCATCGTTTCATGCAATGGGAACGGCCGATCCTGACCGACAGCGGCGGCTATCAGGTGATGAGCCTGTCCGCTCTCACGAAGCTGACCGAGGAAGGCGTCGCCTTCGCCAGCCATCTCGATGGCTCACGGCACTTGCTCAGCCCTGAGCGATCCATCGAGATACAGCGGCTGCTGGGTTCCGATATCGTCATGGCATTCGACGAGCTTGTTCCGACTACCTCAACGCGTGAGGTGCAGGCCGCGGCAATGGAGCGATCGATGCGGTGGGCGCGAAGATCACGCGATGCGTTCGACGCGGACGGGGAGCACGCCAGCCGTGCGGCCCTTTTTGGTATCCAGCAAGGCGCGCTGGACGAGGGGCTTCGCAAGTCATCGGCCGATGCGCTGATCGATATCGGATTCGACGGTTACGCCGTCGGCGGACTCGCGGTCGGGGAGGGGCAGGAGGCCATGTTCGCCACGCTGGATTTCGCGCCGGGGCAACTGCCTGACGACAAACCCCGCTATCTGATGGGGGTCGGGAAACCGGACGATATTGTTGGCGCGGTGGAGCGGGGCGTCGACATGTTCGACTGCGTCTTGCCGACACGCTCGGGACGCAATGGCCAGGCGTTTACGCGCTCCGGGCCTCTTAACATCCGTAACGCGAAGTTCGCCGAGGACGGGGCACCGCTGGATTCGTCATGTGCCTGCCCCGTCTGTACGACCTGGAGCCGCGCCTATCTCCATCATCTCGTGCGATCGGGAGAGATGCTGGGGGCGATGCTGATGACCGAGCATAACCTGTTCTTCTATCAACAGCTCATGTCGGACCTGAGAGCGGCGATCAGCGATAAAAGGCTGACGCAGTTCGCCACGGATTTCAGGGCCGCATATCGCGGCGCAGCCAGCGCTTCAGGCTGATCGTCCGCGAACGATTTGGCAAGAAGTCTGCACTAGGCACCGCCTATGCAAAACGCCGCCATCGGTATCTGGAAAGATCTGGTCCAAAGAAGGATCGCGCAATCGATTTTCCTGGTGCTTGCGGCCTACGGTATTTTTTCCACACCAGGGCTCGCAGCGCATTGGGGTATTTCGGCGCTCGGCTTGCTGGTCGCCATTATATGGCTTCCGCTGGCGTCTCCCGCGCTTTTCCTGGCAAGGGGGTGGTCTCCAAGCTGGCGTCAATATCTGTTGCTCGGGATCGTGATCGTCACGGTCCGGTCACTGATTACGCTGATCTTCATCAATCGGGTGCCAGGCGGAGACGCTTTCTACTATCCCGAGATCGCCGGCAATCTTCTGTCCGGGCGCGGATATGTCGTCGACGAACCCTATGTCGGTCCGGGCCTGCGCGCTTTCTATCCGCCTGCTTATCCGACGCTGCTCGCCGGATGGGGTTTTCTTGGCGGCTTTTCGGCGATTTCCTATGCCACGCTCAATCTGCTGATCGATGGCACCTGTGCGATTTTGGTCGCGCGGCTTGGAAAAAGGCTCGCTATGCCGCTTGGCGGTCGTGCCGCCGCTTGGCTCTATCTGCTTTGGCCGTCGATCCTGCTTTCCGCGCCGCTCGCGCAAAAGGAGGGGATGTGTAACATTCTCGTGCTTTCGCTGGCGCTGTTCTGGACGAGTGTCGATAAAAGCTGTCCGCTATGGAAAAATGCGCTGTTTCTAGGTATTCCGGCTGGATTGCTTGCGCTTACGCAGCCCGCCCAGGCGCCGCTGGCCGCTCTTTTTTCGTTCTTTCTGATCCGCTTCGTCGGCTGGAAGAAGCTGCTGGTGCTGGGAATGAGCGGGGGAGTAGTAGCTGCTGTCGTCTTGCTGCCATGGTGGATCCGAAACTGGCTGATCTTCGGCGCATTCGTGCCGCTGACCACGGCCAGCTCGGTCAGTCTGTGGATCGGCAATAATCCGGATGCGACCGGCAACTGGATGCCGACGCCGAAGCAGTTCTATGGCGAACCCGAACGGCTTTACATGGCGCACGTCAGGCAGCTCGCGGTGTCCTGGATCGAAACCCACCCCTTTGAATTCATCCGGCTAAGCGTAACCAAAATGATCCGCGCCACCGCCATCGCGTGCACGGGCCTGGTCCGCATCGAGGGCCTCACGCCATCTGTTATGAGTGTCACGACCATGTTGTTTCCACTCGCACAGGGTGTGCACATAGCGCTTCTGGGCGTTGGGGCGGCGGTGGTTCAAACAGCGCGACGCACGCCTGGCTTCATGATGCTCCTCCTCCTGCTGGCAGCATGCGGCGCTCAATTGGTCCTGTTCAACCTATGGTTCGAGTTCGGCGAGCGGCATCGCGAGTTCGTGACGCCTTTCCTGCTGCTGATCATCGGCTATGGCTTAAGCGAAGCGCGCGTGAAATCGCGCGCGGAGATATTTTCAAGTATCTGACGCTTGCGCGGATCGGAGGCGGTGGCCCATTCGCCAATCTCGTCCAGCGTCCGCCCACAGCCGATGCACCAATTCCTGACCGGATCGATGATGCAGACCCGGTTGCAGGGAGAATCGACCGCTTCGCTCTTGCTCAGCTTGCCAGCTTCACGCTGAGGAAGTCCGGCACCGGTCCATTCCATCCCTCATCTGGCCCATCCGCATAATCATCGCGTTGCTGGCGCGGAGGGCGTGCGGGTTCCGGTTTTCGCGCGGCGCGTGGAGGCGGTGCCTGTCCGGGTTCAGCGGCCGCCGGCTCCGGAGTATCGCCCCTGGCCCTGCGCGCGCGCCGCGGTCTGGTTTCGGCAGGAGCCAGTTTTTCGCCGGCAGGGCTGCCGATGCGGGCTATCGCCCCGCCGGTCAGTTTTTCTATCGCCTGAACGGCCTCGAAATCTTCCGGCGTCACCAATGTGAACGCCTTGCCCGACGCGCCCGCCCGACCAGTGCGACCTATCCTGTGCACATAGTCATCGGCGTGCCAGGGCACGTCAAAATTGAACACATGGCTGACGCCCTTGATATCCAGCCCCCGCGCGGCGACGTCCGAGGCAACCAGAATGTTGATCTCGCCGCCCTTGAAGCGATCAAGTTCACGCAGTCGTTCCGATTGCTCCATATCGCCGTGAATCTGGCTGGCCTTGAAGCCGTGGCGCTGAAGGCTGGACGTCAGTTCCCGTACGGTCGTCTTGCGGTTCGAGAAGATGATCGCGGTGTTCACATCTTCTGATTCGAGCAGGCCCCGCAGCACGTCGCGCTTGTTACGGGCGGAAGGCACGTCGACGAGCTTTTGATCGATCAGCGCGTTGGCGCTCGCCGGACGGGCGACCTCGATCTGCTTCGGATTTGAAAGAAACTTATCCGCGAGCTTCTTGATTGGTCCGGGCATCGTGGCAGAAAAGAGCAGGGTCTGGCGCGCCGTGGGAAGTTTGGTGCAGATTTCCTCGATATCGGGGATGAAGCCCATGTCGAGCATGCGATCCGCTTCATCGATCACCAGAAGGCCGCATCCGGTGAGCAGGATCTTGCCGCGCTGAAACAGGTCCATCAGCCGGCCAGGGGTGGCGATCAGAACATCGACCCCTTTTTCCAGCGCCGCGATCTGATCGCCCATGTTCACGCCGCCGATCAGCAGCGCCATCGATAGCTTGTGATATTTGCCGTATTTCTCGAAATTTTCCGCCACCTGCGCTGCGAGTTCGCGTGTGGGCTCGAGGATAAGCGAACGTGGCATCCGCGCCCTGCTGCGCCCCTGGGCCAGAATGTCGATCATCGGAAGGACGAAGCTGGCCGTTTTTCCCGTACCGGTCTGCGCGATCCCGATCAGATCACGCATCATCAGAACCGGCGGGATGGCTTGTTCCTGGATTGGTGTCGGCTCCGTATAGCCCGACTCTGTGACGGCACGAAGCAATTCGTCGGAAAGGCCGAGATCGGCAAAAGTCATGCGATATCCGAAAACAGGGGGCGCAAAGCTATGCACCGCGATGCCCGGCGCCTGCCGTTTGGCCATGACTTTGTCAAGTTAAACCGGCATGAAGCAGCAGGTTTCGGGACAAATCTTTCGGCAAACTGTCGATGTTGTGATGGTTGTCGATGTTGTGATGGTTGTAGCATTGTGGAATTGCGGGGCGTGATCGGAGCGACATGGGGCGCATAGCTTATTTGGACGGATGGCGGGGATGTGCGGTTCTTGCGGTCCTCATTGCGCATTTTGGCAGCACAAAGGGGATCAATCTTGGCCGGTTTGGGGTGGAGTTGTTCTTCGCGCTCAGCGGCAGGCTCATGGCCGAAATACTTTTCGTTCGGGCGACGCCGCTATCGAGCTTCTTCCCACGCCGTATTTCCCGGGTGTACCCCGCTCTTTTCGTACTGGCTTCCGCTCTTCTGCTGACATCTGGCGCGAACGCAGATCCGACGTTCAGCCAGTATCTCAGCGCTATCACATTCACCGCCAACTATGCTCAATTTCATACTGACGTGCCAAAAGCGCCTGGCTACCTGTAATATTTGCACTGTGCGGTCTGGCCCTTAACGCGAATGTCGTGCCGGATCCTGTTAAATATAGCGCTGGGTCAGCTTTTCTGGCTGTTTCGCTGGTGCTGATGCCGCGGGCGCCGGGCTTCATGCTGCGCGGGCTGGAGAACCCGCTGCTACTGCAGACAGGAATCTGGTCTTATTCAATTTATCTGTGGCAACAACCTTTTGCGAAAATTCACGGCACAATCGACGTCCGATTGATTTATTTGATGTTCGCCCTGGCATTTTCTCTGACCAGTTTCTACCTCGTCGAGCAACCCGCCCGGCGCTTTCTGAACGAGCGTCTGGCGTTGCGTCGATCGCGCGTGATCGCCTGACAGATATATCAATCTTTTCGGGATGAGGCAGCCACCGTTAATCATCGCACCGGGACCATCTTGCGAAAACGGCTGATCTGGCATTCACCGCCGGATCGCGCATGGATTGAATCACGGCCGGCGCAGATCATGCCCTGCTCGTCCGGGCGCAAATAGAAGCCGCTGTAATAATCGAGGGCGGGGCAGGATGATTCGAGTTCCGCGCGAATACGTTTTCCGCCAGGCAAAATAAGATCAACGGCATCGGGGGCGACCGGGATTGCTCCGGCAATGCCCTGGATCGAAAAGCATTTCTTGAAGGATTTTGATTTCCAGCGTGTGATCGGCGCCGGTGGTGGCGGCATCACCCGGGTGGGGACACGGATGATGATGCGCTGCTGGATGGTGACTTGCGCATATTGAATTGCCGGCGCGGCTGCCGCAGCCGAGGCCACGACAAGACTTATCGCTGTAAGCGAAGGCGGGATCACGATACGCTATCCATTTACAACACCAGATTCCCAGCTTCGCTTGAACCATTGATTAATTGGCGGCCTAACGAAGCCTGGTCTAGAGAATAAGATGATGAATCTCGAACCACCTAGCGGAGAATTGCTGGCTGCGCTTGAGGCATTGCTTGGTCCAGGAGGATTCACACGGGATCCCGCCGACATGCAGCCCTGGCTGATGGATTGGCGGGGCAGGGTACAAGGTAGCGCCGCCGCAATGCTTTCTCCGCGGTCGCGCGAGGAGGTGGTCGAGATTTTGCGATGGGCGGGCCGAGAGCGCGTGGCCATCGTCCCGCAAGGGGGCAACACCTCGATGGTGGCCGGGGCGACGCCCGCAGCCGGGGCCTTGCTGCTGTCCCTGCGCCGTATGAAGACGATCCGGAGTCTTTCTGCGGACGATAATATTGCCGTCGTGGAAGCCGGGGTCATCCTGAGCGACCTTCACGATGCCGCCGCCGCCATTGGACGGCGCTTCCCCCTCTCTTTGGCTGCGAAGGGATCCGCTACGATCGGCGGACTGATTTCCACCAATGCGGGCGGCACCCAGGTGCTCCGATTTGGGCCGATGCGCTCGCTCGTCCTGGGGATCGAAGCCGTCCTGCCAGACGGCGGCCTGTTCGAAGGCCTGTCGGCGTTGCGCAAGGACAATCGCGGATATGATCTCCGGCAATTGCTGGCTGGCGCGGAGGGAACGCTTGGCATCGTGACCGCCGCGGCGCTGGGGCTGGTGCCTGCGATCGGTACGCGGGCGGTGGCGTGGGCGGGGCTCTCGAGTCCCGAAAATGCGCTTCGTTTGTTGCGGATGCTCGAAGGGCGGCTGGGGGATTCCATCGAAGGTTTTGAACTGGTGCCCGCCGCCGCGCTCGATCTGGTCATCCGGCATATTCCCGGTGCGCGAAATCCGCTGGCGACGCGACAGATGTGGAATGTCCTTGTTGAGATGACAGCGCCGGAAGGCGCCCCGGACCCCATGGACCCCCTCAGCGCGGCGTTGGGGGAGGCGATCGAAATGGGCATTGTCGAGGACGCGACGATCGCCGCGAATGAAGCGCAGGCTGAAGCGCTCTGGGCGCTGAGAGAGAATGTATCGGAAGCCGAACGCGTGGATGGGATGTCCGTCAAGCACGACATTTCCGTGCCGGTATCGAAAATGCCAGCCTTCATGGTCGATGCTGCCGGCGAGGTGGAGCGCGTATTTGCAGGTGTTCGCGTGCTGGCATTTGGCCACCTTGGCGACGGTAATGTTCATTTCAATGTCCGGGCGCCCGGCGGATCGGATTCCGAGGCCTGGTTCGGCGACCAGAACAAGGCGATCAGTCATCTGGTTCATGACCTGGTGACCGCGGCAGGCGGCTCGCTGTCGGCTGAGCATGGCATCGGCCAGCTCAAGCTGGACGAATTCGCCCGGCTGGCCGGTCCGGTCCGGCTTCAGATGATGCGCGCGTTGAAGGACGCGCTTGATCCGCAGGGAATTATGAATCCCGGAAAGCTTGTCCCGCTTGCGCACTGCGATACCTCGCCATAGAGGCTTCAGCCAATTGCTGACCAGGCGGCCCAAGCCGCGATCTTTACTTAGGAGTTTTGAGACGATGGCGACCGCACCCAGCCAGGGCCTGCCCCTTTTCTACAACGACCTCCAGCCGCTTTCCAGCAACGTGCACGGCGATTGGAAGGCGCGGCGACTGCAAACGGCGCCTTTCCTCAAGGCTGCGCATGCCGTGCCGATCACCATAGAAGAGTTCGCGCTCGTACAGCGCCATTTTCCGATCATTTTTTCGATTGGCCCCAACCCCGTGCCTCTGGCGCTGATGGGCCTCAATGAAGGGGTGAACGTCTTCGTCGATGAGGCAGGTAAGCTGACCGAGGATGTTTACATTCCAGCCTATATCCGCCGCTATCCGTTCATGCTGGCGCGGCTGCGGCCTGATGTCGAAGAGCTTTCGCTGTGTTTTGATCCTTCGGCCAATGCTCTTGGCGTATTCGACGAAGGCGATTCCCTGTTCGCTGATGGGCAACCATCGCAAACGACGCAGGAAATCCTCGGTTTTTGCGAAAAGTTCGAACAGTCGGGTCAACAGACCGGCGCATTCATGAAGGATTTGATCGATCACAAGCTTCTGATCGACGGCGAAGTCGCGATCCAGCCCGAAGGCGCTGCGCAGCCATTTGTTTATCGCGGTTTCCAGATGGTATCGGAAGACGCTTTGCGCGAACTTCGGGGCGACATCGCGCGCAAAATGATCCAGTCGGGCATGTTACCGCTGATTTACGCGCATCTGTTCTCCCTCTCCCTGATTCGCGATATTTTCAGCCGCCAATTGGCGCTCGGGAAGGTACCGGTGCCGGCCCCGAACCCTGTCACATCCAATGTCTAAGGACAAATGAGAAAAATTGCTGTTGTTCCAGCTTGAAACAGTTGAAACACCAGCCTATCTTGCCAGTGATGCTGCAATCGTGTTCCCCTTTCGCGATTGCGCATTAGCGCGCTTAGGCGCGCTCCTCCCTGAACCTTGGCCACCTCGTGCAATGCACGAGGTGGTTTTTTATTCAGCGGCGATTGCGGTGCCGGCGGCGAGCGCTTCGTTCACCAGCGCGTCGAAGACATCCCCCAGGAAAAATTGCATCGCAGCAAGCCCTTTCCCCGGCGATTGCGCGCTTTCGTCCAGATAAAGACTGCGATCGATCTCTACCTGGATGGCATGAACGCCCCTGGGAGGCCGGCCGTGGCGATCAAGGCTGTAGCCGCCGGCATAGGGCGCGTTACGAGCAAGGCCGAGTCCGTGACGACGTGCCACGGCTTCAACGCAATCCGTGAACGTCGATCCCGCGCTCCGTCCGAATCGGTCGCCTATGACGATGATAGGGCTCGTGCCCCCCCCGGTGGCCCGAATTGGCGGCATCGAATGACAATCCAGCAGGATCGCAATGCCGAAGCGTTGATAGGCGTTTGAAAGTGCTGCTGAAATAGCGGCGTGATAAGGCTGATGGTGGCCGGCTATCCGCTGGCTTATCTCGCTTGCGCTGAATTTTCTCCGCCACAATTCGCCGCTATTTCCCAATCTTCGCGGAATGAGGCCAAGGCCGCCCTTCGAACGCGTGGTGATCAGGTTTTGGGTTGAGGGAAGGCCCGCGATCATCCCCGAATCCAGCTCGCGCGGATCGCGATTAAGGTCGAGCCAGGCGCGTGCCCTGTGCGCGACGATCGCTGTTGCATCCTTTTCCAACAGCGCCATGATGAGCTTGTCGGCATGCCGGTCTTCCAGCAAGCGAAGCCGCTCGGCGGGAACTGCTGCATCAGCGAGAAGGGCTTCGGGATAATCCTGTCCGGCGTGCGGAACCGAAAGGACAACCGGAAATACAGGCATTTCAGGGCCTGAACGGCTAAATGTTGGCGTATCCGGTCCGGTGCTCACAATTTGAGGTTGAAGGAACCTTATGGTTTTTGCAATCTTTGGGATAGGGACGCTGGAAATTCTTAAGGGCTTGCAACATAATGGCCGCCAGCGGAAAGTGCCTTTGGCCCCTAGGGAAAGTGTGATGATGCGGATATTGCTGGCCGAAGACGATGATTCGATGCGCGAGTATCTTTCCCGCGCGCTCGAAAAGGTCGGCTATTCGGTAACCAGCGTCGATCGTGGCACGCACGCCATTCCGCTTCTTGAAAGCAATCGCTTCGATCTTCTGCTTACAGATATCGTGATGCCGGAGATGGACGGGATCGAACTTGCCCAGCGCGCGGCGGTGCTGGCGCCTGAAATGCGCGTAATGTTCATCACGGGCTTTGCCGCCGTTGCGCTAAAGAGCGGCGCGGCGCAGCCCCAGGCGAAGGTGTTATCGAAGCCGTTCCACCTGCGCGATCTGGTGGCCGAGGTAGACCGCATGTTCCAGGTGGGCGACGCTTCCGGTCTCTGATCAACCCATGCTGTTCCGCCCATCCTGAGGAGGGACTGAGCCTGGCGAAGTCCCGTCTCGAAGGATTCTCCGAGATGCCATTTCGACACGCTCAATGGCTCCTCAGGCGAGCGGTTCTGGTTTAACGCTCTGTGCTATGGCTAACGGAAAGCGGTAAATGGTGGGCGTGGCAAGGATTGAACTTGCGACCCCTGCGATGTCAACACAGTGCTCTACCACTGAGCTACACGCCCACGGCGACGGCTGATAGTCGACGGTTTCTTTCGGCGCAAGCGGCCTCTTTCGGCTTTTTGCGGTCAGGCCATTTCCTCGTCCGGAAATGTTTCCGTCCCGACCATCGCTTGCATCATCGTTGAATATCGTCCGCCCTGTATGGCTTTGCGCGAAAAGATTTCCTCGATGCGACGGATGGCCTCTTCGTCGAGCCGAATATCCGCCGCCTTGAGATCCTCTTCGAGATGCGCGATCGAGCGCGTGCCCGGAATTGGCACGATATCGTTCCCCTTTGCCAGCACCCAGGCAAGCGATAGCTGGGCGGGCGTATGGCCCAGCGCCGCCGCGAGCTGCTCGAACTGGGCCACGGCTTTCAGGTTGTGGGAGAGATTCGGCTCCAGAAATCGGGGCATTTGCCGCCGGATATCGCCTTCTACATAATGGTCGTCCCTGACCGCGCCAGCCAGCAAGCCGCGCGCCACCGGCGAGAATGATACGAAGCCGATACCGAGTTCCCGGCACGTATCGAGTACGGCGATCTCCGGGTTGCGGACGGCCGGACTATATTCATATTGCGCCGCCGCGATCGGATGCACCGCGTGGGCCCGCCGGATCGCGCTTGCCGACATTTCGGAAAGGCCGATAGCGCCAATCTTTCCGTCCTGCACGGCGCCGGCCAGCGCTCCCACCGAATCCTCGATCGGGACGTTCTTGTCCGGGCGATGCATGTAATAAAGATCGATATGGTCGGTCCCGAGGCGTTGAAGCGCCGCATCCAGTGTCTTGAAAATGACGTCCGGCCGCGCGTCCAGCACGCGATTCTCGCCATCGGAATCGAGTACGCATTTGCTGGCGAGGGTAAATTCCTTCCTGCGATGGATGATGGCCTTGCGGATCAGCCGTTCATTCGCGCCAAGTCCATATATCGCGGCCGTGTCAAAAAAGGTGACACCAAGATCCAGCGCGCGATTGAGCAGCCTTATGCTGTCTTCCTCGCTCGGCGGATGGCCATAGGCGTGGCTCAGATTCATGCATCCAAGCCCGATCGCCGAAACCTGAAAAGGGCCGATTTTTCTTACAGGCAAGGATTGCATTGAAACCATATTCCTTTGATTCGGGAGAACATCTGTTCGCGGCGTGCGTATGTGGCATATGCGGGCCGGTTCCGCCGCGGCAAGAGGTCGCGTGTAGTATAGTGTTTGGGAAAGCTGTTGATGTCGTTCGTTTTACCACCGCCGCCGCCATTACGCGCTGATGCCAGCCTGTTTATCGATTTTGACGGTACACTTGTGGAACTGATCGATCGGCCGGACGAAATTGTCGTGGACGAGGGACTGCGCGATTTGCTCGGCCGGGTGGGGGCCGCCCTGCCTGGACGCGTGGCAATCGTCAGTGGCCGCTCCATCGCCCAGATCGATCATTTTCTTGGAATACAGGCGAAATCCTTTGCCGTTGCCGGCAGCCATGGGGTCGAACGAAGAAGGGGCGACGGTGTCGTTACCTTGCCTGATTATCCTCCTTCGCTCGATGCGGCACTTGCCGCGTTTTCGGACTTCGCGAGTGCTCACCCCGGAACGATTGTCGAGCCCAAGAGCTTTGGAGTCACGCTTCACTACCGCCTTGCGCCCGAACTGGAAGGCAAGGCGCGGGAGTTTGTACAGCATTTGGCAGAGACATACGGCTTCGATCTCCAGGCAGGTAAGATGATGGTGGAATTAAAAATAGCTGGCGGAAACAAAGGTCAAGCAGTAGCCGCTTTCATGAAGAATGAAGAAATGGTGGGGACGCATCCCTGGTTCGTCGGCGATGATCTGACAGATGAAGCAGGTTTCGCAGCCGCGCATGCGTTGGGCGGCGATGGCATATTGGTGGGGCCGCCCCGTGAAACCGCTGCCACCTATAACCTGGCTGATGTCGCATCCGTTCGCTCCTGGCTGGCGGGGGCAATCGGGCCAGCATAGTGACGGCAACGCTTGATCTCTGGCCGATCGGCAACTGCCAGGTGTCGGCGCTCGTCGATCGGGCAGGGCGATTCGTGTGGGGATGCATTCCGCGCATCGACGGCGATCCGGCATTCTCCTCCCTGCTGGACAGCAGCGAACGTAGCGCCGACGGCGCGCACGGCTTCTGGGAAATCGATCTGGAGAACGGCATCCGGACGACCCAGGCCTACATGCGGAACACACCAATTTTGGTAACCCGGCACGAGGATGCGGATGGCAATGCCGTCGAAGTGACTGACTTTGCCCCGCGCTTTCGTCGATCGGGGCGCATTTATCGTCCGGTTGCCTTCGTTCGCATCGTAAGGCCCGTCGCCGGCTCCCCACGGATCAGGGTGCGGCTGCGGCCATCGCGCAACTGGGCGATGGAAGCGGCGCCGCACACCCGCGGCTCAAACCATGTCCGCTATTTGCTCGATGGCACGGTTGTCCGGCTGACGACCAGCGCGCCAATCGGGTGGATCGAGGACGAGCGCATGTTCCGGGTCGAGCGGCCGCTCCATTTCTTCCTTGGCCCGGACGAGAGCTTTTCCGACGATATTCGCGCGTCGGCTGAGAACATGCTCGACCGGACGGCGGACGAATGGCGGCAATGGGTGCGCGGTCTCGCCATACCGTTCGAGTGGCAGGAGGCGGTGATCCGCTCGGCGATCACCCTCAAACTTTGCCAGCACGAGGAAACCGGGGCGATCGTCGCGGCGATGACCACATCGATTCCCGAGCACGCGAATTCCGCCCGCAACTGGGATTACCGCTACTGCTGGATTCGCGACGCTTATTTCACGGTTCAGGCGCTGAACCGGCTCGGTGCACTCGATGTGCTGGAAACCTATCTCGAATATCTGCGCAACATCGTCGACAATGCCAAGGGCGGCCACATCCAGCCCCTCTATGGTGTCGGGGGCGAGGCGCGGCTGGAGGAGTGGGTCGCTCCCGGGCTCGATGGCTATCGGGGCATGGGCCCGGTGCGGGTGGGCAACCAGGCCTATGAGCAGATCCAGCACGATGCCTACGGCCAGATCATCCTGTCCAATGCCCAGGCCTTTTTCGATCAGCGGCTGTTGCGCCTGGCGGGGATCGAGGATTTCCGGTCGCTCGAGGAGGTGGGTGAGCGCGCATGGCGAGTCTATGACAAGTCGGATGCGGGCTTGTGGGAACTGCGCACCAGGAGCCATGTGCACACCTATTCGAGCGCGATGTGCTGGGCAGGGTGTGACCGGCTGGCCAATGCGGCTTCCGTGCTTGGTCTCGAAGACCGTCGTGCATTCTGGCAGGAACGGGCTGATTACATTCGTTCCACCATCGAGCAATCGGCCTGGCGCGGGGATACGAACCGCCTTTCGGCGACCTTTGGCGGCGACGATCTTGACGCCAGCCTGATCCAGTTGCTGGACCTGCGTTTCTTCGCGCCAGACGATCCGCGCTTCCGTTCGACGCTCAATGCAGTGGAGGAGGGATTGCGCCGCGGATCGCACATGCTCCGCTACGCAACTGAAGATGACTTCGGTCTACCGAAAACTGCCTTTAATGTCTGCACCTTCTGGCTCATCGAGGCGTTGCACTTCACAGGACGGGACGCGGATGCGCGCGCCCTGTTCGAAGAGATGCTTTCGCGGCGCACCGCCGCGGGATTGCTATCGGAGGATATTGATCCGGTGACGGGCGAACTCTGGGGAAATTATCCGCAGACCTACTCCCTGGTGGGTCTGATCAACTGCGCCGTGCTGCTCAGCAAGCCGTGGAGCAGCGTGCGATGAGCCGTCTCGTCGTTGTCTCCAATCGGGTCCAGCCGCCGAGCGGAGAGGGCGGTGGGGCGCAAGGCGGGCTCGCAGTGGCGCTTCAGGCTGCCCTCCGCGAACATGAGGGGCTCTGGTTCGGCTGGTCCGGCAATACGACCGAGCAATTTGACGGTGAACCCTGTGTCGAGACGACTGAAGGCGTGACGACAGCGATGATTGATCTCGAACAGCAGGATATCGAGGAATATTACAACGGCTACTCAAACCGGACGCTCTGGCCGCTCTTTCACTATCGCATCGACCTGGCCGAATTCGAACGTGAGTTCGAAGACGGCTATGCCCGCGTCAACGGGCGCTTTGCCGACACGCTTGTTCGCCTGCTCGAGCCGGATGACCTGATCTGGGTTCATGACTATCATCTGTTCCCGCTGGGGCATGAGCTTCGAAGACGGGGCGCTGCCAATCGCATCGGATTTTTTCTTCATATTCCCTGGCCGCCCACCAACCTCCTGCTCTCGCTTCCAAACCATCGCGAGCTGGTCGAGGCCATGTTTGATTATGACGTGGTGGGCTTCCAGACCGAAAACTGGCTCAGCAGTTTTCTCCATTACGCCGAAAACCAGATGGAATGCGTGATCGGGGAGAATAACGAGGTCACTTATGGCGATCGCACCATCCGGGCAATTGCTTGTCCCATCGGGATCGATGCCGAGGACTTCGTGGCGGCGGTGCAGTCGCCGACGGCGCGCTACGCGCGATACCGCATGGTCCAGAGCGCAGCGGGGCGAGACATGATTATCGGCGTCGACCGGCTCGATTATTCCAAGGGACTCGAAGAACGTTTCCTGGGATATGAGCGGTTTTTAAGCGCGCATCCCGAGCGGCATGGTGAAGTGTTCCTCCTTCAGATCGCGCCGCCTTCCCGTGAAAACGTCAAAAGCTATCAGGAAATACGCTCTACGCTTGATGGTCTTTCCGGCCGCATCAATGGCGAATTTGCCGATTTCGACTGGGTGCCGATCCGCTATGTGAACCATGGCTATCCCCGCGATCAGCTTTCCGGAATATATCGCGCCGCCAAGGTAGCGCTCGTCACGCCGATGCGGGACGGCATGAACCTGGTTGCCAAGGAATTTATCGCTGCTCAGGATCCCGAAGATCCAGGCGTGCTGATCCTGTCCGAATTTGCCGGCGCGGCGGCGCAAATGTCAGAGGCGGTGCTGGTAAATCCCTACAGCCCGGACGAAATCGCCGATGCGATCGAACTGGCCCTCGACATGCAGAAGCCGGAACGTATCCGCCGCTGGCAGGCGCTATACGAAAATGTGATGCGCGAAGACGTAATATGGTGGCGGCGTTGCTTCACCGGCGCGCTGGAGGCTCCGGCTCAATCAGACGCCCTGGTGGATTGCCCGGCCTCGCTGTGAACCATTTCCTGCCGCCGACGGGGCAACGCATCGGGCATTTCGGTCCGGATAAAGGTCAGCATCTCCTCGCGCACGTCGCACCGCAGGTCGAATGCGACGGTGGCGTCACGCGCCGTCATCAGCGCGCGTACTTCGATGGCGTCTGCCCGCATGTCCGTCACCTGCAAATTGAAAAAGCGGCCGTCCCATCGCGGGTTGGCGCGTATGACGCTTTCCAGCTTGGTGCGCAGGCGTGCCACATCGGCTGACGGATCGAGATACCACATCACGCTGCCCATCAGTTCGCTGGTGGAGCGTGTCCAGTTCTGGAACGGTTCCTCTAGAAACTTCGTGATCGGAACGACCAGGCGGCGGTCGTCCCAGATCCGGACGACCACGAAGGTGAGCCAGATTTCTTCGATCCGTCCCCATTCTCCCTCGATGATGACGACGTCGTCGATCCGTATCGGTTCGGTAAAAGCCAGCTGGATACCGGCGATCAGGTTTTTGAGCGCAGGCTGGGCTGCCGCGCCGACCGCGAGACCGGCGAGACCGGCGGAAGCGATAAGGGTGACGCCCACGCTGCGGACGCCAGGAATGGTCATCAGCATCATGCAGATGGTGAGGAACAGGACAATGAACACCCCGATCCTGCTCAGGATGCCGATACGGGTGTGCTTGCGCCGCGCCTGAAGATTGTCGGTGGTGGAAATATCCGCCTTGATCCGCACCACGTCCGCCATGGCTTTCAGCATTGCGATCGCGAACCAGCCCATCAGCGCGGGCACGATGAATCCAGCGGCTTGTGCCCATAGTTTCTGCATCCAATCGTCGAGCGGAATGGCACGTTGGACCAGCGAGAGAGCGATCGCGACGTAGATCCACCGGAGCGGTTTACGTATCCTCGCCAGCACGAGATCGTCGCTGCGGCTCGCCGTTCGCGCAGCCAGCCGCGTCAAAGCGGCGATGGTCAGGCGATGCAGCAGCAGGGCGCCGATCACGGATATCGCTGCCACCAGAAGCAGCGACAAGACAGTCCTGCTTTCAGGGGGCAGTGCAGCAAGCCAATGGTTCACGCGCTCCATGGCTGTCTAATGGTCGGGAAGCCGCGAGTTTCCTCAGCTTGCGGCGAAGCGTTCCATCGCTTCGGCTATTCCAGCGTAAATGGAATCGAGATCGTCTTCGCTGATGCAATAGGGCGGCATGGTATAAAGCGTGTTGCCCAGCGGACGGATCAGCAGATTGCGCTCTCGAAAATGCGCCATCAGTCCCGGCCATGCCGCCGAAAGGTAATCGGTCGCGCCCTCATCCATCTCGAACGCCGCAATGGTGCCGAGGCGCCGTGCGTTGTGGGCGCCCTTGATTTTTGCGAGTCTTTCGTTTTGACGCGCCGAAAGGATAGCGATCCGCTCCGGCACGGGCTCCTCCCGCCATATCGCGAGATTGGCCGCCGCAGCGGCGCAGGCGATCGGGTTCGCCGTGTAGCTCGACGAATGGTAGAGCATGTCGGCCCGATCCTGTGACCAGTGGGCTTCGAAGATCGCCGGCGTTGCAACCGTCACGGCAAGCGGCATCGATCCGCCGGTCAATCCCTTGGAAAGGCAGATGATATCGGGCACGATCCGCGCCTGTTCACATGCGAACAAAGTGCCGGTGCGGCCCCAGCCGGTCATAACTTCGTCCGCGATGAAAATGACGTCATGACGCCGGCAGATCGCATGCATCTGGGCGAGGACCGCAGGAGAATAGATCAACATCCCGCCGGCGCCCAATATCAGCGGTTCCACGATCAGGGCGGCGGGATTTTCGTCCCGGCAAATGCGCTCCAGCGTATCCAGCGTCCGTTGCCCGGCATTTTCCCTGGGGAAGGGGAGGCGGGCGACATCGAACAGCAACGGCTGGTAGGCACTGTTATAAACGCCGCGTTCGCCGACTGACATGCCGCCGAACGTATCGCCGTGATAGCTGCCTTCCATAACGATGATGCGATGGCGCGGCGTGCGACGCCCCCGCCAGTAGCCAAGCGCCATTTTGAGCGCGACTTCGACGCTGGTGGAGCCGCTGTCCGAAAAAAAGACGTGGGCCAGCGGATCGGGCAAGATCGCGAGCAGATCCCGTGCAACGGTTTCTGCCAGTTCGTGGGTGTAGCCCGCGAAGATAATCTGATCGAGCTTGCCTGCCTGTTCAGCGATCGCAGCCATGATGCGCGGATGACAGTGGCCGTGCGTCGTCACCCACCAGGACGATATGGCGTCGATAATCTTCCGGCCATCCCGGGTATGAAGGCATGCGCCTTCGGCACGATCGATCAACGGTATCGGATCGCCAATCCCATGCTGGGTAAATGGGTGCCAGACCGGCGAACTCATAGCCCGAAATCCGCCAGGTTGAAGCCTTGGCTGAATGCGGACGCCAGAGTGTGGTGATCAAGCGGCTGCAGGCGATCGATTCGGCCGAGCCGCCTGACCTGACCGATCTCGCAGATCGTCCTTTCGCTGTCCTCGTTGCCATCGTCTGAAAAAGCGACGCCCAATATCTCTATGCGCCGCGCGCGCAATGCCTCGATCGTCATCAGGCTGTGGTTGATGGTGCCGAGCGCCGTGCGCGCCACGATGATCGTGGGACATCGCCACTGCGCAATCATGTCGGCGAACAGCAGGGATCTGGTGAGCGGCACCAGCGCCCCCCCGGCGCCTTCGATCACCAGCGGCCGCTCGACGGGAAGCGCGAGACGGGCGGGATCGATAGTAAAGCCGTCGATCTCGGCGGCATGGTGGGGCGAACAGGGTGTCGTCAGGCGATAGGCTTCAGGCAAGATGCGATCAGCAGGGAGCCCGGAAAGCGCTTCCACGGTTGTGCTGTCCGTGCCGTCCACCAGCCCAGCCTGCACGGGTTTCCAATAATAGCCATTCAATGCGCCCGCCAGAGCGGCGGAAAAAACGGTCTTGCCGGCGTCCGTATCGGTGCCTGTGACTGCGAAGATGCTCAATGCGCGTACTCGCTGATTATGTGTGCCAGGGCCGCAATATCCTCTTCGGTAACATTGAGGGTTATGGAAATGCGAAGGCGCGACGTGCCCTGGGGTACCGTGGGAGGCCGAATGCCGCGCACGTCAAAACCCGCGGCCTGCAACGCTTCGGCCATGCGCATCGTGTCGTCATCGCCGCCGATGATCAGCGGAATGATCTGGCTGCCCGATGCCTTTGCGCCGCACGGTTCGAGCAGCCGAGCGGCCTCGGCCATGCGACGGTGCAACGCCTGCTGACGATAAGGTTGGGTTTCCAGCAGGCGTAACGCCCCGCGTACGGCTGCAGCCATTAACGGCGAGGGTGCGGTCGAGAAGATGAAACCGCGTCCCCGGTTGATAAGCACTTTGGTCAACACGCCAGATGCCAGCACCAGGGCACCCTCACACCCCAATGCCTTGCCGCATGTTACGACACGAATGACGTTTTCACTGGCGCTGAGCCCTGCCGCCAGGCCGCGCCCGTCGGGTCCGAACACGCCGACTGCATGGGCTTCGTCGATTACGAGAAACGCCCCGTGGCGTGCCGCGACCGAGGCCAGATCGATGATCGGCGCCCGGTCGCCGTCCATGCTGTACAGGCTTTCCACCGCGATCCATACCTGGCCTTTGCCTCCCTTTGCGCGCCAATTCGTGATCGCGTCATCCACTGTCTGCGGATCGTTATGAGCAGTCGACACTTTTTCGGCGAAGCTCAATCGCATGCCGTCATGAACGCTGGCATGGATCAGCGCGTCATGAACGATCAGGTCGCGACGGCCGGGAAGGGTAGCGAAAAGCGTGCTGTTGGCGGCAAAGCCACTTGAAAAATAGAGCGCGCTCGCCGCGCCAAAAAAAACGGCCGCCTCGATCTCGAGCGCTTCATGTTCCGGGTCGTTGCCACGCAGGAGACGGGAACCACCGGCACCGATCGCCACGCCGCGCGACAATGCTTCCTCGACTACGCGGCGTAGATCGTTTGAATTCCCGAGGCCCAGATAGTCGTTCGAGGCAAAATCCAGCCCTGCGCGCGGGCTCAGCCGGCGCAAGCGGCTTTCGGTAGCAAGCGTGTTCAAGGCTGCTTCGTGCTGGTCCAGCAATCCCATCGGGCGCCTATCGCCAATTTCAGCGCGGCAAGCCAGCCTCGTGCGAATTATTCGTCTGGATCGGCGATGTATACGCGATTGCGGCCGTCCGTCTTCGCCCGATAGAGCGCGGTGTCCGCCGCCTTCAGCACAGCGGAGCCATTGCCGCGTCCCTCCAGTTCAGCGACCCCCGCTGAAAACGTCACCTTGCCCAGTTTTGCGCCGGTCGTGTTGATCTTGAGATCAAGCCTCGACACCTTGTTGCGTATCTCATTGAGTTCGCCGGCCGCGGCGATGGTGTCCATGCCTTCGAAAAGTAGAACGAATTCCTCGCCGCCAAAGCGTGCGACGAATACGCGGTCGTTTTCCTTGTTCTGGAGCGACGAGGCTACGAATTTGATGACCTCGTCGCCGACAAGGTGACCATGCGCGTCGTTGATCAGTTTGAACTTGTCGATATCGCAGATTCCGATGGTCAGGGGCTTGTTGGTGGCGCGCGCCTTTTCGATGGCCGCGGTAAGTCTTCTGTCGAGACTGCCGCGGTTGGGCAGGCCGGTAAGGGGATCGGTATCGGCACGTTTGCGCGCTTCGGCCAGATTGTTACGCAGTGCGGTGATCTCTTCGCCCGAAGTCCGCAGCTTTTCTTCCACCTCGCGGCTCTTTTCGATCATCGAACGGGTCAGGACGATCAGTTCGACCACCGTTTTGGCGGCCGTTTCGGGATTTTCGAGCGCGGTGTGGTTTTCTTCCAACGCGTCGCCGTAGGAGCGGACATCGCTTCCAGAGCGCTTTACGATCGTCAGGATCTGGTCGAGCTGGCCTTCGGCGCCGGTCGTCATCTTGCGTAAATCATCGGCTGACAGCTCGACGCTGCGCTGCGCGATGATCGAGGCGACGGAAACGGCGGTCAGCCCGCCTGCCTTCAGGGCTCGTTCGACCTGACTGTTCAGTTCGCCATCGTTCGCCGTAAGATAGCGGTGGCATATGTCGAAATTCTCAGGCGTGGGCTCGAGGCTGTTATCGAACAGAATATTGCCGATTTCCTCGTACAGGCGGCGCCACGGGCCGGTGCCGTTCGGCGGGGTCATCTGAGAAGCATTGTCGGTCAAAATCCAACTCTCCTGGACGCCAAGTTACGCAATGATCCGCGCCCTATTGCCGAATGAGTACACGCCAACAAGGGAAGATTGGCATCCCGGCGCATCATTAGTTTAGTTTGCCCTATGTTAAGATCGCCAGCCCAAGCGATGTCAATAACGCTTCGCGGGCAAAGATCGTTTCTTTCCACAAGCTTGGACGCGCAAGATCGTCCAGTTCGATCGTTTCGGGCCAATGGCGCGATATTATATCGGCGATGGCATCAAGTTTATTCCCGTCCACCAGGAAGCGCGGATCGACCGTTTCGGGCTCGGCGACGACCCGCAGACGCAGGCATGCCGGCCCGCCGCCATTCGCCATCGATTCGCGGACGTTGACGACGTGCAGCTGCTGGATCGGGCCATTTCCGGCCACCATGGCTTCCAGCCAGCTCCAGACAGCTTCGCTCTCGCGGGCCTCACCCGGCAGGATCAGCGCCTGTTCGCCGGCCGGCAGCGTGACAAGCTGGGCGTTGAACAAATAGCTCCTGATCGCTTCGGCGAGGCTGATGGCGGACGCGGGCACCTCGACGATGCGGACATCGGGCAACAGCCGCTGCAAGTCGCCGTAGAACCGGTGCCTGTCGGCAAAGGCCTGTTCGTGCGCGAACAGCGTAAGTCCATCGGCCACAGCGACTACATCGTTGTGGAATGCCCCCGCCGCGATGGCCTCCGGCGATTGTTCGACAAACAGGGTGCGCTCCGGATCGAGGCCATGCGCCCGCGCCACGGACTTGCTCGCTTCAGGATGCTGGCGCGCGGGGAAGGGGCCGCCTGATACGCCATAGACGAATATCTCCACTCCAGGTGATCCATGGCCGGGCGAAAGGCGCATGTGATTGGCGGCGCCTTCGTCACCGAAAGGCGGCGGGATCGGATCGTGGACAGCGAAATATGCGTCATTCCCGAATGCGACCCGAAGTTGGGCGAGGGTGTTGGGCCATTCGTGGCTCCGGTGCGGCATGGTGACGAGATTGGCCACGGTCAGATGGCACCGTCCGTCCGCCGTGTCGCCCGCGGGCGACACCGTCGCCGCGTTGGCGGCCCACATCGCGGACGCCGACAGGGCATTCACCCGCAAGCCATAGTCCGCGGTCTCAATGGCGCTCGAAAGACTGCCAAGCCAGGCGGCGTTCGGGCGGGGATGGGGCAGCAATATGCCTTGTGTCAGGCCAAGCGCGAGATTGGCGCGCATCTTGGCGATGCCTTCCAGCGCCGCGGCGCGTGGATGGGATATCTTGCCCTTGTTTCCCGTGGCGGCTAGGTTGCCGAGGCTCAGGCCTGCGTAATTATGACTGGGACCAACGATGCCGTCGAAATTGATTTCGACCGGTTCACCGCGCGACATGGACGATCTCCGCACCAGCCATGACGTCGAGCAGGCGCGCCGACTCCCGATCGATCACGATTCCGGCCTCGACCTGTTCGACCTGGCCTATACACGCCCTGAAATCGAGCAGACTTCCGGACGCCATGATCGACGCCACGCCCTCTCCCGGCTCGCCGGGCATCAGTTCGGCTTCTCTGGCCTGGGCAATGGACCGGATCCGGTCGGTTTCCGCGATCATCGTCGGGCCGCCATCGAAGATGTCGATATAACTTTCGTAGCGGAAACCTTCTTCCTCCAGCATCCGCATCGCTGCCCGGCCGTTGGGATGCGGTCGCCCCATCGCAAGCCGCGCGTTTTCCGGCAGCATGGCGGTATAGATCGGATGCTTTGGCATCAGATCGGCGATGAACTGGTTGCCCCGGGTTGAATTGAACGTATCGGCTTCCTGGAAGGTCATGCCGAAAAACTTGCCGGCAAGACCATCCCAGAAGGGAGAGGCGCCGGCTTCGTCGATCATGCCCCGCAACTCAGCCAGCAGGCGGTTGGCAAACCGCGTGCGGTGCTGGCGGATGAACAGATAGCGGCTGCGCGCCAGCAGCATGCCAAGCCCGCCCGCGCGTTCCCGCGGATGCAGGAACAGTCCGCCCACCTCGGAACACCCCTCATAGTCCGTCGTAAGTGTAAGCATTTCTGCTTTGAAAATACGTCCTAATTCCCGTGAATTCTGGCTCAGCGTGCTGAGCCGGTAACTGTAGAACGGCCAGTTCGTGCCGATCTGCGAAAATATCTGCGCGGTGCCGATGACCTTGCCGCTCTCGCCATGCTCCATGATCAGCACATATTGATCATCACCCGGCTCATTGCTCGTCTTGCGAAACGCCTCTTGTGATCGCGCGAGTTTGCCGGCGAGCACGTCGCGGTCGGCGGGCAGATTCGTGAAACCCGCACCTGCCAGTTTCGCCATCTCATAGAGCGCCTCGATATCCTCCAGGCGGGACGCGCGGACCACCGCGCTCATGCCGGGCTTCCAAGATGTTCGCGAAATCCCGCGAGAACGGCCGTATAAAGCTGCTTCTTGAACGGCACGATCAGCGATGGGAGGTCTTCCGGGTTCACCCAGCGCCAGGCGCGAAACTCGGGATGGGCGGTTTCGATGCGCACATCTTCGTCGCGTCCCAGAAATCGGGCAAGAAACCAGTGCTGGCTCTGTCCGCGATACCGTCCCTTCCAGAGTTTTCCGACAAGATCGGCGGGCAGATCATACAGCAGGGTCTCTGGCGCGCGCGCGACGATCTCGACGAGGCTGGCGGGAATGCCGGTCTCTTCCTCCAGCTCACGCAGCGCCGCTGCTTCCGGATCTTCGCCCTCGTCCAGTCCCCCTTGCGGCATCTGCCATGCTTCCAGCGTGCTATCCAGCCGCTGTCCCACCCAGACCCGGTTCTCGCCATTGATCAGCATGATCCCGGCGGCGGGGCGGTATGGCAGCGTGGATGGATCGGTCATGGCGAGTTACCCTACACTAAGTGTTCTAAGCGGGTGCGATCAAAGTCTTGAGCAGGTCGACGCATCTGCGCAAGTCCTCCTGACCTGAAGGTATCGAGCCGCGCAGCGTAAGAAAGCCGTGAATCGTGCCTTCCGCTTCGTAATATTGTGTATCGACCCCGTCTGCGCGGCATTGCTCGGCATAGGCGCGTCCCTGATCGACCAGCGGATCGAGCGATGCCGTGAGGATCAGCGTCGGTGGCAATCCGGCTTGTGACTTGCGGGTGGGCGTTGCGCGCCAATGGCGAATGTCGGCGGCATAGTGATTGAAGAACCACGCCAGCTGCTCGCGGTCCAGCATATATCCGTCGCCAAAGCTGTCGAACGAACGGAAGCGCGTGCTGGCGCTGACAGCTGGATAGATCGGCCATTGTGCCAGCAAGGGCAGGGGGGCGGGCCGGTCGCGCAACGCAAGTGCGGTCACGATCGTCAATGTCCCGCCTGCACTGTCGCCGGCAAGAATAAGGCCGGTGGCTTGAATTCCCAGTTCGGGTGGATTGCCCGCAATCCAGCGTGCGGCCGCCTCTGCGTCGTCCGGCGCCGCTGGCCACGGATATTCCGGTGCCAGCCGATAATCGACCGAGATCACCGGCAAATCGATCAGCCGCGCGATTTCCGCGCACAGCGCTGCATGGCTGTCCAGATCGCCGACGACGAAACCGCCGCCATGGTAGAAGATCATGACCGGGCCCGGCGGTCGCTCCGTCCGCGCGTCGAACAGGCGCAAGCCGATAGGGCTGCCTCCCATAACGGGCATGGCGATGTCACGAATCACGGCCAGTTCGCCGACAGGCGCCTCAGCCCTGTGCGTCATGCGATCCATCATGCGCCGTCCCTCCGCCGGGGAAACGTCATGCATGCGCGGTCCCGGATGGCTGTAGAGCCAGTCGAGGAACGAACTGACATCGGGTCTAACGATTTTGGCCATCATCCTGCTTTGCCGGGTTGATCGCCGCGATCAAGTCCTCCAGTCTGGATTTGGTTTCCTCATATGCACCGAACCCAAGTCAATATGGGGCAGGGCCATGATTTTCTTACTTTGCCCTGCGCGCGCAGGGCGGTAGGACGGGAACAAGTTTTCGGAGAGTCTATACAAAATGGCAACTGCGGCACGCGAGTTAACCCCCGCCGAGGCGTCGGCGCACCCCGTAGCAGAATCGATCGTTGTGCGTTTCGCTGGCGACAGCGGCGATGGTATGCAGCTTACCGGTGGACAGTTTACCCTGTCGACCGCGCTGGCAGGCAACGATCTTGCCACTTTTCCCGATTTTCCGGCGGAAATCCGCGCGCCGCAGGGCACGCTGTTCGGCGTATCCGCCTTCCAGATCAATTTCGGGTCGACCGCGATCGAGACGGCGGGCGATCAGCCGGACGTGCTCGTCGCGATGAACCCGGCGGCGCTCAAGACCAATGTCGGCGCCTTGAAGGCCGGCGGTCTGATCATTGCTGACGAAGGCGAATTCGGTGCGCGTAATCTTGCCAAGGCCGGATATGACGTATCGCCGCTGACCGATGGTTCGCTCGCCAAGTGGCAGCTGCTCGCCTTCAATATCTCCCAGCTCACCATGGATTCGGTAAAGCCCTTCGGCCTTGGCAACAAGGAAGCGCTTCGCTGCAAGAACATGTGGACACTGGGGCTTGCGCTCTGGATGTTCGATCGCTCGCGCGAGCCGATCGTCGCCTGGCTCAAGGCCAAGTTCGCCAAGGCACCCGAACTGGCAGAAGCCAATATCGCCGCGCTCAATGCTGGCCATGCCTATGGCGAGACGGCGGAGCTCGGCGCGATCGGCCTGAAGCAACACCATATCGCCCCTGCGCCGTCCGAACCCGGCCTCTATCGCACCGTCACGGGTGCCGAGGCGATTTCGGAAGGTCTCGTCGCGGGTGCGCAGCTTGCCGGCCTGCCGATGTTCTTCGGCGGCTATCCGATCACGCCGGCTTCCGCGATCCTCCATCACCTCGCGCGCCTCAAGGAATTCGGCGTTACCACCTTCCAGGCGGAAGACGAGATCGCGGCAATCGCGTCGGCCATCGGCGCCTCCTATGCGGGTCAGCTGGGCGTCACCTCGTCCTCCGGCCCCGGCATTGCGCTGAAGGGCGAGGCGATGGGCCTTGCGATCATGACCGAGCTGCCGCTGGTCATCATCAATTCTCAACGTGGTGGCCCCTCGACAGGCCTGCCCACCAAGACCGAGCAGTCCGATCTCTATCAGGCAGTCTATGGCCGCAACGGCGATGCGCCGCTGCCGGTGATCGCTGCCCGCTCGCCGTCCGATGCGTTCGATTGCGCGATCGAGGCGGTCCGCATCGCGACCCAGTACATGACCCCTGTCATGTTGCTCACCGACGGCTATATCGCCAACGCGGCCGAGCCGTGGAAGGTGCCGGACATGTCGACCTACGCGCCGTTCCCGGTCAGGTTCCTGGAGGAGGTTCCGGAGAGCGGTCTCAAGCCCTATAGCCGCGACGCCAAGCTCGCTCGGCCCTGGATCAAGCCGGGCACGCCTGGCCTGATCCATCGCATCGGCGGTATCGAGAAGCAGGTCGATACCGGCCACATCAACTATGAAGCCGCCAATCATCAGGCGATGACCGATATCCGCAAGAACAAGGTCGAGGGCATCGATATCCCCGATCAGGATATCGAGCTCGGCGAGGCCGGCGCCAAGCTGGTCGTCGTCGGCTGGGGCTCTACCTTCGGCCCGATCCACCAGGCCGTCCGCCGCCTGCGCGCGCGGGGCAAGGATGTCGCCCACGTCCATATCCGCCACATCTGGCCGCTGCCGAAGAATCTGGGTGTCCTACTGCGCGGCTTTGAGCATATCATCGTGCCTGAAATGAACACCGGCCAGCTCAAGACCGTCCTGCGCGACCAGTATCTCGTTGATGCCAAGCCGCTCAACAAGGTCTCCGGCCAGCCTTTCCGCATCGCCGAGATCGAAGCGGCGATCGAGGCGGTGTTGGGGTGATGCGCAAGGCTGTTTTAGCGTTACCTTCGTTACCTTCGCGGCGGGCTTTGCCATTTATGCTCCGTCGTCCTGAACTTGTTTCAGGATCCATCGTGCCACAAGAACGGGCGGCGCGGGCGGAGAAATGGACCCTGAAACAAGTTCAGGGTGACGATTGTGCGCGTGGTGCAAATACTTCTTTTGCGAAGGTTGGGGATCGCACGGCAAGCCTCAACTTCCTCAACTTGGTTGGAGTTAGCCGCAATCGTCATCCCAGCGAAAGCTGGGATCTCATTTCTCTCTTCTGCTTCAAAAGAAGGGAGATTCCAGCTTTCTCTGGAATGACGCAGGAAAAATAATATGAACGATATGACCCCGATCACGACCACGCCCAAGGACTGGGAGACCGACCAGGAGGTTCGCTGGTGCCCCGGCTGCGGCGATTATGCGATCCTGAAGGCGGTCCAGCGGACCATGCCGGAGCTGGGCGTGAAGCCGGAAAACACCGTGTTCGTATCCGGCATCGGCTGCTCGTCGCGTTTTCCTTATTATATGGAAACCTACGGATTCCACACGATCCACGGCCGCGCGCCCGCCATCGCGACGGGGGTCAAGCTCGCCAATCCGGAACTCGACGTCTGGATCATCACGGGCGACGGCGATGCGCTGTCGATCGGCGGCAATCACACGATGCACCTGCTGCGCCGCAATCTCGATTGCCAGATCCTACTGTTCAACAACGAGATTTACGGGCTGACGAAGGGGCAATATTCGCCCACTTCGCGCGTCGGTACCCGCTCGCCGTCCACGCCGTTCGGTTCGGTCGACCGGCCTGCATCACCTTGCAGCTTCGCGCTCGGCGCCGGCGCGCGTTTCATCGCGCGCGGTATCGATACCCACAAGAATCTGCCGCAGGTTCTGAAGGCTGCGCATGGCCACAAGGGTGCGAGCTTCGTCGAGATCTACCAGAACTGCATCGTCTATAATGACGACGTCTTTGCCTCCTTCACCGACAAGAAGGCGGCACCGGACAACCAGGTCTGGCTGGAGAACGGCAAGCCGATCCTGTTCGCAGGCGGTGCAAAGGGCATTCACCTCGACCGGCACGATCTCAAGCTGGTCGTCGTCGACGTGGTGGACGGCAATTGGCAGGCGGCCGGCGTCATCGTCCATGACGAAACCAACAAGGGCGTCGCGCAGATGCTGATCGATATGGAGCAGCCTGATGGTTTCCCCATCGCCCTCGGCACGATCTACCAGAACCCCGCGCCGACATTCGACAGCGCGGTGGTCGAGCAGAATCTTGCGGCTTCGCAGGGTAAGAAGCCCGATCTTCAAGCGCTCATTTCAAAGGGCCAGACCTGGCAAGTCGATAAGGAACCGCATCGGGCTTAGCCAAGCGCGCCAACCGTCATTCCCGCGAAAGCTGGAATCTCTGTTCTTGTTCGTCGGTTAAATAATGGGTCTGCACCCTAGCTTGCGCTGGAATGAGGGGAATAGGGACGGTGGCTTGATCTAAGAAAGCGTCCTACTCTCCCTTGGCCTTCTCCGCCCTCTTCCTGTCGTTGTTGCGGGCCATCAAATAAAGCAGCGGCGAAAGCCCCGCGATCACGCCCATGACCAGGCCGATCAATCGGCCGCGCTCTGCCAGCTGCGCTGGATCACCTGGCATCCTCATGCTGTAGAGATAGAAATAGCCGAGCAGTAGTTCGATGACGATGAGCAGCAGCAATGTGCGCCTGCGGTAAGACATGGGACCTCCCCAAGTATAGCCTGAAACCCCATCGCCCCTAGCATCGTTACGCTCCCATGTCGAAGGAGGCGCATCCGCTATGACTACCATCCTCTGGTTCCGCCAGGATTCTTGCTTGCTCTGGTAGGGTTTATGATCTGGGTGGTGGCGACGCGCGACGCACGCAAATCCGATCGCGCGGCAGTTAAGAGTCGGGTAAACGCATTAACCCTGTGCTTTGATCGATTGCTAAGCCTCGATCGCTAAATAACGATCGTCGCGGCGCAGGCCGTATCTGTTGAGGGTGGCTTGTGAGTATCGCGATCTCGACTGCGTTGTCAGCGTTGCAGGGCAGTTTGGCCCAGTTCGACGCGAGCGCGGCGAAGATCGCGAACTCCGTCGTTGATGGCGGGGTAAGCGCCGAACCGCTCAACGCCCTTATCGATCAGTTACAGATAAAGCAGGCCTTTCAGGCAAATGCCGCGGTCATCCAGACCAGCCTGGATATGGAAAACAGCAGCTTTCAGCTTTGGGCCTGACGTCGGCTCATTCTACCCAATCCAGGCCGATATCCCTGTAAAGTCCCCGATCTTCTTCCCAATCGGGCTTCACCTTGACGTGCAGGAAAAGATGGACCTTTTTGCCCAGCAATGTGCCAATCTCTTCGCGGGCTTTGCTGCCGATTTCCTTTAGCCGCGCGCCGCCCTTGCCGAGCACGATCGCACGCTGGGTGTCCCGGCCGACCAGGATTTGCTGGTGGATCGCAACCGAACCATCTCGGCGCTCTTCATATTTCTCCGTCTCGACCGCCGACGCATAGGGCAGTTCGGCGTGAAGCTGGAGATAGAGCTGTTCGCGGGTCACTTCCGCCGCCAACATCCGATCCGTCGCGTCGGATACTTGGTCGTCGGGAAAATGCCATGGGCCTTCCGGCATTCGCGCCGCGAGCGCGGCTTTCAGATCGTCCACGCCATCCCCGCTTGTGGCCGATATCATGAAGATCGCTTCGGGTTTCAGTTGCTCCTGCAGCGGCGCTGCCAATTCCAGAAGCTTTTCCTTCGGCGTGATGTCGACCTTGTTGAGGATCAGTATCTTCGGTTCGCTGCGATCCTTGATGCCTTCCACAAGCGTTTCGATCCGCGCCGTCAGGCCGGTCTTGGCGTCCAGGACGAGGGCGATCAGGTCCGCGTCCTGCGTACCGCCCCAGGCGGCAGCGACCATTGCCCGATCCAGCCGGCGGCGCGGCGCAAATATGCCCGGCGTATCCACCAGCAGGATCTGGCTTTCGCCGGCGATGGCAATGCCCATCAATCGGGTACGGGTGGTCTGAGCCTTTGGGCTCACGATGGCGACCTTCTGGCCGACCAGCGCATTCACCAGCGTTGATTTACCTGCGTTCGGCGCCCCAACCACTGCGACAAGGCCGCATCTCTGATCGTTCAAGCAAGTTTCTCCAATAGGGCGCGGGCGGCGGCCGTTTCCGCCTCCTGACGTGAAGTACCTTCTCCCTGCGCTTCGCCCAGGCCATTGACGGTTACGCGCATTGTAAATCGCGGGCGATGATCAGGGCCGGACCGGTCGATGATCGCATAGGCAGGCGGCCGCCGATTTTTCGCGGCCGCCAGCTCCTGCAGAGCCGCCTTGGGATGCTTGGGCGGCTGGCGCTGCCCATCGATACGCTCCGCCCATTTTCCCCGGATGAAATGTTCGGCGGCCGGCATGCCACCGTCGATGAACAGCGCCCCGATCAAGCCCTCGATAGCGTCGCCGAGAACGTTGTCGCTTTCGAATACGCCATCATCAAGCGCCTGTTTGCCGAGGCGAAGCCACGTCTTCACATCGATGTCCCGCGCCACGTCCGCGCATACTTCCCGGGAGACGAGACCGTTAAGACGGTGCGCGAGCTTTCCCTCCGGCTCGTCCGGATATCGGGCGTAAAGCCATTGCGCCGTCACGAGCCCCAGCACGCGATCGCCAAGGAATTCCAGCCGTTGATAGTTGGCATCATTGTGGCTTGGGTGCGTAACCGCACGCTGATAAAGTGCAAGATCGCCCGGCGTGTGCCCAAGCATCCGCGCAATCCATCCCGCAAAGTCACTTTCGCTGCTCATCGGCCCGGCCCATCCCACAAAGGCGCAGCGGGGTCGAGATATATGACGTCAGAAGGCTTTATTGCGCGAGTAAATGGCGCTGCAGCGTGGAAAGCAGGGTTTTGCGGTTATAGGGTTTTTGCAGCAGTTCGAGCTCGCCGCCATGCCCGGCTGCGAGTTCGTTGCTATAGCCGCTGGTCAGGATGACCGGTTTTTGTGGCCAACGCCGGCCGATCGTGCGCGCCAGCGCAATGCCGCTCATGCCCGGCATTACGACGTCAGTCAGAACGAGGTCGTAATTTTCTTCTGACTGCTGAAGCTTGGTGAGCGCTTCCTCGGCGTTTCGCGCCCAGGTTGTTTTCAGGCCAATATCTTCCAGCAGAGCCAGCGACGAGTCTGCCGTTCGCGCGTTATCCTCGACCAGCAGGATGGACCCCGAGAGCTCGGAATCCTCAGCATAGGATGGCGGGAGCGTGTCGATAGCAATCGGATTAACGATCCTGCGCCGGACACGGGGCAAATGAAGCGCAAACGTCGTGCCTTTTCCGATCGCGCTGGAAACTTCGACGTCGCCGCCCGATTGCCGGGCGAAGCCCTGCACTTGGGAGAGCCCCAGTCCCGCGCCGCTGCGCTGTCGCTTGGTTGTAAAAAATGGCTCGAAAATGACGGGCAGGATGCTCTTGTTAATGCCGGGTCCGTTGTCGCTGACGGATATCGTCACATAGCTGCCGCCAGGCGGCAGACTTGCCAGATGTTCCGGGATTTCGTTCGCGCTGCCGACTGTGAGCGTGACCACGCAATCCTTGACGCCGATCTCATCGATCATCGCCTCACGCGCATTCACTATCAGGTTCACGATGGCCGTTTCGAACTGGTGGCGGTCGGTGTCGACGGGCACGAGTTCGGGTACAAGCTGCATCTTGAGGGTGATGGAATCGCCCAGCATCGTCTCAAGCAGCGGTCGCATCGCCAGCAATCGGTCGATCAGGTCGAACTGCTCCGGCCGAAGCGGCTGTCCGCGCGAGAAGTTCAGCAATTGCGAAGTAAGCGATGTCGCGTGATCGATCGTCTCGATCAGAAACTTTTGCGAGTCGCTGCGATCCTGATCAGCGAGATCCGCGCGCGCCAATCGCTCCGTACCGCTTCGCAGTACCGCCAGGAGATTGCCGAATTCATGAGCGACGCCGCTGGTAAGGCGCCCCAGCACGTCCATTCGCTGCGCATTGCGGAGCGCTTCGCGTGCACCAAGCAGATCCTGCTCGACTTTTATTTTCAGGCTGATGTCGCGCGTGAACTTTGCAAAGCCAAGCAAGGTTCCGTTCTCGAAGATCGGATCCATTATCACCATCGCGCGGAAGCGGCTGCCATCCTTTCGGACACGCCATCCTTCCGTTTCAAAATGGCCGCTTTGCCGGGCCGTATTCAAGATGTGTTCGGGAACGCCCTCAGCGATGTCTTCGCGTGTGTAAAAGCAGGAAAAATGGCGACCGAGTATTTCGAGTTCGGAATAGCCCACGAGACGTTCAGCGCCGCTGTTCCAGCTGATTACATGCCCCTCGGTGTCGAGCATGAAGATCGCGCAGTCCTTGATGGTGTCGACGAGTTTCTGGAATCTATCGACGCCGCTCATTGCGTGGATCGCTGAAATGCTGCTCATGACATACTGCCTATCCCGCTCCCGCGCACTACGTCCGAACTTTGTTATCTATCCGTAACAGATGCGCTATTCGATCCTGCTCAAGCAAATATCGATAATCTCTCAAGTCTAATCCAAGCGCAAGATAAATTGAGTTAACGCCGATCAGGTTGGTGGCATGGGTCTCCCTATTTGATCTCGATCAGTACTTGTGGATATCTTTTCTGGTCATGCTTCCAGGTTCATGACGAACGGGATGGCTTCAATCACGATGAGGCTATAGGTAAGGCTTGAGTGCTTTTACCGTTTTGGCTGGAGTTTTTGATGCCGACAATTTCCGAACAGCTTTTCTCGATTGCACCGGCCGAACCCGGCACGCTCAGCGAGATCTTTTCCGCCGAGCCGGACCGGATATCGCGCATGACGGTGGAAGAAGCTGGCATCCATTTCGACTTCTCGAAAACCCACCTTTCGGCCGCGATTCTGGCAAATTTCGTAAAATTCGCGGAAAGCCGGGACATCAAGCGGGCGCGCGAAGCGATGTTTGCCGGCGAAAAGATCAACGTGACCGAGGGACGGGCAGCCGAGCATGCCGCTGAGCGGGGGCAGGGCGATCCCGAAAGTGTCGCACGCGCCAAGAAATACCATGCGCGCATGCGTGCATTGATAGATGCGATCGAGGCGGAGGCCCTGGGCCCCATCCGGCACGTACTTCATATCGGCATAGGGGGTTCAGCGCTTGGTCCCAATGTTGCGATTGACGCGTTGGGCCGTGAAGCCGGCCGGTACGACGTCGCGGTCGTGTCGAATGTGGACGGAGCGGCACTCGAAGAAGCGTTTGCCGGCTTCGATCCGGCGGCAACGCTGCTGGTGATCGCATCCAAGACTTTTACAACGACCGAGACAATGCTCAACGCGGCGTCCGCCCTGGCGTGGTTGGAAGAAGGCGGCGTGGAGGATGTCTACGGCCGGGTGATCGCGCTGACCGCCAGCCCGGACAAGGCGATCGAATGGGGCGTGGATGAAACACGGGTTCTGCCGTTCAGCGAAAGTGTGGGCGGGCGGTACTCGCTTTGGTCATCCATCGGGTTTCCGGTCGCATTGGCGCTTGGCTGGGATGCTTTCGAAGCCATGCTTGAAGGCGCGGCCGCCATGGACCGGCATTTCCGCTTCGCCGAGCCCACCCGTAACGCGCCGCTAATCGCAGCATTCATCGACCTTTATTATGCCGTCATCCGCAAGGCGGAGACCCGCGCCGTCTTCGCCTATGACGAAAGATTGCGCTTGCTTCCCTCCTATCTCCAGCAGCTGGAAATGGAGTCGAACGGCAAATCCGTGACTTCGGATGGAACGCTGCTGGACGTGCCGAGCGCCCCGATCACCTGGGGTGGGGTCGGCACCGACGCCCAGCATGCGGTGTTCCAGCTTCTCCATCAGGGAACCCACCTCGTTCCCGTGGAATTCATCGCGGCTATAGAGCCGGGACATCCGCTCGATGACGCACATCACAAGCAGTTGCTGATCAACTGCTTCGCGCAAGGAGCCGCGTTGATGGCGGGCCGTGGCAACGAAGATCCGGCACGGGCCTATTCCGGCAACCGGCCTTCAACGACAGTGTTGCTCGACAGGATCGATCCCGGCGTCTTTGGCGCCCTCATCGCCTTTTATGAGCATCGCGTTTTTGCAAATGCCGTGCTGCTCGGGATTAATCCGTTCGATCAGTTCGGCGTCGAGCTTGGCAAGTCGATCGCGAAGTCGATCGAATCGGAAGGTACCGACAAGTTTGACGCCTCAACCCGGGCGCTGATCGTGCGTGCGTTTGGTCCCGGCGATCACTGATATCGATATATTCCGATTGAAGCGCACAGTGCACGTGCTTAGGTCCCTGCTCTGATCGTTCAGCGGAGTTCCTGATGGCAAACCATGATTATGACCTGTTTGTCATAGGGGCAGGATCCGGTGGTGTCCGCGCCTCCCGCGTTTCGGCTGCGTATGGGGCGCGGGTCGCAGTGGCCGAGGAGTATCGGATAGGCGGAACCTGCGTGATCCGCGGTTGCGTTCCCAAGAAGCTTCTCGTCTACGGCGCGCATTTCGCAGAGGATCTGCGGGACGCTCGCCAGTTTGGCTGGGATGTCCCCGATTGCGATTTCAGCTGGCCGCGTTTGCGGGATTCCGTCCTGTCGGAAGTCACGCGTCTCGAGGGACTGTATACCGACACGCTCGATAACAACAAAGTCGAGCATTTCCATGAGCGCGCGACCGTCAGCGGACCCCATGAGGTGACGCTCGCCAGCGGACGGAAAATCACGGCGGAAACGATCCTCGTCGCGACGGGCGCGTGGCCGGCGCGTCCGGGTTGTCCTGGCGCGGAGCATGGCATCACATCTAACGAAGTGTTTCATCTGGAAACGCTACCGAAGCGCGTGGTGATCGCAGGCGGCGGATATATCGCCAATGAGTTCGCAGGCATATTCCACAGTTTCGGAAGCCATGTGACGATCGTCAACAGATCCGGCCAGATATTGCGCGGTTATGACGAGCAAATCCGGGATCGGTTGCTCCAGATATCGATGACCAAAGGTATCGAGTTTCGGTTCAACGCGCCGTTCAGGTCTGTGGAAAAGCAGGCGGACGGTAGTCTTCTCGTCCACGTGGACGGGGAAGGGGAGTCCATCCCGGCGGATGCGCTGATCTTCGCCGTCGGCCGCATACCGAAAACGGAAGGTCTGGGGCTTGAGGAGGTGGGCGTGGAGCTGGCGGACAATGGCGCGGTCAAGGTCGACGCAGATAATCGCACGTCGGTACCAAGCATTTACGCCGTAGGCGATGTTACTGATCGTGTACAGCTGACGCCGGTTGCCATTCGTGAAGGCCAGGCTTTTGCCGATACACTTTATGGGAAGAAACCGCATCAGGTCGACTATGCCTGCATACCCTCTGCAGTGTTCAGCCATCCGCCGATGGCGGGCGTTGGGATGACCGAAGCGCAGGCGCGTAACCAGTTCGGCTCAGCAAAGATCTTCACTTCGGATTTTCGGCCGATGAAGAATGTGCTGGCTCATCGGGACGAACGCTCCCTTTACAAGATGGTCGTGCATCCCGAAACCGACGTTGTCCTTGGCCTCCACATGATCGGGCCGGACGCGCCGGAGATACTTCAGGCCGCGGCGATCGTAGTAAAAGCGAAACTCACGAAGCAGGCATTCGACGATACGATGGCACTCCATCCTTCCATGGCGGAAGAGCTCGTCCTCATGCGCTGACGCCAGCATCCTTTGCGGCTGCCTTTTCGGCCGCGAGGATGACGGCCAGTGCTTTCATGTCCTCGGGGTCGCCACGCAAGGTGCCGTGGGCGGCATCCTTGATCATCTTCAGCAGCTTTGGCGCTTCGCTGATCGCCTTGGCTTTGCCGAATGATCCCGCCGCCCCCCGGCGCAAGGCCTCCACGCGTTCCGGTGACCCCTGGGCTGTAAGCGACGAAAGCATGATCACGGGCTTGCTATGCCACATTTTCAGCTTGCTGAGAAAATCCAGACCATCGATGCCGGGCAGCTTGATGTCCAGCAGGATGACATCAGGAGACAATTCCCGCAGCATTGTTTCCGCCTCTTCCGCGCTATCCGCGAAGCCGACGATCTTGATTGCGGGATCCTTCTGGAACACAGTTTCCATCATCGCTCGGATGGTCAGGGAATCATCAACAATAAGGACATGAACCCGAGAGTTTTTCATTATAGCGGCGTTTCAATCCATTCGACTCGGCAGGCGTGACCCCCTGATACTGCAACAAGTGTAAACATATCGCTTTTTAACGCCATTCATTGCCGGATAAGTCGGCCCTGAATATTGGCGGGTTCGCTTTTTTGACGGCGCCTGCTAGCGGGTGGGGTTGATCCCCTGTCGAGACGCCGAAATCATGACTGCCCATTCCGATCGCCGCACCTTCGCGATTATATCACACCCTGACGCTGGCAAGACCACGCTGACCGAGAAACTGTTGCTCGTGGGCGGCGCAATTCATCTGGCGGGCGAGGTGAAGGCACGCGGGCAAAACCGCCGGGCGCGGTCTGACTGGATGAAAATCGAACAGCAACGGGGCATTTCGGTTACCTCATCCGTGATGACGTTCGAGCGGGCCGGGCTAACGTTCAACCTGCTCGATACGCCGGGACATGAGGACTTCTCGGAAGATACGTATCGCACGCTGACTGCGGTCGATTCCGCGGTGATGGTGATCGATGCCGCGCGCGGCATCGAGGCGCAGACTCGCAAGCTTTTCGAGGTATGTCGCCTGCGTTCTGTTCCGATCATCACCTTCGTCAACAAGGTAGACCGCGAAGGCCGCACCCCGTTCGCATTGCTAGACGAGATTGCCGATGTCCTGGCGCTTGATGTCGCTCCGCTAAGCTGGCCAGTCGGGATGGGTGGCACGTTCGAGGGGATCTATGATCTCGCGCGCAACAATCTTTACCGGCCAGCAAGCGATGCCACCGGGGCGTATGAGGGCGACAGCGTTCCGGTCGGCGGGCTCGATGATCCCGATATCGATCGCCTGCTTTCGGCGGAAGGGGCCGCGCTGCTCCGCGAGGAAGCGGAACTCGCGTCGGTGGGCTATGCGCCATTCGACGAGGTTGCTTATCGGAACGGTGATCTGACGCCGGTCTATTTCGGCTCGGCGCTCAAGGACTTTGGTGTCGAGCAGCTCATCGATGCGCTTGCCGATTTTGCCCCCGGTCCACGGTCACAGCCGGGCGAGCCGCGTGCGGTCGAACCGGAGGAGGACCAGGTCGCCGGATTCATCTTCAAGGTCCAGGCCAACATGAATCCGCAACATCGAGATCGTGTAGCATTTATGAGGCTTTGTTCCGGGAAGTTCAAACGCGGTATGAAGTTAACGCAGGTCGGAACGGGGAAGGCAATCGCCGTCCATAGTCCGATCCTGTTCTTCGCGCAGAGCCGCGAACTGGCTGATGAGGCTTTTCCCGGCGACATCATCGGCATCCCCAATCACGGTACGCTCCGGGTGGGCGACACGCTTACGGAAGGTGAGGTTATCCGGTTTACGGGCCTCCCGAATTTCGCGCCAGAAATATTGCGGCGCGTGAAGCTCGCGGATCCGACCAAAACCAAGCAGCTGCGGAATGCCCTGAACGATATGGCGGAGGAGGGGATCACGCAGGTCTTCCACCCTTCGATCGGCTCGCAGTGGATTGTGGGTGTGGTTGGCCAACTGCAACTCGATGTTCTGATTTCGCGCTTGCAGGCCGAGTATAAAGTTAATGCCGGTTTCGAGTCTTCGCCCTGGGATACCGCCCGTTGGATTTCCGCGGAGGACGATAAGGCGCTTGAGGAATTCAAGGGATTGCATCGCAGCGCGATGGCCGAGGACCGCGACGGCGCGCCTGTTTTCATGGCCAAGGATGCGTGGGAGTTAAACTATATCGAGGGCCGCCATGCCGCGATCCGCTTTTCGGCGACCAAGGACAGGCGTTGACGTAGATATTTCGGGAGACGGTGATGATCGAGGAACGGTCGCTTGGCGGCAGCGGACTGACGACCAGCCCATTGGCGCTCGGCGGCAATGTATTCGGCTGGACGATCGATATCGAACAGGGATGTGAAATCCTTGACGCCTTCATCGATGGCGGGGGGAAGCTGATCGATACGGCTGATATCTATTCCGCCTGGAAACCGGGAAATAAGGGCGGGGAATCAGAAGCGGTCATCGGCGAATGGCTTTCACGAAGCGGGCGACGCGATAATGTGCTGATCGCGACAAAGGTCGGCATGCTGGACGGGCCGGGGGGCAAGGGACTGCAGCCCACCCGCATTGCCAGCGCTATCGATGAATCGCTCAAAAGGCTGCGGACGGACGTGGTTGATATCTACTTTGCGCATCTCGACGATACGGAAACGCCGCTCGAGGAATCTCTCGCGGCATTGGATGTGTTGGTGCGGGCTGGAAAGGTGCGTGCGCTTGGTGCTTCGAACTTCACCGCCGAGCGTCTCGCACTGGCATTGCGGATCAGCGATGCCAATGGCTGGACGCGATTTACCGTCCTTCAGCCCTATTATAATCTGCTGGAACGCGTGCGCTTCGAAGGACCGCTCCAATCGCTTTGCGTAGCGGAGAATATTGGCGTCATTCCCTATTACGGGCTGGCCAGCGGCTATCTGACCGGCAAATATCGAAGTGCCGCCGATTTTAGCAAGAGCCCGCGCGGCGGCCGGATGGGCGACTATCTCGATGGGCGTGGACCTTCGGTATTGGCGGTTATGGACGAGATAGCTTCCGAAACCGGTGCCAGCCTTGCGGCGATTGCGCTGGCCTGGCTTGCGGCCCAGCCGTCGATCAGCGCCCCGATCGCCAGCGCTACATCACGCGCGCAACTCGGGGAACTCCTCCAGGGAATGTCCCTGGACCTTTTGGGCGAGCAGCGCGCGCGGCTGGACGCCGTGAGCAAGCCGGCGGGCTGATCCCGCCTGGCCGCGTTGTTCTTACCCTTCTGCCGCTTGCTCACACGCAGGCAGCACGCTAACGACCTTGGGATGCATTTTGCGGGTGTAGCTCAATGGCAGAGCAGGAGCTTCCCAAGCTCACGACGAGGGTTCGATTCCCTTCACCCGCTCCATACCGGCATGTCCGCTTGAACGGGTTCGATCGATGAAGACCTTGGGCGAACATGCGGCCGGACGGGACAATAATTTCAATCTCATTCGCATGCTGGCCGCTTCTGCTGTGCTTCTATCGCATAGCTGGCCGATCGTTTATGGCCCGCGAACCTATGAACCATTGCGGGATAGTTGGGGCTTTTCCCTTGGGACGGTCGCGGTCCTGATTTTCTTCGCGATATCCGGTTTCTTTATTGCACAAAGCTTTGATCGATCCCGAACGCTGACTTCGTTTTTAAGTGCGCGGTTCCTCAGAATATTCCCGGCTCTCGCAACCGTTGTCCTGCTGACGGTTTTCGTGCTCGGGCCCACGATGACCCGCTATAACCTCGACTGGTATTTTACCACGGGCGCAACTTACTCCTATATCTGGAAAAACATCACGCTGTTTGACCTGCAATTTTCGCTGCCCGGGGTGTTCGAAGACCATAGCTTTCCGCGAGGAATCAATGGATCGCTATGGACCTTGTTCTACGAGGTATCCTGTTACGCCATGGTCGTGATCGTGGGACTTATGGGACTGCTCAAACCAAAGCGCTTTCCCATATTCCTGCTAATTTTTGTGGCATTTCTGATCGTGCAGTCTCTCGCGCCGGCCCACTCCCCGCTTTTCCGTGTGAAAATATTTCCGATCATCGCCTTCGCCATAGGCATGGCCTTTTACATTTACCGGGATCGCATCATGTTGTCCCCGATGATTGCTGCAGGCTTGATCGCGGCCGCCGTGCTGATGCGGCACACGCCAGCATATATCTACATCTTCATCTTTGCCCTTTCCTACACGTCATTCTGGCTTGGCCACGTGGGCTGGTTGGGTAAGGAATATTACAACCGGTTGGGCGACTATTCGTACGGCATGTATATTTTCGCTTTCCCTATACAGCAGATAGTGGTCGAATTTCTTCCGAACCTCGGCCATTATGCGCTTGCGGCGATCAGCTTTGGCATCACTCTGCCGGTTGCCGTGCTATCCTGGTATTTCATCGAACATCCTGCGCTCGGCAGACGGGAAAATCTTTCCAATTGGCTGCGCTTGGTGCTGCGGCGACCTTCGCCTGCAGGATGATGTAGCCGCCGACGACGCTTGATCGCCAGCCGTTTGAGGTCCATTGCTTCCCCGGCGCAACCAGCCGGGAAATACCGATGACGGATGCCGAAACCGCACTGCTCCTGGCGCGCATCCAGTTTGCGTTCACGATAAGCTTTCACTTTATCTTTCCGGCCTTTAGCATCGGACTGGCGAGTTATCTTGCGGTCCTGGAGGCGCTGTGGCTGAAGACGGGGCGGGACGTGTTCCTGAATCTTTTTCGCTACTGGCTGAAGATCTTCTCCGTAACCTTCGCGATGGGTGTCGTGTCCGGACTGGTGATGTCCTATCAGTTCGGCACCAACTGGTCCGTTTTCTCCGATAAAGCCGGCCCGGTCATCGGCCCGCTGATGGCGTATGAAGTGCTGACCGCCTTTTTCCTGGAGGCCGGGTTCCTGGGCGTCATGCTGTTCGGCATGAAAAAGGTCGGGAAAGGCCTGCATTTCGCGGCGACCTGCGCCGTTGCTGTCGGCACATTCATTTCCGCCTTCTGGATATTGAGCGTCAACAGCTGGATGCAGACACCGACGGGCTATGCGATCAACGATGTCGGGCAGTTCGTGGTCGCCCGTGGCTGGGCCGAGGTGATCTTCAACCCGAGCTTTCCCTATCGCCTCGTCCACACTGTGATTGCAGCCTATCTTACCACCGCCTTGGCCGTCGGTGGAGTGGGGGCATGGCACCTTCTGCGCGATCGCGAAAATCCGCAGGTGCGCGTGATGTTCTCCATGGCGATGTGGATGGCTGCAATTGTCGCGCCGGTGCAGATCCTCGCTGGTGACATGCACGGCCTCAACACGCTGGAGCATCAACCCGCGAAGATCATGGCGATGGAAGGGCATTTCGAAAGCCATCCCCGCGGCGCACCCCTGGTCCTGTTCGGTTGGCCCGATCAGGCGGAAGGCCGCGTCAAGGCGGCGATCGAGATTCCCAAAATGTCGTCGCTGATCCTGAAGCACGATCTGAATGCACCCCTGAAGGGGCTGGACGGCGTGCCGCGCAAGGACTGGCCGAATGTGGCTCTCGTCTTCTGGTCGTTCCGTGTGATGGTCGGTCTCGGCTTCCTCATGCTCGGGCTTGGTCTCTTCAGCCTGCTCGCGCGCATACGCGGCACGCTCTACGAATGGGCGCTATTGCATCGCTTTGCGCTGGCGATGGGGCCGGCGGGCTTCGTCGCGGTGATCGCCGGCTGGGTGACGACCGAAGCCGGGCGCCAGCCGTGGACGATCTACGGTATCCTCCGTACTGCGGATTCGGTTTCGCCGCTAGCGGCACCGGCGGTTGGCGCCTCGCTTGTCGCGTTCGTTATCGTCTATTTTGGGGTCTTTGCCGCAGGCATCCTCTACATTCTGAAGCTGATGGCGCACGCGCCTTCATCGACAGAACCGCCCGAGCCCCACGCCCCGATCCGCTCCGCTGGCATTACGCCTGCTTCAGCAATGGGGGCAGGGCAGGTGCTGCAGCAGGAGAGCAAGGTCGAACGGCGTGAAGCCGCCGGAGGGGAGACAGGATGACCTTTCACTTTTGTCATTCCCGTGAAAGCGGGAATCCAGAAACTCGGGCGTTGGAGAGAATGGATCCCCACTTTCGCGGGGGTCACAGGGTAAAAGTCCATCGTCCTCCATCACGATCTGTCGAACTCGTCATATTGATGGAGGCGGCTCCATGACCGACCTCACTATAATCTGGGCTGGTATCATCGCCTTTGCTGTCGCCGCCTATGTCGTGATGGACGGCTTCGATCTTGGCATAGGCATCCTCTTTACCCGCCTGCCAGTCGGGCGTGAGCGGGATACGGCGATGAATAGCATTGCGCCCGTATGGGACGGCAATGAAACCTGGCTGGTGCTGGGCGGCGGCGGGTTGCTGGCGGCTTTTCCCCTGGCCTATGCCATCGTGTTGCCTGCCCTGTACGCGCCGCTCACTGCGATGCTGCTGGGCCTCGTTCTCCGTGGCGTTGCTTTCGAGTTTCGCTGGCGTGAACCCAGCCATCGCGCAATGTGGGACCTGGCGTTCACCACCGGGTCGCTGGTTGCTACCTTTGCGCAGGGCATAACACTCGGCGCGCTGCTGCAGGGCATTCATGTCGAGGGCCGCGCCTATGCCGGCGGATGGTGGGACTGGTTGACCCCGTTCAGCCTGCTGACGGGGGCCAGCCTCTGCATCGGCTATGCGCTGCTCGGCGCATGCTGGCTGATCATGAAGGCGGAAGGGGCGCTACAGGATCAGGCCTATCGCCTCGCACGATGGCTGCTGTTGGCGATGGTGGTAGCCGTGGGGCTGGTTAGCGCATGGACGCCCTTTCTCGATGGCAAATATTATGAACGCTGGTTCGCCTGGCCGGGTCTTGCCGCGACGATCCCGATGCCATTGCTGGTGGGGGGGAGCGGCCTGATGCTCTGGCGTAGTATTACCCAGCGCGCGGAACGCGGGCCATTCTTCTGGACGCTCGCCCTGTTCGGGCTCTGCTTCGTCGGTCTGGCGATCTCGATCTGGCCGGACGTCATCCCCGGTCGCGTCACCATCTGGCAGGCTGCCGCGCCCGAAAAGAGCCAGATTTTCATGCTGGTTGGCGCCGCCGTGCTCGTCCCCGTCATCCTCGCCTATACCGCCTGGGCCTACTGGGTCTTCCGCGGCAAGGTCGGCGAGCACGGCTATCACTGATGTGGGCGAAACGGATCGGGTGGTTCGTAGCGATCTGGGCAGGGTCGGTGATGGCGCTCGGCCTTATCGCAGGCTTGATCCGCCTAGCGCTCAAGCCGTAACCCGTTGAGAGCCGATGATCTTATCTTTTTACAATAATATCGAGGAACGCCTAAAGAAAACGGCCCCGGTTTCCCGGAGCCGCCTTCGTTGTCTTGTAAACCTGATGCTTAGCGCTTCGAGAACTGGAAGCTACGGCGGGCCTTGGCCTTACCGTATTTCTTGCGCTCGACCGCGCGGCTGTCGCGGGTGAGGAAGCCTGCCGCCTTGACCGGCGAGCGGAGTACGGGCTCGTAGCGAGTCAGCGCCTGGCTGATGCCATGCTTCACGGCTCCGGCCTGGCCGGAAAGTCCGCCGCCGCCGACTGTGGCGATCACGTCATACTGACCTTCGCGTTCGGCGATCTTGAAAGGCTGGTTGATGACAAGACGCAGCGTCGGGCGCGCGAAATAGATTTCCTGGTCGCGGCCATTGACCGTAACCTTGCCTGTGCCCGGCTTGATCCAGACGCGGGCGACGGCATCCTTGCGGCGGCCGGTCGCATAGGCGCGGCCCTGCGCGTCGATCTGTTGTTCGCGCAATGGCGTTGGGGCCTGTTGCTGAACGGGTGCGCTGGGTGCTGCAGGCGTCGGGTCACTGGACGCAGCAACGCTGGCGATATCAGCGAGATCGGAAAGCGATTGACGGGTATCGGACATCAGGCACCCACCTTATTCTTGCGGTTCATGCCCGCGACATCGAGGATTTCGGGGTTCTGAGCGGTATGGGGATGCTCGGTACCCTTGTAGATACGCAGGTTGCGCATCTGCTGACGGCCCAGCGGACCGCGCGGGATCATGCGTTCGATTGCCTTTTCAAGCACGCGCTCCGGAAAGCGGCCTTCCAGTATCTTGTCCGGACGGGCTTCCTTGATGCCGCCGGCATAGCCGGTATGGCGATAATAGATCTTGTCGGTCATCTTGCGGCCGGTGAAGCGTACCTTCTCGGCATTGATGACGATGACATTGTCGCCGCAATCCACATGAGGCGTGAACGTTGCCTTATGCTTGCCGCGCAGGATATTGGCGATGATCGAGGCAACACGCCCGACGACCAGTCCGTCGGCATCGATCAGATGCCATTGTTTTTCCACATCAGCGGGCTTTACCGCTTTCGTGGTCTTGAGAAGCGCCTTCATGGAGCCCTGACCTCTTTCAAAAGAAAGCGCGCGCCCGTTTGACGGGGCGCGCTGATGGAACGGGCTAATGTCCGAGAGCGGCTCTCAAGTCAAGGATCTACGCCACTTTTAAGAGAGGTATCATAATACCTCTACGTGAAAACGGATAAGACGTCCTCGGAAAGAGACCTGATAAGCTATCTGAAGCCCACATTGTTGATGGTCGTGGAGATCTCGCGGGACCCTAGAAACCTTCAGGCATGTCGATTGGCCCGACGAGCTCTCGATAACGCGAGATGGCGAAACGGTCGGTCATGCCCGCGATGAAGTCGCCAATGTGGCGGGTTCGTTCTGGTTCGGAAGACGGCAGGGCGCCGCGCCAATGTTCAGGCAAGCGTGATGGATCGGAGAGATAGGCATCCGCGATCCCGGCGATGATGAGAGCGGCGCGCTCCGACACCTCGATCTGAACCGGGTGATGATATAGCCGACCATACATGAAGCGCTTGAGCGTGCGCTCCTCATTGGCCATGTTCTTGGAAAATCCAACCAGCGCCTGTCCGGCCGCTCGTATGTCTTCAATGTTCTGCGGATCGAAATCCGCTATCCGGCGGCGGGTTTCAACAATCACGTCATTCACCATCCGGCCGATCTGTTCGCGGACCAGTTCACGCGCCAGCCGGTCCGCGGGCATTGCGGGAAATCGCTCGCGCACGATGACCCAACCGGCTGCGACCAGCGGGACAGCAAGAACCTCGTCCATTTCCAGAAGCCCGGCGCGGAGCCCATCGTCGATGTCATGGTTATCGTAGGCAATGTCATCGGCGACTGCAGCTATTTGCGCTTCAAGGGACGGCCAGCGTTCCAGGTCCAGATCGATCATTGCATTGATGTCAGCCAATGCCCAGCTCGGCTTGGCCAATGGACCATTGTGCTTTGCCAGCCCTTCCAGTGTCTCCCATGTCAGGTTCAGCCCGTCATGGTCGGGATAGGCGTTTTCGATCTTCATCAGCGTGCGCAGAGTGTGTGCGTTGTGATCGAAGCCTCCTGCGCCCGCCATTGCGGCACGCAGCGCGTCTTCACCGGCATGTCCGAAGGGGGGATGCCCAATGTCGTGGGCAAGGCACAACGCTTCGGTGAGATCCTCATTCAATCCGAGTTCGCGCGCGATGGTGCGGCCGATCTGGGCCACCTCAAGGCTGTGCGTGAGCCGTACCCTGAAATGATCGCCGTCAGGCGCGACAAACACTTGCGTCTTGTGTCTCAGCCGGCGGAATGAAATCGAATGAATGATCCGGTCACGATCACGCTGAAAATCATCTCGCGGACCGCGGGTCTCGCCCTTGCGAGCCGGATAGAGGCGGCCACGGCTGGTCAGAGGGTCGGCGGCATAGGGGGCTGGTCGTCTCATTGCCGTCTCCATGATCCGCCAACTATGCTGAGTCGAGGTCTGCCTAGTTTGCAACCCGCTCGATGGTCTGGCCGGCAGCACTTGTAAATGGGGATGTCATGAAGCCGGACCCTGCGGATTTGTTGACGAACGCCTGCGCATCGGCGTTCGATTTGAAGGGGCCGATGAGCAGACGGTTCGTCCGGTTCAGCGGCGTGGTCCAGGGAGTGCGTCCGCCGAGCTGCGCAGGATATTTCGCCTTCAGATTGCTCCAGGCCTTGCCAAGATCAGGCTTGTACGCGCCTGTCGCGACCTGCACCCAATACCGTGATGGTTCCTTGGCGCTGGCGGCGGCTTTTGTCTTCGCCGCAACCTTTTCCTTGACTGCCAGCTTGTCCTTCGCAGCCTTGTCCGTGACTGCCTTGTCTTTTGCCGCCAGCGCCTTTGCCGCCAATGCTTTTTCTGCCGCTTTCTTCTCTGCGGCCATCTTTTCTGCCTTCAAGTTGACAGCAGCAATTTTGGGGGCTGCCTCTTTCTCCGGTGACGTTTTCTTTGGAGGAAGCTGGAACGCCGGATCAACCTTGGCTGTCGTTAACGGTGCCGTGGAAGCGCCTGGAGAAATTGGCGAAGGGGCTGGGGAAGGCGCAGTCGGTGTTGGCGTCGGCTCGGGATGCGTGACGCGAGAATCGATCCTGTAGTTCAGCGGTCCTGTAACCCCATCGGCGATGATCGTTTTTGACGGTGCAGACCGGGGTCCCTTGGTCGTCAACGCCAATGCGGTGGGAGAGCTTGGTGGCGGTAATGTCGCGGTGTTGGTGATCGTCGATTTGGCCCCTGCCGATACAGACAGCGCGGTCGGCTTCGTCTTTTCGGGACTCGCTTTCATGGAGCGTGCGACCAAAGGTTTTTCGAGACCGATGCCATCGCCCTCATTGTCGGCGAGGTCCGTCGTCGTGTTCGATTTGGGCGAGCTCCTGGTGGTTGTGGGTATCGGAACGGCGGGCGTATCCAGTCCTGCGGCAGCGAACATTTCTGCCTCGCTATACTGACGCCCATCCGAAGGGAATTGACCGAAGTGCACGGCAGCAGCCTGTTGAGCGGGTTTTAATTTGGCGATACGCGCGAGGAAGGGTTCTATGGCCAGAGCTTGCGGGCGCGGCAGAACAGCGCGCGCCGTGTTTTCCGCGCCCTTCACATCACCGGTTATCGCCATGATGAAGGCCCGATCGCGCCAGGCAGCTTTATCCTGTTTCCGAAGAAGGGCATCAAGCACTAAAAGCGCGCCTGCTGGGTCGCCTGACATCGCAATGGACAGCGCAAGGCGGCGCGTGGTTTCTGAATCGGGGTGGGCCGCAAGCGCCAATTCATAATCGGCGCGCGCGCGCTTGTTTTCGCCGCGCAAATCATATGCCAGCCCGCGATCGGCCGCGATTTCCGTAACCGGCACGCCGTATTCGACTGCGTCTTGGAATAGTTTCAACGCCGCCTTGGGCTGGACAAGCTGCACCATCGAAGATCCTAGGCCTGCTTTGACTTGACCATTGCGCGGGGCGATCTGTTCGGCACGCGCAAAAAAATTAATTGCAGCGTTGGCATCGCCGATATCGAGCGCGGCACGTCCTGCGCCCATCAGTGCTTCAAGATTGGCGGGGTTGGGCGCCAATACGCGAAGATAACGCGCGAGGGCCTCGGCCGGATCGCGCGCAGCTTCGGCTTTCCGAGCCAGTGTCATGTCGTCAACAAAGACAGGCGGAGCAGGAGGGAGCGACTTTGCTTCCGTATCCAACGGCATCGGCCCTGAAAGGGGCGATGCTTCCCCTGCGCGCGCAATTTGCGCGAAGATGCCTGTCGGGCACGTAATCATCAACATAACCAAAAGTGCAAACGGCAGGCGGCGCTTGGTGAGAATCATGGAATTGGGGATCATGAGCAGAGCGGCATCAAGCCGGATTCCCATTGCCGCAAGCTGAACCATCTTCAGCTAGCGCCAAACGGGTGCTGAACACGGTTGAAACGAGTTCTGCTTTCAGATGCTGTGCAGAGCGTGCCGCAGGGCGCGCCGGCAGGTATCGACGGCGCTCGGCCTCAAGCCTCGTTCAAGGATTATTCTGCCTGTTAAGGAAGCGCGGTATGTCGAGAGGATCGCGCGCGGTCTGCTGATCGGTTTCTTCCTCAACCTGCGCTTTGGCCGCACCGCGAGCGAGACTCGACATCCGTTCGAACAAAGTGCCACCGCCAGACCGCTGGGTATCTGCGGAGCGGGTTTTCGAAAGCCATGGCCGTGAGCCGGACGTTTCGCTTGGCGGAACCGGATTTGGCTCGGGCGGATTGGTCAGGATGGAATCGTCCCCCAGCAAAAGCTCGTCGGGTGACGTCGTTTCTGCTTCAGGCTCGCCAACATCGTCGAACATGCGGGGTTGGGCAACTGGCGTCACCTGGGTCTCAGGCGTCAGGTCGAGAATGCTCTCGGCGACCACTTCCGGCTCGCTGACCTCGTCAAGCTCCAGTGGCTCCGGAGCGACAGTTTCGGTAATGACGGGTGCGGGCTCCGGTGCCGGTGACGGCGCAGCAGCGCGGGACGTGTCGTCCATCTTCCGGCCGGGGAAGGTGAACAGCTTGGCTGGCTCCGCATTCTGCATCGCGTCGGCTTCGATACCGGTTGCCACGACCGAAACGCGGATTTTGCCTTCAAGATCGTTATTGAACGCCGAGCCCCAGATGATGTTGGCGTCGGGATCGACCAGTTCCTTGATGTGATTGGCTGCTTCGTCGACTTCCATCAGGCGCATGTCATCGCCGCCGGTGATGGAGATGATGACGCCTTTGGCGCCCTTCATCGATACGCCGTCCAGCAGAGGATTCGAAATCGCGCGCTCAGCGGCTTCGATCGCGCGGTTATCGCCAGAAGCTTCGCCAGTACCCATCATCGCCTTGCCCATCTCGCTCATCACGGAGCGGACGTCGGCAAAGTCGAGATTGATCAGCCCGGGCATCACCATGAGGTCGGTAATGCCGCGCACGCCTTGCTGCAGCACTTCATCCGCCATCTTGAACGCTTCCTTGAAGGTCGTGTTCGGATTGGCGATCAGGAACAGATTCTGGTTTGGAATGACAATCAGCGTATCGACATGCTTCTGCAGCTCTTCAATGCCCGAGTCGGCGGAGCGCATCCGGCGGCTGCCTTCGAAGCTGAAAGGCTTGGTTACGACGCCGACGGTCAGAATGCCGCGGTCACGCGCGGCTTTGGCGATCACGGGCGCCGCACCCGTGCCGGTGCCGCCGCCCATGCCGGCTGCGATGAAGCACATATGCGCGCCGTCCAGCGCTTTTTCGATCTGATCGAAGGTTTCTTCCGCCGCAGCACGGCCGATTTCGGGGCGTGAGCCGGCACCCAGGCCCTGCGTGATCTTGAGACCGAGCTGAATACGCCGATCCGCAGACGAAGCGTTCAGCGCCTGCGCGTCCGTGTTCGCGACGATGAACTCGACACCCTGGACATCCGAAGTGATCATATTCGCGATCGCATTGCCGCCGGCTCCGCCCACGCCGATGACGCTGATACGCGGTTTTAACTCGTCAACTTCCGGCCGGATAAACTCGATCGACATGGAATACTCTCCCCAGTGGGTCCCCAGGTGCCGGCACACCGCAGATAGTGTGTCGAGCATTGCTCACGGCGAATCTTGCCCCAATGCACCAACAGAAGCACGCGAAAAATTAACCCTGTCGACATTTTGTTGGGGAAAAATCTGGTTAACGCGTGTCGCTCACCGTTCAACCCGTTCCGATTTTGGTAATCGCGGGCATGGACGGCGGGGTCGGGCTTCCGCTAAAGCGCCGCCTCGAATGATCTTTGGAATGACATCTTGACCCTTTACGCACGTTTTGCGAACGCCGTTGATACGGTTCTGGACATGCTAACCGCAGCGGGAGATCTGCCGGCGGGGCTGGATCGTCGCAATGTTGCGGTCGAGCCTCCGCGTGATCCGTCGCATGGCGATCTCGCCACCAACGCGGCGATGGTGCTGGCGAAGCCAGCTGCCACCAATCCTCGCGCGCTGGCCGACAAGATCGCGGCGGGATTGGCGGCACTTTCAGACGTCGAATCCGCTGAAGTCGCCGGCCCGGGCTTCATCAATCTGCGGCTCGCGCCTTCGGTATGGACGGGGGAACTCGAAACCATCCTTGCCGACGCGGGCGGCTACGGGCGCTCGTCGCTTGGCCAGGGCCAGCGGGTGAATGTCGAATATGTCTCTGCCAACCCCACCGGGCCGATGCATATGGGCCATTGCCGTGGTGCCGTGGTCGGTGACGCCCTGGCCAGCTTGCTGGAATATGTAGGTTACAAAGTTACGCGCGAATATTACATCAATGACGCTGGCGGGCAGGTCGACGTCCTCGCCCGATCGGCGCATTTGCGTTATCGCGAAGCGTTAGGTGAAGCAGTCCAGATACCAGAAGGCCTGTATCCGGGCGATTATCTTGTTCCCATCGGGCGGTCGTTTGCGGCAGAATTCGGCGATCGCTATGTCACGGCGTCGGAAGAGGAGTGGCTTGTGTTGTTCCGCACGCGTACGGTGGCGGCGATGATGGATCTGATACGTGCCGATCTCGGTCTGCTCGGCATCCACCATGATGTCTTCGCGTCGGAAGCTGAAGTGCAAGCGGCGGGAAAGCCTGAAGCAGCGGAAGCGACGTTGCGCGCGCGCGATCTTATCTATGACGGTGTTCTCGAGGCGCCAAAGGGCGAAACGCCAGAAGATTGGGAGCCTGTGGTACTGCCGCTCTTCCGCTCGACCAAATTTGGCGACGATCAGGATCGCCCGATCCGGAAGTCGAATGGGTCCTGGACCTATTTCGGCGCTGACATGGCCTACCATTATCAGAAGGCGCAGGCGGCGGACCAGCTCATCGATATCTGGGGTGCCGACCATGCCGGGACGGTGAAACGGATTCAGGCTGCGGTTCAGGCGCTCACGGAAGGCGCGATGCCGTTCGACGTGAAGCTTGTTCAGATGGTTCGCTTGCTGCGCGGCGGGGAGCCGATCAAGATGTCCAAGCGGGCGGGGAATTTCGTCACGCTTGCCGATGTGGTGGAGGAGGTCGGCAAGGATGTCGTCCGCTTCACGATGCTGAGCAGGCGGTCTGACGCGCAGATGGATTTCGATTTCGCCAAGGTGGTCGAAGCATCGAAAGACAATCCTGTCTTCTACGTCCAGTACGCACATGCGCGGATTCGGTCGCTTCATCGGAAGGCAAGCGAGGAAGGCATCGATCTTTCCCCGCCCGCTGATCTTGCCTTGCTTGATGATGAGGAAAGAGGCCTGATCAAGCTGGCGGCGCAATATCCCCGTGTGATCGAGCAGGCTGCCATATCCCACGAGCCGCACCGGATTGCGTTCTATCTGTTTGATCTCGCTGCCGCGTTCCATGCGCTGTGGAATCGTGGCAATGATGATCCGTCGCGCCGCTTTCTTCTGGCCGGTGCGCCGGAAATCACGCGTGCGCGGCTTGCCTTGGCGGATGCGATCGGACAGGTTGTCCGGAATGGCCTCGGCGTAATGGGGGTTGCTGCTGCGGAGGAGATGCACTGATGTCCGACTTTCAACGCGGGGTCAGCGAAGAAGACGAAGACCGTCTGCCATGGCTGGAGCCGGTTGACGATTATGACGAGGGTGCCGGAATCTCGATGGCGCGCCTCATCGGCGCAGTCGTCGTGGGGTTGGTGGCTCTCGGTCTGGTGATTGGCGGCATTTTCTGGCTGAGAAACCGCGACAATGCGGGCGGTGACGGAACGCTGATTGCGGCCCCCGAAGGCCCCGTCAAGGAAAGGCCCGAAGAAAAGGGCGGCATGAAGGTGGAAGGCACAGGCGATGTCGCCTATGGCGCCAGCGTCGGCAAGGATGTGAATTCAACGATAGATCTGTCTGCATTGCCGGAAGAGCCTGTAAGCGGTACGCCATCTGCAACGACACCGGCGCCCGCATCAGCGAAACCGTCACCGCAGCCTGCAAATTCGCAAACCGCTACCATCCAACAGGGCCCCGCCGCCAAACCCGCGCCGCCTTCCGCCAGGCAGGCGCCAGTTCCGCCCGTTGGTGGGGCGGCTCCAGTCGGCGGGGCGATTCAGTTGGGCGCTTTCTCGAGCCAGGCACTCGCCAACAAGGCCTGGTCATCGCTCGCCAAGCGTTTCGGTTTCCTGGCGGGCCTCGATCATAGCGTGAACGGGGTACCGGTCGGAGGAAAGACGCTGTATAGGTTGCGCGCCAATGCCGGAGGTCAGGCCGCCACATTGTGCGCCAAGCTGAAGGTGGCCGGCGAAGCCTGTACGATCGTCAGCTAATCCGGCTTCATTCTGCTGAGCGAGAATCAAGACTGGTAGCGTCCGCTCGACCCTGAACGAACGAAGGTGATACGATGACTCCGCTTTTCCTGGGCTTCTCATCGACGTCGCTTACGCTGGATGAGCGTGCATTGTTCGCAGATACAAATCCTGCAGGCTATATCCTGTTCAAGCGGAACGTCGCTGATCGCGCGCAACTGCGCGCCTTGACGGATGATCTTCGGGCGCTTTCCGGCCGCGCCGATCTCCCTATCCTGATCGATCAGGAAGGCGGGCGCGTCGCACGCATGCAGCCTCCCGAATGGCCGGCATTTCCCAGGGGCGAGCAGTTTGACGTACTTTACGAAATTGCGCCGGTGTCGGCGATCGAGGCTGCACGGGCAAATGCACGCGCTATTGCGCTGACGCTTGCCGAGGTTGGCATCACCGTCGATTGCCTGCCGTTGCTCGACGTCCGTCAGCCTGGTGCCCATGACATCATCGGCGATCGCGCTTTCGGATCGGAACCGCTGCGCGTCGCCGCGCTTGGCCGCGCGGTGATCGAAGGGCTGCGCGATGGCGGAGTGGTTGGCGTGGTCAAGCATATTCCAGGGCATGGGCGCGCACTTGCAGACAGCCATGTCGAGTTACCGGTGGTAGAGGCTGGCCTCGACGCGCTGGAAACGGACCTGGCCCCCTTCATCGCGTTGAAGCATGCTCCGATGGCGATGACCGCGCATGTCGTCTACACGGCATGGGATCCTGGCAATTGCGCAACCCTTTCGCCCAAGATCATCCTTGAAATCATCCGCAACGGGATCGGTTTCGACGGGTTGCTTATGTCGGATGACCTCGGCATGCACGCACTGAGAGGTGATTTCGGAGTCCGGACGCGAAGCGCATTGGACGCTGGATGCGATATCGCCCTCCATTGTTCGGGCGATTTTGAAGAAATGAAGGCCTGTGTCGGGGCGGCTGGGGAAATCAGCTCAGCAGCCAAGGCACGTCTTGATAAGGCAATGTCAACCGTTACGAAGCCTGCCGATCTTCCGGCGCTCGCGGATCTCGTTGCATCGCGGGATGCGCTGCTGGCGCTCGCTTAGGCAGCCGGCTAAAGGAAGCAACACAATGGCGTGGTCCGATCGCCCGCGATGAGGGGAATACGGGCATGGATACAGGCGCGGAACGGCAAGCCCTCGACATCGCTTCGGCTAACCTCATGCGCGCCACGGCATTTCTTGGCGCTGGTCTTCGCCTACCGGATTTGGCTCTGGCGGCGCGGGCAATCGAGGGCCCCTGTCGCGCAAAGGTTCTGGGGAACGGCTTGCGCGAACTCGATCGCCTTCTCAATATTCTGATCGATGCTGTTGCGCGCCTTTCCGCTCCCGCTTGTTTTGATCGGGCAGCTTTTGGCAGGATACGCAATACATCGAACAAGCTTTCGATGATCAACGAGATAATGGGTCGCCCAAGCCCCCAGTGCGAGCGGCTGCGCGCGATTGGCCGGTCCCGCGCCTGTCTTTTCTATAATGCCGGTATCGTTCGGCGCGGGGATGAGCGTGACGGCACGATCATGACCGCGGGATGGCCGCTGAGAGCTTATGATATTGGCGAGATATTGTCTTTTACGCCAAACGATCTCTCGGAAATTTGTGAATTCTATGAAGATTTGGCGACCGATCTCAGCGTTAATTCCATGGCTGCTCTGCCGATACGTTGATTTTCCTTCGCAAAAGAACTATACAGCGTTTGCTAACGTCGCCTGCGACGGAATTCGATGCCTATCGGCACCCTCTTCCTCTCTACGCTTCTGGCTCCCTCGGCACAGTGCCCGGGGACTACCCGTTTTCGTGAAAGGAAACACCTCATGCCGATCGGCACCGTAAAATTCTTCAATACCGACAAGGGCTATGGCTTTATTGCAGCGGAAGATGGTTCGGGCGATAGCTTCGTTCATATCACTGCCGTCGAGCGTGCCGGAATGGCGACCCTCAACAAGGACCAGCGCGTGAGCTACGAGCTGGAGCAAGATCGCCGCGGCAAGATGTCTGCGGTCAATCTGCAGTCGGCTTGATTTCGTAATGGCCAAAGAGGATCTCATGACCCTCGACGGCCTGATCGATGAAGTTCTTCCTGACGGGCGCTTTCGCGTCCTGCTCGAGAATGAACACCGGATAATCGCCTATACGGCTGGAAAGATGCGGCGTTTCCGCATCCGTACAGTCGTAGGCGACCGCGTTCAGGTCGAAATGACGCCTTACGATCTCGACAAGGGTCGGATCGTATTCCGCGAACGCACGCCCGGCGGCTCCGGCCCCGGCGTAAACCAGAACCGCGGCAATCGCCGTTAGCGATTTTTGAAACAGACATAAAAGATACGTCGTGTGGAACTGAACCGCACGCCCAAGGAAAAAATGCACTTAATATCAAATTTGAATTCTTCGTCTTCTACCGCCAAGTATCCGCATTCGAGGCGGCAACGCGCAAAGCGCCGTACTATCCTGCCTCAGGGCAGGGATCGTGTTTCGCCCGTACTTTCGACACGCGAGCTACGAATGATCGTCGCCGAAATGCTGGGTTGAATATGGCCATTGGCGGCCCATCATCGTGGGCCGCCATAACATTCGCAAGGAGAACATCTCGATGTCGGTAAACAGCGAATATTATCTGGCCCGCGCCGCCGAATGTGCCGCCGATGCCGAAAAAGCGACCCTTGATAATGTCAAGGACCGCTACCGCCGTTCCGAAGCGGCCTGGCTGTCGATGGCCGGGCGTCTGCAGCGTGGCGAAACCATGCGCGCACAGATTACCGCGGAGAAAGCGGCGCATCTTGCCGAGACGGCAGAATAGCCCGAGCGATACGGCACAAAAAAGGCTGCTCGACCTCGTCGAACAGGATGTCTACTCTTCATCGCCGTGAGCGATTACGAGATTCCATTCGATACACCACCCGCCAAGGCGCAGAGCGATACGCTAACGCTCGAACTCGACGGTTGGGAAGGCCCGCTGGACCTTCTCTTGATGCTGGCGCGCGCGCAAAAAGTGGATTTGCGCGAGATCTCGATCCTTGAACTGGTCGAGCAATATCTGCGCTTTATCGACGATGCCAAAGCACTTCGCCTTGAAATGGCCGCTGATTATCTGGTCATGGCAGCGTGGCTCGCCTACCTGAAATCATGTCTGCTTCTGCCGAGAGACGTCGAGGTCGATCCCAGCCCTGAAGAATTGGCGCTTCGTCTCCAGCTCCGGCTCCAGCGCCTGGAAGCGATGCGGGAAGCGGGCGCGCGCTTGATGGCCCGCGACCGGATCGGGCGTGATGTATTTGTCCGTGGTGCCCCGGAAGGTCTTCGCCTCATTCGCAAGGCTTCGTGGCAGGATGATCTGTACGATCTCATCGCGGCCTACGGGGTCGTGCGCGCGCGAACCGAACCGGTTGTGCATATGGTCATGCGCCGTCCGTTGCTAACGCTTGACGAGGCTCTACAGCGACTGGAGCACATGCTTGGTCATCATCTTCATTGGAGCGCTCTGGAGAATTTTCTCCCTGAAACGCCTGATCCCGCCTATCGGCGCTCCGCCTTGGCCTCAAGTTTTGTAGCCTCGCTGGAGCTTGCCCGTCTTGGAAAGATAGAATTGGCGCAAGAATATGCCTTCGCGCCACTCATGCTGCGGGCTGCGCAATGATGGAAACACCGGATGATATCATCCGTGCGGTCGAGGCCGCTCTTTTTGCTACCCAATCACCCCTGAGCGCTACCGACCTGGCTTCCACCATCGAGATCGCGGCTAACCTCGACGAGGTGCTTGACACACTGGCGCGCGATTATGCCGGGCGGGGCATAAATCTCGTGCAGCGGGGTGGGAAGTGGCATTTCGAGACGGCGCCTGACCTGGCCCACATTCTGCGTCGTACGCGGGAAGAGCCACGCAAGCTCAGTCGCGCTGCTATCGAGACGATGGCCATTATCGCGTACCATGAGCCTGTTAGTCGCGCTGAGATTGAAGCGATACGGGGAGTCCAGATATCCAAGGGAACGCTCGATGTACTGATGGAAGCGGGCTGGATTCGTCCGGCGGGCCGCCGCGAAGCGCCGGGCAGGCCACTCACTTTTGCGACCACTCAGGGCTTCCTGGATCACTTCGGCCTGGCGCATCGCCGTGATCTCCCCGGTATCGATGATCTACGCGCCGCCGGCCTGCTCGATCCAGTAGATATCGCTCTTGAGCAGCTTGAGGTGGAAAATCCCGACCCGGACGCCTAGATAGGCTGTTCAAGGAGATTCGAAATGGGTGGTCTTAGCATCTGGCATTGGCTGCTGGTCGGCGTCGTCGTGATGCTGTTGTTCGGGAAAGGGCGCTTTTCCGATCTGATGGGCGATGTCGCTAAAGGCATCAAGAGCTTCAAGAAAGGCATGACCGAGGAGGATGAGCCGGCGTCACCGTCCGTGCAGCCTTCGCCGCGTCTTCAGGCCCAGCCGCCGCTGGAGCCCAATCCCGACCCAAAGCTTCAGCCCATGCCTGAAGATCGGCCGAACAGCTGAACGCGTAAACCCCACCGATGTTCGATGTTGCGCCGACAGAGCTGTTGCTGGTCGCGTTGGTGGCACTCGTCGTCATTGGACCGAAGGATTTGCCGCGGGCCATGCGGTTTGTCGGTCGTTGGGTCGGCAAGGCGCGCGGCGTGGTACGTCATTTTCGGTCGGGGTTTGACGAGATGGTGCGTCAGGCAGAACTTGAGGAAATGGAAAAGAAGTGGGCCGCGGAGAATGCGCGCATCATGGCAGAGCATCCTGCGGAAATCGGCCATTCGGAAATGACGCAATTGCCCGCGCCTTCGTCCGAGCCGGTTGAAGACGAAAAGCTGCCCCCCGCGTCATGATCGACGACATTGACGAATCCCGTGCTCCATTGCTGGATCATCTGCTGGAGCTTCGCCGGCGGCTGCTCTGGTCAATGGCGTCACTGGGGTTGGCATTTGCCGGATGCCTCTATTTTGCGCGCGACATTTTCGCCTTTCTCGTCCAGCCGCTGGTGCGGGCGGGGCAGGGCAAGATCATCTATACCCAGATCTTCGAGGCATTTTTCGTTGAGATAAAAGTGGCGTTCTTTGCGGCGCTTATGCTGGCTTTTCCTGTTATCGCAAACCAGCTTTGGCAGTTTGTCGCGCCTGGGCTTTACCGCAACGAAAAGAATGCGTTGCTGCCCTTCCTATGGGCAACGCCGATATTGTTTCTCACCGGCGCGGCGCTGGCATATTATGTCGCCATTCCAGTGGCGCTGCATTTTCTTCTCGGTTTTCAGGGCAATCTCGGCGGGATCCAACAGGAAGCTCTGCCGGCGGTTGGCAATTACCTCAGCTTCGTAATGCAATTTCTGTTTGGCTTCGGGCTGTCTTTCCTGTTGCCCGTGTTTTTGATGCTGCTGGAAAGGGCCGGCATTGTGACGAGGGCGCAACTTGTCGCGGGCCGTCGCTACGCGATCGTGGGCGCATTTGCGATTGCAGCGGTCTTAACGCCGCCGGATATCGGATCCCAGCTGCTTTTGGCGATCCCCCTGATGATCCTCTACGAACTTGCCATCATTGGTATCTGGTTCACGGAACAGAAGCGTAAGCACGAAAACAAAGAGGCGCCGCAATAAGCGGCGCCTCCAGATTTCTCCAAAACCGGGTTAAATTATTTAGAATCTTTGGCTGCATCCGCCACGGCATTACCCGCCGACGATACATCTTTACCGGCACCTTCGACCGTGTTGCATGCGCTTACGAGCAGGCCGCTTGCAATCATTGCTACTGCGAAAATCTTGCGCATCATGTTGTCCTTCTGCATCACCCATAGGGGCTGACGTACGTTCAATGCGCGATTTGAAGCATTGTTCCGCTAAACAGGAAGCCCATTCCTAGAAAAATTTTAGGCCCGGACTGGCTGTCCTGGGGGGAGGTCAGCTAGTCCGGGCCCATGACTTGGATAGCGAGAGCGGGGGGCAAGAAGATCACTATCCGGATGAAATAACGCGCTTCAATCTTCCAGGTTCCATCTTTTTTCAAAAATTTTCACTTTTGCTGAAAACCTAAGGTAAGATATTGATATCAATGGAATACCGGCCCGATATAACGTCGTGATTAAGCGGTGATCGCAGTTGCCGGGCCAGGCCTTCGGCAATGCGCCGGAATTTTTCAACGGCGTCACCGTTCAGGCAAACGTCCGACGCCAGGGCGGGTGCCGCAATCGATAAAGTGGCGTGGGTGGGCTTTTCCGAAAGCTGAACCAGGTGGATTACCATATGGGTGTTTGGCCCGCAGAACATCACGAGTTCCACAAGCTCAGTGATGAGAAATGCGACCGGTACGGCAACATCCTGACTCGCGGATACCGAAGCGATATTGAGCGTGATGCTGAGATGGCCAGCACGAGGGCCGCCAGAGGCGCGCAAATTGGATGCGATTTCACTGATCAGCGCGCGCAGCGAAACGCCATGGTTTTCTTCCAGCTCCGCGTAATGATTGCGATGCACGACGGCGAGTGCATCAACCCGGCGCTGGATGGACGCATAAGCTTCGGAAACGGCGTCGGACACCGCGCCACGCGCGTGCAGGCTGATCAAGCTTGAGACGACTTGAAGGTTATTCTTCACCCGATGGTGGACTTCGCGGGTAAGGCGCTTCTGCTTTGCCAAGCCCTCCGCCAGCTCCTCTTCGTGGCGCGTTAGCGTATTGGTTGCCTTGAGGAAGGACTCCCCTAATTCATTGATCTCATGGGCAGGCGTCGTCAGTTTTGGAATGGAAAGAGGGCCATTCCCTGAAGTGAACGATATTATGGCCTGGCGCATCTGACCTAAGGGCCGCAGCAACAATCGATCCACTATGATCCATCCGATCAATGCGCCGGAGGCCCACATCAGGATTGGCAGCAGGATCAATAATATTTCAAGCGCGCTGATCGGGGCTGCGGGCATTCGCATCTCCAAACTCAGCTGCCCGCCCGCAACCGGGGCGGCGACCTGAATTATCTGGTCCAGCGGGTTGTCGGAATGCTCGACTGAAAGCGTGATTGCCTGACTTCCCTGCCGAAGGACGAAGCCCAAATCAGGGCGGTCGGCGCGATGGATGAATTCGGCCAGGCGATCAGCGGGAAATTCTACAATGCCGAAATAATCGCCGCGTGTATCAGCGATGGTGGTGCGGATCAGGTTGAGCTTGGCCGCCAGGCGTATCTCGAAGCCTGTTTCATCGGATGGAAAATAACCGATGATGCGAGAATATTGGGGAGTCATGCAAACGATGCGGCCAGCGGGATTCAGCAACGCCACGCCACTTATCAATCCGCTGCTCCGCCGAAGGGCGGCAAGCCGTGCCTCGCAAACGTTACGATCGATCGATTTTCCGGTCTCGGTGAATACCAGCCCATCAATGGTTCGCCGAAATGCTATAGTCCGCGGCCGCAACACCTCGGTAAACTCGGCAGCGCTCGCCGTCGCGACTGCATGCGCCTCGGATTCATGGCGCAGCCGGTTGACGTGCGCAGCCTCACGGGAAGCGAATACGGCGATGAGACCGAGCGGGAGAAGTGCCAGTCCAAGGATGAGAAGCATCTTCTTTCCGGTGGAAAGTTTTTTCGCGACGGCGGTAGCTCGTTGGGTCTGGATGAGTTTTTTTAGAGGCGGCCTGCTACTCATGGCTCGCCGTTTCAGGCGAGCTTGCCGAGAATATCGAGAAAATCCTGTGGCACTTCTTCATCTATGGTCTGCTGATAGACCGAACGCAGAGCATCCCCGACTTGGTTTTGCGAAGCCTTTGGATTAGGTTTCTTTTTTGTTCCTTGGCCTTGCGGGCGGCTCTTGCCTTTCCCCTCATTATCACTCGTTGCCAAGATGCCCATCCCCTCGAGACTCGGACATGGCATCAGCCGGAAGTAAGTGGCTAAAGCCCCACCTCACTCCTCCGGACTATGCGGAACCGGCCGGATCCACACTCAACGCCATGTAGCGCGCATAAAATGCATATACAGCGAAGGAAACAAAAATCTCCGTCGTTGGTTCCAGACATTGAAAAACCACGTTTGAAGCGGGACACCAATGAGTCGGGACACGGAAAAGGGGGCGCTTGCAAATAATCTCCTCTCTCCGCATTCTGCATCGGAATAAGAAGGAGCGTTTGACAATCATGTCGCTAGGCCAGGAGCTTGCCCCACATCTTCCTTTTTTGCGTCGCTACTCGCGCGCGTTGACAGGAGCTCAGTCGCATGGCGACGCTTATGTAAGAGCGACGCTGGAAGCCATTGTGGCTGCCCCCGAAGATTTCCCCCAGGATGTTGATCCACGGTTGGGTCTATATCGAACTTTTCAGCAGATCTGGTCATCGACGAATGACGGTGATGCCAGTGAAGAGGCGAGAGATACGGCAGAGGGCGAACTGATTGCTCAGGCGCGTCTGGCGAGGATTACGCCCATTTCGCGCCAGGCATTGCTGTTGACTGCGATGGAGGGTTTCACGTCCGAAGATGTGGCGTATCTGATCGAAAGCGAGCCGGAAGAAATAGACAGGCTGGTATCCGAAGCACTTTCGGAAATCGAGCGCCAGACAACCGCGCGCGTCCTCATCATCGAGGATGAGCCGATCATCGCGATGGATATCGAGACGATTGTCCGCGATCTTGGCCATGATGTCACCGCAGTTGCCGTGACGCGGGATGAAGCTGTCGCGGAAGCGCTTGCCAATCGGCCAGGTCTGGTATTGGCGGATATACAGCTGGCTGACGACAGCTCTGGTATCGATGCCGTGAAGGATATTCTGGCCGAATTTAATGTGCCGGTCATTTTCATCACGGCTTTCCCGGAGCGATTGCTGACGGGGGAGCGGCCAGAGCCCACTTTTCTGATCACTAAGCCATTCCAGCGTTCGACCGTGAAAGCGGCCATTTCGCAGGCGCTCTTCTTTGATATGGCCACTGTTCCTGCCTGAAGCGCCATTGGAACTCTGAACCTTCGCCAGCGTTGGGTTTGAACGGGCGAGTAGAGGAGTCTGATAGCGTGGCTAACGATGAATTGCAGCATATTGACACGGATAAGGCGCGCGCTGGCTCCAGTGAACATGTGGTTCGCTACGTGTTGATGGGATCGCTTGTTCTAGTGGTTCTGGCGATGATAGCAGTATTATTAACCTGGTAATCGCCTTAAGCTCTTGCACTTGCGTTTTGCTGTCCCGACATGGCAGGCGGCCTGTTTTGACGCGTTTGGGCCGCAGAAGAGGGATTGTCACCGAATGACTGATCAGGTCGATGGTGAAACTGAAGAATTTCAGGAGCATCAGCCGCTATCCGATGAGGACTTTAAGGATGAACTCGCTCGCGTTATCCCCCATCTGCGTGCGTTTGGGCGTTCCCTGTCGGGTAACCGCGATCTCGCGGATGATCTGGTTCAGGAAACGCTGCTGAAGGCTTGGGCTGCTCGTGCGCGTTTCCAGGCTGGTACGAACATGCGCGCCTGGACGTTCATTATCCTGCGCAATCTGTTTCTTTCCCAAATGCGGCGGGCCCGCTTCAAGGGCGAATGGGACGAGCTGACTGCGGCCAAGGTGCTCGCGGCCCCTGCCAGCCAGGACCGGCACATCGAATTGGGCGATATGCAACGTGCGCTGATGCATTTGCCACAGCCGCAACGAGAAGCGCTGATTCTAGTCGGCGCGGGCGGCTTTGCCTATGAGGAAGCTGCAGAAATTTGCGGGTGTGCGGTCGGGACCATCAAGAGCCGCGTGGCGCGGGGACGCGTCGCATTGGAAGCCTTGTTGACGGACGGAAAGTTGCCCTCCCGCCGGGAGCATAAAACCGATCCCAACCAGACTGCATTACAGAAGATCATGGGTGAAGTCGATGAACTGGCACGTGATCGGTGAAATGTAAAATGAATCGGCCCAGATAAAGACGCAATTTCACTGCATTTTACTAAGCAGTTCTTCCCATTCATTGGGAATATGATGGCAGTCAGGCACGAATACGGAGCGTAAAGCATTTCCGACACCTTGATAGGACGTCGGTGCACTTACCAATATGCCCTCGGAACGACCTTCCTTGAGCAGGTCAATAACGTAATTGTCAGGTTTCATATCCGGATAACGCGCTAGAAACTGGTCGGTTTCATCCTTTTCACGCGATCATACCTTCGGCTATCGCAAATACGTGGATAACATTCAAAACGCGGCGGCTCTCCGGGACGCGCTGGAGCGTGCAAACCGCCATTCCGCGTTCCTGCGCAACCTTGCGACGAAACACCCCGACGTTGTCGATCTGGCAGGGCAGGGGAAGTTGCGCTCCCTGATCGACGATCTCATCGCCGCGGATCTGGCGGTGGCGGAAACCGGCAGACATTTAAGGCAGGTCCGGCAACGGGTGGCGTTGGGGGTGGCGATCGCCGATCTCGCTGGATTGCTGCCGCTTGAGGACATCGTGCTGCTTCTCTCCGACTTCGCCGACGTCGCGCTGGATCGCGCAATCGGCACTGCTCTTGCCGAACGCTACCCTGATTCTGCATCGATTGGCTTTGCGGCGCTGGCCCTCGGCAAGCATGGCAGCCGTGAATTGAACTATTCGTCCGACATCGATCCGATCCTGATTTTCGACCCCGCAACCATGCCCCACAAAAGCCGCGAGGAGCCAGTTGAGGCCGCGGAGCGCGTGGCGCGCCGCGTGGTCGAATTGCTTCAGACGCGCGATGGCGATGGCTATGTCTTCCGTGTCGATCTCCGTCTTCGTCCGTCTCCCGAAGTCACTCCGCCGGCCTTGCCGCTGGAAGCCGCGCTCAGCTATTATGAGTCGAGTGCGCTTCCTTGGGAACGGGCCGCCTTTATCCGGGCGCGGGCATGTGCTGGTGACAAGGCGTTGGGGCAGCGCTTCCTTACGACCATCCGTCCCTTCGTATGGCGTCGGTCGCTTGACTACGGCGCAATCCACGAAATTCGATCGATATCGCACCGCATTCGGGACCATCATTCGCAAGGCCAAAAGTTCGGGCCGGGCTATGATCTCAAGCGCGGGCGCGGCGGAATTCGCGAAGTCGAATTCTTCGCGCAGATCCACCAGCTCATTCATGGCGGGCGGGAGCCCGGCCTGCGCATGCCGGCAACCCTTGACGCCTTGGCCGCCTTGGGGGCAGCGGGGCGCATATCGGAAGCCGAAGCCGAAATGCTCGGTAATGCCTATCGGCTTTACCGGACGATCGAGCACCGCCTGCAGATGGTGGACGATCAGCAGACGCATCGATTGCCGCGTGACAAGGAAGCATTGGACAACGTCGCGCAATTGCATGGGCTGAATGACGGGCAGGAACTGATTGACCTGTTGGCGCCTCATGTTGATGCCGTGGGCAATTGCTACGATGGGCTGGACGGAGACCGTCCGGAACGTGCGTCCGCCGATCCGGCGGTGCTTGAGGCCGAATTGCGCGAGGCAGGTTTTCCCGATCCTGCCGCCGCACGGCTGCGGATCGAAGGGTGGCGCGAGGGCAAGGCAAGATCGCTCCGCACCCCTGCGGCGCGGGCGGCGCTGGAAGCGATGTTGCCCGGCCTGATCGCCCAGTTCGGCAAGGCGCCCGACCCCACCGCCGCGCTTGGCCGGTTCGACGATCTCGTCGCGGGATTGCCGACTGCCATAAACCTGTTTCGCCTGATGGAGGCCCGGCCGGCACTGGGGCGCCTGCTCGACGATGTTCTCAGTCATGCGCCGACGCTGGCGGAAGCACTCGCCCGCCGTGCCGATCTGCTCGATGGCCTCATCGATAACACGGCGCTTGATCCGCAACCGGGCGTGGACGTGCTGATCGAAACTTTTGCCCGGGTGGAGGCGGGTGACGATTATCAGACACTTCTTGAGCGCGTGCGCCAACATGTCGGCGAACGGCGCTTCGCGCTGGGTGTCCAGATCGTTGAGGGCGTGACCGATCCGATCGAGGCGGCGGGCGGTTACGCCCGCGTAGCGGAAGCTGCTCTGCGCGTGCTTGCCGATGCCACGGTAGCTGAATTCGAGAAGGCCAACGGCCAAATCCCTGGCGGCGAACTGGTGATTCTCGCGCTGGGCAGGCTGGGCGGACAGGTACTGACCCACGCTTCGGATCTTGATCTGATCTATCTTTTTACCGGCGATTTCCGAACGGAATCCAACGGTGCCCGGCCGATTGGCGCGACAACCTATTTCAATCGCCTGGCCCAACGAGTAACTGCGGCACTCAGCGTTCCGACCGCAGCGGGGCCGCTCTACGAGGTCGACACGCGGCTGCGCCCGTCCGGCAATCAAGGGCCGTTGGCGGTTACGATCGAGAGTTTTGCCCAGTACCAACGCGAAAATGCGTGGACGTGGGAGCATATGGCGTTAACCCGCGCACGCCCAATCTATGGTTCGGCGCAGGCCCGAGCTTCTGTATGCCTGATCATTACGGAAACGCTCTCCCGCCACCGCGATACGAAAAAGCTGGTGGAGGATGCCCGGTCGATGCGGGCCGAAATCGCGAAGCACAAACCACCGGCCAGCCAGTTCGATGTGAAGCTGGTCGAGGGTGGTCTGGTCGATTGTGAATTTGCCGTGCACGTGCTTCAGCTCGGCCGCGCCACGGGGTTCGATACCCGCTTGCGGCGGGCGATCAGGGCGCTTGCGGATGCCCGGCTGCTGAGTCCAGAGGTGGAAGCCGCCCACATGCTGTTGACCCGCATGCTGGTCACCCAGCGTCTCGTTTCTCCAAAATCGACGGAGCCGCCTGACGCCAGCAAGCCGATTGTGGCAAGGGCATGTGGAGAATCGGACTGGCCTTCGCTGGTTGCGGCACTTGATGAGGCGCGAACGATCATTGCAAGTGAATGGCGGCGGATATCGCGCAAACCCGATAGCGGCGAACAGGAGGAACAAGATGCTGAATGAAGGCGACGATGCGCCGAATGTGACTGTGCAGACGTCCGATGGAACAACGCAGCGACTGTTCGATGTCGTTCAGCCGCCGCTCGTCCTCTATTTCTATCCCAAGGATGACACGTCGGGCTGCACCCGCGAAGCACAGGATTTCACGACGCTGGCTGGGGAATTCCGGAAGACCGGGACGGGCGTTCTGGGTGTCTCAAAAGACACGCCGAAAAAGCATCTCGCCTTCATCAGGAAATATGATCTTCAGGTCGGGCTCGTGACCGATGCCGATGATAGCGTTTGCGAGGCCTATGGCACCTGGGTCGAAAAATCCATGTATGGCCGCAAGTATATGGGCATCGAACGGGCTACGTTCCTGATCGACGCCAGGGGCAGGATCGCGCGGATCTGGCGCAAGGTGAAGGTGCCGGGTCATGCGCAGGATGTCCTCGAAGCGGCACGCCGTTTGGAATGATCACGATCGCAGAGGCTGTCCGCGATGTCTTGCTGACGGCCGACCCTCGCGCGAAGATATTCGCGGCGCGCCGAGCTGCGCGTGCGTGGAAGCGCGGAAGCATCGATTGGTCGTTCAATTCCGCCATGCCGATCGCGCCAGCCAGGCCGCCGCTCCCCGAATTGGTGTCGGCAACACGCATGCCGAAGCGCGGCCGGGCTGGATCAGGGCGCGCGCGGATAGCCATGCTGCATGCGCTGGCGCATATCGAGTTTGGCGCGATCGATCTTGCATTCGACATGATCGGCAGGTTCGGAGCGGGCGCCCCTCGCCAGTTCGTCGACGACTGGATCAGTGTTGGTGCCGACGAAGCCCTGCATTTCGCGGCATTGGCAAGGCGCCTTCGCTCGCTTGGCACTTTCTATGGGGCATTGCCGGCGCATGACGGGCTTTGGGAGGCCGCGCAGGAAACGGCCGGTGACCGACTTGCGCGGCTCGCCGTCGTGCCGATGGTATTGGAAGCTCGGGGGCTGGACGTTACCCCGCCAACGATCACGCGCTTCGGCGCTGGAGGGGATCAGGCTTCGGTTCGCATCCTCGAACGCATCTATCGGGACGAAGTGAGACACGTCTCAATCGGTGTATACTGGTTCCGATATTTCTGTGCGGAGCAGCGATTCGACGATGTTTCGCATTGGCAGACGCTCGTGGGCCGCCACTTTCGAGGCACCCTTAAGCCACCATTCAACGACTCAGCGCGTGATGCAGCCGGTCTAACGAAAGAATTTTACACTGCTATTGCGGCCCCGCCCGCGATTTTACACAACCATGCCAGTCGAAGGGGCGGGCAGTTTTCTGAGACAAGACAGGGGTAAAATACGCGGGATCGGATGCTTATTCTCCGGACCGAGCCTTTAGGTGTGCCGGGAATTTTGAATGCTATTATCGGTTCGGAAAAATGTCTCGAAACCTGTTTTATCTATAATTTGCTCACTTTCCCTTAGCGGCGCCGCAACTCCTGCTTTCGCAGTCAATGCCAGCGACATACCTGACATTGACACCAGCGACATACCTGACATTGACACCATAGAAGCCGCAAAAATCCAAACGCCAGCGGGCGACCCTCAGTTCCGCGCGATATTCACCAGCTGGAAGCGTCTCGATCAAATCGGACAGGAAAGCGTGATCGCTATTCCATCGGCCCGGCCGGTCGCCGACTTCGCCTTTACCAGCGGCTTCGGTGTTCGTGCCGACCCCTTTCGCCACAGCGCCGCCATGCACGCGGGCATTGATCTCGCCGGGCCGATCGGTACGCCAATCTACGCAACCGCCGATGGGGTAGTATCCTATTCCGGATGGATGCGCGGCTATGGCAATCTGGTGGAAATCGCGCACGGTAAGGCGATCGAAACGCGCTATGGCCATCTTTCAAAGCTGCTTGTGAAGCCCAACACCCGGGTAAAGCGCGGCCAGCTGATCGCCCTGATGGGTTCGACGGGCCGTTCGACCGGCAGCCATCTGCATTATGAAGTCAGGATCGACGGTCGCGCGGTGAATCCGGTGCCTTTCATCCAGTCGACGGATTATGTTCTCGCCATGCAAAAACGCGTGGATGCCAGTCAGGTCGCCTTGGGTGGTCCTGACGAATAAGCGTGTTTATGTCGATGCCCGTTGCAGCGGGCGTGCTATGATCCTATTTCGCTATCATGAGCGAACTTAATCCCATCGAACTGACGCCCGCCGCGGCACAACGGGTCGCGTTCATTGCCAAGCGGCAAGGCAAGCCGGCAATTCTTCGATTGTCCGTCGATGGCGGCGGGTGCGCGGGGTTTCAGTATATTTTTGGTCTGGCTGACGAGATCGATGAAGCGGATACGGTCGCGACACGCGATGGCGTAACACTCGTGGTGGACGATGTGAGCCTGGATCTGCTTCGGGGCGGACGCGTGGACTACGTCGAATCGCTGGGCGGATCGGCTTTTCGTGTCGATAATCCCAATGCCGCCAGTGGTTGCGGCTGCGGAACCAGCTTTTCGGTCTGATCGCGTCATTTCGTGAAGATCGCGACCTACAACGTCAATGGTATCAAGGCGCGTCTGCCACGCCTGATAGAATGGCTGCAGGAAGCGCAACCGGACATCGCCTGTCTGCAGGAATTGAAATCCTCCGATGAGACGTTTCCAGAGGCTGACATTCGTGCCGCCGGCTATGGCGCAGTCTGGCACGGACAGAAGGGTTTCAACGGAGTAGCGATCTTGGCGCGCGGACGCGATCCGATCGAACGGATGCGGGGACTACCCGGCGATCCGGATGATACACACAGCCGATATATCGAAGCCGAGATCGACGGTGTCGTCGTCGGCTCCATCTATCTTCCCAACGGCAATCCGCAACCCGGCCCAAAGTTCGACTATAAGCTTGCCTGGATGGAACGCTTGATCGCGCACGCAGGCGATTTGAAAGAGTGTGAGGCTCCAGTCGTGCTGGCCGGCGACTACAACGTCATTCCCACCGACCTGCGCGACGATGTGTTTTCGCCGACGGCGATGGCCAATGACGCGCTTTCTCAGCCCGAAAGCCGCGCGGCGCTGCGGCGGATGCTGTACGCGGGATGGACGGACGCTATTCGAACGCGGCAGCCGCATGGTCCGGCCTATACCTTCTGGGACTATCAAGCAGGCGCATGGCAAAGAGATGCTGGTTTCCGGATCGATCATCTGCTGCTTTCCCCGGCGGCCGCCGATCGTTTGACCGATGCTGGTATCGACCGCGACATCCGTGCGCGCGAAAAGGCCAGCGACCATGTGCCGACCTGGATACGACTGGCGGCCTGAAGGCTTCGGCGTCTTTGGATGTCGCCTGATCATAGCAAGCGCAGCTGCGCCCCTTCAGGCGGGCGGAACAGATCGGTTCGGAGCAGAACCTTCCTTTGATTGAGCCCCAGCTTGCGGCAGGCAATCGAAAAGCGCGTTCGCAGTAAATCGACCCACGGGCCGGTCCCACGCATTCGCGTGAAGAAATTGGGATCGTTATCCCGCCCAGCCCGTATCGAACGGACGATGTTCATCACCTTCGTTGCGCGGTCGGGATAATGGGTTTCGAGCCAGTCCCTGAACAACGGCGCTACTTCGAACGGGAGTCTCACAGGAATGAAGAACGCAGCCTGTGCGCCGGCTTCGGCAGCGGCGGACAGTATATGTTCGATTTCATGGTCGGTGATGGCGGGCACGATCGGTGACACCGAAACATATACCGGAATCCCCGCATCCGAGAGGGCGCGCATGGCGGCGATCCGCTTCGATGGCGCGGGCGCGCGCGGCTCCATCGTGCGGGCCGTTTTGGGGTCGAGCGACGTCACGGAGATCGCGACGGTGACGAGGCTGTGCAGCGCCATATCCCCAAGCAGATCGATATCCCGCACCACGCGATGGGATTTGGTGGTGATCGTCAACGGATGCCGGGTTTCGCGCAATATCTCGATACAGGCCCGCGTTATGCGCCAATGTGCCTCTATCGGCTGATATGGATCCGTGTTGGTTCCCATGGCGATGGGAGCGGGAACATATCCCGTCCTCGCCAATTCTTCCCGAAGCAAATCGGGCGCGCCGGGCTTGGCGAACAGCTTCGTCTCGAAATCGATGCCCGGTGACAGGTCATGATAAGCATGGGTGGGCCTGGCGAAGCAATAGATGCAGCCATGTTCGCAACCCCTGTACGCGTTGATCGATCGATCGAAATGAATATCCGGCGACCCATTGCGCGTTATGATCGTCCTCGGTTTTTCCACGGCAACCGTCGTACGAAGCGGAAGGGGCGAGCCATCGATATTCTCCCGCTCATCCAGCCAGTCGCCATCTGCTTCGCGCGCGGGCAGGTTGAAACGGCTGCTGGCTTCGTTGCGGGTCGCGCCGCGGCGGGGACGGATCGGACTGGACACTTTCAAGCAATAGCAGATCAAATAGAACAAAAAAAGAACATATCGCGTTTTTGCGTTTCGTTCCTGTTGCTGGCGAAGCGCACTCCGCAGAAATCGTGCGTCGGCAATTGCTGCTCCCGCAGGTGCAGACTATAGCGCCCCGGTGAACGGAAAGGATCGTTCGATAAGGCAGGTTGCAGCGCTTCCGTACAGGATCGAGGATGACGGCTCCGCGCAGGTCATGCTGATCACGTCGCGCGAGACCCGCCGCTGGGTCATTCCCAAGGGCAACCCAATCCGCGGGCTGGACCCCCACCAATCAGCAGCACGCGAAGCCTTCGAGGAAGCGGGCATATCAGGCATCGCCTGTCCGGCGCCGATCGGCACCTATCGCTATGACAAACGCCGGAGGAGCGGGGCGATCCGCGAGGCGGAGGTGCAGGTCTTTCCGCTCGCATTCCTGACGCAATTTGCCGACTGGCCGGAGATGCACGAGCGCGAGACGCGCTGGTTCGGGTTGAGTGATGCGGCGTCGGCAGTCGATGAGCCTGAATTGCGGGCTTTGATCGGCTCATTCCGCGAGCCGCCCAAGAATGCTGGGCTTGTCGAAAGCGCGTTGCTATGGGCACGCAGGACAAGCGGGGAAAGGGTGCCCGGGGTGCGGTGGTTTCAGGCGTTGATGCCCAAGCAGGGACGCTTTTTCGAGCAGTTCCAGGCGCATGCTCAGACACTTGTGGCTGGGGCCGACGCGCTGGCCCGTCTGCTGCAGGGCGGGGACACGATCGCGGAATACGCCAAGGTCATCCAGGACCGGGAGCACGAGGCGGACGCAATCACCCGCGAGGTGATGCAGGATGTGCGCCGGACCCTGATCACGCCGTTCGACCGCAGCGCGATCACCAGCCTGATCGGCGCCATGGACGATGCGATCGACCAGATGAACGGTACCGCCAAGGCGATCACCTTGTTCGAGGTCACCAGCTTCGATCAGCAGATGCGCGACATGAGCGGGATCATCGTGGAAGCCGCGCGGATCACGGCCGAAGCCGTGCCATTGCTGCGCTCGATCGGGTCGAACGGCAACCGCCTGCACGAACTGACCGAGCGCCTCGTGCGGATCGAAGGGCATGCCGACGAAATCTACGATTCCGGCCTGAAGCGCCTGTTCAGGGAGCACAAGGACAAGGGCGCGATGGACTTCATCATCGGGCGCGAAATCTACAGCCACCTGGAAAAGGTGGTCGACCAGTTCGAGGATGTGGCAAACGAGATCCAGGGTCTCGTGATCGACCACGCCTGAGCTGACATGGACATTGCCGCGCTTTCGCTGCCGCTACTGATCGGCCTTATCGGCATTGCCCTGCTGTTCGATTTCCTGAACGGGCTCCACGACGCGGCGAACTCCATTGCGACCATCGTCTCCACCCGCGTGCTGCGGCCGCAATATGCGGTGATCTGGGCGGCATTCTTCAACTTCATCGCTTTCCTGTTCTTTGGCCTGCACGTCGCCGAGACAGTAGGAAAGGGCATTGTCGCTGCCCACATCGTGGACGCAGAGGTGATCTTCGGCGCCTTGATGGGCGCGATCAGCTGGAACCTGATCACCTGGGCGCTGGGCATTCCATCGAGCAGTAGCCACGCATTGATCGGCGGCCTGCTGGGATCAGGCATCGTCAAGGCGGGATCCGCCGCGGTCGTCTGGGCGGGTGTCGTCAAGACGGCGTCGGCGATCGTGCTTTCCCCGGCGATCGGGCTCGTCCTCGCCATGGCGCTCGTCCTCTTCACCGCGTGGGGCTTCCGCCGCTTCACGCCTATCGCCGCGGACCGCAGCTTCCGCCGGCTCCAATTCATCTCGGCATCGCTCTACTCGCTGGGCCATGGCGGCAATGATGCGCAAAAGACCATGGGGATCATCGCGGTGCTGCTCTATTCCCAGGGCATGCTGCAGGGCGAATTCCATGTCCCGCTATGGGTGGTGCTGTCCTGCCATGTGGCGATGGGGCTCGGCACCCTGTTCGGCGGGTGGCGGATCGTCCACACGATGGGATCGAAGATCACCCGCCTGACCCCGCAACAGGGCTTCTGCGCGGAAACCGGCGGCGCGATCACCCTGTTCGCCGCGACATGGCTGGGCGTACCGGTCTCTACGACGTACACCATCACCGGGGCGATCGTGGGCGTCGGCGCGTCGCGCCGCTTGTCCGCCGTACGCTGGAACGTCGCCTCCAGCCTCGTCGTCGCCTGGGTCGTCACGCTGCCTGCCGCCGGGATCATCGGTGGGGGCTTCTACCTGCTGGTTCACTGCTTCTTCTAGGATACACCTAATCCGCGATCACGGTTTCCATATCGGGTGTCGGCATAAGCGGCTGGCCCGCCAGCGCGGCATCGAGACGCGTCCGGTCCAGCTTACGCTCCCACGCCGAGATGATGACGGTCGCCACCGCGTTGCCGACGAAATTGGTGAGGCTGCGGCATTCGCTCATGAAGCGGTCAATGCCGAGAATGAGCGCCATGCCGGCAACGGGAATGTCCGGCACGATCGACAGCGTCGCCGCCAGCGTGACGAAGCCAGCGCCGGTGATTCCCGCTGCGCCCTTGGAACTCAGCATCGCGACGCCAAGCAGCAACAGTTGCTGGCCGAGGCTGAGGTGGACATTGGTCGCCTGCGCGATGAACAGCGCCGCCAGCGTCATATAGATGTTGGTGCCGTCGAGGTTGAAGGAATAACCGGTCGGCACCACGAGGCCCACGACCGACTTCTCGCAGCCCGCGCGCTCCATCTTTTCGATCAGGCTGGGCAGGGCGGCCTCGGACGAGGAGGTGCCAAGCACCAGCAGCAATTCCGCCTTCAGATAGCGGATCAGCCGGAGGATCGAAAAACCGGCGATGCGCGCGACGGTGCCGAGAATGACCAGCACGAACAGCAGCGACGTCAGGTAGAAGGTCGCGACCAGCCCTAACAGGTTCGCCAGCGTGCCGATGCCGAATTGCCCGATGGTGAACGCCATCGCCCCAAAGGCGCCTATCGGCGCAGCCTTCATCAGGATCGCGACTAGCCGGAACACGACATGGGTCGCGGACTCCAGAATGCCGAGCAAGGGCTTCCCGCGCTCGCCGACCAGCGAGAGGGCGATACCGAACAGGATCGCGACGAAGAGCACCTGCAGGATCTCACCCTCGGCCAGCGCGCTGACCAGGGTGGTCGGGATGACGTTGGTAAGGAAGCCGACGATCGTCTGGTCGTGCGCCCTGGCGGTATAGTCAGCGATCTTGCTTGTATCGAGCGCGGCCGGATCGATGTTCATGCCCGCGCCCGGCTGGACGATGTTGGCGACGAGCAGGCCGACGACCAGCGCAAGTGTTGAAAAGGCGAGGAAATAGGTGAAGGCCTTGGCCGCGACCCGGCCGACGCTGCCCAGCCCCTTCATCCCGGCGATGCCCGTGACGATCGTCAGGAAGATCACCGGCGCGATGATCATCTTCACCAGCTTGATGAACGCATCGCCCAGCGGCTTCAGCGCGACGCCGGTCTCCGGCCAGTAATATCCGATCATCACTCCGAGCGCGATGGCGACCAGCACCTGGACATAGAGATGGCGATAAAAGGGCATGGGCGCAGATGGCGGGGCATCCATATCAATCTGCATCACGCTTGCCCCGTCCGATTTTCAGCCCTGCCGCGATCATGGCATCAAACCGCCCCGGCCGGAAGCCGGCGACCGTTGCGGCACGCCGCGCCCGCGCAGTTGGATTTAGTTGAGGAAGTTGAGACATGCCATTGCGCCTCAACCTTCCGGGCAAAGGTAACGAAGGTAACGCCAATTCGGCCTGTTTCGCCGACGGGCCGTGTAAACTTCCTCAACCGGGCGGACGCGCGGGCGGGCGTATCGATGCGCGGGCCTGGGAGAATATTCGTCAGCACCAGTGGCCTCATGAACGGAGAAAATCCCGGCGCTGGATGCCAGTTTCAGGCGATGTAGGAAAATTGTTTGTGGGGGCGACAGGCGGTTTCGTGTCCAATTTCGGTCGTTCAATTTCAATCCGGCTGCTTTGGGGCCTGATCGATTTTTCGATAAAGTCTGACCAAGTTTAATCGTTTGTGCCAATGCTTCGCCCGGCCTAGCCTGTTGTCCATAAGCATAGGAGATGAGGCATGGATGCAAAGACCGGCGAGTCGATGGGTTGTCCAGTGGGCGGGCCGACTACCGTCCGTTCGTTGCTGGGCCGCACCAACCGTGACTGGTGGCCGGACGCGCTACCGCTCGACATCCTGCATCAGGGCGGCGTCTCGCCCGACCCGATGGGCGCGGATTTCGATTACGCCACGGCGTTCAAGGCGCTCGATTACCAGGCGCTCAAGGCCGATCTCGCCGCGCTGATGACTGACAGCCAGCCCTGGTGGCCGGCCGATTACGGCAATTACGGCGGGCTTTTCATCCGCATGGCATGGCACGCCGCCGGCACCTATCGCACCGCCGACGGGCGCGGCGGCGCCAATAGCGGCCAGCAGCGCTTCGCCCCGCTCAACTCCTGGCCCGACAATGGCAACCTCGACAAGGCGCGGCGCCTGCTGTGGCCGATCAAGCGCAAATACGGCGAAAACATCAGCTGGGCCGACCTCTTCATCCTGGCCGGCAACGTGGCGATCGAGTCGATGGGCGGCCCAATCTTCGGTTTTGGCGGCGGCCGCGCCGACGTCTACGAGGCGGAGCGCGACATCTATTGGGGCGCTGAGGAGAAGTGGGTCGGCCAGGAAGGCAATGAGACCCGCATCCAGCCCGACCGCGAAATGGAGCTCGAGCACCCGCTCGCGGCGGTCCAGATGGGTCTCATCTACGTCAACCCGGAAGGTCCCGGCGGCGTCCCCGACGCGCTGCAGTCGGCGCACGACATCAAGGTGACGTTCGAGCGGATGGCGATGAACCATGAGGAGACGGTCGCGCTGACCGCCGGCGGCCATACCTTCGGCAAGGCGCATGGCGCGGGCGACGCGAGCCTCGTCGGCACGGCGCCCGAAGGAGCCGACATCGCGCTGCAGGGCCTTGGCTGGGCAAGCGCCTACGAAAGCGGGATTGGCGAGCATGCCATCACCAGCGGCATCGAGGGTTCGTGGGTAAACACGCCGACCCAGTGGTCGGAAAACTATTTCCGCCTGCTCCTCGACTATGAATATGAGCTAATCAGGAGTCCGGCCGGCGCAAAGCAGTGGCGGCCGATCAACCAGAAGCCCGAAGATATGGCACCGGCGGCGCACGACCCGTCGAAGCGGGTGCCGACGATGATGACCACTGCCGACATGGCGCTGAAGGTCGACCCCGAGTTCCGCAAGATCTCGGAGAAATTCCGCAACGACCATGAGGCGTTCAAGGATGCGTTCGCGCGCGCCTGGTTCAAGCTGACCCATCGCGACATGGGGCCAAAGGCCCGCTACCTCGGGCCGGAAGTGCCGGCCGAAGACCTGATCTGGCAGGATCCGGTTCCCGCCGGCACCAAGCCGTCCGACGCCGACGTGGCGGTGTTCAAGGCGAAGATCCTGGGCGCCGGCTTCAGTGTCGGCCAGCTGGTGAAGACGGCCTGGGCATCGGCCTCGACCTATCGTCGATCCGATCATCGCGGCGGCGCCAATGGCGCGCGCGTCCGGCTTGCTCCACAGAAGGACTGGGCGGTTAACGAGCCGGGCGAGCTCGGCGCGATCCTGGCCAAGATCGACGCGCTGCGCGGTTCGCTGTCGGTCGCCGATGCGATCGTGCTGGCGGGCACCGCCGCCGTCGAGAAGGCGGCGAAGGACGCCGGGTTCGACGTCGAGGTTCCCTTCACCGGCGGGCGCGGCGACGCGACGCAGGACTGGACCGATGCGGAGAGCTTCGCGGTGATGGAGCCGGGGGCGGACGGCTTCCGCAACTACCTCAAGACCAAGCATTCGGTGAAGACCGAGGAGCTGCTGCTCGACCGTGCCTCCCTGCTCGGCCTGTCGGTGCCGGAGATGACGGTGCTGCTGGGCGGCCTGCGCGTGCTCGGCGCCAATTACCAGGACGCGCCGGAGGGCGTGTTCACCCGCCGCAAGGGCCAGCTGACCAATGACTTCTTCGTCAACCTGCTCGACAACGATACCTTCTGGAAGGTGGTCGACGAGAGCGGCGACGAGAAGTTCATTGGCTATGATCGTGGCGGCAGGCAGGAGAAGTGGCAGGCGACGCGTACCGACCTCATCTTCGGCGCGAACAGCCAGCTGCGCGCTACCGCCGAGGTCTATGCCGAGCGGGGCCATGAGGAGAAGTTCGTCCGCGATTTCATCAAGGCCTGGACCAAGGTGATGAACGCCGATCGCTTCGACGTGCCGCAAAACCCCGACAGCGTGGAGCCCATCGGCATCGCCGAACCGGCCATCGCCAAGTAGCAGGAAACACTCGATCCGCAGGCCGGGGCTGGGCCCATCCCCGGCCGCATTGACGCCGGAGAAGCCCCGGACTAGCCTGATCGTATCCGATCGCTTCAACCTCCCCCCAAAGTGAGAGGCGTGGTGGCTCGGTCGGAATTGGAAGAGAGATGTCCGATGCACCGAAGTCAAGTGGAGGCGCTTGATCCTCGCAGGCCATACTGGGCGGCTGCGGTGGAGGCCCCGAGCCGCGATTGGATTGCCGCGCGCGGGTGTCGCGCGCATGCCCGGTTCCTGGTCGACGGAGAGAGCAAGGCGCCGTCGCTGGCGCAATTTGAGCTGTTCGACAGCCGCGCCGATTGCCTGGCATGGATCATGGCCAATCGGCGCGAACTCAGCGATCATATGCCTGCGGCGAAGATTCACCCGGTGCCGCTGGCGAGCTGGTTGCTGGGGCTCGCCTGACGTCGCCGCGATCGCGCGCGGCGCGGAAGAGAAGGCGGATGGCGCGCATGACGGAAGTGCAGCGCCTTATGAATGTCCGTTGCCACGCGCCACTGCTGGTGTCGCGCGTGACCGAAGGTTCTCAATGCGCCGCTTGCGCCGTTTCCGGCTCTGCCAACCGCCGCCTGATGTCATCGATGCAAAAGACCAGTGCGTTGGCGTACGGGAGAAGTCGCCTGGCTTCGCTTGTCAGATGCAGGGCGTTGTTTTCCCGCCGGATCAAAGGACTGCCTATTTTCTGTTCAAGGAGTTGAAGCGAAGATGTGATGTCCTCCTTAGATCGGGATAGACTGAATTGTGCTGCCTTCATGTTTCCCGCGTCGGCTATGCCGATAAAATCCCGAATATGCTGGAGAGGTACGTTGCGGATGACATCAAGCATGAGAAGAAATCCTTCGAATATTCAGCTCAGGCAGTGATCAAAGCGCATATCGCTTGGGAGGCGCGACATCCTCTTGTTGCTTTCGCCGAGCCGCTTTTTTGAGAACGCGCATGAACTGCGGCGCGTCAGAGACGACATGCGCCTTGTCGAAGCATGCGGCCGCTCCGTGCGCCAACGCCTCTGCAGCCGCTTCAGAGTGGTCTTTGGTAGAAGAGGATACGACCACGACAGGGGCATGGGTCTGTTTGGCAAGCTCATCCAGAAATTCCAGGCCATTCATCCCGGGCATTGCCAGGTCCAGCGTGATGACGTCCGGCCGCGTTCGCGCAAGCATCGATCGCGCTGCATCAACGTCCGGTGCGATCCCAACCACTGCGCATTTTGGATCGTTGGCAATCATACGATCCAGGATCGCGCGAATGGTGAGAGAATCATCGACGATGAGTATGCGGATCAGATCGCTCAGCATTGGACTTGTCCGCTCGTGCCGGGCAATTTCCGGTCCGGTGACTCCTTCGGGCGAAATTCGCGAACAAAATTCGCGGTAGTGTTCCGAAGACCGTCGATTGCGCCCACAATTTCTCCAAGGCCGTTTTCAAGCAGCCCTATCTCCGCAGCGACACTCTCCGATTTCGAGTCAATTCCGGCCAAGCGATGGGATATGATCTCGTTGGCAAGAGCCGCTTCAGCGATCGTCGTTCTGATGAGGGTTGCGGTTTCTGCTTGCGCAACCATCGCTGTGCGCACGCCTTGCGCCACGCCTTTGACTTTATCCACGGCATCGCCTGTGGATTTATTGGCTTCCAGCATCTGTCGCGTCGCTGCCTGGATGGCTGCAACTTTTGAAGCGATGTCATCGACTGCGCGACCGGTTTGGCTGGCGAGACTTTTCACTTCCTGCGCGACAACGGCGAACGTGTGCCCCGCCCCGCCGGCACGGGCCGCTTCGATCGTAGCATTGAGCGCAAGCATGTTCGTCTGCTTGGCAATGGTGCGGATCAGGCTCAAAATGGATTCGATGTCGACCACATGACCACTCAGCATCTCGGAAACAACCACCGCCTTGCCCGACTTCTCGACCGCGATGTCGACGACGACGGTGACATCTTCTACCTCGCCGCAGGTGTTTTCGATTGCTTGCGTCAGCCCGTTTGCCGACTGTTCGGTCATTCGCATCATGAGCGCCGACTGTTGCGCATCAACAGAGACTTTTCCCGCGCTTTCCGTCGTTTCGCGGGCATTATTGCCGGCTTCGGTGGTCTGAATACGCAATGCGTTCGCTTTTGCCGATATTGCTTCGACTTCCGGAGCAAGGCCCTGTTCGAAGGCAGTTACGTGCTTCTCCTTCTCGTCAGCCACATTATGCGCTTTCAATTGCATGATCGCGGAGGCGACGATGTCGGCTTCGATGAGTGAGAGGCACGTCACAGCTTCCATCAGTCTCTGACATCTATCGGCATCATCCCCGAGGGCCGCTTTCAAGATTGCCGTCACTGTGTAGTGAGCCTCCGCAAGGGCAGCGAACACAGTCGTCACGGACACCCCCGCTACCTCAGTCCACCGGGCCATTTCGATGGCTACTTCAACCCAGGCCTGGTCTTTGACGCGAGAATATTTCAGTCGGACATACTCAGTGCTTCTCTGGACCATTTGCGCAAGCGCTTCTCCCTTCCATCGGCCGTTGATGGAGGGCGCGGCATTGTACTTGTTCCAGAAAGCGCTCACTATCTCGGCTTCACGTCCCTGAATAAGGGACCAGACTTCGCAGCATTTCGTACGGAGCGTGTCAGCGGAATCGAATGCTTCAAGACGCTCCGCGAGCGAAATATCTATATCGCTCGGCTTGACTATCAGCTTATTTAGCAGAGTCCGGGAGGGAGGCGCACTTGTTATTGGAGGACGCGAAAGGCCGCTTGCCTGGAGATTCAAAGTATCAAGAGCTGAATTTCTTTCAGAAGAAAAAACCATTAATGTCATCCCGAAAAAGCGGGAGCACAACTGGTCTCTCAGGCGTCGGATGCCTTTAGATTGCTTCGACGATGGTGAATATATAGCATATTACGATTAACATTTATATAAGCATTCAATATTTATTTTAATGGAATTTGGGCGGTTCTAACTAGATTTCGAGATCTTCGCTCGTAAGCACCAAATCACCATGACGAATACTCATTCGTTCAATCTTCCATCGCATTGAAAGCGTTAGGAATTCGCGACTTTTCGCCATGAAGGCCATGAAAGCGTCATCATCCAAAACCGCAACACCTATGGCTGCAGCTGCGACTGCTCGATCAACACAAATTTTCCAATTCGTACCGTCAATTTCCGAAATATAGGTGAGTAAATCCTGACGAATTTCCATATCAGTCGATTGTTGCGTCATAAAACCAAACCTAATATTCCTGATGCTTTAAATATAAAATGAAGCGCAACTTTTTAGACCAGTTTTCGTTTACGATCATATAACAACATCGGAACAAAAAACAAAGGACGATATTGATATATGTCAAATAATCCGAAAAGATATTTAGACATGAAATCCTTCAATGCGTGTTCGTCGACATTTGGTAGACTTCCCAAAAAACTTGGTAGACTATAGTGAAACTGCGCGCCGGAGACTCGAAGGGATTGCGTGTGCTTAAAGTTCTGATCGTTGAAGACGATCTCATGATCGCTGACATGGCAGAAGACGTCCTGACCGAAGAGGGTTACGACGTTTGCGGCATCGCGCGCACGGTTGGAGAAGCGGTAAACCTCGCGCGGCGTCATAAGCCTGATCTTGCGCTCCTGGATCTCCGGCTCGCGAATGGCGAATTTGGTACCGAGGTTGCCGCGCAATTGAGCCCTTTCGTGGGGTTGGGTATCCTTTATGCCACAGGCAACACATCTCAAGTCATTCTGACCGCCACCGACGGGCACGCCTGCCTCTCCAAACCCTATCGTGCTGTGGATCTCATCCGCGGTCTTGAGCTTGTTTCCGGCATTGTGGCTACCGGGTCGGCTTTGCCACCCTTTCCGCGCGGCTTTCATGTCTTGAGGCCCGCTGCGCCCGTATTGGTCGCCTGATGTCCAGCGACGAGGCACAACAAGTCCGTAAACTTCTTCGGCAGCAAGCGGCGCTGGCGGGATTTGGCAGTTTTGCGCTGCGTCAGAACGATCTGTTGAAAGTCTTGACGGAAGCAGCGCGGGTTTGTGCAGACGGATTAAGCGTGCCGTTCTGTAAGGTATGTCGGTATCGTCCTGATGAGGACGATCTCCTTATCGAAGCCGGGTATGGTTGGCATGACGGTGTCGTTGGTCATGTCGTCTCCAAAGCTGACGCAAGCTCTCCCCAAGGGCGCGCATTCGTGACCGGCCTACCATCGATCTGCAATGATCTGCGGGAAGACGATGAATTCAAACTTCCGCCTTTCTATGCGGAACATGGCATAATCTCGACGATCGATGTTCTTATCAAAGGCAATGATGGACGGCCCTATGGCGTTCTCGAAATCGATAACGACACGCAGCATGATTATGATCAAAATGACGTGAATTTTCTCACAGGTTTTGCGAACGTTCTGGCCGAGGCAGTTTCCACTTCCGAACGCACCATCGTACTCGAAACCACGATTGCGCGGATGGCAGTGCTGCTGGATCAGAAAAAGGTGTTGGCCGAGGAGCTGCAACATCGCGTCCGCAATAATCTTCAACTTGTGTATGGCATGCTCAGCAAGCAACTAGGTGATACGCAAGATATTGCCGGACAGAGAGGGATCAAGGCAATTGCCCGTCGGGTTACGACGCTCGCGCAGGTCTATGATCAATTACTTGGAACCGAACTTACGCGCACATTGGACTTTGGCAATTATGTGCAGTCCCTGTGTGCTAATCTAATAGAAATCCAAGCGACGTCTGCCGGCAATATAAAGCTCGTCTGCAATAACGAAGCGATCCAGCTGGATCTCGATGTGATCACCGCGCTCGGCATTGTCATCGCGGAACTTGTGACCAACAGCTTTGATCATGCTTTTCCGAGCGGGACAGGGACAATTTCAGTATCTCTCCGGCGCGATGCAGGGACCGATGACCGTGGGACGCTCATCATCCGCGACGATGGTCGTGGCTTTGAGCCAGGCCGCGAAAACAAGCGCCACGGCCTCGGGTTGGTGAGGCGTCTCGTCGAACAGGTTGGCGGGACATTGGAGGTTGAAGCAAGCAGTGGCACCACCTGGACGATTGGTTTTCCAATCTCCCATCTGCTTCATCCACCAACGAATATGTTATCGGACTAGCCCAACGGCCTGCTGACTGATCGGGTATAATAGTCCATTTGGCCGCACGCTCTGCGTGTCAATTAAAGCGTGGAGCTCTCAAGCGGCTGATTAACTACCGTTCCCGCAATCGGGGCATCAGTTCGACGAAGTTGCAGGGTTTGTGGCGGATGTCGAGCTGGGTAGCGAGGATACCGTCCCAACCGTCCCTGACTGCGCCCGTCGAGCCGGGGAGTGCGAAGAGATATGTCCCGCGCGCCACTGCGGCCGTTGCGCGGGACTGGACGGTCGATGTTCCGATCGTCTGATAGCTGAGCCAGCGGAACAGCTCGCCGAAACCCTCGATCTCCTTGTCGCGGACCTGGGCGAAGGCCTCCGGGGTCACGTCCCGGCCGGTGACGCCGGTGCCGCCGGTGGTGATCACGCAGTCAATCTCGGGATCCTCGATCCAGCCGTGCAAATGGGCGATGATCGCCTCGACGTCGTCCCTGATGATATCGCGCGCCGCCAGGATATGCCCGGCGCCGGTCAGGCGATCGACGAGCGTGTCGCCCGAGCGATCATCGGCGAGCGTGCGGCTATCCGATATCGTAAGAACAGCAATGCGAATGGGAACGAAGGCGATGCTTTCGTCAATCGGCACTGATCAGGCCGCTCATGGTGGTTTTCAGGGAGACGGCGGTCTTGCCGGGCAAGCCGGGAAAGCGCGGCCACAGCCCTTGCGCCATAGCTTTCAGGCAGGACGCTTCCTGTCCACGCTCGCGCGAGTACATGCCATAGTTGCGGAGGACCGTGGCGACATAGCCGCGCGTTTCGGCGAAGGGGATGGATTCGATGAACAGCAGCGGATCCCCGCCATCACGCACCTTGGTGTTCCAGGCGAGGACCGAGCCCGGCCCCGCATTGTAGGCGGCGATGATCTTGGGAAGCAGGCCCTGCGTTCCGACGGCATCGCGCAGCATTTCAAGATAGCTCTGGCCATATTCGAACGCGACCGCAGGACGATTGAGCATCGAGCGATCGACGACCTCGCCCTTGCGCCTGGCGATCTGCTGGGCGGTGCCGGGCATGATCTGCATCAGGCCGATGGCGCCGGCGCGGCTGACGGCATCGATCCGGAACTGCGACTCCTGCAGCGCGTGGGCGTAAACCAGCGCCGGATCGACGCGCCAGCCGCCTTGCGGCGCCCAGGTCGGCATCGGGTAGCGCGCGCTGGCCGGCATCGCGGTGCCGGACGGCCCGTTTTGCGCGAGCCAGATCTGCGTGGAGGGCAGGTTCAGCCGGGCGGCAAGACCCAGCAGCGCACCATGCTCGCCATTTCCGCCGATGCGCGCCTGATGGCGAAGCACCTGGTCCGCATAGCCGCCTTCGCCGATTTCGCTCAAGGCCGCGGCCACGCGAATATTCGGGTAGCGCGACAATATCTGCCATTCGACCGCGACGCCATCGAGCGACAGGCTGTTGGCGACCGATGTGATGTTGAGCGCGCTGCCGGCGATCAGGCCATAGAATGTCTCGGGCAGGCGGGCGGCGGTGCGCAGTTTCGGCTGCATCCGCTCGGGACGTCCCGCCGCCATGTCCGACCGCGCGGCCCAGTAGAGTCCCGCTGCCCGCATTTCATAATCGCGTGCCTTGGCCGCGACGGCGTCGAATGCGGTGCCCGCTGCATTATAGTCGCGCTGGCGCCAGGCGGCGAGCCCGGCGACCCAGTTGGCCGGCACGGTCCATTCACCTGCGCCGCCCTGCGCCGACACCGCGAGCCTGCGCGCATTGGTGTCGTCCCCGGTGAGATAATAGGACCAGGCAACCCGCTGCTGCCATTCGGTCAGCGCCTCGGGCGTGAGGCCGGCCTGCTGCGTGGTCAGCAAGGCTTCCGCATCGGCTGGCTTGTCGTCCTTGATAAACTGGATGATCTTGGGACCGATCATGACGGCCACCGCATCGCTGCGGTTGCTGCGCGCCGAAATGCGGCGCGAGGCGCCTGGCATGCTGACGAGGTTGCGGGTGACCGGCAATTCGGGGAGCGCCTGCGCGCCGCGATCCTGCGCCATGCGCGCGATCTGCTGGGCCTGCGGCAATTCCGGCGCCTGACCGAGGAGGGTGGCAAGCGCGGTGCCGTCCGCCTTTGGCGATCCCCTGGCGAGGAACAGCTCGGCGCGCGCGAACGGCGTCAGCAATCCGGTGGGCATCGCGTCGAGCCGGGACGACGCATCCGCCCAGCGGCCCGCGCGAATAGCGGCAAACACGGAACGATAGCTGTCACGCTCGGCGGATGGCAGCAGAGCGGGAATCGCATTGGCGGATGGCTGAGAAACAACCGGCTGGGAGACCGCCGCGAGGCTTTCGACCGCCGTATCGGTCGCCGCCGCGAGTGGCGCCAATGGCGTGGACGCCAGGGCGAATGCGATCATCAACTTGCGCGTCACGGTTTCATTATCTCCAGCACCATTCGCAAATCCGCCCATGCGTCCGCCTTGCGGGCGGGTTGCTGGAGCAGGAAACGCGGATGGAAGGTCGCGATGGCGGAGACATTGCCCCCGTCATGGTTAAGACTATGTTCGCGCCCGCGCGCATCGGACAGGCTCATCCCGGCAAGCACACGGACCGTCGCATCGCCGAGCAGCAGCACGAGCCTGGGATCGACCAATGCAGCCCTGTGACGCGCGATTCGGCCAAGCTCATTCTCGATGCTCGCAGGGATACGGCCTGACGCGGGACGAGCAGGCGCGAGGCTTGCGACGTGAACATCCGCAATATCCAGGCCGATGGCGCTCAGCATCGCCTGAAGCAGCCGCCCGGAAGCGCCGGAAAACAAAGATCCGGAGGCCATGTCTTCCACATCGGGCATGTCACCCAGCACCATGACATGCGCGGCCGTGGTCCCGGAGGAAGCCACCCGTCTGGCACCGAAGGCAGGTAAATTGTCCGGTTTCATCAACCACGCATTCAGCAGGTCGAGCGTCGCGGGCAAAGCGCCTTGGCCAGATGCGGCTACCTCAATGCCGGAACTCGCGGCCGGGGGCGTCGCGGTCGGGCGTTTCAGCCAGTTGCGCGGCGTATCCTCGACGCACACGTCCGCGCCCGCCAGTTGCCACCAGTCGAGCGCGCTTTCAAAAGCGGCACCCCAATAATTTGATCTTTCCTCCCGCACGTTTCTATTAAGGGTGGAGTTGACGAACGGGTCAATGTGGCGGCACCGGCGTTATGACAGGCCGTTGGCGCGATGCGACGACCGGAATGATAAGGAAGAGAGAACAGAAATGTCCGCACGGGAATCGATGAGCTACGACGTCGTGATCGTCGGCGGGGGACCCGCTGGTCTTTCCGCGGCCATTCGCCTGAAACAGCGCGCCGAAGCCGATGGCAAAGAGCTTTCCGTGTGCATTCTCGAAAAGGGATCAGAGATCGGGGCGCACATTCTTTCCGGCGCCGTGATTGATCCGATTGCCCTGGATGAGCTGCTTCCGAACTGGAAGGATCTGGATAGCCCGCTGACCGTCCCGGTGGTCGACAACCAGCACTGGGTGCTGACCAAGAACAAGAAATATGCGCTGCCGCATCTGATGATGCCGCCCTTCATGAGCAACGAAGGCACCTATACCGCGTCGCTCGGCAATTTCTGTCGCTGGCTCGCCGGGCAGGCCGAAGGGCTGGGCGTCGAGATCTTTCCCGGCTTTGCAGCGGCGGAGGTGCTGTTCAACGATGACGGCTCGGTAAAGGGCGTCGCGACGGGCGATCTCGGCATCGCCCGCGACGGCACCCACAAGCCGGACTACCAGCCCGGCATGGAGCTGCATGCGCGCTATACGTTCTTCGCGGAAGGCGTGCGGGGCCATCTGTCCAAGGAACTGAAGCGGATCTTCGACCTGGAGGCGAACAGCGAACCCCAGACGTTCGGCATCGGCCTCAAGGAACTGTGGGATATCGATCCCGAAAAGCACGTTCCCGGCCGCGTGATCCACACCCAGGGCTGGCCATTGACCGAGGAAGTCGGCGGCGGATTCCTGTACCATCAGGCGAACAACCAGGTCGCGCTGGGTTTCGTGGTGGGGCTGGGCTATCAAAACCCCCATCTTTCGCCGTTTGAGGAGTTTCAGCGCTGGAAGCAGCATCCGGAGATTCGCGCGATCCTGGAAGGCGGCCGCAGGGTCAGCTATGGCGCGCGGGCGATCAACGAGGGCGGCTGGCAAGCCGTGCCGAAGCTGACCTTTCCCGGTGGTGCGCTGATCGGCTGTTCGGCGGGATTCGTGAACGTGCCGCGCATCAAGGGCAGCCATACCGCCATGAAATCCGGCATGCTGGCGGCTGATGCCGCCTTTGATGCGGTCGTTGCCGAGCGGTCGGGCGATGAACTCACCGCATATCCGGCGGCGCTGGAGGAAAGCTGGGTCGCCAAGGAACTCAAGACCGTCCGCAACGCCGAACCCGCGCTGGCCAAATTCGGTCCGCTCATCGGCACCGTGATCGCCGGCGCGGACATGTGGATGCGTGTTCTCAAAATCGGTTTGCCGTTCACCTTCAAGAACCATCGCGACAATGAAGACTTGTGGCGCAAGGACCTCGTCCAGCCGATTGCCTATCCCAAGCCTGACGGCGTGATCAGTTTCGACCGGCTCTCATCGGTGTTCCTGTCGAACACCAATCATGAGGAAGACCAGCCCTGTCATTTGACGCTAAAGGACGCGTCAGTGCCAATCGACATCAATCTGGCCCTTTATGATGCGCCGGAGCAGCGTTATTGTCCCGCTGGCGTGTATGAGATCGTGGGCAGGGACGAAGGCGATCCGCGCCTTCAGATCAATGCCCAGAATTGCGTGCACTGCAAGACATGTGACATCAAGGATCCCACCCAGAACATCAACTGGGTGGTTCCCGAAGGCGGCGGAGGGCCCAACTATCCCAACATGTAGACTGAAGGCCCGGCTATGTGCCGCAAGTCTGCTGACGGCCGTGCTCGTAGCGCCCGCCGGCGCGGTGCGTTCCGACATGTCGCCCTACAAGCAATATGTTCGCGCGCGGGCGGCCGATGCGGCGGGTCTGGTCGATCTGGCGGCAGCCGAATATGGCGCGGTGCTCAGCACGTCGCCGGATGACGTCCTGCTCGCTAACCGGACATATCGGCAAGCCTTGATCGCCGGCAATGAGGCGCTTGCGGTAAAGTCGGCGGCGCTGCTCGATGCCGCCGGTGCCTTGCCGCCCGACGGGCGCTTGCTATTCCTCATCGATAAGGTCGCGGCGAAAGACTGGAAAGGCGCCAGGGTGACCGCGACCCAGATCGAACGCGAACAGGCCTTGGGTTTCATGGTGCCCGCGATCAGGGCATGGCTCGCGTTCGGAAGCGGCGTCGGCGATCCATTGTCGGAGCTTTCAAAGGCTGGGCTGTCCGGGCTCGCAAGCGCCTATTCACCGGAGCATCGCGTGCTGCTGGCGCTTGCCATGGGCCAGCCCGATGATGCGGCGACGATCATCAAGGCGGGCGCGACGAGCGGGCAAATGCGCGACGTCAGCTTGCGCCTGCTGACGGCGCAGAGCCTGGCTGCGCAGAACAAGCGTGATGCCGCGCTTGCGCTGGTCGCGGGCGACGATGCCGCGCTGATCGCCATGCAGCGACAGTTGCAGTCGAAGCGGCGTATCGCGCCGCCGGTGATCGATGCCGCGTTCGGCATTTCCCAGCTGCTACTGAGGGTCGCGGTCGACGTGAATCGCGAGCGGGTGACACCGCTTTCGCCATCGCTGGCCAGGATGGCAACCTTTGTTGCGCCCAAAAGCGTCGATGCGCGCATCGCAGCGGCGCAGATGCTGGCGGTGAGCGAATTTTACGATCCGGCGATTGCCCTGCTTCGCGATGTTCCGGCGGCGAACCCCTGGGCGTCGTATGCACGGTCCACCCGCATCCGCATATTGATCAGCCAGGGCGCCAGGGCCGAGGCGCTGGCCGATATCCAGGCAGTGACGTCAAAGCCGGATGCCACAGCCGCCGACTGGACTTTGCTGGGCGACATCTACAATGGATTGCAGCGGTCCGCTGACGCCGCCGCCGCTTATGGCCGCGCGATCGATTTGGTCAGCGCCAAAGAGCCGGACGATGATCAGCTCGGTTCCCTCTGGTTGCTCAAGGGCAGCGCGCTGGATCAGGCGGGATCCTGGCCCGAGGCGCGCAATGCGCTGGAAAAATCACTGGCGCTTGCCCCCGATCAGCCGGTGACGCTCAATTATCTGGGATATGCCAAGCTCGAGAGGCGGGAGGATATCCCCAAGGCGCGGGCGCTGATCGAGCGGGCGAGCGCGTTACGGCCGGACGACGCGGCGATCACGGATTCGCTCGGCTGGGCGCACTACGTCCAGGGTGATTACGATACGGCGATCACGAAGCTGGAGGCGGCGGTTGCCGGCGATCCCGGCGGTTCGGAGATCAACGAGCATCTGGGCGATGCCTATTGGTCTCGTGGTCGCCGGATCGAGGCCCGTTACGCGTGGCGCGCGGCGCTGGTCACCGCGCAAGAAAAGGATGCGTCCCGACTGACGCGCAAGATAGACCTGGGCCTGGACAAGGACGGCACAGCGCCTTGACGGCGAGCTTTTCCGAAACCGCCTATGCCAAGATCAATCTCGCGCTGCATGTTCGCGCCCGGGGGGCGGACGGCTATCACAGGCTGGAAACGCTTTTCGTCTTTGCCGAAGACGGGGACCAGCTTGAGGCCGAACCCGCGGGACAGCTGAGCCTGCAGGTCACGGGTTCATTTGCGTCGCCTTTGCTGGAAACGCCCGACAATTTGGTCCTGCGCGCTGCCGAGCAGCTGCGGCGGGCGTTCGGGATTCGTGAAGGCGCCGCGGTGCTGCTCGACAAGCGCCTGCCGGTTGCATCCGGCATCGGCGGTGGCTCGGCGGATGCGGCCGCGGCCATCCGCATGCTTTGCCGGATGTGGGCCATTTCGCCGGACGAGCCGGCGCTTGCCCGGATCGCACGCGATCTGGGCGCTGACGTTCCGGCCTGTGTGGTGTCCCGTGCGATCCGGGGCGAGGGCAGGGGAGACGAGCTGCTTCCAATCGACAGTGCCGGGCTTTCGGGGCTGCCTTTGCTGCTGATAAATCCTGGCGTCGCGGTGGCCACCGGGCCGGTATTTGCCGGGTGGGACGGGCGGGATCGCGGGCCGCTGGGACGAGGTGATCCCTTGACCGCTGCGATCGAGGGGGGAAATGACCTTGAGTCCCCCGCCATCGCGATCGCGCCGGTGATCAGCGAAGTCGTCCGCCTTCTTGTGATGCAGGACGGTGTGGCGCTTGCGCGCATGTCCGGCTCGGGCGCTACATGCTTCGCTCTCTTTCGCGACCTGGCTTCGCGTGACATGGCAGATCGCGCGATTGCTACCATGCGACCGGGCTGGTGGCGTCTCAAAACGGCACTGCGCTAATGGCGATTGTCCCGGCATGGCACATGTTTCGTGCGCTGAATTCTGCATTTCGGGCGCTTTTCAAGCTGGCACGACCCTTGCTCAAAAGCTCCGCATACGGATCAGGCCGCCGCAGAGCAGTTTCATCCGCGGGTGATCCGGCTTCCAGGAGAGGGCGCATCATTCTGGAACGGCGGCATGCGCATATCCCCCCCTTTGCGCATGCCGCCATTTCCTTGACGCTCGACCGACTGCCTGCGACATCATGCCGATGGTCGCCATGGTCGAAATTCAGGGTTCCGCCCGTTCTTTTCTTCTGATCGGCGATCACGCTTCCAACCTCGTTCCCGACGGCATCGATCTTCGCATCGACCCGGACTTGCTAGAGCAACATATCGCGATCGATATCGGGGTAGCGCCCCTCGGCCATGCGATCTGCGCTGAACTGGGATGCGCGGGGATCCTGGGTGGCGTGTCCCGGCTGGTGATCGATTACAATCGCGAGATCGACGCGCCGGGGCTGATCCCGCTGGTGAGTGACGGGCACGAAATTAGAGGCAATCAGCTGCTTGACGATGCCGCGCGCGAAGAACGGATCAATCGATTCTGGCATCCCTATCATGCGCTGATAGCCGGCCGCATTGTGGCTGACGCGCCCGCGTTGCTGATCTCCCTCCACAGCTTCACCCCGCAACTCAGGACTTCAGACGGGCCGCGACTCTGGCAGGTTGGCGTGCTCTACAATCGGGATGAACGGGCGGCGCGTATTGCCATTCCCCTGCTCGAAGCGGTCGGGGCGGTGACGGGCGACAATCTTCCTTATTCAGGCAAGGTCCTCAACGCGACGATGAACGCCCACGCCGAGGCCAATTCGATTCCTTATCTGGGATTGGAAATCCGGCAGGATCTGATCGCGGATGAGGGAGGCGTGCGGCAATGGGCGCGGATTCTCGCGCCGGTCATCAGGCAAACCGCCGAAATGCTTGCGTGATCGGCTGAGCGGGGCCAATAGCTCCGCGCATAGCTGAGGAAAGAGAATGACTACCAGGTTCGACAAGTCGAAACTCCCTAGCCGCCATGTGTCGGTCGGCCCGGAGCGTGCACCGCATCGCAGCTATTATTATGCGATGGGGCTTACCGAGGAAGAGATTGCCCGCCCGTTCGTGGGCATTGCCAGCGCCGGCAACGACAGCGCGCCATGCAACACAACGCTCGACGCGCAGGCCGATGTCTGCCGCGAGGGCGTTAACGAGGCGGGCGGCATGCCGCGCCGGTTCAACACCATCACGGTGACAGATGGCATTGCCATGGGCCATCAGGGGATGAAAAGCTCACTCGTCAGCCGCGAGGTCATCGCCGATTCGGTCGAGCTTTCAGTGCGTGGCCACTGCTACGACGCGCTTGTCGGCTTTGCGGGCTGCGACAAGTCGCTGCCCGGCATGATGATGGCGATGCTCCGTCTCAACGTGCCGTCGATCTTCGTCTATGGCGGGTCGATCCTGCCCGGCCATTATCAGGGCCGCGACCTGACGGTTCAGGACGTGTTCGAGGTTGTCGGTCGCTACAGCTCCGGCTCATGCCCTCTGTCTGAAGTGACGGCGATCGAAAAAGCAGCGTGCCCCGGCCATGGTGCTTGCGGCGGTCAGTACACCGCCAACACCATGGCGTGCGTGGGTGAAGCGATCGGCTTGTCGCTGCCAAACAGCAATATGATGCCCGCGCCCTATAAGGATCGCGCCGACATCGCCCGCGCGGCGGGCCGGCAGGTGATGGAGCTGCTCGCGCGCAACATTCGTCCCCGCGACATCTGCACGATCGAGGCGTTCGAGAATGCCGCGCGCATCGTGGCCGCGACCGGCGGCTCCACCAATGGCGGCCTGCATCTGCCGGCGATGGCGAACGAAGTCGGCATCGAATTCGATCTGTTCGATGTAGCCGATATATTTAAATCAACACCTTATCTCGCAGACTTGAAACCCGGTGGCAAATATGTCGCCAAGGATATGTATGATGCCGGCGGCGTCTATATGCTCATGAAGACGCTGCTTGGCGAAGGCCTGCTGCACGGCGATTGTCTTACGGTGACGGGCAAGACGCTTGGCGAGAATATCGATGAAGTGACGTGGAATCCCGAGCAGAAGGTGATCTACGACGCGAAGGCGCCGATCACGCCCACGGGCGGTGTCGTGGGCCTGCGCGGTTCGCTGGCGCCTGATGGGGCGATCGTGAAGGTCGCCGGGATGGCGCGGCTCAAATTCACCGGACCAGCCCAGGTGTTCGATTGCGAAGAGGATTGCTTCGCGGCAGTGGAAGCGCGCAGCATCAGGGAAGGCTCTGTCGTTGTCATCCGTTATGAAGGGCCGAAGGGTGGACCCGGCATGCGCGAAATGCTGTCCACCACTGCCGCGCTTTACGGGCAGGGGCTGGGTGAAAAGGTTGCGCTGATCACTGACGGGCGCTTTTCGGGCGCGACGCGCGGTTTCTGCATCGGCCATGTCGGGCCAGAGGCAGCCGAGGGCGGCCCGATCGCGCTGATCGAGGATGGCGATGTGATCAGCATCGACGCAGAGGTCGGCACGATCGATCTGGACGTCGCGGACGATGTGCTGGCTAGGCGTCGTGCCGCCTGGCAGCCGCGCCGCAATGATTATCAGTCGGGCGCGCTGTGGCGGTTTGCCCAGAATGTCGGGCCGGCATGGAAGGGAGCGGTGACCCATCCGGGCGCCGCTGCCGAAACGCATGTCTATGCGGACATCTGAACCTTCACAGTTGTTCCATTTGCGAGGCGCCGGGCTGGCAGGACTCGCCGCCGCCGCGCTGCTGACAGGCGGTTGCGGGCGACAGGAACAGAATGGCCCAGCGGGACAGCCGGGCATTCTGTGCCGGCCAGCTGGTGCGACTGCGTTTGAGGCTGTCTGCACGCTTCAGCGCGAGGCGGGTGCAGAGGGCGTGATATTGACCGTTCATCATCCGGACGGTGGCTTTCGGCGTTTGCTGATTACAAAAGATGGGCGGGGCGTCGTGGCTGCGGACGGTGTGCTCGCTGCAAAGGTCGCGATAAGCGGCGATAATCAGATCGAGGTTACGATCGATGGCGATGCCTATCGTTTGCCGGCTACATTGAAGGGCAAGGCTTTCAGCAAGCCATGAACGGCAGGCCCATCCTGACCGCCGCCGAGATTCGCGCTGCCGAGGAACGGGTAATGGCGTCTGGCATCAGCGTCCATGAGCTCATGGACCGGGCCGGTCAGGCCGCGGCGGATGCTGCATGGCATTTTGCCGGGGGCGTTCCGACGCTTGTTGCATGCGGGCCAGGCAATAATGGCGGCGACGGGTATGTGATCGCGCGGTGCCTGAAGGCACGCGGCGCGGACGTGCGGGTTGCGGCTTCGGCTGATCCGCAGACGCCGGCCGCAATTGCAGCGCGCGATGCCTGGGATGGGCCTGTCGGTCGGCTGGAGGACGCCGTTCCCGGAAACCTGCTGATCGACGCGCTGTTCGGTACCGGCCTTTCGCGCGGACTGGACGATGCCGTCGCGGGCCATCTGGCGCGTCTCGCTGATGGTGCCCGACGGCGGATCGCGATCGATCTTCCCAGCGGCGTCGCGACGGACAGCGGGGCGCTGCTTTCCGTGGTGCCGGACTATGACCTGACGGTCGCGCTCGGCACGTTGAAGCCCGCGCATCTGTTGCAGCCCGCAACCCGCCACATGGGGCGTCTGGTGACGGCCGATATTGGCCTGGGGACGATCGAAAGCCAGCTTCACGTCGTCGAACGTCCGATATTGCGCGCGCCGGATCCGGACGCGCACAAGTATAGCCGGGGGCTGGTGGCGGTGATCGGCGGGACTATGGCCGGGGCCGCAATTCTCGCGGCTTCCGCGGCGCAACGCGCTGGCGCGGGCATGGTCGTGCTGTCCGGGATGGCCCGAGGCGGCCCGGCAGCGCTCGTTCATCGTTCCGAAGATGCAATTCTGGATGATGAACGGGTCGCCGCGCTCGTGATCGGGCCGGGTCTCGTGCCGGGGGACTCCGCAACCGCTTCGCTGGACCGCGCGCTTGAATCCGGCTTTCCACTGGTCATGGACGCTGGCGCATTGCGTCTGTTGGGAAATGACGCCACCGACAGATTGAAGAGGCTCGGCAGCTGGCCGATCCTCACCCCGCATGAAGGCGAATTCAAAGAAATGTTCGGGGATCTGGCAGGCAGCAAGATCGAGCGAACGCGCGAGGCCGCGCGTGTGTCGGGAGCGGTGATCATATTGAAGGGTCCGGATACGGTAATCGCGACACCGTCTGGCGATGCCGCAATATCGGCCAATGCGCCGCCATGGCTTGCGAGTGCCGGAACGGGTGATGTTCTGGCCGGTATCGTTGCTGCCTGCCTGGCGTCTGGCCTGCCGGCCTTCGAAGCGGCGAAGGCAGGCGTCTGGCTGCATGGCGAAACCGCCCGCCTGGCCGGCCCGGCGCTGATCGCGGACGATCTTGTCGATCATCTTCCTGTTGCCTTTGCGGCCTGCCTGTGACCGATGATGTGATTGTTCGCATCGCTGGTCGCGGCGATGGAGTTACCGGCGATGGCCGCCATTTTGCACTGGCGGCGCCAGGCGATCGCATCGGTGCGGGGGACCGGATCGAGCCGGGGCCGCATCATCAGGCCGCGCCATGCCGGCATTTCCCCAAATGCGGGGGGTGCCAGCTTCAACATGTGGACGACGCGGCCTTTTCCGATTTTCTCCGTGATCGCATCATCGGCGCATTGCATGCCCAGGGGATCGACACGCCGGACATCCGGACACCGCACATTTCCCCGCCGCGATCGCGCCGGCGGGTTTCGCTTCGCGCCGAACGTAAGGGGCGCAACCTGCTGCTCGGCTTCAACGAAGGGCAAAGCCATCGCATCATCGATCTGCGCCAATGCGAGGTGATGGCGCCCGAGCTGTTCGCCCTGATCGCCCCGTTGCGGGTGTTGCTCGGGCAGATCGTCGCCGACCGCAAGGCCGCCGCGTTCCAGATGACGCTGGCGGACCAGGGCGTGGATCTGCTGCTCGAAAAAGTGACGGTTGACGGGTTGGCGGCGACCGAAGCGGTGGGCGATTTCGCGCGGGCGCAGGGGTTGGGCCGTTTGAGTATCGATCAGGGCTATGGCCCCGAAGCGCAGTGGGAGCCGGAGCCAGTCACCATCACGCTTAGCGGCATCGCGGTGCCCTTTCCCGTCGGCGCCTTCCTGCAGGCGACCGCGGATGGCGAAGCTATGCTGGTTGCTGGCGTCCGTGAGGCCATCGGCGATGCGGGGAGCATCGCCGATCTGTTTGCCGGGCTTGGCACCTTCGCATTCGCGTTGCCCGGTCGTGTGATGGCGGCGGAAGGCGCACGGGATGCCGCGCTTGCGCTGAAGATAGGAGCGGGACGCGTCCAGCGGCCGATTGTCGTGGAGCATCGCGATCTCTTCAGGCGCCCAATCTCGGTGGCCGAGCTGAAGAATTTCGATGCCGTCGTGCTCGATCCGCCGCGCGCGGGCGCGCGCGAGCAGATTATGGAGCTGGCGCAGGCGGATGTCGGGCGCATCGCCTATGTTTCATGCAACCCCGCCACGTTCGCCCGCGATGCGCGAACATTGATCGATGGAGGCTGGCGAATGAACTGGGTCCAGCCCATCGGCCAGTTCCGATGGTCGACGCATGCTGAACTTGTGGGCGCCTTCGTGCGCTAACATCTAGCTTTCGACATCGTCACAAGCCTGTAACATATTATAAATCTTCTATTTATCTTCGGAGGATAGGACGCGATCATGAATAAGATCGCAAAAACCATCGTCACAATGGCTTGTATCTTTTCCACGCACGGAGTTGCCGCCGCGCAGGACGATCCTCCTTTCACGGCCTGGCGGGAAGTCGCATCGCGAAGGTCATGGCCCAACGTTCGACGCCGCGTTCCGCTCAGCTACGCGGTTCGAAAGGTGTCGTGGAAATGGAGGTCGCGGTGGACGGTGATGGGATGATCAAATCCTACCATATAATCCAGTCTTCCGGAGTGCCGATCCTGGATCAAGAGGCCGACTTGATTTTCATGCGCGTGGGCTCATTCACGACGACCCCGAACCGAAAGCCGGTTCAGGTCGTGATTCCGGTTCGCTGGTAGCGCTATAGCATCGAGCATTAAACCAGAACCGCTTACTCCGAGGAGCCATTGAGCTTGCCGAAATGGCATCTCGAAGGATCCTTCGAGACGGGACTTCGCCAGGCTCAGTCCCTCCTCAAGATGAGCGGAACAGCATGAGTCCATGGGTTCTATTTAACCCACGATGCTCCTGGTTTTCCTTTGTTTTCCGCATTCTCCACGTCGTCGTCTGATTCCACCTGACCAGAGAATGCTCCAACACTCAGTCGAACAGCTTCGCCCAGCGGCGGGGCGTGCGGTCGCGGTTCTGGTGGCGGTGCCATGCGTCGGAGGCGAGCAGGGGCATAACCGAACCGGCTTCGGCAAACACCATCTGCTCGATGCCGGTGTTTACCTTGCCCCAGCTGGCCGCTTCCTGCAGCGTGGAGGAGGAACAGGCGCCGTCGCGCACGTCGGCAACGGTGATTTGCACGGCATATTTGTGAACCTGCACGTCGTCATGGCCCAGGATTTCGGCGCACACGACGGTGTCCTGGATGAAGTTCTTCGGCACGCCGCCGCCGATCATCAGCAGTCCGGTGGTGCCTGCCTTAATCTTGATGTCGGTCAGCTCGCGGAAATCGGCGATCGCGTCGAGCACCATGTAGGGCTTGCCTTCCTTGGCGCGGTCGACCTGGTGCTTGACCAGCCCGAAGCCGGCCGAGGAGTCAACGAATGCCGGGCAGAAGATCGGCACGTCATGCTCATAGGCCAACTTGACGAGGCTGTTTTCCTTCTTGCCATGCTCGACGAGATACTTCCCCATGGCGCGGATGAAGGCGCGGCTCGAATAGGCTTTCGGCTCGAGCGAATTAGCGATCTCGTAGATCGTGTGGTCGCAATCCTGCAACTGCTCTTCGTCGATATAAGTATCGTAGATCCGGTCGATCAACAGCGAGCGCAGCGTATCGTCGTCCGGCACTTCCAACGCCTGATAATGCTTGTGGCCAAGGCCTTCGAAGAAATCCATGTCGACGATCGAGGCGCCAGTGGCGACGATGCCGTCGACCATGCCGGAGCGCAGCAACTCGGCATAAAGATCCATGCAGCCGCCAGCCGAAGTGGAGCCGGCGATGACGAGGAAGATGGTGCAGTCTGGGTCGTCCAGCATCTGATTGTAGATGCCGGTCGCGCGCGAAAGATCGCGGCTGGTGAAGCTCATCTTGCCCATCGCGTCGACGATCGGGCGCGCATCGAACTTGGTGATGTCGATATGCTCGACCGTGGTCGACAGCAGCTCGGCCTTGCGAGTGTCGTTGATGGCGGGCTGGTTCATGGGTGGTCCTTCATATCCTAAATCGTCATTTCCGCGAAAGCGGGAATCCATCACCGGGGTCGCAAAAAAACAAGCGTCGGAAGATGGATCCCCGCCTGCGCGAGGATGACATTGGTAATAACCCTGGGTCTGTTACAGAGTGACGACGTTTGCCGGGCGTGCGATCGCAGGCTTCTCGCCCTCATATGCGCAGGCCATGGGTTCATCGTCCACGACCATGATTTCCCCGGCACCGAAGCCGTTGAAATTGGTACGCATCGCGCAGCCGTAAGCACCAAGCATGCCGATCTCGATATAGTCGCCTTGGGCGACGTCAGCCGGCAATTCGAATGGGCCAGCCATATAGTCCATGTCATCGCAGGTCGGACCATAGAAGCTGAATGCGGTCATCTTGGCACTGGATTCGGTTTCGCGGACGAGATCGACCGGAAAGCGCCAGCCGACATGGGCCGCATCGAACAAGGCACCGTATGCGCCATCGTTGATGTACAGTTCGTCGCCGCGACGGCGCTCGACCCGAACGAGCAGGCTGGCATATTCGGCACACAGCGCACGGCCCGGCTCGCACCACAGTTCAGCCGAGTAGCTGATCGGGAGCTGCTCGAAGGTTTCGTGGATGGTGCGGAAATAGGCTTCCAGCGGCGGCGGTTCCATGCCGGGATAGATCGACGGAAAGCCGCCGCCCACGTCGATAACATCCACCGTGACGCTCGCTTCCACGATCGCTGCCCGAACCCGCGCCAATGCCTGGGTATACGCCGCTGGCGACATTGCCTGGCTACCGACATGGAAACAAATCCCGAGTGCATCCGCTGCCTGGCGGGTGGCCATCAGCAAAGCTGCCATGTCCTGCTGTTCCGCTCCGAACTTGGCGGCCAGACTCAGTTTGCTGTGATTGGACGATGCGCGCATCCGGACGCACAGCGTCAGATCCGTAGCATCATCAGTGGCTTCCATGATTTTGGCGAGTTCGTCCTCGCTGTCGAGCGAGAAAGTGCGTACGCCATGTGTAGCGTAGGCTTCCGCGATCGCTTCCGGCGCCTTTACGGGATGCATGAAGCAAATCGTCGCTTCCGGAAGCAACCGTGCGACCAGACGCACCTCGGCGATCGATGCACAATCGAAATGCGTGATGCCGCTTTCCCACAGCAACGTCAGCAAATCCGGCGAGGGATTGGCCTTTACGGCGTAAAGGGACGTCCCCTGAAACTTCTCCACGAAGAATCGGGCTGCGCGCTTTGCAGCGTGCGGACGAATGAGCGTGACCGGCTGGACCGGTCGAAGGGCGGTAGCTAGCCCCAGCGCGCTATGATGCTTGTGCAACTCAAGGGACCTCCAACAGTCAGTTTTTGACAAAAAGCTGCCTTGCGGTTGGAAGTCCCATGGGGCAGCGGACCGGCCGTATATGGTGTGATGGCCGCGCGTGTAAAGAGCCGATTTTGAAGTTTTGATGCATCAACCACCCTCCTTTGGTTGAACTGGCTCAAACGCGCCATTTCCGCGGATCTTTGCGGGCCTTGATCGTTAACAAACTATTTCGATCGAACGCGTTTTCAATGGTTTGAAGCAGCGATGCTGCCTTTAATGGAGAGGGCGTTCGAATCGTGGGCTGAAACGATCCGGACAGCGAAAGCGTTGGGAAAGGAATCAGGACGCGATGATGGAAGCAGCATTGAGCGTGGCGATGATCGCGGTGTTTCTGCTTGCGAGCGGCGGCATCTGGCTCATCGCGAAACAGCGCGATCGCAAGCGCGGTCTGCTCATGCTTGTTGCGGCAGCGGTGATTGCAGCAAATGTTGCGATCTGGAGCCTGCCGGTATCACCACCGGCAGGCAATACGGCATCACCGGATCGGTGAGTTCGGCGACAAGCGCATGTCGAGATAATTGTCCACCGACCCCATAAGCTGTTCCATTTCATGCTCGAAGAAATGGTTGGCGCCGTTGATCTCGTCGTGATGGATGGTGATGTGGCGTTGGGTACGCAGCTTGTCGACCAGCTTCTGGGTGGAGCTTGGCGTTACCACTTCGTCACCGGTGCCCTGGATGATGATTCCCGATGACGGGCAGGGTGCCAGGAACGAGAAATCATACATGTTCGCCGGTGGCGCGATCGAGATGAACCCCTTGATCTCGGGACGGCGCATCAGCAGCTGCATGCCGATCCAGGCCCCGAAGCTGAAGCCGGCGATCCAGGTCGTCTGCGCTTCCGGATGGATCGACTGGACCCAGTCGAGCGCCGATGCGGCGTCAGAGAGTTCTCCCACGCCATTGTCGAACACGCCCTGGCTCTTGCCGACCCCGCGGAAATTGAACCGCAGCGTCGCAAACCCGCGACGCACGAAGGTCTGATAGAGCTGCTGGACGATGCGGTTGTTCATCGTGCCGCCGCCTTGCGGATGCGGATGGAGAATCATCGCGACGGGCGCGCGCGGGCGCGGTCCAGGGTTGAAACGGCCTTCGAGGCGGCCTTCCGGGCCAGGAAAAATTACTTCGGGCATGAAATCCTGCAACAATAGCGGTTTGTGCGCATCAGATGGATGCACAGTGAATTGTGCGCCTATATAGGCAGAGCGCGCTATTGCGCAATCAAGATGGAGCTTTCCCTGCCCGAGCCCTTGTATCTCGACCACGCCGCCACGACGCCGGTATCGCCCTGGGCGATCACGGCCATGGCTGAAGCGCTGGGGAGCTGGGCAAATCCGTCTTCCCCGCATCGGCAAGGCAGGGCAGCGCGCGCGGCGCTGGAGGATGCACGCAAGCGGATATGCAGGGCGCTCGGCTGGAATGGCGCGTTGATATTCACCAGCGGGGCGAGCGAGGCACTGTCGATTGCACTGACGCGCGCCAAGGCGACGCACACATTCGTATCCGCGGTGGAGCATGATGCCGTGCTGCGTATCACCAATAGCACGGCGCGGATACCGGTTAGTCGTGCCGGCATCGTACAGGTGGACTCGTTCGAGGCGGGCGATCTTGTCGTGGTCCAGTCCGCGAACAACGAAACCGGCGTACTTCAGCCGCTGGACGAACTGGTTGGCGCGATACGCGATCGCGGTGCGTTGTTGCTTGCCGACTGCGCGCAAACCGCCGGAAAGATGCCTTTGCCTGATGCGGATCTTATCGCGGTCTCGGCGCACAAGTTCGGCGGTCCGCCCGGTATCGGGGCCCTGCTCGTCCGCGATCTGGGCATGCTCCACGCATCGGGCGGGCAGGAGCAGGGCTATCGCGGCGGGACCGAAAACCTTCCGGCGGTGATGGGATTTGCTGCAACGCTGGAAGCGGAGATGGATTGGCAACATGTGCCGGTGTTGCGGCGGTCGCTCGAGGAGCGTCTGGTGGACGCGGGCGCCGAGGTCATCGCCGCCGGTTCGCCCCGGATCGCAACCATCGGCGCTTATCGGATGCCCGGCGTTGCGGCCAATGCGCAGCTTATCCAGTTCGATCTGGCGGGCATCGCGGTATCCGCAGGCAGTGCATGCTCGTCGGGCAGCATGAAGCCGAGCCATGTTCTGACGGCAATGGCATTGGACGCCGCCACAACGCGCGAAACCATCCGCGTCAGCTTTGGTACGCAGACGCGGATGGAGGACATAGACCGTTTCGTGGCGGAATGGCTCCGGATCGCCAAGCGCGCGCAGGCGAGGGCCGCATGATCTATCTCGATTATCAGGCGACCACGCCACTTGCTCCGGAAGCGCGCGATGCAATGCTGCCGTTTCTGGATGAGATTTTTGGCAATCCGCATTCCGTGCATCGTGCTGGCCGGGAGGCGAAGGCTGCCGTCGACCTGGCGAGGGAGAGGGTCGCGGCGCCGTTCAGGGCGAAAGGGCAGATTGTCTTCACGAGCGGCGCGACCGAGGCGCTCAACCTGGCGCTGAAGGGAGCCTTCGCAAAATCCGCCGGTGGACGAAACAAGATCGTGACGATCGCCACGGAACATGCGGCCGTCCTGGACACGGTGAATTGGCTCGGCCGCGACGCCGAGATCGCCGTTCTTCCCGTTGATAGCGATGGTCTGGTTGACCTTGATCGCATGGCCGACGCCGTCGATGAAAGAACTGCAATTGTCGCGGCGATGCTCGTGAACAATGAGATCGGCGTTATCCAGCCTGTCGCGGAAATCGCGGCGATTGCGCATGCGAAGGGTGCGCTTTTCCTGTGCGATGCGGTGCAGGGCTATGGCCGGGTCAAACTGCCGCCCGCGGACATGATCGCCGTCTCCGCCCATAAGATCCATGGGCCGAAGGGCATCGGTGCGCTGTGGGTGCGCGATGGCGTTGCACTGGAGCCGCAGATGCACGGCGGCGGGCAGGAGCAGGGGCTGCGCTCCGGCACATTGGCGCCGGCCCTATGTGCCGGTTTCGGCACGGCCGCCGAATTGATGCAGCGACGCGCGGACGGGGACGACGCCCACGTTGTGAAACTGTGGACTCGCGCCCTGGATGGCCTCGGCGCGGACTGGCACGTCAACGGCAGCATCGATGCGCGCTATCGCGGCAATCTCAACATCCGGCGTGCAGGACTGGACGTAAGCAGGCTGATGTCTGATATGCGCGGCGTCGCGATTTCCGCCGGTTCGGCCTGCGCGAGCGGATCGGGCCGTCCCAGCCACGTCCTCTCGGCGCTCGGTCTTTCACCGGCGGAGACGAAATCGAGCATCCGCATCGGTTTCGGACGCTACACGACAGCCGATGAGATCGATCGCGCCATGGCAATGATCGGCGCGGCAGCCGAAGCCCAACGGAACCTGGCCGCATGACAAGGGTGCGCTTCCTGTCAGCAGATGGTGACAAGGTCGTCGAGGTGGACGCTGCGCCCGGCCAAAGGCTGCTGGCGGTCGCCCAGGCGAACGACCAGCCGCTGGAAGGCACGTGCGAGGGGCAGATGGCTTGTTCCACCTGCCATGTCATCGTCGCGGCTGAAGACTTTGCGAAGCTCCCCCGCGCGAGTGAGGAGGAGGAAGACCTGCTCGACCTTGCCAGCCACGTTACCCGCTACAGCCGACTTGCCTGTCAAATCTGGCTCGACCCAGCGCTCGAGGAATTGACGGTGCGAATGCCTAGCGGCGTGCATAACATGCAGGGGCGGTAAGAAAGTTATCGTCGGCAAAAGGCTCAGCGTTAGCCGAAAGCAACGCCGCCGATCAATCTTCCCTGGGCGGATAGGGCAGGATCATGGTCCCGTCGGGTGCTGCTGTAAACGCGGTCTGTGTCGGGTATGCGAAGTTGATCTTGTTCTCCTTGAAGGTCTTGAGGATCGCCATGTAGATATCGCTGCGGATCAGGAACGGATCGGCGGGCGGCGTGGCGCGGACGTCGAACAGCAATTCGAAATCCAGGCTCGATGTGTTGAAATTGGCCAGCGCACAGCGGATCAGCGCGCATTCCTTGTAGCTGGCGACGATATCGGCAACCAGCTTCGGGATGTTTTCCAGGACGTCTAGGGGAGTCTGGTAGATCACGCCCAACGTCATCGTGAAGCGCCGATGCTCGAAATGGGTCTCGTTGTGCAGTTCTTTTTCGAGCAATTTCGCGTTTGCGACGATGACGAGTTCGCCGGTGGTTGACCTGATACGGGTGGTCTTCAGCCCGATGCGCTCGACCGTACCCGCAGTCTGATCCCATTTGACGATGTCTCCGACATGGAACGGCTTGTCGAAGATGATCGACAGCGCGGCGAACAGGTCTGAAAAAATGCCCTGCGCCGCAAGACCGATCGCGATGCCGCCGATGCCGAGACCGGCAACCAGGCCCGTGACGTTTACGCCCAGATTATCGAGGATGAGGACGAAGGCGATTGCGAAGAAAGCGAAGGTGACGAGCAGCCTGATCAGCCCCATCGCGCTGCCGAAGGTGTGATTGTCCGGGTCCGCGCCTGCCTTGTGATCGATGATGCCCAGCACAAGTTCGCGCGCCCACAATGCAACCTGAAGCGCCATGGCGATGGTGAAAAGCGTCTGGATGGTGTGCGCCACGGCTGGCGGCGGATCGGTGTAGCCGGCCACGAGTTCAGCGGCGAAAATTACCATGAACCAGAAACGGGTCCGCGCGATCACGCGGCCGATCACGAATGGCCAGCCCGTTCCCGTGCGATCCCGTCGACATACGCGAACGCCGATCGAACGAATTGCAGAAAGGACGAGAACGATCCCCGCCGCAATCGCCGCAGCGATAATGATCTGAAAGCCGTTGTCAGAAATCCAGGTTACGCTATCCGTCCAGATCCGGCCGAATTGGCCGGCGTGGATTTGTGCTATCGGTGTGGTATGCGCAACATTATCGGCCACTCAGGCTGCTTTCGCGACCGTTTTTGACGCCGCCGCGTCAAGATAGGCAATCAGGCCACGCTCCGCGGCTGAGAGATATCTGGTCCGGCGAGGCAGCTTCAGATCGGCAGGCAATCCACCCTCTTCGGCAGCGGCGATCAGCGCGGGATGAATGTAGGACTTGCGCGCAATAGCTGGCGTATTGCCGAGCGCCTGAGACACAGGTTCAACGAGGGATTTCACGGAAATACTGCCTTTCGCCTTTAACAATGTTTCAAACGCGACGACGCTTGCGGCCCAGGTGCGGAAATGCTTGGCGGTAAATTCGTCACCCATCGTCTCGCGCAGATAAGCATTCACTTCGCTTGAACCGACCGGATGCGGTTTGTCCGTATCATCCAGATATTGGAACAGATGCTGACCTGGCAAGTCCTGGCATTTCCGGACCAGGCGGGCGAGCCTGGTGTCGGCGATGGTCAGGATCTGCATCTTGCCCGATTTCGCACGAAACTGGAGCTTGATCTTGCCGGTGGTGATCTTGGCATGACGGCGGCGCAACGTGGTTGCACCGAAGCTTTTGTTATCGCGGGCGTAACTTTCGTTGCCCACGCGAACACGACCCAGATCGAGGACGCGCACGACTGCGGCTATCACAGTATCGCGCTCCAGCTTACGTTCCGCCAGATCAGTCTCCACACGCGCTCGTAAAAGGGGCAGGGCACGACCGAAATCCGCGCAGCGATCATATTTTTCGGTGTCCTGCGCCGACCGGAAATCGATATGATAGCGATATTGCTTCCGCCCTTTGTCATCATAACCCGTCGCCTGGATATGGCCATGCGGGCTTGGGCAGAACCAGCAATCGCGATAGGCCGGCGGCATCCCGACCGCGTTGAGCCGATCGATCGTCTTCCGATCAGTGATGCGGTTGCCCTTGGGATCATAATAGCCCCAGCCCAGCTTCATTTTCTTGCGTGTGATGCCGGGCAGGCCGTCGTCGACATAGCACAGGATGGCGGGGTTGGCGTTTGCAGTCATCGGCTTTCTAACGACGCGAGCCCGCGCTTCGTTCCGGGAACGCAGGTGGGAGGCGCGCGTTGCAGGGAAACGGCCTGGCCATAGGAGATATTCCATGCCCGCAATCGAAGAAGCAGAAATCCTGATCATCGCAACCGACGGTTTCGAACAGTCGGAATTGTTCGAGCCGCGGGCCAGGTTGATCGATCTCGGAGCGCATGTAACGCTGGCATCGCCAAAAACCGCGCCGATCCAGGGCATGCAACATACCGAGAAGGCGCAGACGATTACGCCTGATATCACCCTCGATCAGGTCGATACCGAGGCTTATGATGCGTTGCTGATCCCCGGCGGCGTAGCGAATCCCGATACCCTCCGGCAGGAAAAGCGCGCGATCGACATCGTGAAAAGTTTCAATGAGGCCGGCAAGCCGGTCGCCGCTATCTGCCACGGTCCCTGGCTATTGGTGGAGGCCGATGTGGTTGACGGCAAGACCGTCACCAGTTGGCCGTCCGTTCGCACCGATCTGGCGAATGCCGGTGCAAATGTGGTGGATCGTGCGGTTGCGCTGGACGGCAATCTCATTACCAGCCGCAAGCCCGCTGACGTGAATCAGTTCACTGAAGCGCTGATCGCGTTGGTCGAGGCCGATTGAGTTCGTTTTATCCGTCTGTTCAGCCAGCGTTGTGACGGACGCTCTATAAAGCGATGAAGAATGCTTGATGCGGCGAGAGTCAGCAGAAGGAAGATGGTCAATTGTACGATAGTAACGTCGTGCGGGTCGCTTACGAAAACGAGCTTGAACCCGACGAAGAGCAGGTAGTGTACGAGATAGGTCGCATAGCTGATCTCGCCAAGATAGTGGACAGCGTTGCCGCCAAGCGGATGACGTGGATGCTCAGCCGTGAGCGCGAGAGCAAGCAGCAGGCAGGCGAAAGCAATCGGGATTGAGATAGCTTCCAGCGTGCCCGAAAGGAATGCGATGAATGCCGCTGTTCCGCATAGAGACGCAAGCGTGGCTGGCAGGCGTGGCTTGTCACGCCAGCGCGTCCAAAGGGCGCAGACAATCGTGCCGATACAGAACTGAGTCAGGCAACGCACCAGTCCGAAATGGGTCACATCCGTAACCAGATACGTGGCGCCGGCGGACCGCGTGGTTGTGAACAGGATCAACACCAGGGCGCCGGCTGATCCGACAAGAAGGATCGTCGGCCAGCGCCGCCAGTCGACAGAAACGGCGAGCAGGGGGAACAGCAGATAGGCTGCGAACTCGCAGCTGATGGACCAGGCCGGGCTGTTCCAGGTGAGGTGGTCGGTGAAGCCCCAGTTTTGCACCAGCAAAACATGAAGCGGCAACTCGCGGATCGGAAACTCGGGAGGAATAGTCTTGCCGAGCGCTATATGCGCGCAAACGAACAGGATCGCGCCGCATAGCATGAACAGATGGAGCGGATAGATCCGCGCCAGCCTGCGCCAAAGAAAGCACGGCATTCCTGTCAGGCCATCCTTCCGCAAGCGATCGGCGTAATTCAGCCAGATCACGAAGCCGGAAAGCATGAAGAAGAAATCGACCGCTAGATATCCCTTGGCAAAAATGGCGACTAGATCGGGGCCCAGAGTCTGGGCTGCAGACAACCGGATATGATACAGAACGACAAACCACGCCGCGATCCCGCGCACGGACGTAAGCGGCCGCAGTTCCGATCGACTTTGTATCTCAGGCGACGGCATTGACACGCCCTGACTGGAAGAAGGGGCGTGCGGCGGTTACCATGCCATGCCGGCGCGCATATTCGGTCAGCGCGATCTGTACCCCGATCAGCATGAAGACAAAGGGCTGAAAGGCGATGCCGATAAACAGCGCGCCGGCCAGGTAGATCAGCTGGCCATGCTGGAGGGCTGTGGCCAGAGGGGCAATCCACGCATCTTCACCCTCCGCACGACGATAACGTCTGCGCAGGCGTTCCATCCCCAGCAATCCGCTGACGTGCAGCAGCAACCACAATCCGATGCCGGGAAAGCCCTGTTCACCCAGCATTTCGAAATAGGCGCTGTGGTAGGCACGGCCTTTGTCCTGCTCCGTTTTCGTTGAGACGGCGCTGTTGTTGGCGGTGCCGCTGCTGTCCTGGAGTTCGATGGTCACCCTGTTCTGGCGATAGGCCTCGAACCCGCCGCCAAGCGGATGATGCTGAACATAATCCCACGTCCACGCCCACACCGCGAGGCGCGTGGAAGCCGAGCTATCGGCCTGATAACCTTCGATCGTGTTCATGCGACTGGTGAAGCTCTGTGGAAGCAAGGGGACCGCGATCAGCCCTGCAAGGCCCATGAGTCCCAGATAAAGCGCGCGCCGCCTGGTTGCCCGCAACATGAGGACTCCCAGTAGCACGATACAGATCAGGCCCGTCCGCGTTTCTGTTCCGATCGGAATGAGCAGGCAGGCGAAAATGAGCGCGCCGCAAAATGCGCGCACCCGCCAGTCCGGCTTGAAGATCGTGCCATATTTGGCCAGCCAGAGGATGATCGGGATGATCGCGACCGCGATCGCCGAGATGGTGCTGCCTTCATACAGGCCGCTATTGCTATCCACCATCAGGTTGAGCGAACCATAGCCGCCCCCCGAACTGAGGGTCTTTATGCCGCCCACGATGATGATCGATGCGGCGCTTAGCACCATATAGGCCAGCAATCCTTCGATCCGCAGCGCGGTACGGAGCGTGAGCGGCAGGAAAATCGCGAATATCAGTGCCTTCCAGACCCAACTCCATTTTTCCAGAGCCTCGATGGGCAGGTCTGCCGTCATCGTCGTGTACCCCGCCCACGCCAGCAGCAGAATCATGAGCCACTGGCGCGGCGCGATGCGCAGGTTCCGCTTGTCATCGGCGAGCATCCAGCCGCCCAGGGCCAGCGCGAAGCAAATGAGCGAAACCGGGATAGAATTTAGCAGATAATAAGAGAGCCGCTGCGGCGAGACGATATCGACATAGGCGTAGGCAAGGACGAACAGGAATGGCCGCCGGAAACCCAGCGCGATCAAACCGAACAGAAATGCGATAAGGCCGAGATCACGCACCCGGCTTTTCTCCGCTGTCCGGATCGCGATCCAGATCCTCGCGCGATATCAGCCGCCAGGCCGCGAGCAGCAACAGGCCGTGCGTAAGCGCAAGCGAAAAGAGATCGATCATGGTATTTGCCTGCGCTGCCTCGATACCGTCTTTTTAGGCGAGGGGAGTTGATGCGACGTTAAACATCGCTGTGGCATGACGATGATCATGCGGATTTTGCACATCCTGGACCACAGCCTGCCGATTCACAGCGGATATACTTTCCGCACGCGCGCGATTCTGAAGGCTCAGATCGAACGCGGCTGGTCGGTCGCCGGCGTCACCGGCCCGCGATACAACGAGCCTCTTCCCGAATCCGATACGATCGATGGGCTGGATTTCTTTCGGACGCCGAAACCCCGCCCGGCGCCCTCGCCCCTGGGCGACTGGCGCGAGACGTGGGCGTTGTCGAAGCGGCTCGATGCCGTCATCGAAGAATGGCGGCCCGATATCCTTCACGCGCACTCGCCATCGCTGAACGGGCTTGCCGCGTTGTGGAGCAGCAAGCGGCACGGCCTGCCCTTGCTCTACGAAATCCGGGCATTCTGGGAGGATGCGGCCGTCGGCAATGGAACCGGCAGGGAAGGGAACGCCCGCTATCGCGTGACCCGGATGCTGGAAACCTATGTTGTGCGTAAAGCGGATGAGGTCGCTGTGATATGCGAAGGCCTGCGCTCCGATCTCGTCAGCCGGGGCATAGCGGGCAACAAGATCATGGTCTCGCCGAACGGGGTGGATCTTGCTTTATTTGGCGATCCACCGCCGCCCGATACGGCGCTGGCAGACAAGATCGGCGTTCGCGGCAAGGATGTCGTCGGCTTCATCGGTTCCTTCTATGACTATGAAGGGTTGGACGATCTGATCGCCGCCATGCCGCAACTGATAAAACGCCGGCCTGAAGCGCATCTTCTGCTGGTCGGGGGCGGGCCGATGGAGGATTCGCTGCGCATTCAGGCCACGGCTTCCCCGGTGGCCGACCGTATTCATTTCATCGGACGCGTGCCGCATGATGAAGTGGAACGCTATTACAGCCTTACCGACATCCTGGCCTATCCCCGCAAGTCGATGCGACTCACGGACCTGGTGACGCCCCTGAAGCCGCTGGAGGCGATGGCGCAGAAGAGGCTGGTTGCAGCATCCAATGTCGGGGGCCATCGCGAGCTTATCGAGGATGATCTGACGGGCACCTTGTTCCCGCCGGACGATCCGGCCGGTCTGTCGGAAGCGCTGGCCGGCATGTTTGACAATCGGATGGGATGGGACGAGCGGCGACGGGTGGCGCGCGCGTTTGTCGAGCGGGATCGTAACTGGTCCTCAAATGTTTCGCGCTATGAGCCGGTTTACCGACGGATGATGGGAATGAAGCGATGACGGCCAAGAGCATGCTTACGAAGCAGCAAACCAGCTATATATTGGCAGGTGCCATGGGGCTGACGATTGCGGTCGCGCTGATCTTCTTCGTCCTGGCGATGCCGGCAGATCTCTTCGAGGCGCTCGTCAGCGCATCTGGCGTTTCATCCGTGGTCGGCGCAGCCCAGCCACCCTTCGGGAACACGGCACGTTTTCTTTCCGCCCTGATCACAGGCTCGCTCTTTGGTGGCGTCACCGCTGGCCTGTTCCTGTTTCTGGACCGCTCTGCGGTTTCAAAAAAGACCGTGCCGACTCCCATTCGCGCCAACAAGGAATTCGGTAACGTTCCTTTTGCCGAAGAGTTGTCCTTCACCCATGCCAAGACCGAACAACCTGTCCAGGATCGCATTTTCTTCGATCTCACCGCAATCCGGGCTGCATCCCATCCGGCGAACGACGCCGTCATGGACCTTGGTCAATGGCCGATCATAGACGATGCGGTTGAAGTTCAATCGACCGAAACTTCCGCTGCGCAAGCCGTTATTGTTGAGAAGACGGCGCCGGAGGAAATATCCGCCGTTCACGAAGATGACGAGTCCATCGGCGCGCTCATGCGGCGTCTGGAGGCTGGCCTCGAGAATCGCACGAAGTGGGGGCAGGCACCCGACGAAGCGCCAGTGCACGAAGCAATGAGCCCGCGTCTTCGCTCGACCCTGGATGAATTGAGAAAAATGGCGAGCCAGCGTTGATATGACGTGGGCTCGCATCCACAAATTTGTTTGAAGATCTCAGGCGTCCACCACGGTCAAAGCCTCGATGACAAGGCGGCATCCGCTGTTGTCATGATGATGGCTTGTCAGGGCAATGTCCGCGACGATGTGGCCGGGTAAATCGAACTCCTGCTCGTCCAATCTTGAATAACACGAATCGTCTTCGTTGCTGTCCAGGAGGAGCACATAGCGATGTCGGGCGCCTGAAAAGGTAGCGCTGGCCCAGGGACGCTCGACAGACTCCACCAGTTCCGCGGGTCTCATTGCCAGTAACACGCGGGCCAGCCTGCCATGGGGGTCGCGATGCGCCGCCATTATGAATTGACCCGTGATTCGATCGCCGCAATGTGTCTGCGAACCCGATGCGCGGTGTCTTCGCGCGGCTCTCTCCCGTTTCTCAGGTCCAGCACGAATCGGGGATCTTTGACGGCCTCCCGCCCAAATCGCGTAGCTGGGGTTCCGGTACGCCGCAGATGCTGTTCGATCAGTCTTAGCAAGCTCATCTTTACACCTTTCTATGAGAATCATCCTCGCAAATAGGAAATATCCTATCGACAGCGATTTCCTACTTGTCTAGGACAATTCCTATCGTTAAGGATTTTTCATGGCCTATTCCGATGAAGACCCTCGTTCGGTGCTGGATGAGCTAATCCGCGAGCGCGGAGAGGATTACGCGTCCCTGTCGCGCTTGCTGGGGCGAAATTCGGCCTATGTTCAGCAATTCATCAAACGGGGAATTCCCAGAAAACTTGATGAAGAGGATCGCCGCACCCTGGCGCGCTACTTCGGTGTGCCCGAGCGCGTTCTCGGCGGTCCCGCACAGGAAGTCTCGCATGTCGTTGAGCCGTCCTCTGCGGTGCCGGCCCGGCGCGGTGCTGAAATGGTGCTCGTCCCCTATGTCAGCGCGCAGGCGTCAGCAGGGCCCGGCGCCGTGATCGTTGATGAGCATGTCAGCGCCAGGCTCGCATTCAGGAACGATTGGCTGCGAGAACTGGCTGGCGGCAGTCCGGCGGGCTTGTCCGTCATTCGCGTAAAGGGTGATTCCATGACGCCCACGCTGACGGATGGCGATGATATCCTGGTAGACCGCAACGATGCCGGGGAACGGCTGCGCGACGGCATCTATGTGCTGCGCTCCGATGATATGCTCAACGTCAAGCGGGTCGCGATGAATCCTGCCGGCAAGGGCTTCGAGGTCCGAAGCGATAACCCCGCTTATCCGGTATGGAAGGATTGCGATCTGGAAACCGTGGTGATCATTGGCCGGGTGGTTTGGGCGGGCCGGAAAGTCAGCTAGCCGCTATTCCGCCGATCGCGCAGCCAGATGACAATGGCGATCCCGATCCCAACTGCAACGCCCGCGACCAATCCGATCGAAGGCTGACCGTTGGCGACGCCGATGATTGATCCGGCAATGGTTGAAAGGGCGAGAAGGGCGCCGCCCGCGCGGGGGCCAGGTTTTTTCGGTTCGATCGTCATGCCTGCTCATGCCAAAGCCCGGGATGGGACGCCAGCATGTTTCGTTTCGGGGCACCTGTCCCGCGACGGGATTTGCCTAATGCCGAATTGAGGATAAAGGCGCCCGTCATTCCGTGCAGGCTGCTACTGGCACGGAACTTGATAGATAATCAAAAAATAGGGTCGGGGTCTGCATGTACGATGATTATGATTTGCCGGCGGTTTATGTCGCCGATCGGAAAACTTATGAGGGTGCCACCGATCTCATAGCATGTTTTGGAAGCGCGGCAGATATCGAGGCATCATCCCGCGCGGACGCGAGCAGGGCGATCGGAAATCTCCGGCACTTTGCATATTGGCGGCAAATCGAGCGGCTCATTCCGATCCTGATCAGCGAAGACGTAAGCGGAACGCTACACTGATCGTCGTGCGAGACGATTTCGCCTGAAATTATAGGCTTTCGATCAAACCGGGCGTTTCGGCTGGCGGCATCGTTCCGCTGGCGCTAGGAACAACGGATGACGTCGTCCGTTTCGCGACAAGCTGCGCGTGCATTTCTCTACCTCGCGGCTGCCGTCACGGCTTCAACGCCGCTGCTGGCACAGCCTGAGCCAGAAGGCGGACCGTCGCTCGACCCATCGTCCGCCCTGGAACCGATGAACGATATCGGCATTGATTGGCCCGATCCCACGAAGCCTGACGCCATTCTGGAGGGTACGTCCGACCTGGTTGATATTCCGCCAGCCGAAACAGCCGACAAGTCGAGTAAAACCGGGAAAGCGATCGATCACGTTGAAACGAACCCGATGACTGATTCGCAGGCGGAGCAGCATTACTCGATCGTGCTGCAAGGCCTGGACGATATTGATGCGTCGGAAATACGGACGCGCTTCGATGCGCTGTCGACGTTGAAGCAGGAACAGAAATCCGTCGCAAATCTCGCGCAGATCAACCGTCGCTCGCGTGAGGATGAAAAGCTGTTGCGTGAGTTGCTCCGCGCGGAAGGCTATTATGCGGCGTCGGTGAACGCCCGCGTCCAATCAAGTGGCGGACGCATATCCGTGATCCTCCGTGTCGAGCCAGGGGCGCTTTATCACTTCAAGGATATTGCGATCACCGGATTGGAGCGGGCTGGTGAAGAGGCGGAGCGGGCCCGCAAAGCCTTCGCTGTGTCGCGTGACGATCCGGTCGATGCGGACAAGGTGCAGGCCGCGCTCACCAGTCTCAAAAGCGAACTTGGTGATCATGGCTTTCCCTTTGCCAAGATAGATGACCCTATCGTGACCGTCGATCATGCGGACGCCAGCGCCGTGCTGAAATTATCGGTCGATCCAGGGTCTTTCGCACGTTTCGGAGATATAGTGCTGAGCGGGCAGCGTCCTCCGTTCGGCCCGAAGCACGTCCGCCGCATGGCGCGTTTCAAGCCAGGCGATGTCTATAATTTCGCGGATATCGACGATCTTCGCCGCGCGTTGATCGCTACCGGTCTCGTATCCACGGCCACCATCACGCCGGTCCGTACCGTCGATCCGAACGTGGTCAATGTCTTGGTGGCGATCGAGCGAGCGCCGCCGCGTACGATCGCCGGCGAATTGGGCTATGGTACGGGTGAAGGCGTGCGCGCCGAAGTGAGCTGGACCCATCGCAATCTATTGAGACCGGAAGGCGCCGTGACGTTCCGCGGCGTGGCGGGCACCCGCGAGCAATATCTGGGGGCATCGCTCCGTCGTGCGAACCTGCATCAGCGCGATCAGGTATTGACGGCCCAGATCGCAGCGAGCCACGTCAATCGCGATGCTTTCGATGCCAAGTCGTTTACGCTTTCAGGCGGTATGGAACGGCAGACGAACATTATATGGCAGAAAAAGTGGATCTGGTCCGCCGGTGGCGAACTGCTGGTGTCGGACGAAAGGGACAGCGTCGTATCGACCGGCGCATCGAGGCGCCGGACGTTTTATATCGCTGCCCTACCGGGAACGCTTGCCTATGACGGCTCGGATGACCTGCTGAATCCCACCCGCGGGTTTCGCCTGGCGGGACGGTTGTCCCCCGAGCTGTCGTTTCACAGAAAGACGTTGGCCTACGCGCGCGCTCAGATTGATGCGAGCATATACCAGCCCGTTGGCGGGCGGACTGTGCTTGCCGGCAGGGTTCGCGTCGGCACGATTGCGGGCGCGCAACGCGACGAGATCGCGCCGTCGCGGCGTTATTATGCGGGCGGTGGCGGATCGGTGCGCGGTTATGGATATCAGGACATTGGTCCCCGCGATGTGGACAATGATCCGATCGGCGGGCGGAGCATATCGGAATTTTCGCTCGAAGCGCGCGTGCGTTTCGGTGATTTTGGCGTGGTGCCCTTTTTCGATGGGGGCAATATCTATACTTCGGCGCTGCCGCGTTTCACCGGGATGCGGTACGGCGCGGGTCTCGGCGCGCGTTACTACACCAATTTTGGCCCCATTCGCGTCGATCTCGGAACACCTTTGAACCGGCGCAAAGGTGACGCACGATTTGCGGTCTATGTATCGCTCGGCCAGGCGTTCTGATGGAGGAGGAACAAGCACCACAGGATCATCCTGTCGCTCGGCGTTCGTGGAAATCGCGAATCGCGCGGGGCATCGCCGTCATCATATTTCTTCTGTTCTTCGCGGCTGGCATTCTGGTCTGGGCGATCGATACAGGGCCAGGGCACCGCTTTATCGCGGAACGTGTCTCTTCGCTCGCGCCTTCGACTGGTCTTCGCATCCACGTTGGCCGGATCGAGGGATCGATCTGGAACCGCCTTCGGTTGCGCGACGTGCGCCTGGCCGATCCCGAAGGGATCTTTCTGGAAGTGCCGGAACTGGCGGTGGATTGGCGGCCGACATCCTGGCTCGCGAACCGGCTGGACATCCGCTCGCTCACGACCGATCTCGCTATCCTTCATCGCGTACCCAAGCTTCGTCCGTCAAAAAGCAAGCGCAAGGCGATCCTGCCGGATTTCGACGTTCGCATCGATCGACTGGCGATACGCAAGTTGCGGGTTGAGCCGGCCGTAACCGGCGTCAGGCGGATTGCCGGAATCGTTGGAAATGCCGACATTCGTAAGGGTAGGGCAAGAATAAGTCTCGGCGTAGCCTCCACAGCCCATGATCGTGCGCATCTGAAGCTCGACTCCAGGCCGGACGAGAATATTTTCGATGTCGATCTGGCAGTGAACGCACCGGCCAAAGGGGTTATCGGTTCGGTGATCGGAACCGCGCGGCCGATCGTCGCGAGAGTGGACGGTAAGGGAAACTGGACCGAATGGCGCGGGCATGCGGTCGCCGACGTTTCCGGAAATCGCGTGGTGGATCTCTCCCTAAAGGCAAATGCAGGCCGCTACCAACTGGGCGGCATGCTCGCCCCGGCACCCATAACGCAAGGCAAGGTTCAAAGATTGAGCAGCCCCCGGATTCAAATCGAGGGCGATGCGACCTTTGCCGAGCGACGGCTTTCCACAAAACTTTCGCTACGATCGCAAGCGCTGACGATACGGGCCAACGGGGTGCTTGATTTTGCCCAAGGCGCCATCGAAAACGGCACGATCGACATCGCGTTGCTGAAACCGGCGGCAATGTTTCCGAATATGACCGGGCAGAATATGCGGCTTCACGTCAAGGTGGACGGTCCCTTCGCGACGGCCGGCTTCGACTATGTACTGACCGCGCCGCGCGTCGCTTTCGATACGACGGGCTTTGAGAACGTGAAAATCACCGGGCGGGGAAATTGGTCAAAGACGCCCATCAGCCTGCCGGTAAACCTCGTGGCGCAGCGTGTGACCGGGCTTGGCGACGTTGCTGGCGGGATATTGCGCAATCTCCGCGTGAATGGCGTCGTAAAAGTTACACCTAAGGCGCTGACCGGTGATGGTCTCAAGCTGACCTCAGACAAGCTGCAGGCCAAACTCTTCCTTATCGTAGACCTCGCCACTGGCAAATATCAGGTGACGCTGAACGGCAGTCTGGCCAGATATCTCATTCCCGGCCTTGGCGTCGTGGATGTCATGAGTGAACTGAAGGTCGTTCCCGGTGCAAACGGTCGTGGCACACAAGTGGCGGGGCGCGGCCGCGTCTGGGTGCGTCGTTTTGACAATGCGTTTCTACGTTCGCTGGCAGGCGGATTGCCGCAAATCGATACCCAGTTGCTGCGCGGGCCTGATGGTATCCTGCATTTCAGCAACCTCGTGCTGATAGCACCCGATATCAAAATACGCGGCGCGGGATATCGCCGAAAGGATGGCACCTTCTACTTCAAAGGCGCCGGAACACAGCAACGCTATGGTCCGCTGGATCTCCAGCTCGACGGAAACATCAGCCGTCCGAAGCTGGACATTACCCTTGCCCGACCAATGGATTCACTTGGTCTGGCGGGGGTACGATTGCTGCTCGACCCCACTGCCAAAGGATTTCTGTGGCGAGCGACCGGCGATTCAACATTGGGCGCCTTTAGGGGCGACGGCCAGATCATCATGCGGCCGAGCGCGCCTGCGTTGATTTCAATCGCCGGGCTGGACGTTTCCGGCACACATGCAACCGGCGGATTGCGTTCGGACCCCGGCGGATTCACCGGGAAGATTATAACGGCGGGCGGCGGGATCGACGGGAAGCTGATCTTCAATCCCATCGGGGACGTGCAACGCATAGAAGCGCATCTCGTCTTCAACCGCGCGCAGCTCGCTGGTGTCGCTGCACTGAGGATCAGGCGTGGAAAGCTGGACGCGGTCATGATGTTGGATCCCGCCGGCGCCACCATCGATGCGACCGTCAATGGCCGCGGTCTCCGCCGAAATCAGTTTGTCCTGGGCAGATTGAACGGCAGCGCGTCGCTGCGCGGTGGGAGTGGCCAGATCAAAGCGGATCTGGCGGGTTCCCGCGGACGAGCGTTTTCCTTGCAAACCGTGGCTGACCTTACCCCAAACAGTATCAGCCTTACCGGCCAGGGTACGGTCGATAGCCTTCCCATCCGTCTTATGACCCCAGCCATGTTGAGCCGCGATGGCCAAGGCTGGCAGCTTGCCAAAACACGGCTGTCCTTTTCCGGCGGGACTGCGTCACTTGCCGGTCGATTTGGCGGAAGCACCACCGAGGTGGATGCTTCGCTGCAACGTGTCCCGCTTTCCGTGTTTGACATATTGGTGCCCGATCTGGGGCTGGGCGGGTTTGCGACCGGCAAGTTCAGCTATCGGGTGCCGCGGGGTGGAAGACTGCCCGTGGGGGACGCCGATCTCGTGATACGCGGGCTGGTCCGCTCTGGTCTCGTTCTGACATCGCGCCCAATCGATCTTGGTGTGAAGGCCAAACTGACCGAATCGGCTGCGGCTATGCGCCTGGTTGCGTTGAGTGAAGGAAAAATCATCGGGCGGGCGCAGGGCAGAATCGCGCCATTGAGCAACGATGGGTCCATCGTGGACCGGCTTCAGCGCGCTCCCTTGATTGCCCAGCTGCGGTATAATGGTCCTGCCGATACGCTGTGGCGATTGACCGGCATCGAGGCGATCGATCTATCGGGGCCGATTGCTGTCGGGGCGGATGTCAGCGGCGCTCTGGCAGATCCCCGCATACGCGGCTCACTCAGGGCAAATGGCGCAAGGATGGAAAGCGGCGTCACCGGCACGGTGATCGAGCAGATCCGCGCAACCGGGCGTTTTGGTGGTTCCACGCTGGTGATCGACGACTTTACCGGCACGACCCGCGGCGGAGGAAATGTCACGGGCAAAGGGAGGTTTGATCTTGCCGCCGTGAACGGCTTCGGAATGAACCTTTCCGTGCAGGCTGAAAATGCCGAATTGCTGAACCGGGATGACATAGGCGCCACGATCACAGGCCCCCTGAAGGTCCAGTCTGATGGTTCCGGGGGTGTGATCGCGGGTGACATCAAGCTGATCAAAGGTCATTTCCGGTTGGGTCAGGCGGCCGTGGCCCAGGTTCCGCAGCTTAATGTGGTTGAGCTCAACCGCGTCGATGACGATGACGACGACGTCCGACCAAGGAAGCCTTGGCAGCTCGACATAAAGGCCGATGCGCGTAACAGACTGGCTGTCACCGGTCTCGGCCTCGACAGCGAATGGCGGGCGACGCTCGTCATCAAGGGTGCGGTCGATAATCCAGCGATCACCGGGCGCGCAGACCTCGTTCGTGGCGGCTATGAATTTGCCGGACGCAGGTTCGATCTCGAGCGCGGATCGATCCGGTTCCTGGGCCAGACACCGCCCGATCCCGTGCTCGACATCGCAGCATCGGCCAGTATCCAGGGATTGAATGCTACGATCAACGTAACCGGCACGGGATTGCATCCCGATATAAGTTTCCAGAGCATTCCTGCGTTACCGCAGGACGAGTTGCTGTCCCGACTGTTGTTTGGAACCTCAATCACTAATCTATCGGCGCCCGAAGCGCTGCAGTTGGCCGCTGCGGTTGCCTCGTTGCGTGGCGGGGGCACTGGCCTCAATCCCATAAACAGCGTTCGGAAAGCCGCTGGCCTTGATCGCCTCCGTATTCTGCCGGCTGATGTGACCACGGGGCAGGGAACTTCGATCGCGGCGGGCAAGTATATCGGCCGCCGGACCTACGTCGAGTTGATCACCGATGGGCAGGGCTATTCAGCGACACGCGTGGAGTTCCAGATCACGCGCTGGCTCTCGCTGCTGTCTTCTATCTCCACGATCGGCAGGCAGAGCGCCAACGTGCGTATTTCGAAGGACTATTAGGGTGCAGAATGATGAGGCTGAAAGAGCCGGCCACGCTCCGTGATGAAGATGATGGCGAGCGCCGCGATGCCGCAGAGCAGGGTGCCGCATATTACGGGAAACACCGTGCCATCGTAATGCTGGCCTATCTCGATTCCGATCACTGCGCCCAGTAATGTCGATATCGTCCCCTGGATCGAGGACGCGATTCCGGCAATCGCCCCCATGGGTTCCATGGACATCGCGCCGAAGTTGATGGCGGCAAATCCGAAAAAGAACATGATCATGAACTGGAAGATCGTGAAGCTCACCACCGTGTCCTGGAAGAAAATCGACCACATGATGTGAACCATCGCGATCGTTATGAATCCTACGGTCGCGGCGTGCGACAGCAGTCTGGTGCCCCACCGCTCTACGATGCGGCTGTTAAGGAAGGACGCAAAGCCCATGGACGCTGCGGTGAAAGCGAATATCAGAGCAAAATATTCACCCGCTCCCAGGGTTTCGGCAAAGATCTGCTGCGAACTGTTGATATAGCCCATCAGCGATCCAAAAATGACCGTGCCCGCCAGGGTATAGCCCAGCGAGTAGCGGTTTCCGATAACGGTCTTTGTTGCCGACCATAAGTGGTCGACCGTCATGCTCCGCCGGTATGATGGGTGCAGTGTCTCCGGCAACCGGAACATTACCCAAAGTGCCGTGCCAATGGCAAACAGGGCCAGCGCGTGAAAGATCGTATTCCATGGGGCAACAAGCATGATGAGCTGGCCCATGCTCGGCGCGAGAATCGGAATGGCCAGGAAAATAATGAATGTGAGCGACATGACGCGCGCCATCTGACGTCCTTCGTAGCAATCCCTCACAATGGAAATGACGAGCACGCGGGTGGCTGCCGCGGCGCCTCCCTGCAGGGCGCGTGCCACGACGATCATCGTGAAACTGGCTGCAAAGCTCGCGGCGATGGATGTCGCCGCATAGACGATCAGCCCAAACAGCACGACGGGTTTGCGCCCAAACCGGTCAGCAAGGGGGCCAAATATGATCTGAGACGCGCCGAATCCCAGCATGTAGCTGGCAATTATCCATTGTTGCTGATTCTCGCTCGATAAACCGATCGATCGCGCAATCACGGGCAGCGCCGGCAGCATACTGTCGATGCCAAGTGCGTTGATCGCCATGAGCGCGGCCATCATCACGACGAACTCCCGAAATCCCATGGAAAGCTTGGGTGCGTCTTCAACGAGGGCAGGGGGTGTGGTCATGGGGCGTTTTTAGAATGGTGCATTGCAAAAACGCTTTGGCAGGATCGGGCACGCCCGACAACGCCAGACGGTAAAAAGAAAAAGGGCCCAGCCTTGCGGCCGGGCCCTCTTCAGCAAAATTCGCAGATATCAGCCCGAATAATACATATCGAACTCGACCGGGCTCGGCGTCATCTCCCAGCGGGCGACATCCTGCCACTTGAGTTCCATATAGGCTTCGATCTGGTCCTCGGTGAACACGCCGCCCTTGAGCAGGAACTCTTTATCGGCGACGAGCGAGTTGAGCGCCTCGCGGAGCGAGCCGCACACGGTCGGAACCTGCGACAGCTCTTCCGGCGGAAGATCGTAGAGGTTCTTGTCCATCGCCTCGCCCGGATGGATCTTGTTCTCGATCCCGTCGATGCCGGCCATCAGCAGTGCCGCTGTCGCGAGGTACGGATTGGCGAGCGGATCGGGAAAGCGGAACTCGACGCGCTTGGCCTTCGTGCCGGCACCATAAGGGATGCGGCAGGAGGCCGAACGGTTGCGCGCCGAATAGGCAAGCAGCACCGGCGCCTCATAACCTGGCACCAGACGCTTGTAGCTGTTGGTGGTCGGATTGGTGAAGGCGTTGATCGCCTTGGCGTGCTTGATCACGCCGCCGATGAAGAACAGGCAGGTTTCCGACAGGCCGGCATAACCATTGCCGGCGAAAGTGTTCTCGCCCTTGTTCCATATCGAGATGTGCGTGTGCATGCCCGATCCGTTGTCCATCTTGATCGGTTTGGGCATAAATGTCGCGGTCTTGCCATAGGCCTGGGCGACCATCTTCACGACATATTTGTAGACCTGGATGCGGTCGCAGGTTTCGACGAGCTTGCCGAAGGTCAGGCCCAACTCGTGCTGGCTGCCGGCGACCTCGTGGTGATGCTTGTCCATCGGCAGGCCCATCTCGATCAACGTCGAGACCATTTCGGCGCGGATGTCGGTGGTCACGTCGACCGGCCCGACCGGGAAGTAGCCGCCCTTGGCGCGGGGGCGGTGACCCATGTTGCCGCTCTCATAGGTGGTGCCGGTGTTGGTGGGCAGCTCGACATCGTCGAGCTTGTAGTAGCTGGACGCATAGGTGTTGTCGAACTCGACACTGTCGAACATGAAGAATTCGGGCTCGGGGCCGATGTACACGGTATCGCCGAGGCCGGTGGACTTCAGGTAGGATTCGGCGCGCTTGGCGGTCGAGCGCGGATCGCGGGCGTAAAGCGAGCCATCGCTCGGCTCGACGATGTCGCAGACCAGGATCAGCATCGGGGTCGCCGAGAAGGGGTCGACGAACACCGCGTCCAGATCAGGCTTCAGAATCATGTCGGACTCGTTGATCGCCTTCCAGCCTTCGATCGACGAACCGTCAAACATCAGGCCGACTTCGAGTTCATCCTCGCCGATTACGCTCGAGCACATTGTGAGATGGTGCCACGCGCCCTTAGGATCCGTGAACCGGACATCGACCCATTCGATTTCCTTGTCTTTGATCATCTTCAAAATGTCAGCCGCTTTGTTGGCCATTTTAATTGCCTTCCCCTTGAGAAAAACCAGAAATTGAAGCGGACGAGCCTGCTCGCCGCGGTTGCTCACGCCCTTTGACGGGATTGTCAGATCGCGTCGGCATCCCTCTCGCCCGTGCGTATACGCACCGCTTTCTCCACCGCCGTGACGAAGATCTTGCCGTCTCCGATCCGTCCGGTTTGCGCCGCGTTGACGATCGCTTCCACCACACGGTCGGCCAAGTTGGCGGGAACCACCACTTCGAGCTTAACCTTCGGGAGAAAATCTACAACATATTCGGCACCGCGATAAAGTTCTGTATGGCCCTTCTGGCGGCCGAAGCCTTTGGCTTCCGTAACGGTAATTCCCGAAACACCGACTTCGTGAAGCGCTTCTTTCACTTCGTCGAGTTTGAACGGCTTGATGATCGCTTCGATTTTTTTCACTTCATCCCTGCCCCTCGCTATCGCGTTTCATCATTAAGCCTCCCACACGAGAACGTGCAAGCGGACGTATCAAATAGGGGTTTGAGAGATTGTGTCTGCTATGAAACAAGGCAGAAAACTCCCATCATGCATCAAGTTTAGGCATCTGCGGCCCAGCGAAACACGATTCCCGATTCGCGAACATGTTCGCTGAGGATATCTCGAAAATTTGGCGGCGCTAAAGCGGGTTTCCGCGACGCCCACCCATCTTACGGGTGATTCGGCTTATGTCGATCTTCACGCCGATCAATTTCGCCATCTGCTGCCAGAATAACGCATTGAGACTGAGCGCGAACAGCCGAAACCCAAATCCTGCAAGCGCAATGCCAAGGGCCGTCAGGGCTCTATGGTGGTGCGCAAAGACATAGATTCCGATCATTGTAGCCATGCCTGGTATCGCGAACGCGAGAATTCCGATGATGCTGATTCGCTTGCCACCGTGGACGTATTTGCCCGGCCTGCGGTACGCGAATAGCATCCTTGCGCCGATGGTACCAAATGGTCCGAAAATGCCGCTCGCAATGTTTCGCGTGGCAAATTGCATCCAGCGCCAGCGCGACCAAACCAGATTATCCGCAAGCAACAGACTCCACTGGGATGTTATCGTCCGGTTGTCAGTCGATTCTATGACATCCTGTTCCACGCCGTCTTCGTCGTCGAAGGCTTCTCCCTTCGTACGAAGCCCTAGTTTTCCAGCAAATACGGCCAGCGCCTGGCCGACGAACGTGACGGCTTCCCGTGTCAGTAGCGCTCCTGCAGCGGCTTGTGGGGCGGACCAGTTCCATTCGGCCAGAACAATCAGTGTCACCAGCCCCGTCAGCGCGCGCGTCAGCGAGATGTACCCAGCCAGGCTGCGGACACCGTAGGCCCGCATCATTACGGTAAACATTTCTCGCATCCACAGGAAACATACGGCGATCATTCCGGACAAGGCGATGGCCGTTTGCGCACTGTAAACCCTGAGGATTGCGGTGAGGCCGGTCATCAGCCCCATGCGCAGAAGAAGCAGAAGAAGCTCGATAAGAAATATCGTCTTGAGCGCCTTGCCCCGACGTTCGGCCTTGTCGGCCGACTTTAGCCGGACGCGCATATAGGTAAAATCCTTGATACCCAGAGCGAATGCCCATGCCGCGCCAGTGTAAAATGCCGCCTTAGGTCCGAAATAATGCGCGCAGACAAGCCAGAAACTCGTCGTAGCCAGAATCGTACCGATCCGGATGAAATGCTTTTGCGGTTGGGTGCTCCTGAATTTTTCAAGCATGAACGGTCAGCCGTGATCCGGGAAGGCGGATGGCTCCGGCATTACCGAGGAAATACAGAAAAATATCCACGCGATATATATAAGAGAGAAGCCTGAAAAGAGGGATGCAGCCGCAATCATCCGCAAGGATATTTCGCGTTTTCAGATATTTCGCGCCGTTGCTTCTGGTTCGAGATCAATATGGAGGCGCATCCAACCCCGCGGGACTCTTCGTGAAAATCTCACAGCCATCCTCGGTAATGCCAATACTATGCTCGAACTGCGCTGAGAGCGATCGATCCCGTGTGACGGCGGTCCATCCATCGTCCAGCACCTTCACGTCGGGCCGCCCGATGTTGATCATCGGCTCGACCGTGAAAAACATGCCGGGGCGGAGTTCGGGGCCAGTACCCGGGCGACCGATATGAACGACTTCCGGCGCGTCATGGAATACCCGGCCAAGGCCGTGCCCGCAAAAGTCGCGAACGACGCCATAACGATGACTTTCCGCAAAGCTCTGTATCGCGTGGCTGATATCACCCAGCCGGTTGCCAGGCTTTGCCTGTTCCAGGCCTAGCATCAGCGCCTTATAGGTCACATCAACGAGGCGGCGGGCTTTGATGGGCACATCGCCCACAAGGAACATCCGGCTCGTATCCCCATGCCATCCATCGACGATCACCGTGACGTCGATATTGATGATATCGCCGGATTTCAGGGCTTTCGGCCCGGGAATACCGTGACACACGACGTGGTTGATCGAGGTGCAGCAGCTATGCGTAAAACCACGATAATTCATCGTCGCGGGAATACCGCCACTGCGCAGCTTGTGCTCGCGGACAAGCGTGTCGATTTCCTCGGTCGTGATGCCCGGAACGACATGGGGGACCAGGGCATCAAGAACCTCGGCCGCCAGCCGGCCTGCCTTGCGCATGCCTTCGAAGCCGTCCGGGCCGTAGAGCTTTATTGCGCCGTTGCGGGATACGGGATCGGCGGCGGTGATGGAGACGTAATTGACCATGCCGCGCAATATAAGGGAAACTTGCGCGCTTTGCGAGAGCGCCGCCGCGCGCTATGGCCACGGCATGTCGGATACGCGCATATGGACCGCCGCCCTCCTCATCATCGGCGATGAAATCCTTTCCGGACGAACACAGGACGCCAACACCGCAAATCTCGCCAAGTGGCTGAACGTACAAGGAATTAGGCTCGCGGAAGTTCGAATTGTGGGCGATGATATGGCGGCGATCGGCGAAGGGGTGAACGCGCTGCGGGAGCGGAATGATTATCTCTTCACGACAGGCGGCATAGGGCCGACTCATGATGATATCACCGTGGATGCCATAGCGGCGGCACTAGGCGTACCTGTTGTCGTCGATCCACAGGCGCTTGCCGAACTCGAAGCCTATTACGCAACGCGCGGAGGCCTCAGCGAGGCGCGCAAGCGAATGGCGCGGGTACCTCAAGGCGCGCAGCTGATCGAGAACAAGATATCCGGAGCTCCGGGCATTCAATGCGGAAATATCTTCATCCTGGCGGGCGTGCCGCGCATCGCCCTGCTCATGCTGGATGGTTTGGTCGGCAAGCTGCAAGGCGGCGCACCGATGCTTTCCCGAACCATCGGCTGCTGGGTGCCTGAAAGCGAGGTCGCCGATTTGTTGTGGAAGATCGAGGAAAAACATGAAGGCTGCAAGATCGGCAGCTATCCCTTTTTCCGGGAGGGCAAGACCGGCGCCAACTTCGTCATCCGATCGACGAGCGCTGATGCTCTTGAACGCTGCCTTGCCGATCTGTCTGAAAGGCTTTCTGCCACCGGCTTGGCGCCGGTTATCGATGGCATCTGACAAGCAGCACAATACAGAAACTGCCGGCGACGGATTTGCGCATTATCGTTCTTGATCGCGACAAACCTGCAGCAAAACATGTTGTTCGCCGATGCGGGCTGTACAGATCGACGAGCGCACACCGAATGAGGTTAGCCGACGGCGTTCCGTGCCAACCATTCTATATGGATGTGCGACGGTGCGAAGGGAGCCCAGAAGGCGGCGTATCGGCGGTCTTTCAGGCTGGCTTGCGGAATAAGCGAGGCAGGGAAAGCCCTACGTCCGCAAACGTTCGATCGCCTGGGCCAATGCCACGTAAAGTTTGCCCATATCGGATGACAGCATCGTCACGCCCAACGGGGTTCCGTCACGATTTGACAATACCCGGCGGAGCATCGCCTCGAAATCATGGATGTAACGGTTAACCTGCTCGCGAAACTCGGGCTCTTCCTCATAATGCCGGGAAATGTCTCGCGCCTCGCCCGCATCCAGCAGCTTTACCGCACGGCGGGTGAAGACGCCTCGATCGCCACGCAGATAGGCTGCCCAGGCGCTGTCGGTAACCTCGTTCGAAAGAACCTTGGTGACGTCGATCGCCGTTGAGTTCAGCGATTCGATCAACAGCGAAACGCGGCGCGAGAAATTATCCTGATCGCTGCGCTCATTCTCGGCTTTCGCTTCGGCGATCCGTGCTTCGATGGTATTGCTCGTTTCGGCAATCGTCAGCATTTGACGCATCAGCTTTTCGCTAGCGCCCTGCGCTGCCTGCACCGCGCGCTGGGCAGCGACACTGATTTCGGCAAGCTGGCGCTGGACCGGTTCGGCAACCGATCGTTCGATTGCCTCTGCGCTCGCGTTGGACAGCGCTTCGGCGGCATCGGGAATCACTGCGCCCAGGGCTGTGCGGGCGCGCTCGGTGGCTTCGACCGCAGCCTGACGAACACGATGCAATGCGTCGACGAGTTGCGCGGTTGCGCCCGCGCTCAGCGCGCCGATGCTTTCTTCTGCGGCGCCAATCAGCCTGTTTAGCTGATCAGCCTCCTCACGCACTTCGCCGAGCTGCTTGGCAGCGGTTTGGCCAAGTTCCGCGAGCGTATGGTTGTGGCGGGCCAATGACTGGCCGGCACTGTCGATGCTTGCGGCAACATTTTGTGCGGCGTGTTCGAGCCGCTCCGCATCAGGCAAAGCGGAGCGCATGGCATTTTGGCTGTGAACGAGTTGTTCTTCCAGTTGCGCTAGCGCCAGTGGCAGCGAATTGTTCACATCGCGCGCACAGGCATCAATCGCGCTTCGCAGGGTTTCGGCGCGTTTCAGCAGGTCATCAGCCGCTTCGGCGCTTCCGCCCAGTGTTGAAGTTACATGCTCCACATGATCGGTGAGGGCGACGATCGCTTCGGCAAGATCGGCGGTTTTATCGGTCGCGGTTTCCTTGAGCGAAGCGAAGCGCGCTTCCGAATCCGCGAGGCCATGCTGAAGCGCGTTGAACAGCGATGCGCTGGCGGTTTCCTGTGATGCGATGCGCGCAGCGATCGTATCCACCTGGCGGCCGATTTCTTCCATCCGCGACGATATAAGTTGAGTCGACTCTATTCCCGCCCGGTCCAGCGCGGCGCGGCCCTGCTCGATCATCGCGATCATTGCCGAACCCTGGATATCCATGCCTCGCCGCGAGTCTTCCACGGCGCGGCTGGCCTTGTCGATTACGTTTTCAACCGACTGGCCCATCTGACTAGCGGCAAGATCAAGGGTTTGAGCCGCATTGTGGCTGTTTGATTCGATCTTGCCGAGTTCCTTCGCGAGGCGACCAGCGGCATTTCCCGCAGCTTCGTCAGCATCGCGCGCGCGTTGGGTGAGGGTCAGCAGCTGGCTTTGCAACCCAGCGGCCTGGCTATCCACGATATGACCAGCGCTGCGAAGCAGATCGGTCAGCGCATTCATGCGCGTTTCCGCATCAGGCAGGTCGGTCAGCAATGTCTTCATCTCTTCCCGCGCCGACGTGGCCGCAGCGCCGAGAAGCAGGGAATGCCGTGCGAGCGTGCTGATGTTTTCCCGCATCGATTCGTTGATTTCGGCGATGCTTTGCGCCGTGGCATTGCCTCGTTCGGATAGCATCGTAATCTGACCTGACAGCGCCGCGCTATTCGCCTCGATACGATCGGTCAGCGTATTCATGATCTCTTCCAGCCGCGCCGATTCGGAGCGCATGGCAAAGGCGGTACGGCTGTAGCGACGCGATTCCCGGCGGCTCGTGGGTCCGACAAGCAGATAGGCGATAGCGAGGATCGCAACGGGCCCGCTGACTAGCGCGATCAGGCTGATCACCTGGGTGAATTCTGTCGTGAGTTGTGGCCCAGAACCGAAGATTTTCCAGGCGATACCCCCCATCCAGGACAGGGCGAGGGCCATCAGCAACAGCGCGGGTATCTTGTCCCTCAGACCGGAACGCGCAGGCAGCACTCGTTCCTCTTCGTGATCAATCTCATCCTCGACATCTTCATCGAGAAGTGCCCAGGCGTCGGGGCGCACATCGGAAACCAAGAAAGCCTCGCTTTCAGGTGAAACCTCGTCGCGCCAGTCTTCGGCTGGTTTGCCCCCCATCGTCATACAGCGACTGTAACAGTTTTCCGGCCAAGAAAAAGAGCAAGTCTTTCAATCTCCCGTTAAGCACGCACCGCTATAAGCATGAGGATGATTTACGATCCCGGGATTCTTCACGTCGCGCTGGCTGCAGCGGTAGGCGACGATCCACAGCTCATCGCCGAACTACGCGGCGTCTTTCTCGAAAGCGCCAATGCGCTGGTCATTCAGTTGAGAGGTTCGCGCAGCGATGCGAACTGGCGCATGGCGTCGCTCCGCCTTCAGGGTCTCGCAGCGAGTTTCGGCGCGGTGGCATTGATGAATGCCGCGGAAAAGGCGGCCGAAGGCGCTCCAGGCGACCCGGTAGCGCTGCGGCAGATAGATGTCGCAATCGCCGAATTTGATGCCTGAGTGATGCGAGGCGCAGTTTAGCGCGCTCGTCCTACAAGGCCTTTTGCAAAATCGCTGACTTCGCCTTATCGCCTGTCGGGTGATTGGGGACGTTCCATGGCGCTCGCCGCGCTGATTTTTGCTTCGCAGACGATCGACGAGGACGACGACACGCTGCGTGCCGGTCTTCCGGTGGCCGGGGCGACGCTGCTGGAGCATCAGGTTCGTCGCGCCGTCCGGGTTGGCGCAACGCATGTTATCATACTCGTCGAACGGCTGCCTGCGACGATCATCGGCGCGATCGACAGGCTGAGGCGCGATGGAGCGCGCATCGATATCGCCAGAAGCGTGGCAGACGCGGCGGACCGGATACATCCCGATGAAACCGTGATGATCGTGGCGGACGGGGTGATCGCTGGGACAGGCTCATTCGAACGCATGGCCGCCGCGCGGGCGCCGGCCTTGATGACTTTAGCCGATCGTTCCGGGCTTGAGGATTTTGAGCGGATAGACGCCGATAATCGCTGGATCGGCCTAGCGCTTGTTGATGGCGCGGGCTTGCAGGCGACGGCGGCGAAGCTTGGGGAATGGGATTTCGCTCTGACGCTGTTGCGACGGATTCTGCAGGACGGCGCTGCCATGATCCCCGCAGTTGGTCCTACCGGTGAACCGGCAGATGCCGAAAAACCGATCCTCGCGCGGCATGCGGGCGATCTTCTTTTGTTGGAACAACGTCTGATTGCCGGATCAGCTGGCCTTCGTGATGGCTGGCCGGCGCGATATATCTTTCCATTGCTCGAGAAGCCGGGTTTCACCAAGCTCGCGCGCGGGAAAATCGAGCCCCTTTGGCTGGGTTTTGCCGCAATCATGCTGGCTGTGCTGGCTGTTCCCGTTGCAGCCTTGGGCTGGCTGGGGGCAGCACTTGCGTTGCTGGTGATCAGCGGCCCGCTGGCATCTGTCGCGCGCAGGCTCGCCGATGTCCGGATCACGCGACTCCGTTTTGAAAGACGGCTTTCGCAGGTGCGCTTGTTGGCCGCAGGCGCAGCTTTGATCGCTCTTGGCGTACGCCTGGGTGACGACGGGCAATGGGGATGGGCATTGTTCGCTGTGTTGATCGTGGGTGTCATGGCGGCGCTGGCGAGCGAATGGCGCACGGCGCACCGGCTGGACAATCGCGTCATGATGCCGTTCATGGCGACTGGCGATGGACTGATATGGCTGTACATTCCCTTCGGAATTTTCAGCCTGTGGGGAATCGGCACGATGGCGGCGGCCGTCTACGCCGTAACGTCATTCGTGGTCGCCCAACGATTGGTCCACGACGCCATCGCAGCAAAAATGCGGGCGCAACAGGTTTAGCAAGGCTTTAACGTAGTTTGGCTTAAGGTCGGCGGATGTCCGCGCACGATCCCGTGCCTCCAGCACCCGCTGGGGCCTCTGCCGACCGTCTGCTCGCCGATGCCGCGCGCGCGGCGGACGTGGCGCGCGTGCGCATGACTGGCGCGTTGAACGACCTGTTCCGCTCGCCGGATAGCCGTCTCAACGATCGTGATCACGCGACTGCGTCCCGGATGCTCGCGCACCTGGTCACCGACATTGAAAGGGCGTTGCGGGAGCGGTTGGTAGGCGACGGATTGCTGGACGGTTTCGATGCGACACGCCTGGAATTAGCCGATCTGGAGCAGCCTATCGCATGGCCACGCCTCGCGCATTCCCGGGTCATGCGCGAGCCGGTGCTCATCGGGCTCCTGATGCGGCGCTGCCAGGAGCATTATGTGGGCCAGGCCTTGCGGCGGGTGTATCCGCTGCGCCACGGGATCAAGCAAAGCATGCTGGATCGCCTTGCTGCACATGCGGATTCCCGAATCGAAGAAGCGGCGTCCAACTTTCTGATAACCGATTCGCGGCGGATCGACCGGTTTGGTGATCCACTATTGGACCGCGCCGACCTCCCCCTGGAACTACAGCATCGTGTCACCTGGTGGGTAGCGGCGGCGCTGAGGGACCATATGACAAGTGCCGATGAAGTCGATCGGGAGGCGGCTGATCGGGCTCTGGTCGCGGCGGCTGCATCGCTTCTGGAAAATTACGACAATGCAGGTGCGATCGACAGCCGCGCCGCCGATCTGGTCTCGATCGTCAAGGACGTAGAGGGAATCGACGATTCGCTGATCGCAGCGCTGCTGACGGAAGGCCAGCTTCCCATCTGGATTTCGGCCTTATCCTTGCGCGCGGAAATCGACGCCGAATCCGTTTGGCCCATGATTGCGGACGCAGACGGCAGTCGTCTCACGCTATTGTTGCGAGCGATAAACATGGACCGCGCCTTGGCGCTGGGATCGCTGGTCGAGCTGTTCGTGGCGCGCGGTGGCGTCATCAGCGAGCAGGACGCCCGGCTCACCGAGGCGGCGGCTGCCTTCGACGCGCTGTCGGTCGAGGATGCGCTTGCGGCGATCAAGCCCTGGCGCCCGACGGACCATTATCGCCGCGCCGTCGCGGGGCTGGCGCTGGACGAGGGGCATGATCAGTGATCGGCGCTGAGGAAGAAAGCGTCGCACTTTTTCCGATTCGCGGGCGCATCGATAGCGAGGGGCGGCTGGTGGAAGCCGATCCACCGCTGGCGGCGCTGCATTCGCAAGGTGGCGGCCGTCCTGGCGGCGCCGTCGCAATCCCTCAACTGGCGGCGTTGGCGCGGCTGGTTTCCACCCTCCGGGTGGGGGTATCCCGCCCTGTGGCGACGGGTGGCGAAGGGACCGATATCGATCTGTTCGTTCGCGCTAACCCGGATGCCGATGGCGTGGTGATCGAAATCGTGGACTGGGTGTCGCGCTCTACGCGTCCCACGTTGCAGCCGCGGCAGGAACGGCATCATGATTTTGTCCGCGCTGGTAGCGATTTTTCGTGGGCAATCGATGCCGACCTCATCCTGAGCGATGTGTCACCGGAAGTGGCCGCGCTGCTGGGAAGCACGGTGGGCGGGCTTGTAGGTCAGCCCTTCGCCCGCCTGTTCACCTTGATCGAGGCTTCGGGTGGGGCTCTCCCCATGGTCGATGCCATCACCGACCGCACCCGGTTCGAAAGTCAGCAGGCGCGTTTGCGCGGATCGGATCTCGGCCTGCTTGACCTTGCGGGCGCTCCAAAGTTCGACCTGGAAGGCAATTTCAAAGGCTATACGGGAACGGCGACGCGGATAGACGAAGTGGACAGTATCGCGATCGAAGTGGAAGCAGCACCGAGCGACGAAGGATTTGGTATCGAGATCGGACGCGTGCTGAAAGGGCCGTTGGATCGTATAATCGCCAATGCCGATGTCATCCGCAGCCAGGCAGACGGCCCGTTGCGCAAGGGATATTCGGACTATGCGGCCGATATCGCGGCGGCAGGGCGGCATCTGATGTCGCTGGTTGACGACCTCATGGAACTGCAGACGATCGAGCAGCCCGATTTCCGGCCTGACCGCGATGAACTCGATCTGTGCGATATCGCCCGGCGGGCTGCAGGCCTGCTTGCGGTGCGGGCGTCTGACAGCGGTGTGACGATCGACCGGCCCGACGAGACGGAAAGCCTGGCGGCAAGAGGAGAATTTCGCCGCGTATTACAGATACTCGTCAATCTGCTGGGCAACGCCGTGCGTCATTCCCCTCCCGGCGGTACGATCTGGGTAAGGGCCGAAGCGGAGGAGGATAAGGCTGTTCTGATTGTTGCTGACCAGGGTGCCGGCATCTCCGCCGCCGATCAGCAACGGATTTTCGAAAAGTTCGAACGCCTTGGTCTGTCGGACACCTCAGGCTCGGGGCTCGGCCTTTATATTTCCCGCAAACTTGCGCGCGCCATGAGCGGGGATCTCACAGTAGACAGCGCGCCGGGGCAGGGCGCACGTTTCATTCTCACACTGCCCCGGAATAGCTGAAATATCCTCCAGGCGGGAGGATGGTCGGATTATCGCTTGTCCACCGGAATATAGTCGCGCTGGGTAGGGCCGGTATAAAGTTGCCGCGGCCGGCCGATCTTCTGCTCGGGATCGGAAATCATTTCGTTCCACTGCGCCACCCATCCAACAGTCCGTGCCAGTGCGAACAGCACGGTGAACATCGTTGTCGGGAAACCGATCGCGGCGAGAATGACGCCCGAATAGAAATCGACGTTCGGATACAGCTTCTTGTCGATGAAATACGGATCCTTGAGCGCGATCTGTTCGAGTTCGCGCGCCGTATCGAGCACGGGATCGCTGATACCGAGATCGTCAAGAACTTCCGCTGCCGCCTTGGAAAGCACCTTCGCGCGTGGATCGAAGTTCTTGTAGACGCGGTGGCCGAAGCCCATGAGACGGAACGGATCGTCCTTGTTCTTGGCACGGGCGATATATTCAGGAATGCGATCCGGCGTGCCGATTTCGCGCAGCATATTGAGCGCTGCTTCGTTGGCGCCGCCGTGCGCGGGTCCCCACAGGCAGGCAATGCCGGCGGCGATGCAGGCGAAGGGATTGGCGCCCGATGATCCGGCAAGCCGAACGGTCGACGTCGAAGCATTCTGTTCGTGATCCGCGTGCAGAATGAAAATCTTGTCCATCGCCGATTCTACGATCGGGTTGATCTCATATTCCTCGGCCGGAACGCCAAAGGTCATCCGCAGGAAATTGCCGGTGTAGCTCAGTTCGTTCTGTGGATAGAGAAAAGGCTGACCCACCGAATATTTATAAGCCATGGCCGCAATCGTGGGCATCTTCGCGATCAGCCGGTGGCTGGCGATCATCCGCTGGACCGGATCGTTGATGTCGGTCGAATCGTGATAGAATGCGGAAAGCGCCCCGACGACACCGCACATGATCGCCATGGGATGCGCATCGCGGCGGAAACCGCGATAAAAGGTCGACAGCTGCTCGTGCAGCATCGTGTGGCGGCTGATCGTATAGGTAAATTTGTCCAGCTCGGCCTTGTTCGGTAGTTCGCCGTTCAGGAGCAGATAGGAGACCTCCATGAAGCTCGACTGTTCAGCCAGCTGATCGATTGGATAGCCGCGATGCAGAAGAATGCCGGCATCGCCGTCAATATAGGTCAGCTTGGATTCGCAGCTGGCCGTCGAGGTAAAGCCGGGATCGTAGGTGAAAGCACCGGTATTGGCGTAGAGCTTGCGGATATCGATGACGTCCGGGCCAGTAGATCCGGAAAGCACGCCATAGGCGCTGTCCTTGCCCGCAAAACCCAAGGTGGCAGTTTTATCCCCCATTATGATGCTCCTTCTTCGTTCCTTACCAGCCGGCGCCCGATCTGGTCCGTCAGCCTTGCCAAACTTTCCTCGCGCCCGAGCAGGACCAGCACATCGAAGATGCCGGGAGACGTAGTCGTGCCGGTCAGCGCAGCGCGGAGAGGCTGAGCAACCTTGCCCAGACCTATCCCTGCTGCTTCGGCTACGTCGCGAATGGCACCCTCTAGCGAGGGGGAGTCCCAATCTTTCAAGGGCTGAAGTGCCCCCTGAACGCTATCGAGCAAAGCTAAGCCTGCATCGTCTAGCAGGGCGAGGGCGCGTTCGTCCATGTCAATTGGGCGCGTGCGAAACAGAAACGCTGCACCTTCGGTCAATTCGTGAAGACTCTTAGCGCGAGGCTTCAAAAACTCCATGCTGCGATGCAGCAAAGCGGCTTCCGCAGGCAGCAGTGCCCGGCCTAGTTTTTCCGCCAAAATCGGCATGACCAACGCGGCGAGCCGCTCATCATCCGCCTCCCGGATATAATGGCCGTTGAGGTTTTCCAGCTTTTTCAGATCGAATCGCGCAGGCGAACGGCCCACGGCGCCAAGATCGAACCACTGGATCGCCTGATCCCGGCTGATGATCTCGTCATCGCCATGGCCCCAACCCAGGCGAAGCAGATAATTGTCCACCGCCTCCGGCAGCATGCCAAGCTCGTCGCGATAAGCATCGACGCCCAGCGCGCCGTGTCGTTTGGAAAGTTTTGCGCCATCTGGCCCGTGGATTAGGGGAATATGGGCGTAGACGGGCTCCTGCCAACCCATTGCCCTGATAATGCCAAGCTGTCGGAAAGCGTTGTTGAGATGATCGTCGCCTCGAATGACATGGGTAACGCTCATGTCATGGTCGTCCACCACGACGGCCAGCATATAGGTTGGCGTGCCGTCCGAACGGAGCAGGATCATGTCATCCAGTTCGGCGTTGCGCACGGTAACGCGGCCCTGGACCCGGTCCTCTATCGTGGTTTCGCCATCTTGCTCTGCTTTCAGCCGTATCACGAAAGGGGTGTTCGCCGGCGCTTCTTCAGGCGAGCGGTCACGCCAGCGTCCGTCATAACGCAAAGGTTGCTTGGCCGCGCGTTGCTGCTCCCGCAATTCGGCAAGCTCCTCCGGGGTGGCGTAGCAGCGGTAAGCATGGCCGGATGCGAGCATTGCATAGGCAACCTCGGCGTGACGCGGAGCGCGTGAGAATTGGTAAACCGCATCGCCGTCCCAATCGAGACCGAGCCAGCGCATTCCATCGAGTATCGCGTCGATCGCGCTTTGGGTTGACCGGGCCCGATCCGTGTCCTCGATCCGAAGCAGAAACCTGCCGCCGTGATGGCGGGCGAACAACCAGTTGAAAAGCGCGGTGCGTGCGCCGCCTATGTGAAGATATCCGGTAGGTGATGGTGCGAAACGCGTGACGACCGTCTGACTTTCGTTACTTGCCTCCACGCGCGCTTGCTCCTTAGGGTGGCCGCCTGGGGAGGCGGGGCTTGGCCCCTAGCATAGCGCTTGCGGCGCATCAAAGGGGGCAAGTGGGGCAACGCTCGGCTATTATGGCTGGCCTGGACGCTTTGTTCGATCGTGAGCGCGATCAACTGGTGCTTTGGCTGCCGGTCGCGCTTGGCACCGGCATTGCGCTTTGGTTCGCGATCCCGACGCGTGAGCGATGGATCGCCGGCATGCTGGCGCTGCTGGGTGGCGCTGCGCTCTCTGTGGCGTTGCTCGGCAACCACAGGCCGGGAAGGGCGCTTGCGACATTTTTGGTGATTGCTGCCGCGGGCTTCGTTTTGATCTGGTGGCGGGCGTCCCGCATAAAGGCGCAACCGATCAACCGACCGATTGTCGCTCAGTTCGATGCACGCGTTGAATCAATCGACGTCCTTGCCGCACGGGACATGGTCCGTCTTGTGCTTGCACCTGTTCAGGAAGAGGGGCTGCCTTCTCGCCTTCGCGTCAATGTGGATCAGGTCTATGCGCCGGGTGGCATTGCGCCAGGCATGCTGGTGCGGATTCGCGCAAGGTTGATGCCACCTCCAGCCGCTTCCTTGCCGGGCGCCTATGACTTTGCGCGAATTGCGTGGTTCAAGGGTATCGGGGCAACGGGCAGAGCACTCGGCCCCGTCTCGATCGTTCGACCGGGCATTACCGACAGTTTTTCGCGGCGACTGGCTGGCACCCGTGCGGCACTCACCGCTCATATCCAGGAAAGGCTCGCCGGGTCGCAAGGGGGCATTGCGGCGTCTTTCGTTACCGGGGACCAGGGAGCGATATCCGAGGAGGACGCCGATGCGATGCGGACAAGCGGATTGGCGCATCTGCTTTCGATCAGTGGCCTGCATGTAAGCGTCGTCATCGGCGCCACCATGATGCTAGTGATGCGCCTGCTGGCGCTAAGCCCCTATCTCGCCTTGCGATGGCCATTGCCGGTCATTTCCGCAGCGATCGCAGCTTTGGCGGGCATTGCTTATACAATGCTTGCCGGCGCCGAAGTGCCTACGATCCGATCCTGCATCGCTGCGCTTCTGATCCTTGCTGCATTGGCACTCGGACGCGAAGCCATGACGCTTCGTCTTGTCGCAACCGGCGCGCTGATTGTTCTTATATTTTGGCCAGAGTCGATTATAAGTCCCAGTTTTCAATTAAGCTTCTCGGCTGTAACGGCGCTCGTGGCATTTCATGAATATCCGAGTGTCAAGGCATTGTTTCGCCGCCGGGAGGAGGATTGGTTTTGGCGGCTCGCCCGCAATATGTCATCGCTGCTCCTGACAGGGGTCATCATTGAACTGGCCCTGACGCCGGTCGCGCTCTATCATTTTCATCGAACCGGACTTTATGGATCCATCGCAAATGTAATCGCTATACCGCTGACAAGCCTTGTAATTATGCCGTTGGAAGCGCTTTCACTGCTCGCGGACGCGTTAGGCATCGGCGATCCGCTGTGGTGGCTAACGGGCAAGAGCGTCATGATATTGATCGGCCTGGCACATCATGTCAGCGCGCTTCCCGGAGCAGTCGCCGCTCTGCCCTCAATGCCGTTGGCAGCTTTTTCCTGCATGGTCTCTGGAGGGATATTCATATGTCTTTGGCGAACCAGACTGAGGCTGGCCGGCATCCCGATGTTCGCCTCGGGAGCGATCCTGGCATTCCTGACAGCGGTGCCTGACCTCCTGATAACCGGCGACGGCCGGCACATCGCGATACGTGTTTCTGGTGAGGACATGGCATTGCTGCGGCCCCGAGCTGGCGACTATGTTCGTGATATGATCGGCGAGGCTTCAGCAGGCACCGCAGCGCTTGCGATAGAACGGCTGCCAACCGCGCGCTGCAGCGCGGATTTATGCAGGGTAGCTCTGGAAAAAGGTGGGCAACATTGGCGCCTTCTGGCGACCCGCAGCCCATATCCGGTCGAATGGTGGGCAATGATCGATGCGTGTCGTGCTGCTGATATCGTGGTGAGCGACCGGCGGTTGCCCGAGGCCTGCAACCCCCGCTGGCTCAAGATCGATCGTCGATCGCTTCGCGACACGGGCGGGATCGCCATAAGCCTTTCACCTTTTTCGCTCCGGACGGTACGAACGAAAACGGATGATCATCCCTGGATACAGCTCAGCTCTGCGTCATATCCGCGGTAATTGCCGTCAAGGCGAAAGCGACCGAGGCGCTGTCACCGGAAAAGGCGATTCGGATACCATCATTCGCGATGCCGTCGACCCGCGCATCAATGAAGCCAGCATCCGGGTGGTGGAAGCGGACCATGCTCTGAAGAGCAGGGCGCGCATTGGTCTCCAGGAATGCCCCGCTTCCTGAAATATCGCGTAGAGCGGCGGGAACAGGCGTGTCGGCGACCAACAAGCACATCCGACGCCGGCGCCATTGGGTCGCCATGGTTGGCGCTGTGTTGCTGCCCCTTAGTTGATGCACTGCCGCCATGTGTTGCGTCCCATATTTTGCTGTTTGCACAACATGCTAGGGCGAAGGACGGCAATGAACGGTTATGAAAATTGGTTAGCGCAAATTAGGATTCATGGCGCAACCGGAAAACAGTTGGCGCCTGCTTTCCTGAGCGCGACGCAAGCGCCATTGGCTTCCGCTTTGCCTGCAAACGGGCCAGCCTGCAGGCGCGTTAAGGTTTTGACGGCAGTGTAGGTTGGTTCCTGCCCCTTGAGGGCTTCATTTTTGGCGATATGCGCCCAGGCGGTCTCAGCCGCCGCCCGCGACCCAAACGCTCCCAACTGAATGCGCCAACTGCCCTTTCTGGATTGGGTTGGCGCCGCCGTTTTTTCGGCTGAAGGTGGAGCAGGGGCTGTCACAGGCTTTGCAGGCGTGCCGTCCGCCGCTTTCTTTTCCGGCTGCTTCTTCTCGATCGGCTTTTTCGGCGGCGTGGGGGTGGCTTCAGGCGCTGCAGCGGATGGCGCAGGCGCTGCCGTCTTGATCGGCGCGGGTGCTTTTGCCAGCATACCCGGCTTTGTGGCCGGCGTCGATTTTGCGGCAGGAGCAGGCGCAACGGCGGGGACGGCAGGCTTGACCGTTGAATCGGCAAGCTTTCCACCTTTTTCCAGATCGCGTGCGATTGCGATACCGGCCTGCCGATCGCTGGCCGACATATATTGATCCATCTGCTGAAGGCTGGTCGATGCCTGGGGCAATCCCGCTGCCGCAGCGCGCGTCATCAACGCATAGGCGCGCGGCCAGTCGCGCGGCGCAAGATCGCCGTTAAACAATGCTGTGCCAAGAACATATTGTGCGCGGGGCTCGCCACGGTCCGCTGCCTTGCGAATCCAGGGCATTGCGTTCTGGCGGTCCCCGTTCTGAAACAGGATCAGGCCGAGATTGGCCTGCGCCTGTTCGTGGCCCTGTTGCGCGGCCTTTTCATACCACATTTGAGCGGCCTTCACGTCCGCGGGCACGCCGCGCCCCAGCTTATACGCCTGGCCAAGGTTGAATTGCGCGTCGGCGTCCCCCTGTTCGGCGGGGGCCTTCCATTCTGCAATTGCCTTGGGGTAGTTGCCTGCCTGCCAGGCATCGACGCCTTCCTTGACACCTGCGTTTGCCATTCCACCCAGCAATGCAGCGCTGATCACAAAACCGATCCAGCGACTTTCCCGGTGACGCATTCCAAACTCCCCCAACGCAAGTACCTATAGCTATAACGCCCAGTTAACTGTGCAATGAGAAAAAGCACGTACGAACCGCAAGCAGTTCGTTTTTAGGACAGTCGGCACGACGTTAACCTCTCTTTAGCAGCTTGCGTGCGATTTTGCGGGCTGGGTTTCCGTAACGAGGGATCGGTATGCGCGTATTGGCATTTGCTTCGCAAAAGGGTGGATCAGGCAAGACCACCCTGTCGGGGCACATCGCGGTTGAGGCTCAACGCTCCGGCGCTGGGCCTGTCGTGCTTATCGACATCGATCCTCAGGGTTCGCTGGCCGATTGGTGGAACGAACGCGAAGACGATATGCCGGCATTCGCCCAGACGACCGTGGCCCGTCTTGCTTCCGATCTCGCTCAGCTTCGGGAACAGGGTTTTCGTCTTGCGGTTATTGATACGCCTCCGGCAATCACGGCCGCTATCCAGAGCGTTATTCACGTGGCTGAACTGATCGTCGTACCGACGCGACCAAGCCCGCATGACTTGCGTGCCGTCGGCGCCACCGTCGAGCTTTGCGAACGTGCCGGTAAACCATTGCTGTTCGTCGTCAACGCAGCAACGCCAATGGCGAAGATTACCTATGAAGCGGCCATCGCGCTTTCGCAGCACGGCACGGTGGCGCCAGTCATCATGCATCATCGTACCGACTTTGCGGCCTCGATGATCGATGGACGCACCGTTATGGAAGTCAATCCGAACTCGAAGTCTGCGCATGAGGTCTCCGAACTGTGGACCTACGTGTCGGATCGGCTGGAGAAGAATTTCCGCCGCACCGTGTTCAACGGGCCGCGTGCTGCCGCACCGGGTGCATCGCAGCGTAACAACGCAAGCTTCGGACGCCGGGTCGTTTCACAATGAGGGGCGGTGTCGTGAAAGAAGCACGTCCTTTCGCGTCGCTCTCTTCCAGCTTGCTGGCAAGGAAAGGCGGCGCGCGCCCGGCGATGCGCCCCAATTCTGGCAAGAGCCTCGAGGATCTGGGCTGGAATGACATGGGTCACGACCGGTTACCGGTTGTTCCAATGCCCGCAGCTCCCGCTTCCCTTGCGGATGCATTGACCCCTGCGCCGATCAGCTATCAGGTCGCGATCGAGGAAAATTTCTCTTCATCGCCCGTGGTTGAAGATTTTGCGGAGCCGGTCAAGGAACCGGCGCAGCCTGTTCGGGTCCGCTCGCGGGTCAATCGGAACACGAAAGTGTCGGTTGCAAAGCCCGTCGCGGTTCTTGGTGTTGCGACTGGAAAATCGGCTTTTACGTTGCGGCTCGATGCGGAGCGTCACCTGCGCTTGCGTCTTGCCTGCGTGATATCGAATCGGTCTGCGCAGAAAATCGTCATCGAAGCGCTGGACGCATTTCTTTCGAAAATGCCTGAAATTGATGGGCTTGCGGATCAGGTTCCGCAACAAAATGCCAATGGCCACGGATAGGGGCGAAGGGGTTTGATTGTGAAACGGACCATATTGAACTTGACGGCTGGCGCCGTGATCCTTGGCGTAATGGGCGTTGCGGCTGCGACGGACATCACGCCGAAAATGATGCGGCAGGCCGCCAAAGCCGCCGATCAGGCCGTAGGTGCGCTCAAGGAACATCAGCGTATGGATGCCGTGCGCTACGCCGAACGCGCCGTGCTGTATAATCCGGAAAGCGCGGACAATCGCGCATTGCTGGGACAGGCCTATCTGCAGGCCGGACGGTTTATTTCGTCCGAAACCGCATTTCGCGATGCCCTGCGGCTGGACGGCAGCCACGGGCGTGCAGCGTTGGGCCTGGCGCTCGTAGAGACCGCTCTTGGCAAGAATGACCGGGCTCTGGCAGCGCTAGAAACCGCACGCGGACGCGTTCCCGATGTGGACCTTGGCCTTGCTCTTGCGCTCGCAGGGAATCCCTCGGGTGGTGTGGCGGTGCTTGAGCCTGCCGTTCGAGCCCAGGGTGCCTCAGCGAAGGCCCGCCAAAATCTCGCTTTGTCTTACGCTCTTGCGGGGCGTTGGGCTGAAGCACGTGTCACCGCCGCGCAGGATTTGCCGGCCGACAAGGTCGATCAGCGCATGATTGAATGGGCGCAATTCGTGCGTCCGCGCGGCAGCGCCGACCAGCTTTCGAGCCTGATGGGGGTGAAGTCTGTCATGGACAGCGGTATGCCGGAGCAGCTGGCATTGCTCGATGCCAAGCCGCAACAGGCTGCGCAGGTTGCTGTCGCTCCCGTGGAAAACGTGCCGGCCGTCTCGGCCTCGGCAGTTTCCGTAGAGCCTGAAGCGGTTTCGCCCGTGGCGGAAGTGGCACCAGTACCGGCAGTGGCATCAGTACCGGCAGAAAAGGTAGCGGTGGTTGCTGTGGCGCCGGTATCCGTCGCGCCGACATCTGTTCCTGTGGCCAAGCCGCTTTTCGTAACGGCTGCCGCGGCTGAACCAGCGACATCCAGCGCCAAGACTCCGATGTTCATCAAACCGGTCAATATCGCACCGTCAAAACCGATGGTTTTCAAGACGTCCGCATTTTCAACGCGCAATTCCAACTTTGTTATTCAGTTGGGCGCGTTCTCAAGCGCTGATCGACTTGAGCGAGCATGGACGGGTGTGGTGAGCCGTGTTTCCTGGCTTCAGGACTATTCGCCGGTCAGCGCGACTTTCGCCGCGCCTCAGGACAACCGCACGCTCCATCGTTTGTCGATCAGCGGTTTTTCATCGCGGATCGAAGCAGTAAATGTTTGTCGCAAGGTTCGCGAAAACGGTAGCGATTGCTTTGTTCGCGGCCTCGCAGGGGATGCGCCCATCCAGTGGGTATCGCGCAAGACCAATCAGCTTTACGCTTCGCGCTAATCCAGAGCGTGTAAAGTTCGTCACGCAAGGGCGGTCAGCCGACGGGCTGGCCGCCCTTGATCGTTTGAAGAACACGTCCCTGGACTGGCAAGCCGTCGAATGGCGTGTTGCCGGCCTTGGCGGCCATGTCGTCGGCAACGATCTGCCAGGGCTTGTCCGGATCCACCAATATGAGATCTGCCTCGCCACCAATTTCCAGCTTTCCGCCCGGTACGCCAAGAAGATGGGCCGGGTTGGTGGATAGCAGCTCGAATATACGAGGAATATCGACGACGTCGTCGCGGACAAGGCCGAGGCAAAGCGTGAGCAGCGTCTCCGCACCAGCCATCCCGGCCGCCGCATCGGCAAAGGGCAGACGCTTTGCTTCGGGACCCTGCGGATCATGGCCCGAGCAAAGTACATCGACCGTTCCGTCGGCGACCGCTGCGACCGTCGCCTGGCGATCCGCTTCGTCACGCAGCGGCGGCGACAGCCGGGCGAATGTACGAAACGCCCCGACCGCAATGTCGGAAAGCATCAAATAGGCCGGACTGACCCCGCAGGTTACCCGAACGCCCCGCGCCTTTGCCGCGCGAACAAGCGCGAAGGCCCCGGCGGTGGTCAACTGGCGGAAATGAATCCGTGCGCCATTTTCTTCGGCAAGCGCCAGATCGCGGGCAACCGCCATCTCCTCTGCGACTGACGGTGCGGCGGCGAGACCGAGTCGGGTTGCGGTTTCACCGGAGGTGACGACGGCCTGGCCCGTCAGGCCTCCATCTTCGGCATGGCTGATCACTACAAGATCAAGCGAGGCCGCGTAGGCGAGCAGGCGGTGCATCACGCCCGAGTCCGCAATCCAGCGCCGGCCCGTGGCGACGGCACACGCACCCGCCGCTTTCATCAACCCCAGCTCTGCCAGCTCCTGGCCTTCCAGTCCGCGCGTGGCGGCGGCGATGGGATTGATCCAGACATGCGGCTTGCCCGCCTGCGCCGCGTGTTGAATCAGCGCGGCATTGTCGAGCGGTGGCGATTGATCGGGCATCAACGCAGCGCGGGTGATGCCGCCTGCCGAAAATGCCGGAAAATCTATTGCGAAACTGCCAAGGTCAACGATCCCGGGCGCTATGAGCGATCCCTTGGCATCAATGCGCATCGCATCGGATGGGATCTCGAAATCGCCAATTTCCGCGATGAGGCGATCCCGCACGAGAATACCGCCCGGTGCGATGCTGTTGCTGCCTACAACCCGCCCATTGGTGATCGCGAGGGGCGTCATATCCAACCCTCTATGCCGCGGCGCGAGCGCGTAAGCACGTCAAGACATGCCATGCGAACGGCCACGCCCATCTCGACCTGCTCCGTTATTGCCGAATGCTGGATGTCGTCGGCCACGGATGACGCGATTTCCACTCCCCGATTCATCGGGCCTGGGTGCATCACCAATACGTCAGGCGCGGCGAGGGCAAGCCGTTCCGGGGTGAGGCCATAGAGCGCGTGATATTCCTTCAGCGACGGTACGAACCCTCCCTCCATGCGCTCCCGTTGCAAACGGAGCATCATGACGACGTCGGCATCTTTGAGGCCGGCTTCGAAATCCGTAAAGGCCGTCACGCCCATACGCTCAATGCCGGTGGGAAGGAGGGTAGGGGGCCCGACCACGCGCACCTGTGCGCCTAGCGACGTCAGCGCCAATATGTTCGAGCGGGCCACGCGGCTGTGAAGCACGTCACCGCAGATCGCGACGATCAGATGCGCGATCTGGCCCTTGCGGCGACGAATCGTAATCGCGTCAAGCAACGCCTGAGTGGGGTGTTCGTGGCGTCCGTCGCCTGCATTGAGAACGGGGCAGTCCACCTTGTCCGCGATGAGCTGCACCGCACCCGATGCATCATGGCGGATGACGATCACGTCGGCGCGCATCGCGTTGAGCGTCATCGCCGTATCGATCAGCGTTTCGCCCTTTTTGACGCTCGATTGCGCGACGGCCATGTTCACGACATCGGCGCCCAATCGCTTTCCGGCAATTTCAAACGACAACAGCGTTCTCGTGGAATTCTCGAAAAACGCGTTGATTACGGTCAACCCGGCCAGGCGATTGTCATGCTTTGAGGTTAGCCGGTTGAAGCCGATCCACTGTTCCGCCTCATCGAGCAGCCAGCTAATTTCCTGCGGCTGCAGTCCGGATATTCCGGTCAGATGGCGATGGGGGAACGAAAGAGCCGCACGGGAAGATTCGAAACGGGTGGTGAGATCAATCATCAAAACGCCGCTCTAGAGCCATGGCGTTCCAAGCTCAAGCGGAAGCTCGCCGTAACGGCGAAACGTTTCAACGCAAATGCTAAACATCGTTAACCTGATGCTATTCCCAACCGGGCTTTTTGACCCCTAGCAACTCAACAGCGGATTCTGGGGAATCAGATGTTATTGAATTTTCGCGGCGCGATTGCTGCCACGGCCCTTCTTATAGCCAGTGCTACACCTGCTGCGGCGCAACAGTGCGCTCCATTCGCCCGAGCTTTTTCTGGCATTCAGCTATTCGGCAACGCATCAACCTGGTGGAATCAGGCCGATGGCAGATATGCGCGTGGCAATACTCCGAAGGAGGGTGCGGTCCTTTCTTTTCAGGCTACCAGCCATATGCGCGCAGGCCATGTCGCGGTTGTAAGCCGGGTGGTGAGTGACCGGGTATTGAAGATCACCCACGCCAACTGGTCGGTTATCAATGGCAGCCGTGGTCAGGTGGAGCGTGACGTCGAAGTGGTTGATGTATCCCCCAATAATGACTGGAGCCAGGTCAAGGTATGGTACGCCCCGATCGGCAAGGTCGGCATCAGGGCTTATCCAACCAACGGCTTTATCTACAAGGACTCACCGCGAATTCAGGTGGCAAGCGTCGATTTCTAAGTTCTAAAATCCGTTTCCGGCAAGCGCGTCGATGGCGCCCTGAAGGATGTAGGCGGCAGCTATTTTGTCTACCAGTTCGGCTCGTCTGGCACGGCTGGCATCCGCGTCGATCAGGGTACGCGTTACGGCACTCGTCGACCAGCGTTCGTCCCACAGCAGGATTGGCAACCCCAGCGGCATGAGATTGCGGGCGAATGCGCGGATCGACTGCGTCCGTGGACTATCCGTTCCATCCATGTTGAGCGGCAGGCCGATCACCCAGCCCACCAATCCCTGAGCCGTCACGTGGCGTTTCAATTCTGCCATATCGTTGGAAAACTTGGTCCGGCGCAAAGTCTCTGCCGCGCTCGCTATCGTCCATTGCGAATCACAGAATGCCAATCCGATCGTCTTGGTGCCAACATCAAGACCGGCCAGGCGTCCGCCCCCTGGTAATGCGACGCGGAAATCCTGCGTATTATTCGTGATCATTTTCCCATGAATGTCTTTGTGCGCGTTTCGGCATCCGAGCGGATATTGGCCCAGAACATCGCATAATCGAATACATGATAGTTGTTGCCCGGGAGAACATAGGCACCATATCCGATCGGGGGCATGCCGACGCTCAAAAAGCCTTGCGGTGTGCATCGCGCGCCAATTGTCCGGCTCTTTACTTTTGCGCCCTGGAAAGAAGCGTGGGGCATCAGAGCACCCTTATTGGCGGACGGAAGGGCGCTGCTATTGGCCGCCCCGGTTAGCGGATTGACGCACAGCATGGGGGTATCCCGGCGTGGTTTTCCATCGAGACCAGTACTATTGTTATAAATATCCATGATCTGATGCGGGTCGGATGGTTCCGCAAAGCTCTGCCATGACAGGATGCAATTTGCCTGGCCCGGCGTTTCACAAGCAGCAAGGCCCATTTCCGGCAGATCATGCGCGATGGAGATCGGCCAGCCGACGATATATGCAGCAACGATCCGCCGGGCGACGGGAGTTCCCGCGATACGGCGCTGCATAAGATGAATCAGATGCAATGAACCCTGACTGTGGCCAACAAGCAAAATCGGGCGCGACGCTGGAATCGACGCCAGAAAGGCCTCGAACGCGCGTTCCACATCGAAATATGCGAAATCGAGCGCTTTTTGGGCATCAGCGCTATTCCTGAGAAACGCACCGAGAACGGCCTGGCGATACCTGGGCGCCCATATCGCCCCGACACTGTTGAAGGCGCTGGCCTGGCTCATTGCGAACAATCGTTGCCTTTCACCAGACTCGCGATCGTCATAAGGAGCGTTCCAGCGATCGCGCCGGAGATAGGTGGTGGGTGACACGTAGAACACTGCTACGGCCGGTCGATCCGCCGGCTTGTATTCGTTTGGTACCCAACCTGCAGGATCATCCGGCAGATCCGGTCGCGATAGCCAAGCATTTGCCCGCTTGTAGTCTGGTGCGGACTCGGACGGTGGCTCCATGAACGGATTGGCCGGCACGAATGTCGCGCGCAGGATCTGATCCTGAAAGATATTCCAGCCAATGGCTGCCGCAACACTCAACATGATTAGCCCCGCAATGACGTAGAGAAACCGGCGTGCCGCCAAACCAAACTCCTATTGTGCACTGCAACATAATCTAATGCATAGGCAAGTGCGTAACCGACAATCGCATTCAGGTCGACAGCCAGAGCGCACGATGCTTGATGCATCCGCCGCGCGATGCTAGCCGCCAGCAACTTCCTAGCCGTCAGGATTGTCATGGCCGTTGATAGTGAAATCGTTAGAAAAATCGCGAGTCTGGCCCGCATTGCCGTAAGCGATGCCGAAACGGATGCGCTCGTGCCTGAATTGAATAAGATATTGGAGCTGGTCGCGCAATTGAGCGAGGTGAACACGGACGGTATTGAGCCGCTCTCAGCGGTCATTCCCAATCATCTCCGTTTGCGCGACGATGTGGTTACGGACGGAAACATTCGTGAGCAGGTTTTGAAAAATGCGCCCCAGGCCGAACATGGTTTCTTCGCTGTGCCTAAGGTGATCGAATAGTGCGCGAACTGGCTCATTTGACGGTCGCGGAAATTCGCGACGGATTTCGCAACGGTAATTTCTCGGCGCGCGAGATTGCCGACGTATTCATTGATGCAGTCGCGGCTGGAAAAGCCTTGAATGCTTTTGTCATAGAGACGCCAGATCATGCCATTGCCGCGGCCGAAGCCGCTGACCGCGGTCGGGCAAACGGAGAATTCGGTGCTCTGTCCGGCGTGCCGATGGGGATCAAGGATCTTTTTTGTACCGCCGGCTATCAGACGACGGCGGCAAGCCATATTCTGGAAGGGTTTACGCCTACATACGAATCCACCGTGACAGCGAAACTGTTCGCCGCCGGAGCGGGTATGCTAGGCAAGCTGAACATGGATCAGTTCGCCATGGGCTCGTCCAACGAAACCAGCGCGTTCGGCAACGTGATTTCACCCTGGCGTCGCCGTGATGGTGGCAATGCCGCTCTAACGCCGGGCGGATCGTCGGGCGGATCGTCAGCTGCAATCGCGGCGCGGATGGTGCCAGCTGCGACCGGAACCGATACGGGCGGTTCGATTCGCCAGCCCGCTGCCTTTACCGGCGTTTCGGGCATCAAGCCCACCTATGGCCGCTGTTCGCGCTGGGGCGTCATTGCCTTTGCCTCATCGCTGGATCAGGCGGGGCCGATGGCGAGGACGGTGCGTGATTGCGCCATCCTGCTTGAAGCCATGAGCGGATACGATCCCAAGGATTCGACCTCGCTAGACGTGGCGGTTCCAAAATGGGAAACGGGTTTGTCCAGCGATCTTAAAAGCAGGAAAATAGGTATCCCGAAAGAATATCGGGTTGATGGAATGCCGGCAGAGATTGAGTCACTGTGGCAACGGGGTATCGATTATCTACGAGACGCCGGGGCTGAAATCGTCGAGGTTTCGCTGCCGCATACCAAATACGCACTGCCGGCATATTACATCATCGCGCCGGCCGAAGCATCCTCCAACCTCGCACGCTATGATGGCGTTCGGTATGGTAAACGTGATTTACCGGACGGTGTCGGACTTCAGGACATGTACGCGGCGACCCGAGCCGCAGGGTTTGGCAATGAAGTCAAACGCAGGATCATGATCGGCACCTATGTGCTTTCCGCCGGCTATTACGATGCCTATTATACCAAGGCGCAGAAGGTTCGTGCCCTGATTGCTCGCGATTTCGAGCAAGCCTGGGAGAAATGTGATCTGCTTCTGACGCCGACGGCGCCTTCCGCTGCTTTTGCGCTGGGAGAAAAGCAGGCTGATCCCATCGCGATGTACCTGAATGACGTCTTCACCGTGCCGGCCTCGCTCGCCGGTTTGCCTGCGATGTCAGTGCCGGCGGGGCTTGACGGACAAGGACTGCCTCTGGGGCTTCAGATTATCGGCCGGCCACTGGATGAGCAGGGTGTGCTGAACGCGGGGCTCGCAATTGAAGAGCGTGCGCGATTTAATCAATTACCGGCGCGCTGGTGGTAGAACTCGCCACCGTCGCTAATGCATGCAGGGCCTGTGCCGGTTGTTCTAATGGTCTCCCGCTAACACCCTGCCGAGAGGTTTCCAGGGCCTTCAGAAGAACGAAAAAAGCCGCGAGGGGGACCAGCCAGGAGACGCGTCCCTGATATCTGTCGAAAACGCCGGCAATCACGCCAGAGATGACGGCATTTATACACACTCCAAGAATTATTATACCTACCATCTCCCAAGCGCTGCGGGGAATTAGCCGCTTTAGAGGTGAAATGATGAGGCCGGCGAGGGCAGCGAAACCCAGGATATAGGTTATAAGCATCACGCGGCTGAGAGCGAGCAAAGGCATATTTCCTGCGACAACCCTACTTGAGCGATATGCAGTTAGTGTGGCCGCCATATCCTGGGTTCTTTCCGGTTCTGTTGAGGCATAAATTCCATATTCCGTCACCCCGACTTCAAAGAACTGCCTGAACGAATTAGCGGTCGATCTTTCAATCTGTTCCAAAGGATACTCGCGCAATACGCCAGCCATGATCGCACCGGATTCAGATATTATCTGACGTTGCTTCTCTACCGTCGTAGCGTGCATCACGCTTTTTGCCGGAGGCTGACCCCACAAGAAATCATTTTCCGTCATCGGAAACTGATCCAGGAAATGGCACAGTTGATAAGGCGTCTGTGCGCAATGACGTTTTAGATAAAGCTCGGCTGTTCCGTCACCGATCATACGAGCAAGTAGGAAGGGGGTTTGGATAGGCGGCCCGCCGCTCACTTTTTCGACCATGAAATTCACGAAGCTATGCGCGACGAATACGCTGATTAGTGAGGTCGAGAGAGTCAGGAATAATTTCAGATTAAACTTATGGCAGAAACATCGATAAATGATGCCAAATGTTGCAATAAATAGCGCAGTTGCCAAGTCCGCTTTGTGGAAGAGGCCGCCTGCAACAATGATTGCGATCCAATAGAGTCTTTCTCTGATGGATAGATCTTCAAATCTTATGATCAGAACCGATAGTGCTAGGATAGTTGTTCCAAAGAATATATCCGGCATAAGTGCTGATGATATTATTCCAGCACCAGCGAATGTTCCGATAAAAAATAATACTAAAATCAATTTTAGGTTTACAGAGAGGCTAAACTGTCTTGCTGCGAGAAAAAGACTCAGCAGTGTGATGGATACCTGCGCAAGGGGAAGTGCCCATTCGCCGCCTAGTTGGTCCAGGGCAGCCAAACCTATGCCATAATATGGCGAGCGTGAGGTAGAGATTCCATCCTTTGTCTCATCTTCCATCGACATCTTTTGAGCAGAAGCTTCAGATGCTGATTTTGGATCCAAGGGGCGAATATCCTTGTGCGATCCGATGAAGGCCAATCTGTCAAGCGCTACGTCAAATGCTGTATCGCCTGAATGAAAATAACCGACGCTATCTGGGAAAATGAACGGATGGCGATTGTATAGCGCTGCAGCGAGAAAAGCGATGGTCAGCAAAAACCAGTATAGGCACAATCGATACGTTCTACGAAAAGACATCATCAGCTTTTGAGCGGGATCGACAGATAGGCCAATCTTCGAATTTCCCGCCTGCCTCGAACAACGGTATCAAGAATGAATCCGCTGAATGCGCATAGCGATGCCAGTAACGAAAGGCCCGTGCACAAAATTGCCGTTGGCAGTCGGGGTACTAATCCAGTTTGGAAATATGTAATTGCCAAAGGAATTCCAAGAAGTATCGAAGAGATAAAAAGAAATAATCCTATAGAACCAAAAAATATCATCGGCTTTTCGACCCTGAAGAGATTAACTATAGTGTTCAGAATTCTCCATCCATCGCGGTATGTAGACAGTTTCGATGTCGACCCTTGGGGGCGTGCAGCATATGTGGTGATTACCTCTGCCACTGGCATGCGAAGCTCAAGTGCATGCACGCTTATCTCTGTTTCTATTTCAAAACCTTCAGAAAGGGCAGGAAAACTTTTGACAAACCGGCGAGAAAATACACGGTAGCCTGATAGAATGTCAGTGAAGCTTCTTCCAAACAAGATGGCGAGCATCGTCGTTAACAGATGATTGCCCAAACGATGCCCCCGGCGGTATGCAAGCTCGACTTCGGACTGCCGCGCTCCGACGATCATATCCAGTTTTTCTTCGAGAAGCATGTTGATCATGGAAGCGGCAGCATTGGCGTCGTAGGTCGCGTCACCATCGCAAAGCACATAGACATCTGCTTCCGTGTCAGCGAACATGCGTCGAACGACGTGGCCTTTTCCTTGCATTCGTTCTCGAAATACGAGGGCGCCATGGGATCGCGCAACCTCCACGGTCGCATCATGGCTATTGTTGTCATAAACATAGATCCGTGCGTGGGGTAATGCCGCACGGAAAGAATCGATGGTTAATCCGATCGCTATTTCTTCATTGTAGCAAGGAAGCAACACAGCGATGGATGGGAAGGCAGAGGGGACGTCGCTCTTCTCCGTCCCTTTTCTTCGAATCTCGACGTTCATAGCTTATCTATTTCCAATGCAATCGCGTCATCACAGCTTATACGGAAGCTTCAACAAAGCACAAATTTTCGATGTCGTTGGTCATCGCAGCTTCATTTCTCCGTTAAGCCACCCCCCTTATTTCCCGCACTTTAGTGAAAAATATTAATGACACATGCCTATTTTCACTTCGTGAGCTTTTCAACCAGCGAGCCAGAAGCGAGCTGAACCCATTGCCGTACAATCTTGTGCGAAATTAAGCGTTGGGCGATCCCCGATATTCCTTACCAGAAGGATCGTGCTCTCCCCTACCAACGCTGCCGCATAGTTTGCTTGATCCCGAGTGCTTAACTTCGCTAATTGCGAGTTATGAAAAGTGCATATCATATCCAGGGCGCCACCGGGGATTGGGAGGTGGTGATCGGGCTGGAGGTTCATGCCCAGATTACAACGAAATCAAAGCTGTTTTCCGGTGCGTCGACGACGTTTGGGGCCGAGCCGAACGCGAATGTGAGCCTTGTTGACGCAGCGATGCCGGGCATGCTGCCCGTGCCTAACCGCGAATGCATCCGACAGGCAGTTCGCACGGGCATGGCAATCGATGCCAAGATCAACCGGTGGTCACGGTTCGACAGAAAAAACTATTTTTACGCTGATCTGCCGCAAGGCTACCAGATTTCGCAGCTGTACCATCCGCTCGTCGGGGAGGGGGGGCTTACCATCGACGCTGATGAAAAATCGGGTATTGATGAAGCGAAGACGATCGGGATCGAACGCATCCACGTTGAGCAGGACGCCGGCAAATTGATGCACGATCAGCATCCGACACGATCTTATGTCGATCTCAATCGCAGCGGTGTCGCGCTGATGGAAATCGTATCGCGGCCTGACATGACTTCCCCCGCAGAAGCAGGTGCTTATCTCCGGAAGCTCAGATCTATTCTCCGCTATGTCGGCTCCTGCGACGGCAATATGGAAGAAGGGTCCATGCGCGCGGACGTCAATGTCAGCGTTCGCAAGGCAGGCGAACCTCTCGGCACGCGTACCGAGACGAAGAACGTCAACTCGGTGCGGTTCGTCATGCAGGCTATCGAGCATGAGGCGAGCCGCCAGGTCGATGTTCTGGAAGCCGGTGGCGTCATCGTGCAGGAAACGCGTTTGTTCGACCCCGATAAAGTGGAAACGCGATCGATGCGTTCCAAGGAAGATGCGCATGATTACCGCTATTTTCCTGATCCCGACTTGCTGCCGCTCGAACTGGATGACGCGTTTCTCGACGAATGCCGGGCGAGCCTGCCTGAATTGCCCGACGCGAAGGTTCGGCGCTACCGGGAGACGCTCGGCATTTCCGAGGGAAACACGACGATTATTACTGCGGATCTTGATGCCGTTCAGCTGTTCGAAGAAACCTTATCCGTTTCCGCCCGGGAGCAGGGTGTCAACGAAACGGCAATTGCCAAACCAGTGTCAAACTGGATCGTTTCAACGGTAATGGGTGAAGCCAATGCGCGAGGATTGTCCCTGTCCAGGGACAACTTCTCGCCGGCCGCGAGCAGCCAGATCTTGGCGCTCGTTGCCAGCGGGGCGCTTTCCGGCGGCATGGCCAAGGAAGTGTTCGTTTATCATCTCGACGAGGGCAAGGATCCCGCGATCATCGTCGAAGAGCGTGGCATGAAGCAGACCAGCGACACCGGCGCGATCGAGGCTGTCATCGCGGATGTCATGGCGTCCAACACGGACAAGGTCGCCGAATATCGCGGCGGCAAGGACAAGCTGTTCGGCTTTTTTGTCGGGCAGACGATGAAGGCAATGGCGGGCAAGGGAAATCCCTCCGTTATCAATGATCTATTGAAAAAAGCGCTCGCGGGCTGAAGCGGCTCACGCTGCATTAATCGCCCATGCGCCTAGAACGTGCTATTCCCGTTCCAGGAGAAGCCGGATGCGTATTCTGATGTTTATCGCTCTCGCGCCGATGCTCGCGGGGTGCGTTCGCACGGTAGGAACGATCGTGACCGCACCCGTAAAAGTGGTGAGCCAGGGAGCCGATTGGGCTACGACCAGTCAGGACGAGGCTGATCGTAATCGCGGCCGCGAAATCCGCAAGCAGGAGGAGCGCGAGGCAAAGGAAAGGAGAAAGCGGGAGCGCGAACAGGACTAGGTTCCGCAAACCTTGTCTTTACTGTCTTGTTCTACTGCTGTTGCTTATCGAGCAGCAACAGTGTTGGAATATGATGCCATCGCTTCTATCCTTTTTCCTATTCGCGTCCGGTTTGCAGCCTTCGCCGTTAGAAACCTACTCTATCGCCTCTGTTCGCTATGAACTTGAACCTTCACAGAAAATCGGCGCGGCGAAGGCGGGGATGCTTTGCCTTCCGGCGGGCTCCGTGCGTTGGAATGATCTCGCAAAGCCCGATCGCGACGCGCTCGTCGAGCGGCTGGAAACCAGCTTTGGCGCCGCCGGCCTGCCCTTCGACCGGAAAAATGATCCCATCTTCGCGGATGCTTCATCGGCTCGCTATCGGCTGAGACTCATCATTGAATCCGTGAAGCTATCCCTGTGCACTGGCGGCTTCGGTTCGTTTCATTTGAAGCCCAAGGGCAGCGGCACCGCGACCATCCGGTGGGAAATATTCGATCGTGAGTCCCAAACCCGGATAGATTCCCGGTCCTATGAGACGGAAATCGCTTTGCTGGGTCGGGATCCGCGAGCCGACCCGGAGCCGTTGAGCGCCGCGATCGAGGCGAGCAGCGCGCAATTTGGAGCCTATCTCAAAACACTCGACAAATAGCGTCTTATAGCGCCTTGCCCCGCTCGTCATTGCATCATTCATTTATTTTTTTCCGCCGCCGGTCATTCATCCCTGCGCAAGCGTCTCGCGCTCAATCAGCGGCTATGGAGCATCTCGCGACCGTAACGGTTACCACCTTTGCCGCGGCATCGGCATGGCGCGCTATCGAACGCTATCGCGCGGAACGTCGCGGATGGGGTGTTGTTCGCCCTTCCAGCAGGCCCGCGCTGCGTGTGGCTCTATTTTCCGGAAATTATAATTGCGTGTGTGACGGCGCCAACCAGGCACTCAATCAACTGGTCCGGCATCTGCTTGAAGTGGAAGGCGCGGAAGTCCGGATATATTCTCCCACGATTGACCATCCGGCATTTGAGCCGGTCGGCACGATCGTTCCGGTACCTTCGGTACCCATCCCCGGCAGGCGCGAATATCGTCTCGCGCTTGGACTTCCCAGGGAAGTTGCCGAAGATGTTCGCCGATTCGCACCGGATATCCTGCATTTGTCCGCCCCGGACATATTGGGTCGGCAGGCGCTCGATTTCGCACGTTCGCTGGGCATTCCGGTCGTAACAAGTCTTCACACCCGCTTTGAAACATACCTGGATTATTATGGCTTGCGCTGGCTGCAGCGGCCGGTCGAGCGATGGCTCCACAATTTCTATGCCAGAAGCGATCGCATTCTTGTTCCAACACGCGCCATTCTCGAGGACATGCGTGCCAAGGGCTTGGGGGACAGAGCCAGTATTTGGGGCCGGGGAATAGACCCTGCGATATTTACCCAAGCGCACCGGGATGCCTCCTGGCGCCATGGGCACGGATATTCCGATGACGAGATGATCCCCTTGTTCTTTGGCCGTCTCGTGCTTGAAAAGGGCCTGAAGCCGTTTGTGGAGACTATCACGCTGTTGCGTGACAAAGGGCATCGGTTGCGTCCCCTGATCATTGGCGACGGGCCGGCACGGGGCTGGCTAGCCGAGCGATTGCCTAATGTCGTTTTCACGGGACATCTGAAAGGAAAGGAGCTTGGAAGGGCTGTTGCGAGCGCTGACATATTGATCAACCCGAGTCTCACCGAAGCATTCGGAAACGTAACTCTGGAGGCCATGGCATCCGGCCTAGCGGTAATTTGTCCAGATGTCGGCAGCACGCGCGAATTGATTGCGTCCGAAAGAACGGGCCTTTTGATAAGAATGCCCGAGCCGCACGCCTATGCGCTTGGCTTTGAGCGGCTGTTTCAGGACCGCCAATTATGCTCCCGCATCAGAAACGCGGCCGCCTGGGAAGCGCATAAGCATAGCTGGGACAGGGAGAATGCCCGTGTTGTCGCGGCGTATCGCGAAGTTTTGCGCGAGCCGGCGGCTAGCCAGATAGCGAGATAGGCGACATTTGGCCAGCGGAAGACAGCAGGCGGCTTGCCCTTCGCTGTCCGACTGCTATATGCCGCGCCGTTCGGGCGTCCTGCGGGCGTGGCGGAACTGGTAGACGCGCTGGATTTAGGTTCCAGTATCGCAAGATGTGGGGGTTCGAGTCCCTTCGCCCGCACCAGCCCTCCGTTTCGCGGCGGGCAGGCCCAAGAAAATTCCGGAAAAAGGTTTTGGTGAGATGCAAACTGTCGAGACGTTGAACGAGGGCTTGAAGCGTGCCTACACGCTGACCATCCCCGCGAAGGAAATCCTCGCGCGGGTTGATGCAGAGGTGAAATCCGTGGCGCCGCAGGTGAAGATGCCCGGTTTCCGCCCCGGCAAGGTGCCCGCGAATCTCGTCAAGAAGATGCATGGTCCCGCGCTTGAGCAGCAGGCGCTCGATACCGCCGTGCGCGAAGGCGTACAGTCGCTTCTTTCGGAAAAGCGGTTGCGCCCCGCAATGCAGCCCGCCGTCGAGCTGGGCGAGGATTACGCACCCGGCAAGGATGCCGAGGTCAAGGTGACGCTCGAGGTTTTACCTGACGTTCCCGCACCGGTAATTGACGCAATCAAGCTTGAGCGCCTGACTGTCGAAGTGCCGGAAGCCGACGTCAATGAGCAGTTGAATCGCTTGGCGTCGCAGCAGAAGAGCTATGAACCTGCGGCAGAAGGTCATCCCGCGGTTGAGGGCGATCTCGTCGTAATGGATTTCGCGGGCAAGGTTGGCGGCGTCGCTTTTGACGGCGGCACCGGCGAAGGCATGTCCGTGGAGATCGGTTCCGGACGGCTGATTCCCGGGTTCGAAGACCAGTTAATCGGTATCAAGGCGGGCGAAGAGCGGGTGCTCAACGTCACTTTTCCCGCAGACTATAATGTCGCTGAGCTGAAGGGCAAGGATGCGACGTTCGAGGTGAAGGTCACCGAGCTGAAGGTTCCCAAGGATACGGTCGTGGACGAGGCGTTCGCCAAGTCGTTAGGGCTTGAAGGGCTCGATCAGCTTCGCGGTCTGCTTAAGGGTCAGATCGAGCAGGAGCTCAATGGCCTCACGCGGACGCATATGAAGCGCAAGTTGCTGGATCAACTGGCGGCGAATCATGACTTTCCCGTGCCGCCGACAATGGTGGAAGCGGAGTTCAGTCAAATCTGGCAGCAGCTCGAGCACGAAGCCAGCCACGAGGAAGACACCGCCGCAGCGCTTGCCGAGATGGAAAAGGATCGCGCCGACTATCAGGCTATTGCCGAACGCCGCGTGCGCCTCGGCCTGCTGCTTTCGGAAATCGGCCAGAAGAATGGCGTAGAAGTCACACAGGCGGAAATGAACCGCCTTATTGCGCAGGCAGCTCAGCAGTATCAGCCAAAGGATCGTGAACGCTTTGCGCAATACGTGCAGCAGGAGCCGATGGCTGCTGCTCAGCTGCGCGCGCCCTTGTATGAGGACAAGGTTGTCGATTTCCTGTTTGAAAAAGCCGAGATCAGCGATCGGACGGTGAGTCGCGAAGAGCTTGAGGCAGCGATCGAATCTGAAGAAGGGGCGATTGGCGGCCATGTTCACGGCCCAGGCTGCGGTCACGATCACCATGATCATGATCATGACCACGATCATGATCACGCCAAGCCAGTTGCAAAGAAGGCAGTGAAGAAGGCGAAGGCAGAGGCACCTGATGCAGAAGCGGTAGCTGAAGAACAGCCTGTAAAGCCAGCCCCGGCCAAGAAGCCCACGGCCAAGAAGGCTGATGCAACCGAGGTGGCTGAGACGCCAAAGAAAAAAGCTGCACCGAAGAAGGCGAAGGCTGAGAATTGATGAATGACGCAACTGCGCCGGGTGTTGCCCCGCGCGTTGCGGTGATTCTGCCATGTTACAACGAAGCCGCCGCGATTGGTCGTACCGTCGCGGGGTTTCGGGCGGTACTTCCGGATGCCGCCATCTACGTTTACGACAATAACAGTCAGGACGACACGGTATCCGCTGCAAGGGCCGCGGGCGCCATCGTTCGCACCGAAAAAGTACAGGGCAAAGGCAATGTCGTGCGGCGAATGTTCGCTGACGTCGAAGCTGATGTCTACGTCATGGCCGATGGCGACTCGACCTACGAGGCTGCTGCGGCGCCCAAGATGGTCCAAATGCTGCTGGACGATCAGCTCGATATGGTGGTGGGCGCCCGCAAGTCCGAGGTTGAAGCGGCGTATCGCCGTGGTCACCGTTTAGGTAATTTTCTGCTCACGGGCCTGCTGACCAAGTTGTTCGGCAGGAATTTCAGCGATATCCTTTCCGGCTACCGGGTATTTTCCAGGCGGTTTGCCAAGAGTTTCCCCATCCTTTCGGCGGGTTTCGAAATCGAGACGGAAATCAGCGTGCATGCCCTCGAGCTGCGCATGCCCGTAGCTGAAGTCATGACGTCATACGCTGCCCGGCCTGAGGGATCAGCGTCGAAACTGGCAACGTATCGGGACGGATGGCGGATACTCCACACCATCTTCACCCTGTTCAGGCTGGAACGTCCCGTCCTGTTCTTCGGCGCAATCGGAGCAATCCTGGCGTTGCTGGCCGTGATCCTCGCGGTGCCCGTGATCATCACCTATGCGCAGACGGGCCTGGTGCCTCGCTTTCCCACCGCCATTCTCTCGACCGGACTCGTCATCCTGGCATTTCTGAATGGTTTTTGCGGTCTGATACTCGACAATGTCGTGCGTGGAAGACGTGAGGTGCGGCGGCTAGCCTATCTGGCATTTCCCGCGCCTCGCGCTGATTAAGCGGATACGGACATTCCGCTTAATCGGGACATAGGGTTCGTCAACCGTTGGATATGGGCACTGCTAGCCCTTTTTTCCGCGTTGCCAATCCTTTTGTCACCGCTCGTGATGCTGCCTGATCTCTTCAATCATATCGGCCGCTACCATGTGATGATCCACGGCGAAAGCGATCCGTTTCTGGCGCGCTACTATGATTTCAAATGGCAGTTGGTGGGCAACCTAGGAATCGATCTGCCCATGCTGGTCCTTGGCCCGGTGTTGGGCACCGAATTGGCGGCGCGATTGCTTGTTGCGACCATACCACCATTGAATGTCTGGGCGATATATCGCCTCAGCCGGGCAGCGCACGGCGCGGTTCAACCATCAGCATTCCTGGCGCTTCCGCTAATCTATTCATTCCCGTTTTTGCATGGGTTCGTGAACTTCGCGCTGGCTAGCGCATTGGCCCTGCTTGCCCTTCCGGTCTGGGCAAGACTGTCAGATAAGTCGTGGGTTGTGCAAGTTTTGGCCGGGTGCGCGATGGCGCTCGTTGTCTGGGTCGCGCATGTCGCGGGATGGGCGATCTTGCTTGTTCTGGCTGGGAGCTGGGCGCTGATGCAGGCAATCCTCAGCGAGGGCTTATCGGTGCGCGCTCTAATCGCAGCTACCTTACGGGTCGTGCCTTTGGCCATGCCCCTGGTTCCGACGCTGCTATGGCGCAGCGGAAGCGGCGTGGCGCTCAGCATGTTTTCGCTGAGCCAGAAAGTGCATGGCGTCGCCAATCTTCTGCGTGGCGAATCCACAGCTCTGGATATTGCGAGCGTTTTGATCATTCTTGCCTGTCTTGCCTGGCTGTTGTTCGATCGGCGGATAATCAAGAGCAAGCCTTTGTTGCTGGGCGGCTTTCTGCTTTCGTTTTTCGTGCTGATCCTTCCGTCCTATGTGTTCAGCTCGTTCTATGCGGATGTCAGGCTGCTGCCTGCGGCGTTGACGGTACTTTTGATATCGGCGGGCAGCCTGCCCCGAAAAGCCGGCCTGGCTTTGGCCATTATCGGCTGCGCGCTGTTCGTTATTCGTCTTGGCGTGCACGGCTGGGGCTGGCATGAGCGCGGTAATCGGATCGTGGCGGATCTTCACGCGCTTGATGCCGTCCCAAAGGGCGCCCGGATCGCGGTGATTGCAGAGCGTACCCTGTGCAATGGCTGGGTTCTGACCGGCCTCGATCGGGTGCCCAGTCTAGCCATCGTCCGCATTAGCGCATTCGTGAATACGCAATGGGACATGGCAGACCAGCAACTCATGACCCCCCTATACAACAAGGACGTAGGCTATCACGCACCGCCGTCGAATCTGCTCGCCACGCCCGGAAACGCTTGTGAGGGTAGGGCGCTGGGAGAGATATTGACCACGCTTCCCCGCAAGCGCTTCGATTATGTGTGGATATTCAGCCGCCCCGCGAAGGACTCCCGGATAGCCTGGCTGAAGCTCGAAGCGCAGACACCTGACGCCCGCCTTTACCGCATTTCACGGCGCTGAAACGACATCTTCGGTTTCTTGGCTTGAATAGCGTTCAGGAAACTCCGATGTTGCACCAGCAATAGAACATAGGATTTGAGTCTTCCATGCACGACCTTATCACCGACGGCCTGGTTCCCATCGTCATCGAACAGTCGAATCGGGGCGAGCGCAGCTTCGACATCTACTCACGGTTGCTGCGTGAGCGAATCATTTTTGTGACCGGGCAGGTCGAAGATCACATGGCCTCGCTGATCACTGCACAGTTGCTGTTCCTTGAGTCGGAAAATCCGAAAAAGGACATTTACATGTATATCAACTCGCCAGGTGGGGTCGTTACCGCCGGCATGGCGATCCACGATACGATGCAATATATCCGCCCGCGCGTCGGCACCGTTTGTATTGGTCAGGCGGCTTCGATGGGTTCGTTTCTGCTCGCTTCGGGGGAGCCCGGCATGCGGGTGTCGCTTACCAATGCGCGGATCATGATTCACCAGCCTTCGGGCGGGGCGCAGGGCCAGGCGACCGATATCGAGATCCAGGCCAAGGAAATCTTGCGGATTCGCCATCGTATGAACGAGCTTTACGCGAAATATACCGGACAGCCGCTTGATGTGATCGAAAATGCGATGGAGCGGGACAAGTTCCTGTCGTCGGAAGAAGCCAAGACGTTCGGCCTTATCGATGAAGTATTCGACAAGCGGCCGGCTCCGTCTGAAGAAGCGCAAGCGGCATAAAATTCGCGATGGATGGTTTCAGCGTGAACCATTTGGAAGGTAGGTGGACCTACCGCAGACATATTGGCATTGCAGGCTCCGCCTCGCAGAGTCTAGGATGACTGATAACGCTACGGGCTGCGGATGCGGCCGAAGGATGACCTAATGACCAAGTTAAGCGGCGGTGACTCGAAAAGCACGCTCTACTGCTCGTTCTGCGGTAAGTCGCAGCACGAGGTTCGCAAGCTCATCGCCGGTCCCACAGTCTTCATTTGCGATGAGTGCGTTGAGCTTTGCAACGACATCATCCGGGAAGAAACCAAGTCGGCGCTGGTTAGCAAGAAGGACGGCGGCGTTCCGACTCCGCAGGAAATCTGCAATGTGCTGGACGATTATGTCATCGGTCAACCCAAGGCCAAGCGCGTGCTCTCGGTTGCGGTGCACAACCACTACAAGCGGTTGAATCACGGTTCCAAGGGTGCTGACGTCGAGTTGGCGAAATCCAACATCCTGCTGGTCGGACCAACGGGCTGCGGCAAGACATTGCTCGCGCAAACATTGGCACGAATCCTCGATGTTCCGTTCACAATGGCGGATGCAACCACGCTTACCGAAGCCGGTTATGTGGGTGAAGATGTCGAGAACATCATCCTGAAGCTGCTCCAGGCGTCGGATTATAATGTCGAGCGCGCCCAACGCGGCATCGTCTACATCGACGAAATCGACAAGATCAGCCGCAAGGCAGACAATCCTTCGATCACCCGCGACGTTTCTGGCGAGGGGGTTCAACAGGCTCTGCTCAAGCTGATGGAAGGAACCACGGCTTCGGTTCCGCCGCAGGGCGGCCGCAAGCATCCGCAGCAGGAATTTTTGCAGGTTGATACTACGAACATCCTGTTCATATGCGGCGGGGCCTTCGCCGGTCTCGAACGGATCATCGCGGATCGCATGCAGGGCAAGTCGATCGGTTTCGGCGCCTATGTTGCTGCGCCTGATGAACGCCGCACTGGTGAAGTCCTGCAACAGTGCGAGCCGGAGGATCTCTTGAAATTCGGGCTGATCCCTGAATTTGTGGGTCGTCTGCCGGTAATTGCCACGTTGATGGATCTGGATGAGGCCGCCCTGATCAAGATCCTGACCGAGCCGAAGAATGCCTTGGTCAAACAGTATCAGAAGCTGTTCGACATGGAAGGCGTGAAGCTTGGCTTCACCGACGAAGCGCTGGTTTCCATTGCGCGCAAGGCGATCGACCGCAAAACTGGCGCAAGAGGGCTTCGCTCAATTTTGGAAGGCATCCTGCTCGATACCATGTTCGATCTGCCATCGATGGACGGGGTGGACGAAATCATGATCGACAAGGATGTGGTGGAAGGGCGCAAGGAGCCCGTCCGCGTCTTTGCCAAGAAAGCCAAGGAAAAGGCAGGCGACGCCGCATAAGCCCGATTTCGCCAAGATTGCGCTCAATGGATGCCGGAATCAGGAGCATATGCGGTCATTTTGCCGCGCTGCACTATCAATCCGTCTAGCCTGCGCTTTCGTCCATTGATCGCTCCTGTTTCTAATCCCATATAGGCTGTGGGCGATGCTCGGCGTGTCGCCCATTCGGAGTTAGCATGACCACAACCTTGCCTGTCCTTCCCCTTCGCGACATCGTCGTCTTTCCGCACATGATCGTTCCGCTTTTCGTGGGCCGCGACAAGTCCGTGGCGGCACTTGAAACTGCGATGGCGGCAGACAAATCGATCTTTCTGGTGTCGCAACTCGATCCGGCGAACGACGATCCCGATGGTGATGGTCTTTATGACGTCGGCGTGATCGCAACCGTACTGCAACTGCTCAAGCTGCCTGACGGAACGGTGCGGGTGCTGGTCGAAGGCAAGGAACGCGCCCGTCTTCAGACGCTTGATGTCAGCGGAGTGCATCTTGCGGGAGATGTCGAACTCGTCGCCGATATTGATGTCGAGAGCAGCGAGGCTACGGCGCTCATGCGCTCGGTCGTCGAACAGTTCGAGAATTATGCACGCCTCAACAAAAAAGTTGCGTCTGAGACCGCGGTACAGATCTCGCAGATCGAAGAAGCGTCGCGACTGGGCGATGCGGTGGCGGCGAATATCAATATCAAGGTTGCCGATAAGCAGGCCTTGCTGGTCGAGCTTGACCCCGCAAAGCGCCTTGAAATGGTCTTTGCCTTCATGGAAGGAGAGCTCGGCGTTCTGCAGGTGGAGAAGAAAATCCGCAGCCGGGTCAAGCGCCAGATGGAGAAAACCCAGCGCGAATATTATCTCAACGAACAATTGAAGGCGATCCAGCGCGAGCTAGGCAATGCCGAAGGTGAAGAAACCGGTGACGAGATCGCCGAACTCGCCGCGAAGATCGCCAAGCTCAAGCTTTCCAAGGAGGCCCGCACCAAGGCCAACGCCGAATTGAAAAAGCTGAAGACGATGGCTCCGATGTCGGCGGAAGCAACGGTGGTCCGCAATTATCTGGATATTCTGCTTGGCCTGCCGTGGGGAAAGAAATCAAAGCTGAAGCGCGATATTGCTGAGGCGCAGAGGGTTCTGGATGAGGATCACTTCGGCCTGGAAAAGGTAAAAGACAGGATTGTCGAGTATCTTGCGGTTCAGGCGCGTACCAACAAGCTCAAGGGGCCGATCCTTTGTCTTGTCGGTCCTCCCGGCGTCGGCAAAACGTCGCTTGGTCGTTCGATCGCCAAAGCGACCGGACGGGAATTCGTGCGACAGTCGCTTGGCGGGGTGCGTGATGAAGCTGAAATAAGAGGCCACCGGCGGACTTACATCGGTTCGTTGCCAGGAAAGATCGTGACCAATCTCCGCAAGGCGGGCGCGTCTAATCCGCTGTTCCTGCTTGATGAAATCGACAAACTGGGTCAGGATTTCCGCGGCGATCCGGCATCGGCGCTCCTCGAAGTTCTCGATCCGGAGCAGAACAGCAAATTCCAGGACCATTATCTGGAACTGGATTACGATCTTTCCGACGTGATGTTCGTTACGACCGCGAACTCTCTCAATCTTCCGCAGCCGTTACTTGATCGCATGGAGATCATCCGTCTCGAGGGCTACACCGAAGATGAGAAGGTCGAGATCGCTCGTGGCCATTTGCTCGATAAGCAGCTGGATGCGCACGGTCTCAAGGCTGGCGAATTTGTCCTGACCGATGGTGCGCTGCGCGATCTCATCCGCTATTATACGCGGGAGGCCGGCGTCCGTACGTTGGAACGCGAGATCGCAAAGCTGGCGAGAAAGAGCCTTCGTCGGATTCTCGAGGGTAAAGCAGAATCGATCGAGATTACGCCTGAAAATCTCGACGAATTTGCTGGCGTGCGCAAATTCCGTTTCGGCGTAGGCGAGGAAGAAGATCAGGTCGGTGCCGTCACCGGGCTTGCGTGGACGGAGGTCGGGGGCGAGTTGCTGACGATCGAGGCTGCCACTGTGCCCGGCAAGGGTTTGATTTCCACGACCGGAAAGCTGGGTGATGTCATGAAGGAATCGGTGCAGGCCGCTTTCTCTTTCGTCAAATCACGGGCGCCTACTTATGGCATAAAGCCCAGCCTGTTTGGTCGCAAAGACGTTCACATCCACCTTCCGGAAGGCGCAGTGCCAAAAGACGGACCGTCGGCCGGTATCGGGATAGTCTTGTCGATCGTGTCCGCGCTTACCGGTATCGCGGTGCGCAGAGACTTTGCCATGACGGGGGAGGTGACGCTGCGCGGTCGCGTCTTGCCGATTGGTGGCCTCAAGGAAAAGCTTCTGGCTGCTCTTCGCGGCGGGATCACCACTGTGCTCATCCCCCAGGAAAACGAAAAGGATCTTGTCGAGATTCCTGCCAGCATAAGGGAGGGACTCAAGATCATTCCCGTGCGCCACGTCGACGAGGTGCTGGAGCTTGCGCTTACGCAACCGACCACACCCATCGACTGGAGCGAGTCCGACGATCTGGCGTCTCAGCCAAACCCGCCGAGAGGCGGTCCGGGAGAGCTTGGAGAGACCCCAATCCGTCACTGAATCCCGCATTGACGCAAAAAATGCTGGAATCGCGGCATTTGGGCCTCTCGGCGACGCTTTCCTTTTGACTCGCGTCACAAGGGAGTTTTTACATAGCGCGCCCGCGAAAGCGGTGATTCCAGATAATGCACCTTTTGCAAGGGGGTTCGAGAGGCATGAACAAACAGGAGCTGATCGGTTCGGTCGCTGATGCGACGGGCTTGAGTAAGAGCGACGCGGGCAAGGCTATCGAGGCAATATTTGACGCGGTCAGCGGGGCATTGAAGAAGGGCGACGAAGTCCGTCTTGTCGGATTTGGGACTTTTTCAGTCTCCAAGCGCAAGGCGTCGACGGGTCGAAATCCCCGAACTGGTGAACCGATGAAGATCAAGGCCTCGACACAACCCAAATTCAAGGCGGGAAAAGCGCTCAAGGACGCAGTCAACTAGGATTGGAGACCGGACACCCCTTTGGCGTCCGGTCGTACCATTCCACAGCTTCTGACTCCCGTAGCTGGACATCCGACCGGCTATTTCTTATCGGCGTATTTGCCTGCTTGCGGATACCTGTGTGTCTGCAATTTCTTGACATAGGCATTTACGCGTGGGCGCGTAGCTCAGTGGTAGAGCACACCCTTCACACGGGTGGGGTCGCAAGTTCAATCCTTGCCGCGCCCACCACGCGTTCTGCGGATGATCTTAAAACAATATGATGCTGAGCCTTTGGCTCGTGGAGACAGGCCTGCATGTCCGCTATAGATAAAAACATTGGCGTTTCGAAGGCTTCGAGTTCCCGGATATTGTTGGCCAGCCTGGTCGGTACAGCGATAGAATTCTATGACTTCTACATTTACGCGACGGCCGCTTCGCTGGTGTTCGGCCCGCTGTTCTTTCCCGCTGAATCAAAGTCCCTCCAGTTGCTTGCTGCCTATGCCAGCTTTGGCGTCGCATTCATTGCGCGGCCAATCGGATCCATGGTCTTCGGTCATTTCGGTGATAGAATAGGACGCAAATCGACGCTTGTGGCTTCCCTTATGTTGATGGGAGGCTCGACGTTGGCCATCGCGTTTTTGCCCACTTACGCGTCCGTCGGTTGGATGGCGCCTCTCTTGTTATGCATCCTTCGCTTTGGGCAGGGATTCGGCCTTGGCGGCGAATGGGGCGGCGCGGCGCTCCTTGCTGTCGAAAATGCGCCGCCCGGGTGGCGCGCCCGCTTTGGCATGTTTCCGCAATTGGGGGCGCCAGTCGGCTTTATCGCGGCCAATGGTCTTTTCCTTTTTCTGGGGCTTTATCTCACGCCGGAGGATTTCATGGCTTGGGGGTGGCGCATACCGTTCCTCGCAAGTGCGATCCTGGTAGGCGTTGGGCTTTGGGTCCGCCTCACGATAACAGAGACGCCAGACTTCAGGACCGCCATGGCAGAAGCACCGCCTCCAGCCGTTCCGCTCGGTGAGGTGCTGCGCAATCACGGATCGGTATTGATCGCTGGCACCTTCGGCGCTGTTGCCTGCTTCGCCATATTCTATCTGGCGACCGCATTCGCCCTTGGATACGGCACAACGAGTCTCGGATATGACAGAACGGATTTCCTGGCCGTCCAGTTAGGGGCAATCCTTTTCATGGCGGGTGGAATTATCACATCGGGACATCTTTCTGACCGTTTCAATCCACGCGGTGTTTTGATCGGAGGATGCGTAGCGGCGATCGCCGTGGGCGCTTTGCTGGCTCCGATGATGCAGGCCGGAAGCCTCGCCGTCGTCGGCATCTTCCTCTGTCTCGCACTATGGGTAATGGGGTTTGTCTATGGCCCGCTTGGTGCCTGGCTGCCCGGACTTTTTCCCGCGCGCGTGCGCTACACAGGCGCATCGATGGCGTTCAATGTAGGCGGTATACTGGGGGGAGCACTTGCGCCGATATTGGCTCAGGCACTTGCCGATCGCGGCGGGCTTCCATTGGTAGGCCTGTATCTTGCCGTCGCTGCGGGCTGCAGTCTCGTCGCCCTCATTCTCGTCCGGCGGTAAGGGCAGGTTCCTCTTCGTCAGCGGCAAGAGCTGCCATGCCCTCGTCGTCCAGGCTGACGCGATCGAGAATATTGGCGGTCTCGTCGCGGACGGCCAGCATGACACGGCGCATCCGGCACACACGCTCATCAACGCAATTTTTGCATTGTTCGTAGGCGAGCCGGCTGGCGCAGGGCACCAGTGCCAGCGATCCCCTGGTCAATCGAACAATGTCCCCATAAGTCACGGCTTTTGGCGCTCGTGCAAGCCAGTAGCCGCCTTCCTTTCCCCGCAAGGTATCGACGAGTCCCGCACGTTTCATCTCCGACAGGATCACCGTCAGGAATTTCGCCGGGATATTCTGCGCTTCGGAAATCTCGACAAGCTGGATCGGTCCCTCGCCATATCTATCGGCAAGGTGTTGGAGCGCCCTGATGGCGTAGCGGGTGCGCTGGGATAACACGATGTTTTGCTCAGCTCGTCGTTAGTATGAAACAGTCTCTCGGGGAAACCCTTATCTGCTAAATAGCGGCGCGTAGCCTGTCTGCGGCCCTTGACGCTTGACGTACCACGCCGGTATGTGCGCCACTCTTTCCGGGCGCGGTTGCGCTTGCGGCGACCGTAGCTCAATTGGTTAGAGCGCTGGTTTGTGGTACCAGAGGTTGCGGGTTCAATCCCCGTCGGTCGCCCCACCACCCGACATTCCAACAGGATTATAGATGACCAGCCCGTGGGAATTCCCTGATTTCGACGATCATGAAGGCGTTCACTTTTTCCGTGACCCGACAACCGGATTGACCGCGATCATCGCTGTTCACTCCACCTTTCGCGGCCCTGCCGGAGGCGGTGCGCGATTCTGGCATTATGCGTCAGCCGACGCGGCGATAACGGACGCCCTGAGGCTGTCGCGCGGCATGAGTTACAAGAACGCCATGGCCGGCTTGCCCATGGGAGGCGGAAAGGGCGTGATCCTTGCTGACGTTGACCGCGCCAAAACACCGGAATTGTTTGAAGCATTCGGCCGCTCAATCGAAACACTGAACGGTCGCTATGTTACGGCCGAAGACGTCGGACTGAGCGAAGAGGACATGGTCAGTATATCGCGCGCTACACGGCACGTAACGGGACTGCCCGTTGCCGATGATCAGGCCGGCGGAAACCCTGGCCCTTCAACGTCGCGCGGCGTTTATTTGGGTGTGCTGGCTGCAATCCGGCGGCGGCTCGGGAGAAGTCATCCTCAAGGTGTTCATGTCGCGATACAAGGCGTGGGTAGTGTCGGGGGCGGTCTGGCACGCTTGCTTGCGGCAGACGGCGCACGCCTTACCCTCGCGGATGTGAATGCCGAACGGGCGCGGGCGTTGGCCGTCGAACTTGGCGCCGAAACCGTGCCTGCGGACGACGTTCTTGGCGTGGAAGCCGATGTATTCAGCCCCAACGCGCTGGGGGCGATTTTGGACGAGCAAACCATCGCCGATCTGAAAGTGCCCATTGTGGCTGGCGGCGCGAACAATCAGCTTTCGCGCCCCGAGCACGGCCAAATACTCCAGCGGCGCGGCATTTTATATGCACCGGATTATGTGATCAATGCGGGTGGTATCATCAATGTAGCCTATGAATATGAAGGAGGCCGCAGCCGAGCCGATGTGGAGGCAGCGCTTACCCGGATACCGACACGGCTCGAACAAGTCTGGGACGAAAGTGAGAGCACGGGCGAACCGCCATCGATGGTCGCGGATCGCATGGCCCGTCATCTGATCGGACGGCCGTGATCATTCCAGCGGTGGCGTGGCGGCGACCGTGTCACGTCGCAGCCGATGTTCCCGCCAGGCGGTATAAAGGCCGCTCGCGCTGATCAGCATGGCTCCGAGAAGCGTATTCACAGTGGGCACGCTGCTCCAGATGATCCAGCCAAGCAGACTGGCCCAGATGATCTGCGAATAATCGAACGGAGAGATAACCGATACCGGGGCTGCGCGAAGCGACATCGTCATCAATACCTGCGCTATTGCGCCAAATACGCCGCCGGAGATCAACAGCAGCCATGTTGCTGGAGTATGCGCCTGGCCATAAAAAATCATGCCGCAGCCACTGACAATTGCCGAAGCCGCAAAAAACCAGAAGACGATTGTTCCGGGATGTTCCGTTCCACAAGCTGGCGAAGGGTTACTGTCACGGCCGCGGTACCAACGGCTCCCAGCAGCGCAAATGCGATTCCGGCGTGCGACAGCACCTCGCCGCCGGGCCGAACGACGATCGCAACGCCGACAAAGCCCAGCAGGACGGCAGTCCACCGATGCCCGCCGACTCTTTCGCTCAAAACGACTGCTGAGAGGATGGTGGCGAAGATAGGAGCGGTGAACCCGATAGTAATGGCATTTGTCAGCGGCAGGAGAATGAGGGCCTGGAAATTTATCAATATCCCGCTGATGCCGAGTATTGACCTTATCACATGCGCGCCGCGGCGGCGGGTCCGGATCGTCGCGATGCCTGGCCCCAAAGCCAGCCAGCCCAGCACGATGGGCAGGCCGAAAACTGAGCGATAGAATAGCATCTCGATCGCCCGAACGCCGTCTTCGCTTGCCCATTTCATGCTCGCGCTCATGACGGCAAAGCAAACGACCGCAACGCAACGCAATGCGATCCCGCGCAAATTGTGATTTGCGAGGTCTGGCATGATCAGAATTTCGTCATTGGGTATGTTTTCCTGAAGCTGTTCGGCCAATGCGGTGCTTTGTGTGCATGAGCAAGCCATGCCGGCTTTCCACTCGTGAAAAGCTGCTATATTGCGCGGGCACCGTGCATATTTTCGCCAACCCCCATCGCTTCCTTGTGATCGCGCGCCCGTTGACGCCATGGTGCCTCAGCCTTGGGCTGTGGTTGATCGCAACCGCACTTTGCGCCGGGCTTTTCTTTACGCCGCCGGACTATTTGCAAGGGGAGAGCGTCCGGATCATGTATGTTCACGTTCCGGCGGCATGGCTGGGCATGGCGGGCTGGGTGGGTATCGCTGCCGCCAGCCTTTCCCAGTTGATATGGCGTCATCCGCTTGCTTCCGTCGCGGCACGGGCCATCGCGCTTCCCGGTGGCCTGTTTACGGCGATTTGCCTGGCAAGCGGTTCGCTCTGGGGCCGCCCGACCTGGGGAACCTGGTGGGAATGGGACGGCCGGTTGACCTCGATGCTAGTGCTGCTTTTCCTGTACATCGGATATGGCGCGTTGGCTGTTGCTGTCAGCGATCGCCAGGCAGGTAGCCGGATCACCGCGATCTACGGCGTCGTCGGTGCGGTAAACCTGCCGATCATCCATTATTCGGTCTTGTGGTGGAACACCCTGCACCAGGGGCAGTCGATAACATTGCGGGGTAGCACCATCGATTCCGCGATCCTCTGGCCTTTGCCGATCGCGATGCTGGGCTTCAGCTTGTTGTTCGCCGGCATCGTATTGATGCGAATGCGCGCATTTCTCGCCCAGGCACGCGTGGATGCCCGGCTACGGCGAATGGCCGCGACGTGAACCATTGGACATTCATTATCGCCGCTTACGCGATCACGATCGTGGGCGCGGTGGGGGTGACTCTTCACAGCTATCTCGTCATGCGGCGTGCGGAACGTCGCTCCGATTCTCTTCGGGACCGCCCATGAAAGCCAAGCACCAACGCATGACGCTTGTAATACTGGCCGTATTGGCGATGATCGGCGCGGTGCTTCTGGCCATGTCGGCGCTGCGTGACCAGGCGGCCTATTTCTACACGCCATCCGATGCACAACGGGATAATGTTGAAACCGGTCGCGCAATTCGCCTTGGCGGCATGGTAGTGGACAGGTCGATCAAACGAGATCCCGATGGCGTCTCCATCCGTTTCATTGTCACTGATGGTACGGCAACGGTTCCGGTGAGTTTCAAAGGTATTACGCCCGATCTTTTCAAGGAAAACAGCGGCGTGGTTGCGGAAGGAGCATTTGATGCTTCAAAAACCTTCATAGCTACGAACATCCTTGCAAAGCATGATGAGCGTTACATGCCCCCGCAGATCGCCAAGGGAATGAAGGGCGAGGTCATGCACAAGACGGAAAGTCTTTCCCGGTGATAGCCGAAGCGGGCCTTGCAGCACTTTGGCTGGCGGCTGCACTTGCCGCACTGCAATTCATGCTCGGGGCGATCGGGCTCGGCAAATCCCGCGACGACCTGTTGGCCGCGGTAAAGCCGGTAGCTTTCGCGCAGGCTGTGCTTACATCCCTCGCGTTCGTGTTCCTGATCGCATTGTTCGTGCGGGTCGACCTGTCCGTCGCACTAGTTGCGGCCAATGATCATTCCGCCAAGCCGCTGCTCTACAGATTTTCCGGAACCTGGGGCAATCACGAAGGTTCCATGCTGCTCTGGGTGACAATACTCGCGCTTGCGGGCGCCGCGGTCGCGTTGCTTGAGCGGCGTCTCGTACAAAGAACGTTGATCGCCACGCTCTCCGCTCAGGCCGTGATTGCGCTTGGGTTCTACGCGTTTTTGCTGTTCGCCTCAAATCCGTTTGCCCGGCTTGATCCCCCGGCGGCCGAAGGACAGGGGCTCAATCCGCTGCTGCAGGACCCCGGTCTCGCATTCCATCCCCCAACGCTTTACATCGGCTATGTCGGTCTTTCGGTCGCCTTTTCATTCGCGGTTGGCGCTTTGGTGACGCGTGATGTCGGTCCCACTTTCGCGCGGGCCATGCGGCCCTGGGTGCTCGGCGCCTGGATATTTCTCACCCTGGGAATTACCGCAGGAAGCTACTGGGCATATTACGAACTCGGCTGGGGTGGCTGGTGGTTCTGGGACCCCGTCGAAAACGCATCCTTGATGCCCTGGCTCGCCGCAACGGCGCTGCTTCATTCGGTCACGGTATTGGCCACACGCGATGGCTTGCGCGCCTGGACGATCATGCTGGCGGTCGTCGCATTCTCCATGTCGATGGTCGGCACATTCCTGGTACGATCTGGCATCTTGACGAGCGTTCATGCTTTCGCGGTTGATCCTCGCCGGGGCGGCTTCATCCTCATATTGCTGGCGCTTTATATTGGCGGGGCGCTCGCTCTCTTTGCCGCGCGGGTCGGTACGGTGAGGGAGGGTTCAAGATTTGACCCTGTAAGCCGTGAAGGAGCGCTGGTCGTCAACAATCTGCTGTTCACGGTAATTCTGGGAATCGTACTCATTGGAACGCTTTACCCGCTGGTGCTGGAGAGCGTGACGGGAGGGAAAATCTCGGTAGGCCCGCCTTATTTCAATGCTGCAGCCGGGCCGATCGCTCTTGGTTTGATGATAATGATGGCGATCGGGCCTTTGCTGCGCTGGCGCCGCGATGGATTGAAAGTGGTTGGTCGACGCATTGCGATCCCTGCGGCCCTGGCTATGTGCACGCTCATCGCGGTCGTAATGATTGCTCCAGCAATCCGTATTTTGCCGATGCTGGGACTCATCTTTGCCGCAGGGGTCGCGGCTGCAAGCATTGCACCTTTGTGGAAACGGAATCTCCGACGCACGCCGTTGTTTACATATGGCATGGTCATTTCCCATCTTGGCGTGGCGGTCAGTGTAGCCGGCATGGCTTCGGATGCGGCTTTTACCCGCGAACAGCTGGTCGCGTCGCGTATCGGCGAAACCCATGTTGTCGGTCCTTACAGCGTCAGGTTTGACTCGGTGGAGCCGATCATCGGACCGAACTGGACGGCGATTGAAGGCACGCTGACAGCCACGCGCGGAGATACGGCATTCGAGCTCAAACCTCAGGCCCGGGCATTTTGGGCACCGCCCACTGAAACGAATGAAAGTGCCATCAAGACTGCGGTGGATGGGCAATTATACATCGTGCTCGGCAGGGTCGACGAAGAGGGGCGTTGGCAGCTGCGGCTGTGGTGGAAACCGTTCGTGACCCTGATCTGGGCAGGCGGCGCTCTTATTGCCATGGGTGGCGCACTTGCGCTGACAGGTCGGCTGGTGCGGGAAAGCCGCACCGCCGCGCGCGAGGCATGGGCATGAAACGGTTCATCTTCTGGAGTCCTTTTGCTGTCTTCGTGCTGTTTCTGATGGTTTTTATCAGTGGTCTGATAACGCCGGAGGGGAAAACGATCCGATCGCAAATGATCGGTAAGCCGATCCCTCCGTTTTCGTTAGCGCCGGGCGTTCCAAGCCTGCCGGGCCTCGGCAGCCGGGATCTTGCCGATGGAAAGCCGAAGCTGCTCAACATTTTTGCCAGCTGGTGCGTGCCTTGCGCGGCCGAGGCGGGGCAGCTCGCCGATCTTTCAAAAGCTGGTGTGCCCGTCGTTGCGATTGCCATTCGCGACAAGCCGGCGGATATCCGGCTATTCCTTGCGCGGTACGGAAACCCCTATGCGCGCATCGGAAGTGATCCCGAAAGCAAAATGCAGATCGCACTGGGATCGTCCGGCGTTCCCGAAACATTCGTCATCGATGGCAAGGGAATTGTCCGTTATCAGCATATCGGCCAGATCGCGCCGGGGGATGTTTCGACGCTGCTTGGCGAGGTCGGGAAGGCGCGATGAGATTGCAGCCTCAAATCCCACGTTCTCTTGAAGCGGCGGCGATTGTCGTGGTTCTTTTGATTCCACAAATTGCATATGCTGATTCCGCCATGCCGCCGGCGCGCTATGCCTACACCCAGCTTCCTGACGCCGCCCAGGAGGCAAAGGCAAAAGCGCTGATGGAAAGCCTGCGCTGCCTGGTCTGTCAGGGGCAATCCATAGCCGATTCCGATGCGGAGATGGCCGGCGACATGCGTGCGCTCGTTCGTCAGCGTATCGCGCAGGGCGAGGATCCTGCTTCAATCCGCGCGTGGCTTATCGATCGATATGGAAAATGGGTAAGCTACAATCCGCCTGTTGATGCCACCACGTTGCCGCTGTGGATTATGCCAGTCGGATTGCTGCTGGTAGGCGCGTGGATCGCACGTGGCCGTTTTCGGGCCCGGCGCAACTGATGGGATGGTTGCCCATCTTCGTGATGGCGGCAGCGGTTCTGCTGACCTTGTATTTATGGGCGGGATTTCGTTCGGCCGGGCTGCAGCTGCTAGGCGCAGCGCTGCTTGTCGGCATTGCGGGCTATGCATGGCGGGGCAGCCCCGATCTCGAAGGTAAACCGACACCGCCAAAGGCCGAACAACGTCAGCCGGACAGTGTGTTCGCACTTGAGCGTAACCGCATACTCGATCGCTTCGGTTCTGACGCGCAGATTCTCGACGCTGCAGACGCCATGCATCGCAACGGATTGGATGCTTACGGCATCGCACTTGTTCGCGGTGCCTTGGCCAAGCGTCCAAACAGCGCCGCCCTTTGGATCGGCATGGGCAACGCCATGGCGCTCTACGCTGGCGGCTTTGTCACACCAGCAGCTGAACTCGCGTTTCGGCGCGCGGCCGCGCTTGCGCCCGACAGTCCCGCTCCCGCCTATTTTTGGGGCCTTGCCTACGCGCAATCCGGTCAATTCGAGCAGGCCAGGGTAGTTTGGTCCAGGTTGTTAGGGCAAACACCAGCTGACGCGCCCTGGCGACGGGATATCGAGCAAAAGCTAGCGATCCTTGAAGCAGTCGAGCGCCGGTGAGGGCCAACTGGCCCATGTTGCGGTGCATTAGATCGCGTGGTACGGCGGCCAACCATTGCCGGATGGGTGCCTGCCGGATGCAAGGATCAGAGTGGTCGCTGAATGAGCATGGCTGAGGGGCAAGGGCTTCCGGAAGAGGCAATACACGCGCATCAGAGCCACGATGGCGATGGCAAGCTGAAACTTGCGGTCGGTGCGATCGGGGTTGTGTTTGGAGACATCGGTACCAGCCCGCTTTACGCATTCCGGGAAACCTTTGCCGGCCATCACATCCTCGAGCCTGACAAGCTGCACATCTATGGCGTCCTTAGCCTGATCTTCTGGTCGATGATGCTTGTCGTCACGATCAAATATGTGATGATCATCATGCGCGCGGACAATAAAGGGGAAGGCGGCAGCCTTGCCTTGCTGGCGCTGATCAGCCGAAGTTCTCCCGGCGCACGCTGGACAGGCGGTATGACCCTGCTCGGTGTGTTCGCGACCGCGCTGTTTTACGGCGACAGCATGATCACGCCGGCCATCTCGGTCCTTTCTGCGGTGGAGGGCTTAACCGTGGTGGAGGCGGGTCTCGCGCCCCTGGTTCTACCCATCGCCATAGCGATCCTGATCGGTCTGTTTCTCATCCAGTCACGCGGAACGGCGAAGGTAGGGCTATTATTCGGCCCGATCATGCTGCTCTATTTCGTCGTGCTGTCGGTATTGGGATTGGCTCAGATCGTTTATCACCCATCGATTCTGCTCGCGCTCAATCCGCTCTATGCCATTGAATTCTTCATATCCGACGGTGTTCTGGCATTTCTCGCGCTCGGCTCGGTCGTCCTCGCCGTAACCGGCGCAGAAGCGCTTTATGCGGATATGGGGCATTTTGGCCGTAATCCAATCCGGGTGTCCTGGCTGTTCTTCGTGCTTCCTGCATTGATGCTCAATTATCTGGGGCAGGGGGCCATGATCTTGAGCATGGATATCGAAGCCGCGCGATCGTCCATTCACAATCCATTCTTCCTGTTGGCACCAGAATCGCTCAGGCTTCCACTCGTCGTCCTGGCGACCATGGCAACCGTCATCGCCAGCCAGGCTGTGATATCCGGCGCGTTTTCGGTGACCCAGCAGGCAATCCAGCTTGGTTTTATTCCTCGCCTTCGCATTGCTCATACGAGCGCGCGGACCGCGGGGCAGATTTATATTCCTGCCGTAAATTGGGCGCTGATGATCATGGTGATCGTTCTGGTGCTGAGCTTCCAGACATCATCCAACCTTGCGGCTGCGTATGGCATTGCCGTTACCGGGGCCATGCTGATCGATACGACCTTGCTTGTTGTCGTTCTCTTTCAGCTTTGGAAATGGAATAAGATTGCTGCAGGATTACTGCTCGGCGTGTTCTTCATCGTTGATTTGGCCTATTTCGGCGCGAATTTGACGAAGGTACCCGATGGAGGCTGGTTCCCGCTGCTGATTGGCCTGGTGGCCTTCACCTTGCTGACGACCTGGGCAAAGGGGCGGCAGCTGATGATCAGTCGCTTGCGCGAAGCTGCCATGCCCGTATCTGTTTTCGTGAAATCGGCGGCGAGTTCCGCCACCCGCGTGCCGGGAACAGCGGTCTTCATGACGTCAGCGTCAGACGGTGTGCCCCACGCGCTGCTACATAATCTGAAACACAATAAGGTTCTTCACGAACGTGTGGTCCTGCTGACCGTCATGATCGAGGACTATCCCTATGTTGACGAGGATCAGCGGGTCGAGCTGAAGGATCTCGATCAGGGTTTCTTCCGTCTGGTGCTTCGCTATGGCTTCATGGAAGACCCTGATGTGCCAGCGGCGCTCCGGACGGTCGAGGATTGTGGTGCGCAGTTCAAGATGATGGAGACAAGCTTCTTCCTGGCGCGGCAGACGCTGATTGCATCCGATCATCCGGGCATGGCAATCTGGCGCGAAAAATTGTTCGCCTGGATGCTACGCAACGCCGAAAGCGCGATGGAGTTCTTCCGATTGCCAACCAATCGGGTCGTGGAGTTGGGAAGTCAGGTCGAAATCTGATTTCCAAGCGGACTGCACGTTAGCGCATTCGCCTTCAGTCCACCTGTCCCAGCCCTTCGCAGCTCAGATCGAACGCGGCCAGCCCGGCATCCAGATACGCCGATAGCATGGGCATATCGAGCAGCTCTTCAATGGGATCATTGGCGGCTTCATCGAGCGCATCTTCCCACTCGCTGGCGTCATAGGTTCCGCGACCTACCAGCGCCAACGCGAGGACATCGGCCAATTCATCATCAGCCAGATCGTCGAGAATGGTGCGCAACTCGATCTCGATCGCGGTATTGGCCTCGTCTTCAATGACTGCATAAGGGTCATCCGAATCCTCCGGCTCTTCCTCGTCGTCGTTTTCAATGGCCGGAACTTGCGCTTCGAACTCCCGCGCCCTGATAATCAGCCGGCATACGGTTTCCAGCGACACGGTAAGTTCCATCACGCCCTCCTGAACATTCAAGCATCAGCCGCCGAACGTCAGGCGCAAAACTCTGTTCCCGAATTAAGCGGGAAGCAGAGATTTTAGAGGTGTTGCCGCATCAGCCAATTGCTCGAGTGGCGGCTTGACACCGCCCGTGACGAGCGCCTTGCCCTGAACATAATCCTTGGTCGCGTTGACGCAGTCCAGTGCGATAACCTTGCCGTCCCGGAGATAAACGATCGAAAAGCTGCGTGTTGCCGGATCTCCGCGTTGCACGATTTCATCGTACCCGATCGACAACCCGATAGTCTGAAGCCGCAGATCATATTGATTGGACCAGAACCAGGGCACCGCATGATAGGGCTGGGGCTGTCCGACGATCGTACGGGCCACGGTCATCCCCTGGTCATTGGCATTTTGTACCGATTCCAAGCGAATGTGGGCGCCGTCGGCAAAGCTGTTGCCGTGTGCCGCGCAATCGCCAATCGCGAAGATGTCCGGCAAGCTCGTGCGGCAGTGATCGTCCACATCCACGCCATTCACGCCGGCAGCACCGGCTTCGATCAGCGGTGCAACCGCCGGAATGATACCGATCCCCACAATGACGAGCTGGGCAGGCAGGATCGTTCCATCCACTAGCTTTACGCCTGAAACCTTTCCATTCTCGCCCTCGATCGAGGCGATCGCCACATTCAGACGGACATCGACACCATGCGCGCGGTGCTCGGCTTCATAGAAACGGGACAAGGGTTCTCCCGCGACGCGGGCAAGCACACGGTCCAGCGCTTCGAGCACGGTCACCTTCTTGTGGAACTTGGTCAGCACGGCAGCCGCTTCGAGCCCGATATAACCGCCTCCGATGACGACCACATCCGTAACCCCGTTGATCTCCTCAAGAATTGCATCAGAATCGGCGCGTGTGCGCACGCCGTGGACGCCCTTGAGGTCGTTACCGGGACACGGGATCAGTCGCGGGGAACCGCCAGTCGCCCAGATGAGTTTGCCATATTCGATGCTGCTGCCGTCAGCCAGGGTCACCTGGTGCGCTACGGGATCGACGGACACGACACGCCGGCTCAGAAGAAGCGCGATATTGCGATCATTCCAGAAATTGAGTGGCCGAATCAAGATGCGTTCGAACGTCTTCTCGCCGGAAAAATATTCCTTGGAAAGCGGCGGGCGTTCATAGGGTGCCTCGGGCTCGTCGCCCAGAAGCGCAATCGATCCTTCAAAATTCAATTGCCGCAGAGCAACTGCCGCCTGTGCGCCGCCATGACCAGCACCCACGATCAATACGTCAAAACGATCCAAATCTAATTCTCCACACCCCAAATCGCGATTCTTTGTCGTCCTCTATCGCGCATCTTCGTACAGCGCCAGTTGACCCTTGCGTTCCCTCTGCCTATAGCGCCGCGTCGCCTGGACAAGGCCTCCACGTTTTCGTCGGGGCGGAGTAGCTCAGCTGGTTAGAGCAGCGGAATCATAATCCGCGTGTCGGGGGTTCAAGTCCCTCCTCCGCTACCATTCTGGATGATCCGGCAAGCGCCGCAATTATTTTTCCGATCAGCCATTGTTTGTCTCCTCCGTTCGCAAAGCTGTGGGAAGCTGTGTCGCGGATTTCCAGATTCACGCCGAAAGCCGCGCGAAGGGCTACTCCCGGCTTACTCTGATATTCGTTTAAGAATGCGCGGGCCGTTGCGTCCTGTCGCGCAAGCAGAATATGAACGGGAATGCCCGACGCGGCGAGTGAGGTCATGACGTCATAAGCAAGACTTTGATTCGGTGTGGAAACAGCGGTCTTGAGACCGCGAAATAACCCAGCCGGGTTGAAACCCCGTGTTATCAGCCTGCGCCAACCGGAAAGACTGAAGAGACGATCGCGATAATAGGCGCGCACCGCAGCGGGAGGGGGATTGTCAGCGCTCGCTTCGATCACCCAGGGGTTGAGAAGGATCATGCCGCCGAGATTGGCGTGGCTATGGTAAAGGGCAATTGCGGTGGCGCCATCGCACAGCCCAAGTGCGTAGACATGCGACATGCCGGGGCAGTTGTCCCGAAAGGCCGTCGCTGCGGCAATGATATCGGGGCAGCTTCCTTCAAAGCCGCGATCGACGCCCTCACTGTCGCCGACACCGCGGCGATCGAACCGAAATACGGGATAGCCTGCTTTTGCCGCTTCCTGTCCGACTTGTGCCATCAGGCAATGGGGTCCGACGCGGGTTTGGCGGCCGCCGGTGACGATCAGGAGGCCTGTTTCGCCGTTGGCGTAATCAAGGGTTGCAGCGAGTTGCCGGCCTTCGCACAAGAAACTCAGCTGGCGTCGCACGCTTGGATCCACCTGATCAGGTCATCGGAGATAAGATCGACGAGGCTCTGGTCGCGGTCCGGCTCAGAGCGGCGCCATACGGGGGTTCCGCTTCCGCCGGCCGGTAACTCGCGAAATGGACCTGACTGCGCGCAAGGCGCCGCGCTCTCCAATTCGGCAATCATGGCGGGCGTCAGCGTGTAGCCGCCCAGATTTTGGGGATCGACGGAGCGGGACAGCTGTGCAGCGCGTCGCAAGGGTTTCAGCAGTTCAAGGCCTGTCACGGGCGCAAAGCGCCAATGTGAAGCGGCGGGGACGTCGTCGACGAGTGCACCGCCCCGGAACGCGGCTATATGCGGGGTCCGCCCCGTGCGCGCTTTGGTTTGCGCGACCAGATCCACCATTGCTTCTCGCCATGAAGAGAGACGGTTGTTTTCGTCCGATGATGGGCTGTCGCCCGTGCCGGGAAGGTCAGGGATACTGCTCCCTATGCCATGCTGTGCGAGGGTACGGACAGCGGAAACTATTGTCGAACGAAGAAAATTACGCTCTTCAAATAGAGGCTGAATAACAATGACTTGTGAATTATAATTATGATCAAATATCAAAATAGGCTGATCGTCCTCCGCCGTCCTGTACTGATCGAACAGGAGCGATGGCGAACTCACCGCCCGACTTTTCTACGCGCGAAGTCTACCAGGGCACCGAAGGTTTCGAAGAGCTCGCCGTCAACCTCATCGTCATCGATAACGACGTGCATGCGATCCTCGATCTCAGTAAGGAGGCCGGCAACCGCCATGGAGTCCAGTTCGGGAAGTGCTCCGAACAACTGCGTGCCACGGTCAAACTTGGCCACGCGTGACGGGTCCAACACTAATATTTCGGCGAGAATGGCGCGGATTGCCACTTCGACCTCGTCGTCTTCCGTCACGTCTTGCTCCTGCGATCCCATATTTGACTGATCGCCTAGTCCCTGCGCCCGTGATGGACAAGCGAAGACACGGCCTGGCGCGCTTTCCCCAACATTCCGGTTAACGTCGCAGGGTTGAAGAATTGCACCTGAAACAGTGGTCTGCGCGTATCCATCCAATCTTTCTTGTAAGGCTCATCTCCCGTCCCGAAATTGATCAAGTCGACCTTGTCCCGCTCGATCACGTGCCGGAACATTGCCGCACTCAGGATCGATCCGGGAGACAGGGCCTGTGCCTCTTCGCGATGTGCGAGTTTATGGATGGTGGCGATGCCGTTTTCGACAAGCCAAAGCTGGCTTGCAACCGCGTGGCCCTTATGATGAGCTACTCCCAGCCGCAGCGTTCCCTGAGTCGATTCAAGCTCGGCAAGTGCACGAAGAAATTCAAAAGATCCTTCAGCGGGCTTCCAGCTCGAATTGTATATATCATAATAGGATAGCCACATATTCTCATCAAACATATGAGATATTGCGGTGGTTAGTTCATGGGCCTTTTGCTTGCGTTCTATGGTGTTTCGCAGCCGCGAAGGGCGAGCACTCCAATAGTCCGGCCATGCCACGCCCCGTGTTGACACCGTCCAGTTCGTCGAACTTTCGTAGGTTGTCGCCAGCCATCCCTCCTGTTCGAACACCTCTGCCAAAAGAACCGCGCGTTCGGATTGTAGCGGGCTAAACATTATCTGGCCGATTGCGAGACTGCGAAGATGGTGCGCAATCGCTCTTCCAAGTGCGTGTCCGTTTATCCCTGTTGTTACGAGGCCGGTTTCCATACTGTACCAACTCGACAGCGTGGTTGCGCGCGAACGATTACGCATGAGGAAAAGCCACGCCGAATTGTTCTGCGCGTCCCGCGCGCGGACGACCAGAAGCGATCCGGATGGCGGACAATGTTCGAGCGTCAGTCGGAACCAGTCGAGACGATCGAACAACGATGCTTGATGGGCGCGGTCAAGCGCGCCGCGAGCGTCTGCCGCGACCGCATCCATATCGGCATAGATGGCAACGTCGATGGCGTTCATGGTTCCACCGTCTTCCTCCCGCGGAGACGATGTGGCAGGGCAGGGCGTGATGGTGCAAGCCCCACAGGATCTGCCACAGCCCCTCGACCGACTTATCGGCCTGGGCGACCCCGGCGCGCCCGCGCTTGCCGATCGATCCGGCACATTGACCTATACCGAGGTTGATCGAGCGGTTGGCGTGCTGGCCGGAACGTTGCAGGCGCTCGGGTTGGCGCCGGGTGATCGCGTAGCCAGCTGGCTCGCGAAGACGCGCATCGCCTGTCTCATGCCACTCGCAACGGCGCGAGCGGGGTTGATTCACGTCCCGATCAATCCGTTGCTCAAGCGGGCTCAAGTTGCCCATATTCTCTGGGATAGCGGATCAAGATTATTGATCGGCGGAGAGGCCCGTCTGGCAACCCTGGACAGTCAGGACGTTCCCGACGATTGCCGCCTGATTGACGAAACCGCAATCAATCGCGACGGCGGTGAAGTCATGACGTCATTCCGTCAGTCAGCAGACGAAATAGCGGCGATTTTATATACTTCCGGATCCACGGGACGGCCCAAGGGGGTGGTGTTGAGTCACGCCAATCTGTGGCTTGGCGCAATTGCGGTACAACGGTATCTGCGTCTCACAGCGGGAGATCGAACGCTCTGCGTATTGCCGCTCAGCTTCGACTACGGGCAGAATCAGCTGCTTTCAACATGGGCTGCCGGTGGGTGTGTGGTGCCGTTCGACTATATCCTTCCAAGGGACGTGGTGCGCGCGGTCGATCGTTTCCAGATCAGCGTGCTGGCGGGCGTGCCGCCGCTATGGAGCCAGCTAGCCGAAGTGGCCTGGCCCGATGAAACGTCCGGGCGGTTGCGGACCATCACCAACAGCGGCGGACGCTTGCCAGTGCCGTTGGTGCGTAAGTTGCGCGGGCTATTCCCGAATGCCAGACTGCACAGCATGTACGGTCTTACCGAAGCCTTCCGGTCCACAAGCCTTGCGCCCGAACTGATCGACGCGCATCCCGAATCGATCGGCACTGCCATCCCGTTTGCGGAGATATTGGTCGTTCGGCCCGATGGCACGCTGGCGAACGACGATGAGGCTGGCGAACTGGTTCACGCCGGTCCGCTGGTGGCGAAAGGCTATTGGAACGATGGCGAGCGAACGGCGCATCGATTTCGTCCGGCGCCCGCTGCCTCGCATTATGGCGGCACCGCGGTATGGTCCGGTGATAAGGTGCTGCGGGGCGCGGATGGCCTTCTCCGGTTCGTCGGCCGCGATGACGAAATGATCAAAACCTCCGGAAATCGCGTAAGCCCTACTGAAATAGAGGAGGCTGCGATCGGAAGCGGTATCGTGAATGAGGCGGTGGCCTGGGGCGTTGCGGACGAGGTTTTGGGGCAAGCTATTGTTCTGGCTGTGTCTGGCAGGCACGGGGAGGAAGCCGTGCTGCGCCATCATTTGAAACAGGAGCTGCCCAGTTTCATGCAGCCGCGGGATATCGCGTGGCGAGAACAGTTGCCCCGAAACGCGAATGGCAAGCTTGATCGCGTTCGGATCAAGGCGGAGCATGACGCGTGAAGCCAATGGGGGTTATCCCTGGCGACTATCATGCCGAAGGCGGACGCTTGATGATTGGTCCAAAGGCTGCGGATGCATGGGCGCGTGAGACCGATTCAATCGGCCTGTTCGTCTATGATTTCGATATCATCGCGCGACGCATTCAGCGCTTCAGAACGGCGATGCCGCCTAAAACGCAATTACATTACGCAATTAAAGCAAACCCATACAATCACATCCTGAGTTCAATTATGAAGTATGTGGATGGGTTCGACGTCGCGTCGGAAGGGGAAATGAATTTCGCTCTTGAGGCAGGAATGTCTGCGAATAATATCTCGATAGCCGGCCCGGGAAAACGGCGCGCTGAGATCAAGGCCGCCATCAGGGCGGGTATCACGATTAATCTCGAATCCGAAGGTGAAGCGACACGCGCGCTCGAAGCCGCGGAGGAGCTTGGTGTGCGCCCGCGGCTGGCAGTGCGGGTCAATCCGGATTTCGAGATAAAGGGATCCGGCATGCGCATGGGGGGTGGAGCCAGGCCCTTTGGCGTGGATGCCGAGCGCGTGCCGGCGCTTGTTCATACCCTGATCGAAGCGGGTGCGGATTGGCGCGGCTTTCATATCTTCGCTGGATCCCAGGCTTTGGATGCGGACGCCATCATCGCAGCGCAGCAGGCCACCATTTTGCTGGCCGGGGAACTTGCCCAACGGGCGGGGGGAAGTCCTCCTTTAGTCAACCTGGGCGGCGGTTTCGGCATTCCCTATTTTGCTGGCGATCAGCCGTTGGATGTCGAAAACATCGGTCAGGCTCTCGGCGAGGCATTGGCGGCGCGTCCGGCGGTCCTTGCTGACAGCGCATTTGCTATAGAGCTGGGTCGCTGGCTGGTCGGGGAGGCGGGGGTGTATCTCACGCGTGTCGTCGATCGGAAAGTCAGCCATGGCGAAACCTTTCTTGTTGTGGATGGCGGGCTTCATCATCAGTTGGCGGCAAGCGGGAACTTCGGGACGGTCGTCAGGCGGAACTATCCGATCGCGGTGGCCAATCGCTTCAATGATGAACCGGAAGAAGAGGTCAGCGTAGTTGGCTGCCTTTGTACACCGCTGGATCGGCTGGCGGACAAAGTCCTGCTCCCCAGGGCTGATGTTGGTGACGTCATCGCCATTTTTATGGCCGGAGCTTATGGCGCGACGGCTAGCCCGCAGGCCTTTCTTGGCCATCTCCCTCCTGGGGAAATATTGGTTGGCGACAGTTTTTCGTAGCAACCCTAACCCAACTTTAACCTGCCTGATCCATAGCGGATGCTGAATCGGTCCGTACGCCTTGCGTGCGGGTGGACGGTGTTTGCGAAAGGGTTTGCGCGATGGCGTATCGGAACGGGATCAGGCTGGCGATTGGACTGATAGCGGCGGGATCGGGCGCTTGCGCCGTCGCAAAATCCAACAAACAGCTCCCCCCGGCATCGTTCGTGACATCAGAGGAAAAGCCGGGCGAAGAATATGTCATCGGCCCGCTCGATCAGCTGACCATCTTTGTCTGGCGCAACCCGGAGCTCGGCGCGAAAGTTCAGGTCCGTCCGGACGGGCGCATAACGACCCCGCTGATCTCTGATCTGGCTGCCGTCGGCAAGACGCCGGCGCAGCTGTCCGAAGACATCAAGACCGCGCTCAGCCAATATATCAAGGAGCCGCTGGTCTCGGTTATCGTCGATAATTTCTCGGGGACGTTCTCGCAGCAGGTTCGGATCGTCGGCGCCACGGAAAAGCCCGCCTCACTGCCATTTCGCGCGAACATGACACTCCTCGACGCCATGATCGCGGTGGGCGGTCTCAACGAATATGCCTCGGGTGACCGGGCGCGGCTGATCCGTTTCGATCGTGCGAATGGGAAACAGGAAGAGTTTGCGCTCAAGATTTCCCGGCTGCTGAAAAAGGGCGATGCCTCGGCCAATGTTCGGCTGGAGCCGGGTGACGTCATCATCATTCCCGAGAGCATGTTCTGAAGCGGTCGGCGGCAAAGGGGGCCTGAGCGCTCATGAACGGAATCTACGAAGAAATCCGGGTGGCACTGCATATCGTCTGGCGCAGGCGCTGGCTTGCGCTCGCGATCGCATGGGCGGTGTGCGTCGTCGGCTGGCTCGTGATTTCTCTCATTCCCAATCGATACGAATCGCGTGCGCGCGTTTCGGTGCAGATGAATGCCCTTCTTCCGGGAAAGACTTCCGACCCCAACGACGCTCAGGCCGGGATCGATCGGGTGCGTCAGTCGCTCACGTCCACGGCCAATCTGATCAAGGTGGTGCGTGCAACCGATCTTTCGCGACAGGCCACCACCGATGCTGAAGCCGCGTCGCTTGCGGCCGGCTTGCGCAACGGAATCAACGTCGTCGCGCAGCCCGATAACTTTTTCGAAATTTCCGCCGAAACCAATGTCGGCGGTTTGTCGGACTCCCAGAATGCCAAGCTGGCGCATGATGTCGTCCAAAAGCTGATCGACCTCTTCGTCGAAACCAATATGGCGGATGACCGCGCACAGAATGCGCAGTCGATGACCTTTCTGAACGAAGAGCTCAATCGTCGCCAAAAGGGCCTGAGCGAGGCTGAGGCGCGCAAGGTGGCTTTCGAGCAGAAATTTCTTGGTTTGCTGCCCGGCTCTGGTTCGATCGACCAGCGGATGGATGCCGCCCGCAGCGAGCTTGCTTCCGTCCAGTCCAACCTGGACGCGGCGCAAGGCAGCCTGGCGGCGGTCAATGCGCAAATGGGATCGACACCGGCGACGATCGCCACGCCCGGTATGAGCGGCGGCGGCAGCCGCATGGGCACGCTTGAGGCGCAGCTTGCGGACGCCCAGGCACGCGGGTGGACTGATCAACATCCCGACGTCGTTGCAATCCGGTCCCAGATGGCCCGCGTGCGCGGCGCCGGGACGGGCATCATCGCTGGCACCGGTAGCCCTAACCCGCTTTACGTAAGCCTGCGCGCCATGCAGGCCGAAAAGCAGGCGACGGCGGCTGCGCTCGCATCTCGCAAGGCAGAGCTTCAAGGGACGCTGAACCGGATGGCGGCGATCCAGGTCAATCAGCCGGGAGTTGCCGCTCAGCAAGGCCAGCTCGACCGCGACTATCAGGTCCTCAAGGATCAATACGATAAGCTGTTAGGCGACAGAGAAGACGTTCGCTTGCGCAGCAACGTCGCCAATCGCGCGGACGCCATTCAGTTCAAGGTTATCGATCCGCCGAGCCGGTCGCGTATTCCTTCATCACCGAACCGTCCTTTGCTCCTGCTTGGAGTGCTCATCGTAGCGCTTTGCGCCGGTGTCGGGACGGCGTTCCTTCAAGGCCAGCTCAAGACCAGCTACGCGACGGCAGATCGTCTCGCGAAGGCGACCGGAATGATCGTCCTTGGGTCGATCCCCGAAACCCTGACTGTCGCTCAGACCGCCCACCGGCAGGAACGGTTGAAATGGTTCGTTGGAGCCGCCGGCGCTCTGGGTGGGGCCTTTGTGCTGTTGCTTGCGATTGAATTCATCGAACGAGGGCTGATGGCGTGAGCGAAGCAAAACGAAATATACCGGAAAGCCCGGTGCGCCTGTCGCTGATCGAGCGCGCATCCCAGGTCTATGATTTCGCTACCGAGCTCCGTACGCGCACGACAGATAACGATGCGCCGCCGCCTGGTTCTGCGGTTAAGATTAAGACGGACGTTGCTCGTCATGAAGACGCCCCGGTGCTGACGCCGGCTGGGCCTCGCACGCCATTGCCCGTTCCGGGCCGCGTCGTTCAGATTGATCGGACGGCGCTGGACGAGATGGGCTTCGTGCATCCCGACGCGCCGCCGACCTCGCTCGCCGAGGAATTCCGCATCGTGAAGCGTCAGCTTCTTGTGGGTGCGTTGGGCGGTCAGGGCGCGTCCGCCTTCCCGCGGGGTCGCGCGATCCTGGTGTGTTCGGCGGAGCCCGACGAGGGCAAGACCTATTGTGCGGTCAACCTCGCCCTTTCGATGTCGAAGGAAAAGGATATCGAAGTTCTGCTGGTCGACGCCGATTTCGCAAAGCCGGAGATATTGTCGACGCTTGGGATCGAGGGCGGTCCCGGGCTGATGGATACGTTGGCGGATCCCACGATCGACGTTGAAGCCTGCGTGATCCGGACGGATCTGGGCAATCTTTCCGTGCTTCCGGCGGGACGATCGATGAACGAGGCGACCGAGCTACTGGCCTCCGAACATACTAAATCTGTGTTCGAGAGACTGCTCTCAAGTCACTCAAGAATAGTAATATTCGACTCTTCACCCGCACTGGCGGCGTCGTCCGCCTCTGTTCTCGCGCAACTGGTGGGACAGGTAATGATGGTCGTTCGCGCCGATGTCACCAGCGAGAGTGAGCTTCGCGAAGCGCTGGGGCTGTTGTCCAGTTGCGATCAGGTACGGTTGCTTCTGAACGCCGTCCAGCTGGAACCGCACGGCCGTCGCTTTGGCGCTTATTACGGATATGGAGTCTGATATGCGCAAGCTGCGGATCGTAGTAACCGGGATCGGGCTGACCTTGCTCCCGACCGCAGGATCTGTGGCGGAAGCAGCCGCTCGGGTTGTCCCCTATCTCGAGGTCCAGCAGGTATTCGACGCGGATCTGAGCGGTGACGGAGACAGCCAGACCTATTCCGCGATCGCCGCCGGGATCGACGCGAGCGTGACCGGGCCGCGCACCGAAGGCCAGATCAGCTATCGTTATGAACGGCGCATACCGTGGAACGACAATTTCGGTACTGAAGACGTACATAGCGGTCTGGCGCGTGGACGGGCGGACGTAATTCCAAATCTGTTGTCCGTCGATGGCGGGGCGATTGCACTGCGCACCCGTAGCGACATCCGCGGCGGTGCCCCGGTCTTTCTTACCGGTGACGATAAAAATACCACCCAGGTATACGGTTTCTATGGCGGACCTAGTCTGGATACCGACGCCGGCCCGCTTAAGTTGGGTGCCAATTACCGGTTTGGCTATGTGAAGGTGAAAGACCACGGTTCATTCGTATTGCCCAACGGGCAGCCAGCGCTTGACCGGTTCGATCATGCCACCAATCACGATGTCGACGTGAGCATCGCGATGCCTTCGGGCGATCTTCCCTTCGCCTGGACGGTAACGGCGGGCTATACGCGGGAAAACGCCAGCCAGCTCGACCAGCGCTTCGTTGGCAAATATGTCCGCAACGATGTGGTATTCCCTGTCTCGCCGACGCTCGCTCTGACGGGCGGGATTGGATATGAAGATATCAAGGTAACGGAGCGCGCTGCCTTGCGCGACTCCAATGGCGTACCGATCCTGAGCGGCAGCGGCCGCTTCATCACCGATCCGGACTCGCCCCGTCTTATTGCCTATCAAACCGACGGGTTGATCTGGGATGTAGGCGCGATCTGGAAGCCAAATCGCCGCACCACCATCGAAGGACGATTTGGTCGTCGCTATGGCGGACGTGCGGTCACAGGTTCGCTGGACTACAAGCTCGGCCGTCGCACCGCCGTCCGCGTCGCCGTTTACGACGCCATCGATAGCTTTGGCCGTTCCCTGACCCGTGGCCTCGGATCTTTGCCCACAAGCTTTAACGTCAACCGCAACCCCCTTACCGGCGATTTCAGTGGCTGCATCTTTGGCAGCGATCCCGGGACCGGGGGCTGCCTGGATGATACGCTGCAGTCCATCTCCACGGCGAACTATCGCAGCCGTGGCGTGGTCGGCATGTTATCCGGTGAGCGTGGTCCGTGGACTTTCGGCGTTGGCGCTGGTTATGCCAATCACAAATATCTCACGCCAAGGTCAGCCGCATTGTTCAGCGTCGACGGGATCGCCGATGAAAGCGTCTACACCGAGGCCAATGCGACGCGGCGTCTTTCATCCGTGTCCGGCGTTACTGGAAGCGTATTCGCCAACTGGTACAACAGCGGCATCAACCGGGCGCCAAGCGTTTCCGATATCGGCGCGACGGCGTCCTACTATCGCAACTTTACAGATCATCTGGTCGGGCAGGTCTCTGCAGGCGTGTACAACACCCATGTAAAAAATGCCGGCAACAGCGCCCACGCACAGGCCGTCGTAAGCCTGCGTTATCAATTCTAGGAGTAACCCGGCTCAGGCCTGGCGGAGACGCGTATGTACAGTGAGCATTACGGACTGAGCGAACGACCATTCCAGCTTACGCCTGACCCGCGTTTCTGGTTTGACAGCCAGACCCATCGTAAGGCGATGGCCTATCTGGGCTACGGCCTTGCTCAGGGCGAAGGCTTTATCGTGATCACGGGCGATATCGGCGCGGGAAAAACAACGCTGGTGGCGCATCTTCTCGAAACGATCGACCGGAATCGCTTCAACACCGTCCATATCGTAAGCACGCAAGTGGAGGGCGATGATATGCTGCGTCTAGTGGCCCAAGGCATAGGCTTGCCGACCGAGGGCGTTGCCAAGGCGCAGATCCTGGATCGTATCGAACGCACGCTCGACGATCAGGCGCGAGCTGGGAAGAATGTTCTGATCATCGTCGACGAAGCGCAAAACCTGCCAACGTCGGCGCTGGAAGAATTGCGGATGCTTTCCAATTACCAGGTGGCGAACCGTTCGCTCGTGCAGATATTCCTGCTAGGCCAGCCCGAGTTCCGGGATCGCGTACGCGAAGCACCGGAGTTGGAGCAGCTTCGCCAGCGCGTGATCGCTACGCACCATTTGGATCCCATGAAACCTGACGAGGTGGAGCCGTACATCAGGCATCGCCTTGGCCAGGTAGGATACGCCGGCAATCCGGAATTCACCCCCGAAGCCTTCTCGGCACTGTTCCAGGCGACCGGCGGCGTTCCCCGAGTGATCAACACATTAATGGCACGCGTGATGCTTCACGCCGCGCTTGAGGATCTTACTGTAATCAGTGACGATACGGTCAACGCCGTAACTGAAGATGCCCGGGCGGAAGGCATGAACAAGCGCAGTGCCCCAGCGCCTGCCGGGGCGGCGCCTGTCTTCGACCAAGGGCGCATTGCTGCTTTGGAAGCAAAGCTTGAAATGCAGGATGCGGCGCTCCGTAAGGTTCTCAATCTGCTTATAGGCTGGATCGAGAATGACACCGCCAGGACGCATTCCCGGGCTGCGCATAGCGACGCCGCCTGACGGCTGTGCATGTCTGGAGCCTGTCATGCTAAATGCGTTGTCGGTAGACGTAGAAGACTGGTTTCAGGTTGGCGCCTTTGAAAAGGTGATCGACCGGAGCAGTTGGAACGGATTGCTCCACCGGGTTGAGCGAAACAGCGATGCCGTGCTCAGCTTGTTCGACGACGCTGGCGTCAAGGCGACCTTCTTCACCTTGGGATGGGTGGCCGAGCGCTATCCCGCGTTGATCCGCCGCATTGCCGATGCCGGACATGAAGTCGCCAGCCATGGATGGGATCATGCACGTGTCTTCACGATGACGGCCGAGCAGTTCAATGATGATCTCAGGCGGTCGCGCAGCGCGATCGAGGATGCCGCTGGCCAGCGCGTCAGCGGCTACCGCGCGCCCAGCTTTTCGATCGATACGCGGACGCCCTGGGCGCACGCCGTGCTCGCCGAAGCCGATTATACATATTCGTCAAGCGTCGCGCCCGTGATCCACGATCATTATGGCTGGCCGCAGGCGCCGCGCTTTGCCTTTCGTCCGCTGGGTGACAGTCATCTCATCGAGTTGCCCGTGACGACGGTTCGCGTAGGCGGGCGCAATTTCGCAGCTGGGGGCGGCGGGTTTTTCCGGCTGTTTCCCTATGCCTTGTCTTCCTGGGCTATCAGGCGAGTTAATAGCCGGGAAGGGCGTCCCGCGATCTTCTATTTTCATCCGTGGGAGATCGACGAAGATCAGCCCCGCATCGAAAACGCCCCGCTGAAATCGCGATTGCGCCATTACACCAATATTGGACATATGGCTCCCAAGCTACGGAAACTGCTGAAGGACTTTTCCTGGTCGCGTACCGATAGAGTGGCAGCCGAGCAGGCGGCCTCCTTGTCATGACCTGCATCATCAGCGTGGCGGAAATTAATATCCCCCACGAAGCGATGGCGATCGAGACGTGGCTTTCTGCCCGAAACGAAGCGACCCCGTTTCACCGCCCTGCCTGGATGCGAGCGATCCTGCTCGCCTGTGGCCATCCAGTTCATTATCTGGTTGCGAAAAATGTCGGCGGCGAAATCATTGGTGTTCTTCCCTTGCACGAAGTGCACAGTGGCTTGTTTGGTCGCGCACTCGTTTCGAGCGGCTTTGCCGTATCGGGTGGCATCATCGCCGATGATCCAGCGGTTGTTCAGGCATTGGCTGACGGAGCATGGGCGCTCGCTGACAGGTTAAGTTGCCCTTCGCTCGAAATGCGCGGCTGTCACCTGCCGACGGGACCGGGGTGGCACATTGATGATGGGAGTTATGCAGGGTTCGTAAGGCCGCTGGCCAGCGATGACGAAGCCGAACTCCTGGTGATCCCGCGCAAGCAGAGAGCGGAGGTACGCCGGTCTCTGACATTGGATCTGGACGTCAGGACAGGTCGTGAAGATGGCGATATATCGGACCATTATTCGGTGTATTCCGAAAGCGTGAGAAATCTCGGCACGCCGGTCTTCCCACGGGCTATGTTTCGTGCCGTGCTGGATGCATTTGAGGATGATGCCGACATACTGACGGTAAGCCACGAAGGCCGCCCGGTAGCGAGTGTGCTGAGCCTCTACCATCGCGGCGTGGTGATGCCTTACTGGGGCGGAGGAACCTGGGCGGCGCGAGGATTGCGGGCAAATGATCTGATGTATTTCGCGCTGATGCGGCACGCGCGGCAGCGGGGATGTACTGCGTTCGATTTCGGGCGTTCCAAGTTCGGAACCGGGGCTTTTGCCTTCAAGAAGAACTGGGGTTTCGAGCCAGCGCCGCTGGGTTATGCCGTTCGCACCGCCGATGGCATGCAACCGCGCGCCATCAACCCGCTGAATCCGAAATACCGCTTGCAGATCGCGTTATGGCAGAGACTGCCTCTACCGGTTGCCAACCGCCTGGGCCCGATGATCGCGCGCGGACTGGGGTGATGCGCGAAATATTGTTCATCGCGCATCGTCTGCCCTGGCCGCCCGATCGCGGGGACAAGATCCGGTCCCATAACATTCTGCGCCATCTCGCCGGAACGGCGCGGGTTCATCTTGTGACCTTCGCAGAAGACGCTCAGGAACTGGCCGCTGCCGATGATCTGAAGCCTTTGGTGGCGAGCCTGCATGTCGAGCTGCGCAATCGATCGCGAGCCTTGGGCGTGGCGAGAAGCCTCGTGCAGCGTCGTGCCGCATCGCTTTCCCTGTTCGACAGCACGATGATGCGTCGTACGGTGGCACGAGTGCTGAAGGACCATGATATCGGCACCACCTTCGTGTTTTCGGGGCAGATGGCGCAATTTGTGCCCGCCGGACACGACACCCGGTTCGTCATGGATTTCGTGGACGTCGATTCCGAGAAATTCCGGTCTTATTCCAGGCGGGGCCCGCTGCCGCTCCGTTGGCTGTATCGTCGTGAGGCGCGCTTGCTGGCGTCTTTCGAACATACTGTCACCCAATTGTGCGACGCCGCATTGTTCGTCAGCGAGAGTGAAGCCGCCTTGTTCCGGTCCTTGACTGGCCTTGGACCTGACAAGGTCCGCGTGGTCGAAAACGGCATCGATCTCGACCATTTCTCGCCCGATGCGTCGTTCCCCTCGCCTGATAGCATGGAAACCCGGTCGCGACCGCTGGTCGTGTTCACCGGCCAGATGGACTATCCCCCCAATATCGAGGCGGTAACGGATTTTGCCCGGGAGGTATTGCCGCAACTTCGCGCTGTTCATCCTTCGCTGGTGTTTGCCATTGTGGGCCGCAATCCTGTGTCGTCCGTCACCGCTCTCGATGTCCTGCCGGGCGTGATCGTCACGGGAGCAGTATCGGATGTCCGGCCCTGGCTGGCGGCTGCCGATGTGGTGGTCGCGCCGCTTGCGATTGCGAGGGGCATCCAGAACAAGGTGCTCGAGGCCATGGCCATGGCGCGGCCTGTCGTCGCATCAGTCGCCGCTGCCGAGGGAATAGATGCGCAGGATGGGCGCGATCTGATCGTCGCTGAAAATGACGGCATGGTGCCAGCGATCCTCGATTTGCTGGCGGCGCCCGACAAAGCGAAAGTATTGGGCATTGCCGCGCGATTACAGGTCGAAGGCAGATATCGCTGGGAACAACGACTTGAGCCGCTGACCGCGATGCTTGCGCCATGATGGCTTCGGCGATCCTCCAGCTGCAAGGCGAGGGGCGCTGGCATCGTCATGGTGTTGCGCTGGCTGTCGCGGGGTGCGCGATCGCCCTGTTGTTTGGCCGCGATCTGACATCGATGACGGCGATCTGGTGGGACAGCTCGACCTATAATCACTGCTTACTCATCCCGCCGATCATTACCTGGCTGGTCTGGCAGCGCTGGCCGGAGCTGCGCGTGCTTGAGCCCCGCAGCTGGATTCCGGGCCTGCTGCTGGTCGGCGCGGGCGCATTCGGCTGGCTGCTGGGCGATGCGGCGAGCGTGTCGATCGCACGGCATCTTGGCATCATCCTGATGCTTCAGGGCGCCGTGATCTCCATTCTGGGGCTACGGATCGCCTGCGGTCTGGCCTTTCCGCTCGCCTATATGCTTTTCCTGGTCCCGGCGGGCGACGCGCTCGTGCCGCCGCTGCAGACGCTCACGGCGGGCATGTGCATGTGGCTGCTCGACGTCGTGGGCGTGCCCGCGCACATCGAGGGAGTTTTCATCACGATCCCGAATGGCTGGTTCGAAGTGGCGGAAGCCTGTTCCGGCGCCAAGTTCCTGATCGCCATGGCGGCCTATGGCGCGCTGGCGGCAAACCTGTGCTTCAAGAGCTGGCGCCGTCGCGTCGCTTTCATGATCGCCGCCCTCACATTGCCGGTCCTGGCCAACGGCGTTCGCGCCTGGGCGACGATCTACATAGCCCATCTTTCCGACGTCCATTCGGCGACGGGCTTCGATCATGTGCTTTACGGCTGGATCTTCTTTGGCGTCGTGATCGCCATCCTGATGGGGTTGAGCTGGCCGTTCTTCGACCGCCGTCCCGACGATCGCTGGATCGACGTTACCGAAATCCATCGGGGACGGAGCGGGCCTGATCGACTGAAGCTGGCAGTCGCCGGCACGATCGCCATTCCGCTGCTCGTATTCGGCTGGTCGATCATCGCTTCGGCGGGTACGGCCGAACTGCCCTACCGCGCCGTGCTGCCGCAGGTGGCGGGATGGACGAGAATATCGGACGCCAACGGCAAGCCCTGGCGGCCCAATTTCATGGGCGCGGACCGAATTCTGGCGGGCCGTTACGCCGATGCCCGAGGCCGGGAAGTCGATCTGGCCGTCGCCATTTTCACGCATCAGGGCGAGGGACGCGAGATCGTTGGTTTCGGGCAGGGCGCGGTCGCGCGGGACAGCGGCTGGGCGTGGACCGATAACCAGCCAGGCCCGGCAAACGGGCGCGCTTTTCGCATTACCGGCCATGGCGGGATTGTGCGCGATGTCGTCACCTTCTACCGCGTCGGCACGATAACGACCGGCAGCGAGCTCAGGGTGAAGATCGAAACATTGCGCGCAAAACTGACGGGCGGGCCAAAACGGGCGGTGGCGGTGATCGTGACGGCGCCCGAGCTTGCGGGCGACGAAAGCGCGCGGCCCGCAATCGATGCGTTCCTTTCCGCCCTGGGCCCGATCGACGCATTCGCCGACAGCATGGCGCGAGACTGACGCTCCATGTGCGGGATTGCCGGCATCTTCCATCTGAACACCGCAAAGCCGGTCGATCCGCAGCGCATCGGCATGATGACCGACGTCCTCGCCCATCGCGGCCCGGATGGCAGCGGCGTATGGACGGCGGCGGGCATTGGCCTCGGCCACCGGCGGCTCTCGATCATCGATCTGGCGGCCGGGCATCAGCCGATGGCGAGCGCGGATGGCGACATCATCGTCGTGTTCAACGGCGAGATCTACAATTTCCAGGATGTCCGCGCCGACCTCGAAGCGTCGGGCGCGGTGTTCCGCACCAACAGCGACACCGAAGTGATCCTGCATGGCTGGCGGAAATGGGGGCCGGAATGCCTCAGCCGGTTCGACGGGATGTTCGCCTTCGCGCTTTACGATCAGCGGAGTGCGACGCTGTTCCTGGCGCGGGACCGGCTTGGGGTCAAACCTCTGTTCTACACCGAGCTTTCGGACGGCGCGGTCATATTCGCGTCCGAACTCAAAGGGTTGCTGGCCCATCCGCAATTCCGGCGCGCGCCGAACATCACAGCGGCCGAGGATTATCTCGCCTATGGCTATGTGCCCGATGACACCAGCCTGCTTTACGGCGTGAAGAAACTGCCCGCCGGACACCAGCTGACGTTGCAGCGCGGAAAACCCGTGCCGGCGCCGGCCGGCTGGTGGGATATCAGCTTTGCCGATCGCAGCCGGGGCAGCGCCGCCCAGCTCGAAGAGGAACTGGTCGATCTGATGCGCAGGGCGGTGACATCGCGTATGATCGCCGACGTACCGCTGGGCGCGTTCCTTTCCGGCGGGGTGGACAGCTCGGCGGTCGTCGCGCTGATGGCCGAGGCAAGCAGCAAGGCGGTGGCGACCTGCTCGATCGGGTTCGACTCCGCCGACCATGACGAGACGCGCTTCGCCGCGCTGATTGCGGAGCGTTTCGCCACCGAGCACCGCACCCGCACCGTCGCCGCCGATGATTTCGGCCTGATCGACCGGCTGGTCGACGCGTTCGACGAACCCTTTGCCGATGCGTCCGCCCTGCCGACCTACCGGGTGTGCGAACTGGCGCGCGAGACGGTGACGGTGGCGCTTTCGGGCGACGGCGCCGACGAGGCTTTTGCCGGATACCGGCGCCATGGCTTCTTCCATGGCGAGGCGCGGGCGCGGGCAATGCTGCCGCAAGGCCTTCGCCGTCCGCTGTTCGGTACGCTGGGACGGATCTATCCGAAGCTCGACCGGGCACCGCGATTCCTGCGTGCGCGGACGACATTCCAGGCGCTCGGCACGAACGACGGCGAGGCCTATGCCGATGCGGTGGGCGTGACGAATGCCGCTACGCGCCAGCGGTTGTTCAGCCAGGAAGCACGGCGCGAGCTGGGTGGCCATCGCGCCGAGGATCGCTACATCAAGGCGATGGCGAATGCGCCGGCGCGCACCGCGCTGGATCGCGCGCAATATGCCGACATGAAGATCTGGCTGCCGGGCGACATCCTCACCAAGGTCGACCGTGCCAGCATGGCGGTGAGCCTCGAAGCGCGCGAACCGTTGCTCGATCATCGCCTGATGGAGTTTGCGGCGCGTCTGCCGGTGAACATGCGCACGCGCGGCGGCACCGGCAAATGGCTGATGAAGAAAGCGATGCGCCGCTATCTGCCCGACGAGATCCTCTATCGCCGCAAGATGGGCTTCGTCACGCCGATCAGCGGCTGGTTCCGCGGGCCGCTGGCGGGCGAGGCGCGGACCATCGCGGAAGGATCGGCGCTGGCCGAAACCGGCTGGTTCGACATGACGGCGATCGGCAGGATCGTGACGGACCACCAGAGCGGCCGATCCGATCATGGGCGCACGCTGTGGCAATTGATGATGCTCGACAAATCACTGAAGCGGTTGTTCGGCATCGGCTGAGCGGCGACAGGACGGACGGGCTGTAGGGTTTAGTTGAGGAAGTTGAGACATGCCATTGCATTTCAACTTTCCCACGAAGGTTATGAATGTTCGGCTGGTGCGGTTCATTCCTTCAATCACTTTCATAAACATCCTCAATCGCAATCGAACGGTTTCGGCGGCATCATCAGTGTCGGGCTATTAAACCACTCATCTGTCATTCCGCCCTTCGACTGCCTGCAAGGCACATTTCCGTCTGCGCCGGGATGACAACAGGTAAATCATTGCGACAACAAGGGCGTGCGCGTTCCGACCAAAGTGCACGCTTCGATCAGCCGTATCCGGTCCCACAAAGTCAAAGAGTGGCCGGCACTGTGGCAGTTTCGAACAATGTAGGAAATGGATTTGTCGGCCGTTAACGAAGGCGCCCGTCAAACACCGGCGTAGTTCCTTCCTGGGGCTTTCGCGCGGAAGGGCATGGCGTGGTGGTGGAGTATTTCTTCCGCTGTCTCATCAAAATATTCGCTTTTCGACGATTGGGGAAAGCAATATTTTCGTCGCCCGGGACGTCGTCCTTCTGTAACCGTGGCTCTGTAGCTATTCAGGACGGCGGCTAGGCTTTGTATGCGTAGATGTTCAGAAAACGGAATGATCCGCGCATCGGCGCTATGACTGGCGAACGGATCTTTGATGCCTTCTTAAGGCAAGCGGCCGCAAATCCCGAAAAGATAGCAATAACGAGTTCTACCGCGACGCTTACCTATGGTGAACTCGATCAGATGTCAGCACGGCTGGGCGCCCGGCTGATTTCGGCAGGGTTGGGTATCGGCGATCGCATAGCTATCCGTGCCCGAAGGAGCAGCGACTATATCTGCGATATTCTGGCGGTTCTTCGCATCGGTGCGACGATGATCCCGCTGGATAGTGAATATCCGCAAGAAAGACTTCGGAAAATGACTGAAGTGTCCCGGCCTCAAGCGCTCCTGTTGCCGGACGCCGGAGAATCGCCAGGCTGGGCGCGGGATATTCCACTGCTTATTGGCGGTGCGGACTCCGCAATCGTCCTGAATGATTCAATAGTCCCGTCACGATTGGCCGCAGGCGACGCGAATGCGCCAGCCTATATCATGTTCACGTCTGGCACCACGGGCAGGCCCAAGGCTGTCATCACCAGTCACGCGCCAGTGCTTAACTTCCTTGAGTGGCAGCGCGAAACGTTCTGCTTTCGCGCGGAGGATCGCTTTACAAATCTTTGCGGCATCGCTTCCCCAGGCTGCTTCACGTTCCGGTGCTTCTGCTGTCCGGGGCATCGCTTTTCATCTATCTCATCCACCTGCAGGTGGCTCAGCTTCTTGCGCGATTTGGCGTTCGCGAGGGGAGCCCGCAAATCGTACTGGGTTCCCTGCTGGCAGGCGTATCGCTCTGGTTCCTTTGGCAAAAGCTCCGGTCCGCGGGGCGCAGGGCGCAACTCAGATGGCCGTTGCGTAGCACATGTCGCGCAACGACCTGACGGGATATCGTCCGCGCGATCTATTCCGCCGCTTCGGAGGATTCCAGCAGGCCCGGCGTTGTCTCGCGCGCCAATGTATCGACCGTCTCAACCACCTCAAGCTCCTTCGCGCCGGTGTCGACGTTGAGTTCCTTGAAACGGCGGGCGGAGACGAGGACGCGGCCTTCGAAGCTGGCGACGAACTTGTTGTAATTGTCGACCGCGCTGTTGAGGCCGCCGCCGACGCGCTTGAGGTGCTGGGCGGAGACGGCAAGGCGTTCGTACATTTCGCGGCCCAGCGCGCCGATCGCCTTGGCTTCCTCGGCGAGTTTTTCCTGCCGCCAGACGCCTGCTACGGTGCGCGCGATCGCGACGAGGTTGGTGGGCGTGGCGAGCAGCACCTTGCGATCGAACGCCCATTGCCAGAGGCCGTCATCCTGTTCGAGCGCGGCGGTGAGGAAATGTTCGCCGGGGATGAACATCACGACATAATCGGCGGCATCGCCGAACTGATCCCAATAGCTCTTACGACCGAGCTGATCGGCGTGGGTGCGGATGGCGGTGGCGTGCGCCTTGAGGTGGCGGAGGCGCACGATCTCATCGACCTCGTCGCAGGCATCCAGATAGGAATTGAGCGAGCATTTGGCGTCGATGATCAACTGGCGCCCGCCGGGCAGGCTGACGATCACGTCAGGGCGGAGGCGGCCATCGTCGGTGGTTACAGAGACTTCACTCTTGAAGTCAGCATAAGGACTTAGGCCGGATTGTTCCAAGACATTGCGAAGTGTCTGTTCGCCCCAGCGGCCGCGCGCCTTGGGGCTGGCGCGTAGCGCATTGACCAGCCTGGCGGCCTCGTCGCGTACCTGGGTCTGCCCGGCGCGAACCAGCTCGACCGCCTCGCGCAAGCCCGCATAGCTGTCGACCCGCTCCTTTTCGACCTTGGACAGGCCTTCCTCATAGCGTTTGAGCGTATCCTGCACGGGCGAGAGGAGCAGTTTTATCTTCTCCTCATTCTTCTCGCCGGCCTGATGGAAACGCTGATCGGCGCGTTCGAGAAACGCCTTCTGCGCTTCGCCGAGCAACTTGCCGCCGATCTCGCTGAATTGCTGGCCCAATTGCTCCCTGGCTTCGCGCAGTTCGACGAGGCGGGCTTCGAAGGCGCGCTCGCGTTCCGACTGACTCGCCTTGAGCTCGGCGGCTTCGGTCCGCGCGCTGTCGCGTTCGTTACGCGTCGTATCCAGCGCATTCTGGAGAAGCGGGACCGCCCTGGCACGTTCCTCGGCCCCGGCAAGCTCGGTGATCGCGCGGCGGAATTCGTCGAGCCGCTGATCCCGCTCGCGCCGCAGCGCCGCTGTCCCGCGGTTTCCCGCGGCCCAGCCGATGCCAAGCCCCGCCATCAGCGCGACGATGAGCAGGAGGGCGGCGAGCAACGGATCCATGGCACTCTTTCGATGAGAACAGAGTGGGAACTTAGCGGGGAACGGGTGGTGGTGGCAAGGGGATTGCCTTCTCCCGCACGCGGGAGAAGGTTGGATGAGGGTCTTTTTCTTAAACAGGCGGAAGAAGAACCCTCACCGACTTCGACTAGGCTGCTTGCAGCCAAGTCTCCGTAGCCTCTCCCGCTTGCGGGAGAGGGCGACACGCTAAGCGGCCTCGCGCTTGGCCTTCTTGAGCTTCTTCAGGACCATCTCGCGCCTGAGGCGGGAAAGGTGGTCGATGAACAGGATGCCTTCGAGGTGATCCATCTCGTGCTGGATGCAGGTGGCGAGCATGCCTTCGATCTTTTCGTCGTGCGCCTTGCCGGCCTGATCCAGCCAGCGGGCATGGACAGTCGCGGGGCGTTCGACGTCGGCATATTGATCCGGGACCGACAGGCAGCCTTCGTTGTAGACCGACTGTTCGTCGGACGGATCGTATAGTTCCGGGTTGATGAAGACGAGCGGCTTGCGGATCGGCTGGCCTTTCTCATCCTCTTCTTCCTGCAGATCGATCACCAGCACGCGCTTGGGCACGCCGATCTGGATCGCGGCGAGGCCGATGCCGGGCGCGTCGTACATCGTTGCGAGCATGTCCGCGATCAGCGCGCGCAGATTGTCGTCGACTGCATCGACAGGCAGCGATTTGGTGCGCAGCCGGGGATCGGGCGCAGTGAGGATCGGAAGAATGGCCATGGATAAAAACTAGGGGAGTGCCGGGCCTTTTTCAAGACTGTGCAGGCGGTTGCCAAAGCTCGATCGGATTGTCTTCAGGATCATGGATGCGTGCGAAGCGGCCCGTTTCGGGCGTGTCCCATTCCGGTTTGGTGATGATGGCGATGCCCGACTGCGTGAGGCGATCGAGCAGGGCGTCGAGATCGTCGACGCGCAGGTTCAGCATCCATTGCTTATCCGCAGCGAAGTAGTCGGTGTCCGCGCTGAACGGTGAAAAGACCGTGGTGCCGGCCTGCTGCGCCCACAAGCCCCAATCGCCCCCGCCTACGCCGAGGTGCGTGGAATACCAGTCGGCAAGGGCCTTCGGATCCTTTGCTCGAAAGAAGAAGCCGCCAATTCCGGTGACCGCCATGACCGTCTCCTAACTTACCGGCCGCCGGGCGCGGAGCGCTTGCGCCAGCGTGCCTTCGTCGAGATAATCGAGTTCACCGCCGACCGGAAGGCCGTGGGCGAGCTGGGTGAGGCGGACGGGGTATTGGGCGATGCGATCCGCGATGTAATGCGCGGTCGTCTGCCCTTCGAGCGTGGCGTTCATCGCGAGGACGACCTCGTCGATCCCGCCCCCAGCGATGCGGCGGATCAGCGTATCGATGGCGAGATCTTCCGGGCGGATGCCTTCAAGCGCCGAGAGGCGGCCGCCGAGCACATGGAAGCGTCCGGGAAACAGCCGGCTGCGATCCAGCGCCCACAGATCGGCGACCTCCTCGACGACACAAAGCATGCGCGCATCCCGGCGGCTGTCGGTGCAGATGGTGCAGGGATCGCTGGTATCGACATTGCCGCAGACCGAGCAGGTGGCGAGGCGTTCATTCACCGCTTCCAGTGCGCGGAGCAGGGGCGTCATCGCACCCTCCCGCTTCTTCAGCAGGTGGAGCACGGCGCGACGGGCCGAGCGCGGGCCGAGGCCGGGGAGTTTCGAGAGAGCCTGGACGAGGGTTTCGATTTCGGGTGACGCCATGACGCCAGCGATAAGGGCTTGCGTTTCGCTTCGCCAGTGCTTGTAGAGGCGGCATGCGCATCGCTTTCATGGGAACCCCGGATTTCGCCGTGCCGACGCTCGACGCTCTTGTGGCTGCGGAGCATGACGTCGTTGCGGTCTACAGCCAGCCGCCGCGGCCGGCAGGGCGGGGCAAGGCGCCGCGCCCGTCGCCTGTGCAGGCGCGAGCCGAAGCATTGGGGCTGGAAACGCGGACGCCGGCAGCCCTGCGCGATGCCGAAGCGCAGGCGGCGTTCGCGGCGCTGGACCTCGATGTCGCGGTGGTCGCGGCTTATGGTTTGATCCTGCCGGTGCCGATCCTCGAAGCGCCGCGGCTCGGTTGCCTCAATGTTCACGCCTCGCTGCTGCCGCGCTGGCGGGGTGCCGCCCCGATCGTGCGGGCAATCCTTGCGGGGGATCAGACGACGGGCGTCACGATCATGCAGATGGAAAAGGGGCTGGATACCGGGCCGATGCTGGCGACGGTTGAGACCCGCGTGGATGGGAAGACGGGTGGCGCACTGACCGACGAACTTGCCGATAAGGGCGCCGCGTTGATGGCCGAGGTACTCGCCGATCTTTCCGCATATGTGCCTGTGATACAGCCTGACGCGGGCGTGACTTACGCCGCGAAGATCGACAAGGCCGAGGCGCGGATCGATTTCACGCAACCCGCCATGGTGGTGGAACGGCAGGTGCGGGCGTTCAATCCGGTGCCGGGTGCCTTTTTCGAACATGACGGCGAGCGGATCAAAATCCTGCAAGCCGATATCGGCGAAGGCTCGGGCGAATCCGGCGTTACCATTGATGACATGCTGACGATCGCCTGCGGGAAGGGAATACTGATTCCCACTATGATTCAAAGGGCTGGCCGTGACGTCATGACGCCAGCGGAGTTGCTGCGCGGTTGGCCGATCGCGGCGGGAACGCCGCTTTCGTGACGCGTTACGCACTGACGATCGAATATGACGGGCGGCCCTATATGGGCTGGCAGCGGCAACCGCATGGGCCCAGCGTGCAGCAGGCGATCGAAACGGCGATCACGGAAATTACCGGGGAGCAGGCGACGCTCCATGCCGCGGGGCGCACCGATGCAGGGGTGCATGCGCTGGCGATGCGGGCGCATGTCGATCTCAACAGCCAAATTGCCCCTTTCCGGCTGTGCGAAGGGATCAACGCCAGGCTGCGGCCGCAGCCGGTGGCGGTGCTGGCGTGCGATCCGGTGGCCGATGACTGGCATGCGCGGTTCAGTTGCATCGGGCGGCGCTACATCTATCGCATCGTCAACCGGCGCGCGCCGTTGGCGCTTGATCAGGGGCGGGCGTGGCAGGTGCTCATACCGATCGACACGGCGGCGATGGGCGAGGCGGCGAAGCTGCTGATCGGCAAGCATGATTTCACCACCTTTCGCTCAGCGCATTGCCAGTCAGCCAGCCCGGTCAAATCACTCGATCGGCTGGAGGTGCGGCGAACCGGCGATGTGATCGAGATCGAGGCGGCGGCGCGGAGCTTCCTGCATCATCAGGTGCGTTCGATGGTGGGATGCCTGGCGCTGGTCGGGCGCGGCAAATGGTCGAACGATGACATGGCGGCGGCGCTGGAGGCAAAGGATCGTGCTGCTCTCGGGCTGAACGCTCCGCCTGACGGGTTGTATTTCGTCGAGGCGGTGTATCCGTAGCAGGCTGTTGAAAAGTCTCATTCATTATCTTCCGCTGGGATTCTCGACTTCGCTTGAACCGAATGGAAACGCCGGACTTAAAGCGCCCGCAACGCTGGAATTAGCTCATCGAAATGATCGATGAGCCTGGTCGCGCCCAACTGGTCGTGCGGACGATCCGAAAATCCGAAGGTGACGGCAATCGTGGGAATGTTGGCGTTGATCCCGGTCAGCGTGTCCGTGATCGAATCGCCGACGAAGGCAGCCGGCCCACCGCCCGCGCGCCGGATCGCCTCGAACAACGGCGCGGGGTCCGGCTTGCGGTGAGACAGGGTGTCTCCGCCCACGAGCGAGTCGAACCTGTCCTGCCATCCCAGCGCGTCGATGAGCTGGCGGCTCAGACTTTCGAGCTTGTTGGTGCAGACCGCCAGCTTCACGTCCATCTTGGCCAATGTCTCAAGAGCCTGGTCGAGGCCGGGGAAAGCTCGCGTGTGATCGGCGATATGATCAGTGTAATAATCGAGGAAAATCGGGAAGCCTTCCTCCACCAGCGCCTCGCTCACCTCGCCCGTTGCCGCCAGGCCTTTCTGCAACAAGGCACGCGCACCGTGGCCGACCATGTGACGGACCGACTGTTCGGGCACCGCCGGGCGACCCAGCACGCGCAGCGAATGGTTCAATGCGGCGGTAAGATCGGGCGCGGTATCCGCCAGCGTGCCATCGAGATCGAAGACCACGACGTCGAACGGAAAATCGGTAACGGAGCTGTTCATGCGCGTGCCATGCCCGCGCGCGTATGGAATTGGCAAGTTTTCCGTGGCAAGGAGCCGCAATGTCGATCCCGCCTCCCGTAGCCGCGATCATTCTTGCCGCCGGCAAGGGTACGCGAATGAAATCGGACCTTCACAAGGTGCTGCATCCCATCGCCGGCCGGCCGATGCTTGGTCATCTGATGGCAAGCCTGGAGGCGCTACAGCCGAGCGCGCGGGTGATCGTGGTGGGCAGCGGCCGTGACCAGGTCGAGGCGTTTGCCCGCGACCATGACGCCGCATTGGCGGTTCAGGAGCCGCAGCTCGGCACCGGACACGCGGTGCAACAGGCCGAGGCCGCGCTCAAGCAATTCGGCGGGAACGTCCTGATCCTATACGGCGACGTGCCGATGGTGACGAGCGATACGATGGCGCGGATGCTGGAACGCCTCAATGATGCCGATCAGCCGCTCGCCGTCGTACTTGGTTTCAGGCCCGCCGATCCGCTGGCCTATGGCCGCATCATCGCGGACGCCGACGGCGTGATCGGGAAAATGGTCGAATATAAGGACGCGAGCAATGCCGAACGCACGGTAACGCTCTGCAACAGCGGGCTGATGGCGGTGCGCTCGGAGGATCTGTGGCGGCTGCTCGCCCGTGTCAGCAACAACAATGCTGCGGGCGAATATTATTTGCCGGATATCATTATGCTCGGCGCGGCGGAAGGGCGCCAGTCCGCCGTGATCGAGATCGACCCCGGCGAAGTTGCCGGGGTGAACAGCCGGGCCGAGCTGGCAGCGGTCGAGGCGGAATGGCAGCAACGCCGGCGGGCGAAGGCCATGGCGGAGGGCGCCACGCTGGTGGCGCCGGAGACGGTCTGGTTCGCGCATGACACGGCGATCGGACAGGACGTCACGATCGAACCCAACGTCTTTTTCGGGCCGGGGGTAACCGTGGCCGATGGCGTCACGATCCACGCATTCAGTCATATCGAGGGCGCCACGATCGACAGCGGCGCGGAAATCGGCCCGTTCGCGCGTTTGCGGCCGGGCGCCGAGATTGGCGAGCGTGCCAGGATCGGCAATTTCGTGGAGGTCAAGAAATCGAAGTTCGGCGTGGGCGCGAAGGCCAACCATCTCACCTATATCGGCGATGCCGATGTCGGCGCGAACGCGAATGTCGGCGCCGGAACGATCACCTGCAATTATGACGGATTTCTCAAATATCGGACGGTGATCGGCGAGGGGGCATTCGTCGGATCGAACAGCGCTCTCGTGGCACCAGTGACAATCGGCAAGGGTGCGATCGTGGCGGCCGGATCAGTGGTGACGCATGACGTGGCGCCCGATGCGCTCGCTATTTCGCGAAGCATGCAGGAAGTGAAACCGGGCTGGGCTGTGTCGTTCCGGACGGTGATGGCGGGGCGCAAGGCGAAAAAATGACACTTACCGGCTCCCAGATTGACACGATATCGTGATATGATATCAATATATCATGACTCGAATTCTCGCCGATCTGCCTGATGAAGACATTCGGTGGCTCGACCAGGTCGCGGCTGACCAGGGCAAGTCGCGCGCGGCAGTTCTGCGTGAGGCCGTGAAGGAATATAGGGTGCAGGCTACCCCCACCGGCAAAGATTGGCTCGATCAGGCGTTCGGTATCTGGAAGGATCGTGCCGACATCGGCGATGCCGTCGAATGGCAACGCCGCGAACGCGCATCATGGACCCGACCGTGGGATGACGATTATGAAGACGTAAAGGCGGAATTCCCTGAACTGTTCGACGAGGAAGACGATCGCCAGCGCCAAGCCTATCTCGCCATGATCAACAGCAAAAATGTTCGTCGGAAGGCCGACGAGAGTGGTAGAGAGTGAGCGACTATTCTTTTGACAGCAATATTCTGATCTATGCACTAGCTGGCGATCCAACAGCCTATGCCGAAATTGCCCGGGTCGATCGCCCGTGGATCAGTCGCTTGACCTGGATCGAACTGCTGTCCAAAGGAAATGATGAGAATGTGCGCAAGATCGAGCTTTTTCTCGGCGGCTTCTCGATTGACGAGGTCGATCCACGTATCGCCGGTCACGCCGCTGCTTTGCGTCGGGAGCGGCCACGCTTGAAACTTGCCGATGCGGTGATCTTGGCGTCGGCTCAAGTCAACCATCGCATTCTTGTTACAAACAATACGAAAGATTTCCCGGCAACGATGCCGGGCATTCGCGTTCCCTACCAGCTTTGAGAGACTTTTATGTGCGGAATATTGGGCATCGTCGGGACGAGCGAGGTCAGCGATCGATTGCTCGCGGGGCTACGCAGACTGGAATATCGCGGTTATGATTCAGCCGGCATCTGCACGATCCACGATGGCGTGCTCGATCGCCGGCGCGCGGAAGGCAAGCTCGACCATCTCGCGCGCAAGCTGGATGGCGAGCCGCTGCCGGGGCATATCGGCATTGCCCACACCCGCTGGGCCACCCACGGCGCGCCGACGCGGGACAATGCCCATCCGCATGCCACCGGTGAAGTCGCCGTTGTCCACAACGGGATCATCGAGAATTTCAAGCCGCTGCGCGACGCCATGATCGCGCAGGGCCGGACGTTCGAGAGCCAGACCGACACCGAAGTCGTCGCGCACCTGATTTCCGCCGACGTCGAGGCGGGCATGGCGCCAGCCGACGCGGTGGCGAAGAACCTGAAGCGCCTGCATGGTGCATTCGCTCTGGCCATCCTGTTCCGCCAGCACCCGGACTTGCTGATCGGGGCGCGGCTCGGTTCGCCGCTGGTCGTTGGCTATGGCGAGGATGAAACCTATCTCGGGTCGGACGCGCTGGCGCTGGCGCCATTGACCCAGAAGATCGCCTATCTCGAAGAAGGCGACTGGGTCGTCATCACGCGCAGCGGCACGCAGATCTACGACAAGGACGACCAGCCGATCGATCGCCCGATCACGATCTCAGGGGTGACCGGTGCCCTGATCGACAAGGGCAACCATCGCCACTTCATGCAGAAGGAAATCTATGAGCAGCCCGTCGTCGTGGCACAGACGCTCAAATCCTATCTGCGCCGGCTCGACGGCGAAGTATCGTTGCCAATCCCCGAATTTGATCTCGGATCGATCCGCCGCGTGACGATCGTCGCCTGCGGCACCAGCTATTATGCCGGAATGGTTGCCAAATACTGGTTCGAGCAATTTGCGCGCGTACCCGTGGATCTCGATGTCGCATCGGAATTCCGCTATCGCGCACCTGTGCTCGAAGAGGGCGGACTCGCGCTGTTCATCAGCCAGTCTGGCGAGACGGCGGATACGCTTGCAGCCCTGCGCCATTCTCGCGCCGAAGGGCAGAAGATCGCGGTTGTCGTGAACGTGCCGACCAGTACGATGGCCCGCGAGGCGGACCTGCTGCTGCCGACGCACGCCGGGCCGGAAATCGGTGTCGCTTCCACCAAAGCCTTTACCTGCCAGCTTGCCGTGCTGGCCGCGCTTGCCGCAAACCTTGCGCGGGCCAAGGGACGCCTGACCGCCGATGAGGAACGCAACATCGTACGTCATCTCGCCGAAGCGCCCGCCGCGATCAATGCGGCGCTCGCCTATGACGAATCGATAGAGGCGGTTGCGGCGCATGTCGCTGGCGCGCGCGACGTGCTCTATCTGGGCCGTGGACCGGATTATCCGCTCGCGCTCGAAGGGGCATTAAAACTTAAGGAAATCAGCTATATACATGCCGAAGGTTATGCGGCGGGTGAAATGAAGCATGGGCCGATCGCGTTGATCGACGAGCATGTGCCGGTTGTCGTGATCGCGTCTTCGGGGCCGTTGTTCGAAAAGACCGTATCGAACATGCAGGAGGTGCAGGCGCGCGGCGGCAAGGTGATCCTGATTTCCGATTATGATGGCGTTCAGGCGGCGGGCGAGAACTGCCTGGCGACGATCATCATGCCCAAGGTCCACCCGCTGATCGCGCCGCTGGTCTATGCGATCCCGGTACAGCTGCTGGCCTATCACGTGGCCGTGGCGAAAGGCACCGACGTGGATCAGCCGCGAAATCTAGCCAAGAGCGTTACAGTAGAATAGCATCCTCGCGGGGCGTCCGGGATTCGTCCGAATTCCGGAAATTGAGCGATATTCCGTCCGTAAGAGACGGCTTCAGCTCAATCTGCGGGGGCAGAACGTTGAAATTATTGTACCTTCTTCTGGCATTCGTCGTCGCTTTGCCATCAGCGGTGTTGAGCGCTGAAAAAGCGGAGCCGGCTGTCATCCCGAAAAAGGGGACGGAAAAGCTGCCGGTCACTGCTTTTGCACGAATCCCTTTCGTCGACCACGCCGAGATTTCGCCGGATGGCACGCATGTCGCCGGCTTGTTCGCCAGCGGAGGCGAACGGGTGATCGCGATACTGCCATTATTCAGCAAAGATGAAAAATGGAAAACGGTAAAGGTACCTGATGCTCTGGAGGCCCGATGGATAAAATGGGTCAACGACGACAATATCATTATCTGTGCGACGAACCTGGATTACAGCACAGGCAACCCATTCTACGTTTCCCGGGTGCACGCGCTTAATCGTATTACGGGCAAGGTCGCGCATTTCAGGGCATCGATATGAAAGTGACTGGCGGTTGTCATTGCGGTCTGGTGCGGTTCGAGGCGGATGTGCCGGACGGGCCGGTCGAGGTGCTCGACTGCAATTGCTCGATCTGTTCGATGACGGGCTATCTTCACCTGATCGTACCGGACAGCCGGTTCCGCCTGATCGACGGTCAGCGGGACACCAGCACATATCGGTTCGGAACGGGGACCGCGCGCCACATCTTCTGCACCCAATGCGGCATCAAGAGTTTCTACCGGCCGCGATCCCATCCCGACGGGATCAGCATCAATTACCGTTGCCTCGACGAGGGGCACGCCCTCGACGTGACGATCAAGGCCTATGACGGCGGTGGCGACTGGGAGGCGGCCAGAGCGGGGCTTGCATAGTCCTCGCTTGCCCGTTGGTCCGATCTGCCGCTAAAGCCCGGAAAAAGGGGAGAGGCATGAGAGAAACCGCAGCGGGCGCCCTGACGCCGGAGAGTGATCCGAAGCGCGATCGGCTGGTCATCGTCGCGTCAACGCTGGGTACGGTCTTCGAATGGTATGATTTCTTCATCTACGGCACGCTCGCCGGCATCGTGGCGGGCCATTTCTTTCCGTCCGACAATCCCGCGGTAAGCTTCCTCATCTTTCTAGCCAGTTTTGGCGTCGGCTTCGGCATGCGGCCGCTGGGCGCGATATTGTTCGGTATCCTGGGCGACAAGCTTGGCCGCAAATATACGTTTCTCGTTACGATCGCGCTGATGGGGGGCGCGACCGCCGCGGTCGGGATCCTACCCACCTACGAGCAGATCGGCGTCGCCGCGCCCGTGCTTCTGGTGCTCTGCCGGATCCTTCAGGGCCTCGCGCTTGGCGGAGAATATGGCGGCGCCGCGATCTACGTGGCGGAACATGCCCCGCGCAACCGTCGCGGTCTTTATACCAGCTTCATCCAGGCGGGCGTGATTGGCGGATTCCTGCTGAGCCTTGCCGTCGTGCTCGCGTCGAACATCTTCATAAGCAAGAAGGACTTCGCCGAATGGGGGTGGCGGATTCCGTTCATCTTTTCGCTGCTGCTGCTGGCGGTATCCTTGTGGGTGCGCCTGAAGCTCAAGGAAAGTCCGGTCTTCAAGGCAATGAAGGACGCCGGGGAAATCGCCGACAACCCGCTGGGCGAGAGCTTTGGCAGCTGGGCGAAGATCAGGCTCATCCTGGTCGCACTGTTCGGCATCGCCGCCGGGCTGACGGTAATCTGGTACACGGCCCAGTTCCAGGCGATGTATTTCCTGCAGAACGCCCTGCGCGTCGAGGACACGGCGGCACGGCTGATCGTTGGGGCTGGCGCGGTATTCAGCCTGTTCTGGTTCATCCTGTTCGGTTGGATTTCGGACAAGATCGGCCGCCGCAAACCGATATTGATCGGATATGCGCTGACGCTCGCCGCGATCTTTCCCTTGTTCCATTTCATGGCGGATCAGGCCAATCCGGCGCTCGTCGCAGCGATGGAGCGTGCGCCGGTGGTCGTGAAGGGCAGCGATTGCCGGTACGATCCATTTGCCACCAAGGGACAGGCAACGCCGTGTGGGCAGGTGCTCGATGCGCTTTCCAAGAAGGGCGTGGCCTACACCAAGGTGGAAGGCGCGCCAGGCATCGCGCCCAAGGTGACGATCGGTGGGAAGACGGTCGACAGCAGTCATCCGGACTTGCTGGAGGCAGCGCTTACCGATGCGGGCTACAATCTGGAAAAGATCACGCCCGGGCCTGAAGCGTTCATGAAGATCGTACTCTGTATCGTCGGCATAGGATTTCTGTCTGGCATGACCTATGGCCCGGTTGCCGCCTTACTGGTGGAGCTGTTTCCCGCACGAGTGCGCTACACCTCGATGTCGATCCCGTATCACATCGGAACGGGCTATTTCGGCGGTTTTCTTCCTTTCATCAGCCAGTATATCGTGGCCAAGACAGGGGATCCGTTCGCGGGCTTGTGGTACACCCTTGCGGTGGTTGCGATGGCGTTCGTGGTGACCTTGTTCGGCCTACCGGAAACTTCCGGCAAGGAACTGGATTAGCGATCGATCAGCCGCTATCGCCGCGCTGATGATTTCCGTGCCGGCACTCCGCCTCATGCTCGACAGCGAAGCGCTGGTCGCCAACTGGCGCTGGCTGGCGAAGCAGAGCGGGCGGGCTGCATGTGGCGCAGCGGTAAAGGCCGACGGCTATGGGCTTGGCGCGCGTGCAGTCGTGGAGCGGCTTGCCGCCGCGGGATGTCGCGACTTTTTCGTTGCCACCTGGGACGAGGTCGCGCGGTTGGGCGCGTTGCCGGATGCGTGTTCGCTGTCGGTGTTGCATGGCGTGCGGGAGGCGGACATGGCCGCCGCCCTGTCGATGCCGGCGACGCGCCCCGTGCTCAATAGCGCAGAACAGATTGTCCGCTGGAAATCCGTCGCTGCCGGCAGGCCATGTGACGTCATGATCGATACCGGCATGAACCGCCTGGGTATCACGCCGGAACAGGCGCGTTCGGGCTTGCTGGATGGCCTGTCGATCGACACGCTGATGAGCCACCTTGCCTGCGCGGACGATCCGGCGCACCCGATGAACGAGGCGCAACTCTTCCTGTTTCGCGGGTTGAAGGGCGCGATCCCGGCAAAGCGGTACAGTCTCGCCAACTCCGCCGGCATATGCTTCGGGCAGCGCTACAGTTTCCAGCTCACGAGGCCGGGCCTTGCGCTGTATGGCGGTATTCCGCGCGGCGAGGCCGAAGGACATATCGCGCCCGTGGTTCGGCCAGAAGCGGAGGTCCTGCAGGTGCGCGACGTCCCGAAGGGAGCAAGCGTGGGATATGGAGCGACATTCACCGCGTCCGAGCCGATCCGGGTTGCAATTCTCAATATTGGATATGCCGATGGCTATTTGCGCAGCTTTGCCGGCAACGGCCATGCGCTGGCGGAAAACATCCCCTGTCCGGTCCTCGGCCGCGTGTCGATGGATCTGATCGCGGTCGGCGTTGGAAAAGCGGACGTCCGGGAAGGAGATTGGCTTTCAATCGATTATCGGCTGCCGAATGCGGCCGATGCAACCGGATTGTCCCAATATGAGTTGCTGACTGGGCTAGGTGACCGCTATCAGCGCGTCTGGACGTCATACTGAACGAATTGGGAATCGCGATCATCGCTTTCTTCGCTGCAATCGGTTTCATGGTCATCAATGCGCTGGCTGCGATCGGAAAGGTCGCGAGTTTCGGCGCGCGTGCGATCTGGCGAGGCCTCACGCCGCCTTATTATCCGGTCCGCTTTGCCGAGCAACTTGGCCTGATCGGCTGGTTTTCCCTGCCCGTGGTTGGCCTTACCGCCATCTTCACGGGGGCCGCGCTGGCCCAGCAGACGTTCACGGCAGGCTCACGCTTCAACGCCACGGCCACGGTTCCCGCTATCGTCGTGCTCGGCATGGTGCGCGAACTCGGGCCGGTGCTGGTCGGCCTGATGGTAGCCGGACGTGTCTCTTCGGCGATGGCGGCCGAACTCGGCACGATGCGGGTGACCGAGCAGCTGGACGCCATGGCGACGTTGCGGACTGATCCGTTCCGCTATCTTATCGCGCCACGCCTGTTCGCGTCCCTGATCGCGATGCCCGTACTGGTGCTGATCGCCAATGCGATCGGCATTTTCGGCGGCTATCTCCTGGCGGTCTACAAGCTCGATTTCAACGCCGTTGGCTATTTGAAGACGACGCGGCAGTTTCTGGAAGGCGGCGATTTCGTGATGGCGCTCGTAAAGGCGGCCGTGTTCGGTTTCTTCATCGCGTTGATGGGCTGTTATCACGGGTTCAGGACGTCGGGCGGCGCAGCGGGCGTTGGCCAGGCAACCACCAATGCCGTGGTGTCGACTTTCATCCTGATCCTGCTTTCCAATCTGCTCATCACCGTGATTGCATTCGGATGACGAAGATTGTCATCGAAGACGTGAGCAAGGCTTTCGGGCCCAATGTGGTGCTCGACGGCGTTACGCTGACGGTCGAGCTCGGCGAATCGGTGGCGATCATCGGCCAATCGGGAAGCGGCAAGTCGGTCATGCTGAAATGCATCCTCGGCCTCGTTCAGCCGGATCGCGGCTCGATCAAGGTCGATGGCGAGGAAGTCGTTGGCATGAAAGGCGGCGACCTCGATCGCATGCGAGCGAAGTTCGGCATGTTGTTCCAGGGCAGCGCCTTGTTCGATTCGCTGCCGATCTGGCGCAATGTCACCTTTGCGCTCACGCATGGTCGGGCTGGGTCCACGCGTCAAATGCGCAAGATCGCAGAGGAAAATCTGGAGCGGGTTGGCCTCGATCGATCGATCCTCGACCTCAAGCCAAATGAATTGTCCGGCGGCATGCAGAAACGGGTGGCGTTGGCCCGTGCGATCGCGCCGCGGCCCGAGATCATCTTCTTCGACGAACCGACCACGGGGCTCGATCCAATCCGCGCTGACGTGATCAACGATCTGATCGTCACGCTGACCGAGGACATCGGCATCACGGCGGTCACGATCACTCACGACATGGCGTCGGCCCGGAAGATCGCCCACCGCGTGGCGATGCTTTATCAGGGCAAGATCATCTGGCGCGGTCCGCGCGATCGGCTGTATGATTCAGGCAATCCGTACGTCGATCAGTTCGTACAGGGCCGTGCGGAAGGGCCCATACGGTAATAGCCGCTGGTCGCCTCCGGCTCAGACCAGCTTATCGATCGCCTCCGCCATCCTGGCGTCACGCTCGGACAGGCCACCGGCATCATGGGTCGTGAGCAATATCTCGACCTTGTTGTACACGTTGGACCATTCGGGGTGATGGTCCATTTTTTCTGCCAGCAACGCCACCTTCGTCATGAAGGCGAAGGCAGATACGAAATCGTCAAAGCGGAACGCGCGCGTGATCGCGTCGCGATCTGTATCCAACACCCATTCTGGATGCTTATGCACCAGCGCATCTCGTTCCGATTCATTCAGTTTGGCGATGGTCATGAAACTTCCTGTGCTTGTTCGTCGATCGGCTGCCGTCTAAGCTAAAACAGATGACGGGGGAAAAGGATCAGGCGCCGGTTGCAATCGACGCACGCACATTAGGCGCGCGGCCGTTACGCTATTTCGATTTCGTGATGGCCGCGTTTGTCGTCGTGCTCGTCCTGTCCAACGTCATCGGCGCCGGCAAACGGGCGATCGTCGATCTGCCGATGATCGGGCCCTGGCCATTCGGCGCGGGGATATTATTTTTCCCAATTTCCTATGTGCTGGGCGATATCCTGACCGAGGTTTACGGCTATGCCCGCGCACGGCGTTGCATCTGGGCCGGTTTCTGCGCCGTGCTGTTTATGGCGTTCATGAGCACGGTCGTCGTCGCGCTGCCGCCAGCGCCGGGCTGGACAGGGCAGGCGGCCTATGAAAGCGTGTTCGGACAGGTGCCGCGCATCGTTCTGGCATCGATCTGCGCGTTCTGGGCAGGAGAGTTCGCCAACAGCTTCGTCCTTGCGCGGATGAAGATACTGACGAAGGGCAAGCATCTGTGGACCCGGACGATCGGTTCAACGATTGTGGGCCAGGGCATCGACAGCCTGATCTTCTACCCGCTGGCCTTCTACGGCGCGCCGGACTGGCCAGTGAACGCCATGCTTGCCGTCATGATCAGCCAGTTCGTTCTGAAAGTGAGCTGGGAAGTGTTGCTGACGCCCGTGACCTATGCCGTGGTCGGCTTTCTCAAACAGCGCGAGGGCATCGACGTCTTCGACGAAGCAACCGACTTTACGCCCTTCAAAACCCGGCTCGAATCGGACTCTTGATCAGTCTTTTCGGTTTCCCGGCTGAAGCCATTGTTTCCACAAAGGGCGTTTTGCCCAGAGCTCAACGCCGCGTTCATCGGCAACGCGCTGCAAATCACGCGCCAGTGATCGCAACTGGCGGTCGTTCAACGCAATCTCAACCGAATCGAAGGCGCGATTCTTGAACGCCTCCGCTGATTGAGCGATCTGCATCTTCAGGATGCAGCCGTTTTCGGTTATCTTACGGCGCCACCCGGCCAGCGCGCCGCGCGCGATCAAATCGTTGTTCAACATTGCCTCTCGCCCTGATTTCCTTCTTAAGCGCCAGAGTTAGCACAGCAGATCGTGCGCGCGAAGAGCGCGAGACGAAAGGACGGTACCCTGCCTTAACGGTCGAAGCTCGATAGTCGCGTGACTACCCGAAGATGGTCAGGCGGCAACCACGTCCAGCAACCCTTCAAACAACCGGCGACCATCGGCGCCGCCATGGGCTGCTTCGATCACACGCTCCGGATGCGGCATCATTCCCAGCACATTGCCCGCATCGTTGAGAACGCCGGCAATATCCCGCGACGATCCGTTGACCGTTTCGGCATAGCGGAACGCAATGCGGCCTTCGCCTTCGAGCCGGTCCAAAGTTTCGGCATCCGCTGAATAATTGCCATCATGGTGCGCGACGGGGAGGGTGATATGCTCGCCGGCCTGATAGCGACTGGTGAAGATGGATTGGCTCGTGCCGACGGTCAACGCGACATCGCGACATATGAAGGACAGGCCCGCGTTGCGCATCAGCGCGCCAGGCAGCAGCCCTGCTTCGGTGAGGATCTGAAATCCGTTGCAGATACCCAGAACCGACACGCCGCGCGCAGCCGCATCCGAAACGGCGCGCATCACGGGGGACCGGGCTGCCATGGCGCCGGAGCGGAGATAGTCACCGTAGGAAAAGCCGCCGGGCACCGCGATGATGTCGAGTCCCTCTGGCAACGTGGTTTCGCGATGCCAGACCATGGTCACATCGCGGCCCGTGACGTCGCGCAACGCCACGGCAAGATCGCGATCGCAATTGGACCCCGGAAAGACGATGACCGCGCTTTTCATGGCCGCCTCAATTCCTTTCGATGCGATAATTCTCGATCACGGTGTTTGCCAGCAGCTTGCGGCACATGCCGTCGATATCATCGTCGGATACGCTATCGGCCAAATCCAGCTCGATCAGCTTTCCGGCGCGGACATCGTTCACGCCGGAAAACCCAAGTCCTTCAAGGGCATGGTGGATGGCTTTGCCTTGGGGATCGAGGACGCCGCCCTTCAGCGTAACGTAAACGCGGGTTTTCATGGTGGCGGAGCGCTCCTCGCCGCAAATGGGGAATCGTTGCGGACGCTATGGCGTCAGGCGGCAACGGGAGCAAGTGTTACGGACGGTCAGAAGTAGCGCGCGAGCGCGAATTCTACACGATGGCGCTCGGTCTCATAAAGCGGCATCGTCGTATCGACCTTGTTGAAGGTGTAGGTGATCGACGGCGAGAAGCCGAGTACGCGAATTGAACGGGCACCGAGATAGGCGCGGCCATTGAAGCGCCAATCCTTGCGGGTCGGGTTGGCGGCCATTGGCTCGTCAAACAAGGCGCGCGAAATGCCGAGGGACAGGCCTGCGTTGAGGCCATAGGGCAATTCGCCGCCGATACCGATGTTTCCGCCGAATTCCTTGCTGGAAAAGGTTTTGGAATTAAGATCGTCGCGGCGTGCGAATAGGGTAGCGGACGCGATCATGCTTTTGTTCACGACGCGATCGTAGGACAGATAGGCGGCGTAGCTAGTACCCGCATAATCGTGGGAATAGTCTGAACTGATCTTGCGGACATCGATCTGCGCGCCGACCCGCTGGCTTCGCCCGATTTCCTGCTGGTAGGACAAACGGGCGCCCAGACCCTGTTGCGCGACCTTGCCGCCATACCAATGGCTGTAGCCGACCATCTGCACGGCGACACGGCCGGCACCTTTCTTGAAGGTGAGTTCGGGGCCGGCGGCGATCAGGGTGGAAATATCGTCGGCATCCTTGCCGCGATAGTTTGTGAATTCGCCGGTCCCGTCGACACGTACGGCGAGGCCGTCCTTCAGCCGCAGGCGGATGCTGCCATTCGCGCTGCCGGTCTGGCCCAGGCCGGATTTGCGGCGAGCATCCGGGTTCAGCGAGATCGGCTGCGCGCCACCGCCAAAGTCGAAATCGATCGAGTGGGCGTTGGTCGCGCTGTTGATGTTGCTGTCGGGCGCGAGGCCGAAATCGATGTTCAACGTCCAGTTGCGGCGGCTGCGGATGATGCCGCGTGCGTCACGAATCGTCTTTTCGACTTCCGGGGGCAGATCGGCATCTTCCTGCGCAAGGCGGAAATGGTGATCCGCCGCTTGATCCTTGCCTTCGCGCATCAGGACTGCTGCCAGTTCCAGCCGCGCGCGGGTCATGTCCGGTCGCTCGTTCAGAACCGCGCGATATTCGTTTTCAGCGACTTTCAGCTCACCGGTCTGCGCGGCCATATAGCCTTGCAGGAAGCGGCGCTGCATCGACATGTCCGCCGCATTGGCAAGCGCTGCCAGCATCGGGCGCGCGCGATCATACTGCTTTGCCAGCACAGCCTTTTCCGCCGCGGACAGCAGTTCTTCCGCCGTCATCCTCACGGTGCAGACGCCATCACTGCAGTGCCGGAGCGAGGGGCTGTCGGGAACGGGTGAAAATCCCGAGAGCACCACGGCTCCAAACCCCAGGGCGAAGCGTGATACCAATGCACGCATGACGGCGATCCGGCCCCTCTTTACTTCTTGCCGGTGAACGCGCCCATGATATCGATCCGCTGGTCAGGCGTTCCACCGACGATGCGGAAACCGCCGCCGACTTCCAACTTCTCCGCGCTTCCGCCGGGTCCATAGAAAGCGCCGTCAAGGCTGGATCCAGCGATGTCCACAGTTTGAGTGGCACCACCCTGCGTGAAGGACGCCGAGTCGAACTGGCCGGTGAAGCCCCCCTTGTTGACGAGGTCAATCGAGCCATGCGCCGAGGCGTTGAACGTGGCGCCCTGACTCAGCTCATGCTGGCGACCGGTATATACGTCGAACTGTGGAGCATCGACGACGCCGGTCAGGGTGGTTGTCAGGGTATTGGACCCGAAGTTCACGTTGGTCGTGTTCGACCCCACAATCCACTGGAAATAGGTGTCGGTGTTGCCCGAGTCGAACTGCGGATTGTAGACCATTGTTGCCAGCATATCGCCGCTGTAGGTGGCCGTTCCGGTGGTGGGGACGGCGCTGTTGTCGGTACGTTCGCCGAAGACGAAGGCCGCGCGCTCGAGCGTGTTGTTCTGCTGCAGATATTTGGTCGAATCCGGATTCACGATTTCGACGATGGCGGTCGCGTTGCGGACAAAACCGGCATAGGTGACATATTGCGTCGTCGTGCCCGGCTTCTGGTAGAAGAAGGTCGATACGTCGCGGGTGCCGCTGGCGATTCCGATCGGGAATGTATCGGAGTCCGGCCCATAGACAACCTTGTCGGAGCTTCCGACCTGAAGATACTGGATATTCCGCGAAGCGGCGCCGAGCGGCAGGAGGTCCGCAACATTCGGCGTGCCGTCCTGCGGTTCTTTCGTACCGCCAAAATTGGTCCGGTGTGCCGGATCCTGGAAACGGATCGTGTCGTTTGCGCCCGCCAGCGTGTCGGCGACGGTCAGCTCGAAAATGGCGTCGCGCGGGTCGTAGGAAATGGTGACGCCGCTGTTGCGCGCCGTGGAAGCATTGCCGGCATAAAGCTGATTATACTGTCCGACGGCGCGATCATCCGTGCTGTACTTGTAGGTCTGGACCGCGCCAATCGCCGAGTAGGTTTTCTTCACGGTGGGGCTGGTGAACGTATGATCGCTGGCATTGCCGATGCTGGCGCCGCCCGTGACACCGCCGCTGCCGGCGCTTTCGGGTCCGCCGCCGCTGCAGGCTGCGAGCACAGTGAGACTTGCCAATGCAATAGACTTACGCATGTTGAGGTCCTTCGGCGATCCTATGATCCTGGCGCCGACCTATGACCTCAAATGGTTAAGGGCTTCTAAACCATGCGTTGAGCGGAGTTACTTGCCGCGGTTTTTCCGATGGGTGTCGAGATCGAGCACGGTGGTGTCCGCGCCCTCCGGCATCAGCCCGAGACGGCGGGCGATCTCCTGATACGCCTCGACCTCGCCGCCGAGATCGAGCCGGAACCGATCCTTGTCGAGCTTTTCGCCGGATACCATGTCCCACAGACGGCACCCATCCGGGCTGATCTCGTCCGCCAGGATGATGCGGGAGAACTCGTTTTCCCAGATGCGGCCGAACTCAAGCTTGAAGTCGACCAGCCGGATACCGATCGCCGCGAACATGCCGCACATGAAGTCATTCACGCGAATCGCCATGTCGGCGATATCGTGCATCTCCTCCTGGCTGGCCCATCCGAAACACGCGATATGCTCTTCGGTGATCAGCGGATCGCCCAGAGCGTCGTCCTTGTAATAATATTCGACGATCGTCCGCGGCAGTTGCATGCCCTGTTCGATGCCGAGGCGTTTTACGAGCGAGCCGGCCGCCACGTTGCGGACGACGACTTCGATCGGGACGATTTCCACCTGGCGGATCAGCTGCTCACGCATGTTGAGGCGGCGGATGAAATGCGTCGGCACGCCGATATTGGCCAGCAGCGTGAAGACATGTTCGGAAATGCGGTTGTTGAGCACGCCCTTTCCGCTGATCGTGCCCTTTTTCTGCGCGTTGAATGCGGTCGCGTCATCCTTGAAATACTGGATCAGCGTGCCCGGTTCAGGTCCTTCGTACAGGATCTTGGCCTTGCCTTCGTAGATTTGGCGGCGGCGGGACATGCGGAAACCTTTCCACGCATAAAAAGATCGAGCCCCGGACGCGGCGCCATGATTGGACCCGCAGCCGAGGCATGCTTGGCGTGCCTATAGACGACGCTTCACCCTTTCGCAAACCCGTGAGAGAAGAGCGGGGAATGACAGAGCGGTTTTTCTTTCATTGCATTGCAGCAAGGTATACAGCGCCGCCGCTTCACTAGGGCCAACGTCACCAATGACGGCATCGATCAAACCTCTCAGCGACAGCCAGCTGTCCCACCAGCCGCCGGTTCACGCAGACAAGTTTCCCGTACTCATGCTGGGCGCGCTGGGCGTCGTCTTCGGCGATATCGGGACAAGCCCGCTCTATGCGTTTCGCGAGGCGCTCGGGCAAGCGGGCAGCGACGGGATAACGCCTGACGAGATCACGGGCGTGCTGTCGCTGGCGTTGTGGGCGCTCATCCTGGTCGTCACCATCAAATATGTTCTCTTCCTGATGCGGGCGGACAATGACGGGGAAGGGGGCGTGCTGGCGCTGATGGCACTGGCGCAGCGTGCGTCGAAGAAACGGACCGGGCTTATCATCGCGCTGGGCGCTGCCGGAGCGGCATTGTTCTACGGCGACGGCATCATCACGCCCGCCTTGTCCGTGCTGTCCGCTGTCGAAGGGCTCAAGACCATCCCTGGCGTTGGCGAGCACATCACGACGAAGTGGATCCTGCTCATTACCAGCGTGATCATGATCGGGCTGTTTGCTGCCCAGGCGCGCGGAACGGCGCGGGTGGCGACGCTGTTCGGACCGATTTGCCTGATCTGGTTCCTGGTGCTGGCGACGATGGGGCTGATGCACATCGCCGACGAGCCGAGCATATTCGCGGCGTTCCTGCCGCACCATGCCGTCATGTTCCTGTTCACGCATGGCGTGCAGGGTCTGTTCGTGCTCGGCGCGGTGTTCCTGACGGTAACCGGCGCGGAAGCGCTGACCGCCGACATGGGACATTTCGGCGTGCGGCCGATCCGTGCGGGCTGGTTCGCGATCGTATTTCCTTCGCTGGCGCTCAATTATCTGGGGCAGGCGGCATTCGCCCTCAATCAGCTGGAGGCGGCAGTCGCTGCCGGACGCACGTTCGCGAATCAGGACTGGTTCTTCCTGATGGCGCCGAATTCGCTGCGCGTCCCACTCGTGGTGCTGGCGACCCTCGCGACCATCATCGCGTCGCAGGCCGTGATCACGGGTGCTTTTTCGCTGACCCGCCAGGCCATTCAGCTGGGCCTGTTGCCGAGGCTGCGCATCCTGCAGACTTCCGCCAAGACATCCGGCCAGATCTACCTGCCTATCATCAACACGCTGCTGTTCGTCGGCGTTATGATCCTGGTCTTCGGTTTCCGCTCATCTTCCGCAATGGCGGCGGCTTACGGCATCGCGGTGACCGGAACCATGGTCGTGACCACATGTCTCGCCTATCTGATCGTTCGACGGCTATGGGGTTGGAATCTCGGCATCTCCTTGCTGCTCATTCTTCCCTTGCTGTTGCTCGATATCTTCTTTTTCGGGGCGAATGCCTTGCGGGTGGTCGAGGGCGGCTGGGTGCCGCTGGTCATCGCAAGCGGCATCGGCATGCTGATCATGATCTGGTTCCGCGGGCGCAAGCTGCTGAGCCAGGAAACCCAGTCTTCCACGATAGCGATCGTCGACCTTGCTGGAATACTGAACGCCCGGCCGCCGGAACGGGTGCCGGGGACCGCCATCTTCTTGAGCAAGAACATCGATCTCGCGCCGGTCGCGTTGCTCCACAACCTCAAACACAATAAGGTGCTTCACGCGGAGAACGTCATATTGGGCGTGCGCACCGCGAACGTGCCGCTGGTCGATCCGAGCCAGCGGAGCAACGAACGCCGCATCGACGCCAATTTCACGAAGATCCTGTTGACGTACGGATTCATGGAAACGCCCGACATCCCCCGCGATCTGGGCCTGGTGGAAGGGGCGCGGGCTTCAAGGCTGGACCCGATCCAAATTTCCTATTTCATCGGGCGCACGTCGCTCCGCGCCTCAAAGCATACCGGTTTGCCTTACTGGCAGGATCTGCTGTTCATCTTCATGCACCGTAACGAATCGGAGCCGACCGAATTCTTTCAGATCCCACCGAACCGCGTTGTCGAGCTTGGGTCGCAGACAGTCATATGACGGCAGACGGAAACGACCTGTCGCGAATGCCACCTCGATCCGCATGGCCCCAGCTGTGACGGCGAATCAGCAAGCTGATCCAGCCCCAGGTAGCGCCGGCATGGCGTAGCAGCTGAAAACTGAAAGGTTCGATTACGGCAACGAGCAGCGCTCCGGAGACACTGAGCCGGTGCCCGGTCCAGCGCCGGTAGCGGCCCAGCGACACGATCAGCCATGCAAGATCGATAACGACCTTTGCGGCCATGGCGATAACGATGGGCATCGCGATGACCAGTCTTCCTGTCGCGACAAAGGCGATGAGCAGAACAAATGCCGCGATTCCGTAGACAGGCTGCACCGTGTCCAGTGCCTTGACCGGAAGCATGGCGGTGCCCAGCCGGCCGAAACGGGGATTGCCGATCATGTCCCGGTTCCAATATTGCGTCTGCAGAAATCCGGCGAACCAGCGGCGGCGCTGACGCAAGAAGGGCACCAGCGCGCCGGGCGCATCAGTGCGCGCAGTTGCTTGGCCGATGACCCGTACGGTCCAGCCATGTCCATGTTCCACGGCATGGCGACGCAGGCGATGGATCACCTCATAATCCTCGACCAGGCATTGCGGGTCAAAACCACCCACGGTTATCAACGGATCGCGGCGGAAGGCGGCAAATGCGCCTGAGATCAGCAGCAAGCCATCATTTTGCATCCACGCCTTTCGGGACAGGAAATTGCGGACATATTCGTAGCTCTGAAACCATTGGAACAGCCTGCCGCACCAACCGCGACCGCAGATTGGCCGCAGAACGCCGGTGGCGGCGACCAGCTCCGGCTCCCGTATAAAGGCATCGCGCATGCCCTCCAGCGCGCCGTAATCCAACAGCGTGTCGGCATCGATGGTTACCAGAATGCCGGTCTGCACATGGAGGAGGGCGGCATTCAGCGCACGCGCTTTGCCGCCGTGCTGAAGCCTGAGCCACCGCAATTCGGGAGCGATCATGCTGTGTGATGACAGTGATCCGATTGGCGGCGCTTCAAGGCCATAGACATTTTTGAGCACGGTTTCCGTCGCATCGGAGGAACCATCATCCGCGATGATAATCGCATCAGGCCCGCGCGGCTGATGGCGAAGGGACTCAATCGTTGCTTCCAGCACGGCTGCCTCGTTGTGAGCAGCAATGATGGCGGTCAGTGTGAGTGGACGGGGCGGGATGTCCGGCCGGGCCGCGACGTCCGGATCGTCGGACCCGCTTGTCTTCCAAGCCACGAAGAACAGCAGAAGCGTATCATAGGCGATGTAAACGAGGCCGACCGCCCATGCTCCGATCCCGGTTTGGACAAACGCCTGAGCGAAAAGCGCCGCAAACAGTGCGAGTGCACCGCCCCAGATAAAATAGGCCGGCCAGAAAGCGGGACGCGGTGACAGCCGCGGCGAATTTTCTGCAAACGCCTGTTCGAGACCGTATTTCATATATTCCGAACCAAGGATTGTGCGGGGCAGCAATTAGGTGCTGGACGAACCACCCGCCAGCGCTAATTTGTAAGCCCCACAGATGAACCGGAGCGGAACATGACCATCCCGGCCAGATATACCAAGGTCGCCATGGCGCTGCACTGGCTGATCGCGGCGATGATCCTTGCGAATCTTGCCCTTCCCACGGTGTGGGAGAATTTTGCGCCTGACGAGCTGGTGCGGCCGATGATCAATCTTCACAAAAGCTTCGGCATTACCTTGCTCGGCCTGGTGCTGCTTCGGATCCTTTGGAGGATGACGCATAAGCCCCCCGCATTTCCGGAACATTATCCACGCTGGGAAAGGCGCTTAGCGAACATAACTCATAAATTGTTGTATGTTCTGATGCTGGGCGTTCCTGCGGTCGGCTGGATGATGGATTCGGCCTGGGACAAGGCTTCCCAGTTTCCGATGCACCTGTTTGGTCTGTTCGAATTTCCGCGCATCGGGGCGATCATGGCGCTGGACCCCGCGACCAAGGAAAGGCTTCATTCGCTGTTCGAAGAAGCGCATTCCCTGTCGGGTTATTCCTTGCTTGCGTTGATCGGCCTTCATCTGGCCGGCGCGCTTAAGCACCAGTTCATCGATCGGGAACGAGAATTGCAACGCATGCTGCCGTGAGGAGCAAGAGCGTAGCAAGGATGTAACACTCGGGAAAACAATCCGAAGCTATTATCGATTCGGCGCAAAAAGCACGGGATGTTTTTGCGTTGCGCAAACGTTTCGCATATGATGTTCAAATATTTACAGGGGATTTTACGATGCTTGCATCACTTGCAGCGTCCAAGACAGCCAGGTTGATAGCCACGTGCGTCTGCCCTGTCGTTGGTGCGGGTACGCTGACGATGGCTGTCCCGAAGGTTCGTGATGCAGTGCACAAAGCCACCGCGCCGCGCGAATATGCGCTGCCGAAAGTGCGTCCGGCTGCCGCCGAGCCGTTGGCGATTGCTGATATGCCCTGCGTGGTGGGCGAGCCCGCTCTCCCGATGGGTAATCTGGTGCTTCCTTTGCCGGGTGAGTTGCCGGATGGAATCGTCTCCCCGGGATATGCCGACCGTCGACTTCCGCGGACCAGTGGAGGCGGTGGAGGCGGCACCAATCCGCCAGGTCCTCCAGGTGGGGGTGGCACCGTTCCCGAGCCACATGCGTGGCTTCAGCTGCTGATCGGGTTCATGCTGGTCGGGGGTTCGGTCCGGCTGGCGCGCAAGGCGCCTACACCGGAAGAAGAAGCAATGCTCGACCGGGTCGATGCGCTTAAAAAGGACGTTCACCCATAACGTTGCCGCCTTCGCTGTAGCGGCAGACCATGAATTCGTCGGAGCGGCCGCGCGCGATTGCGCATCCGACCTTTCGGGTATTGCGCCACACCAGTTGGGTGTAATGGCCAATGTCTTCCAGATTGCCTGTGCGGCTGTTCTCAGGAAAGATGCCCGGCTTGAAATCCTTTTTCTCGGCAACCCATAGGCCGACCATGGACTCCACGCCGTAATAGCCAGCGGTGCCCGCCCACAGATTTTCGCCCTGGGGATCCCGATCGTAGGGATTATCCGGATAATGGACGAGATAGCCTACCTTCGTCAGATGTGCCGCCCACTCCGCGGCGTCGCGGGCGAGACCTTCGTCCCATTGCAAGGCCGCGATGCCCATCGTCACCCGCTCGCGATTGTGTGCCGCAAGCGTCCTTTCGGCGAAATTGTCGACGCGACCAATATTGCCGGTAAATAGCGGCGCAGTACATGCCAACAGAATTGTGGCAGTAAACTTGCCAAACTTAGCGGATAAGCGAGATATGCAAAACAACTGGCACCTCATTGCGCTGAGCAATAAGGATCAAACTACCTATCCCACTTTCACGTTCTGCTTATCGATGAGGTTAAGCCGAATTTATCTATGAAAACCGCGGTATTGGTAAAAGTCTGTTATGGATGAATTTTGGTTTACCAAAAATAGGTCCGTATCTTTACGGTCGTTTACCTTTCTCATCAGCACGCTGGAACCGCTCTCGCCTCCATCCGTGCGGGCTGCTATCGCCGCGCCATGACTGATACCGCCGAGCCGCCGAACCAGATTATCGAAGCTGCTTTCGACGATGCGCTGTCGCAGCGTTATCTGGTCTATGCGCTCTCGACGATCACGGCGCGCTCGCTTCCTGACGTTCGCGACGGTCTGAAACCCGTGCATCGGCGGCTGTTGTGGGCGATGCGGCTGCTCCGGCTGGATCCGGCTGCGGGATACAAGAAATGCGCGCGCGTCGTCGGTGACGTGATCGGCAAATATCATCCGCATGGCGATCAATCGGTCTACGACGCCATGGTGCGCCTCGCGCAGAGCTTTTCGCTCCGTTACCCGCTGGTCGACGGTCAGGGCAATTTCGGCAACATCGATGGCGATAACGCCGCGGCGATGCGGTACACCGAAGCCAGGCTGACCCCTGCCGCAGGCGAGCTGATGGCGGGGCTGGACGAAGGCGCCGTCGATTATCGCCCGACCTACAACGGCGAAGAAGAAGAGCCGGAGGTCTTTCCCGGTCTCTTTCCCAATCTGCTGGCGAATGGCGCGTCGGGCATCGCGGTCGGCATGGCGACGTCCATACCGCCGCACAATGTGGCCGAGCTGATCGATGCTTCGATCCATCTGATCGACCAGCCGGACAGCGAATCCACCGACCTCATGCAGTTCGTGACCGGGCCTGACTTTCCAACGGGCGGCATCGTGATCGATAATCCACTATCGATTGCCGAAGCGTACGCGACGGGTCGCGGCGGGTTCCGGGTTCGAGCGCGTTGGTCGATCGAGGACCAGGGGCGCGGCACCTGGGTTGCGGTCGTCACCGAAATCCCGTTCCAGGTGCAGAAATCCAAGCTGATTGAGCAGATCGCAGCGCTCATATCGGACAAGAAGCTGCCCATTCTCGCGGATGTGCGTGATGAATCCGATGAGCTGATCCGCATCGTGCTGGAGCCGCGCAGCCGCGCGGTGGAGCCGCAAATGCTGATGGATAGCCTGATGCGGCTGACCGAGCTTGAAACGCGGATATCCCTGAATCTTAACGTGCTGGACGCGAACCGTACCCCGCAGGTGATGGGGCTGAAGCAGGTTTTGACGTCATGGCTTCAACACCAATTCGAAGTGCTGGTGCGCCGTTCGAAGCATCGCCTGGCGAAGATCGACGATCGCATCGAACTGCTCGACGGTTATCTGATCGCCTATCTCAATCTCGACCGGGTGATCCAGATCATCCGCGAGGAGGATGAACCAAAGCCGATCATGATCGCCGAGTTCGGGCTGAATGACCGTCAGGCCGAAGCCATCCTCAACATGCGGCTGCGATCCCTTCGTCGGCTCGAGGAAATGGAAATCAAGCGCGAGCGCGAGACGCTCGACAAGGAGCGCGGCGAACTCGTCGCCCTGATCGAAAGCCCCGCACGGCAGCGGACGCGGCTGAAAAAGGATCTGGCCAAGCTGCGCGAACGCTACGGCCCGGAAACCGAGATCGGCCGCCGCCGCACCACGATCGAGGAAGCGGCGCTCGCGCGGGAAATTCCGCTCGAAGCGATGATCGAGCGGGAACCGATCACGGTGATCCTGTCCCAGCGCGGCTGGATCCGCGCCATGAAGGGCCATGCGGTGCTCGCCGAGATCGATGCGAGCAAGTTCAAGGAAGGTGATGGGCCGGCCTTTGCGTTTCATGCGCAAACCACCGACAAGCTATTGCTGGCCGTGGACAATGGCCGTTTTTATACGTTGGCGGCGGACAAGCTGCCCGGCGGGCGTGGCTTTGGTGAGCCCGTTCGGCTGATGGTGGATATAGATGGCGACGCGCAGCTTCACGCGCTCATGCCAGTCCATTCCGGCCAGAAGCTGCTGCTCGCTGCGTCCGACGGCCGTGGTTTCGTCGTACAGGCCAGTGAAATACTGGCGGAAACGAGGAAGGGCAGACAGGTTGTCAATCTGCGTATCGGCGCAAAGCTTCATGTGGTTGCGCCGATCACCCCGGGCGCGGACTATGTGGCGGTTATCGGCGATAACCGGAAGATGCTGGTCTTCCCTCTCATCGAACTGCCTGAAATGACCCGCGGGCAGGGCGTCCAGCTTCAGCGATATCGCGATGGCGGACTCTCCGACGCGATCGCCTTCCGATATGAGGAGGGCCTGAGTTGGCCTATGGGTGGTGACGGGGGACGGACGCGCACGGAAGGCGACCTTGCCGCGTGGCGGGCCGCCAGAGGTGCTGCCGGGCGGATGCCTCCCAATGGCTTTCCGCGAAACAATCGTTTCCGCGCCTGAATTTGCATGCTCAATGAAGTCTTAACGGCTGATCCTTACACGGGGGTACATGTCGTTCGTACGCCGGCCGAACATCGCTGCTTCACCCTATTCCGGCGCCAAGGAGCAGCTGGCGGCAGCGGCGCGCCGCCTGCCTGACGACGAGACCTATCTTGAAGCTTTGCCCATACCAGCCGCCATTTTCAGGCTTGGCGACGAGGGCTTCCGCTTCGACACAGGCAATCGCGCATTCAAACTGCTCGTTCATGGCAAGGGCGACCAGGACATGGGACAGTGGCTCCGGTCGGAAAGCATGCTCGCTCGCTCGCTACAGTCATTCTTCGGATCGGGCGAAGAGCGCCATCAGTTCGAGTGGGTGGAGGGCGAAGGCATCTGCCGTCGATATTATACGGTGGGATTGTCGCGCCTTCCCGGGACTGAAGGCAAACCTGCTGACTGCCTGATGACGCTCATTGATCGTACGGCAGCGATCGAGGCAGAACGGTCGCTTCGCGCAGAGATGCTGCGGGACAGTCTCACGGGACTGCCCAACCGCACCGCCTTCATCGAGGCAGTGGACGGCTCGATCGAAGCGGATGCGGGGCAATCCGCGTTCGCCGTTCTTATCGTCGATCTCACCCGTTTCAGCCGGGTCAACGAGTCCATGGGTTCGCTAGCCGGTGACGAGCTCATCATCACGGTGGCCCGCCGCCTGGTTTCCGCATTGCGTGCCGGTGATCTGCTGGCGCGCCTCGGCGACGACGAGTTCGGGATATTGTTGAATCTCCATGATGGCCCTGGTGACGCCCTGCATGCCGCTCGGCGGATTCACACAGCGCTGGCAACGCCATTTCGTCTCTCCGAACTCGAAATCCGAATCGATTGCGCTATCGGCTGCTCGCTGATGAGCGAGACGATCAAAATTTCGGAAGACCTGGTTCGGAATGCCCAATTCGCCTTGAAGCGCGCGAAGATATCCGGGCGCGTGGAGGTCTATCAGCCCGGCGAGGTTGCGGTCGCGCGGCGGCGCTTCAGTTTGGAAACCGAATTGCGACGGGCGATCGAAGGCGGCGATCTGACGCTGGCCTATCAGCCGCTGATCGACCTTCAGGCCGATCGCATCGCTGGCTTCGAGGCATTGGCCCGGTGGGATCATTTGAAATATGGCTCCGTATCGCCAACCGATTTCGTCTCGGTCGCGGAGGAATCCGGTCTGATCGTTCCCCTGGGACGTTGGGCGATCAATGAAGCGACCCGAACGCTCGCGTCTTGGGACAAGGCGGCCGGACAGATTCTCCCCATTTACGTCAGCGTGAACGTGTCGGCGGTGCAGCTGGTGCGCGATGACGTCGCCGCCGTTGTTCGCAGTGCACTTGTAGACAATGGCCTTCATGGCAGCCGGCTGGTGCTCGAGCTGACGGAAAGCGCGATCATCGCCGATCCGGAGCGATCGGCCAAACTGCTCGGTCAACTGAAGGCGATGGATACGACCATTGCGATGGACGATTTCGGAACCGGTTATTCTTCACTGGCGTATCTTCAGCGCCTGCCGATCGACGTGCTGAAGATCGATCGCAGTTTCGTGACCGGCATGCTGGGCGATCGCGATTCGGTCGCGATCATTCGCGCAATTCTCAGTCTTGCCAGTGCCCTGGGCATGCACACGACCGCGGAAGGCGTGGAAACCGTCGAGCTTGCGAACACGCTTGCGGCTCTCGGATGCTCCTACGCCCAGGGGTATCATTATTCCCATCCGCTGGGGCCGGATGAAGCCCTTGCCTATTGCGCCAAGTTCGATCTGTTCAAATCTGCCGCATGATCTGATCCGCGATCGCACGGACGCGGGCTTCATCCGGAAACCCCTCGGCAATCCATCGCGCTTCTATTCTTTGTAACGTCGTCGCGACAGCCGGCCCGGTCGCCAGCCCCCGGGCAACCAGACTGCCTCCGCTGATCGGAAGCCTTGGTATCACCCATTGCTCGATTTCAGAGGCCGTTTCCGTATATCCGCCGAGGAGGAGACGGTCGACCGCGGTGTCCGTTCCAAATCGATAGGCAAGTTCATGGGCGGTCTCCGGGTCGGCAGAGCCAGCCATAGCGGCCAGACGTTTGCGCAGGCTATTGGACAGCTTCAGGCGCGCGCCGATCGATGAAAGTACTTCTGTGTCCGCCGGTAACAGCGCAGCAAGGCGCCTGATAGCGGCAGGCGAAACGCGGGCCAGTTTTTCGGCGGCGACCAGGCTTCCAAGGCGCTCTGCCGCGTCTGGCAGAATCTCGGGCAGAATGGGACGGAGGACCTGATGTGTCGTCATCAAATCCACCGCATGCAGCGGATCCGGAAGGCCGAGCAGCTTGAGAAGTTCGTCTGCAATCCGTTCGCGCGATAACGCCATCAGATCATTCGCGCGCCAGACGCACGCCGCGAGAGCCGCCGGATCCGGCGCATCCCTGCCGAAGCGGGCAAAGAAACGGAAAAAGCGCAGGATACGAAGATGGTCCTCGGCTATGCGGGTAATGGGATCGCCAATAAATCGCACGCGGCCGGCCTTCAGATCGCCAAGGCCGCCAAAATAGTCATGGACCACGCCCGTTTCCGGATTTGCGGAAAGCGCGTTGATCGTAAAGTCCCGCCGGGCCGCGTCTTCTTGCCAATCATCCGTGTAGGCGACGGTCGCGCGCCGTCCATCCGTGGAGATGTCGCGCCGCAATGTGGTTACTTCCACGGGGCCGGACGGAAGAATGACGGTGACCGTCCCATGCGCGAGTCCGGTAGGAACCGCCTTGAAGCCCATGGCTGATACACGCTCCATTACCTCATTTGGAAGGAGGCGTGTGGCACAGTCCACATCGTTCGTCGGGATATCAAGCAGGGTATCGCGAACAAAGCCGCCGACAAAGCGTGTGACATCATCTTTCGCCTGAAGCGCGATGAGCAGCGTTGATAATCCTTCGCGACTGCGCCAGGCATCGGCGGTCAAGGTCGTCACGATCGTTCTTTCATGCGGTGGGCGAGATTGACGAGAATTGCCGCTGTCGCGCCCCAGATGCGATGCTCGTTCCAGAATAACTCATAATAGCGCCGCATGAACCCTTGATACTCCGTTTCGCGCGACGTGTAGTTTGAAACGTGCAGCAAATGCGCCAATGGCGCCTCGAATATGGCCTTCACCTCAGCTTCATGCGCACGTAAAGGCAGGTCGGGCGGGATGACGCCAATGACTGGTGTGATGAGAAAGCCGGTCATTGTTCGATAGCTGTTGATTTCTCCGACTATATCGACATGCGCCGCGTGCAGGCCGATCTCCTCATGCGCTTCCCGCAGGGCCGCCTGCACTGAATTTTCCTGTGGATCCGTTCGGCCGCCCGGAAACGCAACTTGCCCGGCATGCTTGCGCAGGTTCGCGGTGCGCACCGTCAACAACGCCCCCGGCTCGGTTCTGTCGGTTATCGCGATCAACACCGCAGCATCGACCAGCGACGCATCCTCGGGAGATTGAAAGTCGTCGCCGTCCATCAGATCGGCGGTGTCATCGTTAACGAGCGCGAGCCGCTCACGCAATCGTGCAGCAAGTGTCATTTTGGCGGCTCGAACGAGAAGAACGCTCCTTCGCTCCAGAGCCCGAGCGGTGTCCGATTTTCAGCCAGAGCCCATTCGGCTAACTCATAGTATACCGGCCGGGCGATCAGCGCCTCCAACCCCGCGCGCACGAGAACATAGGGGTGGGGACCATCATCAGAATCCCGAAACCGCAAAGGATGTTCTTTGTCTACCACGACGGGATCACCGGTATTGAGCGTGAATGCAATCTTGCGGTGTTGTCCGGCGCCCTCGCCGTGTACTGCAATAGCGACGAACGGTGCATCTTCGACAGCGATGCTGAGTTTTTCGACAGGGGTAACCAAAACGAAGCTGCCATCCGCCTCACGCCGAAGCACTGTTGAAAAAAGGCGCACCATGGGAAGCCGGCCAATGGGGCTACCCTGATGGTACCAGGTGCCATCACGCGCGATTCGCATTTCGCTGTCACCACAATGTGCGGGATTCCATTGGTCGACCGGAGGCAGGCGCCGTTCCAGCGCAAGCTGCGCAATCTCGCTAAGCGACAGTTTTTCCAAATCCGGGGGAGGGCTGGTTTCCGGCATTTCCACTTATGCTTAAGCGATACTGCCCGTCAGACCAAGTTGGATCACGCGGTTGCGCGTATTCCAACCGCAGAAGAACCGGGCGCGAGCATCCCCCGCCTTCCGACCAGGCGTGTGCTGTTCAGCCGCGCGAGAAGCCGATGCCGCTCGACCGGCCCGGGCACGTCCCAATTACCGGTATGTACCGCACTGAAGTTGAACAGGCGGTCATAATATTCGGGATCACCGATCAACATCATCGCATCTTCGCCAAGACAATTGGCAGCATTGATCATATGATTCATCAACGAAACGCCAATGCCGCCGCGCTGACGGTCCGGCGCAACCGCGACCGGCCCAACCATGACGAGCGGTTCTGGGTCACGATTCTCGCACTGCAGTTCGATCGGCCAGCTTTGCAGGCTGCCGATCAGAGCGTCTCCTTCCATAGCGGCGAACGACAGGGACGGGATTTCCATCGAGCCGGCGCGCAGCTTGTACGCCGTCCGCAAATGCCGGTTGCTGCCAAAAGCCGCATCCAGCAGGGTTTCGACCTTTTGGCGGTCAACGTCAGCAAGCGGCTGGATGCGCATCAATAAAGTGTTTCCGTCTTCCCAATGAATCATGCGCGCCTTTAACGACAACAGCACAGAAAGAAAGGATCGAGTATGATTGTTTGCCCCGGCAGCTTATCCACAGAGTTTGTGGATAAGCTGTGCATAAGCTGTGGGTGAGACACGCATCGCCTATTGATGGAAGGGCTTCGTGTCGGCTTGCTCCATTTTGAAGCAACCGCTAACCGCCGGTGATGGGTTTCGAACTCTCCTTCTCCCGTACCGCCATCGTAACGGGTGGCGGCAGGCGAATCGGCGCGGCGCTGGTTCGAAGCCTGGCGGCGGACGGATGGGACATTCTCATTCATTGCCACCGTTCCGTACAGGAAGCCGAGCAACTCGCCGCCGAGATCGGTCGCGGGAAGATCGTGATCGCTGATCTGTCGGACCCTAAACTCGACAAGCCTTTTCGCGAAGCATTGCGGGGGATGCCTCCCCCGGGATTGCTGATAAACAACGCGTCGCGCTTCAACTATGATGGCATGGAAGACTTCACCATCGACGGCTGGACCGAACATTTTGACGTGAACCTGCGCGCGCCCGCGCTCCTCAGTCGCATGTTTGCCGAGATGACGGAGCGGGGCGGACTGATCGTCAACCTGCTTGATGCAAAACTCGATAACCCCAATTCCGATTTCTTTACCTATACCCTGTCGAAGATGGCGCTTGCGGGGCTGACCGAACTTGCGGCGCGGAAGCTTGCTCCTCGGGGGATCCGGGTTTGCGGCATCGCGCCCTCGGTCACGTTGGTATCGGGCCCGCAATCACGCGACAATTTCCAGGAAGTCCACGCATTGAACGCGCTGCAGAAGGGTGTGACGGTGGAGGAGATCGTCGCTGCCCTGCGATTCATTGTCGATACACCGACGATTACCGGGCAAACGATTGTACTTGATGGCGGCCAGCGCTTCCTTGGCCTTCAACGCGACGTACAATTTTTGGGGAAACCATGACGACCGAACACCTGGACGGATTGATTCCGGAAGCCCTCACGCCCCGCAGCCGCCGAATATTCTTCGAAGGCATGGAAGTGTTGGCGGACATTGGCTTCCATGATTTCGAAATCGGCGTGCGCCAGCGGTTGCTGCTGTCGATCGACGTATGGGTGGATAAACAATCCTTTGCCGGGGACGATGCGGTCAGTTCCGCTTGGAATTACGATACGATCCGGACCGAGGTTCTACGCTTGGTCAAGCAACGCCGATATAATCTGCAGGAAACGCTGGTGGGCGCGATCTACAGGATGATCGCGGCCCGGGCGGGGGTAACCGCGCTTCGGGTCTCGACGCGCAAGCCTGATATCTATCCGGACTGCGATGCGGTCGGCGTCGAGCTTTCTTCGTTCTGAAGTTCGGCCTGTTCAAGACCTTTTGCTGCGGTCGCAATCCCCGAGCGCTTGTATGACGAATCGGTAATCGTTGTTCGCCGCGAGCGCGTCTTCCTCGTTCAGGTTTGCAACGCTGGTATCGGGTAAAGCAGGCGGCAGAAAGCAGGCGAGCTGATACCAGAGCAACGTTTCACGTGCCGGGGGCCGCGCCGAATCGTCAACCATCTCGCCCAACGCCACGGCCCAGCGCGTTTCTTCACCGGGTCGCCGCAAGACGTTGAGCGACACCGGGCTATCATTGGCCGTTTTCAGGAAGATTTGGGTCTCGCTTTCGCCGGGCAGGGTACCGTTTACGTGAAAAGCGTTGCCGACACCCACGATTCGGGGTGGAGCATTGGGAGAAACGCTGTCCAGCAGGATTTTGCGGGCACGCGATTCGAGACCGGGAGTCCAGGGAAGTTGTGCCGCCGGGCCGAACAATCTGAGCGAGGCGGGTTTGCCCGGCACCTTTGACGCAGCCAATAATACCTTGGTTTTCCTTAATTTTGAGGCACGAATCGCAGCTTGCGCTGGCAGGTCGACCAAATATTCTATCCTGGCTGGAAGACCCTGATCGCCGCGTAAAAGTGCGTTAAGCGAACCGGTGATGAGAAAGCGCTCCTGTCCGGGCGAAACGTTGCCGGCGAGTTCTCCTTTCAAACGTTGCGCCTTATCGATCGTAGCAACTGCCACTATGGGTGCCCGGCCGACCAGATCGACCAAGTCCGGATAAGATAATTCTTGTGTTTCAGTGACTTGCGACAAGGCTGGGAACGGCGCTATGCTCCAAAAAAGCAGGGCTGTAACAATCGCTGAAATATTACGGATCCGCAATGGAACATCCTTGGACAGACAGGCTTCAAACGCTAATATAAGTGCACATCGTCGACATTGACACGCGGTGAACCATGCTTTCAAGCCCGAGACAAAGGGTTTGCGTCTGTTGGAATGCCGCGATAGACAACATGTTACCGCGTTAATGAATGACAGGCTTGGTATTCGTTCGCGGTTCGCAGACGGTATCGGTTTGCGATTGGTTGAACGGTCTGCAGCATATTTAGAATCGGAGGAGTTGGTTTCCTTAATGGCATACGCTGATCAATCGATGAGCTCACGCCGGCTGGTGGCAATAGCCTTTGTGGGGCTGCTACATTTAGCCCTCGGCTACGCATTCATCACGGGGCTCGCCTATAATGTCGTTAAGAAGGTCGCGCAGGACCTGAAGACATTCGACGTCGCTGAAGAACCGCCTCCCCCAGAGGAGCCGCCGCCCCCGCCGCCGGAGCAGAAGTTCGAACCGCCGCCCATGGTGGCCCCGCCGCCCATCGTGCAAGCGCCAGTCGTCATGGCGCCGCCGGTCACGATCGTGCAGCAGCCGCCGGTCATTCACGTGGAGGCGCCCGTCGCGCCGCCGCCGCCGAAGCCCAGTGTTGCGCAGGCAGCGCAGCTGCGCGGTGATCCAAATTACGGCATTACGGATGCCGACTATCCCAGTTCTTCCGTGCGTAACGAAGAGCAGGGTGTGACGTCGGTCACTTTCACGATCACGCCGGCAGGGCGCGTGGAGGGTTGTCAGGTCGTAAGTTCCAGTGGTTCATCAGCACTCGATACCACGACCTGCACCTTGATTACGCGACGTGCCCGGTACAAGCCGGCTCAAGATGCGGCCGGTAATCCCATTGCGCAAACGATCAAGCGGAGCATCCGCTGGGTTCTGCCGAAGGACTAAACCAATATTTGCGGATCACGCCGGGCATCCGGCGTGATCCTTTTTGATTATAGCGAACGAAGAGGAAAGTTACGAATATGGCTACCCCAGCAGCCGCGGCCGGAGCCGCTGCATCTTCCAACCCATACGGCCTTCTTGCTGCACTTGAGCAGGGCGGTACCATTGCCTGGTCCGTGTTTATCATTCTCGTCATCATGTCGGCGGGTTCTTGGTATATCATGCTCACAAAGCTGCTCGAGCAGCAGAAGATCATCAACCAGGGCAAGCGCGCGCGCTCAAGCTTCTGGGGTGCTCCTTCGTTGCGCGACGGCGCCGCCAAGCTTGAGAAGAACAGCGCGTATCGCCAGATCGTTGAAGACGGCCTGCTCGCCCAGGACCAGCACACCAAGCTGACCGATCCTGTCGATCAGCATGAATGGCTGCTCGGTTCGCTGGCGCGCAGCCAGGCAGCGATCAACGCCAAGCTGGGCACTGGTCTCGCCTTCCTTGCAACCGTTGGTTCGACGGCGCCGTTCATCGGTCTGTTTGGTACGGTTATCGGTATTTACCGCGCCCTCATCAAGATCGGCGCCGCCGGTCAGGCTTCGATCGATGCCGTTGCCGGCCCGGTCGGTGAGGCTCTGATCATGACTGCGCTGGGTCTGGCCGTGGCCGTTCCTGCCGTGCTGGGTTACAACTGGCTGATCCGTCGTAACAAGACCGTGGCGGAATCGCTGAGCGCGTTCGCAACGGATCTGCATGGCTACATGGTATCGAACGGTGCCGTTAAGCCTGTTGGCGTCGCACCGCGCGCCGCTGCGCCAGCCAAGCCCGCCCCGGCGGCCGCGAAGGCCTGATAGCAATGCTTCGGGTGGATGATGCAGGTTGCGGCATCTACCCGAATATCGCTTATGCCTCCGGTGGTTTTAGAGCGCCGGGCGAACTGCAAGCAGGATAGGATTAATACCAATGGCCATGAGTGCGGGCCCCGCTGAAGACGATTCCCCCATGTCCGAGATCAACACGACGCCGCTCGTCGACGTCATGCTGGTGCTGCTTATCATCTTTTTGATTACGGTCCCGGTCGTTATTCAAACGATTCCGATGAGCTTGCCGAAGGTTGTTTTCGAGCCGACGACGACCAAGCCTGAAAATGTCTCCCTGTCGATTAAGGCGGACAGTAAGGGCGTTTGCGAGGTCTATTGGGGGCTGACGAAGGTCGGTGCGCAAGAGTTGCTTGATCGTGCGGTCGCGAAGCTTCGGCTCGAAATCGACAAGCAAGGCGGCCCCACCGCGCCTGGCGTCGAGCTTCCGGAAGCGCATATCCGCGGCGATATAAACACCCCGTATCGCTGCATCGGCGGCGCAATATTCACCATGCAGCGTGCCGGTTTCGCGCGGGTAGGCTTCATTTCCGAGCCGCCAGCGGGTTACACGAACCAACGCCTGTAACCGGGTTCGAAGGAGTAAACTGAATGGCCGTGTCAAGTGGGAGCTCCAGCGAAGGAGAGCCAATGGGTGACATGAACATGACGCCGTTGATCGACGTTTTGCTCGTGCTTCTCATCATGTTCATCATCACCATCCCGATCCAGACCCATGCGGTGAAGCTGGATTTGCCGGTCGATGACCCCAATAACAAAACCCCGCCTCCCATCGATCCCGTCAAGAACGACGTGACGATCGATGCGGCTGGAACGATCTTCTGGAACAGCACCCCGATCGACCTGCGTAAACTGCGCCAGTATCTCGATCTTACCCAGCAGATGAATCCGGTTCCGGAACTCCATCTGCAACCCGATCCCCAGGCACGATATGTGGTGGTGGACGAGGTTCTGGCCGTTACCAAACGGGCGAATGTCGAAAAAATGGGCTTTGTCGGAAACGAGAAATACGCGGCTTTCTGACCGCCCGTTCAATAAAACACCGTAAGGGCGGGCTCGAATGGGCTCGCCCTTTTCTTTAAGAACGTCAGCGCTGAATGAACATGTTTCACGTCATGATCCGATTCAGCGGGCAGAGGAACTGAAATGAAGACACGCGCGGCCGTCGCATTCGAGGCGAAGAAACCACTGGAAATCGTCGAACTGGATCTTGAAGGCCCAAAGGCGGGCGAGGTTCTCGTCGAGATCATGGCGACAGGGATCTGTCACACCGATGCCTATACCCTCGACGGTTTCGACAGCGAGGGCATCTTTCCAAGCATTCTTGGCCATGAAGGCGCGGGGATCGTGCGCGAGTTGGGGCCGGGCGTGACATCGGTCAAGCCGGGCGATCACGTCATTCCGCTGTACACGCCTGAATGCCGCCAGTGTAAATCCTGCCTCAGCGGCAAGACCAATCTGTGCACGGCGATCCGCGCGACGCAGGGGCAGGGTTTGATGCCGGACGGCACGAGCCGGTTCAGCTACAAGGGACAGACCATTTTTCATTATATGGGCTGTTCGACCTTCTCGAATTTCACGGTGCTTCCCGAGATCGCCGTCGCGAAAATCCGCGAGGATGCACCGTTTGACAAGAGTTGTTACATCGGCTGTGGCGTGACGACCGGGGTCGGCGCGGTGGTCAATACCGCCAAGGTGACCCCCGGCAGCAACGTCGTCGTATTCGGGCTGGGCGGGATCGGGCTCAACGTCCTGCAGGGCGCCAAGATGGTCGGCGCTGACAAGATCGTCGGCGTGGACATCAATCCGGCGCGGGAAGAATGGGGCAGGCGTTTCGGCATGACCCACTTCGTCAATCCGAAGGAGATCGAGGGGGATATCGTCCAGCACCTCGTCGCCCTGACGGATGGCGGCGCGGACTACACCTTCGACTGCACCGGCAACACCACTGTGATGCGCCAGGCGCTCGAAGCCTGTCATCGTGGCTGGGGGGTCTCAACCGTGATCGGCGTTGCCGAAGCGGGCAAGGAGATCAGTACCCGGCCCTTCCAGCTCGTAACCGGGCGCGTATGGAAGGGCAGCGCGTTCGGCGGCGCGCGGGGCCGCACCGATGTGCCGAAGATCGTCGACTGGTACATGAACGGCAAGATCGAGATCGATCCGATGATCACCCACGTGTTGACGCTTGAGGAGATCAACAAAGGTTTCGATCTCATGCATGCTGGTGAAAGCATTCGAAGCGTCGTCGTCTTTTAGAATATCCGTGATGTCCGGAACCGCGAAAACAGGAAAGCGGCATTTGCGGCTTTCCTGTTTTGGTTTTTACCGATCAGGCAGCAGCCTTTTCGCGTTCCTTCATTTCCTGATTGAGCATTTCTGCCAAGAGGAATGCCAGTTCGATCGATTGCCCGGCGTTCAGGCGCGGATCGCAGTGCGTGTGGTAGCGATCCGCCAATGCCTCGTCCGTGAGGGCCATCGCGCCGCCAGTGCATTCGGTGACGTTCTGGCCAGTCATCTCGGCATGAATGCCGCCGCCATGGGTTCCTTCGGCACGATGCACTGCAAAAAAGCCGCGTACTTCGGCTAGGATGCGCTCGAACGGGCGCGTCTTGTAGCCGTTGGCTGCCTTGACGACGTTGCCATGCATGGGATCGCAGGACCAGACTACGGGCCGTCCTTCCGTCTTGATAGCGCGAATGAGCGGGGGCAATCCCTTTTCGATCTTGTCATGCCCATAGCGCGTGATCAGCGTGATACGCCCCGGCACCCGATTAGGATCGAGCGTGTCCAACATACGCAGCAATGAGTCCGGCTCCAGGCTTGGCCCGCATTTGATCCCGATCGGATTGCCGACGCCGCGCAGATATTCAACGTGCGCGGACCCCTCGAAACGCGTGCGGTCGCCAATCCAGATGAAATGCGCGCTGGTGTCGTACCAGTCGCCGGTCAATGAATCCTGCCGGGTTAGCGCCTGCTCATAGGCGAGGAGCAGCGATTCGTGGCTCGTGTAGAATTGCGTGCCCTTCAGTTGCGGCACGGTTTCTGGATTGACGCCGCATGCCGCCATGAAATCCAGCGCGTCACCGATCCGATCGGCGACCGCCTGATATTGCTGCGCCCATGGGCTACGACCCATGAAATCCAGCGTCCAGCTATGGACCTGATGCAGGTTGGCGTAGCCGCCCTGTGCGAACGCGCGAAGCAGGTTGAGCGTGGCTGCCGACTGGCTGTAGGCGCGGATCATCCGGCGCGGGTCCGGGATGCGGCCTTCTTCGGTGAAGGCGATATCATTGACGATATCGCCGCGGTAACTGGGCAGGCTGATCCCGCCTTGCTCTTCGTTGGGCGCTGACCGCGGTTTCGCGAACTGCCCCGCCATACGGCCGAGCTTCACGATCGGCAGCTTCGATGCGTAGGTCAGCACTACGGCCATCTGAAGGATCACGCGGAAAGTGTCTCGAATATTGTTCGGATGAAACTCAGCAAAGGACTCCGCACAATCCCCGCCTTGAAGCAGAAAAGCCTTGCCCGCAGCTACTTGTGCCAGGTCGCTGGTCAACGCACGCGCTTCGCCTGCAAAGACAAGCGGCGGATAGTTCCTCAACTCCTGCTCGACTTCGTTGAGCACGGCAGCATCCGGATATTCCGGCAACTGCCGCGCTTCATAATTCCGCCAGCTATCGGGCGCCCATTCGCGTGTCATCTCGTCATTCCAATGCGGTCACATCATCAGCGGCATGCCGCTAGACCAAGCTAGGCATTATGTCACGCTTTCCCAAGAAGAGGAATTTCGATCGGACCAAACGGCGGAAGAAAAGGGTGTGAGAGGTGTTTCAGGCCGTGCCGGCCATATCGCTGATGGCGGCGGAAAGGGAGAACAACGTGTAGGGCTTGGTGACGACGGGTACATCCGCAAAGCTGATATCCGAACCGCTGATACCGTAACCCGTTGTAAAGATGAACTGCTTTCCGGCCGCACGCAATGCGTGAGCAACCGGCGTACTCATAATTCCGTTGAGATTGATGTCGAGCAAGGCAAGATCGAAATTGTCGCGCTGGACGTGATCGAGCGCTTCCTTCACGGTCGCGGCCTGGCCACTGACCACGCAGCCAAGTTCTTCGATCATGTCCTCGGCCGTCATTGCGATGACGGCTTCATCTTCGACCAACAAGATACGCAAACCGGTAGGAGGCGAGGTTGTCATTATGCAAGCTCCGGCAATTTTGCTGTTATCGTACAGGTAAGCCCTTCTGGAATGAAGGAAATATTTACGCTGCCGGCGAGATCGCTGGCAAGGGCTCTCTCAAGCATCTTCAGGCCGAAACCCCGGTGCGTGGGCTGCTTTACCGGCGGACCGCTTTCCTCGCGCCAGACCAGTGTAAAATCCCGGTCCGCCTCGATATTCCACACGATGGATACCTTGCCCTCGGGCACCGAAAGCGCGCCATATTTTGCAGCATTGGTTCCCAGTTCGTGCAGGGCGAGGACAAGGGAAATCGCTGCTTTGGGTTCAAGCAATATGTGCGGGCCAAAGGTCTTGATCCGATTGGCGGGATCGGCATAGGGCGCGATGGCATCCGCTACCACCGCCGAAACCGTAGCGCCCTCCCATAGCTGGCGTGTAAGAAGGTCGTGTGCCGCTGCGAGCGTCGCCAATCTCGCCTGGAATGTTTGCTGGCCTTCGACAATGCTGCGATCTCTCTTGAAACTTTGCAGCGCCAGGCCCTGGACAAGCGCAAGCGTATTTTTCACGCGATGATTGAGTTCGTTGATCAAAAGCTGTTGCCGCTCGTCGAAGGCGCGCTTTTCGGTAACATCGCGGGCAACGGCGTGCAGCCCGATCGGCGCGCCATCGACATCAATGGTGAGCGCGGAATTAATGTCCCACTGACGCGTTTCACCTTTCGCCGTCATGACGGAGACTTCGTATCGGGTGGTGCCGCCTTCGGCCAGCTTGCGATGCAGCATTGATGTCGTGCGCTCGAATTCTCCCAGCGCCAGGAATTCGCCAATCGAATGGCCTATAATCTGGTCGGCCGGCAAACCAATCGCCTTTGCCGCAGCGGGATTACAGGTCGAAATCGTCTGATCGAGATCCGCTGTGAAAATGAAATCGCGGGCCTGCTCGAACACGAGACGCAGCCGCCGCTCGCTTTCGTTCATCGCCATCTCGGCCTTGGTGCGCGTGAGTTCCTGCCAGAGCCGGGATGTCGCGGTTTGCAGCAATTCTATTTCACTTGCCCGCCACTTGTGCGGCCGATCCTGATGCGCGGTGAGGGCGCCTGTGAAGCGCCCGTTGCGAATGACCGGCGCGATAACGACGGCGCAAACCCCGAGTTTGCGGAACCGCTCGATTGCTTGTGTGCCTGCCAGTCTGTCATCGGCCTCAACGTCATCGATTACGACCAGGTCACCCGCGAAGAGCGCATGTCGTAGCGTATCTCCCCACCCGCTAGATAAAAATGTCTCCAGCAGCGGAACGCCGTCCTTGCTCCAGCACGCCTCTATACGAAAAGATTTGGTTTCGGCGTTCATCTCGCCGTAGATCAGCCGCGAGACGTTGATATATTCGGACAAGATATCCAGTGCGACTGTAAGTATTTCGCCGGGCTTGTCGAGCGTTCGTAGGCTGTCGGACAATGCGAGCCGCAATTTATTGCGGCGTTCGAGCAGAACCCGGCTGGTAGTTTCTTGTCCGATGTTGAAAACGCCAACAACGCGGCCGTCCTCGCCGGCGATCGGCGTGAAACTGTAGGTCCAGTACGTTTCCTCCAGCTCGCCGGTGCGTCGCATGGGAAGGTATTGATCGGTGGTGGCAAAGCCCTCCCCGGTAGACATAACCGAAGCAAGCTGAGGTCCAATAATATGCCAGATCTCGGGCCAGGTTTGATCTGCGGGGCGTCCCAGAGAACGGGGATGTCGGGAACCCAGGATGCCGGACCAGGCGTCGTTGTACAGCAGTCGGAGTTCGCTTCCCCAATATATGGAGGCTGGGAAGTTGGTATTGAGCGTTATGCTCAAAGCGGAGCGAAGCGATTGAGGCCAATCCTGCGGTGGGCCCAACGGTGTCGACGCCCAGTCAAATGTGCGGATCAGTCGGGCCATTTCGCTGTCATGTGACAGCAGGGCGCGGAATTCTGGCATCTAACGCGCTACCGTCAGACCCCGTGCAATATGCACGCCGCCGATTGATAGACAAAGACCTCCATGCCGCCGTGCAGCGCGATGATGCCCATAACGTTCCTCGACCCGAGCTATCAGAAGTTTCCGCCTTATTAGCCTATTTTAGCGCCGAATGATCCCGTTTCTTAAGTTCGTCGACGATTTGTTTTACGCTTTGACTACTTCCCCGCGGCAATATGACGATCGCATCCCCCGTGGCCACCACGATCAGATCCTGAACGCCGGAAATCGCCACAATAGGGCCGTCGGTCCGGACAAGGCAATTGCTGCTGTCGATCGATATGACATCCCCGCCATGCACGTTGCCTGTCTCATCTTTCGCGGCCAGCTCGTAGAGCGCGTCCCAGCTTCCGACATCGGACCAGCCCATGTCCACCGGAGCAACAAGAACGCTCTCGGCTTTTTCCATAACCGCATAGTCGATCGAGTCGGAGGGTGACTGCGCAAAGCTCTTCGGTTCGGGATAGAGCAGCCTGCCGCGCCGGCCAGCTGCATCCATGGATTTACGAGCGGCAGCGGCAATCTCCGGCGCCTGATTGGCCAGTTCCTGAAGGAAGGAATCCCCCCGGAACAGGAAAATGCCCCCGTTCCAGACGTAGTTGCCCTGTGCAAGATAGGCGACGGCCGTGTTCAAATCGGGTTTTTCGACGAACTGATCCACATTGTGGATGCCCGGGACGATCTCCTCCCCCATTTTGATGTAGCCATAACCCGTGTCCGGGCCAGTAGCCTTGATGCCGAAGGTTGCGAGATAGCCCTGATCGACAAGGGGCAGGGCCGCATCGATCGCCTGCTGAAAGGCATCAAGATCTTCGATCACGTGATCGCTCGGCATCACCAGCATAATCGCGTCAAAGTCCGTTTCCAACGCGGTCAATGCCGCAAGCGCAATCGCCGGCGCGGTATTACGGGCGGTCGGTTCCAGAATGACGGTTGCCGGCATGATACCCGCCGCGCTCAGTTGCTCTTCGATCAGCGCTGCGTGTGCGACATTGGCAACAACGATGGGAGGCTTGAAGCGGCCGTCGTCGGAACAACGCAACGCGGTAAGCTGTAACATGGTCTGTTCGTGCGTCAGGCTCAGCAGTTGCTTCGGCTTGCTGCCTCGTGACAAGGGCCAGAGGCGTGTTCCGGATCCGCCGGAAAGTATTACCGGTATAATGTGACGCGACATTGTGGACCTGCCCTCCTGTTACCGGCTCTAACAGCTTGGACGGCCGGCGCAAACGCCCCGCGTGGCAGATATTCTGTAACGAGTTCAGAAAATCTTCGTCAATTTGAGCGACAGTAGCTGACGGAATTTTTTACAGATTTGCATGGCAGGATTGGCACCGAGTGATCAGGTTGTTCAAGCATTACATTCCGCGGGCCGTGTTCCTGCTCGGCTTGCTGGATTTTGGCTTGCTGCTCTTTGCGGGCGAACTGGGCTGGACACTGCGCATCTGGCAGTTGGGCAGCAGGACGACGCCGGTGATCGATCGGATCCCGCAACTCGTCAGCTTCGCGGTGGCGGTTCAGTGCGCGATGGTGGCCGTTGGCTGTTATGGCGGTGAAGCGCTGCAATCGATCAGGTTCGGGCTGGCACGTCTGCTCGTGGCGGTGTCGCTCTCCGTTATCCTGATATCGCTGATGTTTTTTCTGTTGCCCGAACTGACCCTGTGGCGTTCGAACACCCTCTACGGCATCGGCATTGCAATCCTTTTCCTGTTTCTGGTTCGCATCGCGCTGGGCCGGCTGTTCGGCGGCGATGCCTTCAAGCGCCGCGTGCTCGTGTTGGGGGCCGGAGCGCGTGCCAACCGGGTCTCGGTGTTGTCGCGACGGCCGGGCGCGAGTTTCATCGTCGTCGGGCATGTCGCCATGGGCGATTGCCAGCAGGTCGTCACAAATGCGATTGCGCGCGAGCGTATCGAAAGTCTGGCGCGCTATGTGAAACAGCTAGATACGGGCGAAGTGGTGCTCGCGCTTGAAGAACGCCGCAACGCGATGCCTGTCGCTGACCTACTCAAAATTCGCACCACCGGGGTTCATGTCAACGAGATATCCACCTTTCTTGAGCGCGAGACCGGGCGGGTCGATCTACGAAGCGTCGATCCGTCCTGGCTGATCTTTTCCGACGGATTTTCGTCTGGACGGCGTATTTCGACGTGGGCGAAACGCAGTTTCGATATCGGCGCCAGCCTCGTGCTGCTGGTTCTGACAACGCCGGTGATCGCGCTCTTTGCGGTCCTCGTGAAAATTGACAGCAAGGGCCCGGCATTCTTCCGGCAGACCCGTGTCGGCCATTACGGACGCGATTTCGGGATTGTGAAGCTCCGCTCGATGAAAATTGATGCCGAGGCTCCGGGCGAGGCTGTCTGGGCGGAAAAGGACGATCCGCGCATCACCAGGGTTGGCCGTATCATCCGCAAGTTGCGGATCGACGAGCTTCCCCAGTCGTGGATGGTGTTGAAGGGTGAGATGAGCTTTGTCGGACCACGTCCGGAGCGCCCGCAATTCGTCGAGGAACTGGCGACCCAGATGCCTTATTATAATGAACGGCATGTGGTGAAACCCGGCATAACGGGGTGGGCGCAGATCAACTATCCCTATGGCGCTAGCATGGACGATGCCCGTCATAAGCTGGAATATGATCTCTATTACGCAAAAAACTATACGCCGTTTCTGGATCTGTTGATCCTGCTCCAGACCGTGCGCGTATTGCTGTGGCCGGATGGAGCTCGCTGACGTGCACCAGATCGGGTTAATCGGCAGTCTCGGCCATATCGTCAGCGCCTTTCTGTTTGCGGCGTTGGCCTTGTGGGCTGTGCTGCGTCCGTCGGGCGGCATGCGCAGGCGTGGCCTGGCCGGCGCTGCCCTGGTTACCGTATTCTGGTCGGCCAGCGTCGTTACCCAGACCGATGACGCGATGTTGTCGCGGATCATGGAAAGTCTGCGCAACATCGCGTGGATTGCATTCATGCTCCTCCTTCTCCTGCGCGGCCCGCGTGAATCGCGGCACCCCGCGATCATGGCGCTGTACGCCGTGCTCACGCTGGTGACGCTGGCAGAAATAGGCATTGAATTGGTAATACCGGATTTTGCCGCCAGCCTGCGGGTAGTGGAGGCATTCGGCTTTGCGGTGCTCGTGCTGCGGCTCAGCGTGGCGGTCGGCGCGCTCGTCCTCGTGCACAATCTCTATACCGCTGCCGCGCCGGAAGCGCGTTGGGGAATCCGTCTGCCGATGATCGCGCTGGCGGCAATGTGGGTCTACGATCTCAATCTTTATACGATCGCCTATCTCACCCACAGCCCGGTGGACCTGTTGTTTTCGCTGCGCGGCATACTCATGGTCGGGGTCGCCGGCCTGCTGGCGCTTGGCTGTCGGCGCAACACCCAATGGAAGATGCGACTTTCGCGGGCCGTGACGTTCCAGACGCTGTCGCTGATGGCGATTGGCGGATATCTGGTGATGATGGTTTTGATCGTGCGTGCGCTCGATCTGGCGGGTATCCCCAATATCCAGCTCGCTCAGGCTACCGTCATCGTCGGTATGCTGGCATTTGGCACGGTCCTGCTGCCATCGCGGAAACTGCGCGCGTGGTTCAAGGTCAAGCTCGTCAAGCATTTCTTCCAGCACCGCTACGACTATCGCGTCGAATGGTTGCGGTTCACGGAAACTCTGGGACGTCCTGATCCCGACGCCGCGCCCCTCGACGAACGCATGGTGAAGGCGATCGCCGATATCACGGACTCCCCCGGCGGCGTGCTGTTGCTGCCTGGAGAACATGGTGTGCTGACACCGGGCGCACGTTGGTCGTGGTCCGGAATCGAAATACCCGCGCAGGCAGGAAGCGCTTCCTTTGCCGCGCAATGCGAAGCCGATGGACGGATCATCGAATTCGACGCGATCCGCCGGAGCGATGCGGCAATTGATAAGGAGTTGGGGGCGCCCGGCTGGATGATTGGCGCTCCGCGTCTTTGGGCTGCCGTGCCGCTGATCCATTTCAGACGGCTGGTTGGGGTCGTAATCCTCGAACGGCCATTGGTCGATCGCATGCTCGACTGGGAAGATTTCGATCTGCTGCGGCTGGCTGGCCGTCAGGTGGCGAGCTATCTCGCCGAAGCGCGGGGGCAGGAGGCCTTGTCCGATGCAAAACGCTTTGACGAGTTCAATCGTCGTTTCGCGTTCATCATGCATGACATCAAGAACCTGGTGAGCCAGCTGACGCTGGTCGCGCGCAATGCCGAGCGCCACGCCGAAAATCCCGAGTTCCGGGCCGACATGATCGCGACCCTGCAGAATTCCGTCGGCAAGATGAACGATCTGCTCGCTCGCCTTTCGCAGCATAATCGCAGCAGAGTAGAGGAGCCCCGTACCGTGTCGCTGCGGGCCATCACCGATACGGTCGCCGCGGCAAAGCGCGCCAGCCACGTCCTGCGCGTCGAGGGCGACAAGGACATACTGGCGTTCGCTGATCCGGTTCGCCTCGAACAGGCGCTGAGCCATCTCGTTCAGAATGCCATCGATGCCAGCCCGGCGAATACCCCGGTCATTATTCATGCCGGCCGCCGTGATACGGAAATAGTGCTGAGCGTCATCGACCAGGGCAACGGCATGTCGGCCGAGTTCATCCGAAGCCATTTGTTTCGTCCGTTCGCTTCAACAAAAGAGGGCGGGTTTGGAATTGGCGCTTATGAAGCGCGTTCGCTGATCGCCGCGATGAACGGGCGCCTCGATGTTTCGAGCAGGGAAGGCGGCGGCAGCCGGTTCGATATCGTGCTGCCAGCATCGACCGATGCCCATTTCATTGATGCCAGACGGAGAATTGCGTCATGACGGATGCGCGTCCCTGCCTGTTGATCGTCGAGGATGACGAAGGGCTGCAACGGCAGCTGCGCTGGGCTTATGATGATTATGAGGTCATCGTCGTCGGCGATCGGGCGAGTGCGATCGATGCATTGCGCCTTCACGAACCGGATGTCGTGACGCTCGACCTCGGTTTGCCGCCCGACCCCGATGGCACGACCGAAGGCTTTGCCACACTTACGGAAATCCTGGCGCTGAAGCCCGATACCAAAGTGATCGTGGCGTCGGGCCATGGCGCCCGGGAAAGTGCACTGCGCGCCATTTCCGGAGGCGCCTATGACTTTTACCAGAAACCGGTCGACATTGACGAACTCGGCCTGATCGTCGCGCGCGCCTTTCACTTGCGCGCGATCGAACAGGAAAACGTGCGGCTCGGACAAGCCGAAGTCTCCGTCGACGCGCTTGGCGGCATCATCACGGCATCGCCCGAGATGTTGAAAGTGGCGCGGATGATCGAGCGTGTTGCACCCGCCGACGTATCGACCATGCTCCTCGGTGCCAGCGGGACGGGCAAGGAACTACTGGCGCGTGGTCTCCACAATGCAAGTCCACGCAGCAATGGCGCGTTTGTTGCCATCAATTGCGCCGCGATACCGGAAAATCTGCTCGAAGCCGAACTCTTCGGATATGAAAAAGGTGCTTTTACCGGTGCCATAAAGACGACCGAAGGCAAGATAGAGCTTGCCGATGGCGGGACGTTGTTCCTCGACGAGGTCGGCGACATCCCTCTGCCGTTGCAGGTCAAACTGCTGCGTTTTCTGCAGGAAAGGGTGATCGAACGCATAGGCGGTCGCAAGGCGATCCGGATCGACACGCGGGTGGTGTGCGCCACGCATCAAAATCTGGAATCCATGATCGCTGGCGGCCAGTTCCGCGAAGATCTTTATTACCGGCTGGCGGAGATCGTGATCCGCATTCCCGCGCTCGCCGAGCGGCAGGGTGATGTGAGCTTGCTTGCGCACCATTTCATCCAGCGTTTTGCACGGGAGCTGAACCGGCCTGTGCGTGGATTGACAGCGGATGCGCTCGCCGCCCTGAACGACTGGAAATGGCCGGGAAATGTCCGCGAGCTGGAAAATCGCATCAAGCGCGCTGTCATCATGGCGGATGGAAAGCTCGTTACTGCTGGCGATCTCGATCTCGGCGAGACGGACGAAACGGCGGAGTTTCTCAATCTCAAGGCCGCGCGCGAATATACCGACCGCAAGATGATCCGTCAGGCATTGGCGCGTACCGAAAATAATATTTCCAACACTGCCAAGCTGCTGGGAATAAGTCGCCCGACGCTTTATGATTTGATGAAGCAGTACGAACTGCAGCCATGAGGTTTGCGCTGCCGTTTGCCCTATTGCTGGCTTTCGTCTGTGCGCCTGCCATGGCCGGCAACACGAATGCACGGCAGATGCTGGCGCGTGCCGATGCGGCGTTCGTGCAAGGGCAGCCCCGCACGGCGAAGATCGAACTGCTCAACGCGACCGCCGCCGAACCGGGCAACGCGGTCGCGTGGATGTATCTTGCGCGCGTGTGCCTTGCCTTGTCGGACGGGCCGGGAACGGAAGATGCGCTCGATCGTGCGCTGGCGCTCGGCTATGCCCGCGGCAACACTCTTCATTTCCGCGCGCATGCGCTGCTGCTGGAGGGCAAACCGCAACAGGCATTCGACACGGCGGCACCAGACGCGGTTGCGCCCGGTTTTCGCGGCTATGCCGCGCGGATGCGCGCCCGTGCTCTTGCCATGCTCGGCGACACTGCAGGCGCTGCTCGTGAATTTGGCGCGGCGCTGGCCATGTTGCCGAAAGACACCGGCTTGTGGATGGATGTTTCGCGTTTCCGGATGGCAACGGGGGAGCAGGCCGGTGCGATCGAGGCATCGGGTTTCGCGCTCCGCTACGGCGGCAGGAATGTCGCGGCGCTGGTTCTGAAAGGCATATTGGTTCGCGACCAATATGGGCTGCGTGCCGCTCTGCCCTGGTTCGACAAGGCGCTTGCCATCGATCGCTTCGACATCGACGCGCAACTGGAACGTGCGGCCACGCTCGGCGAGATGGGCTGGACGAATGCGATGCTCAAGCAAACCCGCGACGTTCTCGTCCTTGATCCGGATAATGCCCGCGCCTTTTATCTCCAGGCGGCGATGGCTGCCCGGGCCAGGAATTTCGGTCTGGCGCGCACCTTGCTGCAGCGGACCGGGGGGGTATTTGATACGTCGCCCGCGATGGTTCTGCTTCGCGCCGTTATAGCCTATCAGGAAGGCAATGTTCAGGAAGCAATCGACGGCTTGTCCGGTCTGCTCGACCAGCAGCCGAACAATGCGAAAGTGCGGCGCTTGCTCGCCGCGGCGCAGTGGCAGGCGGCGGACAGCGAAGCGGTCGTCGCGACGCTGACGCCACTGGCCGACCAGGCGGATGCGGACAGCTACGCGCTGACCCTGATTGGCCGGGCGTACGAAGCGTTGGGAAGTCGCGATACTGCCGCTGCATATCTCGACCGCGCGGCTCTGTACCCGAGGGGTTTTGCCCCCCTGCCGGTGGAATCTTCAACCATCGACGAGCTTAGGGCCGCGGCATTGGATGGCGATGCGGCGCATCGAGCCTCCCTGATTCGAGCATTGCTTATGTCCGGGGCGGGGGAGGAGGCACTTGCGCAGGCATTGAGCTTGCAGCGGGACAATCCCGGCGCGCCCGATGCCTATGTGCTCGTGGGTGACGTACTGGACCGGAACGGGCGTTATGCGGAAGCGGCCGAGACCTATCGCCGGGCTGCCAATCTTCGCTTTTCCGAAGCTGTTGCGCTGCGTCTGGTCGATACACTGCGCAAGGGCGGGCAGCCGCTGGCGGCGCAACAGGTGCTGCTGCTGTTCGTGCAGCAAAACCCCGCCAACGTACCAGCGCGGTTGCTCTATGCGGATATGATGATGGCACGCGGCAGCTTCCATGAAGCCGGCCGTACCTTGGAAAGAATCCATCGCCAGCGCGGCTATGCCGACGTCGCGACGACCAATAATCTCGCCTGGTGCTATTTCGGGGTCCAGCGCCCGCTTCTTGCAGAGGCCGCCGCAAAGCGCGCTTATGCGATGACGCCGGCAAATGCGTCGGTCTCCAACAGCTATGGCTGGTTGATCTATCGCACGGGCGGTAATCGCAATGACGCGCTCGCGCTGCTGGTCCAGGCAAGGGATCAGGCGCCCGGCTGGCGATCGCCAACAGCCCATATGGAACAGATACTGGCGGACCGGCACAGCGGCGGCTAAAGCGCGCTGATGGACTCTCAACTCGATTTGCTGGCGCGTATTGCCGCCGCTCTTGACCGCCTGTCGCCGCCGCCGCCGCCGGAAGCGGACGCCCTCGAACATCAGGCCTATGTGTGGCGCGGGGGAAGCCTGACCGCGACGCGCGCCTTTGCGCCCGTGGCGCTCGAATTGCTGACTGGCATCGACACCCAGAAGGCGGCGCTCGTCGAAAATTGCCGGCGTCTTTCGCGCGGGCATGCGGCGCATGATGTGTTGCTGTGGGGCTCCCGTGGCGCGGGCAAGTCCGCCTTGGTCAAGAGCGCGGTCGGTGCGCTGCAGGGGGAAGGGGCGGCAATCGCGCTCATCGAGGTGGCGGGCGATCATCTGGAAAGTCTGCCGCGCCTGTTCGATCTGATCGCCGGTCTGCCGCGTGCCTATATATTGTTCATCGATGATCTCGGCTTTGCGGAGGGCAGCGAGGCGCCGCGCTTCCTGCGCTCGATGCTGGAGGGTGGCGCGGAAGCCCGCCCGCCCAACGCGCGGCTCTATGTGACGGCGAACCGGCGGCATATCGTGCCGCGCGATCTCAAGGAACAGGACAGCCCGATCAACCCGCGCGACGTGGTCGATGACAAGCTGGCGCTATCGGATCGCTTCGGGCTGTCGCTTGGCTTCCACGTCTGCGACCAGCCTACTTACGTGGCGATGGTCGAGGGTTATGCCCGACACCTCGGTCTCGCTTTCGATTCGCAGGACGCCATTAGCTGGGCGACCCAGCGCGGCAGCCGTTCCGGGCGCGTGGCCTGGCAGTATGTGGTCGAACTCGCCGGCCGGCAGGGAAAGACGCTTTAGCCGTCATATCGGCATCTTACCGGCACCATAATGATGCCAGAGAAAAATCGCGGCGGCACCCCGATGCGGGCGCCACGCCTCAGCGGCAGCGCGCGCGATTTTTTCGGCGGGGCGCTCGGGCATTTCGAGAATGCGCCCCAGTTCGATCTGCACCGCCAGGTCGCCCGCCGGCCAGATATCGGGACGTCCTTCAGCGAACAGCAGATAGATCTCCGCTGACCAGCGTCCGATACCTTTCACGGAAGAAAGCGCCGCTATTGCTTCCTCGTCATCCAGAGGCAGCGAATGCAGATCGAGCGCGCCGGACGCGACCTTTTCCGCCAGGCTTTTCGCATAGCTGGCTTTCTGCCGCGACAGGCCGGCGCTTCTGAGGGCTTCATCCGAAGCTCCAATCAACGCATCCGGCGCCAGTCCACCGCCCACGATCGTTTCGAGCTTGCCCCATATCGAACGCGCCGCGGCCACGCTGACCTGCTGCCCGACGATGGTTCGGAGCAAGGTTTCATAGCCCGGTATGCTTGTGCGGGGCTTGGGATAGCCCACGCGGGCCAGTCCCGCCGCGATCCTCGGTTCGATCTGCCCCAGCGCATCAAGCGCAAGGCGCAAATCGTTTGCAGATAGTGCCATTTACCTATTTCCTTGGCAGGTCCGGTTGAACAGGGTGCGTGAATTGTGCATAGGCCCCTCAAATTGCGTTACAGGAGCTAATAGTGGGCAAACTTATCGTCGTCACCCGTGAAGGAGCGGAGCAGGAACTGGATGCGGAGTCCGGCCTGTCCGTCATGGAAATCATCCGCGATGGCGGGGTGGACGAATTGCTGGCGCTTTGCGGCGGTTGCTGCTCGTGCGCGACCTGCCATGTTTACATCGATCCCGCGTTTGCGGACCAGATCCCGGCCATGAGCGAAGATGAAAACGATCTGCTCGACAGCTCGGATCACCGCAATGAAAGGTCACGCCTTTCCTGCCAGGTGAGCTTCAGCGCGGCGCTCGACGGCATGAAAGTCACGATTGCGCCGGAAGATTAATTCTTCATCCGCAGCACAGCGGTCGGCGCGTCTTTCTTCATGCCGCCGACCGTCCATGTGATCACCTTGTTGGCGCCAACCGTTTTGGCGCCTTCTTCTTGATTCTGCGCCACGATCTCAGCATCGGTCGTCAGCGTGAAGACACCTTCGGCTTTGTCGCTCGGGTCCTGGCCCATCGGTATCGACGCCGCTGACGGTCCCTGGGCTGGCGCCTTGCCAAATGCCGGTGCCCGCATCCGGACGGTTCCGTCCTTGCGGACCTCCACGGCGATGAACGGCATCATCACCTCGGCATCGCTGTTGAACGGGTAGATGAAGTTGCTCGTCAGCAGGCCACGCACCGCATAGTCGACCACGAACAGTCCGTTGCCCTTGTAGACGACGGAGCGATAACCGGCCTCCTTGCCGAGGGCGGCCGCTATGCCGCGATTCTTCTCCTCGCGCTCCTTGGCCTTCTTAACCTTGTCCTTCGCCTTTTGGGCCGCCTCTGCCTTTTCCTCGGCCGTCGCGTCCGCGCCCGGTGGCTCGTCGCTGCTCATGCTTTCGGACGGATCGATCGCAAGCACTTCGCCCTTATAGGCAAAGCTGAAGGTGCGATCGGCGTGAATCGTGATGTCAGATGTGAATTTCCCGGGCGCCAATAGGCAGCTGGTAAGGAACAGCGGCAGCAACAGGACAGCGGCAACACGCGTGTACATTGTTATCTGTGTCATCTGTTCTCTCCCATATCCCGCGTCGCGGCGGCATAGAGCGCGATCGCCGCGGCATTCGATATATTCAGGCTCTCGACGCGCGGGCTGATCGGCAGCCTGGCCAGCTCATCACAATGCGCTTCGATATTGTGGCGCATGCCTTCGCCTTCGGAGCCGAAGACCAGTGCCACCCGCGCCGTGCCTAATGTCTGGGCCAGCGTCTTGTTCGTCTTTCCCGTCAGCCCGATCCGCCAGAATCCGGCCTCCGAAATTTCGTCCAGCGCGCGGGCGAGGTTGACGACACGTACCCACGGAACCTGCTCCAGCGCGCCCGACGCGGCCCGCGCCAGTGCGCCGGATTCGGGCGCGGAATTGCGGTCCTGCGTCACCAGGCCGAGCGCATCGAATGCCGCGGCCGAGCGCAGCACCGCGCCCACATTATGCGGATCGGTTACCTGATCGAGCACCACGAGCGGTCGCCGGTCGTCCTGGCCCTTGTCCAGCAGATCGCCCAGCCACATCTCCGGCAATGGCTCCACCTCGGCGACAAGGCCCTGATGCGGTGCGTCCATCGGCACGAGCCGGCCAAGATCGGCCACGTCGCAAAACGTCGCCGGGATCACAGGTGGCAGATCAAGTGGCATCAGCGCCTCGCGCGTGCCCCATATTCGCCGGACAACGCGGTCCGGATTGGCGAGAGCGGCGAGCACGGCATGTCTGCCCCAGAAACGGGGCCGGCCGGCTGGCGCTGCTGATGGTCTGTGTCCCCTGCGCATGGCGGCTGCTTTCCCATAAGCGACACGCCTGTGGCAAGCGGTCTCGCGCATCGTGCATGCGATGCATTAACTGGGCGACTTGGCGTTGACAGGCGCGCGCGGGTTCGCCATTGAGCCGCCTCGCCGTGGCGATCCATGGACAGGTGGCCGAGTGGTTAAAGGCAGCAGACTGTAAATCTGCCCGTGCAAGCGTACGCTGGTTCGAATCCAGCCCTGTCCACCACCAGCTTATTCGCCAACGTTCACTGACGTCCCTAGAAATCCCGGAAAACGTGGCATATTGTCCCGCAATTGTCCCCGCGCGTCCGCTGACTGTGACCCCTGTAATTCCGAAAAATTACTAAGATCATATGCCGAATCGACTAAAGTCGAATGCTGTCCTGTATTATTCCTTTTGAGCGGGAGACGGAGCGGGTCGATCTACGAAGCATCATCCGTCCTGACTGATCTTTTCCGACGGATTTTCATCCGGACGGAGCGTTTCGGCACGGTGGCGGGCGACGTTTCAGCGCTTTCCCCACTCCAGCGGCAGATCGATCGGTTGAACGATCGCCGCCAGATAGAAGGTGATATCCGCATCGGCGGAGAGACGAAACTCGGGAATTTCGCGGAGGAATTCCTCGAGCGCGATACGCATCTCGCGGCGGGCCAGATGTATCCCGATGCACAGATGCGGTCCATAGCCGAAGCTTACATGCCGCGGAGCCCGGTCGATAATGACTGTTTCAGGATCCGGATATGCTTCGGGGTCATGACCGGCCAGATAGGTCGGCAGCAATACCTTGTCGCCCGGCATCATCGTCACGCCGTTGACCTGAGTCTCGTTCACGCATTCGCGTACCGTGGCGACCGCGGCATAGACACGCATCATTTCGTCGATGGCGGCCGGAATCATGTCCGGCTTGGCCCGCAAAGTGGCCTGATCTTCGGGATTCTCGGCCAGATGCAGGAATTGCCAGGCCATGTTGGTCGATACGGTATCGAGCCCGCCGATGAAGAGATTGAAACAGAAGCCCAGCAGTTCATCGTCCGAAAGCTTGCGACCGTTTTTGTCGATGTCGACGCCGAACGTGATGAGATCCTCACGGGGTGATTTGCGACGAGCTTCTATCTCTTCGCGAAGATAGGCGACGACAGCGCGCGTTGCAGCCATCACTTCGTTGATGTCGGGCTCATGCAGCAGCTTATGCTCCCACTGCATGAACTGACTGACCCCATCGAGGGGCAATCCCATCAATTCCAGAAACACCTTGATCGGGAATTCAAAGGCGAAATCCTTCATGAACTCGCAGCCACCCTTATCCTTGAAGCCAAGGATATATTCCCGTGCGTAGAGGCGGATCTTTTCTTCCAGGGCGGCCATCTTCTTCGGTGTGAAAACCGGATTGACCATGCCGCGCAGGATGGCATGTTCGGGCGGATCCGCCTCGGACGGCACCGAGTACCAGGTCTCCCCGATCATTTGTGCGAAGGGCGCGCTGCCGCGGGACAGGAAATTCACATTGTCGTTGTAGATCTGGTGCAGAATGTCGACGGTGCGCGGAATCCATGCACCCTCAATCCCGTTCGCCGCGCGCTGCGCCCAGAAAACGCCCGGGTTATCATGGATGGCCTGGATGAAACTGTGCGGGCGTACTTTTGTCTTGGCGCCCAGGATAAAGGGATAGGGACGGATAAGGTCCGCTGGAACATGGCTGGGCGTGGGGATGAGAAAGGCGGGGTCCGCCGGGGGCATATCGATCAGTGCGCCCCAATCATTGTCTTTCAACTGTGTGGCCATGTCCATCGCTCTCCAGCACATGTGAAGCGGTTAAACTTATCGCATAGCTTCAATGTTCGAATGGCTATCGGAACCGAAACCCGGCTGTCAATTATATCACGGCTTTCGAGGGCGCGGTGGACCGCTGCGCGGGCCATTGGGCCGCGGACCGCGCCTGTTATCGAACCCCTCCCTTTTTTCGGGTGGTCTTCCCGTGTTTGGCGGACGACGCTCTCGTCCGGCGACGTCCGGTGGTCTCGCATCCCGGCCGCTGGTGACGGCATAGCCTTCCTTGAGCAGCCGCGTGAAAGCGGCGCGGACGCTCTCGTTGATCGCCGTCTGCAATTCGTTCGGCAGATCGGAGAAAGTGGTATTGGCGTGGATCGCATTGAGATCACGCAGCAGCGTGTTGGGCAGCCCCTTGGAGGCTGCCTTCAACGACGTGATTGAATCCATGACGGCGGAGAAGATGACGTCGTGCATGACATCGAGTGCGGGTTTGGCCATGGCGCTTTCTAACGCAGGCCGCCGCGATTGTCGCGTCCCTACGTAGCGGGCGCGCGATTCAGTTGTTCCCTAGCAGGCCGACGGAATGACGAGGTCCGGATTGACTGGAAGAAGGTCGATATTGCGGTTGTCGCGGGTCAGAAAACCCTCACGATCGGTGATTTCGGTGGCGGGCGCCCAATAGGAACTGATCAGCGGTTTATAATTGGCCGATATCTCGACGAACATCACCGCCAAGGTGGCGGGCGCCTTGAGCTGCTTGGGGCCGATGCCCGGAAAGCTCAAGTCCAGCATCCCGTCCCCGGCCTTGCCGTAGGATGAAGGATGTGCCTTGGTGCCATAGCAGCGCTGCCAGTTAATCCACTGACTGCCCAGGGCGTTCATTCTCACGCTCGAAAGGATGATCCGCGTATTATTGGCGAATTCGCTGTCGCCGCCCTGCAGTTTCGCGCCGATGAAGACGTCGTTGATCATGGCCTCGGTGATCAGGATATTCGGCAGCGTCCCGCCCATGCGCGATGCGTTATCGGCGACCTGCATCGCCAGTTCGCTTACCCGCTGCCGCTGGATCGCGAAGTTGGCAAGCTCCAAACCATACATGATGATGAGCAGCAGGATGGGAAGCACGAAGGCGAATTCAATCAGTGCGACGCCCCGCGTATGGCGATAAAGGCGACGTGCGGCGCCGCTGGCCGACTTGATGCCGTCGAGAAGCCCGATCAGCACGAGCGCACCGTGGGCTCCGCCTGATCGGCGTAAGGCTGGTTGCGGAGCACGGTCGTCGCCTTCAGCGTAACGGTGTCGCCCCACCCCAGCAGCGCCATCATGGGAAACAGGCGGGCATAGGTCGCGGTCGCGGAATAGATCACGACGTCTTTGCCGCCGCCCTGTCCGCCGATGCCCGAGTCCGTGTCCCATGAGCCATTGTTGTTGGCGTCGAGGTAGGTTTCCAGGGCGTCGCACTTGTTGTTGCCGTTCAGGTCGAACAGCGTTTCGGCTTTCGATTCCGCGAGCTGGTAGTTGTGATAGGCCTTACGGGTAAATGTAACGGTCGCGTTCCCGGCAATCTGTTGCACCGCGTTGCGAACCCGTGCGTCGACGTCGCCTTGCGAGGCCTCGCCGCTGTTCATGTCGAGGCCGGATGATCGGCCAGCCCGGGTCATCTCGCTGGTGAGCACGACCTTGGCATAATAACCGAGACCAAGATCAAGACCGGCCATCAGGATGGTTATGAACACAGGAAACAGCAGCGCAAACTCGAGCAGCGAGACGCCTGCCGTGTCGGCAGCTATTCGTTCAACACGGGCTTTGAACACGGCAGGCCGTCCTTACCGCGTCAGGCGCAATTGCGAGATCTGCGTCGCAATCTTGGCAAAGGTGTTGTTGAGTTCGGTCGCATTGTTGGCCTGGAACGCCCGGCCGGAGCTGGCACAGCTGGAAAGCAGCGACGTCAGGTCCGTGCCGAACGCGATCACCCAAACGGTCACGTTGCGGTTCTTGGCCTGGGTGCACAGATATTGCAGTCGTCCTTCGACGATGGTGTTTTGCTGTGCGTTCGTCGGCAGGGTCGTTGTCGGATTCGCGGTCCTGCGCCGGTCGAGCGCGGAAAGGCCATAGGCGTCATAGTTCAGAATGTCGGTATCCGTGTTGCCGTCCGTCATGAAGATCAGATGACGCTGGATGCTGCCGCCATTCGCGGCGCTGCCATTTTCAGCCGCGAACAGCCCAGTCGGCGAAAGCAGACGCAAACCCCAGAGGAAACCGATATCGTGATAGGTATTACCCGACACCGCGAGACCATTGAGGTAAGTCGTCAGCTGCGCAGATGTTATTGTGCCAAGCTTGCGTGCGGCGCTGGGGCAGGACGCATAGAAGCCGGACATATAGTCGCCGATATTGGTATAGCCGCTAGAGGTGTAGTCCTGCGCATATTGCCAGTTGGTGATCGATTTGCGGGCATAAACCAGAGTGCCGAGCGCGGGACGCCATTGCGTTTTGGCATCGCCCTTGGTCGGAATGAGATCGATATTGAGATCGTAGAAGTTCAGAGAAGTGTTGGTATAGTCAGTCGAACGCTCGGTATCGCGCTCCTCGATGCAGCCTTTCCACGTGATGGTGCGAGCCGTCCAGGTGCCGCTACCGCCGCCGCTGATCATTGCAGACAGCGTCGTGTTGACCTTCATCGTGCCGTCAGCATTAGTGCCCTTCAGGCCCGAGACATCATACTCAACCGGACGATAATACCAGTTATAGACGTCGCTCGTGGTCGTGGTCGTCTTGGGCGTCGCGTACTTCAGGTAAGTTTCGGTCCGATTCTGCGTGTAATTACTATATGTCGTCTTAGTCAGCTTGCACTGGCTGCCCGAAATCGAAACCGAATAGCTGCTACCGTTGATGACCTGCGTCAACGTGCGCACGGTTGTCTGTGTGCCGTCGTCATTATTGGTGACGACACTGGTGCTATAGGTATTCGTCGTGGTCGATGTGTTGGCAGGCGCGACGCAATCTTCCTGCGGCAGGTAAGACACTGTGGCTGTCGAAGTGCCACCGGTCTTGGTGAAGCCGCCATAGGTCCAGTAACCGGCTGAGGTTGCCGTTGTGGTCTTCGTCGTTTTATCTGCCTGCTCTCGCGACTGATATGTCCATTTGTCGACCATCCAGTCCCGTTGTAGCAATCCGCCAACATTCACGGTCGTCGCATAAGGTACGAACCCGTAACGCACCTGCGATGCTGGTGTCTTGGCCGCCTCAAGCGACGTATAAAAGCCCGTCACTGCAGTGCGCAGCGCCGCGATCTTGGAAACGGTATCGCCCGCGTTGGTGTCCGCCATCGATCCCGTCGTATCGAGCACGAACATGATGTCGGAGTTCGGAACCTGCATCTCGGCATCGCACGACACCGCGATCTCGATCGTTTCCTTGCCGAACAATTTCATGATCGACGTCGGAACAGTGGCCGAGGCGAGGCCGGTCACGACGAGGCTGCTGTTCGCGTTATACGTGACGGAGAGGCCTTGCGAGCCGTAAACGCCTTCCGGAAAATTATTGTCGAAGAAGGCGCGCGCGGTCGCCTTGTTGGCGTCGGTGAACTGGCCGCCGACGACGCTGCGCCGTCCCGCCAATGCTCCAGCGTCGCACGCGTTTTGCAGGCGCGACTTGCTGATATAGGCGCGGCTGAGGTCGACCACGGCGCCGACGACGCCCATGAGGGGAATGATGGCCGCAGCGGAGATCATGATGAAATTGCCGCGCTGATCGCGACGCAGACGCGTCAGGAATCCACTCTTCCGTTCGGAATTCTTCGTCATGATACTCTTGCGCCCCGTTCGGGATATGTTTTGTGCAGACTACTTATTGATCTAGGGCTATTAAAATCTTGATAAGATCGCGGGTGTTGGACGACGGGCTCGGCCGGAATGCGATGAGTAGAGGCATTCACACCTCCCAATTCTTGCGCTTTTAAAACTTTATTTAAGGCCATGCCGTTAGGTGGGGTTTGAATTTCCGTCGTGGGGGTTCGGGAAAACGGTTGCGGCCGGAGTATTGAAGGGGGCGGATGTTGTGCATGTGATGATCGTCCCCCTTGTCCTGCGGTTCTGTTCCCATCGGCCGGGTTGTGGAAATGTCTTCGGATTCCATGGCTGATACGGCGCCAGACATGCTCAGGAAAAAGCTCGAGCGGGTGGAGCGCCAGTTGGAGCGCGAACGCGCGGCCCGGCTGAAGGCGGAATCGCTTGCCGAACGCGGTCTCTGCGAATTGATGGCCAGCCGCGATCGCCTCGAACTGCTCCAGCGCGTCGCTGCTGCGGCCAATGAATGTGGCTCGGTGGACGAGGCGCTGCGGTTCGCGATCTACAATATCTGCCGGCATACCGGCTGGGTATTCGGAAATGCCTGGCGCAACGTGCAACCGGATGGAGAGCATCTGGTGCCCACCGGCGTATGGCATGCCGAGGACCCCGTCGCTTTGAAGACCTTCATCGACCTTTGTCAGAACCGAATATTTCTGCCGGGCGAAGGATTGCCGGGCAAGGTGCTTGCCGACGGCGTTCCCCATTGGGTCTTCGACGTGACGCAGGACGATAATTTCCCTCGCGCTGAGGCCGCCGCGCAATGTGGGCTCCATGCAGCGTTCGCATTCCCGATACGGGCCGGGACCGAGGTCTCGGCGGTCATCGAATTCTTCTCGCGCGATCAACTTGTTCAGGACGAGGAATTGATGAAGCTCGCCGATCAGATCGGCACCCAGCTTGGCCGTGTGATCGAGCGCAAGCAGGCGGAGGACAAGCTGGTCTATGAGGCGCTGCACGATCCTCTGACCGGCCTTGCCAACCGCGCGCTCTACATCGACCGTCTCGAAAAGGCGCTGCGCCGTACCCGGCGTAATCCGGACAATCTGTTCTCCACGCTCTTTCTGGATCTCGATGGGTTCAAGCTGGTCAACGACAGCCTTGGCCATGCCGCCGGCGACGACGTGCTGGTCGAATGTTCGCGTCGCCTTCATGCCGTGCTGAACGACGGCGAGATCCGGGCGATTCAAGATGGCGAGCCTTGGCCGCGGTGGATTCTGGCACGGCTGGGCGGCGATGAGTTCACCGTTTTGCTGGAAGGCCTGTCTTCATCCGATCAGGCGCTCGATATCGCGCGGATGTTACACAGGAGCCTTGAACCCCCGCATGTCTTCGGCAGTCAGCAGGTTTTTATCGCGTCCAGCATAGGGATCGCCCACGGGGGCCGGGATTATCTCGAGGTCGGCGATCTGATGCGCGACGCCGATCTGGCGATGTACGAGGCCAAGCAACATGGACGCGGACGGACGGAGGTGTTCGATCAGCGCTTGCATCGTCAAGTAGATCTGCGTCTCCAAGTGGAAAACGACCTGCGCCGCGCGATCACACGCCAGGAATTCGTTCTCCACTATCAACCGATCTACGCATTGCGCGAACGCACCTTGCTTGGGTTCGAGGCACTCATCCGCTGGCAGCGGGACGACAAGGGGCTGTTGTTGTTCCCCGATAGCTTCATTCGTGTTGCCGAGGAAACCGGCATGATCGTGCCGATCGGCGATTGGGTGTTGCACGAGGCGTGTGAGACGGCGGCCCGCTGGCATCGGGGTCCGGGCAAGCGCGATCCCTTGCCTTCGATCAGCGTGAATATCTCGCCCCGGCAATTCCTCCAACCCAATTTCCTCGGGCAGGTCCAGAGCGCGATCGAGCATAGCGGGATCGATCCGTCAGCGCTTCAGCTCGAATTGACCGAGGGCATCGCGGTGATGGACGAAAAACGCACGATCGAGTTGCTCGATACGCTGCGCAGCTGGGGCGTGCGGATCAGCCTGGATGATTTCGGGACGGGATATTCCTCGCTCGCCTATCTTCATAAGCTTCCATTCGACACCATCAAGATCGACCGCAGTTTCGTCTCCGGCATGGAGAAGGATACGGTCATGCAGGTGATAGTGAGCGCTGTGCTGGATATCGCTCGCTCGCTGGATCGCGAAGTGATCGTGGAAGGCATTGAGACCGAGGACGAGTGCGCGCGTTTGCTGGCGATGGGTTGTGCGGCCGGGCAGGGCTACTATCTAGGTCGTCCTACAAGCGAAGATGTAGCGGAGCGTCTCCTGGATCGCCGGCAACGACCACGGGGCGCCGCGTCGGGTACTGCAAACGCCGCTTAGCGAAGCCAAAGCAAACCCATCTTCCTGTTATGAAAAAAAGGGGGTAGGGCGCGCTAATGTCCAGCAGACCACGCACATTATATGAAAAGATCTGGGATGCGCACGTCGTCGAGCGACGCGACGACGGCACCTGCCTGATCTACATCGATCGCCATCTGGTCCACGAAGTCACCAGCCCGCAGGCTTTTGAAGGTCTTCGTGTGGCTGGACGCAAGGTACGCAGACCTGATCTTACCCTCGCGGTGCCCGATCACAACCTGCCGACGACGCCGCGGGTCGATGTCAACGGGAAGCGCGTGCCGATTGCTGATGCCGAATCCGCGCAGCAGCTTTCCGCGCTCGAGAGCAACACGGCCGAATTCGCAATCCGCTATATCGACGCGATTGCCCCCGAACAGGGCATCGTCCATGTGGTAGGGCCGGAACAAGGTTTCTCGCTGCCCGGCACGACGATCGTGTGCGGCGACAGCCACACTTCGGCACATGGCGGGATGGGGGCGCTGGCGTTCGGCATCGGCACGTCGGAGGTTGAGCATGTGCTCGCGACCCAGACGCTTCAGCTGTCACCGTCCAGGACACTGGAAATCCGCGTAGACGGCGTGCTGGGCGCTGGCGTTGCCCCCAAGGATGTGATCCTCCACATCATCGGCGTCATCGGCGCTGCCGGTGGCACGGGCTATGTCATCGAATATACCGGCAACGTCTTTCGCGAGATGTCGGTCGAAGGACGGCTGACCGTTTGCAACATGTCGATCGAGGGCGGCGCCCGCGCCGGCCTGATCGCGGCGGACGAGACCACCTTTGCCTATCTCAAGGATCGGCCGATGGCACCGAAAGGCGATGAATGGGACAGGGCCGTTGCGTGGTGGAAGAGCCTGGCGACCGATCCGGGCGCTGTATATGACAAGGTTGTCGTGATCGATGCCGCTGACATCGCGCCCTCGTTGACCTGGGGCACCAGTCCCGAGGATGTCGTGCCGATCACTGGCGTGGTGCCTGATCCGGCGAGCTTTGCCGAGCCCTCCAAGCAGGTGGCGGCGCGGAAGTCGCTCGACTATATGGGCCTGACGCCGGGCACGCGGATGCAGGACGTATCGGTCGAAAACATCTTCATCGGCAGCTGTACCAACAGCCGGATCGAAGATTTGCGCGCTGCCGCGGCCGTGGCCAAGGGACGCCATGTCGCCGCGAACGTGAAACAGGCGCTGATCGTGCCGGGGTCGGGGTTGGTCAAGCGGCAGGCCGAGGCCGAGGGTCTGGATCGGATTTTCCTTGAGGCAGGCTTCGAATGGCGGGAGCCGGGCTGTTCGGCCTGTCTTGCGATGAACCCTGACAAGGTGCCGCCGGGAGAACGCTGTGCGTCGACGTCCAACCGGAATTTCGTAGGCCGGCAAGGGCCGGGCGCGCGCACCCATCTTCTGAGCCCTGCCATGGCGGCGGCGGCAGCGGTGACCGGACGCTTGACCGACGTGCGGGAATTGATCTCTCAGGCGGAGCTCGCATGATGCGTAAAATGGTAATTGCCATGATGTTCGCTGCAGCGCCCGTCGTGGCGCATGCGGGCAAGGTCTCCGGCACTGTCGACAAGTTCTGGCGGCTTGATTGTGGCGCGATTCACGTCAACCAGCTCAACGCTTTTTCGGACACACAATCCTATCCGGGGCAAAGTCGCGATCTGGTTTCCAGCTGCTATCTGATCAAGGATGGCGACGCCTATATGCTGTGGGACACGGGGCTTCCCGCCACGACCAAGGGGACACCGAACGACCCCAAGAAGCCGATGAGCACGACGCTGCGCAAGACCATTGTTGAGCAACTCGCTGAGATCGGCGTCAAGCCCGAACAGATCGGGCTGATCGGGATCAGCCATTATCATTTCGATCATACCGGCCAGGCCGCCGGCTTTCCGAACGCGAAATTGCTGATCGGCCTGGGCGATCTCGAAGCGGCACGCAAGGACGCGACCGGCATCGGCGCGGCGATTGCGCCATGGCTTGGTGCCGACGCGAAGGTCGAGGGTGTAGCGGGGGATAAGGATATCTTCAGCAACGGCAGCGTGGTTATGGTAAGCCTGCCCGGCCACACCTCCGGCCATCACGGCCTGCTTGTGAAATTGCCCAGGACAGGGGCCGTGTTGCTGTCGGGCGACGTCGCGCATTTCCGCGAGAATCTGGACAGCGACGGCGTCCCGCCCTTCAACACCGAGCGCGCGGATTCGATTGCATCCATGGACCGGTTTCGCAAGCTCGCGGCGTCGCTGAAAGCGGTTGCGATCATCCAGCACGATCCGCGCGATGTCGCCAAGCTGCCGGCCTTTCCGGCGGGAGCGGAGTGATGGAAGCAATACGCGAAGTTGAGGGGCGGGCTTATCCTCTGGGGCTGAAGAATGTCGATACCGACGTCATCATTCCCGCCCACTATCTGAAGACGATCACCCGGTCCGGCCTCGGCAAGGGTGCGTTCGAGACGATCCGCGCGCAGCCTGGCAATGTATTCGACGATCCCGAATATGCCGGGGCACCGATCATCGTGGCAGGCGATAATTTCGGTTGCGGGTCGAGCCGCGAGCACGCCGCGTGGGCGCTTGGGGACATGGGCGTTACCGCCGTGATCGCACCCAGCTTTTCGGATATTTTTTCCGGAAACGCGTTTAAGAATGGCATCGTCACCGTCGTCCTGCCCCAGGAAGCGATTGACCGTCTTATGGAGGTCGCGAAGACCGATCCGATCACGATTGACCTTGAGCATCAGGTGGTGACCACGCCATTCCAGGATCGTTTCCGGTTCAAGATCGATCCCTTTCGCAAGACCTGCCTGATGGAGGGGCTCGACGAGATCGGCCTGACGCTGGCGCGCGACGCGGCGATCAGCGGTTTCGAACAGAAGATGGCAGCGGCCCGTCCCTGGCTGGCGGCATAAATGGCGGGAAGCCCGTTGCATCGCTGCGCGGTGCCCCTTATCTTTGTGTGCAGATGCGGAAAGGGACTTGAATGACGACTTTTGATGATCGTGAGCGTGGTTTCGAGAATAAGTTCGCCCATGATCAGGAAATGGCGTTCCGTATCGCGGCCAGGCGCAATCGCTTGCTGGGCGTCTGGGCGGCCGAGCTGATGGGACTCACGCCCGCAGAAACCGATGCCTATGCCAAGGCGGTCGTTCAGGCCGATTTCGAGGAGGCAGGCGACGAGGATATTCTTCGCAAGCTGCTCGGCGACTTGGTCTCGGCTGGCGTCGACATCGACGAAGGACGCATCCGCCATGCACTGGACGACAAGCTCGTCGAAGCGCGCCGCCAGTTGCTCGAAGCGAAGTAGGGAGACGTCCTGTGGCAATGGAATCGGTCGAGATCGAACGGATGATCCGGGAGGCAATTCCGGATGCAGACGTCGAGATCACCGATCTTGCCGGAGATGGGGATCATTACGCGGCGCGCGTCGTGAGCGAAACTTTCCGGGGTCAGCCCCGCGTTCGTCAGCATCAACGCGTTTATGCCGCACTGGGCGGGCGCATGGGCGGCGTGTTGCACGCCTTGCAGCTCACCACAGCTACTCCTGATTGAAAGACAGACCATGACCGACGACGACGTCAACGCCCGTATTTCCCAGGCCGTGAATGCAGCGGACGTGCTGCTGTTCATGAAGGGAACACCGCTTTTCCCACAATGTGGTTTCTCCAGCCGCGCGATTGCGATCTTGGATCATCTCGGGGTGGAGTACGCTACCATCGACGTTCTGCAGGATGCCGGCATTCGCCAGGGGATCAAGGCGTTTTCGGATTGGCCGACGATTCCACAGCTTTATGTGAAGGGTGACTTCGTGGGCGGGTCGGACATCATGATGGAGATGTACGAGACCGGCGAACTGGCGGAGCTGCTCGAGGAAAAGGGCGTGACAACCGCCTGATATCATCTGTTCTTTTGATTGTTCCGCTTGGTCCGGGCGGCGGCGGGCCAGTGCCTCTTGGGGATACCGGCCCGCCGCCTTTGGACGGTAACAAGGGAACGCAGATAATATTGCATGACCCGTGCCATTTCCCGCCAGGCGCGGATTCCCGCGGTTCCCGATGGTTTAGCGCAAATTTACCCTTACAGCCGCTGTAAAGACCACCGACAGGCTTCACATTAGGTCTGCCCGATGCCACATCAGCCCCATGGATCATGAACGCCCCGAACAGGTACAGACGCTTCACCCGCTGGTGCGGCGCGTGCTCGCGAATAATCCGTCGCCGTTCACCTATCATGGCACGCAGACCTATATCGTCGGCGATGCGCGCAGCGTCGCGGTGATCGATCCGGGGCCGGCGCTCGACGAACATGTCGATGCTATTCTTCACGCGGTCGGTGATGCGTCCATTCAGGCGCTCGTCTGCACGCATACCCATCGCGATCATAGTCCTGCCACGCGTCCCCTGAAGCAACGTACCGGCGCGCCGATCATCGGATGCGCACCCCTGGTGCTGGATGACAGCGGCCCGCGCGCCGACGCGTCGTTCGACGAGGATTACGCTCCCGATCATATCCTCTCCGACGGTGAGCGGATCGAAGGGGAAGGGTGGTGGCTTCAGGCTGTGGCGACGCCTGGCCACACCTCGAACCATCTCTGTTTCGCGCTGCCCCAGGCCGACGCCCTGTTCACAGGCGATCATGTCATGGGCTGGTCGACCACCCTGGTTTCCCCGCCCGACGGGGACATGGCCGACTATATGGCGAGTCTCGACAAGCTGATGGCGCGCCAGGATGCCATCTACTATCCCGCCCATGGCGAGCCGGTGGAACAGCCGCGGCGGTTCGTGCGTGGGCTGGCGGGCCATCGCAAGCATCGCGAGGGGCAGATTCTCCGCTTGCTGGGGGATCGTCCGCAACTGGTGACGGACATGGTCGACAAGATGTATGTCGGGGTCGATCGCCGCCTTCATGGTGCGGCGGGCCGCTCCGTGCTCGCGCATCTGCTCGATCTCCAGCGCCGCGGCCAGGTGGCGCAGGACGGCGAACTCTGGTCGCTGGCGGCATGATGCGCCGGCTTGTCCCGGTCCTGGTGGGGGTTGCCCTGCTCGCTGCGCTCGCCATTGGCGGCTTCTGGTATGTCGGCAATCGCCTGACCCGCGCCGCCGATCCCGTCACCGTGTCCACCGCCAGTCTGGAAGCAATGCGCGCGCAGAACCGCCTCGTGCCGTTTGCCGCCCGTTTCGTGGCGGTCACCACGTCTCAACAGTCCCGCTTCGGCCTCAGCGCCCGCAAGACGCTGATCATGCCCGGCATGGTCCGCTATGCGATCAACCTCGCCGCGCTCCAGCCCGCTGATCTGAAATGGGACGCGGTAACGACCACCCTGTCCGTCACGCTGCCGCCGATCGAGGTTGAGGGGCCGGAGGTCGATCTAGCCGCCATCAAGGAATATGGCGAAGGCGGCGTGTTGATGGCGCTCACCAACGCCGAAGCGACGCTGGACGCGGCTAATCGCAAGGCGGGGCAGGCCGAATTGCTCAAGCAGGCGCGCGCCGATCTGCCGATGAAGCTCGCCCGCGATGCGGCACGCTCCGCCATCGAACGCAGCTTCGCGATGCCCCTTGCCGCTGCCGGAATAGAAGCAAAGGTCGTCGCGCGCTTCGCCGACGAACAGGAGAAGTGACGTCATGAATGCACCCGCTACCAGCCTCGTCGGCCTCGATCTGCGCGCCGAGATTGAAAGGCTGCGCAAGGAGCGCAACGCCGTTATCCTCGCTCATTATTATCAGGCGCCGGCGATCCAGGATCTCGCCGATTTCGTGGGCGACAGCCTCGATCTCTCGCGCAAGGCAGCGGCGACCGACGCTGATGTCATCGCCTTTTGCGGGGTGCGCTTCATGGCCGAAGTCGCCAAGATATTGAGCCCGGAAAAGACCGTAATCCTGCCGGACATGGATGCCGGCTGCTCGCTGGAGGACAGCTGCCCGCCCGAGCAGTTCGCCGCGTTCCGCGCCGCACATCCTGATCATATCGCGCTCACCTACATCAACTGCTCCGCCGCGGTGAAGGCGCATAGCGACATCATCGTCACCAGTTCGTCGACCGAAACGATCCTCAACCAGATCCCGATGGACCAGAAGATCATCTTCGCGCCGGACAAGAATCTCGGCGCCTATTTCAACCGCAAGACGGGCCGGGACATGCTGCTATGGCCCGGCGCCTGCATCGTCCACGAAGCGTTCAGCGAAACCGAACTGCTGAAGCTCAAGGCGCAATATCCTGATGCACCCGTCGCAGCCCACCCGGAATGTCCGGCCTTCATCCTCGATCATGCTGATCAGGTCGGTTCGACCCGCGCGATCCTCGAATTCGCGCTGGCCAGCCCGGCGGACACGATCATCGTCGCGACCGAGCCGCACATCATCCACCAGATGGAAAAGGCCGCGCCGCACAAGACCTTCATCGGCGCGCCGGGTGCCGATGGTAACTGTAACTGCAATATGTGTCCCTATATGGCGCTCAACACGCTGGAAAAGCTCTATATTTCCCTGCGCGATCTCGAACCGCGCATCGAGCTGTCCGAAGACCTCCGCCGCGCCGCCAAGAAGCCGCTGGACCGCATGCTCGAAATGGCCGGCAACACGCTCGGCAAGGGCGACGTCGGCAAGCCCAGGCTGTCCGGGGATTAGGCTATCAACCTTCCATTTCTGTCATTCCCGTGAAAGCTGGGATCTCATTTTCTTCACCCGACAGAAACAGGCATTCCAGTTTCCGCTGGAATGACGGTCTCGGAGGGAGCCGATAACAGTTACCGAGCAAGACGGAACAGCCGATCCACCTATCGCGCCAAGTGACGCTCGCCCTTCCGCCTGCCAGGGTCGTGAATCAGAAGTTCGTGGCGTTAAGATCTCCCCTCCCTTTTCAGGGAGGGGATCAAGGGATGGGTGGTTCTGGTTTACTGCCCGATGCTGTAGGGCACGCGCATGTCCGCGCCACTTCCCATTCCGCCGATCGGTACGGTGCTTGAAACCCTTAGCATTATCGGCACGGTCGTCTTCGCGGCATCCGGCGCGCTTGCGGCGGCGCGGCTCCGGCAGACGCTCGTCACATTTTTCTTCTTTGCGCTGGTCACTGGCGTCGGTGGCGGCACGGTGCGGGATCTGCTGATCGGGACCCCGGTGTTCTGGGTGCAGGATCCCTTGCCAGCCATGGCCTGTTTGCTCGCTGCGCTTGCGGTCTGGGTTTCCCCCCGCCGTTTCTGGAGCGCGCGTGCGCTCGACTGGCTTGACGCGGTCGGGCTTGCTGCCTTTGCCGTTTTCGGTGCGGCAAAGGCTTTGTCCTTCGGTATCCATCCACTCGTCGCTGCCATCATGGGCGTGGTCACCGGATGCGTCGGCGGCATCATTCGCGATCTGCTGGCCGGTGAGCCATCGATCCTGCTTAGGCCGGAAATCTATGTGACGGCGGCGGCCCTGGCGGCAGGATTATTCGTCGTGCTGATGTGGGCTGGTACGCCCCTCGTAATCGCCGCTTCGGTCGCAGCCCTCACCGGTTTTGCCCTGCGCGCCTTCGCAATGGTCCGGGGCGTAGCGCTTCCGCCCTATCGCGCGCGCTGAGCACAGCTACTGTCCTACGCTGTTCGCGTGCGCTATCGAACTACGCCATGATGAGCCTTTCGACGCCAGCATTGCCGATCTTCCGGTGTTCTTTCCGCAACGTTGCCAGCACCGCATGGTTGAGGCGCTCTGTAACTTTCCTAAACTTCTGCCAGGGATTGAGACGCACATGGCATGTCTCAACTTCCTCAACTAAATCCAACAGGACGACTGCATGACCGCCTTTCAACTGCCCGGTTTCGATCTTGCCGCCTTTGTCGAATCGACACTATCGGAGGATCTGGGCGAAGCGGGGGATATCACGTCGGCTGCGGTAATTCCCGCTGACGCGCGGTTTCGTGGCGTAATGGACAGCCGTGATGCGATCTGCGTGGCCGGGCTTCCGATCGCGGAGGCGTTCTTTCGTGCGCTCGATCCTGCGATCGAGGTCGAAACATTGGCGGGGGAGGGTGATTGCGTCGCGGGTGGCACCATCCTCATGCGCATCACGGGCAATGCCCGCGCCTTGCTCACGGCGGAGCGTTCTGCACTCAACACCGTCCAGCACCTTTCGGGTATCGCCACGATGGCGCGCCAGTATGTCGATGCGATCCGTGGCACGGGCGCCATTCTGCTCGACACCCGCAAGACCATACCCGGCCTGCGCGTGCTGGAGAAATACGCCACGCGCATGGGTGGCGCCACCAATCATCGCATGGGTCTGTGGGATGCCGCGATGATAAAGGACAATCATGTCGCGGTGGCGGGCAGCATCGATGAAGCGGTTCGCAGGGCCGCCGCGGCGGGGATCGTGCGGATCATTGTCGAGGTTGACCGGATCGATCAGATCGAGCCGGCCTTGGCGGCGGGCGCAACCCATCTGCTGCTCGACAATATGGACCCGCCCACGCTGCGTGGGGCCGTCACGCTGATCGGCCAGCGTGTCCCGACCGAGGCGTCCGGCGGCGTGCGGCTTGATACGATCCGCGCCATCGCCGGGACCGGCGTGACCTATATCTCCGTGGGGCGTCTTACCCAGTCAGCGCCGGCTGCGGACATCGGCCTGGATTTCGAAGCACTATGAAGCGTCTGATCCTTCTGTTCCTCATCCTGTTGGTGCCCGGTAGCGCATTTGCCCAGGCGCAGATGTGCAGCGTCCCGGCTCAGCTGCCCGCGCCAAAACGTCAGCCGACCGAGGAGAGGCGCATCATCCCCGTCGGTGCGTACACGCTGGCGCTCAGCTGGTCGCCCGAATATTGCCGGACGCGCAGGGACGATGCCGGCAATACCCAATGCAATGGCAGGGTGGGGCGCTTCGGTTTCATTCTCCACGGCCTGTGGCCCGATGGTGCTGGGTCGGTATGGCCGCAATATTGTCGCCCGGTAAACACCGTGCCGCAATCCGTTGCCCGCGCGACGCTGTGCACGACGCCGTCGGTCGATCTTCAGCAACACGAATGGGAAAAGCACGGCAGCTGCGCCTTCACGGACGCGGGACATTATTTCAGGGCGTCGCGCATCATGTATGGCGCGGTCCGTTATCCGGATATGGACGCGCTGTCGCGCAATCCGTCACTTACCGTGGGCACATTCTCCGCTGAATTTGCGCGGGCCAATGCTGGTCTTTCCCGCGACATGCTACGCGTGAACGCCAATGAGCGCGGCTGGCTTGAGGAAGTGTGGATATGTCTCGACAAGCGGATGCGGCCGCGTCGCTGTCCGGCCACCGGCAAGGCGAACGGCGAATCCCCGCTCAGGATCTGGCGCGGGAAGCGATAACCTCACCGTCGATGGTGGCGGTACTGGGATGATGCCGATCCAGATGCCGCTTAATGATCTTCAGGTTGCGGGTGTTGGAGCGGAAGAAGAAATCGGGAATCGCGCCTATGAACGGGATAGCGCCCAGCAGCATGTCGAACCCGACATTTCCCGCCATGCGGCTCATCTGCCATTTGGACATGCCCAGGTTGCGCGCTTCCCAGACGATCCAGCCGCCCAGCGCCGTGGTCGCAAGGCTGCCGAGTACCGGCACGACATCCAGAATCACGTCCAGCCCCAGTTTCTGTTTGGTGCCGGGAATTGTGAACAGCTTTTCCAGCAGATGTTCCATGCCCTCGATCCGGCGGCGGACGGAGGCCGGATCCCGGCCTATTGGCAGGCCGTCGGCCATCCGCGCAAAGTGTTCAGCGGACATGGGCATGGTCGGTCTCCGGTCAGTTCGACGGTTCAATCAGATGGTTCAACGGATGAACGCCCCGAATGTTCGTTTGAAACCCCGTCAGGCGCGGGGAGACCAGCGACCAGCGTAGCGGCTGCGCTAGCGGAATGAAAGGTACGGCTTCGGCAAGATGAAGATCGGCCGCCGCGATGCGTGCCGCGCGCTCGGCAGGATCGGAAGTATCGCGCGCAATATCAAGCGCTTCGTCCGCCGCTTCGCTGCAGATCTTGCTCCGTTCACAGGAAAACTGTCCCAGATACCAGGTCGCCGATTGGCTGGGCGAGACCTCGTCGATCAGAACGAGATCGGCCTTCTCGGCGCTTTTGGCAGGAATGACGTCGATCCCTATCGCTAGCAGGTCAGCCCGGATCGCAGCGAACAGTATGCGCGAACCCGGTCCTTCCGGCAGGAGGAGACGGACCATGAGCGCTGCGCCCGGGTTGTCGGCTCGCCAGGCGGCGATGGTCGCGGCGGCGGCGCTCCGGCGCTCTGCAAGCGACAATCCTTCCCAACCCGTGCGTATCGGCTGAGGCAGGTCGGAGGTGCCGGGCGCCACGATGCTTTGCGAGACCGCCCAGTCCTTGACCCCGAACAGGGACAAAAGGCGGGAGCGGTCGATCGCCATGCCGATCGCGCGACGGTTTTCGCCTGCTGCGAGCAGCGCGCTGTCCCCAACGAAGTGCAGCCCGAACAAGCCGCTGACGGGATCCCTCCTGAAGTCGCGCGGCGCGATGCCGGCGGCGCGAAGGACGGCCAGGGTCGCATAGCTCCCACCCAGAACGAGGTCGCTCGTTCGGGCTTGGAAGCGTGCGATCGCCAGTCCTGCCCTTTCGCCGCGAAGCCGGATTTGTCTCTTGGTGCGGTCCGCCTCTGTCGCATTGGCGGGCATTTCGGAATAAGCGGGGACGAGAAGGAGGAAGCTTCCCGTCTGCTCCATGGTGACAAACGGGCCATTGCCGGTCTTGGCGAGGATTATCGCCATCTCGGGCTGGGCGAGCAGGTCCAGCAGGTTGGGGCGCGGCGCCTTCAATCGCACTTCCACCACTTCCGGCGTCACTGCGACGATTTCCTGGATCGCACCGAGCAGCGGCTTGAGCGCGTTACGGCTGCGGGCGCTGATGGTCGAGCGCAGGCGTCTTGCCACATGTTCCGCGTCGACACCCGCCAATTTAGTCAGCCGGAACGTATAGTTGAGGCCGTCATCGGATATGGCCCAGCGCATTGCCAGCCCCGGTTCGATCTGGCCGCTCGCATCGTATCTGACCAGGCCTTGTTCCGTCGCCGAGATCAGGACCCTGTCGGGCGCGTCAAGCCGCCGCTCATTGGCATCGCGAACTTTTGGCGTATCCCCGATCACGCTGATCGCGACACGACTGTTCTGCGCGGGCCTGCCACAAGCCGCGACCGACAGTGCGGATATGATGGCGCAGACACTGAACAGGCGCCGGCGGATCATCGTGCGTTCAAACTTAGCGTTCTGCTGGGATGCACGTTCGCGACATTATCGCGCCACCCCGCGACACGTGGCCCCACGACGTTTCGGGACACGTAGAAATAGAGTGGCAGAATGGGGGCATCCTCGATCAATAGGCTCTCCGCGCTACGCATGGCTTCTCGTCGTCGAACAGGATCGCTGATACGAAGAGCGCCGTCTAAGGCCTTGTCATAGACCGGATTGGCGTAACCTGAATAGTTGATCGGCCCGGCATTGCCGCGATGCACGGCAAGGAAGTTTTCCGGCGCGGAAATGTCGGCGATCCATCCTGACCGGGCAACGGCGAAATCGCCTCTCCGCAGGCTTGCGAAGTGCAACGCCGCCTCGCGATTGAGGAGATGCGCCTCGACGCCAAGCGGATGCCACATCGCCGCCAGGGCGATCGCAACCCGCCGGTGCTCGCTGTCGCTGTTGAAGGCGATGTCGAACACGAGTTTGCGATCCGGACCATAACCCGCCTGCTTCAACAGGGCCTTTGCTGACGCGAGGCGGCGCTCTTTCGCCCACCCTGACCATGTCGGTCGCCCTCCTTCGTCAGGCAGCAATGTCCAGGCAGGCTTGTTTCCGAGGCCGAGCAGCGGACCGGCGATCCATTCCCGGTCGACCGCGATGCTCAGTGCACGGCGTATCCTTACATCGTTGAACGGCGGGTTGCGCGTGTTGAAAGCATAATAATAGGTCCCGCGATACGGTGCGACGCGACTTGCGCCCGGAATGTGGCGGCGAAGCCATTCAAGGCGGCTGGCCGGAAAATCCGTCGCGGTATCGGCGCTGCCCCGGGCGACCATCCGCAGAGCGGTAAGCCGGTCCGTCACGGGTCGCCAGATGACCGTGGATATGGGTGGCTTGCCATCATGCCAGTACGGATTAGCTTGCAGTTCCAGGCGATCGTTCAGCGTCCAGCGCGTGGTCCGATATGCGCCCGAGGTCACCAGCGGCCGTTCGCTCGTCCATCCGTTGTTAAGTTGGCGAACCCGATCGAGGGGCAGGGCGGCCATGGCAGGATGCGCCATGAGTTCAGGCAGATCAGGAAAGGGGTGATAAAGTTCTACTTGGATATCATTGCCTTGCGCTGTGATCATCTTGATCGCTTCGAACAGGCTGGCGGTTGGTGATGCCGTTTTCGGGTCCCGCAATCGCTTCAGCACCAAAGGAAACAGCTGCGGTGTGATGCTGGTGCCATTGGAGAAACGCAGTCCCGATCTCAGTCGAAACGTCCAGCGCAAACCATCCGAACTTGCCCCCCAGCGCGATGCCAGACCCGGCGCAATCCTCCCATCCGCCCTGAAACGGGTCAGTCCTTCGAACTGGTCGGATGCTACCCGCAGGGAGGCGAGATCGGAAATCGCCTGGGGATCGAGGCTTTTGACCTCGTCATCAGAGAGACGGACAAGTGCCGATGATGGGATGGCCCGCTTGTTGGAGCATGCGGAAAACAGAAGGAGGAACGCCAGCGCGGCGCATTGCAGCAATGTGCCCAATCGCCTATCCCGACAGGCCGCTAACGAAGAAACAACTTCGAAATATACTGGTGCGGACGGCGGGACTCGAACCCGCACTCCCAGAAGGGAAACAGATTTTAAGTCTGCTGCGTCTACCGATTTCGCCACATCCGCATCCAGTCGCCAAAAGGCAGGATAAAGCGGAGGGGTCAAGCGGCTTGTGCAGCAGACTTTACATCAGACGTTGAGCTTTCCCCGCATTTCCTTGCCGGGTTTGAAATAAGGAACGCGCTTGCCATCCACCGATACCGAAGTTCCGGTACGCGGATTACGACCAACGCGCGCATCCCTTACCCTGGTGGAAAATGCACCGAACCCGCGCAATTCAATCCGCCCCCCGGCGGCTAATTGCTTGGAAATGGTGTCAAAAAAGCCATCAACAATTTTTTCGACTTCCCGAGGTGTCAATTCGGGATTGTCGGAACACAGCAACTGCACAAGTTCTGAACGAATCATGTAACCCTCCCCGTTACTATACCGTTATAAAACCATTAATCATTAGAATCCCAGATATTTATATGTCTAAAACTTCACACAGCACTCTTTTATCAAACGAGGGACGCTATTCGATCAGCTGGCGTGCGGCCTGTATTTGGCAGAGCAAGTCTAACATCATAAAAGGCGCCTGACGGGCACGTCTAAAGAATATTTCGGCCGAGCACTGTACACACGGAAAATCATGGTTAACATAAAGAATGACCTTTAAGATCATCTATATAGGGAAACCTCCTGTGTTAAAGATAGCCTTTAGTCTAATCTGCATCGCTTCTTCGGGGATCACGCTGGCGGCTGTTCCTGAGCCCGCACAGTTTGTGCAATGCGCGGTATGCCACCAAACAGCGCGGGATGCTCGCTCGACAATTGGTCCAAATCTGGCTGGGTTGTCAGGTCGAGTGGTGGGGACGTTGCCCGGCTATACCTATTCCGCTGCGATGAAAGGGGCGGGCGGGAAATGGACGCGCGCACGCCTGGCCGCGTTTATAACCAATCCGCGCCAGACTTTACCTGGCACGAAGATGGCCTATGTCGGGCAGCGAGACCCGAAGGTGGCGGCAGCAATCGCGGATTTCGTATTGTCGTTGAAATAGATAACAAAAAAGCCCCTTCCGCGCGTGGCGGAAGGGGCCGGATCCAGTCAATCGAACGATTAGTTCTTGTCTGTGCGCGCCTTCAATGCTTCGCCGAGAATGTCGCCCAGTGAAGCGCCGCTGTCCGACGAACCATATTGCGCCACAGCTTGTTTCTCTTCGGCGATCTGCATCGCCTTGATTGAGAAGGTCGGCTTTTTCGAGCGATCGAACCCGGTGACCTGCGCATCAAATTTCTGGCCGGTCTGGAAACGCTCGGTGCGCTGCTCGTCGCGGTCGCGGCCGAGGTCGCCCCGCTTGATGAAGCCCACGATGCCATCGGCTGTCTGAACTTCCAGTCCGCCGTCAGTCAGCGCCATCACCGTTACGGTGACAATGGCGTTCTTCGCTATCTTGCTACCGCCTTCGGTCGCGCGGCCCGTGTCCGCTGCTGCCGCACCAGCGCGTTCCAGCTGCTTGATGCCGAGCGAGATACGTTCCTTCTCCGCATCAACGTCGAGTACCACCGCTTTGACGGTTTCGCCCTTGTGATAGAGATTGAGCGCTTCTTCGCCCGAAACGCCCCAAGCGATATCGGACATGTGGACCATGCCGTCCACATCGCCTTCGAGACCGATGAACAGACCGAACTCTGTGGCGTTCTTGACTTCGCCTTCGACTTCGCTGCCGATCGGGTGGGATTCAGCAAAGCTGTCCCAGGGATTGCTCTGGGCCTGCTTGAGGCCCAGCGAGATACGACGCTTGTCGCTGTCGACCTCGAGAACGACAACGTCGACTTCCTGGCTAGTCGAAACGATCTTGCCAGGGTGAACATTCTTCTTCGTCCAGCTCATTTCGGAAACGTGGACAAGGCCTTCGATCCCTGGCTCCAGCTCAACGAAAGCACCATATTCGGTGATGTTGGTGACGCGGCCCGTGAACTTGCCTTCCAGCGGATATTTTGCCGCTGCGCCTTCCCACGGATCGCTCTCGAGCTGCTTCATGCCGAGCGAAATACGCTGCGTGTCGCGGTTGATACGAATGATCTGGACGCGGACAACATCACCGATGTTGATGACTTCGTTCGGGTGACCGATCCGCTTGTAGCTGAGATCGGTGACGTGCAGCAGGCCATCGATGCCGCCCAGGTCGACGAACGCGCCATAATCAGTGATATTCTTGACCACGCCTTCGATCACCTGGCCTTCGGCCAGCGTCTGGATCAGGCCGGTACGCTGCTCTGCGCGGGTCTCTTCGAGAACGGCGCGGCGCGAGACCACGATGTTACCACGACGGCGATCCATCTTGAGAATCTGGAAGGGCTGCGGAATGTCCATCAACGGACCAACATCGCGCACCGGGCGGATATCAACCTGGCTGCCGGGCAGGAAGGCCACTGCGCCGCCCAGATCGACGGTGAAGCCACCTTTCACGCGGCCAAAAATAACGCCTTCAACCCGGCTGGAGCCTGAGAATTCGGATTCGAGCTTGTCCCATGCGGCTTCGCGGCGCGCACGATCGCGCGATAGCATCGCTTCCCCATGGACGTTTTCGACGCGATCGACATAGACTTCGACCTCGTCACCAACGTTGATTTCAGCTTTCTGGCCGGGCGCAGCGAATTCACGCAGCGAAACGCGGCCTTCGGACTTGAGGCCGACGTCGATGACAGCCATGTCGTTTTCGATAGCGGTAACGGTGCCCTTGACGACGCGGCCCTCGAAGCCTTCGTTTTCGCCGCCCAGCGATTCATTGAGCATTGCCGCGAAATCGTCGCGGGTTGGATTTGCCAGAGTGGCCATAAATATAGGTCTTCCTGTACTTCGTTTTTCCGGCCGTCCGGTTGTCTCCGGAGGTCTTTGTTGGCCGAACTGCCGCCCAGACCGAATGCCTGCACAGCATCCAAAGAGTGAAATGTTTCCGCAGGCGCCAGAAAAAGAAAAAGGGCACGTAAGGGAGTAATCCCTCCGCGCTCAATGCCTTTTCTGGGCGTCCACGAGCGCAATCGCCCGTTGAATGGCGGCGTCTATACCCAAATTACTGGTGTCCAGCAATAGAGCGTCGTCAGCCATGCGCAGCGGCGCTGCGGATCGGCTCGAATCTCGTTCATCCCTCGCACGAATATCGGTCAGCACGGACTCCAAATGAATGGTCAACCCCATGCGGACCAGTTCAGCGTAGCGCCGCTCGGCACGTATTTCGGGCGTCGCAGTGACGAAGAGCTTCACGTCGGCGTCTGGCGCGATGACCGTTCCGATGTCGCGTCCGTCCAGTACGGCACCGCTATCCTGTTCGGCAAAGCTGCGTTGGCGCGCAAGTAGGGCGGCCCGCACCGATGGAAAGGTGGAAACGATCGACGCGGCAGCACCCGCAGCTTCCGATTTAAGCTGCGGGTCGCCCAGCATCGCCTCGCTGAATGCGCATGCGGCCATCGCGTCCGCTTCGCGGGATGGATCTCCCCCCTCGCGAAGGGTCGCGATGCCAACCGCGCGATAAAGCAGCCCGGTGTCGAGGTGCGGCAAGCCATAATGTGCCGCAATCGCGCGTGCGATCGTCCCTTTGCCGGATGCGGCGGGGCCATCGACAGCGATGATCATCGGATATCGGCGCCCAACGCACCGAACATCGTTTCGAACATGGGAAAGCTGGTCGCGACGGGTGCCATGTCGTCGATGGCGATACCGTTGCGGGAAGCAAGGCCCGCGACGGCAAAACTCATCGCAATACGATGATCGAGATTTGCCTTGATCGTGGGGACGTCTTCGTTGCCTGCCAATGGCGTACCATCCGTGCCGTCGATGACGAGTCCGTCTTCCGTTTCCTCGACACGTGCCCCACATCGCCTCAGGCCCTGTGCCATAAGGCTCAGCCTGTCCGATTCCTTTACGCGCAATTCTTCCAGGCCCCGCGTCACCGTGCGACCTTTGGCCAGCGCTGCGGCAACAAACAGGATGGGGAATTCATCGATCATGGTAGGGGCTATTTCCGGCGGCACATCCGTGCCGTGCAGGCGCGAATAGCGCACAGCGATATCTGCCACCGGCTCGCCGCCCACCGTACGCATGTCGATGTACCGGATATCGGCACCCATCGCCTGCAGCACGCCGAACAGGCCCGCCCGAGTCGGATTGAGACCGACATTCTCGACCATGATCTCAGAATCGGGTACGAGCAGCGCGGCTACGACGGGAAATGCCGCGGAGGAGGGGTCGCCAGGCACCTCGATATGCTGGGGCGATAATTCCGCTTCCCCCCGAATCGAAATAATCCGGTCACGTCCGACTTCTTCCACCGTCAACTGAGCGCCAAATCCGCGCAGCATGCGTTCGCTGTGATCCCGCGTCGGCGCGGTTTCGATAACCCGGCTGATCCCGGGCGTATTGAGTGCGGCGAGGAGCACCGCCGATTTCACCTGAGCCGAGGCGACGGGAAGGCGATATTCGATGCGAATGGCCGGGCAAAGGCCGCGGATCATCAGGGGTAGCCTTCCGCCGGGGCTGGATGTGATCTCAGCCCCCATTTGCGAGAGCGGCTCGATCACCCGCTGCATTGGCCTGCGCGAAAGCGATCCATCCCCGATGAAAGCAGCAATGACGGGATGACTCGCGAGCAGCCCCATCAACAGTCGGGTGGATGTTCCGGAATTGCCCATGTCGAGGGCCTTTTCCGGCTGTAGTAAGCCACCAACTCCCACGCCATGCACATGCCAGGTTCCCTCAGGCGATCGCGTGATGGTTGCCCCCATGGCACGCATCGCAGCAGCGGTGGCAAGCACATCTTCGCCTTCCAGCAATCCCGTGATCTTGCTTTCACCGACCGCGAGTGCCGACAGCATCAGCGCGCGGTGAGAGATCGACTTGTCGCCGGGGACGGTGATCCTTCCGGTAAGCGGCTGCACGGAGCGAAAGGTGCGGGGCTGGGGTTCAATGCTTTCCATTGCGCGCGGCTTTTGACAGCGGCGTTCAGCTATGGCAAGGCGCGCCCCACTTCGAGGCGGGCCATCGCTTGCCTCTTTCATCCCATATGGAATCGGAGCGTTACAACCATGGTGAAGCCTGAATGGGGCACCAAACGGAGTTGCCCCAAATGCAACACCCGTTTTTACGATCTGGGCAAGGACAACCCGGTCACCTGCGTCGAATGTGGTTCGTCGTGGGAACCTGATCCCATCCTCAAATCAAAACAGCCCCTTCCTTTTGATGCGCCTAAACAGGATGTCGAGGCTGACAAGCCCGATAGCGATCTGGCGGGCGGTGATCTCGATCTGGATGTCGATGTTGATGAAGAGCCCAGCCCCGATGATGACGTCGATCTTGGCGGGGACGATGATATCGGTGTCGACACCGGGGGCGACGAGGACGATAGCAACTAAATTTCAACGCGGGTAATATAGCCCGCTTGCAGCGGAGCGCCGCCTGACATAAAGGGCGGCGCACCGTTACCGGAAACCCAACCGGTAACAAGAAGGATGGGGCCGTAGCTCAGCTGGGAGAGCGTCGCGATGGCATTGCGAAGGTCTGGGGTTCGATCCCCCACGGCTCCACCATTCTTCCCAGCTGGCATAATAGTCTGAGCGAAACGCGGTAACAGGCGCGAGCCGTCAACATCATCGACAGAATGGGAACGCGTCCGGAGCTGGGCGAGCCAATTACGAGGTCTATGGCGCGTTCGCTGAACCGGGCGGACAAAACAAAGGGCCGCCCGATTAGGGCAGCCCTTCAATTTGTTGAATGCGCCTGCAGATGCATTAACACTCAGAAATAGTACCGATCGTGCCTTATAAGGCTTTGGCGACCGCCCATATGATCAAGGACCATGTCGCAAGGCTCATGGCGCCAATCATCATAAAGCGCATCGAGCGCGGGAACTTGCTGTAAGACCCGGGCATCGGGCTAATTCCGTTATACATTGTCATCCTCCCCCGATCGCGATTCTCGCCGCGACGAATCTGCAATAGCGGACGCTGCACGAATTTAAAGTGCGTAATTGGCACCTTGCAAAGCAACAAAGTTATGTCGCAACGCAACATCCCGCCAAATTCGTCGCTCGATCCCGCGTATTGACGGATTTTGATCAGTGTGTCGTTTTGACCATCTATTAACTGCGTTTGAAACTTCGCGGTTGGTTAGCAATGCGTTAGTGAGGACCATGAATAAGCCTGATCAGCTTGCTACCCACTGGTTTCGCCGCAATCTTCCTCACACCGCGTTGGAAGTGGCAGAGGACGTCCCGCGCAAAAAGGGCGAGGATCTGGCATTTTTTATTGTCAGCTTTGCTGCGGCCTTTGTCATTCTGTACGGCTTTATCGTCTAGTCACAGGCTTTGTGAAGCCGCCAGGCCAGGTACGCCGCGACGACGCTGGCTGCTGCGACCATCAACAATGTGTCTGCCACTGACCTTCCAAAATGCAGGAGTACGGCAAGCAGGAGGGCGGCAAACACCATCGCGCCTGAATTGACGATATTATTGGCGGCCACTGTACGCGCCGTCTCCGCCTTCGGGACGGTTGTTGTCAAAAAGGCGTACAGCGGCACGACGAAGATTCCACCGGCAACCGCCATGCCGAAGAGCGCGAACAGCACGTGCTCGGCACGCGGCATAAGGAGAAACTCCTCAAAGGTCATCAGCGACTGGTCGATCGCTGGCGGCCATCCTCCGATCGTCCAGTAAAGATCGACGATGAACAGCCCCATCACGATCGCGGCAACCGGTGAAACCCGGGCGGAAACCTTTCCGCAAAGCATACGGTTGATCGCAACGGAGCCGATTGCCACGCCAACCGAAAAGGTTGCGAGCATCAACGTCGCCACGCCCTCGTCGGCGTGCAGCACGTTTTTTACGAGCGGCGGAAACTGGGCAGCAAGAACCGTCCCCATAGCCCAGAAGAAACTGATCGCAATAATGGCCAAAAACAGCCTGGGAATATGCATCGTCGCCGAAACCAGTCGGATCGACGACCGTATGATGTGAAGGTCAACCAGTTGATTGGGTACCTCGGGCGGGGCCGGGGGAACGAAGTTTCCGGTGATCCGGCCGATGACCGCAAGTGTGAGGACGGCGATGCCCATCCACCAGCTTGGCATTCCCCCCTCGTTGATGACACCTTGCATGGCCCCGCCAACGATCGTTCCAATCAATATTGCAATGTATGTCGTCGCCTCGACCAATCCGGTGCCGGGCAAGATTTCATCCGGCTCCAGATGCTGTGGAAGTATGGCATATTTGATCGGCCCGAAGAACGCGGAATGTGCGCCCATTGCGAATAACGCGACCAACATCAACGGAATGGAGTGAAGCACGAGGCCGACCGCTCCGATAGCCATAATGAATATTTCTGCGGTCTTGATGAAGCGGATTAGACTGGCCTTGTCACGCCAGTCCGCCAGCTGACCCGCCAGCGCTGAAAAAAGAAAAAACGGCAGGATGAAAACGCCGCCCGCCACGGCATTGAATATCGCTTCCTTTGTGGGGTCCTGGTAGATCTGGTACGTCACCAGCATCACCATCGACGTCTTATATATGTTGTCGTTGAACGCGTTCAGAAATTGCGTGATGAAGAGCGGTAGGAAATTTCGCCGCGCAAGAAGCCGTATCGATGGAGTCATAAATGGCTGAAAGCGCGTCCCTGTTGGCGATGGCGGGTCTTTAGCTGAGCCCTGATGCCGGGTCCATCAAGATCGCCGCGACTTTCGAGCTAGACCCTAAAATGCCTCTGCCGGCAAAGCCATGAGCGCTTCTGCGCCGCCCTCGATCTGCCGGCGAAAAACTCCCGCGTCAGGTAGAATCCGTTCAGCGTAAAAACGCGCGGTCACGAGCTTTGCTTCGTGAAACGCCTTATCGCTCGTGTTTGCAGCCAGCGCCTTTGCCGATGCGCGTACCATGTGCAGCCACATCCAGCCGAGCGCAACAACCCCGGCACAATTCATGTAGGGATAGGCTGCGGCTCCCGCATTGTTCGGATTGGTCCTGGCATTCTGGACAAGCCACATTGTGGCTGCCTGCAGTTGTCCCAAAGCCTTTTCAAGTATCGTGGCGAAACCTTCTGAAACGGCATCTTTCTTGGCTTCCGCAATTTCCTCGCCAAGCAGTTTGAACCACGCCTGGACAGCGCGACCACCGTTCAATGCTAACTTGCGGCCGACCAAGTCCATGGCCTGAATGCCGTTCGTGCCCTCATAAATCATCGCGATTCGCGCATCGCGGACATATTGTTCCATGCCTGATTCGCGAATGTAGCCATGGCCGCCGTAGACCTGCTGAGCAGTAGTGGCGCATCGATAGCCCAGATCGGTGATATACCCTTTCACGACAGGCGTCAGAAGCGACACGAGGTCATCCGCCTGCTGCCGTTCTTCGCTGGTCTGTGCCTGGTGGGCCAGATCGACTTGAAGTGCCGCCCAAAGGCAAAGTGCCCGGCTTCCCTCAAGATAAGCTTTGCATTCCATGAGCATGCGACGGACGTCGGGATGGACGAACAGCGTATCCGCCTTTTCCTGGGGATCTACCGGGCCGGTCAAGGCACGACCCTGGCGGCGGTCTTTGGCGTATTGAACGGCATTTTGATAGGCGACCACCCCTTGCGATAGCCCCTGCAAGCCAACGCCAAGCCGTGCGGCGTTCATCATGATGAACATCGCGGCAAGTCCTTTATTCGCTTCGCCGATCAGGAAGCCGGTGGCACCGTCATAATTCATCACGCAGGTAGCGTTGCCGTGAATACCCATCTTGTCTTCGATCGAACCGCATGCGACCGCGTTGCGCTCGCCCGGCGACCCATCGGCGTTGACCAGGAATTTCGGGACGATGAAAAGCGAAATGCCTTTCACTGTGTCTGGCGCGCCCACGATTTTGGCAAGAACGAGATGAATGATGTTTTCGGTAAGATCATGCTCGCCAGCGGATATGAAGATCTTGTTCCCCGTAATGCCGTAGCTGCCGTCAGCGTTGGGCTCTGCCCGCGTCCGGATCATGCCCAGATCTGTTCCTGCATGGGCCTCCGTCAGGTTCATGGTGCCGGCCCATTCCCCGGACACCATCTTTGGCAGATAGATCGCCTTTTGTGCGTCGCTGCCTTTCGCGATTATCGCCGAAATCGCTCCCTGCGCCAGCAGGTTGTACATCGAGAATGCCATGTTGGCGGAGATGAGATATTCCTCGAACGCCGACGCGATGACGTGAGGCAGACCCTGTCCGCCAAATTCTTCGGGAGCGCCGAGCGTTGTCCACCCTCCTCCGATGAACTGGTTATAGGCCGACTTGAATCCTTGGGGTACAGTGACACTGCCATCGGCATGGCGCGTGCATCCTTCCTGATCGCCGGACTGGTTGAGCGGAAAAAGCACTTCCTCACAGAATTTCGCACCTTCACCCAATATCGCTTCCACGATGTCGGGCGTTGCGTTCTGAAAGCCGGGCAGGTTCGCGTAGCGATCAAGACCCAGCACGGCATCGAGAATATAGCGCGTATCCTGAACGGGGGCGTGATAGATCGGCATGGCCTGCTCCTGATTTGGGCGCTTTTGCCACGCGGATGTTTGCTATGCTATCAAATTTCGATGCGTCCGGAAGGGAGCAGCCTTGTGATGATCTGGCGCTCACCAGGGCTGCGCTTCACGCGATAGAGAAGCTTGTCCGCAGCCGACAATACATGTTCTGCTGACAGTTCGGAGCCCGCGTCGATCGTCACCGCACCGATGCTCACGCCGATGTTCCAGGGGGTGGCATCGCTCATATTGCGGACCGCACGAGACAGCAATTTCAGGAGGCTATCCGCACGCGCGCTGTTCGATTTTCGGAGAATTACGACAAACTCGTCGCCAGCCATCCGACCTACGACATCGTCTTTTCGTAACGCGCCTCTCAATGCGCCGGAAATGGCCACGAGACATTTATCGCCTTCGGGATGCCCGAAACGGTCGTTCACCGACTTGAAGCCGTCGAGGTCAAGATAAGCTACGCACAAGGGTGCGTCTGGCGTCGCCAGCATGAGTTCGGCCGTCAGCCGATCAAGCAACCATCGGCGGTTAGGCAATCCGGTCAAGGCATCGTGAAAGGCGGCCTGTTCGGCTGCCTTGTGCGCGGAAATATCCTCTATTACTGAAACGAAAAAATCAGGCGTTCCATCAGCATATCGGACCAGCGATACCGTCAGGTTGACCCAGACGGAGCTGCCGCAGTCACGGATGTAGCGCTTCTCCATGGCATAGTGGCTGATCTCCCCCTTGAGCAGGGAGGCGAGGTTTTCGAGATCGGCTTCAAGATCGTCGGGATGGGTAATCTTCTGAAAGCCTCCAGCGATCAGATCCTCCTGCGCCCACCCGGCGATTTTGCAGAACCGGTCGTTGACCATTAGAAAACGGCCATCAGGCGCCACATGCGCGATTCCTACCGCCGCCTGCTCGAAGGTCGCGGCAAATCTCTTGGTGGCCTCGATCTGTGCCGCATTTGCCAACCCTGTCGTGACAGCCCCGGCGAGCAGTTGCGCATTGAGGAGGTCATGTTCGGTGAACGCGCCGGTATGATCTGCGTGGATCTTCAGTACGCCCACATACCTGCCTTGCAGCGGCAGGGGGACGATGATCATCGACCGCACGCCAATTCTGCGACATGCCTCTTGTTCAAGGAAGGGATGGATTTCGGTATCGCTGCAGATCTGCGGTTGCCCCAGCGCTATACAATAGCCCGAAAGGCTGCCTTGCTTGCGCAGCCGGTGACCCACCATCGCGGCGGAAGTCCCGCTTGCCGCGTGGAAAATAAGATCATCGCCTTCGATAAGCTCGACGATCGCGCCAGCGGCATGTGGTATGATCCGGATCGCGCCATTGATCACTGCGTTCATGACACGCTTGAGATCGCCAGCCGCCTCTACCACCGCCGATTGGACTGCGAGCAATTCAGACAGGTATTCAAGCGGCGCGGGGTTCGGCACACGTCGACGCAGCGCGGATTGCCCGGCATCATCCGTCACGTCATTTGAAAATGCGGGGAGAGTTGCTAGCAAGGTTAACATCTAAATCCGAATTGTTGGTCCGTGGCCGGGCAACATTGCCAGTATCCCGCCCAAAAAAGAGTTAACGGCACTCTCCATTGGTCGCATCTTGCGGTGCTTGTCGTCTGGGATCAGTGCGTTGCGGCGTTCCGGCGGATCAGACTATTTATCTATGCGCGACAGCCGTCCGTCTCCGACAGATCGATAGAAGCAACTCGCTTCGCCGGTGTGGCAGGCTGGACCGGCGGGGTCGGCAATGATCCACAACGCATCCTGGTCGCAATCGACGCGAATGTCGCGAACCTTCAGAACGTGGCCGGAGGTTTCGCCCTTCCGCCAGAGTTTGCCGCGTGACCGTGACCAGAAATGCGCCTCACCCGATTCGATGGTGGCGTCGATCGCCTGCTGATTCATATGCGCCACCATCAGCACAGTGCCGTCCCCGGCATCCGTCACCACTGCGGTCAGCAAGCCCGCACTGTCGAATTTCGGCTGAAAGGCGCTGCCCTGTTCGCGGTCCTGATCATCCATGTTGCTCATCAGGCTGCGCTATACCCGTGCTTTTCCTGGCGCAACGCCGCGCCAGAGCTTTTTCTGTTACAAACAGGCGACAAACAGCTCCGGCATCCCTATATGCGCCGCATCAGCCAGCCCCATATGGGACCGACGATGATCACAACTAATCCGTTCGATGATGACAAGCTGCGTGAGGAATGCGGCGTTTTCGGCATTTGGGGCTCTACCAGCGCCTCCGCCATGGTGGCCCTGGGGCTGCATGCGCTCCAGCATCGTGGTCAGGAGGCCGCGGGAATCACCAGCTTCGATGGCAAGCTGTTCCATACGCACCGCGCCATGGGCCACGTCGCCGGCAATTTCGACCGCGATGAGGTGATTCGTTCCTTGCCGGGCAGCGTGGCTTGCGGCCATGTCCGCTATTCCACGACGGGTGAGACGGCGCTGCGCAATGTGCAGCCTCTCTTTGCCGAACTTTCTTCTGGTGGTTTTGCCATTGCGCATAACGGCAATCTTTCTAACGCCATGAAGCTTCGCCGCGAACTGGTCCGCCGCGGGTCGATCTTCCAGTCGACTTCGGACACCGAGACGATCATCCATCTGGTCGCGACATCCACCTATCGCACGCTGCTCGACCGGTTCATCGACGCGCTCAAGCAGGTGGAAGGCGCCTATTCCCTGATCTGCCTGACGCCAGAAGGCATGATCGCTTGCCGTGATCCGCTTGGCATACGTCCGCTCGTGATGGGCCGGGTTGGGGAAGCCTATATCTTCGCATCGGAAACCGTGGCGCTCGACGTGGTCGGCGCGACCTTCATCCGTCAGGTCGAGCCGGGCGAACTGGTCATCGTATCCGATCAGGGATTACGTTCGATTCGTCCCTTCGCACCGGTACGGCCGCGACCATGTATCTTCGAGCATGTTTATTTCTCACGGCCGGATTCGATCGTTGATGGATCGTCGGTTTATTCGGTTCGCAAGAAGATCGGCGCGCAACTGGCCATCGAATCGCCCATAGAAGCCGATCTGGTGATCCCGGTGCCCGACTCGGGAACCCCGGCTGCTATCGGCTATGCTCAGCAATCGGGGATTCCGTTCGAACTGGGTATTATCCGCTCGCATTATGTCGGCCGTACCTTCATCCAGCCAAGCGACCAGGTCCGCCATCTTGGTGTCAAACTAAAACACAATGCCAACCGTGCTCTGATAGACGGCCAGCGGGTGGTGCTGATCGACGATTCGATCGTACGCGGCACGACCAGCGTGAAGATCCTCCAGATGCTGCGCGATGCCGGTGCACGCGAGGTGCATCTGCGCATTGCCAGCCCGCCGACGCGGCATAGCTGTTTCTATGGCGTTGATACGCCGGAGCGCGCCAAACTGCTCGCAGCGCAAATGACCGTCGCGCAGATGGCGGATTTCATCGGTGCCGACAGCCTTGCATTCGTCTCCGTCGATGGCATGTACAGGGCGCTGGGTGAGGACATGCGCGAAGAAAATCAGCCGCAATATTGCGATGCCTGTTTTACCGGCGATTATCCCACACACCTTACCGACCGCGAGGAAGTCGCGCCCGCCGACCAGCTCTCCCTGCTGGCGGAGCGCATCGCGGTCTAGCATTCACGTCATTCCCGCGAAGGCGGGAATCCAGCAACCAAAACTAGAAATGGATTCCCGCCTTCGCGGGAATGACAATAAAGAGCACCCAAAATGTCGAAACCCCTCACCAATCGCCTCGCCCTCGTCACCGGCGCTTCGCGCGGCATCGGAGCCGCCACTGCGGAAGCGTTGGCCGCTCAGGGCGCGCACGTCATCCTGACGGCGCGAACAAGCGGTGGCCTCGAAGAGGTCGAAGACCGGATCCATGCTGCTGGCGGAAGCGCCACGATCGCCCCGCTGGATCTGCTCGATGGCGATAGCATTGGACGATTGCTGGAAGCAGTGGCGGCGCGCTGGAAGGCGCTCGATATGCTCATTCTCAACGCTGCGACACTTGGTCCGCTTACGCCGGTCACGGCAATAACGCCCAAGGAGTTTACCGAGGTAATGACCCTCAACGTCGGCGCGCAGCTCGCTTTGCTTGCAGCCTGCGACCTGCTTCTTAAAGCGAGCGATCGCAGTCGTGTAATCGCTGTCACCAGCAGCGTCGGCAAGACACCCCGCGCCTATTGGGGCGCCTATGGAGCATCAAAAGCGGCACTGGAAAACCTGATCGACACCTATGGGCAGGAGGTCAAGGCGATCAGCGCAATCCGCACAGCCATCGTCGATCCGGGAGCGACCGCCACGAAGATGCGCGCCAAGGCATTTCCAGGCGAGGATGTCACGACGCTCAAGGGTCCGGAGGTCGTGGGCGAAGCGATTGCAAAACTGATAGCTGACGGTTTCGAGACGGGCTTCAGGCTTCGCCTTTAACCGCCGCAGTTGAATTGATCTCCACAAGATTTCCGGCAGGATCGGCCAGAAGCAGCTTCGCCCGCCCCATCGGTCGTTCCGTTAAATCCGTATATTTCGACACGGGATAACCAAGCGTCTCGATACGCGCGAGCGTCGATTTCCATTGTTCGAGCGGCACGGTTTGTCCGAAGTGCATTTCCTGTCGTCCATCGCGTGTCAGCGGCGATGTCTTTTTATCGCGAAGCGTCAGTTGTCCTCCAAACACGAAAACGTTCGCGACACCGGCACTCAGCATGATGACCTCAGCGCGGAAGCAATCGCGGTAAAAATCGAGACATCTTTCGAAATTTCCCACGGGAAGCGACAGGTGAAACATCGAACTCAACCCTCTGGATAACTGATCGCCAGCACCTCGTGCTCCTTCGGGCCAGAGGGTAAATCGACGCGCCGGCTGTCGCCTACCAAGGCACCCTTGAGCGCGCGCGCCAACGGGCTCTTCCAGCTTATCCGCCCTGTCGAGGCATCAGCTTCATCCTCGCCCACCAGCGTAACCGTCCGCTCCACATCGTCTTCATCGACGATCGTAACCGTCGCGCCGAACCAGACACGGCTGCGGTCGGGCTGCTGGCTGGGGTCGACGACCCGCGCGTCCTTCATTCGTTTCGCGAGATGATTAATCTCGCGATCCACCTCGCGCAGCCGCTTGCGACCATAGATATAGTCGCCATTCTCGGAACGGTCGCCATTGCCCGCCGCCCAACTGATCGTCTCCAACAATTTCGGGCGCTCGCTGCCGTAAAGTTCGTCGTAGCGTGCCTTGAGCCTGAAATATCCTTCAGGCGTAATGTAGTTGGTCCTGGCCTCCATCAGCCCGGAACATTCTTGCCCAGAAAAGCGGAAAGACGGTATTGCGACGGCATTGTAGGCCCGCCCGGGTTAAGCAGGTCATAGACGACCGCGTTTTCCAGCACGCGCTGTACATAACCCCGCGTCTCGCTGATCGGGATTTCTTCGATCCAGTCGATCACATCGACGCCCGGCATGCGCGGATCGCCATTGGCGGTCAACCATTTGCGGACATTGCCTGGCCCCGCATTGTAGGCTGCCACGGACAGCACATAGTTGCCGCCGTAATTGTCCAGCAGCCGTGCGAAAAACGCGGAGCCGAGCATGATGTTGTAGGCGGGATCACTGGTCAGGCGATCGAAGTCGTAGGGCAGGCCGAGCTTGGTTGCGGTCTCGCGCGCTGTGCCCGGCATCAGCTGCATCAGGCCGCGGGCACCCGCATGGCTTACGATCTGCCGGTCGAACTGGCTTTCCTGCCGCGTAATGGCATGGATGATCGTCCATTGGCTTCGCTGTACCGCAGATAAAGCTACTTCGGGAAAGCCGATACGGATGGGATCGCCGGCGCCGCTGTTGCGCCAGTTGCGTGCCACCATGACGCCAAGATCAGGCCGCGCGATGTTTCGGGCCAGCTCGCCCGCCAGCATATGATCGACTTCGTCTTTTACATTCTGGGCGATGGTGCGGATAAACACGGTCTGATCCTGCCAGCGGCCGAGGCTGCCGAGATATCTGACCGCCTGCACCATCTCGCTGCCGTCGAAAGCCGCGCGAGCGGTGGGGGAGACTTGTACGGCGGGGGTGGGGGGGATTATGCCGGCAGGCCGCCCGAGCCGTTCTGCGGCGAGCTGACCGTAGAACTGATCGCCGTTCTGGCTCGCCTGCAGGAAATAGCCATTGGCGCGTATAGTGTCGCCCGCCATGAGCATGGCGCGTCCCGCCCAATACCATCCTTTTGTTTGAGTCTGTGGCGTCTGCGCCGCGCGGGCGTAGCGATCGAACATCGCGGCCGCGTCCCTTGGCCGCTGTGTCTGGCGCAAGGCGGACTGTCCTCCCAGCCAGACAAGGCTGGTATAGTCATCGCGAACCCCAAGACCTTCCTTGCGGATATCACTACCCGCCGGAAGTGCCTGGTCAGCGTTCAGCGCGATTCCATATGCAAGGTCGCCTTGACCATCGCTATTGGCGCTTCGAGCAAAACCGAGCAGCGTCTCAAGCCATTTTTCCGGGTCCAGCGGGGGAGCTACAAGCTGCAATGGCGTGGCGAGCAGCGTACGTGCCGCAAGCGACTGTCCCGTATCGCGCAGCCAGACCGCGCGATCGGCGACGAAGCCGGGATCGCGCAATGCCGCCGCGCCCAGTGCATCGGACAGGGCAGCTGCGTCCGGTCGCTGCAATTGCAACGACAGTCGTGCTTCGTACATCGGCCTGCGCGCGGCCGAAACCGCGATGATTTGCCGCAACGCGGCCGTGATCGAGCGCTGCGCCAGCAAGCGCTCCATCCGCTGATCCTGGTCGGTGGCGGTGAATGCCGTACCAAATCGGGAGAGCAATCGCGTTTCGATATCTGATGGCAGCGAACCGGCTACCCATGCCTGCCGCGCCATCGCGCGCGCTTCCATTTCGCGCCCCGTTATCATCAGTGCGTCGGCATAGCGCGCCTTGCCGGTCGCACTGTTCGGCGGAAAACGCGAAAAAAATCGTGTAATAAGGGCGGGCGCGACAAGCGTCGAATCTGCCTTGCTTTCTGCCAGGCGGCGCATCCGCGCTTCGCCGGGCCATCCGGGATGCGCCATCATGAAATTGGCGTAATCGGCAAAGCCCGCATTGTCCGTCTGGCGCAGCTGGTCCCACGACATGAGCGCACCTGCTATGCCCGGCGTTACGACTGGCGCGGCCACGGGTAAAGCGGGCGACGCCGCTGGCTTGGGCGCGGTTGCCGTCAGAGAACCATTGCCCGACGAATCGGGTGTCAACGTCACAGCAAGCGCTGCGGCCGAAATGACCAGGAGCGAAGCAAACAACATTTTCCTCACTATGCTGGACATTGGGGCCGGGCCGTCCTTATGGGGCGCTTGATTATCGGGGCATTGGTTCATTCCAGGACTATGCCTCAACGAACTGCCGGGGTGAAGGGAGACGATGATGTTCAGCGGGTCGATACCTGCTCTGGTAACGCCGTTCCGCGATGGACGGTTTGACGAGGCGTGCTTCCGTCACCTGATTGACTGGCAGATCGCCGAAGGCAGCACCGCACTGGTGCCATGTGGTACGACGGGTGAAAGCGCCACCATGTCGATCGAGGAGCATAACCATGTGGTCGCGGTCTGCGTTGAGCAGGCAGCAGGGCGTGTTCCGGTGATTGCGGGATGCGGGTCGAACGACACCAGGGTTGCGCTCGATCATATGCGCCATGCCCAAAAAGCCGGTGCGAGTGCTGCCCTGGTCGTTCTACCATATTACAATCGCCCCAATCAGGACGGCCTTCTCGCCCACTATCGCTTCCTGGCCGGGAATTCGGATCTGCCGATCGTGATCTACAACGTGCCGGCCCGCACGGTGACGGACATCAGCGTCGCCACCATGGCCGAGTTGTCGAAGCTGCCCACCATCGTCGGGGTGAAGGACGCGAGCGGCAAGGTCGAGCGTATTTCAGCCCAGCGCCTTGCCTGCGGGCCGGACTTTTGTCAGCTTTCGGGCAATGATGACATGGCGCTGGGCGTGATGGCCATGGGTGGGGCCGGATGCATCTCCGTAACGGCGAATGTGGCTCCAGGTCTGTGCGCACAGTTTCAGAACGCCTGCCTTGAAGGTCGCTGGTCGGATGCGCTTGCATTGCAGGACCGGCTCTTTCCGCTTCATAGCGCGTTGTTCACCGATGCTTCACCTGGCCCGGTCAAATATGCGCTTACACGTGTCTTGCCTACTTTCCCTTCCGAGCTTCGTATGCCCATGACCTGGCCTTCCGGGGACAGCCGCAAGGCCGTCGATGATGCGCTGGCGCATGCGGGGTTGGTGTGATTGATGCGCGACAACTGTTCCCCCTTCCTTCAAGGGAGGGGTTAGGGGTGGGTAGCGTAGCCAGAGGCCCAATGCCTCTGGTACAGCTTTACATGACAGCCGTTGATGCTCGCGCCTTTGCCGCTCGCACTCACCCTCTAACCCCCTCCCTTGACATGGAGGGGGAATAGAAATGGCACGGCCGCGCCCGGCAGAGTTTGATAAAAAGAAGATCGTCGCCGAGAACCGGCGGGCTCGGTACGAATATTTTCTCGAGGATTTTTTTGAGGCGGGCATCGCGTTAACCGGCACCGAGGTAAAGTCGCTGCGGTTCGGCGAGGGCTCGATTGCTGAGAGCTACGCGGAATTGAAGGATGATCAGGTATGGCTCATTAACGCCAACGTACCTGAATTCAGTCATGGCAACCGGCACAACCACGAGCCGAAGCGTCCCCGGAAACTTCTGCTCCATGAGCGCGAGATCGACAAGATGCGCAATGCCGTTGCGCGTCAGGGAATGACGCTGATCCCGCTCGCAGTGTATTTTAACGGTCGGGGCAGGGCGAAAGTGGAACTCGCGCTCGCCAAGGGCAAGAAGCTGCACGACAAGCGCGATACCGAAAAGGCACGCGACTGGAAGCGCGATCAGGCGCGTATCCTGCGGGATCGCGGATGAAGCCGACCTTCCTCTCGCGCTGCCGCGCCTGGTGCAATTCTCGCATGCCGACGCGCGAATCGATTGAACAAGTGGGCTGGCTTCGGCCGATTGCGCATATCGTCCTGCGTTCCGATCTGTGGCGCTTTCATCGGCGATCCGTGCCCCGTGGCATAGCGATCGGGTTGTTCGTTGGTATTTTCCTAATGATCCCCGGTTTGCAGATCATCGGCGCGGTCCTCGTTTCCCTGCCATTTCGCGCCAACATACCGCTTGCGGTCGGCATGACCCTTCTCAGCAACCCATTGACCACGCCCCTTATCCTGCTGGCGTCGTTGGGGATTGGCAACTGGCTGTTTGGCCTCCACGCCGATATTTCCACCTTGCAAACCCTGCATGAAAATGAAGCGAGCATTGGTGAATATGCACACTGGCTGTTCTCCGATGCCGCACCCGCGCTATTGGGAGGGCTCGGTCTGATCAGTGTCGTGTCGGCTCTGGTCGGTTATCTTCTTGCCTCGCTGCTCTGGAACTGGTGGATCGGTCATAAGTGGCGCAATCGGTCGACGCGGGAGAAGCACACGGCAACGGATGACGCTTGACCGGATTGCGCGGGAGGAAGAGTTAGGCGTCATGGCATCCAACCCGCTCACCGGCTTTTCCCAGCGCAATTATCCTGCCCTTGTATCCGATCGGATCCTGGTCATCGGCATCGGAGTCGCGGCACTTCTCTCTCTGTGGCTGATATCGCTGGCCGTTGGAGATCGAATCGTCGTTCTGGCCTTCGGAGCCATGCTTCTCGCCGGGATCGCGATCGCCATGGTTTTCGCCCGCCGGGGATTCCTGCGGGCGGGCGCTACAACGGCCGAGGGACAGGCGGATATTGATCGCGTCCTGCTCGGTTCTTTGATTACGGATGCGGAAGAGGCGATTGCGATCACGGATCGTTCGGGGCGCCTCGTCACGGCCAATCGCTTGTTTGAAGACGATTTTGGCGGGCTGGCCACGCCGCCTTCGCTCGGGCTCGGTGCGCCGGTTGAGGCGCGTCTTGCCGAGGCCGCGCGCAGTGCCTGGCGCGATGGCGTGGCCGAACTGGCGGATATCGACGGCGAGCGCGCCTCCTTTTCCGTCACGGTTCAACGAACCGGCGCGACGCATGACTATCTGTTGTGGCAGTTCCGCCCGGACCGGCGTGAACAGATCGTGCGGCGGGCCACATCCTATATCGAGGGTGCCGTGGGGGACCGTCTCGGCCAGGCGGGACTGATGACCGCGCTTGTCGACGAGGCCGGGCTGGTCATTGCCGCGAATGGGCCGTTGATCGAGCGCAGCGGCGTGAGGCCAGGCCAGCAATTCGCGGATTTGCTGTCGGAAGGCAAGGATCGCCGCCCGCATTTCGTGCGTGAGGATGGCGAGGTTTCCCCGCTGCGGCTGCTTGCTGCTCCCCTGGACAATCAGGACGGCAATGGACCGGCAATCCTCCTTTTGCTCGATGAAAGCCCGTCCTTGTCCCGTGAGGGCGGGGATGGCGCCGCGCCGATCCATGTGCAGGGGCTGCTCGGGATGCTGCCGCTCGGCCTGTCGCTGGTCGATCGCGATGGACGCTTCCTGTTCATAAACGAGGCTTTCCGCAGCGCCGCGGCGATCCCGCCCGAGGACATGCCCGTCTACCCCGGCGACCTCATGGTCAAGGAAGACAAGGCGGCCGTCTCCGAAGCCATAAGGCGGTTTGTGGCGGGGCGTGCCGCAGCCGGAGACATGGCCGTACGGCTCAAGGGACGGCCCGACGAACCCGTTGCGCTCACCATTGCCACGGCGAAGGGGCTGGGCGACGCGGCGGTCCTGCTGAGCCTGAAGGACAATACCGAGGAATCGAAGCTCAAGCGGCAGGTGGCGCAGGCAACCAAGATGCAGGCAGTCGGCCAGCTCGCGGGCGGTGTCGCGCATGACTTCAATAACATCCTGACGGCGATCATCGGCCATTGCGACCTTATGATGATGCGCCATGCGCCGGGCGACAGCGATTACGACGATATCCAGCAGATCAAGCATAATTCGAACCGGGCGGCGAGCCTGACCCGGCAGCTGCTTGCCTTCTCCCGCCAGCAGACGCTGCGCCCCCAGATACTTCAGCTGCCGGACGTCATTTCGGAAATCTCCAATCTCTTGAAGCGGCTGCTCGGCGAGACGGTCAAGCTGGAGGTGAAGCACGGACGCAATCTGGGGCCGGTGCGGGCCGATCCGGGGCAGCTCGAACAGGTGATCGTCAACCTGGCGGTCAACGCGCGCGATGCGATGGCGGACGGCGGCACGCTTACCTTGCAAACCTACGGCGTCAGCGCTGCGGAGGCGCGCCGGATCGACAGCGATATCCTGCCGGCCGCGGACTATACTGCGCTCAGCGTCTCCGACACCGGAAGCGGCATTCCCCGCGAAATTCTAGGCAAGATTTTCGAGCCCTTCTTCACCACCAAGGAAGTCGGCAAGGGCACCGGCCTCGGCCTTTCCACCGTCTACGGTATCGTCAAGCAGACCGGCGGTTTCATCTTCGCGGATTCAGAAGTCGATCGCGGCACCACCTTCACCATCTATCTGCCGGTCCATCATCGTGAAAAGGAAGCCGACGCGCCCGCCGTTACGGTTGCCAAGCCGAAATCACAGGAGTTGTGGGGAACGGGGATCATCCTGCTAGTCGAGGACGAGGCGATGGTGCGCGCCGTCGCCGAACGGGCGCTGACCCGGCAGGGATATCAGGTGCTGACCGCCACGAATGGCGAGGAGGCGCTGGAGGTGCTCGACGCGAATGACAAGGAAGGCAGCAAGATCGACCTGCTGATCACCGACGTCGTGATGCCGACCATGGACGGGCCAACCCTTGTCGGTCACGCGCGCGCGCGGTTTCCGAATCTACCGATCCTCTTCATGTCCGGCTATGCCGAGGAACAGTTGCGCCAGTCGATCAGCATCGATCACGTGGCCTTTCTGCCGAAGCCGTTTTCGGTTCAGCAGCTTGGCGAAGCGGCGCGCGATGCGCTTGCCGCGAAAAAGGTGTAGGCGGACGCGGTATTGCACGATAAGCCTCGCGCATGTCGTCGCCCCGTTCCGTTCTGATTGTTGAGGACGAACCGCTCATCGCGATGATGCTGGAGGATTTCCTCGAAAGCCTCGGTTATTTGACGGCAGGCGGCGTGGATAATGTCGAAGCGGCGCTGGCGCGGGTCCGGCAAGGCGGATTCGATGTCGTGATTCTCGATGTGAACCTGCGGGGCGGGGCGGAATGCTGGCCGGTGGCGGATGTTTTGCGTGCCAAGGGCATTCCCTTCATCCTCGCGACCGGCGGACAGGTTGATTCGCTGCCGGCACCGCATGGCGATGTCGCGACGCTCACCAAACCGTTCACCATGGACAATGTCCGCATGGCACTGGAAAAATGTATTCCCGTGTCGGATCAGCCCGTGTGAACATCATGAAGTTCTCCTCTTGTTCCACAGGAACATTCCGTGTACATGCAATGCCACTCATCGGCATTTTCGCTGTACTCGAAAGGGGAATAGGCACATGGCAGCCCAGCTCAAACTGATCGGTTCCGAGAAAGAAGCAGCAAATATGGACAGGCAAAAGGCCCTTGAAGCCGCACTGGCGCAGATTGATCGCGCTTTCGGCAAGGGTTCGGCGATGAAGCTCGGTTCACGTGAAGCTATCGAGATCGAATCGGTTTCCACGGGCTCGCTCGGGCTCGATATCGCACTCGGCATCGGTGGCTTGCCCAAGGGGCGCATTGTCGAGATCTACGGTCCGGAAAGCTCGGGCAAGACCACGCTCGCGCTGCATGCGATTGCCGAGGCACAAAAAAAGGGCGGCACGGTCGCGTTCATCGATGCCGAGCACGCGCTCGATCCGGGATACGCCAAGAAGCTCGGCGTCAATATCGATGAACTGATCATCTCCCAGCCCGATACGGGCGAACAAGCGCTCGAAATCACGGACACGCTGGTGCGGTCGAACGCTGTCGACGTGCTGGTGATCGATTCGGTCGCCGCCCTGGTGCCCCGCGCCGAGATCGAAGGCGAGATGGGCGACAGCCATGTCGGCCTGCAGGCTCGCCTCATGAGCCAGGCGCTGCGCAAGATCACCGGCTCGATCAGCCGCTCGCACTGCCTCGTCATCTTCATCAACCAGATTCGCATGAAGATCGGCGTGATGTATGGCTCGCCTGAAACCACCACGGGTGGCAACGCGCTGAAATTCTACGCTTCGGTTCGCCTTGACATCCGCCGCACCGGCGCGATCAAGGATCGCGACGAAGTGACCGGCAACACGACGCGGGTAAAGGTCGTCAAGAACAAGGTGGCGCCGCCGTTCAAGCAGGTCGAATTCGACATCATGTACGGCGAGGGTATTTCCAAGAATGGCGAGATCCTCGATCTCGGCGTCAAGGCGGGGCTGGTTGAGAAGTCCGGCGCCTGGTTCAGCTATGACTCGATCCGCATCGGCCAGGGCCGGGAAAACGCCAAGTCATGGCTCAAGGAAAATCCGGAAATGGCCGATAAGCTGGAAGCCCAGATTCGCGCCAATGCTTCCGGCGTCGCTGATGCCATGATGGCCAGCCCATCGGAAGAAGACGACATCTGAGTTTGTTTTCGACAGAAAATGAGCGAGTAATACCAACCTGCGATGTCCAAGTCCTTTCCCGCTTGCGGGAGAGGGTTGGGTGGATCAGGCGAGCCGCAATTGATGACGGCACGACAATTAAGCGCAATCCAGGATATCGCGATGATTTAGCGCCCTCTGTCCTACAGGGACGAAACGATCTACCGTTCGTCATGACCCGGCTCCAGTTGGATGGCCGTGAGTGGAAAACGGTCCTGCAAACTTGAGGAAGTTTACGAAAGTGATTGAGACAATAGTTCGCGATACCCGGACTTTCGTAAACTTCTCAAACTTCCCCTCGCTGATCTTCCATATCGGGGCGCTCTCGCCTAAGTCGTGGCTATGACGTCAACCAACGAAATCCGCCGCTCATTTCTCGATTATTTCGCGGGCGAAGGGCATCAGGTCGTGCCATCGGCGCCGCTCGTGCCGCATAACGATCCGACACTCATGTTCGTCAACGCCGGGATGGTGCCGTTCAAGAACGTCTTTACCGGGCTTGAGACGCGGCCCTATTCGACGGCGGTCTCGTCGCAAAAGAGCGTTCGTGCCGGCGGCAAGCACAACGACCTCGACAATGTCGGCTATACCGCGCGGCATCATACCTTCTTCGAAATGCTCGGCAATTTCTCGTTCGGCGATTATTTCAAGGAACGCGCGATCTCGCTGGCGTGGAACTTGATTACACGCGAATGGGGCATTTCAGCCGACCGGCTCACGGTGACGGTCTACCACACCGATGACGAGGCGTTCGATCTCTGGCGCAAGATCGCGGGCCTGCCCGAAAGCCGCATCATCCGCATCCCGACCTCGGATAATTTCTGGGCGATGGGCGATACGGGACCGTGCGGTCCATGTTCGGAGATTTTCTACGATCATGGCGATCATATTGCCGGGGGACCGCCGGGCTCGCCGGATGAGGATGGCGATCGTTTCGTCGAGATCTGGAATCTTGTCTTCATGCAATATGAGCAGGTCGATCCGCAGACCAGGGTCGATCTGCCGCGTCCGTCGATCGACACCGGCATGGGCCTTGAGCGGGCGGCCGCTGTTCTCCAGGGCGTGCACGACAATTATGACACGGATACCTTCAAGGCGCTGATCGCGGCTTCGTCCGATCTCACCCGGGTCGATCCGGCAGGGCCGATGAAGGCATCACATCGCGTGATCGCCGATCATCTCCGGTCGTCCGGCTTCCTCGTCGCCGATGGCGTGCTGCCCGCGAACGAAGGGCGCGGCTATGTGCTCCGCCGCATCATGCGCCGTGCGATGCGGCACGCACATCTGCTTGGTGCGGCTGAACCGTTGATGCACCGCCTCGTTCCCGCGCTCGTCTCTGAAATGGGCGCTGCCTATCCCGAGCTGGTCCGCGCGCAGCCATTGATCGAAGAGACGCTGAAGCTGGAGGAAACCCGCTTCCGCCAGACGCTCGACAAGGGCCTCAAGCTGCTTGACGAGGCGACAGGCGGGATGAAATCGGGCGATATCTTGCCGGGCGCGGTGGCGTTTCGTCTCTACGATACGTTCGGTTTCCCCTATGACCTTACCGAGGACGCGCTGCGTGCTCAGGGTTTTGGCGTGGATCGCTCCGGCTTCGATGCTGCCATGGCCGAGCAACGTGCCGCGGCTCGTGCCGCATGGAAGGGCTCGGGCGAAAAGGCGTCAGACGATCTGTGGTTCGATATCGCCGAGGCGGAAGGCAGCACTGAGTTTACGGGATATATGTCTCCGGAAGGCGAAGGCCGCGTTATCGCGCTCGTGCGCGATGGCGGACGGGTCGAAAGCGCGTCGGTTGGCGAGGATGTCGTTATCCTGACCAACCAGACACCGTTTTACGCCGAAAGCGGTGGACAGGCGGGGGACAGTGGCACGATCAAGAGTGAGAGCGGTCTCGTTGCCCGGGTAAGCGACACGACCAAGCCGCTCGGCCGTCTCCACGCTCATCGCGCAACGATCGAAAACGGTAAGCTCTCGGTCGGCGATGCGGTCCAGCTTGTGATCGATGGAGAGCGACGCGCCCGCATACGGGCCAACCATAGTGCTACTCATCTCCTGCATGCCGCGTTGCGCCACCGCCTCGGTGGCCATGTCACGCAGAAGGGCAGCCTTGTCGCGGAGGACCGGCTGCGCTTCGATTTCTCACAGCCGCGCGCGCTTTCTGCCGAAGACATCTCGGCGATCGAAGCTGAGGTCAACGCGCATGTGCGCGCCAATGATCAGGTAACGACTCGGCTGATGTCGACCGACGAAGCCATAAAGGCCGGCGCGATGGCGCTGTTCGGCGAGAAATACGGCGACGAGGTTCGCGTGCTTTCGATGGGTCGACAGGGTGACGGCACCTACTCGGTCGAGCTATGCGGCGGCACCCACGTTTCCGCGCTGGGCGATATCGCGCTGTTCAAGATTGTATCGGAAAGCGCCGTGGCATCCGGTGTTCGCCGGATCGAGGCGTTGACCGGGGAAGCCGCGCGGCTTTGGCTGACCCAGCGCGAGGACCGACTGAAGGACGCGGCCGCTGCCCTGAAGACGACGCCGGAGGAAGTCCCCCAGCGGATCAATGCGCTGGTCGATGAACGCCGTCGCCTGGAACGTGAATTGGCCGACGCAAGAAAGGCCCTTGCGCTGGGCGGCGGTGGCAGCAAGCAGGAAGTCGGCCCCGAGCAGGTTGGTGGTCTTGCCTTCATCGGGCAGATCATCGAGGATCTCGATCCCAAGAGTTTACGCGGGCTGGTCGACGAGAATAAGGCGCGCCTCGGTAGCGGCGTCGTCACCCTCATCGCGATCAATGAAGGCCGGGCAAGCGTCGCCATCGGGATCACCGAGGATCTGGTTGGACAGCTAAGCGCGGTTGATCTCGTCCGGGTTGCGGTTGCCGCGCTGGGCGGGCAGGGCGGGGGCGGTCGCCCGGATATGGCGCAGGGTGGGGGACCAAACGGCACCGATGCCCCAGCCGCGATGGTTGCGGTTCGGTCGGCGCTTGAAGAAAGATCCGTAACCGCTTGATTTAACTTTCCGATGAAACCTTGTTAGATTGTCGTCGCCAGAGAGGCGGCTCATGGTCGATTTCGCCCATCTGCATGATCTTGGTTCGCAGTTCGGCGCGTTTTTCGTGGATCGATGCGATGACGGGGCCCATTGCAACGCCGAGATCGACGAGGACGGCCTCCGAAAGCTGAAGCGAGCTTTCCAGCGTCTCGGGAACCGCATCCGTCACCCCAGCGCGGTATAGTTCGGCGGCATGGTTCGGGTCGCGGGCGCGGGCAACGATCGTTAGGTCAGGGTATAGCTTGCGGACCTGTTTGGCGATCCGCACGAGCTGGACGGGATCGTCCATCGTCAGCACCATTGCCGCGACATCGTCGAGCTCGAGCTTGTCGATCATGCCCGGCCGGGAAATATCCCCGAACGATGCATTATAACCCCGTTTGCGGGCACTCGTAATCGCATCGACATCGGCATCGATCGCCAGATAGGGCCGGTCATGCGCGTCGAGCATCTGGGCGACCAGGCGTCCGACGCGTCCCAGACCGACGATCAGCGTCCGTTGCGGAATCTTGATCTGATCGTCACCGTCAGGCTCCTGTCGCTTCAGCTCGATCCGCCGTGATATGTCATGCCCGATCCGCGCCAGCAGCGGCGTGATGGTCAGACCAAGTGCCGTGGTGATCTGCCAGAACTGGGCGGTTTCCGCGCTGATCAGCGCAGCCTGCGCCGCCGCGCCGAGCACGATCAGGGTTGTTTCAGAGGGCGATGCCATCAGCAGGGATGTTTCCCAAGCGACGCCGAGACGCGCGCCACCCAGGCGGAGCAAACCTCCCGTCACCACGGCCTTCGCCAGCACCACGCCTACCACCGCCGCCGTGAGCATCACCCACTTGTCAGCGATGATCCTCGGATCGAGGCTCATTCCGACAGTGATGAGGAACACACCGAGTGCCAGCCCCTTGAACGGCGCTGTCATCAGTTCGACCTCGCGGTGATAATCGGTTTCGGCGATGAGGATGCCCGCCAGCAACGCTCCCACGATGGGCGACAGGCCAGCCGCCGCCGTCGCTATGCTGGCGAGGATCACGACCAGCAGGCTGGCTGCCAGAAAAAGTTCGGGGCTCTTGGTGCGTGCCGCCTGCGCGAAAAGACGGGGCAAAGCGAGCCTGCCGCAGATCAGCATCGCGGCGACGGTCAGGGCGCCGGTGAACAATGTCGTGAGCAGACCGTCCATGCCCGACTTTTCGGCATAAGGAGCGAGCGCGCCGAGTATGAAGATGATCGGGACGAGTGCGAGATCCTCGAACAGCAGCATCGCAAAAGCGGGTCTGCCCACCGGGCTGGTCGTGCCCACCATTGGCAGCACCAGGGCAGTGGATGACAGCGAGAGAGCAAGCCCGAGACCAATCGCGCCGGACAGAGGCTGGCCAAGTAAATATAGACCCGTTCCGATCGCGAGGCCCCCGAGCAGCAGTTCCGCCACGCCCAGGCCGAAAACAAGGCTGCGCATTGTCCACAAGCGGCGGAACGACAGTTCGAGCCCAATCGAAAACAGCAGCAGGATTATGCCGAATTCTGCGAATGGCGCGATCGAGTGCGGATCAGTGATCGTGACATGATAGAGCCAGGGCGCGCGATCGATCAGCGATCCAAGGCCAGCGGGGCCGACCAACGCCCCCACCAGAATGAACCCGATGACGGGATTGATGCGAAAGCGCGCGAAGGTGGGGATGACGATGCCCGCAGCGCCCAGAATTACGAGCGAATCGCTGAATGCCGTGGAATGAAGTGACAGCGCCATGCCGCCATCCTTGCTGGTTTGTGTGGGGATTGCCAACCCGCGCGCTTTCAAAAACCAGCGCTATCGTGCAAGCTTGGGCTGAAGCTCTGCCAGAATATCATATGAAATGGATTTTCCGCGGATGCGGCATGCAAGGCATGATATTGTTATCGTAGGCGGCGGCCCGGCTGGGATGATGGCAGGGCTCCTATTCGCCCGTGCCGGCGCCAACGTGTGTGTTCTCGAAAAGCACGCTGATTTCCTGCGCGATTTCAGGGGAGATACCGTTCATCCCTCTACGCTCGAACTGTTCTACGAGCTTGGCCTACTGGATGCGCTTCTCGAGGAACCTCATGACAAGGTACCTGATATCACCGGACGAGTTGGCGACGTGGAGGTACAAATCGCCGATTTTGCGAATTTGCGAGTTCACGCGCCTTACATCGCCATGATGCCGCAATGGCATTTGCTGAACTTTCTTGCCCGTACCGCCAACCAATACCCAAACTTCACGTTGCGCATGGAATGCGAAGCCGTGGACGTCATCGAGGACGCGGGCAGAATCGCTGGCGTTAAGACTGTCGACGGCGCGGAGCTTCGGGCTCGATTGACACTGGCGGCGGACGGAAGGCGCTCCATCCTTCGCGCCAAGGGCCGGCTTCCGCTGGAAGACCTTGGCGCGCCGATCGACGTGTTCTGGTTCCGGTTGAGCAAGACACCCACCCAGACGAACGAGACCTTGGGCGCGTTCACGCCTGGCCGCATCATCGTAACGATCGATCGGGGCTCTTACTGGCAATGCGCCTGGGTGTTTGCCAAGGGCAAGGCGGAAAAGATAAGGGCAGCGGGTCTTGATGCCTTCCGTGCAGAGGTTGCCGCTGGAGCATCGAACTTGGCGGATCGCGTGGGCGAAATCCGCGATTGGGATGACATCAAGCTCCTGACGGTTTCGCTCGACCGCCTGACCCGCTGGCATCGCCCCGGCCTGTTGGCGATCGGTGATGCGGCGCATGCGATGTCACCCGTAGGCGGTGTCGGTATCAACCTTGCTGTCCAGGATGCGGTCGCGGCCGCCAATCTGTTGGCTGGGCCGCTTGCTGCCGGCAAAGACGTCGATCCATTATTGGAAGCCGTTCAGCGCCGTCGGATGTTACCTACCAAAATGACGCAGGCGCTTCAGCGTACGGTTCACCGTCGGGTGATCGAGCCTACGCTTGCAAACAATGCGCTTACCCAAACGCCGTTGCTTGTAAAGGCGCTCGTGAAGTTTCCGCTACTACGCCGTATTCCGGCACGAATAATCGGTCTCGGCTTTCGTCAGGAGCATATCCGCTCGCCCAATGCCAAACCTCAGGCGGCGTAGCCTTCGAATTGCAATCGGGCGAGGCGGGCGTAGAGGCCGTTCTCCGCCACAAGCGCGTCATGATTGCCTTCTTCGACGATGCGGCCATGGTCCATAACGATCAGACGATCCGCGGCACGCACGGTGGCAAGGCGGTGGGCGATAACAATCGTCGTGCGTTCCTTCATCAAACGCTCCAACGCGCGCTGCACCAGTTGTTCGGATTCTGCGTCCAAAGCCGACGTAGCTTCATCGAGCAGGAGCAACGGAGCATCACGCAGCACGGCACGCGCAATCGCGATGCGCTGACGCTGCCCACCCGAAAGACGGGCGCCGCCTTCCCCCATGAACGTATCAAGTCCCTGCGGCAGGGCACGGAGGAACGTTGCGGCGTTGGCCGCTTCGGCGGCCGCCCATAGCTCGTCATCGGTGGCATCCCAGCGGCCATAGCGCAGGTTATCGCGCGCAGACGCGCCGAAGATCACCGTTTCCTGTGGCACCATTGCAATCCGATTCCGGATGTCGGCGGGATCAGCAGCGGGCAGAGGAATGCCATCCAGCGACACGCTCCCGCCCTCTGGGTCATAGAAGCGCTGTGCCAGCTGAAAAATCGTTGACTTGCCGGCACCAGATGGGCCGACGATCGCGACGACTTCGCCGGGCTTCACAGCCAGGCTGAAGTCGTTGAGAGCCTTGACCTCGGGCCGCGTAGGATAACGGAATTCGACATGATCGAAAACCAGCCGTCCTTCGGCAGGCAGTGGCAGTGCACGCGGGCTTGCCGGCGCCCTGATTTCGGGAACCTCAGCTAGAAGTTCGGCCAGTCGTCCCGCAGCGCCAGCGCCCCGTAACAGGTCGCCATATACCTCGGTAAGCGCGCCGAAGGCCCCCGCAACCAGGCCGCCCGTCATGACAAAGGCGGCGATCGAGCCTCCGGACAGCTTGCCCGACGCCACGTCCAGCGCGCCTTGCCACATGATCAACGTTATGGATCCGAACACCATTGCAATGATGACCGCCGTCATGATTGCGCGAAGGCGGATCCTCCGGCGCGATGTCTGGAACGCTGCGTCGACAGCACCGCCAAATCGCGCGCTTTCGCGTGCTTCCTGTCCGAATGCCTGGACGATCTTCATCGCCGCCAGCGTCTCGGAAACGATCGATCCCACGTCCGCAATGCGATCCTGACTGCTGCGGGACAGCGCGCGCACCTTGCGCCCCAACGTTACGATCGGAACGATGATGAAAGGTATGCCGACCAGCAGTAGCGCCGCCAATTTTGGTGCAAGCGTCACCAGATAGATGATGCCGCCAATGCCCATGACGATATTGCGCAGGGCGACTGACACCGTCGTGCCGACGATCTGTTCGATAACCGAGGTATCGGCCGTCAGTCTGGAAGCGATTTCGGAAGGGCGATTCTCTTCGAAGAAGCGCGGCGCTAACGTCATCAGGTTCCGATGCACGGCACTGCGTACATCTGCGACGACTCGCTCGCCCAGCCAGGAAACGAAATAGAAGCGGGCGGCTGTTGCGATTGCGAGGACCACGACAATGAGCAGGAGGTAGCGAAAATACCGCGCGATATCGCCGTCATGTGTGGCAAATCCGCGGTCGATGACCAGCTTGAAGCCGCTCGGTATAGCAAGGGTCGCCCCGGCCGCCGTCAGCAGCGCCAACGCCGCAAGCGCGATATGTCCGGGGTATCGGGCGGCAAAGCGCCAGATGATAGCCAGATTGTTGAGACTACGCTGGTTGTTGGATGGAGAAGACGGATCAGCCATGCTTCGGCGCCTAGCAGGGGTGGAGGCGGCGCTCAATCAAACTGTGCCGAAAGTGGACCCGACGCTGCATTGCAACGTTAACCAGATAGAGGCTACTAAGCCGCTATATAGAGATACTGATCCTCGCGGAGTTTTTTCGAACATGCTGTATGACAGCTATGAAATGCAGCGATCGCTGCTGGCGGGCGCCAGTGCTTTCGCCAATATAGGCGCTGAGTGGCTTAACAACCCGATCAACCCGTTGTCCTATTCGGGTCTTGCGCCGATCATGGCCTCCGGCCTTGAAGTATTCGCGCACGCATCGGCACCCCGGGGAAAGCCCCCTTTCGGATTCACCGAGACGGTCGTCGACGGGAAAAAGGTCGCGGTTCATGAAGAGATCGTCCTGCGCAAACCCTTCGGCCAGCTGAAACGCTTTGTCCGCGAAGGGGTGGAAGGCGGATCCAAGTTGCTGATCGTCGCGCCAATGTCGGGCCACTACGCCACCTTGCTGCGTGGCACGGTGGAACGGATGCTGCCAAAGCATGACGTCTACATCACGGATTGGCGCGATGTGAAGCTGGTGCCGCTTGAGGACGGGACATTCGACCTCGACGATTACATCGATTACGTCATGGCGTTTCTGCGCCGGATCGGCCCAGGCACACACATGCTCGCCGTCTGCCAGCCCTCGGTGCCATGTTACGCAGCCACCTGTCTGATGTCCGAGGATAATGATCCCTGCCGCCCCGCGACGCTGACGATGATGGGCGGACCAATCGATACGCGTGAAGCACCAACGAAAGTGAACACCGTCGCCACACAGCGGCCATTGTCCTGGTTTGAAGACAACGTGGTGCTGACTGTACCCGTTATCTACCCTGGCGGAGGACGGAAGGTTTATCCGGGCTTCCTCCAGCTAACGGGTTTCATGGCCATGAATCTCGGCAATCACCTTGTCAGCCACTGGCAGATGTTCAAACATCTGGTGGATGGGGACGAAGAAAGCGCCGATGCGACAAAGGCATTTTACGACGAATACCGATCGGTCTGCGACATGTCGGCGGACTTCTATCTCCAGACGATCGAGGTTGTCTTCCAGAAGCATCAATTGCCCAAGGGCGAGATGAAATATCGTGATCGCGCGGTAAAGCCGGATGCCATAAAAGATGTAGGAATATTGGCGATCGAGGGCGAGCGCGATGATATTTCGGGCCTCGGCCAGACCAAGGCCGCTTTGACGATCGCGACCAATCTTCCGAAGACGGAAAAGAAATATCTGATGGCCAAATCCGTCGGGCATTACGGTATTTTCAACGGGCGCCGCTGGCGGGAAGAGATCGCTCCCGTGGTCGAGGAATGGATCGCGAAACACGAAAAGGCCTGATACTTCCCGACGATCGTGGGCCGGAAACTCACTGTAGCGATTGAACGCTGGCCGGTTGCGGGGGCGTTCACGATCGCCCGCGGCGCGAAGACCGAGGTCGATGTCGTAATCGTCTCGATCGCCGACGAGATGCGCTCCGGGCGGGGTGAGGCGACGCCGATCTACTATCATGGCGAGACGGCGGACAATGTCGCGGCCTTGATTGCTGCTGTACAAGCGGAAATCGAAGCTGGCCTGAACCGTTCCGAGTTGCAGAACCTGTTGCCAAGGGGTGCGGCGCGCAACGCCGTTGATGCCGCACTGTGGCAACTGGAAGCCCGTAAGTCAGGATTGCCGGTGTGGCGTCTTGCTGGTCTCGACGAACCGAAGCCTTTGTTGACCGCCTACACGATTTCCGTCTCGTCACCGGACCAGATGAAGGCCGATGCGGCCCGAGCCGCGGGAATTTATCCGCTCCTGAAACTCAAACTGTCAGGCCAAAACGATGTTGACCGGGTAGCCGCGGTGCGAGCCGGCGCCCCGGAAGCCAGGTTAATCGTGGATGCCAATGAATCCTGGACGGGACGGGACATCGTCAGCGAAGCTGAACAGTTACTGCCCTTTGGCGTGGAATTGATCGAACAGCCCGTGCGCGCGGGCGAGGACGCGTTGCTTGGATCGATCCGATCCCCGATACCGCTATGCGCCGACGAAAGCTGTCAGAGCCTGCACGACGTCGAACGTTGCAGTCAGCTTTATCAGGCAATCAATATCAAGCTCGACAAGGCAGGAGGACTTACCGAGGCTCTCGCCATGACGAAGGCAGCTCAAAAAGCAGGCCTTCAGATAATGGTCGGCTGCATGTTGTCGACTTCACTGGGTGTTGCCCCTGCATTTCTCGTGGGCCAGTGCGCGCATTGGGTCGACCTCGACGGACCGCTGTTGTTGGCAAGGGACCGGACACCGGCAATCGCATTTGATGGTGCGATGATGCCGATGCCTGATCCTGAGCTGTGGGGTTAGAGCGCGACCTCGGCGACTTTACCCTGATAGTCGGCCTTGGGATCACGGCCGAGCATCCGCTTTATCGCAGCGCCCAGGCTCGAAGCATTAAGCCAGATTTCGGCGCTTTCGGTATCGAGCCTTAAAAGGGCGACCTTTGGATCCTGTCGGCCGGCTGGATACCAGGCCGCGATATGGCTGTTCCAAAACCGATCGACATTGGCGGGGTCGCGGTCGACTGACAATGAGCCGTGCAAAGTGGCAAACAGATCGTGTCCTTTGGCGACGTAATGCGCCATTGCGCGATGGGATTCGTTGAGCGCGGCGATCAGGCTGTTATCAGTCGAAGTGAAGAAAAACAGCGGTCCCTGTTCGCCTTCGAAAAAGGCGGTCATGGGTTGGCCATGTCCGTCTCGTGCACCATCAACGCCCAGGATGATGACTGGGTTTGCCTTCAATTCCTTCCAGAATCGGGATTCGATTTCTGCATCGCTCGCCATGATTGTCTCCATCGTTAGGGATGAAGCAACAACGGGTTCGTGCGCGAAGCGGTTCCTTCGGCATCACTTCCCATCCAGGCGAAAATTCATACTGGTCAACTGGAGAGTTGCGGCTTCCATTCCCAGCGGAGCGCATCGCCATCCATCAATTCTACGCCAGCTCCGACAAGTTCATCCCGGATGGCGTCAGACACCGCATAATCCTTGGCAGCACGAGCATTCGCCCGTTTTTCGAGCAAGGCTTCCACCGCGCCATCGTCCAGAATGGCGTTGGCAGGTGGAATGCTGAGATCCCGGCGATCAATGGTGACCAGGCCCAGCCCAAGCACAAGATCCATGCTTGCGAGCAGACGCATTTTGTTTTCCGGGCTAAGCGCCGATCCCAGGACTTCATCCAGCAGCGGCAAGGCCTGCGGAAGCATGAGATCGGCCGATACCGCTGCATCGAAACGTTCCAGCAGAACAATCGCATCAGGCGGCAACCCGTCCTCAAGTGACGAGCGCTGATAGGTCAGGTCGGCGCCGCGACTGTCCCGTGCTTCGGCAACTACGCGCATCCACGGGGCATTGTCACCAGTTTGGTTTCGCAACTGGGTGACAGCGATTGCCAGCCGCTTGAGACGCGTGAGCGCAGCCGCGAGATTGTCGGGCGAGAATTCCAGTTCGCTTCGGTAATGCGCCGAAAGGCACAGGATCCGGTAGGCAAGCGGCGGAACGCCGCGATCGACCAGCGATCGCAAGGTTGCGAAGTCTCCTTTCGACTTCGACATCTTGCCACCACGATCCACCAGAAAATTATTGTGCATCCAGATGTTAGCGCCCGTTTCGGAAGTCCCCGTGAACGCCTGATTCTGTGCTATTTCGTTGCAATGGTGGATCTCGCGATGGTCGATGCCGCCAGTATGGATGTCAAACTGGGCACCGAGATATTTCATGCTCATCACTGAGCATTCGAGATGCCAGCCCGGCGCGCCAGGCCCCCAGGGTGAAATCCATTCCATCTGTCGCTGTTCGCCCGGCGCTGACGATCTCCAGATCGCAAAATCGCTGGCCTGCCGCTTGCCTTCGACCGCGTCGATGCGCGCCACTTCGGGTCCATCGGAGCGATTGCCAGCTAGCCGACCATAATCCGGTACCTTGCTGGTGTCGAAATATAGTCCGCTATCGAGCTGATAGGCAGCATCATTTGCCTCGATTGCGCGCGCAAACGCTATCATGTCTTGGATATGATCGGTCGCAACGCTCCAGAGTGTCGGGTTCTCGATGTTCAGGCGGGTGAGATCATCCTTGAACGCGGCCGTGTAGTATGCCGCGATATCCCAGATCGTCTGGCCGCTCGCCTTGGCTGCAGCCTCCATTTTATCATCGCCCGCATCCGCATCCGACGTGAGATGGCCGACATCCGTGATGTTTATCACGTGGTTGACCGGCCAGCCTTTCCAATTGAGCACACGGCGAAGCGTATCGGTAAAGACATAGGCTCGTAAATTTCCGAGATGTGCGAAATTGTAGACAGTGGGACCGCAGCTGTACACCCGCGCCATAGCGGGATCGATCGGCGCAAATGCCTCAACAGCGCGTGTGAAGCTGTTGAACAGCATCAATGGCTGCCCAAGCGGGGCTGGGGCTCGTTTCGTCATGTAATAGCGGCCTGCTACGGAAGATGACCGTCGTCTATCCAGCGTCGGTCGTAGCGGCAAGCATCATCATCACGGCCCAAAAGAAAACGGGCGCCCCGAAGGACACCCGCTTCTTTCCAAGCTCCACCTAAAAAGGAGGAGTTTATAATTACTTGGACGCGTTGTCCGCAGCTTCCGCCATGTTGTCAGCAGCAGCATGTGCGTTGTCCGCAGCGTTCTCGAGAACGGCTTCAGACGACTCGTTAATCGCGTTGTCAGCAGCCGCTTCAAGATTGTCAGCGGTGTTTTCCATCGCATCGGCAGCGTTATCCGCAGCGTTGGCGACAGGCGTTTCGGTCTTGTTGCACGCGGCCAGAGACATCAGGCCGGCGGCGGCGAGAACAAAGCTAAGCTTCTTCATCGAGCAGCTCCCAGTTGTTATATTGGGCCCGGCCCGATGCCGTCCCAAGCGTTTCCATAACGTCCGCTATGGTGTCGTCAACGAAGAAATGCACGAAGACCTTCGCTTTTTAGGCTCATTTCTGCGGGGTAGACTCCTCAATGATCCCCTTTTCGGGCCAGTCTGGCGCATTGGAAGCGATGGCTAGCACCGCAGTCCAGGCTGCAACATTCTGTCGCAATTGTGCTGGATCGACCTTGTCCAAGGTGTCGTCCGGCGTGTGATGAAGCTCGAAGTAGCGCGTGCCGTCCTGTCTGAGTGAGATTATCGGGACGCCCGCTTTCCCTAAGTCTTCAATGTCCGCGCCGCCGTCAGCGTGGTTGCCACCTCGTGCCACGCCAAGCTTTAACAGCGTGTTTGCAAGTTCACGGAATACAGGTGCGTCTGGTTGGGCAACCCGCGTGTCGAAACTCCACACGCGATCGGCGCCAAAATCGGATTCCCCTGCAAGAACGTGCTTTTCCTTGCCATAGCGGCGAATATAATCGAGGTCGCCGCCACCGCCTGTTTCCTCAGAGCCGAACCAGACGACCCGGATAGTACGTAACGGGGGGCTATCTTTGCTCGCGGCGAGCGCAGATGCGGCCATGATCGCAACGCCGGCGGCATCGTCAATTGCCCCCGTTCCAAGATCCCAGCTATCGAGATGACCGCCGACGACAATCACTCCCGCATTCGGATCCCGCCCCGGTATTTCCGCGATCACATTTCCCGAAGTTCGTTTTCCAAGGAAGCGAGGGGTCAATGTGAGTTTAAGGCTGACGGGCTTGCCTCTGGCGAGGACGCGTTCCAGCTGTTCGGCGTCCGGTACGGATAACGCTGCTGCAGGAATCGGTTTCTGACCGTCCGCCCAGCGGGTCGTGCCAGTATGCGGCCCCCGATGGTGATCGGTTCCAAGCGATCGAATCACGACTGCTGCCGCGCCTTTGCTTGCCGCCAGCGAAGGCCCCTGAAAACGGATGGGGCCGAATGCGCCGTAGCTTGATCCATCCTGCGTCGCGCCCATGCGATGGGACAGGAAGACGATCTTGCCCTTTACTACGCTGTCAGGCGCGGCCTTCAATTCATCCATGCCGTTGAATGCGACAACGTCCGCGACTAGCCCTTTTGCAGGAGTTGCACCGCTGCTGCCGAGAGCGGCAAGTGTCAGCTTTTGCGGAAAAGGGGCGACGATTTCCGCCTGTTCGACGCCGCGTTCCCATCCATCGATCTGAAAAGTGTCTATCCGGACATTTTTGAAACCAAGCGCTTCGAGCCGCGCGGCGCCCCAGGTCCGGGCTTTTGCCTCCGCATCGCTGCCGGCGAGCCGGGGACCGACCTCGGTGGTGAGGCCTTCCACGATCTGCCAGGCGACCTCATCTTTCAGTGCGGCATCCACTGCGGCGCCGACATTCGCAGCTGCTGGCTGCGTCGCGTAAAGAAGAAAGGGAAGGGCGGCGAGGGCGAGGTGATGTTTCGTCATATTGTCACTTTAGCAACACGGTTTGCCAAGACAATCCGGCTGGGCTAGTGGGCGCGCAATATCCCGCACAGTCGATTGACCGGAGTTTCGACAGCCAATGGCCGTACAATATAGCTATGTCATGAAAGGTCTGACGAAGACCTTCCCCGGCGCGCCAAAGCCGGTGCTCAACAATATCAATCTTCAGTTCCTTCCGGGAACCAAGATCGCCATCATTGGCGTCAACGGCGCCGGTAAATCCACGCTCATGAAGATCATGGCCGGCTATGACACCGAATATGTCGGGGAAGCCTGGTCGGGGGAGAATGTCCGAGTCGGCTATCTGGCGCAGGAGCCGCAACTCAATCCCAAGAAGAATGTGCGTGAGAACGTCATGGACGGGGTTCGTGAAACCGCGGACATGATGGATCGCTTCAACGAGATTTCTGCGATTATGGGCGACCCGCCCGAAGATGCTGATTTCGATGCGTTGCTCGCCGAAATGGGCGAACTGCAGGAAAAAATCGACGCGGTGGACGGCTGGACTCTCGATAATCAGCTTGAGATCGCCATGGAAGCGTTGCGGTGCCCGCCCGGCGATGCTTCGGTCGACAATCTGTCCGGCGGTGAAAAGCGCCGCGTGGCGCTGTGCCGCCTGCTGCTCGAAAAGCCGGAAATTCTGCTGCTCGACGAGCCCACCAACCATTTAGATGCGGAAAGCGTCCAGTGGCTTGAAAATCATCTGATCAATTATGCGGGCAACGTAATCCTCGTTACCCACGATCGCTACTTCCTCGATAATGTTGTTGGATGGGTGCTCGAAATCGATCGCGGGCGCGGCCTTCCGTTCGAGGGCAATTATTCGGCGTGGCTTGAGGGCAAGGCCAAGCGGCTCGAGCAGGAAGATCGTGAAGACGCCGGTCGCCAGAAGGCAATCAAGGAAGAGCTGCAATGGATCCGGCAAAGCCCCAAGGCCCGTCAGACGAAGTCTAAGGCACGTATCAGGGCGTTTGACGAACTGGTCGAAAAGCAGGCGGATCGTCGCCCTGGCGCGGCGCAGATCCTCATCCAGATACCGGAACGGCTTGGCGGTAACGTCATCGAAGCGACAGGCCTAACCAAGAGCTATGGCGACAAGCTGTTGTTTGAAGACCTGACCTTTACGCTGCCGCCCGGCGGAATCGTGGGTGTTATTGGCCCCAATGGTGCCGGTAAATCGACCCTGTTCAAACTCATAACCGGTCAGGAAAAGCCCGATTCCGGCACGATCAAGATCGGCGATACGGTAAGACTGGGTTATGTCGATCAGAGCCGCGACGCTCTTGATCCCAATCATAATGTCTGGGAAGAGGTTTCGGGCGGCAACGAACGCTTCTATTTCGGCAAGCATGAAGTGGCGACCCGCGCCTATGTTGGAGCATTCAACTTCAAGGGCACCGACCAGCAGAAGAAGGTCGGGCAGCTGTCCGGCGGTGAGCGCAATCGCGTTCACATGGCCAAGATGCTGGCGGCGGGTGGCAACGTGCTGCTACTCGACGAACCGACCAACGATCTCGACGTCGAAACGCTTCGCGCGCTGGAAGAAGCGCTCGAAAGTTTTGCGGGCTGCGCCGTGGTGATCAGCCACGATCGCTTCTTTCTCGATCGGCTCGCCACCCACATTCTTGCCTTTGAAGGCGATAGCCATGTCGAATGGTTCGAAGGTAATTTTGAGTCTTATGAAGAGGACAAACGGCGCAGACTGGGGGATGCGGCGGATCGCCCAACGCGATTGGCCTATAAAAAGCTGACCCGCTAGCGTTGCCGGGCGTTCAGCGCACACCCGCGTCATCTCAAGTCCGTGTAACAAAACCGTAACGAAAGAGTCACGCGCTGAACATCGAAAGTTCCTATCGCCCCCCTGCGGTGAGTTATCGCTTGCCGACACCTTTAAGGGGAAATACTAAATGCAACTCCGTCACAAGGTCGCTGCCATCGCTGCTGCGGGCCTCGTCGTCCTGCCAGCAAATGTTTATGCGCGGGCGCAAATCCGCGCAGTAGGCTCGTCGACCGTCTATCCATTTGCAACCGCCGTTGCGGAGCGCCTCGGGCGCGCTAACGCCAGCATGCAACCGCCTGTCATCGAATCGACCGGCACTGGCGCCGGCATGAAGCTGTTCTGCGCAGGCGTGGGTGAAAAGTTTCCGGACGTCGAAAACGCGTCGCGCCGGATCAAGGCATCAGAAGTGAAGCTGTGCGCGTCGAATGGCGTCGCGCAGATCACCGAAATTCAGGTCGGCATTGACGGCATTGCTTTAGCTGAATCGAAGTCCGGACCACTTCAGGCAGTTACCCAGCGTGATATTTATCTGGCGCTGGCGAAAACCCCCTTTGGCAAGCCCAACAAGACGAAGACCTGGAAGGACGTTAATCCAAAGCTGCCTGCGGTTGCTATCAAGGTTTATGGCCCGCCACCCACGAGCGGCACGCGCGATGCGCTTGGCGAGCTGCTGATGACGCCTCCATGCGAAGCCAATTCCTCCATGGCCGCGCTCAAGAAGATGGACGAGGCCAAATTCAAGGCGATCTGCACCGGTGTCCGTGAAGACGGCGCCTATGTCGAAGCCGGCGAGAACGACAATCTGATCGTCCAGAAGATCGAAGCCAACCCTGGGACGATCGGTATCTTCGGCTACAGCTATCTGGAAGAGAATGCAGGCAAGGTAAAAGGTCTCGCCATCAACGGTGTCGAGCCCACCTATCAGACGATCTCGGCCTTCAAGTATCCCGGAGCGCGGCCGCTCTACATCTACGTGAAGAACGCCCACGTCCGCGCCATTCCTGCGATCAAGGCTTTTGTTGCCGAATTCAGCAAGGAAACCACCTGGGGACCGAACGGATATCTGGTTCGCCGTGGAATGATCGCCGCACCTGACGCTGTACGCGCCAAGAATGCGCAGATCGCCCGTTCATTCACGCCGCTCAACCCAGCAGAGATCAAATAGCCACTGGGTTCGGCTTTATGAATTTCATTGGGGAAATATCGTGAAAACCAAACATTCAATATTGTTGGCGGCGGCAAGCACGCTGACATTCTCGACTGTCGCACAGGCACAGGACGCGCCTGTCGAAACCGCTGAAACGACGACTGATGCGGAAGCTCAGATGGAGTTTCTGAAGGCGCAGGTCGAAGCGCTTCAGGCACAGGTCAACACACTCAGCTCAAGGCTGACAAAGGCTGAGCCGAGCTGGAAGGGCGCGCCGCAATGGCAGGACAAGGATTCCGGCTGGACGTTCAAACCCAAGGGCTTCGCACAGTTCGACGCAGGCTATGTTTCCACGCCTGGACCGGAGCGTAGCGGTACGTCCAGCGGCTTGAATTATAATAACCTGGGCTGGAATATGCGGGCGCGCCGCCTTGTGATCGGTGCGGAAGGTACGATGCCGGGCGGCTTCAGCTACAAGGCTGAGTTTAACCTTGCTCAGTCGCAGGTCGACTACGAGGATATTACCCTGACATGGCAGGGTAAAAGCCCTCTCCAGATCACCGTAGGCCACTTTTATCCACTATCGAGCCTCGAGACGATGACCAGTTCGCGACTGGGCTCGTTTATGGAGCGCGCGTCTTTCACCGAGGCGTTCAACTATAATCGCCGTCTCGGTGCTTCGGTAGCGTTTGTGGATCCTGCTGATGTTTGGTCGCTGACCGCAGGCGTTTGGGGAATGGAAATTAACGACATCAACTATTCTGGTACAACCCCCTCTATCACCATTCCTGCCTCATGTTTCGCCAACCCTACTCTTCCTTGCACGATTAGCGGCGGCACTGTTACATCCTCGCCTGCGCAGAACTTTAACCGTACTGCATGGCAAGTTTCTGCCCGTGCCGTTTATGCGCCCACATGGGGAGATACTCGCTTACATTTTGGCTTCAATTTCCAGCATCGTGTCACACCGCGTGACGCACAAAATGTACGCTATCGTGTGCGCCCCTTCACACAAACGACGGATCAGCGCCTCGTCGATACGAATGGCATTGCGGCTGACGGCGATGACACGCTCGGAGCAGAAGTTGCCGCAATCCACGGCCCGATCCACGCGGTTGTAGAAGCCCAGAAGGTATGGGTGCGTGGGTATCAACCCGGCAAGGTCTTTGGGGCAAACAATAGTGCCGGCGGCGGAGCGCTTTACGGAGACGATCCCTCTTTCTGGGGCGGTTACGCTGAAGTTGGCTTCTATCTCACGGGAGAAACACGCGCCTATAAGGGCGGCAAATGGGATCGCGTAAAGGTTCTCAAACCATTGAACCAGGGCGGCATTGGTGCGGTCCAAGTCAATGCACGCTTGGATTATGTCAATCTAAACGACAAAACGGCTGACGGTGGCGCGACTCCCGTTGCGCCGTTCTACGTCAATGGCGGTCGCCAAACGGGCTACCAGCTCAGTGTAATTTGGAATCCGATCGATTATATTCGCTTCATGGCACAATATTCACGTGCTCATGTCAATGCCGGCCCTCGCATCGCAGCGGTCGATCCTGATAATGCAGCTAACGTACTCGACGGCAGCTATAACGTGGACCAATTCGGGGTGCGCGCTCAGTTCGAATTCTAATATTCTAAATTTCAATATTCTCGAGCGCGAACTTCCCCGTCGGAGCAATCCGGCGGGGACTTATTGGGCGGGGGCAAATTCTCCGGTCGCTTCATCAAGAAGGCGAAGAATGCCGTCGGCGATTGCGAAATGCGCTCCGTGCAACGTCAGCGTTCCAGCCGCCTCACGTTCCGGAATGAAGGGAAAGCTGCGGATGTTGGCCAGGCTGACCTTGACGGCCTCGTACTCCAGCGCCGCCGCTGCCGTGCTCCCGTGATCGCCATGTTCTGCGACGACGCGGGCGCGCGCATCATCGAGCATATCGACCCAATGATCAATAAACCCGCCTTCGCCGGGGTTTGCCCCTTCGAAACGACGGGAGAGCGACGCCGCGACGCCGCCGCATTGCCCGTGCCCCAACACCACTATTTCTGGCACGTTGAGCTGAGTCACCGCGAATTCGATGGCCGCTGAAACACCATGTCGGCCGCCACCCAGTTCAAACGGAGGCACGAGATTGGCGATGTTGCGCACCACGAACATTTCGCCTGGCGACGCATCGAATATCTGGCTGGGATCGACGCGGCTGTCGGAGCATGCGATCACCAGCAGCTTGGGTTCCTGGCCTTCGGCGAGTTCGGACCATCGTGCGCGCTGGCGTGACCAGTCACCTTCACGGAACCGACGATAGCCCGCGATCAAGTCAGAAAAGTTCGTCATGATTTTCGCGTAGCGCGCCAATGCGGGGGCTGGCAAGTCGGCTCTGCATCGCTTATTTCGCACTTTATGAATGAAGCGAACGCCACACCCGCGCCGCGTCAGCGCAAGCCCGACTGGATTCGCGTGAAAGCGCCTGTTGGAGCAGCCTTTTCCGAGACCAAGGCATTGATGCGCCGTCTGAATCTCTCCACGGTTTGCGAGGAGGCAGCGTGCCCCAATATCGGCGAGTGCTGGACGAAAAAGCACGCGACGGTGATGATCCTCGGCGATGTCTGCACGCGCGCATGCGCATTTTGCAACGTGAAGACCGGAATGCCGCGCGTGTTGGACCGGCACGAGCCCCAGCATGTTGCCGACGCGGCAGCCGAGTTGGGCCTTGAGCATATCGTCGTAACATCGGTGGACCGGGACGATCTGCCCGACGGCGGCGCCTCACAGTTCGTCCAGGTTATCGATGCCTTGCGCCGAACCACGCCGAACACGACGATCGAAATCCTGACTCCGGATTTCCGGAACAAGAGCGAAGCGGCAGTCGAAGCAATCGTCGCCGCACGCCCGGACGTCTATAATCACAATCTGGAGACGGTTCCGAGGCTTTACCCCACCATCCGGCCCGGCGCGCGCTATTATGCGTCCATTCGCCTGCTGGAAAGCGTCAAGCGCCTGGATCCGTCCATCTTCACCAAGTCCGGCGTGATGGTCGGGTTGGGCGAAGAGCGACTCGAAGTGCATCAGGTGATGGATGACATGCGCTCGGCCGGGATCGATTTTCTGACGATGGGCCAATATCTCCAACCGACGCCCAAACATGCGTCGGTTGCGGAATTCGTGACACCAGCGATCTTCAACGCCTATGCCTCGATTGCGCGCGCGAAGGGTTTCCTGCTGGTTGCAGCCAGCCCGCTCACGCGATCGAGCTACCACGCGGGCGATGATTTCGGGAAGATGAAGGCGGCCAGAGAGGCGCAACTTGCCAAAGCATAACGAGACGCGGCACCTTCCATATCCGGCGGAGCGTCTGTTCGATCTGGTTGCAGACGTAAGCCGCTATCGTGAATTCCTGCCCTGGGTGGCGGCAGTGCGCATCCGTTCCGATAGTGAGACGGAGATGATCGCTGATCTCGTCGTCGGTTTCAAAAGCCTGCATGAGACCTTTACCTCCAAGGTTCACAAGCAAAGGCCCCACCATATTCACGTCGAATATGTCGAAGGTCCCCTGAAGTATCTCCGGAATGACTGGCGCTTCAAGCCAGATGGGCAGGGCGGAACGCTGCTGAGTTTCGAGGTGGACTTCGCTTTTCGGTCTACCCTGTTCGAAGCGCTCGCAGGCCAGATGTTCGAGCGCGCGTTCAGGAAGATGACGGACGCTTTCGAGGAGCGGGCGCGCCAGCTTTACGGCAATGAAGCGTCCGGCATAAGCAAATCGAGCGCGCACAGCGCAGCCTGAAGCCTGATCCCGCCACGGCCAAGATCGCCGAAATTCCGGCTGTCAGCGATGACCTCGTTCGGATCACCTTCTTTGGTTGCGCGCGCGAAGACGACCGTGCCGACGGGCTTTTTTTCGCTACCCCCGTCCGGCCCCGCAATACCCGTGATCGCAACCGCCACGTCGGCGCCGCTGCGGGCCAACGCTCCCCGGGCCATTCCCCATGCCACCGCTATGGATACCGCTCCGAACGTTTCAAGCACGTCCAGGCTGACACCCAACAGCTTGAGCTTGGCATCGTTCGAATATGTGACGAAGCCGTTCTCGAAAACGGCAGAGGATCCGGGTATTTCCGTAAGAGACGCGGCAACGAGCCCGCCGGTACAGCTTTCTGCCAAGGCAACAGTCCTGCCGGCTGCCTTGTTCGCGTCGATCACCCGACGAGCGGCGGTAACGAGTTCCTCGGGAAGCACGCTTTCCTGAATCATTCAATGTCTTTCATTCTGATCGTGGCAACCGCCTGTGCAGCGATTCCTTCACCCCTGCCAGTAAAACCCAGCTTTTCAGTTGTGGTTGCCTTCACGCTGATTTTGCCAGGGTCGAGATTGAGCATCGCAGCGATGCTCGTTCGGATTTCCTTCCGAAACGGTCCCACGCGCGGTTCTTCGCATATGATCGTGACATCCGCATGATCGATCACGCCGCCGCGATCGCGGATGAGTTTCGCGGCATGTTCCAGGAATATGCGGGATGGCGCGCCTTTCCATTTGGGATCGGAAGGCGGGAAATGATCGCCAATATCGCCCAGCGAAGCGGCTCCGAGCAGGGCGTCGGTCAAGGCGTGGAGCGCGACGTCTGCATCCGAATGCCCGCTCAATCCCCGCGCATGGGGAACCGCAATGCCGCCAAGCCAGACCGGCCCTTTGCCACCGAATGCATGAACATCGGTGCCAAATCCCGTCCGGGAAATCATTGCCTGCCGCAGCCGGCGTCCGGCATCATTGAAATCGTCCTCATAGGTCAGCTTTTCCAGTAGGATATCGCCGGGAACAACGGCGACGTTCCCCCCGGCCGCCCTCAGCACCTGGGCGTCGTCCGTCGCTTCCCTGTGTTCGGGCCAGGCAAGATGCGCTGCCACGATAGCTTTCGAACGAAAGGCCTGCGGGGTCTGCACCCGAACCATATAGGCACGGTCGACACTGTCACCTAGGAAACCGCTCGCCCGCGCCAGACTATCGTTCACGGTTAAGGCAGGCACCGCGCCATCGTTGCTCTCCAGCGCCTCGATCAGTCGATCGATGACCGAGGCAGGCACGAACGGACGCGCCGCATCATGGATCAGTACATGATCAGTTTCGACGTGCGCCAGTCCGGCAACCACTGATGCCCGGCGTGTGACACCGCCGATCACGGGGGGCAGGACGTGGCGACCGCCGATCGCCCGCTGATAGGCAGCGTGCTGGCCTTCGCCGATCACCACCTGGATGCGCGTTATCGCGGGATGGCGGTCCAACGCGTCGATAGCGTGAGCGAGCACGGTCTTACCGTCGACATCGCGATACTGCTTGGCGATGCCGAGGCCGGCCCGATTGCCTTGCCCCGCCGCCACTATCAAGGCCGTTATGCCATGCTCCATTGCCATGGTTGGGCGCTCTACCGCAGGGAAGCCTTGCCGACCAGCAGCTTTCCAGCTAGGGGTTTGCCGCTTTTTTAGGCAAGGGCGCATTGTGAAATTATCTGCCATTTCCCTGGGTTCGGCGCGAATCGAAACGCCGGTCATCCTGGCGCCAATGACGGGCGTAACCGATCTGCCATTCCGGCAGGTGGTCAAGCGCTACGGCTCCGGGCTCAATGTAACGGAAATGATTGCCAGCCAGGCGATGATACGGGAAACGCGGCAATCGCTGCAAAAGGCGGCATGGGCTGCGGAGGAAGAGCCGATATCAATGCAGTTGGCGGGTTGCAGTCCGGTCGAAATGGCGGAAGCGGCGAAGCTCAATGCCGATCGTGGAGCCGCGATCATCGACATCAATATGGGGTGCCCGGTCAAGAAGATCGTCAATGGCGATGCGGGCTCGGCGCTGATGCGCGATCTCTCACTGGCGGCATCAATCATCAAGGCGACCGTGAAGGCAGTCGATCTTCCGGTAACGCTCAAGATGCGGATGGGCTGGGATCATGCCAGCCTCAATGCGCCGGAATTGGCGAGGATCGCCGAGGATCTCGGTATTCGCATGATCACCGTCCACGGCCGCACGCGTTGCCAGATGTACAAGGGCAACGCGGACTGGGCGTTCGTCCGGAAGGTGAAGGATGCGGTTTCGCTACCGGTGATCGTGAATGGCGACATTTGTTCGATCGAAGATGCCGAGACCGCGCTTGCGCAATCGGGTGCCGACGGCGTGATGATCGGACGGGGCGCTTACGGCAAGCCGTGGCTGCTGGGCCAGGTGATGCGCTGGTTCACATCAGGGGAACGACGCGCCGATCCGTCGATCGATGAACAATATCGCATCATCGTCGAGCATTATCGTGCGATGTTGGATCATTACGGAGTAGAAACCGGGGTCAATCTCGCTCGAAAGCATATCGGCTGGTACACAAAGGGGCTTACCGGCTCTGCTGATTTCCGCAACCGCGTCAACCAGGAGGCCGATCCAATGGTCGTTCTGGATATGCTCGCTAACTTCTATGCGCCATGGCTCTCCCTGGCAGCGGCCTGATCCGTTTTACAAGGCGCCAGCCGCCTGCCGCCACGCCACCTTATGCGGAATTGCTGGCGGCATTGCCCGTTGCCCTGTTCGTCGTGGATGCAGAGGATCTGGTGGTGGATGCCAATGTCGCGGCTGAAATGCTGCTGAATCTAAGCAAGGTCGCGATAATCGGGCATCCGCTCAGCGCCTTGCTGGGACAGGGGTTGCCGCAACCGGGGGGGGACTCGCCTTTTGCTGCCTATGATTTCGAGGTCGGCGTTTCGAGTGGACGGCGGCAGCGCGTCGACCTGCTGGCTGCGCCTCTGCCCGATCGACCTGGGTGGCGTCTGGTGACGGTTCACGGTCGCGCCCGTGCCCACACGGCGGGGCGATGGAATGAACGCGAGCGCGGTACTCTTTCTGCGGTCGGCGCGGCCGCGATGCTCGCACATGAAATCAAGAACCCGCTTTCCGGTATCCGTGGCGCTGCCCAACTTCTCGAAACTACGGTTGACCAGGATTCTCAGACGCTTACGGGTCTCATCCGTAACGAGGTCGACCGGATCGCAGCGCTGATCGATCGAATGGAGGACTTCACCGATACGCGGCGGATGGAACTGGCGCCGCAGAATATACACGCGATCCTCGATCATGCGCGCAACGTGGCATGTCAGGGCTTCGCACGGCAGTTTCTGGTCCGGGAAGTCTATGATCCGTCACTCCCACCCGTACTCGGCAATCGCGACGCGTTGATCCAGGTCTTCATAAACCTGCTGAAGAACGCGGTTGAAGCGATGAGCGACGAAACCGGTGGTATGATCACGCTGACCACCGCGTACCGGCATGGTGTGTCGATGTTGAGAAAGGATAGCGAACAGCGCGTTTCGCTGCCCATCGAAATATGCGTGATCGATGATGGCCCCGGAGCACCGCCGGAAATCGCCAATCATCTTTTCGATCCCTTTGTAACGAGCAAGAAATCCGGCAGCGGCCTGGGTCTTGCGCTAGTCGACAAACTCGTCGCCGATCAAGGCGGCGTCGTGGAATATGCGCGGGAAGAAAGTCCGGCGCGTACCATATTCAGGATTCTGCTGCCGCGGGCAGGCGCACGGCCATGACGGTGCGCCAGCGCCATGGCCGTATTCTCGTCGTGGATGACGATGCAGCGATTCGAACGGTCGTCCGGGAAGCGCTGCGCCGTGAAGGGCATAGCGTCGAAACGGCGGGATCGCTGGCAGAATTTCGGCGCGTCATCAAATCGTTCGAACCGCAGGTGCTGATCACGGATGTTATCCTGCCCGATGGCAACGGTCTCGACATGGTGCCAGAGCTGATCGTCGAGTTTCCGACCATGCCGATTATCGTGCTGTCGGCGCAGAACACCTTCACGACAGCGGTGCGCGCGACTGAGCAAGGCGCTTTCGATTATCTTCCTAAGCCATTCGACCTTGCCGAACTTGGACGCGCGGTTTCCGACGCACTGGCAATGCGATCTGCCAAGAGCTTGGGCGATAGCGAGTCTGGCGTTTCGGTTAACGACGACCTTCCGCTAATCGGCCGGTCGCCTGCCATGCAGGAGGTCTATCGGACGATCGCGCGGGTGCTGTCCAATGACCTGTCCGTGCTGGTTTTGGGCGAATCCGGGACGGGCAAGGAACTGGTCGCGCGTGCGATTCATGATTTTGGTCCGCGCTCTGCTAATCCCTTCGTTGCGATCAATATGGCGGCAATCCCGCGCGAATTGATCGAATCCGAGTTGTTCGGTCATGAAAGAGGTGCCTTCACGGGGGCGCAAACGCGGACGACGGGGCGTTTCGAGCAAGCTCAAAACGGTACCCTCTTTCTTGATGAAATCGGCGACATGCCATTCGAAGCGCAGACGCGATTGTTACGTGTGCTGCAGACGGGTGAATTTTCTCCGGTCGGCAGCAGCCGTTCAATCAGGGCCGATGTGCGCATCATCGCCGCAACGCACAAGGATCTGGCGCAGCTGATCGCCGACAATGCGTTTCGCGAAGATCTCTATTATCGGCTTAACGTGGTCCCAATCCAGCTTCCCGCGCTGCGCCAGCGGGTCGAGGACATCGGGGAGCTGGCCCAGTATTTCCTCGACCGGGCGGCGGCTGACGGGCTCCCGCGAAAGAAACTGGATCCGGGAGCGATCGACAGGCTGGCGCGCTATCGTTGGCCCGGTAATGTGCGCGAGCTTGAAAACATGATGCTTCGTCTCGCTGCCCTCACGCGTGAAGATGTCATCAGTGCGCATTTGCTCGACGCGCAGCTTGGCCGAATCGCATCCGACGACGGAGCATCCGTTATTCTTCCCGGATCGAGCGGACTGGCCGATGCCGTGGAGGCGCATCTTGCTCGCTATTTCGCAACGTTCGGACGCGATCTGCCGCCAGAGGGACTATACGACCGCGTTCTCGCAGAAATTGAAGGGCCTCTGCTCCAACTTAGTCTGGTGGCGGTAAAGGGCAATCAATTGAAGGCGGCAAAGCTGCTGGGCATCAACCGCAATACACTGCGAAAAAAACTGACGGATTTGGGCATCGATCCGGGCGGTGTCCGTAAAACAAGCTAAATCGTCAGGAGATTGCAACTAGGCTCTCCTCGGGCTCCTTTCACCTCTCTGACTCTATCAAACCAGCTCACCGTGTTCCCGGCGCAACGGGAGTGTGTTAGCAAAGCCACGATGCGTTCCGATTTGCCGGTCCTTCCTGATTCGCCCGCTCGCTGGAAGCGGCGTTTTTCCATCATGTTCCGTTCCGGTCGATTGATCCCCATCATCGAAATAGGAACCCTTGCGGCTACCTTGGTGATAGCCGGACTTAGCTATTTCGTCGTGATCGGGCGTGGCGTTTCCCAGCAGTTTCTGACGCCGCTTGTGGTGGCGGCGTTGCTCGTCGCCAATCTCGTACCCATAATGGTTCTGCTCGTCTTGCTCGCGCGTCGGGTGGCGAGAGGGAGGGCGGCCCGTTCTCTGGTCGGGGGCAAAGGGCAGCTTCATGTGCGGCTCGTTGCCCTGTTTTCAGTCATCGCCAGCGTTCCGACACTGCTGGTCGTGATATTCGCGTCATTGCTGTTTCAGTATGGCGTCGAATTCTGGTTTTCCGATCGCGCGCGCACCGTACTGGAGAGCGCGGATCGGGTAGCCCAGGCTTACGTCGATGAGAACAAGGCGCGCATCCTCAGCGAGATCGAGCCTATGGGTAAGGATACCCGCGATGTTCTTCGCCAGCAGGGCATTGAAGATCCCCGATTTCCGGAGTTCTTCGCGCGACAGGTGGCGTATCGCGTCCTTAGCGAGGCCGCGATCATTTCCGCGACGAAGACGGGAGAAATCAGACTTATCGGTGGCGCAAATCTTGACGATCGACCAATCGAAAAGCGGTTGCCAAGAGACGTGATCGGTTTGTTGGGGGATGGACAGCCACGCGTGACGGTTCGTGCACGGGACCGGGTTGAAGCGGTGGTGTTGCTGGATGCCCAAACGCATCTTTATCTTTACGTTTCGCGCCTGGTTGACCCCATGGTGCTGGCGCAGGTCGCGCGGGCGCGGACCGCCTTGTCCGAATATAATGCGATGATCGACCGGTCGCGGGTTCTCCAGTTGCGTTTCAACGCCGCGCTGATCCTCATTTCGTTGTTGATCGTCGCGGCTGTGATCTGGATTGCGCTCGCATTGGCCGACAGACTCGTTCGCCCGGTCGGCGAGCTTGTCGATGCCGCCCGTAAGGTCGCCGGCGGCGATCTGACTGCCCGGGTATCGGCCCCAAAATCGCAGGATGAAATCGGAACCCTGGCCAACACGTTCAATCGGATGACACGCCGGCTGGAAGAGCAGAACAACGCCCTGGTTACTGCAAACGCCCATATCGACAGCCGCAGGGCGCTTACGGAAGCCGTGCTGTCGGGTGTCTCGGCAGGGGTTATATCGATCGACAGCAAACGCCGTGTCACACTGATCAATACCTCGGCGCAAATGATGCTGGCATCGCCGGAGGATGCCGTAGGCCGTACCCTGATTGAAGTGGTCCCGGAACTCGATCTGCTCGTTGATGGCAACGCCCGCGAAATCGTGACCCAGGTTTCTGCTGCAGGAGACACGCGGACACTTGCGGTAACGGTTGCACAAACACGTACGGGTCATGTTTTGACATTCGATGACATTACGCAGCAACTTTCCGACCAGCGCCGCGCCGCTTGGGCTGACGTGGCACGGCGGATAGCCCACGAGATCAAGAACCCCCTCACGCCTATCCAGCTTGCCGCAGAGCGGCTCCAGCGCCGCTATGGCCGTGAAGTCGCCGACGACAGCGGGACGTTTGAAAAGCTGACCAACACGATTGTGCGACAGGTGGGAGACCTTCGCCGGATGGTCGACGAGTTTTCCTCGTTTGCGCGTATGCCGAAGCCGATATTTCGTGAGGAGTCGCTCGTCGATATCGTGCGACAGGCGATCTTTTTGCATGAGGTCGCGCACCCCGCGATCAAGTTCAGCTTCACCGGGGGTGAGAACCTGTCCAGCCTTGCATGCGACCGCCGTCAGCTCGGCCAGGCTTTCACGAATATATTGAAGAATGCAGTGGAGGCAGTGACCGAAAAGGTCGAAGCTGCAGACGCAGAACCACCTTTTGGCACCGTGGACGTGACGATCATCGAGCAAAATGGCCGCATCAACGTCTCGGTTGCCGACAGTGGCGTTGGCCTTCCGGCCGAACGCGAACGTTTGACAGAGCCCTATATGACGACCCGTGCGCGCGGCACGGGGCTGGGCCTGGCGATCGTGAAAAATATTCTGGAGGAGCATCATGCCACCCTCTCATTTTCCGATCGAGAAGGTGGCGGCACGATCGTGACTCTTTCTTTCGATCCGACCGCAATTGCGGCGGTCGAGGACGATGACAGGGGCGATTCCATCGAAGAGCGCCCCGTCGAACTGACCCGGAACAGGAGCAAGTAGCGTAATGGCGTTGGATATACTCATCGTTGACGATGAGCAGGACATCCGGGAACTGGTAGCCGGCGTGCTTGAGGATGAAGGCTATACCGCGCGTACGGCTGCGGACAGCACGGCGGCACTTGCGGCCTTGCGCGAACGGCGACCTTCGCTGGTGCTGCTGGATGTCTGGCTGCAGGGCTCGCAAATGGATGGGCTCCAGCTCCTCGAGGAGATGAAGCGACGGGATCCGTCGTTGCCCGTGCTCGTCATTTCCGGTCATGGTAATATCGATACCGCCGTAACCGCGATCCGACAGGGTGCTGCTGACTTCATAGAAAAGCCATTCGAAGCGGAAAAGCTGCTCCACCTTGTAGCACGCGCAACCGAAACTGAACGACTGCGCCGCGAAAATGCCAGTCTCAAGGCGCAGGTCGGACAGGACGAGGAATTGAACGGCACGTCCAGTGCGATCAACGGCGTTCGCGCTACGCTCAAGCGCGTCGCGGTAACTGGCAGCCGTGTTCTGATCAGCGGACCCGCGGGTGTTGGCAAGGAGGTGGCCGCTCGGCTTCTGCATGAATGGAGTTCGCGTGCTGATGCGCCTTTCGTGGTGGTCAGCGCGGCCCGCATGGAGCCGGAGCGGGTTGAGGAAGAGTTGTTCGGCGTGGAGGAGGGGGGGGAGCTCGTTCGCTCCGGTATGCTCGAACAAGCCCATGGCGGTACGCTGTTTCTTGACGAAATCGGCGATATGCCATTGCCCACGCAAGGCAAGATTCTCCGGGTACTGACTGATCAGAGCTTTACCCGCGTGGGCGGCCAGCGCGTGATCAAAGTTGATGTGCGCGTCGTATCGTCGAGCCAGCGAAAATTGCCCGAGGAAATTGAACTCGGCCGCTTTAGGGAAGACTTATTCTATAGACTCAATGTTGTGCCCGTTGTTCTTCCCGCCTTGTCTGAGCGCCGGGAAGATATCATTGCCCTCGCTGAGCACTTCGTCACACGCTACGCAACCGAACGACGGGTCCCGACACCGGCGATTTCCGAGGATGCAATAGCGGCGCTCCAGGCTTATGATTGGCCAGGCAACGTCCGCCAGCTTCGTAACGTGATCGAGCGGACCATCATTATGGCCCCGGGTGATCGCATCGGTCGGATTGACATGGACATGCTGCCAAGCGAACTGATTGGCGACCAAAATCAGATTTCGGGCGGTGGCACCGGGACGCGCTGGTTCATGGCAACACCGCTACGCGAGGCAAGGGAGAGTTTCGAGCGCGAATATTTGAAGATACAGATTCGCCGTTTTTCGGGAAACATCTCGCGCACGGCGAGTTTCATCGGAATGGAGCGCTCGGCGTTGCACCGAAAACTTAAAATGCTGGGGCTGGCGGATGCCAGGACAGAAGACGAAGAATAGACCCTAGACGCCTTCGCTGCAGTGCAGTACGTTTTCGGCTCTGCGTGATCGGCGCAGATGCACGATGCCATGCAAAGGCACAAGCGGGCTATGACCCGCCAAGAACCGGAGACCGGCTATGGCCGATAAGGTCAATAACCTACAGGATATTTTCCTAAACTCAGTGCGCAAGTCAAAGACACCCGTGACGATGTTCCTCGTCAAGGGGGTGAAGCTACAGGGCATTATCACCTGGTTTGACAATTTTTCCGTCCTGCTGCGTCGCGATGGTCAATCGCAATTGATCTACAAGCATGCAATTTCCACGGTCATGCCCGCGCATCCCGTTGATTTTTCCGAAGCAGAGGGAAATGGGGGTCGCAAACCCGCTTTGTTACAGGATATTTTCCTCACCGCAGCCCGCAAAGCTGAGGATCCCGTGACGATGTTCCTCGTCAACGGCGTGATGCTTCAAGGCGAAGTCGCCGCGTTCGATCTGTTCTGCCTGCTTCTGCGGCGCGACGGCATTTCGCAGCTTGTCTACAAACATGCTATTTCTACTATCCAGCCGACGCGCCCGCTCAATTTGCAGGGTGTCGACGGAGAGGATGTGGGCGAAGATTGAGCGTATTCAATCGCGATGAAGACGATGGCCTCTCTCGGGGAGGTCGCACGGTCATTGCTTTGCCCGAAGGCATCAGCGACAGTCGACGTAGCGCTGACGCTCGCCTGGAGGAGGCGTCCGGGCTTGCAGAAGCGATCGGGCTGGAGGTCGTTGACCGGCTCAATTTTCGCGTGCGCAGTGCCAAGCCCGCAACGCTATTCGGTTCAGGGCAGGTCGATTCGATCGCTGCCGCTGCGCGGATAGCGGAAGCGAATCTCATTGTGGTGGATGCGACGCTGAATCCCGTTCAGCAGCGAAATCTTGAAACCCAGACCGGCACCAAGGTTATCGATCGCACGGGTCTCATCCTCGAAATATTCGGGGAGCGGGCCGCAACCGCCGAGGGGCGACTCCAGGTGGAGCTTGCCCATCTCGACTACCAGGCAGGCAGGCTGGTTCGGAGCTGGACTCACCTTGAGCGTCAACGCGGCGGCTTCGGTTTTCTTGGCGGCCCGGGTGAAACCCAGATCGAGGCTGACAGACGGCTCATTCGTGACCGCATGGCCAAGATTCGGCGCGAGTTGGAGCAGGTGCGCCGTACCCGCGGCCTGCATCGCGCGCGGCGCCAGCGCGCTCCCTGGCCGATAATCGCGCTGGTTGGCTACACGAACGCTGGAAAGTCTACGCTTTTCAATCGGATGACGGGTGCTGACGTCATGGCGGAAGATCTGCTGTTCGCGACGCTGGATCCGACCATGCGGCAGATTTCATTGCCAGGTATCGACAAGGCAATCCTGTCCGACACAGTGGGGTTTGTATCGGATCTTCCTACGCAACTGGTGGCAGCGTTCCGGGCGACGTTGGAAGAAGTGACAGCCGCTGACTTGATCCTCCACGTTCGCGACATCGCGCATATCGACAGCGACGCACAGGCGGAGGATGTTGAAACCGTGCTGAAGGAAATGGGGATCGAACCGGGGAAGGGGGCTCCCATCTTCGAGGTCTGGAACAAGGTCGATATGCTGGAGGCCGCTGAAGCGGAAAGCGTGCGCGCCCGGGCCGCGCGACGAGATGACGCAGTAACGATTTCTGCATTGAGCGGGGAAGATGTCGATCACCTGGTCCGCCTGGTCGCGGATCGCCTGAGCGCCGGGAGCAGGGTACATGACATCGTCTTGCCAGCAAGCGACGGAGCCGGGATCGCCTGGCTTCATGCCCATGGCGAAGTGCTGACCCAACTGGAAAGCGAGGGTGATCTAAGGCTGGAGGTTCGCCTGTCCGAGCCGGAATGGGCGCGTTTTCAGGCACGTTGAGCCTTGACCTGCTGCCAGAGCATCTCCTTTTCTTCCAGGGACAGACTGGCAAATCCTGAAGTCGCGTGCTGCTCCATCGCGCGAAAGCGACGCTCGAACTTCCTGTTCGCCTCGCGTAGCGCGGTTTCGGGATCGATTCCCAGATGGCGCGCCCAGTTAACGACAGCAAACAACAGATCACCGATTTCTTCCGTTGATGGATCCTCATCGACTTCAGCAATTTCTTCGAGCACTTTGGCGCGTGGCCCGTCGGCATCCGGCCAGTCGAACCCCGTTCGTGCCGCGCGCTTTTGAATCTTCTCCGCGCGCATCAGGGCCGGAAGCGGAAGTGCAACACCGGCCAGTGCGCTGCTGTCCTCCTGACCTGCACGCTCGAGCGCCTTGATCGCCTCCCAGCCGGGAGTCTGGCCGTTTTCACCGAAGATATGCGGATGGCGCCGCTCCATCTTGTCGCAAACCCCGGCGATCACGTCATCCAGAGCAAAATGTCCTGCTTCCTCGGCCATGCGGGCATGGAAAACGACCTGCAGCTGGAGATCACCTAGCTCATCCTTCAGCGCCGCCATGTCGTCGCGCTCGCAGGCATCGGCAACCTCATAGGCTTCCTCGATGGTGTACGGCGCGATCGTCCGGAATGTTTGCGCACAATCCCAACTACATCCGGTCTGCGGATCGCGGAGGCGGGCCATGATGGCGCGGAGCCGTTCGAGCATAACTTCACAAACCTCGCGCATATCGCATGGGCTAAATCCATAAGTCTGATAATATATATTATGTTAAACTTAAGCCGAGTAGAGGAGCAATGAGTTTCAGCAGGACGAACGCGAACAGAAAGATCGCACCCCAGACCAAGGCCATCTGCAGGATCTTATTCAGCGGCAGACGACGCGCCATCAAGCCCATGATCGGCAAAAGCAGCGCCGCCATGAGAAATACCATCTGCGCACGTTGATCCTCATCCATGGACCGGTCCTTCCGTGCGAGCATATTCAGCCAAGTTCGATCTCAAGCCCATCATAGGCCGGTAAGATACCTTCTGGCAGGCTGGCCGCCAGCGTGGCGTAATCCATCGATTGATCCATATGCGTAAGCACTGCGCGCTCAGGGGTTACCCGCGCGATCCATTCCAGGGTCTGTCCGAGATGCGCGTGGGTCGGATGCGGACGTACGCGTAGCGCGTCTACCACCCAAAGATCGACGCCCTGAAACAATGCGATGCAATCGTCCGGCAAATCATTGAGATCGGTAGAATATCCGATTGATAGGCCATTGCTTTCGAAGCGGATTCCAGCTGAGGTGATGTTGCCGTGGGGCTGGTCGACGATCGAAATTTCGATGTCACCGACGACCAGGCGGTCGGCGAGCGCATGTCCGACGACCGTCGGCGGATAGCCATCGCGTCCGAAAAAGGCATAGCCAAAACGATGCTCAAGGCTCCGCAAGGTATCAGACCTTGCATATCCATCCACCGGGCCGCCAAGCGCATGGTAGATCTGCCGCAGGTCATCGATGCCATGGCAATGATCGGCATGATCGTGGGTCCAGATCACGGCGTCGAATTCGGCGATATTCGCCGCCAGCAACTGCGCGCGCATGTCCGGTGACGTGTCTACCAGCACCCGCGTCGTTTCCGTCGAAACCATGATGGACGCGCGCGTGCGGGCATTGCGCGGATCATGGGGATCACAGGCGCCCCAGTCATTGCCGATCCTGGGAACGCCGGACGATGTGCCGCACCCCAGGATCCGCAACTTCACGCGACTGCCTTGGCAAAGAGTTCGAAGAAGTTTCGGCTGCAAAGCGCGCCCAGCTCGTCAACGGAAATGCCGCGCAGGTCCGCGAGAAAACGCGCGGTATCGGTCACATAGGCAGGCTCGCAGGTTTTTCCGCGATGAGGCACTGGCGCCAGGAACGGCGAATCCGTTTCGATCAGCAGTCGTTCCGCCGGGATTTTAGCGGCCGTCGCCTGCAGATCCCGGGCATTCTTGAACGTGACGATGCCGGACAGGGAAATATGCAGGCCAAGATCTAGCGCCCTTTCCGCGAATTCGGCGCTGGCGGTGAAGCAGTGGACGACGCCGGGAAACGCCCCCTTCCCCATTTCATCAGCCAATATTTCCGCCGTATCGCCTTCGGCATCGCGCGTATGGATGATCAGCGGCAAGCCGGTCTCGCGCGACGCCGCTATATGACTGCGAAAGCTCGCCTTTTGTCGATCACGGTCGCTATGGTCGTAATAATAATCGAGCCCGGTCTCGCCAATGCCGATCACCTTCGGATGCGCAGCGGCAGCGACCAGCTTTTCTGCATCGATATCGGGATGCTCGTCCGCTTCGTGCGGATGAATACCCACCGTCGCCCATATATCGGGATCGCGTTCAGCGGTCGCGATAACGTCCGCCCACTCGCTTTCCCGGGTCGAAATATTGAGCATGGTGCGCACGCCTGCGTCATGCGCGCGGGCAATCACGTCACCCTGCTGCTCGATCAGGCCTTTATAGTTGAGATGGCAGTGGCTATCGACAAACATGATCGGCAGATAGCGTCTTCGCCGCGATGCGTCATCCCCCGCGTGGATTTAGCTGGTGCCTCCATGATCTCGCGGGGCACGGGTGGTCAGCCGGAATAATCCCCCAATGGCAGCCAGACTTTGTCAGCCCGCGGCCGCGTCCGCCTGTTCGAGTTCCAGCCTTGGAAAGATCGGTTGAGGCTGCGAGAGCCGGAAGCCGGACGCAATTAGGCTATCATACCATCCGTCGTCCTCCAGCGCGGTGTAAGTCCGCGCATTTGTTGGAACTCCCAGTTGATTCAGCAACTTGTCCGACGAGTCTGGCACGATTGGAGCAATCGCAATCGCTAGGTCGCGCGCTGCGATCATGATCGTCGCCAGTACGGATTTCATCCGCTCGGGATCAGTCTTGCGCAACGCCCATGGCGCCTGCGCATCGATATATTGGTTGCATGCGAACACCGCCTTCATCCACGCCTCGATCCCCACGCTGAATGCAAGTTGATCAAATGCAGCCGGCAGTTCGCGTGCGCAGGCAGTTTTTACCGTGCCCAGCAGCGCGCGATCGTCGTTATTGGTATTGAGCGCCGGAAGCTCACCTTCCAGGTTCTTGAAGATCATCGATAAAGTACGCTGCGCGAGATTGCCGAAACTGTTGGCCAGCTCGGCATTGGATCGCGTGACGATCGCCTCGTGGCTGTAGCTGCCATCCTGCCCGAAGCTCACTTCGCGCATCAAGAAATAGCGCAGCTGATCGACGCCATAGGCTTCCGCCATGCCGATAGGATCAACGACGTTGCCCACTGATTTCGACATTTTCTCGCCCCGGTTGAGCAGGAAGCCATGGCCGAACACCTGGAGGGGCAACGGCAGCTTCGCGGACATCAGGAAAGCAGGCCAGTAAACCGCGTGGAAGCGAACGATATCCTTGCCGATCAGGTGAATGTCGGCAGGCCAATATTTCGCCATCTCGCCGGTCTGCTGGGGGTAGCCGAGCCCGGTCAGATAATTGGTGAGCGCATCCACCCAGACATACATGACATGGCCGGGGCTGTCCGGTACCGGCACGCCCCAATCGAAGCTGGAACGCGAGATGGACAGATCGGAAAGCCCGCCCTTCACGAAGTTGACGATCTCGTTGCGGCGCGTGTCCGGCTGGACGAATTCCGGATGCTTTTCATAGAGATCGAGCAAAGGCTGTTCATATTTCGAAAGCCGGAAGAACCAGCTTTCCTCGACGGTCCATTCGACCGGCGTACCCTGCGGGGAAAGTTTCTGCCCCCCTTCCCCCCCGGTCAGCTCCTTCTCGTCGTAAAAGGCTTCGTCGCGTACCGAATACCAGCCCTCATAGCGGCCGAGATAGATATCGTCATTCGCCTTCATCGCTTCCCACAGCGCGATGCTCGCCGCATAATGATCCGGCTCGGATGTTTGAATGAAGCGATCATAGGATATATTCAAAACGTCATCCATTTCCTTGAAATAGGACGACATTTCATCAGCCAACGCGCGCGGCGTCACCCCTTTGTCACGCGCCGCCTGCACCATCTTCAGCCCATGAACGTCGGTGCCCGTCTGGAAGCGCACGTCCCGGCCCTGCAAGCGCTGGAAACGGGCGATCACATCAGCGGCAATCGCCTCATAGGCATGGCCGATGTGCGGGCGCCCATTGGGATAGCTGATCGCGGTGGTGATGTAGAAGGGTGCGCCTGTGCTCATAGCGGCGGACATAGGGGAAGTGACGGCGGATTGCCAAGCGGGATGGCGTTGAGGGCGGCGCGTTTTCCCTCCTATTCAAGAGAAGGACGCCATCTGTCATCCCGAAATAAATTCAGCATGACGAAGTAGTGGGGTTCCGATTTATTCTTGCCCAAGCGCCGCGAGCATTCCTCCAAGCACGAAAACCGTGCTTTGAATATCCAGCGACAGGGGCACGGCGCTTCCAGCCAGGTCCCGCGCTTCTTCCCAGGTTTTCAGTGCCTTGGCCAATTCCGGCCCGCTTCGCTTTTGCGCCTGGGCGGCAATGGCAGCCGGCACGCGTTCCAGAAACGCTTCGTAACGCGGCTGCGCTGCCTTCAGGCTGAGGCTGCGGGCGAGTGCGGAGCGTTCGCCGTTGGTGGGATCGCCCGTCGCGATCAGACTGGCGATCGCGGCGTCCAGCGCGGTGATGTCGAGGCCGGCAAAAGCCAGCGCGCGGCCGGGCGATCCCTCTCCCACCCTCACCAGCGCGTCGGTCTCGCCCTTCGCCGCGTCGGGCAATTCCCGGCGCAGGACTGAGCTCATGGCGTCATCGCCAAGTGTTTGAAAACGCAGGATACGACATCGGGATCGGATGGTAGGGAGCAGCCGTCCCGGTGCGTGGCTGACGAGCAGGAACAGGCTGCCCGTAGGCGGCTCTTCGAGGTTTTTCAGCAGCGCATTTGCGGCGGCGCGCTCCAGATCGTCAATCGCATCGATGATGACGATGCGCCGGCTTGAATAGCTGCCCGTGGTCGAAAACAATCGCTGAAGGCTGCGCACCTGATCGACCGTGATGCTGCGCGCCACCGCGCCGGTCTTCTCGTCGATCCGCCGCTCGAGCCGCACCAGATCGGGATGGCTGCCCGCATCGACCAGCGCGGCGATACGATGATCCGGGGGCACCTCCAGCCCCGGCCTATCGACCGGCGGTCCCGCCGCCTCGGCGAGCAGCCGCCGCGCGGCGAGATCCGCGAAACTTGCCTTGCCGACCCCACGCGGCCCGGTCAGCAACCAGGCGTGGTGCAGGCGAGCGCCATGGAACGCATCCATGACCGCAACGACGGCTTCGTCGTGACCGACAAACCCGTTAGCCATCATATTCCTCCCCGTGCCGGAAAGGAACAAGAGTAGTGCTCACAGAAGATCCTCCAGCGCCGCGATTAAACGACCGGTGACGTCATCAGCTGTGCCACGAGCATCTACTATGCGGAAACGATCTGGTTCATTTTTTGCCAGATTTCGAAAGCTGTCAAATACGGCGTTGCGAAATTCGGAACCACGAATGCTAAAGCGATCCGTATTTCCCTGATCTCGCTCGAATTCGCGCCCCGCGGCAATTCCCGCAGGCAAATCCAGCAGTAGTGTCCGATCCGGCAGCAGACCGCCGCTGCCAATGTCATGGAGCGCACGGATTGCATCGCCGCCAATCCCGTCCGCCCCGCCCTGATAGGCAAGCGAGCTGTCGAGATAGCGATCGCAGATCACCCATGCGCCTTCCGCCAGCGCTGGCCGGATCGTGCGCGCGACATGATCCGCACGAGCGGCGGCGAACAGAAGCGCCTCGGTTTGCGGCGTCCAGCGATCGATCGCGCCGGTCATCAGCAGGCTGCGGATCGCCTCTGCCCCCGGACTTCCGCCGGGTTCGCGGGTTTCGAGCACGTCCTTGCCCCGACCACGCAATGCTTCGGCCAGCAGGCGCGCCTGGGTAGATTTGCCGACCCCTTCCCCGCCCTCAAGCGTGATGAAGCGGGGTCGGGTCATTCCGGTCTATCTGTCGTCATTCCAGCGAAAACTGGAAGCTCTTTGCCTTTCCGACAGACACAGAAGCGAGATCTCAGCTTTCGCTGGAACGACGGGAATGGCCGCAACCGAGAGATCATTCGATGCCAAAAATCGATTTGATCGCCAGCCAGATCCGGCGGAAAAAGCCCGCTTCCTCGACATCCTTTTCCGCAACCAGCGGCATCAGCTGCGGCGGCGTATCGGCGGTCTTCACGACGAGATCCGCGACATGTTGGCCGGCCTTGATCGGCGCCTTGATCGGGCCGTTGTAGACGACGGACAATTTCATATCGCTGCCAAGACCCGCGGGAATCGTCACCCCCAGATCACGCGGCGCGACGAGGCCGACTTCGTCCTCGGCACCCCCCTGCACCTTTGCGGTTTCGACATGGCCGCCCTTCTTGAACAGCGGCTTGGCCTGCCACGCGCGGAAGCCCCAGTTTATCAGCGCGATCGATTGCTCGCGCCGTTCCGCCATCGATGTCAGGCCGGACACGACCATGACGAGGCGGCGGCCATTCTGCTCCGCAGAACCCGTAAAGCCATAGCCGGCCTCGTCGGTATGCCCCGTCTTGAGACCGTCCGCCCCTTCGACATTGCCGAGCAACGGATCGCGATTGGACTGGGTGATGTCTTCTCCGCTGCCCAGCGTCTTGCCCCAGGTGAAGCTGCGTAGGGAGTAGAAGCGCTTGTACAGATCGGGGTGATCGCGGATCGTGGCTTCCGCGAGCGCCGCCAGATCGCGCGCGCTGACATAGGTGACGCCATTGTCCGGCCAGCCATTGCTGTTGCCGAAATGGCTGTTGGTAAGGCCGAGCCGCTGGGCCTGGCGATTCATCAGATTGGCGAATGCGGGTTCCGTGCCCGAAATCGCTTCGGCCAGAACCACGCACGCATCGTTGCCGGAAAGGGTGATGATACCCTTGAGGAGGTTTTCGACCGAAACCTGCTCGCCGGGTGAAAGGAACATCGTCGATCCGGCTTCGGGCCCGTGCCACTTGCGCCAGGTCTCGGGCTGGACGGTGACCATGCGGCTGAGCGGAAGCTCGCCCTTCTTGATGAGGTCGAAAGCGACATAGGTCGTCATCATCTTCGCCATGGAAGCCGGCGGCATCCGGCGATCCGCGTCCTTGGCATAGAGGATCGCGCCGGAAGACAGATCCTTGAGATAGGCGACGGGGGCCGGTGTCTCGAACGGCGGCGGCGCGGCAAAAGCCGGGGCAGCGACGAACAAGGCGGCGATCGCCAGAGCGGCACGGTTACGCTGGATCAATTCATCCTCTTTCTATTTCGAGCCAGCGGGGCGATTACCCACATAAGGCCGGATCAGTCTGGCGTCCTGATAACCATCCCCTTGCGCCCGCGCCAGTGCCGCCATCGCGATCTTTTCGTCGAAATAGGGGCCGGTCCGGACGCGATAGATATTTCCGGCGATCTCTATATCCCCGCCGATCGACAGCGCCAGCGTGTCCGCCCTGGCACGATCGCCCAGCGCGGCGAACTGGACGAACCAGCCGCCGATGCTGTCGCCCAGCGCAGACGAGGTCAAGGCGGTTGCGGGTTGCGCGACGGTGACGACAGGGGTGAGCGGCGCGGCCTGGACTGCTTGCCAGCGCTGGAAGCGCTGATCGAGCGCTGCCAGCGTCGTGCGCGACGCCTCCGGCCGTTCGCCCGCCCGCTTGCCGCTGCGCAGCGCCAGACGATCTTCATCGGAGGGAAATACCCGCTTGACCCGCACCCGCGCCACGCCCTTGCGCGTTATGCCCAACTCCTCGGCCGCCTGACGGGAAAGATCGATGATGCGGTTGGTCACGAACGGCCCGCGATCATTGATGCGGACCAGCACGGTCTTTCCCGTGTCCAGCGCGGTGACTTCCGCATAGCTGGGGAGCGGCAACGTCTTGTGCGCCGCGCCGACCATGTTCATGTCATAGATTTCGCCGTTGGCGGTCGCCCCGCCGTGGAAGGCGTCGCCATACCATGACGCGTAGCCGACTTCGTCATAGACGGCGTTGTCGCTCGGGTAATAATATTGTCCCGCGACCTGATAGGGCTTGCCGATCTTTACCGGCGTATCGGCCACCGGCCCGCGCGGCGCCTGCGGACGAGAGGGCGACGTCGTCGTCGGAACCTTGCCTGCACGGGTCTCGGGACGGGGCGTCTGCCCACAGGCGGCGAGCAGAAGCGTTCCAAAAAGCGCGCTGCGGGAGAGTCCGTTCATTCCCTTCTTGTCATTCCCGCGAAAGTGGGAATCCAGAATTGCAGCGCTGGAACTGGATTCCCGCGTTGGCGGGGATGACAATCCAAGCAGCGGGCTTACCTTAGTTCGCGATGGCATCGGCGAGCAGCCCCACGGAAAGCGCGTAGAAGTTCGAGCAGTTATAATCGAGGATCACTCGATAATTCCCGGTGAGTAGATAGGCCGTGGCATTGGGGCCGTCAGGCTCCAGCAGACTGGCCATCTCGCTGTCGGCCGGCACGACGCTGCTCATAAACTGGATCCCGCGCTGGCGCCATTCCGCGATGGTGAGCCATTTGCTGTGACGCTGGTGCACCCGCGGGCAACGGGGCGAAACGATTCGGGATTGCAGGCCGGCGCGATCCAGCGACGCCGGCACGCGCACGGCCACCCCCCACGGCACATTCGCTTTCCATCCGGCATTGATGAGATAATTGCCGATGGACGCCAGCGCATCGGCCTCGTTTCCCCAGATGTCAGAGCGCCCGTCGCCATCGCCATCGCGCGCGAGCCGCAGATACACGCTGGGCAGGAACTGCGGATAGCCGGTCGCCCCGGCCCAGCTTCCCTTCAGCCGCTCCCGCGTGATGACGCCGCGATCGACCAGCTTCAGCGCATCGATGAATTCCTGCGTAAAAAGTTCGCGACGACGCCCTTCATAGGCAAGCGTGGCAAGCGACTGGATCAGATCGAAATTCCCGGTGAAGGTGCCGTAGCCGGTCTCATGGCCGTAAATCGCCATCATGATCGATTCCGGTACGCCGGTCGCGCGTTCTATGCCCGACAGTCTCGGCCGCAGGGCCAGATAACGCGATCTCCCCCGGTTGATGCGATCGGAATCGACATGCTGTGCCTTGTACGGCGCGAAATTGGGGATCGCGGACTGGGGATTGGCCGGATTGCCGCCCGGCTGCGCGCGGTCGAGCCGGATGACGCGCGGATCGAACGCCAGCGTCGGCACGATGCGATCGAATGTCGGGCCGCTGACGCCCGCAGAAACCGCCTGGGCGCGCAATCCGTACAGGAACGCGCTGAAACCAGCGCTTTCACCGCCACTTTGCGCCGCTGCAGGTCCAGCCGCGGCGAACGCCAGCATTCCGATGATAAACTGTGCGATTCGACGCATTCTCGCCCCTTTTGCCAATAGTGGCACAGCCGGAGCCAATGGTGAATCCCTTCCGTCGCGCGCAATGCACGCTTGCGCGATATGCCCCCGCCGGACTAAGCGCGCTCCAGCGGACAGGTGGCCGAGTGGTTTAAGGCAGCGGTCTTGAAAACCGCCGTGGGTTCACGCTCACCGTGGGTTCGAATCCCACCCTGTCCGCCAATGTTCCAGTTCCGGAATGATCCAAGTCGGCCAACACTGACATCAGGTCCGAAGAGGCACTGCATCGGACGATATCGTTTCCGCATTATCGGGTGTTTCGCCCGCAACTTCCGACAATGGCGGCGCCACGCTGGCAGCAGCTTGGTCGGCCACGCCGCGCACTCTTGCGACGAAGGAGAACTTCTTCCGCATCGCGAGAATCGGCTTCTCAATGACGTGCCAGGAAAAGGCCGCCAAAAGAGATACGGCAGGCACACCGAGCAGTGCCAGAACCGGCCAGCCCAGTTTCGGGCCAAGCAGCGATAGTGGCAAGACACTTATGATGATCTGTAACAGCGGATCATGGTAGAGATATATGCCGTAGGAGTAATCGCCCGAGTGCACGATCTTTGGCAGCGGGATCGGCGTAAGGCCGATAAACACGGTGATGTAGACAAGTGCGGGCAACAGAATGAAGCGATTGGCAACGCTTTCGCGAGACTCGGAACCCAATGTAAAAATAGCGATGATGCAGATCGCGCACGCTATTGCCATCAGCGTCCAGCTATACGGAATATAAGCCTTTAACTGAAACATCAGGATTCCGAACAGGAACGCCATCAAAAGTTGCGAGCCACGGCTCGTAAAAAGAAATTCCAATACGTCCGCTGTCGACGAACCAAGCATCGCTGAAGTGTTTTCGACCAGCAGCCCCGCGCCTAGTAATGCCAACGTCAGGGCCACCACCATCAAAGGCCGGAATATCCATCGGCTGACGATCAGCAATGACATGATGGAGTAACAGAAAATCTCGTAAGGAACCGTCCACAAGGCACCATTCACACGGGTGTTCACATGGTCTTCAAAAACACCCGGAAGATGATAATGAATCCAGCCGAACACGTTCAAAACGAGAGTCGGTGAAATAGGTCGTTAAAGGCACAGTCGTTACAATCGGCCCTATAATCAAAACGCATATCACGACGTCGACAGCCAAAGCGGGAATTATCCGCAGCTCGCGGTTAAGCAGGAAATTACGCAAGGAAAGCCGCATGGCGCTTCCCGCGACAAGAAACCCGCTCAGTGCGAAAAACATCGGTACAAGCGCATAGCCTGCGAACCAAAGCGGCGTTTTGCTTATCCAGAAGTGTCCTAGCAACAACCCTGCATGGGTCAGCACTATAGTTACGGCCAAAGTGATACGCAGAAAGTCAAAGCCCGGGCCAATCCCCCGATATTCTGCAAGTATCGAATCGATGGTCCGCATAAAACTTCCTCCGATCCATTATGCATAACACATTACCGCATCGCAGCAATGGCATTCAGTGACGCTTTCGGAGGTGAAGTCGCGACGGATTGGGCAGCGGGCCACGTTCATAAATGTACTATCTCTTTGATTCTGCTTCAATGTTATCAACGAATACGAGATATTTGCGTTTTGCACAGACTGAGGTTTGTGGGAGAAGACAACAAAAGTTTTCGATGAAACGTGCTGCAACAGCGAGGGTGGCCGTGAAAAGGTCTACCGAGGATATCCCCGCGACGCCCGCGCTTCTAAGCTCAATATTTCTCGACTGATACCATCGCACTCATTATGATATTTCATTAAGTAACAAGTGTGGACTTGCATGGTACAACTTACGGTATTGCTATATGTCCGTCATTACTTATACGTTACAATTGTTCGTTACGTTTACGACTTGCGGGTTTTCAGTGCGTTAACCTGTGGTCTGCATCGTGTCTTAAGTTGGACTCCATAGGAAAGAGACAATTCGAATCTCTTACTATGGGTACTAAGATGCTTTACGGAATGTATACGGGCGGCGTTAGAGGAACGGGCATTGAAAGTGCGCGCAGATGGTTGGGCGCCCAGCCTGGAATGAATACCATTTTCACGGAAAAAGCGGACTGGACCAGCTGGAATAACGCGATCACCTACGCGGCGCCGCTCGCCAAGGCTCAAGGCGTAACCCCGCTTTGGTCGATCCCGCTGATTGCCGACACCGGCACCCTCACCGCCGCTGCCAGCCACGCCTATGACAGCTATTACGTGACGGCGGCGAAAACCCTGGTCGCCTCCTTCGGCAAGGACGCGCCGATCATCGTGCGCGTCGGAAACGAAATAAATGCGGACTATTTCAAGTGGTCAGCGATCAAGGATCCCGCGGCGTTCCAACGGGCCTACCGCAATTTCGTCGACGCATTCCGCTCGGTTTCCGGCAATTTTAAGTTTGAATGGAATATCGCGCTTGCCAAGACTGCCATGGACCCGGCGGCCGCCTATCCCGGCGACAAATATGTCGATTATATCGGCGCCGATTTCTACTGGAACAAGGCTGGCGGCAGCGCCGTCGACGGCATGAACATGTTTAAGTATCTGACGTCAGCCAAATATGGACTGCAGTGGCTCGACGATTTTGCCACCGCCCATGGCAAGCAGACCGCCTTTAGCGAATGGGGCATGAATTCGGCCAATGGCGGCGCGTTCATCACGCTCGCGAAGCAGTGGTTCGACACCCACAATGTCGCCTATGCCAATTATTGGGAAAGCAATTCCGCCTTCAAAGGCCTCCTCGAAAACGGGCAACATGGCGCCGCTGGCGAAGTGTTCAGGGCATTGTTCGGTACAGGCGTTGACCCGGCCGGAACAAGGGTCTCCAAGAGCTGGACCGGCACCAACATGGCCGACTTCCTTGGCCAGGAAGCAACCAATATCGATTATGTCGCGAACGCCAGCTTCGGCAACGACACGCTCGCTTTTGGTCATGGCAACAACGTCATTTCCGGCGGGGTCGGCGCAGACAAGATCTCCGTGGGCAACGGCAATAACATTATCTACGGTTACGCCGCCAACACGCCCGGTCTGGCCGATGGCAATGACATGATTTTCGCCGGAAGCGGAAGCAACACCATCTATGGCAACGGTGGCACCGATGTGATCACCGTCGGTCTGGAAGGAAGCACCGGTGCGAATGTCGTCGATGGCAACGAGGCCGACGACAGGATCGTCATAAAGGGCGCTGGGGCGAATATCGCCTATGGCAGCGACGGCAACGACACGATCGACGCCCGCGCGGCAACGGGCAACAACAGCCTTAACGGCGGCAATGGAAACGACGCCGTCTTCGGCGGCGGTGGTCGGGACATCCTGACCGGTGACGCTGGCGATGATCGGCTTGTGGCTGGAAAAGGTGTCAATCACGTGAGCGTCATGACGGGCGGCGTGGGTGCGGACCGGTTTGATGTTTCCGCCGCCGGCGCGGGCATGATTGCCGCTACCGCAAATGGCGCGGCGTATCAGGAGGTCACTGACTTCGAACAGGGCATTGATCGTATCGGCTTCTCGTTCGCGGTCACTCTGGGCGATATCCTGATGAACAATGACATGAGCTTCGACACGGCCGCCTCGGCGCAAGGCTATGCCCAACAGCTTCTCGATGCGCATGCCGGGTTTACGGACATCGCCGCACTGAAGGTCGGCGGGGACAGCATGTTGTTCTACAACGGGGGCGGTATGGGCAGCCTCGTCGACTCCGCCGTCAAGGTCAACGGCGCCGCACAAACGGTCTGGACGCCAACAGACTTCGCCTAAGCCGGAAATCTCGATCGAAAAGGCGTAATCCCGGTGTCATGATGGGCACTCTGGCAAGACAGGCGCGACGTCATCATATAGTGACGCAGCCTGACAGAAGGAGACCCATCATGCCCCGATACAGCAAGACCGCCGAGGCCGTGGCGGCGCTGACGCCCGAACAATATCACATCACCCAGCAGAGCGGCACCGAGCGGCCGGGCACCGGGGAATATCTGCACAACAAGGAGCCTGGCATCTACGTCGATATCGTGTCGGGCGAGCCGCTTTTCGCGTCGTCCGACAAATATGAGTCCGGCTGCGGCTGGCCGAGCTTCACCAAACCGATCGAGCCCGCGAATGTCAGCGAACTGCGCGATACCTCGCTTGGCATGACCCGCATCGAGGTGCGCTCCGCCAACGGCGATAGCCATCTGGGCCATGTCTTCCCGGACGGGCCGCGGGATCGCGGCGGTCTGCGCTACTGCATCAATTCCGCCTCGCTTCGTTTCGTCCATCGCGACGACATGGAAACAGAAGGCTATGGCGCTTATCTCGACCAGGTCGAGGACGTGCACTGATCCTGTGGCGGCCTATGCACTTTGAAAGCAAGCGGCGGGAAGCAACGCGCAATGCGTATCACCAAATCATTCTCATGCTTCTAACCCGATGACGGAGAATGACATGCGCTACGCCAGCAAAAAGATAGGTTCGCCGGTCGGTGAATTGACGCTCATCGCCAACGCCAAGGGACTCGTCGCGATCCTGTGGGAGAACGACGATCCTTCACGTGTCCGGCTCGGTCCTCTGATCGACGATCCGGACAATGCCATTCTTCGTGAGACGGAACGGCAGCTGCTGCTGTATTTCAACCGCGCACTTGATGCCTTTTCTGTGCCGCTCGACTTTCATGGAACGGATTTTCAAAAACAGGTATGGAAAACACTATTGACCATCCCGTTCGGTGAAACCCGCAGCTACGGCGAAATCGCGCGGCAGATTGGTCGCCCCGGGGCATCCCGCGCGGTGGGCGCCGCGAATGCAAGAAACCCGATCTCGATCATAGCGCCTTGCCATCGTGTAATCGGATCGAACGGCGCGCTGACCGGCTTCGCCGGCGGATTGGCTGCCAAGCAAAAACTGTTGGCGATCGAGAGCGGTTTGCTGCTTTGACGCGACGGGGAACTGTCCATCGCAGCTATTGGATACTTACCCTCATAGCCTGTCTGGCCGGCCTGCAACTCTACGCGTTTCGTTGGGGCGTGATCACGCCGGACACCGTCGATCAATATGGCCAGGCATTGACGGGACAATATGACGACTGGCACCCGCCGATCACCACGTGGATCTGGCGGCAGCTGCTTCGGATATGGGCCGGGTCCGCCGGTTATCTTGTTTTCGATCTACTGGTTTACTGGTCCGCCATCTTCATCATCGCGCACGCCATGGCCCGTCGCGGGTGGATGGGGGCTATACTCGTCATTGCCGTCGCTGCAGCGCCGATCCCGTTTGGCCAGATGGGCGCGATCCTGAAGGATCCGCTGCTGGCTTCGTTCTGTTTGCTGGCGAGCGCTCTCATCATTGCGAACAGACGCGACATCTTGCCGCTCAACGCGGCAGCGGGAATCCTTATCGTCATGGCAAGCGCAATGCGCTTCAACGCGCCGTTTGCGACCATGCCGCTGTTGATCGCTCTTTTGCCGCCAAGATGGGTCAGCGGTCCTGTAAGGCTTGTATCGATCGTCATTATCGCCGTTCCGGCCCTGATGCTCAGCAGCTGGACAATCAACGTCGCAGCGCTGAAGCCGCATCGATCGGAGCCGATCTTCTCCCTCGTGAACTTCGATCTCGCGGGCATCGTCGCTTATGGCGGTGGGAACGTTTATCCCCAACTTGGCAGTTCCGACGCGGTACGCCTTACACGCAATTGCTATGACGACCGGCTCTACAACCCATCAAACACCATGCTTTGCAACATCGTGGAAGACTCGCTGATGGACTTCTCCCACCGCACGGGCAATGGCGCCTTACGAATATGGCTGGCCGGGGTGATGCATGCGCGCCTGCCCTATCTTCATCATCGCCTTGCGCATCTTAACTGGAACTGGCGCTTTCTCCTGCGCGATGTTCCAAAGGACGCCTTCTACATGATGAGCGAACCGAATGACTTAGGGTTGAAATTTACACCCAATCCGATCACGAAAACCATCCTTGGTGCGGCGCGGGCAATGGCCTGGTCGCCATTCGGACGCCCGATCACGTGGCTGGCGGTCGCGCTGGGCCTGCTCGTGATCGCACCCGTCCTCCCGTCCTCCCGTCATATAAACATGCTTTCCTGCTCGGCGCTCGGTTACGGGCTGGCCTACGTTTTTGTCAGCGTCGCACCGGACATGCGCTATAATCTCTGGACGATCATCGCGGCGATGCTGGCGGCGGCAGTAGCGCTGTCCGATCTGGGGCATGGCAGCAACTCGGTCTCGAAACCTCGCCTCATGCTTGCCACTGCCCCTGTTCTGCTTGTTATTGTCCTGGAGAGCATATGGTTGCTATTGCCGAACGGCGCTGTGAGTTGATGGCAGTGTCATTTCGCGTCGGCGAATACCCTGTCTTTTGAAACATGCGGCCGCGGTTGTGATCCCCTGATCAGAGAGGCAGGAAGTACACCGGTCAACTGTCCATTGCGAACTGTCACGACACCGTTTTTGATCGTTGCACGATATCCCCGTGCGTTCTGGACCAGTCGCATGCCGCCAGCCGGCAGATCATGAACAATTTCGGGTGGCGGCAGGCCAAGCTCATCGCGTGCGATAAGGTTGAGGTCAGCGAGATAACCCGTCGCAACAACGCCGCGATCGAGCCAGCCGACATGGCGTGCGGAACGCTGGGTATAGCCGTGGACCATCTCCTCGAACGTAAAGGCACGACCGCTCTTGGATCCTCTTGGCCACATGGCGATGGCGGATGTAGGAAAGCTTGCGTCACAAATCGATCCGCAATGCGCGCCGCCGTCAGACAAGCCGAACAATGCGTAGTCCACGCTCAGCATCGCGTGAACGGCACTCAAGTCACCCGAAATATAATTAATGGCCGGAAAATAGATCAGCCGGCCGCAATCTTCCTCAAGCAGCACGTCATAAGCATGTGCAGCGGGATCGGCGCCGGCGCGAGCGGCTTCTGCGCGAAGTGAGGCATTGGCGGCGGGCTCATAGTCAACGGGATCGGTCATGCGGAACATACGATGGAAATCCCGCGCCGCCTGCTCGCCGAACGGACCATCCACGGGACGCTTATGTTCTTCCAGGATTTGCGCACGGATCGCAGGATCGCGCAGCCTTGCGCTTTTCTCGGCACGGGGAAGGCCCGCGATAGCCTGCCACGTCGGCGTGGCCATGAACGGATTGGTGGATGTCAGAAAGCCCATGATGCCACCAACTCCGCGCACGGCACATTGTGCCGAGATCGCAAGGCCTTCGGCCCGCATCGCCTCGATCCGGTCGAAGATCATGCGCCAGCGGTCGGGTGCGTTTGCGGTCTGTTGGACGGTTACGGAGATCGGGCGCTCGGAAGCAAGCGCGAGCTTGCGGACCAGCACAAGCTCCTCCTCCGCAAAAGCGTCGTCCGCTGTGAGATAGGCATCGCTGATGAGCTGGATGACGCCTTTACCGGTCTTCCCGATTGCGGTTGCGATCGCGACGAGTTCTTCTTCCGGCGCACGTAACGTTCCGATGCTTTCGCCGGACCGGGTCTTGTGGACCACCGTGCGCGATGTCGAAAAGCCAAGCGCACCAGCTTCGATCGCCTCGGCGGTAAGGCGCGCCATCGTGTCGATTTCCGTGGCGGTGGGACGGGACTGGCTATCCGCGCCGCGCTCTCCCATCACATAGGTACGAAGCGGCGCGTGTGGCACCTGCGCGCCCACATCCAGCACGAAGCGGCGACGATCCAGGGCGTCGAGATATTCCGGAAAGGTCTCCCAGTCCCAGGTCAACCCTTCCGCAAGTGCCGTGCCGGGGATATCCTCGACACCTTCCAGCAGGTTGATCAACCAGTCATGCTTGTCGGGATGTGCCGGAGCGAAACCGACGCCGCAATTGCCGAACACGATCGAGGTAACGCCGTGATAGCAGGACGGCGCAAGGTTGCTGTCCCACGATGCCTGGCCATCATAATGGGTATGGATATCGATGAAGCCGGGCGTGATGGTCAGACCGGTCGCGTCCACCGTCTCGATAGCATCGTCTCCGATCGCCATGCCGATCGCCTGGATCACGCCATTACGGATCCCGATATTGCCGCTGAACGCGGGCGTTCCCGTCCCATCGACGATCGTGCCATTTCGGATGAGCAGATCGAACATCGCATTTCCTCTCACAAGTCCTGGCCAAAACTGCTGGCGCGCATTTGTTTTGCATCGTCGCAGGGCATTGCTTGAGACAAAAAGATACGGCACCCTAGTCCTATGTCAACAATTGGTTACATGACTGCCGTTCAAACGGATGACGGGCCCCGGCGGCGCAATGCGGCTGCCACCAAGGAAGCGATCCTCGCGGCCGCGCGCGTGTCGTTCGGCAGCATCGGCTATGCGCAAGCCGGGTTACGCGAGATCGCGGCGCAAGCCGGTGTCAACGCGGCCCTCGTCGCCCGTTACTTCGGATCAAAGGAAAAACTGTTCGAGGCTGCGATCGAAGCCATTACGATCGATCGCCTGGTCGCCGGTGGGCGAGAGAATTTCGGGAAGCATGCCGTACATTATCTGATCGATGCGCCAGGGATCCGTTTCAACCCTCTGACCATGATGATTTTGGCGGCGCAGGATCCGGCAGTACGGCAGTTATCGGTCGATGCGCTGGAAAGGCAATTCGTTACGCCCCTAGCCGCGTGGCTGGGCGGGCCAAATGGCGCGAGCAAGGTCAGCCGGATGCTTGTTCTTCTCACCGGCCTGTTCACTTATTGGAAAATTCTGCCGCTCAGGACCTTCGCGCCGATCATTGATCCCGGCGTGCGCGCCTGGCTTGAACAAGCGCTTCAGGGCATCGTGGACGAAGACTAATCGTCAAAACGCGCTCTCAGTTCATGGCGAGCACGAGGTTCTTCACCTGCGGATAGATTTGTTTTTCCCATTTGCTTCCTGCGAACAGGCCGTAATGGCCAACGCCGGGCTGGAGGTGATGGCGCTTGAGATGCGGACGCAGGCCGGAACACAGATCATGCGCAGCCGCCGTCTGGCCGACCGCACAGATGTCGTCGCGTTCGCCTTCGACCGTCAGGAGCGCAGTGCGGTGGATCGCTGATGGCTTCACCAGCCGGCCACGATATTGGAGTTCGTTCTTGGCCAGCAGCGCCTGCTGGAACACCTTGTCGATTGTTTCGAGATAGAACTCGGCGGTAAGGTCCAGCACAGCGAAATATTCGCTGTAGAAATCCTTGATCGCAGCCGATTCAACCGCATTGCCATCGGCCAGAAACTGGTAGAGCGCGCGATGCTGGCTCATATGGCGGCCCATGTTCATCGACATGAATGCGGTCAGCTGTAGAAATCCCGGGTAGACTTCACGCCCGCGTCCCGCATAACGCATCGGCACCCGCGAAATGAGCTTCTTCTCGAACCAGTCGAGGGGCTTGCTTGTCGCCAGCTCATTGACGACGGTCGGGGCCACGCGCGTATCGATCGGACCACCCATCAGCGTCATAGTGCGCGGTTGTGCAGGGTTCTTGTCTTCCGCCATGATGGCCGCCGCGGCAAGCGCCGGAACGCACGGCTGGCATACCGCCAGCATATGCGGACGCGGTCCGATCTCCTCAAGGAAACGGATCACGTAATCGATATAGTCGTCGAGACTGAAGCGGCCTGCGCTGAGCGGCACGTCGCGCGCGTTGGCCCAATCAGTGATATAGACGTCATGATCGCGTAACAGGGTTGCAACAGTGCTGCGCAACAGTGTAGCAAAATGTCCGGACAGCGGCGCCACCACCAAGATCTTCGGCTGCGGGGTTTCCACATCATCCTTGGCAAAATGCAGGAGATTGCCGAATGGCTGGCTGAGGGCGACTTCTTCTCGCACATCCACTTCGCGGTTACCCACCATCACGGTCTTGATGCCGAATGGCGGACGCTTGTGCGTTATGCAGGCATTGCCGGTAACATCGATCAGCGCGAACATGCTGCGGGTAAGGGGCGAATCAGGCAAGCCAAACCGGTCGCGCAGGCCAAGCATCGCTCTGGCCGTCAGCCGGTACGGCGCCATGGCGTCACTCCAAGCCTGATATCCTTGATATAACATTGTGTTATGCGCCCCTTTGCAAACCAATCGCGTTTCGGCTCTTCCCCTGGGCTACAAATAGTGCATTAAATGCTGCAGCGCGTCATGGAAAATCATGCACGGTGCAAAAATGATGTTACTCGCGTATTGGGGACGCCATGACCAGACCGCTACTCACCATCTCGAGCAAGAACTATTCCTCATGGTCGCTGCGGGGCTGGCTGTTGTGCCGTCTGGCGGGCCTGGATGTCGAGGAGCAGACAATCTCGATCGACGACCCGGACAACCGCGCCGAGCTTCTGCTCTTGTCTCCATCGGTTCTTGTCCCGCGGCTGACCCATGAAGGCGCCAGCGTATGGGACACGCTGGCAATAGCGGAATATCTGAACGAGCTTTATCCGGACGCAGGCATGTATCCGGCGGATCGCATCGTCCGCGCGCATTGTCGATCGATTTCCGGCGAAATCCATTCGGGCTTTGCGAACTTGCGTTCCGCCCTCCCGATGAACCTGCGGACTCATCATGAGAAGTTCCGCATTTTTGCGGGTGCCCGCCCGGATATAGAGCGGATCGAGGCGATCTGGGAGGAATGCCTCTCGACGTACGGCGGACCCTATCTCTTTGGCCGCGCGCCGACCGTGGCGGACGCGATGTTCGCTCCGGTCACCCGGCGCTTCCTGTCCTATGCAGTGGACATGAAACCTTCGAGCGCGGCCTATTGCGCCACCATCAGCGATTGGCAACCGATGATCGAATGGATCGCTGCCGCAGAGCAGGAACCAGCCGAGATGGAAGAGCTTGATATCGAATTCTGATTGCAGGCAAATAAAACTCCGGCGGATGGCCGGGGTTTCCCAACAGGCTCAATATACGTTAAACCATGATACCGCGCATCCTGAGTAAGTGAGTAAGGGCTGAGCGAAGACGAAGACCGCATCGAAGGACGTCCTTCGAGACAATGCTTCGACAGGCTCAGCATTTCCTCAGGAATGAACGGATTAAAGCCCATCGCAGCATCTGATGATAAGGCTAGCGGCTCACTTCTTGCCGAGCGTAAGGCCGCCAAAACGCTTGTTGAAGCGTGCGACCTGGCCACCGGCATCGAGCATATGGCCACGACCACCGGTCCAAGCCGGATGCGCCAGCGGATCAATGTCGAGCAGAAGGGTGTCGCCTTCCGAGCCCCAGGTGGAGCGGGTTTCGAACACGGTGCCGTCAGTCATCTGCACCTTGATCGTGTGATAGTCGGGATGAATGTCTTTTTTCACGGGTAAGCTCCAGAAGTGGGCTGGTTTCCGACCAGCCGGGAAGCGGATGCGGCGCCCTTACCGCGACAGACCGTGCTTGACAAGGCTTTGTCCCAGCCCCTAACCGCCACGTCCAGCGAAGGTGCCGTCCCGCAAGGGGCGGTTAAAAGGGAAGCCGGTGAAGATCCGGCGCTGTGCCCGCAACTGTAAGCGGATAGCCTTCCCCCATCATGCCACCGGAAACGGGAAGGCGGGGACAAGGGCTTCGACCCGCTAGCCAGGAAACCTGCCCTCGCTGTCGTCCGCGCCCGGCCGGGTCCAGCCGTAAGCGCGTGGAAAGATGTGCGATGGTGCACATCGATCCTCCGAGACGACATGTGGTCGTTAATTGGGGGATCTTATGACTGTTTCACTTATTCTTGCCGCCGCTGCCGCTTCCGCTTCTTCTGCGCCCAGCGAATCCAGCGAAATTCTGGTCACCGCCGCGCTTGAGCCTATTGCGGCAAGGGACGCCGCCGTTTCCGCTACCGTGTTCGACCAGGCGCGCATCGATGCGCTTGGCACGCCATTGACGGTCGATCTGCTTCGTTTAGCACCGGGGGTCGCCGTTTCGGTGTCCGGCGGGCCGGGATCGCTTTCGGAAATCCGCATACGTGGCGCAGAAGCGCGGCATTCGCTGCTGTTTATCGACGGCATCGATTTCAACGATGTCGCGGCATCCAACACGGCGCGCTTCGAAACGATGGCCAATGATGGCCTTGGCCGCATCGAGGTCGTTACCGGCCCGCAGTCCGCCCTGTGGGGATCAGAGGCGTTGGGCGGCGTGATCGCGCTGGAAAGCCCCGATCCGCTGATCAACGGCGTAAACGCGCGTGCGACAACCGAATATGGCAGCCATGATTCCCGCAGAGGATCGGCTGTTGCAGTTGTGGGTTCCGATAAAAGTGGAATCTCAGCATCCGCTTCCTGGCTCAAGAGCGACGGGATTGACGTCATCGGCGGCGGCAATGGCGACAAGGATGGCTATGAGAATTTCACCGTCGGCCTGAAGGCGGTCACGCGGCCAGGCTACGATGGCGAACTGGGTATCGCCGCGCGCTACATCAACGCGGATACCGAATTCGACGGCACCGATCCAAACACCTTCCTGCGGGCAGACACCGCGGATACATCCAAGATCAAGACGGGGGCGGTGCGGGTCTGGGGCCGCCTTGGCCTGGCCTCGGACGCTCCGTGGAGCGTGGAAATCGGTGGCCAGTATCTGCACAGCGAGAACAGGAATCGTAATGGTGACACGCCGCTTAACAATAGCAAAGGCGATCGTTTGCGCGTTAGTGGCCAACTCATCCGCCGTTTCCAGGTAGGCGGCACGGAGCAGACGCTTATCGCACGCGTCGAGCGCGAAGACGAAGACTATACGACCCGCGACCAAAAACCGGCGGGATCACTTTTCAAGACGGACAAAGACGTCACGCGCGGGCGCACCGCTATCGTCGGCCAGTGGCGCGCCGATTGGGGCAAATTGTTTTCGACCGACTTCGCGGTTCGCCACGATGCCTTCAATCGTTTTAAAGACGCGACCACGTGGCGCGGCAACGCTGTTGCACACCTGACGGAAACGCTTTCCGTACGCGGCGGCTATGGTGAAGGTATTTCCCAGCCCAGTTTCGTCGATCTCTTCGGTTTCTTTCCGGGAAGCTTCATCGGCAATCCCAACCTGAAACCCGAACGCTCAAAGGGCTATGAGGCAGGCGTAAGCTGGGACAGCCCGACGGTCAGCGTTGGCGTCACCGCTTTCAGCAACCGGCTGGAAAACGAGATCGTGACAGTGTTCGATTCCAGTTTCAATTCCACCTCAGCGAACGCGACCGGCAAGAGCCGGCGTCGCGGGATCGAAGCGACGGCGGAAGTACGGCCGCTGGACGGCTTGCGGGTCAGCGCCAACTATACCTATCTCGACGCGCAGGAACGCAAATTGGCGGGCGGCGCGCAGCTGAAAGAAGCACGCCGTCCGAAGCACACCGCCAATCTGCTCCTGGATTATCAAACAGGGCCTGTCATGGTCGGCGGGTCGCTCGCCTATGTCGGCAAGCGGCGCGACACGGATTTCGACCTCTTCCCGGCTCCGGTTTTGACGCTCAAGGATTATGTCCTTGCAGGTGCAAGGGTCGCCTACGCCTTCACGCCAAATCTTGAGGCCTTTGCCCGGATCGAAAATGCGTTCGATGAAAAATATCAGGATGTAATCGGTTATGCGACACCGGGCCGGACGGCATATGCGGGTATTCGCGTTCGTTTTGGCGACTAGCTTCGCCTTCGGGCAGGCGGTCTGTGCGGCATCCCCCGCGCGGATCGCCTCGCTCAACCTGTGCACGGACGAGTTGCTGCTGGCACTGGCAGCGCCCGAGCAGATCGCATCGCTTACGCATCTGTCGCATGACTCGCGGGAATCCACTTTGTGGCGGCAGGCGGCACGATATTCTTCAAACGACGGTACTATCCTGTCGGTAGCCAGTATCAGGCCCGATCTGATCGTGACGATGGGCGGTGGTGGCCGTGACAGCGAACGACTGGCGCACGCACTCGGTGCGCAGTTGATCCATGTGCCATTTCCCTCTTCGCTCGGGGACGTCGAGGCTTCTGTCATCACCATCTCCCAGGCTATCGGTCGTCCCAGACAAGGCGCCAATCTGCTTGCCCGGATCAGGCAAGCGGTCGCGACCCGGCCAAAACGCAGCCGCAACGCGATCTTCGTCGATAGCGGCAATCGATCGCTTTCGCCTGACAGCGCTGGCGCACAATGGCTCGCCCTTGCCGGATTTCGACAAATTCCTGTCGAGGGCGATAGCTTCGATCGGGAACTGTTGCTCCGTGCGCCGCCGGTCACGCTCATTCTGAACAATTATCGGCTGGATCAGTATAGTCGCATCGAAGCGTCGCCGATCGGTCGGGCGCAGGATCGACGGTTATATACCGACGGTCGCCCCTGGACGTGCCTGGGCCCGACCATGCTTCCCGAAATAATGCGGCTGCGTGCTATGGCGGGACGATGAGACGTCACCACTGGCTCCTGCTCTGTGCATTGCTTGTCTTGACGGCCGGAGCATCGGTGCTGTTGCCGGCAACGGGTCTTTTCGAATTGGCGCGCAGGGACCCCGGGCTTGTGTCGACGATCCTGATCGAAATCCGGCTTCCGCGCATGGCCGCCGGCATGTTTTATGGCGCGATACTGGGCGCATCGGGCGCGGCCATCCAGGCGTTGTTCGCAAATCCGCTCGCTTCACCGGATATCACCGGGGCGACGGGCGGCGCGGCGCTGGGCGCGGTTATAACGGCCTATATCTTGGGCTTTGCCGGGCCTCTGGCGCTGGCGGCTGGAGGCACGGTCGGGGCACTGCTGGCATTACTCCTCTTGCTGGGTCTTGCCGGACGCCAGGGGAACAGCGCGACTTTCCTGCTCGCCGGCATAGCGATCAGCGCGCTTACGGGCGCGGCGACAGCGCTCGCCCTCGCTCTGGCCCCCTCACCCTTCGCCTTTTACGAAGCCTATGACTGGCTGATGGGATCGCTGGTCGATCGCAGTCTCCTCCAGGCGATGATGGTTGCGCTCCCTTCAATCATCGCATTGATATTGCTGGTCCGGGACAGCGCCGCCCTGGATTCGCTCGCCTTGGGCGAGGCTGCCGCCGAAGCGATGGGACATCATCTGCCGGCACTGCGGAAACGCATCATCGTCACCACCGCCTTCGGTGTCGGCACGGCGGTCGCGGTGTGTGGTGCGGTCGGATTTATCGGGCTGGTCGCGCCCATCTTCGCGCGCAGGCTGACCGCTGCCCATCCCGGCCGGGCCATCCTTCCCGCCGCGCTCATCGGCGCGATCCTGCTCGGTCTTGCCGACCTCATTGTGCGCCTCGCCCCGGCAGGTCGTCCCCTCCCCGTCGGCGTGATCACCGCGTTGCTGGGCGCGCCATTCTTTCTTGCACTGGTGGGACGAATGCGCACGGAATTGCGCGGATGAGCACGCTTCCGCTTTCCGCCCGGGGGATTGCCGTTGCTGGCAGGCTTTCCGCTACCGATCTCGATTTGGAGCCCGGACAATTGACGCTGCTGGTCGGCCCCAATGGCTCAGGCAAGACGACGCTCATTCATCGCCTCGCCGGGATCGGTGGTGCGGTTGGCGCGGTCAGTCTTGGCGGACTGGCGATCGAGAGCCTGCCGCCGCAGCAAAGGCTGGGCCGGATCGCACTGCTTCCTGCAAATCGCGAAGTCGCATGGCCACTCAAGGCGCGCGACCTCGTTGCACTGGGGCTCGGCAATCGCGCGGATCCCGGGCGTATTCGGCATGCTCTGGATAGGGTCGACGCTTCGCCATTCGCCGGGCGTCGGATTGACCAGCTGTCGACCGGAGAGCGCAGCCGCGTTCTTCTCGCGCGCGCGCTGGTTGCTTCGCCCACTGTTCTTCTGCTCGATGAGCCCGCCGCCCACCTTGATCCCGCCTGGCAAATCAAATTGCTCGAATTATTGCGCGCGGAAACTGGACGCGGCACCGCGATCCTCGCGTCCATTCATGACCTTGCCCTGGCACGCGCATTTGCGGATCGCATTCTCGTTATGGAGCAGGGCAGAGTCGTCAGCGATGGAACTCCCGAGACGGCGCTGCCGCCTGAGGTTCTGGAAAAGATATTCGGGGTTCGCTGGGATGCCTGTTCCGGCTGGGTTAGAACCTAGGGCACCGATAAATTAGATCCGCTCATCCTGAGTAAGGGCTGAGGGAAGGCAAAGACCGCATCGAAGGAACCGTCCTTCGAGACGCCACTCCCCCCCCCGATCAAGTCCGGGGTCAGTGGCTCCTCGGGATGAGCGGCTGAATGATCCGGTCCGATCCTTTTGGGTGCTCTAATCCGCTGGCGGATCGGCGATCATCGCGGTGAAATTTGCCTGCGCGACCACCGCGCCATCGATCAGCGCCTTGCCCGCGAACTTGCAGATCGTTGCGCGCTTTTGGACGAACTCGACCTCGAGGCTGAGCAGCACCCCGGGCTCGACCGGCTTGCGGAATTTGGCTTCATCGATCGACATGAAATAGACGAGCTTGCCTGACCCTGCGAGCCCCAGCGATTCTACCGCGAGCACGCCCGCGGCCTGCGCGAGTGCTTCCACGATCAGCACGCCAGGCATGATCGGGCGGCCGGGAAAATGACCGTTGAAGAAACCCTCATTGATGGTGACGGCCTTGATCGCGACGATCGATTTATCGGGAAGGAGGCTTTCGACGCGATCGACCAGCAGCATCGGATATCGATGCGGCAGCGCCGCCATCACCCGCCGGATATCCAGCGGACCGATGGCGACCTTCTGCTCGCCCGCAGGCGCTTCGCTCATCGGCTCTTGGAAGCTGCCGCTGCGGTAGTCGGCTGGCCGGGCTGCCAATTGGCAGGCGGCGTGATCGAAACCGTCTTCACCAGCGTATTGAGCTGGGTGACGATATCAGGTGTCAAGTTGGCGTCAGGCGCGAAGGCGATCGTCGAATCCGGCTGGACGATAACCTTTACGCTCTTGCCGGTCATCGCGGCCTTGACCGCATCGCTCAGCTTTTCGCTGACCTGCGCCTGAGCATAGGCGGTCGGGCGGCCGAATGGGGTGGCAAGGCGCTGCAGCTCTACCTGCGCATTCTGCTGCTGCGTGCGGAAGGCATTGGCCTTTGCCTGCAACGTCGCCTGCGGTGTGGCCGGATTGCGCTGCAGCGTCTCGATTTCCGTCTGCAACGGTTTGAGCTGGGTGGCCAGGGCCTGCTGGCGCGCATTGAACGCGTCGATCTGGGTCTTGTACATGGTCTTGATCTGGCCTTCGGCTGCCTGGAAGGCTGCGGACTGCGCGACCGCGCCTTCGAGATCGGCTACCGCGACCTGCGCAAGGGCGGGCACGGCAGTGGTCAGGGCCGCGAAGATCGCGGCGGATTTCAGGATAGTCCTCATCAGAATTGTGTCCCTACGTTGAAACTGAACAATTTGGTGTCGTCGCCCTTTTCCTTGAGCAGAGCCTTGGCGACGTCGATACGGAACGGCCCGAATGGCGAGTTCCAGTTTACCCCGATACCCACCGAAAGGCGAGGCTTGGCGGAATTGCCGAGATATGTCTCGTTGAATGGCGGAATCGAATTACCATAAGGCGTAGTGCCCGTCGGGCAGTCGCCCGATCGTGTAGTGACCTGGCCCGTGGTGGTATTGATACATTGCTGCTGGCCTGAACTATTTAGAATATCCCGAAATTCGGCAACCAGATCGCCATTAGAGTTTCTGAACCGATCGAGACCAATAGTTTCAGGACGTTTCACGCCGAAAACAGCGCCTGCGTCCACGAAAATCGATGGACGCAATCCGAGTTCACGCCCACCGGATCCAAGCGGCAGTTCGAGTTCTGCACGGCCAAGATAGTAAGCCTTACCACCCAACGCGTCGTCGGTGTTGTCGCTGTTACTCTTGATCGGATTGCCCGTAGTGACGTCATAATAGGTACGCTTGACGCGCGGACCGACACCACGGATATCGAAACCACGGATTTGCGGTTCGCCGAGGAAAAAGCGGTCGGTGAGACGGACATCCTGGCCAAGGCCCTTGATATAGCCTCCTTCTGCGCCGAGCGAGAAGATGAAACCCTTGCCGAGGCCAAAATATTTCTTGGCGTCGATCGTGCTCTTTACATAGCGGACGCTGCCGCCCAACCCGGCGAAATCCTGTGCGAACACGATACGATGGCCGCGGCTCGGCCGGACGCGGTTGTTGAGATTGTCGAACACGAGCGAGTAGCCGACCGATGATGTCGTCCGCTTGCCGATCGCATCGCAAAGATAACGGCCGGCGAAGATCGGATCGCACTGACCCTGGAAATAATAGCGGTCCTTGTCGAGCGAAACGTCGTCAAAGCTGAGACCGTAGCGCAGCGCCAGTGAGGTATATTCGGTCAGCCCGACACCCAGGCGAACCTGGAAGCCGGTCGTCGTCTGCTCGTAGGTCGTGCGGCGGTCGTTGCCATTGCCGGTGAAATTGAACGAGTTATAGTCGCGCCGGAAGATGTCACCGCCGATCGCGATGTTCTTGTCGAACATGTACGGCTCGGTGAAGCCCAGATTCACGGACTTGGAATAGGCCGAATAGTTCACGCTCGCGCGAACCTCCTGGCCCTTGCCCATAAAGTTATGTTCCGCGATCGATAGATCGACGATGAAGCGCTCGAGGCTGGAGAAGCCGGCAGACACCTGAAGCTCGCCGGTCGACTTTTCTTCGACATTGGCTTCAAGGATCACCTTGTCCGGCGTCGAGCCGCGCTTCTGCTCGATTTCCAGCTTGTCCTGGAAGAAACCGAGCGACTGGATGCGGTCGCGCGAGCGTTTGACGCGGAAACTGTTGAACGCGTCACCCTCCGCCAGGCGGAATTCGCGACGGACCACCTTGTCCTTGGTGTGGGTATTGCCGTTGATGTCGATCCGCTCGACATAGACGCGCGGCGCATCGGCGACCTTGAAGGTCACTGACATCGTTAGGTTTTCTTTTTCCCGCACGAAATCCGGCGAAATATCGGCAAAGGCGTACCCAAGCAGACCAGCGGTCTCACTCAGCGTATCAACCGTGTCTTCCACCTGTTTCGCGTTGTACCACTGGCCCTTCTTCATCTTGACCAGGGGGCGCAGCGTTTCGGGCTTGAGGTCGCGAATATCGCTGGCGACATCGACATCGCCGAATTTGTAGCGATCGCCCTCTTCCACGACATAGGTGATGATGAAGTCACGCTTGTCCGGAGTCAGTTCCGCAACCGCCGAGATAACACGGAAATCAGCATACCCATTCGTAAGGTAAAACTGGCGCAACTTCTGTTGGTCATAGGCGAGCCGATCGGGATCATAGCTCGTGCCGGAGGAGAAGATCTTGGTAAGGCCAGCCTGCTTGGTGGCCATTTCCCCGCGCAAACGACCATCGGAAAATGCCTTGTTGCCAAGGATATTGATCTTGCGAACCTTGGATTTCGGCCCTTCGACGATCTCGAACACCACGTCGACACGGTTCTGATCGAGCATGACCATCTTGGGCTCGACGGTCGCCGCGAAACGGCCCTGTCGCCGATAAAGCTCGATGATACGGGCAATGTCGGCGCGCACCTTCGAACGGCTGAATATCTGGCGCGGGGCAAGGCGGATTTCCGGGCGGATCTTTTCTTCCTTCAACCGCTTGTTGCCTTCCAGCACGATGCGGTTGACGACCGGGTTTTCCTTCACCTGGATCGTGAGCACCCCGGCATCGTCGCGAATCTGGACGTCCGTGAACAATTCCGTTGCGAAGAGATCCTTCAGCGCCTTGTCGATGGTCTCGCGGGTGTAGGGCTGGCCGGGCTTCAAATCGATGTAGGACCGCACCGTATCCGGCTCGAGCCGCTGCGAACCTGTGACGTTGATGACCTTAATGATGCCGCTTGCGTGTGGAACGACCGGCGTTACGGGCGATGCGGGGGCATTTTGCGAGAAAGCGGGCGCGCCGCCCAATATGGTAGTAACAAGAAGCGCCGCACACAAAGTGCTGCAATTCATCCGTGCTGATTGTACCGTCACGCGCTTCCGCCCTCACCTTGGATCAGTACCAGCAGCTTCTTGCCAGCATCCCGGCACCTGCCCTGCCCGATCAGCTTCGTCCGATCAACCCGGCAAGATGATCCCACACCCCAAAAGATAGAAGATCGTTCAGCGTGACGAACAACATCAGTCCCAAAAGCAAGGCAAGCCCAGAACGGAAAGCCCATTCCTGAATTACGGGATTGAGCGGGCGGCGTCGTATCGCTTCGACCGCATAGAAAAACAGATGTCCACCATCGAGCAAGGGGATTGGAAGAAGATTGATGAATCCCAGATTAATGGAAATCATCGCCATGAATTCTACGAATGCCGCCGGGCCAAGCGACGCTTGTTGACCCGAAAACTGGGCGATCTTGAGCGGGCCGCCCAATTCCTTCACCGAACGACGCCCCGTGATGACCTGACCGAGCGTGTCGACCATCATCTCAACGACATCGCCCGTATGGCGGATCGCGGCACCCACGATCTGGGTTGGCGAAAGCGGCTCGACGGTCATACCTGCCGGGCCGATGCCGAGAAAACCGCGTTTGAATTCATTGCCGAACCGATCCCGTTCCAGCAAGGCAGTCGGCGTCGCCTGCACTTCGATCGCGTGCTCCTTACGAACGAGGGCAATCGTCATGGTTTCTTCGGGCCGAATTGATACAATCTTGGCGATATCCTCGAACCGCTCGACGTCCCGCCCATCGATTGCCGTAATCCGGTCGCCCGGTGTCAGTCCCGCTTTTGCAGCTGCGGACCCCGCTTCTACAACAGCAATCACTGGCGGTGTCCGAGGTTCGCCATAGACCGCAAAGAAAGCCGCAAAAATCGCGATCGCGATCAGGAAATTGGTCGCGGGACCGGCAAAGACGATGAGCGCGCGTTGCCACAGCGTTTTAGCCTGGAACGTAACATTGCGCTCCTCCGGCGGAAGCTGCAACCATGCAGGATCCGCCTGGCTTGCCGGGTTCATGTCCCCTGCGAATTTCACATAGCCGCCCATCGGCATCCAGCCAACTTTCCAGCGTGTACCGCGCTTGTCGGTCCAGCCCAGAATTTCCCGGCCGAACCCGATGGAAAACACATCGGCCTTTACGCCACACCAGCGGCCTACTGCATAATGCCCGAGCTCGTGCAAGAAGATCAGTGGTCCGATGACCAGCAGAAAGCTCAAAATTGTCATCAGAATACCCGGTGATTCGATCACGCTGCCAAAACCTCCATCGCCTGGCTGGCCATAACTCTGGCGCCTGCGTCTACTGCAAATACATCATCCAGCGTAAGCGGCGCCACCGGGTCATAGCGGTCCAGTGCTTTACCGACGATGAAAGCAATATCGAGAAAATTGATTCGGCCAGCGAGGAACGCAGCCACCGCTATCTCATTGGCGGCGTTGAGGATTGCAGGACGCGCACCGCCCTCTGCAAGCGCGGCTCGTGCCAGGCCCAAAGCCGGGAAGCGATCGGGATCAGGCGCTTCGAAATCAAGCCGGGCAATCGCTGCCAGATCGAGACGCGGGCATGGCGTTTCCATCCTGCCGGGCCAGGCGAGCGTGTGCGCGATCGGCGTGCGCATGTCCGGCGTGCCCAACTGTGCCAGCACCGATCCATCGATATATTCGACCAGCGAATGGACCACGGATTGCGGATGGATGAGCACTTCGAAGCGGTCTGCACCAATTGGAAACAGATGATGCGCCTCGATCAACTCGAGACCCTTGTTCATCAGCGTTGCCGAATCGACGGAGATCTTGGCTCCCATCGACCAGTTCGGATGCTTGACCGCTTGCGCCGGCGTAACGCGTGCCATCTCTGTGCGGCTCAGCGTACGGAACGGTCCGCCGCTGGCGGTCAGGATTACCTTGGTCACGCGCGTGTGGTCGGCATGGTCGAAGCATTGGAAGATTGCGTTATGTTCCGAATCGACCGGCAGCAGCGTTGCCCCGCTTGCCTTTGCGGCCGCCAGCATCACGGAACCGGCGGAAACGAGCGCTTCCTTGTTTGCAAGCGCCACGGTGCGCCCGCGCTTGAGCGCAGCCATCGTTGGCTTCAGACCCGCGGCACCTACGATCGCCGCCATCGTCCAATCGGCATCCATCGCCGCGGCGTCGATTATGGCTTGCGGCCCCGCACCATGGGCAATGCCCGAGCCTTCCAGGGCTACGCGCAATGGCTCGGCCAGCGTCGGATCGGCGATGGAAACGAACTGTGCGCCGGTGCGCTTCGCCGCGGCGGTGAGCCCGGCCACATCGCTATTTGCCGTCAGCGCGACGATCTGGAAACGATCCGTATGCCGCTCGATCAAATCAAGCGTTGATGTCCCGATCGAACCCGTGGCGCCGAGGATGGAGATGGTGCGGGTCATATTGTTCCCGTCCATAGCAGCAGGCCCATGGCCGACGCCACTGGTACTACGCCATCAAGACGGTCCATCACCCCGCCATGTCCGGGAAGAATGTTACCGCTGTCTTTTACCCCTGCGCGCCGCTTGAGGGCGCTTTCGAAAAGATCACCCGCCTGCGCCAGGATGGCGAGCGGCGCGCCCAGCCACAGGCAGGCCGGAGGCAACCCGGTTTTCGCTGCCATGACACCGCCCGCAAGGGCCGCCGCTGCTACGCCGCCGCCGAGGCCAGACCATGTCTTCGCAGGGCTGATCGCCGGCGCGAGCTTCGGTCCACCGATGGATCGTCCCGCGAAATAGGCGCCGATGTCGGTCGCCCAGACAATCAGGAAGGTCCAGAGTGTCAGTGCAAAACCGATCGACGGGACGTTACGGAGCAGCAGCAATGCAATCACCGGAATGGCGACATAGGCAACGCCTGCCAGGCGAAATCCCAAGCCACGCGAACGTGTCAGGCGATGCCACTCGCTTGCCATCACCAGCGCCGCCACGATCAGCAATGCGGTGAACATCCATCCGCCAACCCAAAGACAAGCCAGGGCCACAGCGATCATTACGATGCCCGAAATAGTGCGAACTGCTAGATCGGATTTTGGTCTGGATCCAGGCGTGTTGCCGGTCACAATCCACCATAACGGCGTTCGCGGCGGCCGAAGTCCGCGACGGCCTGTGATAGCGTCTCAGAACCAAAATCCGGCCAGAGCGTGTCAACGAACAACAGTTCGGCATAGGCTGCTTGCCACAGCAGGAAATTCGAAAGGCGCCGCTCGCCCGACGTGCGGATCAGCAGGTCTAGCGGAGGCAGATCGTGCGTATCGAGCCGCGCAGCGATTGTCTCTTCATCGATCGCCTCGGCTGTCACGCCTTCGCGTACCAGCGCCTGTACCGCGCGCACAATTTCGTCCTGTGCCCCGTAATTGAGCGCAACGGCAAGCGTCATCCGGCAATTCGCCGCTGTTCGCTCCATCGCATCTTCCAGCATCCGGGCAAGATCTTGGCCAAACCGACTGTAATTGCCTATGATCTTTATCCGGATGCCGTTGCTGGCGAGTTCGTCGAGTTCGCTTATCAGATAGCGACGCAGCAAGCCTTTGAGATCTGAAATCTCTTCCTCCGGACGACGCCAATTCTCAGATGAAAAGGCATAGAGCGTCAGCGCCTGAATGCCGATCTCTGCGGCGGCTTTGACTGTCGCGCGAACCGCCTCTGCACCGCGCTGGTGCCCGGCGATGCGCGGCAGATGGCGCTGCTTGGCCCAACGGCCATTGCCATCCATGATGATGGCGACGTGGCGGGGTATGAGGACGCCAGCGCCCTGCCCTAACACCGTATGGACGGCCGCCTGACTCACTTGTTGAGGATTTCCTTTTCCTTCGCTGCGGCGGCGGCGTCGATTTCCGCAATCGTGCTGTCAGTCATCTTCTGCACGTCGGTCTCGGTGCGCTTACGCTCGTCTTCGCTGATTTCACCCTTCTTTTCATCGGTCTTCAGCGAATCCATGCCATCGCGGCGAACGTTGCGTACCGCGATCCTTGCCTTTTCGGCATATTGCCCGACCAGCTTCGCCAGTTCCTTGCGCCGCTCCTCAGTCAAATCCGGGATAGGCAGTCGCAACGTCTGCCCGTCGACGATCGGGTTGAGGCCGAGCCCCGCGGACCGGATCGCCTTGTCGACCGGGCCGACGTTGGACTTGTCCCACACCGTCACTGAGATCAGGCGCGGTTCGGGCGCTGCGACCGTCGCCACCTGGTTGAGCGGCATGTGCGAACCATAAACCTCGACGGTGACGGGATCGAGCAGGTTGACGCTCGCACGCCCGGTCCGCAGACCAACCAAATCATGCTTCAGCGCTTCCACGGCGCCATCCATCCGGCGCTCCAGGTCTGCCTTGCTATATGCGGCCATGGATCACTCCCCTTCGTTGTTGACGATCGTGGCCGTACCCTCACCCGCGAGAACCTGGGCAAGGTTACCCTGCTCACGGATGTTGAACACCACGATCGGAATATTATTGTCCCGGCACAATGCGATCGCGCTTGCGTCCATGACCTTCAGGTCATCGGACAACACGCGATTGAAACTGACGGCTTCGTAGCGCTTGGCGGTCTGAACCTTTTTGGGATCGGCATCATAGACACCATCAACGCTCGTGCCCTTGAATAGCGCATCGCATCCCATTTCGGCAGCACGCAACGCGGCGGCGCTGTCAGTCGTGAAGAACGGGTTGCCGGTTCCCGCTGCGAAGATGACAATCCGGCCTTTTTCCATATGCCGAACAGCACGGCGGCGAATATAGGGCTCACACACGGTCGACATCGGAATGGCGGACTGGACCCGGGTATCGACGCCGATCTGCTCGAGCGCGTTCTGCACGGCAAGCGCGTTCATCACCGTCGCCAGCATGCCCATATAATCCGCGCTGGTCCGATCAAAGCCTTTCGCCGCTGCCGCGAGCCCACGGAAGATGTTGCCGCCGCCGACGACCAGGCAGAGCTCATGTCCAGCCTGCTTGGCCGCTGCGATTTCGCTCGCGACGCGGGCGACCGTTGCGGGATCTATCCCGAACTGGCCCTGCCCCATCAGCACTTCACCCGACAGCTTGAGAAGAATGCGGTGAAAGCGCGGGCGGGACATATCTGTAGAGAATCCTTGGAAAGCGAAACGAAAGCGGCGCGCACCTTAGTGAGGGTGCACGCCGCTGCCAAGCATCTCGATTTTAAGCTGGAACGCCTGCCGCCGCTGCGACTTCCGCCGCGAAATCGCTCACTTCCTTCTCGATGCCCTCACCGAGCTGGAAGCGGACATAATCCTTCAGCACGATCGATCCGCCGGCTGCCTTGGCGGCCGACGCAACCACTTGCGCAATGGGGGTCTTGTTGTCGATCACGAAGATCTGGCTGAGCAGCGCATTTTCCTTGCGAAATTTCGCCACCGCACCATCGACCATCTTGGCGACGATTTCAGCAGGCTTGCCGGATTCGGCCGCCTTTTCCGCTGCGATGGCCCGCTCGCGCTCGATGACAGCCGGATCGAGACCATCTTCGGTCAACGATTGCGGGAAGGCTGCGGCGATGTGCATCGCGATCTGCTTGCCGAGCGCCTCCAGGTCTGCTGCCGGCGCGTCACCTTCCAGCGCGACCAGCACGCCGATCTTGCCGAGGCCAGGCGCCGCAGCGTTGTGGATATAGGACACGACAGCGCCCTTCGACACTTCGACGATCTTGGCACGGCGCAGCGTCTGGTTTTCGCCGATGGTCGCGATATTCGCGGTCAACTTTTCGGACACCGAACCACCACCGGGGTAGGATGCTGACCCCAGCGCCGCCACATCGTCGCCGGTCGCAAGCGCGAGCTTCGATACGGTACGCACGAAATCCTGGAACTGCTCATTCTTGGCAACGAAGTCGGTCTCGGAATTGACTTCGACAGCGGCGCCCTTCGTTCCTTCGACAGCCACGCCGACCAGACCTTCGGCTGCGGTACGGCTCGATTTCTTGGCCGCCGTCGCAAGACCTTTGGTGCGCAACCAGTCGATTGCGGCGTCCATATCGCCATTGTTCTCGGTCAGCGCTTTCTTGCAATCCATCATGCCTGCGCCCGACTTTTCGCGCAGATCCTTGACGGCTGCTGCGGTGATCTCCGCCATGTCATGTCCTTTCATTGTGTCTCACCGTCATCCCCGCGCAGGCGGGGATCCGTCTCCAGCCATCGCGATCATATCGCTGCCGGGGAGCTGGATTCCCGCCTGCGCGGGAATGACGACAATAATATTACGCGCTGAGCGCTTCCTCGACCGGAGCGTCTTCCAACGCGCCGAGGTCTTCGCCGCGCGCGGCCCGGCCGCCCTGGTTTCCTGCCGTTGCCGCTGCGGCGATCGCGTCGCAGTAAAGTCGGATGGCACGCGACGCATCGTCGTTGCCCGGAACCGGGAAGGCAATGCCGCTCGGATCGACGTTGCTGTCGAGGATCGCGATCACGGGAATGCCCAGTGTGTTCGCTTCCTTGATCGCAAGCTCTTCCTTGTTGGCGTCGATCACGAACATCACGTCCGGAATGCCGCCCATGTCGCGGATACCGCCCAGCGATAGCTCGAACTTGTCGCGCTCGCGGGTCAGCTGAAGGATTTCCTTCTTGGTCAAGCCGTGGATATCGCCCGAAAGCTGCTCTTCCATCGCCTTGAAGCGCTTGATCGAGCCCGAGATCGTCTTCCAGTTGGTGAGCATGCCGCCCAGCCAGCGGTGATTGACGAAGTGCTGGCCCGAACGGCGGGCTGCTTCGGCGATCGGTTCCTGCGCCTGGCGCTTGGTGCCGACGAACAGCACCTTGCCGCCGCGGGCGGCAACCTGCGCGACGAAGTCGAGCGCACGCGCGAACAGTGGCACGGACTGCGACAGATCGATGATATGGATGCCGTTACGGTCACCAAAGATGTATGGTTTCATCTTCGGATTCCAGCGGTGGGTCTGGTGGCCGAAGTGCGCTCCGGCATCAAGCAATTGCTGCATGGTGACGACAGGTGCCGCCATAGTTAGTCTCCTTCCGGTTATACCTCTGCGAAGCGAGAACCAGGCAAAACCCGGCACCGGGATGTGTGCCCCGCATGTGGAATGGGCGGCGCCTTAAAGCGACGGAAAGCGAAAATCAAGCCATTGTCGCGCTTGACAACGGAACATATGAAGAACATACGGAACTTAAGTTAAGGAACATCATTTGAACACGTCGAGTTTGTCGCTCGCCGGACAACAAGCGGAGTATCCCTATGCTGCACGCGCTATCCTTGTTCTACTTTGCCTCGCTTCTGTTTTCCGCCCTATCGATCATGGCGATTATAATTTTGAGCAATCGTGAAATCATCCTTCAGGCGCTTGGCCTCGCTGAACGGTTCGTAACGCCTATGCCGGATCGTCCGTTGCGATCCGGTGGCCACGCAAGGGTCGTCAGGATGTCGCGCCCTGCCCCAGTCGCGCTGCGCGCTGCTGCCTGACCTTGGAATAGGATCGGATGCCGAACGGCATGGAGATGAGATAAAGGACGCAGACGACGGTGAGCGTGATCCATGGGGCGTTGATAAGCGCCGTTCCCGCCAGCGCGACGATCACCAGCACCCAAAGACGCACTCCACGACGCAGGCGAAGGGCGGACCAGCTGAAGGTCGCGATGCTCGAAATCATCAGGAACGCAACGCACAGCGTCCATGGCGCCACCAGCCAGCTCTGGCGAAAGAAATCCAGCCCTGACCACAACCACAGATAAAGCGGCAGCAGCAATAGCCCGGCGCCTGCGGGCGCTGGAATACCCGTCAGGAAGCCGGCGGACTTATGGGGCTGTTCCTCAGCGTCGATATTGGCGTTGAACCGGGCGAGCCTGAGCGCGCAGCAGATCGCATGCGCCAGGGCCACGACCCAGCCATATTGCGGAACCTCCTTGAGCGACCAGAGATAGACGATGATCGCGGGCGCAACCCCAAAGGCGATCACGTCCGAAAGCGAATCGAGTTCCGCGCCAAAGCGGCTTTCGCCCTTCAGCATGCGCGCAATCCGGCCGTCCAGTCCGTCGAGTATTCCCGCGATCAAGATGCAGATCGCCGCCTTTTCCCAGTCAGTCGATATCGCAAAGCGTACCCCGGTCAGGCCGAAGCAGAGCGCGAGCGCGGTCACCGCGTTCGGCGCCAGGGCCCTTAGTGGAATACCCCTGCGCACGCGCAGTTCCCGCGGGGATCTCATGCTGAAATGCCGTCGAGCCGGTCAGCGACGCCGATTCTGGCCAGGATCGTTTCCCCGGCAATCGCCCGCTGACCCAGGATGACCGCCGGCGCCGTGCCCGCCGGAAGATATACGTCGACCCGGCTGCCGAAGCGGATCAGCCCGATACGCTGTCCCGCTGCCACGATATCGCCGGTCTTGATGAACGGCATGATGCGACGGGCGACCAGCCCCGCTATTTGTGTAAAGCCGACGCGCGTGCCGTCCAACGCCTCGACCAGGATATGCTGCCGTTCGTTTTCCTCGCTTGCCTTGTCGAGATCGGCGTTGAGGAACTTGCCGGAAATATAGACGACGCGCCTGATCGTGCCGGCGATAGGCGTGCGATTTATATGAACGTCGAATACGCTCATGAAGATCGATATCCGCGTCATCGGCTCATCGCCCAGCGCCTCGGCACCCGCCATTTCCTGCGGCGGCGGCACTTGCATGATCAGCGTGATCAGCCCGTCCGCAGGGGCAACGACGATCCCGGCGCCCTTGGGCGTGGTACGGATCGGATCGCGAAAGAAAGCGGCCACCCATATGGTGACGCCGGCCATCGGCCACGCGAGGGTTTCCCAGGCAAACCAGGCAAAGAGACACGTGATCGCTGCAGCGATGACGACGAATTTGCGACCTTCGGGGTGGACCGCGGGAAACCGCCAGCGCACCGCTCCTACATGACCGTCCATATCTGTCTTTGGATTCATGGCGCGGTTCTAGTGCAGTTGATGAAAGAACCGGAAACGCTTTTTGCAGGGAATGTTTGCACGTCTTTGACGCACAGGCATGGCCGGGTGGTTGATCGATCGATATCTAGGCCCTAGAGCCCCCAAAATCCCTGACCCTCTCTGGAAAGTGTGCGCATGGCCAAGATCAAGGTAAAAACCCCGGTCGTCGAGATTGATGGCGACGAAATGACCCGCATCATCTGGCAGTGGATCCGCGAAAAGCTGATCCTGCCATATCTCGATATCGATCTGGAATATTACGATCTCAGCATTGAAAAACGCGACGAAACCAACGATCAGATCACCATCGATTGCGCAAAGGCGATCCAGAAATACGGCGTCGGCGTCAAATGCGCCACGATCACGCCGGACGAGGCCCGCGTAGAGGAATTCAAGCTCAAGAAGATGTGGAAGTCGCCCAACGGCACGATCCGCAACATCCTGGGCGGCGTCGTCTTCCGCGAGCCGATCGTCATCAAGAATGTCCCGCGGCTCGTCCCCGGCTGGACGGACCCGATCGTCGTCGGCCGTCATGCCTATGGTGATCAGTACCGCGCGACCGATTTCCTCGTCCCCGGCCCGGGCAAGCTGCGCATGGTCTGGGAAGGCGAGGACGGCCAGAAGATCGAGCATGAGGTGTTCGACTACCCGTCCGCCGGCGTCGCCATGGGCATGTACAACCTCGACGAATCGATCCGCGATTTCGCCAAGGCCAGCATGAACTACGCGCTGGATCGCGGATGGCCGCTCTATCTTTCCACCAAGAACACGATCCTCAAGGCCTATGACGGCCGCTTCAAGGATCTGTTCCAGGAAGTGTTCGACGCGCAATTCGCCGATAAGTTCAAGGCGGCCGGCATCGTCTATGAGCATCGCCTGATCGACGACATGGTCGCTTCCGCGCTGAAGTGGAGCGGCAAGTTCGTCTGGGCCTGCAAGAATTACGACGGCGACGTTCAGTCCGACACAGTCGCGCAGGGTTTTGGTTCGCTTGGCCTCATGACGTCAGTACTGATGTCACCGGACGGCAAGACGATCGAAGCCGAAGCCGCGCATGGCACCGTCACCCGCCATTACCGCATGCACCAGCAGGGCAAGCAGACCTCGACCAACCCGATCGCGTCGATCTTCGCCTGGACCCAGGGCCTGGTCTTCCGTGGCAAGTTCGATGACACACCCGACGTGACCCGCTTCGCCGAGACGCTCGAGCGCGTTTGCATCGAAACCGTGGAACAGGGCGGTATGACCAAGGATCTCGCAATCCTGATCGGGCCGGATCAGCCCTGGATGACGACGGAACAGTTCTTCGAACAGATCCGCTTCAATCTCGAATCCGCGATGGCGAGCTGGAACTAGGGCGACATCAGGCGGGCGGCGTAATTGCCGCCCGTCCGTTCAGTGCAAGTCAGTCGATTACCTCGCTGGGATCGACCCCCCACAGCCCGCTGGTTTCGACATAACCGGTCTTCCCGCGCACATCGAACTCACACCAGCCCCTGCCGCAATGGCGTATCCGCCCGACCACGCCGGGTTCGGCCCGCCATAGCAGCCGCGACAGCTCGTCGGGCGCCGAACGCATCGGCCGGACTGCGCCCACGACCATCGCGGTGCGATCAGCGGTAAGCAATACCGATGCCATCCATCCCTCTGTGCCATCGACATCACGGATCCGGCGCCAGCTTTCGTGCACCTGGATCACCTTGATCGGAAGGCCGGCGCGGCGATATCGCCATATAGCGGGATAGGCCTGCCCCGGGCCGGTTCGCATCAGCGCGTCCCCTGCGGTGATCGACGCCCAATAGGGAACCGGACGATCAGCCGCCGTCGCCAGTGAACCGGAAATGCCGAATACCGCCAGGAGCAGTCGTCGGATCAATCTTGGGTACATTGCCTGCCCTCGTTCTTCACCGGATGCTCTCTATCCCAGATCGCGAGACGAGCAACGTCCTTCTTCGATCTACACATCCAGGCCGGCAAGCCAGGCGTCTACCATCGCACGACCCGCCGAAACGGCCGCTGGGCCAAGCCTCTTATAATCGGCCGCCAGGGTTGTGACATCCGTGCCAGCCGAAGCGACATAGGCCCCGTCTCTGCACCAGTATGAAAAGCCTTCATCCTCGCCCATCTCGGCGTGGAATTGCACGCCCAATATATTGTCGCCGCGCGAAAATGCCTGATTCTCGTATGAGGCGGAATAGGCAAGGCGCACGGCTCCTTCCGGCAGCTCGAACGTATCGCCGTGCCATTGCAGCATGGGCGTACCGGATATATGTGAGACCGCGGAACGTCTTCCTGGCTCAGTCATGGCGATGGGAAAGAAACCCACCTCCCTTACCGGACCTTTATAAACCCTGGCGCCCATCGCCGCCGCCATCAATTGCGATCCGAGGCAGATGCCCAGGGTCGGCCTGTCAGCAGCGATGCGTTCACACAGCCGCACGATTTCCGGATCGATCCACCGATGCTTTTCGCGCTCGTAAACACCCATTCCACCGCCCATCAGAATGACGAGATCCGGGGAAAGGAGATCGGCCGAGGCGAATTCCGTCTCGCCCGCATAGAGTTCATCGATGGAATATCCGCGCGCCAGGACGGGCTCGGTCAGCCCGGCCAGCCCCTCATGTCGCTCGTGCCGGATGACCAGCGCTGACGGCACATCAATCGCCCGTCAGGATGCGATCGACCAGCTGCTTCACCGTCGGCACGAAGCCGTTCGAATAGAACGGATCCAGCTTGAACTGATAAGCCGAATGCCCGGCAAACATCAGGTTTTCGTCCACCGGGCCGCCATGCGCGATATCCTGCAACGTCTTCTGGATGCAGAAGCTGCGCGGATCGGCCAGCCGCCCAGTGGAATTTCCTTCCACGTCGGCCCAGGACGAAAAGCCGCATTGGCTGAGGCAGCCCATGCAGTCGGCCTGGTCCTTGCGGATGAGCCCCATTTCCGCCGGCGTCACGAACACCAGCGTATTGTCCGGCGTCTTCAGCGCGCTCGTATAGCCAAGGCCATACCACTCACGCGCACGCATCAGGTCATTGCGTGTGACCCAGAAGCTCTTGCCCTTCACCCCGACGTCGAGTTGCGACTGGTGGTCACCGGCCGCTTCTCCGGAAAAGGCGATTTGGCGTTCCGAGCGCGCCTCGAGATTGCGGAGGAACGGATTGCGCACCGCCGAGGAATAAAATCCGGTCGGCGAGAAGCGATGGAGCAGGATATCGCCTTCGTCGAGCGTCATCAGCCGGTCTTTCCATCCTTGCGGAATGGGGCTTTCCTGCGTCAGGAGCGGGCGCGTGCCGAACTGGAAGGCGATCGTGCCAAGCTCCGGATTGTCGATCCAGTTGCTCCAGTCCCGCAGATACCAGACGCCGCCTGCCATCACGATCGGCACGTCATCCGATATTCCGCCTTCGCGCATGGTATCGCGCAACGCTTTCACACGAGGATAGGGATCTTCGGGCTTCAGCGGATCTTCGGCGTTGGAAAGTCCGTTATGTCCACCGGCAAGCCAGGGGTCTTCGTAAACGACGGCCGCCAGCCACGCCGAGGCCTTGGAATAGGCCCGCTTCCACAAGGCCCGGAAAGCACGCGCCGAGCTGATGATCGGGAGGTAGTGCACCTCGTGCTCGGCCGCGATCTCGGAAAGTTTGTAGGGCATGCCGGCGCCACATGTGACGCCCGCGACCAGCCCCTTGGTCCGTTCCAGTACGCCCTGCAGCACGCGCTGGGCACCGCCCATTTCCCACAGCACATTGATGTTGATCGCGCCCTTGCCGCCGGCGATGTCGAACGCGCGTCTTACCTGCTCCACCGCGCCGGCGATGGCATATTCCACCAGTTCCTCATGGCGTTCGCGGCGGGTAAGTGCCTTGTAGACCTGGGGGATGATCTTGCCCTCGGGGTCATAGCTGTCGGCGTTCACCGCCGACACTGTGCCGATGCCGCCTGCCGCCGCCCATGCACCCGAACTTTGGTGATTGGTGGCTGCGACGCCCTTGCCTCCCTCGATCAGCGGCCACACCTCGCGCCCGCCGTAGAGAATCGGCCGAAGACCCTTGAACAATCATCCCTCCTTGATCGTAAACCCCGCGCCTATACGAATATGGCTGCCAAAATGCGCGGAAAATCGTGCATGCCGTTCAGCGCGGCTTCAGTTTAGCGCGTCGGAGCGCCCCAGCGCCTGCTCATAAAGCGCGCGGTATCGGTCTATCATCGCGCTTTCACCAAACATTTGCAAGGCTTTGCTCTGGTTGGCAGCACCTATTTGCTTCCGAAGCGGACCATTTTCCGCAAGCGTCGCGAGCGCCGTGGCAAACGCCGTCTCGTCCTCTTTCGGGATGATGAAAGGCAAATTCTCCTCAGCGACCATGTGACGGATGTCTCCTACGTCGGTCGCCACTGCCGGCAACCCTGCCGCCATGGCCTCGATCAGAGAAATCGGCTGTTGCTCACTGTCGGAAGACAGAGCGAAGATGTCGAATTGGCCAACAAAAAGATAGGGATCCGACATAAACCCGGGCAAGTAGGTGCGTCCATGTATCTGACAATCGCTACTTTCGCGCACGATTGCGTTTCGTTCCGCTCCCTCTCCAACGATAACGAGATCAGTTCCCGTACCGGCAGCGGCAACGGCGCGTACTAGGCGTGGCAAATTCTTCACCTTTCGGAGGCCAGCTATCGTGCCTATCACGACACGATCGGGCTGCTTTTTAAACCCTGGAATAATGTCATATTTGTTAGGCTGATTATAACGTGCCAAAGGCACACCATTGGGGATCCGGATCACCCGTTCATGCGGTTGGCGCCATGACGTCAGTGCGATCTGTTCGAGCGTCGCCGACGGCACGACAACCTTATACGCCGCACCCAGCACCAGCCTGCGAAACCAGACGCGCAACGGTCTCTGCCCTTCGGCTTCGTCCTGGTTGAAGCCATCCTCGTGGTGAACCAGCGGCGGCCCGCCGAACAGGCGATGTGCGCCAACCGCATCCATCGCCCCCCAGTTATAGGTCAGCACCAGATCGAACTGGCGCATATAGCGCGACAGCTCACGATATCGCCCGATTGCCGGCTTGCCGACAATGGGTGGATGGTCGTCAGGGAAATCCACCGCGATCGTCGGATCGATCGCGTCACGCGCGCCGAGCGCATCGGGAACGGCGCTCAGTACCGTATGCCGTGCTGATCCTCGCCATGCGTTCATCAGCCTGACGGCGCGCGCTTCCTTGCCGCCCAGGCTGAAGGTGGAATGGACGTGGAGAATGCGAACAGTCACGCCCTTGCGGCAACCTTTGCCAGCAGGCGATCGATCACCGCCACCGCTTCGGGTTCCGACAGCGTGGGCGCGTGGCCGATGCCGGGAATAGCCACATAATCCACATCCGGATGACGCGCGGCCATCTTTTTTGCTGCGGCGTCGGAAAGTATATCGGAATGTCCGCCACGGGTGACCGCCATGGGGGCCTTGGCGAGGCTGTCGAACGCCGGCCAGAGATCGACACCCGCCTCTCCGCCCGGCAGGCGAAACGGCTCGGCGATCTTCATGTCATAATCATAAACGATACGGCCTGCCTGGGTCAGGCGGCACAGGCGCTTGGCCATCGCGATCCAGTCCTGCAACGTATAGTCCGGGAATATCTGCATGTTCCCCGCCTCTATACCGCGCGCGGCATGCAACCAGGTCGGCCAGTTGGCCTGCTTGCCAACATAGCTGCGAATGCGGGCAAGGCCAGCGGGGTCGAGCTCCGGCCCGACATCGTTCAACAGCGTGCCTGCGATCCTGCCGGCCCCGGTCGCGCCCAGCAGCATGCCCAGGATGCCGCCAAGCGAGGTGCCGAACAGTATGAAGCGCTCCAGCTTCAATTCCGCGATCAACGCCTCGATGTCCTGAAGGTACACCAGCGGCACGTACGTAAGCGAATCCTTGGCATAGGCGCTTTCGCCCCTGCCTCGCAGATCGACGCAGATCAGTCGCCATTGCCCGGACAGCCGTTGCGCCATGTCGCTGAAGTCGCGCGCATTGCGGGTGAGCCCCGGGATGCACAGAATAGGCGGACGATCCGCTCGGCCGGGATAATCCCGATAGTGAAGGCGCAGTCCGTCGTTCGACCACCAATATCCGTCCGTCCACGCCGTCATGGTGCTGCGCCTTCTCCCAGGGGTTCAACCGGACCATCGCCCCGCAGGACGATTGAGTTTCCCCTCCAAGGTCTCCATATCACGGCATGGCCCCGATACCGCAACCGTCAGAATATCGCCCCGACCCTACCATCCTTGCGATTGCCGATTTCATTGGCGATCCCGTGCAATCCGCCCACTTTCCGCAGCATATCGTGCGGTTTCGTAATGATCGATGGGCTGACGCGGTCGGCCTTGGCGCCCTTGATGACGCGCAATGGATCGCGCATTTCGGTCGCTTCCAATCGTTGCCGGACAATCTTCCCCAGCCTTTGGCGCTCCGATATCACGGGCATCAGTTCCGCGTTTACAACCCTGATATCGGCGACGGCCGCGGATTCCTGTTCGCGCAGTTGCGTGACGGCGATGGCCGCCTGCTCGATCTTGGCACCAAAGGCTCGGGCCAGACACCCTATAGCCGCTTCGGCGATGGCCGGCTGACGCTCAAGGGCGGCGTGCGCGAAGTGCTCGCGACCGAGATGCTGGAGGCGCTTGGCGTCAACACCTCGAAGACCTTCTCCCTGATAGAGACCGGCGAGGCCCTGGAACGCAACGACGAACCCTCGCCAACGCGCTCGGCCGTGATGGTCCGCCTCAGCCACGGTCATATCCGGATAGGGTCGTTCCAGCGCCTTGCCGCGATCGAGGATACCGAAAATCTTCAGCGCCTCGTCGTCTACAGCCTGGACCGATATTATGGCGACGTTCCGGGCAATGACGGACCGGCCCGATTGATCGAGCATGTCGTGGAAAAGACGGCACCGCTGGCTGCATCCTACATGGCGGCCGGTTTCGTGCATGGTGTGCTCAACAGCGACAACATCAATATCTCTGCCGAAAGTTTCGACTATGGTCCGTGGCGCTTCACGCCACGCTGGGAACCGGGCTTCACCGCCGCCTATTTCGATCACCAGGGTCTTTACGCTTTTGGACGGCAGGCGCAGGCGATCCATTGGGATGTCGTGCAGCTGGCCGTCGCGCTGCGCCTGATTTCGCCGCCCGAAGGCCTGATAGCGCCGCTGGAAGCCTTTCCGGAGCTGTACAGCCGCGCGCTCGACAAGGCGTTGCTCACGCGCCTCGGCGTCACGCCACGCGACGAAAACGCTGATGGCGAGTTGTCCGCCGCAATTCAGGGCGCGCTATCGGATAGCGAAACGACGATCGATCGCTTCTTCTTTGATTGGCGGGGTGGCTTGCTGCGCGGTGCCGAGACGGCTGACGCATACGCCGCGCCCGGATTCGATCGTTTCCGGAAAGCCGTTGAAGACTATACACCTGCTGGCAAGGGTGCGCATGAATATTGGAATGACGCCGCGCCGTGTTCGATGCATATCGACGAGGTGGAGGCCATCTGGTCGCGGATCGAGCAAGAGGACGACTGGAGCGCCTTCAACGACAAGATTGCAGCGATACGCCGGATGGGCGATGCCATGCGCGAAAACGAATAGAAGCGAGACAATAATTGGGCCGCGAACTTACCTCCATTGAACCTGCTACCGGCGCCGCTCTATGGACCGGCGAAAGCGGCGATGCGGATCTGGAAGTCCGGACCGCGCGTGCCGCCTGGCCCGAATGGGCGGCCAAGCCGCTTGCCGTGCGCATCGAATTCATGAACCGCTTCGTCAACGTCGTTCGCGGCAAGAGCGAGGCGATGGCAGATCTGATTTCGCGCGAAACCGGAAAACCGCTGTGGGAATCCCGCACGGAGGTGGAAAGCGTCATCAACAAGGTCGCGATTTCCGTCACCGCTTACGCGGACCGCACCCCGCAAAAGCGCCTCGAAGGCGCTATGGGCGCGCGAAACGCGCTTCGACACAAGCCGCATGGCGTCCTCGCCGTTCTCGGCCCCTATAACTTTCCGGCACATCTTCCGAACGGACATATTGTTCCGGCGTTGATCGCCGGCAATGCGGTGGTGTTCAAACCGTCGGAAAAGACGCCAGCGGTCGGTGCAATGCTGGTTTCCTGCTTCCATGAAGCGGGAATTCCGCAGGGCGTCGTCCGTCTGCTGCTCGGCGATGCCCAGGAAGGGCGCGCACTGGCGGGACATCCTGGAATTGATGGTCTGTTGTTCACGGGCTCTGCCAATGCCGGCGGGGCGCTGCACAGGCAATTTGCCGAAACACCCAGCAAGATCCTCGCGCTCGAAATGGGCGGGAACAACCCGATCGTCGTGTGGGATACGCAGGATATTTCCACCGCCGCCACGCTCGTAGTGCAATCTGCGTTCCTGTCGGCGGGGCAACGTTGCACTGCCGCGCGCCGGCTGATCATCAAGGAAGGCGAACATGAGCCGCTGCTGAGCGAGATCGGCAAGCTGATGGACCGTGTCATCGTAGGCGAGCCGCACGCCCAGCCCCAGCCTTTCATGGGCCCGGTGATCGACAATCAAGCGGCTGACGCGTTGAGCGGGGGTTTTCTCGACCTGATGCTCAAGGGCGGACGCCCGCTCAAGCATCTCGGCAGGCCGGATGAGAGCAAGCCGTTCCTGACGCCCGGCATGATCGACGTTACATCGATCGCCAATCGCCCTGATGCCGAACTGTTCGGACCGCTGCTTCAGGTCATTCGCGTACCGGATTTCGAAAGCGCGATCGTCGAAGCGAACGCCACGCGTTTCGGGCTTTCGGCGTCACTCATCGGCCGCAGCCCGGAATTGTACGATCGGTTCTGGTCCAACGTACGCGCGGGGGTCATCAACTGGAACCGTCCGACCAACGGCGCGCCTTCCAATGCGCCGTTCGGCGGCATCGGTTTGTCGGGCAACCATCGTCCAAGCGCCTATTACGCGGCCGACTATGCGGCCTATCCCGTCGTGTCCTCGGAAAGTGAGCAACTTCGCGCTTCGATCGGCATCGGCCTCAAGGACGCGTGAAGCGATTTCCGCGACTAAACCTATTCTAGGCCCATCCCAAGAAGCCTTCGGTTGAATATCGTCACGCCCGCGCGCATCTGGCACTGCATGGTAAGTCTTCTCGATCCCGATGCGCGTGGGCGCGTCGTTCTCGTTGGTGCAGGTCCAGGCGATCCCGGGCTGCTCACCATTCGCGCGGTCGAAGCGCTGAAGCGCGCCGACGTGGTCGTCCACGATGGCCTGGTCGATCCGCGCGTGCTGGATTATGCGCCGGCGTCCGCGCAGCGCATTTCCGTCGCCAAGAAACGCTCTCGCCACACCATGTCGCAGGATGCGATCAACGCGCTCATCATCGCGCACGTCAAGACCGGTGCGATTGTCGTTCGGCTCAAGGGCGGCGATCCGTTCGTGTTCGGGCGCGGCGGCGAAGAGGTTGAGGCGGTGCGCGAAGCAGGCTTGCCGGTCGAGGTCATTCCGGGCGTGTCCGCTGCCTTGGGCTGCGCCGCCGAAGCGATGCTGCCGCTGACGCATCGCGACTGGTCCAGCGCGGTCACCTTCGTCGCTGGCCAGTGCAAGGGCCTTTCCGACCAGAATTGGGCTGGGCTGGCCGGTCAGGGCCGCACGCTTGTCATCTACATGGGCGTCGCCACATGCAACGCGATCGCGGACAAGCTGATGGCGGATGGCGTTGCGCCGGAAATGCCGGTTGCGATCCTGGAGCGTGGCACGCTAACCGGCAGCCGCGCGATGCGAACGATTCTGGCCGATCTTGGATCGCTCATGACGCGCGAAAAGGTAAAAAGCCCGGCGATCATCGTCGTCGGCGAAGTGGTGCAGCTGTCGGATGCGGAAGATCATCTGCGTGTTCTGGCAGCCAGAGCGGAGACGTCGGTTTGAAAATCATAACGGGGAATGATCTGGAGACGGGCGCGGTGACGTGGTGGACCGGCGAGGGCTGGTCGCTGCACGTCGCCGAGGCCATTGACGTCGGTGATGGCGGCGAAGCCATTGCCGCGGTTGAGGAGGCGGCGCGCCGTGTCAATGCGCCCTATGTGATCGATGCGGAAAATAGCGCGGATGGCCCCGTTCCCGCGCATATCAAGGATCGCGTGCGCGCCGCTGGACCAACCGTTCGTCGCGATCTCGGGATCCATCCCGACTTGGTAATCGTAAAGGCCTGAACCATGTACAAATATGACAAATATGATCAGGCGATCGTTGATGCCCGCGTCGCGGATTTCCGCGAGCAGGTCGAGCGCCGCATCTCGGGCGCGTTGACGGAGGATCAGTTCAAGCCGCTCCGGCTGATGAACGGCCTCTACCTTCAGCTGCACGCCTATATGCTGCGCGTGGCCATCCCCTACGGCACGCTGGACAGCCGCCAAATGCGGATGCTCGCCCATATCGCGCGTAAATATGACAAGGATTACGGGCATTTCACCACGCGCCAGAATATCCAGTACAACTGGATCAAGCTGGAGGAAGCGCCGGACATTCTCGCTGATCTTGCGACCGTCGAAATGCACGCGATCCAGACCAGCGGCAACTGCATCCGCAACATCTCCTCCGATCAGTTCGCCGGTGCGGCGGCTGACGAGAGCGAGGATCCACGGCCCTGGGCCGAGCTGCTTCGCCAGTGGTCGACCTTTCATCCGGAATTCAGCTACCTGCCCCGCAAGTTCAAGATCGCGGTGATCGCGGCGGAAGATGATCGTGCGGCAATGCGCCTGCACGATATCGGCTTGCTGGTGAAGAAGAACGCCGCCGGCGAAACCGTTTTCGACGTCTATGTCGGCGGCGGCATGGGGCGTACCCCGATGATCGCGCCGCTGATCGGCGAAAACATCGGTGCGCCGGATTTGCTGAGCTATCTCGAAGCCTGCCTGCGCGTCTACAACCGTTATGGCCGGCGCGACAATATCTACAAGGCGCGCATCAAGATCCTCGTGCACGAGATCGGCGCGGACGAATATCGTCGCCAGGTCGACGAAGAGCACAAGCACGTGAAGACGCTCGGTATCGATCCGCCTGCCGGAGAGTTCGAGCGTATTGCCGCCTGTTTCGCGCCGCCTCGGTTCGAGACAGGCGTGCCGGACACGGTCGACCGCAGCGATCCCGATTTTGCGCTCTGGCTCGATCAGAATGTCTCGGCCCACAAGCAGCCGGGTTATGCCGTCGTCACGATCAGTCTGAAGCCGGTGGGCGGCATCCCCGGAGACGCATCCTCGGCGCAGATCGATCTCATGGCCGACCTCGCCGAGAAATACAGCTTCGACGAACTGCGCGTCACCCATGCGCAGAACATCGTCCTGCCGCATGTCAAGAAAGCGGATCTGTATACGCTCTGGCAGGCGCTGGACGGCGCGGAACTGGCCAACGCCAATCTCGACCTGATCAGCGACATCATCGCCTGCCCCGGCCTCGATTATTGCAGCCTCGCCAATGCCCGATCGATCCCGGTCGCCCAGAAGATCGCCTTGCGCTTCGCCGATCCTGAGCGCCAACGGGACATTGGCGAGCTGAAGCTCAAGATTTCAGGCTGCATCAATGCCTGCGGCCATCATCATGCCGGCCACATCGGCATCCTTGGCGTCGACCGGAAGGGCGAGGAGAATTATCAGCTCTCGTTCGGCGGATCGGGTGCGGAGGACGCCAGCCTGGGCAAGATCGTCGGCCCCGGATTCAATGAGGACGGGGTGGTCGATGCCGTCGAACGGGCCGTCGAGAAATATCGCGAAATCCGCGAGGATGGCGAACGCTTCCTCGACACCTATCGCCGCGTCGGCCTGACGCCCTTCAAGGAGGCGATCTATGGGTAGTTCAATATCTCCCCTCCCTTTCAAGGGAGGGGATCAAGAGGTGGGTACGAATGCCCCTGCCCTGGAATGCTCGCTTCGCTCGCGACCCACCCCCAGTCCCTCCCTTGAAAGGGAGGGGGGAGCGTTACTATGACCACCACCCTCCGCTACCGCACCGACGCCACGCACGAAGAACCAGCCGTCACGCTGGACTCTTTCCTCGGCCAGTCCAATGCCACCTCCGTTCGGCTTGAGCCGGATGAGGATGCGCGCGCCTTGTTGCCGCATCTCGATCGGCTTTCGCTGATCGAGGTCGCCTTCCCCAAATATCGTGATGGCCGTGGCTATTCGGCGGCCCGCATCCTCCGCGAAGCCGGTTATACAGGCGAATTGCGTGCGGCCGGCGATGTTCTGGTCGATCAGATCGCTTTCATGCGCCGCTGCGGCTTCGATTCCTTCGTCGCCAACGCGGAGCTGGATGTGGCTGCGGTCGATCGCGCGTTCGATCGTTATGGTGAAGTCTATCAGAAAGCGGCGGATGGACGGTCACCTGTCTGGGCGCTGCGCCATGGGTGAGGCCGCGCGCAAACTTGACATTCTGGACGTACGGCCCGCTTTCACCCAGGCGGACGCCGATGCGCTGAACGCACGCTTCGAGGGCGTCGATACGCTCGATATGCTGCGCACGCTGTTTTCGGAAGGGACGCTCGGCAAGACCGCGGTGGTCTCGTCATTCGGAACCGAAAGCGCGGTACTGCTTGATCTGGTCGCGCGGGCCGATCCCGATATCCCGGTGATCTTCGTGGACACGCTCAAGATGTTTCCGGAAACGCTGGACTATCGGGTCGCGTTGCTGGATCGGATTGGCCTGCGCAATCGTCAGATCATCACGCCGAATGCGGAGGTGCTCGAACAGAAGGACGCAACAGGACTGCGCTGGTCCTACGACCCGGATGGCTGCTGCGAGATTCGCAAGGTCGAGCCGCTCGCGCGCGCCAAGCAGGGCCTCGATAGCTGGATATCCGGTCGCAAGGCTTTCCAGTCACAGACCCGCGCCGCCTTGCCGCGGTTCGAGATCGAGGACGGTCGCCTGAAGGTCAATCCGCTCGGCGAATGGGTCAAGGCCGATCTGGAGAGATATTTCGAGGAACGCGATCTTCCGCATCATCCGCTGGAGGCGCAGGGCTATCTCTCCATCGGGTGCGCGCCCTGCACCAGCATTGTCAAGCCAGGTGAAGATCCACGTGCAGGCCGTTGGCGGGGCTGGGAAAAAGTGGAATGCGGTATTCACGGAGAGGTGATCAGCCACCCCGACGATGATCCTGCCAACGAGCCTGCATTCTGAGCATGGCTGTCAGGCAAACGCCCGATCCAATCTAACCGTGTTGATCATTTTACAATTTTATCCGCTCACCTGAGCATGTGAGCGCGTTCGCCAATGCCTTGGCCCCTGCCGTCACATCGGTCCACGTCACCAGAAATCCGGCATCATCGCCATAATAGGGATCGGCGACCGCCTCCCCCTCACGCCCCGAAACATGATCGAGCAGCAGGCTGAGTTCCGCAGTGCTGCCAACAGGCCTCAGGCGTTGGAGATTGGCCAGATTTTCGCGATCCAGCGCAACGATGTGGCTGAATTTCGAGAAATCGGATGCGGTGACCTGGCGTGCCCGATAGCCGCTGATGTCGATCCCATACTTCGCGGCGACCGCGCAGGCCCGCTGGTCCGGTGGATAGCCCGCGTGCCAGTCGCCCGTGCCGGCCGAATCGATCTCCACATCGAGCCCAAGCTTATCAGCGGCTGACCGGAAGGCAGCTTCCGCCAGTGGGGATCGGCAGATATTGCCGAGGCAGACGAACAGGACGGCGGGACGATCGTTCATGGCCATCCTCCGCATATCGCGCTCCCCTCTCCCGGTCGAGCTCAATATGTGGGCTGGCCAAGCCACGCCTTCTTGCTATGTAGCTCGGCATGGCTCGAACCTTCCGTCCGTATCCGCTCGGCCTGTCCCTGTTGTTGCTGGCCGGCTGCATTCCCGGACCGAGGGTAGAGCAAGCTCCCCGACCCGTCCCACGCGTCCCGCGGACCTCGCCGCCGCCCGCGTCTGCGCCGGTTCAGCCGCCGCCTTCCCCATCGATCCTGCCGCCGTCGCAGCAGCCGGTGCCGGACACCAGCCCGTTGCCGGCAGCTATACAGCCAACCCCGCCGCCTGCTTCCACTACCCCCTCATGGCTCGCGCGGCCCGTCACGCCGGATGCCGTGACCATTGCAGGCAAGACCTATATCGTTAAGCCCGGCGACACATTGAGCCGGATCTCGATGCGCACGGGCGCCTCGATGGAGGCAATAGCGCGCGAAAACGGGCTGTCGGCGCCATTCGTCGTCAAAGCAGGCAAGAAACTCGCGATCCCCGGCGGACGCTATCATCTCATCAAGCGGGGAGAAAGCGGTATCGCGATCGCACGCGCTTACGGTATCGACTGGTCGAACGTCGCCACGATGAACCATCTGGAAGAACCTTACATTCTGCGTGAAGGCCAGCGCCTTCTGCTGCCAAGCCAGGCCGAGACCGCCAGCATGTCGGTCGAGCAGCGCGCAGAAGCGTTCCAGCTCGATATCGACGATATCGTCACTGGCGGCGAGCCGGCGCTTGCCGAAAACGCCAAGCCGGTACCGCCAGTCGGCACCCCGGCCCGCACGTTATCCCCGAATGCGACCGTGGCGGCACCCGGCACGAAGTTCGATGGCCAGTTTGCCTGGCCGGTGGACGGCAAGATTATCCGGTCGTTCGGTGCGCTCGGCGACGGCCGCCGCAATGACGGTATCAACATCGCGGCCGCCCAGGGCACGCCGATCTACGCCGCGGCGGACGGCGTCGTCGCCTATGTCGGGAGCGACGTGGCGATCTACGGCGGGCTCGTCCTGGTTCGCCACGGCGAGGGCTGGCTCACTGCTTACGGCCACGCGGAACGGTTGACAGTTTCGCGCGGCCAGTCGGTCAGGAAAGGCCAGCTGATCGGCTATATTGGCCAGGCCGGCCTTGCCGATCAGGACCAGCTCCACTTCGAAGTCCGCCAGGGCCGCGTGCCCGTCGATCCAAGGCTCCATCTGCCGAAGCGGGGCTAGTCACCCGAAGTTGGGCACCACGACCGTCATTCCAGCTTTCACTGGAATGACCTGTTTGAAGGGAAATGTCCCGATCCGTTTGGTTCGAGCGAAGGCGAGAACCCTCTTTCGAGGGACACATCTAGCCTTTTGCGTCCGTCGCGCCTATGTGCGCCCCACTCATGGCAACGACACTCCCCTCCCCGCCCAAGGTCGGCATGGTTTCGCTCGGCTGTCCGAAAAACCTGGTCGATAGCGAGCGCATCCTGACCAAGCTGCGCGCGGACGGCTATGCGATGTCGCCGGACTATGCCGGCGCCGATGTCGTGCTGGTCAACACCTGCGGTTTTCTCGACAGCGCCAAGGAAGAAAGCCTCGAAGCGATCGGCGAGGCCATTGCAGAAAACGGCCGCGTGATCGTTACGGGCTGCATGGGCAAAGAGGCCGAAACGATCCGCGCCCGCTTCCCCAACGTGCTCGCGATCACCGGCGCGCATCAATATGAGGAAGTGGTCGGCGCGGTCTACGAAGCCGCACCCATGCCATCCTCGGCCTTCCTCAACCTCGTGCCCGATCGTGATCTCAAGCTCACGCCACGGCACTACAGCTATTTGAAGATTTCCGAGGGCTGTAATCACCGCTGCGCCTTCTGCATCATCCCGTCACTGCGCGGCGACCTCGTCAGCCGCCGGCCCGATGCGATCCTGCGCGAGGCGGAAAAACTGGTCGAGGCGGGCACGCGTGAGCTGCTGGTGATCAGCCAGGATACGTCCGCCTATGGTCTCGACCTGCGCCACGCCGCGGACTGGAAATGGAAGGGCGCACCTGTCTGCGCCCACATGACCGATCTTGCGCGCGAACTGGGCAGGCTTGGCACGCCCGGCAACGATGTCTGGGTGCGCCTCCATTATGTCTACCCTTATCCGCACGTCGATCAGGTCATTCCCCTGATGGCCGAAGGGCTGGTCACTCCCTATCTCGACATCCCGTTCCAGCACGCCGCGCCATCAGTGCTGAAGGCGATGAAGCGCCCGGCGAACGAGGCCAAGGTGCTGGAGCGCATCCGCAACTGGCGGGAAATCTGCCCCGATATCGCCATCCGCTCCACCTTCGTCGTCGGCTTCCCCGGTGAGACCGAGGCGGATTTCGACTATCTGCTCGACTGGCTGGACGAGGCCCAGCTCGACCGCGTCGGCGCCTTCCGGTTCGAGCCGGTCGAGGGTGCCGCGGCCAACGCCCTGCCCGATCCCGTGCCCGAAGAGGTCAAGGAAGAGCGCTACGCGCGCATCATGGAAAAGACCGCCGCCATCTCTGCGGCCAAGCTCCAGGCGAAGATCGGCCGCACGCTCGACGTGATCATCGACGTCTCGGACGAAGACGGCGGCGCCACCGGCCGCTCGAAAGCCGACGCCCCCGAAATCGATGGCGAAGTGCATCTGCGCGACGCGCGCGGCCTGAAGCCCGGCGACATCGTCCCCATCCTGATCGAAGACGCCGACGAGCACGATCTGTTCGGGGTGCCGGTCGCCTGATCTTGCGCGACCGTCATTCTGGATTCCCGCCTTCGCGGGAATGGCATCAGGTGATTCCCAAAAAAATCCAAGAGGGGCGATGGTCCGCTGTTGGTGGAAAGCGGCCACCGAAATAGCCGCCAGCGCGTTGTGCAAACCCACCGTCACCCCAGCAAGGGCTGGGGTCCATCTCTCGCAATTTTTAAATCATGTTACAGTGCGCTGCGGACGCCCTCAAATATCCCAAGTTACCCTCACCATTCTGAAACTATTGTGCAGTGGAGATTAACCGCTCGATTTGATACGGTAAAACGACTATGGTTAAGCCCTCAAAGGGGGAATCGCCATGAAACGATATTCTTTTGCCATTCTCTTGACGATTTCTACGATCGCCTTTCAAACTCCAGCACATGCGAAGCAATATGTGAAATATAGCTTCGATGGCAGCGTTAGCGATCTCACGGATAATAGCGGCTTACTTGGCCCATATGATGACTCGACCACTTACACGCTAACCTATCTCGCTGATTTCTCAACGGGCCTTTTCAGTGTTGGCGCCGGGGGGTTCGGCGGAGCACAGAGTCTTTTTGGCGGCAGCAGTTTTCCGCCCGAGGACTTCAACCCCACCATACAGTTTTCGCCCGTGTCCGCGGTGCTCTCCATCAACGGTCACGACCTCGCTTTTTCGGGCAGCTATCTCGGTTCCGTCAGCTATATCTACAACACATTTGACATCATGTTCGGCGGAACAGGTCAGTCCTGGGCGGAATTTCAGGCGCAGGACGGCGATCCGGCCAGCGTGTCCAACATTTTCACGCGCATAGATAGCGACGTTTTCGAGACATTTGGCGCCACAGGTCTCGACGATCCGTTGGATCTTGTCATAGACGGCGTCCACATTACTGGCGGCACGGACTTCAGCTATTATCTTCCAACGCTGAAAACCACGGCTCCGTCGATCAGCGGCCACCTGGAGTTGGACAGATTCCGGGTTTCCGTCGTCGATCTTCCGCCCGTGCCCGAGCCCGCAACCTGGGCGCTGATGATCGGCGGCTACGGCCTGGCAGGCGCGGCGTTGCGCAGGCGCAAGCGCCGGCCTTTCCCGACTTGCGCGGGCTAAAGGACTGTTTCGTTACTGCTTCAGGAGCGCGGACTAGTCCCGATTCAGCGGATCGGGGGGGCTGTCTCCAAAATTCATGAGGTCCTCTCATGACAACACCATGCCTCTTGCGTCTCGCCTCCGTGCCCTTATCTTAATCCTGCGGGCCGGGCCCCTCTGGCGATCCATCGGATCGTGATGTCGGACCGCATCGAGCAATGCTCGGTGCCGCGGGTCCACTTTTCCTCACGCACCGGGCGAAATTGAGGAGCTAAAATGTCCAGTCACAACAGTAGTATGCTTTGCCCGGTCTGTTCGGTGTCGCTCACGATGAGCGAACGGCAGAACGTCGAGATCGACTATTGCCCGCAATGCCGGGGGGTCTGGCTCGATCGCGGCGAGCTAGACAAGATCATCGAACGCACAAGCAATGATACGCCGCCTCAGCCGCAACAGGCGCAGCCGCAATACCAGCCTCAGCCGCCGGCCGCGCCCTATCTTCAATCCTATGCCCACCAGCAAGCGTATGGAAAGCCCTATAAGAAGCGCAAATCCTTCCTTGAGGAACTCTTCGACTAGCGAAGGATGCCTCCCGGCGCGGGTCGGTATGCAGAGAATGACGGAAAATTCTGTGCGGCAGGATGCCAAATCTCACGGTCGATTGAAACATTGATCGGTCCTAGCCGACCTATTGCGGGCCTTCCGGTTCCTTCGGCTCCGGCGGCCCTTGCGGTTTGCCGGGCACATCGCCCTTATCCTTCGACGCTTTTCGAAGTGCAAAGACCAGTGCGACGGAAAGCGTCGAACCGATCAGGAAGCCAACGAAAAGCCCCAGATCGAACTGGCCGGGGCTGCCGCCCCCCGCTTCTGTACGGGTCAGCCGGACTATCGATCCGGCCGCGTCCTGCGCAACCGTGCACACCAGGACGGCGCGGCCGAGCGGACGTTCTTCCAAACCGAAGGTGACCCGGACGAGGCCGGTCAGCACACGGTCATTGAGGACGCTGATCTTCCCGGCATATCGGCCGTCCCTCTTCAATATTTCCTTGACGATGTCCGCGCGCCGTTTCGCAAGGTCGAGATTCGTCCCCTTGCCGGCCCGATATTGTATTAAGTCCGTGGAACCGAGCAGCAAGATGTCCGGCGGGTGCGGCTGTTCCCGCGCGATCTTCTGCAGGACGCCGCCTACGGCCTCGGTGAGCTGCCTGCCGATGGGCCCCCGCTGCAAACCGGATGCGGTGAGAAGCGAATCCTTCTCCAGATAACGATCTTGCCCAATGCGGAACCTTTCGACCGTCCAACTTCTGTCGCACGGGATCGAGTCGGGCCTGTGCGCCGTAACCAGGGTGATCTCTTGTTCTCCGCCGGCTTCCTTGCCCATCTCGATATGAATCAGGCTGTCGATCTCCGCCTTTTCACCAAAATTCAGATCGCCGAAGACGTTGAGATCGCGGCCGATGGCAACCGCGCTGAGCAGGCCGAGCAATGTCAGGACGAGCCGCCCTCCACGCGTCATGCCGCGTCCAAACCGGTACAATATTCCCACCACGAAGCTGAGAATGACCAATGCCGCGACCACGCGAGGCCATGGCGTGGCGGCCTGGATATGACGGGAGGACTGAACATCTTGCCAAAGGCGCTGCTGTGCTTCGAGGTTGCGCCTCTGCGCGCGTGCCGCCTCATCCAGCGAATGCGCAATCGCCTCGTACCGCGTGACGAGCTTCGGATCGACGCTCCCGACCGGTCGATTTTGCGGTATTGATAGCACGATGAACATCGCACCGAAGAAAACGGCGAGGCCTGTTCCCGCGAATGCTATGATGCGAGTCCAGCTTTTATTGCGATGATCGCGAATTTCCCACTGGTTCAGGGGATATTCGTGAAGAGATTTTAGCTGCTTCCAATGCTTATAAGCAAGAAACGCCAATGAAAACACGATTGAAGCGACAAAGAACAGCAACATAAGGATGCGGAAGAGGTACCAGTCGGCAATCCCCATAATGCCCGCCCTCAAAAGCTGCATGTCCATGTTTCTTATCTCATTCAACATCGGAAGTATCAACCGCGCCGGACCGATTTTCATGGCCGCAGCAATCCGCTAGAGACGATTTATGACCGATTTTTCCTCGCTGCTCGTCCCCGATCGCGGCCAGAAGGCGCGTGACATCCATCTCGTCGGCAAGGATGGGTTCGATGACTGGTTCAAGGACCAGCCGGCTTCCGCCCGCGCAGCGGTGGAAGCTGCCCGTTTCAAGGGCAAGGCCGGGGATCAGGTGATATTGCCCGGCGCACAGCCAGAGGATTGGTCTATTGCGCTCGGGGTTACCGATCCTGCCGAACTGACGTCATGGTGTCTTGCCAAGGCGGCCGGCAGCCTGCCGGACGGCGAATATCGTCTGGCTGGCGCCCAGCCGGGCCAGGCGGCGCTTGGCTGGTTGCTCGCCCAGCATCGCTTCACGCGCTACCTAAGCGATGTCGATCCTCAGCCGCAATGCGCTCTGGTGTCGAAGGAGGCTGCACTTGTCGGCGAGCATGTCCGCATGGCCGAGGCCGTCGCACTGGTTCGCGATCTGGTCGATACGCCGTCCGCCGACATGGGGCCGCCGGAGCTGGCCGAAGCAGTTCAGCAAGTGGGACGCGAATTTGGCGCGACTGTCTCGGTAATACAGGGCGATGCGCTCTCTGAAGACTATCCGATGATCTCCGCGGTTGGTCAGGCCGCCGCGCGGGAGCGCGCGCCGCGTCTGGTCGAACTGATGTGGGGCAAAGCGTCCCATCCGCGAATCGCGATCGTGGGCAAGGGCGTGTGCTTCGATTCCGGCGGGCTCGACATCAAGCCGTCGTCAGCGATGCTCTGGATGAAGAAGGACATGGGCGGCGCGGCGCATGCACTGGCGCTGGCCCGGCTCGTGATGGGCGCGCGCCTGCCCGTGCGTCTCCATCTGTTGATCCCGGCGGTCGAAAATGCTGTCGCCGGCAACTCCTTTCGTCCCGGTGACATTCTCAAAAGCCGCAAGGGCCTCAGCGTCGAGATCGGCAACACCGATGCCGAAGGGCGACTCATCCTTGCAGATGCGCTGGTGCGCGCGGCGGAGGAAAAGCCCGAACTCATTCTCGACTTCGCTACGCTCACCGGCGCGGCACGGGTCGCACTCGGGCCCGACCTTCCCGCCCTGTTCGTGAATGACGACTCGCTGGCGGCTGATCTCGCCCAATCATCTGAAGCCGTCGGAGATCCGCTCTGGCGGCTGCCCCTGTGGCAATCTTATGGCGACATGCTGAAATCCACCATCGCCGACATCAACAATGCGGGTGAAGGCGGCATGGCGGGCGCCGTCACTGCCGCGCTCTTTCTCGAAAAATTCGTTCCCAAGGGTGTGCCGTGGGCGCATTTCGATACCTTCGCCTGGCGGCCGTCCGCCAAGCCCGGACGGCCCAAAGGTGGGGACGCGCTAGGGCTTCGTGCCGCTTTTGCCACGTTACAGCGCAGATATCAGAATTGATCCCAAATAGTTGCAAACGATACCGCATTTTTTAGGGATCAATTTCATTAACTAGCCGTTTCTTCTTCTGGGGAACCTCTATTTTTTCTCCGACAGGATGGTTTGGAAAACGGCATGAGAAGTCAGATCAGCGACTGGATGGGCACATTGATCAGCTATGTGCGCTCCGGAAAACCGGATCTCACCAACCGGCAGATGGCGCTGCTGATGTTGGTTTATCAGACACCAGGGCCGCACACGGTTCGCGGCCTGGCCCAGAAGCTGGACGTATCCAAGCCTGTCGTCACACGCGCCTTGAATACCCTGGCCGCGCTCGGCTATCTGCGCCGCGAGCGTGACGAAGCGGATGGCCGCAACATATTCGTCGCGCAAACGGATACGGGGGCGCATTTCCTTGAAGACTTTGGAAGCCTTATCGCTGGAAAGGAACGCCGGGAAACCGGCCTGTTCGCCGCCGCCAATCATTGAGCGGTTCCGGCTTGATGGTCCTTCCCGCCATTACGATCCCAGAACGCACGCGGTTCGGCGCGACATAGCGGATATCGCGCTGGCGGACCGCATTTTCGCGCCCCATTACGCGCGGGCCGAAATACGCGCCGTCACGGCCCCCTCTGTCATGGTGCTTGGCACCCCCAATGCGGATACGGAGGCAATATCCCAGCTCGCATATGGCGAGGAATTCGCGGTGCTGGACATGACCGGCGGCTGGGCATGGGGCTATTGCGTGCATGACGGTTATGTCGGCTATGTGCGGCACGATATCCTGGGCGTAACGCATCCGCCGTCTCACCTCGTGTCGGTACGCGAAGCACCGGTCTTTACCGGTCCCAGCATAAAGAGCACCGTCACCCGCGCACTCGGACTCGGCGCGCGGGTTGCTGGCACAACACATGAAGCGTTTCTCGATACGGGTGACGGCTTCATTCATCTTCGTCACCTCATCGACGTGCGCGAACATCTTGCCGATCCCGTTAAAACTGCCGAAAAATTGATCGGCGCGCCCTATCTATGGGGTGGACGCGGCGACGGCGGCGTCGATTGCTCGGGGCTTGTCCAGCGTGCGCTCGCGCTAGCCGGGTTGTCCTGCCCGCGCGACAGCGATCAGCAGCTTGTGGCGCTTGGACGGGAATTGACAGCCGATGAACCGCTGACACGCGGCGATCTCGTATTTTTCCCTGGCCATGTCGGCATCATGGCTGACGGGGCCAATCTCCTCCATGCCAATGCCTATTGGATGCAGGTCGTGATCGAGCCGCTGGCGGACGTCGTGGCGCGGCTTCAGCCCACGACGGAAACCCCTGTGCTTGGCAAACGGAGGCTGGCGGCGTGACCTTCAAATTGTTCATCGATGGCGCTGCAGGCACGACCGGAATCGATATTCGCGACCGCATGGCCGGGCGCAATGACGTGCAGTTCATCACCATAGAGGAATCGCGCCGCAAGGATCCGCAAGCGCGCGCCGATGCCCTCAATAGCGCTGACGCGGTGATCCTGTGCCTGCCCGACGATGCCGCGCGTGAGGCGGTGGCGCTGATCGGGAATGATACGACCAAGGTGATCGATGCTTCGACTGCGCATCGCACGGCGGCGGGCTGGGCCTATGGTTTTCCCGAGCTTGATACCGGAAACCGCATCGCGCTTGAGACCGCGTCACGCATTTCCAATCCGGGCTGTTACCCGACCGGCTTTCTGGCGCTTGTCCGTCCGCTCGTGCGCGCCGGCATCATACCGGCCGATCTCGCGATCAGCACGAACGCCACCTCAGGCTATTCCGGGGGCGGCAAGGCGATGATCGCATCGTTCGAGCAGTTCGACGCGCCGGACCCCACCGATACCGCCTTCCGCATCTATGCTCTTGGCCTCGCGCACAAGCACGTGCCGGAAATGAAGCACCACGCCGGCTTGTCCCACCCGCCCATCTTCATGCCGGCTGTGGCGCGGCGTTACAGCGGCATGCTCGTGGAGGTGCCGTTGCACCTGCATCTCTTGAATGGCGGCGTTGCCGACATCCGTGCTGCCCTGAAGGAAGTCTATGACGGCAGCAAAGTCGTCAGCATCAAAAACGACGACGAAACGGCGCTTACGATCGAGCAATGCACCGGCACGGACCGGCTGGAACTGTTCGTCTTCGCCAATGAAGCGGCCGGGCAGGTCCGCCTCGTCGCGGCGCTGGACAATCTCGGCAAGGGCGCAGGCGGCGCCGCGGTGCAGAATCTCAACATCGCCATGGGCCTGGACGAAACGATCGGCCTGCGCCTTTAGAGTCAGATTCACGGGAGATTGGATCGTCATCCTTGGCGGCACGGCCGCTCCCGTGCCATAGCGCAACCATGCCGAAACCTTCTGCGCCGGATCCCGCGCCGCTCACCCCCGCCGCGAGCCTGATCCTGATGCGCGAGACCAGCGGCGCGCCGGAATTCCTGATGCTCGAACGTGCGGCCGTCATGGCGTTCGCGGCCGGTGCGCTCGTCTTCCCCGGCGGCAGGGTCGATCCGGGCGATCATGCGCTGGCAGCCGAATTTACCCACGACGCAGCGGAGATCGACGAGATCGCGGCCCGCATCGCGGCCATTCGCGAGACCATAGAGGAAAGCGGTATTGCCGTGGCCTTGTCGCCCAGTCCCCCGGCACATGTGATCCAGGAGATGCGCACCGCGTTGGCCGCAGGCCAGTCGCTTGGCGCTCTTCTTGCCGTACACGGGCTGCATCTCGAGGTCGAAACACTCTCGCAGTTCGCGCGGTGGATTCCACGACCCATGGAACGGCGCCGCTTCGACACCCGTTTCTATATCGTTGCCGCGCCTGACGATGCGCGTGAAATAGCCGATGGCGGTGAAAGCGTACACGCATTCTGGGGAACGGCGGACCAGATTCTGTCGGGCGCCCGCGAAGGCAAGCATCGCTTGATCTTTCCGACCCTCTGCAATCTCCATCGCCTGGCGCAATTTGCCAATCTGGCGGATGCATTGGCGGACGCAGCGGCGTACGGCCATCACATAGTGACACCTGTCGTGAAAGTTCGCGACGGCCAGGAGCAACTCTGTATCGCCACGGATGCGGGCTATCCTTTTACCGGCATGCCCGCCAATACGGCGTTGCGAGGCTGAGAAACTATCCGATGCGCTGGATACTTCTCGCGATCCTCTTTCTGGGCGGTGCATGGTGGATCGCTTTTCACTACGCGCCTCTCGCCAGCTTCAACACCCTCGTCCCCAAAGACCGGGGATCACGCCTGGTCGCAAATGATGTCGCCTATGGCCCGTTGTTCCGCCAGCATCTCGATATCTACGCGCCCGTCGGCCCGCTGAAAAAGCGTCCCGTCATGGTTTTCTTTTACGGCGGGGCATGGGCGACGGGCGCGCGCGGGGATTATAGCTTCGTCGGTCGCGCGCTCGCGGCACAGGGATTCGTCGTGATCATCCCGGATTACCGCCTTGTGCCGGAGGTTCGGTTCCCTGCCTTCCTTGAAGACGGTGCCGCCGCCGTTCGCTGGGTGCGCGACAATATCGCCAAAGCGGCGGATGGCGACCCCGATCGGATCGTGCTCGCAGGCCATTCCGCAGGCGCCTATAATGCTGCAATGCTCGCGCTTAACCCGCACTGGCTGGGTCCGGATCGCGGCTATGTTCGTGGGCTGGCCGGGCTGGCGGGTCCGTATGATTTCCTGCCGTTCGATGATCCGGCCGCCATCGCCGCATTTGGCAACTGGCCTCGTCCACAGGAAACCCAGCCAGTCCATTTCGCGGGCTCCGGTGATCCTCCCGCATTTTTGGCGACGGGAGACCGCGATACCCGCGTCCGGTCCCGCAACAGCAACAGCCTGGCATTACGGCTCTCAGAACACGGGATTCCGGTCGAACGCAGGCGCTACGCGAACGTTGATCATGCTGGCATGGTCATCCTGCTTTCCCGCCCATTACGCCACCGGGCGCCGCTTTTCCAGGATATGGTGCGTTTTGCCCATCGGGTGACCGGAACGCGCGTGCCGACAGATCGTTGATGATATCCAAAGACAAGGATGTCCAGTCATGGAAAAGGTAAATAGAAGTAACCGGGATCAGGCGTCGGAGACCGGAATTCGCGACGCGCATGATGCCGAGGACAACAAGATATTGAAGCGGAATCCTTCCAACGAGGATGCCAAGCTCGATGTGGCACTCGATGAGTCATTTCCCTCGTCCGATGCCCCATCCAATACCCAGCCCGGCAAGGGCAAGGATCCCGCCCCTTCGTCGGGCTACGATCCCGAGGCGGAACGCAAGCTGGAGAAACACGCCCATTGATGAGACGCCGGATTTTCAATTGCCGAGGCGGGAACCCACATTCCCGTTTCGGGGCAATTCATCCACCGCTTTTATTATTAAGTGTTAAAACGCTTATTGCATTGCAGCAAAAACTTTGCTCCCTTCTTAGACTGAAGGATGAAACGCCGGGTTAAGGTGTTGGAAACCAAACTAGGCGCATGATCCCACTGTAGCAGACGCAAGGGGCAATATTGCGATGGGCGCTTCAACAAGACCAGCCGACGGCACGATGAGCTTGGCCGAGATGAAAGAATTCGCGGCCTTCCCGGCTTCGACCCAGCGGTACATCCGCCGGTCGCTTGATGTGGGCCTGGTACGCGAGGATGCACTGGAGCGCTGGTCGCGTGACGTGATCGAAGCCGCTAGCATTCGCGCCCAGACACGGATCTATGATCGCCTTGACCATGTGCGTGAGCTTGTCCCGGATGACAGCGGCCTCGATGCGGTCGAGCCATTCTTCGCGCCGCTTGTCACAATGTCCGCCTTCGATCTTGGTCAGGACCGGCTGGGCAGTTTCAGCGCTTACCGCTTCCTTTACGAACGGCTGATCGGCGCCAATGTAAGGCCTTGGCTTCCAGGCGCCTTTTGCGCGGCGGCGGCGCTGCCGCACCTTCATCCCGAAAAGCGCCGCCTCCTGCTTCAGTCGATCAGCGAAGCCGCGGCCACCGCGCCGGGCTGGTCAAGCCGGGAACCGGTTTTCTATCCGGAGTGGGTCGACAAGGTTGAAACCCGCCTCGCCAACTGAGATACCGGTCCAACGCGACTTTTCAGGGTCTGAGCCTGCGGCCCATCTCGCGCATGAAGCGCGACATGGGATGATGTCGGCGTACCATCATCTTCCTTGCGCGCTGGATCAGGGCTGGCGCTCGCACCGGAACATCCAGCATTCCTGATATCGATGCGCCGGTGTCGCGCATCAACTCCTGCGGAAACAGCGCTATCGTCGCTCCGTCGCCATGGGTGGCTTCCACCAGCAAATGACAGGTCGGCGTCACCCGGGGATTGATCTCGATGAGCTGCGCTTCGTTCGATGGCGTGATCAGGAAATCGAGGCCGCAAAATCCGCTCAACCCAAAATGCTTGACGATCTTGCGGGCCGCGTCCTGCATTTCGGCGTGCTCGATCATGCGCACGACGGTAGCCGGCCCCCGCGCTTCCGCTGCCTGCATGACCTCCAGACAAATGAGCGATCTGATCGTGCCTTCGTGGCATGCAACCGTCGCGATCGCCTCACGCCCCTCGACATGAACCTGTGCGTTCACCGTTCGCCGTGTGCGACTGAGCCACTCCCGCAGCGCATTGCCGTCACAATCGACGAGCAAGCGCTTTACCCCGCGCCACAGGGCTGGGGGCTTGCGCATCCTGCGCCAAGCAGAAACGGCATCGGCACTGTCACGGAGGATCGAGACGCCCTGCCCGCCCCAGCTTCCGTCGGTCTTTAACACTATAGGCGCGCCATGTTTGCCCGCCCAGGCAACGAGCCGCTGTTCGCTGTCGATCACCACGGTCTTCGGGCTGGAAATGTCGAGCTCGCGCGCGACCTCCGCCATGGCCGTGCGCGATGCCAGGATCGGCCAATTCTCGGCCGCGCCCAGCGATCGCTCGACCAACGCGGCAATTTCCGGATCGCTTGCGTTCACCGCGTTATGAAGGCGGCGCAACAGCAACAATGCCCGCTCGTCGTCCGCCAAAAGGATGTCGGGCTGGGCGTATCGTATCGCTTTTTTCAGCGAGCGGATTGGCCAGAAATGATGCAGCCGGCAATCATGTTCCAGCCCTTCGACATGCTCCAGCGCATGTCCTTCGGGCCGGCACGCCGAAAGGCCATATCCCGCTTCGGTCAGCGCATGCCCCAGCCGCGCCGTCGAAAACCAGCGCATCGTGCTCACGATCATTGGCCGCGCGAACCCCAGCTGCGGTCGCAAACCCGTCCAGTCGTGCCGCAGCAGTTTCAGGCGGTGGTCGATCAGCCCGGCCACCGCTGCAGTCGATCCCGGATCGCGCAGGATGGAAAGATGGTCCCCGTCCGCCCGGCAAATCTCGACTCGCGCTGCCAGCCCTTCCCACAGGGCGGGCGTGTCGCAACCGAAATGGCGATCGACGGAACAATTGATCAACATCAGCGTGCCGTCATAATGGCGCGGCCGGTACTGGCCGAGAGCGCGTAATGCCTGTGCCCGCAACGGGTCGGCATTCGGGGCGGCGGTTCTTAGACCATCGGGTGAATCATGCCCCCGGCGCGCGAAGCGCTGGCGCAGTCGATTTCCGCGCAGGCCAAGTTCGCGAAGTGCTGCGCGCGGCGGCATCGTCATGATACGGCGGAGATGCCGGCCGGAGCGGCGCGCGACGGCGCGCAGCCAGATGCCGCGCCGCCAGAAGCGCTCGTCGAACACTGCTTCGATCAGGATCAGCGCGTCGATCTTCTCGCCGGCCGCGCGCAACTGCTGCGCCATCTCCAGCGCGATCAGCGCGCCGAAGGAATAGCCGCCGATCCGGTATGGACCTGCAGGCTGTACCGATCGGACCGCCTCCAGCAACACGGCCGCTATGGCTTCAACGGACGGCGCATCCATCGCTTGCGGCGCGACGGCAAAAACAGATTGCGGCCCATCAAGCGCGGCCGCCAGCGGCGCAAGTTCGGCAAGGTCGCCTTCCAGGCCCGGAACCAGGAATAGCGCTTCGTCCGTCTGTCCCGCGCGCAGCCGCTCGATCCGTGCCTGAAGATCAAATCGCGCAGGCGCCGCTACGCTGTCGGCAGCGGCAGTGAGCATCAGGCAGGAGCCATCGTCTGCACTGCCCCGCTGCGGCTTGCGGTGCGCGCCAGCGCCCGCGCGACGACAGGGGCGACATATTCAGCACCGACCATGAAGCGCATCAGTGGCCCGAAACTGTTTACCGCCGGCGGTCCTACGAAATACAGCCCGGGAACCGAGCTTTCGAACGTCCCTTTCAGCACGGGCATGGCGGTGTGCGTGCGGATCTCGCGCCGCAACGCCTCGCTGAAAAAGGTCAGCCGCGCTATGTCGGGGCGGTAGCCGGTCGCCGCGACGACATGGTCCGTAACATGCGTGCGCCGTGTCCCGTCGGCGGATGTCAGGGTCAGCCGCGCCTGGCCGCCTGCTTCCTGCGCATCGGTCACGATCTCGCCCAGCGCTACGGTCACGCCGGCTTCGAGCCGCGCCTTCATCAGCCAGGCGGATTTCGGGCCGAGATGCCGCGCGATGATCGCGAGCCGCAGATCGCCGGGCAGGAACCGAAACAGTCCGGGTAAGGTCTCGCACAACCAGGAACGCAGGCCGGGACCAAGACCGGAGGACGGATGACGCAGCCGCTGCCACGGGCTGCGCTCGCCCGGCTTCGGTTCCGAGAAGAAGCGTAGCGCCTTGCGCCGGGCGATCAGCGTCGTTCGCGCGCCCGCTTCGGCAAACAGCGTCGCAATGTCCACGGCCGAAGAGCCGCCGCCGATCACGGTGACGTCACGGCCCGCGAAATCGGAAAGATCATGATGGGCCGAACTATGGGAGAGCAAATCTCCGGACAATGTTTGCAATTCCGCCGGGATCTGCCCGAAATGGGTTATGCCCACCGCCGCCACGACCCGCGCCGCACTGACCACCTCGCCATCGTCGAGGCACAATGTGAAACGGTCGCCTTCCCGGTCGAGCGCCACGACCTGACGATCTTCCACGTCAGGCACGAAGCGCTGCTGGAAATCGACCGCATAGGCGTTAAACAGGTCCAGGCTGACCGGCACGTCGGTGCGATGATACGGAATGCCCCTCGCCGCGCAGTAAGCGGCCAGCGTGCCGGCGTCATGGGCGTCGCTCAGGCTGGATGCGAACCCGTCCGACTTCAACATCATACCCTTGGGCATATGCTTGCGCCACGTATCCACGGGCGTTCCGAATATCCGGTAAGGAACGTTCAATGTGCGCAAATGCGCTGCAATCGACAGGCCATACGGCCCCGCCCCGATGATCGCTACATGCGTCACGATAAGATACTCACTCCCCCGGTGGATGGGACACATCAAAATGCAGCGCAAAGCAATCGCCGATTTTGATTAACGTTCGATCAAAAGGACCAAATTTTGTGCTCTTGCATTTGGGCCGCGGACCCGGCGACCCTGCACAACGGGAAAAACCAACGGAGAGCTTCATGTCCAGCACCACAAGAAAGATGACCGCCGCGGCTGCCGCTTTGCTGCTCGCCACCCAGGCAGGCGGCGCTGACCGCAAGGTGGACGGCATCGATAATGCCGAGGATATGGCCGTCCTGGAGGGCAATGACTGGGTGATCGTCAGCAGCATGGCATACGCAAGTCAGGCAAGCTCGTCGCCGTGAACGTCGCGACCGGCACGAAACAGCAACTCTATCCAAATACGCCCGTGGTAAAAAGCCCCGGCAATGCGAGCTGCCCGACCGAGGTCGCCGCTGACGCGTTCAAACCGCACGGCATAGCGTTGCAGAGCGCAAAGACGGGCCGCACCCAGCTTTACGTCGTCAATCATGGCGGCCGGGAATCGATCGAGATGTTCCTCGTCGGGAAGACGTCGGCCGGTGTTCCGAAGCTGACCTGGATTGGATGCGCCGTTCTGCCAGACGGCGCATTCGGCAACGGGGTTGCCCCTGTGTCGGACGGCAGCTTCTATGCGACCAATATGGGCGTGCCGATGAACGGTGCGCCGCCGGTTTCCGATATGGGCGGCGAAGTCATGTCCTGGTCGATCAGCACGGGTTGGGCGCCGGTTCCCGGCAGCCGCATCGCGGGTTCGAACGGGATCACTGCGTCGCCCGACGGCAAGCGGCTCTACGTCGCCTCGTGGACGGGCGGCGAAATCGTCGAGCTTACGCCCGGCGGCGGCGAGTCCGCCCGGCGCACGCTCAAGGTGCCGTTCCTCCCCGACAATGTGCACTGGAGCAGCGCTGGCACGGTGCTCGCCGCGGGCTATCTCGCCACTGCTGACGCCGTGAAGGACTGCTACTTATCCACCGCTACGCATTGCACGATTCCCTCGACGATTGCGGAAATCGATCCGGACACGATGACTATCAAGTGCATGAGACCCGTCAGCCAGGGCATGGCGACGACAGCCCTGTTCGTCCGCGACGAGACATGGGTCGGCACGGCCAGGGGCCCATCCATTGCGCGGCTGGGCAAGGAAGCGCTCGCCCCGCCGAATTGCAAATAGGCATGTAGCCGGACCTTATCGCCCGCTCCGGCATTCTTCCCCGCGAGGAGATGACGATGGCGAAGTTCGGATACAAGCTGATGACCGAGGAGCATGGTCCGGCGGCACTGGTGGAAAACGCCCGCAGGGCCGAGGCCGCCGGCTTTGATTTCGTTTCGATTTCGGATCACTTCCATCCCTGGCTGGAATCGCAGGGCCACGCTCCTTTTGCCTGGAGCGTGCTTGGCGCGATCGCACAGGCGACATCACGGATCGGGATCGCCACCGGCCTGACCTGCCCGATCATCCGCTACCATCCTGCGATCATCGCGCAGGCGGCGGCAACCATCGCCGTATTGAGCGAAAACCGTTTCACGCTTGCGGTCGGCGCCGGAGAACGGCTCAACGAGCATGTCACCGGCGCGCGCTGGCCGTCCGTCCCGGAGCGTCATGACATGCTGGGCGAAGCGATCGATATCTTTCGCCTGCTCTGGCAGGGCGGCGTCCACACCCACACCGGCGTGCATTATGTGGTGGATCATGCCCGGCTCTATGACCTTCCGGATAAGCCCATCCCGATCATGGTCGGCGTCAGCGGCCCGCATTCCGTCTCGCTGGCGGCGAACAAGGCCGACGGCATTATGACGACTGAACCGAACGCCGCGCTGGTCAAGGACTTCAAGGCGAAGGGCAAGGCCAATGCGCCCTGCTATTCCGAAGCCGTGCTCGCTTATGCGCAGAGCGAGGAGGAAGGGCTACGTGTCGCGCACGACCGCTTCCGCTTCTCGAGCCTCGGCTGGGCCGTGAACAGCGAATTGCCGGCGGTCAAGGGGTTCGAGGCGGCAACCAGGCACATCCGGCCCGATGATCTCAAGGATGACATTGCCTATGGCCCCGATCCCGAAGCGCATCTCGCGCTCGTCCGGAAATATGTCGATGCCGGCTATGATCATATCGTCCTGACCTGCCCCGGCACCGAGCAGGATGCGTTCATCGAGTTCTTCCGGCACGCGTTGAAGCCGAAGCTGGAGACAGACAACTGAGCCTGTTTATTCGCTCATCTTGAGGAAATACCGAGCCTGTCGAAGCATCGTCCCGAAGGATGGCTCCTTCCAGGCGCGCCCTCTACGCTGCCGACGCCAGATCTCCGATGATACGCTCCAGTTCCCCGCTCAACGAGCGGACGGACTGGCGCATGGCGATGCTCGTATTCCGGGTGGAATTCGCCGCTGTGGAAACCTCCTGAAGCATTTCGGCCATCGACCGGACAACCTCGTCCGCCGCGCGCGCTTCGGTGCCGACATTTTGTGAGGTCTGGTATATTGCCTGCGCGGCCGCCTGCTGCTGATCCACCGCCGCAGCGGTATTCAGGATGGACGCCTGGAGGCCGGCAAGCAGCCCGTGCAAATCCTCGACGACACCCCTGCTTGCGCTCGCCGCGGAATCGATTCCGCGCAGTCGCTCGCCGATATCGTCGGCGGCGGACCCTGCTGTTTTCGCCAGGGCCTTTACTTCTGTCGCCACGACGGCAAAGCCCCGCCCCATCTCGCCCGCCCGTGCCGCTTCGATCGTGGCGTTGAGCGAGAGGAGATTGGTCTGCTGCGCGACCGCGGTAATCAGCTGGGCCGCTACGGAAACCGTTTCGACATTCTGCGAAAGCAGATCATGTGCGCCGCGTGCCTCGTCCGAACGCTTGGCCACGCTCTTGACGTTTTCCTCGGATTGTTCGGCCTCTTTCTTGATGCTGCCCGCCGCCCGCGCCATTTCGTCAAGATGGTCGATGATTACGCCAACGGCACTTGCCGCGTTGCGCGTACGGCTCTGGGCGGTATGGGCGCGTTGCTGTTGCTCTTCCACGGCGATCAGCGTCGCATCGGCCTGACGGTCGAGATGATCAGCGGTCGCGCTCAGTTCCTGGATCATGTTTTCAAGCGACGCGCGCAGTTCCGCTGCCAGCCTGTGTGATCCCGCTCTCATTTGCGCGTGATGAGCTTCGAGTTCCGCGCTTTCACGCGCTGCGGCCTGTTGTCCCACGATGCGCAGGCGCTCTGCCTCTTCGGTCGCCGCCTCGGCCGTTCGGGCATGGGCCTCTGCTTCGGCGCGGGCGATGTCCGCCGTTTGAGCGGCACGCTCCGATTTCTCCCGGCCACGATGAATGGCGCGCGCGGAGCCAACGACCATGAACACCAGCAATGCCGAAAGAAATGCGAGACCCAGGATCGTGATCACGATGGCCGGAGCGATTTTTTCAAGCGCCTCCCGGCCCGGCTTGGCCGGGTGCCAATATATGTGTCCGATGTTCCTGCCGGAACTGGTTAGGAGATCAAAGCGGCTTTCGCCATTCCCGGTTTCCAACTGACGGGAAAAGCGAAGGTTTTTCAGATCGAACAACTTTTCCCATTGCGTCAGCAGTGATCCGTCTATGATGCTCACATAGACGAGATAACGCAGCTCTTTGCTTGGAAGCGTCACATCATTCCTGAACGGAATAACCGGCGCGGCGCTGATGACGGCGGGATGGCCGCCATAATCCCCGATCAGTGCCAATGGTTTGGCCTTCCGTGCGGCGCCCGCGCTGGCGGGCAATTTTTTCAACAATCGCGTCAGTGCTTCAGGCGCCGATTTCGCGAGCGGTGGGTCTATCGTTCCGTTCGCTCTGCGCGAATACAGCGTGTTTCCTTTGCGATCGATGACATAGGACGGCAGCGAATAGCTGATATTGCTCAGCGTCCAGCTCTCATCAAGCTCGCCGTACAGATGCGGCACGGCATCGTCCCAATGTGCCGTCGTACGCGTCGCCAATGCCCGTGTATCGATCTCTCTTTGAACAGCGCCGTGCACCACCTGCATCTGCTTTCTGACCGCCTCTGTATCGAGGTGGCTCACGAGTGATGAGATGATGAATGCGGCGCTGGCTATGGAAAGAATAACAAGCGCAATAATCGGGCGTAACATGGCCATCGGCGCGGTCGCGCCACTGGTCACCATCCGTCTGATCAGATGTGATCGAATACTCATCCGCTCCAGATAGCCAAACTTCCCGAAACTACCGTTAACAGCTTGCCACGGGCTCCGGTGCGTTCAGAGCTGCGCGAGAATCGCGGCCAGATCGGAACGGGGAAGGTCCGGCGATATGCCGGAACACCGGCATGACGGGAGGCGACAGACACGCGCATCGCCGGGTTCAAAATTTTCTTCCCGTGCATATACCTCAAACCGGCTATGGCCCGTCATTCAGCGCAGCCGCTGAACTTTTGAGGATGACATCATGGTTCCCTATGCAACGCTTTCTGACAACCGCGGCGATCAGTTCTCCGTTAATCCGGAGCTTGTCCAGTTCGTGCGAACGGTCGATGGACGCGACGATGAATGCCTGATCATCTTCGGCAAGGATCAGGTGCTTCGGGTCAGCGGTACGCTGCAGCATGTCACCCACGTCCTGCGGGATGCCTGAACGGCCGGTGCAACCCTCGGCATGCGGGCGCGTTGGGGATGGAGCGGAGCGCATGATGGCAAGATGGTGGGAAAGCGGAACGATCTATCAGATCTACCCGCGCTCGTTTCAGGACAGCAATGGCGATGGCGTGGGCGATCTCGCCGGGATCGAGGCGCGGCTTGATCATGTCGCGTCGCTCGGCGTGGACGCGATCTGGCTTTCGCCCATGTATCCATCGCCAATGGCCGATTTCGGTTATGACGTGGCGGATTATTGCGACGTCAATCCGCTGTTCGGCACGCTCGCCGATTTCGATCGCCTGCTCGCCGCCGTCCATGCCCGCGGTCTGAAGCTGATCCTCGATTACGTTCCCAATCACAGCTCGGATCAGCACCCGTGGTTCCGCGAAAGCCGTTCTTCGCGCGATGATCCGAAGCGGGACTGGTATATCTGGCGCGATCCCGCACCCGGCGGCGGCCCGCCCAACAACTGGATCAGCGACTTCGGGGGCTCGGTCTGGACCTTCGATGACGCGACCGGCCAATATTACAGCCACGCCTTCCTCAAGGAACAGCCCGATCTCAACTGGCGCAATCCGGATCTGCGCCAGGCGATGATGGATGTGCTGCGCTTCTGGCTCGATCGCGGCGTCGATGGCTTCCGCATGGACGTGTTGTGGCACATCATCAAGGCAGAGGGCCTGCCAGATAATCCATCCAATCCCGATTATCTGCCGTCGATGGGCGAAATGCACAGCGTGTTGCAGCTGAATTCCACGGACCAGCCGGAAGTGCATGACGTCATCGCGGACATGCGTGCGCTGGCCGACAGCTATGGCAATGGCGACGAACGGGTACTGATCGGGGAGATTTTCCTGCCCCTGCCCAAGCTGATGCAATATTACGGCGTCGATCGGCCCGGCGTGCACCTGCCCTTCAATTTCCAACTGATCGAGGCGGATTGGAACGCGCGATCGCTGGCGCGCTTCGTCGACGCCTATGAAGCAGCGCTTCCGCCCGGCGGCTGGCCTAATTGGGTGCTGGGCAGCCACGATGCCCGCCGTGTCGCCGGACGGCTTGGCGAAGCGCAGGCGCGCGTCGCGGCAATGCTGCTGCTGACGTTGCGCGGCACGCCTACGCTGTATCAGGGTGACGAGATCGGCATCGGCCAGGTCGAAATTCCGCCGGATCGCATTCAGGATCCGCGCGAGCTGCGCGAGCCCGGCCTCGGTCTCGGGCGCGACCCGGCACGCACGCCGATGGCCTGGGATGCAAGCGCCAATGCCGGCTTCACCACGGCGACACCATGGCTGCCGCTCCACATTGACTGGCAGACCCGTAACGTCGCGGCGCAATCGGCCGACCCCGCATCGATGCTGGCATTTTATCGCACGCTGCTGGCGTTGCGAAAAAGCCATGCGGCGCTCGCGGTCGGCGATTATCGCTCGATCCCGGCCGAGGGCGATGTCCTCGCCTATGAACGGACCTATCAAGGCGAACGCCTGCTAATCCTCCTCAATCTCGGCACCCGCGTCCAGCCTCTGCCAAAGATCGATCGGCCGACCGCCATTCTCCTGTCCACGCTCCGCGATACGTCGCTGGAGCGGGACTGGTCGCGCTTGAGTCCGGATGAGGGCCTGATCCTGGCTCTCCCATCCTGACTTCCGCCCCCCCTATGCGCATCGCGATGCTCAGCTCGATCTCGTGGCGCACGCCGCCGCGCGGCTACGGGCCGTGGGAACTCGTCACCAGCCTGCTGACCGAGGCGCTCGTCGCGCGCGGGGCCGATGTCACGCTGTTCGCCACGCTGGATTCTATCACCGCCGGCACGCTGGCCGGGGTCGTCCCGCGCGGCTATTCGGAAGATCCCGATATCGATGCCAAGGTCTGGGAAATGCAGCACTTCGCGCATCTTTTCGAACGCGCAGGCGAATTCGATCTGATCCACAACCATGCCGATTTTCCGCCGCTCGCCTTCTCGCGGCTGGTGAATACGCCGATCGTCACCACCATCCACGGCTTCTCGTCGCAGCGCATCCTGCCGATATACCGGCGCTATGATGATCGTGTCGCCTATGTCGCGATCAGCGATGCCGATCGGCATCCCGACCTCACCTACGCCGCAACGATCCATCATGGCATTCCGCTGGACGATTTCCCGTTCGATCCGGTCGGCGGCGACGATCTGCTGTTCTTCGGCAGGATCCATCCCGACAAGGGCGCGGCCGAAGCGGTGCGCGCTGCCCGCGCGACCGGGCGGAAACTCGTCATGGCCGGGATCGTACAGGATCAGGGCTACCACGAACGCGAGGTCGCCCCGTTCCTCGATGGCGATCGGGTTCGGCATATCGGGGTCGTCGGCGGCGCAAAACGCGCCCAAACCCTTGGCAGCGCGCGGGCCTTGCTCCACCTGATCGGGTTTGAGGAGCCGTTCGGCCTGTCGGTCATCGAGGCGATGGCCTGCGGCACCCCCGTCATCGCCTATCGGCGCGGATCGATGCCCGAGCTGATCGATCATGGCGTCACGGGCTTTCTCGTGGACACCCTCGACGAAGCGATCGCCGCCATCGATCGCGTCGATGAAATCGATCGCGCCGCATGCCGCAAAGCTGTCGCCGACCGCTTCAGTGTCGATCGCATGGCCGACGACTATCTGGCGCTTTACCGGTCGCTTCTTGGACGCATGGCGTAACAGGAAAAAAACGCGACTATATCGACTTCGCTGATTTTTCTGATAGTTTGATTCAATACTAACAAATTGAGATCGGGAGCTGCCTGAACTTGGGATTTTTATCCTGGGTTACTTCTGCCGGAGTGCGGATGGTGCATGCGTCCTTTGAAGACACTGTCAGTGCGATTTATGGAGCGGCGGCGGATCCGGCGAGCTGGAGCAATGCGCTCGAACATGTCGCTGATTATGCCGGCGCCAGCGGCGCCATGCTCGCCTATCAGGATCTCAGGCGTCACGAAGGCTTCCTGCTGACGGGCAGATTGCGGGAAGATCTTGGCGAAATCTATCTGAGAGATCATATTGCGAATCCTTATACCCTGGCCATTACGCGCGCCGACAGGCCGGTCATCGCAAACGCGATCGTGGATCACGCTACCATTCGCCGGACGAGCTTGCATGCCGATATTCTGGCGCCGCAGCGGATCGCCAACCTTGTCATCATGCCCCATGCCGCCCTCACCCGGCGCGGCGCGGTGGGTGGCGTGGCGATCACGCTGGACGCGCGCCAGTCCGACGAAGCCGATGCCGCCCTGCGCAGGATTTCGGAGCTTTCTCCGCATCTGTCGCGCGCGATCGATCTCGGCCTGGAACTCGCCCGGCACCAGAATGACGCCCGCCGCATGGGTTCGCTGTTGCACGCCCTGCCTACCGCCGCCTTTCTGCTGGACCACCGGGGCCGCCTGATCGAGGCCAACGCGCTGGGGGAAGCCGCGCTGGCGCTTGGCGACGGCATCCGTAGCGAGTCCGGCTTCATTCTCGCGGCAAGTACCAACGCCGAAAAACCACGGCTGCGGACTCTCATCCACGCCGCTATCGCCGCCGGCAACGGCCGCAGCCGCCTTTATCAGCAGGCGATCCAGCTCCAGCGCCCATCGCGGCGTGCGCCCTATCTCGCGATCGCGACGCCGCTGCCGCGCGATGCCGGGCCGCTATGGGAAGCGCTCGAGCCTTCGGCCCGTGTCCTGTTGCAGATCATCGATCCCCATGTCGAAACGATGGGCCGTATGCAGATCTTGTGCGCGGCCTATGGGCTCACCCGTGCCGAAGCGCGCGTCGCGATGCTGGTCGCCGCTGGCGTATCGACGCCACACGCCGCAACCCGGCTTGGGCTCGCGGCCACCACAGTGCGCACCCATCTCAAGCGTTGCTTCGAAAAGACCGGCATCCATTCGCAGGCCGGCCTTGCGGCCCTGATCGCCGCCATCGCCGTTATTGATTGACGCTGCGACACGCAAAAGGCTGTGCGCCTCACCCAATTGGGTGACGCCAACACCCGCGAATCATGAAAATACCGATCCTGGATGGGCGACCGGGCGGGCAAAGGGGGAATCGAATAACGGTGCGAAATGTGCGGCACCGGGGAAAGCGAAACGAAGGGCGAGGCTGGCAAGGCCGGTCTCGCCAGCCTCCTGCTGGCGCCAGCGGTACAGGCGTCCGTCTATTTCGACATCGTCAACCTGGGCACGCTCGGCGGAACCGAAACCTGCGCGCCAGCCCATATTATCCTATGTGTTGTCAGGCACGGTTGACGACATGTGTTTCGCCGTTTGTTGCGCGCAAGGCTTCGACCGCCTCCCTGCAGGCGGCTTTGCTGCGATAGTCTCGCCCCTCGGCCACGATATCGCCCGCCTCGTTCACGAGTTCCCATCGCCAGTCGCCACCGCCATTTCTGAGCGATGTCAGACGCGTAACACCTTCCTGATGAATTTCGAACTGCATGGCGACCTCCAATGTGCTTTAATATACTTTTTACATCTTTTTATGGCAAACAAACAGGCAAATATGAAAAATAGAAAATAGCGTTTATTCGAAACAAAACGAAACCTCCTTTAGTTTGTTTCGGAAATTGTACTGCTTTATTGCCTGTCCTGGTCAACGGCACATTGCTTATGATCGGTATTTCGTCTATGAATATTGAATGGATAATCTGATAGAACGACAGGCATTAGGAATGATGTCTATGATGGAGCGCTGCACGGTGGCCCTAAGTCGTGCAGTGCGCCGCGGGCAAACCGCATCGCGGCGGACGCTGAGCCCGGATTCGAACGACTATTGCGCTTCGAAACGGGACTTTCCCTCTTGCCCATGAGCGAATTCATGGGCCTGCCTGTCGAGATAGGGCGGCTGCGCTCAGGTGAAGACTTTGGCTTGAGCTAAGGCCGGGGCGCGCCGCTTCGACTAGGCATCCCGCATAGCCCTGTCTCGATCCTTGCAGGTAATGGGTCTGCCCACTAAATCAGCCGCCGCTTTCCGGGTTGGGCCGTTTCTTGGCCTTGCTCGTGTTGGCGCTTTGGCTGCTGCTGTTCGTGGTTGTTGCGGCCGAGGCGTTGTCGGCGGCAGCCGCATTGTCCGCCTCCGCGCCGTTGCCGCTTCCGTCGGATGAATTGCCGAAATCGATCGGCGGAACCGTGCACTGATTGTTTGCCGCATAGCTTGCGATCCACAGCAGCAATACGCCAGCCAGGAACATCGCGAACCAGGATGGCGCCTTGGCGAGCGAGTCGATCAGATCCCTGGTCGCGGTAATGACGTCCGCCACGCCCCTCCCGGCTTCCGGGTTTTCCTTTTTCTGGCCTCTCAATACATTGATGATGGTGACGATCGCTGCAACGACTGCGGTGACGCCGGCGATCCACAAGGCCAGCCAGATGAACCAGTCCGCATAGTCCAGAAACCGTGACATCAGGGTAAAGCATTTGGCTTCGAATGCGGGATTTTCCGTCGCATTGCCGATCACGTCAGTGCTGTTCATATCCGTTCCCCGTTGTTGACCGCCGCCTGTGTGTTCAGCCGCCGGCCTCGTCATGACCGGTCGCGAGTCCCATGCGCTTTTCCTGCGCCGCGTGCGTGATCCGGGGCAGCAACGTGCTGGCGGGGATCTCGCGCGGTTTCTTGTCGAGGCTGAAGAACCGATCGGGCGCATCATCCGCGTCGCTTTTCAGCCACAGCACTGAATTGCCAAGCAGGTTGAGGTCCAGGATTCGCGCCTGATAGCCCTTGTCCTTGTCGATCTTGCCGTCGGCGAGTTTGCTTGCGGCAACGATCCGGGATGCCAGATCGGCGCTGTTGATCAGGTCGGGCGTCGCGAAGTTATCGTCAGGCAGATCAGCGACATGCACGTCATTCACCCCGAAGATTAGGTAGCGTGACCCCGTCCGCGCCGCCGCCGCCAGCGGATCGTCCGCCTCGATGCGCGGGTCCACGGCGTAGATCGGCAACGGCTCGGTCATTTTGAGCGCCGCGCCACCTGCTTCCTCCGGCGACCGGTCGATATCGAATGACAGCTCTCCACCCGGAGCCGCACGTCGCGATGCCCCGGCAAAGGCACGCACTGCGTTCGCCACGCGGCTTGCACCGTCATTGGGTTCGCCAGGCGGCGGGATTATGGTGTCGGTGGGCATGTCACTTCACCTTATAGCTGAAATCGACCTGACCCTTAAGCGCGCCTTGCTGATAGCCGCCGTCCTGGCCCCGCAATTTGGCGAAATCGACGATACGCTCGATCACCGTCGTGCCGCTTGCATCCGCCGGGTCATGCACATGGACCTGCTGCTTGCCATTGGCGTCGATCGTCCAGCCGGTGAGCGCGATGAAATGGCCGCCGCTCCCCTTCCACTGGATCCGGCAGGCGACCGGACGGCCTGCGTTGATCTCGGCCTGCACGGCATCAAAGCCGAGCGTCAGCTTGCTGTCAAAACTGTCGAACTCGTTCAGCACGATGCGCAGGATGTGGGCATTGTTGCAGCTTGCCTGACACGCGTCGTCGTCATCGCAGATCTCCCCATTGGCCACGCTGCTGTTCGGCGGCGCGCAGATCAGCGTGCGGCCGTTATGCTGGATATGATGGGTGGCTATCGCATGTTGCGGTTTCACGCCCCGGCCCAGGAATTTCAGGATGGCCTGCGTGACCGCGACCCAGCACCAGTTGGTCTGTTCCTGCTTCACCATGCCGAAGCCGGACAATCGCATGGTGCCCGGCGCCGCACCGCCCGCTTCGTCGTCCGCCAGCCCGTCGATGGCCGAGAGCGCGCGAAAGTCGAAATCGATCAGCGGCTTCGGCACCGTCCGGATCGGCAGCAGGAAGCCCGGCAGGGTTTCGGGCTTCGGCATCGCCGTCGCCGAGCGCAGCCGCAGCCCGGTCGTGCGCGACCTGAGCGGACGGCTCACCGGCCCGCCCCCTCGCCCACAGCCTTTCCGATGACGTCCTTCAGCGCTGATGAAAGATTGTCCTTGTTCTTGTCATAGGCTTCACTGAACGCCTTCAGCGCGGCGCTCGCGTCCTCGCTTTCGCTCACCAGCGCCGTGATCGTATATTGGCTCGCGGGCTGAAGCGCGGTGCCGCCATTGACCGTGCCAAGCAACGGCGCGCCATAGGCCTGCCCGACGTTCAGCCTGCCGAAGTCGAGCCGCAGCGTCCCTTCCGGTGACGGTTCCGGCAGCTCCGGTTTCGCCGCCTCCCCGGCCGCTGCGCCACCTGCTTCCGGCGCAGCCGCCGGCGCCGGCCCCTGTGGCTGGAACGACAGGATGACGGACACCTCCTTGCGGTTCTTGCCTCGGCGTGGCGCGGCCGTCTCGGCATAGCCGAGATAGGCTGGCGTCAGGATCACGCGCCATGCCGTTTCGGATGCCTTCACGACATGCGCGTCGGCAAGCAGCACGAACGCCGGCGTGCCGGAAAAGCCGAGGCCGTCCGGCAGGGCCGGGCTGTTGCCCCCCGCCGAAACCATGCCGCGCGATATCGCCAGGCAATAATCGCCGTCGGGCTTGATCGCGTCGGTTGCCGTGGTTGCGGGCCAGCTCGCGTTGAGCCCGGCCTTCATGGCGGCAAGCTCGTTCGATATGGCGCCGATCACGGTGTCCACCGCGATACCGATCAGCGGCGCTGCAATGCTCCCGCCTGCTTCGGAAGACTCGGTCTGTACGTCGCACGACGGCATCGCGGTGCCGCTCGCGCTCGCGAACTTGCCGGGAACGATGAACAGCGTGCTCGCCTCCCGGTTCGTGGCGGCGGATGGCGGCGCCTTGGCAACGGCGGTGCGCAGGCTGGTCGATGTGCATCCGGACAGCAGCCCGGCAAGCAATGCGATCGGAATGATAGGGGCAAGACGCCCGTCTGCACCCACAAAATGATGTAGCGCACGAAAGCCACGCACATTGGTCCTCCACTCAACACACCAGCGCGCCGGCAACTGCCGCTTAAAGCGCTGACCCCCTTGGCTTTTGCCAATGCGGAGACTCGACCCGAGAATATCCTTACGGCATTAACCATGTTCTTGAAAGTGATGATCCTTGCCGGTTAGGGGTTGTTTCTCCGTCCGGTTTGACCATCTTTGTGCAGGCGCGAAGCCCCCTTGCCCAATCCGAACAAATGTGGAACAAACCTGTCCCATGCTGACACATATATCTGTACGCGGCGCTCGCGAGCATAACCTCAAGGATATCAGCGTGGAGATCCCGCGCGATACGCTGACCGTGATCACCGGCCTGTCCGGCTCGGGCAAGTCCAGCCTCGCCTTCGACACCATCTATGCCGAGGGTCAGCGCCGCTACGTCGAGTCGCTCTCCGCCTATGCGCGCCAGTTCCTCGAGCTGATGCAGAAGCCCGACGTCGATCATATCGAGGGCCTGTCGCCGGCCATCTCGATCGAGCAGAAGACGACCTCGCGCAATCCGCGCTCGACGGTCGCGACCGTCACCGAGATCTACGATTATATGCGGCTGCTGTGGGCGCGGGTCGGCATTCCCTATTCGCCCGCCACCGGCCTGCCGATCGCCGCGCAGACCGTGTCGCAGATGGTCGATCGCCTGCTTGCCCTGCCCGAAGGCACCCGCCTGTTCCTGCTCGCCCCGGTCGTGCGCGGCCGCAAGGGCGAGTACAGGAAAGAGATGATGGAGTGGCAGAAGGCCGGCTTCACCCGCGTCCGCATCGATGGCGAGATGCACGAGATCGAGGCCGCCCCCGCGCTCGACAAGAAATACAAGCATGACATCGAGGTCGTCGTCGATCGCGTCGTCATCCGGGAGGGCGTGGCCACCCGCCTGTCCGACAGCCTCGAAACCGCGCTGAAGCTCGCCGAGGGGCTGGCCTATGCCGATCTGGCGGATGGGACGGTGGCGGAGCTGACCGCTTCCCTCCCGCTTGCGGGAGGGGCCGGGGGCGGGCTCGATCCATCGCCGGAAGACTCGATCGATCGAGGGGACGAACCCGCCCCTGACCCCTCCCGCGCGCGGGAGGGGAATCTCAAGGGCGCCGGCATCCCCGCCAACCGCATCATCTTCTCGGAGAAATTCGCCTGTCCCGTCTCCGGCTTCACCATCGCCGAGATCGAGCCGCGCCTCTTCTCGTTCAACGCGCCGCAGGGCGCCTGCCCCACCTGCGACGGCCTTGGCGAGCGGCTCTATTTCGATCCCGCGCTCGTCGTCCCCAACGAGAATCTGTCGATCAAGAAGGGCGCCGTCGTCCCCTGGGCCAAGTCCAACCCGCCATCGCCCTATTACATGCAGGTGCTGGCCAGCGTCGCCCGCGCCTTCGACTTCAGCCTCGACACGCCATGGAACCAGCTCCCGCCCGAAGTGATCGACACGATCTTTTATGGCACCAAGGGGAAACCGATCACCCTCACCTTCATCGACGGCCGCAAGAGCTACGACGTCAAGAAACCGTTCGAAGGCGTCATCAACAATCTCAACCGCCGCATGCTCGCCACCGACAGCGCGTGGATGCGCGAGGAGCTGGGCAAGTTCCAGTCCTCCGCCCCGTGCGAGACCTGCGGCGGCGCGCGCCTCAAACCCGAGGCGTTGGCGGTCAAGATCGCGATGACCACCATCGCCGACGCCGCCCGCCTTTCGGTCGCCGATGGTCTCGCCTTCTTCTCCAGCCTCGCGCCGAAACTCAACGATCAGCAGCGCCAGATCGCCGAGCGCATCCTCAAGGAGATCGTCGAGCGGCTCGGCTTCCTCAACAATGTCGGCCTCGATTATCTCAACCTCGATCGCACCTCGGGCACGCTCTCGGGCGGCGAGAGCCAGCGCATCCGCCTCGCCAGCCAGATCGGCTCGGGCCTCTCGGGCGTGCTCTATGTGCTCGACGAGCCCTCGATCGGCCTCCACCAGCGCGACAATGATCGCCTGCTGGTCACGCTCCGCCGCCTCCGCGATCTCGGCAACACCGTGATCGTGGTCGAACATGATGAGGATGCGATCCGCACCGCCGATCATATCATCGACATGGGGCCGGGCGCTGGCGTGCGCGGTGGCGCGGTCGTCGCCGAGGGCAAGCTCGCGGATATCCTCGCCAACGAAGCCAGCCTCACCGGCGATTACCTGGCGGGCCGCCGCGCCGTCCCCCTCCCCGCCAAGCGCCGCAAGGGATCGGGCAAGAAGCTCACCGTCCACAATGCCCGCGCCAATAATCTGCGGGACGTCACCGCCGCCATCCCGCTCGGCACCTTCACCTGCATCACCGGCGTCTCGGGATCGGGCAAGTCGAGCTTCACGATCGACACGCTCTATGCCGCCGCCGCGCGCCAGTTGAACGGCGCCCGCCTCCCCGCCGGCCATCACGAAAAGATCACCGGACTCGAACATCTCGACAAGGTGATCGACATCGATCAGTCCCCGATCGGCCGCACCCCGCGCTCGAACCCGGCCACCTATACCGGCGCCTTCACCCACATCCGCGACTGGTTCGCGGGCCTCCCCGAAAGCCAGGCGCGCGGCTACAAGCCCGGCCGCTTCAGCTTCAACGTCAAGGGCGGCCGCTGCGAGGCGTGCACCGGTGACGGCCTCATCAAGATCGAGATGCACTTCCTGCCCGATGTCTACGTCACCTGCGATGTCTGCCACGGCCGCCGCTACAACCGCGAGACGCTCGAAGTCCTGTTCCGCGGCAAATCAATCGCCGACGTGCTCGACATGACCGTCGAGGACGCCGCCGAATTCTTCAAGGCCGTCCCCCCGATCCGCGACAAGATGGCGATGCTGGTCGAGGTCGGCCTCGGCTATGTCAAGGTCGGCCAGCAGGCGACGACGCTCAGCGGCGGCGAGGCGCAGCGCGTCAAGCTCGCCAAGGAACTGTCGCGCCGCGCCACCGGCAGCACCCTCTACATCCTCGACGAGCCGACCACCGGCCTCCACTTCGACGACGTCCGCAAACTCCTCGAAGTCCTCCACCGCCTCGTCGAAACCGGCAACAGCGTCGTCGTGATCGAGCACAACCTCGACGTCATCAAGACCGCCGACTGGATCATCGACCTCGGCCCCGAAGGCGGCGTCAAGGGCGGCGAAATCGTCGCCACCGGCACGCCGGAGGAAGTGGCGAAGAATGCGCGGAGTTACACGGGGCAGTATCTGACGCCGCTATTGGCGCGCTCACCGGTCGCCGATTTCGCGCTGAGAGCGCCTAAACCGAAGGCGCGGCGGGGGAAGGTCAAGGAGCCGGAGGCTGAGGCGGTGGAGTGACTGGCTTGATTAGCATGGGCTAATGATGGCAAGACATGATTTCATATAATAGGCGCATGATACAAATGACGGAAATTGAAGCTCGGATTCAAGCGATTCTTGATCGGTTTGATGTCAGTTCTGATCAGGATGCGCTTGACCCTGATAGTCTTGAATGTTCGATAACTAAGGACGAGAATTTCCCGCTTAACTGTGTTATCAACGCTGATAACCTACATGCAATGAAACGAATTCCTGACGATTCGGTTCACGCGATCATTACCGATATTCCGTATGGCATTAGCGCTGAAGACTGGGATGTACTTCACAACAATACAAATTCGGCACTCCGCGGGTCCAGCCCTGCCCAGCAAAAAGCGGGCCGCGTTTTTAAAAGTCGCGGCAAGCCAATCAATGGATGGTCGGAAGCGGATCGAGCTATCCCTCGCGAATATCAGAATTGGTGCGCAACTTGGGCAGGGGAGTGGTTGCGTATCCTTAAGCCTGGCGGATCGGCAATTGTGTTTGCCGGTCGTCGATTTATGCATCGCTGCGTGTGTGCGTTAGAGGATGCAGGATTTTCGACGCGCGATATACTGGCTTGGGAACGGCCGCGTGCTGTTTATAGAGCACAACGCTTATCCATCGTATTCGAGCGGCGCGGTGACAGCCGCAATGCTGCACGATTTTTCGATTGGCGCGTGGGCAATCTTCGGCCAACGTTTGAGCCTGTGCTATGGTTCGTGAAGCCATATAAGATTGGTACCACGATAGCCGATAATATGCTGAACCATGGTGTTGGGGCATACAATGAAAAAGGATTCTCTCGTTATGCGAGCCAATGCGAAAATGTGCTACAGATCGGTATGGAACCAGGAGAGGGTGGCCTTCATCCTACCCAAAAACCAGTTCGCCTCATGCAAGCCTTAATTGCATTAGTAACAGACGAGAGCCATTTAGTTTTAGACCCCTTCGCTGGAAGCGGCTCGACATTGGTGGCAGCAAAAAACCTCAACAGAAATTATCTCGGAATTGAGGCCGATTCACATTATGCTGAAATAGCAAAAAAACGGCTGGCTCCCGATCTGTTTTCAACCCAGTGTTAAAAGCCCGTTGTCGCGAACTGCAGATATAACCGCCTCTCGTCCGTCTAGATTCTTGTGCTTCATTAACGCTTGTATGGCTTCTTCTTGTGACATCCGCATTATCGCATCCCGCTCGGCAGCAACAGCGCTGAGCGCTTCATCTCTGGCGTAACCGATCACCTCAAGCGTGGCCTCTTTTTCTAACGCCCAAAGCTCAGCGAGCTGATCGCTAACTTTTAGAAAAGTGCCATTCAGTAACGTCCAATAAAATACGGCGTCCTTGGTTGGCATTTGTGCTTCGGCACAATTCATGAGGGCGATAAGCGCAGCACATGCCCTTTCGCTGCCTTGAGTAACGGAATATTGTACGAGCACCGCCAGATGAGCGTAGGTAATGATAGAGACATTTCGAGCAAGTGCTTGCTGATAAATCTGGCTGGATCTAGTCGGAAGCTGATAACTAGGGCATACTAACAAAGCATGCTTCCGACCTCGCTTCCATCCGTGCATGGCTTCAACTTTGAAGTCTTTCTGATTCTTCGCGGTTCGAGATAGTCTGAATGCTTTTGCGTCCGCCACGAGGGCCCAATCAGCGTGCACAGCAACAACGTCCGCAGCGTCGGCTCGTTCGGTAAGCACCGTGGCCCTGAGGCCATAGCATCTGATCGCAGCCGCGAGTACTATATCAGTGTATTTCGAGTAGAGTTTTTCCTCACTGGAATCGTGCCCATACTGTTCGGGAATGTTACCGCATAGGCGTAGATGGTCAACTAATGCCTGTGGCCCTTCCCTGTCTATTTCAGCGCCTAATTCCCTCTCGACACGCTCGGTATCGTCCCCAAAATGACCAGATATGCTAACTATTTCTTCCACCCAACCGCGTCTTCGATTCCGCGCAACCTCCGTTATAAAGTTCATAATTCCACACCTATGATCCCTGCGCACCACCGTGCTCATCTTGAGTCCGCAATCCTTTACGACGAACTAGGCCTATAAGGAATGTATCGGCAACAGGTGCGTCGGTAGGTTACGCAAACGTTTGCCAAACTGCTCACTAATAGACTTCATGGGTTTCGCCAGCTTCCGCAGGGATTCCTGCCATCCAACATAGCAGCTCTCGATCGGGACCATGTCCGGAACATATGCAGAAGTTGATTGCGCGAAATTAACCAACATTGCCCGCCTTCCCCGCATCCGCGCTCCATAGTATCAGATGCCCACGAGGGGGCTGTTGTGGGAGACGACAGCATGAACAGCAGACCTATCCTCACCGCCCTTTTTCTGGCGGGCATGACGGGCGCGCCGATCACCGGGGCATCGGCCGAACGGCTCAATCAAAACAGCGCGAAAGCGAACGCGGCCTTCACGGCGTGCATGGGCGTTCCGTAAGCGGATGACCTACCCTACAACCCCACCGCCTTCCGCAGCACCGCGTTAATCCGCCCCTGCCAGCCATCCGATCAAAAACCAGACCCCCACCCCTTGAACCCGCCGCCCCCCGTTTCTAAATCGAAAGTGCGGGCCGGGCCCCTCTGGCGATCGATGATCGTGATGTCGGACCGCATCGGGTGACTCCGGTGCGTTTCAGGCGATCCCCCCTCTGCCTCACGCACCGGATCACCCGATCGATGCACATCGATTGAGGAGACCAACCATGAATGCTTTCAGATATCGCCTTTCGGTCATGCACCGCCGTCTGGACGACGAGATCCGGCGCGAGATCAGGCGGCGCGTGCCGGACACGATCCGGCTGCTGCGGCTCAAGAAGCTGCGGCTGCTGGTGAAGGACCGCCTCGCCGGCCACTACCGCCTCCCTGTGACGGCCTGACGCCGCCGCTTGAAAGCAGGAACGCGCCGTCCGAGCTGTGGAGCTGGCGTCGCGTTCCTGTCGATCCGGCCAGCCCAGCAAAATCACCGTGCCGCGCTGACCTTGCGATAAGGGGCTGTCCTACAACCGCCCGGTTCTCTTAATATGGTCGGGCTCGCCATTATCGAACGTTCCGGCCGCTCACCCGCGCGAAGGTCTTAGCCGCCAGGAACGCGGCCAAGCCCCCGGCAAAGCCGACCAAGCCGGTCAAGCGCGCGGCGCCCTGACGCCCGGTTCCGTCTGACGGTGGAGATCGGGGCTTCGACATTGGCGCTGTCCTACAGGCTATCGTTTCGGTTAGCCTCGCTCCATGCTGCGCGTCTATGTTCCGTTTCGCTTTTCCGCCGCTGCCTCGGCTGCGCTGCGCACGCGCCATCGCCGCAGCGCGGTCGCGGAAGTCGTTTTGGTGTGAACCTGGTGTGAACTTTCGCCGCCATTCCACACGGCGGATCATAGGCATTCGCGGCCACCGGCAAGCGCTGGCAGCCCCGCCGCCGCGTCAGTCGTTGATCTCCGGCTCCACCAGCTTCGCCAGCTTGAACAGACTATCCTGCCAGCCGAGATAGCAGCCTTCGAGCGGGATCATGTCCGGAACGCCCGCCTGCTCGACGGTCATCTCCGTGCCGCACGATACCGCCTTCAGCGTGACGGTGACGGTCATCTCGCCGGGCAGGTTTGGGTCGTCGAAGCGGTCGGTGTAGACCAGCCGCTCGCCGGGCACGAGGTCGAGATATTCGCCGCCGAAGCCGTGGCTGTCGCCGGTCGTGAAGTTGCGGAACGACATCCTGTGCTTGCCGCCCACCTTCGCCTCCAGCTCATGAACCGTGCAGAGAAAGCCGAAGGGCGGAAGCCAGCTGGCGACGGCGTCCGGCTCGACAAAAGCGCGGTAGACCTTTTCGGGCGTGGTGGCGATGACGCGATGCAGGCGGACGGTGTTCGGCATGATGGATTTCCTTTCTCTTCCGGGTCGGTATTGGCGTCTGGCGGTCCCTGAATGAACGGAGGCACCAGTCGTCATTCTTGCCATTCTGTCCTGAAGACGTTTCACGGCCCGCCACGCCGACAGGCCGCGACGTTTTTTTTCGCACGCCCCGTCGCCCGCGCGGCATTCTCGAAGCGATGGAGGCAAACGGCAAGCGCTGATATCCCCCCCGCCCGCCCTCTTCCCGACACTCTGACCGCCGGGGGAGGAAGAGCAAATGATCCTTACGGAACCGTTTCTTTCAGGACCGCTTAACCCCCTGCCGCTACCCTCTGCGTCTCATTGGGAAGAGACCATATGTTCCAGCTCGTCTATATCAGTTCCGCGCTCCGCACGGTCACGGCCGACGATGTCTCCGCGATCCTCGCCGTCTCGCGCCGCAACAATGCCCGCAACGGACTCACCGGCCTGCTGATTCACGATGGCGTGCGCTTCCTGCAGGCGCTGGAAGGCGAACGGGACGCCGTGGAGGCCCGGATCGAGGTCATCCGTGCCGATCCGCGTCATCGCGCCCTGGTCGTCCTGTCGCAGCGGGAGATTGCCGCGCGCGAGTTCGGTAGCTGGGCGATGGCCGACAGGGCGGTCCAGCGCGTGATGGGCGACCTTACCCTGGCCGACACCGTCGATGCGCTCGTCGCCGACGTTCCCGACGCCAACACCCGCGAACTCTTCCGCGGCTTCGCCCGCATCGAACGCAAGGCCGCCTGATCGCCCTCCGATCGCGCGGCTGACGACGGCGGCGGCGCCTGTTATTGCGGTTTTATTGCAGCATATTTGTATAAATTCGACATCGTCTTGAAACGATTCTGTAAGTTACAAATTTTTTGTGCGCCGCATCTTGCGGTCCCGCGCAAAATGCTGTTGATCTGCGCTCGGCCGTCGGGGGACGGCATTATTGGGGGGATTTCATGAAGGCGATTCTTGCCGCGACGTCGATCGTCGCGATACTATTTTCCGTGTCCGTTGCGGCGGAGACCGGCAGCCCTGCCCCTGCGGCCTTGGCGACGCCCGCTGTGCAGCCGGCCGTCGTAGCTCCTTCGACCGCCGCCCCACTGATCGCCACGCCACGGCTGGTCGCCACGCCCGGCGCGTCGCTACCGGCTAATACCGAAATCTGGCTTAGCCCGAATGCCGAAGTGAACAGCAAGCGTATCAAACAAGGCGAAAAGTTCGACATGACCGTCGCCCGCGACGTGATGCTCGGTGACTATATCGTCATTCCGCGCGGGACAAAGGGTCGCGGCCAAATCACTTATCGCACCGGCAAGGGCGCATTCGGCAAGTCCGCCAAAATGGAATTTGAAATCAACGAGGTTGAGGTTGGCGGTCGCTTCATTCCGTTGACCGGCCATTACCGGATCGAGGGCGGCGGCAACACCGGCGCAACGGTCGGCACAGCCGTCGCAGTCGGTCCGTTCGCAGCATTCGTCACTGGCCGCAGCGCAATCGTTGCACAGGGCACCGAATACAAGGCCTTTACCGCAAACCCGATCCCAATCGCGCTTGCCGCCCCGGCGACCCAGACGGTCCCCACAATGCCTGCTGCGGCACCAGTTACTCCAACGGCCGATCCGACCACGGCCAGTTCGGCGACGCCGACAACCTGAACGTCGGCGCCAGACCCAGCTATTCCTTGATCGAGAAATTGCCATGCTGAAAAAATACGTGCTTTTCGCCGTCCTGCTTGCCGCCAGTGTTCCCGGAATTGCCCGCCAGCGCACCGTTGTGGAAGAGCTTCCCAGGACGCTGGTCGACAACAATCATGTTGCGGCTGTGGATGTCGTGATCGCTGATACTGCAGCGGAAAAAATGAAGGGCTTTGACGCCAAGGCGGCTGAAAAGCGTGCATCGCGGGGCAATGCTCCGTTCGACCCGTCGGCGGCTCTCTCCGCTCGTCCGCAAAAGGATGCGTACGCGACGCTTCCCTTTACCACGATGTTTCCGCTGGTGCTGCAGGACGTCACCCGTGAATGGGGATTGACGGACAATCGTGGTACACCAGTTAAACTGCGCGTGACGATCGAAACCGTAAAGACGGCGAACGCCGCCATGGCCATTTTTCTGATGCCCAGCACGGACGAACTGGCCGGCAAGGTTGACGTGCTGGATGCGCAGAATGGGCGGGAGCTCGGCTCGTTCTATGTCCATGTCGTCAATGCGCAGAGCGGTTGGGGAGGCATGCTGATGCGCGGCGGCGGTGTCCGCGAAAAGCTTGCAGAGGAATTCGCGCTTGAAAGTTCGCGTATCCTTACCGGTAGCACCAAGAAAGACTGGAAAAGGCGGGTTGCCCAGCGCAACAAGGATGGCGTGATGACCGCAGCGGCACCAGCTCCGGCAGCTGCTCCAACGCCTGTGGCAACAGAGGCGCCAGCCGCCATCGCTGAACCGGATTCGGCGACCGCAGTTGTCGCTCCAGGAGCGCCCGAAGCGGAAACGCCCAATCCCGTTCCAGCCGGCTCTGAAACAATCGCTGCAACCGTCGCGCCGGCCGGGCCGGTTGTGGAAGCTGCTTCTCCCTCCGTTACGATGCAATGAACCGGGGCAGATTTTGCCTCGCTGCTGTCGCGACGATCGTCTCACTCTCGAACACACCGGCGGTGCAAGCACGCGTCGTTGAATATCTGATGGATCGCGCGGCGGTACTCGTGGCGGCCGGCGATCAACAGATCGAAGGCCCCTTCGCCGAAATCCCCGCGCATGGCCATGTCGATCTGGCGCTGGAGACGCCTTCTGCCGCCGATCACCGCGCCGTGATCGCCAGCATCTATTGCCAGGCCTACAAGGTGGAAAATCCCCTTTCTACGCTGTTGGGAAACCTCGCGCTTGCGGCCGACGATGATGGCAAACTCGGCAATACCACGCGCGCGGGCGCCGGAATGACCATCCAACTTCTAAAAGGCTCGAGCTTTGTTCGCTGCCTCGGGACCGGCGAGCTTCAGACCGCCTGCAAGGTCACGGTAAAGATAAATGCGGAAGCTCGGTTTAAGATGGCTGACGGCTCCATTGCCAACGTTCCGCTGGTTGCCAGCGTGGAACGCAAGGGCAAGGTTGGCGGCTTTTGCGGTCATATCGCGCGATATATCGGCATCATTTCGCGCGAAGCCGGGATCGATCTGATCCGACAGGCCGAAAGGGCGTATCAGATATCGGCTCCCAACAGCATTGAACCTGCCAGCTGACTTACGCCGGGACTTAAGTTTCGCACTACGACGCCACAGGTCGTTATGACAATCCTTCCCCCTGTCCTACAGCTAACCAGATAGGATAAGTAGCCAGCCCCTTTTTAGTCCAAGGAGCTGATGATGGCCATATCCGATCGGATTTCCAATTACGACCTGTGCACGCCGGAGGAGCAGGCCGGGATCGATTTCATGCCGATCGCGGCGGATGATCCCACTGTCGCCTGCGCCGGCGCGACGGATTTTTCGACGCGGTTCTCGGATCGTAGCTGGCCGCGCCAGAGCTGGACGCTGGACCGGCAGCGCATGTTCATCGAGGCCCTGTCCGAAGGCTATACGGTCGATCAGGCGTGCCGCATCGTCCGCCTTTCGGTCCAGTCGGCCTATGCGCTGCGCAAGCGCCCGGCCGGCGCGAAGTTCGCGCTCGCCTGGGAAGCCGCCCTGCTCCATGGGCGCGATCGCTTCGCAGACACGCTTTCCGCCCGCGCGATCGACGGCCAGACTGTCACCATCACGCGCGCCGGTGGTGAGGTCGTCACCCGCCATTATTTCGACAATCGCCTCGCGATGTCGATGCTTACGCGGTACGACAAATATGCGGATGGGCTCGATCTGCGCGGCCGTCATCGCGACGTGCATACGGTGATGCAGAATTTCTATGGCTTCCTCGATCTTCTGGAAACGGATGCCGATGCCGAAGCCACCGCCGACTTTCTCTCCGCAAATGCCGTCCCAACAGGGGATTGCGGTCCCGCCGCCCCCATCGCCGATGGCAAGGATCGCCCGGTCTCCGCCCCGGTCTCCGCCGATACCGATGCCGATGCCGATGCCGATGCCGATGGCATGTCTCAACTTCCTCAACCAAACCCAACAGACGATGATTCGCCCGCTGCGCCGCGTGCGCGTGTCTGGCTCGACGAGTTCGATGATTGGCGCACCGATTTTCCGCCGCCGGAGGATTTCGACGGCGATGAGGACGGCTATTATGGCGACAAGGATTATTCGCGTTCGCTGACCGACGTGGAGTTCGGGGTCGCCGATGCCCAGCGCGCTGCCGAACTGGCGCAGCGCGCGGAGGAAGACAGTCGTGCGCGCGACGAGCATTTCGGCCTTGCCGGCGACGCGGCTGACGATGCCGATAAAGCGGATTCTGGTTCGGCGGACGATAACGCGTCAGATGCCCGGCCTGTCGCGGCAAGCGCATCCTCCGGTTCCAGCGGCAAAGGCGATGATCGGGACGGCGACGATCCCGTGGACGAAGATCAGGACGATGACATGGTGCCCGATGAGCATGACGATCCGGAAATGGACGCGTTGCGCGACGCATTTCTCGCGATCGGCGGCGGGGTCGGCGCGGACCGGTGGGTCGACGGGCAGCCGCCGGCGGGTGGCGATTATGGCGCGGCGCTTGACGCCATGGCGCGTTTCCGCAACTTCCGCCGCCTGCGGCGCCCGTAATACCCGCGCCGCTCAGGGTCAGGACCTATTAATCACATGGAGCGTGATGGCGATATGCGGGTTTGTGGCAAGGAGCGGTGGCGAAGGCGGGGCCTGTCCCCCGTCGAGCCGACGCGACGCTGCCACGGGCCTGCATATCGCTACCCGGAGGGCAGGGCTCAAAGGCGCCGTGGCGGCGTTGAGCCTCTGTCACGTCCATGCGATTAATAGGTCCTGACCCTAAGGACAGTCTTGCGCGCGGCGAGTCATCCGCATGGCCGGCCTAGCGATTCCCGCGTGTCGGAGGATCGACGATTTCCATATTGGCCAGTCTGGCATGATAGTCGGCCATCTCGTCGTGCAGTCCGGCAAGGCGCGGATTGGCGGCGCGGTCGGCCATGTCGCGGCATTTCTGCTCCCGCGCGAGGTGGTAACGGGTACGGGTAAGTATATGCATGCGAGCCTCCGTCCCTGAAGCGGCAGCTCTCCTTGCTGACCATTCCCGCCGCACCGTTGGGGTCGTTCTGCGGTTAAGAAGATACTAACATTGTTGCATTGCAAAAAGAATGTTAAATTCTGCACTTAAGTACACGGAATAACGGATTTTTCTGGCGCTTGGTCGCCCCGTGGTGCGGTGCTGGCTCCATCCCCCGGCAAACCGCACCGGCGGAGGCGCTTTTTTTAACGGCTGGCGATGACCTGGTCCTGCTTTGGCGTCTGGAACGCCATCGTCGAAGCGCCATAGACGCCCGAAACGTGATTTTTCGCCAGTTTCAGGTTGAATGCCGTGTAGGTCGTCAGATTGCGGCCAACGATCTTGGTAACGCCGGTTGGGCTCGTCGTAACGTCAGCGACATAGTCCTGGCCATCGCGGGAAAATGTGAGGGTTTCCGCAAGCGCAGGCGTTGCTGCAACTGCTATGAAGGAGGAAAGTATAAAAGAGACTAGTTTCTTCATGGTGGTATTCCTTTCGATTGAAGGGTCCTACCGCCAGACATCCGCTTGTTGTGCGCTGCACCATTCCCATTATGCATAATCTTCGCCAAGCGCGTTTTCTGCATTAACGATTTACATTTTTGCAACCGCGAAGTGTCGAGAATCGCCTCTTGCATTCCCCGTCGGGTCCGCCACCTTGGGGCGGGGGCAATCCATTGGGAGAGCATCGATGATCCGCACCGCAACCGCACGCTATGAAGGCCTTGGCAAGGACGGGAAAGGCCACATCTCCAGCCAGTCGGGCGTTCTCGATGAGACCCCTTATGGCTTCAACACCCGCTTTGGCGACGAAAAGGGCACCAATCCCGAGGAACTCGTCGCGGCCGCCCACGCCGGCTGCTTCACCATGGCGCTCAGCTTCGCGCTCGCCCGCGCCGGCTTTGCGGAAGGCACGCTCGAGACGAAGGCCGCCGTCACGCTCGACAAGGATGGCGACGGCTTCAGCGTCACCCGCTCCGATCTCGATCTCACCGCCTCCATCCCTGGCATCGATCCAGCGAAGTTCGCCGAAATCGCCGCCGATGCGAAGGCCAATTGCCCGATCTCCAAACTGCTCAAGGCGGAGATCACCCTGAAGCACCAGCTTGTATGATGGAGACGGAAAAGACCCTGACGGGCGGGTGCCTGTGCGGTGCGATTCGGTATGAACTTGTGGGCGCCCCCATCGTGGTCAACGCCTGCTACTGTACGGATTGCCAGCGGCTTTCCGGCGCGCCGGTCACCGTCAATATCGTCACCGAATCCGAAAACGTCCGTTTGCTGTCCGGCGATATCGTGACGAACGGGGTGCCGACGGGCAGCGGTGGCCAGCAGACCATTCATCGCTGCGCTTCGTGCGGCGCACGGCTCTGGAGCAACTACAATATGGGCGATGTGATCAGGTTCGTCGCCGCGGGCACGTTGGACGATCCGGCGGCGGTAACGCCCGATGTGCACTTCTACCTGCGATCCAGGGCGCCCTGGCTGGTCGTCCCCGACGATGTGCCGACCGCCCAGGATTTCTATGACGTGAAGGCCGTCTGGCCCGCCGAGAGCATCGCCCGCTGGAAGGCAGCGTCAACGCGGGCGTGACCCCGCTCAGTCGGAGCTTTTCTCGACGGCGCGTCCGACGGACTGGACGTCCCGCCCGACGCCCCGCACCGTGTTGCACGCGGTCAGCAACGTCGCGCCGAGCAGGAGGAGGATGGTGGCTGTCTTCATGGTTTTCCGGACCTTTTCAGCGGAGATCGTAACTCACCCGGTATAAACCGCCTGCCGCCTGAACGGTCAATGAGCGGAAAGCATGGCAATTTGCCCATTGCCGCGTAAAGGGATGGGCGCTGCACAAGATTCGAGGGAGTGATATGGGTCAGCCGTTGCGCATCGCGCTGGCAGGTTTGGGTACGGTTGGCGCGGGCGTCGTCAAGTTGCTGGACGCGAACCGCGCCCTCATAGAACGCCGCGCCGGGCGCTCCATCGAGATCGTGGCCGTGTCAGCGCGTGACCGGGCGCGTGATCGCGGCGTCGATCTGCGCAGGTTCGAATGGGTCGACGACGCGGCGAGCCTGGTGGAGCGGCCCGACATCGATGCGGTGGTGGAGCTGATCGGCGGGTCCGATGGTCCTGCCCTCACCCTGGCGCGCGGCACGCTGAAAGCCGGCAAGGCGCTGGTCACCGCCAACAAGGCGATGATCGCCCATCACGGGCTTGAGCTCGCCCGCACTGCCGAAGCGGCAAGCGCCGCGCTGAAGTTCGAAGCCGCTGTCGCTGGCGGGATACCCGTGATCAAGGGACTGCGGGAAGGTGCCGCCGCCAATGAGATCGCCCGGGTATATGGCATCCTCAACGGCACCTGCAACTATATCCTCACTGCCATGGAGGAAGAAGGCCGCGACTTCGGCGATGTCCTCGCCGAGGCGCAGGCGTTGGGTTATGCCGAAGCCGATCCCAGCTTCGACATCGATGGCGTTGATGCGGCGCACAAACTGTCCATCCTCGCCAGCCTCGCTTTCGGCACCCGCATCGATTTCGACACCGTTGCGATCGACGGCATCCGTCATGTCATCGCCGCCGACATATCGGAGGCAAAGGCGCTCGGCTTTCGCATCCGGCTGGTCGGGCTGGCCGAAGCGACGGAAACCGGCCTGCTCCAGCGCGTCCACGCCTGTCTCGTGCCCTTCAGGCATCCGATGGCGCACGTCACGGGATCGCTCAACGCGGTCGTGGCCGAGGGGAATTTCGTCGGCCGCCTGGTGTTCGAAGGGCGCGGCGCCGGTGAAGGGCCAACCGCTTCCGCCGTCGTCGCCGACCTTATCGACATCGCACGCGGCGAATATGGGCCCGCCTTTGCCATGCCGGTCGATAATCTCAGCACGCCCGGCGCTGCGGAGGCCGGCAAGCGGGTCGGCCGCTTCTATCTGCGCTTCGCCGTGGCGGACAAACCTGGCGTGCTCGCAGAAATCACTGCTGCAATGCGGGATGCCGGTGTATCGATAGAAAGTCTGATTCAGCGTGGTACCGCTGCCGACGGCAATGTTGTGCTGGTCATGGTGACTCACAACGCGCCGCAGGCCTCGGTACAGGCTGCGCTGAAGCAACTTGCGGGGTCTGAAAGCGTGAACGGTAAACCCATGCTGATGCACATACTGGACCTGTAAAGCAGGCGGGAAGTCTTTGGCTGGTCTCGACAATGTAACGCGCCTCGCTTAACCGGAGCGCGATTTGAAAGGGATTTGATAAGCGATGGTCACGGCAAGCAAGGCACTCGATCGCGTTCTCGTGCTCGAGATGGTACGCGTCACCGAAGCGGCTGCGATAGCGGCATCCTCGATGATCGGGCGGGGCGATGAAAAGGCTGCCGATGCGGCAGCGGTCGAAGCGATGCGCGCCGCCTTCAACGATTTGGAGTTCGATGGCACGGTCGTCATCGGCGAAGGTGAGCGCGACGAAGCCCCGATGCTGTATATCGGCGAGAAGGTCGGCTGCGCCCAGGGTACCGGCCCCAGGATCGACATCGCGCTGGACCCGCTTGAAGGCACGACCATCACCGCGAAGGCCGGGCCAAACGCCCTTGCCGTGCTTGCGATCGCCGAAGAAGGCGGCCTGCTGAACGCGCCGGACGTCTATATGGATAAGCTGGCGATCGGCCCGGGCTACGAGGAGGGGCTCGTCAGCCTCAACAAGACCCCGACCGAAAATGTCGAAGCGCTGGCCGCCGCCAAGGGCGTGAAGCCGAATGAGATCATCGCCTGCGTGCTGGATCGCCCGCGCCACGAAAAGCTGATCGCCGAACTCCGCAAGCTGGGCTGCGGCATCATGCTCATCCCGGATGGCGACGTCGCCGGCGTGATCGCGGTCACGAACCCCGACACCACCATCGACATCTACCTGGGTTCAGGCGGCGCGCCGGAAGGAGTGCTGGCAGCGGCGGCTCTTCGCTGTGTCGGCGGGCAATTCGAAGGGCGCCTGCTTTTCCGCAACGATGACGAACGTGGTCGTGCGCGCAAATGGGGCATCACCGATCTCGACAAGATCTACAAGCTCGACGAGCTGGTGAAGGGCGACGCCATCTTCGCCGCTACCGGCGTCACCGATGGCTCGCTGCTGGAAGGCGTGAAACGCCGCAAGGACTGCATGACGACGGAAAGCGTCGTGATGCGTGCCAGTTCCGGCACGGTGCGTTGGGTGAAAGGCGAGCACAAGAAGGGCAAGTCCAGCCGGTAAAGTGCCGCCCCAGCTCAGGTGAAAATCAGCGCCGGTGTCTCCAGGAGACGCCGGATCGCCTGAATGAAGCGCGCCGCGTCATAGCCATCGACGATGCGATGGTCGAAGCTCGACGAAAGGTTCATGAGCTTCCTCTGGACCAATTGCCCGTCGACCAGTGCGGGGCGCTCTACGATACGGTTGACGCCCACGATCGCCACCTCGGGCCGGTTGATGATCGGCGTGGAAATGATACCGCCAAGCGCGCCAAGGGAGGTCAGGGTGATCGTGGAGCCCGACAGTTCCTGCGCTTTCAGCTTTCCTGCCTTCGCGCCTTCCGACAGGCGCACGACTTCTCCGGCCAACGCCCACAGGTCATGTTTCGCGGCATTCTGGATGACCGGCACCATCAATCCGTCAGGTGTCTGCGTGGCAAGGCCGAGGTGCACGGCGCCATGACGGGTAACGACACCTCCATCATCGTCGTAACGCGCATTGACCATCGGGAATTCGGAGGCTGCCCGGACAAGCGCGCGAATGAGGAAGGGCAGCAATGTCAGCTTTGGGCGCTGGCCGCGCTCCATGTTCAGCACCGCGCGCAGGCGCTCCAGTTCTGTAACGTCGCATTCCTCGACATAGGAAAAGTGGGGAATGTGCCGCTTGGACTCCGCCATCTTCTCGGCGATTTTCCGCCGCAGACCCACGATCTTGATCGTCTCGACCGCCCCGTCGGCAATGGCCGGTACGGCCGCGGCTTTGCCCGCGTAGCGCAGGAAGGCGTCAAGATCACCATGGCGGATGCGCTCGCCATGCGCCGGTTTGATCGTCGACAGGTCAAGACCAAGATCCATGGCGCGGGCGCGAACGGCTGGTGACGCCAGGACGCGCTGCACCGGCGCTCGCCTTTCATCTAAAAGGGCGACTGGGCCTTCGTCGACGGTAGCTTCTTTATCTGGTTCGGACGCGTCTGCAGCATCGGTCTCCGGGCCCGGATCAGCGCCATTGATATCAAATGTGGCGAGGGTCGATCCGATCGCGATCACATCGCCAACCTCGCCTGCCCGCTCGACAAGCGTGCCGGACACGGGCGCCGCCATTTCGACCGTGGCCTTGTCCGTCATCAGATCGGCCAGCGGCTGATCTTCCTCGATCTGATCTCCAATCTTGACATGCCAGGCGACGATCTCAGCCTCTGCGATGCCTTCGCCGATATCTGGCAAGCGGAACGCGAATTTCGCCATCTAGCCCTCCATCAATCGCTTATAGGCTTCGCCCAGCCGGACAGGCCCGGGAAAATACGCCCACTCCAGCGCATGCGGATAGGGAGTGTCCCAGCCCGTCACGCGTTCTATCGGCGCCTCAAGCGCATAGAAGCAGCGCTCCTGGACAAGGGCCGACAGTTCCGCGCCAAATCCGCCGGTGCGCGTCGCCTCATGCACGATCATGCATCGCCCGGTCTTTTCGACCGAAGCGGTGATCGCATCGATATCGAGCGGCACCAGCGTCCGCAGGTCGATTATTTCAGCGTCCAGATCATGTTCCGCCACGAATGCCGCAACGACATGAACCATCGTGCCATAGGCCAGAATCGTGAGGTCCGCGCCTTCGCGAACAATCGCTGCCTTGCCCAGGGGGACGATGTAGTGCCCATCCGGCACGTCCGACGCGGGATGCCGGGACCAGGGCGTTACGGGACGATCATAGTGCCCGTCGAACGGGCCATTATAAATGCGCTTCGGCTCGAAAAATATGACGGGATCATTGTCCGCGATCGCGGCGATCAGCAGCCCCTTCGCATCATAGGGTGTGGACGGAATGACCGTCTTCAGCCCCGCGACATGCGTGAAAATGCCTTCCGGTGACTGGCTATGTGTCTGGCCCCCGAATATGCCGCCGCCAAATGGCGCACGCACGGTCAGCGGAGCGGTGAACTCCCCGACGCTGCGATAGCGCAAGCGGGCGGCTTCGGACACGATCTGATCGAACGCAGGATAGATATAGTCAGCAAACTGGATCTCCGGCACCGGACGCAAACCATAAGCCGCCATGCCGACCGCAACCCCGATGATACCGCACTCGCTGATGGGCGTGTCGAACACGCGGGTCTTGCCATATTTCGCCTGAAGACCGGCGGTTGCCTTGAAGACGCCCCCGAAATAGCCGACATCCTCCCCGATCACGATAACGTCGTCATTGACGCCCATGACGACATCGAGCGCGCTGTTGATCGCCTGAATCATCGTCATGCTGGTCACAGGCCAGCCGCCTTCCGCTCGGCGACCATGGCGTCACGCTGTTCTTTCAGATGCTGGGGCATCTCCTCGAACACATCATCGAACATAGTCTCGAAACTGTGATGGCGAAGCCCATCGCCCAGCACACCCAACGCCTCCGCCTCGCGCATGGCTGCGCGCACCTCGTCGACGCAGGCCGCCTCAAGCGCCTCCTGACGTGCATCGTCCCACTCGCCCTGCGCAACGAGATGCTGCTTCAGCCGGGCGATAGGGTCGCCAAGCGGCCAAAGCGTCCTTTCTTCCGCCGCGCGATAACGCGAGGGATCGTCGGAGGTTGAATGCCCTTCGACCCGATAGGTGAAATGCTCGATCAGGGTGGGGCCGTGGCCGTTCCGCGCGCGCTCCGCCGCCCAGTCGGTCGCGGCATAGACCGCCAGCACGTCATTGCCGTCGACTCGCAGCCCGGCAATGCCATAGCCCAAGGCGCGCGCGGCGAAGGTCGTTTCCTCAGCCCCGGCAAAACCAGAAAAGGACGAGATTGCCCACTGGTTATTGATGACGTTGAGCATCACCGGCGCGCGGTAGACCGTGGCAAAGGTCATCGCTGCGTGAAAGTCGCCTTCTGCTGTCGACCCTTCCCCGCACCAGGCTGCCGCTATCCGTGTGTCGCCCTTGATGGCGCTCGCCATCGCCCAGCCAACCGCCTGCGGGCATTGCGTCGCAAGGTTGCCCGAGATTGAGAAGAAAGCCGCCTCCCTGGCGGAATACATGATCGGCAGTTGACGGCCTTTCAGCCGATCGCCGGTGTTACTGAATATCTGGCAGATCATGTCCTTGAGCGGCCAGTCGCGCGCAATCAGCAGGCCTTGCTGTCGATAGCTCGGGAAGCACATGTCCTCATTGTCCAGAGCATGAGCAGCACCGATGGCAGTTGCCTCCTCACCCGTGGACTTCATGTAGAAGCTCGTCTTTCCCTGGCGCTGCGCCCGATACATGCGGTCATCGAACGCGCGGACAAGCACCATCTGGCGCAGCATCGCCCGCGAGCGGTCCGGCTCGATCTTCGGGTTCCACGCCCCGACCGCGTTCCCGTTTTCGTCCAGCACGCGGATCAGGCCATAGGCGCAGTCCCGCATGATGCCGGCGGGTGACGCGATAGAGGGCCGCTCGACGGATCCGGCGGGCGGTATCACGAAATCGGCAAAATCCACCTTATCACCCGGCCGGAAGCGCGGCTCGGGAACATGCAATTCCAGGGGCGGCAAATTCGCTCTTGCTTGATCCCGTTCGGTCATCCTCTGCACCCTTTTTGGGTTGTGCTTCCAATATGGTAGGAGCTGCGTCTTAGAGCAAGTATATTTCCATGTGGGGTAACTTTATTACTGTAGCGATCAACCGCCCCTTTGGTAACGCCAGGCGTCCCGGAAAGGTGCCATGGGCGGGTGCTCCTCTCCTTGCATCACGCAACCCCGACGGAAGGTATCCTCTTGGCGCGAAATCCTGCTATCGGGACAGAAACCGGAGCATGATGTGACTACAGCCGCCCTGCCCTTTTCATCAATCCATCGGCACAATCTCGTTCGCGTCGCCGCGGCGACGCCTGCCGTGACCGTCGCCGATCCCGCCGCCAATGCGCAGGCGACGATAGAAAGCGCTCTTGCTGCGGACGCCAGGGCAGCCGATCTCCTGCTCTTTCCCGAGCTCAACATCTCCTCTTACGCGATCGATGACCTGCTGACGCAGGACGCGCTGCTAGAAGGGGTCGAAGCCGGGCTGGCGCAGATTGTCGAGGCGAGCCGCGACATCCGCCCCGTGCTGATCATGGGAGCGCCGCTTCGACGGAACGGCCGGCTCTACAACTGCGCTGTCGTGATCGCGCGTGGGGTGGTGCTGGGTGTCGTGCCCAAGAGCTACTTGCCAAACTATCGCGAGTTCTATGAAAAGCGCTGGTTCGCATCCGGCTTGGGCCTGTCGGGACTCGACATCGCCGTTGCCGGGCAAACGGCTCCTTTCGGCACCAATCTCATCTTTGCTGCGACAACCCATCCGGATTTCGTCTTCCATGCCGAGATTTGCGAAGACTTCTGGTCGCCCGAGCCGCCGTCCACCAGCGGCGCGCTGGCGGGCGCGCTGATCCTCTGCAATCTCTCAGCGTCCAATATCATCATCGGCAAGGCCGACGATCGCGCGCTTCTGTGTGCGTCGCAGGCGATGCGTTGCTGTGCGGCCTACGTCTATTCGGCAGCAGGCACCGGGGAAAGCACGACCGACATGGCTTGGGACGGTCAGAGCCTGATCAACGAAATGGGCGACCTGCTTGCTGAGTCCAAACGCTTCGCCCGCGCGCCGCAATTGATCGTTGCGGATGTGGACGTCCAGCGCCTGCGGCTCGAGCGCATACGCGTCGGCACCTTCAACGATACCGCCGTCGCGGCCGGCCATCCCGAGACCCGCTTCCGGCGCATCATGTTCGATCATCCGTTGCAGGATGCGGATATCGGCCTGGAACGCCGGCAACGCCGCTTTCCCTACGTTCCCAATCGCCCGGAGCGGCTGGCACAGGATTGCTACGAAGCCTTCAACATCCAGGTCGATGGCCTCGCCCGCCGTTTCGAAGCAACCCGTGGCGAACATATGGTGATCGGGATTTCCGGGGGGCTCGACTCCACCCACGCCCTGATCGTCGCCGCAAAGACCTGCGACCTGCTGGGCCTGCCGCGCAGCACCGTGATCGGCTACACCATGCCGGGCTTCGCGACGAGCGATAGCACCAAGTCCAATGCGTGGGCGTTGATGAAGGCCATGGGGGTAGAGGCGGACGAAATCGATATCCGTCCGGCAGCAACCCAGATGCTGAAGGATCTGGATCACCCCTTTTCCAATGGCCAGGCGGTTTACGACATCACGTTCGAAAACGTGCAGGCCGGTTTGCGCACCGACTATCTCTTTCGCGCGGCCAACAGCAGAAACGGCTTCGTGATCGGCACGGGTGACCTGAGCGAGCTTGCTCTCGGCTGGTGCACCTATGGCGTCGGCGATCATATGAGCCATTATGCGGTGAACAGCGGCGTGCCCAAGACTCTGATCCAGTACCTCATTCGCTGGACGGTGCAGAATTGCCAGTTCAACAGCGACACTTGCGTGATACTGGATGCGATCCTGAACACGGAAATATCGCCCGAACTCGTGCCCGCCGATGCCAGCGGCGCGATGCAAAGCACGGAAGACCGGATCGGCCCCTACGCCTTGCACGACTTCTTCCTGTATCATGTGCTGCGCCAGGCCCTACCGCCATCCAAGATCGCGTTTCTCGCCTGGCACGCCTGGCGCGATCCCGCTGCGGGCTCATGGCCGCACGGTTATCCGGAACATCGAAAAACCGGCTATGACCTGACGACGATCGTCCATTGGCTTGAGATATTTCTCCGGCGCTTCTTCGCCACCAGCCAGTACAAGCGCTCCGCTATTCCCAATGGCCCCAAGGTTTCGCCCGGCGGAAGCCTGAGCCCGCGTGGCGACTGGCGCGCACCGTCGGACTCCGTGGCGGATGCGTGGATTGCAGAACTCAGAGCGGCAATCGGCTAGAACTTGTCACCTTACCGGAACTACGCGGGCTGCGCCGGGTTTTGGAAGTCGGAAACCGAGGAGGTTATCATGGCGACCAGCACTACCACGACGAACGACAAGACATCGCAAGCGCCCGGCAAGTCAGCAAAAGCGAATTCAGGCTTCGGGCAAGGCGCCATGATTGGCGTCGCCGCCGCCGGACTGCTCGCGGGTATCCTGGCGACAGTGGGCAGAAAGGTGGCGGCACAGGCCCCGACCGCCATGGCAGGCGACTGGCTGGAAGCACTGACCGCTGAACACCGCGCCACGCTCAAGCTGCTCGACAAGATCGAGGCGACGACGAACGAACAGACCACGAAGCGGACCATCTTGTTCGCGCAACTCAAGCACGCGCTCACCAAGCACGCGTTCGAGGAGGAAAACGTCGTCTATCCCGCACTGCGCGACCATCACGAAACCGAGGATGCCGACCATCTCAACCACGATCATGGATATATGAAGCAGTTTCTCTATGATCTGGCGCACACACCCAAGAGCAATTCCGCATGGCTGGATAAGGTGCGGGAGCTGCGCATTGCGCTGGAAACCCATATGCGCGAGGAAGAAGACACCATCTTTCCCGCGCTCCGCAGTCAGCTTGCGGATGAAGCAAACGGCAAGCTGACGACGGAGATGAATTTGGCGGGCCTGAAACTCGCCTGATCTCCCTGGCCTATTGCGGGTGGGACCGTTCGGCGGCGCCGGAAAAGAAGTCAATCATGTCCGGCGCGATCCAGCGGTTGATATAATTCGCGTAATATAAGCCGAACAGGACGACGGCCACCGCCGTCGTCCATTTCACGGTTCGCAAGAAACTGAAACGCGGCGGCGCACTTTCGGCCTGCCCCGGGACAAAGGCTTCATCGTCGTTGCTGGACCGAAGCCGGAACGGCAACACCAGAAAAAAGCTGAGCGCCCAGAACAAAAAATAGATGGCCGCGATCGACGTCCATTTCATCGTCAGATCTCGATTACACTTATCGCGACGATCGGCTTCTTTCCGGTCCACCGGGTCGCGGTGCGGCGCACGGCGAGACGGATAGCCTCCTTCCGCTTTTCGATAGCCCCGGGACTGTTCGCGGCATCGATGATGGCATCTTCAGCCTCTTCAAGAAACCGATCGCGATCTTCCTCGACCGGTATGCCATAGATCTGGATGGCTGGCGCACCCTTCAGGCGACCGCTCCCGTCCAGCGCAACCGTCACCGCGATATATCCGTGCAAAGCGACACGCCGGCGTTCGTTCACGGTGTTGCCGTCGGCGGGCAATATGACGTCGCCGTCAAGCACCAGCCGCCCGACCTTCTCGTAGCCCATCACCGCTGGACCATCAGGTGCGAGCCGCAGCGCGGTACCATTGCCCTGGACCACGGCTTTCGGAACACCTTGTTCAAGCCCGAAGCGCGCCTGCTCCGCCATGTGACGCATCTCGCCGTGGACGGGCAGCAAGATTTCAGGACGGATCCAGCCGTACATCGCGGCAAGGTCCGGCCGGCCTGGATGACCGGAAACATGCACTTCCGCCTGTCGATCTGTCACCATCCTGACCTTCTTGGTCGCCAGTGCATTCTGGATGCGGCTGATCGCCAGTTCGTTGCCCGGAATCTGACGGGAGGAAAAAATCACCAAATCGTCTTCGGCCAGCTTGATCTGATGCTGATCGAAAGCGATGCGCGCAAGGGCGGCACGGCTTTCCCCCTGCCCGCCCGTCGCAATGATCATAACCTCGCCGCGCGGGAGATTCATCGCTTCGTCGAAATCGACGGTTTCGGGGAAGTCGCGGAGATAACCGACGCTGCGGGCGGCCTTGATGATCCGGTCGAGCGAACGGCCAGCAACGCACAACGTGCGACCGCAATCCTGCGCGACGCGGCCGAGCGTCTGCAGGCGCGTTGCATTCGAGGCGAAGGTCGTGACCAGCACGCGACCTTCAGCCGCCCTGACCACCTCATCCAGCCCATCGCGCACGCCGCCTTCCGACCCGGAAGTTTCCGGATTGAAGACGTTGGTGGAATCGCAGACGAGGGCAAGAATGCCCTGATCGCCTATGGCAGTGAGTTCCGCGGGCGTGCTGGGCACGCCCATCAGCGGTTCGTCATCCAGCTTCCAGTCGCCCGTGTGAAATACCCGCCCATAAGGTGTTTCGATCAGCAGGGCGTTTCCTTCGGGGATCGAGTGTGCCAGCGGAATATAGGTGAACTTGAACGGTCCCAGTTCAAGGCTGCCATCGTTTTCGATGATATTCAGCTCGACATCGTTGCTGATGCCTTCTTCGACGAGCTTGGCTCTGATGAGCGCGGCGGTGAACGGCGTTGCATACATCGGCACGCCCAGATCACCAGCCAGATAGGGAATTGCGCCGATGTGATCCTCGTGCCCGTGAGTCAGAACGATGCCGAGCAGATCGTCCAGCCGCTCCTCGATAAACGTCAGATCCGGGAGCACCAGGTCGACGCCGGGATATTCTCCTCCGCTGAAGGTGAGGCCAAGATCGACCATCACCCATTTGCCTTCGGTGCCGTAGAGATTGACGTTCATGCCGATTTCGCCCGACCCGCCAAGGGCCAGGAAAACCAGTTCTTTTCCGGGTGTCATATCAAGCTTTCGTTCGGGCGTAGAGCAACCACAAGCCCTGAATGGTCAGATCGGGATCGATCGCGTCAAACAGCGATGTATGCGTATCGATCAGTGAAGCAAGTCCTCCGGTGGAAATAACGGTCACGGGCCTGCCGATTTCCGCTTTCATGCGTTCGACCAGGCCCTCGATCATCGCGACATAGCCCCAATAAACCCCGATCAGCATCTGGTCTTCGGTAGTGCGGCCGATGACGCTCTGGCTCGCGGGTGCTTCTATTGCAATCCGGGGCAACTTTGCCGCGGCAGACACAAGCGCATCGAGCGACAGATTGATGCCCGGTGCGATGACACCGCCTTTGTAGGCGCCGCTATAATCCACCACGTCGAACGTGGTCGCTGTGCCGAAATCGACGACGATCAGATCGCCTTCGTGCAGACTGTGCGCCGCGATTGCGTTGACCACCCGGTCAGCGCCAACGGATGAAGGCTCCTCCACGTCGAGCGAAATACCCCACTCGACCGGATCCTTGCCCGCAATCAGAGGGACCACCTGGAAATATTTGCTCGAAAGCACTTCCAGATTGTGAAGCGCACGCGGCACCACCGTCGCAATTATTACGGCGTCGATCACGCCGCGATCATGCCCTTCCAATATCAAAAGCTGATTGAGCCACACGGCATATTCGTCCGCCGTCCGGCGCGGATCGGTCGCGATCCGCCAGCGCGCGACGATCGTGCCCCCGTCAACGAGCGCGAAGACGACATTGGTGTTTCCGGCATCGATCGCTAAGAGCATGACATCGCCTATATCAGAAATACGTCGCCGGCTTGAACGATATGAAGCGTCCCGTCTGCCAGACGTAAACGGAGCGCTCCAGCCTCATCAAGACCATCGAACAGCCCTTCCATGCGTTTGCCGTCCATCATGTTTACGCTGAGCGGCGTGCCGGCGGGATGGGCGCGTTCAAGCCAACGCGTGCGGACCGCTGCGAACCCTTTCGTTCGCCAGCTACCCAGCCAGCGCGCAAACGAGTCCGCGAGACTGACGAGGAAATCGGCTGGACTGGGCGCCGAACCATTCAACACGGACAAGCTCGTGACCGCCCGTTCCAGTCCGTCCGGATGGTGCGCCAGATTGACACCGAAACCCGCCACCACCAGCTCGCGTTCGCGCTCCAGTAATATGCCCGCCAGCTTGGCGCCATCGACCATCAGGTCGTTCGGCCATTTAAGCATCGGAGTTTGCGCCGGCGCATAGGCGGCAGCGACCTCCTGAAGAGAAATGCCGGCAATCAACGCAAGACCGGGGGCAAAAGGATCGGCAGCACGGAGCCTCACCAAGGTGCTCGCATAGAGGTTTCCGGGCGGCGAAACCCAGACCCTTCCATCACGTCCGCGGCCGTTCACCTGTTCGTCGGCGCGCAACCAGATGCCTTCTTCTGCGCCATCCCGGCCCAGCGCCATCACATCATCATTGGTCGACCTGGTCAGGGCTACAGATAGAATCCGGGTCGTCAGAAGAGCGCCTTCGCTGCCGCCAGGCTCGCCATGCCAAGCGATTGAATGCCGAGATAACCCAGCGGGGAAACCGCCACGGCGGACAGCGCTATCAAACTGCTTTCGAGGACGCTGCCTGCCGGCGCAAACGCCGGGGCCGGTTCGTCGAAATACATGGTCTTGATGATCTTCAGATAATAAAAAGCACCGATGACCGACGTAGCGATGCCGATCGCGGCCAATGGCCACAGACCGACGCCGACCACGGCATCGAATACAAGGAATTTTGGCCAAAAACCGAACAGCGGCGGAATGCCGGCGAGCGAAAACATGAAGATCGCGAAGGCGGCGGCCAGCGCAGGACGGGTGCGCGAAAGGCCTGACAGGCTGGCGATCGTTTCAACCTGAACGCCATCCGCGCCGCGCATCTGGAGAACGCACAGGAAACTGCCGAGTGTCATGACGACATAGACAGCCATGTAGCTCATCGTCGCCGCCACTCCATCCGGCGTTCCCGCGACGAGGCCGAACAACGCAAAGCCGACGTTATTGATCGACGAATAAGCGAGCAGCCGCTTGATGTTGGTCTGGCCGATCGCAGCAACACCGCCCAATATGGTCGAAGCAAGCGCGGCAAAGATCACGATCTGCTGCCAGCTGGCTGAGGCTGGACCGAGCGCTTCGATCGCTACCCGCACGAGCAGGCCCATCGCCGCCACTTTCGGTGCGGATGCAAAGAAAGCGGTCACAGGTGTGGGAGCGCCCTCGTAGACGTCCGGTGTCCACATGTGAAACGGAACAGCCGAAATCTTGAAGGCGAGGCCCGCGAATACGAACACCAGTCCGAACAGTTCGCCGGTCGAGATACCGTCCCTGGCTGCTGCGGCAATTCCACCGAACAGCGTCGTGCCCGTAAAGCCGTAAAGCAACGAAATGCCGTAGAGGAGGATACCGGAGGCAAGGGCGCCGAGGACGAAATATTTGAGGCCCGCTTCGGCAGAACGCGTGTCACGCCGCATGAAACTGGCCAGCACATAGGCGGCCAGGCTCTGCAGCTCCAGCCCCACATAGAGCGTCAGCAGGTCACCGGCGGATACCATCATGCCCATGCCGACCGCGGAAAGCAGGATCAGCAATGGATATTCGGCACGAAGAGCGCTGCCTTGCTCAAAGAAGCGCGGCGCGATGACGATTGAAACAGCGGCCGCCCCGTAGATCAGCACCTTGGCGAAGCGCGAGAAAGCGTCTGCATAATAGAGGCCGTCAAAGCCCACGCCCGAGGCACAGCTAAGCGCTACGCCCGCAGCGGCGAGCAGAGCAACCGACAACCAACTGATCAGCCGGGTCTTGCCGTCCCCCGCCCATGCGGCGACCAGCAGCAAGGCGAGCGCGCCGAGCGACAGGATTTCCTCGGGCAAGACCAGCAGCAAAGATGAGGAAAGCGACATTAGTAGTGTGCCTTCCCATGTTTCGCGCTGACAAGCGTTGGCTTACCGAGGGTGAGTTTGGCGTCACCCTGCGGACGCGCGCGCTCGATCCGCGCCAGAAGTACACCTACATCATTACGCATCGGGGCAAGGAAACTTTCCGGGTAGATACCCATCCACAATGTCGCGAGGGCGATCGGCACGAGGCATAATAATTCCCGCTTTGACAGATCGAGCATCGCCGCGACGTCCGGCTTGTCGAGCACGCCAAAGGCAATGCGTCGATATAGATAGAGCATATAGGCTGCGCCCAGGATGATGCCCGTCGTGGCGACAAACGCGACCCAGCTCGACGCTTCATAGGCCCCGACCAGCGCCAGGAATTCACCCACGAAGTTTGCGGTGCCGGGCAGGCCGACCGATGCCATGGTGAAGAACATGAGCAGCAGCGCATATTTCGGCATGTTGTTCGCAAGACCGCCATAGCGTGCGATTTCGCGCGTATGCAGCCGATCGTAAATGACGCCCACGCACAGGAAGAGCGCGCCCGAGACTAGGCCGTGCGCGAGCATTACCATCAGGCCGCCTTCAATCCCCTGTCGGTTAAATGCGAACAGGCCAATCGTGACGAACGCCATATGGGCGACAGAGGAATAGGCGATCAGCTTCTTCATGTCAGACTGCACCAGCGCGACGAGCGAGGTATAGACCACCGCGACCATCGACAGACCGAAGACCAGCCACACGAGTTGCGCCGACGCTTCCGGAAACATCGGTAGCGAGAAACGAATGAAGCCGTATCCGCCCATCTTGAGCAGCACGCCGGCGAGGATCACGGACCCCGCAGTCGGCGCCTGCACGTGCGCATCGGGCAGCCAGGTATGCACCGGCCACATCGGCATCTTGACCGCGAAGCTCGCAAAGAACGCGAGGAACAGCCAGGTCTGCGCTTCGGCCGGGAAGTCATAGGCCATCAGCGTTGGAATATCGGTCGTGCCAGCCTCACGTACCATCCACAGCATCGCGATCAGCATCAGCACCGAACCGAACAGCGTGTAGAGGAAGAATTTGTAGCTGGCGTAGATCCGGTCAGCCCCGCCCCAGACGCCGATGATCAGGTACATCGGGATCAGACCGGCTTCGAAGAAGATATAGAACAGGAACAAATCCTGCGCGGTGAAGACGCCGATCATCAGCGCCTCCATCAGCAGGAACGCCGCCATATATTCCGGAACGCGCTTCTCGATCGCGTCCCAGCTGGCGAGGATGCAGATCGGCATTAGGAAGACGGACAGCTCGATCAGCATCAGCGCGATGCCGTCGATCCCCATTGCCCAGGCGAAGCGCCCGAAGATCGGCGCGTTTTCGACGAACTGCCACTGCGGACCACCGATATCGAAATTGATCCAGAGCACTATGCCGAGCGCGAAATCGACCAGCGTCGCGACCAGGGCAATCTGACGGGCACGGGCCGCACCGGCGAACACGCAGATCACGGCCGCGAGCAGCGGCACGGCGACCATGAGGGTGAGGATTGGGAAACCGAGCTGATTCATACTATTCCAGTGTCATCCCCGCGAAGGGGGGGGATCCATAAACTCTGCCGTTGAGAGCGATCCGCCACGTAGCGTGTGTGGATTCCCGCCTTCGCGGGAATGACGAAAAAAAGGCGTATGGCTGCCATCACCGCACTATTGCCCAGCTCGCGAGCGCGGCAAGGCCGAGCAGCATCACAAGCGCATAGGTGTAGAGATAGCCTGATTGCAGCTTGCGTGCTGCTGCACCCGTGCCAACGACAACGGCTGCCACGCCGTTCGGCCCGAAGCGATCGATCGTAGCCTGATCGCCGCTCTTCCAGAAGAAGCGGCCAAGCGCGAAAGCGGGTTTTACGAAGATGACATTGTAGAGTTCGTCGAAATACCATTTGTGGAGCAGGAAGTCGTACAGCCCCCGGAAGGTCGCGATGAACCTCGCCGGCATTGTCGTGTCCTTGATATAAGCCCACCACGCGATCAGCAGGCCGGTCAGCATCGCGACCGTCGCGGAATATTTCACCCAAAGCGGCACCTCGTGCATTGCGTGCATCAGATGCTCGTTAAACGCGAGGCTGCCCTTCCAGAAGCCGCCGCCCGTCTCCGCGCCGATGAAGGCATCGTGGAAGAAGAAGCCGGCAAAGACCGCGCCGATCGAGAGCAGCACCAGTGGCACCAGCATCGATAGCGGGCTTTCATGTGGATGATAGCCGGCGGTGCCAGTAACGGCATGTTCGCCGTGATGATGATCGTGGCCATGTGCATCATGCGGATCGGAACCGGCGCCTTCCGCCGAAGGCTCCTCATGGTCGTCATGGCCATGTCCTTGCGCATCGTGCGCGGCATGCCGGATATGCTCGCTGCCCGCCCAGCGCGCCTCACCGAAGAAGGTGAGAAACACCAGCCGCCACGAATAGAAACTCGTCAGCAGCGCGGCGAACACCGCAACCACGAAAGCGATCGCACCGGGCTGTCCGCCGCTGGCAAAGGCGGCCTCGATGATCGCGTCCTTGGAATAGAAGCCCGCGAACCCGAACACGTTCGCAATTCCGACGCCGGTGATCGCCAGCGTCCCAGCCATCATCGCCCAGAAGGTGAGCGGGATATGCTTACGCAGCGCGCCATAATAGCGCATGTCCTGCTCATGGTGCATCGCGTGGATCACCGAGCCCGCACCGAGGAACAGCAGCGCCTTGAAGAACGCGTGGGTAAACAGGTGGAACATCGCCGCGCCATAGGCGCCGACGCCCGTGGCAAAGAACATGTATCCGAGCTGCGAACAGGTCGAATAGGCAATCACACGCTTGATGTCGGTCTGCGTCGTGCCGACCGTCGCTGCGAACAGCGCCGTCGCCGCGCCCACATAAGTCACGACATGCATCGCCGTCACGCTGGTTTCAAACATGGGTGACAGACGGCACACCATGAACACGCCAGCCGTGACCATCGTCGCGGCATGGATCAACGCGGAAACCGGGGTCGGGCCTTCCATTGCGTCGGGCAGCCAGGTGTGGAGGCCAAGCTGCGCGGACTTGCCCATCGCGCCAACAAACAGCAGCAAGCACAAAACCGTCATCGTATCGAAACGACCGCCGAGGAACCCGATCGTCGATCCCGCCATGCCGGGCGCCGCTTCCAGGATCGCGGGGATGGACACGGTGCCAAAGACGAGGAAGGTGCCGAAAATGCCAAGCGAGAAGCCGAAATCGCCGACGCGGTTGACCACGAAGGCCTTGATCGCAGCGGCATTCGCGCTGGGCTTGTGATACCAGAAACCGATCAGCAGATAGGAGGCAAGACCAACGCCCTCCCAGCCGAAGAACATCTGGACCAGGCTGTCCGCCGTCACCAGCATCAGCATCGCGAAGGTAAAGAGCGAGAGATAGGCGAAGAAACGCGGCTGGCTGTCGTCCTCCGCCATATAGCCCCAGCTATACAGGTGCACGAGTGCGGAAACCGAGGTCACCACCACCAGCATCACCGCGGTCAGCGTATCAACGCGAAGTGCCCACGCGACATCGAGCGCGCCGGAACGGATGAAGTCCAGGACCGGAACAACATGCGCGACCGTATCGCCATGCAGAAAGCTGATGAACACCGGCCAGCTGAGCGCGCATGACGAGAACAGCGCGCCGGTCGTGATCGCCTTGGCGACGGTGTTGCCGAGCAAACGGTTACCGAGACCGGCAACGATCGCCGCGAACAACGGCAGGAAGACGATTGCGGTGATCATGACGAGAAGTTCCTCCCCGGCACGGGAAGGAATTTGAAATTATTCACCATCACCCCTTCATCCGGTTAATATCATCGACCGCGATTGTCGCGCGGCCGCGGAAATAGATGACGAGGATTGCCAGGCCGATCGCCGCTTCACCGGCTGCGACCGTCAGCACGAACATCGCGAACACCTGCCCGACGAGATCGTGGAGGAACGCGCTGAACGCGACAAGATTGAGATTCACGCTCAACAGGATCAGCTCGATCGCCATCAGGATGATGATCACATTCTTCCGGTTGAGGAAGATACCGAACACCCCGATCACGAACAGGATCGCCGAGACGATCAGATAATGCTGGATGCCGATCATAAATCCTCCCCGCTTGCGGGGAGGATATTTTCCGTACCGAACATCACAGCTCCACCCCCTGCCCGACGGGCGGATTGACGTTGCGGGTCGCGTCCTCGGGCCGGCGCTGGTTCTGGCGCGACACATTTTGCGGACGCGTACCGCCCCGGGCGCGATGGGTCAGCACGATGGCACCGATCATCGCGACGAGCAGCACAAGGCCCGCGCCTTCGAAGATGAACAGATAGCGCGTGTAGAGCAGCGTTCCCAACGCCTCGATATTCGGCACGGATTCGGGCGTGGGCGCGGCGCGCTGGCTCATGGCAAGACCGCCCGATTTCCACGCACCGACCGCAAAGATCATTTCAGCCGCCAGCACGACGATCAGGATGATCCCGAACGGCGCATATTTGGCAAAGCCCCCCCGCAATTCGGCAAAATCGATGTCGAGCATCATGACGACGAACAGGAACAACACCGCGACCGCGCCGACATAGACGATGACAAGCAGCATCGCGATGAACTCGGCACCGCAGAGAACCATCAACCCCGCCGCGTTGAAGAAGGCGAGGATCAGCCACAGCACGCTATGCACCGGATTACGCGCCGTCACCGTCAGCACCGCACTGGCGATGACGACAATTGCGAAGAGATAGAAGGCGATCAGCTGGATCACGAGTTCAAGATGCCCCCGCATTTTGTCATAATAACCCGCCCGTCCTGAGGAGGGATTGAGCGAAGGCGAAAGCCCGTCTCGAAGGATCCTTCGAGACACTGCTTCGACAAGCTCAGCAGCTCCTCGGGATGAGCGGAGGTTGGTTTGGTTTCAGTCACGCCGCCCCCTACCGATACGGCGCATCGGCGGCAAGGTTCGCCGCGATCGCGCGTTCCCAGCGGTCACCGTTTTCGAGCAGCTTGGACTTGTCGTAGATCAGTTCCTCGCGGGTTTCGGTCGCGAATTCGAAATTCGGCCCCTCGACGATAGCGTCGACGGGGCAGGCTTCCTGGCAGAAGCCGCAATAGATGCACTTGGTCATGTCGATATCGTAGCGCGTCGTGCGGCGGCTGCCGTCGTCACGCGGCTCGGCCTCGATCGTGATCGCCTGCGCCGGGCAGACCGCTTCGCACAGCTTGCACGCGATGCAGCGCTCCTCGCCGTTCGGATAGCGCCGCAGCGCATGCTCGCCCCGGAAGCGTGGGCTGAGCGGGTTCTTCTCGAATGGATAGTTGATCGTCGCCTTGGGCTTGAAGAAATATTTCAAGGTCAGCCAATGCGCCTTCACGAACTCCCAGAGCGTGAACGACTTGATGATGTAGCCGATGCTCATGCCGTAATTCCGTTGCAAAAAATCCGTTCGCATCGAGCGAAGTCGAGATGCCCGTCCGAGCAGCGCGAGCAAGCCTCGACTGCACTCGGCTGCGGTTCTCGACTTCGCTCGAACCAAACGGCGAGAAGAGAAGTAACGCTCATACCCCATACCTCGTCAGCATGAGATAGCCCGACACCAGGAATACCCAGAACAGCGAAACCGGCAGGAATATCTTCCAGCCCAGCCGCATCAGCTGATCATAGCGGTAGCGCGGCACCGTCGCCTTCACCCAGGAGAAGACGAAGAAGAAGAACAGGATCTTGGCGAAGAACCAGATGATGCCCGGCACCATGTAGAGCGGCGCCCAATCGACCGGAGGCAGCCAGCCGCCCCAGAACAGGATGGCGTTGAGCGCACACATCAGCAGCACATTGGAATACTCACCAAGCCAGAACAGCGCGAAGCTCATCGACGAATATTCGGTCTGGTAGCCTGCGACCAGTTCGCTCTCGGCCTCGGTCAGGTCAAACGGTGCGCGGGCGGTTTCTGCGAGCGACGAGATGAAGAACACCACCGCCATCGGGAACAGCAGCGGGTTGAACCCGAAGCCGTTGATGAAGCCGAAGATGTGTGCCCGCTGGGCCTCGATGATGCCGCCGAGATTGAAGGTTCCCGCCCACAGCACGACCGAAATCAGGATGAAGCCGATCGAGACTTCGTAGCTGACCATCTGCGCGGCGGCGCGCAGTGCTGAGTAGAAGGGATATTTTGAGTTGGACGCCCAGCCCGAGATGATCACGCCATAGACACCGATCGACGAGATCGCGAGGATGTAGAGCAGGCCGACATTGATGTCCGCAAGCGCCATGCCCGGCCCGAACGGGATCACCGCCCAGGCGAGCTGTGCGACGGTAAAGAAGATGATCGGCGCGAGCAGGAACAGCCCGCGATTGGCGGCCGCCGGGATGATCGTTTCCTGCAGGAACACCTTGAGACCATCGGCGAAGGTCTGGAGCAGCCCGAACGGGCCGACCACATTCGGCCCGCGCCTGAGCGCCATCGCCGCCCAGATCTTGCGGTCCGTATAGATCATCATCGCCACCGCCAGCATCAGCGGCAGCGCGATCAGCAGGATCCCCACGATCGTGGCGATGAACCAGGCGCCTTTATAGGGCAGGCCGAAATATTGGAAGAAGGCGGTCATCTGACTCTCCCCCTCCCTTTCAAGGGAGGGGTGTAGGGGTGGATGCGCGCGTCTGCGCGCCAGAAGACTCTCGGCAGTTCGGACAGACGAAGTGCCTCAAGGGCTTCGAGCCCTTTCAGCACTGCCCCACCCTTACATCCCTCCTCTGAAGGGGAGGTGGATGTTTGGTTACAAGGGCTCGGCTGCCTCACTCCGCCGCCTCCGCGAAATCCTGGCCGTGAATCAGTTCGGCCGAGCAGCGTTGCATCGTCGGGCTTGCACGGCAAATGGCGTTGGTGAGGTAGAAGTCCTTGATCGGATAGCCCGCCATCGGGCCGGAAACTGTGGCGTCGAGCGCAGGCGGTGCCCATTCGAACGTCGCGAGTCCCTCCTTGCCCAGTGCCGGCACGTCCGCCGCCATCTTCGCGCGCAGGGCATCGAAGCTGTCGAACGGCAACTTGTGGCCAAGCACATCGGACAGCGCGCGCAGGATCGCCCAATCCTCACGAGCGTCGCCCGGCGGGAAGACCGCGCGGTCACTACGCTGGACGCGACCCTCGATGTTCACATAGGTGCCGGGCTTTTCCGTGTAGGCGGCGGCGGGCAGGATGATGTCCGCCTGCTCGGCACCCTTGTCGCCATGATGGCCGATGAAAACCTTGACGCCATCCGGGAAACGATCCGGGGCTACCTCGTCGGCGCCCAGCAGGAACACCAGCTTTGGTTTGGCGGCAGCAACCGTCGCGATGCCACCATCCCGCGCGTAGCCAAGCATCAGGCCTGCCATACGGCTCGCCGCCATATGCAGGACATTATAGCCGTTCCAGCCATCCCGGACGAGATTGAAGCTCTTTGCCAGCGCAAGCGATGCGCCGTGTGCGCCCGCACCAAGCGCGCCGCCCCCGACGATGACCGCTGGACGCTCGGCTTTCGCAAAGGCCTCAGTCACGGTCTCGGGCAATTTGCCGAGCTGGCCAAGATCATTACCCAGCCATTCGGCCTTGTAGGTCAGATCGATCTCCGGCCCGATCGCGAACACCCTGGCGCCCTTCTTCACTGCCTTGCGGATCCGAGTGTTGACCAGCGGGGCTTCCCAGCGAAGATGGGTGCCGATGAGCAGAATAACGTCCGCCGTTTCGATACCCGCGATCGTCGTGTTGAAATTGACTGCCGCGAGGTTGGACGTGTCATAGGCCAGCCCGGTCTGGCGGCCCTCCAGCAGCTCCGATCCCATCGATTTCAGCAGCAGCTTGGCGGCGTACATCGTTTCCGCATCAACGAGGTCGCCTGCGATCGCCGCGACGCTGCTGCCAGCCTTCGCCGCCTTGATCGCATCGAAAGCCTCGGCCCATGTCGCCTCTACCAGCTTACCCTTCCGCCGCACGAACGGGCGATCCAGGCGGCGACGGACAAGGCCATCGACGACATGGCGCGTCTTGTCATGCGCCCATTCCTCGTTGACGTCCTCATTGATCCGCGGCAGCGCGCGCAGCACCTGACGGCCTCGGCTGTCCAACCGGATGCTGGTGCCGACTGCGTCGGTCACGTCGATTGCCGCCGTCTTCTTCAGCTCCCACGGCCGCGCCTCGAATGCATAAGGCTTGGAGGTCAGCGCGCCGACCGGGCAGAGATCGACGACATTGCCCGAAAGCTCGCTGGTGACAGCGCGCTCCAGATAACTGGTAATCTGCATATTCTCGCCGCGACCGATCGCGCCGATCTCCTCGATGCCGGATACTTCCTGGGCAAAGCGGACGCAGCGGGTGCACTGGATGCAGCGCGTCATCGTCGTCTTGACGATCGGACCCATATATTTGTCCGTGACGGCGCGCTTATTCTCGTGGAAACGGCTCGCGCCCCGGCCGTAGGCGATCGATTGATCCTGAAGGTCGCATTCGCCGCCCTGATCGCAGATCGGGCAATCGAGCGGATGGTTGATGAGCAGGAACTCCATCACCCCCTCGCGCGCCTTCTTCACCATCGGCGTGCTGGTGAACACTTCCTGCTTGTCGGCGGCGGGCAGCGCACAGCTCGCCTGAGGCTTGGGCGGCCCCGGCTTCACCTCGACGAGACACATGCGGCAATTGCCGGCGATCGACAGCCGCTCATGATAGCAGAAGCGCGGAATTTCCTTGCCGGCCGCCTCGCACGCCTGAAGCACGGTGGCGCCGGCGGGGACTTCGACTTCGATGCCGTCGACTGTGAGTTTAGGCATTGCCAACACTCCCGTTGCTCCGAAGCTCGGCAATTTCTTCCGATGTTGCGTTAAAACCTTCGATAATCAAATTGAAATCAGCGTCCACATTGTGATGGACGAGACAGCTAAGAGGAAAAGAGCGTTCGCGATCACGACCTGTTTTGTCGTGCCAAACACAGAGAGCACTTCCTTCACGAAATTCCACAATCGTCATCGCGACTCCGCCAGCCGTAAGTGTGACGGAATCCCCCATCGCCAGCTCGGTTTTGTTAAACCAGCTCACTCCGCCGCCTCCATCATCGGAGCAGCGCCGCCCTTGCGCTCGTTGATCCGCCGCTCGATCTCAGGCCGGAAATGGCGGATCAGACCCTGGATCGGCCACGCCGCTGCGTCGCCGAGCGCGCAGATGGTGTGGCCTTCGACCTGCTTGGTCACATCCTGCAGCATGTCGATCTCGGAGATTTCGGCCTTGCCTTCGCGCAACCGCTCCATCACGCGCCACATCCAGCCGGTGCCTTCGCGGCACGGCGTGCACTGGCCGCAGCTTTCATGCTTGTAGAAATAGCTGAGCCGCGAAATGGCGCGGACGATGTCGGTGGACTTGTCCATCACGATCACTGCAGCGGTACCGAGGCCGGAACCGAGCGCCTTCAATCCGTCGAAATCCATCGGCGCGTCCATGATCTCGGCAGCGGGAACCAGCGGCACGGAGGAACCGCCCGGGATGACGGCGAGCAGATTGTCCCAGCCGCCGCGGATGCCGCCGGCGTGGCGTTCGATCAGTTCGCGGAACGGGATGCTCATCGCTTCCTCGACCACGCAGGGCGTATTCACATGGCCGGAGATCTGGAAGAGCTTGGTGCCCTTGTTGTTGTCGCGGCCAAAGCCGTTGAACCAGGCGGCACCGCGCCGCAGGATCGTTGGCGCGACCGCGATGCTCTCGACATTGTTGACCGTCGTCGGGCAGCCATAAAGCCCAGCGCCAGCCGGGAATGGCGGCTTCAGGCGCGGCTGGCCCTTCTTGCCTTCGAGGCTCTCGATCTGCGCGGTTTCCTCACCGCAGATATATGCCCCTGCGCCGCGATGGACGAATACATCGAAATCATAGCCGGAACCGCAGGCATTCTTACCGAGGAAACCTTTTTCATAAGCCTCGGCGACGGCAGCGAACAGCACCTTGGCTTCGTAGATGAACTCGCCACGGATATAAATATACGCCGCCCGCGCACGCATCGCGTAACCGGCGATCAGCGCGCCTTCGACCAGTTTGTGCGGATCGTGGCGGATGATGTCACGATCCTTGCACGATCCCGGCTCCGACTCATCGGCGTTGATCAGCAGGAAGCTGGGCCGTCCGTCCTTGCTTTCCTTCGGCATGAAGCTCCACTTCATGCCGGTCGGAAAGCCAGCCCCGCCGCGCCCGCGCAGGTTCGACGCCTTGATCTCGTCGATGATCGCGTCCTGGCCGCGTTCCATCAGGGCCTTGGTATTGTCCCAATCGCCGCGCTGCATGGCAGCCTCGATGTTCCACGGCTGATAGCCATAGATGTTGGTGAAGATGCGGTCCCGATCTTCTAACATATAACCTCAGCGAGCATGGTGTGAGCCCCTAAGCCCTCTCCCTCAGGGAGAGGGTTGGGTGAGGGTGTCCAACAATCTAGGCTGGGACGCTCGCTTGCAGCTCGCTGCCCCTCACCCCGCCCCTCTCCCCACAAGGGAGAGGGAGTTGCGTGGTGCATCGCCATCACGCCCATTCCCCCCGATAATCATGGTTTTCGGAGACCATTTCCTTGAGCGAGGTCGGCCCGCCTTCCGGCGCGCTGGTCTGGCGGGTAATCTGCGGCCCGATCTTCGGGGCCTCGCCCTTCGCCAGCGCATCGAGGATCGCGGCGGTTGTCTCGTAGGTCAGGTCTTCGTAATTATCGTCGTTGATCTGGACCATCGGCGCGTTGGCGCAGGTGCCCATACATTCGACCTCGGTCAGCGTGAACAGGCCGTCGGCGGTGGTGCCGCCCTTCTTCATGCCGCGATCCTGGCAGGCGCGCATCACGTCGTCGGAGCCGCGCAGCATGCACGGCGTCGTCCCGCACACCTGGACATGATAGCGGCCGACCGGCGCCATGTTGTACATCGTGTAGAAGCTGACGACCTCGAGCGCGCGGATATACGGCATGCCGATTTGCGCGGCGACATATTCGATCACCGGCACCGGCAACCAGCCTTGCGTATTCGTCTCGGCACCGACCTGGCGCTGGGCGAGATCGAGCAGCGGCATGATCGCGGAAAACTGGCGTCCCGGCGGATAGCGGCCGATGATCTCGGTCTGCTTGGCGGCGTTCTCCGCCGTCCACGCGAACGCGCCCCAGCGCGCGCGGGTCTCGGCCTCGTCAGGGATATGTGCTGCTTCAGCCATTCAGCCCACCATCAAACATCGTCGTCATCCCGGCGGAAGCCGGGACCCATATGCGCGCACGTCGCCGCGAAACCGCATCCTCAACGCGTATAGGTCCCGGCGTTCGCCGGGATGACGACAGAGAAGTGTGGCAGACCATCACGCGCATCAATAAACCTGCTGGCAATTGGCTTCACCCTCTTCGGGATCGGGCCGCGCGACGCAGCGCATGATCACCTCATAGGTGCCGCCGGGGAGCTTGCCCTGAAGATAGAGGATATCGGAGCCCTGCCCCGAGCGCCCCGGCGCACCAGCAACGGCGGCCTTGAGCTTGAAATCGGCCTGGATCAGCTGGGTGATGTTGAACCCTTCGGCAAAGGCAGGCGAACCGACGACGAACAAAACAGCGACAGCCGTCACACGCATCTTGAGCGTTCGATTACCCATTGCTCGTCACCTGCTTGCAAATAGCCTTCATCAGCTGCAGCACGACGCACGCCGTAGCGCTGAATACGATACCGCCGACCGCGATGATCGCGACCCAGAAAACCGCGCCGAGGGTAGCGACCGCCAGCTTCAGCACAATCATAGAGATGGCAAATAGCGCAAGGCTGATGACCAGCGCGAAACGCGCAAACGAAAGACCCCTCACCGGTCACACTCCCCGAACACAACGTCAATCGCCGAGAGGATAGCCGTGGTGTCGGCCAGCATGTGGCCCTTCATCATGAAGTCCATCGCCTGCAGGTGGCTGAAGGCGGTCGGGCGGATCTTGCAGCGATAGGGTTTGTTGGTGCCGTCGGCGACCAGATAGACGCCGAACTCGCCCTTGGGGCTTTCGGTTGCGACATAGACGTCGCCCGCCGGCACGTGGAAACCTTCGGTATAAAGCTTGAAATGATGGATCAGGGCTTCCATCGACTGCTTCATCTCGCCCCGCTTGGGCGGGACGACCTTGCGATCGTCGGAGGCGATCGGACCATCGGGCAGATCGCGCAGGCATTGCTTCATGATCTTCGCAGACTGGCGCACTTCCTCGACACGCACCATGAAGCGGTCGTAGCAATCGCCGCGCGTCCCGACGGGAATATCGAACTCCATCCGGCCATAGACGTCATAAGGCTGCGACTTGCGCAGATCCCACGGGATACCGGAGGCGCGGATCATCGGGCCGGAGAAACCCCATTTCACTGCATCATCCTTGGAGACGATCGCGATATCGACGTTGCGCTGCTTGAAGATACGGTTGTCGGCGACCAGGCTGATCGCATCCTCGAACAGGCGAGGCAGGCGGTCGTCGAGCCAGTCGGCAATGTCCGTCAGCAGCTTCAGCGGCACGTCCTGATGCACGCCGCCGGGACGCAGCCAGGCATGATGCATGCGGGCGCCGGACATGCGCTCGAAGAAATTGAGGCAATCCTCGCGGATTTCGAACAGCCACAGATTCGGCGTCATTGCACCGACGTCCATGACGTGACTGCCAAGATTCAGCATATGATTGCAGATACGGGTCAGCTCGGCGAACAGCACCCGCAGATATTGCGCGCGGATCGGCACTTCCAGATCCAGCAACTTCTCAATCGCAAGCACGTAGCTATGTTCCATGCACAGCGGCGAGCAGTAATCGAGCCGGTCGAAATAGGGCAGCGCCTGGAGATAGGTCTTGTACTCGATCAGCTTCTCGGTGCCGCGATGGAGCAGCCCGACATGCGGGTCGACCCGCTCGACGATTTCCCCGTCCAGCTCCATGACAAGCCGCAGCACGCCGTGCGCCGCAGGATGCTGCGGGCCGAAGTTGATCGTGTAGTTCGCGATCGCGATATCGCCCGCATCCTGCGCGGTGTCAGGCGTAAGGGTGTCGTAGGTGGAGGCCATTAAAAGCGCTCCTCACAATGGATTGTCATCCCGGCGGAAGCCGGGACCCACATCCGCCCCGTTCCGAAAGAGGCGCCAGGTTGCGCGTATAGGTCCCGGCTTTCGCCGGGATCACGGGAAGTGAGAATGGCCATCACGCCTCTCCCTTCGGCTTGCGCGCCGCTTTCGGCTTCGGATCGGCCTTCTTCTCCGAAGACGTCTTCGCAGCTTGCTTGTTCGCAGGCTCCCCCGCGCCGGTCTGCGCCGCAGTCTCGGTCGTCTTCGGCGTCGGCGGAGGGGCCTCGCCCTTCACTTCGGGCTTGGCCGGTGGGGCAGTCGCAGGCGACGGAGCACCGGGCCCCTCACCTTGCGCCTTTTCATCGCCCGGCAGAATATATTCAGCGCCTTCCCAGGGACTCATGAAATCGAAGCTGCGGAAATCCTGGGCGAGTTTCACGGGCTCGTAGACCACCCGCTTCTGCTCTTCGGAATAGCGCAGCTCGACATAGCCGGTGAGCGGAAAGTCCTTGCGCTGCGGATGGCCGCGAAAGCCATAGTCGGTCAGGATGCGGCGAAGATCGGGATTGCCCTCGAACAGGACGCCATACATGTCGTAGACTTCGCGCTCCAGCCAACCGGCCACCGGCCAGATACCCGTCACCGACGGTACCGGTTTCACTTCGTCCGTGGACACATGAACGCGGACGCGATGGTTCTTGGTCAGCGAGAGCAGGCAATAGACGACTTCGAACCGCTCCGGACGATCCGGATAGTCGACCCCTGCGATCTCCATCAGCTGCTGGTATGACAACTGATCCCGCAGAATCGCCATCGCCTCGACGATCATGGAGCGCTCGACGAACAGGGTGATCTCGCCAACCTTGTCGCACGCATCCAGCAGCCGCGCGCCAAGTGCGGCCCTGGCCGCATCGATGACGCCATCGTTCGTCGCGTAACGGGGCGCGGGCGCTAGCATGTCGCGCGATTTCCCACGCCGCTCGTGTCGAGCGCAGTCGAGACACGTTGCGCGGCGCCTTTCGACTTCGCTCGGGATGAACGGAATTTTGGCGAACTTCTCACCTCTCCACCGTTCCGATCCGGCGGATCTTCCGCTGCAGCTGCATCACGCCGTAAAGCAATGCTTCAGCGGTCGGCGGGCAGCCGGGCACATAGATATCAACCGGCACGATCCGGTCACAGCCACGCACAACGGAATAGCTGTAATGATAATAACCGCCGCCGTTGGCGCACGATCCCATGGAAATGACGTATTTCGGCTCGGACATCTGATCGTAAACGCGACGTAGCGCGGGCGCCATCTTGTTGCAGAGCGTGCCGGCCACGATCATCACGTCCGACTGGCGCGGGGAAGCGCGCGGCGCGGCGCCGAAGCGCTCCAGGTCATAGCGCGGCATGTTCACATGGATCATTTCGACGGCGCAACAGGCGAGGCCGAAGGTCATCCACCAGAGCGATCCCGTTCGCGCCCACTGGAACAGATCCTCGGTCGATGTGACCAGAAAGCCCTTATCCTGAACCTCGCCCGACACATCGTCGAAAAAGTCACGATTTGGCAATGTGCCCGGAGGTGGCGCTGCGCGGGTAAGTTCTACTCCCATTCCAGCGCTCCTTTTTTCCAGGCGTAGGCAAAGCCAATAGCCAATTCCACAAGAAACAGCATCATGCCCGCCCAGCCGGCAAGGCCGATTCCGCCAAGCGAGACCGCCCAGGGGTACAAGAATGCAGCCTCAAGATCGAAGATGATGAACAGAATTGCGACCAGATAAAAGCGCACGTCAAACTGCGCCCGGCTGTCTTCAAATGCCGGAAAGCCGCACTCATATTCCGCCAGCTTGGCCGGATTGGGCTTTGACGAACCTGTAAACTTCGACGCGATGATCGGCAGCGCGACGAACGCGCAGGAAATAGCGAGCGCAACACCCAGAAACAGCAGGATCGGCAGATATTGTAGAAGATCAACCAAGGGCGTTCTCGCAATTGCGAAGGGATTGTTGCCGCGCTTTTAGGAGCGTGCGCGGGTCATCGCAAGACTTCGGCGCAGTGAGAATGACTCGCAACTGTGGGATATTTTGAACGAACACCCCAGAAAACGGGAAAGACTGGAAACGAATGTCAGTTCACGCCGCGCAAAGCGCCTGCAACCAGCTTGTGCATCTTGGAATGCAAGCTATCGTTTGCCGCTAACAGTTGCCCGCGTTCAATGGGTTGATCGCCGCCACGGTAATCCGTCACGAAACCACCAGCCTCACGCACGAGCAATATTCCGGCGGCCACGTCCCACGGCTGAAGATCGCTCTCCCAGAACGCGTCATACCGCCCTGCCGCCACCCATGCGAGATCGAGTGCGGCAGCACCAAAACGGCGGATGCCAGCCACTTCCGGGGCAACGGCGCCGAATATCCGGCTCCATTCCGCGAAATCGCCATGACCAAGATAGGGAATACCCGTCGCGACGAGCGCATCGGGCAGATCGCGGCGCGCCGAAACCCGTAGCCGGCGATCCTGAAGCCAGGCACCCCTGCCCTTTTCCGCCCAGAAGCTTTCGTCGGTCAGCGGCTGATAGACGAGGCCCTGGGTGATCTCGCCCCGCCCGCCGGCTTTCGGTTCCTCCACCGCGATCGAAATAGCGAAGTGCGGCATGCCATGCAGAAAATTTGTAGTCCCATCGAGGGGATCGATGATCCAGCGCGGCTTGGTCGGGTCGCCGTCCACGATGCCGCCTTCTTCCATGAGGAAACCCCAGTCCGGACGGGCCTTTTTCAACTCTTCATACAGCGTTTCTTCAGCACGCTTGTCCGCCATGGAGACGAAATCGGCCGGCCCTTTGCGGCTGACCTGAAGCTGCTGCACTTCGTTGAAGTCTCGCCGCAGCCGTGGCGCTGCCTTGCGGGCCGCGCGCTCCATGACGGTAATGAGGCCTGAATGGGATACCATGACAACTACTCCCCCCTCCTTTTCAAGGGAGGGGCTGGGGGTGTGCGTTTAGAGGAATGGCAAGTTCGTGCCCTACAATCAGCGGCGACACCCACCTCTCAATCCCTCCCTTGAAAGGGAGGGGAGGCTTTACTCCGCGCGTTTGACGTAGGTCTGTTCATAAACGTCGACCACAATCCGTGTCCCAGCGCCGATATGCGGCGGCACCATCACACGCACGCCATTTTCAAGCAGCGCGGGCTTGTAGCTCGACGAAGCCGTCTGGCCCTTCACCACGGCATCCGCCTCGACGATCAGCGCCTCGATCGTGTCAGGCAACTGCACGGAGATCGGACGCTCGTCATAAAGCTCCATCACGACGTCCATGCCGTCCTGCAGGAAGGCGGCCGCATCGCCAAGCAGGTCGCGCGGTAGCGTGATCTGGTCGTAGGTCGCCTTGTCCATGAAGGTCAGGTCATCGCCTTCGGCGAACAGGAACTGGAAATCGGTGGTATCGAGGCGCACGCGCTCCACGGTTTCAGCCGAACGGAAACGGACATTATTCTTGCGGCCGTCGATGAGGTTCTTCATCTCGACCTGCATATAGGCGCCGCCCTTGCCCGGCTGGGTGTGCTGGATTTTGACGGCGCGCCAAATGCCGCCCTCATATTCAATGATGTTGCCGGGACGAATGTCCACGCCGCTGATCTTCATGGTTCACCTTGAGATGATGGAGAAAGAGCCGGGGCGGCCCTTAGCGCGCCGGAGCAGAAGCGGCAAGCAGCGGATACGGATCAATTGCCTTGCCAATCTTGTACCAGGGATCGCCAGGACTTATCCGCCAAATCGCAAAATGCAGATGGGGCGCGGCTGGCTCTGCATTTCCTGTCGATCCGACAAATGCAATTTGTTGCCCTGGCTTCACCTTAGCGCCTTCACGCAGGCCAGCGGCATAGCGATCGAGATGCGCGTAATAGTAGGTCCAACTCCGATCAGCAGAGCGGATATAGATCGTGTGACCGCCGCGCTGGCTGTCGAACAGCTTTTCGACAAAACCTTCGGAAGCTGAAACTACTGCGGTTCCGCGCGGCGCAGGAATATCAAGCGCCTGGTGCTGGCGCGCATGATCTTCCCGATCCTGATCAAATGTGTGGGTCAACCTCTCGGATGAAACCCCCGCGACAGGCATGACTAGCGAAGCCTGCCTCGTATCTTTCAACCCCGGATCGGAAGGCAACTGATTTCCGCGAATGCTGGCAACGAAGATTACCAGCACGATCAGAAAGCAGATCAACAGGCCCCATCCGAACCGGTTCATTTCTGAAAGACCGCCGGCGTCCCAGACGTTACCATTTCAGCCAGCCGGGCGGCGTCCCAGTTTGTCAGCCGGATGCAGCCATGGCTTTCGGTTCGGCCGATCTTGTAAGGATTGGGCGTGCCATGAATGCCGTAATGCGGCTTGTTGAGATCGATCCAGACCACGCCGACGGGCCCATTCGGCCCGGGTGGCAGCACCGCCTTGTCATCACCGCTCTTGGCATCCCAGAACAGACTCGGGTTGTAGTGGAATTTCGGATTATAGCTCTTGCCCTGGATCTTCCAGTTGCCGATCGGCAGGGGATCGTACTGGCTACCCATCGTTGCGGGAAACTGCGCAACAAGTTTGTCGGCACCGTCATAAACCTTCAGGGCGCCTTCGGATTTATCGACCACGATGCGCCTGGCCTTGGGCTGTGTGGAAGCAATATTTAGCGACAGCAAAGTCTGGCGCCATTCCGGAGGCAACCTTGCGTCATACGTCCGCGGACCTGATCCAACGTTGGGAACCCGCAACCGGGCACCCGCGGCAAGCTTGGGATTGCCGGGATTGAGCGCGACCAGCGTGGCCGGACTTGTGTGAAATTGTTCGGCCAGTTTTTCGACGATATTGACGTAGCCGAGCGCGGGCATCTTCGCTTGCGCGCCATAATCCTTGGGGATCTTTCCGTAGAATGGCCCCGCGATATCCTCTCTGCCCAGCACCATCTCGCGCGTGGCGGGTACAGGATCCCGCGCCAGCAGCTTTAGAGTAGCGTCGTCAAGCTCGCCCGAAATGGTCAGGCCGTGGGCGGACTGAAAGCCGTTCAACGCCAGCTTCAGCGATTGACCTTCTTTCCCGTCGACAACACCTGGCGAAAAACCAAGCCGGTCGAGCTGCACCTGGGCGGCGAGGATTTTTGCATCGAGGGGCGATTTGATGGAAGGGGATGTTGTCGACGGGGGAGCCTGGGCGACCGAGCCGACCGAGACCAGACAGGCTGTGGCGAATGCAAGGCAGGCCGTGGAAACCTTAAGTTTTATCAAAGAACATCCTCACTATTATTGCTGCTTGATTGGAGAACGCAGCGCTTGGCCTTTCTTTCCCTGAACGATCCTTCATCCATGCCCGCGATCAGCCGCCGAAATTTCGTGGGAGGCATGATGCTGGTCGCCGGGGCCGCGCTTTTCCCTTCGGCCGCTTTCGCCAGCATGAGCGAACGGCGGATTGCGTTTCGCAACATTCACAATGGCGAGCGGGTGGATGCCCGCTACTTTGGCGCATCAGGCTATGATGCCGAAGGACTTGCGGAGATAAACCACGGCCTGCGTGACTGGCGCACAGGAGAGGTGTCCGCAATAGACCGCGGCCTGATGGATCTGCTCGTTTCCCTACGCGAGAGGCTGGACGTATCCGCACGGACGCCATTCGACCTGATATCCGGCTATCGCTCGCCGAACACCAACGCAGCGCTGCACGAGAAAAGTGGTGGCGTCGCGACGAAAAGCCAGCACATGCTGGGCAAGGCGACCGACGTCGCACTGCCAGGTACAGCGCTGGAAAAGCTGCACCTGGCGGCACGGTCGGCGCAGGGTGGTGGGGTTGGCTTCTACCCGAAAGACGGCTTCGTCCATATCGATACGGGACGCGTGCGTTACTGGTAATCCCGTCGCACCTTAGGGATGTCTGTCAGAACAGGCGTCCAAAGCGCTCGATCGCTTTAGCCTCACCGTCGGCATCATTCCACACCGCGCCGCTTACTGCGAGGAAATCAGCACCGGCTTTAACAAGGACACCAGCATTGTCGGGCGTTATGCCGCCTATAGCGACGGCGGGCACGCCAGTGATCGTGCTCCACCAGGACAGGATCGATGGATCCGGGCGGTGGCGGGTTTCCTTGGTAGTGGTAGGGTAGAACGCGCCGAATGCGACATAGTCCGCGCCAGCCTCGGCGGCATCCATCGCGAGGTGCCGGCTATCGTGGCAAGTGACGCCAATCTGCGCATCCCGGCCCAGCGCCGCGCGGGCATCGGCAACGGTTCCGTCCTCCTGCCCCAGGTGAACGCCATCTGCACCCAGTCGCTTGGCCAGACCGATGCTGTCATTGACGATAAAGGCAACGTCATGCGCCGCGCAAATTTCCTGTAGCGGCGGCGCGAGCGCGGCGATCGCGTGCTCGTCAACCCCCTTCAACCGCAGCTGAAACGCCGCAACCGAGCCAGCGCCAAGCGCGGCCTTCAGCCGATCAACAAATGCGGCGTCGATCACAGGCGGCGAGATCAGATAAAGTTGACAAGGCGGACGGCGGTCCGCTTGATCGAAACGATCAGCAAAGCTGGGATCGAGCGCCAGCGCGTCGTCCGCAAAGTCGTCCTGATCCTCGCCCATTACATAGACTGTCCCATCCGGGCGCGATTCCCACTGGCATCGGCCCAGCGGAAATCGCATTACCCCGATCAGTTCTTCTTTACGACCGAAGCCTGGTAGATCTCGTCAATCGCCGCGCCCAGCGACGCATCGAACTCGTTGTCAGTCATCTGATAGCGCAGATCTTCAAGCAACGCACGGCTGAAGCTGGCGATAATACCCTTGTTCTTGGCAAGCTCCCGACAGGCATCCGGACGACTATACCCGCCCGAGAGCGCCACGACACGAAGCACGCGTGGGTGAGCAACCAGCGGTTCGAAAAGGCCAGGGTTAGCCGGAAGGCTGAGCTTCAGCATGACCTTGTCGCTTCCCGGCATCGCATCGAGCGCCTTCAGGAGTTCCTCAAGCAGGATCTGGTCGGCATCGGCGCGCTCAGGGCTCTTGATGTTGACTTCGGGTTCGATGATCGGAACGAGGCCGCCCGCCAGCACCTGCAGGCCGACTTCGAACTGTTGCTTGACGATGGCGGCAATGCCGGCGCGGTTGCCAAGATTGATGACCGAACGTTCCTTGGTGCCGAACACACCAAGATCGCGCGAGCGCTTCAGAAGCGCATCGAGCTCTGGCATAGCCTTCATCAGCTGAACGCCATCCTTCTCGTCTTCCAGACCCTTGTCTATCTTGATGAAAGGAACGACGCCACGCTCGCTCAGCGCCAGCGGCACGGGCTTGCCATTCGCCTGGCCATCCATCGTGCGCTCGAACAGAATTGCGCCGATGACCTTTTCGCCGGTGAAAGCAGGCGAGGTGATAATCCGGGTACGCATCTGGTGGATGAGGCCGAACATCTCTTCTTCGCTGCCCCAGGCGCCTTCCTCAATCCCGTAGCCCTTCAGCGCCTTGGGCGTCGAACCGCCACTCTGATCGAGTGCGGCAATGAAACCGTTGCCACTTTCCATTTTCGCCAACATCGTCGGATCAGTCATACGCTTGCTACTCCCGTTTGTTCGCAGTTGCGATATAAGCCTGCGCGGCGGAAGGCAACCGCGCTCACGTTAAAGATCGAGCCAGCGGCGAAGCGCTTCGTCGAGGGTTTCAAGCGTCGGCGGGTTCAGCCGACCCATTACCTCGCCCAATGCCCTAACGGGGTGCGCGAAAATCCACTGGAAGATCTATTCCCGCTCCAAGCTATGAGAGCAGCCGCATTTCGGACCTTGTCATGGATTGCTTCGCGTTCCAGCCGCTCCAGAATCCAGTCGCGAGCGAACACACTCTTGAACCGTCCCGTCTCGCGCACATATCGCGAAGCCGCTCTTCGGCATCAGGCGTAAGTCTTATTCCAACCGCTAAGCCTCCGTTTAACATGTTAAACAGAGCTGAACGAGCTGTTTCGTCAAGCCGACAATGCCGCAACGCCAGGCAGTTCGCGGCCTTCCATCCATTCGAGAAATGCGCCGCCGGCCGTGGATACAAAGGAAAAGTCGTCCGCCACGCCGGCGTGATTGAGCGCCGCCACGGTGTCACCGCCGCCTGCGACCGATACCAGCGTACCGCTCTGCGTGAGCGCGGCGGCCATTCGGGCCAGAGCAACCGTGGCTGTGTCGAACGGAGGCGTTTCAAACGCACCCATCGGCCCATTCCATACGAGCGTCCTGCAATTCTTGAGCACATCGCCCAACGCTTCGACCGCGGCCGGGCCGACATCCAGGATCATCTCGTCGGCCGCAACCTCGTGCACATTGACCGTCCGGGTCGGGGGATTGGGCTTGAACTCCTTCGAGACGACGACGTCATAAGGCAGATGCACCGTGCAATCGGCCTTTTCGGCGGCGTCGAGAATCTCGATCACCATATCCTTCAGATCATGTTCGCACAGCGACTTGCCGACATCGACACCCCGCGCAGCGAGAAAGGTGTTCGCCATGCCGCCACCAATGATGAGATGATCGACCTTGCCGACCAGATGCTTGAGCACGTCAAGCTTGGTGGAAACCTTTGCGCCGCCTACAACCGCCGCAACGGGATGGTCCGGCCTACCAAGGGCCTTCTCGAGCGCTTCGAGCTCGGCCTGCATTGAGCGCCCGGCGTAGGCCGGTAGAGCATGCGCCAGTCCTTCGGTAGAAGCATGGGCACGGTGCGCGGCGGAGAAAGCATCATTGACGTAAAGATCGCCGAGCGCCGCGAAACGTTCGACGACACTGGGATCGTTCTTTTCCTCGCCGGCGAAAAAACGGGTGTTCTCCAGTACGGCGATGTCCCCCGGGTTAAGCGTGGCAACAGCGTTCTTGTCACCTTCCCAATCCACATAACGAACCTCGCGGCCAAGCACCTGAGCGAGCGGCCGGGTGACCTGCGCGAGCGAAAATTCCGGGCTTGGTACGCCCTTTGGCCGTCCGAAATGGGCCAGGACGAGAACGATCGCGCCCTTATCGGCGAGCTCGGCTATCGTCGGCGCCGCAGAACGCAGACGGGTGTCGTCGGTCACCTTCGCGCCGTCCATCGGCACGTTGAGATCCTCGCGGACCAGCACACGCTTGCCGTGTACATCGCCAATATCGTCCAGGGTTTTGAAGCTACTCATTGCAATCCTTTCCGCCCATGCCGAGTAGGGGCTGAGCTTGTCGAAGACCCGTATCGAAGCACGGATCCTTCGATACGCCATTTCGACAGGCTCAATGGCTTCTCAGGATGAGCGGTTCCTTGAATTGAACTTACAGAAACTTCGCGACCACGCCTGTCGTGTCGATCATGCGGTTCGAGAAGCCCCATTCGTTGTCGTACCAGCTGAGCACACGGACGAGCGTGCCATCGACCACCGCAGTTTCGAGGCTGTCGACCGTCGAACTGCGCATATCGCCGTTATAGTCGATCGAAACCAGCGGCTCGTCCGAATAGCCCAGCACGCCCTTCAGCGGGCCGCTCTCAGACGCGGCCTTCAAAAGGCCGTTGATCTCCTCGACCGTGGTCGCCCGGCTCGGGACGAACTTGAGGTCGACTACCGAGACGTTAGGCGTAGGCACGCGGATCGATGAGCCATCGAGCTTGCCCTTGAGTTCAGGCAATACCTCGCCCACCGCGCGGGCGGCGCCGGTCGTGGTCGGAATTTGCGAAAGGGCGGCAGCACGCGCGCGGCGCATGTCCTTGTGCAGCTGGTCCAGCGTGTTCTGATCGTTGGTGTAGCTGTGGATCGTCGTCATGAAGCCGCGTTCGATGCCGACAGCCTCATGAAGTACCTTCGCCAGCGGCGCCAGGCAGTTGGTGGTGCAGCTCGCGTTGGAGATGACGATGTCGTCCGCGGTAAGCGTTTCATGGTTCACGCCGAACACTACGGTCTTGTCGACGCCGGTCGCCGGTGCGGATATGACCACACGCTTGGCGCCAGCAGTCAGATGAGCGCTTGCCTTCGCCTTGTCGGCAAAGATGCCGGTGCATTCCAATGCGATGTCGACGCCAAGATCCTTGTGCGGCAGGTTGGCCGGATCGCGCTCAGCGGTTACCTTGATACGCTTGCCGTTGATGACCAGGAAATCTCCGTCGACCGACACGTCGCCCGGGAAATTGCCGTGGACGCTGTCGCGCTTGAACAGGAGCGCATTGGACTTCGTATCCCCGAGGTCATTGATCGCAACCAGTTCCAAGTCGTGATCCGTCCGCTGCAGGATGGCACGTGCAACCAGACGACCGATACGCCCGAAACCATTAATCGCTACTTTGACCGCCATCATTTACTCCTTCAATATCAATCGAGTGCCGCCAGGATTTGCGGCGTGATCTTGTCTGCTGTCAGACCAAAATGATCGTAAAGTGCTTCTGCAGGCGCTGAGGCGCCGAAGCTGTCGATTCCGAAGCGCAGACCCGCAATCCCCGTGTAGCGCTCCCAGCCCATCGTCGATCCCGCCTCGATCGACACCCGCAGAAGATTATGGGGCATTACGTCATCGCGGTAGCTTACAGGCTGCGCGTCGAAGCGCGACCAGCTTGGCATCGATACGACGTCCGCCCCGACATTTGCAGCCTCCAGCTTGTCGGCAACTGCCAGCGCGATTTCAACCTCCGAGCCAGATGCGATCAGAACCACCTTGCGTTGGGCTTGCGCTGCTCGAAGCCGGTAAGCTCCCTTTGCGCACTGGTTCTCGCTTGCTTCCGTTCGCACCTGCGGCAGGTTCTGGCGGCTCAGCGCAAGAAGTGATGGGCCGTTATCCTTGGCGAGTGCCAACGCCCAGCACTCGGCGGCCTCAATAACATCGGCAGGCCGGTAAACATCGAGATTTGGCATGACCCGGAGCGACATCAAATGTTCGATCGGCTGATGAGTCGGACCATCTTCGCCGAGACCGATTGAGTCATGTGTCATGACATATATGGAACGAATCTGCTGCAATGCGGAAAGACGAATAGCAGGCCGACAATAATCCGAAAACACCATAAAGGTGCCCCCGTATGGAATAATTCCACCATGCAGAGCCATGCCGTTCATCGCCGCCGACATTCCAAACTCACGAATGCCATAATAAATATAGCGACCCGAATAGTCGTCCTTTGTCAGGGGGCTCTGAGATTTCGTTTTCGTGTTATTGGAACCTGTCAGGTCCGCTGAACCGCCAACAGTTTCAGGCAACAGATCGTTAATCGCCCCCAAGGCCATTTCGGATGCCTTGCGGGTGGCGGCTTTTTGCGGATTTGCGATCAGGCCTGCGATATAAGCATCGAGACTGAAGTCTGACGGCAACGCCCCTGCCATGCGACGCTCAAATTCCGTGCGTTTCTCATTGCTTGAAAGCCGCTGCTCCCAATCCAATCGAATGGAAGAGCCCCTACGGCCGGCATCTTCCCAGGCTGCCTTGATTTCCCCAGGAATTTCGAAGGGCGGATAATCCCAACCAAGCGTAGCGCGAGCAGCCGCAACTTCGTCCTTGCCCAATGGCGAGCCATGCGTCGCGGACGTGCCTTGCTTGTTGGGAGCGCCTTTGCCGATCAGAGTGTGGCAGGCGATCAGCGAAGGCCGCGGATCAGCAATCGCCGCATCCATGGCTTTTCGGATATCGGCGGGATCGTGTCCATCACAGGAGATAGTGTGCCAGCCGGACGCGTTATAGCGTCCGATGACGTTTTCGCTCGATGAGAGATCGACCGCGCCGTCGATGGTTATGCGGTTATCGTCCCACAGCACGATGAGGCGACCAAGGCCAAGATGCCCAGCGAGGCCGACCGCCTCATGATTGATCCCTTCCATCAGGCAGCCGTCGCCAGCGACCACCCAGGTGCGGTGATCGACCAGATCGTCTCCGAAGGCGGCGTTCAGATGCCGCTCGGCTATCGCCATGCCAACCGCAGTAGCAAATCCGCTGCCCAACGGGCCGGTCGTCGCCTCCACGCCTGCGAGCTCGAAATTCTCGGGATGGCCGGCACAGGGGCTGCCAATCTGCCGGAAATTGCGGATGTCCTCGATCGTGGGTCGCGCATAGCCGGTGAGGTGAAGCAAGCTATAGATCAGCATCGACCCGTGACCAGCCGAAAGCACGAACCGGTCACGATCGGCCCATTTTGGCGCCTGCGGATCATATTTCAGATATTGCGTGAACAATATTGTAGCGACGTCAGCCATGCCCATGGGCATGCCAGGGTGTCCCGAATTTGCCGCTTCCACGGCATCCATGGAAAGCGCTCTGATGGCGTTGGCAAGCTGGCTAAGTGTAACGGTCATCAAGCGCCTTTGAATCGAGCGGACAGAGCAGATGCGACAGATGACCCCTTCCGATTCGATCGGACGAGGACGCGGGATCATTTGTCGCCCCCTACGGGCAGCGTCAACCGCGCGTGGTTAATTTCACGCGATTCATCGATAGATGAGTTGCCCCCTGCTCTTGACATGCTATGGTAACAGTAATGGCCAATGACCGCTTAATGTTCGCGATCGGTCGCATTGAACGCGCTTTCGGGCGTGTCGAGCACCGTTTGATCGAGACACCCCACCGCCCCTGCCCTCCAAAGCCCATGATCGATCAGCAATTGCAGGTTCGTCATGATCGGCTTCGAGAGCACGTCAAATCGGCCCTGACGCGCATCGATGTGCTGATCAACTCAGCGGAGAGCAGATAAGATGGCCGAAGTGACCCTGGATATCGCGGGGCGATCCTACGCGATCACGTGTCGTGATGGGGAAGAAGAACATCTCACGGGGCTCGGCAGACTGGTCGATGCCAAGGCGCGGGACGCCGATCGCGCAATCGGCAACATGACGGAAAATCGCCATCTGCTGGTTACGGCGCTGCTGCTCGCTGATGCCCTTAATGAACAACAGAAGGCAAAAATGGGCGTGCCATTGTCTGAAAAAGATGATGAGGAAGCCGCAGTTCGGGTCGAACAGCTTGCCGCCAGAATGGAAAAGCTTGCAACGGCGCTTGAGACCGGCGGCGTCAACGCCTAAATAGGTCTTGGCGGGTACTGCCCGATACGAGCTGACGAGAACATCCCTGAGGCGATTCATCATCCAAGGGGGTTGTCCCTGAGCAGGCTCTGGCCTGTCTTATATGATCCCCACCTGACGTACTTGGCGTCAGAGGATATTCCGGCAAACGGTCATGGTGGTCCCGCTACCCGCCTTTCCTACTCACGCAGCGGAGCGTAAGCGCCTATGCGATATGCGCGACGTTCGAGAAGTTTTGCGCGAAACGCTCCGCCGCCGCCGCCGCGAATTCGTGGCGGGGCACCCGGCTTCGCAACTTCATGCCTACGCGATGGCGATGGCAAGCGCAGTACTCGATGCAGCGGGCAATGCCGAAAGCGTTTCCGGCTATCTTTCCAATGGCTGGGAAGTGGATGCGCTTCCTGCGCTGGAGTTGGCGGCTGCACGCGGTCTGATTACGGCGCTACCGCATATAGCATCGCGAGGCGACCCGATGCGCTTCTTGCTATGGCAACCGGGCGACCCGCTGATCAATGGTCCCTATGGCGCCCCTCAACCCCCTGCCGATGCTCCCGAGATCGAGCCCCATGCCATTATTGCTCCGTTGGTGGGATTCGATCGCAACGGCAATAGAATCGGCCAGGGCGGTGGCCATTACGATCGCGCATTCGAAGCGCATCCGTCCGGATTGCGGATAGGGCTTGCCTGGTCGGTTCAGGAAATCGATGCCATTCCCGTTGCAAGCTGGGACCAACCTCTCCATTCGGTCATCACCGAAAAGGAACGAATCCAATGCAAATGAAGCCCGTGAAGCCATCCTGGCGCAAACCATTCGGCATGTTCCTCATCCTATTCCTGATCATGATTTGGGCAGTTGCTGCCGCGCGCGCTATCGAGCATTACCCCGCGCTGAACCATCCGATCGTTTACATCGTCACGGGAATCGTCTGGATCTGGCTATTTCCGATGAAGTCGCTGCTACGCTGGATGGAAACAGGAAAATGGCGTTGAAATAAGCCGTTCCTGAAGGGAATGGCGCGAGTGACGGGGCTCGAACCCGCGACCTCCGGCGTGACAGGCCGGCGCTCTAACCAACTGAGCTACACCCGCATGAAGCGTTGCGGAGGCGGACCTAGTGGAGGCCCTGTTGGCTGTCAAGCAGGCGGTGGCCGATGATCGCCGTTTCGCAGATCATCTTCGCCAGTAGCGTGCGTGAGCGTGCCTTCCTCGAACAGGAATCCGGCAATATCGGGCTTTCCCGCTGCATCGAGAATCGTCTTTACGATGATCAGGATCGGCACGGCGAGTAGTGCGCCCGTCGTTCCCCAGACCCATCCCCAATAGCTGAGCGACACGAGAATGAGCAACGGGCTTATGGTCAGGCGCCGGCCCACCATCATCGGGGTCAACATATTCGCCTCGATCAGGTGAAGCGCCACGAACATTGCCGCGGGCACGATTGCGTACCAGGGATCCGTAAACGTCATCAGACCGCCAAGCGCGAGCAGCAATGCGGCGGCGATCGGACCAAGGTAAGGAATGTAATTCAGGATGGCGACCAGCCCGCCCCACATGATCGGGCTCGGCATATCCACCCACCAGAGCGCCAGCGCGACAAGACACCCCATTCCGAGATTGATTGCCGTTATTGTCGCAAGGTAGGCCGAGGTCGCATCGACCATTTCCTGGATTACCCGCGCTGTCGTCATCGCGCTTGTGAAACTGTGGCGACTGGTAATCGTCCGGCGACGCATTCTCGTCCAGCCCGAAAGGAAGAAATAAATTACAAGGACTGCGAAGAACATCTGAATGATGGCGACTGGCGCTGAACTCGTTACCAGATCGAGCAGCGAGTTGGGGGATTCGACCGTCACCCGCGCCGTATGGTTTGCGGAGGTTCGCGCTATCGCAGCCACGGTATCATTTATGAAACGCTCCAATGCTGAATATATGTCGAGGATCGGACCAATATTTGCGCGAATTCGGGAAATCCGTTCGGGCAAAAGCGCAAGCCAATCAGCCGCCGGAACGATGATCGACGCAATCGCAAGATTCGCCACGCCGAGAAATGTTATCACGCACACCAGTGCCGCGATCGGCGAAGGTACGCCGCGGCGTTCCAACCACTCGAGCAGCGGCACGAGCGCGATAGCGACAATCAATGCCGCTGCTACAGGAAGGAAAAATGGCGCGCCTGCCTGAAGTGCGAATGGCAGCGCCAACATCAGGCCAATCCCTGCCATCAGTGCTATAGCGGCCAGGAGACGCTCACGGCGGTACGCAATAGGCGACAAAAGCCCCTCTGCCTGGCTTTCCCGAGGCGTGGTTGCTGGCGATTCGTCTCCCATAGATTACAGATAGCATGAGTAGGCGGCGGTTTCGCCTGCAGACAAAGCACAGCTCACGTCACTAACCAAATTGAAGCAGCGACACTGAACAATGGTGGGGGTCCAATGCGCTGGCGGCTAGTTCCTTGGTTAATGGCTCGCTCCACCCCAAAGTCAAACCGGTTCACCGTGGATACGTTGACTCCTTAACTCCAAAACAAGACAGGGCAGGCGATTTGGTCGCTCGGGGGAACGAGACCGAGGTTAATTTCCCCTTTGCTGACATGACGTGGTCGCCCAACCGCACCTGCCCTGCCCACTTTTTAGCGGGCATCTGGCGCGGCGTGGTCGATTGCGCATTTGGTGGAGTAAGGAATGCGGGCATTTCCGCGCAATTTGGTTTGGTTGATTACCGGAATCGCAATTGGTGCTGGAAGCGCGTTCATTGCAGCTGAAGCAGGCATTGCTGAATCCGGCTCCGTTACCCCGGCTCCTCCCGCGCTCATTAATGCAGCGCTTATAGCCGATCCAGCCGTGGCAATTGATAACAGTTTGCTGGCTGATGATACGGTAACCTTCTCAAGTCTCCCGTCCTCCAGTGCGAACGCCGACACGGCGGCTCCAAAGCCGGCATACGCCGAGCTCGATTTGGAAACGGAATGTATGGCCAAGGTGGTACGCCATGAAGCGGCCAATCAATCTCGCCGTGGCCAGCTCGCCGTTGCACAGATCATGATGAACCGTGTCCGGTCAGGACGCTTCGCATCAACCATCTGCCGGGTAGCTGGACAACCCGGCCAATTCTTCGACGTCAACAGCTACAATCCGCGGCGTGACAACATTCAGTGGCGAACCGCAGTCGAAGTTGCGCGCGAAGCGATTGCCGGTGAAGAAGCCGATGTAACAAACGGCGCCTATTTCTATCACGCGGCTAGTCAGTCGCCGACCGGGTTTTTCCGGAATCGTCAACGCGTACAGACCTTGGGCGATCATATCTTCTATCGCTGATCCGGCTTCGCAGGCGACCTTTCGAAGCGGGTCGCCTGCGCTTCCTTCCATTCCCGGTGCAACAGGGCGCGCGGTTTACCCAAGCCGACGCGATCGGTAAGATCCTGCCACGAAGCGGCCAATACTGCCGCCTTTGCCTGAATGGGCCCGGGAGTCTGCTCGTCAACCCAATCGCGCAACGATACGGCATTGGTGGCGAGCAGGAACAGGCTCGCCGTCGCGATGCAGATCGTCGTCCAGCGAAGAGGATGCCCTTTCGGCAAGGTTGGGTTAGGCAGATCGACTGGCGATTCCAATATATCCCGATCCGTCATTTCGCTCTCTCAAAACTGATAATAAATGAATGGAGCCACGCCCTCATATCGCATGGCGTCAATAATAAGGATCGCTACCCCGGCAGCGAGACCTGCCGCAACGGGCGAAAATCGGCGCAGGCGAAGCGCCAGCGATGGCATAATCTTGGGCGGCATGAAATGCATCTCGAGACCGAGAAGGATCAGACCGAGACCAAGCGGCGTGATGACGGTTGATTTGCCCTGCCAGTTCCAGATACCCTGCAAATAGGCGATCGCGCCGTCGAACGTTTCAGCCCTGAAGAAAATCCACCCCAACACGACGATATGGAAGGTTAGAAATATCGCGATCGGCCGCGGCACACTCGGCCAGCCGGCGGGCTTCAAATCGCGCCATATGCGTTCCGCTGCCAGCACGAGTCCGTGCAATCCGCCCCAGATCAGGAATGTCCATTTCGCACCGTGCCAGATCCCGCCCAGCAGCATTGTAATCAGAAGATTACGGCAGAGGAAAAACAGGCCCCCGCGGTTTCCGCCTAGTCCGATATACAGATAGTCCCGCAACCAGCTGGACAGGCTGATATGCCAGCGTCGCCAAAACTCTTGCAATGATGCCGATCGATAGGGTTGATCGAAATTCCTCGGAAAGCGATACCCGAAAAGCGCCGCCAGGCCGATCGCCATGTCGCTGTAGGCGGAAAAGTCGCAATAGATCTGAACCGCATATCCATAGGCCGCGACGAGAAGATCGGCGCTGCTATAGGCAGATGGATCGAAGAATATCGGATCCACCAGCGATGTAGCAAGTTCCGATGCGACAACGGCTTTTTTGAACAACCCCCATATGATGAGCAGCATCGCCATGCTGACCATACCCCGATTCAGCTTGGGCGCTGTCTTGAACTGCGGAAGAAGATGTGATGCACGGACAATAGGGCCAGCAACGAGGTGCGGGAAAAACGACATCAGCAAAGTGATATCGAGCAATCTCGCGGAAGAGACACGCCCTCGATAAACATCGATAAGATACGACATACCCTGAAAAGTGAAGAACGAAATACCGACGGGCAGCACAATCTGGATCAGCGGCAAATCCCGGGCAAAACCGAGCGCAGTGACTAAGGGCGCAATTTCACCGACGAAAAAGTCGAAATATTTGAAGAAACCGAGAATCGCCAGATTGGCTATCACGCCAACGACGACGAGGGCCTTGCGATGTCCCTCGTCATCATCGGAGCGCGGTGTATCGATCAGCCGGGCAAGGCCCCAGTTGATGAAGGCTGAAGCAATCAGAAGCGCGACGAAGCGCCAATCCCAGGCCCCGTAAAAAACCCAGCTCGCAATCAGCAGCAGGATCTTCCGCCACTCGTTTTCGCGCGCAACCGTCCACACGAGCGCGTACACGACCAGGAAAAAGAGGCCGAACGTCAGGGTCGGAAAAAGCATTTAGGGCTTTGCCAACGCCGATTGAGCCGCAACAAGATCACCTTGCAGCATGCGGGCGATTTCCCACCCACCCGCTTTCGTGAAATGTACGAAATCCCCTCTCATCAAAGGCGTTTCGGCACGCACGAAACGCGACGCGGAACATGCACCGCCCATTCGGGCCTGCCAGTCCCAAAAAGCAATGTTGAGGCTGGTAGCTACCCGGCGCTGGATTTCCCGGACGACACCGAGCCCAGGCGGAACGAACAACGGCCTGTCGGCAATTGCCGGGTTTGCTTGCATGGGGGCTTGGGGTGCCGATCCATCGGAAAAAGGCGCGACTGAGGCGACGATGTCTTCGATAGATTGCGTCCTGGCGTTGCAATCTATGGGCGACGCTGGCGCATTTGCCGCAAGACCGGCATTTCGCGTATTCGCGTCAGGAGCGCCGAGCATCAGTATCGGAACATTCCCCGCCAGCCTGCGGATGCGCGAGATCTGACTTCGCAAGACGATCTCATATTCGCTTGGCTCAACTCTCGGCGAGAAACCCTCATTCGTGCCAAAGGCGATGACGATCAGGTCAGGACGATAGCTGCGCATCTCTTCGGACACGACAGCATCGTCGGTCCGACCGAAATGGACCAGTTGCGAACCAACGACGCCGAGATTTGATACCACGACCCCGCCGGCGTCACGAAAGGTTGCCCAGGACGTGATTGTCACGGGACCGCCGAGCGCCGTTACCTGAGCGGTCAACTGTGCTTCAGGTGTACGGATAGTCTTGCACTCGGTTCGTGTCGCAAAGGAAGAAAGGTCGAAATCGATCGTGTTGAAACCGATCTGGATAGCCAGCGAACTTGCCCCCGGCTTAGCGAGTGCACAGATCACAAACCGATCGAAGGCTTCACCTGCATCTGCCGTTAGGCTGATTGTGGCCCTGTCCTTTTGTGAGGTCAGACTGAATCCAGACAATCCGATCGGCGGACGAGGATCCGATGAATCCCGTCCGAATGTAGATTTTACGGTCCAGCCCGGCGACATCGATATCGTCGCGCCGTAGGCAAGAAAGCCCTGATACGGCCGCCCGGGCGGCAGCACGCCCCGCCCACCGCTACCATAGCGGGCTTGCAACAGGTCGCGCCAGCCGCCGGTGATGGCGTCCCCCGCCGTATGGCTGTCGCCGATCTGGAGAATATGGACGGGTTTCGATCCCGCGTTATGCTTCGCCGCTTCCAGTAATTTCTCGAAATAGGGTTCCAGCGTATCGGCATTACACAAGGCGGTCTGGCAGCCCGCGGCTACTGGAGTGCCGAACGGGCTCGCTGCGAGAACGGGAAATGCTAAAAGGGTGGCAATAGCAATAAGAGCAGCGCGCATCATCCGGCACTGGCCTCGGTAAGTGGCTTCGGCGATTCCGCCGTGGCGGGTTTCGTCTTACCCTCGATTTCTGCACGCACATGTGCCGCGCCGATGTAGCGCCTGATCCGTTTGGATAGACCAAATGTCAGGCGCTGATATCCCCCCATAGACATATGAATGCCGTCATTGGCCCGCATCAATTTGGGAACATGCGTTGTCGTGTCGGGCAGGTAGGCCGCATATGCCCCATTCGCATCCACCGACATCGGCCGCGTGTCGACAAACGGCACGTCTAGCTTTTGCATCCGTTCCGCAAAGAATGCATTCATGCCGGAGATGTCCGCGTCGAGACTGGCCTTGCGCATGATGGGCAAACCAACCCAATAAACGATCGCGCCATGCTGGCGGAGCAGACCGATATAGCGATCGATCCTTGCGCCGATCTCTTCCTTCCAGGCCGGGCTGAGCAGGGCTGCATATTTGCCGTTGTGCATCACACCCTGGGTATCATTGGCGCCGAACGAAATGACAGCGATGTCGATCGTCTGCCCAGACAACTGCTCGGCGACATGCTCTTCCAGGTTGAGCGATGCGTAGCGGGTAAAGCCGGTAGACTGCTGGCTGAATTTCAGGACTTCATAATGCTCCCGCGACGGGAGCTGATGATAGAGCGCAGCCCATAATCCATCCCCGTAACTGTCGCCAAAAACCCCAATCCTCACCTTTCCGCCGGTTGCAACGGTGTCGAGCAGTCGCGGCTGGAACGGCATGGCACATTCGATTGCCTCAGCTTCTTTCGCAGGTTTTGCGAGGGCCGGGGGTACAATGGAGGATTTGCCAGAAGTTGGAGAGGAAACTGCGACGGTTTGAGGCGCTGCCGCCGGCTCCCGATTGACAACCTGGGAAATATCTCCGGCAAACGCATAACCGATCGCAGCACCGGCCCCCACTCCCAGAAACAATACTGCCGTACGATCAGCACATAGCCGAACCACATCCATCGCGCCCATTGCGTCCCGCTCGCTCCCGCTCCGTTCCGAAGTCCTTAACGCCATCGCGAAGCCAGTGTCGAGCGTCCTTTGCCGAACCACGGCGGGTCGCAGCAGTCATGCGTCGAGTGTAAAAGTTGCTGCTCGCAACGTCTGGTAATGGATCCATATAGCGGACTATCAGCACTTTGAATGCTTTGTCTGGAGACCGAAATGAATTCGAACTGGGCCGCGGGACGCGTTGCCTTCATCACGGGTGCCACCTCCGGCTTCGGGGCGGCGCTTGCGCGCCGCGTTGTGCGAGGCGGCGGCAAGGCCATCGCGACCGGGCGCCGTATCGAACGTTTGGCTGCCCTTGCAACCGAGTTGGGCGGCAATCTCTTGCCGCGCCCCCTGGATATACGCGATGAAAAGGCTGTGCGTGCGACTCTTGAAGGACTTCCTGCGGAATTTTCCGGTATCGACATCCTGTTCAACAACGCCGGGCTGGCACTTGGCATGAACAAGGCACCTGCTACGGAACTCCGCGACTGGAAGACGATGATCGATACGAACGTGACCGCGCTGGTCACGGTCACTGATTCAATTCTGCCGGGAATGGTTGCAAGAAATCGAGGGGACATCATCAATATGTCCTCGGTGGCGGCCCGCTATCCTTATCCCGGTGGCAATGTCTATGGGGCAACCAAAGCCTTTGTCAGCCAGTTTTCAATAAACCTTCGCGCTGACCTGCTCGGAACGAAAATCCGCGTCACGTCCGTTGAACCTGGAATGTGCGAAACCGAATTTTCCCTCGTCCGGTTCGATGGCGACGAAGACGCGGCCAAGGCCGTATATAAGGGACTGACGCCTCTTTCTGCCGACGATGTCGCACTGACCGTCGAGGGTATTCTTCAGCTTCCGGCACACATCAATATTAACGTCATGGAACTCATGCCCGTCCAGCAGGCATTCGCCCCTTTCGCCGTGGACCGCAGCAACTAAAACGAGCGAGCATGCGACTTTACCGCGGGTAACATATTCTGTCTCAAAGTTCGCCGCGTCATTGCCATGAGAAGGTGTGCCAATTAGAATTTACGAAACAGGCGAGGATTTACGATGAAACTTGATCCCGACGGCATCGAAACAGAGGCTGCCACACTGGCGGGCGTCGATCGTTCGGCCGCGCAAGGGGAGTTCTCCTATAATCTACGCGTTGCCGTCGATTCAGCCAACGAGGAAGGGCGATTATCGCCAGCGGGATATGGCATCGTGCGGGATGACATACTCAATGGCCTGACCAAACGGCTCCAGGCGGACCGATGGATCAGGGAGATACCCGAAATCGGCGACGAAGTTGTTGATCGCCCATTATTCCTCACCGGATTACCGCGTTCGGGAACTACTTATTGTCAGTATCTTTTCGACAATGATCCGGCGATGCGGCTTTTGCGTACATGGGAAACGGCGCGGCCCGCACCTTTCCACATCCTGACCGATGAAGAAAAGGAAAAACGTCGTATCGCGGCCGATCGTGATGGCGAGAAGCTCCGCACAGAAGTGCCAGGTTACGATGCGCTGCATTTGAACGACACCGATGGCCCGGACGAATGCCATAATTTTCTGAATGAAACCATGGGTGCCATCGGCGTTCACAATACCCAGAACGCGCCAAGTCATTACCGTGCCATCCTGGAGGAATTCGATCTCGATGCGGTCTACCGGGTGCACAAGCGGCAGTTGCAGATATTGCAATGGAAGGTTGGCGGCGGGCGGCGGTGGGCCTTGAAATATCCCAACCACCTGATCGCGATGGATAACATCGTGAACATTTATCCCGATGCAACATTCGTCATGACCCACCGTGATCCGGTGCAAACGCTTGCCTCGCTGTGCAAGATTTCGCTCGCTATTCGCCGCTCCCGCTCGGACGAGGTCGATCCGCATGAAGTAGGCCGGCAAATGAAGGATTTCGTGCGGGTCCATTTCGAAAGAATGATGGCATCACGGCTTGATCCGACGATGGATGCGCGCGTCATCGACGTCGATTATTATCGCCTTGCGTCGTCTCCCGAGGTCGTAATGGCCGAGATTTACGAACAGCTCGATATCGAGATTCCAGCGGTCGTTCGACAAGCCATTGCGGATTGGAAACGCAACAATCCACAAGGAAAGCGTGGCGCCAACAGCTACTCGCTGGAAGCGTTCGGTTTGAAGGACGCTGAAGTCGCGGAGGAATATCAGCATTATTTTGACAGGTTCGATGTGCTGCGCGAAGCCAAGGCACTTGAGCGCGTCGCATGAGCGGACAACGTGATGTTGGCGCATGGCAAGATTTCCTGGATGCGGTAAAAGGGTGCGAGACACGCCTGCTCGCGGCCGCCCCGGATGCCGCCACGGCGACAGAAGCGCTTGTGTATCTTGGCAGGCTAACATCGTCGATACTCAGCCAGATGCTAAGTCCTGGTGATCGAACAATTGGCGGCATCTATTACGCCGCTGCCAAGATCGGCGGACAGAATCCCGATTATCATATGGGTGTGGTGCAAATCGATCCCGCCGGCGTCTACCGGGTCACTGGCGCGTTCAATGATGCAACCCGCGTCGGGCTCGGTATCTACACGCCGGGGCCTCAAGCAGCGCTTGATCTTGATGATTATCACGCAGTCTGGGCCAAGGATGGTAAAAGCTTCAGCGTCACGATTGGCGGTGAAGGCGGGCAGATGAAGGCGCTTCCCTCCTCCAAACTGCTGATGATTCGCGAGTTGCAGCTCCTACCCGGGAAAAAGCGCGCTGAAATCGCGCTTGAGCGTCTCGATGTGGTGGCTCAACCGGAATCCCCCGCAGCACCTTCCGAAGAAAAATACGCGGCGACGATGGCGGCGGCAATTGGTCAATTGGTTGCGCTGGTCGACCAGTTCATCCGCTGGTCGAACATAATCTCGGAATCGTCCAATGCCGTAACGCGCATGCCGGACGAGCTCGATAGGGTCGTCCGCGGTGACGCGCAAACCTTATACTATACCGGTCATTTCGATCTTGAACCGGATCAGGCGCTGGAAATCGATTTTCCCGAGACGGACGCCGATTACTGGATGATTCAGGCGACAAACCATTGGCTAGAGCCCATTCCCGGCGCGAGCCGCAATATCGCGACCATCGACAAGTCGACGCGCAGTGTGATTATCGCAGCCCGCGATCCGGGCAAACCCAATTGGCTTGATATCGGTGGTCGTCGGCATGGCCAGATCCTGGCACGTACCGTGGGCAGCGATATCGTGAACATTCCGAAATCGCGGCTCGTCCAGATCACATGACGAATCTGATGTGCATTATTGTTATTTGCCGTTGGACGCACCACGGCTGCCTTTTCCGTCTCTTAGCTCCTCAAGGTCCCCTGGAAGGGAGTATAGGCATTTCGAGATGCGGCATACCGGCTCTAAAGCTCGCGAAAGGGCCACAATACAGCCACTCTGAGGACTCGATTAAAGCGTTCGCAGTACACGCGCCAGGTTCTTCTGCGTATTCCCCGTTTAGATTTGTACCAGATGCGCTACATCGCGCACCGATTCTGTCGCGACATCGCCTTCGCGGACGATACGCCCGCCCTGCATTGCGCAATAACGATCGGCAAAGCGCCACACGAAGTCGAGATATTGTTCGACGATCAGGATCGTCATACCAAACTGGTCACGCACGTTGCGCAACGCATTTTCGATCTGCTGGACGACATTCGGCTGTATGCCTTCGGTAGGCTCATCAAGCAGCAACAATTTCGGATCGCCGGCAAGCGCGCGACCGATCGCAAGCTGCTGCTGCTCGCCACCCGAAAGAAAGCCACCTTTTCGCGAACGAACATCGCGTAGCTTAGGAAACAGGTCGAAGATATGTTCCGGCACGTGCTTGCTCCGGTCATTGCGTGCAGACAGACCTGTTTCGAGATTTTCCATAACGGTCAGATGCGGGAAGATGTGCCGGCCCTGCGGCACGAAACCAATGCCCGCCCGCGCGCGCTTATGAGGTGCGAGACGCGAAATATCCTCATTGTCTAACCTGATTGTTCCGCTTGTTGCGGGATGCGCGCCAACCAAAGTCTTGAGCAGCGTTGATTTGCCGACCCCGTTCCGTCCAATAAGGGCAACGACGGAACCTTTGGCAATCGCAAGACCGATATCCCTTAGCACCTCGCTCTGCCCATAGGCGCTGAAAAGGCCCGACGTTTCGAGCAGAATGTCGCTCATGCAGTGTGGCCCAGATAGACGGCGATCACTTCCGGGTCGGCGCGAACCTCCGCAACGCTTCCTTGTCGCAGGAACCGACCCTGATGCATGACCGTGACGCCGGCGGCGAGTTGCTCAACAAAACTCATGTCGTGATCGATCACGAGGACCGTACGGGTGGTGCTCAGACTGCGAATAAGCGCTGCGGTACGGCTGGTTTCGGCAGGACCCATGCCGGCGGTTGGTTCGTCGAGCAGTAAAAGCTCAGCCCCCGTCGCGACGACCATGCCGATCTCCAGCCATTGCCTTTCGCCGTGGGAGAGCGTCCCCGCCAGCACCGATCGGCGATCGGAAAGCCCCACGATTTCGAGCACCTGGCCCACCATTTCCCGTTCGGCCTGTGGGATACCCATCCCGAAGCTGCGCCACCAGCGCCTGTCCGCGCGCGCGGCTAGCCCGAGATTATCTTCGACTGAAAGCGCAGGCAAAATACCAGGTGCCTGAAATTTGCGGCAAATCCCTCTCGCCACGATCTTTTGTTCAGGCAGATGCGTGATATCCTCACCACGAAACAAAATCCGCCCGGTCGTCGGCCTAACGCGGCCGATAATAGTGTCGCATAAGGTTGATTTGCCGGCGCCGTTCGGGCCAATTACCACGCGCGTCTCACATCGCTGCAATGTGAGACTGAAGGTGTTGAGTGCCTTGAAGCCATCATAATCGACTGTCACACCGTCGATGGCCAGAAGCAGATCCGCCGTACTGCTCACGACGGCCTCTTTGCAAATTTGGGTCGCGTAGATGCAAGTCCGGCCAGCCCATTGGGCAACAGTGTGACCACCCCCACGAACAGCAGGCCCATCAGATAGAGCCACAATTCAGGGAAAGCGCTCGAGACATTGTCTCGCGCAATATTGATGAGCAATGCGCCCGCGATCGCGCCGGCAAGACTGTATCGTCCGCCGATCGCAACCCAGATCACCATTTCGATCGATGGCACGACGCCGACGAGCGCTGGCGAAATGACGCCCGCATGTACAGTGAACAAGGCTCCAGAAATGCCGGCCAGCATCCCCGCGATCGCAAAGGCGATAACCTTGAACGGGGTAGGGCTATAACCAAGAAAACGAACCCGATTTTCGCCGTCACGCATCGCGCGAAGCAGCATCCCGAAGCGGGACGCCAGCAATGCCTTGAGGCCCGCAAATGCCAGCACTAAAATCGCGAGGGTCGTCCAGTAAAGAGCATTGATAACGCCGCTGTCCCCGAGCTCGAATCCAAAGAGCGAAGAGAAATCAGTCAGTCCGTTGAAACCGCCAGTTGTTTCCTGCCGGCTGATCAGAAGCGTTGCAAAGGCAAGGGCAAGCGCCTGGGTGATCAGCGCGAAGTAGGTTCCGCCTACCCGACGATGGAATACCGACCAGGCGAAGAGGGCGGCAACCAGCGTTGGCAATATGAGGATAGCGGCAACCGTGACACAGGAACTCGTAAACGGTGCCCACCACCAGGGAAGCGCGTCCCGGCCACTCCACACCAGGAAGTCTGGAATCTCCCCGGCCGGCAAGGCGGCAAGCTTCATATGCATCGCCAGCACGTAGCCGCCGAGCCCAAAGAATACCCCCTGCCCCAGGCTCAATATCCCGCCATGGCCCCAGATCAGCACGAGGCCGAGGGCGAGGATAGCAAGCGCCAGGAAACGGGCGAGAAGATTCAGATCATAAGGCGAAAGCAGGAAGGGCGCGACTGCGGCAACCGCTAGTAAAATCCACGGTACAGCAGGTCGTACGGAAAAAAGCTTTTCCCGTAGTGAAGCTGAAGTAGGGGGAGGCACTGCCGCGTCAGACATCTAGTGCTCGGGAACGAACTGCAATCACTCCTTGTGGTCGGATCTGGATGAAGAGGATTACGAACAGCAGCAGCAACATTTGTGCTGCGCTGACATCGACGAAGATCTGCGCAAGCGCGGAAAAGAGTCCGAGCAGGAGCGCGGCAACCGTCGTTCCGACGATACTGCCAAGACCGCCCATAACCACCACCAGGAAAGCGGGAATGATATAGCTCTGACCCACATTGGGCGTTACCGGGCCCAGCAACGCCAGCACTACCCCGGCCAAACCCGCAATGCCCGAACCAAGACAGAACACCATCATATCGACGCGGAGGACCTCAATTCCGGTTGCTGCCGCCATCATACGATCCTGGTTCACCGCACGCACGCAAAGGCCCAGCCGAGTGCGGTTCAATATCAGCGCCAGCGCGCCGAGTACCAGCAACGTTATCGCAATGATGAAGATCCGCGCCGACGGCACTGTGAGGCCCGCCATCGTAAAGCTCTGGCTGAGCCATTCGGGCGCGCGAACCTCCACGCCGATCGCGCCAAATATATCGCGCGCGCCTTGTTGCAGGATCAGGCTGATGCCCCACGTTGCCAGAAGCGTATCGAGCGGCCGGGCCGTCAAGCGCGTTATCAGCGTCGATTGTATGATCCCGCCCACCAAAGCGGCCCCGGCAAACGCAACCGGTATGGCGAGGAGGAACCCCGGCAGACCCGGAACGACCAGAAGCGTGAGATAGGCCAGATAGCCGCCCAGCATAAGCATCTCGCCATGGGCCATGTTGATAACGCGCATAAGGCCGAATGACAGAGCAAGCCCCAGCGCGGCGAGCAGGTAGATCGAACCGAGACTGAACCCGTTGAAGAGCTGGTTGAGGAAGAGCGGCAAGCTATCCATGTCGCCTTTCCCGCTCCCGCACTACAGCTTGCAGACCTTGCCGGGGAAGGCCAGGGCGTCATATGGCTCCGGCACTATCGCGTCGCCGGAATCCGCGATGATCTCGAACTGGCCATCAGGCTTGAGCTTGCCCACATAGGCGCGTTGAACAAGGCTCTGATTGGCGGCGAAGGAAACGCTGCCCATAGGGCTTGGAAAGGCTCCAAGCGCCGCTGCGGCTTTGCGGACCTTGTCGGGATCAAGGCTCTGGGCTTTTTCGGCTGCTGCCTTCCAGGCATAGACGTTGAGATAACCATGCACCATGGGATCGGTGATTGCGGCGCCCGCGCCGAACTTCTTCTTATAGGCGTCTACGAATTTGGTATTTTCTGCGGATGTCATGCTCTGGAAGTAATTCCAGGTTGCGAAGCTGCCTTCGACCAGTGCCGGCCCCATTGCCTGCGCTTCCTGCTCCCCGATCGAAAAGGACATTACGGGCAGCGTCCTGGGTGAAAGCCCCGCCGCCTGCATCTGCTTGAAGAACGCGACATTGCTGTCGCCATTCAACGTGTTGAAAATGATGTCGGGCTTTGCCGCCTGGATTTTAGAAATCACGCCCGAGAAGTCTGTCCCACCCAACGGCACATAAGCTTCGCCCGCCACCGTCAACTTTTCGGCCGCAACGTGCTTCTTTACGATCAGGTTTGCAGTCCGCGGAAACACATAGTCAGAACCAAGCAAAAAATAGGATTTATACCCTTTTTCCGTCGCCCACCTGAGCGCTGGCAGGATTTGCTGGTTCGGCTGCGCGCCTGAGTACATGATGTTGGGCGAACATTCGTTGCCCTCAAACTGTACGGGATACCACAGCAGATTCTTGTTTCGCTCGAACACGGGCAGCATCGCCTTGCGGCTGGCTGAAGTCCACCCGCCGAAGACAGTCGCCACACTGCTGTCCTGGATAAGTTTCGATGCTTTTTGCGCGAATGTCGATGGATCCGATGCGCCGTCCTCTACGACCGCCGTCAGTTGCTTCCCCAGCACACCGCCTGCTGCATTGATCTCATCAATCGCAAGCATTTCGGCATTCTTCACCGTGATCTCGCTGATCGCCATCGTCCCGGTCAGCGACTGCAAGATGCCGACGCTTATCGTATCGCCACTTGGCGCTGTCGTTTCCGCATCTTTCCCGCCAGAGCAAGCCGCCAACGCCAATGCACCTGCCAACAGTGGAAGGGTGGTGAATTTCAGCGAAGTGCGGATCATGCGTGTCTCCCTGCGCGAGTAAGCAAAAACTGGTTTCGCAAGCGTCGCCGGCCCTGGAATGAGAGGCAAGGGTACGGACGGGGGGGAGGCAACCGTTATGCGTCATTTGACGTAGGCAGCGCTTCATTGCATCACGGTAGGATCGTCCCCAGAACTAAGGTTTCAGGGATTTTTTGGTGGAAATGACGTTGAAACACGGTGTCAGCTTCCGGTCGCTCATCACCGATCCACTCATCATCTTTCTGGTTGTCGGCGGCGCTTTTTTCCTCGTTAACGCCGTGCTGGAAAAACGAACCCGGGAACCGGTGCGTTATTCGCTGGCAACGCAAAAGACGCTAACCGATGAATTTGAGATGCTGACCGGCCGTAAGGCAACAGACGCGGACAAAGCGCAGCTCGAAAAGAATTTCATCGCCGATGAACTTCTGTTTCGCGAAGCGGTCTCGCGCGGCATGTACCTCACCGATAGCCAGACCAAGAAGCGCCTGATCGACAAGGTTCGTTTCCTGATCGCGGGCGCGCCTCCAGAGCCGACGGAGGAGCAGCTCGTCAACTACTATGCAGACAATCTCAATCTCTATCAGACCGAACCCAAGACCAGCTTTGAGCAGGTCTATTTCGCCAAGCCCCCCGCTGATCCCCATGCCGTGCTCGCGGAACTGGCAAGCGGCAAGAAAATAGCCGGCGATGATTTCTGGCAGGGACGCGATTTTCCTCTCTACGGCGACAGCATGGTCCGCGTCCTATTCGGCCAGCCGTTCGTGGACGCACTAGCCAGGATCCCAGCCAACCAATGGCAGGGGCCATACAAAAGTTCGCGGGGATACCATTTCGTCCGCAAGACCGAGCGGGTCACACCGCATTTGATGCCCTATACCGAAGTACATGAGCAGGTCCGGCAGGATTTCATGATGTCAAAGACAAACAGTGCGATCGATAGCGAGATCGAGAAGCTCAAGGGAAAATATGATGTCGAAATTGATCGCTAGACTTCTGGCAGCGCTCCTGCTTGCCTTTTCGGGTAGCGTCGCCCGGGCGGACATTTTTCAATCGGCGGATTTCAGCATCAGCGCTGGCGAGGAACCGAACAGCTATGAACTGACGGCTCAGCTCCCCGGCGCAATAATCGGCCCTACATCGATCACCCTGCCCGAGGGATGCACGCAAAGATCGGTCGATCGGCAACCGCTGAGCGGGCGTAACCAATTCATCTTCGAAATCCAGTGCGATCGTCGCTTTCGCGCCAGCGACGTGATCCAGACGCCGTGGCCGGTCGATGGGGCGAGCTTCGTGACAAACGTGATGGGCGCACAGGTCAACCGCAGCCTGCAGGGCACCGAGGACGGCGTCGCGATCCCGATCGGCGAGACAGTCGTGACCGAGCGATCCTTCGGCGAAATTGCCAAAGAATATCTGTGGCAAGGCATGCTGCATATCTGGATGGGATGGGACCATCTCGCCTTCGTCCTCTGCCTATGTCTGCTCACGCGGGGCAAGCAGCTGCTCTGGCTTGTCACGGCATTCACCGGTGGCCACTCCATTTCTCTGGCATTGGCATTTTTCCAGGTCGTGAACATTCCGGTGCCGCCAGTCGAAGCGGTGATCGCCTTGTCGATCGCCTTCATGGCGCGCGAAGCACTGCGGTCTGACGGCATGAGCGATACGCCAGTCGAAATGCGGCGGCACGTTACGGTCGTGGCGCTGTTCGGGCTGCTGCACGGGCTTGGCTTCGCCAGCGCATTGGGTGAACTAGGCGTCCAGCCGACCGAGCGGGTGCCGGGACTCGTTTTCTTCAACCTCGGGGTCGAGGCGGGGCAGCTGGCGTTTGTGGCAGTCGTCGCATTGGTCATGATGATCCTGCACACCATCGCAATGTCCCAACCGGTCAGGGTCGCCGCACTATACGGCGTTGGCATATTGGGCTGCTTCTGGATGGTTGAACGGGTCGCCGCCTTTCAATGGGTGTAGCGGGGTGGCGACCGTCGCATCCGGTCTCGCGCGTACAGCCAGGGATGCGCTCTCAAAAGGGGATCTGAACGGCTGCGCACAAACTGCCGCCCGACTGATCGAGCGGACGCCAACCGAGCCGGAAGGACATTTCCTGTTTGCAATGGCGCTAACGGAAGGCGGACGGATTGCCGCCGCTCTGCAGTCTGCGGAAAAAGCAGTCGCGCTTGCGCCTTCGAACGCGGAATATGCCGCGCAATATGCCCGCATACTTACGCTCGCCCGGCAGGAGGCTGCTGCACGCACGGCAGCCGACACGGCAGCATCGCTGGCAAAGGACGACGATCCGCTAACCCTCGATACGATCGGCTGCGTCTATGCAAGGCTCAGTGATCATGCAGCGGCCCTCCCCCTGTTCGAACGCGTCGTGACGCTGGAGCCGGACAATGTCGGCTATCGTTTCAATCTCGCAACCAGCTACGGATTTTTTGGACGGGTTGTGGATGCAGAGGCACAATATGAAGCGATCATCGCACTGGCGCCCGATCATGGCCGGGCGCATCTCGGCATTGCAGCCCTTCGCCGGCAAACGTCCGAAAGCAACCACGCAGATCGGCTTGAAACGGCGCTCGCGCAGACCGCTGATCCGACGGAACGGCTGCGCATCCATTATGCCGCCGCGAAGGAATATGAGGATCTGGGCAATCATGAGGCGGTGTTCCGGCATCTTTCGACCGGAAATGCTGCGCACAAGGCCGCAAATAGCCTAAGCGTCGAAAGCGATGCGCGGAACATTCACGCCATCCAGAGTTGTTTTGGAAGACCGGATTATTTCAGGGGCGCGAGCGACGTGCCCGACGGCCCGATCTTCGTTACCGGATTGCCCCGCACCGGCACGACGCTGGTCGACCGGATATTGTCGTCCCATCCCGACCTAAGCTCCGCCGGGGAATTGCAGGCGATGCCGTTGGCGGTCAAACGGCTGTCGCAGAGTGGCTCGCGCCTGGTGCTTGATCCGGATACGATCCTGCGGGCCGGGGAGCTTGCGCCAGCACAAGTCGGCATTGCCTACCTCCAGCGCGCCCGCCAGCATGCCGGCGCGGACCGGCCGGTTTTCGTCGACAAGCTGCCGCTCAATTTCCTCTATATCGGCTACATCGCCCGCGCGCTCCCCAATGCGAAGATCGTGTGCCTGCGCCGCCATCCGATGGACAGCGTATGGAGCAACTTCAAGAACCTCTTTGCGACCACTTCTAGCTATTATGCCTGGTCCTACGATCTGATGGACACGGCGCGATACTATCTGATGTTCGACCGGCTGATGACATTCTGGCGCGAGACATTTCCAGGGCGTGTCCTAGAGCTGAGCTACGAAGGTCTGATCGCCGACCAAGGAAACAACACGCGCCGTCTAATCCAGCACTGCGGTTTGCAATGGAATGATGCCTGCTTGCGTTTCCACGAAAACGACAAAGCTGTTGCCACACCGAGCGCCCAGCAAGTGCGACAGCCGCTGAATGCGAATTCGGTCGGACGCTGGAAATCTTATGAAGCCACGTTCACGGAGGTAAGACGCTTCTTTCAAATGAATGGAATCATTGTTGATTGACCCCTAAACCTGCCTCGCCTTTCGACGAGACAGGCAAGGGCAACCATCAGAATTTGAACGTCGTTTCGACACCCACCTTTCGTGGCGATGCCACCCCATGCGTGTAATAGCGTGACGCGATGCCATCATTGGCAATCTGTTGGCTTCTGTCCTTGTTGATTGAAACGACCGCATATTTGTCGAAGATGTTATCCGCATAAACGCGGACTTCCCACTCCTTCGTTTTGTAGGTGAGCGATGCCCGATGCAGCACAAAGCTTGGGATGCGCTCACCGAACGCGCGATTTCCCGGCCGGGAGAAGACGCCGCCCTGATAAGTCGCGGTCCAGTTACCGAGAATTTCGGCATCGTTCGAGAGAGGATGGGCGTAGGTGATGCCCAGCGATCCGGAATTCTTGGTTGAGCCGGGCAAACGATCACCCTTCTGCGCGTCAACATCGATATGCTTCGGAACGCAATCGTCGAAAACGCCGCATGGCACACCATTTTCATCCACACCCGGGAAATTGGGATTTCGATAATTGAGCAATCCTGGAACATCCGTCGTCAAATGAGCGTCGTTGTAGGAATAGGTACCCTGGATGGTGAGAGCCGGAACGGGCCGTGCGGTAAAGTTAAACTCGATGCCCTTTGATACGGCCTTCCCGCCGTTGACCGTGATGCCAGCCACACCGAAGTCGGTGACGGAGTCGAGCTGAATACCTTTCCAATCAATGTGATAGGCAGCCAAATTGAAGGTCAACTTGTGGTCGAAGAGCTGGGCGCGAACACCGATTTCCTTATTGATGGTCTTGTCGGGCCCGAAAAATTGCTCATTGGGCAACGCACATGCGTTCTGCACGTCCTCCAGATTTTCCGGGCATGGAGGCACCCGGTTCGGACCACCGATGCGGTAACCCTTGCTCCATGTGCCGTATGCCATAAGCGTGTCGCTGAACTTGTACGAAGTATTGAACTTCCAAATTACGCCATCTTTGCTAGCCTTGCCGCCGCCTTCCGCAAACTGCACATAAGGCGTATCGCGCAGCGGTTCTTCGTCCACAAAAAGGGCGACGAGTGGCAGTGCAATGCCGCCCCGGCTGGTCGAAATATATTTGAAATAGCGCGCGCCCGCTGTAACCTGCCAAGCATCGGTAATCTTAAAGCTACCCTCGCCAAAAATGGCCTTTTCGGTAGTTTTCGATCGGGTGAAGCTCGCATATTCGATTTCCCGCGGATAGAGTTCATCGAACGTAAGGCCCGGGAAATAGAATTGGGTCGCAAGACCAGGCGTGATTTCCTCATAGGTCTGGTTGAGTTTTTGCTCGTTATAAAACCCGCCAATGACCCAGCTGAATGGCCCGCCGTGTGTCGAAACCAGGCGAATTTCCTGATTGAACTGCTTGCGCTTGGACTGCTCGTTGGTAAAAGCTGAGAACTGCGGAAAAAGCTCATAATCATAATCAAGATCCAGCAACAGATCGGTCTGGTCGACATGGCTTACAATATTCTGCTTGGTGTAAGCCGTCGCCGATACGAGCTGTGCAAAATGGCCAAGTTCCGCTTCGATCTCCAAGCTCACCAAGTGGGATTTTCGATTAGCGGGTTCGAGATAGCGAGCCGCGTTCTCATACTTTCCCGACCCTAAAACTCCAGCGCCGTTAGACTGGCGACCGTCTGTCTTAGTCTGCTGGTAAGCGTAAGTGAGATATGCGTTAACGCCTTCCGTCGGGAAGAAACCAAGCTGGTTACGCGTCGTGAACGTCCGCTCGAAATTGGCGTCTTTTTTCCGTTTGAGATTTGCCGCACGCTCCTCCGGGGTGCCGAGGCTCGGGGGATCGTTGGGATCGGGGATCGACGTGCCGGGAATCGAGGAGCCACCACCTGGTTGGGGAAGAGAAACGCCGGGCTCCCGCAACAGATAATTATAATCGATGAAGCCAGGGTCGTAAAAATATCCGATCGTCGAGCGCAAAGCGAGTTTGCCTTCGATGATGGGAAAGTTGAATGCCCCGTCGAACGTATATCCGATACCGTCACCGTGCGCGACGTCGAATGCTTTGCCGTGCGCGTAGCCTTCAACTCTATTCGGACTTGGCCTTTCCGGCAGGTAACGAATTGCGCCAGCGAGCGTACCAAGGCCATAGAGAGTGCCTTGCGGACCAAGCAGAATTTCCGCGCGCGCAATATCGATCAGCTTGAAATCCAGATAGAGCGGAATCTCGCCAAGATATGTTGCAAGCGCATTGTCGTCATCGTCACCGGAATCGTCGACATCAGTCGCATTCAAACCGCGAAGCACGATGGTACCAGAACTCCGCGGCCCGGTGTCGAGCACGGTCACGCCCGGCGTAAACGCTGCCAGATCCTTGATGTCGTCGATCCGCTGATCTTTCAATGTCTCGCCGCCGATTGCGACGATATTGATGGGAACATCCTGGAGCGACAAGGCTCGCCGGGTAGCGGTCACGACGATGACGTCATCCCCCGGTGCATCGGCCGCAGCCACCTCCTGAGAAAATGCGCCGGTGGATATGGCGCTCGCCATCGCCGTGGCGGACATGAGCAGCGCGCGCGTTGCGGATCGGTATGTCAAGGAAACCCCCTTTAGTTTTCTGTTCGCCGTCGCCGATCCCAGCTCCTCACGCGCGGGATCGTTCGATCTCTTCGGTGCTACCGTGGAGCGGGTCTAAGGCTTTCGCACCTGGCCCGCCTGCTCCGGGTCGGAAGATTCCTGCGCAATGGAGGGAGCCTATGAACAGCAATGTTCACGGCATATGGGGTGTTTGACGTAGAGCAGACGCAACAATTTATATGCCTATTAATTGGGCATTTTTATCAATATTGCCTGTTTTTGCACCAGCTGTTATATAAGTGTCGCTTTTCTATACTAAAAGACGACCTATCAGTTCCTCAGGAGTGGATTATGAAGCGCTTTTACAAGGCCATTGCCGCATTTTCAGCCACATTGATGCCCTGCGTCGCGATGGCCGACGCGATTCCCAACGTGTTCGCGGATTCAACCTTGAAGGTGGAAACGGCCGATCTTGATCTTTCGACCTCGCAGGGCAAGCAACGCCTCGACGCACGGCTTTACCGCGCCGCAACAGCCGTTTGCGGCCGCGAAGTGTCGCATCTTCATCCGTCGCTAGCGCCTCAGGTCGCGCAGTGCCGTGCCGAAGTGATCGCCGATGCGCAGCAGCGTTTCGCCACGCGCCATCCATCCGCTCAGCAGGCCTCGCTCGAGGTCAGCGGCGCCGCGCGACCTTAAGCCACCAGATCTTCGACGGCTACCGGCAGCGACCTGATCCGCTTGCCGGTGGCAGCGAATATCGCGTTACATAATGCGGGGATGACGGGCGGCAGTGCCGGCTCGCCAAGGCCGGTTGGCGGGTTATCCGTCGTCAGGAATTCCGTGATGATCTCCGGCGTGCCCGCGATCCTGGGCAACGGGAAGTCTGCAAGGTTGCGCTGATCAGCGGTTGCGTTCGTGAACGTGATCTTCTGTCCGGCCATTGCCTGACCAAGCCCATCGATGATCGATCCCTCCACCTGGTGCCGCGCATTCAGCGGATTGATGATCTGACTGCCGATATCCCCGACGACCCAAATTTTCTTCACCACCACACCCGCTTCGGCGGAAATCGCTATGTCCACGATCTCGGCGAAATACCCGAGGTGACTGAAATAGAAAGCGAAACCCCTGCCCTCGCCTCTAGCGAGTGTCGTGCTGCCCCATTCCGCCAGTGCACAAACACGTTCAACCACAGCCCGCGCTCGTCCGGTATTTAATCCAGTTCCGGGCGTCTTGGCGGGCAGTTCACGAGGCGGGCCAAGGGTTTCGATCAGCAGTTCCGGAAGTGTACGCCCAACGGCCACCGCTACCTCGTCAAGGAACGATTGAAACACGAACGACATCGCATTTGATGTGGGCGCGCGGAGCCATCCCGTTGGAATGATGGTATCGATGAAGGACTGCCCGTACTGCACATGGTCAACCGCGCCGGCCGGAAATTCGGAGGCATTCATCTGCGCGGCTCTGGCGGGTGTGCCATCCCGACCGAAGGTGACGAAGTGATCCCGAAATGCCACGAGCTTGCCCTTGGCATCCAGCGCAGCCGAAAAACGGTGCCAGCCGGCCGGCCGATAGAAATCCCGCATCATATCGTCTTCGCGAGTATAGAGGAGCTTGACCGGCGTTCCCGGGATCTGCCTTGCGATCGCGGCTGCCTGAACCATATAGTCGCTCATCAGCCGGCGGCCGAAACCACCGCCAATACGCGTCAGGTTGATGCGAATGTCCTCCGGCGCGATACCTAGCGCTTCACCGATCAGCTTGCGGCCACCTTCGGGCGACTGGCTTGGCGCCCACAGTTCGAGCTTGCCATCCTTGAACAGCGCCGTGCAGTTTTGCGGCTCAAGTGTCGCATGCGCCAAAAAGGGATAGCTATAGTCTGCGTCCACTCTTTTGGCGGCCGATACGAAGGCCTGATCGACGTCACCGCTACGAAACAATTCGCCATGCGGCGATTGTCCCAGCAGACCGGCAGCGATGCCTTCATATACGTCGCTCGCATGCTGCGCGGCGCCCGGTGTGTCCCATTCGATTTCCAGTAATGCGCGTGCCTTGTTCACGCTCCACCAGCTGTCCCCCACAATCGCCACGCCATCCCGGAGGGATTCAGCCTTTCCATTGCCCTTGATGGATAGCACGTGGCGAACCCCTGGCGCGGCGCGCGCGGCATCCAGCTTGGCCGCCTTGATCGTTCCACCAAACGAAGGACATGTTTCCAAGGCGGCGTAAAGCATGCCCGGGAGCTTTGTATCAATGCCGTACAAAGGCTTTCCGGCGACGATCGAGGGCGTATCCACCCCAGCAATGCCGCGGCCGATGATTGAAAAATCCTTGGGATCCTTGAGGGCAACTGTCTTCGGATCCGGGACGGGCATGGCAGCGGCTTCCGCTGCCAGTGCGCCATAGGTAGTCGATCGGCCGCTTGCCGGATGCAGAACCGCGCCACGGGACGTTCGTATGGATGAAGCAGGCACATTCCATTCTTTTGCGGCCGCAGCCACGAACATTGCCCGCGCCGAAGCGCCTACTTGCCGCATCGGCAGCCAGTTTACGAAGGTCGCACGGCTGCCGCCTGCGAACTGCAATCCGAACAGTTTTTCATCGACGTGAGTCTGGATAATCCTCACCTGCTCCCACGAGACATCCAACTCCTCAGCAATGAGCATCGGCAGCATGGTCTTCACGCCCTGCCCGATTTCCGGATTCTTCGCACCAATCGTGACGCTATTGTCCGGCGCAATCTGGATAAAGGCGTTGATCGCTGCGGCAGTCGCTACCCCAGACCCGAAAGCGGGAACAAGCGCATCAAACGCGAGGACACCGCCAGCGCTCAGCGAGACGCGAAGAAAGCGTCTGCGATCAAGCTGCGCGATCGACATCCGTCTTCCCCTGCTCACCGCCTTGCGCAGCGCGCATTATCGCCGCCCGGATACGAACATATGTCGCACATCGGCAAATATTGCCTGTCATTGCGGCGTCGATGTCGTCCTGTCCCGGCTTTGGGTTGATGGCAAGAAGCGCAGTCGCGGACATGATTTGCCCAGCCTGGCAATATCCGCATTGCGGCACATCCAGCGCAATCCAGCTTTCGCTGATCCGCTTTCCCGCATCCGTCTTCGCAACGGCCTCGATGGTCGTGACCGCGAGGCCCATGGCGTCTCCGGCAGAAAGCTGGCAGGATCTGATAGCGGCGCCATCTGCAATGACCGTACATGCACCACAGATGCCCGCGCCGCAGCCAAACTTGGTACCGCGCAGGTCCAAATCTTCCCTCAAAACCCACAGTAGGGGCTTGTCTGCGGGGATATCGACCACGCGTACCGCGCCGTTGATGTTGAGCTTCACAGTCATCGCATTCCCCTCAGACTCCCACGGGCGATCCATATGCAAGCATAGCGCGTGGGGCGCCGCAGCGCTTGATCATTTCCATCACCACCCGTTTGCGATAAGCGAGCAACGGCACGTCGTTCAGCGGCCTTGCCCGTATCTGCGCCACCTCTTGGGATGAAAACCGCTTGGCTCCGGCCGGTGCCGAGGTTTCACCCAGATCAAACGCCACGAAATTCAAGACATCGGCCAAACGGGAGTCATCCAGCTGGGCGCGGGAAACATTCGGCAGGCGCACAATATATTCCCGACCGGCTGGCGTGCATAAAAACCAGCCTGCCATTCCCCTTAACACAGGAACTGAGCGTGGTGGAGACAAACCAAGCGTCCCGTGGCAACCGCCGCATCGGAGGATGAACTGGGTCCGCGCTGGATCCATGACCGGCATCGGGCGATCGCCGACCGCTGCAACACTTTGCTGGCTTCGCGCCATCATCGCTGGAAAAACGAGTAATAGCCCGGACCCCAGAATGGAAACCGTGAGCAGCCGCCAAGAAATCATGGAATCTTGCCAGCGCTCGCCAAGGCCTCGCGCATTTCGTGTACTTTTGTAGGATTAAGCTTCGGACCGTTGCGCACAACCGCGATGTCCGCAGGCGTAAACGCTTTGGCCTTAGTCGGTCCCAATGCCACAAGATAATTCAGCGTTCCGGCAATATCCCGATCAGTCAGGCGCGCGAAGGGAGCCATGAATCCCATGACAGGCTTGCCATCAACCATGATCTTGCCAATCTGACCGAACAGGAGAGCGGCGATCAGATAATTTCTGCCGTCCGGTGAAGCTGCGATCTTGTCGACACGGCCGGCCAGCCGTGGAAATTGACCGGGAACGCCCTTGCCGGTCGCCTGATGGCACATCTGGCAATTTGTGCGGTAAGCCGGGGGCATCGTCTGCGCCGTCGCAACACTCGCGGGGGCAATTGAACACAGAACAGCAATCGAGACGGCATAACGCATCAGCTGGCGACTCCAACCAGCGCAGCCGTCGAACAGTGATAGGCCATCGATGACGTTCCGAAACACCAGATGATCTCGTTGTTCCCCTGAGGGCGATAAGCGGGTGTCGCTTCTTCGGTATTGTCGCAGTGGCAACGCCCGCAGCCACTTGTCCCGCAACAATCACGATAGGCGATCAGATAGGAACGCTTGTCATCCGGATTATAGCAAGTGCCAACCCATGAGGTGAGGGATGGCGAAGTTCCCGGCGGGCACATGCTCGTTGTGCCGCCGCAGCAGGTGCACAGAGACCCATCTATGGCGCAGTAGCGCCAGTAATTGCATTCCGTATCATCCTTGATCTGCGCTTTCTTTTGGAAATCGCTGAGCTTTGTGGGATCGACAGGCTGGGCGGAGGCACGGTCGATAGGCAGTAGCGGAAAGACCGGAGCGGCGACCAGCGCGGCACCCAGCCTGGAGATGATGCTTCTACGCGATGCCTTGCCAGCGAGTCTGCGAGTGAATTTCTCGCCGATTTTGTCGAAGTCGAAGCAGTTCATGTCATGCCCCCCAATTTACCGGCGCGTTACTCGGCCGCAACTTTTTCAGTATTAATGCTGCGCAGATAGGCCTGCGCCGACGGGAAACCCGTTTCCTTGGCTACGATCAGGCTCTCGAGATGTTCGCGGCTATTGACCAGACCCTTGCCTGCAATCGTCCCGTCCGGACGGATCAGCACGGCGGAGGGAAGTTTACCGATCTGATATGCCAATCCGATCTGGGCACTATTGACGAGATCGAAACCGTCCATCTTGTGACGCGCGATCATAGCGCGGTAATCCGCCGCCTCTCCATCACCGACAAAGATCAGACGCAAGCGCTCGGCACGGGACATCACCATCGCGATCGGGATGATCTTCTTACAGATCGGGCAATCTGGCGCGACAAACAGAAGAAGCACGGACTGACCGAAATCGTTGCTGCCGCCGACTGTAACCACGCGCCCGTCCAGTGTTTGCGCCGATATGAGAGGCGCGACATCACCCGATTTCGGGCCGCCATCGGTCACCAGCGCCCCCATCGGCGCAATCCTCTCGTGGAGAACGCCAATCTGCCGCGCCAGCGCCGCGACGGCGACGATTAGCAATATGACGACGATCCAAAGCAGGAATGTCGAGGCGATAAGCATGCCATCAGGCTCCATATGTCGCCTTCGCCGGCGCGAAGGACTGGATGTAGGAGAGCGTACGAAACAGACCGAACAGAGCGAGGGCGGCGATCAACGCGATTGCGTGCTCGCTCACATCCACCGAAGGGGTTCTCAGCAAACAAGCGAACAACGCTCCAGCTAGCATCACATTGCGCCCCACCTGGTACCAGCTGATCGGACGGGGTCGCCCGCGCAGGTCGCAGCCGCAATCGATATTGCGTCTGCCGCGAAGAAGATTGATCGCGAGGGCGGATGCAAAAAGTATCAGCAGCCCGATCCCGGCCAATATCCCGGCGAACAGCAACACCCCGAAGACAAGGGAGAGTGCTACGATCAGTTCGGCAGCGGGTAATGAAAGGGCGAAAGCACCAAGAAGCGCCTCGGGTAACAAACGATATGCCGAGAGCGCCCCGACCCATTTTGGATAATCCCGATATTTCGCAACTGCGGCACTGATCAACAGTGTCGCCCCGGCAAAACGCACCACGAGCTGCCCGATCGCAAGAAAATCGAGGAGCTCCATCGCGCTAGAAGCCCGTTACCGCGATGAGATTGGCGCGCTTGAGTTCGTCGACCTGGCGAATGATTTTTCCAGTCTCTGGATTCAGAATCCAGAGATAATCGCTGTCTCCTGCCACATAGAGCAGCGGCGAAGCATCCTGGCTGATCCCTACAACACGACCAGCCGTCGGCAACGGAAAACGCCCGTTGATCTGTTGGGTGGTAACGTCAATGGACCAGACTTCGGTCCCAGGCGCCTTTTGTGACCAATGCTTCCCTTCGTGCATCAACACGTAAAGGGTTTTGCTCGCGCTGTGGTAGGCAAAAGGCCGTCTGCCACCCGGACGCCAGGTCTTGATCTGTACGTCGCCGATCGCCGCAGGAAGGCCGGCAGCGCCCTGCAGGCTCCAGGACATCGCAAACATTGGCTCCCTGCCCAGGGTCACCGGATAAACCTTGCCAGTGTAGGAAATGAAGAATGCAAGCCCGGTTGCGCGATCAACGACGCTTTCTTCGAAGATGGGATCCACTTCGGCTTCGAAGAATGGCTTACTGTGGGTAATCTCTCCCGTGCCTTTCGCGTTCACCATTACAGTTGCCAGCGAACCATCGGCGCAAAGCGACGAAAAACCCTCGTTCCTGAAAGGAAAGATCAGACCGCAGCCGGGAATCTCGATCGTCGAAACATATTTGCCGCGATCGAGATCGACCACCTGAACCGAAGAAGCTGGCTCAAGATTAAAGACATATCCGCGATCGCCGCTGGCATTGATCGAGAAGAAAGGCATTCTTCCTGACGCGATCAATCGACCTGGGAGCTTGATTTCCTTTGTAAGCAGAAGTGACGTTCCATCATATATCGAAACCAGATCTACGCGCTCTCCGCGGTTTTCGCGCGCCCAATATGACTCCGAAACGAAAAACCGGCTGTTATCAGGTGATACGGCCAATACCGCGCCGTAATTTCCGTTGATTGTTCCCTCGACCTTAGCGGTATCGCCGTTGACGATAGTGAAACCATCGCCGGCATGCAGAAAGAGCCGGTGCGGGGTAGCTGGCGGTAGCGTCATCGTGCCGCTGGTTTCGGCTTCAAGGATTGGCGGGGGAACGGATGGCGCTGTGGCAGCAACATTCTGGGCCTGGGCCTGGGCCTGGGCCTGCCCCGCAACGCACATCACCAGCGCCAGGACTGACACCAATGGCGCTGACTTGCACGTTTTCATGCATTCTCCCGAAGCTGGCGATGATGACTGAGACCTAGGATGAAGGGTGCAATACCATCCATGGGGCGTTTGACGTAGTGCGTCCGCGCCGAGGTGCGACGTCATATTTTCAGATTTGTTGGTGCAAATCGCACCACCAAGTCAATTTCCTGGGCGACCAGACACACCGGGCATACGCAGCCCGGCTGCTGGTCCAAAAGCCGAACGGGAATGCAAGACGGAGAAGATCAACCCTACCATGCAACGGCAAGCGCGAGAAGCCAGCCACCTGAACAGGCCAAGTCAACTACGTCAAATGCCCCATGTCCACCGACTGACCCTCCCAGCACATCTGGTTCATGGAACATCGGCCGGCATCGGAACTGGGATCGCAACGGCTGGCACGACCTTCCTGGCATCAACGTATCGACGGCGCGGCGCGCATCGTTTTCGGGGTTCGTGGAATCTCCGATCTCTACCAGAGAGCACCGTGTCGCCTGCTCTTTCCAGCAAGCGAGGATGGCGGGTTTCCGGAGGCCGTATCCATCACGACAAGCGGCGGACTGACAGGCGGAGATAGAATTAAGCTGGATATCGGCATATCCCCCGGCAGCCAAGGAACCGTCACGACGCAAGCGGCCGAAAAACTGTATCGTGTATTGCCCGAAGATCGTGACATTCGCATCGAGACCAGGATCGATGTCGATGATGAAGGGCGTTGCGAATGGCTTGCGCAGGAAGCAATCGCCTTCGATCGCACCCGTTTCCGCCGCCGAGTCGAGGCACGGTTAAAACGGAGCAGCCGCCTGCTAGCGGTTGAAAGCGTTGTCTTCGGGCGTATTGCCATGGGCGAGACATTCTCCTCCGGCCTGATTCATGACGAATGGCGCATATGGCGTGACGGTCGGCTGTTGTGGGCTGATGGTTTTCACGCAGATGGCGATTTTAAATTGCTTTCGGCGCGTCCATTTGGGCTGGGCACGGCACGTGCGATGGCAACGCTTGTCTACGCGGGGGCGGACGCCGCCGATCATCTCGACCTCGCCCGTACTCTTGCAGACCCCGTCTCCGGCGGCGCGACATACCTCGATGGACTGCTAATTCTCCGCCTGATGGATCGTGATCCGCAGGCGCTTCGAGCCGCTGTCATGCGATCAGCGTCGGCTATGCGCGCCGCAACGCTCGGCTTGCCCGCTAGACTGCCAGCAGTATGGAATTGCTGAAATGAATCTTACGGGACGCGAAAAAGATAAACTTATGGTCGCGATGGCCGCAATGGTCGCGCGCCGGCGGCTGGAACGCGGCGTAAAACTCAACCATCCCGAGGCGGTCGCGCTGATCGCGGACCATGTCGTCGAAGGTGCAAGAGATGGCCAAAGCGTTGCGACGCTGATGGCAAGCGGCGGGCATGTTCTTACCCGCGATCAGGTGATGGACGGGGTGGCAGAAATGATCCACGACATTCAGGTCGAAGCAACTTTTCCTGATGGTACCAAGCTGGTCACCGTCCATAGGCCAATCCGGTGATTCCAGGCGAAACCCTCACCGCCGCGGGCGATATTACACTGAATGCGGGTCGGCCAGTTATCACGCTTACTGTTGCAAATAGCGGCGATCGTCCGGTGCAAGTCGGCAGCCATTATCATTTCGCCGAAACGAACCCGGCCCTTCTCTTTGACCGCGCAGCCGCGCGAGGACACCGGCTCGATATCGCGGCAGGAACCGCAGTTCGTTTCGAGCCGGGCCAGAGCCGTGAGATCAATCTTATTCCCTTTGGCGGAAAGCGGACCGTCATCGGCTTTCGCGGCGACGTGATGGGTCCGCTCTGATGGCAGTATCGATGTCGCGCAGCGCCTATGCAGGAATGTTCGGCCCAACGACCGGTGATCGCATCCGACTGGCGGATTCCAGCCTGTTCATCCGGATCGAGGAAGATCACACCGTCTACGGCGAAGAGGTCAAGTTCGGCGGCGGCAAGGTCATCCGCGACGGAATGGGTCAGAGTCAGGCCAGCAGGGCTGACGGCGCAGCAGACACGGTCATCACAAACGCGGTGATTCTGGACCATTGGGGTATCGTCAAGGCGGACGTCGCCTTGCGCGATGGCTATATCGCAGCGATCGGCAAAGCGGGTAATCCGGACACGCAACCGGGCATCGACATAATCATCGGCCCGGGAACGGAGATCATAGCGGGCGAAGGCAAGATTCTGACGGCTGGCGGCATCGACGCGCACATTCATTTTATCTGTCCCCAGCAAGCCGAAGAGGCGCTCAATGCCGGTATCACGACAATGCTCGGGGGCGGCACTGGCCCCGCGCATGGAACACTCGCAACCACCTGTACGCCAGGCGCCTGGCATATCGGCCGTATGCTTCAGGCACTTGAAAGCATGCCTTTGAACTTCGGCCTGTTCGGCAAGGGCAACGCGAGCAAGCCCGCCGCTTTAGTCGAGATGGCGGAAGCGGGCGCGTGTGGTCTGAAGCTGCATGAAGACTGGGGAACGACGCCGGCCGCGATCGATTGCTGCCTTACCGTGGCCGATGAACTTGATATTCAGGTCACACTGCACACGGATACGCTGAACGAGAGCGGCTTTGTCGAAAGTACAATCGACGCGTTCAAGGGCCGCACGGTCCACGCGTTTCATACCGAGGGCGCAGGCGGCGGCCACGCTCCGGATATCATCCGCGTGGCAGGCCTTGCGAACGTCCTGCCCTCTTCGACCAATCCGACGCGCCCCTACACCGTCAACACGCTGGACGAGCATCTTGATATGCTGATGGTTTGCCATCATCTCGACCAACGTATCCCGGAGGACGTCGCCTTCGCGGAAAGCCGGATCCGGCGCGAAACGATCGCGGCCGAAGACATACTCCACGATCTCGGCGCATTTTCGATGATGTCTTCAGACAGCCAGGCGATGGGGCGCGTTGGGGAATCGATCATCCGGTGCTGGCAGACTGCTGACAAGATGAAACAGCAACGCGGTGCCCTTGGTTCGGACGACAGCGAAGCGGATAATTTCCGGGCCCGGCGGTACATCGCAAAATATACGATCAACCCTGCGATCACCCATGGCATTTCCCATTTGGTCGGCTCGATCGAAGTCGGCAAGCTTGCCGATCTCATCCTATGGTCGCCTGCTTTCTTCGCTGTGAAACCGGATCTTGTGATAAAGGGCGGCAGTATCGCGGCAGCACCGATGGGCGATCCCAACGCGAGCATTCCGACGCCGCAACCCGTACACTACCGGCCAATGTTTGGCGCGATGGGCCGGGCCGGAATTATTTCCTCCGTACACTTCGTATCGGCGGTGTCGATAGCGTGTGATATCGCCGATACTTACCATCTTGTAAGGCCGCTTGTTGCGGTGCACAATGTACGCGGGGGGATAAGCAAGCGCTCCATGGTTCTCAATGATGCTTTGCCACAGATCGATGTCGATCCGGAAACCTATGAAGTTCGCGCGGATGGCGAGCTGCTGATCTGTGAACCCGCAGAAACTCTGCCCTTCGCGCAACGTTATTTTCTGTTTTGAGGAAGCAAGGATGCTGACCGCCCGGACGATCCTTGCCAGTGGTCAATGGTCGCGCGATCATGCTAGAGATCATGTGACGCTGGATTATGATAATCGGCATCGGCGTCGGATTAAACTCACGTCAGCGGGGGGCATTTCGTTCCTGCTCGACCTCCCGCACGCGACAGTTCTGCGTGACGGCGACGCCCTCTTGCTAAGTGACGGCGTCTTTGTGGAAGTCCGGGCGGCCGGCGAAGCGCTGATGGAGATATCCGCCGCCAACCCCGCATTGCTGCTGCGTCTCGCCTGGCACATCGGAAATCGCCATCTTCCGGCAGAGCTGCGCGGCGAAACCATTCGCTTGCGTGACGATCACGTCATTCATGCAATGCTCGAAGGTCTCGGCGCGCATATTATCAAAATCACAGCACCCTTTATGCCGGAATCCGGAGCATATGCGGAGACGCATAACACGGCGCACCCAGGCCATCACCTCGATCACTCACACACACATGAACATGCTCACTGACCTGGGATTTCACAAGCTTCTCACATGGACATCACCGTCCTATCCCATCGGCGCGTTCACCTACAGCCACGGCCTGGAAACGGCCGTCGACAGCGGTGAAGTTTGCAACGTCGATACTTTGGTAAAGTATATCCTGGCCGTTCTCGAACATGGCGGCGGATGGATCGATGCTGTGATGTTCGTGCATTGCTGGCAATCCGCTGGCAATGACGAGGCACTAGATGAACTTGCGGAGCTTGCTGCCGCATTCCGATCAAGCAAGGAGACGGCGCTCGAAAGCCATCAACAAGGGCGCGCTTTCCTGACTGTCACGCGCCGGGCATGGCCCCATCCGGCGCTCGATAATTTCGCGGCGAGAAACGCAGATCGTCCTATTGCGCATGCCGCAGTCATGGCAATTGCATGCGCCGCACATGGCATATCGCTTGAGGCAGGGCTACTTGCCTATCTTCATGGCACCGCCGCAAATCTGGTATCTGCCGGCGTACGCCTCGTGCCGCTGGGCCAGACAGATGGCCAGATCGCAACCGCAAGACTAGCCTTAAGTATCGATGGTGTCGTGAAGCGCGCGTTGCTGACACCGATCGAGGATTTGGGCACGGCTACGCCCCTTTTGGAGCTTGCCTCGATTCATCACGAAACGTTGTATACGAGGCTGTTTCGCTCATGAGTTCAAGTCATGGTCCGCTGCGCGTTGGCATCGGAGGGCCGGTCGGCTCGGGGAAAACTGCGCTGACCGATCGTCTCTGCAAGGCCATGCGTGACCAGTACAATATAGCCGCCATCACCAATGACATATATACGCGAGAGGACGCCGAATTTCTCACTCGCTCCGGTGCACTGATGCCCGAGCGGATCATGGGCGTCGAAACAGGCGGATGCCCGCATACTGCCATTCGCGAAGACGCCAGCATTAATCTGGCCGCGGTCGAAACCATGGCTGCCCGCTTTCCTGGCCTGGAATTGATCTTCATCGAAAGCGGGGGAGACAATCTTGCGGCAACATTCAGCCCGGAGCTTGCTGACATAACCATCTACGTCATCGACGTCTCGGCGGGCGACAAGATTCCACGTAAGGGCGGCCCCGGCATTACGCGATCGGATCTGCTGGTGATCAACAAGATCGATCTCGCGCCCTTTGTCGGCGCTTCTCTGGAGGTCATGGATCGGGATGCCGGTAAAATGCGCGGAGAACGCCCATTCCTCTTTACCAACCTCAAGGACAATATCGGCCTGGATGCGATCATTGAATTCATAGTCTCGATAGGCGGGCTTGAGCCTCTCCAGAGTAGGGAATGAACCGCCCAGCCTACATCGTTCGCGACAAGCGCCTCTACAATAAATGGGCGGCAAGCCAGACTCTCGAAGATTACGCATTGCGGTACACCGCTGATTCGGCACGCCGCTGGTCGGCCACGCGTGTTGCAAATACCGCAATAGGAGCCGCAGCATTTCTGGCCTGCGAAGCCATCGGCGCTTCAATCACCCTGGCTTATGGCTTCTCGAACAGCTTCGCCGCGATCATTGCCGCAGTCATGCTGATGTTTCTCATAGGCCTTCCCATTGCCTACCATGCAGCAAAGGAAGGCCTGGACATCGACCTGCTGACCCGCGGCGCGGGGTTCGGTTATCTTGGATCGACCATTACCTCGCTGATCTACGCTTCCTTCACTTTCCTGCTGTTTGCCGTGGAAGCGAGCATCATGTCGGTGGCGTTAAGTGCGATGTTCGATATCCCGATGCGATTGGCATATGTCGTAAGCGCACTCGCCGTCGTGCCTATCGCGCTTTACGGCATGAGTGCCATCACACGCTTCCAGTTTTTGACTCAGCCCTTCTGGGTGCTGGTCCAGCTAGCGCCGATCGCCTATATATTATGGCTGGGGCAACCAGCGCTGGATGCCTGGCAGGCGTTTGCGGGGAAATGGAGCGGGCCGACCCAGGGAGTCAATCTCCTGCATTTCGGCCTGGCGTTCTCCACCTTGCTCTCCTTGCTGCCGCAAATCGGCGAGCAAGCGGATTACCTCCGCTTCCTGCCGTCACAGGAAAAGACCGGAAAGGCACGCTGGTGGCTCACGCTGCTGGCGAGCGGACCGGGGTGGACGCTGATCGGCGGCGTCAAGCTGATGCTTGGCTCTTTTCTAGCCTATTTTGTGGTGGCGCATGGCTATACCCATGCCCAGGCGGCCAGGCCCAGCGACATGTTCAGGACGATTTTTACGGACATGGTGGGCAGCTCAGGCTTCGCCCTGATCATTACAGGTCTCTTCGTCGTCGTTTGTCAGCTCAAGATCAATGTGACCAACGCCTATGCGGGATCAATCGCCTGGTCGAACTTCTTTTCCCGCCTCACGCATTCGCACCCCGGCCGGGTCGTGTGGCTGGTGTTCAACGTACTGCTTGCGTTGCTGCTTATGGAGATCGGCATTTTCAATGCCATCGAAAGCATTCTCATCCTCTACGCCAATTTGGCGGCGGGCTGGATCGGTGCGCTAGCCGCCGACCTCGTGATCTCCAAACCGCTAGGCCTGTCTCCCAAGGGTATCGAATTCAAGCGCGCGCATCTCTTTGATATAAATCCGGTCGGCGTCGGCGCCATGGGTTTGTCGATTTCAGCTTCAACGCTTGCGCACATCGGGATTTTTGGCGCGATCGTGCAGGCATTTGCCCCCGCAATCGGCCTTGCGGTTGCGTTTGTTGCCGCACCCGCAATCGCGCTGTGGACGCACGGGCGCTATTATATCGCTCGAAGGCCGGTGTTGTCGGATCAGCAAACGCTGGTGGCCTGCATCATCTGCGAAAACCAGTTTCAGCCGTGCGACATGGCTCACTGCCCGGTCTATGCCGCGCCAATCTGCTCCTTGTGCTGTACGCTTGAGGCCCGCTGCCACGATCGTTGCAAGGAAGGAAGTCGCGCAACGCAGCAAATCATTCAGCTACTCGAACGATTGCTTCCGGCACGGCTGGTCAGATACGTCCACACCACGGTCGGTCAGTTCATTCTGCTGATGACGTTCTTCGCGATGGTCAATGCAGGTGTCCTGCACATGATCTACCGGGAATATATATCGCATGTTCCAGCCGCCCAGCCGCATATTCAGGGCATATTATGGACGATATTTTTTGCGCTTCTGGTGCTGACGGGAATTGCAGCCTGGATAATCGTCCTTGCCCATACCAGCCGCAGGAATGCCGAGCGTGAAACGGCGCACCACATGGATAAGCTCATCGAGGAGATTGCTGCGCACGACGCCACCGACGCACAATTGCAGCAGGCAAAGCAGGTAGCCGAAGCGGCAAGTGCGGCAAAAAGCCGTTATCTTGTCAGCGTCAGCCACGAAATCCGGTCTCCGTTGAATTCGATCTACGGCTATGCGCAACTGCTCGAAAGAGGCGCAACGATTTCCCCGGACGAAGCCGGAAAGGTCATCCGGCGAAGTTCCGAACATCTGTCCAATCTGGTTGAAGGTCTTCTCGATATCTCCCGGGTCGAAAGCGGTGTTCTCCAGTTGAGCCGAGATACGATCCGCCTGCCAGCGTTCCTCGATCAAATCGCCAATATGTTCCGTCCCCAAGCGGCCTCGAAGGGGGTCGAGTTCCGGTTTGAGCGTCCGGAGACACTTCCCGAATTCGTCCGCACCGACCAGAAACGCCTACGGCAGATCCTGATCAACTTGTTATCGAACGCGGTCAAATTTACCTCCCAGGGGCATGTAACCTTCCGTATTGGGTATCGCAGCGAGCTTGCTACTTTTGAAGTGGCTGATACCGGCATCGGCATAGCCAAAGACGATCTCGAACGCATTTTCGAACCCTTTGAGCGCGGCAGCAACCCGTCTTCCAACCTGCAGCAGGGCGTAGGATTAGGTCTTTCCATCACCAATGCGCTGGTGCAGATCATGGGCGGCGAAATCACCGTCAGCAGCACGCCGGGGAAGGGCGCGCGTTTCTTCGTTCGTGTCATGCTGTCACAGCCAGTTACCAACCCCGTCGAGACACGCGCGCCTGAAACCATCACCGGATACGTCGGCCAGGAACGATCCGTGTTGGTAATCGATGACGATCCCACGCAGCTTGCCGTCATCGGCAACCTGCTGGAACCGCTTGGCTTCAATGTTTACACAGCCATAAGCGGGGAGAGCGGTATTGCGATGGCTGCGCAGCTTAAACCCGATATTGCGCTTCTCGATATCAGCATGCCGGGCATGTCCGGTTGGGAAGTTGCAAAACGGTTGCGCCTGCAGGAAGATCGGAAGTTGCGCATCGTCATGGTTTCCGCAGACGCCCATCAGTTTCGGCGCGGTGGTGATGGCAATTCAGCCCATGACATGTTTCTTGCCAAGCCCGTCGAACTTAACACGCTGCTGGATATCATAGCAGAACAGCTCGATCTTTGTTGGACTACTCATGACGAACCCGCGGTTGTGGAGGAGTTGCCAACCATGCAGGCCCGCTTACCGCGAAAGATCGGCACATATTTTCGTGAGCTCGAACAGCTAGCCAAAATTGGTCACATAAGAGGCATCGAAGCGCAAATCGCGGAAATGGAAGCGTCCATTCCGGAGTCAGCTGCTATTGCCAGCGAGTTGAAGTCGTGCCTCGAAAATTTCGATTTCAAGGCGCTGGTCGCCACCGTGAAGGCGCATCGCACCTATGCCAGATAGCCCTACCCCCGATGGCGTCGTTCTTGTGGTCGATGATACAGCGGATTCGCTACGTTTTCTTACAGATACGATCGAACGCGCCGGAATGACGGTGTTGGTCGCCACAAGCGGCAAGAATGCGCTCGAGCTGCTTGAACATATCGCACCTGATCTAATCCTCATGGACGCGGTAATGCCCGCCCCCGATGGCTTCGAAACTACTCGGCGCATCAAGCAGAACCCGGCGTGGACACACATTCCCGTCATCTTCATGACGGGGCTGACCGAAGCAGAGCATGCGGTGAAAGCACTTGAGTGCGGCGGCGTCGACTATGTCCGCAAGCCAATCGTCATTGAAGAACTGCTGGCGCGCATACGGGTGCACTTTCACAACGCTCGCGTAGCCCATGCGAGCCGCCGGGCACTAGATGCAACCGGTCGCTATTTATTCTCAACTGACCAGACCGGACGAATTATCTGGAGCACGCCCCAGGCCGAACGGGTGTTCGCGGAACTGTCGCCCGGATGGGATAGCACCAACGGGACAGTACCTGAGTTGCTCAGACAGCCACTCGTACGCCTGATCACGAGCGATAACCGCAGCGGTGCCTTGGCTAAGGTCGATGCACCGGACATGACCATTGAGATGAGCCTCATCGACAATGCCCACACTGATGAAAATCTGGTCCGGCTGAATGTCATTCGTGAGGGTGCCGATATAGCATTGCTGCAGAAGTGGCATGGATTGACATTGCGCGAGTCAGAAGTCTTGCTGTGGGTAAGCTATGGAAAACCCAATCGGGTCATCAGCGAAATCCTGGGAATCAGTCCCCGCACAGTTAATAAACATCTAGAACAGATATTCGAAAAGCTAGGGGTTGAAACCCGCGCCGCCGCGGCCGCTTTCGCGGTCCGTACGATCGCGCGATGAAATTTTGTCCGGTTGCTGTCGATAAACATATGAGAAGTTGCGAACGCAGCACCACAAGCCTCGGCGTCCGCTTGTTGTCATAGATTGCCCCACTAGCGAGACGCCGGAGATGAATCAGTTGCACATTGCAACACAGCATCGGCAGCGTCCGAAGGTCTGCGACCACTGCTGAAGTCATACCGCATTGAAGATCTGGCCGTCGAAATCGAGGCAGCGACCAAGAGTAGTTGAGCGAGGTCACCGAAGCATCTCGATGATCTCCGGATATAGTGCCATGTAGGCTTCCCGCAAAAGCCATTGCGAAGTGCAATTGCAGTCTGGAATTCGGCAATTTGCTCGCCTATAGGGGCTCGTCGATCAGGTCAGCTTATGTGCCGATCGGCATGCGGGCGTGGTGAAATTGGTAGACGCGCGGGACTCAAAATCCCGTTCCTTAATCGGAGTGTCGGTTCGAGCCCGACCGCCCGCACCAGAACCAGAGTGATGTTTGTGGGGCCCTTCCACAGCTCTGAAGCGCGCTGTGACCTAAACGGAGCCCTTTGAAGCTCTGGTGCTCGCGCGGCACTGGTTCTGAGCTTCGATGCTGTTACCGCACTCGAAAGGTTCAATTTTTGGGTTGCTGACGCCGATAGCTGAGCGCCTCCGCAATATGAATCCGCTTGACCTCCTCGCTGCCTGCGAGATCGGCGATCGTGCGCGACACACGCAACACGCGGTGGTAGCCGCGCGCCGAAAGACGCATTGCTTCTGCAGCCTGTGCCAGCAAATTCCGCCCTGGTTCGTCAGGTGTGGCAACAGCGTCGAGCATATGCCCATCTGCCTCGGCATTCGTGCGAATGTCTTGATCCTCGTAACGCGTGGTCTGGATATCTCGTGCGCGCTTGACCCGCGCTGCCACTTCACGCGAGCCTTCCGCTGGCGGCGGCAGGACCAGATCAGCGGCCGTCACTCCGCCAACCTCGACATGAAGATCGATCCTGTCCAGCATCGGCCCTGAAACCTTGGCCTGATAATCGGCCGCGCACCGTGGCGCGCGTGAACACGCAAGAGCCGCGTCACCCAAATGACCGCAGCGGCAGGGATTCATCGCAGCAATGAGCTGTACGCGTGCGGGGAACGTTACATGCGCGTTGGCGCGAGCCACCATCACGCTGCCCGTTTCGATCGGCTGCCGCAAAGAATCCAGCACGGTGCGCTGGAATTCAGGCAGTTCATCTAGGAACAGCACACCGAGATGCGCCAGGCTGACTTCTCCCGGCCTGGCTTTGAGTCCACCGCCAACCAACGCCGCCATCGACGCAGAATGATGTGGTGCGCGGAACGGCCGTGTGCGAATCAGGCGCCCGTCCGCCAGACTTCCCGACACCGAAGCAATCATCGAGACCTCCAGTGCTTCCGATGGCGACAACTCGGGCAATATGCCGGGCAAGCATGCCGCCATCAGCGACTTGCCCGCGCCGGGCGGACCTACGAACAGCAGATTGTGACCACCAGCCGCGGCGATCTCCAACGCGCGCTTGGCGGTTTCCTGCCCCTTGACCTGGGCAAGGTCCGGTCCTGCCAGCGGTGGGTCGACTTCACCCGGCGTCGGCGCCGCCATTACCGCGCCGCCCCGAAAATGATTGAGCAGCGACAGAAGATCAGGCGCGGCCACGACTTCAATATTACCCGCCCAGGCAGCCTCCGCACCTTGTGCGGCTGGGCAGATGAGTCCCAGCTCGCGCTCGGACGCATGCAACGCCGCGAGCAATACGCCGGGAGCAGAGGCGATCCGGCCATCCAGACCCAGCTCTCCCACCACGACATAGGCAGCGAGCGTTTCTGCGTCGATTACGCCCATCGCGCCGAGGAGGCCGAGCGCGATCGGCAAATCATAATGCGATCCCTCCTTCGGAAGATCGGCAGGCGAGAGATTCACAGTTATCCGCTTGGGCGGCAGCGCGAGCCCAATGGCGGTAAGCGCTGCACGAACGCGTTCGCGGCTTTCCGCGATCGCCTTGTCAGGCAGGCCGACGACCGCAAACGCCGGAACGCCGTTCGCTATCTGGACCTGCACCTCGACAGCGCGTGCCTCCAGCCCCAGAAATGCCACCGTCGCAACGATAGCGACCATCGAATGCCCTCACTTGTTCGCCAGATGTTCTCTATGCTGGCGACCGTTGGGCTGTCGAGAGAGATAGATGGTTAAGAACCGTCATGGCGGCAAATGGCGCAAATTGCTCCTCCCTGGCTCAACGGATTGACTTGGACGGTACCTTCGCCTATCCGCGCCCCATCAGCGGCCGCCAGCCAAGGCGGCCTTTTTACGTTCAAGATTGCAGGGAATGTACGATGAAGCGCACCTTTCAGCCGAGCAACCTCGTGCGCAAGCGCCGTCACGGTTTCCGGTCGCGTTCGGCGACCCCGGGCGGCCGCAAGGTGCTCGCAGCCCGTCGCGCACGCGGACGCAAGTCGCTTTCCGCCTGAAGACTATCGAGCGTCGGGCCGATTTCCTTGCTGCCAACGGCAGCAAGCGTATTGCCATGCCCGGATTCGTGCTTCTCGTACGGGAACGCGATGATGGCGATTCCTGCATGCGGTTCGGGATCACCGTAACCAAGAAGATTGGCAATTCCGTCATCCGCAACCGCATGAAGCGGCGTTTTCGCGCACTTGCGCGGGAAGTTTTGCCGTCGTCTGGCGTATCGGGCGCAGATCATGTCCTGATCGGCCGCAACAGCGGCGTTGAACGGGATTTTGGCAATCTACGGCTTGAGCTTACCAAGGCGCTTGCCAGGGTCAGACCATGATCGAAAAGATGCTGATTGGCCTGGCCCGGCTGTGGCAACGCTATCCGTCGGCCCTGTTCCTGCCGACGTGCCGTTTCGCACCAAGCTGTTCGGCCTATGCGATCGAGGCAATCTCGCGCTATGGAGCGCGCAAGGGGGGCTGGTTGGCCCTTCGCCGAATCCTGAAATGCCATCCCTTCGGCGGGCATGGCTTTGATCCCGTTCCATGATGTGGGGAAGAAGAAGTGGATAATCAGCGCAACATGATCCTGGCGATCGTGCTGTCCGTCATAGTGCTGGTCGGTTGGACCACACTTTCAAGCCATTTCTTTCCAACCGCCAATCCGCCGGCGACGAAGATCGAGGACGGCAAAGAAAAAGTCGTTCCGAATCCGGGTGCCGATCCGGCTGCGGATTCTCCTGCGGCCATTCGTAACAGGGGCATCGTGCTGAAAGAATCGCCTCGTATCGTGATCGAGACGCCGCAGTTGGCGGGATCGATCAATCTCAAGGGCGCCCGGATCGACGATCTGGTGCTCACGGGCTACCGCGAGACGATCAAAAAGGATTCGCCGCCCATCCGATTATTATCTCCGGGCGGCGCGCCTGATGCCTATTTCGCCGGCTTTGGCTGGAGCGGTGATGGTGTCGCGGTGCCTGGCGCCGATACCTTGTGGACAGCGAACGGCGACAAGCTGACGCCATCGACGCCCGTAACGTTGCTCTGGAACAACCCGACCGGTCAGATCTTCACCGTTAGGATCGCGATCGATGAAAGATATATGTTCTCCATCGAGCAGACGGTCACGAACCGGGGCAACGCTCCGGTTGCCATCAAGCCTTACGCCTTGGTCTCCCGGGTCGGAGTGTCGAAAGACCCGAGCAGCGCGACGATCCATGTCGGACCGATCGGTGCATTCGGTGGCGCCGCAAACTATGACGTCTCCTATGACAATCTGGACGGAAAAGAATCTGGCTTCTTCGCCAAGGTCTTTGGCAACCGGGCAGTACCAGGCACGAATGCCTTCAAAACAACTGGCGGCTGGATCGGCTTTGGTGACAAATATTGGTTGGCGGCACTCGTCCCCAATCAGCATGATCCCATAGACGCAGCTTTCCGTGGAGCAGAAGGGGGGCGTTACCAAGCCCAAATTTCATATGCTCCCAATGTCGTCGTCTCCGGAAAGTCGCTGAAAGTGACTCAACACTTCTTTGCCGGCGCAAAAGAGGTTTCCACGCTGGACGGCTATGAAGATAGCCTGGGAATTTCCCAGTTCGACAAGGCGATAGACTGGGGTTGGTTTTATTGGTTCGAGCGGCCGATTTTCTGGGTTCTCGACAATCTCTTTCGATTGATCGGCAATTTTGGCGTTGCGATCATCTGCCTTACACTCATCGTGCGCGGTCTGATGTTCCCGATTGCGCAGAAGCAGTTCAAATCGATGGCTGCGATGCGCGTCGTGCAGCCAAAGATGAAGGCGCTGCAGGAGAAGTACAAGAACGACAAACCGAAGCTGCAACAGGAAATGCTGGCGCTGTACCAATCGGAAAAGGTCAATCCGCTGGCGGGCTGTTTGCCCATGTTTCTGCAGATTCCAGTGTTCTACGCGCTTTACAAGGTGCTGATGTTGTCGATCGAAATGCGGCACCAGCCATTCGTCCTCTGGATCAAGGACCTCTCGGCACCCGATCCGCTGACACCCATCAACCTGTTTGGCCTGCTGCCGTTCGAGCCACCTCACATGCTTCATCTTGGCATACTGCCGATCTTGCTCGGCATCACCATGTATCTGCAATTCAAGCTGAATCCACAGCCTATGGATGATGCGCAGAAGCAGGTATTCGCTATTATGCCGTGGGTATTGATGTTCGTGATGGCACCATTTGCCGCGGGCCTGCAGCTTTACTGGGTTGTTTCGAACACGTTGACCATCGCGCAACAGAAATGGCTCTACAGCCGACACCCCGCGCTGAAAGAAGCACCGGCCAAGTGAATGACGAAGAGCCCCTGGCGGAACTGATCGAGCCGGCGCGCAAGTTGTTCGCCGGTCCGATTACGTTTCTGAAATCGGCTCCCGACCTGAAATTTCTGCCCGATGCGGACGTTTCCGAAGTGGCTTTTGCCGGCCGATCGAATGTCGGCAAGTCATCGCTCATCAATGCGTTGACTGGTCGAAATACCTTGGCCCGCACTTCGAACACGCCTGGACGTACCCAGGAACTGAATTTCTTCGACGTTGGCGAACCGCTGGTTTTCCGCGTCGTCGATATGCCGGGCTATGGCTTTGCCAAGGCGCCGAAGGATATCGTGCGCAAATGGCGCTTTCTCGTGAACGATTATCTGCGAGGACGCCCTGTGCTCAAGCGCGCGCTGGTACTGGTGGATAGCCGTCACGGCCTGAAGGACGTCGATCGCGAGGTCATGACGATGCTGGATGAAGCGGCCGTAAGTTATCGTCTCGTGCTAACAAAGGCTGACAAAATAAAGCCGACCGAGCTGACCAGAACGCGTGATCTGGTGGCAGTGGAAGCGCGTAAGCACGTCGCGGCCCATCCTGACATTCTTGCAACATCGAGCGAAACTGGCCTGGGCCTGCCTGAACTGCGCGCAGCCGTGCTGGAGGCGATTGGATAGGATCCGTCATGATGAAACTGATCATCGGAAACAAGGCGTACAGCAGCTGGTCGATGCGGGGTTGGCTCGCCGTCAAGCAATCGGGAATTCCATTCGAGGAAATCGTCGTTCCGCTTTATGACGCGGAATGGGATAAGCGTCGCGAGGGTGATGAATTTGCACCTTCGTCCGGCAAGGTTCCCATCCTTTGGGATGGCGATTCCGTGGTGTGGGATTCGCTGGCAATCGTCGAATATCTTGCTGACAAGGTAGGGCGCGAGAAATTCTGGCCTGAAAGCGAAACCGCTCGCGGCATGGCACGATCTATGGCCGCCGAAATGCATTCCAGTTTCGCCAATCTGCGCCGCGCCTGCTCCATGAACATACGTCAGCGCTATCCGGCCGCCCCGCTTACTGCCGAGGTGCAGGCGGACGTAGTGCGGATAGTCTCATTATGGGCTGAAGCACGGTCACGCTATGGGAGTTCTGGCGATTTCCTGTTCGGCGAATTCGGTGCGGCAGATATCATGTTTGCACCGGTGGTGACGCGCTTCGCGACTTATTCCATTCCCCTGCCCCGCTTTGCTGCAAGCTATTGCGAGGCGGTTTTTGCCCATCGTTTCGTGCAGGATTGGATTGCGGCAGCACAGGAAGAACCCTGGGTCATTGAAAAATTCGAGCAGCCCGCTCAATAAGGGCTACCGTCCTTATGAAAATATTGATTGCCCGGTCCGCCAGCCAATAGGTCAATGTCCGGATAGTGGCATGGTTGTCCGGTATTCTGCCCTACTGCAATGAACGTGCATGGATTTTCGCTCTCGTTGATCAGATGATGCCCGTTTGGGACATTCTTCGGGAAGGCCGCGACGTCGCCGGCCTGCAACAGAGTGTGTTTTCCTTCTTCAACGAGCGTGGCCGTGCCCGAAATCATTACAACGATTTCATCTTCCCCTTCATGCCAGTGCCGTTGGGAGGACCAGGCTCCCGGCTCCAGCGTCACATGGCGAACACCAAAATCTGTAAGCCCTGCCGCTTCAGCTACCGGCCTTTGCCATCGACCCGATACTGCGCGATCGTATGGCGACGGATAGCCGGTACGGTTGGTAGGCTGAATCGCATCAAGATCGACTTTCGGCACTGGAACGCTCCCGGCTTGGCAATGAACCGCGCGAAAGCTAGGGCCAGATCATGACGATCGCAACAGACCCGCTTGAACTCACGCAGCGCCTCGTCGCATGCCCAAGTGTCACGCCGGCAGATGCCGGTGCGCTCGACGTGATCCAACAAACACTCACGGCAATCGGTTTTACGGTAACGCGTTTGGTTTCGGGCGAAGTGCCCGACGGACCGGTGCACAATCTGTTCGCGACACGCGGCGAAGGCAGGCCCCATTTCGCATTTGCCGGCCATAGTGACGTCGTGCCTGCGGGCCAGGGCTGGGCGAGTGATCCCTTCATGCCAGTCGTTCGCGGGGAACTGTTATATGGCCGGGGAACAGTGGACATGAAGGGTGCGGTAGCCGCCTTTATATCCGCGGCTGCCGAAGTACGCGACCACCCCGGAACAATCAGCCTGATCATCACGGGGGACGAAGAAGGCCCAGCGACACACGGCACGATTGCGCTGATGGAATGGATGGCGGCACGTGACATCAAACCGGATCTATGCCTCGTCGGCGAGCCGACATCGGTCGATCGCCTTGGCGACACGATCAAGATCGGGCGGCGCGGTTCCGTGAATATGTGGATCGAGGTTCAGGGCCAACAAGGCCATGTGGCCTATCCCCATCTGGCGGACAATCCGATTACCAGGCTCGTTACTGCTCTCGACGCTATCAAGAAACTCCCGTTGGACGAGGGTTCGGAGTGGTTTCAGCCGAGCAACCTGGAAATAACCGACATCAGCGTTGGCAATGGTGCGACCAACGTCATCCCGTCAAAAGCCGGCGCGCGGCTGAACATACGGTTCAATGACCTGCAACGCGGATCTGACCTAGTCGCAAAAGTGCGCGATATCCTGCTGATCCATGCGCCCGCCGCCGAGCTTACCGCCAAAATTTCGGGCGAAGCTTTTATCACCGCGCCTGGCCGACTTTCGGACATCGTGAGCGAGGCAATCGAAGCAGAAGCAGGGATAGTGCCGAAACTCTCCACAAGCGGCGGGACATCCGATGCACGATTCCTGTCAAAGCTATGTCCCGTCGTGGAATTCGGATTACCCAACGCGACGATGCACAAGCTGGATGAGGCCGTCGCAATCCCCGATCTGCACGCCTTGAGCAAGATCTATGCGCGTATCATCCGGTCCGCGCTCGGCGCAGAATGATATAAAGCGCGCCCGATCCTCCATGACGAGGGTGGGCGTTGCGGATCGCTGCTATACGGCCAGCATGTCGGGACGAAGCCAGCCAATCCCCTATAGCAGCCCGGATAAGGCCGCGGCGATGAGGTACGGGATCGCGCGGCGGTTTGCCCGTGATCACAAGCAGCATTCGAATACCGTCTGCAACGGCACGCTCCAGTGCCATATCGAGCGCATGATGGGCGCCAGCGAGATTATGCCCGTGCAGATCGACGCTGCGATCCGGCGCGATCACACCTTTGCGAAGACGACGATCCCAGCCGCCATCCAGATGTTCGCCGGGGGCTTTGGGTGACGGAGTTTTCTGAGGTTGCTGCGGCAATGGACCGGCAGAGGGAATAGCTAACTTCTTCGCTTTTGAGAGCGACGTGGCGTCAACTCTTTGAACACGATCTGCGTTGGCAACGGCGCGGCCTTCCATGCGCCGCACAGTCGCAGCAACCTTCGCCCATATCTCGGCTTCGTCAGGGTTGAGGGACCGCGCCGCCACTAATGCCCCCGTTCAGTCGCGCGATCGTTCCAATCGGCAACAGCAACCACGCTTGCCCGCGAGCTGACATTCCGCCTGCGATCGTACGCGCGGCATCGCCTGCTCCCCAGAACGTATCGAAGCGATTAGCGCCCTTGATAGCCCCACCCGTATCCTGCGCGACCCACAAGCCGCTTGCTTCCGTGCGATCAAGTCGAAGAACAACTGGCGCGCCGAGTGGAACGAATACAGGATCGGCAGCAACGGTGATCTGCGGGATGACGGCAACGCCGAGCGCGCCCACAGGTCCGTCACCCGTAAGTTCACGAAAGAACACGAAGCTCTTGTTCTCGTTCATGACAGCCCGGCCACCGTCCGGTTGACCGCGAAGATATGACATGATGCCCTGCATGGATCCTTGTCCGGGGAGCAGCTGTCCGCGATCCCGTAGCATGGCGCCGATACCAGTATAATCCCGACCATTCTGGCTGTCGTAGCCAATTCGCATGACACTGCCATCGGGTAGACGAAGGCGGCCGGAGCCTTGCACCTGCAAGAAAAAGAATTCGACCGGATCAGCCGCCCATGCCAGCTCCAGCCCGCGGCCGGCGAGCGCTCCACTCTCTATCTGTGCCCGTTCGAAATAAGGGACAAAGCTGGTCGAATCAACGCGGCCACGAATCTTCTTGCCCTTCAAACCGTCGCTGAACAGACCAAGATCAACCTCGATCAGATCAGGCGGGCGCCTGTATATGGGCACCTCATAACCCGGTTGCCGGATGCGCGATCCGGCAATCTCCGGCTCATAGTAGCCGGTTGCAAAAGCCTTGCCGTCACCAATGACCGCTGTTTCGAAATATGCCGAAAAGAAACCCAGCGCACTGCCGTCCGGCCAGGTGGCCGCGACAGCGCACGCGCCAGCCCAATCCTGCGGATTTGTCAGCCCCGACCCGTCGCTACGACGCACAAGCGAAGGGCAACTTGTTCTGAAAGCGATGAGCCCACTTCTTGCCCGCTCTGCACTTATTCCCAGCGATTGAAGGGCTGGCCCCGAACGAACACCGGCGCTTCGCGCATTGGGAGTCGATTCCGTGGTTGCCGCTGGAGGTTTAGATGCTGGGGGAAATCGCGTAACCGGCGGTTCGGCTTTTGCCGTACGCACGGGAGGCGGAGCAACGGAAGCCCCCTGTCCCTTCGGAACGACAGAGCAGGCTGAAACCACGAGCAGCGCTGTTGCCAGCGCCGCGCGAAGTGCGACGTTCACGCTGCCTCGTCGGTTTCGATCAACACCCAGTTCGGATCGCTCGCCGCGATATTCCGGCTGAACGTCCACACGTCGTGCGTTGGCACCGCATCGCTCAGCGAGCCCGCGATCACATTTCCATCCTGGTCACGCGTGACAGCGGCAATATCAGCGTCGAAACGGACTGTAATGGAGGCCATCTGGCCGCTCAGCTTTGCCTGGTCGATAACGGCCCGCTCGATCGATACCAGTCGGTTGTCGAGCACATGACCAGCGGCCTTGCGATCAGTGATAGCCTGAAAAAATGCATCCTGCACATCGCCATCGACGAGACGATCCAGTTCTTCCTCGTCACCCCGCCAGAATGCTTCGAGGATCATTCGATAGGCAGATTTTGCGCCCTCGAGGAAACGCCCTGCGTCGAAACCGCGATCAGCGGAAATGATCGCCTGCAATCCTGATACCGCACTTGGTTCAATCGTGGGGTCACCGGCAGGCGCGGATAGCGCGCCAGCATCACTTTCAGGCGTCAGTACCGAGGCGCGCGGCGATTCCATGGGCTTTCCAATGGGCTGTTCATGGCCCGTACGTCGACCAAGCACGCTCCACAGCCGCAAGGCAACGAACAAGAAAACCATCGCAAGAATAATAATCTCAGGCACGACAACTCCGATCCCGTTCAGTTTTCTACATAGGCATGACTCACGCACTATTCAAATGCCATGTTACCCGGGACTTGACGCCATTGCCCTTCCCGGCCCCGCCTGCTAGCAGCGCCCGCGATCAGGGAATGTCAGGTTTCCCGGCAAAACAGCGAAATGGAATGCGGCATGGCGGAAGAAGAAGGCAACGTCCAACCAAACGGCGCTGATACGCAGCCGCAAATTGGCTTGATTGCTCAATACGTTAAGGATTTATCGTTCGAAAATCCAAACGCGCCCGCAGTGTATCAGTTGCAGGAGCAACCCCGCATCGATGTTCAGTTCAACATCGGCTCGCAAAGCGTCGGCGACGATGTTTACGAAGTTGCACTAAAAATAGAGGTCAAGGCGTCGACTGAGGAGAAGACGGCATTTCAGGTCGAATTGCTCTATGCCGGCTTATTTGGCCTGCGAAACATTCCCGCAGACCAGCTGCAGCCCTTCCTGCTTGCCGAAGCGCCGCGCCTGTTGTTCCCCTTCGCTCGCCGCGTGCTGGCTGACGCGGTGCGTGACGGCAATTTCCCGCCGTTGATGCTGGACCCGATCGATTTCGGCGCGCTTTATTTGGCGCAGGCCGAACAGCAACAGAATTTCGCAGCGAGCGAGCCGGCTGGCCAGGCTTGAAACCTCACGGGCGCATCGGATGACCGCTCGGCGTTGCACGAGCAGCGCGTAGAAGATCGCCATGAGCCTGGTTCGCAACAGCTTTACCATTGGCGGATTGACGCTCGTCAGCCGCGTTCTTGGTTTTGTGCGCGACATGCTTATGGCGCGCTTCGTTGGCGCCGGTTTCGCATCGGACGCCTTCCTCATCGCCTGGCGCTTGCCCAACCTGTTTCGCGCGCTGTTTGCTGAGGGCGCGTTTTCGGCTGCCTTCGTGCCCATGTTCAACCGTAAGCTTGCCGAAAATGAAGGAAAGCTGGGCGGCGGGCTGTCCTTCGCTGAAGAAGTCCTCTCCGTTCTCCTGCCATTCTTGTTCCTGTTCACCATAATGATGATGCTGGCGGCCGGGCCCATCGTCTGGATGATGACGGGCGGGTTTCCTGATGGCGGGCCGGAAAAGTTTCGTCTGGCGACCGAATTTACGCGAATCACCTTCCCTTATCTGCCGCTGATCTCGCTCGTTTCGTTATTGGGCGGAATCCTCAACTCGCTGGATCGCTTCTGGGTCAATGCGGCAGCACCTTCCCTGCTCAATGTCTGCCTGATCGTCGCGCTGGTCTTTTTCCGAGGAGATACCGATGTTGAGACCGCCAGGACGCAGGCGATAGCCGTCACGATTTCGGGTGTCCTGCAATTATTATGGCTAATCTGGTCCTGTCGCCGTGCGGGGGTAGTGCTGAGACTTCGTCTTCCGCGATTATCTCCACAGGTGAAAGATCTGCTCAAGGTTGTCTGGCCAGCAGCGCTGGGTGCCGGTGCGGTCCAGTTTAACCTGTTGATCTCAACGACATTGGCCGCCCGATTTCTCCCCGAAGGATCGGTTTCCTATCTCTATTACGCCGACCGGCTGAACCAGCTCCCACTGGGCCTGATCGGCATTGGCGTAGGCACCGCGATGCTTCCGTCGCTATCTCGGCAGATCGGGAGCGGCGACGCGACGGCCGCGCTTAACACCCAGAATCGTGCAATTGAGCTTGTTCTCCTGCTTACTCTCCCGGCCGCCGCGGCATTGATGGTTTCGGCAACACCCATCGTTCGCGCACTTTTGCAGCACGGTGCCTTCACGCCACACGACACCCTTGCAAGCGCGCAGGCATTGACCGCTTTTTCGCTAGGCCTTCCCGCCTATGTGCTGATCAAAGTGCTCACGCCAGGCTTCTACGCGCGCAGCGACACGCGAACGCCGGTGCGAATCGCGTTGCTGGCGATGTTGGTGAATCTGATCGGCAATCTCATACTGATCTGGCCGCTCGCGCATATTGGTCTCGCACTGTCAACGGCACTGTCTGCGTGGGTGAATGCCATTCTGTTGTACGTGCTGCTCCACAAACGTCGGCACTTCGCCATCGACGCGAGATTGAAGCGCACATGTCTCAGCCTATTCCTGGCTACTGCAGCGATGACGGCGTTGCTATTGGCGCTCAACCCGATTGTGGATGCATGGACGGGCAACTCCCTTTCGATGCGGATCTCGGCGCTCGTCCTTTTGATTGGAGCCGGCGCCAGTGCTTATTTCATCGTGGCGGCGGTTACCGGCGCATTCCGACTCGCCGAACTGAAAGCACAACTGCTGAAACGGCCTCCGCGCGGCGCTTGACGAAACCCGCATGCTCCGCAAGAGGACGCGCCCATGAACATGCGTGTACTCTCCGGCATCCAGCCCACCGGTAATCTTCACCTCGGCAACTATCTGGGGGCGATCCGCAACTGGGTGAAGATGCAAGACGAGGGAAGCTGCTTCTTCTTCCTCGCGGATCTGCACGCGATCACGGTCTATAATGATCCGAAGGCGCTGGCCGCCAATATACGGGAGATGGCCGCCACCCTGCTCGCCGCGGGCATCGATCCTGCGCGATCAGTGCTGTTTCGACAGGCCATGGTCCCCGCGCATCCCGAACTTGCGTGGCTGCTGAACGGGACGGCCCGGATCGGCTGGTTGAACCGAATGACCCAGTTCAAGGAGAAATCGGGCAAGAACCGTGAAGGCGCAAGCGTTGGGCTCTATGCCTATCCAGTGCTGCAGGCAGCGGACGTGTTGCTGTATAAACCGACGCATGTGCCTGTCGGCGACGATCAGAAGCAGCATCTCGAACTGGCACGCGATATCGCGATCAAGTTCAACACCGATTTCAACGTCGAGTTGTTCACCGTGCCGGAACCTTTCATCGGCGCAAGCGCGGCGCGCATCATGTCGCTGCGCGATGGTTCCGCCAAAATGTCCAAGTCGGACCCGTCCGAAATGAGCCGTATTCATCTCACCGACGATGCCGACACTATTTTGCAAAAAATTCGCAAGGCGAAGACCGATGCCGAGCCCTTGCCTGATACCGTCGAGGGACTGGAAGGTCGACCGGAGGCTCGAAATCTTGTGGGCATATACGCCACCCTTACCGATCAAACACAGTCCGGCGTACTTACAGAGTTTGCGGGCCAAGGCTTTGGCGCCTTCAAGCCTGCGCTAGCGGACGTGATCATAGATGTGGTTCGACCGATTACGGCAAGACTCGAAGCGTTCCGGCGCGATCCGGGTGAACTCGACCGTCTGCTTCAGGCAGGTGCCGAACGTGCCGCTGAGGTGGCAGCACCGACGCTCGAAGGAGCGTATCGCGCGCTTGGCTTGCGTTAATTCTGTTCACGGCCTGTTCAACGGCCGTTCAGCGATTATATGACACTTTGCGGAATTATCGTCGACGCTGCACGATTGTGCATTGAGAGGATCGTGAAATGTCATTGTCGCATAAGCTGATTGCCCTTGCTGCACCCGTTGCACTGCTCGGATTGAGCGGCTGTGCCACGCCGTTCAAGGCTGATGTTGCACGCTTCCAGCAAATGCCGGCACCCAATGGCCAGACCTTTACGGTTCAGACAAACAATCCGCGCCTTGAAGGTGGTCTAGAGTTTGCGCAATATGCCAGTCTCGTCGCCGGGCAGCTTGAAGCCAAAGGCTATCAGGCAGCCAGTTCTCCACAAACCGCCACGCTGGTCGTGAATGTCGACTATGGAATCGACAACGGTCAGGAAAAAGTGGTGACCCGCCCTGGTTACGGCGGCGGTTTTGGTCGGCCCTTTTATGGCGCCTATCGCTATCGTTCACCCTTCTATTGGGGTTGGGACGACCCATTCTGGTATTCCCCGTTTGGCTATCCGGAAGTGGACAGCTATACGGTCTTTACCAGCTATCTCGACATGACGATCAATCGCACCAAGGACGGCGAGCGCCTCTTTGAAGGAAAGGCGCGCGCGCGTTCAACGGACAGCAGCCTGCCGCGCATCGTGCCCAATCTTGTGACCGCCATGTTCACCAACTTCCCTGGCCATTCAGGCGAGGAAGTGAAGATCTCGGTACCACCGCCGCCCAAGCAATAGGCGACAACGCTGCTAAGCGATGCTAGCGGCCCAGATAGCGAACCGACGATATAGAGCGCGCCAGGCCATAGCGGTTGAGATTGAGAACTCGTCCGCTCACCGTCTGGCAATGCCCCTTGTATTTCTTCTTACTGCAGACCTGCCAGCGGCCAATTGCATTCAAGCTTAAGGCAGAGTTCGCGGCACCATAACGCTTAAGGTCGCTCGCGCTTCCCTTGAATATATGTGGCCGTCCATGAAATGCCGGCGCGGGATATAGCTCCAATCGACCAGACGTTACAGGTGGGTATATGGGCGGACGTGGTGGATAAACGGGTGGGCGCGGCGGCTGAATTTCAGGACGCGGTGGTCTCGGAGGTTTCGGTGGCCGTGGCTTTCCTACCGGCGGTTGTATCTCGGGTCGCTCTGGCTGAACCACGCCGGGTTGGCCGTTACCGCCATGGATTTGCGCTGTGCTCGGGGTCGCCAGCAATGTGAGGGTGCAAATTATCGACGCCAGCAAATTGTTATACCGCATCTCTATCCTCCCTTGACGGAAGGGATCGTGCGCTCAAAACTTGTCATGTACAACGCGTTTGTTGGGTTAGCCTTCCAACTGGCGCAGCAGCAAACGCACATCAGCGTCAAGTTCAGCGTCAGTAGCGCGTAGTTTCTCAATCTGCCGAACAGCATGAATGACAGTGGTATGATCGCGCCCGCCAAAGCGACGACCAATCTCCGGCAGCGAACGGGGGGTGAGCTGCTTGGCAAGATACATCGCTATCTGACGCGGGCGGGCGACCTCCCGGGCACGCCGGGCAGAGCTCATCTCCGCGTGACGAATACGATAGTGATCGCAAACCCGGCGTTGAATCTCGTCAATAGTGACGCGACGCTGGTTCGCCCGCAGCACGTCGGCAAGCGTCGTCTGGGTGAACTCCATGTCAATCGGCTTGCCGGAGAGCATCGCATAGGCGACCACGCGGTTCAGCGCGCCTTCCAGCTCGCGAATGTTCGCACTGATACGGCGCGCTAGAAACATCACCACCTCATGCGGCACGTTGGCCTGCGGCATATTTTCAAGCTTTTTGACGATGATGTTCAGGCGAAGCTCGAAATCGGCTGGATTGACGTCAGCCACCAGGCCCCAGGACAGGCGCGAAAGAATTCGGCTCTCAATCCCGTCAAGATCCTGTGGCGAACGATCAGCGCTGATCACCAGGCGCCGACCTGCGGATATCAGCTCGTTCATCGTGTGGAAGAATTCTTCCTGGGTTGATTCCTTGCCCGAGATGAACTGAACATCGTCGATCATCAGTACGTCGGCGGACCGTAGCCACTGCTTGAAACTGAACGTGTCCTTCGCCCGCATCGCGGACACGAATTCGAACATGAACTTTTCGGCCGACATATAGACGACGCGCGCCTTGGGATGATGGGCTAGATAGTCCTGACCGATAGCGTGCATGAGATGCGTCTTGCCGAGGCCGGTTCCGCCATGAAGAAACAGCGGATTGAAACCGAGCGTACCGCCCTCCGCCATCGTGCGGGCCGCGTTGTATGCGACTTCGTTCGCTTTCCCCACGACGAAGGTATCGAAATTATAGCGAGGCTCGAATGGCGTCGAGTCACCAGCCGCCACGAGTGGCGCAGCGGGTGCTGCGGGCAATGGCGTAATCTCGGCAATCTGCGCAACTGGCGCTTCAGATGATCTCGCAGCCTCGGCAGAACCTTCTACCGTCAGCCGCCGCACGCCCGGCAGCATCGCACGCCATGCCTGGAGAAGATGTTCGTGGAAATGAGTCTCGACCCAGTTTGCCATGAAGCTCGATGGAGCCGCCAGTCTGAGCTCACCCGATTCGCTCTCGAAACCCATGAGCGTCAAGGGCTTCAGCCAACCATCGAAGGTCCGTGCGCCTATCGTCTTTCGCAAGCCGGTACGAATGGCGACCCAGGCAGCCTCGACGGGCGAAACGCCGGTCTCGCACACATTGGTAGCGAGCAGATTCGAATCGATACCGATTGCCTTCGTCACGCTTTAGCCGCTCCCCACCCCAGAACACTTTTACACACGTCCGCTCGCCCCATTTACGCGGACAAACTATTCCCTCACGCAAGACCCTAAGGGCTCACGCCGGACTTCCACAGTTACGAGCAACGATTCGAAGAGATTCGCCCCGAACCGAGCGCGCATTTATGAAGATGAATTCGCTGCGATCAAGGGCGGTAGGGGTAACATTTTTGAAATAAATACGCTTGACAACGGGGCTTGTAGAAAATCCGTCATTAATCCTATAACATACTGTAAAGTATGATAAAAGTTAAGGCTTGGATTTATACGGTGACGCGCGAATCGCGCTACATCCTCACATTGCGAAATGTGAGCGGCACGAAAAAAAATCCGCCAGAGACTGCCTCCGGCGGATGATCCGTTTTCAATGCGAACTGAATTCAGGCTAGCGAAGAGACTCGCTTGGTCAGCCTGGAAAATTTCCGCGACGCGGTGTTCTTGTGAAGCACCCCCTTCGATACGCCACGCTGCAACTCCGGCTGTGCCGCTGCAAGTGCCGATGCCGCTGCGCTTTTATCGCCGGCGGCCAGAGCCAGTTCGACCTTCTTCAGAAAGGTGCGGATACGGCTGACGCGCGCGCCGTTGATTTCCGCGCGACGATCGTTGCGACGGATGCGTTTCTTTGCCTGCGGCGTATTCGCCATAATGCTCAAACCTCTGAACGATAAAAATAGCGGCGAGAGCAACGCCCACGCCGTGAAGACCGGCTCCCTAGCGATGAAGCCCGTCACGGTCAACCATTGGCCTACCTAGACTTGGCATTTGGGACAGAAAAACGTTGATCGACCTCCATCGATCCGCCGCGCCACGATTCCTCCGCATGGGCAGTTTTGCAGTTCACGACCATAGACGCGCCACTGTTTGGAAAAATATCCTAGTTCGCCGTCCGGCCGGACATAGTCGCGCAAGGAGGATCCACCTGCTGCGATAGCTGCTTCCAGCACAGATTGAATCGACTTGATGAGTCGCTTGATTTCGGTCCGCATGATCCGCCCGCCGGATCTCGTCGGGGCGATTTTTGCCATGTTGAGTGCTTCGCACACATAGATGTTCCCCAGTCCAGCGATGATCCTCTGATCCAGCAGCAGCACCTTGATGGCAGAGATGCGGCCGGACAGCGCCTTTTCGAGATAGGAAACAGTCAGATCGGGACCAAGCGGCTCCGGGCCCAGGACCTTGAATGGCGGAAACGAAGCCAGGTTCTTCGTTTCGACGAGATCGAGTGACCCGAAACGACGTGGATCGTTCAGCGTCAGGCGGCGGCCTTTTTCCGTGCGAATCAACAAATGGTCGTGAGCTCCAAGATCTTCCGGATCGACCCTCCACCGCCCGGACATACCGAGATGAAAAATGAGGGTGTCGCCGCGATCTGTATTAATGAACCCATATTTAGCGCGCCGTCCCAAACCCACAACGATGGATCCCGTAAGGCGCTGCCCTATGTCCATTGGTATGGCGCGACGCAGGTCGGCGCGACGGGGTATCACCTCGGCCAGCCGCTCTCCTTCGAGAACCGAGCTAAGTCCGCGCACAGTTGTCTCTACTTCGGGAAGTTCCGGCATCACATTGCGCTAGGATCGAATTGCCGGAGGGGCAAGCCTCCGCTAGGGGCATGGATCTATGGAAACAGTACCTTTCGGCTACACGGACATCGACCCGCAGGACAAGACCCGCCGCGTGGGCGAGGTCTTTCGTAACGTCGCGTCACGCTATGACATCATGAACGACGCGATGTCGGGCGGCATGCATCGGCTGTGGAAAGATCGCTTTGTCCGTCGGATCAAGCCACGGGTGGGGGAGCTCATTCTCGATATGGCGGGCGGTACCGGTGACATAGCATTCCGACTAGCAAAGGCAGGCGTTGGGGTGACCGTAGCCGACATCAACTCAGCCATGCTCGAAGTGGGGATGGAGCGTGCGCAGAAACGCGAAGTCAAAGGCCTGATCTGGGCCGAGGAAAACGCCGAGAAGTTGAGCTTCGCCGACAACAGCTTCGATGGGTATACGATCGCCTTTGGCATCAGGAACGTCACCAATATTCCTGCGGCGCTGGCCGAAGCGCATCGTGTGCTCAAACGCGGTGGCCGGTTCTTCTGCCTGGAGTTCTCGACGACTGAATGGCCGGGATTCGGCACAGTTTATGACAGCTACTCGCATCATATAGTGCCCAAGATCGGCAAGCTTCTCGCAAAAGACGAGGACAGCTATCGCTATCTGATCGAATCGATCCGCCGTTTTCCGAACATGCCAGCATTCGATAAGATGATCGGGGACGCAGGGTTCACTAACCGTAGAGTCGAGCCCCTACTCGGTGGATTGGTCGCGATCCATAGCGGCTGGAAGATTTGACCACATCCACCACACATCTATGGCGCCTGTTGAAGTGGGGGCGAATACTCGCACGGCATGGCGCGTTGCGGGGTATCGAACGTGATCCGAATACTCCCGCCGCTTTACGCCGCCTCGTCCGGATCGCGCGTTTCGGTGCACGCGTGCCAACCATCCCGGCCTATGCGGAGGCGTTTCAATCCATTGGCCCTGCCGCGATCAAGCTGGGGCAGGCGCTGGCGACGCGGCCTGATCTGATCGGGCTTGATGCGGCGCAGGATCTTCTGCGCCTGCAGGACGCATTACCTCCTGCCCCTTTTCCGCTGATTCAGAAAACTATCGAAACCAGCTTGGCACGACCTGTCGAGGATCTGTTCGCGTCCATTAATCCGCACGCTGTAGGCGCCGCGTCGATCGCACAGGTACATCGTGCCGTTACGACCGACGGCAGAGATGTCGCTATCAAAGTTCTACGCCCAAATATCGAGGATGATTTTGCCCGTGCACTTTCCACTTATGAATGGGCAGCTGCGCAGGCGGAAGGCTTGGGCGGCGAATTCACCCGCCTGCGTCCAAGGCAGGTAATCGCGACGTTCCGACAATGGACAACGCGTGAACTTGACCTGCGACGCGAAGCGGCATCGGCATCTGAACTGGCCGAGAAAATGGAGGCGCTCCCCCAATTCGTAGTACCAGTTATCGACTGGGCGCGAACGTCCCGTCGGGTTCTTACCCTTGAATGGATCGAAGGCGTCAAATTGAGCGACCGGCCGGGATTGATGGCGGCGGGTCACGATCTAAATGCACTGGCCTCGACCCTTGTGCTCGCCTTTTTACGGCAAGCCATCGTCGACGGTTTCTTTCATGCGGATCTGCACCAGGGCAACCTGTTCGCCAAGGCCGACGGCAAGATTGCGGTTATAGATTTCGGGATAATGGGCCGGATCGACCGTCAGGCAAGACTTTGGCTGGCAGAAATCCTGCATGGATTGATAACCGGGAATTATCGGCGCGTGGCCGAGATTCATTTCGAAGCCGGATATGTGCCGTCGCATCACAACCTTGCCGAGTTCAGCACAGCATTGCGCGCTGTCGGCGAACCAATCCGAGGGCTCCCGGTAAAGGATATTTCGATCGGCCAGATGCTGGACGGATTATTCACGATCACCCGCGATTTCGACATGCCGGTTCAACCGCACCTGTTGCTGCTACAAAAAACAATGGTGATGGTCGAAGGCGTAGCGCAAGCGCTCGATCGGGATATCAACATGTGGGAGACGGCGGGCCCTTTCGTCAAAGAATGGCTCCGCGATGAACTCGGTCCCGAAGCGGCGATCGCAGACCGTTTACGCGAAGGGGCCGACATCCTGAAGCGTCTGCCTTCGCTCCTGCGCCGCATCGAACGAGCCTACCCGGCACCCGGCGCAGCGCCGCCGCCCGCTCCCCTGCCAGAAATCCAGGTGATACGGATCGGCGGTGGCTGGAGATATGTCGCGGTCGCATTGATGGCTTCTGCCGCTGGCGCAGCGGCGATGGCGCTACTAAGTTAGCCATCGTGATCGATAAACGCATCCTCCTGATCGTCGGTGGCGGTATCGCGGCCTACAAGGCCTGTGAGCTGGTTCGCCTGCTTCGCAAAGCAGGTGCGACGGTAACATGCGTGCTCACCGACGGCGGCGCGCATTTCGTAACCGCAATGTCCCTGGCGGCCCTGTCCGAAAACAAGGTCTACACGGATCTGTTCGATCTCAAGGACGAGGCCGAGATGGGACATATCCAGCTCAGCCGTGCCGCCGATCTCGTCGTCGTCTGTCCCGCTACGGCTGATCTCATGGCGAAGATGGCAGCAGGCATTGCAGATGATCTCGCGACCACACTTTTGCTTGCAACGGATAAGCCGGTGCTCGCCGTCCCGGCGATGAATGTACGCATGTGGCAACATCTTGCGACGCATCGAAATGTTGCCCAGCTTCGCGCGGACGGTATGACGGTGATGGAGCCGGATGAAGGCCCGATGGCCTGTGGTGAATATGGCCCTGGGCGTTTGCCGGAAGTAGAGGCCATAGCCGCCGCTATCCGCAATGCACTTGCCGGCGGGAGCAGCCGGCTGGCGGGCCGTCACATCATCATCACCGCGGGTCCAACCCATGAGCCGATCGATCCGGTACGCTACATCGCCAATCGCTCTTCGGGAAAACAGGGCTTCGCCATTGCCACGGCACTGGCGGCGCTGGGCGCCCGAATAACTCTTGTCGCAGGCCCGGTTTCACTTGAAACACCCAGTGGAGTAGCGAGGATCGACGTCGAAACGGCACGCGATATGGCTGACGCGGTCGAAGCGGCACTCCCGGCGGATTGTGCCATCATGGTGGCTGCGGTGGCTGACTGGCGGACAGAGCCGGCGTCGAACAAAATCAAAAAGCAGGCGGGCGGCTCCAGCACGCTGAGCCTGATCGAAAATCCCGACATTCTTGCTGATCTTGCGCGCAGCGATCGCCGGCCGCGCCTCCTGATCGGCTTCGCCGCCGAAACCGAAAAAGTTGTCGATCATGCCTTCGCCAAACTGAAGAAAAAGGGCTGCGACTGGATCATTGCGAACGACGTTTCAGGCGACGTGATGGGTGGGAGCGCAAACAGCGTCCAGATCATCACCGCGGGTGGGGTCGAAAGCTGGGAACGATTGCCAAAGGACGATGTTGCCAAACGACTTGCCGAAAGGATCGCCGATGCCCTTGCCTGATATCTCCATACGCCTGATGCGATTGCCGCACGGTGCCGGGCTTCCGCTCCCGACCTACGCCACCGCGCAGGCAGCAGGCATGGATGTGGTATCGGCAGAGGAGCTGATATTAACACCGGGCGCACGCCATGCCGTTGCGACGGGTTTTGCAATCGCCATTCCCGCTGGTTACGAGGTTCAGGTCCGCCCCCGTTCGGGACTTGCGTTGAAATTCGGCATTACCTGCCTCAACACGCCCGGCACGATCGACGCCGACTATCGAGGCGAAGTAAAGATCATTCTCGCCAATCTCGGGAACGAGCCTTTTTCCATCCAGCGTGGTGATCGGATCGCACAACTCGTTCCTGCGCCGGTTCAGCATGTCACGTTCGAAGAGGTCCTCTCACTGGACGATACCGCGCGAGGTGCGGGTGGGTTCGGGTCAACGGGGCATAGGGCGGAGGCTACCCAGACGGCATCGTGATGTTCGACGAGGAACAGCTGGAGCGCTATGCTCGCCATATTGTCCTGAAGGAGATTGGCGGAGACGGCCAACGCAAGCTGTATCGGGCGACGATCGCAATCATCGGTGCAGGCGGCATCGGCTCCCCGGCAATCCAGTATCTGGCTGCAGCTGGCGTCGGATGGATCACCTTGGTCGATGACGACAAGATCGCGCTTTCAAACCTTCAGCGACAGACGATCTTTCGCAATCAGGATGTGGGCCTGCCGAAGGTTTACATGGCAGCAGAAGCGGCATGCAAGATCAGCAGCGATGTCAGTTTTGTGAGCCACTATGAGAGACTTACCGCGCAAAATGTTACGCACATAATCCAGGGCGCGGATGCCATTATAGATGGCAGCGACAATTTTGAGACACGATTGATAGTCGCCGATGCTGCGCAGCAAATGCGCATTCCATTGATCTCTTCAGCGGTAGACCAGTTTGAAGGGCAGCTTGCCGTCTATCGCGGATGGGAATCCGACAAGCCGTGTTACCGCTGCCTTGTCGGAGAAGACCCTGCGCGTCCCGAAACGAGTTGCGCCGAGCGTGGCGTACTGGGGCCGATGACGGGCGTCCTGGGTAGCCTGGCCGCGCTTGAAGCGATACGCGCCATCACTGGCTTCGGCGTCGATCCGGCCGGCAAGCTTCTGATTGCCGATGCCCTTGGATTTCGGTTTCGCACCGTCACGGTCCCCAAGGATCCCGCCTGTCGGTGCAGCGGGACGTGAATTGCCAGATCATTGTCGTGGCCGATGCCTCTCCGGAACGCTTTCGTACCGCGTTGATCCTTGCTTCGGCACAGGCAGCATTGGGGAGGTCTGTCCGACTATTTCTGCAAGGCGAAGCGGTGGGACTTGCTCGGCAGCCGATTCATGATCCCGATGCTGCGCGGCAAACCGGTGCAGGACTCCCAACGTTGGGCGAATTGATCGAACAGGCTTTCGCCTTGGGTATCATCGTGGGGGCATGTCAATCCACCCTCGCCCTGCTGGAGCTGGATATCACGCAATTTGACAGCCGGATCGCCTGGGGCGGGATGGTCAGTCTGCTCGCCGAAAGCACGCCGGAAGACCGGATCATCGTCGTTTAAGGGGTATCTGCCACAAATGCTTTATCCTGTCGCAAAGCAGGGTTAAGGCGCGGCCATGCAGAAATCACCACTCGCCCCCGCCAGCTTTCCCGAACTTCCAGACATAGGCGGCGTCCACCTTGCCGTCGCGCGCGCGCGCTACAAGAATTGGGATCGTTGCGACCTGACGTTCATCCGTTTTGATGAGGGGACGGTGGCTGCCGGCGTCACCACGCAAAGCAAATGCCCCTCGCCAGAGGTGGAATGGTGCCGGTCAGCGTTGCCGCTAGGACGGGCCCGAGCTCTGGTCGTGAACGCTGGCAACAGCAATGCATTTACGGGTAATCGCGGCCGCGCCGCAGTCGAAGCAATCGCGGCTCGCGTCTCGCACGCGCTCGACTGCACGCCTTCGGACGTCTTTGTCGCATCAACCGGGGTAATTGGCGTTCCATTGCCCATCGACAAAGCCGAAGCGGGGGTCGATGCCGCGCTTGCTGCTCCCCAAGCGAGTTGGGAAGATGCAGCAATCGCCATCGGAACCACTGATACGTTTCCGAAAGGAGCGGTCACGCGCGCAGTTATTGGCGATCGAACCGTCAGCTTTGTCGGCATAATCAAGGGTTCGGGCATGATCGCGCCGGACATGGCGACGATGCTTGGTTTCATCTTCACTGATACCGCCATTGGTGCACCGCTGCTCCAAACCATGCTTTCGGCCGCCAACCGCGAGTCCTTTTCCTGCATCACGGTAGACAGCGACACTTCGACATCAGACACCGTTCTTGCCTTTGCGACTGGGACCGCGGGCAACGCCGAAATCATAAGCTATGATGATCCGGGCGCTGATGCCGTTCAGGCCGCGCTGGAGGATCTGTGCAGGCAACTCGCACATCTGGTCGTACGTGACGGCGAAGGTGCCAGCAAGTTCATAACCGTGTCGGTGGAAGGCGCAGTGTCAGATGACAGTGCCCGCAGGATTGCGCTTTCGATAGCCAATTCACCGCTTGTAAAAACCGCAATAGCCGGAGAGGATGCAAACTGGGGCCGGATCGTGATGGCCGTAGGCAAGGCGGGTGAACCCGCGGAGCGCGACAAGCTGTCGATACGGTTCGGAGCCACAAAAGTGGCTCAAGCTGGCCTCGCCGTCGAAGGCTATGACGAAACGCCGGTTACGGCACATCTGAAGGGAGATGAAATCGATATCGGCATCGATATCGGTCTCGGCGATGGACGGGCGACGGTTTGGACGTGCGACCTGACCCATGGCTATATCTCCATTAACGCCGACTACCGGAGCTGAGCAATGTTGACGATATGGGGCCGGGTCAATTCCCACAACGTCAAGAAGGTATTATGGCTCGCCGAGGAAATGGCGCTGCCTTATGTGCGCCACGACGTCGGCGGGAAATTCGGCTTTACGGACGAATATCTGGCGATGAATCCGAATGCGCTCATTCCTACGATAGAGGACGAAGATTTCGTCTTGTGGGAGTCGAATGCGATTTTGCGATATCTCGCCGCGCGCCATACAGAAGTTGGCTTTTGGCCTATTGATGCTGCCCAACGCGCGACCGCCGACAAGTGGATGGACTGGCAATTCACCTATGCCGAAGCGCAGCGGCATGCGTTTATCAACCTGATCCGGCGCGCACCTGCAGATCGCGACATGGCGAAGATCGAACGGTCGGCCCAGGAGAGCGCCAAGCTGATGAAAATCCTGGAGCAGGCGCTGACAGCACAGAGATGGCTATCGGGCGATGACTTTGGTTTGGGCGATATTCCAATGGGTGTATATGTCCACACCTGGTTCACACTCGATATTCAAAGACCTGATCTGCCGCACGTAGCAAACTGGTACGAGCGGCTGAGGAGCAGGCCAGCTTACGGCCGGCACGTCATGATTCCGCTTTCATAAAGGGCAAAAATGCACGACCTGTACCAAGCGGTCACGGATCTCATGCGTGCAGTGGCCGCCGAAGTGGTGATGCCGCGCTTCCGCACTCTGGCTGCCCATGAGATCATGGAAAAAACGCCAGGTGATCTGGTCACCATAGCGGACCGCGAGAGCGAGGAACGCCTCGGCGCCAGCCTGTCAGCACTGCTGCCTGAAGCGCGCATCATTGGCGAAGAAGCCGCAGCGGCTGATCCGAATATTCTGGACCGGATCGATCGGGGCGTTGTGTGGATCATCGACCCCGTGGATGGCACGATGAATTTCACGGAAGGAAAAACGCCCTTCGCGATCATGATCGCCTTGGTGGTCGATGGCATAAGGAAAGCGGGCTGGATTCTTGATCCGGTAAGCAACCGGATATGTCACGCGGCACAAGGGAAAGGCGCTTTTGTCGATGAAGTGCGCGTATCAGCGCAGCCAACCCGCGGCTCGCTGCCCAAAGCTGCCATCGCAACCTATTTTCTGCCTGATGAGCGCCGCGAAGACATTCAAAAGCGCGCTGCGGGCAAGCTGGAAATCGTCGCCATTCCGCGTTGCGCCGGCGAACAATATCCCCGCCTGGTACTAGGGCAGAACGACATTGCGCTGTTCGAACGCACCCATGTCTGGGATCACGCGCCGGGAGCGCTTTTTCTGGAAGAAGCCGGGGGGAAAATCGCAAGGCTCGATGGCAGTCCCTACCGAATTGGCGTGCCCGGAAAAGGAATGATCGGCGCCGCCTCTCCCCAGTTATGGGATGAAGCGGCGCAAATCTTGTTCGGTTAATGTATGCGGGCGGTCGACTAGATCTCCGCCTCGATCCACTGCTTGAGTTGACTCTTCGGCGCTGCGCCGACTTTCGTGGAGGCAGGCTCGCCGTTCTTGAAAAGGATCATGGTCGGGATACCACGCACCCCATAGCGGGCCGGCGCATCAGGATTTTCATCGATATTGATCTTCGTGATCGTGACCTTCTCGCCGAGTTCTTCGGAAATTTCCTCGAGCGCAGGGCCAATCATGCGGCACGGACCGCACCATTCCGCCCAGAAATCGACGAGCACCGGGCCGGTCGCACTGATGACGTCGTCATGAAAGCTCTGGTCGGTAACGGACTTGGTGGCCATTGATAGTTCCTCCTGATGCGCTGATTTAGGATGGCGCGTGCCGATGCTCAACGCCCGCCGGTGAGAATTTTCTCATGGCCCATCAAGCTGGGCTTGTGGGCGGCGATCAGATCAGCGGGGAGCAGGAACATTCTCGGCCCGGACGTATAGAGCAATGCCGCTTCGATCAGACGATCCGGAAAGATCGTTTCAAGGGCCGCGACGTAGGACGCCATCTGGACCAGATGATATTCCGGCAATGCTCTCAGTTCGGAGGGAACACGGCGCCCTGTCTTGAAATCGACGACGCGAACATATTCTTCCGTCACCAGCAGGCGATCGACCGTACCAACTATAACATCCGTTCCAACGACTGCGGCGATCGGCGCCTCGGCAAGCGTTTCTGGCGCGAAAAGTGCGGCATATTCAGGTGCCGCCATGATCGCGCAAACCTGATCCACCAGAGCGGCTGCCATCGTCCGATCGGAAAGGCCAGCTGAGTCCGTCAGCCAACGCTCCCCCGCTGCCTTTCGTGAGTCTGGCGCGAGCGGCGGCAACCGTTCGAACAACGCATGCAACAGCCGGCCACGTCGTGCCGCCTCAAGCATTGCCAGTTCTGGCGGGGGATCCGCGAGGACATCAAGGCCAATAGTTGACGGCGCCAGAGGGCGCGGCGGGCGCGCCTCTTGAGGCGCGGCCTGCCGAAGCCATACTGGTTCACGCGCCTCAAGCGTCGGAACGCGCAATTTTCCGGGACTAGTCTCAGCCGACGTGGCGGACGTGCCTCGATAGTGACGCGCCGAACCAAAAATTGCATCAGGCTCGAATTCCGTGCCCAATCCACTCATCGCGAGATCAACCGCCCGATACCAGCTTCGTTCCGGCGGCACCCCCTTGGCACGGGGTCCCAGCGCACCGCCAATTACCAGGCGTTCCTCCGCCCGGGTCAAGGCCACATAAAGCAGGCGCCAATGTTCTTCCATTTCCCGTGCTTCTGCTGTGGATACAGCTTCACCCAGGCTTCCACCGAGTTCCCGCTTGCGTGGACGAAAAACGGGAATCTTCGCCGCGGCTTTGGCCGGCGCCCAGTCGATCGCACTGGCCCGGCTCGCCGCGGGATCCACCGTTGCATCTGCCAGGATCACGAGCGGCGCCTGCAGCCCCTTGGATCCATGAACCGTCATTACGCGAACGGCATTTTGCGGTGCTGAGGGATCACGGGTGATTTCGACCTCACCACGGTCGAACCAGTCAAGGAAGCGCTGGAGCGACGAAGTGGCCTCGCTTTCAAAACCCAGTGCAGCATTGAGCAATTCTTCGACGGGATCGCGCACTTCTTCTCCCAGCCGCGCCAGCAATTTGCGACGACCTTGCAATGGCCCGGAAAGCAGCTGCTCAAGGAATCTGTGCGGTGTCGTGAAATCCGCCTGACTAAGAATATCACGCAATTCGCTAGCGGAATGAGCCACTTCTGGTGAATCACGCACCGCGTGCCACAGCGATCCAGACCTCCCGAAACCGACCGTGTAGAGCTGATCCTGGGTCCATCCCAACAAGGGAGACACAAGCAGACTGGCAAGTGTAAGATCGTCTTCCGGCTGGGTGGCGAAGCGCATTGCAGCCAGCAAATCACGCACGGCCAGCGGGGCATTCAGCCGCAGACGATCGACACCGGCAACCGGCACGCCTTCTGCATGCAACCGGGCAACGATCAACGACGCAAGATCCCCGCGCTTGCGGACAAGAATGAGTATGTCTTCGGGCTGCAGCGGCCTTTTTTTGCCCGCCACCCACAATCGCTCATCGAGCCATTTGCCGATCTGTCGCGCCAGCCTGGTAGCAAAGGCACGGGTAGCATCGTCGACCCATCCCTCCTCACCCTCATCGCCTTCCACATCGGGGGTTTCGGTCGACCATGGCTGCCATAAGGTAACCTGGCCGGGGACATTGCTCCGCGCGCTGATGTGCGGCTTCACCTCCTCCAAAATGCCCATGGCCTCGGCGCCCAGATCCGCGATCAGCCTGTCGACAAGCTCGAGGACGGGCGGGACGGACCTGAAGGATCGATCAAGCGAGAGCTGATTGAAAATCTGTTCTCCCCGCTCCGCGTTTCGCGCAAATGCGATCTGAGCCGCGTCATAAGCCCGCGGGTCAGTTCCTTGAAAACCGAAAATCGCCTGCTTGAAATCGCCGACCGTGAATATCGTCCGGAGCTGACTGCCTTTCGCGCCTTCGCCGGCAAAGAATTCGCCTGCAAGCGCAGCGACGATCGACCACTGGCTTTCGTTGGTATCTTGCGCCTCATCGACAAGAATATGATCCGTTGCCTGGTCGAGCTTGTAGCGCACCCAATCGCCCATGCCTTCGCCGTTAAGAAGCCGCACCGCACTGCGGATAAGGTCATCGAAATCCACCAGCCCGGCGTTGCGCTTTGCATCCGCATAAGCGAGCGCATATGCCTGTCCGGCGCGCAGTCCAGCTGCGATCAGGTCAGCCAGGACGGCACGCGCGCGCAGATCGATCAGCGCAGCACAACACTCGGCAAGACGGGCGCAGTGACCAGCATATTCTGGCTCGAACGCCAATAGTTTATCGGCATATCGACGTGGTTCACGCTTCTGCGTCCAGGCGACGGACAACAATATATCCAGCATCGTCGCCCGTTCGCGCGGCGCAGCAGCAAGAAACGAAGCGATTTTGTCTGCATCCGCAAGACCCGTTTTCGTTCCCCAAGAGGTATTTGCCGAAGCAATTGCGCGCAGGCAGCCGAGATCCATTCGATCGTTCGCGCAAGCCTCCGCAACTATCGCTTCTACGTCGCCAAGTGGCACATCCATCGCGAGGCGTATTCGTGCCGCAATCGCTTCGCGTGCGCCCAATGCAGCCATCGGTTCAGCATCACGGGCACAGCGCGCAAGATAAGCCTCCGCCTTTTCCTCGCCAAGACGCAGACTGAGCTGCTGCATGTCGTTGATCAGTCCAAAATCTCCGCTTTTTTCAGCGGAAACGAGCAATTCCGACAGCGTTCGGCGGGCAAGCGCAGATTGTTCACGTCCCTCCAAAGGGCGAAAGCCGGGAGAAAGTCCTGCTTCGGACGGAAAGCCCGCAAGCAGTGTCTGACAGAAGGCATGAATGGTCTGGATGCGCAATCCACCACCCGGTGCGTCCAAAACACTCGCGAAGAGGGTGCGGGCGAAGCGGATCGATGCAGGATCATCGCGTTCGCCCAATGCGAACAGCTCCTTCTTCAGGGTGCTATCCTTGAGCCTCACCCACGAAGCGAGTCGGGCATGAATGCGGTCCGCCATTTCGGCAGCGCCAGCCTTTGTAAAAGTGAGGCACAGGATGGTTTCCGGCGCGACCTTCGAAAGAAGGAGCCGCAGCACGCGCGCGGTAAGGACGTGAGTCTTGCCGGTGCCTGCCGAAGCGGAAAGCCACACCAGATCGCGGGGATCCGACGCCCGAAGCTGCTCTCCTTCCAGTCGATCGAGCGGTTTCAGCTTGTTAGACATCGCCCCTGCCGTACCATTCGTCGAGGCGCATCAATTGGTCATAATCGCTGTAAGGCGACAGTTCCGGATGTAATTTTGCCGTGAATGGCTCTTCTCCGGTTAGCCATGTCTCGATAGCAGCGACAAGACATGCCGTCGCATGAGTCGTGAAATCTTCGGCAGCGATCCCTTTCTCGCTGATAGGGCTTGCGATATAGCCGAACTCCCCAGCCTTGCGGGCAAGCGACCAATATTCAAAAGCGCCCGGGACGCCCTTGATATCAGGAAATCCGTTGCGCTCCGCGATGAGGCCCAGCAATCCTAATTGCATGGCGAAGCCTGCTTCGACCTGCTTGCGGGACGGTGGCTGACCCGTCTTGTAGTCGATGATCGCCAGTTTTCCGTCCTTTAGCCGATCGATACGATCGACCTTGCCGTAAACGCGAACGCCACCGATATCTGTTTCGCCGAAAACCTCGGCAGTGACGGGCAGCCGTCCGTCACCGGCATTCGCCTCCATCATAGCCGCTACCCAGTCGACGGCTTCCAGCAGGCGCGGCTCCCACAACGCCTTGAGAACGGGATGTGACGCAATCTTGCTCAACATTGCCTTCGCTCGGGGCCGTAGTTTTGCCGGATGGCAATCATCTTCCTTCATCCATGCTTCGAACACGGCATGGACCATCGTACCGCGCCAAGCGGGTGTCGGATCTGCGTCAACCGAATCCCAGCGCGTCAACCCGAGCATGGCATCTGCATAAAACGCGAATGGATCTGCCTGGAGCCGATCCAGCTTGGTCACTGCGATCTTCCGCGGACGATCAGAGACTGGAGGGCTCGGCGCCGGCTGCATAGCATAATCGGGCGGCCCCGACGGACGATCGAGCGCAGCTGTCCATTGGCCAAGCTGGGTAGCGCGCGTGATACCCCCCGTCATCGCTTCGAGACGGAGAAAAAACCGCGAGGCGATCGTGGGCGCGCGTACGTCCCGCCGGGCGCGGGTAATGAGAACCTGGGGCGCACCGAGCGCGCTCGCGAAATCATGGGCGGCGAGACCTATACGCCGTTCGAGTCCGGGCAATCCGAGTTCACGACGGATACTTGGTGCAAGCCATGGATCAGGGACTGGAACGGCTGGCCATACCCCTTCGTTCAATCCACCAAGGATAGTCAGATCCTCATGGGCCAGTCGCGCTTCGATGAGGCCGCGGATAGCGATACGGGGGTGTCCGCCTTGCGGTGGCCTGATAGCAACGCCGTCAAGCAGATCGCGCAAAACTATCGGTAATGTTTCTATGCGCAGAATTTGCGGGCCACTTACTGCGGCTGCCTCCAGCGCCATGAACAAATCGGCCGCTTGCCGTCCGGCGGCACCGGCCCAGACCTGGTCACCGGTCAATTCGCTCGCCGCTTGCCTTATAGCCGCCAGGAGGCTTCCCATTTCCAGCTTGGCGGCATTCTTCCGCCAAATTTCAAGCCCTGCCTTGTTGACGTGCCACCATGCTGCCGCCGGAGCGCGATTTTTCCGTTCGCGAACATCGCCTTCGGCAAGAAATGCTGTGATTCCAGCCATCCCGCCCGGAGGCCGCGGCCCGCGCAGCGCCCGATCGAGCAGACGCACGCCCTCCAACCAATCAATGCGGCCTTCGCCTGCCCTGACGAGCGGATGTTTCAACATCGCCAGCAAGGGAACGGGAGCAAAATCTTCGGCCAGGACTTCTGCCAGAGCCAGGAGCAACGTACCCGGCGGCGTGACAGAGAGCGGCTCGCCAGCGCTATCGTCCGCTTCGATATTCCAGCGCTTCAAATGCGCTGAAACTCGACGGGCCAGTGCCCGGTCCGGCGTCACGAGCGCCGCTGTCCTGCCCGGCGTCTCGATCGCCTCACGCAATGCCACCGCAATCGCCTGGGCTTCTTCGCCCGGCGTAGCGAAAATTGCTGTCCGAACACCAGACAATCTGCGATCGGCGGGTTTCAGCGTCTGCCACTTTGCCGTGTATCTGGCTGGCGCCATTGCGTTGGATACCGCCCGGCTTCTCGCCGCCGGAGCATCGCTGCGTCCTCCCCAGCGCCAGGGACGAACTTCGGTACGGGCGATACCCACGCGATCCAGCAATATCTTCAGATTAAATTGCGGGTGTGTTTCAATGCTGCGCGCAATTCGTTCACCATCCGCTTGAGAATCCAGCGGTCCAAGCGCGTCCCACTCTTCTTCAGGCATCTCGCGATCAAGCCCGGGCAAGATCACCATCCCATGCGGACTGTGCGCAACGCTGCGTAAAAGCCGGGCCACAGCCGGTGCGGCGACGGTTATACCGGCCGCAACCAGAAGATCAGCGTCAACGGGCAAGTTTCTGAAGCGGGTGGCAGCCCGATCCAGCAAGATATTGCGACGTTCGGCAAGATCGATCCGGCGACGTGCCGCCAGTTCGCGAGGCCAACGATCGAGCAAGGTTTCCATAATAGCGAGCGATGTCTGCCAGTGGTGAGATAGTGTCGCCGGGACAATGTCGCGAATTCTGTGCGGCGGGATTTCCTCGACAATCAACTGATCTAACGTGCGCGCGAGATCCGAAGCCAATCGCATTGCCTCCGCAGCATCTACGGGATCCCCGGCTTCTTTTCGGACCTGCTGAACGAGACGTGCGAGCAAGAATTGTCGTTCGATCGGCTCGACCGCAGGACGGATGGGATCGCTATCGTCTGCAGGATCAAGTGCGGCGCCAACTCGTTCATCCAGTTCGGAATCGCCAATCGCGACCATGCGCGGGAGAAGCAGGCCTCCGCTTCCCGACCGGCGTACGAACGCGTCTGTCAGCGTCCGCTGCGCGCGACTGTTCGGCAACAATATCGTTGTTCGCGCAAGCACCATCCGATCACCGGCAGATTGTGCGAGCAGTCCCGCTGCCAATGCATCCGCGAAGGCCCTGTGCAGCGGAATGTTGAAAATATTGGGGCCTGAGCCCTCAGCCATGGTTCAGCAACGCTTCCGTTGCCCGGATGGCCTTCGGCGTTCCGACGTCAAACCACAACCCCTGATGCACCTGGCCGTAGCAACGCCCCACGGCGATCGCACGATCCCACAGGATGTTCGTGGAAAATACGCCTTCCGGCGCATCTTTCAGCAAGCGCGGCGACACCAGCTGCACGCCCGTAAAAACGAACGGTGCCACCCTGCCCGACCGGCGCCGGGACACTTTGCCCGACGCGTCCATATGGAAGTCACCCTGCCCGCCATGACAGTTGGCCCGCGCCAATGGAACCATGAGCAACAGCGCGTCCATCAGCGCATCATCCCAGCGCTGCGCAAGCAACCGTATTGAGTCGATGGGACCATCCACCCAATAGTTATCGCTATTGATCACGAGGAAAGGTTTATCGCCCAGAAGAGGCGCTGCCTTTACCAGTCCGCCACCGGTTTCCAACAGTTTGCCACGTTCGTCGGATATCTTGACATCGATATCCTTCACCCGAGACTTCAGGTGCGCCTCAACCGCATCGGCAAGGTAATGGACGTTGACCACTGCATTTTTGATCCCGCCTGTACGGAGATGGTCGAAAACATGATCGAGCAGGGTTTTGCCGCCGACCTCGATCAACGGCTTCGGTCGGGAGGCGGTTAGCGGGCGCATACGCTTGCCCAGCCCGGCCGCCATCACCATCGCCGTTGTCACCGGCGTACCACCGGGATCAGGACGTAACGCAAGGGTTTTGCTATAGCTCCTCACCCCACATGCTCCGCCCAGGCCGCGCCACGCGCTTCGACTGGAACATTATGATTGAACCATCGGGCGACGGGCGCGAGCGCCGGATGACGAAGGTCGCGTTCGAGATAGCCCCATACGCGTGGTTGATATGAGAGATAGCGGGGTTTGCCATCCCGCTTCCACAGGCGCGTGAAAATACCCAGAATCTTGGCATTACGCTGTGCACCAAGAATGGCATAGGCTGCATCATCAAATGGCGCACGATCGCTGTAACGCGCGATCATATGGGCTTCCAGTTCCACCGAAACATCGCGTCGGGCATCCTGAAGCAGCGAGACGAGATCGTAAGCCGGATGACCAGCAAGAGCGTCCTGGAAATCGAGCAGACCGAGCCTTCTTCCGTCATCAAGCAGCATGATATTTTCGGCGTGGTAATCGCGCAGCACCGTGACAGGCTGATGACCGGCGACAGGCACCAATACGTCAGCCCAGGCGGCACGATATCCCTCGACGTCGACGTCGAGTGAAAGTGCCGGCGCATACCATTCAGTGAATAACCCAGCCTCCCGCTGATATTCGCTCAGGTCATATGGGCGCAATCCGGGCATGGGCGAATGCCGGTTGAGCTCTAAAAGCAGGTCAACCGCGGCGGCATAGATTTCCTCCTCGCGATGCGGCTCGGCGGCGACCGTTTCGGCTACGCGACTGTTGCCGAAATCCTCGATCAAAATCAGGCCACGCTCGAGATCGGCTGCAATAATGGATGGCGCGCTGAACCCCAGATCACAAAGATGGTTTGCGACCGCTATGAATGGACGCGGATCTTCGTGCGGTGGCGGAGCATCCATCAATACTGCCATGCGTCCGGGCGCTACCGCTCTGAAATATCGACGAAATGAAGCATCGCCAGCAAGCGGCAGTATCTCCGCATCGCCCCAGCCATGGGCGGCAAGAAACGAAGATGCGGCGGCCGGCGGAATCATTGCTGAAGAAGCGGTGGTGGCCATCGTCCTTCCCAAGCCGGCGGGACCGAGGCTGTCAAGCGCCTGTCGCCATTAGCCACGATTTCGAGCCGCAAAAGTAGCGCGTCAGGCCATAACAAGTCGCCCAGCCGTTCGGGCCATTCGACTAGAAGTCCAGCATATTCACGTGCTTCATCAAGCCCCAATTCGACGGCTTCGTCAGCCCCTTCCAGCCGATACAGATCGATGTGCCACAATGGGATACGCACATCCGGCGGATCATAGGGCTGGACGATCGCGAATGTGGGGCTTGGCGCCTCGCCTGCCAGCCCCATGGCTTTCAGCAATCCACGCGCCATGGTCGTCTTGCCCGCGCCAAGATCCCCATAGAGCGCGATCACGTCACCGGGGATCAGTACCTGCGCAAGGAGTGCGCCGATCTCGGCCGTGGCATCTGCATCGCCGAGGATCATCATCACACTATCCAGCAGATTTTTTAAGGAGCGCATTCGCACGGGGGAGATGGACGATTACTGTCGTGCCTTCGCCTGGCTCGCTGGCTATTTCGATGGTGCCACCGTGGATCTCCACCAGCTGTCGGGTCAGGGGAAGGCCGATACCAAGGGCCGCAATGCCATCGCGTGGCCGGGGAGCCGCGCTGGTGCGGTGGAACCGATCGAAAATACGCTCGCGTTCCTTTGGCGCAATGCCGGGGCCATCATCCGAAACAATGATCACGATCTCCGAACCCTCCGCGGAGACTCGAAAGAGAACACGGCCACCGGAAGGAGTATAGCCGACCGCATTGCGCAGGAGATGATCGAGCGCCTGCCCGAGGCGCCTGGCGTCGCCTTTGACGATACCCACTTTAGGATCGATCTGCGCCACGAATTCCAGTGTTTTTACTTTTGCCGCTATCTCCGCCTTTTCGGCTGCAGCTGCCGCCAGCTTGACAAAATCGACGTCTTCTTGCGCCATTGGCAGGCTGCCTGCCTCGCTTTGCGTAAGATCGAGGACGTCTTCAACTACCTTGCTAAGACGCGCGACCGAAGCGAGGATCGCATCGACATATTCCTGCGCAGCGGGCTCAATCGGGCCGGCATAGCCACCGGCGATCATTTCAGCGAAACCGCCGATCGAGGTAAGCGGAACGCGCAGTTCGTAGCTCATGTTCGCGACAAAAGCGTTCTTGAGCTTGTCCGCTTCTTCCAGCGCTTCATTGCGTTCCCGCAAGGCCGCCTCGATGCCGCGGCTCGCGGTGATGTCCAGCATCGTAAACAGCGCATTCCCATCAGGCAAAGGCACAACCGCGAATTCAAAATGCCTGCCATCGATCAACGCCACGCGTCCCGATCTTTGCTGCCGATCTATCGTCGCGATGCGCACGAGTTCGCGTACCAGGCTGGCACGCGTGGGATTGGCCAATCGCTTGCCGACCATTTCGACGAGCGCGTCCACCCGCGGATGGCCCGCCAATATGTCCTCCTCCAGCCCCCAGACTTCGCGGAAACGGCTATTCCAGAGATGAATACGGCCGTCCGCCGCAAACACACCAATCGCTTCGAACAGATTGTCAAACGTGGCCGTGCGAACGCGCAACAATGTATCGCGCGCGCTAGCGAGTTGGAGTTGTTCGGTCCGATCCTCGAAGATGAGCAGCAAGCCGCCATCCGGCAATGGCTGAGCGACGACACGCAGATGCGCGCCGCCGGGCAACAACCAGGCTTCCTCGATAGCTTCATTGCCTTGCGTGAACCAAGCCCGGCGTTCGTCCTTCCAGCCCGGGAAATCACGGGCTTCGGGAAGGCGCTGCGCCTCGCGCATGCGTTCCAGCACACGATCGAACTCCGGGCGATCGAATAGCCATTCAGGCTGGAGCGCAAAAAGACGCAGAAATGGCTGATTGTAGAAGATCAGCCCGCGATCCGGGGCAAACTGCGCGACCCCCGCAGACAGGCGATCGAGCAGGTCGCGTTGGGCGCGTACGAACCGCGAAAGATCGGCACGGGCTTCTTCAAGTTCCTCGACGTCCACGGCGTACCCTGCAACGCCCGCGGCCCCCAGCGGGACGTCCACGATGCGTATCATTCGGCGAGCGCCGGCAATCGTTGCCGGCACGGTGCGGGTGCCGATGGTCCCGGTTGATTGTGCAGCGGCGGCGGCAACGGCGGGCGACATACCGCCAGCAGGCTCGACCAATTCCAGTCCCCGCGCAACCACGTCGGCGGCGCTGTCGCCTTCCACGGCGTGAACATATGCGGTATTTACCAAGGCAAGGCGGAAATCGGGGCCTCGATGCCACATAGGAAACGGCGCTGCTTCGATTAGGGCCGACAGCGCCTCGATCGCCCGGCTGAGTTTCGCACGCTCTCGTTCCAGATGCTCGATTTCCTGGAGATTCTCAGTAGCATCGAAAAACCATAAAATGGCAGCGCTATGCGCTACGCGCTCATTGGCGCGTGAACCTCTGATCATCAGCACGCGGCGCGAATCGCGGATACGCACCGACCGGCTAAAGCTTCGCCCTGCGCGTTGGGCAGCGTTGACATCCCTCGCCAGCGACGCCGCATCATCGCGCTCGAACACATTGTCCGCGCCCAGCAGATCATTCAGAAATTCCGGCAGGCGGACCAGCCCGAGCCAGCCCGCCAATCGCTGGTCGCCACTGAGATGGCCGCCGGAATCAACCAGTAATGGCAAAGCCGGAGCGGAAGAAACAAGAGCGGACAGCCGCTCGGCGTCTGCCTTCGCGCCACGCGCGGCTGATGCGCGACGCAAGCCGATCATCGTCGCCCAGACCGCAACAATGAGCCACGCCGCAAGCAGCGCAGCAATGAGTACCAGGCTCGTCTTGTCCAGAGCGATCATACGATCGCCTTAAGCGAGGCTCCGCCCGGTGAGAAGCGTTTCGTTAACCACGGGCGAAACGTCTCTTCTCATCAATAGCGATAGTGATCCGGCTTGAACGGTCCGGAGGTGCTCACTCCGATGTATTTGGCTTGCGCATCAGTCAGCGTCGTCAGCTTTACGCCCAGCTTCTCAAGGTGCAGCGCGGCAACTTTTTCGTCGAGATGCTTTGGCAGGACATAGACCCTGTTCTCGTATTCGCCGGGCTTCGTCCAAAGTTCGATCTGCGCAAGCACCTGATTGGTGAAGCTGGACGACATCACGAAACTCGGGTGCCCGGTCGCACAGCCCAGATTCACGAGACGGCCCTTCGCCAGCACGATAATCTGCTTTCCATCGGGAAATTCGACTAGATCCACCTGCGGCTTGATCTCCGTCCACTTCATATTGGCAAGTGCAGCAATCTGGATCTCACTGTCGAAATGGCCGATATTGCAGACTATCGCCATGGGCCTCATCGCGCGCATGTGATCGAGCGTGATGACGTCGGCATTGCCCGTAGCCGTGACGAAGATGTCGGACCGCGTTACCGCTTCCTCCATTGTCACGACCTCGTAACCCTCCATTGCAGCCTGCAAGGCGCAGATCGGATCGACTTCGGTGACGAGAACGCGCGCACCGCCATTGCGCAGCGATGCCGCCGATCCCTTGCCCACATCGCCAAAGCCGGCAACCGTGGCGACCTTGCCCGCGAGCATCACGTCCGTCGCACGGCGAATTGCATCGACCAGCGATTCCTTGCAGCCATAGAGGTTGTCGAACTTGGACTTGGTGACGCTGTCGTTCACATTGATGGCGGGGAAAGGCAGCTTGCCGCTCTTCGAAAGTTCATAAAGGCGATGAACGCCGGTAGTCGTCTCTTCCGACACACCCTTGATCGCCGCGACAGTCTTCGTGAGAAAGCCGGGACGTTCGGCGAGAACGCGCTTGAGCACCGCACAGAAAATCTCTTCTTCCTCGTTGCTTGGCGCGAACAGCGCCTCACCTGCTTCCACGCGCGCACCCCACAACGCGAACATTGTGGCATCGCCGCCATCGTCCAGAATCAGGTTGCAGGTTTCGTTATTGCCCCAGTCAAAGATGCGCTCGACATAGTCCCAATATTCCTGAAGCGTTTCGCCCTTGATAGCAAAAACAGGAATATTGGCTGCAGCAATGGCCGCAGCAGCGTGATCCTGGGTCGAATAGATATTGCACGTCGCCCATCGCACATCGGCACCCAATTCCACGAGTGTCTCAATCAGGACGGCAGTCTGGATCGTCATATGGAGTGAACCAGTGATGCGCGCACCTTTGAGCGGCTTCGATGAACCAAATTCCTTACGCAGCGCCATGAGACCCGGCATCTCGGTTTCGGCAATCTGGATTTCCTTACGGCCGAAGTCAGCCAGTGAAAGATCGGCAATGACGTAATCGTTGAAGCTGGCGACGGGTGCAGTGGCCACGATAGACTCCTCGGTAGAATGGCTGAACCGGCGCATCTCGAATGTCCGGATTATTGCTGCCCCTTACTGATCGAGCGCTATAATAGCAAATATAAAGATCTCTTTATATGCGATGCCGCTCAAGCGCGCAGCCCGTTGTTAGGCTTGCAGGCTCCATTTTCCTGCTTCGTCCTGCTTCCAGAACCGGCGTTCGATCCTTTCTTGATTGCCCAAGGATCGCCAGGCTTGTCGGGCTTCATCGATACGATCCTCGCCGAACAGCAGGAAGGCACGATCGAAGGTTAGTGCCTCTTCGCGCCACACGCCGTCGGCCAGGGCGATGTTTCGTGCTTCATTGGGCGCGGACACGGTCGCCGAGATCAGGACGGGATGACGCGCTTCCGCTCCATCACCCGCGCGTCCATGCGGCAGGAAGCTTTCGGGCGTATAATTCCAAAAATGACTGTCGAGACGCGTAGCAAGCCCCTCGTCCTGCGCGACGACCAGCAGCCGCCCGCCCTGTTCGAGAATCCGTTCAGCAATTCGGGGCAGAATGCGTTCGACGGGTGAGCCGGTGAGATGATAGAAATCGACCTGCACAGGCTATTCGCTCACTTTTCGAAATTGTCTGCCACAAAACGGTCGAGAAGACGGACGCCATAGCCCGTCGCGCCCTTGTCCCAGAGCGTTCCCGGTTTCGATGCCCAGACCATCCCGGCGATATCGAGATGCGCCCAGCGCACGCCTTCGTCCACGAACCGCTTGATGAACTGCGCCGCCGTGATCGAGCCGGCCTCCCGCGGGCCTACATTCTTGATGTCAGCGATCGGAGAGTCGATCAGCTTGTCGTAGGCCGGGCCGAGCGGCAGACGCCAAAGCGGATCGCCGGACGTCTTTCCCGCAGCCAGCAACTGATCGGCAAGGCTATCGTCGTTGGCAAACAAGCCGGCATGCTCGCTGCCCAGCGCGACGATCATCGCGCCGGTCAACGTCGCGAGATCGATGATGGTTTTAGGGCTGTAATTCGTCTGGACCCATGTGATCGCATCGCAAAGAACCAGCCGTCCCTCCGCATCGGTATTGATCACCTCGACGGTCTGACCCGACATTGTGGTCACAACATCGCCGGGACGCTGCGCGGTACCCGAAGGCATGTTCTCGACGAGACCGCACACGCCAATGACATGCGCCTTGGCCTTGCGCTCAGCGAGAGACTTGATGACACCAGCAACTGCGGCGGCACCGCCCATATCCCACTTCATGTCTTCCATGCCGCCGGCTGGCTTGATCGAAATACCGCCAGTATCGAAGGTCACGCCCTTGCCGACGAATGCAACCGGCTCCTGATCGACGCTGCCCGAACCATTCCATTTGAGCACAAGCAACCGAGCCGGCCGCGCGGAACCTTGCGAGACGCCGAGAAGGGCTCCCATTCCCGCCGCTGTCATCGCGTCTTCGTCCAGTACCTCGATTTCGACACCCAGCTGGGCAAGCGACTGGCAGCGTTCGACAAAGGTTTCAGGATAGATGATATTGGCGGGCTCCGTAACGAGCTCGCGCGCAAAAGACACGCCGTCGGCCACAGGCGCGAGACGTTGCCAGGCTTGCTCCGTCCCCGATGGAGCGCCGGTCAAAATTATCTGTGACAGGCTCGGCTTTGATTTTGCCGGGAGTTTTGTCCGGTACACATCATACCGCCAGGCACGGAGCACCGCGCCAAAAATCAATCGCGCAGCCCCTTCTACCGAAACTCCACCCCCGGACGCGCCGAGATCGACGACCAGCGTAGTCTCTCCCGACGTTAACAAACGGGCGGTCAGCGCAGCACCCGCTTTTTCACAAGCCTCGGCGTTGGCATCATTTCCAAGACCTGCGAGAAAGACATGTTCCGCGGTATCTGTTCCGGGAACGAACATCTCGGCGAGAGTACCGGCCTCACCGGTAAAACGAGCCGCAGTCACCGCCCTTTCCGCCAAGCCGGCCGCGTCAGGCAAAAATTGGGTAATGCGGTCGATCAGGCCCGTCTCCCCGGCCACAGGCAAGGCAAGAACATAAGGGCCGTCTGGACGCGCATTGGAAAAGCGAACCTGCATTGATCGAAATACCTTCTAGTAGTCACATTCGAACTCGATACCCCTCTAAGATAGGAACGCGTCGAGGCAAAGCTATCTCTGGGAGATTGCAGGCAAGCCCTGCTAATGCGATAGGCAGCGTCCGAAACCCTGCCGCCGGAACGAAACCCTGCCACATTCAATGAAAAAAGCCGCGATGACGAAGCTGCTCTGTGTAGGGGTCTTACCCTGGATTGCTCTGCTTCCCGGGGTCGCGAGCGCGCAGGATCTCAAGAAGCACACCGTAGCACCGGCAATCGCCGCTGACGTGCCAAACCCGGAAAATCCCGAAGAAGTGGGCTTCAGCGCCGATGCGCTGGACTATGACGACACTGCCGACATCGTCACGGCCACCGGAAATGTTCATATGGTTCGCGACGGAAACCGCCTTCGCGCGGACAAGATCGTGTGGAATCGAAAAACGGGCCAGATCTCGGCAACCGGAAACGTGGCGGTCGTAAATCCCGATGGCGACATTGCCTACGGGGACATCGTGCAGCTTACCGATTCGCTGCGCGATGGCGTGGTGGAAAATCTACTGCTGGTTCTTGCCGATGGAGGGCGCCTGGCTGCGCGGCACGGAGTCCGGAAAGACGACATTTCTACCTTAACCGACGCCGCCTATACACCTTGTTCGGTGATCGATTCCAACGGATGTCCCAAAGAACCCGTGTGGAAGATCTCTGCGGTTCGCGTGGTACACGATCCAGCACGGCATCGTATTTATTACAAGGGCGCCCGGCTTAGCCTGTTGGGGACGCCGTTGGTCTGGCTGCCAGGTCTGTCTCATCCCGACGGCAGCGGTGGTTCCGGCTCCGGCCTTTTGGTGCCAAACGTGGGATACAGCCGCAACAATGGCTTCGAACTGGCAACGCCCTATTACTTTGCGTTCGCGCCCAACCGCGATCTCACCCTAACCCCGCATCTTTATTCGGATGTGCTACCCGCTATCGAAGCCGAGTATCGCGCGCTTACCAGCAATGGCGCTTACCAGATTGGCGGAATGATTACCTACGGATCGCGTATCCCGGCATCAAGCGATGCGACCGCGGGTTCGGATCGCGACGTTCGCGGCTATATCGACGCCAATGGCACGATCCAGCTGGACCCCTACTGGAAGTTGACCGGCGCAATATTGGCGACCACCGACAAGACCTTCCTGCGCCGATACCATATCACCAGCGCGGACCGACTGCGTTCCACGATCAATGCGGAACGGATCGATACCAACAGCTACCTCTCTATCGCTGGTTGGGTCACGCAAACATTGCGCGTTTCAGATCAGCAGGGGATGCAGCCCATTGCCCTTCCCGCAATCGACTATCGCCGCAGAATGACCGATCCATTGCTCGGTGGGCGTATCGAGATTCAGGCAAACAGCCTCTCCCTCATCAGGACATCGGGACAAGACACACAACGCGCATTCGCCGGCATAAAATGGGACCTTACCAAAAGGACCACCCTGGGCCAGGAAGTCACTTTCACCCTATACGGCCGGGGTGATGTCTATCACACCGACGAAACCGGCAAGACGCTGACCACGCTTTATCGCGGGAACGAGGGATGGAGCACCCGCTCCATCGGTGCCGCGGCAATCGATGTAAAATGGCCGTTTATCGGAAATTTGTTCGATGGAACGCAACGCCTTACCCCGCGGGTTCAAATCGTTGCGAGCCCGCATTCCGCCAACTTGAAGATACCGAACGAAGATGCCCGGTCGGTGGATCTGGAGGATTCGAACCTCTTCGCTCTCAATCGCTTCCCAGGCTATGATCGCTGGGAAGACGGCAGCAGGGTCACCTATGGCCTGGAATGGGATTTCGACCGGCCAAATCTTTCGATAGAAAGCATCGTGGGTCAAAGCTATCGCCTTTCCAAAAAGGCGAGCATCCTTCCCAACGGAACGGGACTATCAGAGCGCTTTTCGGACATCGTCGGCCGCACCACGATCCGCTATAAAGAATTCGTGTCGCTTACTCATCGTTTCAGGCTCGACAAGGACAACGGAGCAATCAGGCGAAACGAAATCAACGCCACGATCGGCTCCTACAAGACCTATGTCCAGGCGGGCTATTTCCGGCTGAACCGCGACATTGATCCATCGATCGAGGATTTGCGCGATCGTGAGGAAATCCAGCTCGCGGCGCGCATCCAGTTCGCCCGCTACTGGTCTCTGTTCGGTTCGACGATCATTGACCTTACCGACAAGAGCGAGGATCCCAGCTCGCCGGCGGACGGCTATGAACCTGTACGGCATCGCGTCGAGTTGCTTTACGATGATGAATGCGTCCAGATCGGTATTTCCTGGCGGCGCGATTATGACAGTACGGGAGACGTACGGCGCGGGAACACCTATCTGTTCCGGCTGGCCTTGAAGAACTTGGGTCGCTAAGCGTGCATTCAGCCGGAGGCTGATAACGGCGACGGGGTCAATTTAGAGGATATTGGAGTGAGAGTGATTGGACGTTGCGTGAGCGGTAAACGGTTGATGGCCGGCATAGCAATCTCTCTCGGCATTGCCGCATCAGCTGTGGCGCTCGCCCAGACAGCCGACAATCAAGGAGATGACGTCGCTTCGTCGGCCGGCTCGCTAAACCTTCCAAGCGATCTCACGGTCTTTGGCACTTCCGATCCCGCGGTTCACAAGGCAACCGCCATTGTGAACGGCACCATCATTACGGACACAGATATCGACCAGCGGCTGGCGCTCGTGCTGGTGGCCAATGGCGGAAAAATCGAGGGCGAAGAGCGGCAACGTTTGCGCCTGCAGGTTTTGCGCAACCTTATCGACGAAACGCTGCAGATTCAGGAAGCCAAAGCCAACGATATCACCGTATCTCGGGAAGAGATCGACCAGACATTCAACAGGATCGCTGGCAATTTCCGCAAGCCGCCGAAGGAATTCGGATCCTATCTTTCAGAAGTCGGATCGTCGGCAGGATCAATGAAGCGCCAGATCGAAGGCGAGCTCGCATGGAGACGGCTGCTCGGCCGCAGGGTTGAACCATTTATCAGCGTAGGCGACGAAGAAGTGCGCGCTGTGCTGGGTCGACTGAATGCCGAAAAGGGCGCCACAGAATATCGAATTGGCGAAATTTTCCTCTCAGGCAATCCAGCCACGATCAACGAAACGCACGCGAATGCAGATCGCATCGTCGATCAACTTCGCAAGGGCGCGTCGTTCGCAGCATATGCGCGCCAATTTTCGGAAGCATCCACCGCAGCGGTCGGTGGCGATCTTGGCTGGGTCCGAGGGGAACAACTGCCGACCGAACTGGCCACGGCGGCAGCGGAGATGCAACCCGGCATGGTCAGCAACGCCATCGCAAATTCGGGCGGGTTTTCTATCATTGCCCTGGTGGACAAGCGCCAGGTGCTGACAACCGATCCGCGCGATTCAACGCTGAGCCTCAAGCAGGTCTCGATCAAATTCGCGCCGAACGATACCGAAACGACTGCAGCGCCAAAGGTCGAAGCCTTCGCAAACGCCATGAAGCAGGTTTCAGGATGTGGCAGTGTCGAGGCTCTCGCACAGAAGATCGGCGGCGACGTCGTCGATAGCGACCAGGTGAAGATTCGTGATCTTCCCCCTGCCCTGCAGCAGATGATGGTTGACCTTCAGATCGGCCAAGCCACGCAACCCTTTGGTTCGCTGAAGGATGGCGTTCGCTCGCTGGTGCTATGCGGCCGCGATGATGCCGTCGCCTCGAACGGCCCGTCTTTTGACCAGATTTATGCACAGATGGAGGAGGAGCGCGTCAATCGCCGTGCCCGCCGTTATCTGCGTGATCTTCGCCGCGATGCTGTCGTCGAATACCGGTAATGGGAGCATAATGAATCCGATCGCGGTTTCGCTCGGCGATCCCTCCGGAATCGGGCCGGAAGTGATCGCGAAGGCATGGATGCTTCGTCGGGACCACGGACTTAAACCGTTTTTCGCGGTCGGGGACCGGCGATCGATCGAAGCAGTATGGAGCGGCCCGATCAGCCAGATCGTCGATCCGTCGGACACAATAAGTTGCTTCGACGATGCGCTACCGATCATGCAGGTCGATGATGCGGATGATATCATTCCGGGCGAACCCAATATGCCAGGCGCCCGTTGCGCATTGCATTCGCTGGAGCTCGCCGTGGGATTGACGCGCGCGAACAATGCTGGGGCCCTGGTAACCGGACCAGTCTCCAAATCGCAGCTCTATACGGCAGGCTTCACACATCCCGGCCAGACCGAGTTCGTTGCTGAGCGTTGCGGCGTGGGACGTGATAACATTGCCATGATGCTCGTCGGACCGGACTTGCGGACTGTCCCGGTGACCACTCACATGCCGCTGCGCGAGGTCGCCGAGATCGTGACCAGCGACATGATTGTTGCTCGCGTACGCACCACCGAACGCGGGCTCGTTCGCAACTTCGGCATCGAAAACCCTCGGATTGCGGTAGCGGGATTCAATCCCCATGCCGGGGAAAACGGCGCATTGGGACGGGAGGAAATCGATATTGTGATGCCCGCGATCGAACAGTTGCTGAGCGACGGAATACGCGTGACTGGCCCGCATGCCGCAGATACAATGTTTCATGCGCGTGCCAGAGCGCGTTATGACGCCGCAGTCTGCCTCTACCACGACCAAGCGCTAATCCCGCTGAAAACCTTGTACTTCGATCAGGGGGTGAACACGACGCTCGGCCTGCCGATCATCCGAACGGCGCCTGATCATGGCACTGCGTTCGAGATTGCGGGTAAAGACCGCGCTGAACCAGGTGCGATGATAGCCGCGATCAGCCTGGCGGCACATTGTGCCGAAATACGCGCCGCCCGCGGCTGATGCGGCGAGACGCCGTACAATGAAGGATATGCTCCCGCCGCTGCGCGAAATAATCGCGCGGCACGGGCTTTCCGCGAATAAGGCGCTCGGTCAGAATTTTCTGCTCGATGGGCAATTACTGGATCGCATCGCCCGCGTTCCCGGCGAGCTTTCAGGCGAGACTGTCTACGAAGTGGGCCCAGGCCCCGGGGGGCTTACCCGTGCATTGCTTAGTGCCGGCGCCAAAGTGGTTGCAGTCGAACGGGATCGACGCTGCCTGCCTGCACTGGTCGAGCTTTCCGACGCCTATCCCGATCAGCTACGCGTCATGGAGGCCGATGCCATGACCGTCGATGAGCGTACCGAAGCTGGCGAAGGCATCCACATCGTCTCAAACCTTCCCTACAACGTGGGAACGGCGCTTTTGGTGCGCTGGCTGTCGGCGTCCGAATGGCTGCCCTGGTGGAAATCCCTCACCCTCATGTTCCAAAAGGAAGTCGCAGAGCGCATCGTCGCGCGACCGGACACCTCCGCCTATGGACGACTGGCGGTGCTTGCCCAATGGCGCACCGACGCAAAGATCGCGTTCGCCGTTCACCGTTCGGCGTTCGTACCGCCGCCCAAGGTGACCTCGGCGGTCGTTCATATTACACCCAAAGTAGCGCCCAAGGACGTATCACCTGCAGTTTTGGAGACCGTGACCGCCGCCGCATTCGGCCAACGGCGCAAGATGCTTCGGCAGAGCCTTAAATCCGTGCCAGGCGCCATCGAGACGCTCGCCGCACTGGGCATAGATTCCGAACGGCGAGCGGAAACACTGACGATCGCCGACTTCGTGGCAGTGGCACGCGGTCTTACGGCCTGATGGTTTTTTCTTCTTCGCCCTTGGGCGGCACCGTCGTGTTTGCCTGAGCCGTGACGACAGCCGGTGGCGGGCCCTTGGCGATAGCCGCGGCAAGCTGATTCGCCGGAGCGCAGGCAGTCTTGCACAATGTCCTGATGCGCGTCAGATTCTGTTTCGCGCGCTCCACCGCACCTTTTTCAACCATCGTCTCCCCCTGCGCGGCCAAAGCGGCGGTATCATTGGGTTCGATGGCTAGTGCTTCGAAATAGAGGCGGATCGCCTTGCCAGGCAATGCTTGCGCCCGCGCGACCTGAGCCATGACCATGAAAGCGCTGCGATTACGTGGATCGACGGCGAGCGCTGTTTCCAGCAGGTCGTTGGCAAGTGTGAAATTCCCCGATTTCAAGGCTGTTTCCGCTTGGGAAACCAGCGCAGTCGACCGCGGATTTATCTGGCTGTCCGGCTTCTGGCTTAATCCGCTGCTCGACGCGATCGCAAGAGTAAGGCCAAGGGCAACTGCAATAGGCGAAAACCGCATGAATAACTCCGCAAAACTGCTTTGAGACCCATCTAGCATGACCGTTTCAGTCTCGCGATGAAAAACCCGTCGGTCCCATCTCGCGCGGGACTCAGCATCCAACCATCACCCGATTCACGCCCTGCAACCAAGTCCACCGCTTCCGCGGTCCAAGCATCATTAGCCGCCAGATAGTTAGCGATCTGTTCCCTGCCCTCTTCGGCCAATAAAGAACAAACCACATAAACGAGCGTTCCACCCGGCCGCACCAGGGTGGCGCCAACGTCCAGCAGCCGGGACTGCAATGCACCAAGCTGTTCGAGCCGCTTTTGCGAGATGCGCCACCGCGTCTCCGGATTCCGTCGCCAAGTGCCTGTTCCCGAACAGGGCGCATCTATCAGGACCACGTCCGCCAGATCCAGGAGATCCTGCAGTTGATCCGCTTCTCTTCCGGGATCAAGCAATCGTGTATCGAGGGCTGTAGCCCCTGCCCGCGTTGCGCGCGGGCCTAGACGGGAAAGCCGTCCGCGGTCCGTATCGCACGCCACCAGATGACCGCGATCCCCCATCATCGCAGCCAGCGCAAGTGTCTTACCACCCGCGCCCGCGCACAGATCGACAACTGTCATACCCGCCGCCGCGCCAGTCGCAAGCGCGGCCAACTGGCTGCCCTCGTCCTGTACTTCCACCAAACCGTCTATCCACGCCGGGCTGCTCTCGACCTGAATTGCCTCCCTCAACCGCAGTCCATCCGGCGCATGCGGCGTCGGGCGCGCGCCGGGAAATGCGTCAAGCAAATTAGCGCGATTTCCCTTGAGCCGGTTGACCCGCAGATCGAGCGGCGCGCGTTCAAGCAAGGCTGGCATATCTTCTGTCGGGACCGTTTCCGCCAACTTTTGCACCAACCATTCCGGCGCGATACCTGCGCTTGAGGCTTCGTCGTCGTCGTGAAGCAAGGCAGGACCATGTGGCGATCCGTCAAACAACGCGGCAAGGTCAGAATCCACGCGCGCCAGCCCTACCATGGCCGATCGCCCACTTTCCGGGATTTCGCCGGCCCGCCTGATTGCGGCATAGACATGTTCGCGCACGGCGCGGCGATCCTTGGACCCCGCATAGCGCCGTGTCTTGAAATAGCGCGCAATCAGTGTGTCGGCAGCCGCACCGCCGGTCCGGGCTGATTCAATCACCTCGTCGAGCAACTCGATCGCTGCCTGAACACGGGCCTGAGGCGTCATGAAATCAGGCCCGAGGCAAATCTATCGTGTAGGATAGTTTGGTGCCTCACGCGTGATAGTGACATCGTGAACATGGCTTTCCCGCAGACCGGCATTCGTTATCCGGACGAAACTGGCGCGCTTCTGCAATTCCGGAATGGTCGCCGCCCCGGTATAGCCCATCGCCGCTTTCACGCCGCCGACCAACTGATGAATCACATCGCGCGCCGGGCCCTTGATCGGAACCTGACCTTCGATCCCTTCGGGCACCAGCTTTAGCTGATCCTTGATGTCCTGCTGGAAATAGCGATCCGCCGACCCACGCGCCATGGCGCCGACCGATCCCATGCCCCGATAACTCTTATAGGCACGGCCCTGGTACAGGAAGGTTTCGCCCGGCGCCTCATCCGTACCCGCCAGCAACGAACCGACCATGACGGTCGATGCGCCGGCGGCCAGTGCCTTGGCAAGATCGCCAGACGTCCGTAGTCCGCCATCCGCAATCACCGGGATACCCGATTTCGCCGCTTCCTCGGCCGACTCCATTACCGCTGTCAGCTGCGGCACGCCGACGCCCGCAACCACGCGAGTCGTACAGATCGAGCCGGGGCCAATGCCCACCTTGATTCCGTCCGCGCCAGAACCGATGAGCGCGCGGGTCGCTTCCGCAGTCGCCACATTTCCTGCAACGATCTGGACCGAGTTCGAGAGTTTCTTCACCCGCTCGACCGCACGCGCGACATCCTTGTTATGTCCGTGGGCAGTATCGATGACGATCAGATCGCATTCCGCATCGATCAGCGCTTCTGTACGGACGAACCCCATTTCGCCAACCGTCGTTGCCGCTGCCACCCGCAGACGCCCCGCCGCATCCTTGGTGGCGGATGGATAATTCACGGCTTTTTCTATGTCTTTCACGGTTATCAGGCCGACGCAGCGATAGCCATCGTCGACGACCAGCAGCTTTTCGATCCGCCGCTGGTGCAACAACCGCCGGGCGTCTTCCTGTGAGACGCCGGCCGGCACCGTTGCCAGGTTCTGACTGGTCATCAATTCGGAAACCGGTTGCTTCGGATTTTCAGCGAAACGCACATCGCGGTGCGTGAGAATGCCGAGCAACCTGCCGGATGCTTCGACAACCGGGATACCGGAAATGCGATGCCGCGCCATCAGGTCGAGCGCGTCCGCGAGGGTCTGATCCGGCGTCATGGTGATGGGATTGACCACCATTCCCGATTCAAACCGTTTCACTGCCCGCACGGCTGCGGTCTGCTCTTCTACCGAAAGGTTACGATGGAGCACGCCCATTCCACCGAGCTGGGCCATCACGATCGCCATGTCAGCTTCCGTGACCGTATCCATGGCCGAAGACAGCACCGGGATGTTCAGCCCGATCGCCTTTGTAACGAAGGTCCGGGTATCCGCCTGGCTCGGCAATACTTCCGATTCGCCGGGCCGGAGAAGCACGTCGTCGAAGGTAAGGCCGAGGCTGATTTCCATGATGGTCGCGAATCCTTGGTGCAAGAGATTCGGGGCTGTATAGGTAAGCCTGCCGCTGGTTGCTACCTCGGCTTGCGTGGAGCCACGGGAAAAACCGTCGGATCCGCCAGCATACGCGCGAGAACGACGTGAAAAGCGCCGTCTTCCGCCATACCATCGAACGGGATCTTATGGGAAAGGTCGTCGCCCGGTTGATGATAGTCGCTCGCCAGGAAGGTCGCCAACAGCGCGGGGTCCGCAAACGCACCGCCGATCATCGCGGCAGGAATCCCGGCTTTGATGAAGACCCACCCGTCCTGACGATTGATGAAGGCATTGACCGCGTCGCTGGTGTCGACCTTCCGGCCCTGCATTTCGGCTGCCCTGTCGATCGAAGGATCGAGCGGGGTCAACCCACGGCCGATAACGGCAATCGGCTCCCCGGCGGGCGCGACGGCGACAGTGTCGAGATTCAGTACAGCGGCAATCTTGTCCAGCGGCACAGGGGGATGATCCGCTAGCGCCTGCGCTCCCAATAATCCCATTTCTTCCGCTGTAGTGGAAACGAAATACAGGCTACGATCCGTCGCCGGGCCATGTGAAAGCCGTCGCGCGATTTCGATCATCATCGCAACGCCGCTCGCATTGTCCACCGCGCCGTTGCAAATTCGATCGGCAACGCCTTCGGGCCGACACACCCCCAGATGGTCCCAATGCGCCATAAACATCACGGCCTGGTCGCGGACGCCCTGCCCGGCGATCCTGCCGATCACATTATAGGACCGATATTGCCGCACAGAGCTTGTCGCGACGATATCCGCCTTCAGCTGCAAGGCGCGCGCCTTGAAACCCGGCTCGCGCGCCGATCGAAGCAGCCTGGCCAGATTTACGCCGCTTTCGCCGAGCAGCCTCGTCCAGGCAGGATAGGACAGAGCCCCTTCGATCGGCGCGGCGGCTTCCTCTGCAGGCCCGGTTCTCCCGCGCCCCAGCTGATCGCGGATGAGTTGCCAGGGGTCATCCTGCCCGGACAAGGCGATCACCGCAGTCGCGCCGGCCTGTGCAATCGCACGACGGCGTACCTCAAGCCCCGGCGCATTCGGTGCTGCTTTCGGTCGCCCCGAGAGCAGGAGCACGATCTTGCCGCGTACGTCGACATCGGCGAGATCATGATAGCCAATATCCGGCAAATCGAGTCCATAACCGGCGAATATGACGTCACCCTGCCTTACCGCATCGGTTCCGTCCCGGGAGACGAACTGGCTCTGCGCCGCATCCAGCGCGATCGATCTTTCCTTGGTGACCCAGCTTTGGGTGAACGAGGCGGGAATACGCTGGACAAGGCCGACGGGCTGATACCAGCTGCCATCCGCCCCGCCGGGTTTTACGCCCGCAAGCTGCAGCTGACGCGCGATATAGGCGGCAGCCTTATTCCCACCTTCCGTGCCCGGCGCCCGGCCTTGCAACGCATCATCGGCCAGATAAGCCATATGCGATCTGAGAGCGACCTGATCCAATGGCGGTTCGGCCGGAACCGACGCCGCGCCCGCCGCCAGCAACGCAACGACGGGCAGCAACATCACTGGCGCGCGCGCTTTACGAGACGGCGGGCGCTTTCCACATGCATGCTCTCGATCATCCGGCCGCGAAAGCGTTCCGCCCCTCCGCTCGCCGCATCGATCAGGGCCTTCGCATCTTCCAGTTCGCTCTCGTCCGGACCGAACAGACGATTGCACGGATCGATCTGGTTCGGATGAATAAGCGTCTTGCCGTCGAAACCGAAAGATCTGCCCTCCCGGCATTGATTTTCGAACCCCGCCGGATCGTCCAGCCGATTGTAGACGCCATCGAGAGCAACGCCTCCGGCCGCCCGCGCCGCCAAAACGATCGACTGCAGCGCCAGGGCAAGACCAGCGCGGCCTGGCGCGGATGGAATATGCAGCTCGGCGCCGAGATCGTTGGTGCCGGCGATCAATCCCACGACGCCTTCAACCGCGGCGATCTCACGCGCTGCATAGACGCCTTGTGGCGTTTCGATCATCGCGAGAAAGGCCGTTCCGGATTTCCCGGCGATCACGCGCGCTTCTTCGGCACTTTCCACCTTTGGCACGACCATGAGCTGCAATCCGCCGGATAATGCCGCGATATCCTTTTCGTGCCACGGCGTCCCGACCCCGTTGATACGGATGGCGACTACATCGGCCATCCAATCTGCGCCAAGCGCGGCGACCGCCGAGTCCCGCGCCACATCCTTGTCTTCTGCCTTAACCGCATCCTCGAGATCAAGAATAGCCAGGTCACAGTTGAGCCCCCGCGCCTTTTCGACCGCGCGCGCATTCGACGCCGGCAGAAAAAGTGCCGAGCGAACCAGCGACAATCTTTCGGTAACACTCATGCGCCTATCGATTCCATTTGGCGTGCCCGGCGGTTGCGGGCATTATCCACAGAATAGAGCACGGGGAGAGATATGAGCAGTTTCGTCATCATTTTAGCAGTTCTCGCGATCGTGTTCGTCTTTGCCGGCGTAACAGTCGTGCGGCAAGGCTATCAATACACGATCGAACGCTTCGGCCGTTTCACCATGGTGGCGCGCCCCGGCTTCACGATGATCTTCCCATTCATCGATAGAATTGGCCGTAAGGTCAATATGATGGAGCAGGTTCTGGATATTCCGGGACAGGAGATCATCACCAAGGATAACGCGATGGTCGCGGTCGACGGCGTGGTGTTCTTCCAGGTGCTCGACGCCGCCAAGGCGGCCTATGAGGTTTCCGACCTCTATTCGGCCATCATCAATCTTTCGACGACCAACCTGCGCACCGTCATGGGATCAATGGATCTCGACGAGACCCTGTCGAAACGCGACGAAATCAATGCGCGTCTGCTGATCGTGGTCGATCAAGCCACCGAAGCCTGGGGCGTTAAAATCACCCGCGTCGAACTGAAGGATATTCGCCCGCCAGCCGATATCGTCAACGCCATGACCCGCCAGATGAAGGCGGAGCGGGAGAAGCGTGCCACGATCCTCGAATCGGAAGCCGCGCGCCAGAACGAGATTAATCGTGCAGAAGGCCTGAAGCAGGCCCAGATCCTGGAAGCCGAGGGCCGCAAGGAAGCCGCGTTCCGCGACGCCGAAGCGCGCGAACGGTCAGCCCAGGCCGAAGCGACGGCGACGACACTGGTTTCCGACGCGATTTCAGGCGGAAATGCGCAGGCGATCAATTATTTCATCGCGCAGAAATATGTCGAGGCGATCAGCCAGTTCGCGACATCGCCCAACGCCAAGACCATCCTGTTCCCGGTCGAGGCGACCCAGCTGATCGGCACGCTGGGCGGGATAGGCGCGCTCGCCGAGGCGGCGCTCGGCAAGGACGGCGCACCAAAAACGGCTCCGCCCCCGGCGCCACGCCGGCCCGGCCCGTTCGAGCAGGCATAGAATATGGCGATATTCGGTCTGGTGCTGGAGCCGCACTGGTGGTGGCTGGTGCTGGCGATCGCGCTCGGGATCGCCGAATTGATCATTCCCGGCGTCTTCCTGATCTGGATCGGCGGCGCCGCGGCCGTCACGGGCATGATAGCGCTGCTGCTTCCCATTCCCGTCGCCGCGGAATTCGTCATTTTCGCGATTTCGGCGATCGGAGCCGTTTACCTCGGCCGGCGCTGGCTCGCCGCGCATCCGATCGAGACCAGCGACCCGTTGCTGAACGATCGCGCCGCGCGGCTGATCGGGCGCGGCGTCACCGTGGTCGAGGCGATCAGCCACGGCGAAGGCCGCGTCAAGGTGGGCGACAGCGTCTGGAACGCCACCGGCCCCGATGCCCCCGAAGGCGCATGGGTTACGGTCGTCGGCGCCGAAGGCGGACGATTGCGGGTAGAGGCGACGGCAAACGGGGCGGAATGAGGCGATCGGAATTGAAGCATTTCGCCTCAGATGAGGGATTGAGGAGGCATGCCTGGCCCGTGTTTCCTGCCCAAAGTTCACACTCAGTTCACACCAAAAACGTGCGGCGCAGCTGCTCATATTCCCCCTGAAAGCGCGACATTGTCCGGCGATGTGAAAGAGCGAGTCGGATGATGGCAGGATCAGGCGATGTAGGACATCAGAATTTGGAATGTCGGCTTACGCCCAACCCACGTCGTTCAGCGTCGTGATTGCGATACCAGAAACCCGCCGTTCGTTCATCTCCAATACGAAACGTCCAAATGACGAGGCTTGGGACTTTCCAGCCATTCCCTCTTTTGCCGTTGAACGGCAGCTCCGGTCAAAAGCTGCCGTTCAGCGTTTGCTAGAGAGGTTTCCTGGAGGACGAGCGCCACGCTACACCCTCAAACAGTACGGATGGTTCCGCCGTCGATGACGAACTCGGCGCCGTGGATCGCGGCAGCGCGGTCGGCGGCGAGGTAGGCGATAAGGTCGGCTACCTCCTCGGGTTCGGCTCCACGCCCGATCGAGATCCCGCCCAAGGCATCGAGCACGGACTGACGCACGTCCTCGATCGTGCCGCCATTGGCAGCCCGAAGCGTTTCGAGAAAGTCTCCGATAGCCTCTGTCATGATCCAGCCGGGCGAGACAGAGTTGACCCGCACGCCCTTCGGACCGACCTCTTTCGAGATCGACTTGCTGTAGGTCCTGAGCGCGGCCTTGGCGGCGGCATAGCCGGTCGTGGATTCGGGCAGCGGCAGGACGGACTGGATCGAAGTGACGTGCACCACGACGCCCTCGCCCCGTTCGAGCATCTGCGGGATCAGCAAGCGGTCGAGCCGGACGGTCGCCAGCAGGTTGAGATTCAGCTCGGCAAGCCAGTGCTCGTCCGTCAACGCGGCAAAGCCGCCGGCAGGCGAGGCCGAGCCACCGACGACATGGGCCAGGATGTCGATGCTACCCAGCCGCTCGAGCGCCGCCTTGGCGAGCGCCTCGCCACCTTCTACCGTGGTCAGGTCCGCCTGGACATATTCGACGCCCTCGATGGGATTTTTGATCGCGCGTGCGGCCGTGACAACACGGGCTCCGCCGGCGAGGAAGCGCTCGACCGTGGCGCGGCCCAGTCCCTTGGTACCACCGCTGACAAGCACACGCTTGCCGGCGAACTCGGTGGGATCCGCCTTGACTTTCATACTGTCACCTCCAGCGTCTCAATGGCGCCGCCCACCAGCGTGAAGCGATAGGTGAAGCGGAGCGGGCTGCCCGGGAAGTCACCGTGAGCAGGACCTTCGACCACGACATCGTCGCCTTCTTTCCGGACGACATCGGGCGTGAATATCGCCTTCACAGGGATGACTTCTTCTTCGAGCAAATGGCGGATCGCCGCCTGTCCCTCGAAATGCTTGCCGTTGTCGATGAAGACGGCCTCGCGCAGGAAGGGCTTCAGCATCCCGTCAAGATCGAGACGGGCATTTGCCTCGACGTAATCGGCAATCGGCTTGGGTAGGTCCAATGACATGATCATCTCCTCGATGGTGACGACGTCCATTTAGCGATGGACTTCTCGCCTGATAATCGAGACAAATCGCCATAGAGTGTCACGGATATCGGGATAATGAATCGCCATTCTCTGATTGAGCTCGAAGCGGTTCTCGCCATCGTCCGGTGCGGCTCGTTTAGAGCGGCAGCGCTCGATCTCGGCATGTCGACCACAGCCATCAGCAATGCGGTCGGCAAACTTGAGCGGGAGCTTGCCGTGCGGTTGTTCAACCGCACCACACGCAGCGTCTCGCTCACTTATGCGGGGCGGATCTTCGTCGCGCAGATCAAATCAGCGCTCGAAGACATTCAAAAAGCAATGAACACGGCGCGCTCTCAGCAAGAGACGCCGTCCGGCACCTTGCGCATCAATGCCTTCGCCACCGTGGCGCGCGAGATCATGTCGCCGTTGGTTCTGACCTATCTTCAGCGCTACCCACAGGTTCATATCGACCTTGTCACCGAGGGGCGGCTGGTCGACGTCGTAGCGGCGGGCTTCGATCTGGGCGTGCGCAGCGCGGATCTGGTGCCCAGCGACGCGATCGCAATACCGCTGGGTCAGCTGCGACGCATGGCGGTTGCCGCATCGCCTGCCTTTTTCGAGAACAGGGCTATCCCCCAGGTGCCGCAGGAACTGCTCACTTACCCCTGCGCTCGCGTGCGGCTTCCCAACGGCGCATTGTTCCGATGGCGGTTCGAGAAGGACGGCGAAGAATTGCAGCTCGATGTCGAGGGTCCGATCACCCTCGACGAAGCCTCCCTGGCCCGGATCGCGGTAACGAACGGCGTCGGGATCGGCTATTTCATGGAAACGGATATCCGCGACGACATCGCGGCGGGACGGCTCGTGCGCATTCTCGAAGACTGGACGCCGCCGCTTGCTCCGCTGTGCCTTTATTATTCCAATCGGCGCAATTCCTCCGCGGCCTTCCAAGCCTTTATCGCGCTCGCGCGCGATTTCGCCGCGGGGCGGCTCGCACAGCCTTGAGCCTGCCGGTCCGCGAGCGGGCAGCGGGCAGCGGGCAGCGGGCAGCGGGCAGTGGTTACGTCGCCACCCCTGCCGCCGCAATATCGCGATCTTAGTGGCTCACTGCTTTCAAAAATCGAGGAGGAGCCGCTGGATGCCCCCGGTTGAGGCCCCTTGCTGAAAATCCGCTTAAAGGTGTCCTTCGGCAGATTCTGCCAGAAGCGGATATCCATGATGGCTGATTTCAACGACTGGCTCTGGTCGGCGGTTGCCAAACGCGAACACGGGGTAGTGGGGACGAAGCGGTCGTTCGTGAGCATGATCGTGAATGTCAGGTTATGGACGAACCGGACGCTCGCGGCGCTGAGGAGATCAACGATAAACGAAACCGCCGTCCGTTCAAAGCGGTGCGCCTTCCGGCAAACGTCCAAGACCTTTGGAGAATTGCTTCAACAGCCAGTCACGAAAGAGCCGCATCGCGCCATTTGGCGGCCGGGATTTCAGGTGCAATAGCCAATAACGATCCATCCCGGACTCGATCGCAAACGGTTGTACGATTTGACCTCCCTCGATCTCGCGACGAAACAAGCCGTGCGGAGCCAGCGCGACACCTTCACCCAGCATCGCCGCCTGGACCATTATGAGCGAGGAATCGAATAATGGCCCGCGCACAGAGCTGTTCTCCACGCCGGCAGCTCGGAACCACGCCGGCCAATCCTGTGGTCGGTAGGACCGCAGCAGCGGCGTCCGTAAGAGATCGACGGGCTCGCGCAAGCTCCGGGCAAGCGCTGGGGCGCACAAAGGCGATAGAGGTGCGGAGCAGATCGCTTCCGCCTCCGTCCCATGCCATGCCCCGTCACCGAAGCGGATGGCATAATCCAACCCCTCGGTGACGAGATCGACCTTGTTGTTGTTGGTCAGCAGGCGGAGATCGATGTCGGGATGCGCCTTCCGGAACGCCGGCAACCGCTCCAGAAGCGCGCCCACTGCGAATGTTCCGACGACGCTGACGGTCAGGATCTCCTGCGCCCCGCCGGATTCAAACCGTTCGAACACCCGGTCGATCGCGCCGAAGGCTTCAAACAGTGTCGGCGCGAGCGCAACGCCTTCGTCGGTGAGCTTCAAGCCCCGGTTCGAGCGGCGAAACAAACTGACGCCAAGACGTTCTTCGAGGGCTTTGATTTGGTGGCTCACCGCCGCCTGCGTCACGCATAGTTCGTCCGCAGCGCGGGTGAATGACAGATGCCGAGCCGACGCCTCGAATGCTCGAAGCGCATTCAGCGGGATGGGAGCGCGCGCCATCGATCCTTAGAATATCTCATGCTTTGGCTGATTTTTGGTCTTTTGCGCGTCGTAGCTTTTCCGGTCAATCTCTCTTTATGAACCTATCAGGGAGCTGGTGCGTGACGACTGGTCATAAATTTCGTTGGGGCGTCCAACTCATTGCCATGATCATGGCAGGGGCCATCGCATCGCCGGTTCTGGCGACTGATCCGCCGGAATGGTCGGCGCCGGTCAAACCCTTCCGCATCGCTGGCGACGTTTATTATGTCGGTACCAAAGGGCTTGCTGCGTATCTCATCATGTCCAAGAGCGGCGCGATCCTGCTCGACAGCTCGCTTGCCCGGAATGCCGCCCAGATCGAGCGCAATATCGAAAGTCTGGGCGTTCCACTGCATCAGGTCAAAATTCTCATCAGCGGCCATGCCCATGAAGATCACGTTGGCGCGATGGCGCGCATTAAGCGAGATACCGGCGCTCGTTTCCTGGCTAGTGCCGGCGATCGCTGGGCTCTTGAACATGGCCGAAACCAAGGGGACAACAACTACGGCATCAAGCGATTTACCCCGATCAAGGTGGACGGGATCGTCAGGGACGGCCAGGTGATCCGCCTGGGCGGGGTCGCGCTAACGGCCCATCTCACGCCCGGTCATACGCGTGGATGCACGAGTTGGAGCATGTCCGTGAATGATCGCGACACACAACGACGGGTGCTGTTCCTGTGCAGTATCACTGTCGCTGGCAACACGCTGATCGGCAACCAAGCCTATCCCGGGATTGTCAGGGACTATCGGGCGACATTTGCGAAGCTTGCCGCGATCCGCGCGGACATCGTTCTGACCAGTCATCCGGAGATGGCAGACGTGCTGGACAGGGAAGCTCGGCGCAAGGCAGGCAAGCAAAATGCCTTCATCGATCCGCAGCTTCTCTCCGCCATGGTGGCGGAATACAGGACAGATTTCGAGGCCGCTCTCACCAAGGCTCAGGATACCGCGAAGCGCCCTTAACCGTCGTAAGATTGGACTAGCCGTAGTTTGACGGCTGGATTTGAGCGGCCCGCGCAGCGTTTCCCAACTGATCTGACAAACGAGGAGCGGCGGTTCGTCGTCTCGGAGGCCGTGATCCTCGTCGCCATGGGCGCGCGTTACCGTGCCGCTTTGGTGTCTGGCGACGTAATGTCTGGTTCCGGCAAGAGCAGCCGTCCACGAGCACGTCGGGCAATGGCGTGAGTTGGTCGGGAGCAGCCGCCGCCGCTACCCCAATTAAACAGTGGCTATCGCTACCCGCCGACCAAAAGCGGCCAGGGCAGCTTCCCACCAAATGCAGCCAATACCTCACCGGCGTGATGAGGTTAGCTGAACAGGCCCTTTGCCAGTCCGCCAAGGTCGTTGAGCGGGTTGCCGTCGCCGTCCTTGTCCAGCGCGCCAAGGATCGAGCCGGCGCCGCCCTGCTGCAACTGTGCCAATATGCCCGACAGAGAGCTCTCGCCGCCGAGTTGTCCCATCAGGCCCTGCAGGCTTTCGAGCGAGAGCCCGTGTTCGCCGGCCGCCGCCGACAATGCCTGTAACGGGTTGTCGCCGGCCTGGACCTTGCTCGTCACCGATTCGGTGAGCGCGGTGATCTGCTCCGGCGCGATACCGATTTTCGCGGCGATCGCGTCGAGACCACCGAATTGCGCCAACAGGCCGTCCAACATGCTCATCTGCCATACTCCGCTGCGTGAATGCCGGGATCATCGGCGCACAAAGGCGCGCGCCGCTTTTAACACGTTCTCGCGTCAGACGGCAGAGGCGATCGACAGTTCAGCCAAAATCCTGCCGACGGTGCGGATACCGCATCATCGGCGGAAACGGCGGCTGTTCAGGCGGCCTTCGGCGCCGCTTCGAGCACCGAGGGATCGACATGTTCGGCGAACTGCGCGAAATTCTCGATGAAGAGGCCAACGAGCTTCTGGGCCGTGGCGTCATAAGCGGCCTTGTCCGACCAGGTTTCACGCGGATCGAGGATCTCGCTATCGACGCCGGCTACGGCAACCGGAACCTTGAAACCGAAGTTCGGATCGTTGCGGAATTCGGCGTTGTTGAGGCTGCCATCCAGCGCAGCGTTCAGCAGCGCGCGGGTAACCCTGATCGGCATGCGGTTGCCGACACCGTATTTTCCGCCGGTCCAGCCGGTGTTGACCAGCCAGCAATCGACCCCGCCCTTGGCGATCCGCTCCTTGAGGAGATTGCCGTAGATCGAGGGATGGCGCGGCATGAACGGCGCGCCGAAGCAGGTCGAAAAGGTCGCGTCGGGCTCGGTGACGCCGATTTCGGTGCCCGCCACGCGCGCGGTGTAGCCCGAGAGGAAGTGATACATCGCCTGATCGGGCGTCAGCTTGGCGATCGGCGGAAGGACGCCGTACGCATCGGCGGTCAGGAAGATGATGTTCTTCGGAACCGGACCGAGATTCTTCTCGCTCGAATTCGGGATGAAGTCGATCGGATAGGAACCACGGCTGTTTTCAGCCAGCGAATTGTCATCCAGGTCGATTTCACGGGTTACCGGATCGATCACGACATTTTCAAGGACCGTGCCGAAGCGCTTGGTGGTGGCGAAGATTTCAGGCTCTGCCTCCGCCGAAAGCTTGATCATCTTGGCGTAGCAGCCACCTTCGAAGTTGAAGACCGATTCATCGGACCAGCCATGTTCGTCGTCACCGATGAGCGTACGGTTCGGATCGGCCGAAAGCGTGGTCTTGCCCGTACCGGAAAGGCCGAAGAACACCGCGGTATCACCCTTGGGACCGATGTTGGCCGAGCAATGCATCGGCATGACACCGTTGACGGGCAGCATGTAGTTCAGGAGACCGAAGACCGACTTCTTCATTTCGCCGGCATATTTGGTGCCGCCGATCAGGATCAGCTTTTCGGTGAAATTGACCGCGATCACAGTTTCCGACCGGCTGCCGTGACGGGCGGGATCAGCCGCGAACGTCGGCAGGTCGATAATCGTGTATTCCGGAAGGAAACCCGCCAGTTCGCTGACTTCCGGGCGGACGAGCAGCGTGCGGATGAACATGCTGTGCCACGCCAGTTCGGTAATGACGCGCACCTGCACGCGCTGCGTGGGCTGCGAACCGCCGAAGAGATCCTGAACGAAAAGCTCGTCCTTCGTTCCGAGATGCGCGAGAAAATCCGCCTTGAGCGTCGCGAAATGCTCGGGCGTCATGCCCTTGTTGGTCTTGCCCCACCATACCGTGTTTTCGGTTTCGCTGTCGCGAACGATGAACTTGTCCTGGGCGGAACGGCCGGTGTGCTTGCCCGTCTCCACGACGAACGGACCATCCTTTGCCAAAAGCCCCTCTTTCCGGCGCACCGCATGTTCCACAAGAACAGCCGGCAGGAGATTCCAGTGAAGGTTTGCCTTCACGTTTATGTTCTGTGCAGCAAGGTCATGGGTGGGGATAAGGGCGGACACGGCGAAGATCTCCAAATCTGGGAACGATACTCAGCAAAGGCCGATACTTGATCCACCCCGCTTTATAGCCGCGCATATCCGAGGTGGCCCTTTCCGTCAAACGCACAGAGTTAATATGACCCGTGTTTTTAACCGGATTATCCGTACGGAATTGCCCTGCCGCCTCGCTTGGTCTAGGCGAGCAGGACAACAATCGGAGACACGACCGGAGATGTCGGCTTCCATCGCTCTGGTCGATGATGATCGCAACATCCTGACCTCCGTTTCGATCGCGCTCCAGGCCGAAGGCTTTGTGGTGCGCATCTATTCGGACAGCGAAGCGGCATTGAAGGCACTCGTCGAAAATCCGCCGGATCTGGCAGTGCTGGACATCAAGATGCCACGGCTGGACGGGATGGAGCTGCTGCGCCGCCTGCGCGAGAAACTGCCCCTTTTGCCCGCCATATTCCTGAGTTCCAAGGACGAGGAGATCGACCAGGCCCTCGGCCTGGCGCTCGGTGCGGACGATTACATCACCAAGCCATTTTCCCAGCGCCTGCTGATCGCGCGGATTAAGGCGATCCTGCGCCGCACCGACGCGCGTGCCACGCCGCCCGCAGAAGACGATCCTGAAGTACCGCGTGAGACGATCGTGCGCGGGCGTCTGTCGATGGATCCGGCGCGGCACCGGGTGCAGTGGGACGACAAAGAGGTAACGCTTACCGTAACCGAGTTCATGATCCTGGAGGCGCTTGCCCAACGCCCCGGCTTTGTAAAATCGCGCGATCAGCTGATGGACACCGCCTATCAGGAGGACGTGTATGTCGACGATCGGACGATCGACAGTCATATCAAGCGCCTGCGCCGGAAGTTTCGCCAGGTCGATCCCGGCTTCAAGGCGATCGAGACACTCTATGGCGTAGGATATCGTTTTGGAGAGGAGTGACAACGGCGCGCTGCTGGCGCTTCGCTGGTCCTCCCGATGGTCGCTGGGCGCCCGTATCCTTGCGGTGAATATCTTCGCACTTGCATTGCTGGCCGGCGGCTTTTTCTATCTGGACAGCTTTCGGTCCCGCGAACTCGACCAGCGGCTGGAAATGATTTCCAACGAATTGCAGCTCATCGCCGACGCACTTCAGAAAGTACCGCAGGAATATCGCGATGACCTCATCCGGCAGGCGGGCCAGACCAGCGGACAGCGCATTCGTTTCTACGGCGCGGATGGGCGCAGGCAAATCGACAGCTGGGAAGGGATCGAGCCGAGCTATGAGCTACGCGATCCCGCAAGCGAGCCCTGGCAACGCCACGTGGCCCGCTTTCTCGACAAGGTGATCGAGCGGGTGGCGGGGACCGAACGGCTCCATGCCTTCGTCGAACCGCGCAATGACCGGCTTTCATCGTGGCCGGAAGCGGTAGAGGCGCAACATCAGGGAAAGATCGTCACTGAAGTGAGACGCGCGCCTGATCGCACACCCGTTCTGTCAGCTGCGCTTGCAATGCCCGAACCCTCCCAGGGCGTGTTGCTGGCGACGATCAATGCCAGGGACGTGATCAGGAACGTGCGCGCGGAACGGTTCCGCCTCGGCGTCGTGCTGGCGGTCGTCATCGGGCTCTCCGTTCTGCTCTCCTCGTTCCTCGCGCGAACAATCGTACTCCCGCTCAAAAAGCTGGCCTGGGCGGCGCACAGTGTTCGCCAGGGCCGTTCCCGTGAGGTGCAGGTGCCCCGCCTGCCCACGCGACAGGATGAAATCGGCCTGCTGGCCCGGGCAGTCTCGGACATGAGCCTGGCGTTACGTCAGCGGATCGATGCGACCGAGGCATTCGCCGCCGACGTTGCGCACGAGCTCAAAAACCCGCTCGCTTCGATGCGTTCGGCGGTCGATGCGTTGTCCACCGTCAAGGATCCCGAGCTGCAAGGCCGATTGTTGGCGGTGGTGCGCGATGACGTCATTCGGATCGACCGCCTGATCAGCGACATTTCAGAAGCATCACGGATGGATGCCGAACTGTCGCGCGCGCGGTTCGAGCCGATCGACCTGGGCGTCATGATCAAGGGAATCGTTCAGGCCCGAGAAGAGCGGGGCATGGACGGCGACGTCCGCGTCGCGTTCGCACGCCCCCGGCTGGATACTGCCGTGATCATGGGCGACGGATCGCGCATGGCGCGCGCGATCGGCAATCTGCTGGATAATGCGGTTTCGTTTTCGCCCCCCGGCGGGCTCGTGCAGATCGCCGCGACACGGGACGGCGACAGTGTTTTGATCCGGATCGAGGATGAAGGCCCCGGCGTCCCGGAAAGCGCCCGGGCGGAAATTTTTAACCGTTTTCACAGCCTTCGCCCGGATAGTGAGGAATTCGGCAAGCATAGCGGGCTCGGCCTTGCTATTGCACGAGCCGTTGTCGACGGCCACGGGGGGCAGATCATGGTGCAGGACCGCGAAGACGGCACGCAGGGAGCGTGTTTCCTTATCAGGCTTCCATGGAAGGGCATCATATGACGCTGGTTTCCGCCGTCAGCGAAACCGTCCATGCGACATGCCTTTCGGTCGAGGGATGCGGCGTGCTGCTCCTCGGGCGGTCAGGCTCGGGAAAATCGGACCTGGCATTGCGTCTCATCGACCGCGGTGCGCGGCTGGTGAGCGATGACTACACTATCCTGAGCAAGATACGCGGGCGGCTGATCGCCACGCCGCCGCCGTCCATAAAAGGCAAGTTCGAAGTGCGCGGAATCGGCATCCTGGACTGGGAAAACGACCCCGAGATCGAAATCACAGCCGCATTTGCGCTCGACGAACCGGTCGAACGGCTGCCAAATGAAGATGTCGCGGGACGGGTTTTCGCCGGCATGCGCGTTCCGGTCCTGTCGCTCAACGCGCTGGAAGCGTCCGCCCCCATCAAGCTGGAGATCGCACTGCGCGTGCTAAAGGCCCAGGGCAGAGCCTGAGCTATGGCCTCTGTCCGCCCCCGCCAGCTGCTGTTCGTGACCGGCATGTCCGGCGCGGGCAAATGGACGGCCTTGCGGACCTTCGAGGACCTGGGGTGGGAGGTGGTGGATAACCTGCCGCTTCGGTTGCTGGACAGGCTGCTCGCGGTTCCGCCCGGGGATGGAAGCACCGATAGAGAAAGACCACTCGCCATCGGCATAGACAGCCGCACGCGGGATTTCGATGCAGCGCGCATCATTGGAAAGCTGGATGATCTTCGCGCGGAATATGGGCCTGAAAGCGGGCTATTGTTCCTGGATTGCGATGGAGCAGAGCTCGCACGGCGCTTCTCCGAGACCCGCAGATTGCACCCCATGGCGGGCGACCGGCCCGCCGCCGACGGTATTGCACGAGAACGGGAACTGCTGACGCCACTGCGTCAGGCCGCGACCTATCTGATCGATACCACCGATACGACCACCAACGGCCTTCAACAGGAATTACGGGCGCGCTTTGGCGCTCCATCGGACGCCCCCGTTCTCACCATAATGTCTTTCGGATTTGCGCATGGCATGCCGCGCAACGCCGATCTGGTGCTCGACATGCGCTTTTTGCGCAACCCCCACTGGATACCAGCGTTGAAACCATTGACCGGTCTGGATAAGCTGGTTGCGGACTATATCAAGGAAGATCCGGCTTATGCCGAGGCGTTGAATCGAATAGAAGCGTTGCTGGTTTTGCTGCTTCCGCGATACGCCAGCGAGGGAAAGGCCTATGTTACGGTCGCATTCGGATGTACAGGAGGTCGGCATCGATCTGTTCATATTTCCGAGTCTATAGTAGAGAGATTACGTGCTGCGGGCTTTGCACCAACCATCGCCCACCGCGACCTGGGATAAGCGTCAAACGACGACACCCGAGAGAGGAAACCTGATAAAACAACGGGTTGACGGGGGCATTGAGGTTTAGATGATAGGTTTGGTGCTTGTGACGCACGGGAAATTGGCGTCAGAATTCGTAACCGCGATGGAACATGTCGTCGGCCCGCAGACTGCAATCGCGGCGATCTGCATTGGTCCGGAAGATGATATGGAGGCGAGACGTGCCGATATCGCGGCAGCCGTAAAGGCAGTCGACGATGGATCAGGCGTCATCCTTCTCACAGACCTGTTCGGGGGAACGCCATCCAATCTCGCGATATCGCTCATGGAACCCGGCCGGGTGGAAGTCATCGCGGGAATAAATCTTCCCATGTTGATCAGGCTTGAAGGCGCGCGGAAAATGATGAAGGTAACTCAGGCCGTTGCCGCTGCGCGTGAGGCGGGACGCAAATATATATCGGTCGCGTCCGAGGTTCTGGGAGAAGCCGCTGCGTGAGTGAAATCCAGCAGACCGTACTGATTACGAATAAACGGGGACTGCACGCGCGTGCCAGCGCGAAATTCGTGACTTTGGCCAGTTCGCAGAGCGCCAATGTGGAAGTCGCCAAGGACGGTTCGCGCGTTGCGGGCACCTCCATCATGGGACTCATGATGCTCGGCGCGGCCATGGGCGACTGCGTAACGATCAGCGCTTCGGGCGACGGCGCGCATGAAGCCCTCGCCAAGCTCGTTCAGCTGGTCGAAGGCAAGTTCGGCGAGGATTGAGCCCCTGCCCCGTGTCATTACCGGATTTTCCAATCCTCTTGTCAAACAGATAAGGTCGCTTCGCGAGAAGAAGCATCGCCGTGTCGAAGGCATGTTCCTGGCCGAAGGTCTTCGTATCCTGACCGAAGCCGCCGACGCGGGTCATTTGCCCAAGATCATCGTTTCCACCGCCGAAGCGGGCGAGCATCCGCTTGCCAGGCGATTGATTGCGGATACCGCGAATGCCGGTGGCGAGGTCGTCGAGACCAGCCGGGATATCCTCGCCAAATTGTCTGGTAAGGATAATCCCCAGACCGTGCTGGGCGTTTTCGATGAATTCGATACGAACCTGTCTTCCATCGATCGTTCAGCATCGAACATCTGGATTGTGGCGCAGTCCCTGCGTGATCCGGGCAATCTCGGCACGATCATGCGCACCGGAGATGCCGTTGGAGCGGGCGGTATCATCCTGGTGGACGATTGCGTCGACCCCTTTTCAGTCGAAGCGGTGCGCGCCTCGATGGGCGCGCTGTTTACGCAACGTATCGCGCAGGCGCGCTGGCCCGAATTCATCGGCTGGCTGCGATCCGGCCCCGGACAGCTCGTCGGCACGAGTTTGCGCGCGACGGCGGATTACCAGGACGCGCTCTATGAAGCTCCGGTCTTCATCCTTGCCGGCAACGAGGCACAAGGCCTGCCGGAAGCCTATGAGGATGCGTGCGACCTTACCGTGAAAATACCTATGCTCGGCAAGGCCGACAGCCTGAATGTCGCAGTCGCAACCGCGGTGATGCTCTACGAAGTCCTCAACCAGCACCGGCGCTGAGCGGCAGATGATCGGGTCGCAGGGCGTTCTTCCAGACTCGAATTCAATTCAGCAAGATCAGTCGTCATTCCAGCGGAAGCTTGTGATCAAGGCCTAACATTTGGTACCCGGCAGAGCGACCCTCGGAATGACAATGACGGGTGGGAAGCGGACAGTCCGCTTTCGGATGCAACGAATGATAAAAAGCCATATTATATACGGTTAGACGCGAGCTTCTACTGTTGAAGAGTTTTTAACGTCTCGCTGAAATAGACGATACATGCACAAAAATCGACTATTGATGTTGGCTAGCTTAGCAGTTTGCTCGCCTAGCCTATTAAGCGCGGCTTTACCGGCCGAAGAGATCGAAGCGATGGTCTTTGGTGGCTTCCATTTGGGCATGACAGCCACAGAAGCTGAATCGATGATGCGCAATCGTAACGATCTTGGCGAAGCCGCTGCCTCTTGGGATCGAGCAAACAGCTTTGATTGCGATGATCTCTATCCGAATTCGACCAAAGACAAATACGACCCAGAGCATCAGCCGAACACACTGACCGGCTACTATTTTGAAGACATAGCACATTCCCAATACTCTGTTTCATTTTCGCCACTTCCCTCAGGAGCCGCTGCCGTCCGCGTTACGTATGGCGAGCGACGGGGTATCGGCGCATGGCCGAGTTATCTGGTCGAAGCCGAAGCGCGTTTCGGCAAGGCTGACATTATTAATAAGGACATCAATGGCACACTCCAGGCTGCTTGGTGCACACCCGGCGAGCAAAACTGCGGCTCACTTTATAATGTTGGACCCCAGCTCACACTGAGCTTTTATCCACACGAAGACGGGCAGCTGGAGGCCGGGGATCGGCTCGATTTTGAAATTGACGAGGGCTCAGCCGCCGCCGAACAGCGAGAGGAATTCTACGCAACCTTGGCTGCTCGTAACCCGGTTCAGGCACGGGCATTGTACCGCCAATGCCGGAGTTCCGCTGGCAAATATGTGGACCAAGAAGCGTTTGAGCGGCATAGCGCATCGCTGCTCTCGTTGGGCTCGGATGCAAAACCACCAGTATTCAAGCCATATGAGGTTCCGCGAGCGATATACGCGGCCCTTGGCATTGATTTTCGATCGACGTTCGCACCCGGCATATGCTTCGCAGCAAACGATGTTATCCTCGAATCTCCCGAATGCCAGCAGTACTCGCCTATCCGCTTCAAATGGGCGCGGAAGGTCGGCGATATGTGGGTCGTTGCGCTTCAAATGGGCGGAATCTCATTACGCCGAGAATATCTCGCGGTCCGGCTGGTCAGGAACCAACAATATAAAAAAATCTGGTGGAGCGACAGTATTGCTGGGTTTCCAAAGTGGCGAGCAAACGGTTCGCATCCTATGCTGCCAGAGCCGGTCGAATAGGACATTAGTTTCTGATTCACGATCATTTGTACGTCAAAAGACGATGGCAGCTTTCAGGAAAATGCAGCATACCGATGAACGAGGACAACCATTGGGTTGGTTTCAGACTGTCGGCAGATAACGAGCAAGCCGCGTTTGCAGCAGCTTCACCAGCGCCGGGTCCATGAATTCGAACTCGTCGGGTATGTCGAGGCAGATCAATCTCTTGCCATTTACGGAGGTGCGAAATCGCTTCTGAACTTTGGCGCGGTGAGCCTTTTCCATGACTACGATCACGTCAGCCCATTGGACCAACTCCGATGTGATAGGATTGTCTGCATCGTTGTTTGTCCCGGCCGACGCGACTTCAAGGTCCGGTCGCGACGAAAAAACCTGCTCCGCTGTCGGACTGCGAAGGCGATTTTGACTGCAAACAAAAAGGACGTGTTTCAATGAAATATGCTCTATATGTCGGTTCTATACCCTACGATTTATGGTCCGCTATCGGGAAACGTCAACGAGTGCGTGAATGGCCTGGTTGGGTCGACTGCGGACAAAACCGACCGGGCAGCAAGCGTTAGATTTCGACCACTAGAGTCTCTCTTATCTTCAAACGGTTGAAAGAAATGAGATCCCGCAGGATATCTAACGGTCGACTACGTCTCGCTGGATGACGATTCAATCTCCGTGTGTTTGACTCTGGACTCGATTTCCCGCGAATTGACACTTCGTCATGCTTAACCCTTCGATGGGCTCAGAACAGGCTTGTTTCAGGGTGACTGTTTAACCTGGAAAACCGACACTAAGCCGAGCGACGGGCCTTGGTCCACAAATGGCGCGCCAGCATCAGCGGCGGCATCCTGATCCAATGGGAGCGCACGTAAAACAGGAAACGGGTAAATTTGCGCGTCTGGCGCCCCCATCCATCCCGGGCGAGGAGGCGACGCGCATAGAGTCTGTCGGCAAGACGAGGATGACCAGCGAGCTGGCGGTCGATCGGTGTCTCGTAAAGCCTTGCTGAAAGACGCAAAGCGCGACCGACAGCGTCCGCGAGCTGATGCTTGTGCGACCGTTCGCGAAGCTTTTTCCAGAACCCCGTTTCCGTCGAGAATTGCCGAACGAGTCGATCGATATCCCAGAGATTGCGCAGACCGCCCGCCAGATCGCCGTCAGCAAGGAGGTGCGCTGACGCATGGACGATCATGTCGGCAGGCGAAAGGGCGTAAAGACCGTTTTCCAGCAAAACGCTATCGGCGATGAGCGCGGCGGCATCCGGTCTCGGTCCGGCTGTCAGCGGCAGGATGGTGTGGTGCACGTCGATCATGCGATCCCGCTCGCTGTGGATCATCGGCGGCAGCTCGTGCATCCAGCGCCGGTAATATGCGCTGTCGTAGGGATCATCCTTTACCCATTCCCAACCGGCCGCAAGCAAAGCGCGCTCCGCCACGTCAATGGCGTTGCGGGATACCAGGATGTCCAGATCGCCGACGAATCGGCCTACCCCGGCGTCGAGGCCGGCAACGACGAATGCCGTGCCTTTCAACAGGACAACCCGCATGTCGGTCGGCGCCAACGCCCGCCGGGCCATTTCGGCTTCCCATCGGGCGTGGGTCTGTCCCTGCTCGGCCGAAAAAGCGGCATCGTTCAGGATCGCCCTGGCACTTGCCGGCATGGCGTGCCCCTGCAAACGATGGGCGAGACTTCCGATGAGTTGTTCGGCGCGGGCAGCAGCGAGCAACTGCGTCCAACGGTCGGCATCAAGTCCCGCAACGGATTTGGGATCGGCCAGCGCGCGCACGAGAAGCGTGGCCGCGTTCACGCCGCGAGATCCGACCACATTTCTTCGACACGCGTGATGCCTGATGGACCATCGGAATAGTCGATGGCGCGAGCCGGGACCTTCAGGATCAAGCGGGTCAGCGCGCTGAAGCCAGCCTCGCCCATCGTGACGTAGTTGGTTGACGCCTGCGTCAGGCGGACGAACACTTCGGCCTGCCCGACATTCCTGACGTCTTCAGGAAATCCGAAACGCGGAAACAAAATCAGCGCCGGCGAAGCAGGCTCTTCCATGCGTGACACGGCCACCGCATCCGGACGAAGATGACGGATCTCGCCTTTAGGCGTTTGCGCAAGCAATGGTCCCCAACGATCCGGTGACACGTCGGGGAACAGGCCCGTAGCCGCGTTCTTCAGGCTTATCGCGCGGGGGAAGGGATGCAGCAGGCCGCTCAGGGGATCGAGCAGGGCGAATTCGTCGCCCATCAGGCGCCAGCCGCGTTCGCCGAGCAATGCCGCCAAGGTGGACTTTCCGGCGCCGGATTCCCCGGTGATGATCAGCGCGCGGCCGCCGCGTTCAACTACTGCCGCATGGAGAAGCAGGAAACGGCGCTGCCCGAGCGCCATTTGCAGGTTCATGCCCATTTCCGCGGCGAGAAGGCCATGACGTAACGCCAGCGGCGCCGCTTCCGGCAACATATAGTCGCCGTCTATCCTTACCGATGGCCGTATCCAGCGGCGCAAGGCACGATCCGGTTCAAGTCTCACCGTGAAATCGGGAATGCCGTCCCAAGGCAATGGATAGCCGGAATATAGCGAAGCGAGCCGTTCGACCGGCGAACGCCAAGCCGACCCTATCCGAAACCCGACCGGCCCGATGCGGACGCTGAAGCTATGCTTCATGCCGCCTGGATCAACCCCAATCCAGAGAGTTCGGCCATGCGGGCAGCGATGACCATTTCAGCGCCGTCACCGCGATCGACTCCGTAATTCCGCTCAAGCCGCAGAAGTATGTCGGCCGGGGTCGCCGGTCCTTCACCAAGTGCAGCAAGGATTTCAGGGGCAGGTTCGGCCAGCAGGTGCGTATTGCCGGATGGCCGGTGATAGATCAGCGTGAAATCTTCAATCGTCACAGTGGGAGCGAAATCGGACGGGCGCGTCGCGCGGTAGACGAGCGCCGTCATTGGGGTGGATCAGCCGCGCGGCATCTGCAGTGACGCAAAGCAGGTGAAGCCGCTTGTACCGCGCTGCAAGCGGCGAATATAATTGGTGTATGCCTTGCTCGCATCGTAATTGGTGCCTGGATACGGCCGTCCGTTCAGTATTGCCGATTTCACCTCTTCGCCCTTCAATGGACGAGCCGGTGGAGGAAAGGCACCAGGCACGTTCGGATCGACCAACGTACCATCCTGTGCGATCCAGCGACCGGCGCGGGCTGAATCCGGCACCGGAATTTGGCAATTCATCACGGACGCGGTCGTGCTGGCCAATGCCGGACGGATGGTGATCACGACAGATGCGGACGCCGCGCCGAGCATCAAAAGACGTCGCCGCGTTGGCACGCCATCGCCCTGCCCGGGCTCCTGGACCTCGTCCGTCATAAAAAACTCCTGCACCCCGATCTATTGAATAATCGTAAAAGCCCGAAAAAGCGAGACGTAGCCCATGGCGACAACGCACGTTACAGGAGATTCGATGAGATCGGCCAGCCCGTTAACGTTGATTCCTGCATTGCTGGGCGCAGCCACCGCCGCTGGTCTTTCCATTGCCCTGGGATCACCCGCCCCCGCCGCGCTGCCGGCTGGCTTTCTCGGCGGACTGGCCGTCTGGTTATTCAATCGGAAAACGGGAGGCTCTGCGGAGCCCATCATCCAGAGCATGGAGCCGTTCGACGCGCTGCGCGGCGCCCTGGAGGAATTGCTCCCCGCCATCGACGATCCCGTGCTGCTGGTGGAACGACAACAGGTGACGATGGCCAATGGCGCTGCACTGACGTTGCTTGGCGAGTACATCATCAACGAGGACGTTCGCCTTGCCATACGGCATCCTGCTGCGTCGGATCGTCTGATCGGACGCGTTGTGGGCGACACACGACCGATCGAGCTGGTAGGCCTGGGCGAAGCCGAACGCCGTTGGGAGCTGGTTACGCACGATATCGACGGCGATCGACGTATCGTCAGACTGTCGGACCGGACCAGCAATTATGCCGTGGAACGGATGAGAGTCGATTTCGTGGCCAATGCAAGCCACGAACTTCGCACGCCCCTGGCCACCCTGCTCGGATTCATCGAAACGCTTCAGGATGGAAAGGCGGCCGACGATCCCGCCACGCGCACGCGATTCCTGAACATCATGTTCGCCGAAGCGCGGCGCATGCAGCGGCTTGTCGACGATCTGATCTCGCTATCCCGAATAGAGGCGGAAAAGTTTTCCCCGCCGGACACCGCCGTCGCACTTATGCCCCTTATCGCCGAAGTAGCGTCCTCGGCGGAAACCAGCGCCGAGACCGATCGGGGACGAATCGTCCGTCCGCCACTGGCCTTGAAAGCAGACGTGCTTGGGGATCGCGCGCAACTCTCCCAACTTCTGCACAATCTCGTCGGCAATGCCCTCAAATACAGCCGCGCCGGTACGCCTGTGAAGATTACGGTCGAACCGCAGGATGCCATGATCCGGATCGAAGTTTCCGACGAGGGCGAAGGAATTGCCGCCGAACACCTGCCCCGACTGACGGAGCGCTTCTATCGGGTCGACACTGGCCGCAGCCGCGCGATGGGCGGGACCGGATTGGGGCTGGCGATCGTCAAACACATCGTGGAGCGTCATCGCGGCCGACTTGACATACGCAGCGAAACCGGCGTTGGCACGACCGTGAGCGTCCTCCTTCCGGCCGTGCCGCTGCCACTGTCATAAAAGTGTCTTATGTTTGTCACACAAGCCACCGCAATCACTGCCACAGCGGTTAGGACAGAGCCGCCCGAATCGGACAGGACATGCAGATGCAGAAAATAGTTGCCCTTCTCTCCGTCACCGCCTTGAGCCTGACAGCATGTCAGCAGAGCGGAAATTCGACAGGCGGTGGATCATCGGGATCGCGCGACACCATCCGCGTCGTCGGTTCGTCGACGGTCTATCCTTTTTCGACTGCGGTCGCGGAGCAGTTTCAGCGGAAAAATCCGACGTTCAAGGCGCCGATCGTGGAATCGACGGGCACTGGTGGCGGCATGAAACTGTTCTGTTCAGGCGTCGGTGCGCAATTTCCCGACATCGAGAACGCTTCGCGGCGGATCAAGAAATCCGAAGTGGAAGATTGCGCCAAAAACGGCGTGAAGGATATCGTGGAAATCCAGATCGGCATCGACGGCATCGCGCTTGCGGAAAGCAACGAAGGGCCAGCGATGAAGCTGACGCCCGCCGACCTCTACAAGGCCCTGGCAAAGAAACCATTCGGCAAGGATCAAACCGCAAAAACCTGGAAGGACGTGAACCCGGCTTTGCCGGCGATTGCGATCTCCGTTTATGGCCCGCCGCCTACCAGCGGCACACGCGATGCTTTTGGCGAACTCATCATGGAAAAGGGTTGCAACAGCGATCCTGCGATGAAGGCTCTCAAGGAGAGCAACGAGGGCGAATATAAATCCTTCTGCACCGGAATCCGGGAAGACGGCGCCTATGTCGAAACAGGCGAAAATGACAATCTGATCGTCCAGAAACTCTCCGCAAATCCACAGGCGGTGGGCATCTTCGGTTACAGTTTCCTTGAGGAAAACCAGAACAGGATCCGGGGTATAGCGCTGAATGGAGTCGCGCCGACCTACGACGCGATCGCCAGCTTTGAGTATCCCGGCGCCCGTCCGCTCTACATCTACGTAAAAGCGGCACATATTAACGTGATTCCCGGTTTGAAGGAGTTCGTGGCTGAATTCCCCAAAGCCTGGGACAAGGGCGGCTATCTGTCGCGTCGCGGCCTCATTGCCGCGCCGGATGACGTACGTGCCTCTGCTGCGCAGGCTGCGCAAAGCCTGACACCCACTGACCTGTCGGACGTAAAATAATCCCATGGGAAACACGGCACTCCTGTTCCTGCTGCTGGGCCTCGGCCTGATCGCGTTTTTCGCGGCACGCGCCCGTGCGCAGATGTTTCAGCCGATCGGTGCGCTTCGGCCGCATTCGCGACCCAATTATCACGGCTTTTATGTCCTGCTCTGGGCACTCCTGCCCGCACTGTTGTTTTTTACCATATGGAGCTTCATAGCGCCTGGATTGGTCATGCAGTCCGTGCTGACTGCGCCTGGGGCCGCACAGCTGCCGCCAGCCGGGATGGAACGCGACGCCGTTCTGAACGAAATGAAAGGGCTAGCGAACGGCTCCATCGAAGCGGCGTTCAACCCGCTCGCAGAACAATTGCTGTCCATCTACAAGCAAGCAAACCAGCATTTCGCATTTATCGGCACGGCAGCTGCGCTTTTGCTCGCGCTAGCAGGGGGAGCCTTTGGCTTCACGCGGCTGCGTGCCGATTTCAGGGCGCGCAACAAGGTCGAGCGCGTGGTAATGATCACTCTGTTGGGAGCATCGCTGATCGCGATTCTTACAACCTTTGGGATTGTCGCTTCCCTGTTGTTCGAATCGCTACGCTTTTTCGGCAAGGTCTCGCCATTCGAATTTCTGTTCAGCCTGACCTGGAGCCCGCAGACGGCAATCCGTGCCGATCAGGTCGGATCGTCCGGCGCATTCGGCGCGGTGCCGCTGTTCTGGGGCACGATCTTCATCGGCGCGATCATCGCCATGGTCGTTGCGATCCCGTTCGGGCTGATGAGCGCGATCTATCTTACGCAATACGCCAAGCCCTCCACCCGCCGCTGGATGAAGCCGCTGCTGGAGATCCTCGCCGGCGTCCCGACCGTCGTGTACGGTTATTTCGCAGCTCTTACGGTAGCCCCGGCGCTCCGCGATTTCGCGGTGTCGATCGGGATCTCCAGCGCATCTTCCGAATCCGCGCTAGCGGCAGGCGCCGTGATGGGCGTGATGATCATCCCATTCGTCTCATCCATGGCCGACGATTCACTAGCGGCCGTGCCGCAATCGATGCGCGATGGATCGCTGGCGATGGGAGCAACCACTTCTGAGACTATCCGCAAGGTGCTCGTGCCTGCAGCGCTTCCAGGCGTGGTCGGCGGCGTGCTCCTTGCAGTAAGCCGAGCCATTGGCGAAACGATGATCGTGGTGATGGCGGCGGGTCTGGCAGCCAACCTTACCGCCAATCCCTTCGCCAGCGTCACCACCGTGACGACACAGATCGTACAGTTGCTGACCGGCGACCAGGAGTTCGAAAGCGCCAAGACGCTTGCGGCCTTTGCGCTCGGCCTGGTGCTATTCCTCGTAACCCTGGCCCTCAACATCATCGCGCTGCGCGTGGTGAAGAAATATCGCGAAGCATATGAGTGAGACTCCGGCCATGACGGCACAATTCTCTGCCCCCGCAATACCGGAACCGGTGCGTCAGCCCACCGACTGGAAGAGCCCGGAAATGCGCAAGCGGATTGCCTCGCGCTACGGTTCGGAACGTCGCTTCCGGTTTTTCGGCCTGGCCGCCGTGTTGGTTTCAGCGGGCTTTCTAGCATTCCTGCTGTTCAACATGATGTCGAACGGTTTCCGAGGCTTTACCCAGACCGAAATTCAGCTGACCGTCGATTTTCCGAAATCGTCGCTGATGATCGATCCCACCCTTCTTAAGGGCTCGACAGCGGATGCGGCGCTCGCCAATGCCGATTTCGAAACGGCGACCGCAAACGCAGCCGATGCCGCGTTTGGCACCGATGGCGCGCGGATGTTGTCCGATGGCGCCTGGCTGAAGGTGCGCGATGCAGTAAAGGAAAATCCGGACATACTGAAAGGCAAAGCCCAGATTTGGGTGCCCGCTTCGGTTGGTCTGGATCTTTCGGCCAAGGGCAATGGCGAGCCGGCCAACGACAAGAAGCTCGCGACACTCGAAGCCCAAAATCTCGTCCGCACGGGCCTTAACGTTGGCTTCCTCACGGGTGCAGATGCAACCGATCCCACGCTTGTGGGTATTTGGGGCGCGTTCAAGGGCTCATTGCTCACGATGGGAATTACGCTGGTGCTGGCGTTTCCGATTGGCGTTTTATCCGCCCTCTATCTGGAGGAATATGCGCCACGGAATCGTTGGACCGACCTGATCGAGGTTTCGATCAACAATCTTGCGGCGGTCCCATCGATCATCTTCGGATTGCTCGGTCTCGCAGTCTTCCTCAACTTCATGAACCTGCCGAGATCGGCGCCAATCGTGGGCGGGCTCACGCTTGCTCTCATGACGATGCCGGTCATCGTGATCGCAGGCCGCAACGCGATCAAGGCGGTCCCTCCTTCGATCCGGGACGCCGCGCTTGGTATCGGTGCAAGCCGTGTCCAGGTGGTCTTTCACCACGTTCTTCCCCTGGCCTTGCCTGGCATCCTTACGGGCACGATCATCGGCATGGCACGCGCGCTGGGCGAAACGGCACCGCTGCTCATGATCGGCATGCGTGCGTTCATCTCCTCGCCGCCCGTTGGTTTCAGCGATCCCGCGACCGTTCTGCCCGTCCAGATTTTTCTGTGGTCGGATGAAGTAAGCCACGGTTTCGTGGAAAAAACCTCCGCCGCGATCATCGTGCTGCTGGTCTTCCTGCTCGCGATGAACGGCCTCGCTATCTATCTCCGCAACAAGTTTGAAACGCGCTGGTGAACCCATGAACGATCAAAGCATAAATGACATCGCGGCTCATCAGGAGGCCGCCGCCGGCGGAACCCTCAAGATGACCGCCCGTGACGTAAACGTGTTCTACGGCGCGAAACAGGCGATCAATACAGTGTCGATCGATGTGACGCAGGAAAACGTTACTGCCTTCATCGGCCCGTCCGGTTGTGGCAAATCAACCTTCCTTCGAACGCTGAACCGCATGAACGACACGGTCGCGAGCGCGCGGGTAGAAGGCGAAATCAAGCTGGATGGCGAGAACATCTATTCGCAGGACATGGACGTGGTCCAGCTCCGCGCCCGTGTGGGCATGGTGTTCCAGAAGCCCAACCCCTTCCCGAAGTCGATCTACGAAAACATCGCATATGGGCCACGGATCCACGGTCTGGCGGCTGGCAAGGCGGATATGGATCAGGTCGTAGAAAGATCGCTGCGGCGCGCCGGTCTGTGGGAAGAGGTCAAGGATCGTCTCCAGGAAAGCGGCACTGCCTTGTCAGGCGGACAGCAGCAAAGGCTCTGCATCGCGCGCGCGATCGCCGTTGATCCTGAGGTGATCCTGATGGACGAACCATGTTCGGCGCTGGATCCGATCGCTACCGCCAAGATCGAAGAACTGATCCACGAGCTTCGCGGGCGTTACGCCATCGTGATCGTGACGCATAATATGCAGCAGGCGGCTCGCGTCTCGCAGCGGACGGCATTCTTCCACCTCGGAACGCTGGTGGAGTATGGCGACACGTCGGACATCTTCACCAACCCGCGCGAAACGCGGACCAAAGATTACATTACCGGCCGTTACGGCTGACGGAGAGACGGACATGGGTACCACGGGACATACGGTAAAGGCCTTCGACGACGATCTGGGCGACTTGCGCGCGCTGATCGCCGAGATGGGCGGTCTCGCCGAAAACGCGATCGAAGAAGCCATGCGCGCATTGACGCGCCGTGACACGGACAGCGCGCAAAAGGTGGTCGAAAATGATCGCCGCATTGATGTGCTCGAGGCCGAGGTCGAACGGCTGGTCGTTCGCCTGATCGCCTTGCGCGCACCGATGGCGGACGATCTGCGCGAAGTGCTGGCGGCGCTCAAGATCAGCGGGATCGTCGAGCGGATTGGCGATTATGCCAAGAATATCGCGAAGCGCGTTCCCGTACTCGCCAATGCGCATGATATCGAAGCAATATCCCTTCTGCCCGCGATGGGCCGCGCGGTCAGCAAGATGGTCCGCGACGTCCTGAATGCCTTTGCGGCACGCGATGCGAAACTGGCCGCGGAAGTTCGCAACCGGGACAAGGAAGTCGACGATTTCTACAACAGCCTGTTTCGCACGCTGCTAACCCATATGATGGAAAATCCCCATACCATCACCGCCTCCACCCATTTGTTGTTCATCGGTAAAAACCTTGAGCGGATGGGTGATCACGCGACCAACATCGCCGAGATGGTTTATTACGCGGCGACCGGCGAACAACTGGGAGAGCGTATACGCGGAGGCGATGCACTGGCATTGAATGAGGCCTAAGCAGTGACCCGTGCGCGAATATTGCTGGTCGAGGACGATGCCGCGCTTGCCGAGCTGCTCGTTTGGCATTTCGAACGGGAAGAGTTTCAGGTCGAGCATACCGCCGATGGCGAGGAGGCCTTGCTCCTGGCACGCGAAAGCCCGCCTGATCTGGTGTTGCTCGACTGGATGATCGAAGGGCTTTCCGGGATCGAGGTATGCCGCCGGCTTCGGCGCATCCCCGATACCGCAAATGTCCCCATCATCATGCTCACCGCACGCGGCGAAGAGGAAGACCGTGTCCGTGGCCTGGAAACGGGCGCCGACGACTATGTGACAAAACCCTTTTCGCCCCGCGAATTGGTGGCGCGTGTCGGTGCCGTGCTGCGCCGCGTGCGTCCCGCTCTGGCAGGCGAGCAGTTGAACTACGCCGATATCGAGATGGATATCGTCAGCCACAAGGTGAAGCGGAACGGCTCGTCCATACCGCTGGGACCGACCGAGTTCCGACTGCTCAAGCATTTCCTGGAGCATCCCGGCCGCGTCTTTTCGCGCGAGCGATTGCTGGATTCGGTTTGGGGACGCGATTCCGATATCGAACCCCGCACGGTGGACGTTCATATCAGACGACTGCGCAAAGCGATCAACGTCGGCGCCAGCGCTGACATCATCCGCACGGTTCGTTCTGCAGGCTATGCGCTGGACGCCGACGCCACGGCCTGATTAGGGTGCGGACCCGTCATTTACGAGGTCGCGATGGAGACAGGAAAGGGCGCCATGGTGCGTCGAAGCGCTCAAACGGGGCATCGACCCCGTTTTTCGCGCTCATTCTGCCACGGCATCCCATCACCCTGTCTCGATCCTCGTAAATGATGGGTCCGCACCCTAAATCATTTCCGGCAAAGGGAGAGCCGGATGTATAGCGAAAGCAATATAGAAGCAGCGATTGCGGCAGGCGCGATGACGCCGGAAGCCGCAGCGGCACTGCGCGCCCATGCGGGCGCGAAGAACAGCGCTCCCATGGTGGATGAAGAAAACATCCGTCTCGTCACCAGCTTCAATGATATTTTCGTCACCATCGCCAGCATTCTCGTGCTGATGGCGGCTTTCCGTATCGGCGTCAGCATCCAGGGCCTCGGCGTCGCGCTCGCGCTTGAAGCGGCCACGGCATGGTTGCTCGCCGAATTCTTCACCCGGAAGCGGCACATGGCATTGCCGTCAATCGTGCTGCTGATCAGCTTTGTCTGCTCCGTGTTCGGTGCCGCGCTGGCCTTTTCCGGAAGTGCGGAATCACCGGGCCTGTTGGTCAGCTTCGTTGGAAATAATGGGGGCGCGGCCATCAACATCGCTGTGTGCGCGGCTATCGCGGCCGGCGGCGCATATCTACATTGGCGCCGATTTTACGTTCCGATCACCGTAGCGGCAGGCACATGTGCACTGGTTGGCATGATCATCGCCATCGTTGCTTCGGTTCTTCCGAAGCAAGGTCCCATACTTCTCATGCTGTGCCTCGCAGGCGGGCTTGCCGTATTCGCTTTTGCGATGTGGTGGGACATGTCCGATCGCGACCGCAAGACGCGCAAGTCGGATGTTGCCTTCTGGCTTCATCTCGCCGCCGCGCCGATGATCGTTCATCCGATATTCTGGCTTTTGGGCCTGCTCAAAGGGCGTGGTGCCGATCCTGTCCACGCCGCCATCGTGATCATCGTTTATCTGTTATTCGGCGTGATCGCGTTGGCGATCGACCGGCGGGCGCTATTGGTCTCCGCCCTGTTTTATGTGCTTTACGCGCTGACCGCGCTGGTTCATCGGTTCGGTGCTGTAAATCTGGATTTTGCGATCACGGCATTCCTTATCGGATCGGCCTTGCTGCTGCTTTCCGCCTTCTGGCATCCCGCGCGGGTAAAAATCGTGGGCTTGCTTCCGGCCGAATGGCAGGCCCGGTTGCCCTCGCTCAGTCGCTGACGATCTTCAACAGCTTTCGCTCAATGGGCGCCAGCACTGGCCCAAGCTCCTGCCCGCGCTTGAGGATGATGCCGGTTTCATTCACCAGCGACCACATCCCCTGCCGGTTGCGAAGGGCCGGCTGCTTTTCGATGCGGTATTCCGGACGCTCGGCCGCACGGCGAAACGCGGCGAATACCGCAGCCTCGCGACCGAGTTCGATAGCATAATCACGCCAGTGCCCCGCCGCGACCATCCGGCCATAAAGATCGAGAATACGGGTAAGTTCTGCGCGATCGAAACCAATCTGGAGGGCGGCGCCCTGAACCGGAAAGGGCGTGACGCTCCCCATCAGGCGCAGTCACGCTCCTTGTCAGGCACCTTGGTATCCGCATCCCGTTGCTCGATCAGCTCGGCAAGGCGCGCGCGCAGCGATTCCACCTCGCATTTCAACAGCTCAAGCTGCTGGCTCTGCGGATCGAAACGTTCGGAACAGGGCGTGCCATAGGGCAGGAAATCGCGACGATATTCGCCTGCGTCAACCAAGGTGGCCTTGGCAGGAATGCCTACCATGACAGCACCTTCCATCACGTCACGCGTTACGACGGCATTTGCGCCAATCTTGGCGCGGAGACCAACCGTGATCGGACCCAGCACCTGCGCACCGGAGCCGACGACAACGCCGTCACTCAGCGTGGGATGGCGCTTGCCAGCCAATCCATTGACGGGGTTTGTCCCTCCCAGCGTCACATTCTGGTAGATGGTGACATCATCGCCAATTTCGGCAGTCTCGCCAATTACGCTGAACCCATGGTCGATAAAGAAATTCCGACCGATGACGGCGCCGGGGTGAATATCAATCGCGGTGAGCAGGCGGGAGAAATGATTGACGAAGCGCGCCAGAAAATAGAGTTCGCCCCGATACAGCCAGTGCGCGATGCGGTGAAAACCAACCGCGAGCACGCCGGGGTAAAGCAGTATCTCCCACCGGCTGCGCGGGGCGGGATCACGGGACTTGATGGAGTCCAGATAGGAAATCAGTCCGCCGAACATCCGTCTTCTCCCGGCCTTTTGTCTTCGGGCATTTATAGTCCGATCGATAAGATTTCCAGATGTAGCATATGATTATTCTCATATGCCATGCATCCCGAGGCGCGTCCCTCGTCATTTCAATGTGGAAACGACGAGGGATGAGGCGATTATACCATTGTCGCGTGGACAGTCGCCACGGCCTTCATCACGGCACCGATGCGAGCAGCCGTCTGAATGGTTTCGACGTTTACGCCATGCTGCTTGAGCACCTTTTCATGTGAATCGATGCACATGCCGCAGCCGTTCATTGCGCTGACCGCAAGACTGAACAGCTCGAAATCATCCTTTTCGATTCCGGGCGCGCCGATCACGTTCATGCGCAGCTTCGCCGGAAGCGTGGAATATTCCTTGTTCGAAGCCAGATGGACGAAACGATAGTAGACATTGTTCATCGCCATGATCGCCGCTGCCGCGCGCGCCGCATTGGCGGCTTCCGGCGAAAGCTTGTCCTTCGCTTCTGCTTCCGCCGCCTCGACGACGGGCTTATAACCACTGCCATGCGCACAGGCGAGCAACAGGCCATATTTGCGTTGATCGCTCAGCGCCTGATCGCCGAGCAGTGAACCGACGTTGAGGCGCAAATCCTTGGCATAGTCGGGAAGTTCATCGGCGAAAGCCTTGAGAGACATGAATTTTCTCCTGATACGAAAAAGGGTGCAGGGAGCAGACGTCCCCGCACCCTTAGTTCTGGGGGCTAACTTATGCGGCTGGCTTCAGGACTTCCTCGCCCTGGCTCCAGTTACATGGGCACAGTTCGTCGGTCTGCAATGCGTCGAGCACGCGGAGCGCCTCGGCAGGATTGCGGCCCTGATTGAGACCGTTGACCGTGACGTGCTGGATCACATTGTGCGGATCGACGATGAAGGTTGCGCGGTAGGCAACGCCGGCGTCCTCTGCAACGATGCCGAGCGCGCTGGCGAGCTTCTTGCTGTTGTCGGCAATCCACGGGAAATCGCACGCAGCGAGACGCTCGTCGGACTTGCGCCACGCGAAGTGTACGAAATCCGTGTCAGTCGAGGCCCCGATCAGAACCGCATCGCGATCAGCGAAATCCTTCTGAAGATCGCCGTAACCGATGATTTCGGTCGGGCAGATGAAGGTAAAGTCTTTCGGCCAGTAGAACACGACCTTCCATTTGCCGCCGGTATCGCCGGTGTCGATGGTTTCGCCGGCCGGAAGCGCGGAGACGCCCTGCTGAACGGGAAGAGTAAGGGCAGGAAATTTGTCGCCAACGGTAAGCATGTCAGGAAGACTCCATAACTATAATTTGATAGGGACAGGGAGGCCTTTACGAGCCATCTGGGCCGCAATCAAATCGATAATTCTTGCCCTATTGATCGATAGGGGCGATTAGCAGGCTATGGCCAGCTATCTTCCGACGCTCAAACAGCTTCAATATCTGATCGCGCTTGCGGATCATGGGCATTTTGGCCGCGCCGCTGATGCCTGTTTCGTGACTCAATCCACCCTTTCGGCCGGATTACGCGAACTCGAATCTCTTATCGGTATCACGCTCGTGGAGCGGACACGCCGCGTTGTGCGGTTCACCCCGCTTGGACTGCGCATCGCCGACAAGGCGCGACGCGTGCTTCGCGAGGCCGAGGAGCTATCCGAACTCGCGCGGGCGGCGGGAAAGCCGCTTTCCGGTGATCTACGGATGGGCGTGATCCCCACCATTGCCCCCTTCTTGCTGCCGCAGATTCTGCCAAGGCTGCGGCACGACTGGCCCGACCTGAAACTCTATCTGCGCGAGGAAACGACGACGGCCGCCTGCGACTCGCTACATCGCGGTCATGTCGACTGTGTGCTGCTCGCGCTCCCCTACCATTGCGGTGACGTAGAAACCGTCGATCTTTTCGAAGACAGGCTGTTCATCGCTTTTCTGGAAGGACATCCGTCCGATCCTCCTGCGCAGATGTCGTCGGACACCATCGACGAAAGCCGGCTGTTATTGCTGGAAGATGGTCACTGCCTGAAAGATCACGCACTGGCCGCCTGCAACCGGCCGGAGTTGCGCGCTGAAGCGGCCATGCTCGGCACCTCGCTTCATACCCTGATCCAGATGGTGGACAACGATCTAGGCGTAACGCTGATACCCGAGATGGCGATCACCGCCGGCATTCTGAAAAACACGCATGTCATCGCGCGCCCGCTGGATGCAGAACATCCCTCCCGCAGGATTGCGCTCGCCTGGCGACGGGGCAGCCCGCGTGACAAGGAATTCCGCATGCTGGCTGAGGCCCTCAGGGACATCAGTGTTCATACCGAACAAGCAGGTTAGAAATCCCGCCGCCCGAGCTCACGATCTATTACGGCCAAACCCCGATTGATCTCCCGGTCGGTCAACCGCATGTCGCGGTTGCGGTCGGCAAAGCGCCTGAACCAGCGATTGGCTTCGCCGGCGCGATCCCAGCCGATGCGGCCATCATAATTTCGATCGAAACGGGCGAGGACGAGTTGCTGGCCGGGCAGCGTTCCGCTCAGCCAGGGATCGAGATGCTGGGCACCTTGACCGCCCACATCCTCAGGGTCGTATCTGTCACCCACATATGTCGGCGTATCAGGCCCGGCATAGCGATATTCGGGGCCAAGGTCATTGGAGCCGGCCGTCGCGCAAGCGGACAACAGCAGTGCCCCAGCCACGCAGCATCCAGAACGTCCGATCATATTACGGCTCCACATTATCACGGTTAAGGCCATGATAACCCACCCGCCGCACCGATCGAAGCCTTAAACAGGGTTAACGCGGGTCTGCGAGCAAGTCGCCTATCGCTTGCTTGGCCAGTGCGCGCACAGCCGCGTCGGCCTCGGGCGGCTCCATCGGCACATGTGCTTCAAGCCGGTCGGCGATATAGGTGAGTGCGGCGATACGCGCGGCTTTCTTGTTGTTGCCGTTTATGATCTTCCATGGCGCCCAGCGCGTATCCGTTTGAGCGAACATATCGTCCATGGCGGCAAGATAGTCCTTCCGGCGCGCCCGATTGCGGAAATCTTCAACCGTGACCTTCCATCGCTTCCACGGATCCTGCAGACGTTTTGCGAGCCGTTCGTCCTGCGTTTCCTGGGTAATATGGAGGAACAACTTTACGATCGCGGCGCCATCATCCTTCTGCTGCGCTTCGAATTCGTTGATCTCGTCATAGCCGCGCTTCCACTGCGCTTCGGTGGCGAAACCCTCGACCCGCTCCACCAGCACGCGCCCATACCAGCTGCGGTCGAACACGGCTATGTCGCCCTCGGTCGGCAGCCTGTTCCAGAACCGCCACAGAAAATGCCGGCCCTTCTCTGCGTCGGTTGGCGCGGCAATCGGCCAGACTTCGAAAAAGCGCGGGTCCCACTCGGCGGTCAGGCGCTGGATGGCGCCGCCCTTCCCTGCCGCATCCCATCCCTCGAACAATATGATGCTGCGCTTCTTGTGGACGATGTGGGCCACCTGAACCTGCGCGAGGCGCTTCTGGACATCGGCGAGCGCCGAATCATAATCGCCGTCGAACTTCTCGCCTTGCTCGAATTTCTTCAGATCGATAGCCATACGCACACCTTGAAAGCGGGCAATGGGTTTGCACCCTAGCACTTTTGCTGCTCTATCACCCGAATATTAAGCTCGCGTAGCTGTTTCAGGGTAACCGTAGCCGGCGCACCCATCATCAGATCCTCGGCCTTTTGATTCATCGGAAACAGCACGACCTCACGGATGTTGGGTTCATCCGCCAGCAGCATTACGATACGGTCCACGCCCGGCGCGGAACCGCCATGGGGCGGCGCGCCGAATTTGAATGCATTGATCATGCCCGCGAAATTCGTGTCGACGTCCTGTTGGCTGTAGCCGGCGATCTCGAACGCCTTGTACATGATCTCCGGCTTGTGGTTCCGGATCGCGCCTGACGAAAGCTCCACGCCGTTGCAGACGATGTCGTACTGGTAGGCGAGGATATCGAGCGGATCCCTGGTTTCCAGCGCCTCCAGTTCACCCTGCGGCATCGAAAAGGGATTGTGGCTGAAATCGACCTTCTTGTTGTCCTCGTCATATTCGAACATCGGGAAATCGACGATCCAACAGAATTCGAAACGTTTCGAATCGATCAGCTCCAGCTGTTCACCGACGCGCGTGCGCGCCAGGCCGGCAAGCTTGGCGGCCTGCGCTTCCTTGCCTGCGGCGAAGAAGATGCCATCGTCGGGACCAAGACCAAGCGCGTCGGCAAGCCTGGCCATGCCTTCTTCACCATGGTTCTTGGCAATCGGACCGCCAAACTCGCCGCCCTTGCGCGTGGCATAGCCTAGCCCGGCAAAGCCCTCGGACTGTGCCCAGCTGTTCATGTCATCGAAGAACTTGCGGCTCTTGTCCGCCGTGCCGGGTGCTGGAATTGCGCGTACGACGTCACCGCTTTCCACGATCGATGCAAAGCGGCCAAAGCCTGAACCCTGGAAATGCCCAGAGACATCGACGATCTCAAGCGGATTGCGCAGATCGGGTTTGTCGTTTCCGTATTTCAGCATCGATTCACGATAAGGAATGCGTCGAAACGGTAGTGACGAAACCTTTCGATCACCAGCGAACTCCTCAAATACTCCGTGAAGAACTGGCTCTATCGCATTGAAAACATCTTCTTGTGTTACGAAGCTCATTTCGAAATCGAGCTGGTAGAACTCACCCGGTGAACGATCGGCACGCGCATCTTCATCGCGAAAGCATGGCGCGATCTGGAAATAGCGGTCGAAACCGGCAACCATCAGCAGCTGCTTGAACATCTGCGGCGCCTGCGGCAGCGCATAGAATTTACCCGGATGAACCCGGCTCGGAACCAGATAGTCCCGGGCGCCCTCCGGCGAAGATGCCGTCAGGATCGGTGTCTGAAATTCCGTAAACCCCTGCCCGATCATCCGCTGGCGCAGCGACGCAATGACATTCGAACGCAGCATCATATTTGCGTGCAGACGCTCGCGCCGCAGATCGAGATAGCGGTAACGCAGGCGGATATCCTCGGGATATTCGGCCTCTCCCGCAACCGGCAGAGGCAGTTCAGCCGCCGTGGACTGGATGGTTACTTCGCGCGCGCGGACTTCGATCGCGCCCGTGGCGAGATTTGGGTTCACAGCTTCCCCGGCCCGCGCGACGACGTCGCCGGTCACGGTAATGACGGACTCAGCGCGCACGCCCTCGATAACCTTGAACGCCGGCGCATCGACATCAGTCACGATCTGCGTGATGCCATGGTGGTCGCGCAAATCGACAAAAAGAAGATTTCCGTGGTCGCGCTTACGGTGAACCCAGCCGGACAGCCTTACCAGCTGACCGACCTGTTCGGCGCGCAACGCCGCACAATGATGAGTGCGATAGAGATGCATTTTGAAATCACTTTATGGCTGCTAATTATGCGCATGCGCTTCCGCGTGGTTACTCCCTTTGTCAAGGCGTCACGGGGCGGCTATGAGCAATCATGCTTATCCATCCACTGATTACCGATACCGCCGCCCTTACTGATTTGTGCAACCGCCTCGCCAAGTCGCCGTTCGTCACGGTCGACACCGAATTCATGCGGGAAAACACCTATTGGCCGGACCTTTGCCTGATCCAGATCGCTGATCTGGAGGAAGCCGCGGCAATCGACCCCAAGGCGCCGGGCATCGATTTGAAACCGCTGCTCGACTTGCTCGTCGAGAATGAGGAAGTGCTGAAGGTCTTCCACGCAGGCGGGCAAGATCTTGAAATCGTCCATAATCTTACCGGCAAGACGCCATATCCCCTGTTCGACACGCAGGTCGGCGCGATGGCGCTCGGCATGGGTGAGCAGATCGGCTACTCCAATCTCGTCGAAACGATGCTGAAGATCAGTCTCGACAAGGGCGCCCGATTTACCGACTGGGGCCGCCGGCCGCTCGACAAGCGCCAGATCGACTATGCCATCGGCGATGTCACCCATCTGGCCACCTTGTTCCCCAAAATGCTCGAAAGATTGCGGAGCACGGGCCGTGGCGAATGGCTCGATCAGGAAATGGAACGGCTGGGTGATCCGGGCAGCTACCTGAACGTGCCGGATTTGGCCTGGATGCGGATCAAGATCCCAAGTCGCAAGGCGGAAGTATTGGGCCGCCTGAAAGCCCTGGCGGCGTGGCGGGAACATGAGGCACAGGGGAAGAACCTGCCCCGTGGCCGCATCGTAAAGGACGAGACCCTTGCCGACCTCGCCGCGCATCCGCCAGCGAAACAGGTCGATCTTGCAAGGGTGCGCGGGCTTTCGGCGACCTGGGCGCAAAACGATATCGGCGCTCGCATGATGTCCGTAATCGAAAAAGCTGGTCCGCTTCCGGCTGCAGAAATGCCATCGCGGGACGACCGCAAGCCAGGATTAGGCAAGGAAGCGGCGCTCATCGCGGATCTGTTGAAGCTATTGCTCAAGGTTCGCGCCCGCGAGGCGGACGTTGCGCCTCGTCTTATCGCCCGCTCCGAAGAGTTGGAGGCGATTGCTGGTGGCCAGCGTGAAGGACTTAGCCTGCTGACGGGCTGGCGCCTCGACGTGTTCGGGAAGGACGCGCTGGCGCTCGTGGAAGGCAGGCTGGCGTTCAGCGTAAAAGATGGCAAAATGATCATGGCCGAGATTCCGACTGGCTGACCAGAGGAGGCGGTTCCGGGAGGTGACGATGAGTCGAAATCCGTTTATGATGGTCGTCGGATCAGTCTTGCTGACCGGATGCGTGGAAACGATGCCGCATCCGGAACCTGCCCGACCCGTGGTGTGCAACGCCGAACGCGCGGCGTTCGCGATGGGCCGGGTTGCCAAGCCGGGACTGGTTTCCCGCGCAAAACATGCTGCCAGAGCCCGTGATGTTCGCGTTATACGGCCAGGACAAGCCGTCACGATGGACTTTCGGCAAGACCGCCTCAATATCGAAGTGGACGGACGCGATCTCGTCCGGAGCGTGCGATGCGGCTGAACTAGACAGCGGGTTTGAGACCAAACGCCGCTGCCAGCATCTTGTGCCGGCGTTCGACCGTCTCGCCGTATAGTTCCCTGTGGTCCGGCGACAGAGACAGCCTGAGCAGGCTCGGGGAAAGCGAGACGCTGCTGTCCAGCAGCGGCTTTGCGACGCCGCCGGAGAGTCGTTGCGCCAGGCGCATGGCCAGCCCCCAGCGTTCAGCGCGCGCCAGATCCTCGGAATCGCACAGCCGCGTCACGATGTCGGTCCTTCCGGGTCCGCCAAAGCTGACGTAGAGCGCGTGTGCCATCATTGCGCGACCGCGCGCGTCAATCCCCGTCCAGTTACCATGCAATCCAGCATCAAGGCCACGTTCCGCGCGAAATTCCGGATGCGCGCGCCAGCCGCTGTCCGCCAGCAGGCATGCGGCATGGCGCAATCTTTCATCGGCCAGCGATTCATCCATAAACAACGGTGCGATCCAGCGATTGAGCAAATCTCCATGCTCCGGAAAACGGCCGTTGACCTGCCCTTCCTCACGCGTGGCGCAGATCAGCGGATCAAGCGCCCTGATTTCCTCCGGCAGGCTATGATACAGAAGGCCTTCGCGCAGTCCGTTGGCTGAAACGACAAGCCCGTTGAACTTCAGCCCTTTCGAGAGCGCGGCAAGCAGTGCGGCTGCATCGGCAAGCATCGGAATACGCGCGGATGAAAGGCCCGGCACGGCGCGCAATGTCCTGGAGCCGATATGGGCCAAAACCCTGACAAGGCGCTGAGCCTCCGGCGCAGCCATCCGATAATTGTGGACGATAGGGAGAGCGTAATCGCTCAAGTGCATGTCCAGCCGAGCAAGCGCGCGCCATGATCCGCCAACCATGTAAAAGGGAAGACCTTCGCCTTTCCCGATCCAGTCCGCCTTTTTCAGCAGCTTGGTAACGGTGCGGTCGATCGATCCCGGTTTTCCGGCACGCAGTGCGGCGATGCGCAAGACGCCCAGAGGAAAGGATACACATTCATGCACCTTGCCCCCACCGACGCGGACCAGTTCCAGACTGCCGCCGCCGAGATCACCCACGATGCCTTCCGCGTCGGGAATACCGGAAAGTACACCTTCCCCAGCCATCCGGGCTTCTTCCTCGCCGGAAAGAAGCTCCGGGTGAAAGCCCAGATCGGCAATTCTTTTAAGAAACTTCGGACCGTTCGAAGCGTCGCGCACCGCAGCCGTGGCAACGGTGCGCATCCGGGTAACACCCATCTCGTCCGCCAACAGGCTGAAACGGCGCAATGCCGTCATCGCCCGCTCGACCGAACCGGCTTCGAGCACGCCTGTTTCGCCTATTCCACGCCCCAGCCCCGCCAAGATTTTTTCATTGAAGAGGATCGCGGGTATGCGCGCCGATCCCTCGTAGACTACAAGGCGAACCGAATTCGATCCTATATCAATGATTCCGAAGCGGTCCGCGTCCTGGACCGCGGCCTTGTTCAGACGAAACAGTGATGCCGCGACCATGTGCCGCCCCTAGCCCAATTCTTCCGTGCGGCGAAAGGCAGAAATCGCTCTAATGGCTTCGTCGGAAGGTAAGCTTCGGAACAGAGCCGCTGCGATCGAGCGATGCCCCTCGGCCCGACAGCGACGGATTGGTCATGAAATAGCGATGAAGATTGAAAGGGCGCTTGCCTGGCTTCAGGCGCTCATAACTCCCGTCAGGCAGCAACTGCCAGCTTTGTTCGTCGTCGATCAGGTTGGCGACCATCACCTGATCGAGCACCTGCGCGTGCACGGTGGGATTTTCGATGGGCAACAGATATTCCACACGGCGGTCGAAATTGCGCGGCATCCAATCCGCAGATGAAATGAATACTTTGGCTTGCCGGTTCGGCAACGCCGCTCCGTTGCCAAAAGCCACGATCCGGCTGTGCTCCAGAAAGCGCCCCACCACCGATTTGACACGGATATTTTCCGATAGGCCGGGAACGCCGGGGCGGAGACAACAGATGCCGCGCACGACCAGATCGATTTCCACCCCGGCTGCGCTGGCGCGATAGAGCTTTTCGATGATCGCGGGATCGACCAGTGAATTCATCTTCGCCCAGATTGCGGCCTCCCGGCCGGCACGGGCGTGATCAATCTCGGCATCGATCAGCGACGAGAGGTTGTCCCTCAAGCCGTGGGGCGACAAGGTAACCAGTTCCAAATCCGTCGGCTCGACATAACCAGTGATGTAATTGAACAGCTGCGCCGCATCGCGGCCCGCGCGTGGGTCGGCCGTAAAGAAGCTGAGATCCGTGTAGATGCGCGCTGTCACGGGATGATAATTCCCGGTGCCGAAATGGCAGTAGGTACGATAGCTCTCCCCCTCCCGCCGCACGACCATCGAGACCTTGGCGTGTGTCTTCCAATCGATAAAGCCGTACACGACCTGCACGCCCGCACGTTCCAGCGAAGCCGCCCACATCAGGTTCTGCTCTTCATCGAAACGCGCCTTGAGTTCAACGATCGCTGTCACCGACTTGCCGGCTTCGGCCGCATCAATGAGCGCGCGAATGACCGCCGATTGCTTGCCTGCGCGATAGAGCGTCTGCTTGATGGCCACCACATCGGGATCAGCCGCGGCCTGACGCAAGAACGCCAGGACGACATCGAATGTCTCATAGGGATGATGAACAACAATGTCTTTCGACCGGATCGCTGCGAAACAGTCGCCGCCATGCTCGCGAATTCGTTCCGGAAACCGCGCGGTGAAAATCGGGAATTTCAGTTCGGGGCGATCTTCGTCAACGAGTTGCTCCAAATCGGCAATGCCCAGAAAACCCGTCGCCTGGGTAACGATGGCATCACCGCCACCAATCTCGTCACATACCTCCTCGGTCAACCCGATCGGCATTCCAGCGGCAAGCTCGAGACGGATGACTCGGCCCTTCCGCCTGCGTTTGATGGCGCTGCGAAAATAGCGAACGAGATCTTCGGCCTCTTCCTCTAATTCAATGTCGCTGTCGCGGATCACCCGGAAGGCGCCATGGTGGAGCACCTCATATCCCGGAAAAAGAATATGGGTGAAATATCGGATCAGTGTTTCGATCGCGACATATTGGCTTGCGGACCCGGGCAGCCGAACGAAGCGCGGCAACGCCGATGGCACCATCAGGAGTTCGCGAATCGGTTCGCCGTCCGATAGACGCTTCAGGTCGAAGACAAGGCTGAAGCCCTTGTTCGGAATGAACGGAAACGGATGGGCAGGATCAAGCGCCTGTGGAGTCAGCACCGGAAAAATCTGCTCGCGGAAATGCTTTTCAAGCCATTCCGAGGATTTGGCATCGATCTGCGCCAAGTCGAGAACGCGAAAATCCACCGCGGCCAGTTCATCGAGCAATTCCGGCCATACGCGTGCCTGCGACGCCATCAAGGCGTCTCCACGCGCCGCGATTCCCGCAAGCTGCTGGCTCGCCGTCAGGCCATCTGGAGAACGACTATCGACATCCTGCAACTGCTGTCCCTTGAGGCCAGCGACGCGGACCATGAAGAATTCGTCGAGATTATTGCCGGAAATCGAAAGAAACCGCAGTCGCTCAAGCAGCGGATGCGCCGGGTTCATGGCCTCTTCCAGAACACGCTCGTTAAAAGCGAGCCAGCTCAACTCACGGTTGAAATAGCGGTTCTGAAGACCGATTGGGGCCGCCGTTGGCGTTCCGATCGTCTCGTCATCGTAACCGGGTCTGGGCGAAGACTGTTCCATTCGGAAAGACTAGCGCATGATATGTGAATCGTCGATGACCCCGGCGCTGCAAAGCGTCTCGCGTGCGAGACTGATCCCGATCTTGCCCCGGCGTGACCACGCCGCTTCATCCAACAGGTCCACTGCACGATTGATCGTCACATAGCTCCGCTCGATTCGCCGCGTCAGCCAGGTCGCAACCTCGCGGCTCATCGCCAGACCACGCGCCGCCATGAGCCGTTCCAACAATTCCGTGATCAGGACATCGTCGGGCTGGCCGATTTCGATATGCGGAGTGGCGGCAAGCCGCGACGCGAGATCGGGCAGCTTAATCTCCCAGCTCGGCGGCGGCGTATCGGCTATGATGAGCAACGGCTTGCGTTCCGCTTGCGCCCGATTCCAGGCGTGAAACAATATTTCCTCATCGCAGCGCTCCGCATCGTCGATCAAGTCACCGCCGGATCGCGCAGCGAATATCCGCCCCAGAAAGCTACGGCCGGACTTGCGCGGACCGGTCAGCAGCGTAACCATAAGCGGCCACAGTGATAAATGGCTCAGATGGCGCACCGCGTTCTGGTTTGCTTTCGAGACAATGAAATCGCTTTCCCGTTCGGCAGCCGGCCAATCGAGCGGCAGCGCAATCTGGTTCATGGCTGCTGCGGCGCAACTGCGGGAGCCGCCGGTGCGCGGCGAATACGTAGAACGTCCGTACCAGCCTCAACCCGCCATCCGCGAGCGGTCAGCGCAGTGGTCAGCAAATTGATATCGCCTGAAAAATTAACCCTGATGACTGAAAGTCCCCCCAAGGCAAGGCTCGTTGTGTCGGAGGAGCGAACGCCCGGCGTTTCCCGGAGCGCCGCTTCGGCTGCGCTGAGCGCAGCCGCATCCGGCGTGTCGACTTGCACGGTTACTATCGTGCCGCCTGGCGTGCTGCTAACGACATCTTCGACGATGTCGTCCAACGTCAGCAGATCATCGCCCTCGGCCGGCTCCTCATCCTCAATTACCAGCGTCGGATCGGCATGAAGCTCCCCGTTGCGCAGTGCGGTGGCATAAATGCCGTCGATGCGCCGTATGCCTTCATCCAGCAGTGCTTCCAGTCCATCGCCATTTGGCGCGCGCAACGCAAAGCGGCCAAGCAGCCGGTTATCCGGGCCGTGGCGAGCCGCGAACCTGCCGATGACAGGGCCGCCTGGCCATTGCCTTTCTATGATCACTTCGGGAATCAGAATGTCGGACGCACCATATTGATCGAGCAGCATCCGCCACCAGCCGCGGCCCGGACGATGCGATTGCGCCTGATTGAGCAGCAGGGAATCGGCACCTGTGCCCGTGGGTCGCACATAATCGATCGGACTGCCGCCGGTGCGGAAACGCGCCCAGGCTGCCTGCCATGGGTTGCGCAGTTCAAAGCTCGTCGGCGTGCCGCCGGATATCTGTACCGGAATGACGAGCATCGGCGGTGACCGCAGGCTTTGCCCATGTCCCCCCAACAGTTGCCCCGCCCGCGCGCGGTCGAAAAGAACCCCGAGCTTTGCGATATAGCGATGCGGACCGATCTGCTCTTGTTCGATTACGATTCCGCCTACGATCGAACCCAGTGTGGAGTCGCTCAAGCCGGGCGCGCTGTTTTCATTTCCCCCGTTCATGCGCGCCCAAAGCATCTTCCAGCCCTTGCGCTGGGCGAGGCGCCAGCCCGCCTGACGGGCCTGCTCCGGATCCTTGGCCACGACGTCGACCGCTACGCCACCAATCTCGTAGCTGCTGGCACTATCGATCGGCGCGATACCGCGATCGCTGCCTTCCAGTTGCGCTTTCAGCGTGATGGCAGTGAATCCCAGCGCCACGAGGACGAGCAGTCCCGATACGATCTGGATACGGTTGAAGGGTCGCGCTGCAATCACGCGGGTCTTTTGGCGAGTTGGGCGTGGAAATCCAAGCACGATGTTGTAAGGCGCGGCGCATGGTGAACAGCACAGACGATAAAAAGCCCTATACCTACGCGCAGGCAGGCGTTTCGATCGCGGCGGGCAACGCTCTCGTGAAGATGATCGGCCCGCTCGCAAAGAGCACGCGCCGCCCGGGCGCGAATGCGGAGCTGGGTGGATTTGGCGGGTTTTTCGATCTCAAGGCCGCAGGCTATAGCGATCCCCTGCTCGTCGCGGCGAACGATGGCGTCGGAACGAAACTCAAACTCGCGATCGACAGTGGCAGACACGAAACAGTCGGCGTCGATCTCGTCGCGATGTGCGCCAATGACCTCATTGTGCAGGGCGCCGAGCCGCTGTTCTTCCTCGATTATTTCGCAACCGGCCGGCTCGACACGGGCGTTGCGGAAAAGGTCATTTCCGGCATTGCCGAAGGATGTCGTATCGCGGGCTGCGCACTGATCGGCGGCGAAACGGCCGAGATGCCAGGCATGTATGCCGATGGCGATTATGATCTTGCCGGCTTCTGCGTCGGCGCGGTGGAACGCGACCAGGTGCTTCACGGAGATCGGGTAAAGGCGGGCGACGTTATCCTCGGCATTGCATCGTCAGGCGTGCATTCCAATGGCTTTTCGCTCGTCCGTCGCCTTGCAGCCGACAAGGGATGGAAGCTCGATCGCCCTGCCCTGTTCGACCGCGATGTCATTCTGATCGACGCATTGATGTCGCCCACGCGCATCTATGTGAAGCCGCTGCTGCCACTCGTCCGCGCGGGCAAGATTCACGCGATGGCGCATATCACCGGGGGCGGTCTGCTGGAGAATATTCCTCGGGTCTTGCCGGAAGGATTGCATGCACGCGTCAATGCCGATCTGTGGGAACAGCCCCGGCTGATGGCGTTCCTCCAGGCGCAAGGCAATATCGAGCCAGAAGAAATGGCGCGTACCTTCAACTGCGGTGTGGGCATGGCGCTTGTCGTGTCGGCAGATTCAGCCGATTCGATCGTTGCTGACCTGGCGGAAGCAGACGAGACCGCCTTCCTTATCGGACGCATCGAGGAAGGCATGAAGGGCTGCACAGTTTCGGGGTCGGTGGAAAGCTGGAGCGCGCGAAGCGACTGGACCGCAACACATAATGATTGAGCGCGTCCGCGTCGGAATACTGATTTCCGGACGGGGTTCCAACATGTCGGCGCTGATCAAGGCCAGCGAGGCGACGGATTGCCCGTACAAGGTCGTTTTGATCGTATCGAACCGGCTTGACGCTCCCGGACTTTCTGTCGCACACGCGCACGATATTCCAACTTTCGCGCGCAGCCACAACGGCCTGGAACGCGCGGATTTCGACGGGATAATTGATGCCGCGCTACGCGAAGCCGACGTGGAGATCGTTGCGCTTGCGGGCTATATGCGTGTGCTGTCCGATGGTTTTATCGAGGGATGGCGCGGCCGCGTTCTTAACGTCCATCCGTCGCTGCTGCCTCTGTACAAGGGACTCGATACGCACGCACGCGCGCTGGCGGCCGGCGATCTGGAAGCAGGCTGCTCGGTCCACCTGGTGACGCCGGAGCTGGACGACGGCCCCGTTATTGGACAAACGCGGGTACCGATCCTGCCTGGCGACACGAGCGAAACACTTGCGCAGCGCGTGCTGCAGGAAGAACATAGGCTTTATCCCAGAGCTTTGACGGACTGGATCAATGCCAAAGGCGGAAAATTCTGAAGCTATCCTCGCTCGTGTTCGCGACCTGTGCCTCGCGCTGCCTGAAACAATCGAGAAAATCTCCCATGGCATACCGGCGTTCAGCGTCGCGAAAAAAATGTTCGCTTATTACCGCCACGACCATCATGGCGACGACAAGACGGTCGTATGCGTGAAGACGAGCGGACGTGAGGAACAGGATATGCTGATAGAACAGAATCCGACGCTCTACAGCTGGCCAGCCTATATCGGCCCCTCGGGCTGGATCGCCATGAACGTGGAACCGGACGACACCGATTGGGATCACATCGCCGACCGGATCGCGAATAGCTGGGAACTGGCAGCGCCGCCCAGCCTCCTGGAAGCGGGTGGCAGATGAGCGAACCCGATCCTCACATTCCCGCGCCGCCGCCGGAAAGCGACGCCAAGCGCCGCTCCCGCCTGCGCTGGATCACGCTGGGCGAAGCAATTGCCGTCGCGGCTGTCCTGATTTCAGGATTGGGACTCTACAATAGCTGGCAGGACAGGCGATCCGCGGAAACCGAACGCACCGCCGCCGCACGAAAGGCGAGTAATCCCGTGCCGATCGTGTTGCGTGCGACCCCGGTGGAGGACGGCGCACGCCTGGACATCGTGTCCGTGCGTGACGACCAAACCATTCAGGCACAGACCATCGCCTTTCCGACGACGCTGGACATCAGCCCCGTCGATACGACCGGGAACTCGCGGATCGAGGCGGCATGGATCAGCACCGCCCTCAAGCAGGCCCGCAAGGCGGGCGGCAAACCCGAGGAGACCGCCGGCGACGAAAGACTTCCAATCCTGATCACCACGCGTTTTCTGGACGGTGGCGAAATGCGCACCGAAACAGCGACGTATGATCTGGGCTATGACGTAAAAAGCCGTTTTCTGCTTGGCGGCGATGTCAGGCTGCGCGGCCTATCCCTGCTTGCTCGCGGACCAGGCGCAAACGGCCAAAAGAGGATCGATGCCATCTGGTCAGCGCGATCAAAGAAATAGGCGCCATTCCAGTTATTCGCTGGAATGGCGCAGATATAAAATCAGCCGACGATTTCTTCAGGCTGGAAAAAATAAGCGATCTCGATCGCCGCGTTTTCATCGCTGTCCGAACCATGGACTGAATTGGCTTCGATCGATTCCGCAAAAAGTTTGCGGATCGTACCCTCGGCAGCCTGTTCAGGGTTCGTTGCACCCATGATATCGCGATTGCGCTTCACGGCATCTTCGCCTTCCAGCACCTGCACGACGACCGGACCGGAAATCATGAAGCTCACGAGATCGTTGAAAAACGGGCGGTCCTTGTGAACTCCGTAGAAGCCCTCCGCCTGCGCCTTGCTCATCTGAATCCGCTTGGAGGCAACGACGCGAAGGCCTGCCTCCTCCAGCTTGGCGGTCACGGCACCAGTCAGATTACGCCGGGTTGCATCAGGCTTGATGATCGAAAAAGTACGGGTCGCGGCCATGGCCGTTCTCACTCCATCTGGAAGGTCGGGAAAGTCGCGGCTCTCTAATCGCTGCCGCGCCGCAGCGCAAGCCGGGTTTCAGGCGACTGACCGTCGTGAAAGGGCGCTGCTGGTCTGTAATCGGCGGGAGGAACCCGAAGACCAGCCATATTCTTCGTCATGCGCCGGGCGGGACTTGTTATCTTCTTCAGCTTCGGGCGGCGATAGCGTTTCCATCGCGCTATCGATCAGATCGAACAGGCCTTCGGCCGACCAGCGCGCCATTTCATAAAGTTCGCCCAGCAACTCCCAGAAGGTGCGATGCACCGTTTCCTGAGGATCATGATCGCTAAGTTCCGCATCGCTAAAGCGTTGCACCATCCGGCCGTCGCGATTGCACATCAGCAGCGCAACCGCAGGCATGCCATCGCCACCCGTAATCTTTTCAAGAATGACGGTCAGATCGCCGATCTGGGCCTTGAAACAGCCGTCCGCATCGCCCATCGTCCACGACAGGTCGCCACGCTGCGTCACGGAAAAAATGCCCTCCGTCAACTCCGCCAGCTTGCCCGTCAGATAGCTCATGTCCGCGTTCGGCTCCATTTCAGGTGCCGGTATAGCCCACTCCCTTTTACGGACACTTAACGCGCGCCAAGACTTTCGACTATTGCGCCGTCCACCCGCCATCGATCGACATATTGGCACCCGTGATGTTCGCGGCATCGTCACGGCACAGATAGAGCGCCATTGCCGCGACCTGATCGACCGTGACGAACTGCTTGGTCGGCTGGCCAGCCAGCAACACGTCACTCATCACCTGCTCGCGCGTCATGTTCCGCGCTTTCATCGTGTCGGGAATCTGGTTCTCTACCAACGGGGTCCACACATAGCCCGGCGAGATGCAGTTGGCTGTAATTCCGAATGTCGCGACTTCCAGCGCAACCGTCTTGGTGAAGCCGGCAAGACCGTGCTTCGCGGTGACATAGGCCGATTTGAACGGAGACGCGGTAAGCGAATGTGCTGATGCCGTCTGGATTATCCGGCCCCATTTCCTGAATTTCATCCAGGGGATAGCGAGCCTAGACGTGTGGAAAGCACTGTTAAGATTAAGGGCGATGATCAGATCCCATTTGTCGATCGGGAATTCTTCCACCGGCGCGACGTGCTGCATACCAGCGTTGTTGATCAGAATGTCGACGCCGCCAAAGGCCTTGGCTGCCTCAGCCATCATTGCCTCGATCTGATCGACCTTCGTCAGATCATGGGCGCTATAGATGGCGCCCGCCCCGCTCGCGCTTTCCAGCGCCAACCTTTCCTGCTCGATCGCATCCTTGTCGCCAAAACCGTTGATGACGACATTCGCCCCGTTCGATGCCAGGAGCTTGGCATAGGCCAGGCCTATGCCCGAGGTCGAACCCGTGATGAGCGCCGTCTTACCTTTCAGAAACATCAGCCATACTCCTGGAATTCTTGGGGGTCAGGTCGAAGGCGGCAGTCTTGCCGTCCAATATGTTACGCGCGATCAGCTCGGATTCCCGCATCGTCTCTGAAATGGCCGCCTTGCCCGAGGCCCAATGCTCATCCATGGTCCGTCGGGAAAACTCATAGTCCCGGGCACCACCTTCCCAGGCATTGGCGCGATAGATCAGATGAACGACATTCACGGCCGCTTCCTGCGCATTGGCGGCAAGCGCACGAACATCGGGATCGTCCGCGAGATCAGGCGGTATTTTCGCCAGTACCTTGCGGATCAGTTCGCGCTCACGGCGCAATTTCAGAAGCTGATCGCTGGTCTGCCTTGTGCGGCTGGAGAAGCGGATTTCCTTTTCGCGGGCCAGGACGTCCATGATGTTCTTGGGAAGCACGTCCGCAGCGGGGAAGAGATCGACCTGAAAAACCAGCATATCGCCGCATTGCCGATCAAGGATTTCCTGCAATGGCGTATTCGAAACAAGGCCGCCGTCCCACCAGAGCTTCCCTTCTATTTCCACCGGAGGCAGGCCGGGCGGAAGCGCGCCGGACGCCATAATGTGCCGGGCATCGATCTTGTCGCGTGTCGTGTCGAAATAGCGGAAATTGCCGCTTTCTATGTCCACCGCGCCCACCGAAAGGCGCACCGGACCGTCGTTCAACAGCTTCCAGTCAACCAGCCGATCCAGCGTAGCGATCAACGGCGCGCTGTCGTAGAAGCTCAGCGCCTCCATCGATCCCGGAGCGGCCATGATCGGCGGAAGGATACGGGGTTCGAAAAACCCCGGAACACCGACGGTTGCGACGAAGCCCGCAGACCATTGATGCAAGAACTCCCTGATCGTTTCGTTGGGCCAGATCGGGAAACTCGGAAGCTGTGCGGTCACGCCCTGCCAAAATTCGCCGAGCCGCTGTACGCGCTTTTCGGGCGGATTTCCGGCAATCAGGGCAGCGTTGATCGCGCCGATGGATATGCCCGCCACCCAATCAACTTCGATGCCGGCCAAGTCCAGCCCTTGATAAACGCCGGCCTGATAGGAACCGAGCGCGCCACCCCCTTGCAACACAAGTGCGACATATTCTGGCAAGGGAAGCAAACGCGAACGGCGGCGCGGAGGACTTGAGTCGGCCATGGCAAGTGTGTGCTCCTGATGGTGCGGTGCATCAAGGGGCTAGCGATGAAACACTTTACCGCCATTGCAACCGGACCGCCCTACGCGCATTGTCGCGTCTACGGAGGATCATCTGATGCGTCTCGACGACGAAAAGGAAAGCAGCAACTTCGAAATCCAACGTGGCGGTGGCGGAGGTGGCGGCTTTGGCGGCGGATCACCGCTTGGCCTGATTTTCGGACTGCTCGGCAACAGGCTTGGTATTGGCGGGATCATCATTCTCGTGATCGCGATGTTCGTCTTCAAGATCAGTCCGGCAGGATTGCTTGGCGGTGCTGGTGGTGGTCAGCCGCAGGTATCCACCAATGCAGAGCAATTGTCCGACGTTCAGCACTGGTCCCTGAAGGTGCTGGGTTCGACCGAGCGCACATGGAGCAAGCTTTTCGAACAGTCCGGCAAGCAATATGAGCCGACCACGCTGGTATTCTACACGCAGAACGGAATGTCTGGGTGCGGCGCCGCCCAATCGGCGATGGGCCCGTTTTACTGCCCGCAGGACAAGAAGGTTTATCTGGACACCACCTTCTATGACGAATTGCATCAGCGCTTCGGCGCGCCAGGCGATTTTGCACAGGCCTACGTGATTGCCCATGAAGTTGGCCACCATGTGCAGGATCTTATGGGCACGCTAGGGCAGGTCAATGATCAACAGCGCAGCGTCAGCGACAAACAAGGCAATGCCTTACAAGTAAAAATCGAGCTGCAAGCCGACTGTTATGCAGGGGTTTGGGCGAAGGATACCGGATTGATGGAGGCGGGTGACATCGAGGAAGGCATGACGGCAGCAAATGCGATCGGTGACGATACGCTTCAGAAATCCGCCGGTCACACCCCAATGCCCGACAGCTTCACCCATGGCTCGTCCGAACAGCGCAAGATGTGGCTCAAGCGCGGTCTCGACAGCGGCGATCCGGCCGCATGCGATACGTTTTCCGCATAAAAAGGAGCCCGGCATCACACCGGGCTCCTTCCGCGGATGAACTTGTCAATTAATAAGTGCCGGAAAAACTCCGGTTCAGGATGTGGGGGCCGTTACTGTCGTCCCAATCCCGTCCGCCAATCGCGCTGCGCCGTTCTTCATCCTTCCAAACTGCCTGCGCATAATCGGCCGTTACATTGAGCTCGACCTTTTCCTCGACCTTCATGATCCATGAGACCGGAATCGAATGATGGTGACCGCTGGCATCCTTGTCAGTCTTGGTCAGGATGATCCGCTCATCACGAACCTTGTCGACAGTTCCGACATGCTTTCCATCCGAACCAACCACCTCCTGATGTTCGCGAGCGTTATTCAACGAATTGCGCTGAGTATTGCGCGTATCTCGCCAAGTTCCGAAATCCTGTTCGAATTTCGACTGGTGTTCTCGACGGTAATCGGCATATTCTCGATCTAGCGCCGCGATCTGCCGATAACGCCACTCCCGGTAGTAGGGATCGTGATACGGACGGCTACTTTCAAGATACGTCCCGCCAGTGTACGGTGTAAACGCTTCAGGCGCGCCAAACTCATATCCGCCATATGCTGCCAGCCCGCCTAAACCCGCGCTATATCCCGAACCTCCATAGCCATAGGCATCGCCATATCGTCCGGCTGCCGCAGATCCGCCATATCGACGTTCATATTCACGTTCGTCCCATCGGCGGCGACGTTCGGCCTCCTCGTCGCCAAACCAGGAGCGCACTTCGTCTCCCGCCCGGTCAAAAAATCCACGATCGTCATAATCATATTGTGATGGGACTGGACTACGCCCTGTGTCCCGGTCCCTTCCATAAGCTTGACCACGGTTGGGCCCATAGCCTTCGGCGCGATAACGATTCTGCTCGGCCTGTCGGTATCGCTCTTGGTTATCTCGGTAACGCGAGTCATGACGTTCGTATCCCACAGATTCCTCCTATGACTTACAGGTGGAAGAGCAGCGGCTAACGCGCCGTCGCTCACCATGATCTGAAAAATGGCTAAAAACAAACGCCGTTCCCGGCAATTCGTCAGATTGTTGGAGTTGTTGGATAAACCGCCGGTCGGCTACGTAACGACCATTTATGCAGTCCGCCAAAGCCGCCTCACACAGCCTTGCAAGCCAAAAAGGCTGTGGTTAAAGGATGCGCGACAGGTGCGGGGCTGTAGCTCAGATGGGAGAGCGCTGCAATCGCACTGCAGAGGTCAGGGGTTCGATTCCCCTCAGCTCCACCACGCCTGTCATCTCGAATGGATTGTGCGAGATAGGGACAGACAATCGGTCAACCGGTCTTTTGGAAAAAAGCGCAGTGTATCATGTTATAACTGCCTCGGTTAAAAGAGATGGTTCAGGCTTGGGCCGTCGCAACAAAGCGCGCAGAAGTGGCCGTTCAATAAATCGATAGCAAAACAAGCCGAGCAGAGTGCCGGCAATCACGTTGCCGAAGACCACTACCAAGAACTGGGTCCACCCCTGCAATGGCAGCAGCATCCAGATCATAGTCATCGGCGTAACCGCAAAAAGATGAAACAGATAAACCGAGTAGCTGGCGTCGCCGAGCAATTTTAGCAATCCTAAGCGGGGCATCTTCCTTTCCAGTGACAAAGCGCCAACGAGGATGAGCGCTGCGCCTGATCCCACGACAAAATCCCGATATTCTCCGGTCCAGAACAAAAGTGCAAAACCCGGGAAAAGCCCGATCCACGCACCGCGAAATGCATATCGTTGATAAGCCCGGGCAATGAACATGCCTGCAAGAAATTCCAGTATGATCGGCCGCGTATAAAATAGTGGCCCCACCTGCTGCGGATCAAAAACCAGACCCGCCAGAACGAATGTGCAGATGGTGATGGATGTGAACGCGATTACCCGCCCGCTGGCAATACCGAGCGCAAAAACGGCATAGAAAAATATCTCATAATTCAACGTCCAGCCCGGTACGAGATAGGGCCATATTTCGCCGCTCTTGGGGTGAATGTGTGGAATGAACAGCATGGATTGCAGGAGCTGTTCGATGCTCCACGGTCGCGCAACGAGGTGAAAAATGCTCAACGCAGCAAATCCAACGGTCGCAAACCAGTAAAGTGGAGCGATGCGGATAATTCGCCGCTTTGCAAATTGCAGAAATTGCTCATCGCGGGCGGCGGTGAAGATGATAAAACCACTTATGACAAAGAAGATATCCACACCCCTCGCGAATTGCGTCAGATCGGGGAAGGGGCTAAACAGCCATGCTTGCGGGACTTGTGAATGATGGCATACGACCATCAAGGCTGCGATGCCCCGTAAATACTGGACCGATAACAGCATTCCTGTTGTCGAATTTCGGGACATCGAAAGCTACTCAAAGTTGACGGGATATTGCTATCTCGTTGAAGATACAGAGTCCATACGCTCAAAAGACCCTGATCTGTTTCGCCCGGCTTATGTTAGCTGTTCTTGGCATGCATCCATTTTTAAGATAGTCATAAATAAGCAGTATTTCTGTCTTATTTTATGGATCAGAAACCGCAGTTGTTGCTGAATCTTACTTCACACAAATGATGTGCTTGGTACCCGCGTCGCCGATCGTCTGCTGCACGGCCCCGATCTGCTTGACGAGCATGTCTACGAGCTTCGTGCCGAGACCTTTGTTCGCGCTACCATCAGGTTCCAAGCCCTTCCCATTGTCGGAAATCTCCACGCAGATTTGGTCGGGAAAGACAGAAAGCCGGACGAGAATCGTGCCAACACCTTCCGGAAAGGCATGTTTTGCAGCATTCGTCACAAGTTCATTGACGATAAGACCGAGATGGACAGCAAGATCGTGGCGAACGACTGCGGGTTCTGCTTCCAGTGTCAGGACGATAGCAGGGGAAAGCATGGCGTCACGCAGCTTGCCAATGATTTCCTCCAGGTGGTCGTGAAGGCGTATGACTTGGATATCGGCACTGTTTATGGCCAGATTTTTATAGAGCGAGGCCATCGCTTGCAAGCGTCCCACCGCACGATCGAGCGCGGCCTTGACCGTAATATCGGAAGTTTCGCGGCTCTGCAGAGTAAGCAGACTGATCGCCAGCTGGAAATTGTTTTTTGTCCGGTGATCCATTTCCGCCTGAGCCAGCGACAGGGCTTTGATACGGCGCTGATCTTCTACCTGGAGCAAGCGGACTGTCTTGCGGTAGGACGCGACAGCCCACAGCAGAAGAACCTGCGCGGTGGTGACCAATAGCAAATTCAATACAGTCGTGAGCGATTCAATCGCGAAGCTCTGTCGCGGCGGCAGTATCGCGTACCAGATCAGGATCTGGCACCCGATAAGCGTGATTGCGCCAGCCCTTGCCCCTGCCAGAATGGTCACGATGGTAATCACGGGAAAGGTAAGCGCGAATGGCACGACATCCGGGGCAATTCGTTCGAGCAGAAGCCGCAGGCCTACGGCAACGACAATTCCCGCGACGGCGATAACAAGCTGGGTAAGACGCGGCCGAACTTTGCCCGACAATAATAGGGGCAGATCGATCAGACTTTTTCCGGTCATGCGAACCACCCCCCAATGGACCCGTTCAGTGCAGGCTGACTTGTGCCGGTTTCGCTGTCCACCGCTTTCGAAGTTTGGAGAGTTTTAACGACGAATGTAGCCGGCGTTTACCTTACATTTCACCGCGCTGCCGCCGGATCGCATAAAATTTGGCGACATTGGCTTCGTGCTGCGCAAGAGTTTCGGCGAATACGTGACCGCCTTTGCCATCAGCAACAAAATACAAGGCCCTGCTCTGTTCAGGATTGAGGACCGCGGCGATTGAATCCCTGCCGGGATTGGCGATTGGCCTGCGGGGAAGCCCGACCATGGCGTAAGTATTGTATTCGTTCACGGCATCCAGTTCGGATCGTCGTATCCGGCGGCCCAGCGGTTTGCCTCTGGTAATCGGGTAAATCACCGTCGGATCGGCCTGAAGCTTCATGCCCTGCCTCAGCCGGTTTGTGTAAACCGAGGCCACCATGCGGCGCTCAGAAGGAATGCCCGTTTCTTTCTCCACGATCGATGCGAGGATGACGGCATCGCGCTTGTTCTGCACGGCACTCGCCGGTGTTCGCTTGCTCCATTCAGCATTTAGCACATCGTCCATCGCCGCCTGCATCCGCTTCAGAACCGCCACGCGCGTTTCTCCGCGTTCGAAGCTATAGCTGTCGGGAAGCACGGACCCTTCGACCGGTATAGCCAGCTTTCCCGTAAGCAACGGTTCCGCCATTAAGCGATCGTGCACCAGCACCGCCGGCATTCCTTCGGGAATCGTCATGAGATGCTGGACGACTTTCCCTTCCTGCAGGAGCTTGAGGATGTCCGCCCCACTCGCCCCTTTGGGGATCTGATATTCGCCAGCGCGGATTGCTCGCCCGCCACCCGCATAATGCGCGATCCGGACAAAGATCATCGCGGACCGGATGGCCCCAGCCTTTTCCAGGCTTCGCGCGGCCGACGTCAAGGTCGCGCCCTGGGTTATGCTGACGTCAAGTCCACCCTTCGAAGGCCCTGGCCCGTACCACAACACCGCCGCAACGATCGCCAGCGCCACAACGGCCAGCATCAGGAGGCGGGCGAGCCCACGCATGGGCTAAAGCGCTTTCATCACCAGGCTGGCATTGGTACCGCCAAAGCCGAAGCTGTTATTCAGCACGGCTTTCACCTTCCGTTTCTTCGCGACATGCGGGACGAGATCGACGCCCTCACAACCATCGCTCGGATTATCGAGGTTAAGGGTTGGCGGCACGATCTGGTCGCGCATGGCAAGGATGCAGAAGATGGACTCGACCGCTCCAGCGCCGCCGAGCAGATGACCAATCGCCGATTTGGTCGAGCTCATTGAAAGGCTATCGATGCTGTTGCCGAACAGACGACGCACTGCCCCGAGTTCGAGTTCGTCACCGAGCGGCGTCGATGTGCCGTGCGCATTGATATAGTCGATGTCGGCAAGCGACAGCCCGGATTTTCTCATCGCCATTTCCATGGCACGATAGGCGCCTGACCCCTCCGGGTGCGGGGCCGTGACGTGATAGGCGTCCCCTGAAAGGCCATAGCCAATCACCTCGGCGTAAATCTTCGCGCCACGCGCCTTGGCGCGCTCATACTCCTCAAGGACGACCACGCCAGCGCCTTCGCCCATCACAAAGCCGTCACGGTCCTTGTCGTAGGGGCGGCTGGCCTTTTCCGGCGTATCATTGAAGCTGGTCGAAAGCGCGCGCGCCTGCGCGAATCCGGCGATCCCGAGCGGGCAAATCGCACCTTCGGCGCCCCCTGCCAACATGACGTCGGCATCGTCCATGGCGATCATTCGCGCAGCATCACCGATTGAGTGAGCGCCTGTCGAACAGGCCGTGACGACTGCATGATTTGGGCCCATCAGACCATATTTGATCGAAACCTGACCCGAGATCAAATTGATGAGGCGGCCATGAACGAAATGCGGCGACACGCGGCGCGGGCCTTTTTCATGCAGCACGATCGATTCGCTCGCGATGCCAGGCAGCCCGCCAATGCCAGAGCCGATCGAGCAACCGGCACGGTAACGCTCGGCTTCGGTCATATTCGTGAGGCCAGCATCCTCAATCGCCTGGCCCGCCGCGTCAATTCCGAAGATAATGAACGGGTCGACCTGCCGCTGAACCTTGTGATCGACCCGCTTGCCGGGATCAAAGCCGTCAGGATGGTCAGCCGGCTTCACTTCCATCGCGATCTGGCACGCATAATCGCTCGCGTCGAAACGCGTAATCTTCGCGGCGCCAGACTTGGACGCGAGAATATTGGCCCAAACCGTTTCGACATCGGCCCCCAGGGGGGTAACCATCCCAAGTCCGGTCACGACAACACGGCGCATGGCTCTCTCCTCAGCATTCATTCACGTCGCGACAAAACGCAAAACGGCCTCCCGCACGAGGCGAGAAGCCGTCTGGCAAAGGCTCGATCAAGCCCGTTTCAAGCGATCCCCGCGGATCAGGCCTTGTGGGTATCGATATAGCTGATGGCGTCCTTGACGGTCGAGATCTTCTCGGCAGCGTCATCAGGAATTTCGACACCGAATTCCTCCTCGAATGCCATCACCAACTCAACAATGTCGAGGCTGTCTGCGCCAAGATCATCGATAAAACTCGCGTCTTCGGTCACCTTTTCGGCTTCTACGCCCAGATGCTCGACAACGATCTTCTTCACGCGTTCTGCGGTCTCGCTCATATTCTCATACCTTCCCTAGGCCTGTTTGCGGTCGCACTAACCGCGCCGGATGACGGTTGCAAGCGGAAGTGCCTCAGATCATCGCCATACCGCCATTTACGTGAAGCGTCTGACCCGTGACATAGCCCGCTTCGCGACTTGCCAGATACACTACCGCCGCAGCAACATCGGCGCCCTCCCCCAGCTTTCCCGCGGGAATCTTGCCGAGCAGCATTTCCTTTTGTGAATCAGGCAAAACCTCGGTCATCGCGGAAGAGATAAAGCCTGGGGCCACGCAGTTGACGGTGATATTGCGGCTCGCCAATTCCTGCGCAAGTGCTTTGGACATTCCGACGAGACCGGCTTTGGACGCGGCGTAGTTTGCCTGGCCGGGATTGCCGGTCGTGCCGACCACCGAAGTAATGGAAATGACACGGCCAAAACGGGCCTTCATCATCGGTTTGGCGGAAGCGCGAATAAGGCGAAAAGCGGCCTCCAGGTTTACGCGGATAACCTGATCCCACTCCTCATCCTTCATCCGCATGGCAAGATTGTCGCGGGTAACGCCTGCGTTGTTCACGAGGATGTCGAGCTGGCCAAGCTTTTCGACAGCCCGCGGAACCAGTGCATCGACCGCGGCTCCATCGGAAAGGTTACAGGACAGAATGACCGTTTCGCCGCCAATTTCCGCTGCGACCGCGCCCAACGCATCTTCACGTGTTCCCGAAAGAGCCACCCGCGCGCCCTGCCCCGCCAAAGCCTTTGCGATGGCGACCCCAATGCCACCGGAGGCACCGGTCACCAGAGCTGTCATACCTGTGAGGTCAAACATACCTAATCCCTCGTTCTTTTTTCAAAGCGTTGCGGCCAATGCCTCGATATCCGCCATCGTTACGATGCTTGCCACCGTGGCGTCCGGCACGGTCCGTTTGACCATCGGGCCGAGAACCTTCCCGCCAAGCTCGACGAAATGATGCACGCCACCCTCTGCCATTGCTGCAACACTTTCGCGCCAACGCACCCGGCCGGTGACCTGCTCGACGAGTTGGCGCATTATCGTTTCCGCATCCGAAACCGGTGCGGCAGTGACATTGGCGTAAAGCGTCACCAGGGGCGCCTGAAACTTGACGGTGGCAAGTGCTTCCGCCATGGCCTCAGCGGCCGGTTGCATCAACGAGCAGTGAAACGGTGCTGAAACGGGCAAGGATATACCACGCTTGATCCCGAAATCCTTCACCAGCGCAATTGCGCGCTCGATCGCACCAGCATGTCCGGAAATCACGACTTGCGACGGATCATTGTCATTGGCGACAGTACAAACTTCGCCCTCCGCGGCTGCGGCAGACAATGCTTCCGCCTTCTCGATGTCCGCGCCCAATAGCGCCGCCATGGCCCCTTCGCCGACGGGAACGGCGGCTTGCATCGCCCGGCCGCGTAGCTTCAACAGTTTCGCCGTAGTGGAAACGTCGATCGCACCGGCCGCGCACAGCGCACTATATTCCCCAAGGCTGTGACCCGCGACATAGTCAGCTTTGTCGGCGAGACTGATCCCGCCTTCTTTTTCGAGCACCCGCAGCACGGCTATCGAAAGCGCCATGATCGCCGGCTGCGCGTTCTCGGTCAGCGTAAGGTCCCGCTCCGGCCCCTCTATCATCAGCCGGAAGAGATGCTGGCCCAGCGCATCGTCCACCTCCTGAAACAATTCACGGGCGGCCGCCGACGCATCCGTCAGTTCCTTGCCCATGCCGACGGATTGGCTCCCTTGTCCGGGAAAGATGAATGCACGCATAGCTCGCGTTCCTGTTATGAAGTGCTGGGCGGTTAAGGATCATGCGACCGGGATGCAAGCGCCCTTGCATTTCAAACGCGTTTCCGCCAATAGGCCCGCGACCGGGGCGACAGACCAGATCTGCCGCCTCTTGGTTATTTTGAAGCAAGCCGGAGGGGCGTTCGCATCATGCGGCGTCAGCGATCGGCAGGATGAAAGGAATGCGCACCATGCCGCTTTATGAGCATGTGTTTCTCGCGCGTCAGGATCTGGCTCAGGCTCAGGTCGATGCGCTGGCAGAAAATGCCACCAAGATCGTCGAAGAAGGCAATGGCAAGGTCGTGAAGACCGAAACCTGGGGCCTTCGCGGACTAGCATACCGAATCGCGAAGAATCGCAAGGCGCATTATGTGATGCTCGAGATCGACGCACCCACCGGCGTTGTTGCCGAGCTGGAGCGCCAGATCGCGATCAATGAAGACGTGATCCGCTACATGACCATCAAGGTCGACGAGCACGAGAACGGTCCGTCGGCGATGATGCGCCGTTCAGAGCGTTCGGAACGTCGCCCTCGTGATGGCGGTGACCGCCCACGCCGCGATCGCGACGATCGCGACGACCGCGATTTCGACGCACTCTGAAGGAGCCAGTATAGATGGCACGCCCATTTTTCCGCCGCCGCAAGAGCTGCCCTTTCTCCGCGAAGGACGCTCCCCGGATCGACTATAAGGATGTTCGTCTGCTGCAGGGCTTCGTGTCCGAGCGTGGTAAGATCGTCCCCAGCCGCATCACCGCGGTTTCCGCCAAGAAGCAGCGCGAACTCGCCAAGGCGATCAAGCGCGCCCGTCATCTCGGGCTGCTTCCGTACATCGTCAAGTAAGGGAGCCGATCCATGGATGTGATCCTGCTCGAACGTGTCGAGAAGCTCGGCCAGATCGGTGACGTGGTATCGGTGAAGGCCGGTTTCGCGCGCAACTATCTTCTGCCGCGCAAGAAGGCGCTCCGCGCCAACGAAGCCAACAAGAAGGTTTTCGAAGCAAACCGTGCCCAGATCGAAGCCGACAACGCCGCGCGTCGCAAGACTGCGGAGACGGACGCCAAGACGATCGACGGCATCACGGTGACATTGATCCGTCAGGCGTCGAACACCGGCCAGCTTTACGGTTCGGTCTCTGCGCGCGATCTGACAGAGATCCTTGAGGCGGAAGGGCACAAGATCTCTCGCTCGGCGATCGTACTCGATCGTCCGATCAAGTCGATCGGCCTACACACCGTCAAGGTATCGCTGCACGCTGAAGTCGCGGTAACCGTCAAGGTCAACGTTGCCCGCTCGCCGGAAGAAGCAGATCTTCAGGCCCAAGGCGTCGATGTCATGGCATCGATGTTCGAACGCGAGGAGGCGGGCTTCACCGAAGCCTATGATCCGAACGCCGAACCCGGTACGATTGCGGGCGACGAATCCGAAGAAACCGCTGACGAAGCATCAGCCGAGGCCTGACCTCAACGTGTGATTAAAGAGCCGCCTCAAGAAACGAGGCGGCTCTTTTATGACCCTGATAAAGAGGGATTTGCAGGACCTGACACGGCTGAGAAAATGGTGTCGTTATAATCCCTGAAGGTCTGCCACGTCGTCGCTAAACGCGGTGATCGTATAAGAACTTTAGCCCCGGCACTTCGAGCAGCCCGTCCGTCGCGTTCGGGCCTGTCCCCTATGATAAGCGCCCTCTCCGGCGTGACATTTGCAAGCTCGATAAGCCGTCGCATACCGCGAGGATGTGGCTTTGGTAACCCTACATCCACATCTTGCGCGCAGCGCACGTGGTCAGCACAAAGGCCGAGAGCAGCAAGTTTTGCTGAAGCGGGATAATCAGATAGCACGCCGATCTGTTTGCCGTGCCGTTTCAATCCGCGAAACAACGTTTCTATTCCAGCATAACGGTATCTTGCCACGTGACGCAGCGGGCGATGTTCGATCCATTCTGTTATAATTGATGATAGGTGCGCCGGCGAAATACGGAGCGTAGTTGCCACGTGATCCCGCACTCTTTCTTCAAACATCCCATCGTCGGACTCGCAGAAAGCTTCATGCGTATTCCGATAGAGCTTGAGCGCAATTATCGTGGAAAGCGTTCGACGGCGGGCGGCATCGCGCAGCAGTTCAGCGGCCATGCGCAGACGGAGCGGCCGCTGCCGATAGAGCGTGCCATCAACATCGAAGACGACCAGATCTATCGCGCCCCAATCTATCTGATTGATCATGCTATCAAAATATATTGCTGGGTAGTCAAGCCGCGCAAGACTGGCATGTCGATAAGCGTCGCCATGACGAACAACATGCCTACAAACGACACGAGCAAGATCAGCACCCGCTCGCTAAACAGTTTTTCCGGCTTCTGAGCAGTCGATCCGGGCTGCATCGACAGCGCTAAATAGTGCGCGAACATCACGATGATAGCAGGCAGGGTTACGATGTATTCCACGCGATACTTGATCAGGAAGATAGCGAGAAAAAAGGTCGAAAGCAGCGCGAAAACGAAGCAGGAAACGGTGAGCGAAATATCATTATAAACTGCAAAACTCGCACGATAACGCGCTAAAAACGCCTTGCCATGACTGGCGGTAATTTCGCGATATTCCGACAGGCGCTTGGCGGCCATCAGGAACGCACCACCGAACCAATAGGCGAGAATTATGGAAGAAGGCGGAAGCGCAGACGGATCTATAATTGCCCAGCCGATCATCAGACGCAGCGGATTGTTGATCGATTCCGAAATTACATCAAGATACGCGACATCCTTCGAGCGGAATGGCGGAACGTTGTAAATCACTCCCTGCAGCGCGAATATGCTTGCAACGAGCAACATCGTGATACTGGAGATCCATGCGAAACCCAGGCCGGTCATCACCAGCCCTGCCCACATCGTAATGATAATATTTCCGTTCAATTCCCGCTGCACGGCGCGGCGCAAACATTTGGTGGGATGGAAACGATCGAAGTCGCGATCCAGCCACTCATTGATTACGTAATTGGCCGACGCGACACACACCAGGGTGATCGCACCGAGTATCACCGAGCGACCGGATATGCCGTTGCCTACACCGCGAAGCACAATAGCGAGCACAATTCCCGGCACTACGAAAATATGCTTGGTACTGTGGTCCAGCCGAGCAATGGCGAGATAATCGCGCCATCCGGCTGCTTCAGGCTTTATTTGATGGCTGACACTCTTGATCATAGCAGTTGTCCTGGCGAGCTTGTCGCGGCGCTGGTCTTCAATTGATAAACGTCAAAAACTTCATCGCCGGTAGCTTTGTCGAGGCGGGCTATCCGGCGAGTGGCGGCCAGAAATTGCCGGGCATCCGCAGACGTAACCGAGAATGTCCAGTTATATCCTTCAGCGTAAACGCGCGGAAGAACAGCGGGATCGATGCGGTGTTGAAGAAGAATGACCACGGGGCGGGCATTTTCCTCGTGAATTTTACGAGCGGTGGCCAATATCTGCGAAAGCGTCAGATCCAGCTGTGCCTTTTTGCTGAAGACCACTACCTTGCCATAGCGATGTTCTCTTAGAAAATAGGTTGGATTATCAGCGTAATAGGGCAGTGCCTCGACTAGATAATCCGGATCGGCGACGATAGTCGCGTTGCGAAGCGCTGGCTGTTCCAGCAGCATGGCGAGATCGCGACTGCTGCTTTTTTCGCGTCCGGCAAGGCTGTCGCGTACTGCGTTCATACCCATTGGAAGCTGCAGCAGGAGCAGCAATGCAAGAAAGGCGAGCCCCACCCGCTCCAATAACTGCACACGGGGGGCGGTTAAGCCGAATGCGGCGGGCCACGCCCCTCCTCTGCCGATCCTGGCAAGCCACGCCATTGTTACGATGAACACGGGGAACATGGCGACGTGCCGATATTCTCCCGGATAAATCAGCCTGAAAAATAGCTGAAGTCCCAGCAGGACGAAAACGCCTCCAGCCAATGTGCCAGGCGCGCGGATCAGCGATGTCAGACTACCAAGGACGAGGATGGTTATTGCAACAGGCCAGATCGCAGCCTCAACACCGGGAGGCGCCAGCTGCAAAAACGCGCTGCCTGGCGTAGAGAGCGCCGAGATTAACGCCGTAATACCAATCCCATCGCCATGAGCGATTTGCGCGGCATCGTTGATGGGTGGATAAACCGTCGCTGCACAGGCCAGCACACCAATTGCGCTGCAAGCTGTTGCTGCGAGAAACGGGCGCGATCGCAAGATCGCCTGGATACCACCTTCTGAGATCAACTCCACCAACCAGAACAACATGAACCCGGCGGCAAAGAAAATTGAATGAACATTGCTGTTGCACAGCAGAAAAATTAAAAAGGCGGGAAGCGGCAAGCCGGTTTTTCTTCGCGAAAAGCAGTGTGCTAGCACGAACAGGATCAGCATACTGATGCCATAATTGCGCGCGGAAACGGTGTATTCAAACAGGCCGAAGCCACTGAACAGCACCAAGAAGACAATCGGCAGCGGAAATGGGGATCGCAGAGTGAAAACCAGCATTGCAGATGCGCCGACCGCAAATGCCAAAACCGGGAGAATTTGAGGCACGGGAATAAGCGTGTGTGCGCCACGAAGCATCAAATACCAAAGCGCCGGATGCCCTTCTCCGTGCAGCGAACGCAGCATCGCAAAGATGGTATCTCCGTGCATAGCGATAGATAAAGCGCGAACCTCATCCCGCCACATCACATGTCCCGTTGCCAGCAGCACGACAACGGCAAGCCAGGCGCACCAGAGTATTAAACGAGCAGGAAGATCGCGCACGCCGGTTCGGGTGGCATCAAGCGGCAGCTTCAGCCCGTTTTGCGGATCAGCAGCAGTGACGAATATAGCCGCTGAGTCCATCCTGTTCGTACGAGTCCACGCTTCGGCCATTGCCGCGTACTAAACGGACATAGTTAACGACAGGTTGGCATTTGAAGCGGTCAGCCGACAATGAAGGCGAGAACAAGCAGGTCGCAATCTCATATGCCAGGCGAATGTCGATACTCGAAAGATTTAGCCGATCGATTGGCCCGTTTTAGCCCAATCCGTCATGAAACCCTCAATACCCTTGTCCGTCAGTGGATGATTGAAGAGCATCCGGATCACAGCAGGAGGCGCAGTCATGACATCTGCGCCAATCTTGGCACTTTCCAGGACGTGAATTGGATGCCGGACGCTCGCGACGAGGATTTCGGTCTGAAAGTCATAATTGTCGTAGATCTGACGGATATCGCTGATGAGTTGCATGCCATCGAAGCCGATGTCGTCATGACGCCCGACAAATGGTGAGATGAAGCTCGCGCCTGCTTTCGCGGCCAGCAATGCCTGATTTGCCGAAAAACATAGCGTAACATTGACCATTACGCCCTCGTCGGACAACTTCTTACAGGTCTTGAGACCATCGATCGTGAGCGGTACCTTGATCGCCACATTCTTCGCGATCTTCCGCAATATGGCAGCTTCCTTCATCATGGTATCGTGATCGAGCGCGACCACTTCGGCAGATACCGGCCCTTCGACCAATCCGCAAATCTCCTCGACCACTTCCAGGAATTTGCGGCCTGATTTGTGAATCAGCGAAGGGTTCGTCGTGACACCGTCCAGCAACCCGGTTGCGGCAAGGTCAGCGATTTCCCTGGTATCGGCGGTATCGACGAAGAATTTCATGGCTGCCCTTCCGGCTCTGATGATTCGCAAAACGCGGTATAGACAGTTGCGAACGATCGTCGAACAAGGACTGGCGTCAATTACCGCGTTAATCTTCCTCAGCCAGAAAATCGCGAACACTCGTCACGAAGCGAGACCATGCACGCTCGGTTTCAAGCATGAGGTGATTGCGGCCCTCAAGTGCCACGAACCGCGCATCAGGGATTGCGGCCGCCATACTCCTGCCAGCCGAAAAGGGGATTACCGCGTCGTCAACGACGTGCAGAACCAATGTCGGCACATTCACCTGCGGCAGAAGTGAACGAACGTCGATATCGGCAAACGCGTTCTGCAAACGCTCGGCGTTCTGCGGTGATGTAGTCATACGCTGCAATTCATTGAACCAATCCATCTCAAATGGCGTAGCATCAGGGAAGAATAAGGTAGTAAACATCTGGCGAAACGCGGGATTGTTCTGCCCCCACCCCTCCCGGATCAGGGTGGCCATCGCTTTTCGCCGTTCAAGTTCACCGGGTAATTGGCGCACCCGCCAGCCCATGGCGTAGCCGCCGTACAGTACCAGGCGCCGCACCCTCTCCGGATGCCGCACGGCATAAGCGATCGAAACGCTTGCACCTTGCGAAACACCAAGCAGATCGAATTTTTCGAGGCCCGCCGCATCGACGACACTCTCCAGATCGTCAACAAAGGCGTCAAAGGAGATTTCGGCGGCATTCCAGTCGGAAAGACCGTTGCCGCGTTCGTCGTAACGGACGAGACTATGATCTTGCATCAATATGGTGATCCAGTGCCGCCAGACCGGACTGTCCCAGTCATACTCGAGATGGTTCAGCCAATTGGCGGTCTTCACCAGCGGCCTCCCCTGCCCCACGATCGACCATGCCAGCCCTGTATTATCCGACGCCGTACAGAACCGGACATGCTGTTCGGGCAGTGGGGAGACCTCCGCCACGATCGCGGGTTCGGTAGTTTTGGCTGCGCGCAGCTCCGCTGGTACCGACGCGCCCGCTTCCTTTAGTTTGCTGAGCGCCAGTTCGCGCTGACGCGGTATTTCGTCACGCCGGCCTGCGGCTTCCAGTAACCGCAGCAGCGAAATGCGCGCGCCTGGTTCGAACGGATCCAGGCGCACCCACTCCCGTGCGAACCCCAAGGCCTCCTCCGGATCGATCTTGCTGGCGGCGAGCGCTCCGAAAATCGCGCACCGCCAACGCCGAACGTCCTCCCGGTGGGCGATGCACCAGGCCTGGAACTCCTCACAGCGCGGTAGCTCCAGCCCTTCCAGAAAATCGTCGCTTGCCGAGGCGGCAGCGCGCAACCGATCAATGGAGACTGTGGCAACGTCATCGCTGATGATCGCGCGCAAAAGATGCCAATCACTCTGAATAGTTCCGGTATGAAGGCCAACAGTATCGCGGTCGGCGAAGAGTCTTTCACAGCCCGGGCTGTCAAGAATGCCGCGCAGCTTGCTCAGGCTCCAGCGCAATGCACCACGCGGATCATCTGGCACCTCCCAAAACAGCTCGCAAAGATAGTCACGCCGTACGGGCCGACCCGTTACCGCAAGAAACGCCAGCAACGCACGTGTTTTGCGGGAAGACGGCAAAGTAACGTCTGTCCCGTCGCGCCTCAATCGCATCGGTCCCAGCAAGTTAAGCTGCGCTCTGACTTGGATGTTTTCCGCTTCCATGCGTGGAAATTAGCTTAGCCGTAATAATCCCGCAATTCACACGCCATTTCCAACGCCGTTTCCATCACGCGCGGGCAATGCTTCTCCAGCAGCCGGATGGCCGGTCTCAAGGAGTATTTATGGCGTTCAGATTTTCCCACACAGCCTGGCGGCTTCTGGTCGCTTCGGTGATCGCAGTCGTCTGCAGCGCGGTCTCGCTGACAGTGGCTACCCTTCCCTTTGTCTGAGCAGACGGAGAGCCAGTAATGTTTACTGACTTCAGCTATCGCGCCGTTCTGGCCTCCTCGCATCGCGTAAGCCGGCCGATCGAGGATATCATCGGGCCGGGCCACAGCCTCGATTTCTCACGTCCCTTTCTGCCTGAAGCAATAGGGTGCGGCGACTCGGTCCTGCTTACCAAAAAAGGAGAATGAAATGTGGGACGTTAGCACCGCTGAGAAGGTCAATGGCGTTGATCTCAATGCGCTGGGCCAGACCGTCGAAGCCGTTAAGGCCGATCCCCGACTGGCCGCCGTACAATTTCGGGTGAAGACCCGGTGGACTGGCCAGACCCGAAGTGAATCCATAGTGGAAAGTTATGTCTTGGGCGGTCGATCAATAGCGCGCCGCTTTCGGATCGCTGCTGACGAGCCGCTGGAATTGCTGGGATCAAACACGGCACCCAATCCACAGGAACTTCTGATGTCAGCCGTCAATGCCTGCCTGATCGTCGGCTATGTCGCAAATGCTTCGCTGCGCGGTATCTCATTGGAAACGCTTGAGATAGAAATGCACGGCGAGCTGGATTTGCGCGGCTTTCTCGGGCTAGATGACGACGTACCGCCCGGCTATCGCACGCTAGACTATACGGTGCGCATCAATGGCGATGGCACGCCCGAGCAATATCGCGAAATCCATGAGGCCGTAGTGAAGACCTCGCCAAATTACTTCAACATGGCGCAGTCGATCGAAATGAACGGCACACTGGTACACGCGTAAATGCGGGCGAAGGGCCGGCTTCTCGTGAGAGTATGATCAATCGCTTCTATGATTCCTCGGACTCCTCCTGGTTTCGCGTCCTGGGCGCCGGAAGCATCGCTTTCGGCGCCCTTTTTCAGGCTCGATCATTACGCATTTTTCGTACGGATCCATCCCGCGCTTTTGATCATTCCTTCGCGGGAGCAAAATAAAACAACTGGTCACAAAGGCGGGAGGCTGGTTCTTCGCGTGGCCGCACTGATCGCACCCTGGGTAACGATCGGTCGGGCCGACTATGCCGATGGCGTTCTCAAGACGCCCTCCGGTACGAACACGCCGGCAAGCAGCAGACGAACGAGGATGGTCCAGCGCGCGTCGCCGGGCAAGAGTCAGGATGCGCGGTCGAGCATCGTTCAATTCTCCTTGGCAGTGGGACTCTTGATCCAGAGCGGGACGATGAACCTGTGCCACCCCAGCCCCGCCGCGATCAGCGCAAGCCCCGCGAGCCAGATGTCGACCGGCACCCAGAAGGCAAGGAACAGACAGGCGCCGAGCCCCGCGACCGCGATCCAGCGCGGGTAGAGCCGCGCTTCCGGCGGCAACCGCAGCGCGGCGAGATTGGTGACGGCATAATAGATGAGCACGGTGAACGCGCTGAATGCCCAGGTCGTCTCGATACTGCCAACCAGCGCAAGCGCGCCGACCGCAAAGCCGACCAAAACAACCGCGCTCGTCGGTGCGCGGCCATCCTCCCCGATGCGGGCGAAGCGTGGCGGCAAGTCGCCTTGCCGGCCCATGGCGAGCACGACGCGCGAAAGGCCGATCATGAGATTGAGCAGGACACCCAGCATGGCGGTAATCGCGCCGACCGCGATCAGTTGGGGGAGCAGCGGCGCATCGAGTGAGCGGGCGACTGTTTCCAGCGGCGGCGCGCGCTTAGCCACTGCCCCGGCAAACTGCTCGGCGCCGACCGCACCAATCGCGACGATGGCGACAAGGACGTAAAGGATTGCGGTGATGGCGAGCGTGAGGATGATTGCGCGCGGGATGGTCTTGCGGGGTTCCTTGACCTCCTCGCCCAAGGTCGCGATGCGCGCATAGCCGGTATAGGCGACGAACATCAGCGCGGTCGCATAGAAGAAACCGTGAAGCGCGAGGCCATCGGTATTCGGGATGAAGGGCGAGAAATTGCCGCTTCCACGCAGCGCAACCGGAAGGCCGAGTCCGATGAACGCCGCCAGCGCGAGCAGCGTTACCGAGACAATCGCAATGTTCGTCATGCTCGATCGCTTGAGCCCGGCGAGCACCAGCAACGTGAACAGCACGACCGCGCCGAGCGCGAGTCGCGACATTGCTGCCTCGCCATCGCCGATGAGACGTAGCAGATAGCTCGCAAAGCCAAGCGCCGCGGTTGCCGCCGAGGCGGTCTTGGCGCACAGGAACATCCATCCTGCGATGAACCCGAGCGATGGCGTCAGATAGCGGTAGCCATATTCATAGGTGCCGCCGCTGACCGCATGGCTGGCGGCAAGCTGCGCGCTCGACAGCGCGTTGCAGGTAGCGACCAGCGCGGCGAGCGCGATCGCGAGGATCGTCGCGGGGCCGGCCGCGCCCGCGGCGATGCCGATGCTGACGAACACGCCCGTGCCGACCATCGAGCCCAGGCCCATCATCGTCGCGCCGCCCAGCCCAAGCTCGCGCCGCAACCGCTGAGAGGAGTCGCCAGTCATTACCTGCGGCCGTTAATCGGAGATACTTTTAGATCGAACAGCGGCTGGTCGTTCATATAGCCCATCTTTTCAGCCTCGCGGCAGGCTTGGCATGCAGCCTTTGCGCGATCGTACGTGGCCCATGCGGTCAATCAGCGTTATCAGCATGGCTCACGACGGTGGTGTTTCAGATATTCCATGACACGCGGCTCGATACCGGCGTTGCGGATCATTGCAAGCGTGTCGCACGATGTGCCGCACTCCGGGTTGTGATGGATGATAGGTCAACGGCGCTCATTCGGCAGATGCCTTTTCAGATTCGATAGCCGCGCGACCGGGATCTTTGCCAATCTGGCCCAGCCGGGTCTGGAAGCTCATCTTGTCGAGCCCGGCCAGCGGCAGATTGGTGAACAGCGAGATGCGATTGAACGGCATCCGGTAGGTGTCGAAGAACGCGGCGTGCTGGACGGTTTCGCTGTCGTCGACCGCCGCCGGATCGGGGACGCCCCAGTTCGCGGTCATCGGTTGGCCCGGCCAGATTGGGCAGATCTCATTCGCGGTATTGTCGCAGACGGTGAACACGAAATCGAGCGGCAGTGCATCTGGGCCGGAGAACTCTTCCCAGCTCATCGCGGGCCGTACCGCAGAAACGGCGAATTTCCGTAGTTTTTATGAGACGCCTTGGGCGCTTTCGAGACCTCCCGGGACGGAGGTCTGGCTGGGGCGGGAGGATTCGAACCTCCGAATGGCGGCACCAAAAGCCGCTGCCTTACCACTTGGCGACGCCCCAACTGCGTCCAGCGGCGCCCTTATAGTCAGGATCGTCTCGCTGGGAAGCCTCGACGCACGCAAAATGCCTCGCTATCGCAAATCAGAAGGGAAGCGGCATGGCGATACTGATTACCGGCGTTGCAGGATTCATTGGTTTTCATGTTTCCAGGCAATTGCTCGGCCAGGGATATGACGTTGTCGGAATAGACAACCTCAATGACTATTACTCAGTCCAGCTCAAATCGGATCGCCTGACCCAACTGGAGAAAACAGGTGATCGCTTCCGCTTCATCAAGGTGGATTTCGCGCGGCATGAAGCATTGGAGCAGGCACTGGCGCCGTTTGACATCGACCGCATCGTCCATCTCGGCGCGCAAGCCGGCGTGCGCTATTCACTGACCAATCCACGCGCCTATGCCGAATCCAATCTGATGGGGCATCTGAACATCCTGGAACTCGCGCGGGCACGTACTGCTAAACATATGGTCTACGCATCATCCTCCTCGGTCTACGGCGGCAATAAGACTTTGCCCTTCCGCGTAGAGGATCGGGTCGATCATCCGTTATCTCTCTATGCAGCTACCAAGAAAGCCGATGAGTTGATGAGCGAAACATACGCTCATCTGTACCGCCTGCCCCAAACCGGATTGCGTTTCTTTACGGTATACGGTCCCTGGGGAAGACCCGACATGGCGATGTGGATCTTTACGCGGAGCATTCTCGCGGGAGAGCCGATTTCCGTGTTCAACCACGGTGAGATGCGCCGGGATTTCACATATATCAACGATATCGTGGCGGGCATCATTGCCGCGCTGGAAAATCCGCCGGCTGATGACGGAAGCGTGAAAGCGGGTGGCGCCATCACGCCGCACCGGCTTTACAATATTGGAAACAACCAGGCCGAGGAACTCGGAAGAATGATCGATCTGATCGAGCAGGCTTGCGGAAAAAAAGCGGTTCGCCAGTATGAAGCGATGCAGCCCGGAGATGTTCCTGCAACCTTTGCGGACATCAGTGCCATCCAGAATGATCTTGGGTTCGCTCCGTCGACTCCAATCGACGCAGGCGTACCGCTGTTCGTCCAATGGTACCGCGATTATCATCAAGTCTGATTATGCAAGCCTCAGCCCTCTGACCGTCTGCCACGTACAAAGTCTGCATAGTCTTTCTGAATCATCCGCGTGAGACCGCCGATTTCGAAATTCCACGGCCCGGCGGACGCGACGGGCGCGATCTCGGCCGCACTGCCGGTAAGGAAAAATTGCTCGAAGTCCTCCAGTTCCTCTGGCCATATCGCGCGCTCGTAGACTTTCAGACCGCGCTTGCTGGCTAGTTTGATGACGGTCTGCCGCGTTATCCCGTTGAGAAAACAGTCCGGGGCCGGCGTGTGGATCTCGCCGTCCCGAACGAAGAAAGCGTTGGCTGCGGTCGCTTCTGCGACCTGTCCGCGCCAATCAAACATCAAGGCATCATTGAAGCCTCGGTTTTCTGCGTGATGCTTCGACATGGTGGCGATCATGTAAAGCCCAGACGCCTTGGCCTGCGCCGGCGCGGTGTGTGGAGGCGGACGTCTCCAAGGGGCAATATCGAGTTTCAGACCCTTTTTGTCGCTTCCCGCAAAATAGCCGCCCCATTTCCATGCAGCAATCGCGAGATGCGGCTTTGTTTTCTGGGCGGCGACACCCATCTGCTCGGATCCGCGCCACGCAACCGGGCGCACATAGCAATCAGTCAGCCCATTCGCCCTGACGACTTCGTTGCAGGCCACGTCGATGTGGGAAACGTTCCACGGCAGATTGAAGCCAAGCATGGCGGCGCTGTCGATGAGTCGCTGGCTATGACGGGAAAGTTCGAAGATTTCGCCGTCGTAACAGCGCTCCCCCTCAAATACGGAAGAGGCATAATGTAAAGCGTGGCTCAGCACGTGAATATTGGCCTCGCGCCATGGGACAAGGCTTCCGTCCAGCCAGATCCAGCCATCACGATCGGCAAAATTCTCTTCCGGAGGCATCTGATTCCCCGTGATTATTGCGTGGCATGTCCGCATCACTTCGATATGGACGTGCGCACGGTGTAGGATTATCACAAGAATAGGTCAACATGGCTGTCCCTTCTGCTTCTCCCCTCTTTTTACGCGAACCGGAAATTCGCCGCGGCATGGAATTGCTTTATTTCGGCTACAGTCATTTCAGCCGGGCAATAGAGGCGGTACTTGAAAAACTGGAGTTGGGGCGCGCGCATCAAAGAGCATTGTATTTTATCGCGCGGCAGCCGGACCTGCCCGTTGGTGAACTGCTCGAAATCCTGAACATCACCAAACAATCGCTCGGCCGGGTGTTGAATGAGATGACTGCCCGCGGGCTATTGGAAATACGGCCAGGCGAACGGGACCGGCGGCAACGGCTGTTGCGGCTTTCTCCTGCCGGTGCAAAGCTGGAGGCCGAGTTGTTTGAGGTGCTTCGCGATCAGATGGCGACAGCCTATGCCGAAGCTGGACAGGGTTCGGTAACCGGGTTTTGGCAGGTGCTGGAGGGATTGATCCCTGCAAAAAATCGCGAACTGATCGGCAAACTCGGGAATAGCAGGGAAAGCTAGCTTCTCGCCGCTGCTGCAAGCTCCGCATTACGCCTGGCAGCAGCAGAAAGCGTGCGCGCAATCAGATTTTTGAGTGCCCGTTCCCCATCCAGTACGTTCAATCCTTCGCGCGTGGTGCCGCCCGGACTGGCGACACGATCGGCGAGAACAGCGGGATCTTCACTCGATTGCGCGGCAAGCTGCGCCGCGCCTTCGACAGTGGCACGCGCAAGACGCAGAGCCTGTTCGGCAGGAAGGCCTAATGTCGCACCCGCCTCCGCCATCGCTTCGATAAAACGGAAGACAAATCCGGGGCCGCTGCCCGAAAGCGCGGTCACCGCGTCGAACAACCCTTCATCCTCGATCCACTCTACAAGACCAAGTGGCGCGACCAGCGCACTGGCAGTTTTCCTGACTGCGGCATCGTCGTCCGGAGAATATAGAACGGTAACGCCTTTACCGATGGAAACGGGAAGATTTGGCATCGCCCGTACAACATGCTGCGCAGCAAAGGCTGGTTTCAGCACCGTTACTTCCACGCCGGCCAGGATGGAAAGAACGACACGTGGCGCGCCTGAACGGGAACGATACTGCTCGGAAACACCGACCAATTGTTGGGGCTTTACCGCCAGCACGAGTGTTTCAGGCGAAGCATCCCTGGGAAATTCGCGAGCCCAATTTATGCCGGCCGGTAAGTCTTCCACCATCGGATCTATGACGCTTATCGTGGCAGGATCGATTCCGTCAGCAATCCATCCACGCAGCATCGCGCCACCCATATTGCCTGCACCGACCAGCCAAAGCTCGCCGCTCATGCCTCGCCTTGCGTTTCGATAAGCGCAGCGGCGATGGCCTCTGACGGGGTTTTGTCCGCCCACAGGACGAACTGGAAGACGGGATAGAATCGTTCGCACTCGTCAATTGCGGCTTCAATGAGCGTTTCGGCCTGCTCCAGCGTAAGCTGGGCATCCCCTGTGCTGTCCAGCAATGCGGCGTGGCGGAACAACAATACACCGGAACTGGCCCACATCTCGAAGTGACCGATCCAAAGCTGCTCGTTGATCAGGCCCAGGGTTTCGTAAATCAGCGTACGCTTGTCGGCTGGAACACGGATATCCGGCAACGCCAGGAACTGAAGGACGCGATCCTCCTCACGCCAGACCGCGCGCAACTCATATTGGGTCCAGCTACCCTGGTAATTGGCGAGGATTTCCTCGTCCCCACTGCGCTCGTAGGACCAGCCATGCGCTTCGAAATACTGCTCGAGCATATCGATCGGCGCATTGGCCTCGCGCGCGGCTTCGTAATAGTCATCTACAGTCAAGAGGCGACCCCCGTTTCCTTGTTCGCGCACCGTGCCGACGCGCAATCACGCGCGCAAGCAAGCTCGAGAGCCGGCGGGAAGAAAATTGTGGACGAATCGCAGATATTACGCCCTCGTTCTCTAACGGGCAGCAGGACTTTTGGCCTTTATTTCTGCTAGTTCGGTCTTGAGACGGTCTACTTCTTCGCGCGCTTCCAGCGCAATTGCCTTGACGGTCTCAAACTCCTCACGGCTCACGAAATCAGCGCCTCCGATCCATTCCTTTGCGCGTTCACGTACGGAAGTCTCTGCCTCACGGCCCATGCCGGCGAGCGTCCCGGCGGCACCGTTCATGAATTTCACGAAATCGTCGAATAATTTGTTTTCAGACTGCACGGGAGCCTCCAGTGTTACGGTCAAAGCGTTATTTGGGTAGCGCTACGGCCCGGCACAAGCGTCTCAGCATCAGGGTTGAGCTGCATTATCTCGAAATTCAGGAACCCCGCATAAATCAGCCACAGGAGGTAGGGCAGCAGCAAAAGACCCGCAATGGACCGTATACGCGCAAACAAGGCGGATGTAATAGCGGCTAGCACGAACAGCACTACGATAACCGCAAAGCCAGCCACGACCTTATGTGCGGCAAAGAATATCGGAGACCAGGCCAGGTTAAGCGCAAACTGAGCAGCGAAGAATGCCAACGCCATGCCCCTACCCCGTGCGCCACGCGCGCCGATGATCATCGCGACGGAAAGTCCCATCAGCACATAAAGAACCGTCCAGATCACCCCGAACGTCCAACCCGGCGGCATGAGATCGGGCTTTTGCAAAGCATCAAACCACAGATTCCCGGCAGCTGGCCCGGACAGTTGCCTGCTGGCGATGCCCAACAGCACCACCAATGGTACGGTCACCAATGCCCAACGCACGAACGCCATACGCAACTGCGATGGGGAAGCCAATTCGCCCATAAACTCTACCTCAAGCGCTTATCCGCTATGGCGACTGGCCGATAAGGGAGCCGAATGCAATCTTCTATCAACCGAAATGCCGAGAATTATGGCGTTTCCGTGCTATCCTCCACCGCCGCAATGGTCTGCTTCCTCGCAGCAATTAGAAATTCGATATTGCCTTCCGGACCCTTGATCGGGCTTTCCATAACCATTTCGACTGACCAGCCTGCACCTTGGATCCAATTGTGAACTTCATCACAAACGCGTTGATGCACCACGGGATCGCGAACGACACCGCCCTTGCCTACCTCGGCAGCACCAGCTTCGAACTGCGGCTTGATCAGGGCTATGAGACGCCCCGCCCCTGCTGCAAACTGCAGCGGCACGGATAATACCTTTGCCAGGCCGATGAAACTTGCATCGCAGACGATCACGTCCACCGCCTCGGGCACATGGTTCGGCGTAAGATCGCGCGCATTGGTTTGCTCATGAACGATCACCCGCTCGTCCTGGCGCAATTTCCACGCGAGTTGGTTGGTCCCGACATCGATGGCGTAAACCTTGGCCGCGCCGTTGGTTAGCAAGACGTCCGTGAACCCGCCTGTCGAAGAGCCGACGTCCATTGCGACTACCCCCGCCACATCCCAGCCCAGCACTTTCAACGCGTGAGCGAGCTTGACCCCACCACGCGAGACCCAAGGATGATCCTTGCCCTTCAGCGCCAGCGGAGCATCCAGGAGAAGCTGGTCACCGGCCTTTTCAATCCTGCGGTCGCCACTATAAGCAAGGCCGGCAAGAATGACTGCCTGAGCCCGACTTCGGCTTTGGACGAGCCCCCGTTCGACCAGCATCTGATCGGCGCGCATCTTCTTAGACATTGTCAGGCAGCGCGCGCCGACAGCGCGCCTCGACGAGACGCAGCAAGATCGTTGTAGTTTAGGCGGTTTAGGGTTGCCATTGCGTTTCTCAACCTCTGCCGATGACACGGCAAAACGCAAGCGAAACCAAGGAACATCTCTACGCTTCGTTGTGCGACAAGCCGCCGGTGGAGGCCAGGCGATAGGGCGAAGCGGTTGCGGGGGTTACGTGATAGCCAGGCCGGCGGGCAGCGTAGAGGCGCGCCTTCGCGACGCGGGTGATGCAAACGCTGTCGGACTGGTTACCGCCAAGACAGTGATATGCCTGTTCGTCTTCGCCGACGTACAGGGCGACATGCCCCCCGCCGTTGCGACGGAAAACCAGTACGTCGCCTAGCGACGGCGTTGTCGTAGCCTCGCCGAATCGGGTCCAGCTCAGTGCCCACAAGGGCTGCGACGGCACCTGCTTGCCAGCGCGCTTCGCAACGACGGCCATGAACAGACCACACCAGGGCACGTCATCGGCATGATAAAGACGCAAAACGTCCGCGCCTATCTCCTCGGCCCAGCCCAGAATAACTGGATTGTCGGTGGCGCCTTGCGCCTCAAGCACGCCGTATTCCTTCAGTGCCTGGGCTATCATTCGTGGCAGTGGCTGCAAGGTTTTGAGCCACATGTAAGCTGTAGGAATGTTGGACATATTCGCGCTCCTTCAATCGAGAGCGCCAAGGCGAGCCGCGGCTGCGAGCTTAGACGCGGGGACGAGATGTAGGACAGCTTTATTGTCGGCCGGCGCGTATTCGCTATAAGATTCCGGGATGCAGAATATGGTTTTTCCGCTTGCAGCCCCGACCGTACCGATCGCAGGCTCGCCGTTTTGCTTTCCGGTGCGCCGCATCTGGTGCGTCGGTCGGAACTACCCCGATCACGCGCGGGAAATGGGGCACGATCCTGATCGCGAGCCACCCTTTTTCTTTGCCAAGCCGGCCGATGCGGTCGTCCCGGGCGGGGGCGTCCTCCCTTTTCCGACCGCCACCGAAGATCTGCATCATGAAGTGGAACTGGTCGTAGCGATCGGAAAGAATGGCGCGAATATCGATGCCAGCGAAGCACTCGATCATATCCTCGGTTACGCAGTCGGCCTGGACATGACACGGCGTGACCTGCAGGCTGAAGCCAAGGCGAAGGCCCGCCCATGGACATTCGCCAAGGGTTTCGATCAGTCCTGTCCAATATCCGAAATCCGCGCCGTCGCGGAAATCGGTCATCTTGATCATGGCGCGCTGACGCTTTCCATCGACGGCACGATACGGCAGAGCGGCGACATTCGCGACATGATCTGGCCCGTTCCTGATGCGATCGCCTACCTCTCCCGGTTCGTTGCTCTGGTGCAAGGTGACCTTATAATGACCGGAACGCCCGCTGGCGTCGGCCCGGTAAAACGCGGCGAGACGATGACAGCGCAATGCGAAGGCGTCGGCCAGCTAGGTGTCCGCTATCGTTAGGCGTAACCATTCGGGCACCGTCACGCGACGCCCTGGCGGCGCCGAGTCCAATGACGCCCACCTTGACGCGCCCGCCGCGCAGCCATAAGGCACCGCCTTCGCGCGACGGCCCCTTCGTCTAGCGGTCCAGGACGTCGCCCTCTCACGGCGAAAACACGGGTTCGAGTCCCGTAGGGGTCACCAAAATCCTCTCCCAGAGGGTTTCAGAAGGTGCCGGAAACGGCGGATTTCTGCGGTTTTTCGTGGTATAGGTATCCCATACGGAGCGGTCTCGGACCACCGGATGCCAACATGTTGATGGTATGTCTGATGGTAGCGCGGCCCTCGCCAAAAGGAGATACCATCATGGCGCTCACCGCCGCTGCGATCAAAAACGCCAAGGGCCGGACGAAGGCCTATAAACTCACCGATAGCGATGGCCTGTTTCTCTACGTACGCCCAACGGTGGGCGCTACTGGCGGATGAATTATCGCCATATGGGCAAGCAGAAGGCGCTGGCCTTCGGGGTCTATCCCGACACCGGCCTTGCCGACGCCCGCGAGCAGCGCGACGCCGCCCGCAAGGTGCTGGCGAAGAGCGACGACCCTGCCGAGAAGATCAAGATGGATCGCATCGCCGCCACCGTGGCCGCGTCCAACAGCTTCAAGGCCGTGGCCGACGAATGGCTGGTGAAGGTCGAGCGCTCCTTCGGATGGATGATATGGGCTTTCAGTTTTGAGAAGGCCATCTCGCTCGGGTTCAAGTCGGGGCTGTATGGCGGGAGGAAGAGGAACCAGGCGCCACGCTGTTTGAGGGCCTGCCTGGCCTTTTCGCTCTTGTGGCTCGGCAGGTTGTCGAGGATCACGACGTCGCCCGGATCGAGCGTCGGCGCGAGCTGGGTTTCGACGTAGATCTCGAAGATCTCCTTGGTCATCGGCCGGTCGATGATCCAAGGGGCGGTCAGGCCATCGCAGGCGGTCCAGTCATCTACCGTCCAGTTCCACAGGAGAAGGCAGCGGGGACCACACCGTCTCGCTCAATAGGAGCGCTATTAGGCAGTCTCCGGCCGTTTTGTTGTTACGGTACTCGTATAATATGTAATATACTGATATAATGAGTGAATTACCCACAATGCCTAATCAGAGGAGCACAAACGGCGGTGCGTTGCGCCTTAATATCCGTCGTGAGATAGCAGCCGCAACGCGATCCTTCACGCTTCAGCGACAACAGGTGCCAAGGTAGCCCGATCGATCGCGAGACGCTCATTCATATCGTGCGAGCGCCAGCTTTCGCCGTCGAACGCAAATTGCACGTGGCTACCTCGCTGAAAACTCGCCCCGTCCCAAACAACAACCTGTAGTTCTATCTCGTTGTTGTGCCGGACGTGAAGCCAGTTGAAGCTTTGCGGCTCTTCATTGCGCAAGCGGGTGGAGGTCGCGGTTCCCGCCTGGATAATCAGGGACGGGCCGGCATTTTCGACCATCTTGCGCGCTGCTTCGGCATAGGTGCGGTGAAAGTGACCAGCCAACGCTATATGGACGCCCGCCCTGCATACGGCCTGAACGGCGTCGTCATGCTGGCCAACCGCCTCGCTCAATTCGCTGCCCTTCCCGATCGGCATCGCAAACAGCGGATGATGGGTGACGAGGATTCGCGTTTTCTTGTCCGCAACCTTCGAAAAACGCTCATTCAGCATGCGCATCTGGTCATGGTTGATCCGGCCGTCCTTAATGGTGAGGGACCGGGCGGTATTGATACCGAGAACGGCGACCTCGTCATTTTCAAACCAAGGGCAAAGATCGTTGCTAATGTAGCGCTTATAGCGCCGCAGCGGCGCGACGGACCGACGGAAAACGTCATAGAGCGGAACATCGTGGTTTCCCGGGACTACGAGAACCGGGAAGCCGGCAGCCCGCAACCTGTTGAGATAGGCGGATGCTTCGCGAAACTGGGGGATTCGCGCACGCTGGGTCAGATCACCGCTGACGATGATGAGATCGGGCTGACGCTCCTCAAGCCAGGCCTCGGTCGCGCCAACGATCCTGGGATCATTCGCGCCGAAGTGAAGGTCTGAGAGATGTGCTATGCGGGCCATCATCAGACAACGACCCAATGGCCGACTGGTTTCGATGCGGACCCGTCAAGTCATCTGGTGAGTTTGTCCGACATGATGTTAAAGCCCCTCCCGCGCGAAGCCGCGCTGATCGTGAATGCACACTCCCGCAAGGGACAGGCATTGTTCCAAGAAGCCAAAGTAAAGCTGGAAGCGGCGGGCGTTACGCTGATTTCGGCTCATCCCGTCGTTGATCCGGGAACACTGAGCGAGGTTGTTAAAGCAGCCGTCTCCAGCGGCGCGCCGATGGTGATCATCGGTGGCGGTGATGGCTCTCTATCTGGGACCGTGGATGAATTGGTCGATAAGAACTGTGTTTTCGCAATGCTTCCGCTCGGGACCGCCAACAGCTTCGCGCGAACCCTTGGCGTTCCGCTCAATCTTGACGGCGCGATTGACGTTATCGCCAACGGAAAGCGCCGCAGGATCGATCTGGGCATGATCCAGGGCGATTATTTCGTGAACGCCGCTTCTATCGGCCTGTCTCCGCTAATCGGGGATTCCATCCCGCATAAGCTGAAACGTTACCTCGGCCGTTCGGGCTATCTGATCTGGGCCGTAAAATGTTCGATCAACTTTCGCGCGTTCCGGCTCATTATCGACGACGGCACGCTTGAACGGCGGCTCTGGGTCACTGAGGTGCGTATTCTAAACGGTGCTTACCATGGCGGAGTGGAACTTTCGCACCGGGCAGACGTCGACACCGGCGAAATCGTGATTCAGGCCGTTGTCGGAAGAAGCCGGTTTGATCTGGCCTGCGATTGGTACGCGAAATTCTTCAAGCTCAGGGATCGTAACGCCCGTACCGAAGAATTCCGCGGCGCGTCCTTTAAACTCGATACGGTTCCCCGGCACCGCATATCGATCGACGGCGAGGTACTCGCCCGCACGCCAGTCCAAGTGAAGGTTGCGCAAAAGGCGATCGAGGTAGCCGTACCAGATACGCAACCCACGTAGTTCAAATCGCAAAAGCGCCGTGCAGGCTGCTTTAACTCGTGGCGATGTCGGTAGTGACGGCGTTATATTCCGTGCGAATATGAACCTTGGCCGCTGCCGCCGTCGGAAAGCGATCGTCGAGCAGCGTTGCAACCACCAGCGGATAGCCCTGCGAGTTGAAACGGGTGCGACGGATGGTGATCCGAAAGGATCCTTCATCATCCTTGGCAACCAGATAAGGGCGAACCGCTACTCTCGACATCATTGAATCTCCGGCGGCGCGCCGCCGCCAACCGGCTAAACGGAATGCCTGATTGTTGACTGGCAGGGGGTGAGCCTGAATACTGCTTCTATGAGCAAGCGGCGTTGCCAAATCGGATTAACGCCCACGATCGGGAGCGCACATACCATCAGTGGGCGTTTAACCTGCTCAGGTCAAGTAGCGCCGGCCCGCCTCGCGTGCAAGAAGCTCTTTCTTCCTCGCTGCCCCATATGCATATCCGCCCAGGCTTCCGTCCGTCCGCCTGGCCCTATGGCACGGGATCAGCACTGCAATATTATTGGCACCGCACGCAGATCCCGCCGCGCGCACTGCTTTGGGGCTGCCTGCTCGGGCGGCAAGGGCAGCGTAACTTAGCGTCTCCCCTGGCGGAATACGGCTCAACTCGCGCCAGATCCTTTCTTGAAACGCCGTACCTTTTACATCCAGCGGCAGGTTCGGCATTTTGGCAGGGCGCTCGACAGCTGCTACCGCGCTTGCGACGAGTGCGTCCAGCGCATCGCTACCCTGGATTATGTCGGCGTGGGGAAATAGCGCGCGCAGCGCCGGCTCGTCTTCGTCGAACGAGAGCCTGCATATGCCCTTATCGGTTGCGGCGACAAGTATCTTGCCAAGCGATGTTTCAGCGTTCGTCCAACGGATTGTCGCACCGCGGCCGCCATCCTTCCAGACGCTTGGGGTCATCCCCAGCCTACCCCCGATTTCAGCGTAAAACCGGCTGGGCGCGCCATAGCCGGCTTCATAGATCGCCGAGGTGACGTCCGACTGATCTTGTAACACCGCTTCGGCCCGTTTCGCCCGCCGCGCGCGAGCATATTCCGCTGGTGTCAATCCCGTCGCCCGCTTGAAGATGCGATGGAAATGATGCGGCGCATAGCCCGCCACTTCCGCAATTGCGCTTAAGGATGGGATGCCTTCACTCTTTTCTATAAAGGCGGCCGCGGTCGCCAGTGCGGCTTCGTCCCGTGCAATATCATCGGGCAGGCATCGCAGACAGGCGCGCAACCCCGCCTCTCGCGCCGCTGCGCCGTTCACGAAAAATCTGATATTCTCCCGGGAAGGGTGCCGCGCGGCGCAAGACGGCCGGCAATATATGCCGGTGGTGAGCACACCCGTGACAAATCGCCCGTCGAACGCACGGTCGCGGCGGCGAACGGCATCCCAGGCGGTATCCGGATCAAGCATGTTCATCGCTCTCGCTCCGCTCAACCATTGCGGCAAAACAGCCCGGTGCGGCGTAATGGGTATGGATATAGGCAATCTGGGGATCGGCGAACAACGCTCGGATTCGGCTGTCGGCATCTCCCGGCGGCGCCAGCAGCGATTCTCTCAGCATTGCCCGCGAATCATATCCCCGCAACGTCATCGTCCTGTGGCTGAAGACGGATGGCAAACGATCCACATAAACCGCAGCGGCTCGCGCCCGCTCCCGCACGTAGATCGCAAATGCTGATCGAAACGGCGTTTCGACATCATGGGATACATGCTGGAGAAGGAGAACAGACTCTCCCGGCTCGGCATCAGTCAGACTTACGCGGCAAGGAAAGCCAGGCTTGTGGTCTGCAATCATTCTAATAGCTCCGTGGCATGCGAGTTCTCCGTCATCCGCCTGTATCAGACCCGCAAACCTTGCAGGATCCAGTCCGGTGATACGATAGGCCATCTGAAACTCCTTTAGCGGCTAGTTGACTGAGCTTATCCGAGAGCAAATTGTATCCGCATCCCGTTGTTTGCGTTCAAAGCGCCAACTCGTCTTGCATCGCGGCATATGCCCTGCTAACCGGCCCTCAACCCAAGCGGGGACGCCCTCCCGGGCGCCCCCTTTTTCGCATGGGGCCAAATCTTTTTGGGGAAAAGAGACGCGTGGAACATTCCGGCGGCATTCAGGCTAGTCTCAGCGGGCGCTATGCGATGGCGCTGTTTGAGCTTGCCCGTGATGAGAAACAGCTCGATGCGGTATCCGCCAGTCTGGCTACGCTGAAGTCCGCCCTTGGCGAATCGGAAGACTTTCGCCGTTTGATCGCAAGCCCCCTGATTTCGCGGGACGAGGCAGCCAAAGCGATCGCGGCTACGGCCACTGCGCTCAAGCTGGACCCGCTGACCACCAAGTTCCTTGGCGTGCTCGCCACGAACCGCCGCCTCGGGCAGATCAGCGCGGTGATTCGCGCTTTTACGTCACTCACTGCTGCCCATCGTGGTGAAATCACGGCGGAAGTGACATCCGCTCATCCGCTGACGGAAGACCAGGTCGCGGCGCTGAAGGCAAAGCTCAAGGGTGAACTCGCCCGCGATGTCGCGCTCGATCTCAGCGTCAATCCCGACATTCTCGGTGGCCTGATCGTCAAGGTGGGCAGCCGCCAGATCGACGGGTCGATCCGTACCAAACTCAATACCCTCGCCCAGGCGATGCGGGGCTGATAGCCCCGCTCTAAAGAATTCGATGAAAGGCTGAACATGGAAATCCGCGCCGCAGAAATCTCCAAGGTCATCAAGGACCAGATCGCCAGCTTCGGCACCGAAGCCCAGGTCTCCGAAGTGGGATCGGTTCTTTCGGTCGGTGACGGTATCGCCCGCATCCACGGCCTCGATAACGTCCAGGCCGGCGAGATGGTCGAATTCTCGAATGGCACCAAGGGCATGGCTCTCAACCTCGAAGCCGACAATGTCGGCGTCGTGATCTTCGGCTCCGATAGCCAGATCAAGGAAGGCGACGTCGTCAAGCGGACCGGGACGATCGTGGATGTTCCCGTCGGCAAGGGCCTGCTCGGCCGCGTGGTCGATGGTCTCGGCAATCCGATCGACGGCAAGGGCCCGATCGTCTCCGACCAGCGCAGCCGCGTCGAGGTCAAGGCACCCGGCATTATTCCGCGCAAGTCAGTGCATGAGCCGGTGCAGACCGGCCTCAAGGCGCTCGACGCGCTCGTTCCCGTCGGCCGTGGCCAGCGCGAGCTGATCATCGGCGATCGCCAGACGGGCAAGACCGCCGTCGCGATCGATACCATCATCAACCAGAAGACCGCCAATGCAGGCGATGACGAGAGCAAGAAACTCTATTGTGTCTATGTCGCCATCGGCCAGAAGCGTTCGACGGTCGCCCAGATCGTCCGCCAACTCGAAGAGTCCGGTGCGCTGGAATACACCATCGTCGTCGCGGCAACCGCCTCGGAGCCCGCTCCTTTACAGTTCCTCGCGCCCTATACCGGCTGCGCGATGGGCGAATATTTCCGCGACAACGGCATGCACGCCGTGATCGTCTATGACGATCTGTCCAAGCAGGCCGTCGCCTATCGCCAGATGTCCCTGCTGCTGCGCCGCCCGCCGGGCCGCGAAGCCTATCCCGGCGACGTCTTCTATCTCCACAGCCGCCTGCTGGAGCGTGCCGCCAAGCTCAACGACGCGAACGGCAATGGCTCGCTCACCGCACTCCCGATCATCGAGACGCAGGCCGGTGACGTGTCGGCCTATATTCCGACCAACGTGATTTCGATCACGGACGGCCAGATCTTCCTCGAAACCGATCTGTTCTTCCAGGGCATCCGCCCCGCCATCAACGTCGGTCTCTCGGTCAGCCGCGTCGGCTCGGCAGCACAGACCAAGGCGATGAAGAAGGTGTCCGGTTCGATCAAGCTGGAGCTGGCCCAGTATCGCGAAATGGCCGCCTTCGCGCAGTTCGGCTCGGATCTCGACGCCTCGACCCAGCGCCTGCTCAACCGTGGTGCGCGGTTGACGGAATTGCTCAAGCAGAAACAGTTCTCGCCGCTGCCGTTTGAAGAGCAGACTGCGTCGATCTTTGCCGGCACCAACGGCTATCTCGACAGTCTGCCGGTTGGCGACGTGACCCGCTATGAAGCGGCGATGTTGTCCGAGTTGCGGACACGCTACGCCGACGTGCTTGGAGCGATCCGCGACACCAAGGACCTGGGCGATGACGTGAAGGCGAAGCTCAAGGACGCGCTCGACGCATTCGCGAAGACGTTTGCTTGATTTAAACCCTCTCCCTTGGGGAGAGGGTTGGGTGAGGGTGTCCAGCCCTCGATTATTGGGGGCCGCCCACCCTCACCAACTTCGACTAGGCGGCGATGCCGCCAAGTCTGCGTATCCTCTCCCTCCAGGGAGAGGGGAAGAACAGGTGGATGGCCAGTCTTAAAGCCCTCAAGGTCCGCATCACGTCGGTGAAGTCGACCCAGAAGATCACCAAGGCGATGAAGATGGTCGCCGCGGCGAAGCTGCGCCGCGCGCAGATGGCGGCGGAAGCCGGCCGTCCCTATGCCGAGCGGCTGTCGACCGTGATGTCGAGCCTGGCTTCGAAGGTCACGATCGGCCCGCAATCGCCGAAGCTGCTCGCGGGCACTGGCAAGGATCAGGTTCATCTGCTGGTCGTCGCGACCTCCGAGCGCGGCCTGGCTGGTGCGTTCAACACCAACATCGTCCGCGCCGCGCGAAAGACTGCCGACGCACTGATCGCCGAAGGCAAGACGGTGAAGTTCTATCTGATCGGCAAGAAGGGCCGCGCGGTTATCCAGCGCCTTTTCCCGGGCAAGATCGTCCATCAGGTCGATCAGACCCATATCAAGAACGTCGCCTTCTCCGACGCCAGCGAAGTTTCGCACGACCTGATCGAGCGTTACGAGCGCGGCGAATTCGACATCGCGCACCTGTTCTTCGCCCGCTTCCAGTCGGCGCTGGTGCAGGAGCCGACCGAGCTGCAGATCATCCCGGTTCCACTTGCGTCGCAACCCTCAACTTCCTCAACTTCGCCCACCGCATCGGCTGCGGTGGAATATGAGCCCGACGAGGAATCGATCCTCGCCGAGTTGCTCCCACGCAACGTCGCCGTCCAGCTCTTCCGCGCATTCCTCGAGAATGCGGCTTCCGAGCAGGGCAGCCGTATGACCGCGATGGACAACGCAACGCGCAACGCAGGCGACATGATCAACAAGCTGACGGTGCTCTATAACCGCACCCGTCAGGCCGCGATCACGACCGAACTGATTGAAATTATCGCGGGTGCTGAGGCGTTGTAGAATTTGAACGTCAGCCCAGCGTCGGCTGAGCTCCCTCTCTCGAAAAGAGAGATGACGCTGGATTGAAAAAGACATGGGTGCCAGCCCTCGCTGGCATGACGAAGGTAGAAGAAGGCAAGGAAGCTAAGATGTTGAAGCCCAAATCCCTCGCGATGACGACCAATCACACGGGTCGGATCTCGCAGATCATCGGCGCCGTCGTCGACGTATCGTTCGACGGTGAACTGCCGGCCATCCTGAACGCGCTCGAGACGACGAACGGCGAAACGCGCCTCGTGCTCGAAGTTGCCCAGCATCTCGGCGAGAACACCGTCCGCACGATCGCGATGGACGCGACAGACGGCCTCACCCGTGGCCAGGAGGTCCGCGACACCGGCAACCAGATCCGCGTGCCAGTCGGCCCCGCGACGCTCGGCCGCATCCTCAACGTCATCGGCGAGCCGATCGACGAGCGCGGCCCGGTCAATTCCGAGTTCACCAACCCGATCCATGCCGAGGCCCCGCTGTTCGTCGATCAGTCGACCGAGACCAGCATTCTCGTCACCGGCATCAAGGTCATCGATCTGCTCGCGCCGTATGCGAAGGGCGGCAAGATCGGCCTGTTCGGCGGCGCCGGCGTCGGCAAGACCGTGCTCATCCAAGAGCTGATCAACAACATCGCGAAGGGCCATGGCGGCACCTCGGTGTTCGCAGGCGTCGGCGAGCGTACCCGTGAGGGCAATGATCTCTATCACGAGTTCCTCGACGCAGGCGTTATCGCCAAGGACGCCGACGGCAACCCGACGCCGGAAGGCTCGAAGGTCGCGCTCGTGTTCGGCCAGATGAACGAGCCGCCGGGCGCGCGTGCCCGCGTCGCGCTCTCGGGCCTCGCCAATGCAGAATATTTCCGCGACGTCGAGGGCCAGGACGTGCTGTTCTTCGTCGACAACATCTTCCGCTTCACCCAGGCGGGCTCGGAAGTGTCCGCTCTCCTCGGCCGTATTCCTTCGGCCGTGGGCTATCAGCCGACCCTGTCGACCGACATGGGTCAGCTGCAGGAGCGCATCACCTCGACCAACAAGGGTTCGATCACCTCGGTGCAGGCGATCTACGTGCCCGCCGACGATCTTACCGATCCGGCGCCCGCTACGTCCTTCGCCCACTTGGACGCGACCACGGTTCTCAACCGCGCGATCTCCGAGCTCGGCATCTACCCGGCCGTCGATCCGCTCGACTCCACCAGCCGCGTGCTGACGCCGGCAGTCGTCGGCCAGGAGCATTACGAGACCGCCCGCGCGGTCCAGGAAACGCTCCAAAAGTACAAGTCGCTGCAGGACATCATCGCCATCCTCGGCATGGACGAGCTGTCGGAAGAAGATAAGCTCACCGTCAGCCGCGCCCGCAAGATCCAGCGCTTCCTCAGCCAGCCGTTCCACGTCGCCGAAGTCTTTACCGGCATCAGCGGCAAATTCGTGCAGATCGAGGATACGGTTAAGTCGTTTAAGGCCGTGGTCGAAGGCGAATATGATCATCTGCCGGAAGCGGCGTTCTACATGGTCGGCGGCATCGACGAAGCTATCGAAAAGGGCAAGAAGCTGGCGGAAGCTGCGTAAATTTGACTCACCTCCCGCTTGCGGGAGGGGTTAGGGGTGGGCGCGCGGTCGCCACTCTCATCCCGTTTGGAAATGGCGAGCCCACCCCCTGCCCCTCCCGCAAGCGGGAGGGGGGAGATTTAGAATGGCACTTCATTTCGAACTCGTGACCCCGGAAAAGCTCGTTCGCTCGGAGGAGGTCTATATGGTCGTTGTCCCCGGCACCGAAGGCGATTTCGGCGTGCTGCAGGGCCATGCGCCATTCATGTCGGTCGTCCGCAACGGCGAGCTGGCGATCTATTCCGGGCCGACCACGGTCGTCTCGCGCATCCAGGTCGAAGGCGGCTTCGCCGAGGTCAATGAAAAGGGCCTGACCGTGCTGGCCGAGCGAGCGAGCGAGGCCGCCTAAGCCGTTTTCGATATTAATACTGCATCGGGACGCGCCAGCACGACGAGCGGCAGATTGGCATCGCGCGCCCTTTCCACCGCGAGCGCCGTTGGGGCCGAAATGGTCACCAGCATCGGGCACTGCGACAGAGCTGCTTTTTCCACGAGTTCGTAGGAACAGCGCGACGATAGCAGCGCGAAACCGCCATCCCATTCATGGCCGCCGCGCATCATCGCGCCGATCAGCTTGTCGAACGCATTATGTCGTCCCACATCTTCGCGGGACAGCAACACCTCTCCCTTCACATTGCAAAAGGCCGCGGCATGGACCGCGCCCGTAAGCCGGTTGACCGGCTGCGCGGCACCCAGCGCATCCAGCGCGCGGAACATTGCCCCTGTGTCGGCGCCGCACGTCTCTCGCTCCCGCGGAAGCGGACGGAGCGCCTGCTCGAGATTCTCGATGCCACATAATCCACAAGACGAATCCGAGACACGATGCCGGACGCGATCGGCGACGCGATCCGCACATTCGGTTGCAAGGAATGCTCGCGCTATCACGCCCCTGTCGGTCCAGTGAAAATCCACTTCCTGTATCTGGTTCGCCCGCTCGATAATTCGTTCGGAAAACAGGAATCCGGCAACAAGGTCTTCCAGTTGCGCCGCGCTCGCCATCAGAACAGCGTAGCCGACGCCATTCAGTTCGATGGCAATGGGCGTTTCGTCGGCGACGTCACGACTGACATCGGATAACGTGCCATCAGGCGTCAATCGTTCGAACGCCACAGGCCGCGTGATTGTTGGGTACAATGTCACCGCGCGCGATGGGGCCCGCTGTTAACGCGCATCGGATCCCCCGCATCGTCCACTGAAGTAAACACCGTGGCAGCCGCTTGAGATTCTGGCGCTCCCTTTGCAACCAGCAAGGCGACAGCCTTGTGTGCGATCGGTTGCAACGGTTCGCCGCCGGCCGCATGGCATTTGAAGATTTGCGCTTTCATGCGCGGATCCCAAAAGCTTGCGATGTGGTCCGCTGTAGCCTCGACCGCGTGATCTTGCCCAAGCGCCTCGAAATTACGGGCAATCTGGTTGGCCATGTACACCAGTCTATCGAGGTTGCTCATCATCCGATGTTATTCCGCCGCCTCGACTGTTTCGATCCGGCGACTCCGTCGAGTCTGTGCTTCGTAGCTTTCCTGCCAGTCCGAGGGGCCGTTAGAGAGGCCCACCTGCACAGCCGTGACCTTATATTCAGGGCAATTGGTGGCCCAATCGGAATAGTCGGTAGTGATCACATTGGCCTGCGTCGCCGGGTGATGGAAGGTCGTATAGACCACACCCGGTGCAACCCGCTCCGTTATCAGCGCACGCAACGTCGTTTCCCCTGCCCTGCTTTTGAGGCTGACCCAATCGCCCTCCTTTACGCCACGGTTTTCGGCATCGGACGGATGGATTTCGAGCCGGTCCTCGTGATGCCACGCCACATTTTCTGTGCGGCGGGTCTGCGCCCCGACATTATAGTGGCTGAGTATTCGTCCCGTCGTGAGGAGCAGAGGGAATCGCGGACCCGTCTTTTCGTCCGTGGGGACATAGTCCGTAACCACGAACTTGCCCTTTCCACGAACGAAGCCATCGAGGTGCATCGTTGGCGTGCCTTCCGGGGCGGCTTCGTTGGCGGGCCATTGTAACGAACCATGTTGTTCCAGTGCGTCATAGCTCACATTCGCAAAGGTGGGCGTCAGTTTGGCAATCTCGTCCATGATCTGCGAAGGATGGGTATAGGTCCATCCAAGATCCATCGCATTCGCCACGAGCTGGACGATCTCCCAATCGGCATAGCCGTTCGCCGGATTCATCACTTTGCGGACGCGCTGTATGCGCCGTTCGGCGTTGGTGAACGTCCCGTCCTTCTCCAGGAAGGTCGATCCCGGCAGGAATATGTGTGCATAATTGGCGGTTTCGTTGAGGAACAGATCCTGCACCACCACACATTCCATCGCCGCGAGCCCGGCCGCGACGTGATGTGTATTGGGATCGGATTGCAGGATATCCTCACCCTGGACGAAGAGCGCCTTGAACGTGCCATCGGTCGCCGCATCCAGCATATTCGGGATGCGGAGCCCCGGCTCCTTGTCCAGCGCGACACCCCAGGCATTTTCGAATAACTTGCGGGTGGCGTCGTCGGAAACATGACGATAACCAGAGAATTCGTGCGGAAAGCTGCCCATGTCGCAAGCCCCCTGCACGTTGTTCTGCCCACGCAGCGGATTCACGCCAACGCCCTCGCGGCCGACATTGCCCGTGGCCATTGCGAGATTGGCAATCGCCATCACGGTCGAGCTGCCCTGGCTATGCTCAGTGACGCCAAGCCCATAATAGATCGCCGCGTTTCCCCCGGTCGCATAGAGCCTTGCCGCGCCGCGCACATCGGCCGCCGGAACGCCAGTCAGCGCCTCGATCGCTTCCGGTGAGCGCTCCGGCTGGGAAACAAATTCGGCCCAGTCCTGATATTCGTCCCAATCGCAGCGCGCGCGGACGAAGGCTTCGTTCGCCAGGCCCTCCGTCACGATCACATGTGCCAACGCCGTCAGCATCGCGACGTTGGTACCAGGACGAAGCGGCAGATGATAATCCGCATCGATATGCGGCGAATGGACGAGATCGATCTTGCGCGGATCGATGACGATCAGGCGCGCATTCTGCCGCAGCCGCCGCTTCATCCGGCTGGCGAATACGGGATGGCCATCGGTCGGGTTTGCACCGATCACGAGAATGACGTCCGATTGCATCACGCTATCAAAATCCTGCGTGCCCGCCGATGTGCCAAATGTTGTCTTGAGGCCATAGCCGGTCGGCGAATGGCAGACCCGTGCGCAGGTATCGACATTATTGTTGCCGAAGCCTTGTCGGATCAACTTCTGGACCAGAAATGTCTCCTCGTTGGTGCAGCGGCTGGACGTAATCCCTCCCACCGCCCGCGCGCCATATTTCGCCTGAATGCGGCGGAATTCACTCGCCGCATATTGGATCGCCTCGTCCCAGCCGACTTCGCGCCAGGGCTGATCAACGCTCTCCCGGATCATCGGATTAAGAATGCGATCCTGATGCTTGGCATAGCCCCAGGCAAAGCGGCCCTTGACGCAGCTGTGGCCGCGATTGGCCTTGCCGTCCTTCCACGGCACCATCCGGACCAGCTCTTCGCCGCGCATTTCAGCGCGAAACGTGCAGCCGACACCGCAATAGGCGCAGGTCGTGACGACCGCGCGATCGGGCGTACCGATCTCGACGACCTTCTTTTCGACTAGCGCGGCGGTCGGGCATGCCTGAACGCACGCACCGCATGACACGCATTCGGAAGATAGGAAATCCTGGTTCTGCGATGGCGCAACCCCGGAATCGAAGCCGCGTCCCTGAATCGTAAGCGCGAAGGTGCCCTGCACCTCGTCGCACGCCCGCACGCAGCGCGAGCAGACGATGCACTTGGAGGGATCGAAATCGAAATAGGGGTTCGAATGATCCTTTGGCTGACCCATGTTGGTGGCGCCGTCGTAACCATAACGCACGTCGCGCAGGCCGACCGCGCCTGCCTGATCCTGCAACTCGCAATCGCCATTCGCAGCGCAGGTCAGACAATCCAGCGGATGATCAGAAATGTAGAGTTCCATCACACCTTTACGGAGCTGCCGCAGCCGTTCGGTCTGGGTGCGGACGGTCATCCCTTCGGCCACCGGCGTAGTGCAGGACGCGGGATAGCCGTTGCGGCCGTCAATCTCGACCAGACAGAGGCGGCAGGAACCGAAGCTCGCTACGTTGTCGGTCGCGCACAGCTTGGGGATCGCTGTGCCCATCAGAGACGCGGCACGCATGAGCGACGTACCTTCCGGTACTGTGATAGCCTGGCCATCGATGGTGAGACTTACGGTCTTTCCGGTCACAATCGCCGGAGGGGTGCCATGATCCGTCTCGCGTATGAATGACATAGACTTTACTCCGCGGCCTCTGCCACCATCGGCGCACCGAAATCCTCGGGAAAGTGTTCAAGCGCACTTAGTACCGGATAAGGCGTAAAACCACCCAGCGCACAAAGCGATCCGAATTTCATCGTATCGCAAAGTTCACGCAACAATTGAGTTTGCGTTTCGAGCGAATTTTCAATTTTGGAAGGCGCGCGCGAATTCAGTGTCGCGGACAGACGCCCAGGCAGGGCATCTTCACCCGGATCCTCAATTTGCTTGGATGTTCGCAACGCCATGATGCGATCCATCACCTCAACCCCACGCGTCGATCCGATCCGACACGGTGTGCACTTACCGCAACTTTCAACGGAACAGAATTCCATGGCGAAGCGTGCCATGTGCGCCATGTCGACACTATCGTCGAACACCGTGATGCCAGCGTGGCCGATCAACCCACCCGCCTGCGCAAACGCTTCGTAATCGAACGGAAGATGAAACATCGACGGCGGAAAATACGCACCGAGCGGTCCACCCACCTGCACGGCCCGTACGGGGCGGCCACTTTCCGTTCCACCGCCGATGTCGTTCACAAGCTCGCCTAGTGTGACCCCGAAACCGATCTCAACGAGACCGCCGTTCCTGACGTTGCCGGCTAACTGTACCGGCATGGTTCCGCGGGAGCGGCCAAAACCGACGGCCGCATAGGCCGCAGACCCTTGCGACAGGATAAACGGCACCGCAGCCAGGCTCAGCACATTGTTGATAACCGTTGGCAGCCCGAAAAGGCCTTCGATTGCAGGCAGTGGCGGCTTGGCGCGCACCTGTCCGCGCTTGCCCTCGATCGAGTCCAGCAGCGCGGTTTCCTCGCCGCAGACGTAGGCGCCTGCACCGACCCGGACTTCCAGTTCGAAAGGCGCAACGATGTGCGCTGATCGCTGAACAGCAGCGCGCATTGTTTCGATCGCAAAAGGATATTCAGAGCGAATATAGATGTATCCGCGCCGTGCTCCAACTGCATGGGCCGCGATCGCCATGCCCTCGATCAGACAGTAGGGGTCACCTTCCATGAGCATACGATCAGCAAAGGTGCCGCTGTCTCCCTCGTCCGCATTGCAGACTATGAATTTCATGTCGGCGGGCGTATCGAGCACGGTCTGCCACTTCAGGCCGGTCGGGAATCCGGCTCCACCCCGGCCACGTAAGCCTGACTCCTTAACAGCGTCCACAACAGATTGTGGCGATCGCTCGCAGGCAGTTCGCAGCCCCTTCCATCCGCCATGCAATTCATAATCCTCGAGACTGAGAGGATCGATGACACCGCAACGGCCAAAGGTGAAACGCTGCTGATGCGCGAAAAAGGGCAAGGTGCTTATATCGCCAAGCCTGTTGGGGTGATCATCGTCAAGTAGCGCATAAACATCATCCGAGGTCACCGGGCCATAGGCAACGCGGCCGACAGACGTTTCAACTTCAACAAGCGGCTCAATAGAAAAAAGACCGTGGCTTCCGGTCCGGATGACTTCACACCCGGCCTCCTCAAAGGCCTGGGCGACGGCATCGCTACCGAGCCCTACCGAAGCCATATCCCTGCTGATAAAGACGCGCGTCACGCCGCAATTTCCCGCGCGATACGATCGAGTACGACATCATCGATACGCGCGACGGGGCTACCATCAACAAGGGCATTTGGCCCAATGGCACACATGCCGAGACAATATACCGCTTCAAGCGTAACCTGGCCGTCGACGCGGGTGGAACCCATTTTGACGCCCAGCCGCTCCTGCACAGCTTGCTCTATTGTCGCCCCTCCACGTGCCTGACAGCTTTCCGCACGGCACAGTTTAACGATATGGCGTCCCGCCCGCTGGCGTCGGAAGTCGTGATAGAAAGTAACGACCCCGTGCACTTCAGCGCGACTGAGGTTCAGCGCCTTGGCGATAGGAGGAATAGCGGCATCATCGACGTAGCCTATCTGTTTGACCAGATCATGCAAAAGCGGAAGTAGCGCGCCTCGAACACCGGAGTGAATGTTGGCGATGCGCTCAACTGTTCCAACGATGTCCTTACGCTCATCTGCAACGTTCACTGCTGCATTTCCTTGATCCGTCTAGTGCAATCAACATTGCAACCAGAAGGTCGTTGCGTCAAACTCATCTATCCAATCAATGATAGAGGTTTTCTATCAATCCTTTTCTGCAAATGCGGTTTCATTCCTCTGGCGACGATAAGAGCGGCTGCGGAAAGTGGGCCGAGAGGATGGCGATCCCTTACGATCAGACCAACGCTACTCGGTGAAATGATATCCCGGATAGACGCGACGGCGGCCCGCCCGCCGCGCGGCAACATGGCAGCGTAACTATCCGGCACGATAGTAGAGAGGCGCCCGGCTTCCACCATCGCGATCAACGCAACGTAAGAGTCTGCCGTCGCCTGGGGCCGCAGGACAATCCCCCGTTCAGCGAGGCGGGCATCCAATATGCGGCGATTTTGCATGCCCTGATGCAATAGACAGAGTGGCATCGTGGCTATCTCCGCCAAATCGAGTTGCGGAGCTTCACCGTCTGAAACGGGAGTCACCACCAAATAATTTTCCTGATAAAGCGGAACCGAGAGCACTTCTGCAGGGGGTTCATGATCCAAATAGGTCAGCCCCGCATCAAGTTCGAAACTCGCAAGAGTTCGCTCGATTTCGCGTGATGTCAGCGAACGGACAGCAACGATAAGCTCTGGATGTGCAGCGAGCAATGCCTCGACAAAAGTCCCCGTGGCCGGCATCGCTGCCGGAATCGCCCCCAGCCTGAATTCTCCCCGCAACGGCCCGCGCGCCGCCTCGACTGCCTGACCGATACCATCGGCGGCAGCGAGCAATTGCTGCGCCCAAGGAAGCATTGCGTCTCCTTCGGGCGTAAGGCCAACGAAGCGACGATCTCTCAATACGAGCTGCTTGCCCAGCAATGTCTCGAGCGCAGCCACACCTGCTGAAAGTGTAGGCTGGGTTACACCACAAACCGCCGCCGCGCGGCCAAAATGTTGCTCACGCGCAAGCACGACGAAATAATGGATGAGACGAGTGTGCACCAAATAGCATTAGGGCTGGTGCGCGTGAGCCGCAACATACCGATCCCCGGCACGAGCGCCAATGTCCACCAGTCTGTCTTGAGCTATTCCGCCGCGAGTGGTGCGTCCTGCTCGAAAGATTTCAGGACCGTGTCATTTACAGCGGCAAAATGGCGACACAGCATCTCGGTCATCGCGGCGAACATCACATGTTTTCTCACGCCGGCGGGCGGCTGGACCTGCTGCTTCTCGATCGCGATATTATGCACGCCGCCCGATGTTGTGGTAAAAAAAGCGGCTGCGGCGCTACGTACAATAATACAACTTGAACAGACTAAGCCCAATTTGTATCATTGATCAAGAATCAAAAGGACGAGGATCATGCTTCACAAACCGGGCTTGGTATTGAAGGATGGCGCCACGCTGGACGATCTGATCGATCGTGAGCTGAACGAAGTGTCCTTGCGCGTGATGAGCGACGAGGAACTGTACCACCACGAAATGGAACGCATCTTCGCAAGGACATGGCTGCTGCTTGGGCACGAGAGCGAAATTCCCCTGTCCGGTGACTTCGTGATGCGGGACATGGGCGAAGACAATGTCGTCGTTTCGCGTACACGCGATGGTTCGATCAAGGTATTCCTCAACGTCTGCCCGCATCGCGGGATGAAGGTGTGCACAGCGGAAGCCGGCAATACTCAGGTCCATCGCTGCATCTATCACGGCTGGGCATTCCGAGCCGATGGCAGCTTCGTCGGCGCGCCGATCGAACGCGAACAGATGCACGGCAACAAGCGCTCCAAGGAGGAACTTGGACTCAAACAAGCGCGCGTCCATTTATATGGCGGACTGATCTTTGCCACATGGGAGATCGATGGCCCCTCGTTCGACGAATTCGTGGGCGATGCGAAATTCTACTATGATCAGCTTTTCTGCCGAACCGATGGCGGCCTGGAGATGCTTGGCCCGCCGCAACGCTTCGTCCTTCCGTGCAACTGGAAAATTCCAGGCGAACAATCCGGCTCAGACGGCTTTCATACCCTGACCCTCCATCGTTCACTGATGGAAGGCGGGATCATGGGCGGCACGCCGGAGTCGATCTATGACAACGCACCCGGCATGTATGGAGTCGATATCAGTTGCGAACAGGGTCATTCGCTGCGTTGCCTGGAAGCCGCTCAAACATTCAAGATGTTCGCCGACGTCAGTTTTGAGGGCAAAACGATTGACGAACGGCTGCATCTTCTGCCCCCACCGGGCATTACAAAGGAATTGATCCCGCAACTCTACAACAACCTGTCATCGAAGCAGATCGAGCAGCTTGCCACCTGCCCGCCTCAAGTGGGCGGTATTTTCCCTAACATCCTGATGGCATTCATTTTCGCCCCACGCATGGATGGGGGATCATCGGGCGCGCTCACTTTGCACACATATGTGCCCAAAGGCCCGGATCACGTCGAGTTCGTCAATTATATCTTCGCTGAACGCGATGCACCTGAGCAGGTGAAACGCGACATGCTGCAAAACGCTATCCAACAAACCGGGACTTCAGGCACAATCGAGCAGGATGATGCTGACACTTGGCCGCAGATCATGCGCAACTCCCGCGGCGCCGTGTCAAAGACCATTACGCTCAAGTACCAGGCCTTGACCGGGCATAACAAACCAAACAACTGGTACGGCGACGGATTTGTCTATCCGGGCTTTACCAAAGACGACACACAATGGCAGTGGTGGCTTGCTTATTACAACGCCATGACCAAGGCTTAAGGAAAGAAGATGGCGACGGTAACAAAGATCGGAACTCCCGAAGTCGCGACGTTCGGCGATGCAGAATCTTTCATCGCAAAGGCGCGCGAGCTGAGACCGCTCCTTCAGGCTGAGGCCGCGGAAGGGGAAAAGCTGCGGGCGCCGACACCTGCCGTCGATAAGGCGTTGAAGGACAATGACCTTCTTACTGTACTTCTTCCCCAACGCTGGGGCGGTGGCGGGATATCATTTACCGATTTCGCGCGAATGCAGATTGAACTCGCCAAAGGCGATCCTTCGATCTCTTGGGTATCACAGATCGTAAATGGAACGACGTGGGTCGCCAGCCTGACGTCAGATGCCACACAGGAAGCCCTGTTTGGAAACGGACCCTCACTGGTATGCGGCGCCTACAATCCCCCAGGCACGGCAAAACGGGTAGAAGGCGGATGGATCGTCAGCGGAGCCTGGCCTTATACCTCGGGATCGCGCCAGGCTGATTGGGCGCAATCCGGTGTGGTATTGGAGGATTATGACGGGCCCGTCGTCCCGGGCATCAACATGGTCTACATTCCATTCAGCCAGCTTGAGATCAAGGACACCTGGTTCGTGACTGGAATGCAGGGCACAGGATCTGATACCAGCATCGCAAAAGAGGTTTTCGTTCCAGATCATCTGATGGTAATGATGGACAAGCCGTTCGGCCACGTCGAACCGGGCAAGAAGTATTGTTACGCGCCATCAGATAGCCTGCCGGTCATTCCGGTCGTTCGGACAACCGGCATCGCACAAATATTGGGCGCTGCCGAAGCCATGCTTGAAATCGTGATCAAGGATTCAAAGAAGAAACCCGTCATCACGACCTTCTATAAAACACGTGCTGAAGATGGTGCAATCGTCCACGAAATCGGGAAAGTTGCCGCGCAACTCGATGCTGCGCGAACGATATTGTTCAAGGCACTCGGAACCCTCGATGAAGTCGGGCTAACCGGTCGCCTGTTCGATCATCCGGAGCGGGCTGCACACAAGGCCGCATGCGCTCAGGTCACCGATCTCATCCACGCATCGATTGAATCCTTGATGTTCATCGCAGGCTCTTCGGCGTTCCTGCTTTCAAACCCGCTCAGCAGATATTGGCGGGACGCGCACGTTGCCTTACGCCACGTGACCAATATTCCGATGCTTGCGTATGAAATTTACGGACGCGACCGCCTGGATGTAAGCCCCAACATAACGCCGCCCGGCGCATATTAAGGGTCTTGCTGCAGATTGTCTCTGCAGCATTTGCCTTCAGGCCAGAATTCCGAGATGACGGGCGCGCATCACAGCCTGGGGGCGGCGACGCACCCCAAGCTTGTCATATATTTGCTGCATGTACCACTTGACGGTGCCTTCGGTCAGCCCGAGACGATTCCCGATTTCACGGTTCCGAAGGCCACCACCAACCATCCGCAAGATATCGAGCTCACGATTAACGAGCCGGCTGCCCAAACCATATTCGATCTCGATTTCCGGCTCCGTAGAGCCGTTGAATGCTGCAACCAGCTTCGCAGCAAACTGGTCAGGAACGCTGTCAAGCATTGGTCCCTGGCCATAGGCTTCCACCAACAGGGAGACGATCGCGTCACCTTCATCGAGAAATATGCGTGTCCAGCCAGCCGGCGCAGCCAGCGTAACGGCCTCCCGCACCGCCCGGCGCGCTTCGGAGCGGTCACCAGCCAAAACCGCTATTTCGGCAAGCAATAGTTCGAATACGACGGCCGATCGGATCGCGCCATTGCGTCGCACGAATTCGGTCCACCGTTTCGCAACCTTGCGGGCCCGAACAAGCCTGTGACTTTGCATCTCCAAACGTAGCCACGCTATTGCGATGCACTCATGCTGCCTTGTGGGATTGAGGGTAGGGTATGGTTCGCCCTCCGGTTCAAGTCCACTGGCGACAAGGGCCGCGTGGGCCTGGCGCGGCTCTCCACTGCGAACAAGCATCCTGACCTGTTCGCCCACCGCATATGCACGCAACCTAGTCAGGCCGCATTCGATCGCGAGTAGATGCGTTTCATCCAAAGCCTTCAGAGCCGCGGGAAGATCGCCATCATTGAACAACAACCGCGCGCGAACGACGTGACCCGCGGCCAGCTGATCGACGAATCCCCATTCTCTGGCGAGGGGCAAATATATTTCTACCAGTTCGCGCGCCTCTTCCAGCTGACCCCGATCGTAAAAGAGTTCGGCCAAGGGCAATGCAGGCAATGCTGCCAGCCCCGACCCACTGCCCTCGATTTTGCTGGCAAACTCAAGCGCCTCCCGCAGCATTTGTTCAGCGGTTTCGATTTTGCCTTGAACAACGAGGGTTGGTGCCACCGACGCCTTGAGAGAAATAGATGCGAAGTCCGAACCCGGACGCCCAAGGGCGCGCCGCGTTTCCGCTTCCAGCCTAAGCATATCGTGAAAATGATAAAGTTCGCGCCGTGATGCCATCAACTGAGCAAGCAGCGAGCAGCTCAGATAGGGTTGATCGTCCCCAAACTCTCGCAACAGCGTTTCAGCGCCGCGCTCCACCGATGTCATATCGTCCCGTGCAGCACCCAACATGATACGGCGATGATCAATAACCCGGCTCAAATGACGAAGATCACGCGTGTCTGCCGCACCCAGTGCCTGCAGGTGCGCAAGGTGGGTTTCCGCCAGGCCGATGAGCGATTCAGCAGACTCGAACGCCAGGCTCCGAATGCGACGCCAGGCAAGCGCCAAGGCAAGCATCGGCCGCGCCGCGAAGTCGACGCTCGTCATTCCAGTTGCGGCTTCGTTCACCCGATAGAGGTAACCCCCATAGACCAACGGCTCGGCAAGTATATCAAGCTGGTCAGCGAGAAACTCATGATCACCACTCCATTCTGCGTGAAGGATCGCCTGCAGCACATTGCCGGTGGCGGCATAATGACGGCTTGCCCGACGCTGTAACTCCGCCGCGCGCGACGGATCACGATCATAAAGGCGGCGCACAACCATCTCACGAAATAAAGGGTGGTAACGATAGCTGCTTCGATCGGCATCGACCGCTTGGAGAAAAAGCCCCGACTCTTCGACGGTTTCCAGCATTTGTCTGCTATCGTCGCAGTTCATAACCGCAGCACAGGCGGAAGGGGTGAGTTCGTCCAGAATAGCCGTCGAAACCAGAAAATCACGCACGGGCAGCGGCTCGGGCGAGACGACTTCTTCACTGAAGTAGGATTCGAACTCCCGTCGCAGTCCGCTGAGCCGGAGAGGCGTTTCGCAGCCCTCCGTCCAGTCTTTATGCTGGATGGATCTGGCCATCGCTATCCCGGCTGGCCACCCCTGCGTCGTATCGACAAGATGTTGCAGAAGCTCGGTATCAACCGGCCCCTGCCCGTTGCGTGCAATCAACTCGGATGTTTCCGCAAGGGTAAAGCACAGATCCGCCGCGCCCACTTCAAGCAGATATCCCAGCGATCGTAACCGTGCGATCGGAATGGTCTTCATGCTCCGGGATGCAATAATTGTGGTCAGGGCATCCCGCGCACTGGCAACGATATGCGTTACGAGATTGAGGGCGTCTGCAGGCAGAATTTGTGCATCATCGATAACAAGTACCAGACGATTTCCCTGCTCGGCAGCGAGGCGGGCTATCAATTCGTTGAGCGGCGCGTCACAAGGATGTGCTGTGCAATCAATTCCGGCTTGCTTGATCGCAGCGAGAAGAGCTGCAGAGAAATCATCCAGCGAACGAATACCTGCTCTCGCCGCGAGCCATAGAACCGTACGCCCGCGAGCGGATAGATCGTCAGCCCACTGAAGCATTGCCGTCGTTTTGCCATAGCCGGCAGGCGCATAGAGCGTTGTGACGCGAGACGCATCCACGGCATCCGACAGATCGGTAAGGCGCTTGCGCGCAATTTGTGTGTGAAGGTGTCGGGGTTGTACGATAGCAGTTGGAACGACACCCATTAATGCATCCTCTAGCCAGATAGCGATTGTGAACTTATCGATTCGTTTTTCGCCAAATATATTTAGGGACGGGCAGATTATTTTAGCAAGCGCCAATTCCTGTCTTTCGACAGGTTGCCATGAACGGCGGGATAAAATGATAGATGCACCGTAAAAGCCGGAAACAACGAGGGCGGAGAATGTCCCAAGTTATATTCGAGAATGTGGGCCGCGAAACGCCATTCACGACCGAGGCGTGCTCATGAGCCTGAGCGCGGACGACAATTGGCAATCCAGGACGTGTTGCATCTCTATGCCCACCTCCACAACACCCGACAATCGCGCCGGGTGGCGGCTGAAGTTTTCACAGAAGACGCTGTTGTCGATTTGGGCGACAATCTGATCCAAGGCCGGGCGGCTATCAACGCGTTCTTTATAGGATTCCCGGGAATAATGGAAACCTCCCATAACATCACCAATATCCTGATCGAGGGCGATGGCGATCATGCGCGTGCCCATTGCCACTGCCTGGCATGACATTGGTTCGAACGTTCGGATATAGACGGCCACCCTTCAATTCACCCAAGTGACATCCTGGCGGTCGGCGGATATGACGACGATCTTCGAAGGACAGCCGTGGGCTGGCGGATCACTCGCCGCAGATCCCTTCAATATGGCACGGGTTTAGGGCTTGGTGTCGCAGAAGGGCCAATACGCGCGATTCTGGAAAAGTCGTTGGGGCGCCTACCCACCTGGCCGTGACAATTTTGCAGCGGCAGCGATTGCCGAAGCCGTCTTGATTATATGATCCTCGAGAAGTGCGGCAGCCCGGTCACCGTCGCGCGCGAGCGCTGCATCTTTCAGTTTTTCGTGCTCATCCGCGACATCGCGTTCCGCCAGGACAAGTATCCCCGCGCCCTGACGATAGCGTTCCGATTGACTGTAGAGCAGTTCCCGCAACTTCCCGAGCCAGGGACTGTCACATGCCGAAACAAGCGCGGCATGAAACGCGGAATGCGCTTCCGAATATTCCTCCCCGATGCGGTCCATTCCCTCACTGGGCAAAGAAGCTCTGTTAAGGGCTTCACCCGCAGCAATGACCGCATCCTCCCACGCTGCGTCGCCAACTTTGATCGATCGCCTCAGACATTTTCGTTCGACATCCAGGCGTACGCGTACGAGATCCTGCAATTCATCGATCGAGGTTGGTGCCGCCCGAAAGCCCCGTTGTTTGTCGGGCAGAACAAACCCCTCCGACGTCAAACGCGACAGAGCTTCCCGCACCGCGCCTAAGCTGACACCCAGCATGTCAGCGGTGTCTTTGATGTTGAGACGTTCGCCGGGTGCGAGACGGCAGGTCAGCAGTTCCTTGCGGACTTCGCGGTAAGCGCGCTCAGTAAGGCTTGATGGGCGCGGCATCATCACCTCCCCGCCCCAAGGTTTGGGGCATTCGTCGGTAGCGGATCAACTAAGCAGGTGACTGGTCCGGCGCGTCCTATACTTCGGCAGGGCGGCCCTCAGTATCCGATGACACGCAGTCCTTATTCCACATCAAAAAATCCAGCCTCGGCTGGCCTTGTTCGTCGTGAACTGCACCCGATTGCGAGCACAGATATTTGCGCACGGAGACGTCTCGAATAATCTCTCCCGGCACCTCACCGAAATGCTCGCCCATCTGCTTGTACGTTTCAGCGAAATGATAAGCGAGTGAAGCTTCGTCCTCCCATTCCGCGAACACACGAACGCGCCCTGGCTCAAACGGGTCCAGTGCCCAGGTGTAGGCGCGATAGCCCGGACGTCCCCGCGCCGCCTCGATCACCGGTCGCGCGGCCGCGAACGCCGCATCCATGCGATCCGGAGCGAAATCAACATAGCCAGCTATTATGATCGGTATCGCTCGTCCCTCCTCGAAATATCGTCTTCAGGACCCAATCGATATTCCGCCATCAACCGGCAGAATGACGCCGTTGATGTAGCTTGCCGCGGGCGAGGCTAGAAAAACGCAGGCACCGCCAATTTCGCGGGGCTCTGCCCAGCGGCCGAGCGGAGATGTCTCACTAATGATCTTGCCTACTACGGGATCCGACACCATCGCCGCATTGGTTTGTGTCGCAAATGGCCCAGGCGAGATCGCGTTGCATGTAACGCCCTGCCGGCAAGGGCTCGCGTCAGCGTCTCTATTGCCCCCTTGGACGCAATATAAGCTGCGTCGCCTGCACGCATGCGACGCGTGGACGCGGAAGAGAGCATGATGATCCGACCATAACCATTACGGATCATGATCGGCGCAGCCAGCTTGGACAGATAAAATGGGCCGCCCACATTGGTTGATAGCATACCCTGCAATCCATCAAGCGTGATGGACTCTATGGGTGCACGTAAGCGTTGTCCGACATTGTTGACCAGGATGTCGAGCCGCCCATGCTGCGCAGCGACTGCTTCTATTGCCGCTTTGCCTGCTTTCTCGTCATTCACATCAAACGGCAGCGGATGCGCGGTAAGCCCAGCGCCCCCTAACCGGTCGGCCGCTACCTTCGTATGCTCGGGATCACGACCATTGAGGTAAACCAAGGCGCCGGCTCTCGCCATGGCTTCCGCCATAGCAAATCCCAGGCCTCGGGCACCACCAGTTATAATTGCTACACGTCCGGTGAGCTCGAACGGATGTTGGTCAGGCAACTTCGAGCGCACCGCGAACGTAAGCGTCGATTGTTCCGGCGCACGTGGCCTTGTCATCGCCGGGAAGATCCTTGTAGCGATCTACGCGGCGGATAACGGGCACGTTCATACCCGCTTCCGATGGCGAGAAATCGACCGCAACCTGATCGCCGGTGACGAGCCCGCCCCAACGCCCCTCGACAAGAAGATCGAGGAACGCAAATCGACCGGTCACAATGCCCATCGTCCCCTCCGGGTTCAATAGCGCCTCATCCGTCGCTTCCAGAACGATCGGAACGATCCACGGCGGCAGGGCCCAATTCGCCTTGCCAGGCAGCATTGCGCAGCAACCCGACAATTCGGTCATGCCGTAAGGATTGGTGTACATCCTGTCGGTCATGCCAAAGAAGTCGATCAACTGTTGGTTGAAATCGGGAGGCACGCTGGTGCCTTTCTTTCCGCCGCTTACGCTGACGAATGAATCCGGATGAAGCTTGGCACTTTTCAGTCCCCGCGCTTCGGCCATTTCCTTGACTTGCCAAAGTATGGTCGAAAGACCAAGGACCGCTACCGGCTCGTCAAGGCGAGACAGGAAAGTGTCGACCATTTTTTCGAAGTCCGCCCTCACCTGCGCTGAACGTATCCGCGATTGTTCCTGGACAGCCTGAATTTCGCTTGGCTTGGCAGTACCCGCAGCAATTGCCCTGTTTAGTTTGCCGAGGTCCGTAGCGTCCTGCGCACGCTGGGGGACATGCGACATGTAATGAATGTCGCCGGGCCGGCCTATTGCTTCCGCGAACAGTCGGGACCGCAAGGCCCCCGAGTATGAGCCAGTCGACGGCCCCAAGACAAAGACCGCAAAGCTTTCCGGCTCCGCTTCGCGAAGCGACGACGACGTGAATTTGGCCGCCTGAACCATAAGCTGGACGGCGACATCCACATCAGCCTGGTTCATCGACAAAAAGCTGTTCTTGCCAGAGGTGCCGCTCGAGCTATTTACATAGATGCCCATCTTACGAAGTTCCGCCAGCCAGTCATCTATGATTTCGATCTTGGAAAAATCGAGGCCGGTCAGCTTGTCGCTGGACAAGGTCTGAAACCATTGAGTCATGCGATCCCATCGGCTTTGATCCAGAAAGGAATCAGGATAGCTTTTGTACGTCGCATCGGAAAAGAGGAGCGAAACAATATCCTCCAGCTTTTCAATGCGGTCGACGCCCCGATCGGTCGCCCGCTGATCGAGTACGCGGATTTCTTTCCGGCGCTGATCCAGCCGCTCCTGCGCGGCAGCAAGTTGAACCTCGAGAAGGTTTTTGGGAGCCGCAGCGTGCGGATCATCGACCCACACCAAATCGAGCAGTTGTTTCAGTGCACTCATATTCCGGCTCCTTTAAGCATCTTCGCCTTCATCGATGATCCATTTCATCATGCGATGCATCGGGAAGATCGCATCGTGCGGCTGTCCTCCGAATGTGTCTGTTGAAATCACCCGACCCAGGGTCACCAAACGCTGGGCGCCTGCGGAAGCCAGCGCGTCACGCAAGCCCGGCTTGCGGGAGGGCGGATAGATTCCGACGGTCTGCGTCGCCACGGTCACATGGGACACCGCGTCCTCAAGCGACGGCACCATTACGACATTGACGGTCTTGCGGTCCGGGTGAAAGCTTACCGGCTCATCCGACCGCACGATCAATCCCGTGCCATCCGGCTTACCAAATACGCGATAGATGGGTTCGAGGGATCGGAGAACATCCACTTCTTCACGAATTGCATCCGGTGTAGGCTCGATTTTGGCGTTTCCGTAGCGATGATCCTTGCCAAGCTCCGTCACTAACGCCGCGCAATATGCATCGACTGCTTCCTCGCTGCCTTCAACAAACTGGTATCGGCTCGCGCTACAGGCATCCTGATCAAATGCCATCACGTCCAGACCTGCCCGTTCGGCCGCATCTGCTATGCCTTCCGGCGTCGCGAGAGCTTCTGCGCCTATCATGGAAATGGAAACCTTGGGATCGAATGCTACCAGCTCGAACCCGGGCCCGACATAGTTCAGCGCGTTGCGCACCGCGCTCTCGCCGCCCCACACGACCAGCTTGTCGAAATATTGCGGCTGATAGATCAACCGTTCGATCGAGGAATCGCCGCCGCGCCAGTAGGCTGCTGAAAAGGAACGCGTCACGGGATGATCGGCATCAATCTCGGCCATCGTTGCTATGATCGCTGTAGGCGTAAACAGGTCGTTGGATGCAAGCTTCAGCAGATGCACACCCTTGGTCAGCGCGGCGCGCACGATCGTCAGTGCTGCGACGCTTGGCGCATTGCCTGCCATGACGTGAACGATCCGCGGCGGAAATGCGCGCATGTGATTTGGTGCGCCAATCGGCTCGTGCTTCACCCAGCCATCAAGGCGAGCGGGATCGCCAATACTGGCTTCCACCTCAGCCATCATCAGTTTGCGCTCGAACATGAAGCTCATGTCACGATAGACATTCTCCAGCACACGATCGCCGAGCGCTGACACCTTTCGCATCCCTTCAAAGCTTTGCTGCAACCAGGCATTGCGATCGAAGTCCAAACGCTGTCCCAGCTCGACCAGAAAATCCATTACTTCCGACAGAGGAGTGTCGAGCATCGGCAAGGGTTCACGCCTGCTCCAGATCAGAGCATCGGCATCCAGCGCGGGCGTAGCGAAATCAGCGCCCATATCGCGCGAACTGTAGATGTTCTCGCTGCCGTAGATCAGTTTTCCGCGGATCGCATGGGGAACAGCCAGTGCGGATGATTGCTGCTCGGGCGGACGTTCCTGCTTGGTCATCAATTCTCTCCAGCGCGCTAGCCATCAAGGATCAGGCCATCCCCGGCCTTGGTTATTCCCGAAAGGGTGCGCCCGGATCGTGATATGCTTCAAGCCGCTTATTTAGTAGAGCAGTACAATCGAAGGAAAGGCGCGACGGATTGCGTGTAGCTTACAAATACTCCCTCAAAATAGTGACGGATTTCAGCCAATTTCCCTGTTTTACCTGACTTAAAACGAAGTACGTTGAACGGAGACCTGCAGCGCCTAGTCTGGACCCGCAAAATGCCCGCAGAGGCAGATATCCAAAATTGGAGCGGAACATGCTGGACTTGAAGATCGTCGGCGGCGTCATAGTGGACGGCAGCGGAAAGCCAGGACAAAAAGCCGACATCGGCGTCAAGAATGGTCGCATTGTTGCGATTGGCTACGTCGATGAAGAAACGAGAGAAGTCGTCGATGCAACCGGCCGGATCGTTTCCCCGGGATTTATCGACGTCCACACCCATTATGACGCACAGGTGTTTTGGGATCCAAAACTGAGCCCATCCTGCTATCATGGCGTTACCACCGTGTTCGGTGGGTTTTGCGGCTTCAGTATAGCGCCCCTGACGCCCGAGGCGGCCGATTATCTCAAGCCCATGCTTGCGCGCGTGGAAGGCATGCCGTTAGCAACCCTGGACCAGGCCGTACCCTGGAACTGGTCATCATTCGGCGAATATCTATCACGAATCGATGGCAAGGTGGGCATCAATGCCGGCTTTTTTTGTGGTCATTCCGCAATCCGCCGGATCGTCATGGGCGAGCGCGCAGTCGGAGAAAAGGCAACGCCTGAAGATCTGGAGCAGATGAAAACGCTTCTGGATGCATCGCTGTCGGAAGGCGCCATGGGATTTTCCACCACCGTTGCGCCCACCCACAACGATGGCGACGGGAATCCCGTTCCCTCGCGCTGGGCCGAACATTCCGAGATCATTGCGCTCGGCAGCGTCTGCCGCAACCACCCCGGCACCGGGCTCGAGTTGCTTCCGGATGTCGATTTCGGTCCTGGCATGCCCGAGCTGATGGCGGAGTTCTCGATCGCCGCGCAACGCCCCGTGAACTGGAACGTCATGGCCGTGACCGGCGCTGCCGACACTGCGCAGAAGATCGCAAAGCAGCTCGCCGTTACGGACTACGCGCGCGCGCGAGGCGGTGAGGTAATTGCGCTCACCACAGCCTCCACGCCCGAGCTTTACGTCAATCTCTTCACCGGCTTCGTATTCGACAGTATACCGGGCGTATGGCGTCAGATGTTCAAATGGCCCGTCGCGGAACGGATCGAGAAATACAAGGATCCTGTCTTCCGCAAACAGATGGCCGAAGATGCGAAACAGATCGGCCCCGAAAGCAATATGTTCGTCGTTGCGAACCTTCCACTCTACAAGGTGATCGCCGTCAGGAACGCGAAGAACAGACATTACGAGGGCCGTCATCTTCAGGACATCGCCCAGACAGAAGGACGCCAGGTGATCGACGTCCTGCTCGATACGGCGCTCGACGACGATCTCATGACCACTTTCGCTCCCTATATTGGCGGCTACGATCAGGCGGCATATGAACTGCGCGGCGACGTCTGGCGGGACGACCGTACGCTGATCGGCGCATCGGACGCCGGCGCCCATCTCGACATGATCGACACCTTCGCCTTTTCGACAACGCTCCTGCAAAAGGGCGTGCGTGAGCACAAGGTGATCAGCCTTGAGGAAGCGATCCATCAAATCACCGGGCGGCCCGCCAGCTATTTCGGCCTGATCGATCGCGGACTGATTGCGACCGGATATCATGCCGATATTGTGATCTTCGATCCTTATACCGTCGGCCGAGGCCCCACTTACTATCGCTATGACGTACCCGGCGGAAACGAATACCGCATCTACGCCGATGCGGTGGGTGTCGATCATGTCTTCGTAAACGGTGTTCAGATTATCCGCGACGGCGCTCACACCGAAGCATTGCCTGGCACCGTGTTGCGATCGGGCAAGGACACGCGGACGATAGAGCTCAACGCTATGCGGGACGCCGCCTGACAAGTCCTTTGTCTTTGAAGAGATCAGGATCGTTTGTGCCGAAAACATGCAGCCCACCCTGGGACAGGGCACGCCCTTAAGGATGCGGCTATTCCGGCATGCATCAATTAAAAAGAGGATATCATGGATTTTGGAATTGCAGGACGCAATGCCCTCGTTCTCGGCGGAAGCAAAGGCATCGGGCGCGCGACATGTCGCGAACTGGCGGCCGCGGGCGTCAACGTTGCAGTCGTTGCACGCGGGCAGCAGGCGATCGACGATACGGTTGCGGAACTCAAGGAAATGGGCGTACGCGCGATTGGCATTTCCGCGGACTTGTGGACACTCAAAAACTATGAAGCCGTAGTGGCGAAATGCATCGCGGAACTTGGGGCTCCCGATATTGCGGTCTATAATATGGACCCACCGCCGCCCGGTGGATTCGGCGACGTAGACGAGGATGCCCTCGCGCACGCTTATCAGATCGTCGTACTTTGCTATTCAAAGATGCTGCGTCTTGTTTTGCCACATATGCAGGAACAGCGCTGGGGCCGCGTTGTGACCATCGGTTCCGGAGCTGCCAAGCAATTGGTCCGCAGCTCCCTCAATTTCGGATATGTATTGGCGAACGTTACGCGCGTCGCCGCCTCGGCACTGGCCAAGACGGTAGCAGCGGAGGTCGCGCCCTATGGCATCACAATAAACACGATCGGAACCGGCCTCATCGAAAGCGGCCAGTCAACCGGATGGATCCATGAGCGTGCACAGGAACATGGTATCTCCGACGAGGAATTTGCAGCAGGCCTGGTCTCGCACATCCCGATGGGCCGAAAAGGCAAGCCGGAAGAAATGGCCTCCCTCGCGGCCTATCTCTGTTCGGAGCGCGCATCATATACCACCGGCGAAACGATACTTTGCGATGGTGGGATGACGAATTCCATCCTTTAGGCACAATGGGTTTTCGACTAGAATAGTAGACATTGACGAGCGCCAATTCGAGCGGCCTCATATCGATGAGGGGATGTCTTATGCGGGCTTATATATAACGGGATTTGGCCGCGTCCAAGGCTGCAATAGATTCACTGTCGTGCTACGTGGCGACACAGTACGGCAAAAGGGGCGTTCGTAGCAACGTTGCCCCGGGCATGATCGTAACTGAAAATGCGCAAACCACACCGATGCGTCGCTGGCGATGATCGAGCGGCATACCTTGACGCCTCATTTGGGAACTGGCGCAGACATAGCTGCCATGGTGGAGTTGCTCCATCAGACGAGGGGCGCTTTATCACCGGCCAAACCCTCAGCGTCGATGGTGGGTATCTCGCCCATTTCTCCCAGGCGGCAGATTTACACGATCATTTCTGGCGATGATGGACAGCGCCGTTTGATCGCATCGCTTAACTGACCATCGCGCGCTGCGCCACCTGCACGGGCCGATCCGCCTCATCGAGTATCATTGCCGGCGCGCGCTCCAGATCCTCCTTGGTCAGCGCGACCACGTAGCCATGCCGATCTGGCGCGTAATGAAAGAGATCCCAGGCAACCGGGACGACGCGAGACGTGCCGCCGAGAAACCACGAAGTCGCCACCACCACATAAGCGGCATTCCCATGGTGCTTATCCAGCATTACGGAGTGAATTTCGCCCAATCGCTCGCCATTACTGCCCAAAACGACCGTCCCTTCGATACGACGAGATGATATATATTCGTGTGAAATGTCCGCAGTTGGGCCCAAAGTGGTCATCGTGCCTCTCCCATGATGCACGACGAATTGCCGCGCCATGAAGAAACGTTTTCATGGGAGAATGGATGCACACCCGTTAGGAATGCGCCAGAGCGATTTCTGACCGGATGGAGTCATCTGGTGACTCGGAAATCGCGGTAAAAGATCGTCCTGGAGCAGTCGAGAAGCGAAACCTGCTCCAGCCCGCGTCTGATCAGATCGTAGACTCAAATGCCAGGATCTGCGCCTGGGACGCGACCGCACGCATTTCCTTGAAAGGCCTGTATCCTTCCGAACCAAGGAAGCTCTTTATCGCCTCGACATTGGGAAAACGAAACAGCGTCACGGCGCTGGGCGGAGACATTCCGCCTTCAACAACTTCTGACGCCTGCCCGATCGCTACATATTCGCCACCGTACCGCTCCATAATCGCAGGAACCTCGCGCACATAGCCTTCAATTCAATCCGTCGACGGCATGTCAATCAACACAATCATGTAGGCCGCCATGTGAGTCTCCCGCTATTGTTCGATCTTGACCGCCTTGAGCGCCGGGCCGTCGACATATTCCTCAATGCGCCTGATCTTTTTGTCCTTCACCGTGTAGACGATGCAGTTGGGAATACTTTCCATGACCGTACCGTCTTTCATAGTGACATACATATCGTGTTGCTGCACGACGCCGGACTCCATAGCTGTCCGGCGAGGATTGCGAAATTCAACCGTCTCGATCACATCCAACGCGGAAGCAATAAATCCCAGCATTTCATTTTTGCTGAAGGCGCGACCGATGTGGTTATGCCACAGGACAAGGTCTTCGCCCAGGAAACCGGCCATTGCCGGGAGATCTTTGGCAAACCACGCTTCGTTATAGCGCATCACCAAGTCAACGGCATCATCGTTCATGCGGTCAACCTTGCTGCCGCATGACGGTTGAATCGAAATATTCATCGAGGCGCGTAATCTTGTCGTCTTTCACGGTAGCGACGATCAAAAACGGTGTGGAAACAACACCGTTATCCGTCTCTCCTTCCAGCGTTGCCTGCTCTACGAAACCTCCTGGGTGATGCATCACGCGGAAATCGCGATACTGCGGGTTGCGAAAGCTCTTGTAGCTGGCGTCCAGGATCGCACGGTAAGCCTCGCGGTCGTGATCGACCTGTTCGAAGTTATACCACACCACCGCATCATCGGAGAGCAGATCGACGATGGGTCCGCTCTGGCCCGCCCGACAAGCCTTTTCCCATTGCTCCGCAACCGCGCGAACCTGCGTGAGATCCCAGCTCATGCGCCGCCCCACTTCGATTTTACATGGGATTCGAACTGGTCGCGATTGTCCGCGACATGCGCAAAGGCTTTGCTGACGCCACCGTCAACCCGCAAGATCTGTCCGGTCACGAAGCGGCCGTCCGCAGATGCAAGCAGGGCCACCATCGCAGCAATATCTTCCGGATAGCCAAGCTCAGGCGTCAGATGATGTCTGAGCACCGCTTTGATCAGCTCTGGCTGGTTGGCGCGTGAATTCTCTGTCGGCACCATGCCGGGCGAGATTACATTGCAGCGCACGCCCTGCTTTCCGTATTGCGCCGCAACATACATCGTAAGTGTATTCACGGCCGCTTTGGACGCTGCATAGGCGGTCCTCGCAAGATCGCCGAGCAACGCCGCTCCCGAGCTGGTGTTTATGATCGCCGCATCCCCTGACTTGATCAGCGCTGGCAATGCATATTTGATAGCAAGGAAGGTTCCCCGCGCATTGTACTTGAAGGTATGATCCCAGATGTCGATGCTCAGATCGGCGACGGGAAGATCATTCTCAAGGATCGCGGGCCTTGTGTCGGACGCGTTGTTAAACAACACTTCGAGCTTTCCGTAATGCGCCAGCGTGTCGTCTATCAACTTCTTGATGCTGGCAGGATCGCCAAGATCGAAATAGAGCGCGATCGCGTTTCCGCCGTCAGCCCGAATCTCGGCGGCAATCTTTTCCGCATTGTCGAGCGCTATGTCGGCCACAACAACCTGTCCACCCTCAGCCGCGAGTCGACGTGCCGAAGCCGCGCCCAAGCCCATGCTGGCGCCCGTCACGATGGCGGTTCTGCCGGTCAATCTTCCCATCGTCGTTCTCCTTAATTCTGCGTCGGCTTTTGGGCGTCAATCCCGCCCCGCGTTTCGGCGACATGAGGAAAATGTGTCGAAATCCCACCGTCTACGGGGATGATCTGACCGGTAATGAACTTGCCATCGTCCGAAGCCAGCAGGGCCACCATAGCCGCTAGATCGTCAGGCTCACCCAGTCTGGGCGTGAGATGGTGGCTCTCGTACAACGCGAAGTTGTGCGCCTGGCCCTCGCGCGTATTTTCGGTCACCACCAGGCCCGGTGACACGACGTTGCACCGCACGCCCTTCTTGCCATATTGCGCAGCAACATACTCCGTCAAAACATTTACCGCACCCTTGGAGCAGGCATAGGCGACCCGGAAAAGATCGGCGCGGAGTGAAGCGCCCGAACTCGTATTGATGATGGAGGAGCTACCGGCCTTGATGAGTGTCGGTAAAGCATGCTTGATCATCAACATAGTGCCGCGGGTATTGATACGGAACACATTGTCCCAGATATCCGCGTCCATATATTCGACCGCCGCGTCATTCACCATGGTTTCGACGCGCGTGTCCGCAGCATTATTGAACAGGATTTCAAACTTCCCATAGTGCGCCAGCGTATCATCGATCAGTTTCTTGATACTGGCTTCGTCATTGAGATCTAGATAATGGGAAATGGCGTCGCCGCCCTTCGCGCGGATTTCTGCAGCTACTGCTTCCGCGCCGTCAACATTGATATCGGCAAGCACGACCTGCCCACCTTCAGCCGCCAGCCGACGCGCCGTGGCAGCACCAATGCCGCCGCTCGTTCCGGTTATTATTGCGGTCTTGCCTTCGAGCCTTCTCATGCTCTTTCCACTCCTTGTGATTCAGACATACCGGAGAGTACCAGCGCGATTTCAGGCTGCTAACAACGGCCCATCGATAAGGCTGTCTATTTGTGAAGCATCAACTTTTTTAACAAGGATAGGCGCGCCGTTCATGATGTCCTCGCCCATCATCAATCCATCCTTGTCAAAACGGACGATCGTCACATTTGGCCACCTGAGAAGATACAAACCCTCAGGATCAACCGGTTCGCTATGCTTGGTAAGGTACACGCCTGGATAGATGGTCGTGAGGACGCATGATACAATAACCCCGTGCTCATCGAACGAAACCCGCTCGTCATCCACCGGGCCGGCCATCTTGACGCCCAGCGCGACCACGCCTTCGTACATCCGTCGCGTATCCTCATACGTTTCGACCGCTGCCATTCCGGCATCCGGAACCATGAAAGGATGCCCATCGAAAGTGTAACTGATTGGACCGCGCGACATCGTTGCCATTACCGCATCCACATCCCCTACAACTTCGCCCCACCAATGGTCGCGGTATGTCGACAACCATCCTTTCCGCACAGGATCGGTTTGCGCAGCAATACGAGCGTTGAGACGGGCCAGTGATTCGCGCGCAGTCGATAATTTAGGCATAGATCCTCCCAATGTGCCGGCGCTGCTCTTACGGCAGGTCCATCCATAAGCCTCACGCATCCCGCTTCCAGCGCCCGATTGTCAACCGGCAAGTCCCGCCTTGGACGAACCGTCAAACGTTAGGAAAAGCTCGGCCTCAGGGCCGCATGGCGCGCATGAAGAATTCCGTCACATAATCGCGCCAGAACTCAATCTCCACGACCTCATCGTTTTCTTGCATCGCCACGCCCGTATAGCGGGAAAACATCTTGCGCAGCGAAAGACTGCCCGTGATCATGACGACGCTTAGAAAGTGCAGAATTTCCACATCCATATCCGGAGTAAATTCTCCAGACGACTGCCCCCTTTTCAACGCCCCACCAAGACGGTCGCGAAACTTTTCCCGGAGGCGCTCAACATTGCGATTGTATCGGATTTGCGCACCCGCATGCAGACCCTGATCTACCGTAACCGTAGCTGCAAAGGGGTGAGTGTAATATTGATCGAAAAGCGTTCGTATGAAGCTGCGTATTGCATCAACAGGACTAAGGTTTTCATAGTCCACTTCAAGAAGTTTATCGTAATTAACGCGCGCGATCCTGGCGAGCATTTCGCTGTATAGATCATCCTTTCCATTGAAATAATGATAGATCAACTGCTTGCTGATACCCGCAGCACGCGCGATATCTTCAACTTTCGCTCCATCAAGGCCCTTGGTCCCAAATTCCGCCTCAGCACTGGCCAGGATACGCGCTATGGTAGCGGCGGAATTCCGGGTCGGCGCCGCGATGGCATTGTCTTCGTCATTCGACATTATCAACTCCGATGCACGGGCTCATTTCGCCCCGCACATATGGCGCATGCGACACCTGTTCTGGAGTAACCATAAGCCCAGCGAGAGCCGCCAGCAATTGATCTCGAAAGCAGACCTGCAGATGACGTCAATAACCGCACTGCCAATCAATAAGTTCCTGACCGGCGCCCAACGCACTCGTCATGCGATACCGGTATAGACCCGTTCCTTTATCTGCCATCCACCCGACGTCTTCACCAGCAGATCATCATAGGTTCCGGCCGTTCGCAGCGGAGCATCCATTCCCGGAATGTAAACAACCGCGTGCGTGTAGCTCTTGGCCTTGATTTCACCGGCAACAGGCTCAAGCACGGTATTCGTAATAAAATGCAAGGTTGGCCCACAGGCGCCAAGCATGGCCGAAAGGTGACCAACCAGACCCTCGCGAGAATCGAACTGGCCGATCTGCTCCCCGTAATTAGCTTTCACATCTTCCGTAAAACAAGTGCTTAACAGCTCGGCATCCCTCGTGTCGGCAGCGGTGGCATAGCGCCGTTGCAACGCCTCAATCGCGAATTGTGTCTCGGCATCCACCATGTGCAATTTACCCTCTCGCCCTTCCTCTAAAACCTAGCGGAAGATACTTTCCTTATCGAAAAAGACGCGCATCCTGGTTATGCGCGCCCGATCGTCGAACGTATAATGTACAACGTGCGCAAGGGGATGCGGCTCCAGCCCATCCTTTTCAAGCGTCATGGCGCTGCGCTCGATCGCCTCATTCCCCACCACAATACGTTCAATCGGGCGGCGATTGAGCCGAACGCCATTGTCGAACGTGCTTCTGAAAAAAGCCTCCATCCCCGCACGCCCGCCGCCCCGCGGCAAGCCTGCAGGGTCCTCGATTTCAATATCGTCCGAAAAAAGTATGAATCTATCCTCCAGGTTGGGATTGTCATAGGTCTTTTGCAGCGCTTCCAGCGTCGCCAGTACCTGCTCTCGCGTAACAGTGGCAGGAACCCGGTCGAACACCGTGTTGATGAAACCGCCGATCGTGAAATCGCTTTGCGTGTCCAGAACGAGATCGTCCGTATCCGGCATGTTCACACCCTCCGATTTGGCGCGCTTAATTTGGGCCTGTAGCGCCTGATTTTAAGGCATTCGCGTCCAACAATACCTGTCGAAAGATAGTCCGAAGATTGGACCGAGCCGATGTCGAGATTGACCGCAATTCCAACGATATCCGCAGTAAAAATCTCATTTTGGAGTCGACAGTCCGCGGCAACTATGATCCCTTCCGTTCAGCATAACGAGCATGATGGAGAAGATGGCATGCCTTACAGAATCGATGTTCCGGACGGCCGGGAACCGCTTGAACACATTCTCAACCATCTCGGCACTGACCTACTCGTCGAAGCCCGTCAGCGCATGTTCCGTACAATATACGATGCACCGCAGACTACGCTCACCGCGCGTGAACGCGAAGGCATGCGTATCCTGGGTGCCGTACGTTCGAATTGCCCCATTTGTTCTGGTATGCGCCTGTGGCGCGACTGGCCAGGCTTCTCGGGGGAAGAAATCGAAGAAGAATTTTATCAGAACGCTATCGCATCCAACCTTGACTGGCCCGGCTTCACCGACCGCGAGCGTCTTTTGATCGAGTTTGCCGACCGCTTCGAGAGCGATATCGATAGCATCAATGGCGATGATGCCCTTTGGACGCGGATGCACGCGCACCTCACGGAAAGCGAGATCGGCGACCTCGTCATCATGCTCGCCACTTGGTTGGGCACCGGCCGCGCGCTGAAGGCCTTAGGCATCGGAAGCGTCTGCGTCGTTCCTCCCAGCCAGGAGACGCTCAACAGCATCATGAACGAGCATCTGCGGGTCGAAAGCCCCGTGCGCGAAACTGAAGCAGCCGAATAGATTTTCCCACGCCTGCCGAGCCCTCTGCTAGCGTGGTTTCTCTTCCTATTCGCGAAGAAGGCGTTTCGGTGAGATTTTATTATGGATGACGCACTAGCTGCCGAAAGCGCGATCCGTCGGCAGTTATATAATTATTGCCGGGCGGTCGATAGGCTGGACGTCAAGTTGGGCTACGATGTTTGGCACGCCACCGGCTCGGCTGACTATGGTCCTCTGTTCAAGGGCACCGGGCGGGAATTTATCGACTGGGTATGCGAACAACATCGCAGGCTGCTTACGCATTCCCATCAGATCAGTAATATTCTGACGATAGTTTCCGGCGATGCCGCGTCGAGCGAAGCCTATGTGACCGCAGCGCTGCGCTATAAGGATGGCGATCGGCTTATCCATGTCGACGTACGCGGCCGCTATCTGGATCGCTGGTCCTTGCGCTCCGGTGTTTGGGCGATAGACGAACGGCAATATGTCCATGACTTCGACGATCGCCGTGAGGTGGTGGCCCTTCAGGCAGAAGGTTGGAGCAGCAGGGACACATCGGATCCCTCCTATCAACTCAACGGATTTTGAAATTTCCTTGACAGCTATGACCACGCCAGAAGAACAGGTTGAAATCATTCGCACCTACAACGCCGCATTCATGCGTTGTGATCTGCAAGGCATGCGCCAATTCATGGAGGATGACTTCATTCAGTGGCACAGCAATATCCGCCGCGATTTCTCCATGATGGAGGAGTTTGCCATACTCGAGACGGTGCTGGGCTGTTCGCATATTGTGTTTCACACCATGCGGCTTACGTCTCTCAGCAGCGATATCGTCATGGATGAGCACCTGCTCGATATCCGCATGAATAACGGTGTCGAAGCACTCAACATCCCATGCTCCGTGTTATTTCATTTTCGTGACGACAAGATATTCCGTTCGGAGGAATATATCGACGGCATGGCGGTTCCGCTGATGAACGTACTGCCAACGCCCGCGACGCAGGGCGGCATCATTATACCCGCGGGCTGATGTCCTTACGAGAATGTGGCGTTGAATCCCCCGTCGGAAGCCATGGCTTGGCCGGTTACGAAACTGGCATAATCGGATAACAGCCACGCCGCCAATTCGGTGACCTCCTCCGGCTTGCCGAGGCGCTTCATCGCCATGCCGCCGAAATAGACTGTCTCGTCAGTTCCTAGTTCTTTCGCAGCGGCACGCAGTGCCGGTGTATCGATCGGCCCGGGGCAGACCGCGTTAAGACGAATATTCTGCTGGCCATACTCCATGGCGGCCGTTCTGGTCATGTTGATGAGGCCGGCCTTGGCGGCGGCATAAGGCGTCAGCATCGGTGTGCCGCCGAGCCCCGCATCAGAGGCTGTGCTGACGATGGATCCGCCGCCTGTCTGGAGCATCGCCCGGATTTCATATTTGATGCAGTGCCAGGCACCGATTAGGTCGATCTCCAGGGTTTTGCGGAATTCCTCGATACTTTGATCCGCAGTCAGTGCCGGAGGGCATCCCACCCCTGCATTGTTGAACGCCCCATCCAAACGCCCGAAATGATCGACGGCTTTCGTGACCATCGCCTCAACATGCTTTTCGTTGGTTACATCAACTTGCATGGCAATTGCGTCGCCGCCCTTTGCTTTAACAGCATTTGTAACAGAATTGACGGATACCTCGTCCATGTCCGTAACAAGCAAACGCGCGCCATGAGCGGAAAACACATGCGCTGCGGATTCGCCAATACCACTCCCCGCGCCCGTTATGAGAATGATCTTGTCTTTTAGCATAGCCATCTCTCTTGTCTCCTTGATTGCGTGCATATTGCGCCCACGAGTATCCCGCCTCCCCGGCGATAGGTGGCATCCACGGGCCTTGCCGGACGTGAGCTAGACGTTACACGAACAAGAGCATCTGTATGCCGGCAGTTGTGCCGACCACCGAATATAAGGCGCACTGATGATCACAGCCGGCCGTATTCCAAACCGCATTCTTGCTGCACTTGCTGCACCCGCATTACCGATGGCGGCGCTCACTCTGCCTCTTATAATCTACCTCCCGGAATTTTATGCCAACGCGCTGGGAATCGATCTTGCCGTAGTCGGGCTTATCTTCACGGTGGTACGGCTAGCAGATCTCGTTTTCGACCCGTTTGTCGGCGGACTGATGGATCGCACGCGTTCACGCTGGGGACAATTCAGGCCATGGCTGTTGATCGGCGCGCCCGTAGTGATGGCCGGAACCTACATGCTGTTCATGGCGCAGCCAGGCGTTGGTCCACTCTATCTTTCGTCGGGGCTGGTTCTCGCATATGTGGGATATTCGATCGTGATCCTCGCGCAAATGGGGTTAGGCGCAGGTATCACGCCCGATTACCGGGAACGATCGCGCGTCTTCGCCTGGTGGCAAATATTCAACACGTTCGGTATCATTCTCGTGATGCTAATGCCGGTCTTGTTCGCAGATCAGATCGCTAACGATAGCGGCTTTACCATCCGTGCAATGGGATGGTTTGTTTTGGCAACCACGCCCATCACTGTGGCCATCGCCATTTTTTCGCTACGTGAAGGCAGTAGTACGCAACAGGCTCATAATGCGCGCCTGGCAGATTATCTCGGCCTGCTGCGGGTTCACTCAACCCGATTATTGTTGCTCACGCAGATCCTGATTGGTCTCGGCCTGGGCGTAAGCGCCGCGGTCTTCCTGTTCTTTTTCACGATGCTCAAGAACGTACCTCGGGAATATGTCGGGCTACAATTTGTTGGCTTTTATCTCGTCGGCGTCTGTACCGCACCGGTTTGGTCAATGCTGGCAAACCGCATCGGCAAACACCGCACCCTGATGCTCGGAAGCTTTGGTTTTGCAAGTTACATGGCCCTGATGCTGTTCATGCCGCCAGGCAATCTGTGGTTTTTCGGAATCGCGGCAATCTGGGGCGGCACCATGGCCTGCGCAGCAGATATGCTGCCGCGCTCCATGATGGCGGACGTAAGTGACGAAGACCGGCTGGAAAGCGGGCATGATCGCACGGGCATGCTTTCTGCGTTGCTGACGGTCACGCACAAGCTGGGGCAAGCGCTTTCCATCGGCATCGTCTATTTCGCGTTAGACCTGATCGGCTTCAAGGCTGCGGGAGGAGCAGACAATCCGCCCACCGCAATGACCGGTGTTTCCATATTGTATGGGATAGTCCCATCCATTCTATATATTTTAGCTGCACTCGTGGTGCGCCAATTCCATTTAACGCCCGAAAAACACGCCGAAATCAGGGAAGCACTCGCAGCTCGCGGGGTAACCAATGCTGCAGGCGATTTGCCAGCCCCAGTGCTCGCAAGTGAAGGCGGGCTTGGCGTACCCCTGCCAATTGAAGAAAAGCGGTAGCTGGGTTTCCAGCTGAGGCCGCAAGCAATAAATGTTCAAGCTAACCCACGGGCTTCCGCATCATCGGCAGTCGCGTAAATATAAAGCGGCAATCCGGCAATCGCCGCCCCATAATAATAGCCTTTACGGCCACTTTTGAACGTGCGTTCGTGAATGACCTTAGTACCGTTCTTCTCGATCTTCGCGCATATGGGCTCGATATCATCGAACATCATTTCGGCGGCAAGCAACGACTGCATATATTCGCCGGAAAATGCAGGATTAGGTTTTTCGACCAGTTTGACCCGATGTTTACCCACCACCGCACGCGCGCCCAGGCCCGCAGGGTCGGTCTCGACAAATTCCATGTCGAAATAGCGGGTAAATAGCGGCGCAACCGCATCGATGCTGTCTACGCCCATCGTTACGACGCTGAGTTTTGGAGCTGGCGCCTCCTCCAGGTCACGGAACGGCGCCATCATCGATTCATTATCGCCATCGGTGCAAACCATCACTGGCAGACCTCCGAACCCGTGGGCGTAGAGATGCTCTTGCGTATCAGGACCGGGCAAGGGGCTGGTGAAGGACGGAAAAATCCCATCTGCTGCCAAGCGCCGGTAGCTTTCTTCACAGTCGTCCACGGCCAACGCAATCTCAACAAGCGGATAAGGCAGCCCTTTCATGAATGGAAGCGTATCCACAGGAACATAAAGCTGGATCGGCTCCAAGCCGTGCTCTTCGATCCCCGCCTTGATGACGTCGGTGGCGATATTGCCGAAGCGCATGCCGAGACCAAGCAGATCCTTAAGCTGGCCCGTCGTAGAATCCATGTCTTCGACAATCCACGCGACGCGACAAAAACGTGTTGGACGTGTCATTCTGCTCCTCGCATCATTTGGTAGTTATGAGTAAGCCCCGTAGTCCCCACACCGGATATTCCCCTGGCCTGAGCGCCCCTTCAATCTTTGGGCGTGAAATCGAGCTGCGGAAGCGACATGCCATCCATATACTCATCACACCGGGCGAGTTTTCCCTCCTTGATTCGATAGATCATCGCGAACGGCACATCCTTCGCCATTCCGCCATTGGTAATCTGAATATCGCCCAGGCATTGCTGCAACACCCCGTTGTCCAGCGGGGTGAGTTTGATGTCATGAAACTGGATCTGCATGACCTTCAACGCCTCCACGAGCATGTCGAATTCCTCGGCCTTGCTCAGATCCTTGCGAATAGTGCTATGCCATTGAATATAATCGTCATGCGCGATGGCCTTCATGCCTTCCAGGTCGCGCTTCATCCACGCCGCGTTCCAGGATTCAACGACTTTCACCGCCGCTGCCGGATCGAACTGCTCACCCATGTCTTGCTCCCTTAATTCTATAGGTTGTGCGATTTAGAGGAATTTGGCGCCTTCGGGCCATTCCAGCTTCGGCAGCCCGGTACTGTCGAGATATTCGTCGCAACGCGACACCTTGTTTCCACGCGTCGTAAACACGAGCAACATCGGGATATCCTTGAACGAGCCCTGATCCGTATCGAATGAGGTTAGATGCTGCTGAACCACACCTGTCGGCGTCAGCATGCGTCTCACATCATAATATTTATTGTTGCGCATCATAGTCGTCAGCCAGTTGAAGAACTTCACGGCAACGGGCTTTTGCACCTCGACCTTGTAGCAATTATTCCACAGAATGAAGTCATCCGTCAGGAAGGTGGCTTTGCGGTCTATGTTTCGCAACAGCCAGGATGAGGTAAAGCCCTCCACCGCTTCGATGGCCTCGGCCTCATTGACGAACTGAACCATATTTCTCTCCAATATCTCGATGTTTATCTGCCTATCACATCAACGCTTTGGCCGATCAGCCATGGAAATGGCTGCCGCCGTTCACGTGCCAAACCTGGCCGCTGACCCAGCTCGCGTCATCCGACAAAAGGAAAATGATGGTCGCTGCCAGATCTTCCGGTCGGCCGAACCGCTTCATGGTCGTCATATCCAGCCATTGCTTTTTGAATTCGGGTGGCATCTGTTCTTCTGCCGTCGCGCTCATCGTTATCCCGGGTGCAACGCAGTTACAGCGGATACCCTCCTTGCCCCATCGTAGTGAAATCTGGCGCATTAATGCGTTCACCGCCGCCTTCGACGCGGCATAAGCCGGCCGGGTATCTTCGCCGCAGCTTGCGGCCTCGGATGACACATTGACGATTGCGCCGCCGGTACCCTGTTTGAGAAAACTCTTGATTGCCTCACGACAGGTGAATGCATGGCCAATGACATTAACCCGCATCGTCCTTTCCAAAATAGGAAGGCTCATTTCCAGGACGTCGAGATCGCTGCTCATCGTTGCTGGCGAAAGATCGGCGCCAACATTGGTGAGCCCATCGATACCGCCATATTTGTCAACACAAGTCTGAATCAAAGCGCCGGTGGACTGTTCGTCAGCAAGGTCAAATTGCACGGCCGTTGCAACACCGCCGGCAGATGTAATTCGATCCACAACCGCCTTGGCGCCGGCGATATTGATATCGCCAACAATGACCTTGGCACCCTCTGCGGCTAACCGCTCGCTCGTCGCGGCGCCGATACCCGAGCCGACACCAGCTATGAACGATGCGTTTACCCTCAAATTTTCCCAAAGAATATCACGCAATCTGCTTTCCGAACGCAGTTCACGCTGCGCTAAAAGCAGTAGCAACGGATACTTCACGCCAATCTTCCATATCCTGCCGGAGCTTCTGCAATTTGCTTTCTATTCCCAGGACGGCGTCTTCCCCGAGAGCAAGGCGCAAAGGCATGTTTTCCGAATTGACGGCATCGATGATCGCCTGCGCTGCTTTAACGGGATCGCCCGGTTCATGGCCATGATATTGCGCCATCATCTTCTTTGCCTCGCCAGCCTGCATCCCGGCATATACTGGAACGGAGCCATTCGCCCCACGGATGGAACGGCCTGAAAAATCAGTTCGAAAAGCGCCCGGTTCGACAATGAGGACTTTTACGCCAAACGGGGCCAATTCCTCTGCCAGCGCTTCCGACATGCCTTCCAAGGCAAATTTGGAAGCACAATAGGCTCCCGTACCCGCGAAACCGATCTGACCGGCCATGGAGGAGATGTTGACGATAACGCCACCATGCGCGCGCAGCCCTGGGATAAACGCTTGTGTGACTTTCAGCACCCCGAAGAAATTGGTTTCCATTACGCTGCGAACTTCATCGTCGCTTAGCGCCTCTATGGCACCAACCATGCCAAACCCCGCGTTGTTCACCACCACGTCCACGCCGCCCATGCGCTTTTCAACCTCTGTGGTGACACCGCTGACCTGCTGGGCATCGTTCACGTCAAGCAGGATCGCCTTTATCCCTTCGGCTTCCAGTTCTGCCATTTGCGCTTGCTGACGAACGGTACCCGCAACCGTTGCGCCCTGACTGACTAGAAGGCGCGCTAATTCACGGCCGAAGCCCGTGGAGACGCCGGTAATGAACCAGCGTTGATTCTTTATGGATGTCACAACGCCACCTCACTATTGATATCGCCCATACATCCTCCATCTCTTTATTCCGCGACGTTCTCGTCGATTGGCATTTCCTGATATACGCACTGACCCACCTATGCACGGCCCGTCTTTTGATATGCAGACTAACGTTTGACGCTTCTTCAAAGCTTGCGTGATCGCAATTCTCCGTGCGTAACAACACAGCCTCCAGCAGCTTCCTGCTGGATGACAGGGTTTGCGCATAGGCACTCGACTAGCTTGCCGACAAAACGGGAGAAGATTTTTGATCGACGTCACATCTCGCCGCTGGATGATAACGGGAGTATCTACGGGGCTTGGCCGCGCCTTGATGGAGGCCGCGCTCGCGCGTGGCGAACGTGTCGTTGGCACGCTCCGTTCGATCCGGGATACGGAAGATGTCGAAGCACGGTGGCCGGGCCAGGCCAAAATCGTAACCTTGGACGTAACCAAGCCGGAAAGCGTGACCAGGGCCGTTGCCGAAGCGATTAGCTGGTTAGGCGGCCTGGACGTTCTCGTAAACAACGCAGGGCTGGGGGTCTTCGGGCCAGTCGAAGTGTGCGCCGTGGAGGATTTCGCATACTGTATGGATGTAAACTATTATGGCCTGCTCCGCGTTACGCGTGCGGCCCTGCCCTTTCTCAGGGAAAGCAAAGGCGTGTTGGTGAACGTCGCATCGATGGCCGGCATTTGGGCGAATGGCGGCGGCGCGCCCTACACCGCCGCAAAACACGCTGTCGTTGGTGTTTCAGAAGCGCTTCATGCGGAATTGAGTCCGCTTGGCGTGAGAGTGATATGCCCCCTCCCCGGCGGTTTTCGTACCAATTTCTGGGATACCAAGACTTCCATCCGCGAGGGTCTACCGGAAATTTATGGATCCTATCCCTGCGGCCAGATCACGGAACAGCTCAAGGCCCATATCGGGCATGAGATGGGAGATCCGGTTAAATACGCCAATACCCTGATCGATCTGACAGCCCTGGGAAGTCCACCGCTATACTTCGTGGTGGGTGCAGATGCGCTTCTTCTCGTTGGTCGCAAGGTGGAAGCGATGTCGTCGGAACTCAACCAAAATCGCGCTGTCAGCACGGCTACAGCATTCGACTGAGACACTAAAAAGGGCGCCACCCAACGGACGGCGCCCCCTTTTAGAAAAAACACCAACCCTACAGCTTGACCGTAACAGCCTTCACTTCGGTGTAGTTCTGGATTGCGTATTCCCCCATTTCGCGGCCCCAGCCGGACTGTTTGAAACCGCCGAAAGGCAAGGCTGCGTCATAGACATTGTGACTGTTGACCCAGACGGTGCCTGACTTGATCTTGCTTGCCATCTTCAGTGCCTTGGAGATGTCGCGGCTCCATACCGACGCAGCCAGACCAAAGTCACTATCGTTGGCGATCGCGGCAATCTTGTCGAGATCATCGTCGTCAAATGGTTCAGCAGCGATGACCGGACCGAAAATTTCCTCGCGGATCAGGCGCATGTCACGATTCGTATCGGCATAGACGGTGGGCTTGACGAAATAGCCCTTGTCGCCAATCCGCTCGCCACCAGCGACGACGCGCGCACCTTCCTGTTTACCCGAGTCGAAGAAGCCCATGACCCGCTTGAGTTGCTCATCGGATACGAGCGGACCCATTTCGTTCGATTCGTCCAATCCAGGACCGACCTTGATGGAATTCGCACGATCCGCGACCGCCGAGACCACTTTATCGAACGCAGATTTGTGAACATAGAGGCGGGAACCGGCCGTGCAGACCTGTCCCTGGTTGTAGAAAATACCGGCCGCGGCGCCAGCTGCGGCAGCGTCCAGATCCGCGTCTGGAAGGACGATGACGGGAGACTTGCCGCCCAGCTCGAGAGTGACCTTCTTGAGGTTGCCGGTCGCAGCCTTGACGATCATCTTGCCGACTTCGGTTGAACCGGTGAAGGCGACCTTATCGACCAACGGATGTGCAGCGAGCGCGGCGCCAGCCGTCTCGCCGAAGCCGGAAATGATGTTGACCGCGCCGGCCGGGAATTCAGCTTCCTCGAACAATTCGGCGATCTTGAATGCGGACAGCGGCGTCTGTTCGGCACTTTTCAGCACCACCGAGCACCCTGCGGCCAGTGCAGGCGCCAGCTTCCACACCGCCATCAGCAGCGGGAAATTCCACGGCACGATCTGGGCTGCAACGCCCACCGGTTCGCGCGTGGTGTAGGAAAGATGCGGAAATCCGAGCGAGAGAGGTGTCGTTTCACCGCGGATCTTTGTGGTCCAGCCCGCCATATAACGGAACATGTCAATCGCGAGCGTTACGTCCCCTCGGGAGAACGCCAGCGGCTTGCCGTTATCGATGGTCTCGAGGCGGACGAACTCGTCGAAGTCACGCTCAAGCAGTTCGGCGATCTTCCAAAGCAGCTGCCCACGCACCGACGGGGTGAGTTGCGACCATTTACCGCCGTCAAATGCAGCACGTGCCGCCTTGACCGCTTCATCGACATCTTCCTTGTCGGCAGCCGCGACCTGCGTGAGAACGCCTCCGGTGACTGGATCATAGACGTCCAGCGTTTTACCTGACTTAGCGTCCACCCAGTTGTTATTGATGAACAGCTTGCCGCCGTGCTTCAGGAACTTCTCCTGCTTGGTTGCGTCACGTTCCAACACACTCGCCATAACGTCTCTCCATGAATAATAAGCGCAGTAATAAACAATGGCGCGGAGTTCGGCAACGGCGTTTCAGCCGGTTTTGCGCTCACTCTGCGTACGACAGATCACCGCAGGCTGTCATGTTCCGGACATGAAAGACTCAACGGCTTTTGTGAAAAAACGCAGATGAGCTTCATTTTCACCGAAATAGACCTTTTCCTTGACGCGGGTCGCGAGTCCACGCTGCTGGATCTGAGACATTGAGATATCTTCGGTCAGGACGTCGCGGCTGGCAGCCAGCATGTTAGCCGCTGCGAACTCCTCTCTCAGATTCGTCGGCGCGGCCTTGGAATAGATTCGCACATCGACCGTCATACGATCCGCAGCAGTGGGCCAGAATATGAACAGTAAATAGCCATTGGCCAGCGGCTGGAGAATTACGTTCGGAAAGATCGTGACCACTTCGGTGCCAAAATTTGGAATGCCGACGACGTTGATTCCGGGATGTAGCGTAAGACCTTTGCCTGATGCGATCGCTTCCAGATCAGGCACGGAAGTTGGCAGCATGTGCGCGACTGCAAACTGTAGGACCGGACTTAGCGGCTTCCAGTCGAAGTTTCGTTGAAGAGTACTGCTCGTATGTGGCCCGAAGCGACGGATATCGTGATACTGCAGATAAGGATTGTCGGGTGTTTGTAACTGGGGCACCAGCGTGCGAGAATGTAGAAACGGAATATGATACCCTTCGTTGAACGCGTTAACGAGCAACTTCCAGTTCGCCGCCACCTCCTCTTGATAACGGATGAGAAAAGGGTAATCCTCGAACGTCATTCCATCGAGAAGGGTGTCGAGGCCTCCCAGGAATTCACGTAAAGTCTGTTCCGGCTTGACTGCAAAATTCAAAAAGATGTTGCCGTCCCATATGTCCAGGTGAATCTGGGCCAGACCGCTCTTGGATTTGTCGACGTCGGGAAAGTCCTGCTCGGAAGGAATGGCGCGCAGAGACCCGTCAATCCCATATGTCCAGGCGTGATAAGGGCACCGAAAGATCAGTGCGTTTCCTTTCGACTCACATACCAGCGCCACGCCGCGATGGGAGCAGGTGTTGTGAAAAGCCCTTAGCTGATTGTCCTTGCCACGCGTAATGACGACGGACGCGTTTACGGTGGGAACGGTGATCGTGATGAAATCGCCCGGAGCAGACACCTCTTCAACCCGTGCAACGATCAGCCAGGCACGGCGAAAGATACGCTCGCGCTCCCTTTCGAATTCATCGGAAGATACATAGTCGGTGACCGGCGCAGAACCGTTTTCCAGTCCCATCGCGGGCGCGCTGGTGTGGTAGGCATGCCAGTCAATCGGTTCTGCCAGCATCTCCGGCTCGACAGTGCCGACCGATGAATCCGTCCGTTCCATTCCACTCTCCGGCTGCTCATTCCTGCATCGGTTCTATCCTAGCACTCTGCATCTTCGGGTCCACCCACGATCGACGACGAGGCATACAGCAAACAGCTTATCCCAGTCCCAGACTGGAACGAATGACATTTGCGATTCCATAAGCAGGATGATCTTCGCAGGTCTGCGGATTGCTCATATAATTGTGACAAAAGGCGACGGCGAGACCAGTGTCCGGATCAGCCCAGCCCAATGACGCGCCGGCTCCCGGGGAGCAGATTGCACGTGGTGCTTTCAACGGACAGGTCAATGGCATTTTATCGTCATAAAGCCAGAAGCCGCCTTGGCTGATCGGCATGGTAGCTCCAAAATACACGGGATCGGGCTTGTCTCCTCCGTCACGCCGCTGACACGCCATGTCGATCCGGGCCCTGGATAACAGGCGCTTGCCACCAAGCTCCCCACCATTGGCAAGGATAGCCCAGAACCGCGCTGCGCTTCTTGCATTGAAAATGCCCCCTACCCCGGCAATGCTGGCGCGCCGGATATCCGGACGTTCGAAAATTTCCGGGGCAAGACGAATGCTCGGGGGGAGCGATCCTTCGAGAAGAGAACCCGGCGTAGGCGTAAAACCGCCTGTGCCATCGACCATCCTAGCGATACGGGGCTCAACGCTATCCGGGATACCCACCCACAAGTCTTCAATACCAAACGGCTGGCAGATCTCTTGAACAAGAAAGTCGCGAAACGAGCGCTTCTTGGGATCAACTCTTCGAACGATCTCACCAATGACCCATCCGAAGGAAACCGATTGATAGGCAGGCTGGTCAAAAGGCAGAATCGCCGGCAAGGCCGCGATTCCCGCCGCGGTCGCATCCCAATTACAAATGGATTCCGGCGTTACGCCTGCTGGCATTTGGGGCGAGCCCGTACGATGCGACAATGCATCGCGAACGGTCACTTTTTCTTTTCCGTTCACTCCATATTCCGGCCAATATTTTGCGACGGGCTCGTCATATTCCAACAGCCCGCGTTCAGCCTGAACATGAAGCGCAGTCGCGACAATTCCCTTCGTGACCGAATAGACGTTGAACAAAGTGTCCGGGTCGACAAGGCGGCCGGTCGTTTGATCAGCGATACCTCCCCAAGCATCGACAACCAGTTCGCCGTGGACATAGGCAGCAACCTGCACGCCGATTTCGCCCTGTTCATTGATTACGCGATCGATCTCCGCCTGCACGGCCGCATTGGCAGCTGGATGGATTGCCAAGAAGGTATCCTTCACCTGTATTCAAACGACACTTGTTGCGTGAAGCTCCCACTCAGGCGACGTGCCTCCCGGAAGATAGGCAGGGTCAGCAGTCACACTGGCCACAGTGCCGGTATCAGGAGAATCTCATGGGCAGATTGAAAGGCAAAGTGGCTCTGGTTACCGGAGCTGGAAGAGGGATCGGGCGGGCAATCGCCAAATTATTTGCGGCCGAAGGCGCGAAAGTAGGCGTGCTGTCATTCACGCAGGCAAATGTCGATAAGGTTGTGTCCGAAATCACGTCCGCTGGCGGAAACGCGCTGCCGGTGATCTGCGATGTAGGCGATCCCGATCAGATCAAGGCGGCGGTGATCAAAGTTGCCGAAGCGTTCGGCCAGCTCGATATTCTTGTAAACAATGCGTTCGAGTTTTCGTCCGCGATGTCGTCCGTGAATGATCTTACTGTGGAACAACTGCAACGTCAGTTTGATACTGGCCCCATTGCCCATCTCCGCTTCATGCAAGCCTGCTACCCCTATCTCGAAAAAAATGGCGGCCGCGTCATCAATTTTGCGTCGAGCGCCGGCGTCAAAGGCACCGCCGGATTCACTCCTTACGCGATGGCTAAGGAGGCGGTTCGCGCGCTTACGCGGGTCGCAGCGCGGGAATGGGGACCACAGGGCATCACGGTGAACAACATCCTGCCCATCGCGCGCACGGATGCCTATGATGCTTCCATGGATGCCGATGTCGATTGGGTGCCCGACACCCCTATCGCGCGGCTGGGCTCTCCTGACGAGGATATCGCGCCGATCGCGCTCTTTCTTGCCAGCAAAGACGCGCAGTTTCTAACCGGTTACAGCATGACGCCGGATGGCGGTTATATCATCGACAGTGCCCGCTAGGAGCTGTCCCAATCACGATATTTACTCGCGATCCCAAGCCGGTTGGCAACTGATTGCGCGTAGATGCAGCGGGACGGCCCTTCAGTCGCCGCACGAGCGGACACCAGATTTTGAGAGGCTTGAATAGTCAGTGGCGAGCGAGGCATTTGATTATATCATCATCGGCGCCGGTTCGTCAGGCAGCGTCCTTGCCTCGCGGCTTTCAGAAGATCCTCGCTATACGGTATTGCTGGTGGAAAGCGGTCCTCCAGATACCAGCCCGCTCATCGCCATGCCAATGGGCATCGGTAAGCTCAATGCGCCGGACAATCCCCATTACTGGCATTATAACGTTGCGATGGGTGGCAATCGGCCCGAGGAGAAGTGGGTCAAGGGCCGTACCCTTGGCGGTTCCAGCTCGATCAATGGCATGGTGTATATTCGCGGCGCACCGGCCGACTATGACTCCTGGGAGGCAGCGGGTTGCACCGGTTGGGGCTGGGATACGATGGGCCGCTGCTTCCTCGAACTTGAGAATCACGAATTGGGTCCGAGCGCGCACCGAGGCGTGGGCGGGCCGTTGCATATTTCCATGTTCAAGGGGTGTGATCCCCTAGGGGATGCGGTAATCTCCGCCGCCGCTGAAGCGGGCACACCGACCGTCGCCGATATCAATGATCTGCCTTCTGTGACCAAAGGCGGTTTTGGGCGGCAACCCAGGACGATCAAGGACGGCAAACGTTTCAGCGCAGCCAGCGCCTTTCTGAAACCAGCGCGTGGGCGCCCTAACCTCGACATAGTAACCGACACCGATGTAATTGGTATAGAGTTCGATGGCTTGCGCGCCAGCGGCGTGCGCTTGAGCAGTCGGGGCGCGGAGCGCTCGGTTGGTGCGAGGGCGGAAATCATTCTCTCGGCGGGAGCGATCAATTCGCCCAAGCTGCTGCAACTGGCTGGTATTGGCCCGATATCACTACTCAAAAGTCTTGGGATCGAACCCCGGATCGATGCTCCCAACGTCGGCCGCAATTTGCGCGAGCATCGCACCGTTTCAGCGTCCTATAAATTAAGGACTGGGGGCCACAATTCAGGACTTGGCGGTCTCGGCCTATATGCCTCGGCCTTGCGTTATTTCCTGGCGCGGAGAGGCGTGTTGACCAATTCGACATTCGATGTCGGCGGTTTCGTCAAGACCATGCCTGGCCTTGATCGCCCCGACGCCCAGATAGGGGTCGGCCTGTTCTCCTTTGATGCTGGTGGAGTCAGCAAGCATCCCGGCATGACCATATTCGGCTATTATCTGCGGCCGCAGAGCCAAGGCGAAGTCTCGATCCGCTCCCCCGACCCGCGCGAGGCCCCTTACATCAACGCCAACTACATGGCAGCAGAAGATGACCGGACTCACACCATCTCTTTGATACGATACATCCGAAGGATTGCCCAACAACCGTCACTCGCACCTCTTGTACTATCGGAAATGCATCCCGGACCGGCCTATGAAAGCGATGATGAACTGCTTGAAGCCAGCTTCATCTTCGGCACCAGCGGTTACCATGTCGCCGGCACCTGTCGCATGGGATCGGATCCAGGCGCTGTCCTGGATCCCCAACTTCGCGTGCGTGGGATCGACGGGCTTAGAGTAGTTGATACGTCGATCATGCCGGAACTGGTTTCCGGCAATACCAACGCGCCGGCAATGGCTATCGGGTGGCGAGCATCCGAACTCATTAGAAGCACGCGAAAAACCTGATTTCGAGCGCATCATTTTATACATGACCATCAAGGACCGGAGAGAAAACATGAACAGGTTGGCAGGCAAGATAGCGATCATCACAGGCGGAGCGGGTGGCATAGGTAGCGCGTGTGCGGAGCGATTTTCTTCGGAAGGCGCTACAGTGGTTGTCGCTGATATCGTGAAGGAACCAGCGGACGCCGTTGCGGACCGGATCGGCAACAAATCGATCGGGCTTTATTTTGACGTAGGCGATCCCGCGTCGATCAAGGCAGGAATCGATGAGGTCATCAGCCGTTTTGGCAAGATCGACATTTTGTTCAACAATGCGGCGGCAACGTCTTTTGAAGTGCATTCGCAAGATACCAACGCAGTGGATATCCCGATCGATATCTGGGATCTCATTATGTCGGTAAACGTGCGCGGCGTGATGCTTGGTTGCAAGCACGCCATCCCACATATGGTAGCTAATGGCGGCGGCTCGATTATCAACACTGCTTCCGATTCAGGGTTGGCAGGCGACAACATCCGCATTGCATACGGCACGTCCAAAGCCGCAGTGATAATGCTGTCGAAATATATTGCTGCGCAACATGGACGTCAGAATATTCGCTGCAATTCAATACTGCCCGGTCCCATCATGAACGCCTCGCTTGGGCAATATCCTGATCTCGTCGAAAAGATTTCACGCCAGGCGCTCACACCTCGCATCGGCAAACCCGACGATATTGCGGCCATGGCAGCCTATCTGGCCGCCGATGAGTCTGAATATGTTACCGGCCAGGCTTTTTCCGTCGATGGTGGACATTTGGCACATCAACCGCAAATGGCCGACATGCGCGAGATCGAGGTGCCGAATACATAGCGCAGGATTTTGAGATCAGACCGTAGAAGCGCTTGATTAGGTGAGGTATTATATGAGCGAGAATTATGACGTGGTAATTGCCGGGGGCGGGCATAATTCGCTCATAGTTGGCTGTTATCTGGCGAAGGCTGGCGTGAAGACGGTTATCGTCGAGCGCAGGGAAAAGGCCGGTGGTAGTGTCGCGACGAGCGAGCTGACCGGCCCCGGCTTCAAGCAGGACGTTTGCTCAGTCAGCCATGCGCTGATCCAGGGCAATCCGCTGATCCGCTATGACGAGCTGGAGCTCATGTCCAAATACGGACTGAAGTATAATCATCCGGAGCGCATTTCGGCCCTGCTGTTCGATGATGACACCGTGCTCGAATTCTGGAGCGATCTCGATCGCACATGTGAATCGATGGCGAGGATCAGCCCGAAGGATGCGAAGAATTATCGTCGTTTCGTGGAGACCGTCGACAAGACACTCGACATGCTGGTGATGGGCATGTTCAGCGTGCCGCCGGCCGCTGGCATGCAGGCGATGATGATGGATCAGACGCCTGAAGGGCGAGAGTTGATGCGCCTTCAGGCGATCAGCGCGTGGGATCTGATCTGCGAATGGGTCGACCATCCCAAGATCCGCATCGCGCTTGCACGCTACGCATCCGAGACGATGATGGACCCGTTTGATAACGGAACCGGCTTCGGTTTCTACCTGATCCTGCCGTTCATGTATAAGTTTGGGCTTGGCATCGCTGTCGGCGGATCCGGCGCGCTTGCCGATGCGCTCGTTCGCTGCTTCGAAGACCATGGCGGCACGATAAGGCTCAACAGCGAGATCAAGGAGATCCTGCTCAACGGTCAGGACGCCGAAGGCATCATACTGACCACGGGCGAGGAAATCCGCGCCAACAAGGCGGTCGTGGCTGGCCTCCATATCGCGCAGGTGTTTCCGGACATGGTCCCCGACGCCACGATGCCCGATGGCTTTCTCCATCGGCTGAGCGTGCTCAAATATGCCTCGTTGCAGCCGATGACCGTGCATCTCGCGTTGAACGAACCCGCCAAGTTCGACATTGGCGGTGGCATTGACGAATTTTACTGGGTCGAGACCGGGCACTCCGACCCTGACGAATTCGCACAGGGCTTTCAGGAGTTAAAGCGCGGTCATCCGCGAGACGACTTCGCCATCTATGTGCAGCAGTTCCGTGCGGACGCTACTCGCGTACCACCGGGCAAGGCAAACATGCATATCTATGCGTTCGCCCCCCTCGAACTCAAGGATGGTGGGCGCAACAAGTGGGATGAGATCGGCAGCTACTGGGCCGACCGCTTCATCGCTGGCCTGACCAGGATCGCGCCCAATGTCACGCCGGACAATATTCTGGGCAAGCATTTCATGACGCCCCTCGATATCACGCGATACAACACGTCGCTGGTCAATGGCGATATCCAGCACCTTGGCTTCTTCAGCTGGCAGCTGGGCGGCAACCGCCCCGTTCCCGGCTGGGGACAGTATAAAACCCCGGTCAACAAGCTCTACATGACGGCCGGCAGCACCCATCCCGGCGGCGGCGTGACAGGCGGCCCGGGCCGCAACGCAGCCCAGGTCATCTTCGAAGACCTCGGTCTCGACTTCGACAAGGTTACAGGCTGAGGCGATGAACGCCGGGTGCGTCCTCGTTTCCGGGGCGTCCGGACTCGTTGGGCGGGCAGCCTGCGAGCGTTTCGTCACCCTGGGATGGCAGACGATCGGTATTTCCCGCCGCCGCCCCGTACAACCTGTGCAGGGCGTTACCTATGTTTCGCTGGATCTGCAGGATGCACTTGCTTGCCGCGATACTATCGATCGGTCGCCCCCGATCACCCATCTCGTCTACGCGGCTGTGAACGAAACACCTGGCGATCTGGTCAAAAGCTGGTTTGATCCAGCCCATGCCGGGCGGAATGGGCGGATGTTCGCTAATATTCTGGATAGCTTGCTCGATCAGCAGCAGGGTTTGAAGCATGCCATCCTGATCCACGGGGGCAAGGCTTATGCCCCGCATCATGAGGGGCATCTGCCGGTTCCTCTCAGAGAATCTTTACCAAGGCCAGATTTCGACGATTTCTATTTCCGACAGGAAGACCATCTCTGGACCCGCACAAACAAAAGCGAGCTCACGTGGACCGTCCTGCGGGCGATGATTATCGTTGGCGGCAGCCGTGACAGCAATCTGAACGGCCTACTTGCGATATGCGTTATGGCTGCGCTTCGCCGGGAGGCGGGTCTTGATCTGCCCCTTCCGGCGATGGCGCACAAAAACGCCGTGCTGGAGATGACCGATGTCAACCTGTTGGCCGACGGCATTGCCTGGGCGGCCGAAGCCCCGGAGGCGCGAAACCGGATTTTCAATATAACGAACGGAGACGTTTTCACCTGGCGCGATCTGTGGCCCGTGATCGCATCAGAAATGGGGCTGTCAGTTGGCACGCCCGTCCGCTATTCCGTCCGCGCAGAAATAAGGGCCCGTGCGGAAACGTGGGGTGAACTGGTTCGCCGGCATGGATTGGACGTTCCCGAAGACCCCGACGAATATCTCGGTGAATCCGCGGCGCTTTCTGATTTCGCGCTGGCCGCCGACCGCAATGTCATCACAAGCAATATTGCCATCCGTCAGGCGGGTTTCCACACGTTCATCGATACAGCGGAAAGCGTGATCGGCTGGATTCGCCGCTGGCGGACGGAAGGTCTGCTCCCGCCGCGCTAGCGCTTCTTCTGCGCGATTGCCCAGCCAGAAAGCGACTGATTACTCTGCAGCCTGGGCGTGCGGCGGGCTGAGACCACCGCCGGCAAGATAGGCTTCGTAATCGCGGGTAAACATCCGAAGCAACGGCTCATTTTCACCGAAGTTCTGGTACATCTTGCCACCGCTCTTGAGACCGATTTGCTGCAGACGGCACATCGCCATATCTTCAGCAACCACGTCCCGGGTGGCCGCCAGAGTGTTCGCCATGGCGAACTCCTCACGAAGGTTCTTCGGCTCGTGACGGCTATAGATGCGCACTTCCGTACGCATCCGGTCATGTGAGATCGGCCAGAACTGATAGAACAAATAACCATTCGCCAGCGGCTGAATTGATATGTTCGGGAAGATCGTAATCGTCTCCGTTCCAAAATTTGGAATCTTCAGACGGTTGATGCCAGGATGCTCGTAAAAGCCTGCTCTTCCTTCGGCAATCGCTTGCTTGTCAGGAGCCGAGGTCGGCAGCATCTGCGCATAAACCCAGGTCAATACCGGTGCAGTCGGGGCATATTCAAAGTTGCGTTGGACAGTACCCGCGCTGTGAGGCCCGAAACCCTTGACATCCAGATAATGCAGATGGGGATTTTCCTTCGGAACCACCGCCGGGCGCAACGTTTTCTGATGCAGGATCGCCACATGATAGCCCTCATTGAAGGCATTCACGAGGTTCTTCCAGTTGCACTCAATCTCATCCGTAACCTGCATGTAGAAAGGGAAATCACCAAAAGGTGCTCCCTCCAGCATGGTATCAAGCCCAGCCAGAAACTCGGACAAAGTAACTTCGGGCTCAACCGCAAAGTTCAGGAATATAAAGCCGTTCCATGTGTCCAGATGGACTCTGGAAAGACCGTTCTTCGACTTATCCACATGCGGAAAGTCCTGCTCTGAAGGAACAGCCCGCAGAGCGCCATCCGCGCCGTAAACCCACGCATGGTACGGGCAGCGATGGGTCAGCGCATTGCCGCGTTCCTGGCAGACGAGAGCAACGCCGCGGTGGGAACATGTGTTGTGGAACGCCCGGATGACGCCATCTTTTCCACGCGAAATGATGACGGAGGCGTCAAGCGCCGGCAGGTCACGCACAATGAAATCGCCCGCCTCGGCCACTTCTTCCTCGCGCGCCACCATCAGCCACGCACGACGAAAAATCATATCCTGCTCGCGTTTGAAATATTCAGGCGAAGTGTAATATTCCACCGGAACACGACCGTTATCCAAGCCAAAATCCTTAGCTTTGGTCATGTGCTGCTGAATATCGACCATAATCTTGTCCGCCAGCTTGTTTGCCGGCGCTCCCTTCAGAATATTAGTGCGCTTCGTACCCCACCCATTCCTGCTGAACACTGTGCGGAAAGGGTGCGTAAGGGACGCGGGACTGTCCAAAAACCTCAACTGCTTGTGACGCTTCCGTCAAACCAAGCACGGTCCGGAAAAGCCGAGCCTCGGCCTCCGGCAACGCATCGGCCGGAAATTTGTCCAGATAGGAAAATACTTCTTCAAGACGATTTGCCAAAGCCGTGTGGAATGCTTCCAATTCCGAATAAGGCAATGACTGCCGCTTCAGATAGCGCTCATTCTGCGTTCTGAGATCACCCCAGGTCGCGGCAAATGATTCAAGGAATTCAAATTGCGTTGGAAGCGCAACAGACATCTTGCGGACCTCTCTGGCTCAAGCATCATATCATACGCGGAACCAAGTCCCGTGCACCAATATAGAAGATAGGGTCGCTCCCGACCCGATCAATCAATTACTTATATTCGTTCCACTCAATCGCCATCTTGTGCGGGAACGGTGCGTATGGAACGGTGGGCTGATTGAACACCTCGATCGCCATGGCTGTTTCCGTGAGGCCGAGCGTGGTACGGTACAAAAGAGCTTCGGCTTCCGGCAGATCGTCCATCGGAAACTTATCGAGGTGGTCAAAGATTTCCTCCAGGCGCGGAGCCGCGGCATCATAAAATGCCTTCAATTCCTCCATCGAAGTCTGTTGGCGAAGCAGATAGCGATCTTCCTGCGAATTCAGCTTCCCCCACGTCAAGGCATAGGGTGCGAGAGCCTCAAAACCTTTAGGAAGTGCTATAGTCGTCGCATCAGTCATTACAATTTCTCTCCCAAATCCGACTTTCGCCAGTGGCAAGGCCGGAAAATAGCCAAGGCCGATTGCAAGTATCGCATTATCTGCCCGAAGGTCATCCCAACGCCCCTATTATGCACTATTTTGGGGAGATTGCTCGACAGAATTCTTTACACGCCGTCCATTGGCCACTGCCATCTGACGTAACGGCATGCCGTTGGCCAGCCCTTTCGTCCGGTAGGTCACCGGACTCATTCCCAACACACACACACACACACACACACACACTGCCCGACAACCAGCGTGGCATTTTATGATAATGCACCGAATCTTGAACAACCGGGAAGTGGCGCGACAAAACTGAGCGCAACGATAACGGCGAATATATTGGAGGAATTTTCGTGGGACGTCTGCAAGACAAAGTCATTCTTATAAACGGCGCGGGGTCCGGCATCGGCAAGGCGTGCGCAGAGGCATATGCCGCGGAAGGCGCTAAAGTGGTCGTCGCCAGCCAAAGCCGTTCGTCAGAGCCAGTTGCTAGAGGAATCGTGGATAATGGAGGGCAAGCCGTCTCCTACAGCTGCGATATTTCCGATGAAGCAGCCGTCATAGCGCTGACGGAATTCGCAGTGTCGACCTATGGCAGAATCGATGTCATGCACAGCAATGCCGCAATGACAGGCAATGACATCATCATGAAGGATGTCGATGTCGCGAACATGGACGTGGATTTGTGGGATCGCACCATGGCGGTCAATCTGCGCGGCACCATGCTGTGCTGCAAGCACGCAATCCGGCAGATGCTGAAACAGGGCGATGGCGGAAACATCGTTCTTACAGGGTCAGCAAAAGCATTGCAGGGCGATATCGCGCAGACAGCTTATGGCGCCTCAAAGGCTGCAACCCATAACCTGATCTACAATATCGCTGCGCAATATGGCAAACTGGGAATTCGGGCCAACGTGTTGATGGTGGGACTTATCCTCAGCGGTGCGCTGGAAGATAATTTTCCAGAGCCCGTTCGCAAGCTTATGGAACGGCACATGCTGACGCCGTTCATCGGGACACCAGAAGACTGCGCCAAAGCGGCCATCTTTTTGGCCTCCGATGAGTCCCGATATACCAACGGCCAAAATCTCTTCGTGGATGGCGGATATACCAGCCATGCACCATCTCTTGCGGAATTCCGGGATATGTTCGCAGCGATGGGCGCGCACCAAAGCTGATCAAAAAAAGGCCGGTCAGACGACCGGCCTTTCCCCCTTATTGACTAGGCGTCTACTCCGCGGCGACCGCAGCTTCCGGCAATTCCCTAAGGAATTTCTTCGAGTCCCACGACTGTACCACCGGCATGACCTTTTCAGCGAAACGCTCAAGCGAGGCAAGCTGCTGATCGGGCGTGCCGATCGTAAAGGGCATATCGACGATACCGACACCGCATTCGCGCAACGCCTGGAAACGTTCGATCACGGTTTCAGGACCACCTACAAAATACGGCTTCAGCACCAACGAGGTGAGCGGTGGGCCACCCATGGTCTTGGACTGAAGCAATGCAGATTCTTCCGCCTTCTTGCCGAAATGCAAACCCATATCCTTCTCGGCCTGTTCATCGGAATCAGCAACATAGGTGATGCCGCGATAAATCACGTGCTCCGGCGTAGGCTCCCAGCCCTCCTTAGCTGCTTCAACCCGATACAGATCAATCCATTTCTTCACTACCTCAGGCGGGGCGAAGGAGAAGCCAATGCCCATCCGGCGCTTGGCCGCAAAAATGACGGACTCTTCGCTATTGCCTGAACCATAAGCCGGCGGATTTGGTTTCTGCGTCACGGTTGGCCAAACAGCGATTGTGCTGAAATTGTAGTTTTCGCCTTCCCATGAGAATGGCTGAGTCTCTCGCCAGGCCTTCAGGATAAGGTCGATACCTTCCTGCGTCATGCTGCGAGTCTTTTCAGGGGGCGTGTTATAGGTATGGTGCTCGTTAGGCGTGCCACGAAGGAAGAGAACTTCGATACGGCCGTTGCTCATCGCGTCGAGCATGGCAACTTCTTCCGCCAAACGGACAGGGTTTACCAATGGGACGAGCGGGCCAAGCAACCCAACGCGCACGCGCTTCGTGCGCTGAATGATTGCCGAGGCCATAATCAACGGGTTAGGCGTCATCATATATGGCGCATAATGATGCTCTGAAACGCTGACCCAATCGAAACCCAGTTCTTCGGCACGCACAGCCAGCCCCAGATAACGCTCCATCGAAAGATGGGCGATCGAGGAATCACAAAATTCGGGCGCTGCAGGCCAAATCTCGAAACCAGGGGCTGGTCCATCGTAACCGGTCATGCATAGGTAGGATACCTTCATCACGTCTCTCCATTTGGCATTGCAATGCTATCCAATCTCAGATTGATATGCGAGTCGCACTTGGCTTGCAAGTATTTTATGCATAGCCATCCCTTATTATGCATAATTCTGCCGGTGAGGAAAATGGCTATCGTCGGAAAGGAGATCCCTCGCCGTGGATCTTTTCCCGAAGATTTAGAGTAACCGGGATAAACGGGAGGGTATAAATGAAAGACTATGTTTATGTTGTCCGCAGCAATCCGGTAAAGGGCGCAGAAGAAGAATATAACCGCTGGTATACCGAGCGTCATTTGTCCGACGTTCTCGCTGTTCCGGGCTTTGTATCGGCGCAACGGTTTCAGATCTGCAACCCGGCGGATGAGAATGCGCCGTCACAAGCCTATCTAGCGTTATATTTCATGCGGACAGATGATCCCGATGCCCTGCTAGAAACACTGACCAACCTCGTGGAGTCTGGTCAGATGGAAATGAGCGAGGCTTTCTCGCAGGATGACGTGGTGACGATCCTCTACGAGGCCATCACGCCACCGGTTTCAGCCTGAGCTTGTCATTTGACGACCAAGCAACGAATGCGTCGCCGACGCCAAGAATAGCTGTGACACGCCCGACCAACCAATAGATAGGCGTTCAGGGATGCCACGGCGACCACCGGTCCTAACGAAAACGAAGTCAAACAGCTGTAAGGATGAGTACGCTATGGCCGCTGAAAAGATCAGGATAATCGACCTCAAGGCCCCGGTCCTTTCTCCGTTGCAGGAGCAGACCCTTTCTTATGCAGCGGCAAACCCGGTTGTTTTTGACAAGGACGTCATCCTGGCCGCTGCGCGCGAACGAACGGGTTTATCGGATTTTGGCGCAGACGACTTTTTACCCCGGCTGGAAGCCTGGGCGAAAGCAACGGACGAAGAGACGGAACTGTCACCGGTCGGCCGGCTGGGCATCTGGAACGAAATGGTGCGCTTCGCTGCAAACCGGCTGTGGGCTGAAGACCTGATCAAGCGGCATCCGGAAATTCTGAAAACGGAAATAACCACGCCGGTCGTAGTCGCAGGATTACCGCGTTCGGGCACGACCTATTTGCTGCAGTTGCTCGCGGGAGATCGCAGAATGCGCTCCCTTCCTTATTGGGAAGCCGTCCGGCCGATAGCCGAGCCGTTTGTTAAAGATGGTGCGGACACTCGCCATGAACTTTGTGCCGCTGAATGGGCTCAGCAGGATGCTGTCCTGCCTTACATAAAATCCATTCATGAGTTTTCGCCGGATCATATCTCGGAAGATGTCGAGATGCAGTGCATCGACTTCGGCTCATATTATCTGGACTGGCTATCGATGGCAAAGCCATGGCGCGATTATTATTTCGCTCATGATCACACCCCGGTTTACCAGTATATGCGCAAGATGTTTCAGGTGCTTAGCTGGCAGCGCGGTCCGAGCCAATGGGTTACCAAATGTCCTCAGCATATGGAGCAATTGCTGTCGGTGAATGCCGCTCTGCCGGGCTCGACCACGGTCATTAATCATCGCGATCCCGTCGCCTCCATCCAGTCCGCCATTACCGGAGTCGCCTATAGTGCCCGGCTTACGCGCACCCGGGTCGATATCAAGGCCATAGGGGACTATTGGGTCGATCGCTATGAACGACTGCTTCAAGCCTGCGTGAGAGACAGGGATTCGCTCGATCCCGCGCATTCCCATGACGTATATTTCCATGAGTTGATGGCTGACCCCATCGGGGTGCTGGAAACTATCTATGAAAAAGCGGGCATAGAATTTGATGACGATGCGCGTGCCGATTTTTCCGCCGCGATTGCGGCCAACAGCCGCGGCAAACATGGTCAGCTTGTCTATGACTTGAGGGAAGATTTCGGTCTTGAACCGGCTGTCTTGCGGGAGCGTTTCAGCTTTTACTTTGACCGTTTCCCAGTGCGGATCGAGGTTAAGTGACGTCTGTACGGACTGGTAGAAAACATACTGACGTGAACGGCGCCTGCCGGTAGTGCCACCGTGATCTCGACTCATTCAAACTAACGAAGAGGTATTCGAATGGAAAAGCTGGCTCTCGTTACCGGTGGCGCTCATCCCATGGGAATAGGGTTCGCCAGCGCCAAAGCCCTGGTGAAACTTGGCTACGAGGTAATCGTAACGGGGATCAGCGCCGAAGAAATTGCTCTCACTCCCAAGGGCGCAAACATTAGTGCGCGGGTATTGGACGTTACCAGCGATGACGATGTCGCGGCATTGATTAGCGACCTCCCCCGCCTGGACGCGCTGGTGAATTGCGCAGGAACCGCCAGCCTCGGCGAATTCGAGATTGCCGGATTTCAAAAGACGGTCGATGTAAACCTGACTGGCACGATGCGGGTTAGCATGGCGGCCTATCCGCTGCTCGCCAAGCAAGGCGGAGCGATCGTCAATATCGGTTCTATGTACTCGATATTCGGCAGCACGATGGCTCCGGCTTACGCTGCGAGCAAGGGTGGCGTGGTCGCGCTGACGCGGTCTTTCGCTGCGACCTGGGCAAAGGATGGAATACGCGTCAACGCCGTTGCGCCGGGCTGGATCAAGACGAACATGGCGCGAATGCTGTGGGAAGACGAACAACAAGCGGCACCCATTTCGGAACGGACACCGATGGGACGCTGGGGCGATCCGCAGGAGCTTGGCGACGTTATCGGCTTCCTTTGCGCACCGGAGTCACGGTTTGTGACAGGCGTCCTGATTCCCGTCGACGGCGGCTATTCGATTTCGGGATGATCGCCCGTAATTGTAGCGACGGTAAACAGAGAAAACTTTAATTGCGCATTGCATAGAGGGCATCATTCCTGGGATTGATCGGCGCCGACGCAAGATGGGTCGAGCGCCGGCCCAAACCAGGTTGCGAGGATGCAATGGCACTTTTCCCACCCCCCGCCGATAGCAGCTTTGACATCGGTGAAGGCAGAACCCAACCGGATCCAACGATCATGGAAACCGGCCATGTGCCCCTGGAAGCCTATATCTCTGACGAGCGGTTCGAACTGGAACGGGAGTTCTTCGGCAAACTCTGGCTGAATCTCGGCCGCGAAGAGCAAATCCCAAATGTCGGCGACTGGTTCATTCGGGAAATCGAATGTCGTTCGGTGTCCGCGATCATCGTGCGCGGCAAGGACATGAAGATCCGCGCTTTCCACAACATCTGCTCGCATCGCGGGATGAAGCTGGTGTGGGACAAGAAGGGGCGCGGCGGTAAATTCTCCTGCCCTTACCACGCCTGGACTTACGATGCTCAGGGCGCGCTCACCAACATCCCGGATGAAGCCTGCTTCTCACACGTCAGCAAAAATGACAGCGGCCTCACGCCTATCCATTGCGACGTATGGGAAGGCTTCGTCTTCATCAATCTTGATCCCAACCCCGCACAAACGCTAACGGAATTTCTCGGCCCGTTGGCGAACCGCCTGGCAGGCGCGCCCTTTGATCAGTTCAAATATACCCTCGCATTGTCGCAGGAAGTCGTGGGCAATTGGAAACTGGGCATCGAGGCCGCGAGCGAAGGCTATCACGTGCAGGCGCTGCACACCCAGTCAGTGGGAGGCATGATTTCGACCAAGGAAAATCCCCACGTCAATTTCCTGGCGTGGGAGCCGCTTGGTCCGCACCGCAACGCAACTATTCCCTGCAATCCGGAATATCGGCTCCCCGAAAAACGGCTGGTGCAAAGATTTGCCAGTGCCAACGGGCAGCAGATGATGGTTGAGGGCGGCGCGCAGGGCAATGCGAGCTGTGACTTTCTCAGTCACCCGGCGATCAACAGGATTGGCAGCAACATATTCGGAAACGAGCAATTTAATCTCTTCCCGAACTTCTCGATCCACGTCACGGTAAATGGTTATTGGACGACGAGCTATTGGCCCATATCCAGGACGAAATCGACCTGGCTGACGACCTATTACTACAAAAAGCCAAAAAGCTGTCGCGAGCAATTTTCGCTCGAAGTGAATGGCGCGTTACAACGCGACATCTTTGCTGAAGACAATAGCTGTTTCCAGAAACAGCAATCCATGCTGGAATCTGGCGCGAAAAAGTTCATTCAATTGGGAGAATCGGAAATCCTCCTCCGCCATCTGGTCGCCGTAATCGGTGGCATAGAAAATCAGCGTGTTAATAACGCGCCGATCGCCGCTGAATAGGTCAGTTGGGGGGGAGGGCGAGTGAACGCGCCCTGCCCGTTTCGATGGCGCTTCCAAGATAATTTCGGCACCGCCGCCTGCTTAAATTGAGTAGGCGATCGCAGTTCGAACCCGCATGTTCTGATCATGAGGTCTGGAGGTTGAGGACGCATGTCTCAGGTAAATGCACAGGGTACACCGCTCGCGGAGATCGTTCGCGCGGCTGATAATTCTGAATTGCCCGTCCAAATCGCGGACGGCGTGTATATGTCGGAAGACGTTTCCAACAGCTACGCCGTTGGCACTTCGGATGGATATGTCGCCATCAACACGGGCACGGTCGCTGGCGGAGCCAAGCATCTCGCGCGATATCGGGCAGCGGGTCTCGGCTCAGCGAAATATGTGATCCTCACACAACACCATGCCGATCACAGGGGTGGCGTGCTGCCGTTCGTGGACGAGGGCGCGAAAATCATCGCCGATTGGCGATTTCCGGAGGGCTTCACTTATAACACGACCCTGCTGCCATTTTATCTGCCAAAATGGGAAAGAATCTGGCGGCCGGTGCTTAAGGACGGCTTACCCGACTCCCCGACCTTTCCCGTAAATCCTGATATTCTTGTCGAATGGGAATATGTGCTTGAGCATGGCGGGCGGCGCTTTGAAATATTTTCCGTGCCCGGCGGGGAAACACTTGATTCCGTCTGTGTTTGGATGCCGATGGAAAAGATCGTATTTACCGGCAATTTGTTCGGCCCGGCTTTCATGACCATTCCCAACGTCAATACGCTGCGCATGGACAAGCCACGTTCGATTATCGAATATATCCGCAATGCGGACCGTGTACTGAAGCTTGGCGCCGAGATGCTGGTAACGGGTCATGGCGAGCCAATCCGTGGCGCAGCAGAGGTTGATAAAGGCGTGCGCACGCTGCGGGATGCGCTGCAATATATTCACGACGAGACAGTTCGCCGCATGAATGCAGGCGAACCGCTGGAAAAGATGATGAAGGAAATCGAGCTACCCGCCGATCTCAAGGTTCATGAATGGTACGGTACCGTGCCCTGGACCATCAAGACGCTCTATCATGAGTATGTGGGCTGGTGGGATCAGGACTTCACCTCTCGGCTATACCCGGTCAAGCTCCTGGACCGATATCCCGAGATCGTGTCGGCGGCTGGTGCGGATACGCTACTCGCCCTTGCCAAGCAGCATCTGGACGCCGATCGTACGGTTGAAGGTCTTCAGCTGGTGGAAATCGTTTTGATCGCTGAGCCGCAGAATAACGCGGCGATCGACCTGCAGCTTATTGCGTTGCGGCGGCTGCTGGAATTGGCCGACGGAAAGAAGAATCTTCAGGAAACCGTGTGGCTGCGGTCTGAAATCGCCACTGCCGAGCAAGCGCTGAAATAGGCCGAGACGACGGAACGCGGGCACTCTCCCGCGCACTTCGTCAATCAGAGATAGGGAACGGCCTGACGCATCGCATCGTTGACCGTGTCCGAAAACCAGCAGTGTTCGATGTAATGGCCCAAGGTGGCGGTCTCGTCCGTGTAAAACCAACGAGCGAGGTCTTCCCCTTCCCCGCTCTTGGCGTAGCCGTCGACCACGAAGGGATGTTCCTTTGGGTCAATCGAAGCCCTGTATCGTTCGAAATCATCCGGCGTTCCGGGCACCGTCACCGCAATGTGGTGGAATTGCAGCGCAAAACTTCCATCCTTCGGCAGCGGATCTGAATAGACGCCTTCGTTTGGAGTGAGCGGTTGGATGACCTCGAATTCTGTTCCTGCCGTGCGTACCAGCGCGATCTTCAGCTTTGGCTGGTTAGGATGGGACTGCTGCGTGACGGTGTCAAAAATATAGAAGCGAGACAGGCCAAAAGCCTTGTCGAGGCGTGACAGCGCTTCATCCAAATCGGTCGTCACATAAGCAGTCTGATGATGTTTAAGTGATGGAAACGTCAACATAACATTGAACCTTCTTGTCAGGCACGCTTACCAAGGCGAAATCTGGACCTTGCACTGGTTATTGCGCTGTTTCAGCCCTTCAAATGCCGTCGGCGTGTCATCGAGGCTGACCACATCGGTGATCATCGCACGCGGTTCGACATTCCCATTTTCGAGCGCCTCGATCGAAATTTCGAACTCCTTGGTATCATACACGTTCGTATATTTGATCGTCGTTTCCTTGCTCATCGCCCACATGGGAGAGAAGGTATCAGGCGTCCAACAAAAACCGGGCGACGCAATGACGCCACGCCGACGGACGGCGGAGACCGCCAAATCCAGCGAACCGACAACACCGGCACATTCGAACACAATATCGGCCTCGCCCCCCAGCGCAGCTGTGGACTGTTCAGCCAGGGTGCGGCCTTCTTCGGGCGTGATGAAGGCATCCGCGCCAACGGCGCGTGCCATGTCTTCTCGACGGTTCGACGTTGCCGAAACAGCAATCTTGCTCGCACCGGACTGACGCGCCCAGTAAGCAGCGGCCAGGCCAATAGCGCCAGCGCCCAGAACGAGAACGCGATCACCGCTCTTGATGCCGGAAACGCGGGCGGCGCGAAGCGATACCGCCAACGGCTCGACGAGTGCTCCATCATCGAAACCCAGCGACTTGGGCAATTTCACACACCATATTTCGTTGATCAGGACATATTCGGCGTACCCGCCCTTTACGCCCCACGTCCCCATCATGCGCTGTTGGGGACAACCCATCGGATCACCGGCGAGACACGGCCCACACTTCCCGCAACTGAGGAATGGAAGCGCTGCGACCCGGTCACCCATTTTGAGGCGGTCGACGCCCGCGCCAATCGCGACAACTTCACCTGAGAACTCATGTCCCGGTATCGCGCCTTCGTCGAAGGAATAGGTGTGCCCTTCGGCCATATGAAGATCGCTACCACAAATCCCGCAGCGCCCTACCTTAAGTACGACCTGGCCCTCACCTGGCGTAGGATCTGCAATATTTTCGATTGCCAGGGGCTTGCCCTTCGCTTGAAACACCGCAGCACGCATTCAATTCTCCCAAATCATTTCTGCCCAGGCAGGGCAAACGCCATAATGTTGTCGCCCGAGCGCGTGTTCAGTGCGACATGGCCACCGGCCGAGACAATTACATATTGCCGGCCATCTCGCGCAACATACGTCATTGGGGCAGCCTGCCCGCCTGCCGAAAGACGGGCGCGCCATAGCTCACCGCCATTGGCAATACCGACGATGATCCAGCCCGCCTTGCCAAGCATTGCTCCCAGCGGACCCCATGGAAACGGATCCAAAGCCCGATGCTGGAAAACAGTGCCGGACGCGGCGCCACCTCGAAGCACGATACCGAACATCTTCCATATCTGCCCCGAATAGGGCTACGAGCGCATCTTATCGGCTGCGGCGAAGTGCGCCATCTGATCGGCATGGGCCTGCTTGAATGAGGGGCGCTCCGTGACCCGCGCCACATAGGATTCCGTCGCCGTTCGATCTCCGAAAGAACGAACTCTTGCCACGCGGAGAACATCGGCCATCAGCAGGTCCGCGACAGTGAAGCGGTCGGCGGCCAGCCATTCCCGCTCCTTCAGGACGCGCTCCATGTGGTCGAGGCGGCTTTCCAACCAGCCGGTCAGATGGTTGTCCTTAGCGCCGGTCACTTCCAGGAACCACCAGGGAACCGTAACCATCTCGATCGAGTTGAGCGCGGCGATCGTCCATTGCAGCGTTTGGGCTTCTCCGACAGGATCGCGTGGCATTAGTTCTTCGCTTTTTCGGGCGAGATGCAGCAGCCCCGCTCCGCTCTCGAATATTTCAAGCTCGCCATCGCTCAGGAACGGGACCTGACTGAAAGGTTGACGCGCCAAATGGTCGCCCCCCCGGTCGTTGAAAGGAACTGTTCGCACGGAATAGCCAAACCCAGCTTCCTCACACGCCCATCTCAGCCGTATGTCGCGCACAAAACCACGGGGGCCTTCGGGCACCCAATCATAGGTCCAAACGATCAGTTCGCTCATACCATCCAATCCATTCTAAACTTGGAGCCGGATACTCTGCATTTGCGTGGCAAGCCGCGCGACGACGGGCGGCGCTGTGATATGAAGAGTTCCGTGAGGGCGCCGGGTGGCGGGGTCGCAGCTGCGTGCCGGGATTTCCCGCGTTCGCCTTCGCATATTCGATCCCGATCTACCGATCGCGAGAGCTGGCGGGCCTTTTGTTGGGTTTGGTTGAGGAAGTTGAGGCGTGCCATTGCGCTTCAACCGGCCTGCCAAAGTTCACACATGGGTCACACCAAAATCACCTGTGTCCGCAAATCGCATTCGTGTCGCCGCGATACGAATGCGGCAACGGGAGATGACGAATTTGCGGGTTCCGACATGCTGTGATGTCAAACGAAACGAGCGGGGCAATGGCGATTGGCATGACGCTATCCATGACGAGAGGAAGATAGCATCGGGCATGGCAGTTTGAAGACGTGTAGGACAGGCGAAAGTTCGCGCGAGAGTTCAGGGGTTATTGCACCGCAATTTGCCGAAAAACCGCAGTCCGTTACGCGGCCTGTTTGCTCAACGGTCCGGCTTGATCGCCTTCCAGCATATCTATGCGGGTTCGCGTTAAGTGGAGCGATGATATGCGCCATTTCCCGTCTTCAATGATATATGTTTCCCGGTAATGACCGCGCGCGTGGAGGTGAAATCCTGGCATCTCCACCTCATCCTCCATCGCCCAGATACCTTTCGCGGTGTTCGCAGAGGTAAATTCGATAATGGGCGTATGGCATTGGTGAACGGTGATGGCGGGGTTGCAGAGACCGCCGACGAAATCACGGATAGCGTCGCGTCCCCGGACTTCGGGCTGTGGCTTGGGGTCGTCTCCAAAGGTAGCCACGGCAGTGTCAACGTTCAGCGTCGCGTCTTTTGCGAACAATTCGCCGTAGCCCTGCCAGTCTTTCAGATCGAGACACATGCAGTAGCGGCCTTTGAGCTGCTTGATTTCCTCAAGGGCGGTCAGTTCTTCCAAGGTCATCGAGATACTCCTCCAATTTTGTCCAACGATCGAACATTCATCTCTCAGGACGCTGCCTCGCGATAGGGCTCAGCCAAGCTCCGCGACGAGTTTGGAGGTTTCATGGTCTTCAAACGCCGTCGTCAATCGAAGATGATTGAGAATATTGATTTCCCACCCATAGTTGGCAACGTTCGTCGTCAGCCAGCCAATATATACTCCCCAGACCAGCGTGCGCCGATATTCGGTCCAGCTATCCTCAAAGGATGGCGGCTCGCTTACCCCAAACGCTTTCAGGCGATCGAGATAGAAGGTAAGCAGATCGCGTTCGTGTTTACGGCGCGTACCAATCGAAAGAGCAGTGGTGATCAGATAGTTCACATCATGCATGTGATGGCCACGCACGCTCAGTTGCCAGTCCAGCAATCCGCCACGCCCCTCTGGCAACAAGTAAGTGTTCCCGAGATGCGTATCGCCGTGCAGTAGCGTGTATGGCAACGTCTGCTGATGTTCGTGCAGCTTACGCGTACCCCGCCGCAATTCCTCTCCGGTGGTTCGGAGGCGTTCGACCAGCTCCCGTTTGAAATTTTCCGTATCAATTTCCTGCTGGATGACGGGCGGAACATGATTTTGCATAAACTCGGCCAGCGGACCTGCAACGTGCGTTTCAACCCACGAGAGATCTGTATTGAAACGAGGGCTCAACCAATATTGAGCATGAACCCGCGCCAATTGCTCAAGAACACTTTCGACCTCGGCCAGCGACACATGGACCGTAGTATTCGGAAAGCGCGCGCCGCGAAGGGTGAGATCTTCGAGCAACAAACCGAATTGCTCAGTCGCCGGATCATAGGCGCCGCCAAGGCACAGTGGCGCCTCCACATCCAAGAACTCCGGTCGCAGCAAATTGTAAAAGCGTACCTCGTTCGCGTATAGCGGACCGATCTTGAAATCCGGGCTGCGCGCGAGCTTGAACACCAAGCGCGACGGAAGATTCTTCGAATTCGCCGAGGAATAGGTCACATCGATCACCGCGCGGGCGGCGGTCGACACCATACCATCGCCATATTCCTTGCTTTCCGCGATATCGACCGTGTCGATCATTATCTCCGGATGCCAGGGATGAATGATGGCGTTGATAAGATCGGGCGTAATGTCCTGGGACGACGAAGGCATTTTCATGCTCGGTACGGCACGGGTGCCCACAATATCAGTTTCGGACATATTCTCTCCTTGCGGCAGAGGACATCGTCCTAATGTCCGACAAGGATGAACGATTTTCCGATAGCCTGCGTATTTTGCAATTTCATGAGGTATGGATAACAAAGTCCAGGCTTGTCAACGACGCTTCTTGTCGGAGCGCCGCGGCTACTTGACGGTCAATCTAGTTGCCGCGACCATGATCAGCAGATCATCGCTCCATCGACCATCAGTTCGGCACCGGAGACATAGCTTGCATCGTCCGAGGCGACGAAGACCACGACTCGCGCAAATTCGTCCGAACCGCCGACGCGGCCGATCGGAATCATCGTCTTGGCATTTTCACGAACCGCGGGAACGAGCGAAGGAGTCTCAATGGCTCCCGGCGTTACCGTCACCACCCGAATATTATATTGCGCAAGATCCTTTGCCGCGAGCCTGGTCATGCCACGCACGCCCCACTTGGAAACGCCATAAGCAAAATATCCGGGAAGGCTGGTAAACGCGAGACCGGAAGCGATGTTTACGACAACGCCGCCGCCATTTTTGTGCATCACTTCGCGCGTGGCCTGCATGCCCAGAAACGAGCCAACAATGTTGACGTCGAGCATGCGCCGCATGAAAGCTGCATCCGTATCCTGCAGGCTTTTTGATTGAGTCATGCCCGCATTGTTGACCAAAATGTCAATTTTTCCGAACTTCTCGACTGCCGTATCGACAACCTTCTTCCAACCGGCTTCGTCAGCAACATCATGTTCGATGGCGATTGCCGTGGCGCCAATTTCGTCCGCAATCTTTTTGCACGCCGCATAATTCACGTCGGTAATGACCACCCTGGCTCCTTCTGCAGCAAACATCTTTGCTTCTTCGGCTCCCATACCGCTTCCCGCACCGGTAATGATGGCCACTTTTCCACTGAGTTTCATATTGCTCTCCACGCGTCTCGGCGCTGTTTGAATTGGATTGGAAGATCAGTTGAGGGTGGCGTGTGCACCACCGTCGATGCGGTAGTTTGTACCATCGATATATGCGGAATGCTTGCTGGCGAGGAACGCGATCAGTGCAGCAATTTCCTCGACACGCCCCATGCGGCCCACGGGGCTCGGCCATTTTTCCTTTACAAAGCGACGCTCGATTTCGAACACGTCCGTTTCCGGCCAGTTCTCGGCGGCGCCCATCTTCGGGAGATAGCCCATCATCGCTTCGGTCAGCACGTTTCCAGGGCTGATGGTGTTGACGGTTACACCAGTGTTGGGGAGGGCGCGCGCGAGACCCACTGAAAGGTTCACCAAAGCAGCCTTCGACGGTCCATATGCAGGAAAGTCCGGCGGCGGCTGCGTATAGGCGCCGCTTGCAATGTTGATGATCCGCCCCCAGCCTCGCTCCTTCATGCCCGGCAGGCAGGCGCGAATTGTCCGCACCGCGGCGATTACATTGGCTTCATAAGCCACCGCGAAATCAGCGGGCGTTGCGTCTGTCCATTCAGCCGCAAAAGGCTCGAAATGGCCGAGATTGTTAACGAGCACATCAATGCCGCCAAATGCATCGAGCGCGGCTTTGGTCGCGCCTTCGGCATCCTTGTCATTGCCCAGATCCCCAAGCGCAATCGCGGCTTTCCCGCCCGTCCCTTCTATCTTGGCCTTGACTGCCTGAGCGCGCTCGGCGTTCCGACCGTGAACCACCACCAACATACCCTCGGCCGCCAGAAATTCCGCTGTCGCCGCCCCGATGCCGCTGGTGCTGCCTGTTATAAATGCACGCTTGCCTTCAAGCCCCAGATCCATTGACTTCCCCACTCAAAAAAATAATGCGACCGCGTTGAAGCCCTGACGTGACGAGCAAAATATGCGTCCTGTTCAGAACCGATGACGCGCACGCCATATACGACACAAAAAAAGCGGCATCTCGGGATCGAGATGCCGCTTTCGATAACGTGCGACTATTCTGCGGCCACCCCTGTTATGTCGTTTCCGACATCATTCGTGATGGCCTCAGAAACAGCGGCAAGATGCTTGCACATGATTTCCTGATCGCCGAACTGAACCCACTTCTTGGCGCCGCTTTCCATAACCTGCTGCTGTTGAACCAGCGCCAGATTATCTTCCATCAGCGTATCACGATTGAGCGCCAGTGAATATTGAATGGCAAACTGGTTTCGCAGGCTTGCCGGCCGTTCGAAGTGATAGATCGCTTCCCAATAGCATTTGCCGGATTCCAGCGGCCAGAACCGATGAAGCCACCAGCCGCCCATCGATAAGTGGAAGATGAAATGCGGGTAAAGCACGTACTGGTCATTGCCCCAGACGTTGGACTGATGCTTGTTTATGTCCGGATGATTGGCAAACGTCTTTTCCGGTCCATGCTGCGCGCCCGTATCAGCAATGACCATCTGCGTGGCATTGCGGAAGGAGAAGCTCTGCACCAGCTTTTCTTCCGAGAGCTGGAAATCCGGATTGCGTGGCACCGAAGACAAGCGGTGCGCACCGAGCATTTCCCAACTGATCGGGTGCACGTAAGGATTGTTCTTCGAAGACAAAACCTTGGCTACCGTCTTGGCGTGAAGTGCACGCACGTGATATGCTTCACATTGCGCTTCGATCGCCAGTTTCCAGTTCGAGTCAATCGGCGAGCCTACACGTGCCGTGTAAGGATAGCTCTTGAAGGGGATATCCTTGATGCGCTCGGCAACCGGGCCAAGGAATTCGAGAAGCGTCTGCCTGGGTTCTGGATCAAGGTTGATGAAAACCAGATTCTCCCAAACATCACAGGCGATCGGGGTAAGACCGCTTTCCTTCTTGTCGACATGGGGAAAACAGGCTTCGTCGGGAATGTTGGTGAGCGCCCCCTGGGAATCATAGGTCCAGGCGTGATAGGGGCAAGAAAACTTGCCGCCCCGTCCCTTGGAATCCCACACCAGCTTCATCCCGCGATGCGAGCAGATGTTGTGGAAAGCGCGGATCTTCATGTCCTTGCCACGGACGATCACCGCAGACACGGAACGCACGGCCACGTCACGAACGATCCAATCGCCCGGGTTAGGCAGCTCATCCGCCTCAGCGACGTTCAACCAGATCCGACCGAAGACTTCTTTCTCACGCTCGAAACGTTCCTGCGAGGTATAGACCGACAGATCGACCATACCCGTTTCCATGATGTGAGCGTCCGGCAGAAGGTCGCCCGTCCCTATGTCAAAGGGCTTCATGACGTCCTGATTAAGCTCCATCCGTACCTCCTGAAACATCCGCCGCGCCTACAAGGCACTTTCACATTCAATTATCATGCATTTAGCGGTTCGTCGTGAACTTTGTAACGTAAGGTCGGTGGCCAAACAATCTTGATGCACAAGCATCGTCACTCGCGACCAACCCTACGCCATGATATTCTCTATGCTTTGACCATGCCTTCTCCAACCGGGCCGGCGTACTTGGTCAGCTGCGAAGTGTCGAAATATTCATCGCCGCGAATAACCTTGCCGTCCTTGATCTTGGCGACGATGCAGTACGGCGCGGAAATCGGCCGACCTTCCATGAGACCCTTCATCGTCGCCTGAAGAACAAAGCCATCGGTTGTAAGCGTGATGCGGGTATCTTCGTTGGTTTGATCCGTAAAACTCGCATGCGCACTGCGCAGCGTTTCCATAAATTGCTCCTTATTCCGCTCTGTCGGATCGAAATTGTACCACATTATGAAATCGTCATGCAGAATCTGCGCGAATTTCGGAACATTATGCTCTTCAGCAACGGTCGCCCAAAACTGGGCAATACGCATTGCCTCCTCGGGATCTACGGCCATCAACAACTGCCTTTCTGTTGTACTTCAGGAACTCTCTGCCGGCCATAAAACAGCCACCACACCTCTCCGGAGACAGCCCTCCGCCATATCCTGAGATGGGCACAGGTATCATTTTAGACGGATGCTTGCGATTGACTTTTTAGTTGACGGTACATCAAGTTTGCCCAGCCGGAACGACGACACCGCTATCCGGACGCACTCTAATCCAAACTTTTATCGAGGAATGGCTGATGCGCATACGCCAAGGAGTCTGTTCAGAACCCGCGTTGATAGAATCCCTAGCGAGCCAACTCGTACAGGCCTTGACCGAGCCGCGCCTTGCGCTTCTCGATGACCTATTCTCGGATGACTTCGCAATATGGTATAATTTCAGCGGTCAGTCGCTGGATCGGGCGACCGCGCTCGCATTTTTCCAGAGCTATTTCCCCACGATCTCTCTTCGCTATGACGATATCGTCTGCACGCCCACGTCGACAGGATGGGTACAGCAGCATCTTGTCCAGACGGATGGCAGCAACGGCTTCAAGATCCGCGACATGCCCGTCTGCATGGTCGTCACGATCCGCGACAAGCAGATTTCGCGCATCGAAGAATATATCGACAGCGGACAGACAGCAGGCTTCGACGCATCGCAGATGGAGCAAGCCTCTTAGGGTCAGGACCTATTAACCGCATGGAGCGTGATGGCGATATGCGGGTTTGTGGCAAGGAGCGGTGGCGAAGGCGGGGCCTGCCCCCCGTCGAGCCGCCGCGACACTGCCACGGGCCTGCATATCGCTACCCGGAGGGCAGGGCTCAAAGGCGCCGTGGCGGCGTTGGTCGTTTGGCAGATAGCGCCGCTATCTGCCTGCGCTCCCGCCTTGCCACGGCGCCTTTGAGCCTCTGTCACGTCCATGCGGTTAATAGGTCCTGACCCTAACCCGCACCGCCATCAACGAGCCTTCGGGAAAATCTCTTCCGCTGCCCAGCGCACGCGATCAAGATATTCCTCGAAATCTCTAAGCTTCGGAAGCGTCACGCTTGTTTCGGTCACCCCTAGCTCAGCCAGCCATCCGATCTGGTCGACGATCTTCTGCACATTCCAATCACCAGAAGCGCGGTCATCGCTAAGCACTTCATGGTGCGCACCAACATTCAGCATTTCCAACGCAAAAAACATGCCGATCGGGCGCCCGTCATAGGCTGGATGCGATCGGATAAAGTCGAGACATTTTGGAAAATCTTCTGGCGGCGTGCGGAACGGAGACCATCCGTCGCCAAACTTTGCCACGCGCCGTAAGACAGGTTCTGCATCGCCGCCGAACCAGACTGGCAAATGTGGCTTCTGAACGGGACGCGGCTCTGCAAACCCGCCCTTGAAAGAAACATGCTGGCCAGAGAATTCCGGTTTATCGCTGTTCCAAAGCTCGATCATGGCAGCGATATATTCATCGCTCAATTTACCGCGTTCATGGAAATTGACTCCGAGCAGATCAAATTCCTCCTTAAGCCACCCCACGCCAAAAATTGGCGCCGCGCGTCCACCGCTCAGCCAGTCAAGCGTTGCCCATGCTTTTGCCTGTACGATCGGGTTTTGGAGCGGAAGGAGTGTAATACTGGAGCACAGCCGGATATTCCTGGTGTGTCCAGCCAGAAACGATAACGCCGCCACCGCGTGCATGTAATGTGCGCCAGAAAGCTCGAGATGCTCTTCGGGTATAATGAAATGCTCGCCGCAGGTTACGGTATCATACCCAAGATCGTCCGCAAGTTTCACGGCCTGCGCGATCTGCGTACCATCGAGCGCGGCTTCCCATGGCTGCGATATTGCCAACACCCGAATTGAATTGGGCATGTTCAATGAGAATTTCATACATCCTCCCTTCCATGACTGTCAATTGGCTCATATCTTAAGATCAACACTTCCTGGTCGTATCGCTGATCTTTGGTGCGTTGAGACTCCACGACGGTGAAGCCAATACGTCCCGCAAATTGCGTTGCTACTCCTTTCCTCTGGTAGGCGGTCGAACAGGAGGCCAAGCTATCTGAGAAAAGCGAGGGAGACAGGTTGATGCAGCGGCTTACAGGTAAGGTAGCAATCATAACCGGCGGTGGCGGACGCATCGGCGCTGCTACGGCGCGGCGCTTCGTCAGCGAAGGCGCAAAGGTGGTGATCGGCGATCTTGTCGAGGCTGCAGCCGCAAAAATCGCAAGTGAGCTCGGGTCAAATGCACTCGCAGTCGCATTCGATGCCGGCGATCCGGATTCTATCGCGTCACTCGTCGAGCAGGCGGCATCTCATTTCGGTCAAATAGACATCTTGCACAACAACGCAGCTTTGCTCGATCTCGCGTTCCTCGAACAGGATACGGATGCGGTAAATACAAACATCGAGACCTGGGATCGGACGATGGAGGTCAACGTCCGGGGCTACATGCTGGCCTGTAAACATGTGATTCCGCACATGCGTAAGGCGGGCGGTGGATCAATCATCAACACCTCATCCAACGCAGCCGCTGCGGGGGATTCATCCCGCATAGCCTATGGTTCATCCAAAGGCGCGATACTCACCATGACAAAGTATATCGCAACCCAGCATGGCCGCGAAAACATCCGGTGCAACGCTATTTTGCCCGGTCTAATTCTCGATCCGGAATTAGAAGCGAATGTCCCCGAGCTGGCTCGGATGACCAAGCGCCATCTGCTCTTGACCCGCAATGGACTGCCCGAAGACATTGCCGGCCTCGCATCGTTTTTCGCGTCCGACGATTCCGCTTTCGTGACCGGCCAGGCCATACAATGCGATGGCGGCCTGCTCAGCCATCAACCCTTTTTCGCGGACGAGATCGAAGCTCGCGGCTGACGAATAGTCAAGCGGTCTCGAGTTGGGACCAGATTGGCGTGAAAGGTCTGGTCCCAGACAAAGGCATCCACATGCCAACAGCCGCATCCTTGCCCAGGATTTCGGGACGCGTGTCGGCCGCGTCGTTGTGCAGTCGATTCTCCGATGCCCATAGCTGAGCCGGTCACGATTGCCGTCTTCCCGATCAGCCGATGCGTTTCTTTCCCTTGCTGTGCTATTGTTCTGCCTGCTTCTGTAGGGCGCGCAATATGAATGTGACAGCATAGTCACGCCAGAATTTCGGATTTTCGTCGAAGATCTTGTGCCCGACATAGCGCGCGAACATTCCGCGCGATGCCACGCAGCCCGAAATGATGATGACTGTCATGAATTCGAGGCTCTGGATATCAGCACCCTGATCGAAAACGCCCGCGGTCTTGCCCTGCGCCAACACTGCATCAAGTTTGTTCCAAAGGATCTCACGCATCCGCTTGGCTTCCGGCGCAAGCCGGATTTGCGCGCCGGCATGGAGACTTTGATCAAGGGTCACTATCGCCAGAAACGGATCTGCCTGATAGCGATCATAGATCATTTCGATATATGTCCGGATGGCGGTTTCGGGCTCCAGTGCTTCATATTCGACTTTAAGCAAGGCTTCATATGTAGCGCGCGACGTAAGTTTCAGCAGTTCGCTATAAAGCTCGTCCTTACCGTTAAAATAGAGGTAGACCAGCTGTTTGCTGACGCCCGCACGCTTGGCGATATGTTCAACCTTGGTACCGTCGAAGCCATTCGCGCCAAACTCTTCGCGGGCGGCCGCCAGGATACGTTGAATCGTTGCTGAAGGATCTCGCCCCGCTCGGTTTTTGCCCCCGGATTTCTCAGCCACGAAGCGGCCCGCGAGTTTCACGGCTCTCAAATCGCCTATAGATCATTCAGGTCGTCTAGCCCGGAAACCATGATTTTGCGACGACTATCGAACGTCCTCTGCAGCCACGCCGGTTGCGCGAGCTGACAAGCAGCGTCGAGTGCGCTCTCCTGTGACCTCCGCACTGAAACCAGGTCGAGGTTCGTCGCGTAAAGCCTCTTGGGTCAGGACCTATTAATCACATGGAGCGTGATGGCGATATGCGGGTTTGTGGCAAGGAGCGGTGGCGAAGGCGGGGCCTGTCCCCCGTCGAGCCGACGCGACGCTGCCACGGGCCTGCATATCGCCACCCGGAGGGCAGGGCTCAAAGGCGCCGTGGCGGCGTTGAGCCTCTGTCACGTCCATGTGATTAATAGGTCCTGACCCTAGCGCTGTTTGCTCGGAATATGGACGATAAGGCCGTCCAATTCAGCGGTCGCGGTGATCTGGCAGGACAATCGAAGATGGATCGCCTCGTCTTCTTCGTCGAGCATCGACAACTCCAAATCGGCAGCGGGCGGAACCCTGTCTACCCACGCCGAATCAAGCATGACCTGGCAAGTGGCACAGGCTGCAGCGCCACCACATTCCGCCTGAATGCCCGGTACGTCTGACTCAAGGGCAGCACGCATCAAAGACATGCCTTCCTCGACATCACGGACGTGATCCGTCCCGTCGGCGGATTTATAAATTATCTTAGGCATAACTCTCCCGGTCTTTCTATTTCGTCTGCCAGATGAGTGGCAGTTCGACGGGCTGTACGATCGCTGCTAAATAATAGGTAATATCGGCATCGGGCGCCAAACGGAACTCTGGTATTTCAGATAAAAACTCTTCCAGAGCAATCCGCATTTCTCTTCGGGCCAGGTGCATGCCAATACATAGATGAGGGCCATATCCAAAGCTGACGTGGCGCGCATTGCGATCGATAATGACCTTTTCGGGGTCATCGTACGCCTCCGGGTCATGCCCTGCCAGGAACGTAGGCAGGAGCACCTTGTCTCCCGGCTTGATCGTGACGCCCTTCAACGTCGTTTCCTTGATGCACTCGCGCGACGTGGCCACTGACGCGTAGAAGCGCATCATTTCATCGATCGCACCTGGGATCATTTCCGGGTTGGCTCTCAACCTGGCCTGATCTTCAGGGTTCTCGGCGAGGTGATGGAATTGCCAAGCCATGTTCGTGGAAACAGTATCCAGCCCGCCGATGAACAGGTTGAAACAAAAGCCCAAAAGCTCCTTGTCATTCAGAACACGGCCGTTCTTCTCCGTCTGAATTCCAAAGGAGATGAGATCGTCTCGCGGATTTTTTCGGCGATCGGCCATTTCTTCCTTGAGATAATCGACGACGGCACGCGTGGCTTTGATAATTTCCTGAATATCGGGCTCGTGAAGCAACTTATGCTCCCATTGCAGAAACTCACCCACCCGCTCCTGGGGCAAGCCCATCAATTCCAGGAAAACCTTGATCGGAAATTCGAAAGCAAAATCCCGCATGAATTCGCAATGACCGCGATCACGAAAGCTGAGAACATATTCGCGAGCATATTGGCGAATCTTGTCTTCGAGTGCCGCCATGCGCTTTGGCGTGAACACGGGGTTGACCAATGCTCGCAGGATTGCGTGATCCGGGGCGTCCGCTTCGGCGGGAACAAGAAACCAATCCTCCCCCAACAATCTGGCAAACGGGGCGAAATCCCGGGCGCAGAAATGCTCCTGGTCGTTATAAACCGTGTGGAGATCCTCAACCTTCCGGGGGATCCAGGCGCCGCGAATGCCATTGTAAGCGCGCTCCGCCCAGAAAACTTCCGGTCCATCGTGATAAGCGGGAATGAAGCTGTGCGGCCTAACCTTGGTTTTCGCGCCAAGGATGAAGGGAAACGGCCGAATTAGCTCTGGCGGCACATGCCCCGGCGTGGGGAACAAATGTGCAGGGTCAACAGACGGCGTTTCAATCACCGAAGCCGTTTCCCGATCTTGAACCAGTTCCATGATATTATTTCTCTCCAGCGTGACGGCAGGCGGCTCTAGCTGCCAATCTACACCAAGCGTAGGTGACACGACATATCATGCAAGATACAAACTTGCCGAATATCGCGGCACATTTGCCGGATGTCGGAGAAGATGGTGCAAACACATAACTGGGATGATCTTCGTTTCTTCCTTGCGTTGGTCCGGGGGGAAAATCTCGACAGTGCGGCGCGTCTTCTGAAAGTTGATGAATCGACCGTGCGGCGGCGAATCGCGGGCCTCGAGCGGCGATTTGGTGTTCCCTTATTTGAACGAAATGGTGCGGTTGCGCGAACCACTCGGGCAGGTGCGCTCCTCCTTCAACCTGCCGAACTCATCGAGGAAGCAATTGCTGCTGCAGAAACCAAAATAGGGATAGGCGGCAAATCGGTTGCCGGCACTGTGAGGGTTGGAGCACCGGACGGCATAGGCAGTCTGGTTCTCGCACCAGCATTGGCGAGGTTGCGGGATGAAATGCCCGATATGGTCATCGAGTTGGTCACACTGCCGCGCCCGGCAGATATCTCCAAGCGTGAAGTGGATATTGTCCTTCTGCTCGAACGACCAGAAACAGGGCGCCACAAGATTCGTAAGCTTCAGCCGGTGTCGCTGCATTTCTATGTCTCCAGGACATATCTCAGAACCCATCCGCCAATCGTAAGCCTATCCGATCTTTCTGGGCACAGGATCCTCGGATATGATCCCGACAGCGATTATGCCGAAGCTGCCATTCGCCGCCTTCTGGACATGGGAATAGCCCCGGATGGCGGCTTCATATGTTCGAGCGTATTTGCTCAGGCGCGTGCCGCGGCCGGCGGCGGCGGGATAGCATTGCTTCCTGACTATATTGTCGAACCCGGTCTCGATCTTGTGCCGGTGTTGCCTAACGAAATATCAGTCATTCTCGATCTTTGGTTGCTGACGCACGCTGACGTAGCAAGTCGGGCCCGGGTTCGTGCGGTTGCTAATGTCATTTCCCGAGCGTGCAGCAAACTCGCAATACAATGAAACTCCGACCTGGCCCGCCAAAGGTCAGGTTACGCTGCGGCCAATGTCACGCCCATGCGATGAGGTGTACCCATCAACCGGATGCGCCGGCAAATGGACATTCGACAGGAGATGCGCGTGAAAAGAATGCAGGATAAAATTGTCATTGTTTCCGGCGGCGCAGGAGGAATTGGCAGTGGTATCGCGCGACGCATGACAAGCGAAGGCGCGACCGTACTGATATCCGATCTCAACGCCGAAGGGGCGCAGGCCGTGGCCGAAGAGATCGGCAATGGATCATCCGCTGTCCAGTTCGATCTCTACGATCAGTCATCGATCGAAGCGATGGTCCGCACAGCAATCGATCGCTATGGTCGGCTCGATGCGCTGATCAACAACGCTGCTGACACGTCTCTTACTTATACCGACAAGATGGTGCTGGACACCGAGGTTGCCACCTTCGACAAATCGATCGCGGCCAATCTGCGGGGCGTATTCATTGCGACAAAAGCCGCCCTGCCGCACTTGCTGGCAAACGAAAACGGCGGAGCGATCGTAAATATTTCATCGGCGTCCGCCCTCGTCGGCGACACGTGGCTGGTCAGCTATTCGACTGCCAAGGCAGGTGTGATCGCTCTCACGCGGAATACGGCCGTACAGTATGGCAAGCAGGGAATTCGCTGCAATTCGATTTGCCCTGGCTTCATCGCACATGGCCGCGCACGTGAAATGATGGCAGACACAATGAAGTCCGTGCTCGACGTCTCCTATGTCAGCCGCAATGGCGCGCCCGAGGATATCGCGGCAGTGGCTACTTTCCTGGCATCGGATGACGGTATCTTCATGAGCGGTGAAAATATCGTTTGTGATGGTGGCCAATCGGTTGCGGCGGGAGCCTGGCGATCAGGTGAAATCAAGGACGTCGGATAAATATAAGCGGATTGGAGAGGTGCATGAGCGACAGGGTGAAAGACCGGGTAGCGATCGTGACGGGAGGGGCTGCGGGTATCGGTGCCGGCACGGTAGAACGCCTGCACGAGGAAGGTGCGTATGTTGTCATTTGTGACCTTCAAACACAAAAGGGCGAAGCCCTCGCGGCCCGTCTCGGCGGCCGCACGCGTTTCATCCATACGGATGTCACGCAAGAAGCCGACATTGACGCGGCGGTTGCCCTGGCAATATCGGCATTCGGCAAGCTGGATATCATGGTCAATAATGCCGGCATCCTTGGCGCCGTTGGCCCGCTCACCGAAATCGATGAAAAGGCTTTCGACAAGACGCTTGCAGTAGATCTGAAGGGCGTATTCCTGGGCATAAAACATGCCGGGCGTGTCATGATCGCGCAGGGGTCCGGCTCGATCGTTTCCACCGCCAGCGATGCCGGGCTGATGGGGGGATTGGGTCCTGCCGTCTACACGGCCGCAAAGCACGGTGTCGTCGGCCTGACCAAGGCCGCTGCCGCGGAGTTCGCACAGCATCGCGTCCGGGTAAACGCTGTAGCGCCCAGCGGGACGGTGACCGAACTTGCCGCAGCAACTGCCATGGGTGACATCACCCGCCTCGCGGAAACAGCGGAATTAATGGGGCGAGGTGCTCCTCTGGGTCGCGCATGCCTGCCGCGCGATATCGCCAACGTAATCCTGTTTCTGGCGAGCGATGAATCTGCGTTTGTGACCGGCCACACTCTATGCGCCGATGCAGGCTCAACGACCGGAAACAAGCCTCCTCTCCATGCAACTGTGGCGGGAGCGCTCATGCTGGAGGCTGGCCGTACCGGATAAGGATTATAGCAGCGTGCCGCCATCAACGAAATGGACCTGTCCGGTAACAAAGCTGGCGCGTTCCGAGGCAAGATAGACAACCGCTGCTGCAATTTCCTCGGGTTTGGCCATGCCGCGAGGCAGGAGCTTTGGACGGATCATTCTCGCGAGACTTTCGCCACGCTCCTGAATGGCCCGCGTGATGATTCCGGTATCGGGGTGATATCTGCTGCCGCTACTGGTATCGCGCGCTGGATCTTCCGGCATGGTAGCGTAGGGCGCCACGCAATTGACAGTCACGCCGAATTCGCCGACCTCCTTTGCGAGCACCTTGGTAAAGGCATGGACCGCGCCTTTAGAGGCTGAATAAGTCGCCAGCATGTAATCGCCCACCTCGCCGGCGGTAGACCCGATGTTGACGATACGCCCGGATTGGCGCGCGATCATGCCGGGCAGGACCGCGCGCGTCATCCGCAAATTGGTTTTGAAGTTGAGATCGATATCGCGGTCCCAAATGTCCGGATCGGACTCGGCGAACAGCCCAAAATCGACATTGCCCCCCACATTGTTGACCAGCACATCGACAGTGCCAAAAGCATCGTCTGCCGCATCTGCAATGCGTTGGCCGGAATCCGCCTCCAGCATGTCGACACAGATAAACCGGGCGTCAGGCGCACCCAGGGAAACTGCCTCCTTCGCGACACGCGTTCCCTGCGCGGAATCCCGGCCAACCAGCAGCAAGCACATCCCTTCCGTGCCAAGAGCGAGCGAAATAGCCTTACCGATGTTCGCGGTCGCACCGGTAACTATTGCCACTTTGTTTGCCAGTCCCGTGTCCATCCCTCTCTCCATTTTGGTTTCGTGATCTACACATTGACTCGTTTTGCCGGTGCTGCATAGCGTCCCGTCGTTACATAAAATGATCGAGAGGAAATGGGGAGGTGGCAACTGTGTTGGATGCTGCGCGCGAGGCAGCTCAAAAAGTTGATCTTTCGAACCGGGTAGCGATCGTGACGGGAGCGGGTTCCGGCATTGGCCGGTCCATGGCGCTGACGTTTTCCGCTGCGGGCGCAAAGGTCACGGTCAATGATATTATTGCCGAGCGCGCGCACGAAACGGTAGAAATGATCGTTGCCAGCGGCGGCACGGCAGTCGCCGCCGTCGCGGATATTTCGGAAGAGGCGGCCGTCAATGCGTTCGTAACGGAAACCGCGGATCGCTGGGGCCAGATTGACATTCTGTGCAACAATGCCGGCATCATGGACCAGATGGCGATGCCCGAAGACACGCCCACGGATCTTTGGCATCGGGTGATCGCAGTCAATGTTACTGGTCAATTCTATGTCAGCCGGGCCGCACTTCCCCATATGCTGAAACGTAAATCGGGCTCGATCATCAACACCGCCTCGATCGCAGGCATACGCGGTGCCAGCGCTGGCCTCGCCTATACGGTTTCCAAGCACGGCGTCGTCGGTCTGACTCGCAATATCGCCTGGGCACATGGCCCAAACGGCATTCGCTGCAACGCCATCTGCCCTGGACCTACGCAAACCAATATCACAGGCGGGGGTGGGCTCGAGATCATGGATCCGGCCGGGGTGGAGCGGCTGCTTCCGGTCCTCAGCCTCGCCGATCGTTCGACCGGGCCACAGACCATGGCGAATATCGCGCTATTCCTCGCGTCAGACGCGGCAGTTTACGTCAACGGGACAATCATTCCCGTGGATGGCGGTTGGATGGCAGGCTAGGGTGCAGAACAGTATAGCGCCGCCGATGAATTCGTCGGCGGCGCAATCTTCTCCCATACCTACGCAACCCGTCAGAAAAACCCTAACGTCCTGCAAGCACTTCCCCGGCCAACTGACCAAGCGTAGCGGTCGGGTCGTTTCCCATATGCGAACGGGCAGCGTGCAGATCGAGCCATGCCTGGGTAAGCGGGGAATCGGTGCGAATGCCCCTTCCACCCAACAACAGCATAAGTTCGTCTACCAAGGCGGATATCCGCCGCATCGAGCTGGTCAGCTGAGACCGATAGAGCAACACTTCGCTCATCGTCATTTCCTCATCGGCATCGACGCATTCGAGCAACCGCCCGAAGTTTCGCTTGGCAACCAGGTCTAGGGCGTCGAGTTCCATCTGCACCCGTCCGATCGCGGACAGGAAGACCGGGTTTTCACGGGACGGCGCATTTCCGAACCCGGCAACGCGCGTGCGTGTCGTTTCGGTGAAATAATTCAAGGCACCTCGCGCGGTTCCCACACCGAGATTTGAAACCATGCTTGTAAACATATGCATCCACGGCAAGCGATACAGCGCAGGAAGTTCGGAAGAAGCTGGCAGCGGAAGCATTCCCGGATCCGGGCAGTAGGTCCGGTGGGTCGGTACGAACACCTCATCAACGACTATGTCGTTGCTGCCGGTTCCGCGCAAACCTATCACATGCCAGACATCTACAATCTCATAATCGGACCGCGGAACCAGGAACAATCGCATTTGAGGCGCTTCACGCCCCTCCCCTGGGGGAACGATACCGCCAAGCAAAGCCCAGTCGCAATGGCTCGAACCGCTCGAAAATGTATGACGCCCGGATAGAAGGAATCCGCCTTCAACCGGCGTCACCTTGCTCACCGGCTGAAAAGACGACGAAACCAGCGCATAAGGATCTTCGCCCCATACATCCATCTGCGCCTGGGGACTGAAACGGGCGAGGAAAAAGGCCTGGACGGAAAGAACGCCATAGATCCAGGCGGTAGACGCGCAAACCTCTGCAAAAACGTTCTGGATGTCCAGCACGACGCGAGGATCCAGTTCGAGCCCACCCCACGCCTGCGGCTGCAATGAGCGAAACAGCTCTGCATCCCGAATCTCTGCAACGGTTTCGGGCGACAGATCGCGTCGCTCGTTGGTCTCCGTTACCCGTGCGGCGATGGCAGGAAGCAATGCCCTGGCACGGCCCATCAGCTCAGCATTTGTGGGCCGGGCGATTGCGCTGACTGCCTTCAAAGATCCTGGCATTATCTGTCCTTTACTTCGTAAATATCGTCATAATGAAAGATAAAAAATTATCATAAGCCTGTCAGGAGACAGGAATATCGCCGCCCCACCGGAATATTATCTCGGGATTGGCAATCTGACTTGCCAGAAATGCGTCCGTGTCTTGCGCGCGCCTCACTACAATTTCGTGAATGCCTTCATGGTGGGTGTACACCATAAACCGGTCACGGCGTACAGCCTCCACCACGAGGTGACCGACGTCTTCACTTGATATGAGGGAAAGCTGCTTTCCTGGGCCGTGCACGTCATGAGGTCTTCCAAAACTTTTCAGCTGCGTTGCGATTTCGCTTTCCACTGGCCCAGGGCAAAGACAGGTTACGCCAATACCTTTTGGCCGCAAATAATGGGCTAATCCCTCAGAGAGATGAACCAAAGCCGCCTTGCTGGAGGCATAGGGAAGGCGATCATAGCCAAACCCATATAGTCCATCGACGGATGCGGTATTGACCAGATGCCCGTGCCCCTGATCGATGAGGATCGGCAGGAATACCTTGTTGCTTCGCACGACGGAAAAGAAATTGATGTCCATCACGCGCTGCCATTCCTCGTAGGGAATATCCTCCGGCAGGCCGGTGCTGATTGCGACGGCATTGTTCATGACGATGTCAACACGACCGAATTGGCGCAACGCTACCGCCAAGATCCGTTCGAATGCGTCGGGCTCAGCGATATCGGCGGCGAAGGCAATCGATGATCCACCTTCCACTTCGATGGCGTGGGCAACAGCTTCGATCGGTTCCGATCGCCGGCCTACGAGAACCGTTTTTACGCCCTGCCTTCCAAACTCCAACGCCGTAGCGCGACCTATACCGGTTCCTGCACCGGTGATGATGGCCACCTGATCAGCCAGCGATTTCATATCAGCAACAATTTAATTTGAGACCGGACACCGACCAATCCATCGCCACCAGCCGACCACTGCTGGACAGGGTCACAAAAGCAGTTTTGAGATCGGGGCCACCAAATGCGATATTTGTGGTCAGGAGGTCCGAGGTTACAACTTCTTCCGATACGCCGCCTTCCGGCGAAAAGACGAGAATCGCGCCGCCTCCGCAAGACGCCACGCAAATGTTTCCGGCACTGTCGACGGCCAGGCTATCCAGGAATTGTCCGACCTTCCCACGCCCCAGAATCTTGCCTTCCATGGGAGGTCGACCTTTGCTCCAGTCGACTTGGCCAGGCGCTTTGAGCGGAAACGCCCAAAGATACGAGGTAAAAGTGTCGGCAACATAAAGCGTGCCGCCATCAGGCGACAGCCCAATTCCATTGGGCGTTTCCACGCCAAAGATCGCTTCCTCGATGTGAGAGCCGTCAGTCTTTGCGTAATATACCGCACCGCGCGTACGCACCCGCTCACGATTTCTGCCAAAATCCGTGAACCAGAAGCCACCGTCTGCATCGAAAACGATATCGTTTGGCGCCCAGAAAGGCGTTGCGTCGGTTGACGCATAGACGGTTTCGAATGCGCCTGTAGACACATCGACCGTCTGTATGCTCCCCGGCGGCGTGTCGAGCGGAGCATCCGAGGGCACCATCACGTCTTCGGAAATGGCCGGCCCCAATCCTCCACTATTACAGACATAGCAGCGCCCATCCGGTCCCATCGCGGCGCCATTTGGCCCCCCTCCCAGGTCTGCGACCACGGTTTTGCTTCCATCAGGTTTGACACGCGTCAGCGCGCCGCCCATCACCTCGACCACCAGCACGTCCCCATCGGGCAAGACAACCGGCCCTTCCGGAAAGCGCAGGCCTTTCGTTATGTCCCTTACTGCCATTTCGTCTCTCCTTTGGCGGGCCTTTCAGCCGTCCACCATGTCCCGCTCGAGCGTGTGGCTAGCCAGCCAATAGTGAACGCTGCCGCCGAAAAGTAATATGCCAGCTACCGACAGCGCTACACGTAAACCAAAGCCCCTGCTCTCCACACAAAAGGCTAATGCGGGTTCTGCCATGCAGCGCAGTCCTTCGACACCGAGAGCATCGATCTTCCATTGGGCCAGAAAATCGCTGAGGATGCCCAGCAGAGGTGGCCCGACGGCATAGCCAAACAGATTGCCCATGATGGTAAAAATGGCGAGCGACGTTGCCCTGATCGCAGTCGGGGCGACGCTGCTTGCCACGGCAAAGCTGACCCCCGGGTAGCTGTTGGTGCACAGGGAGCCCAGAAAAAGTAACGGAATTGCCATTGCCAGAGGCGCCCAGAACGCCGCGGCGTAGGATGAGCCACCGATAACGAACGCAACCGCCACGACCAACGTACGGCGAGACGGCGCCTTTTTTGCCACGGTATCAGCCAGAAACCCGCCAAAAAATGCGCCGATCATTCCAAAAATACCGCCCGCAAGGCCGACGACGAGCGATGCGTTTGCGAGCGGCAACTCGTGAACGCGCATCAGGAACGAAGTCATGTATTGCATGATGAACGACGCGCAAAATGATGCGTAAATACCGGCTACGCAGACGTGAATGTAGCTCTTTCGGCTCACCAGCCAACGAATGGCGTCACTGAATGCTACGGTATCCCGCTGAGCACTTACCTGTCGTACCTCGCGAAGCGTCAATCGAACGAGCAGCGCCAGCGTCACCCCGACAGCACCAAAGCACAGAAAGCTTGCGCGCCATCCATAATGCTCTGCGATCCGGCCGCCAAAAATGGTAGCAAGCAATGCGCCGCCGGGGCCGCCTATTGCGAACACTGCCATCGCGGTGGCTCTGCGGCGAGGAGAAAATATCTCGGATATATAGGACAGGGAGGGTGCCACTGCTCCCGCCTCCCCCACGCTTATGCCGAGCCGCGCGACCAGCAGCTGGGCATAGCTGGAAGCCAAACCGCAGGCACCTGTCAGGCTGCTCCATAAGGCGAGAGCAAGCGACACCACCGTAATGCGATTGGAGCGATCGGCAACGCGCGCAATGGGAATGCTCATCAACGAATACAGGACCGCAAAGGCCGGGCCACCGAGCAATCCCAGCTGAAAATCGCTCAGGGCGAACTCATATTTGATTGGTTCCTGTATGATCCCGAGAAGCAGGCGATCCCCAATATTGAAGGCATTTGTCAGGCAAAGCAAACCAAGCGCATACGCAGCATATCGCGGGCTTATCACCCTTACTTCGGCAAGTTGGCCAGGTCGGGCCGTCGAGCCATTTCTTTCCAACAAGCCCAACCGTCACCTCTCCTCTCACACGCATCCTTTTTACAAGGCTCAGGCGTTGCAGAATGATGTTCGCGATTTTTGATTGTACGCCCTGTCGACAGGAAGGCTCTTTACCTTCAGACCAACAGTTCAAAGAGCGGCCACCCCTGCCGGTTCCCGCGCCGGATGTTCGAGATTGGTCTCGATGAATTCCGTAACTTTGTCATGATTGCTAAGCCATAACTGGACGGCGCGTTCCACGTCACGTTCAATAACGACGTCCAGAAACTCGCGGTAGTCGGCATGAAGGCCGCGTTCAAAACGCGCGAGATCTGCGAAGGTATGACGAAACCTCAACTGCTGTGCGTACAGCAGGGACCAGGACCACAACAGCCACTGGTTGTCGCAGGCCGAAAAAAGGCGGCGATGAAACTCTTCACGATGGCCCACATAAGTATCGAGGCTCGCTTCGTCAGAGACGACCTGAGTGAGCATTCGGCTCGCGATGTGGTAGGAAGAAAGCAGCGCCCCTTCCCAGGCCAGGTCGCCATTCTTGATAGACGATCGGAGGCATGGAACCTCCAGGGTGACGCAGGCGTCTGCTAGTTCACGATATCCGGCAGCGGCAATTGGCGCGGCGCGAAAGCCGCTATGTCGTTCGATTACCGCAAGGCCTTCCGCCGTCAGCCGCGACAGGGCCTCCCGAACTGCGGCCTGGCTGAGGCCGAGTTCACGCTGAAGATGCGTTATATTGAGCCGCGATCCTGGCACGAGTTTGCAAGAGATCAGAGCCGTGCGTAGTTGGACATATGCACGATGCGTTAGACTGGAATCTTCTATCATGCACACCTTGCTGGTTCAAATACGAACCCCACGATAATATTTCACGCCCGCGAGCGCAAATAATCGATTACAATTTCGGGTGCACCGACGATAAAAGCGTGATCGAGATCCTCACTGACGAGTTCCACGGGCCATCCCAGTGCCTTTGCGCGGGCGTGCATCGGTACCATCACGTCATTGGGAACGCCCAGATATTCGACAGGCTTGTTGATCGACGCAGCACCGGTGCTAACTGGGCTTACCATGCCACGCAGCGGCATGTCGCTCATGCGATCAAGCATCCAATCCTGCCGCTCCGCAGTCATTTTAAAGGGCTTGGAAGCCGCAATGTCGCGCTGCATCTTGTCAACGCCCGTGCCCACAGGGCCATCTCCAGAAGCAAGCAAGGCTTCGAGACCGGCAGCGTCTTCCGCTGACATGAAACCAAGCGACGCCGAAACCGCCTCACCGGCCTCCGGCACGATACCATCGAGATACACCACACGCTTGATGCGGTCGCCAGCCTGGGCAACCACCCCAGGAGCTACCGATCCGCCGTAGCTGAAGGGACAGAGCACCGCATCACGCACATCCTCGAATTTCAGCGTGTTCACAATGTCCGTTACATGCACGTCATGCGTAACATCGCGCCCGATCAGATGGGAGCGCTCTCCGAAACCGGTGAAGGTAGGTGTCAAAACACGATGACCATCAGCGCGCAGGCCATCGGCGACATATTCCCAGATCCAACCACCCATGCCACCGCCATGTAGAAGTACGAAAGTCGTCATCGTTACATTTCCTCTTCAACGCCGGTCCGCTTTTAAGGCGAAGCACATCGGCGACAGATACCAGATTAAAGTTCTCCACCCATCGCCGCCGAAGCAGGACAGGGCTTAAATTGCTTGTTGTACCTCGAAATTTACAACGAAATCCTCCGGCGGATTTGGCCCCCACAGATAGAACGAATCCGCAGGATCATGGTCTGCCGCAGGCCAATCATGATCGGCCGGAATATAATCGATGTCGCAGCTATACTCCGCGTAGCTGCCCCATGGATCACGAACATAATAGAAGTAGTTTGCCCCGAGTACGTGGCGGCCGAGGCCCCACCCCCGGTTAAAACCCTTACTGGCCATGTGCGCGGCGCCCAGCCCTACGTCCTGGATCGTGCCAACGTCCCAGCTCGAATGGTGCATTCCCGTGCCATTCGACCCGGCAAGCGCGATCAAATGGTGATCGCTACCGTGCGCGCCATGCAAGAACGCAACGATTCCGCCGGAGTGGTCCGACAAACGAAGGCCCAATACCTTTTTGAAGAATTCGATGTCGCGTAAAACGTCGGTGGAAAACATCAGGAAGTGGGACAGCCTGCGAGGATGAACGCGCGGCGCTTTGCTTCGTGAAATCGTTCCGGGCAGACCGGGGCCGATCGAAGTGACGTCGAACTGGCTCTTGGAATCGGGCGAACTTTTTTCAGCGACGCGAACTTCAAGCGGAATATCATCCGGGCTTGAAATCCATATTCCGTTGCTTTCCGCACCGGCGGGCGCATCAATCAGCGGGATACCCAATTGCTCGAAATGCTTCCGGAAGCGCGGCAAGTCGTCCTCGAACGCTCCAAAGGATAGGTGAAGCAGCTTTTTGCGATCGCTCTTGCAGATAACGCCCCAGCGATGGGCGTTGCCAAAGGTGTACAGTTCCAGGGTGTCGCCCACTTCCCGGACGTCGAGACCAAACTCTTCGTAAAAAGTTTTGGCCTCGTGCAGATCCGGCACCGAAAAGGAAAAATGATCGAGAGAGTGAACACCCAGAACGTCCGGCCGACGATTGGTTTTCGCTTGTTCCACAGTTGCCACGCCTGTCCTCCTAAGGTCGGCTGCGCCTACTCGTTAACGACGGGATTGCGCAGCAGACCGACTTTTTCAATCTCAACCTCAATCACGTCACCCTGTTTCATATAGAGTTTGGGGTCGCGCGCGAGGCCAATGCCAGAGGGCGTGCCCATCACGAGGACATCGCCCACTTCCAGCGTTATCCCGCGGCTCAGTAATTCGATCGTCGTCGCTACGTCGAAGATCATATGGTCGGTGGTATCGCTCTGGACAACCTGCCCGTTGAGACGGGTTTCGAGTTTCAGGCCCGATGCACCTGCCGGAAGCTCATCCGCTGTAACGAAAGCAGGCCCAAAGGCGCCCGTTGCATCGAAATTCTTTCCGACCGTCCATTGCGGGGTCATGAGTTGATAATCACGCACCGAGACGTCGTTGAAAACAGAATAGCCTGCGACATGGCTCAATGCGTCGGCCTTTGAGATGTGACGACCCTTTTTGCCGATGATTGCGACGAGTTCGCCTTCATAGTCAAAATCGTCCGAAACCTTTGGCTTCAAGACAGGCTGGCCGTGGCCGACGAGACTTGAATTGAAGCGACCGAAAATCGTCGGAAAGGGGGGCGGCTCGAAACCTGATTCTGCCGCATGCTCGGAATAGTTGAGCCCGAGACAGATGATTTTGGGCGGATTGGAGAGCGGCGGCAGAACTTCAACATCGTCCAGATCGATTACCGCCACATTCTGCAGCGCACTGGCGGCTGAAAAGTCGCCTTTTTCCAGCAACTCGGCGATCGAACCGGGGTATGCCGCATCACCTTCGAAAGCACCGCGCCATTCATCGGCCCCGGTGGCAATGGCCAAGCCCATCTTTCCATCTTTACGATAAGCAAGCAGTCGCATGAAAGTCCTTCCTGAATTCCGTCTTCAGCAGCAGCCCGATCGAGCCGCTAAAAATCTCCGGGCCACACAGCATCGGCAATTGACCTTGTCAACCGATCCGGCATCTCCTGCTATGCCGCCACCCATCCAGCAGATTGCGCATCCCGCGCAAAGATCTCCTGCTCGTTGACGAGCAATGTGACGATACTGGCTCTATCAGCGAAGTTTTTCTCATCTTCTGAAATCGCCTTCATCACATCGGAATCCGGGCCTACCATCCCAAGAACATCCACGCTTTCCAGCCAGAATTCCGGAGATCCGTCATATTCATGCTGTGTGTCGGCATTATGATAGTCGCCAAGTACGTGATTCTGAAAATACCGCTTCAGGAATGCCGTGGCATCATAGTCCACCATCCCGAGGCGAGCATGCGGGCCGTGCCAATATGCCTGGGAATCGAGACGCGAGATATCTGGTCGCCGTTTGAAGAACACAAGGATCTTTACCGGCAGTGGACGAATTCCGCTGTCGTGAAGCAAACGCTCATCAACCAGCAAGTGGGTTGCTAGCGCGACGATCTCTTCCTTATAGCCCGATCCCGCATTCGACCGGATTGCCGCGACAGCGGCATCCGCCTCGCCGCGGGAATCAAACCAGAATTCCGTAACCGCATCCCATCGAAAAACTGCTTCGTCATCAATCGATCGAACCTCGACGGGGGCGACCTCATTGTGCACGATGCGAATTAAGCCGCCCAGCCGATCATTTTCGAGCAACCCGTTCAAATAATTTCGCCAATGCTGATTGAACGCATCCAATGCGCCAGGATTGGCCGCCCGAAGCAGCAGCATCAATTTGACCGGCCCAGCCAAAGTCAGGCCACCAACGACTGTTGTCGAAAAAACGCCCTCACGACACGCAGGAAATCATTCGGCCGCTGGAAAGCAGCAAAGTGGCCGCCCTTGGGCAATTCCTGCCAATCCTGAATATTGAGATAGGACTGTTCGGCGAGAGGACGAGGCCAGCGGAATGGCTCGCCCGCAAAACGGGCAACACCAGTCGGGATCGTGACCCGCGCATGGCTGTAGGCCGACCGGTTATTGTTTTCGAAATAAAGTCTGAAGCTCGATCCGATCGTTCCCGTCAGCCAGTACAGCGTGAGATTATCGAGAATGTGATTGAAGTCGAACACCGATTCCAGATCACCGCCATGGTCGGTCCAGGCATAGAATTTGTCCACGATCCAGGAAGCCAGGCCCGCGGGTGAATCATTGACGCCAACCGCAATTGTCTGCGGTCGTGTTCCCTGAAGATGGGAATAACCGCTATCCCCTTGCATGAATCCCAAAAAGGCCGCCCAATCCTTCGATTCTTCATCGTTCAAGCCCGTAACGGGAAGAAACGGATTTGCGGGTCCGCCGGGGGCCATGTTGACGTGCAACGCCGCTACATGGTCGGCATGCACTTCAGCCATCCTGCTGGTAGTGATGGAACCCCAGTCACCGCCTTGAGCGAAATAGCGATCATAGCCCAAAGCGAGCATGACGCCGTTGATCATATCGGCCGCCATCGCGACGTTCACGCCCTGGCTACGGGTGGGGCCGGAATAACCATAACCGGGCAGCGATGGCACAACGACATGGAATGCGTCGGCCGGATCCTCCGGATCGGTCAAGCGACCGATGATATCGAGAAACTCGACAACCGACCCCGGCCAACCATGAACCAACACAAGCGGCCTTGCGCTCTCAACCTTGGAACGAACGTGATAGAATTGTATCTGTTCGCCACCCACTTCAGCAAGAAATTGCGGGAAAGCATTCAGCCGCCCTTCGTAACCCGCAAAGTCATAGCCATCCTGCCAGTAGGCGCAAAGCTTCTTGAGGTAGCCAAGCTCCGTGCCATAATCCCAGCCTGCGCCGGGCAGCTGATCGGTCCAGCGGGTTCTGGCCAGACGATCCCGCAGATCTTGTATCTCTTCCGGCGAGACCTTCACCTCGAATGGGGTTATGTTCACCTTCGTCATATCCACCTCAAGCCTTTTGGAAAAATCGGGGCGTCAGCTCAAAGAGCCATTCCCCCTTCAAGCGGTATAACAGCCCCCGTCACGAAACTTGCCGCGCGCGAAGCCAGATAGACTACCGTTCCACCGATATCCTCGGGCGTGCCGATACGGCGGCGTGGAACCATGGAGGTCATCATTTCCATGACCTTCGGATCATCGACAGGTGTCAGTTTCGATGCAAAGAAACCTGGCGCGATGGCGTTCACGGTTATGTTCTCGGCAGCAAGCCGCTTACCCAGCGAACCGGTCAGATGATGCAGCGCTGCCTTGCCTGCCTGATAGGAATAATTCTCCTTCGGCCCAATCCGCAAACCACCGATCGAGCCGATATTGATCACTGAGGCCTGTGCCTCGGGCGTTGCGGCATTACGCAACAATGGCAAAAGAGCTTGCGTCAGGAAGAAAACCGACTTGAGATTAAGGTCGATGACAGAATCCCACCCCTCCTCCGTAAAGTCGGCAATCGGCGCATCATACATTGTGCCCGCATTATTCACGAGGATCGAGAGACTGCTTTCCTTGGCTGCAAGCGCCTTCGCGATGGCCCTCGCTCCATCCACCGTGGACAGATCGCCAGGCAAGGGGATGCATTCACCCTGCCCTTCCAGCTCACGCGAAGCCTGTTGCAATGCCTCTTCGTTCCGGCCGACGATGTAGGTCTTTGCGCCTTCCTTGACGAGCGTGCTGGCGATCATCTGGCCAATGCCGCCGCCGCCTCCGGTAACGAGTGCGACCTTGCCTGCGACGGAAAACAGATTGCTCATAGTCTCTCTCAATTATCGTTGCATTTCGTGAGGACATTCACGAATCGGGATTTTCGCCTAAGCTATGGTGTTGGCGAGGGATAGGTCGCACGTTCCTTCGCTGCTCACCTATCCTGTGGAAGGCGCTGCATGTGTCGGATGAAGCTTCGTGCCTCACAAATCTCAGCCTGATGCCTTCCAGGCAAATCCAGAGGAAAGTTCATATGCGTGTAGTCATTACAGGGGCAGCCAGCGGAATTGGCCGTGCAACGGCGGAAATTCTATCCGGGGCGACGAACAACGACCTTTCAAACCGGCTTCTTTTGGTGGACCGCGATGCTGACAGGCTTGCGGAGACTGCTGAAGCATTGGGGAGCAACGCACATGCTTTTGTCGCGGACCTGTCGGACCCGAATTGCGGTGAGCGCATAGCCAAGGCCGCTCTCGACAATCTCGGCGGGATCGACGGCGTGGCGAGCAACGCAGGTATTATCCTGAGCGGCCCACTCACGACACTTGATATTGATGGTTACGACAAGATTTTCGCCATCAACACGCGGGCAAACTGGCTTCTCGCCAAGGCCGTTTACCCGCACCTCAAAGAAAGCCGCGGCGCTTTCGTCGCCACGGCGTCCATTTCGGCGCACCAGCCTACCCCCGGCCTTGGAGCCTACTCCGCGTCCAAAGCCGCGTTGCTGATGCTTGTGCGACAACTGGCAATCGAATGGGGCCCGGATGGTATTCGCGTGAATTCGGTCTCGCCCGGGCCAACGCTCACACCGATGACTGCTCAGGGATATTCCGATCCCGAACGCCTGGCCCAGCGCGAAGCTTCTATTCCCTTGCGCAAACTGGGAAGCGCCGAAGACATTGCAAACGCAATCGTTTTTCTACTTTCGCCGCAAGCCGGTCACATTTCCGGGATCGACATCCTTGTCGATGGAGCGCTGAATAACAATTTGATGAATGCCACCGGCACTGGCACCGGGCAGGGCACGAAAAAATAGTTGCGATCGTATTTGCCGGGCCCGATGGCATGCCAGCCTATAAAAGGATAGGTTTGGACGCAGTAGGGACACGTATCGGCAATCCAACAATATTCAGTCAGGCAGGTTAATGGATTTTTCGCTTACCGAAGAGCAACAGGCTTTCCGCGATATCATCCACCGCTGGGTGGAGGCGGAAGCGCCCAAGGACTGGATGCGGCAGCTGGAAGCCGATGAAGAAAATTATCCCATAGCGCTGTGGGACAAGATTGCTGAGCAAGGCTTTTTCGGCATCGGCATCCCCGAAGAATATGACGGGCTTGGCGGCGACGTCCTGATGCAGATGATCTTCGCGCGCGAATTCGCGCGTACGGCGGGCGGATTACTGTGGGTTTGGGGTCTGACTTCGTTTGGCGGCGCCAAAACTATTTCCGCAGTCGGCACACCTGAGCAGAAGGAGCGCTGGCTCCGGCCGATGGCACAGGGCAAGCTGCGCGTGTCCTTAAGCATGACCGAACCGGACGGTGGCACGGACGTGCTGGGCGCAATGAAGACGTTCGCGACCAAAACGGATGGCGGCTGGATTCTGAATGGCGCGAAGATGTGGACGACGGCGGCGAAGGTGGCAGATCGCCTGCTCGTACTCGCGCGCACCGACAAGAATGTCGAAAAGAAGCATCAGGGCCTGACCATGTTCTTCGTCGATGCGAAGACAAAGGGTATCACCTCGTCATTGCTGCCAAAGCTCGGCATGCGCGCCATGGGATCCTGCGAAGTTCATTACGAAGATGTCTTCGTGCCGGATGAGGATGTGCTCGGCGAGCCGGGCAAGGCCTGGTACGCGATGCTGCCGACGCTCAACAACGAGCGGATCATGGTCGGCGCTCAATGCCTCGGTGCGATTGACGGCGTGCTTGAGGATGCAGTGGCCTACATGCTTCAGCGGAAGGCCTTCGGCGGCATTATCGGCCGCTTCCAGGCGCTGCAGCATTATGTCGCTGATATTGCCACTTGGCAGAAGACGACAGAATTGCTGTTGTACAATGTCGCGTGGATGCAGGCCAATAACATGCCATGTGGCGTCGAGGCCAACATGCTCAAGATGGTCGCCACGGAAAATGCCGTCAAAGCGGCGGACCTGGGCATTCAGATCATGGGCGGCATGGGCTATTCGGCAGAAACGGACATGCAGCGTTATTGGCGGGATCACCGCATCTTGCGGATGACGCCCATTTCCAACGAAATGGTACGCAATTCGATTGCGGAAAGCCTAGGCCTTCCCCGATCTTTCTAATGGTAAGGTTTTGATGTCAGATCTCGACGAACTTCCCCCGGCACCCGCCGCTGCAGGCGTCTCGCTGGACGGCACCAAGGTCTTTACGATAACTGCCGAGGAAAATGCCAAGCTATGCCGCTCTACCGGCTCTGAACCAGCTTCGGACGGCACCGCACATCCGATCTATTATTACATCGCGACCCAGGTTGCGATGGGCAAGACCGTGGCCGGCGTGTGCGAAGCGTGCGAATTCAACGTTGATGATGGCCCGATGATGGGCAGCTCAGGCGTAAAGTTCACGGAACCGCTGAAGGTTGGCGAAAGCTACAAGGTTACTGGTGAAATTCTCGATTTGGTCCGGAAACGCAGCCGCAAACTCGGCGTTATGGACGTACTTACCTATCGTCTCCGTCTTCACAAGCTGGATGGCACGCAAGTGCTGGAAACCGACAATATCTGGGTATTGCCCAGAAAGGAACTTGCATGAGCTACACGGTAGGAGATGCGATCCCGGCTTTCGTGATCGACAGTGTCAGTCCCGACGCCATGAAGGATTGGGCAGTTTTTCTGGCCGATCCCAATCCCATTCACCTTGATGTCGAAGTGGTGAGGGCAAAGGGCCTCGGCGACAGGGTTATCAATCAAGGACCGATCAACGTTGCTTACATGATGAACATGCTGATGGCCGCTTTTCCCGGTGGCCGAATCGAAGCAATGGATTCGCGCTTCCTTGACAATGTCTATGCGGGTGACAAGGTAGTAGCGAGCGGGTCCGTCACGGCCGTGGACGGCAATGCCATAAGCTGTGAATTCACGCTCGACGTGGAAGGCCGCGGCACTGTCAACGCCGGCACCGCAACCGTTCGTATTTGATAGTTTTTCAAGGAGATTTCTTATGCCCAGCGGGCCCTTTTCCCACGTTTGCATGGTCGTTCGTGATCTCGACAAGGCGATAGAAGACTGGACCAAGATCCTGCGCGTGCTTGACCCCAAAAGTCTCGAGAAGCGCATTGTGAAATATGACGAGTTTTCAAGCGGTGCCGACGCGGGCATGAAGTGGGCAACGTTCGTCAACGAAGAATCGACCGAAATCCAGTTCATTCAGCCTGGCCCGGGCACCCCGCTTGGCGACCGGCTGGATAAGGTGGGCGAGCATGTTCATCACCTCTGCTACACCACGGACGACGTACCGGGTGCGATGGAGAAACTCAGGGCCGAAGGGCTGCATCTCCCGGGTGAGGGCAAGACCTACAACGACCCGGACATGACGTGGCAGAAATGGAGCTGGGTCGGACCCAAGAGCACCCATGGCTGCCTGATCGAGGTCGCCTCTCCTTATGAGAGCCACAATGACGGCAAGTGGCATCATGCGCCGGGCAAATTTGCCTATGCCGGATCGGGCGAGCATCCGATCTTCAACGAGATTGTACCAATCGCGGCAGAGTAAGGCGTTTCACGATGTTGTTCGCGAACCTCGAGTTTGAAACCCTCCCGGGTACGCGCGAACGCTTCATAGAAACGGCGACAAAGGTGATGGCGCAGTCCCGGCAGGACCCGGGCTGCAGCTTCACCGCCGATCTCGAAAGAGAAGACCGGTTTCATATTACCGAGCTGTGGAGGAGTTCCGAGGCTATCGCGGAGCATCTCGCGCGGCCACATGCCGTTGCCGCGAGTGCCGTAATCAGTGCTATTACCAAAGTCATTTCCGCCCATGTCTACGAGGGCGATGTCAGTGCCCTGCCGGTAAATATACCCGGAGTAGCCACGGCTTCGTGACCATCGGACGGCAGATCCGCATACGTGGTGACGGGCTTGAGCTGGCCGCCGACGCGTTTGGGCCTGAGAATGGCCCGCCCGTGCTGTTTTTCCACGGCGGAGGCCAGAGCAGGCGGTCATGGCAGGGTGCGGCACGAAAGATTGCCGATGCTGGCTACCACGCCTTCAGCCTCGATCTTCGCGGCCATGGCGACAGCGACTGGGCGTCGGACGGTGACTATCTTCTCGATGCATTCGCGCGCGATGTCGAAGCGCTGATCGATCATTTCGATCGCCCGGTGAGCGTCATCGGCGCGTCGCGAGGCGGCCAGGCGGCTCTCGTGGGCGCCTCCCGCCGTCCCGGACGATTGAGTCTGGTTATGCTGGCCGATGTCGCGCCTTTACTGAGAGACGCCGGCGTGGATGACATACGCGGTTTTTTTCAAGCCAGTGCCGACGGCTTCATTGACACGGATGCGGCGGCTACCGCACTGGCAGAACATCTCGGCCAGAAAAAAGCACAGAACACATCAGGCCTGGCAAAGGTGATGCGCAAGGACGCGGACGGACGCCTTTACTGGAATTGGGATCCGCTTACCGTCTCGCCCGAATTCTTGAATCCGCCATCGGAAGGCGTGGCGCTTGAGGAAGCCGCCGCACGCATAAAGGATCCGGTCGTGCTCGTTCGGGCTGAACTCAGCAACATAGTGACTCACGAAAGCGTAACGTTGTTTCGCCAGCTTACCCCGCAGTTGGAAGTGATCGAAGCGAAGGGTGTCGGCCACATGTTCACCGGTGATCGCAATGACGCATTTGCCGAAACGCTGCTCCAGTATCTTGCGCGCTACGCGCCGATTACGGAATGACAGGTACGTCTGCCTTCGTCGTCGGTGGCTCGGGGGGACTTGGTAGCGCAATCTGCCGCGTGCTCAAAAATGACTGGAATAAAGTCTTCGTCGGCTACCGATCAAACAGCGAGAGCGCCGAAACGCTTGCTAAAGAGATCCACGCTACCGCGATTCGCTGCGATCTGACCGATGCAGCGAGCGTTTCAGACTCCATAGCGACAGCAGACGCAGCTTCCGGGGGCATTGGTACTATGATCTTTGCCGGTGGTGTGCCGATTGGTCAGCCGTTCGTCAGCAAGATCGATGAGACGGCTTGGCGGGAAGTGATTGAAACCGAACTTATAGGGTTCATCCGCGTAATTGCCGCGACTTTGCCGATCTTCAGGAAGCGCGGCGGCGGCAATTTCGTCAGCGTCGTTTCGGTCGCAAACTACTGTTATCCTCCCGGAGACGCCCTTTCATCAGTGCCGAAAGCCGGCATTGAATCTTTGGGCCGCGCGATTGCGAAGGAAGAAGGCCGCTACGGCATCAGGGCAAACATGGTCGCGCCTGGCATAATCGACGCGGGGCTGGGCTCTGCCTTCCTGAAAGACCTTTACACGCCGGAAATTTGGGAAACGCAGCGGCAGCGCACCGCGCTCCGCAGGTTCGGGTCAGGCGAAGAAATTGCGGATGCGGTGGCTTTTCTCGCTTCGGATCGCGCGCGTTACATCACGGGTCAAACGCTGATCGTTGATGGCGGTTTCAGCCTGTGAGAGGACAGGCAGGAAACCATAATGGAAGAGGCCGTGGCAAAATATCATAGCGTTGAAGAAGCGCGCGGGATGACGGGCCTACGTCTCGTCGTAACTGCTCATGTCCCCGGATTGTGGAGCGAGGCGGCCAAGTCCATCTTCGACGCCAAGGGCATTCCCTATGTCCTGGTCGAACAGGTGGTAGGCGGCGAAAACCATGCGCTAAAGGAATGGACTGCCCAGACCTCGGGTCCGGTCGCCATTCTGGATGACGAACGACCACGCGTAACGTGGATAGAACAACTCTATCTCGCTGAGCGGATGACCGGCGTACCGCAGCTCATTCCTCACGATATTGACGACCGCGTTCTGATGTTCGGCCTGATCAACGAACTATGCGGAGAAAACGGCTTTGGCTGGAACCTGCGCATGCGCGTTACGCACGCGATTTTGAATGGTCCGGCAGCCACGCCCTTCGCCCGCGCGCTCGCCTCTACGCTTGCGTCCAAATATGGCTATGATCCCGCGCTTATCACCGCTGCTCGTGCACAAATGACTGGTATCGTTACGCGTTTACGTGAGCAGCTTGCAGCGCAGCATCGTGCGGGCAAGCGCTTCCTTATCGGCGATACCCTGTCGGCGCTCGACATCTATTGGGCGGCCCTTGCAGGCGCGATCGATCCTCTTCCACCCGAGCTTTGCCCTAATATGCCGGATGACATGCGCGCCGGCTATACCGACCCCGAGTTGAAAGCTCTCGGCGGCGACGCGCTTTTTGCGCACCGCGACGAGATTTATCGAGAGTTTCTCAAACTGCCGATGGATTTTTAGACCATCGCGTCCACGCCCTATTGGAGAACAGCAATGCTCGATCTGTACGCTTGGCCAACGCCAAATGCCCACAAAGTTTCGATCATGCTGGAGGAGATCGGGCTACCCTATAACGTCATTCCCGTGAATATCGGCGCAGGCGAGCAATTTGAGCCGTCCTTTCTGAAAATCAGCCCTAACAACCGGATGCCAGCCATCGTGGACCACGATGCGCCCGGCGGTCCGGTATCGATTTTCGAATCCGGCGCGATCCTGATGTACCTGGCCGAAAAGAGCGGCCAGTTTTGGCCCACCGAAGTGCATAAACGCTACGATGTCGCGCAGTGGGTGATGTGGCAGATGGGGGGGCTCGGCCCAATGCTCGGTCAGGCCAATCATTTCAAATATGTCGCGCCCGAACCAATGCCCTACGCCGTGGACCGCTATGTCAATGAAACCAAGCGGCTGTTTGGCATACTCGACCACCGCCTGACCGATCGCGACTACATCGCGGGGGATTATTCGATAGCCGACATGGCGTCCTATTCCTGGTCCACGATTTTCACGCGGCTTGACATTGCGATCGAAGAATTCCCGGCACTGCAGCGTTGGCAGTCGAGAATGGCGGAGCGCCCGGCCGTGAAGCGAGGGATGGCGCTTCTCGCGGACAAGCGGCAGACATCGCCGCAGCCTGTCGACGAAAAGACGCGTGAGATCCTGTACGGCAAAAAGTAGTTTGAGCGCCGATAATGGTTGAATTCGGAACCCCGCGGCACGAACTCATTCTGCATCAGTATGACATCTCTCCCTTAACGCGGAAGGTAAAGATGGCACTCAGCATCAAGGGGTTGGGGTGGCGCGCCTGCACGCAACCGGTCATAGCGCCCAAACCCGACCTTGTTGCGCTCACACGGGTGGCTATCGCCGTATTCCCGTGCTCCAGATTGGCGCCACATCTATTGCGACAGCGATCTCATCCTCCGCGTCATCGATCGCCTGTTTCCTGATCCCCCGTTGTACGCCGATGGCGCATCCGCGCTAGCGTTTGCTCTTCGGCGCATGGATGAACGCGCCGGGGAAATACACGTGCACTTTCCGCGCAACGGCTTTCAGGTTGAATAAATCCAGCAATATTATCGCGGATCGACCGGCCTTCTGAACCACAAACAGCCGATCAGGCAAATCTCAAGCTTGTTTTCCGCAGGCCACTTTGGTGGGGTCAAAATGCGCGATAGCCGATTATGACGCTCCAGCAAAACCGCTGTCTCGCAAAGATGCGCTCACCATTATTGCCGTAAAACCCGAAGGTAAGTCTCGGCCAACGGCCACGTGCCTGGGCAGATGCCGGAAAAGCCCCAGCGTCGCGAGAAGCGCCAGCCTAATACTCCTGATATAACACATTGGTTCCTCGATACTTTTTTACCCCGCCAATCTGTAGTTTCTATGATGGATTATTGCAGAATATGGAAACGACTGCCATGGTTCTGCTGTCATTATCGGGACCGGAGAAATTCATGCCGCGCGTGGCGCCTGCGTTGCCGCTCCTTGGGTACTGTGTGTCAGCTTTTTTCTGGACAGCGGCTGCAGTAGCGACCCCCACGATCTCGTTGGAAACACTCAAGGATGTCACCAGAACACTGTCTGATGACAGTTTCGAAGGCCGCGCGCCTGCGACACCAGCGGAAGACAAGACGATCGCCTACATTGCGGATCGTTTCGCCAAGGCAGGCCTGAAGGGCGGTGGTGAGGATGGCGGATGGTACCAGAAAGTCCCGCTTGTCGAGCTGACGGCCAATCCGAATATCACACTTCGGTTCAAGGGCGGAAAGACGCCAGTCAATCTCGCCTACAAGACAGACATGATGATCAGCACCTTCCAGGTTCGCCCACATGTCGAGGTCAGGAATAGCCCGGTCGTCTTCGTAGGCTACGGCATCAACGCGCCCGAGCGCGGCTGGAACGACTATGCCGGCGTTGACGTGAAGGGAAAGACTGTCGTCATCCTCGTCAACGATCCCGACTGGAAAACGCCGACGCTGGACGGTCCGTTCGAGGGGCGGGCGATGACCTATTATGGCCGCTGGACGTATAAGCTCGAGGAAGCGGCGCGACAGGGCGCGGCGGCTGCAATCATTGTCCATGACACCGAGCCTGCCGCCTACCCCTTCAGCGTGGTGGTTTCATCATGGTCGGGGCCCCAGCTGTCGTTTGATGAGCCTGATGACCACATGGATCAGTCAAAGGCCGTCGGCTGGATTACCAACGACGCGGCGCATCGCCTTTTTGCTTCGGCGGGAAAAAATTACGATACCCTGATCGCAGCTGCGGGAAAAAAAGGCTTCAAGGCGGTTGCGCTCGGTCTCAAGGCATCCGTCGCGATCGACAATGCCATTCGCCGCCAGGATTCCCATAACGTGATCGGCATCCTGCCGGGAACCGAAAAGCCGGACGAATATGTCCTGTATTCAGCCCATTGGGATCATCTGGGACATTGTGAGCCAATCAACGGCGATGACATCTGCAACGGTGCCGCCGATAACGCGACAGGGATTGCAGGCCTGGTGGCATTAGCCGAGGCGTTTCGAAGTGAAGGAGCACCGAAACGCTCAATCATGCTGATGGCCTTGACCGCAGAGGAATCCGGCACGCTGGGCTCGAAATATTACGCGGCCCACCCCACCGGGCCGCTCGGCAAGATTGCCGGCGTTATCAATCTGGATGTCCTTAACGTGAGGGGCGCGACACGGGATATTGTACTGATCGGCGGCGGCAAATCGGACTTCGAGGATTATCTCAAACACGCTGCCGCACTCCAGGGGCGGACGGTGAAACCCGAACCAACGCCGGAGAAGGGATTTTATTTTCGATCGGACCATTTCAGCTTTGCCCAGCAGGGTGTGCCCGCGATTTATGCCGATCCTGGCGAGGATCTCGTCAACGGCGGAATCGAGCGCGGCAAGATGCTGGAAGAAGATTACACCGAACATCGCTACCACAGACCCCAGGACGAATATAATCCCAGCTGGGATTGGTCAGGCGCAATTCAGGATCTGGTGTTGAACTACACGATTGGCCGAACACTCGCAAATGATGGAAAATGGCCAAACTGGTATTCTTCAAGCGAATTCCGTGCCATACGCGACAAATCTCGAACAGCGGAATAGCCTTTTAGTATGCGCGGGGGAGCATTCTGGACCATCTTTGGCGTGAGCCATGGCGCGCTGCCGCTTGAACTGTGCCGACGAAAAGGCTCGGCATTTTGACGACAGATTCCAGGTCCCGCGGTAGTCGCATGCCGGCCGTTCCGCTCATCATCTTGATGATCGGGCTGGTCGCTTCGCTTGCCGTTGCCTGGCAACTCGCGAAAGTCACAGAGGCTCGCAGTCATGCACGCTTTGACGGGCTTGTCGAAAGCGCGGTGGGCGCGATCAACGCCAAGATCGATATCCAGTTGGCGCTGCTGCGAAGCATGGCTGGCCTCTACGCATCCGATGACGCAGTCAGCCCGGAAGAGTTCAACGCCTATGTCGAGCAGCTTGATCTCGAGAAAAACTACCGGGGCACGCTGGGAATTGGTTATGCCAGATACGCGGCGACCCCTGCTGATGTCGACTGGGTGAACCACTGGATGGCCACGGAAGGACGCGACCCATCCTTTCGCATGTGGCCGGCAGGTACGCGCGATCGCTACTCAGCGATCCTGTATCTCCAGCCGACAAATGTTTGGAACGAACATTCCATCGGGTTCGACATGATGAGCGACCCAGTCCGGCGGGCCGCAATGCTCCGCGCGGCCGAAACCGGCCAGCTCGCGATGAGCGGCAAGGTAAAGCTTCTCCAGGAATCTTCCCCAAAAATGCAAACCGGATTCCTGATTTACCTGCCGGTATATCAGAACAATCCGGCGGAAGCGCAATTGCCGGCGGCGCGGCGTACGCTAAGGGGATGGATTTACAGTCCGTTGCGTCCAATGGATTTGTTCAGCGTGATATTTGAACGCAGGCAGCAACGCGAAGTTTCCATCGCTATCCATGCCGGTGATCCTAAGGAAGGAAACCTGCTGTATCGCACTACGCCCTCCAATTCGTCGGCGCCCCGCTACCGCTCACTGGTTCCAATCGATATCGCTGGCCAGCATTGGACGGTAGAAGTGGCCACCACGCCATCCTTCGATGCAGAATCCCCGCTTACCTTGCCGTTGACCCTCGGCTTCGCTGGCATAGTCGTCTCGTTTCTGCTGGCTGCGCTCTCGACGTTTCAGGTTCGGGCGGTGCAGGACACCGAACGCAAAGTAGAGGAAAGAACCGCCGAATTGTCGGCGGCAAATCTTCTTTTGCGCGAAGAGTCGGCTTCGCGGGAGGCAGCGGAAGCCCAGGTTCGGCAGATGCAGAAAATGGAAGCCGTCGGACAATTGACCGGCGGGGTTGCGCATGACTTCAACAACATGCTTGCGATCATCATCGGCAACCTCGATTTGGCCAAACGGCGGGCGGGCGATCGCGCCCGGCTGGATCATGTGCTCGACCAGGCCATGGAGGGGGCAAAGCGTGCCGCCGCGCTCACCCAACGGCTGCTGGCCTTTGCACGCCGTCAGGCCCTGATGCCCCAGCCTCTGGATGCCAATACGCTCGTCAGCGGGATGTCGGACATGTTGACCCGCACCCTGGGAGAAACCGTTCGGCTACAGACCATTCTTTCCGGCCGGGTCTGGAAGCTATTCGCTGACGCGGGGCAGCTCGAAAACGCTATCGTAAATCTCGCGGTGAACGCACGCGATGCCATGCCCGACGGCGGTCGGCTTACAATCGAAACCGCGAATGCCACGCTTGATGATTCCTACGCACGTTCGCACTCGGAAGTCGTACCCGGTGACTACGTGCTGATCGCGGTGACGGACACTGGGGCGGGAATGCCGCAGGAAGTTCTGGATCGGGCATTCGATCCGTTTTTCACGACCAAAAGTATCGGCAAGGGCACCGGCCTTGGACTAAGCCAGGTATTCGGCTTCGTGCAGCAATCCGGCGGCCACGTGCGGCTGGAGTCCGAGCCTGGCGTCGGCACGACCGTCAAGCTGTACTTGCCCCGCCATGCGGCACCCGAAGCCATTGCCGAGCCATCCGCTGTTCCCGAAAATGTGCTGCCCACGGGCAGGGAAGCGGAAATCGTCCTCGTCGTCGAGGATGAGGATCGCGTCCGCATGATGAGCGTCGAAACGCTACGCGACCTTGGTTATTCCGTTCTTCAGGCTGACAGCGGCGCAGAAGCACTCCGCATTCTCGAGAAGGACGTGGAGATCACCATGCTGTTCACCGATGTCGTGATGCCCGATATGAACGGCCGCAAACTCGCCGATGCGGTGCGCGCACAAAGGCCCGATGTGAAACTTCTCTTCACCACGGGCTATACGCGAGATGCAATCGTCCATGACGGTACATTGGAGGCGGGCGTAGAACTTTTGCCGAAGCCGTTCACGATCCGCCAACTGGCCACGAAAGTCCGCGCCGTTCTTGATGCGTGAGAGACTGTAACCTACCGAATCGCTTTCCAGTGAAACATTGGCCGCTTATGAGCCCGGCCATGACTCATCCTCGCCAGCCTGCCGAATGGGCGCCGCATGATTCCGTATGGATCGGTTTTCCAAGCCATCCGGAGTTGTGGGAGGAAGATCTCGAGCCTGCGCGTGCCGAGGTAGCGGCTTTTGCGCGCGCAGTTTACGCCGGCGGCAAGGGCGAAAAGGTCATCCTCGTGGCAGCAAATGCAGAGGCATCCGCCGCCGCACAATTGCTGGCGGGCGGGTCGGCACACATCATAGAGCAATCATTTGGGGACATCTGGCTGCGCGATACCGCACCGATCATCGTCAGAAACGAAGGCAAGCGCGCTGCCGTCGACTTTGGCTTCAACTTCTGGGGCGGGAAATACGACCTTCCCGGTGATGACACCATCGGGGCACGGCTGGCGGCAACGACAGATTTCACCCTGCGCAGCGCAAACTGGATCCTGGAAGGGGGGGCCATCGACACCGACGGCACGGGTCTGTTCGTATCCACTGAGCAATGCCTGTTGAACCCCAATCGCAACCCGGAAATGGATCGCGCCACAATCGAGGCAAAGCTTGCCGAGGATCTCGGCATGACTCGCATTCTGTGGCTCGGCGACGGCCTCGAAAACGACCATACCGACGGTCACGTCGACAACCTGGCGCGGTTCGTCGGCGAAAACCGTCTCTTGCTGCCGGTCCCGCACGGTGATGACCCGAACAGCGCGATTTATGCCGATGCAATTTCGCGGGCCACCGCCTTCGGCGTTGAGGTCGTTTCATTCCCCTCGCCCGGCGCAGTCTGGCGCGATGGTCAGATCGTGCCAGCCTCCTACATGAACTTTTACATCGGCAATAAAGCGATCGTCATGCCAACCTACGAAGGGGGCTCCAACGAGGAAGAGGCCATTGAGATCCTTGGTGAACTATTTCCCGGACGGGCGGTGGCCGGCATTCCTGCAGATGCCGTATTGAGCGGCGGCGGCAGCTTCCATTGCATCAGCCAGCAGATCCCCTCGCTATGACAGATCATGGTATCATGCTTGCACTGTCATCACGCTGTTCTATCTCCTGTCACTAACCGCAATCCATTGTTCGCACCGCCAGGGTAAGCCATGTCCCAGATCACCGTTGCCGCATTACAGCTCGCGCTCACCGAAAGCGTAACGGAGAACATCGCGCGTGTGTCCGAACTTGTCCGCGAGGGGGCATCAGCCGGAGCGAAGGTAATTCTTCCCCCCGAGCTGTTCGAGAGTCATTATTTTTGCCGTGTCGAGGACGAAGGGGAGTTCACGCGCGCCTTGCCGATGGATCGGCATCCGGCCGTCCTGGCGATGCAGAAGCTCGCGGCCGAACTGGCAGTGTTCATTCCTACCAGTTTTTTCGAGGCGGATGGACCACATTATTATAATAGTCTGGCGATGATCGACGATCAGGGCGCGATCATGGGCCTGTATCGAAAAAGTCATATTCCTGACGGTCCAGGCTATGAGGAAAAGTTCTATTTCCGGCCGGGCAACACCGGCTTCAAGGTCTGGCCTACACCCACCGCCACCCTCGGCGTCGGCGTGTGCTGGGACCAATGGTATCCGGAAACCGCGCGCTCGATGATGTTGATGGGCGCGGACGTGCTGTTCTTTCCCACCGCGATCGGCAACGAACCGCATGATCCAGATCTCGATACTAGCCGGCTCTGGCGGCGTGCGATGGTCGGTCATGCGGTATCGAATGTCGTCCCGGTGGTCGCCTCGAACCGAATCGGGACGGAGAATGGCCAGCGCTTTTACGGCCACAGCTTCATTTGTGACGAACGTGGTGACTATCTCGCGGAGTTCGGCGGAAGCGAAACGGGGGTTCTCACCGCCACGCTTGATCTTGACCTCGCAAAGCGCCATCGAGCGGCATTCGGATTCTTCAGGGATCGCCGGCCGGAGCTTTACGGGCGGCTGGCCCAGGACATCTAAGGGGGAACGATATGAGCGTTGCACGCACCTACATCATGCATGCGGCCGAAGGAAAAGACGCTGATCTGGAAACCGCGCTCGGCAATCTGGCAGACGCCGTTCGCGTGATCGCCGGGAGCGAGGGCGTCGAACTGCTGCGTGATGCCGGCAACGAACGACGTTTCATCTTCATCGAGAAGTGGTCGAGCATCGAAGCGCACAAGGAAGGTGGAAAAGCCCTCGGCAAGGAAGCCTTTGGCCCCATCATGGCCGCACTCGACGGCCCCCCCGACAGTGCCTATTTTGATTATCTAAAGGTTTTATGATCGGATCCCGCAAGACGTCCGCAGTCAAGATATTGACCGCTGCGCAATGGCATGACTGGCAGGTAAGCGGCATATTCGTGGGCGCGCCCGTCGATCTGGCGGACGGCTATATCCATTTGTCCACTGACGATCAGGTGATCGGGACACTTGAGAGACATTTCGCCGGACAGACAGATCTCGTCCTCGCCGAAATCGATCTTTCAATGCTGGGCGATACCGTGAAGTGGGAAACGTCACGGGGAGGCGCGCTATTCCCGCACGTGTATGGCGCGATTCCGCTGGCTGCCGTGAACGTTGCGCATCCGCTGTTCGAACCCGCACTCTGAACCGCGCATACCGTTCAATCCTGTCCGTAACGCGGGTTGATTTTGCGGATCAGCTGCCCGCGCCAGAGCCATTTTCGCTGATAGTTGAAGAAGAACCAGCCGTAGACCAACGTAAAGTACAGAACCAGTGGAGCAAGCGGATCGCCATTGGATCGCATATGGCGAAACAAAGCGAAGTCCGCGCGCCAGCGATCCCGTTCACCGCCGCCGCCATGGATTCCGTAGGCGTTGTCATGCGCGCGGCATCCGCTGTTCCGATTATACTTTGTGCCATCCATGAAGATGCAATATTGCCGCTCGGGTTCAGCCATGGTGCGAGTAAGCAGCCGGAATGACCGCATTCAAGCGTAAAATCTTCTATCTCAGCGGCTTCGATCCCCGTGGTGCCCGGTTCTATCATCAGCTCTACGCGGAACAGGCCGGGTTGTTCAACACGATGGCCAAGCGGGATATCTCGGTCGGGCCTCGCGGAAAGGCACCCGGCGGCAACAACAGCTGGGTGATCAGCGACAATGACGGACAAGCCGAAACCGAAATTATTTTCCTGGGTTGGGACGACATCATTCGTGCGCATTGGGTGAAAAACCCTCTTCGGCTGCTCGGACGATCGCTGAAATCCTATATCGCCTTCTCCAGACAGATGGATTGGCGCCACGGCCGTAAGTTTCCGCGCGGGACGTTGATCGCTTTCTATTATCCCGGCGTATCGTCGATCTTGCTGCCCATACTGATGACGCTGCTGCTCTGGGCCGTCATGGCACAACTGATGGACTGGCCATGGAGCGTACTCGCGGCGCTGGCCGCCGGAATCGGCACCGCATCGTTCATCATCCGCAAGATCCAGAGCTTCTGGCTGCTGCGCTTCATCATCTTCAACGACAGCCTTGCCAGCAATGATCCTGATCCCTTAATCGAAAAGCGGCTCGACGAAATGGCTGCCACGATCAACGCGGCACTGGAAGAACCCTATGACGAGGTGATGTTCGCCACCCACAGCAATGGTTCAATCCTTGCCGTTCCCATCATGCAGCGGCTGCTTGCGCTGAACGACGGAAAGATGCCGGACAAATTCGCATTGATGACGCTGGGCTCGTGCATACCTCTCATCGGCTGCCGCCAAGACAGCGTCCGCTTTCACGGCCAGCTGGAAGAAGTGGCGGCTGGTGAGTTTCTGTGGCTCGATCTTGGCTCACTGACTGACGGCGCGTGCATCCCGTTGATCGACCCGTGCGGCTCGTGCGAGACGCCGGAACGGCCAACAATGCACGTGCTTTCCCCACGCTGGTTCAGATATTCCGATCCGGAAACCTATGATGCGCGCCGCAAGAACAAGTACGAAACGCATTTCGACTATCTACGAACCTTCGACCGTCTCTCGCCCCTCGATTATATAGCGGTTACGTCCGGCCCGCGCCCGTTGCGAGAGTCGATCGCGGCTTTTCAGGCCGAGAATGCGTGACCGAACCGTTCACCCCGCCCTACCCAAAGCCACATCGCAGCAAGGCATCCCTGCTCAAACGTTTCCTGACGGGGTGGACAAGCTGGATCCATACGCTGTTCGAACGCAGCTACACGATGAAGATGGGTGAGATTCACCTGCCAAAGCTGGACTTCTACATCGCCAATGAACTTTCGATCGTGGATACGGTGATGGACGACAAGGAAAAGGTCCATCCCAAGCATGACTTTCTGAAGGAGCTGCTGGATCCGCTGATCGGCAACAGCGTGTTTTCCGCCAACGGCAAGGACTGGGAAAACCAGCGGGAAATGGTCAACCCCGCTTTTACGCACACCAATCTGAAACGCGTATTTCCCGTCATGAAGGAAGCGGTCGACGATCTCGTCGCGCACATCCGGTCGCTGGATCTGTCCAGGCCCGTCGCCATCGAGCCGCTGATGACGCACATTGCGGCGGACATCATCTTTCGCACGATTTTTTCCGTCAAATTGGACGGCACAGGTGCTGATCGCATATATCACGCCTTCCACAATTTCCAAAAGAACGTGCAGCCAAGTGCGATGCTTCGTATCTATGGCCTGCCGCTGCTGGGATATCGTCGTCGCGCGAATAAGGCGGCGGCGCACGTACACGCGGTGTTCGCACCGATCGTCCAAACCCGTTTCGATGCCTACCACCAGCGCGGCGAGCACGGCCCGTCGGATATCCTGCTCTCGCTGCTGGAAGCGCGCCATCCGCAGACCGGTGAACCGTTCACCTTCCAGCAGATCATCGATCAGGTTTCGACCATTTTCCTGGCAGGCCATGAAACGGCCGCGAGCGCGATGAGCTGGTCGCTCTACCTGTTGGCCGAATGCCCCCATCTGCAGACCGCGCTCGATGCGGAAATGGATCGCGAAACCGGCAGTGCGGACATCAGCTTCGATAGCCTGAAAGGCATGGAGCAATTGCGTAACCTCTTTCGCGAGACATTGCGGCTATATCCTCCCGTCAGTTTCTTCATTCGCGCCGTTACCCGGCCGACCGAGATGCGTGGGAAACACATGAAGCCAGGCGCGATGATCGTAATCTCGCCCTGGCTGATCCAACGCAATAAGGACAATTTTCCATGTCCCCATGCGTTCGATCCGGATCGCTTCAAGGCGCCGGACCAGGCGGAGGCCTGTCGCCGCGCCTATATGCCGTTCGGCAAGGGGCCAAGGATATGCGTAGGGGCGGGTTTCGCACAACAGGAAGCGGCGCTGGTCATAGGATCGATCGTCCGTGCTTTCACGCTCGCATGCGTCAACAATAAGAAGCCCCATCCGGTCAGCAAGCTCACCTTGCGCTCAAAAGACGGGATCTTTCTCACGTTGACTCCCAGGGAAGCGTCATCTGACTAGCAACCTCCTGGACATGCGTACGTTTCCTTCCGCAGAAGAAGGAGAGCAGCATGAATATACCGCACCAGGCACTCGTACTTGTAGCAGACGGCCGCAAGCTCATGTTTCTTCGCAACGAAGGCGACGAGGTCCATCCCAACCTTCAGGTCGAGGAGCATCATGAGCAGGACAATCCGGCAACCCGCGACCAAGGATCCGCCAGCCCTGGCAGAGCGCCTTCAGGGCCGAATGGCATATCCAGTGCGGTCAGCCAGACCGATTTCCATCAGCTGGAAGAAGATCGCTTTGCCGCTGAGGCGGCGGATATGCTCCGCAAACGGGCCCTGGCCGGTGACTTCGAGCAACTCATTATCGCAGCGCCCCCGACAACACTGGGCGAGCTGCGCAAACATTATCACAAAGCCGTCAAGGATAGGCTTGTCCGTGAGATCGACAAGGACCTGACGGGTCATCCGATCGACCGGATCGAGCAATTGTTGTTGGCAAAATAGGCGCATGGGGAGCGGTGATTACCGCTCCCGCGCGGCCTCCCGCCGGGCCTGTTCGATCGGGCTCAGCAAATAACTCATGAAGCTGCGGCGCCCGGTTTTAACGTCCGCCATGGCGACCATGCCGGGCAGGATCGGTACGACCTTGTCACCACGGTCAATCGTGTCGCGCGCCAATCGGACACGCGCAACGTAGACCGGGCCCAGCTTTTCATCGATTACGGCATCGCTGCTTATCGTCAGAACCTTGCCTGGAATGGTGCCGTAGCGTGTGAAGGGAAAGGCCTCCAGCTTGACCGCAACGGCCTGACCCTCCTGAACAAATCCGATATCGCGGTTCAGCAATGTTACCTCAGCAACCAGCGGGCCACCCTTGGGCACGATCGCCATGATTGGCTTTCCCGCCTGGACCACGCCGCCTTCCGTATGGATGGAAAGCTGAGCCACCGTGCCATCGACCGGCGCGACAATGCGATGTTGCGTCGCCAGTTGTTGGCTTTTCACCAGTTCTTCGCGGCGCAGAGCTACATCGGCCTCGGATTTTGCGAGATCGCCAAGCAAAGTCACGCGCGCCTGGGCGCTGTTCTGTGCCGCACCGGACGAGGCCGACGCCATATTAGCCCCCGCTCCTGCCGCGCTTTTGAGGGCGATATCACGATCCCGGATCGCGGACAGATATTGCCGGCGCATTTCAATGACGCGAAGCTTGGAAACAAAACCCTTCTCAAGCAGCTTTTCGTTCGCGGCCAATTGCTCCTGAAGGAGCGGGATCGTCTCGCGGAGTTTCGCTGCCTGAGCGGTTGCCTCGCCAGCCGCTGACGCGGCCGCGCTCGTGCTCGCGCTTTGCATCGAGAACCCGGCCTGAATCTGGGCGAGCTGCGCATGCGCAAGTTGACGATGTGTTTCCGCAACCGCGGGGTCGGTGCCGACGGGCGCCGCGAAGGAGAAGCCTTGTCCATTGAGCGCCGAAAGCACCGCCCTATTGCGTGCCACCTCAAGCGAAGACATTTCGAGAGCTTTCCGGGACTGTTCGAGTTGGGCGCTGGATGCGGTGGGATCAAGTATGACCAGCGTCTGGCCTTTTTTGACCCGCTGGCCATCCTGCACCAGGATCTGGCGCACGATGCCTTCGCCGACCGACTGGATCAGCTTCACGCTCTGGGCCGGTATTATCTTGCCCGGGGCACTCGCAACGACGTCTATGCGCCCCAGAATCAGCCACAGGAACATCAGGACCATACCGACCAGCAACACCCAGGCGGTAACCCGCGCGGTAGGCGATACCGGGCGTTCGACGACTTCCAGCGCTGCTGGCAAAAAGCCGGTTTCCTGAACCTGTACGATACGGCGCGCGCGGGCTTTTTCCGCCGCAAGAGCCTGTCGCACGACGACGAGATGTCCGGAAACCATGTTCATGCTGCCAAATCCCGATGATCGCCAACCTGGCGGCGGTGCAGATCGGCATAGCGACCATCAAGCTGCAACAGCTCGGAATGCGAGCCGCTCTCGATCACCTTGCCCCGCTCCATCGCAATGATGCGATCACACTGGCGAACGGCGGAAAGACGATGCGCGATGATGATGACCGTGCGGCCGACGGCCATGTCCTTGAGATTACGCTGGATGATTTCTTCGCTTTCAGCATCAAGTGCAGAAGTCGCCTCGTCGAAGATCAGGATGCGCGGGCTTGTTACAAGCGCCCGGGCAATTGCGATACGCTGACGCTGGCCACCCGACAGATTGGTTCCGCGTTCCACCACCGGCGTATCATAGCCTTGTGGCATGGAAACGATGAAATTGTGGGCACCGGCCATGTCAGCCGCCATCATGACCCGTTCCAGCGGCATTGCCGGATTAGCGAGGGCTATATTCTCCCGGATGCTCCGGTTGAACAGCAGGTTTTCCTGAAGAACCACGCCGATCTGCCGACGGAGCCACATCGGATCCATCTGCGCAACGTCGATATCGTCGATCAAGATCCGGCCACTCTGCGGCAGATATAGACGCTGTAGAAGTTTCGTCAGCGTCGACTTGCCCGATCCGGAGCTTCCGACAATACCGAGCATGGTGCCCGGTTCAAGATCGATGTTGATGTCGTCAAGAATCCATGGTCCCTGGTCGGCATAGCGGAAATTAACGTTCTGGAAGGAAACGCCGCCGCGGAGAGCCGGCAATGTGACGCTGCTGGCGCTGCGTGGTTCGGGCGCCGCGTTGAGCACGTCGCCGAGACGCTCCACCGAAAGGCGAACCTGTTGGAAATCCTGCCACAGCTGGGCCAGGCGGATCACAGGTCCAGTGACATGCTGGGCAAACATGTTGAAGGCAACAAGGCCACCAACCGTGAGGTTGCCCTGAATCACCTCTTTGGCGCCGAAATAGAGGATGGCAGCGAATGTCAGCTTAGAGATGAGCTGAACGGCCTGACTTCCGGTGTTACCCAGATTGATGACCCGCTGGTTGGCCGCGCTATATGCCGCCAGCTGGCGTTCCCACCGATCCTGCCATTGCGGCTCAACCGCCGCCGCTTTCACGGTCTGGATTCCCGTCACGCTTTCGACAAGCAGGGAATTGCTCGCAGCACTGCGCTCGAACTTTTCCTCAAGCCGCGACCGCAGCGGGCCGGTTACGATCTGCGAAACAACGACATAGCCAATGAGGCTGGCCAGCGCGATCCAGAATAGCGACGAGGAATAGAACCACATCGCAACCAGAAAGACCAAGGTGAACGCAGGATCGACAAACACGGACAGAGATGCGTTCGTCAAGAACTCGCGAACCGTTTCCAATTGGCGAACACGCGTGACGGTATCGCCAACGCGACGCTGTTCAAAATAGGAAAGCGGAAGCATCAGCAAGTGACGGAACAGGCGCGCGCCGAGTTCAACGTCGATCTTCTGGCTGGTCTCGGAAAACAACCGGGTTCGCAACCATCCAAACGCGACTTCCCACATCGATATCGCGACGAAGCCGAAAGCCAGCACGTTCAAGGTCGACATGGTGTTGTGGACCAACACCTTGTCGATGACGTTCTGGAACAGCAGCGGGGCGGCAAGCGCGAGAAGGTTGAGCGCGAATGTGATCAGCAGCATCTCACCGATCAAGCGGCGATAGCGGACGATCTGCGGGATGAACCAGCGAATATCGAAACCTTGAATGCCCGCGCTGACTTCACGAACGGTGAGGAGAATGAGGTCGCCATTCCAAAGCTCATCAAGCTCCGCACGGTCGACTTTGCGGATCGCCTGGTCGGGAAACTGGATGAGCACGCCATCGTCGACGACGCGACCGATCAGGAACCATCCTTCCGGGCCAGCAGCCATAACCGGCAAAGGCAGACTGGTCAGCTTGCCTTGCTGCCCCGCCAGATATTTGACCTTCACACCCTTTTGCAGCTTTGCCAGCCGCAACAAATCGTCTTTCGACGGCGGGTCTTCGTGGCCAAGGTCATGGCGCATGTTGGCCGGATCAACCGGAATACCGTAAATCGCGAGCAGAGCGGCAAGCGCGTTGAGGCCGGTATCGGGATCAATCACAGCTTCCGCCGCTTCCCAATCTCCGGATTCAAGTTGCTGCAATTGCTCCTCGCCTTCCCCCGCTAAGCGCATCTTGGAGAAACTTTCTGAACTATTGCTGGTCGACTGTCTTGCTAATCCCCTGATGGTTAAGAAGTGGTGTTAACTCCATGAAGTCCATAGCTTTGCGATCAATCCGGGCTAATTGACGGCAAAGCGGCCCCCGCCCCCATTTTTCGGGCTTCGAACCTGAATTTTTGCGGGTAGGAATTAGCAACAAAATGGAGGTATGACGCGGCGCATCATCCTTTTGGAGTATGGTGTGGCTGTTATTTCAATTACCCCCCGGGCATTTTCCGATCCGCGCGGCTGGTTTAGCGAGACCTACCATCAGCACCGATTCGCCGAGGCGGGTATCGACGCCGATTTTTGCCAGGATAATCAAAGCTATTCGAAGGTGGCCGGCGTTATCCGCGGCCTGCACTATCAGCGCCCGCCCTTCGCCCAGGCAAAGCTCGTCCGATGTGTGCGCGGCAGCATCTGGGATGTCGCCGTCGATGCACGACGCGGTTCACCAACCTATGGCAATTGGGTGGGTGCCGAACTTTCAGCAGAAAACCGGCGCCAGCTTTATATCCCGGTCGGCTTTCTTCATGGGTTCGTGACGCTGGAAGATGAAACGGAGGTCGCGTATAAGGTTTCGGCGTTCTACGATCCAACCAGCGATGGAGGCATAGGCTGGAACGACCCCGATATCGGAATCCCGTGGCCGCTCGATGCGCTGGAACCTCTCGTTTCGGACAAGGATGCGGCGATGCCTGCTTTTAGGGATTTCGAAAGTCCGTTTGAATATGACGGCAGACCGCTGATCCCGCTTGAAGATCAGTGAGCCGAGGGAGACAAAAATGACTGCTTCCAATCGCCCGCTCAAAATCTTCGCCACGGGCGGAGCAGGCTTCATCGGCTCCGCGCTGGTACGCCACCTTATCGAGAATACACCGCATCAGGTGCTCAACGTCGACGCGCTTACCTATGCCGGCAATCTCGCATCGGTAAAAACCGTCGAAACCAGCAATCGCTACAGCTTTGCGCAGGCGAACATTTGCGACGCTGCGGAAATGACCCGTCTCGTTAGCGAATATAAGCCTGACGTCGTGACACACCTGGCCGCGGAATCGCACGTCGATCGCTCCATCGACGGCCCGGCCGATTTCATCCAGACCAATCTGGTCGGCACCTTCACACTTCTCTCGGCGGTTACCGAATACTGGAAATCATTGGAAGAAGAGTCTCGCAAGTCATTTCGTTTCCATCATATTTCGACCGACGAAGTTTTTGGGGCGCTCGGTGCGGACGGTTTTTTTACTGAAGAGACATCCTACGATCCGCGCTCGCCCTATTCGGCCTCCAAGGCAGGTTCCGATCATCTCGTCCGCGCCTGGCACCATACTTATGGATTGCCGGTACTAATCACCAACTGCTCGAACAATTACGGGCCATATCATTTCCCGGAAAAGCTCATTCCGCTGGTGATCATCAAGTGCCTCCACGGCGAAAAGCTTCCCGTTTACGGCACCGGACAGAATGTACGCGATTGGCTGTATGTCGATGACCATGTCCGGGCGCTTACCGCCGTGTTTGAACGTGGTACGCCGGGCGAGTCCTACATGATCGGGGGCCGCTCCGAACGCACCAACCTGGCTGTAGTGGAAACGATCTGCGCGACGCTGGACAAGATCCGTCCTCGCGCCGACGGTAAGAGCTACGGCGAGCAGATCACGTTCGTTGCCGATCGCCCTGGACATGATTTCCGATACGCCATCGACGCGAGCAAGCTTCAGCGCGAGCTGGGATGGGCGCCACGGGAAAGTTTCGAAACCGGCATCGCCCATACGATCAGCTGGTATTTGGATAACGAAGCCTGGTGGCGTCCCATTCTCTCCGGCGCGTACAGCGGCGAGCGGCTCGGATTGAAAAGCGCTTGAGCAAGCCCTTGATCCTCGTCACGGGGGGAAGTGGTCAAGTCGGTTCCGGCATCGTCCAGGCGAACCGCGGCCGGTTCACGCTGGTGACGCCTTCGCGCGCTGAACTGGATTTGGCTGATCCCCCTAGCATTACTGGGATGATCGATTCAAATGAATGGTCAGCGATTATCAACTGTGCCGCCTATACCGCTGTTGATAAAGCGGAAAGCGAGCATGGCGTCGCATTTTCCATCAATGCCGAGGCGCCTGCCGCAATAGCAAAGGCTGCAGCTGCGCGAGCCATTCCGGTACTTCACGTTTCTACCGATTATGTCTTCGATGGCACAAAATCCGCGCCTTACGTCGAGGACGATCCTGTTGCACCTCTCGGCGTCTATGGTGCGTCAAAGGAAGCGGGAGAACGCGCTGTTCGCGAGACGCATCCACAACATATCATTTTGCGCACTGCGTGGGTCGTCAGCCCATGGGGCAATAATTTCGTCAAGACCATGCTTCGGGTCGGGGCAGAGCGCGACAAGCTGAGCGTAGTGGACGATCAGATCGGATGCCCGACATCGGCGAATGACATTGCGGAAACCCTCCTGACGCTCACCGAGAGTCTGCTAAGCGACAAGAGCGCCCCCGCCGGTACATATCATTTCGTCAACGCAGGACAGGCAAGCTGGCATGAACTGGCCACCGAAGTCTTCCGCGTGGCTGCCAGACACGGCCGGGTCGCGCCCAAGGTCGACGCCATTCCAACGTCCGCCTATCCCACTCCGGCGAAACGCCCCGCCAATTCCAGATTGTCGACCGAAAAGCTCGCCCGGGATTTCGGAATAAAAGCACGCCCATGGCATGATGCGGTCGGCGATGTTCTGGCGACGCTACTGGAACCGCACTCGTAGAGGATGTTAAGATGAAGGGTATCGTTCTTGCCGGCGGTTCAGGCACCCGGCTGCACCCGGCCACTCTCGCTGTCAACAAGCAGCTGCTTCCGGTCTATGACAAGCCGATGATCTATTATCCGATGTCCACCCTCCTGATGGCGGGCATTCGTGAAATACTGATCATCTCGTCACCCGAGTATCTCGATAATTATCGCCGCCTGTTCGAGGATGGATCGCAATTCGGGCTGGAGATCAGCTACGCTGTACAACCGCGCCCGGAGGGACTGGCGCAGGCCTTTTTGATCGGTGCTGATTTCCTCGGACACGAACCGGCTGCGCTTGTCCTGGGTGACAACATCTTTTTCGGTGCAGGCCTGGGCGAACTGCTGCATCGCGCGAAAAGCCGGACCGCCGGCGCGACCGTGTTCGCCTATCATGTGGATCAGCCGCAGGCATATGGCGTCGTCGAACTCGACGAAACGGGCCGGGCTCTGAGCATTGAGGAAAAACCTGCGCACCCCAAATCGAGCTGGGCTGTCACCGGCCTGTATTTTTACGACAACCGCGTTGTTGAGCTCGCCAAGCAAGTGAAGCCTTCTGCGCGGGGGGAGCTCGAGATCACCGATCTGAATCGCTTCTATATGGAACTCGGCGAATTGTACGTCGAGCGAATGGGCCGGGGTTATGCCTGGCTGGACACGGGGACGCATGACAGCCTGCTCGAAGCTTCCGAATTCGTGCGCACGCTGCAGAAAAGGCAAGGCGTCCAGATTGCCAGCCTTGAAGAAATCGCGTTCCATCAAGGATTCATCGATCGCGAGCAGCTCCGCAAGCGCGGGGAAATGTTTGCAAAGACAGCCTATGGTCGCGCGCTGCTCGAGTTGGCGGACGGCACAGTCTAGGCTGGCTCAGCCACCAAACCCAATGAAACGCCAAACGGAAAGCTGAAACGGCTTACCCACTGCCGCTCCATGGCGAACAATCTTTCCAGCACGGCGTTGATCGCCCGAGGTGGCATGGCATCGTCACCGCCTTCCCGTCCGGTAACCCTGCCGACACCGCGCGCTGCCACGATCAACGGGAACAGGATGGTGTTAAAAAAGCTGCGATGTCTTACCCGAAAGCCCGCTGCCATCACGACCGTATCAAGCGTTTTTGCGGTATAGCGCCGCTGATGATGGTGCGCGACATCATGGGCACTCCAGAGCCAGGGCATGGCCGGCACGGTGAGCAGAAGCTTTCCGCCAGCCTTCAACTTAGGCCGCAGCGCCTGAAGCGCCGTAAAATCATCCGGAATATGCTCAAGGACATCCAGCAGAACGATCATGTCGTAAACGCCATCTTCCAGCTTCACGCCGTCGGGTAACAAGCCGCCCTGGATTGGCGCGCCCGTCCGCGCAATAGCGAGAGCGCGGGCGCCATCATCGGGCTCGATGGCCTCTACGACACCGAACTGCCGCAATAATTCGATATTCGATCCTGTCCCGCAGCCGACCTCAAGAATGCGCGCATTTGCGGGCGGATTGATCTGCTTGCGGATCAGGCTGCCGATGATCTTTCGGCGCGCTGAAAACCACCAGTGATCTCCATCTATCTCCGCCATCCGTTCATAAACGGCGCGATCCATCAGTCTTCCATCCCGATACGTTCGCGTATCACATAAATTGGCCGCTGCTTCACCTCAACAAGGATCCGGCCGACATATTCTCCCAATATCCCGAGCGACAGGAGCTGCAATCCGCCGAAGAACAGGATAGCCACCATCATCGACGGGTAGCCGCGAACATCAGCGCCATATACCATGGTCTTGATGACCACGAAGATCGCGAACAACATTCCGATCAGCGCGAAGACGCCGCCGAGATAGCTCCAGACGCGCAACGGAACCGTCGATGCAGACGTGATCCCATCGATCGCCAGGGTCCAGAGTTTCCAATAATTGAACTTGGTATGACCGACCAGGCGCTCGGTGCGATCATATTCGACTGCGGCCTGACGAAAACCCGACCAGGCGAAGAGTCCCTTCATGAAGCGATTGCGTTCGGGCATCAGCCTGATCACCTCGACAACCTTCCGGTCGAGCAGCCGGAAATCTCCCGCATGCTCGGGTATCTTGTCGCGCGAAAGCCAGTTGTGCGCGCGGTAATAAAGTTCGGCAGTCAGGCGCTTGGGCAGGCTGTCGGTGGTGCGGTTACGGCGGACCCCATAGACAACGTCATAGCCCTCCCGCCATTTCGCCAGCATGTCGCCGATTACCTCCGGCGGATCCTGAAGATCGACGTCTACCGGAATCACGGCCTCCCCTCTAGCGAGGTCGAGACCAGCCGACAAAGCAGCTTCCTTACCGAAATTGCGGGACAGTGAAATACCGCGGACACGTCCATCATCGGCATTTGCTGCCACGATCGCCGCGATGGTGGCATCGCGACTGCCGTCGTCCACAAAGAGCATTTCCCAACGCAATGGCCGATCCTGTTCATCCCGCAAGTCGTTCAGCACACGACTGACCCGTGATACGAACGTCGGAATGGCCTGCTGCTCATCCATCACCGGGACGATGAGAGACAGATCGATATCCGCAGCTTTCAAGCTTTTCATCCCGTCGCGCCTTTTTGTTGCGCCGTGATGTTGTCAGGCGCGCGCAAAAGCAAGAACGAAAAACCTCAGCAGTCAGAGGCGTGCCACTAACCCACGTCGTGCAGCGCCGTCGGCCGCAATCTTGCCAAGGTGCACACCGGGCTGTTCTACATAATGGTATAGCAAAAAGGACGTAGCCGCGATGATCGGAACACAGGCGATCGCCAAAATGATGACTATCATCTGATCGGATTTTCCCGATACAAGCATTCCAGCTCCGATGATGGCGCTGAAGATGGGCATGTGCACCAGATACGTCGAATAGGATATGCGCCCCAATGCCACGATCAGCGGATTATGTGCCACCAGCCAGGATAATCGATCCAGCATCGGTGCTTTAAATTGCAGAAGCCCGTGTTCCCGAGCCGTTAGCAGTAAGAAGAACACCCATATCGTCAGGATAATGACGAGGCCTTTTGGCGGGATTGGACCCGCTGCTGTGCAATAAACCAGCAACGAAGCGATTGTGGCTATCGATGCGAGATAGGGAAAGCCTTTTTCGAACCACAATCGGGATGTTATGCCGACGAGGAAAAATGGCATGGCGATGGGCAGGAAGGATTGATAGCGCCATTGACCCATCCAACCGGAAAGCGAAATCGCTGTGAGCGTTATCATCAAGACGATTGCACAGATATTCCCGCGCCGAAACCGGGAGAGCATTGGCAGGACAATGGGCGCCAGCATGTAAAACTGCCACTCGAGCGACAAGCTCCAGGCGGGAGACAGGTAGGTGCTGCTGGCATATTTAAGAACAGTGTCCGGTATCATTCCGTGAATCATGGTCAGATGCAGAAACAGATGCGCCATCCAATGGGTATTCTCGAGCTGATACCGCTCGATACGCATTGGAATATCTTGGGAATAGGCGTTGGTGTACCCAATTTGCGCGATATCTCGCACAAGAATCGATACTGTCATCAACACAAGAAACAACGGAAAAAGTCTAAAAAACCTCCGTATTAGATATGGCAGATAGTCCTCCTGCTTTATAATGAGGAGGTGCGTTATCACGAAGCCGCTGACGATCATGAAGGTCGCCACCGCCCACGAGCCATTGAGAAGATAAAATCGGAGTGATGGCGGAAGAAGCGATCCGGCACCCGTCAATATTAGCGCATGACCGACGACGACCCACCACGCCATCCAGCCCCGCAAGCTTTCAATCGCTTCAAACTTTTTCATGCCCGCCCCTTTAGGCTCGCCTAATAGGCAAGCTTTCTTTCCAGAGAATTACTGGCGTCTTTTAGGCCGAACGAGAAAAGATAATTCTCGTTGAAGCAACGAAGCGCCAAAGCCTTATTCTTACAAGGCCGCACAGGGCAGCCATCCTGTTACGTAGCCCCGGTGTATTCCGCGACAGAAAAATTTTGGGAATATGGACGATTATTGACAGCGGAATGATCGAAGTCTTGGCAATCCATCTGAGAAGCCCGAAAGGCCGTTCGACCGTAATTTGATATTGCTCCGAAATAATCCGTCGCCATTTGCGGATCAGATCGGCCCACTCGCGTCTGGCTGGATGCGCAACCACGGCATTTTCTGCATAGGATATATCAAGGCCCAGCGCTCGGGCACGCAAACACCATTCCTGATCTTCGGAAACTCCAACCCTGAACCCACCCACGCGATCGAAATCGTTTCGGCGGACAAACAGATTGGCGGTTACTGTGAAGTGTTTCCGTTTCACATAATCTTCGTTTGCAAAGGCGAAGACCTTCTCAAACGCTTCGGCGGCCGTCATACGTTGTGTTGATGCGACGGTGACAATCATCTTGCCGCCCACGATATCTGCAGATTTCAGCGCTTCAATACCATTTTCAATCCATGCTGGATCGGGCACGCAATCGCTGTCGGTGAAAGCGAGTATTTCACCTGTTGCGATGGTTACACCGCCATTGCGCGTTGGGCCGGCGCCCGCAATTGGAACTTCAACGATCCGCCCACGCGCCGCCACCGCGTGCTTCACGGCTTCGATACCCACCGGCGACATGTTGTCCGCAACGATGATCTCGTAAGCCGATTGTGGGATGGTCTGCCGTTCGAGCGCATCAAGACACAGGGCAAGGGATTGCGGGTCGTTATAATGGGGTATGATCACGCTAACGAAGTGATCGGCCATGGTAGTTTATGCCCCCTTGTCGGCCTCGTTTTGTCCCGCGCGATGGCCTGACCCTTAACGACCAAAGGAAAATTTTCAAATCTTGGTGCACTTATGGTTGCGGCGCAGGGGCAGCGAGACATGCAATTTGGTTGCAGCGCAACGAAATCTTGGTACGAGCCGGTTCAGAAGGGGCACCACATTATGCAGATGCCGCTTCGGGACAGTCAGATGACGCTTCAATCGAAATGTACGAAGGCGCTCGCCCATGGTTGGGGCTAGACAAAAGTGAGTATAAAGCAGCGCTTCGCCAGCGGCGGGCTGTGGATGATTGGCCAAGCGGTCTTCAACAATCTCTCGTCGATGGTCGTCTTCATCGCCTTGGCGAGATTATTGACGCCCCAGCAATTTGGTATCGTCGCCTTCGCCACGATTTTCATAGATCTTGGACGCGTTATCGTCGCGGCGGGTATTCCTGATGCCCTGATCCAGCGGGTCGAATGGGATGACGATGTCGCCTCTACAGCGTTTTGGACAAATCTCAGCATTGGTTTGGCGCTGTGCGCGATTCTCAGCCTGGTGGGAGCGCCACTCGCGGCATCGCTCTACGATCCAACCTTCAGCCTGGTACTCGCTGCTCTTTCGCTCTCGCTTCTGATTGACGGATCTACGGCCGTACACGGTGCGAAGCTCCGGCGTGAATTCCGTTATAAGACGCTCGCCGCGCGAGGGATGCTGGCCAACACGATCAGCGGCATTGCCGGCGTAGCGCTTGCATATGCTGGCTGGGGCGTCTGGGCCCTGGTCGCCAGCCGGCTCTTCGCAGCGTCGATCGGGGCCGTACTGATCTGGACGTCAACGAAATGGCGTCCGCGCCTGACATTTGCGGCAAGCCATGTCCGCGGCTTCCTGGCGTTTTCGCTTCATCTGCTTGGCACGCAGCTGCTGGCCGTCAGCAACTCGCAAATCGTTGGGTTGGTAATTGGCGCTGTGCTGGGCCCCGCGGCGCTGGCGCAATATCGTGTCGGTACGCGAGCGTTGAACATGCTCGTAAGCATGGTGATAACGCCTCTGCAATCCGCCGCGACTTCGGCATTTTCAAGAATGCAGGATACAGAAGGCCGAATCGGCGCTGCCTATTTTCGCCTCACCCGCACTTGCAGCCTGGTGGCATGCCCTGTGTTTCTGGGCGCAGCCGCTGTCGGGCCTGACTTTGTTCATCTGGTATTTGGCAAGCAATGGGGCACCGCCGGGCAAATCATGGCCATCAACGGATTGGTGGTGGGGCCAGTCGTTATCATGTATTTTTTCACGCCCGCTTTGGCTTCGATGGGTAAGTCAGCGCTCGCACTGCAATCGGGGATCGCGGCGTCGGCGGGCAATCTTATCGCAGCAAGTATTGCCGCCCCGTTTGGTGTTCTTGCAGTAACGGCCGCCCAAACATTACGCGCCTATATCACGCTGCCCTTTTCGCTCCGCCTGCTGAAACGTGGACTAAGTATCGGCCCTGTCGCAATGATAAAAACGATCATGCCCGCGCTCACTGCAGCGGCAATCATGGCAGCGATTCTCGCGATTCTTCAACGCACTGTTCTGTTGGAAATGTCACCGCTGGAACGGATTCTTATTATGGTTGCAGTAGGCGTGCCACTCTATTTTGTCGGGTTATTCGTGATCGATCGCAGAACGATAGCTGACAGCGCGCGCGAATTTGCTCCGCTCCTTGGCCGGCTTACCAATAGAAAAAGAGGCCCGGAGCAGCATGAAAAACGCTGACTGACCTCCTGCGGAACGCTAAAACCCTTATAACTTGTTTGTCCTTAATCGAATTTTATGCGGTTTAGACAAATACAGTGCGGCGTCATTTCAAAGTGTATCTGCTAACATGAAATCTGTTTTAAGGCTCCTGATCGGTAAGACGCGGTACGAGGTGTTACGCAAATGGCGCTACACTCGAAAGCTCAATGCCGTTCTCGCAGCTCAATATAGCTATGATGAACAGCGCTTTCGATCCAGCGCGTCGATCCTGCATCCACCGTTTGATGCGGAAATGCTTGGCGCCCGCATCATGATGGACTGTCACCGTATAGAAAAGGGCCTTGCGCTATCATCGCCGCGCGCCGGGTTCGGTCGCGATGCTTTGCAGCGCTTGTTCGACATGGTGCCAGAGTACGAACATCGGTTCGGATCGGGCCTTGTTACCCGGGCCTCACGCAAGGCATTGCAGGAATATCGTTCTTTCAACGTCGATGCCGGCCTGCCCGAGATCGCGGAGCTCGATGCATTCCTGGCCAATGGACACGACGGCGCAGCCGCCATTGATGCCGGCACGAAAGAGGTAAAAAAAAGCGAGATCGAGCAGGCAATTCAGCTGGATTTCGACGTATTTGCTCGCACCCGATTTAGCGTTCGCAATTTTACGGGTGCCCCTGTGGCAGTAGAAGCAATCAAAGCTGCGACCCTGACCGCACTCAAAACGCCGTCCGTTTGTAACCGCCAATCGGGACGCGTTCACGCTCTTTTTTCGCAACAGAGCATGACCCGGGCCCTGAGTTTTCAGAATGGAAACCGTGGCTTTGGTGATCGCGCAGGCGCGGTGTTGATCATCACCTCCGACATGCGCAGCTTCATCGAAATCAGTGAACGCAATCAGTGCTGGGTGGATGGCGGGATGTTCGCCATGTCATTATGCTATGCGCTTCACGGCCTTGGCTATGGCACATGCATGTTAAACTGGAGCGCCACAGCTGAACAAGATCGCAAAATGCGCGAAGCGATGGGCATTGGTGAGAATGAAGCGGTGATTACGATGATGGCGGTTGGCCATCTTCCGGAGCACTTCAAGGTGGCCGTTTCTCCTCGTCGTGATATTTCCAGCATTCTGCGTGTAATTGGATGAAAAACCGCAAACCGCTGAATATCCTAGTTTGGCCGTTGTCCACCCCCAACAACAGCTATCCGAGCGCCCTGAATGGCCATTTGGCAAAACGCGCCAAGGTTTCGGGCGTGGTTCGCGGCAAGGCCCTGGTTTTACAGGTACTCAAGGAACGTTTCGACATTCTGCAGATCCATTGGCTGGAATCGCCATTCTGGACGAGAAAATCGCTGATCCTGAAATTTGTTCTCGCGTCCATCGTATCCCTTTTGATCCTGAAGATGAAGGGCGGGAAGATCGTTTGGACGGCGCACGATCCTGTACCACATGAGATGCAAGGAAATGAAGTCCTCGCGCACGGCTTCTACGGCTGGTTGTGGCGGACATATAGCGCATTCGTGATTCACCTTACAGATGGGGTGATCTTGCTCAGCAAGACGCACGGCCCGGATATCGTCACGCGCTACCCGAGGCTGGCTGCGCGCTTTTCCACGGTCATTCCCCATCCGCATTACAGGGGCGTTTATCCCGATGATATCACTCGTGAAGATGCTCGTATTTCGCTGGCAATGACGGACGGTCAGCCGACCTTGCTCTTCCTGGGAAACGTAAGACCGTACAAGAATGCCGAGGGATTGATTGCTGCGTTCAGGGCCAGCACGGCAAACGCCCGCCTCATCATTGCAGGCGAGGTCGAGAATGAGAACTACGTCAAAACGCTGCGAGCATTGTCGGGAAATGACCCACGCATCGAGCTGAAACTGGATTATATCGCAGACGATATGTTGCAACTTTATTTGCGCGCTGCTGACGTCGTCGTCATCCCCTTCAGGCACGTCACCAACTCGGGCTCGGTAATGCTGGCCCTCTCCTTTGACTGTCCCGTCGCGATACCGCGGGTACCTGTATTCGAAGAACTGCACGATAGTGTCGGAGACGCGTGGATCAAGCTATTCGACGGGGAAATCGCCGCCCCGGCGATTGAGGACATCGTTTCCTGGGCGCAGACGGATCGTTCGCCGCAGCCCAATCTCGACAGTTATGATTGGGAAACTATAGCGGACAAGACCGTGGAATTCTTTCAGGCCATCAGGGCTGGTTCCGCAAAACGCCTCCAACAGTTTAGCGGTGGGTAATCAATGCCGAAAATAGCGATCACGAATACAACGGGTGGCCGCAACCGTGGCTGCGAGGCGCTGGTGACGTCAATAATCGGTGGCCTCGAAACGGTTTTCCCGAACGGAGAGGCGCACGTGACGCTTCATACCGGTGATCCAGACTATGATCGTGACTTCTATGGCAGCCGGCTTGCAGGGATCATGCCGGCCCCGCGGCGCATGTTCGATCGCTGGTCCCCTGCCCGCCAACGAGCGGTTTATGACGCCGCACGCATTCTCGACAAGACGATCCTTAGGAACCGCAGCACCGGCGCCGCGATCCGGAACATTCTGAACGCCGATCTCGTCATCGCGACGGGGGGCGACATATTCACTTCGGACTATGGCGACTTCGCTTCCCATGCCGGCATCCTGCACAGTGGTGCGCCGGTTGCGTTACTTGCTCACACCATTGGTCCGTTTGACAAGGCGAGCGAGCAGCTCTTCAAGGCTTCGACAGAAAACATCGCGTTATGCACGGTTCGAGAATCGGAATCGTTTGAGTACCTGACGGAGATCGTTCCGGAACTGTCCATAGAATTGACCGCAGACGTCGCCTTTTTGCTTCCGGTGACGCCGGTGGAACAGGCCCGATACATCGTAGAAACAGAGCACCATTTTCCGATCGAAAATCGAAAGCTGATCGGCCTTTCGGTGAGTTCGGGAATATTGGCATTTCGTTCCGACGTTGAACCCGAGGCTTATCTGAACGAGATCGCCGCGTTCGTGGACCGATTGAACCAGCAAGGATATAAAGTGCTTCTCCTCCCGCATGTGCAGGAGCGTGTGGCCCGGAACAACGACATGTTTGCGTGCCGCGAAGTATTTCGCCGATTGCAACGGCCAAACGAAAATCTCGTTATCTCAATGCCGTTGTCAGCTTCGGACTTCAAGGGCGTGATCGGCCTGTGCGATGCGCTGATAGGGGCGAGAACGCACGCTACGATCGCTTCCATGTCGCAAGGGATACCCACAGTTTCCATTGCCTATTCCCGTAAGGCATGGGGCATAATGCGCGACTATTACGGCCCGGAATTGGGCAAGGCATTAACCGTGGAAGTGGCAACCATGAACCGCGAGTCTCTGGCGGCAGCTCTCGAGAGCGCGCTCGCCAACGGACGAACCGAGCAAACCGCTGCCGAAATGAAGAGGCGCGCAACAATCAACTTCACGCGAATATTTGAATTGTTGACGAAAGCGCGTTGAGAGATCAGTGATCGCAGCGCCAGCCACGGGACGTAAGTATACTGCCCTTGCCCGGCGAAACGTTGAATGACCTGTTTTGGATAGTTAGGAACAAGCGCGGTATATGGTGCGAAACCTTACATCCCTGGCGGCAATGAAGTTATGGTCGTTCTTTCTGGCGCTCGTCCAGCCGCGATACGAGGTGCTGGCGCCGTATAGCCGGCAGTGGATGCCATTGCGCGGAAAGCTGCTCAGCCTCATTGGCCTTGCGATATTGCTCGGCATCGGCATGATGTACGGCTTCTACGCTGCCGTGCTGCCACCGAATATGCGCGTCTATCTGTTAGCGCCGATCGCCATCATGCTGCTCTTGGTAATCTGGACACTACCGGATCAGGTGAATCCACCGACCCGCCTGATGATCCGATGCTTCTTTCTCTTCGTTGCAATTTCCGTCGTTTGGCCCGATTATATAGCCATCTCTATACCGGGAATGCCGTGGATCTCCATGCGCCGCCTCGTGCTTGCGCCAATGGCCTTATGTTTGCTTATCAGTCTTTCGGTTTCAAAGCCTTTTCGCGGAGAGATGAGAGATGCACTGGGAATTTATCCGCCGCTCCCCAAGATGATGGTCGGTTTTCTCATCATCCAGGCGGCATCGCTCTCGATGGCGGTAATGGGCGACATCACCGTCTCCGTTAAGAACTACATTAATTATCAGTTTCTTTGGACGGCGGTATTTTTTGTATCTGCCTATACCTTGCGCAGCGAAGAAAGCATACTTCGCCTTATAAAGATTTTCTTCATAACTGCGGTTGTTGTAGCGGTTATCGGGATCATTGAAAGTCACGAACAACAGGTTCTCTGGATGGATCATATCCCTAGCTTCCTCCAGGTTGATCCGAAGATGCTTGATCAAATTTATGGGACAAGGTTCAGAGATGGCCTCTACAGAACAAAGTCCACGTTTACAAACCCACTTCCATTTGCTGAATTTCTTGCACTTTCGTCACCAATTCTGCTTTTTTACATTATAAGAACGAAGTCGATATTTCTTATCGCCGGCCTGATCCTGCTGGATATTATTTTCCTGTACGCAATTCTGAGCACGCAAGCTCGCCTGGGTAATTTGGGATTTCTCGTTTCCCATGCAATTTTCGGACTTCTATGGGGCTTGCGTCGTTGGAAAACGAGTCGTTTCAGTCTGATCGGCCCGGCAATGTCGCTCGCCTATCCGGGCTTCCTTATCGCTTTGTGTCTCGCGATCATGACCGTTTCCTCAATAAACAATCGCGTGCTTGGTTCGAGTTCGACCCAGGGCAGCGATAATGCGCGCAGAGAACAAGTCGCAAAAGGCCTGCCAATCATCGCAAAAAGCCCGATCTTCGGATATGGACCGGGACGCGCGGCGGGCGTACTTGGCTTTAAAAACTATACGTTCGTGACTATTGACAGTTATATGCTTTCCATTGGCCTCGATTATGGAGCGGTGGGGTTTATTCTCTTTTATGGAATGTTCCTTCTAACGATCTACTGGTGTTTCAGGCTGCTCATGATGGAGGAAGGCCTGGCGAGCGATCTACCTCTTTTGATCGTTTCAATGATGTCCGCCTTCATTCTTATCAAGTCGGTGCTGAGCCAGGAAGACAATAATTCGATACCGTTTATATTGATGGGTGCGGCGCTTGGCTTGCTGAATATGTATAAGAAACGTCATGGCGCGCTCCCCACGGCGGCCTGGCCTTCCTAATCCTCACGTCGGATTGTTTGTCCGTTAGCCCGGTTCGACAGCTTTATATGGAGTGACAATGGCGAGCGCCGACGAATTTGCCGGGCAGAAAATTGCCGCCGTTTCGGTCATCATTCCAACCTATAACCGTGCGCATTGCTTGCCGCGTGCATTGGAAAGCGTGCTTCGTCAGACCTTTGATGACATAGAAGTGATTGTCGTTGACGATTGTTCGAAGGATGAAACGCAGGCTTATCTCTCTTCGATTAGCGACCCTCGTCTCCGCGTGATCGTCCATGAAAAAAACAAGGGCGGGTCCGGCGCGCGCAACACCGGCATAAGGGCCGCCCGCGCGGACCTGATCGCCTTTCAGGACAGCGATGACGAATGGCTCGTGACCAAGCTTGAGAAGCAGATGGAGGAATATCGCCGCGTCAATTCGAGCGATTACGGCGCAGTTTATTGTGGCAAGGTCACCTATGGTGAGGCCGGGCGCGGCAAGTATGGTTCCCGCCAAGTGTATTACGCCCCTTACCCTGAATGCGAACCCGCTGGGGGCGATATCCTGCTTTCTCTACTGAAGCGCCCGATGATCAGCACGCAAACCCTGCTCGTGCGACGCGATCTTCTTCAAAAAATTGAAGGTTTCGATGAGAGTCTGAAAATCGGCCAGGATTGGGATTTGACCACCCGCCTCGCACGGCATACCAAATTCATCTTTATCGAAGAGCCCTTGGGTCTATGCTTCATTGAACCGGACAGTATTTCAAAAGCTAAAGTCAATCTCGCATTCTCGTTCGAAAATATCCTCAAGAAGAACATCGACGTTATAGAACAACACCCACAGCTTCATGCAGATTTCTTGCTGGATATTGCACGCACCCACCAAAAGAATGGACGATGGCGAACTGCCATGCCGCGCGCGCTTCAGGCACTTAAAATCAGACCATCTTATCGACGAAGCTGGATGACATTCCTGCTGGCCCTTCTCACCTACCCTCTGCCCGATCGCCGATGACGGGCCGGCGAAAATACGCCTGACAAGATTCACGCCAACGGGGCTCTCTGATCGGCAAACTGCGCCGCGAAAGCGGCAAGGATATCCGATCGCAAGTTTGCGAGTCTCAGTGCGCGCGTAAGCGTGGCCTGGCGACCGCCTTGCGCGGTGGGGGCGTCAGACCACCGCCACGCCAATCGGATCCCAGTCATTCAGGAGCAAGCCTTTAAGCTCTTCGAGTTCGCCTATCATATCTGAGATGATACACGTCAGCCCAACCAGGCGCCACGGCCTTCACGCCACGCTTACGTGCGCGCTTGCCGTTCGTCCGCCAGGGAGAGGGTAGCGCACATGCATTCCCAGATGACCGCGCACACCGTCAATAAACGCGAAGATCAGCACGGCGGCGTTTTTCAACCTGCCGCGCATGAGCGATGCAGACAGCGTAGTCGCTAGAAAGAAAAGGCTGTTGATGAGCAGCCACAGACTGAAACCGCCCCGTCGAAAATCCAGATAGACTGCGTTGCGTACTGAATAAAACAAACGGAAATCGGGGCTTGCGTTAGCAAGGCGCGCGGCAGCACTTTGCCGCTTTGTATTCATATTCCAGGACTCTTCCGCATCGTCGACGAAAGCATCCGCGACAAGCAGAAGCCCCCCCGGCGCGGCTGCCAAGCGCTCCGAAAACTCAAGGTCGTCTGCATATAAGACCATTGATGCATTTGGCCCGCCAACGCGCTCGTAACTATGCCGGGGTATGAGCAGGCCTCCATAAGGAGCACGGGGAATTGCGATTATTTTCTCGGCACTCGGCCTTGCCGACCCAACCCGGAAAATCTTGCGAACCGTGCGACTCATGGTCATGCGCACATCGAAATTGAACACCTGGCCCGGCCGCAAGATCATTGCGTCGGCATTGCCTGCGTTGGCCACCGCCACGAGATAGGGCCGATCCTTCCGTAGCGCGCAGACTGCTGCAGCTTTTGATTGCTCTAGAGCGACAGCCAAAGTGGAAATACAATCACCTTCCGGTATGTTATCGTCATCCAATAACAACGCTGAATCGGTATTGGCTCGGGAAAACGCGCACGCCAGACCTTGCGAGTAGCCAACCGCGGATCCGGCATTGTAGTCCGCGCCAGGCAGTTCGACATCGATGTCGAGTTGTTGCGCAAATTGGATGACGCGCGACCGTACTTCCTCCGTCACTCCATTGCAGTAAACTATTGCATGGCGAACGCCCTGAGCGTGCACGGCCGTCAACATCGGAAATAATGTAGATAGTCGATCCGAATAAGTGACCGTCACAACGGAGATTGCTTCGATGCTGGCCATTGCCAACGCCCTTATATCATCGCCCCTGCGAAACCACCAATTTTCTCTGCGCCACGAAACGCTCGGGGCAAAAAAAGGCCGGCGTCACTTAAGACGCCGGCCTGATATTTCGCTCTATGCGCTTTAGCGCGCGTTAGCCAGCAAACTGGCCATATAGGATTGCAGGCTGGTTGTAGGGGTCAGCGTCAGTGGCGCAGCGGACGATGTGACGAGTTTGACAGTCGTACTCACACTCGTCGAGGTCTTGGGCTTTGCAGCAGCTGAGGCAAGTGCCCCAAGGAAATCCGCCAGAGTCGGCGAGGAGAAGCCCGACGGCGTCGAAGTCACTGGCTTAGGCGTCGCTGGTGTAGGTGTCGTTACCACTGGAGGAGTTACCACCACCGGAGGTACTACAACCGGAGGTACTACCACCGGAGGAGTCACCACCACCGGAGGAGTTACTACCACCGGAGGAGTTACTACCACCGGAGGAGTTACTACCGGCTCAGTGGGCTCGGTTACAGGGGTTGGAGCACCTGCCCAAGTTCCACTAAGATCCTTGTACGCCGTCCCGCTAAAACTTAGCGCGGATCCGACGCCGCCGAGCTGATAGCCAATTCCCGACGTAACCAGACCTGCAATAGAGGCCAAAATTCCTGCGCCAAGACTGGAAAGGCGTGCTTTGACAGTAGCTGATGCGGTGTCGAGGCTGATATTGTTCGTCAACGTCAGACCTGTATTCGTGCCGCGCTGTACGATCCGGTCAGTCACGTTGTCAGAGACGGTAGCGCCTTGAAGTCCCGCAAGCCTGATCCATACAGAACCTGCTGTTTCCGATGACGATGCAACCGTGTTCCCCTTTATAGAAACATTCTTTGCAGTCGCTACCATGATGCCGTTTGGAAAGCCGTCTTCATAAATGAGGTTGTTTTCAATTGTGAGGTTTTCGTAGGGCATGCCGCCATTTGATTGATCAGTTATGAAGATGCCCTGCATGCCAGCGCCCTTACCTTGGACGATCTGGTTATTGCTGATCACGATGTTCTTTGAAGCTTCCGTCGTATTTGACGTCCAGAACTGAATAGCATCCGGATGATCTGCTCCCAGTCGCGAGAAGTCTGTGAAATAATTGCTGTCGATTACAACATTCTTGACCTGCGCGAAATCGGCGCCATCCGAGCGGATATCGTGATATTTATTGCCGCGGACCGTTACGCCGTCGGTTTTCTCGAAATAGGTTCCCCTATAGGCCTGCTCCAGATCAGAGTTCAGCAATTTTATATCGCTGCTGTTGCGGACCATGAGCAACGTGCCATCGTTGTTGGCGTTGCCGTCGAGCGACCCATGAAGATGGTTGCCGTCAAACGTGATGTGGGATGACGTTCCAACCTGTGCGATCTTAACTGAAGTTCCCGCTTCCGCTGCGGTAATTCCGCTGCCGATATCGAGATTCTTAAAGGTTATGTTACTGGAGCCGCTTACATTGAGACGGTCAATATGCGCGGGAGTATCACCGGAGGCCGAGATTATCGTGACCGTGCTGCTGAAATTCTTATTCTTGATATTGACGGTGCCATATTCTCCCGCCGCCAAAACAATGGTATCGTTACCAGAAGCGTTACCAAGCGCAGTTGTTAGCTGCGCAGAATTGGATACGTTGAAAGTCGTCATTTAGATTCCCCTGCCGGCTCATCCACAATCCGTCGTTAATGACGAATCTCTTGCCCGATGCAGGTTGAAATATGATCTACAGGGATGAACTCATGCCTACTCCAATGCGTTAACAATCTACTCACGTCGTTACACCGCATTGTATTAATGAATAATAACATATGGAATATCCGAAAGCGGACTCGGTCCAAAAGGCTTGGAGAATCGGGGATCAGGTTATTTTGTGATTAGTAGCTGTAACGGAAAAAATGAGATCAGCAGCGATCGATTTCGCGCTAACAGACATTGATGTATTAGACGATTTTACTACGTCGATGAACAGCCTCGAGTTCAGCTTTGTATCCACCAATTTCGCGTTCGTTGGCGCAACCAAAGCATCGGCCAATGTAGGTGCAGTGAATGAGGCGGTCGTTTCAGTCGCGGATGCCCCACGCACATTCCGGGGATCCGGTACAGGGCCACCTGAAATCGGCACGCCAAGCTTGATAGCTGATCCGATGCCTCTCAATTGATATCCCGCGCCCTTGGTAATCAACCGGAACGGCAAAGCTCCCGCTATGTTTTCTATGTCCTTCAAGGATTTGATGATTTTTCCGGGGCTCGCCAGGGTCGTATTAGTCGCAAAGCGGACACCCACATTCTTGCCCCGCTCAACAAACCTGTCAGTGACGTTATCGGAAACAGTTCCACCCGTAATATTAGAAAGACGTATCCAGGTCGATACCGAAGTAGATGGCGCTGAAATGACTGTATTTCCCGTTAACTTCACTAATTGTGCGTTGCTAATCATGATACCGTTAGGCATTCCATCCTGGAAAATCAGATTATTTTCTATAGTCAGATTCTTGTAAGGCAGGTTTCCTATCTGGTCCGTTATAAAAATACCCTGAATTGCGGCGCCTTTTCCTTGCAGAATTTGATTGTTGCGGATGACAATATCCGTCGACGAAGCTGTCGTTCTCGATGTCCAGAATTGGATGGCATCAGGATGGTCACGGTCCCCACGCACGAAGTCGGTAAAATAATTGCTGTCAATTAAAACGTTATGAACTTGAGCAAAGTTCATTCCATCCATTCGAATATCATGCAGTTTATTTGCACTTATATTGAGCCCATTGGTCTTTTCAAAAAATCCACCGCGGGCGAGTTGCTCGAATTCTGAATTTATTATTTTAATATTGCTTCCATTGGAAACCCGCAAACCACTAAGATCATTACTTGGATTATTATCCATCGAACCATGAATATGCAGGCCGTCCAAGGTGACCTTGCTTGAATCGATGATCCGGGTGATGAAAAGCTTGGCGCCCGTATCCGCGACGGTTCTGGTGCGGCCGATATCGAGATTGCGGAACACGAGGTTGGTTGACCCCGCCACGACAAGCCCGTCGAGATGGGCCATATTGCTGGACGACGCGGAAGTGATTGTGACGGCGCCCGAGAATTTCAATGAGGATATGGAAATCAAGCCATAATCGCCCGGCGAAAGCAGAATGCTGTCTCCGCTTTTTGCTTGCCTGAGTGCCTTGTTAAGCTGCGAAGCGTTTGAGACGTTTATTTTAGTCAAAGAAGTGTCCCTTGCATCTTCATTATCGTCGAATACTGACGCGAGCCACGGCGTAGCTTCTGCCGGCATAACCTGCAAAAACAATGCGACTATAATGGTGACTACCGAAGTTCGGATCATATCGCCTCTCGATTGGGTGAAAACCTTGCGGCCTTCCCCATCGCACATATCGGCCGACTGGCAGGTAGGAAAAAAACAAACAGCGAGGTTTCGTCCGTACGTTAGCACCGAACAAAATACCTGCCTCGATGCCAGCAGATTTAAAGCGATTTCCAGTAGAAATTTGCGCGACCATTGCGCGACTGTTAACTAATTTTTTCCCTTTACGCCACTCGCCCCGCCGCGAGGAACTGGCGATTTACCCGAAAACAGGGCGCGTTAGGTTCTTTTGCAGCAACATTTAAGTGCAGGACACGTCTTGCGTTAATTTATCAGATCAGGCTCCAGCGTCCAGAATGGAAGCTGAATTCATTCCAAGCAGAACCTGTCGGGCCTTTATGGAGCAGGCGTGTAGCATATCATGCACAAATCTCTTGCTCAATGCCATGGCTCGGCCGTCATCGGGTTCCAGCGTTGAAATACGAACGAGTACACCGTCCGGAATTATGCCGGCGAGTTGGTCTTTGAACTTGGCAAGGCGCTGCTGCGAACCATTGGCCGGAAAACGTTCGCCGATACGTGTCCAGTAAAGAATATGTTCCGTGCGGTTCGCGCCCGTGGCGATTAACGCCCTGGCTGGAATTATCAATCCCTTGGCAACTGGAATTTCCGCAGGCCGGTTGGCGACTACTTCCATACCAAAGGCGGGATAGCATACTTCAGGTCGATGAAGCTGCAGCACGTCATTCTGTGTACCACCATAGGCAACCAGCATCATGATCGACGCGCCGCTGGCATCTTCATATATTCTGCCAACGGTCTGACTATATAATTTGGCAGAAAGACTGTCTTCGTCGTCGGCCTGCACCAGGCCATCGCTTGCCTTTCCATGCCATCCAGAAAAATTCAGAGGAACAAGCTGATCGAGTTTTGCTGTGCCCAACAGCGAAATGCTGCGATGCGGCCTGAGCGCCGCAGCGGCTCCGGATGCCGCGACACAAGCGATTCCGATCAATATTTCTCGTTTTGTGGCAGTCATGCTTTTGCCAGGAACTTTGTCTTGAGAATGATAAAAAGGTGATCGAGCAAGAATATGCCCAGCAAAGCGACGGTAAACATCAGTAACCCGGCGCTGGAATGCAAAAACCCTTGCGCAGCTTCTTCCCCAAAATAGTGGGTGATCAATACGAGTATGATGACGCGAACGATGTTTGCGACAATAGCCATTGGAACCACCCAAAGCATCAGAAAAAGCGAGTAGCGCCAGCTCATGTTATGCAGCAGATATATATAGAAAAGGCTGATCGCGGTCAGGCTGAACAACGAATTGAGCCCGGCACATGCGTCTTTCACAAGCAGTTGGTATTGATCGATGAACAAGGTCACACCCTGCCGGACGATCTGATAATCAAAATGAGCAAGAATTGTTTCCGCGCTCCACGATACAAAGGCTTTAAGCGGCGCGGTGACCTGGTCTACGAACCAGCCCGGCATAGGGATGATGAAAAGCAGATAAAAAATGGGAAACCACAGGAGCTTCAAAACGCGGCCGCCAACGTAAAGATACGCGATGGTGATGAGCACGCCAAAGAATGCTCCCACCTCGATGCTCAAAAAGTCAAAGGCACGCGCGGCTGTATAGAGCATTAAAAATACTAGCAGAAACGGCGTTGCGAGCGCCCACTGGCCGGGCACGATCGATGCCTTGATCTCATTACGTCGCCGGGCAATCAGCCACAGACCAGTAGCAAGCACTATAGGGCCGTGTATGCCCGCTTCCGTTGTCCAGATCTGCGTTGCGATGGAATAAATCGTCGGCAAACCCAACGACAATATCCCAATCATCAGAAATGCTAGACCAGCCCGAGAAACCTCAGCCGGTGCAGCTATAGAATGCGACGCCATCAAAAATCGTTCAGGACCGAGCCGATAACGGTGGATTTATCCGCAAGCAAAAGTTTGGTGAGGGTCTTAACATCCCCAACCTTGCTGTTGTGCTTGCGGCCGACAATCAGGCTATAGCTTGCGATATTGGCCACTCTCTGCGCATCGGTGCAGCTATTGGTAGGCGTTGTGTCAAAAATTGTCAGGTCAAACTCTCTGAGAAGCTGATTTACCAACACAGGAAATCGACTTGCCGACAACAACTCTTGCGGGTTTGATGGCACCACACCTGCGGTGATGATTGCAAGATCAGGCAACACTTCGTCGAGCAGGATATCATCGATTGTTACGTCGGGATCAGCGAGATATTCGGACAAACCCGGATTATTCTCGGGCAATCCAAACGCGGCGGCTACGCCCGGTGCTCTCAAATCCGCATCGATAAGGGCCGTTTTTATACCGATTTGCGAGATCGCGGCCGCCAGATTAGTGGCAACGAAGGTACAGCCAGATTCAGCCGCGGGAGTGCATATTGCAAGAGACCGGCGACCTTCTTGAACATGCTGAGCGACAACACGCGTCCGCAACGACCGAACTGCTTCAGCATTGATGCTAACCGGATCAGTTAACACCATCGGCAGACGGGTCGGCGTCACAAGCTTTCTCTCTTCCGGTTTGCGATCGGCAAAAGATGCACCGGGCACTGCTTCCTTAAGAGTGTTCACGCTCATGCAGTCGCCCTACCCGTTTCGCGAAGTTTTCGTCGCTCAAGAAAACCAATTATCTTGCTAAGTATCGAGTCTGGAGCGCGCCGCATTCCGATAGAGGCAAAGACTGGGGCGCCCGTGGCATAGTTCAAGTCATCATCACTGCGGATGCGACGCCCCAGAAGCTCGACGAGCAAGGCTACACAAACCCCCAAGCCAAGACCTAGCGCGATTGAACCCGCAATAATCGCCGGAACATTGGGAAATGATGGCGTATTTGGTGCCGTCGCATCACCCAACGGCTCCATCCCGTTGTCACCCACGTTGGATTGAAGCTGATAGTCTGCGACCCGCTGTGACCCTTTAAGGTACTGATCTCGCCGCAAATCGATTTCGCTCTGCATCTGGCGGATCTGGTCAATTTCACCACGCTTGCTCATCACGATGCTCTTTTGCGTGTTGAAACGGCTTTCGATCGCGGCTTCACTGACGCCGCCGCTGGTCCCGCCAACTGGCGCAGCGGCCAATGCTGCCCGCTGCCGCTTGAGCGCGATCATCGTGGGATGGTTAGGCCCCAAAGTCATTGATGCTTGCGCGATTTGCGTATCGAGCTGATCGACAGCGGTGAGCCCGCCCTGCGTCACGATCGTGCTCCCGCCAAGACCAGCAGTCGCACTTTGCGACGTCAGTGCCGCCAGCTTTGCGCTGTCCACATCGACGTTCCCAGGATCGAGAACGATCCCATGCTCTTTCGCAAAATCATTGCGGCGCTTTTCCGCAGCCTGCAGGCGCGCAAGCGCTTTATCAGATTGTTCGCTATACCAGTCCGCAGTCCGTGAAGCGCTCGCCTTACGGAAGCGCAGGCTTTCCTCCATATATGCCGTGCGGATCAGGTCCGCGATGCGCCTCGCCGTATCGGGGGAGTTACTGGTGAAATAAATTTCCAGGATTCCCGCTCCACTTCCGGCCAGGGTCGCATCGGTTCCATCCATAATGCGTTGCGCCAGCCAGCGGCGTATATCCATCGTACTTGTCTGTCCGCTGTTATTGTACTGGGTGATCAGCGCAGGATCGTTGACCCACCCAAGATCATCCACGACTCGGCCTGCGGTACGATAGTCCTTGATCAGCTGCACTTGCGTCTTGACGAACGGCCACAGCGACCGGTCGCCCATTACGGCGCCCGTCACCGGATCCGGCGTGCCGACCTGCAACAGAATGCGGGCCGTTCCGGTGTAGCGCGGTGGGATTATAAGGGCGGTGCCAGTGGCAACGACAAAGCAGCCCAGCAGGGCTGCCAGCACAATCAGGCGCCTTGCATAAAGGATCCGCAAAAACTGAACGAGACTCATATGCTAAAACCTTTACAGCGCGCCTATCGACCTCAGAACAATCGTTCACCTACCACGATTACGTCGCCAGGCTGAACAATTCGTTCGAGATCCACCTTTTTTTCTTCGATGCCATTCTTGAATATCTTTACCCGCTTTTCCGAACCTGACGGCGAAACCCCGCCCGCTCGGGCCAGTGCCTTTCGCAAACTCATATTGTCGCTTAGCACGAACTCGCCAGGAGAGTTTATCGCACCATAGATGAAGAATTTGTCAGCGATCGGAACAAACAGTTTGTCCCCTGGCGCCACATACGGGTCATCCGCCGCCGATCCCGAAGCAAGCTTGTCGAATGGCAGCTTCATTTCTTCATGATTGGCACGCGTAACAATGACATAAGGTGCGCCTGATGCCCGCAACCCGCCAACACGCGCGACAATTTCCGAAACTCTGTATTCGCGATCCACGGGAACCAGGCCTGGAGAACCAAATTCGCCAAGGACGATGACATAGCGGCTGGCATAAGAGACCAGTTCTACATTTACGACCGGATTTTCATATATGCCCTTATCCCGCAACATCTTGCTGACGCGCTGGGCAAGCGTGATGGGTGTTTCACCGGCGACTGCCACGTTGCCGAGAAATGGTAGTGGCACAGTTCCATCCGTCTTAACACGAACACGACTTTTGAAATCCGACTGACCAAGGACGTCGATTTCTACGATGTCATCAGCCCCAATCTTATACCCCTGATCCGTCAGGCTTGGCGCCGAGGCAGCTGATGTAGGAGGCGATGCTGTCGACGCTTGGGCCAGAAGCGGCGCCGCAGCAAACAGCATACAAAATGAAATCAACGCATTACGCAAATTCAAACTCTTCATCGCTCACCCCGTCTAAAATCTCAAACCTGCAGTCAAGGATATGCGGTTTGAGGTATAATCGAACAGCTCTACGTCAGCGTCGCGTCTCTCATGAGAAGCGGACAGCGACAATTTTATTCTTCTTACTGCGTTAAAATCCACACCGCCAATAAAGCGCGTCGTTTTATCCACTCCGCGTGCCAGCGCGACCTCGTCCGGAGAATCCTTGAAATGCCGGCGGGAAATAGAGGCCCCGCCGCTCAAGGAGATTGCTCTGTTAAGGGCATAGGTGAGATCCAGGCTGTAGCGTGTCACAATGGCATAGGAGACCGCAATCAGGTTGGACTGCTGCGCATCTCTGGAAAAACCCAGAACCCCGCTCAACCTGTCGCTCCCCTTGAACGAAATGTCGCCGCTGTAAGTTATCCCGCTGCTGCCTTTCACGCCCTTTTGATTTGGATCGGTCTTCATATAACCGACCGATGCCGAAGCAGACAGGCGAGAGCCAACCTTCCGGGAATAGGAAAGTCCGCCGGAATAACTCTTGATACCGTCGTCGGCCGAGAGCCCCGGCCCTAACGAAGGCCGGTTAGGGTATCTGCCATCATACAATCGGCCGTAAAGTGACAACAATCCGAAAGAAGGTTGGGAATAGCCGACCTGGACCGAATACGTATCCGAACGAATGTCCGAGACCGATCGCAGCCGCGAGCTATTGTCCCTGATGGAATGGGAATATCCAAAGCCGGGGCGAATTCCATATGAATCACCGCACAGAACATTGGTTCCTACTGTAATGGAGTTCTGAATATTTACCTTGGAACCCGGGTCGTCCACCAGGTCCTCAAGATCGCTTTGTGCTCGCGAAAAGCTCCCGGACAATGCCACGCCGCAACCCAGCAAGGTAGAATTGGCATCACCGTTAAACCCCAGCCGCTCGCTATTGAGCCGCTTGTTGTAACGATGAAAGGTGTATCCAACGGATGCGCCCACTGCCACCTGCAATGGCCCCACAGATCGCTCGTAACCGGCAGTTACGCTGGGTCGAAGCGTAAAATCCGATCGATGCCCCCTTGGCGACGCTTCACTCTTCTCCAGTCGAAAGACGTTATCGTCATAGCTGAGCATCGTAGAAGCGCCGAATGACAATCCTTGAGCGGATCCTTGCGTTCCAGAAAATCCCGCACAGCAAACGGCGAATGCGATACCGCCGCACCGCCGTTTCGAACGCCCAACATTCCTACGAGTCGAATTCACCGGCATGCATGCCCCTTAGCCAGAAATCGATGCCCGCCTTACTGGTTTGCACCAAATCGTACACAACAAATTCTCCGCAACATCGTTACACGGAGTCCCCAGAGAGCCTTGCTTCGCTTCATTGCGGTTGACCACTGCTTACTGCGTGGAGCTTATTTCCGCAACACGGCGATGATGTTGCCAATGGCTGCCGGTTTGTTCAACTCCTGGTTTTGTGCTTCCCGTCCGTCTATATTGATCGGCATTGGCCGGAGCCAGTAAAGAAAACGTCAAAGGCTGCGTGACAACCCCCTCGCGTTGCAGCATAATATACACTGTCGATCATGGACACCTGACGAAAAATGCGCATGACCTTGTATATGTGCTATAGCCCGTTACCTTGGCGGCCTGCCGGCGAGAGACATAGCCAGCCAACATAATAAATTGTTAAACAGACGTTGCGATAGAGGCCTGAGCTAGAGCAGAGATCACGATTGTCAAAAGGGTAGTTGATGCACTTCTGTGTGGCTATTTCGAAGGGGTTTCATCTTGGTTGCTTTCAGTAGATTTTTCCGCCGCTGGTTTTCCAGGCATCGCTCGGAAGATGGCCGTTGGAGGGATGAATCTGGCAGCAATTCGATGGGTGCGCTGCTGTCCCCCGGTCTGAGTGCCAACCGTCGGAAAACGCATGCAGACGAACTTCCCGGTTTCCTCGCGTCAGCGATAGATCGGCCTACAACCCGTACCTCGCGTAACGCGCTTATGAACGCCAGGCTGCTTCTGCGTGACCTTTTCACACCCGCTCAGCCGGTTACGCAGCGCGGTCGCTTCGCGGGTCGGTTGGATGTGCTGGCCAAACTGATCGAGATCCTTGAAGAGCAGCGTTCTCACGTGGTTGTGTATGGCGAGCGCGGTATCGGCAAGACTTCGCTGATGCACATCCTTGCTGATCTGGCCCGCGAATCCCAATATCTCGTGACCTACGAATCTTGCGGTGGTGAATCACGTTTCGACGAGATATTTCGATCGGTACTGCGCAATATACCGCTGCTCTATTCGTCGTCTGTGTCACCGATGACCAGCGAAGCCGAATCCGGCGCTACATTTGCGGATCGGCTTCCGGTTGGTGCATTTAATGCTCGTGAACTCAGCGAGTTGCTCGCCCGAATTACCGGAACACGGGTCATCGTGATTCTGGACGAATATGATCGTATCGAAGATCCGCAATTCCGCCAGAGCGTCGCCGAGCTGATCAAGAATTTGTCCGATCGTGCAGCGCGCGTCCAGATCGTCCTGGCGGGCGTCTCCTCAAATCTGCAGGAATTGATCGGCTACATTCCGTCTATCCGACGCAATATCATCGGCCTGCCGATGCCGCGCCTTGTTTCCGCGGAAGTCAAATCGCTGATCAACATTGGAGAAAAGGGCGCGGGGATCAAGTTTGATGATCGCGTCGTTTCCATGATCGAGCTCCTTGCGAATGGCTCGCCTTATCTCGTGCGATTGCTCAGTCATCACGCCAGCATGAAGGCGCTCGATGCTGAGCGCATGATGATAGAGATAAGTGATATCAGGGCAGCGCTGGACAAGGCAGTCGATGAAGCCGAGGGCCGTCTCGCGCCCCATGGTTTGCGGCGGCTCGATCAGATTCTTGCCGAGGGCAAGGGCGGCTTCATCGGCGCAGTTGCGCGTGCGGCAAGCACGCCCGACGGTTGGTTTTCGGAAGTCAACCTGGCGGATCATCTCACGGAATCCGCTTCCGGATGGAACGCACGCAGCGGCCTCAGGGAGCTTGCCGACGATCAGCGAATCCTGGAGGCAGACGTGACGGTCGATCCGCCCCGGTACCGCTTTTATGATGAAGCGCTGCCAACCTATTTGTGGATGCGGGTCGCACGGGACCATTTTCGACAGGAAGACAGATTGGCAGCAGGTAGTCCCAGCCTTTCCAAGGTAAGCTGAGCGCGTCAGACCCCTGCCCTGGCGTCCCTGATCCCGTCCAGGAATTTGTCGAGCCATTGTATCAGCGCTGAATGATCTGTCGTTGCCATGACGGCCGGCCGGTTTTTACCCCGTGCTATAGCTGTCTCAAGGTCTTCAGGTCCGTTCACGATGTCGATCAGACCGCGTTCGGCAAAGGCTGTTGTCACTTCTTCCTGATGATCGTCATAATGCTCGGCCAGATCAAAACGCCTCGGCATCGCCATCGTCTTGCAGCCTGCCCGCAGGGCAGTCACGAGCGATCCCGTACCACCGTGGCATAACACCATCTCTGCATCCCGAAGGATTTGCTGCACTTCTTGGAAATCGAGCGATTCGACCATCCGAACGCCATCCAGCGAGGGAAGGCTGCGGGGATCGCTTCCGGTCTGCAACACGATTTCATACGGCAGATGGCCAGCGGACTTCGCGGCGATGACTGTATCGACAAGCCGTTCAAACGGAAGCGTTGCGCCCACTGTAGCAAAAAGCAGCGGCTTCTTAGGCGGCCTTTCGCCCTCAACTACGCGGAAGGGGTCGAACAGCTCCGCGTCTGGCCAATATTTCTTGAGCGCCGGCGCTTGCACGATCTTTTTCGTCGCAAAAGGACTGACCAACCGACCGAATTTCGACGGTTTGTCAAAGCGCGCAAAGGATTCCAGCACTATCAGCTTCGCCCCGAACAGCCGCCCGAGAACCGCCACCCAGAATACGGCGCCAGCGCCGGATGAAATGACGACATCTGGCCGCTCGGTAGCAATGATGCGAACGGATTGCAGGAGATTTCGCAGCGCGCCCCCAAGCATTTTGAGCGGTTTTCCCAAACGGGCCTGCCCGATCGCATAGTGCGCGACGAACTTCACCGGGTGATCCATCGCTAAACTGCGGCCAAGAGAGGTATCTTCCGTCACAAAGACATAATCAAAACGACGCCAGACGGGTTCTAGATCCAGCAACTGGCGCACGTGCCCCCCTCCGGAACCCGCAAGGCACAACTTAAGACTCATGACGATCTGTATTCCTTTTAGGGCAGAAGCAGCGAAAACGCATAAAAAATGCATTGGTGCTGCGTGTCCCTTAACGCTCTTTTCATCTTGTGTGACAAGGGTGCTTGGGGCTAGCACCTCGTCAACGATGACGGTAGCTAAGTGTACGGGGAAAAGGATAGCTGATGCGCGCATTTATATTGAATGCCCTCCTGTTGGGTACGGCCCTGACCCTGTCGGGCTGCGGCAAGGAATCAAAAGCCGAAGAAAAGGTCGCCAAGGGCCAGGTTATTGCAACCGTCGATGGTGAAGATGTTACCATCTACGAACTCAATACCGAACTTCAGGGTGTAAACCTTCCTAACGGAAGCGCACGCAAGTCGGTTGAGCAGGCTGCACTTCAGCGCATCATCGATAGAAAGATCCTTGCCAATATCGCGCGCAAACAGGGTCTGGAAAAAACGCCGGATTACCTGCTTCAGAGCCGCCGCTCAGATGAGACGATTCTTGTCTCGCTTCTCCAGCGGGATACGGCCAGCAAGATTCCACCAGTGACCGACGAGGACGCCGAAAAGTTCGTTGCTGCAAATCCACTCATGTTTGGCGAACACAAATTGCTGATCATCGATCAGATTCAGTTCCCCATGCCGGCTGATCGCGCAAAGCTCAAGGAATTCGAGCCTCTCAAGACGCTGGACGATATTGAACAGAAGCTTACCTCAGATGGCGTCGAATTTCGGCGGGTTCCGACTTCGATCGATACCCTTCAGGTTCCCGTTCAGATCACGAAGAATATCCTTGCCCTTCCTCCCGGAGAAGTATTTGTGGTTCCATCGGGGGGTGCGCTCAGTGCCAACAAAATCGTAGAGGTTAGAAACTCTCCGATCACTGGTTCGGACGCAGTTGCCTATGCCAAACAGGTGATCCGGAAGCAGCGCCTTGCAGAAAAGGCCACCAAGGATTTTGAGCCGGCGCTGAAAGCCGCTAAGGACAAGGTGGTTTATCAGGCGGGCTATGCTCCGCCGAAAGCGCCAGCCAAACCTGCCGCCCCCGCTGCGGCGCCCACAGGAAACTAATGGACCAGTGGCGGTAAAGGGCGGGAACACCATCGCCTCCCTGGTTAGTTTTTCCGTGCGCGTGGATAGCAATCGATGCGCATGGGCGGTGCTGATGAAGCCATGACAGATGTTCCCGGCAAGCCGACGCAGCTTTCCGAAAAGCTCGTCCCGGCGCCACCAAGGGCACGCCATGCCCCGCTTCTGCTTGATCTTACGGTCCTCCTTCTGCGAGGGGCCGAAATTATCGCGTTGGCTGGCACTTCATTTATCGTCCTGTCGGTAGTCGAAGGTCACCTGTTCCAGCAGGAACGACAGAACTACATCACTGCGACATTCATCGCGATTCTGTTTTTCGTCGGCTTGTCTGAAGTCACCGGCGTCCATGACCCAGACGTCCGTTTTTCGCTTCGACAGTCGTGGAGTAGATTGCTGACGGCGTGGCTTTCTACCAGCATGTTCATGCTCACGCTCAGCTTTCTGTTACAGAACAGCGACGATTATTCACGGGTATGGGCAGTTTCATGGTTCTGTGCGGGTGGCGCTGCGCTTTGTCTGACACGCGCGTTGGGTATAGCGTGGATGCGAAGTATGAAACGCACCGGCGTCTTCAATCAGAGAGTGGCCATTTTCGGCGCCGGCTCGCAGGGAAACCGGCTGGCGCAATACATATTGGGCAACGATAAACTGACGATCGACCTTGTCGGCTTCTTCGATGCGCGCACTGCCGAACGCCTGGGTCCGCAAGAACGCGTACTGGATGTGCGAGGCAATCTCGCCACGCTCATTGAGCTTATCCGTCAGGGTGAAGTGGACCAGGTCATTGTGGCGCTGCCATGGTCTGCTGAAACACGGTTGCAAGAGGTTGTAGGCGAACTCGCCGTCACGCCGGTGCGGATAAGGTTGGCTCCCGATCTGGCGAGTTTTGCCTTCGCGCAGCGTGCGCTCGTCCTTCTTGGTGATTTACCGGTGATGACGCTGTTCGAGCGTCCCATCTCCGGCATGGATCATGTCATCAAGCGGCTTGAAGACCTTATCCTCGCCAGTTTTGGCATTTTGCTTATCTCGCCATTCCTCCTGTTCGTTGCACTTGCAATCAAACTGGACAGCAAGGGCCCTGTATTTTTTCGGCAGGATCGGGAAGGCTTCAATAACAAGCATTTCCGCATTTGGAAGTTCCGTTCGATGTATCATCATCGCAGTGAATTCACAGATATCAACCAGGCAACCCGTAACGATCCGCGCATTACCCGCGTGGGCCGCATCATCCGTAAACTGAGCGTCGATGAACTGCCACAACTGTTCAATGTATTGATCGGCGAAATGTCGCTTGTTGGACCCCGGCCTCACGCGCCATCCACGCGTGCTGGAGAACGGCTCTTTACCGAGGTAGTCAAAACCTACGCCGCCCGCCACAAGGTGAAACCCGGTATTACCGGCTGGGCTCAAGTTTCGGGTTGGCGGGGCGAAACTGATACTGAAGAAAAACTGCTAAAGCGGCTGGAGCATGACCTGTTCTATATCGAGAATTGGTCCTTGATGCTGGATTTCTATATCCTGCTCAGAACTTTTGCCACAGTGCCTTTTCAAACGCGTGCCTATTAGGAAATTTCGCGGTTAATGCGTGATGATTATAGTTGGGTGAATGATAGCGGTGATCTATGAGCAAGCTACAGTCGGATTGAGCGCGCTGTGTTCGAGGGGAGGAACGGTTGGAAACTGTTTATGACTGGCTGACCGTGATGATCTTCGCGGGCCTGATCGTCCTTTTTTTACAACGCTCTACCGGTGACGGCGAACCGCGCGATTCCATATGGCAATATCTGGGCGCATCGCTGGGGTGTGCCATTGCCAACTATGTTGGCAACGACAAGGAGGGCGCGATCAGCGGCGCCATCGGCGATGCGGGGCGGCATTTCCTCGCGGTCGCTATCATCATCAGCGTGCTGGCATATATCTGGTATGTTTTGAAACCATTCGACCGCGAGCCACGATCGTAAAAGTCGCCCATTCGGCGGATGAATTTCTTCAATCGAAAAATTAAAAAGGCAGCTTGAATCCGGGGGGCAAGGGCAAGCCCGCGGTCATCTTGCTCATTTCGGCGTTCGACGCGGTATCGGCCTTCGCACGGGCATCATTGAGTGCCGCCACGATCAGGTCTTCCAGCATCTGCTTTTCCGATGGCACCAATAGCGAATCGTCGATATCCACACCTATGATCCGACCCTTGGCACTTGCCTTGATTTTGACCAGCCCGCCGCCGGCAGCACCTTCGACCTCGATCTTATCGAGACCATCCTGTGCCTTTTGCAATTCGGCCTGAACGTTGCCGGCCATTTTGAGAATATCGTCAAGGCTGTTCACTGGTTCATGCTCCTTTGTTCGGCCAAACTGTAATCGATCAGCTCGGCATCGGGAAAGGCTTCATACGCGGCCTTGACGACCGGCAATGCGAGAACGGCATTACGCTCCGCTTCCGCCATCACTTTTTCTTGCTCCAACAGACTCGGATCGGACGTTCCGTCGGCAATCGACACAGCCCAGACCTGCTTTGTGACGACCTTTAACGCAGCGGTCAGATCCCGCGTGAACTCGGTGCCGAGCGGGCGCACCGGCCGAATGACCAGTTCGGGCGGCTCGTAGCGGACGAGGCCAACAAAATCGTGAAGCTGCTGCGCAAGGAGCGCCTTCCCACCGCGATCGATCAGCTCGACAAGTGTTCGAAAATCTTTGGGAAACGCCGATGCGTCCCGTTGGCTGGATATCCCCTCAAATCCCGGCTGCGCGTCATTTTCTCTATCGCTCCCGGATAACGCCGGTACCGAAGCGCCCCGTCCTTCTATCGCAGCGGTGGCGGGTGCTACCGCCTCACCACCTGCTATTCGCCGCGCAAGTTCTCCAGGATCAGGAAGACTCGAGGCGTAAACGATACGAAGTAACGCCATCTCGGCGGCTTCCATCGGCATTGGCGCCGATACGATTTCGCCATGCCCTTTCAGCAACAATTGCCAGATGCGGTGCAATGTCGCGAAGCCAAGCCGGCTCGCCCAGTCGGCAAACGCATCGCGTTCTTCGACGGAAAGGGCTGCGTCCTGCGCGCCGCCGACCTTGGCGCGGGTTACGCCATGGCAAGTCTCGAGCAACCCACGAAAAATCGCCACCGGATCGACGCCCAGATCATATTGCGCGCGGATCGACGACAATACGGACGGGGCATCGCCGGCAAGAAGCAGTCCGAACATAGTTCGGATCGCGCCCCGATCGGACAAGCCCAGCATCTCACGTAGTTGGCTGGCTGTCACGGTGCCTTGCGCATGGGCGATCGCCTGATCGAGGATCGACAAGCCGTCGCGTGAGGAACCTTCGGCCGCGCGCGCGATCAAGGCCAATGCCTCGCCTTCCGCCTCAACCCCTTCCTTTGCACAGATATCGGCAAATTGCTGGGCGAGCTTCTCGGTCGGAATCCGCTTGAGGTCGAACCGCTGGCAGCGCGACAGCACGGTGACCGGCACTTTCTGAACTTCGGTTGTCGCGAACAGAAACTTTACATGGGCAGGCGGCTCTTCCAGCGTCTTGAGCAGCGCGTTGAACGCATTCTTGGAAAGCATGTGAACTTCGTCGATGATATAGATCTTGTAGCGCGCCGATACCGCAGCGTAGCGTACCGCCTCGATGATCTCACGAATATCATCAACGCCGGTATGACTTGCGGCATCCATTTCCACCACGTCGATATGCCGGCCTTCTGCAATCGCTATGCAAGGCTCACAGACGCCGCACGGATCAATGGTCGGGCCACCCTGTCCGTCCGGACCCACGCAATTCAGCGCCTTTGCGATCAGTCGCGCCGTCGAAGTCTTGCCGACGCCCCGCAGACCCGTCAGCAAAAAGGCATGCGCCAGGCGCTCGCGGTGGATCGCGTTGCCGAGCGTCTGCACCATAGCATCATGGCCGATCAATTCTGCAAACGTCTGAGGGCGATATTTGCGAGCCAGCACGCGATAGGGCGCCGCTGTTTTCGCCGGCTCATGGGACTCATCAGAATCGAGGGTGTCGAACATCACCCCCTTCTATCCGGTCGGCTCGCGCAAAGTCGAGTGTGGCGAGGAGGTGGGAGCCGGAACGACCCGGGACGAAATCGTTGCGGCTGCTTCCTTCCGGACCTGACCGGGTTGGCGACAGTACCGTCCGCCCGACTCCCGCCCGCGCATATGGGGTATATGGTGCCACAGGGCAAGCACCGGCCGCAAAGCCACATCGTTCTGCCAAAATACCGATCGTTCCGGGCAGGCAACCTTTGGGGGTCCCACGCATTTGTTGATGGGGCGCAATATAATATGGAGAGTGCCATGATAAGGTACGGAATGATCGCAGCGCTAGGTGCGGCGATGCTGACAAGTGGTTGCGTCAGTGACAATCACGCGGATCGCCGGTCTGACCATCGCTATCGCGATTATGACTATAATCGCCCCGATCCTGCCTATGGCGGCTACGATGCCGGACGCTATTATCGCGACCACCGTCGTTATCGGGAACGGCGTCTCAGCAGCAACGATCGCGTTTATCGCGGCGGTGACGGTCGCTATTATTGCCGCCACGACGATGGCACGACGGGTCTTATCGTCGGCGGCATCGCAGGCGGCGTGCTGGGCAACGTGATTGCCCCGGGCGGCTCTGAAACTTTAGGTACGATTCTCGGAGCCGCAGGCGGCGCCATTGCTGGTCGTGCGATCGACAAGAGTGACGGCAAGGACGTTCGCTGCCGATAAATCCATCATGGTATCCCCGCGAAAGCGGGGACCAGTCTAGGGTGCTTCCGGATAATAGCCGTCGTCAATATAGTCGCTGAACCGCGTGATCTTCGCGTCGAACTTCAGCTTTACCTTGCCGGTTGCGCCATGGCGCTGCTTTGCGATGATGAGTTCGGAAAGGCCGAAAGCCCGCTCCATATCTCGTGCCCATGCCTCGTGCGCTTCGAAGGTTTTGCCGTCATCTCCATCAATCGGACGCTTCGGCTCGCGCGCCGCTACATAATACTCCTCCCGATAGACGAAGAGGACGATATCGGCGTCCTGCTCGATCGATCCGGACTCACGAAGGTCGGAAAGCTGGGGGCGTTTGTCTTCGCGTTGCTCGACTGCACGGCTCAGCTGCGAGAGGGCGATCACCGGCACGTGCAACTCTTTCGCCAACGTCTTTAAACCCCGGCTGATCTCGGAGATTTCCTGAACGCGGTTTTCGCCACTGCTGCGCGCGGAGCCCTGCAACAGCTGAAGATAATCGACGACGATCATGCTTATGCCGCGCTGCCGCTTTAGCCGCCGTGCGCGCGTGCGCAACGCGGCGATCGTCAAGCCGGGCGTGTCGTCTATGTAGAGCGGCAGGCTTTCAAGCTCCGCGGCGGCCCGCGCAAGATTGCGGAAGTCCTGCTGGCTGATCTTGCCCATGCGCAAATTTTCCGAACTGATGCCCGACTGCTCGGACAATATACGCGTTGCCAACTGATCGGCCGACATCTCCAGGCTGAAGAAGGCCACGGCGGCACCAGCCGATTTGGCGTCCTCGATACCGTCTTCCCGATCGCGGATCAGCCGCCGCGCTGCATTGAATGCGATATTGGTGGCAAGCGAGGTCTTTCCCATGCCGGGGCGCCCGGCCAGGATCAGCAAATCAGAGCGGTGCAGACCGCCAAGCTTCGTATTGACGCTATCAAGGCCGGTTGTAATGCCCGACAGATGACCGCCCGAGTTGAGAGCGCGCTCGGCCTGTTCGATCGCCAGCTTCGTGGCTTGGCCAAAGCTCTTGACGCTGCCCTGTTCGCCGCCCTCTTCGGCCACGCGATAGAGTGCGACTTCGGCTTCTTCGATCTGGCTTTTCGGATCAACCGATTCGCTGGTGTCGACCGCCTTCTCCACCATGCCCCGGCCGACGCCGATCAATGCGCGGAGTAGTGCCAGATCATAAACCTGAGTCGCGAAATCCCGCGCACCGATCAGGGCGGCCCCGCTGCCCGTAAGCTGGGCAAGATAGCCTGGTCCGCCCAGACCGCGCATCGCTTCGTCGGCTTCAAACATCGGCCGTAAAGTCACGGGATTTGCAACCATGTTGCGATCCACCATCTTCAGGATCGCCTCGTAGATGCGGCCATGGACGGGTTCGAAGAAATGCTCTTCCCGGAGCTTCAGCTGAACATCCTCGACCAGCCGGTTGTCGATCATGAGAGCGCCAAGCAACGCAGCTTCTGCATCGATATTATGCGGCAGCGCGGGGGTCTCCCCTTGCGGAGGCTCCATCAATCTTATCGGTTCAGCCATGTCCTAGCATCGGCCGATAGGCTTCGCCTTGCAACCGGTCGAATGATAAAGAGTCGGGGGTGGAGTTGTGGATAATGATCGAATCGCGTCCTACTTGAAAAGTATAATATCAGCAGGTATATTGTAACCATGGCTACAAGTTCACCGGTTTCGATTGGCTTTCTGCTTCATGACGTCGCGCGGAACATGCGCCACATTTTCGACGGGCGTGCCCGTGTCCTGGGTGTTACGCGTTCCCAATGGCGCGCCTTGATATATCTGTCGCGGGTCGATGGGCTGACGCAAACCGAGCTGGCTGACTCGCTCGATGTGGAACGGATATCCGCGGGGCGAATGGTGGATCGACTGGTGGAGAGTGGTCTCGTCGAACGCCGTGCCGACCCGAGCGATCGACGCGTATGGCGTCTGCACCTGCTGCCGGCGGCGCACGGTATCGTCAGTGAACTCACCAGCATCGGGGAACAGGTTGAAGCGGAAACACTTTCTGTTTTGACCACCGACCAACAAGTTCTGTTTTTAAATCTGCTGGAAGCTCTTAACACAGGACTTAAACGCCCCAAGGTTTGCACGGATTACAAAAAGGAAGTGGAGTGAATTTCGTAAGGAAGATCGAGAGCGAAGAACTCGACACGACGATTGCACGTTCGCGCCGCTGGCTGGGGCCGGCGTTGACAATTTCCGTGCCGCTTGCCTTGTTCGCGATTGGACTTTTCTTCTGGTTGACAAGCGGCCGCTCCGTATCGACGGACAATGCTGAGGTCGCAGCGCACATCGTCAACGTTGCGCCGGAAATCAGCGGACGCATCATCGAAGTGCACGTCGTTGAAAATCAGAAGGTACATGCTGGCGACCTTTTGTTTCGTATTGATCCGGAGCCCTTCAAGATCGCAGTCCTACAAGCCCAGGCAGCAGTAAGCGCGGCCCGCCTTCAAATTGCCGAGTTGCAGAGCGGCTACACCTCGAAGGTGGCAGACATCGGTTCGAAAGCTTCGGACGTGCAGCTGGCCAACGAAAATTTCAAACGGCAGAGAGAATTGCTGGCAAAAGGCTTCACGACGAGAGCGCATTACGACGAGGCACGCGCGGCGCTGGCAGCGGCGCAAGCGGACCAGAATGTTGCGTCAGCGGACGCGCAGGCGGCCCGGGCCGTGTTGGGAACCGGCGGCGGCCAAGGCCATCCCCAGGTGGAAGCGGCGCGAGCCACGCTCGCCAAAGCGCAACTCGATCTCAGCCGCACCGAATTGCGCGCGCCGGTAGCGGGAACGATTTCGCAAACCGAGCGGCTTACGCCAGGCTCGATGGCGATGCAGATGCTGGCTAACGTAAGCATCGTCGAGGCCGGGGATCCCTGGATTGAGGCCAATTTCAAGGAAACGCAACTCGCCAAGATTCGTCCGGGCCAGCGCGCCGAAGTGCAGATCGACGCAATTCCCGGCAAGACCTACAAAGCCCATGTAACCGGCATCGGGGCCGGCACCGGATCGCAATTCTCCATGCTGCCAGCGCAGAATGCCACGGGCAACTGGGTCAAGGTCACGCAACGCGTCCCGGTGCGCTTGAAACTGGACGAACTGCCTCCCCGCCTGGTGTCCGGTTGGAGCGCCCACGTTACCGTCTTTGTAAGAGGCTGACGACCGCTTTTCCGTTTTTCGCGTTTTGCCAACCTCACCTCGCTGGGATAAGTGCTGAGCGTGGCCGACCCTCGCATTATCGCTGTCGAACTCGACGAGAGCACCATCATCTGGCGCAACGCCGATGTGGAGCAGGAACGGCGCATCGCGATATTCGACCTGCTCGAGGGAAATCACTTTGCGCCGCAACGTCAGTATCCTGACGGTTATAGCGGTCCCTTCCGCGTTCGACTGCGTGTCGAGGAAGGACGGTTGGTTATAGAGATCGCCCGCGAGAATACTGAGCTTCTGGAAGCGATCATACTTGGATTGTCGCGCTTTCGACGTCCTATCAAAGATTATTTTGCAATCTGCGACAGCTATTTCAAAGCCGTCCGCCAGGCGTCTCCGCAGCAGATCGAAACGATCGACATGGCGCGTCGCGCAATTCACAATGATGCAGCGGAAATCCTGATAGATCGACTCAAAGGCAAGATTACCCTCGATTTTGATACGGCCCGAAGACTCTTTACCTTGATCTGCGTATTGCACATCAAGGGATAGCTGGCGTCATCGGGTCGTAGACGCACAACCCGGGGCCCCCACTCAAACGATGATGTTTCGCTTACGGCGCCGTGTAGGCCTGAGAATTCACATGCTGATGGGGTTAGCGCGAACATGAAAGGGCGCTAGGGATACGCATCGCTGTTGCCTAACAGTTAGCATACCAAGAGAGGGGACCGCCGATAAATGTCGATCATGGCCGACAAATGGATTCGCGAACGGGCGACGCAGGATGGCATGATCGAGCCGTTCGTTGAGGCGCAGCGCCGTGATGGCTGCATCAGCTACGGCCTTTCATCCTATGGCTACGATGCCCGGGTGGCCGATGAATTCAAAATTTTCACGAATGTTGACTCAGCGACGGTCGATCCCAAGGATTTTGCGTCCAACAGCTTCGTCGATCGCAAGACGGACGTGTGCATCATTCCACCCAATAGTTTCGCGCTTGCACGTACCGTCGAATATTTCCGGGTACCGCGAGATGTGCTGGTCATCTGCCTCGGGAAATCGACCTACGCGCGCTGTGGGATCATTGTGAACGTCACCCCGCTTGAACCCGGCTGGGAAGGCCACGTTACCTTGGAGTTTTCGAACACCACGCCGCTGCCTGCGAAAATCTACGCCAATGAAGGCGCGTGCCAGTTCCTGTTCCTGCAAGGCAATGAGGTGTGTGAAACCAGCTATGCCGATCGCGCGGGCAAATATATGGGCCAGCGCGGCGTAACCCTTCCGAAACTCTAGTTCGGTGGCGCCTGCCTCAGCTTCTCGATCGATTACGATTGCCTGTCATCGGCGCGCCGATGTTTATCATCTCTGGTCCAGAACTCGTCATCGCGCAGTGCAAGGCCGGCATTGTGGGCCCCTTCCCGGCGCTCAACGCCCGTCCGCAATCGCAGCTGGACGAATAGCTGCATCAAATTGTCGAAGAGCTGGCGCGATGGGATCGGGATAATCCCGACATGCCGGCGGCGCCCTTTGCGGTGAACCAGATCGTTCATCGTTCCAATCCTCGCGTTGAAAAAGACCTTGAAGTTTGCGCTGCGCGGCGGGTTCCGATCATCATCACGTCGCTCGGCGCGCGGGAAGACATCAATGAGGCTGTTCACAAATGGGGTGGCATCACCTTTCACGATGTCATTGACGACCGCTTTGCGCGGAAGGCAGTGGAAAAGGGGGCGGACGGAATCATCGCTGTCGCCGCCGGAGCAGGCGGGCATGCCGGTCTCCTTTCGCCTTTCGCGCTAATGCAGGAAATCCGGCAATGGTTTGAAGGGCCGTTGGCACTCTCAGGCGCTATCGCCAACGGCGGCGCTATACTGGCCCCTCAGGCGATAGGCGCCGATTTGGCCTATATCGGATCGGCCTTCATCGCGACCCATGAAGCACATGCGAGCGAGGCGTATAAGCACGCGATTGTAGGGGGAGGAGCGGCGGACATCGTCTACAGTTCCTATTTCACGGGTGTTCAAGGCAACTATCTGCGGAGTTCCATTTTGGAATCCGGCCTTGATCCCGACCATCTGCCTGATGGTGATCCTATGGCCATGGATTTCGGAAATGCGAAGATCAGAGCCTGGCGCGATATCTGGGGTGCGGGACAGGGCATTGGCGGTATCGAAAAGGTTGAACCCGCCGCGTCGCGAATATCAAAGTTCTTGGAACAATACGCACAAAGCCGAAACAGGCTCCGTTTCTAAACAGTAGATCTGTCAAGGTCGGGCGGTGTGCAGGAAGACTGCGACAACCACTGCGCAGAAGATTCTTCCGGCGAGAAGGACGACTTGGCAAGAATAGGAATCACATGCCGAAAATAAAAAAGGGCCGCGGCGATTTCGCCGCGGCCCCCTTTAAAGGTATAGCTTGGTAGGCTTATGCCAGAACCATCGAACGCTTGCGCGAACGCATGCCGGCGCCAACCAGGCCAAAACCAACGAGCATCATGCCCCAGGTCGCAGGCTCGGGAACTGCGTCGAGCGTGATGTTACCATCATAGAATGCATTCTTGCTAGCAGAAGCAACAGCGGAACCCTTGAGGGTAATGGTGTGCCAACCAGAAGTCAGCGTCACAGGATCCAGATTCCAAAGATCATTCTTGCCAACGCCGCCAGCGAGCTTCGAGAACGCGAAACCATCAAGGAAAATCGAAGTGAAATTCACTTCCGACTTGCTAACAACCGAAGATGTTACCGTCGAGGAAGCGCCACCAGGACCAAAATAGAACGAAAACACATCCGTGAAGCTTGCCTCACTCGACGTGAACGTAGCACCATAGCTGCCACCACCGGTTGACGGATCAATTTGATTGTCAATGACGTGAGCAGCCATCGCGCCCGAAGCGCCAAGCGCCGTACCAGCAACGAGCGCCGCAGCGAGCGCTACATTCTTAAAATTCTTAACCATGCTCATTGGTTTTACCCCTGTAAAGTTAACGCAACGTCGATCAGCGCAAATTGTGCAAAGCGAAATTATCATTCCCTAAACTATATGCAAGCGCAAATTACGCAGGTTCGTCGCAAAATTCGACGCGTTGGTGTCACAATTCGGGACACGCAAAGGTTAATGGCATGCATTGAAAACACTCGGAAAATTAGGGGTTATGGTTAATCCGTCGCGCCGTAAAAAGCGTTCTTGCCAACGCCTTTGGCGGATTGACCAGAGAGCATGAACCGGTAAACCGTTGTTCGGTTTGCAGTGCAGCATAAAAGGGTAGAGTTCAATGAGTAGAGTCCGCAAAGCCATCTTTCCAGTCGCAGGTCTGGGCACCCGCTTTTTGCCCGCCACAAAGGCTGTGCCTAAAGAAATGCTTCCGGTTGTGGACAAGCCCTTGATTCAATATGCGATTGAAGAAGCCCGCGCAGCCGGCATCGAACAGATGATATTTGTGACGGGTCGCGGCAAAGGGGCGATTGAAGATCATTTCGACATCGCCTTCGAGCTTGAAGCGACGCTTACCGAACGTTCCAAGCACGACCTGCTTGCCACACTTGACGGCAGCCGCCTTGCGCCCGGCAACGTAGCTTACGTCCGTCAGCAGGAGCCGTTGGGACTCGGCCACGCCGTCTGGTGTGCCCGTGATTTGATTGGCGACGAGCCGTTCGCCGTCCTCCTGGCGGACGAACTGCTCTGGAATCCCGTACGTCCTTGCCTTCAGCAAATGGCTGAAACCCATGACAAGCATGGCGGAAACGTCATTGCCGTAATGGAAGTGCCCGAGGATCATACCCAGCGTTACGGCATCGTCGATCCTGGCATCAGCGCAGGCGCCGTTACCGAAGTGAAGGGTTTTGTGGAAAAGCCCAAGCCCGGAAGCGCACCCTCGCGACTCGCGGCCGTTGGGCGCTACATCATTCAACCGGAAATCTTCGCTCTCCTGTCAGAGGGCACGCGCGGCGCCGGAAACGAGATCCAGCTTACCGATGCGCTCGCACGACTCATCGGAAATCAGCCTTTTCATGCCCAGACATTTGAAGGTGTCCGCCACGATTGCGGTGATAAAGCGGGCTTTATTCAGGCAAATATCGCTTTGGCCCTGGAACGCCCGGACCTGGCGCCCTCGATTCGAGAATTCTTGAAGACCGCGTAAAAAGCGCGCCGTCGCGATAACCAGGCGTCGCCGAACAAGCGGCATTCTCCGCTATGATACCAGCGCCAGTCGTGGCTGCTCGGCTGTCATGAGACGAACGGCGGTGACGCCTGGCAATCGCTCGATTCGCGCCGCCAGCTCGGCGTCGAGCAAGAGATCGCGGCCCAGACGCACCTTTGCTCGCCCCCCGGCGGGCAGCAAGGCATTGAGGACGAGTTCCCCACGTCCACCGCGCTCCCCTTCCACCAAGGCGGCGAGCGCAGGAATAGCCATTGGATCGTCCGTTTCGACCTCCAGCCGCAACCGGCTGTTGTTGGACAACGCATCCAGCGGCTGAACGCGGCGGATAGTGACGCGCGGCGTTTCCTCGCCTGGTCGACGATCCAGCTCCACGGTCAACAGCAAGCAATCGCCGGCCTTCGCTGCAGCTTCGATTTCTTCGGAAACCGCATCGTCGAAACAGCTTGCGATGAATTGCCCGGAAGAGTCGGAGCATCCCGTCAGGAGATAACGACGGCCGCGTGCTGACGTCCGCCAGCGCGCGTCTTCCACGAGAACCGCCATGACCGCGCCCGACCGTCCGCCGTCTGCGCTCGCCGGAAGCGAAGAGAGTTCCGAAAAAGTCCGCGCGCCATTCGCCGATGCAAGGTGGCGATAACGGTCCGTCGGATGCGCCGAGAAGTAAAAGCCGAACGCTTCCTTTTCTGCCGCCATCCGTTCCGCGAGGCTCCAGTTTTCCGTGCGCGGCAAACGGATTTTGCCAGAGACGTTTTCACCTTCACCGAAAAGGCCACCCTGCCCGCTGGTCCGCGACTGATGGGCACTCGCCGCGTGGGCAAGGATCGTTTCCGCGGCGGCAAAAACGGAAGAGCGCTCCGACGTTATTCCGTCGAAAGCGCCACCCGCCGTCAAGCTTTCGAGTTGTCGTCGATTGAGAACGCGCGGATCAACCCTGGCCGCAAAGTTATCAAGGTCCTTGAAAGCGCCGCCAGTGGCCCGCTCCTCGCAAAGTTGCTCCATGGCTTTCTCGCCGACGCTTTTGAGTGCGCCAAGCGCATAGCGGACGCCAACCGCTTCGACCGTAAATTCAGCATGGCTCGCATTTATGCAGGGCGGCAAACAGGGCACACCCATGCGTCGCATATCATCAACGAAAATCGCCAGCTTATCGGTGGTCGTCATGTCGTAACACATCGACGCTGCATAAAATTCGGGCTTGTGATGCGCTTTCATCCATGCCGTCTGATAGGCCACCAAGGCGTACGCAGCGGCATGACTCTTGTTAAAGCCGTAACCCGCAAACTTGTCGATCAAGTCGAACAGTTCATTGGCCTTGCCCTCCGCGATAGCGTTGACGCTGGCGCAGCCGGCCACAAAGCCGGCGCGCTGGGCGTCCATTTCCGCTTTGATTTTCTTGCCCATTGCACGGCGCAGCAGGTCTGCCTGGCCAAGTGAATAGCCGGCCAGCACCTGCGCGGCCTGCATCACTTGCTCCTGATAAACAAAGATCCCGTAGGTTTCCTTGAGAATGGGCTCGAGCAATGCATGGGGATATTCAATGGGTTCGCGGCCGTTCTTCCGAGCGCCAAACATGGGAATATTATCCATCGGCCCCGGCCGATAGAGCGAGACGAGCGCAATGATGTCTTCGAAGTTCGTCGGGCGCACGGCAGCCAGCGTCCGACGCATCCCTTCCGATTCAAGCTGGAAAACGCCTACCGTGTCGCCCTTCTGCAGCAACGCGAATACCTCGGGATCGTCCCATGACAAACTGTCGAGATCGGCTTCGATCCCCCGGTCCTTGAGCATCGCCACTGCCTTCTGGAGGACGGACAACGTCTTCAGGCCAAGGAAATCGAACTTCACGAGCCCGGCACCCTCGACATATTTCATGTCGAACTGGGTAACCGGCATATCCGAGCGCGGATCGCGATAGAGAGGCACAAGTTCATCCAGTCGCCGATCGCCGATCACCACGCCGGCCGCGTGGGTGGAACTGTGCCTTGGCAATCCTTCCAGCTTCATCGCCAGATCGAGCAGCCGCCTGACATCCTTGTCGTTCTTGTATTCTGCGGCGATTTCCGAAACGCCGTTGATCGCGCGCTCCAGCGTCCAGGGGTCGGTTGGATGATTGGGAACGAGCTTTGCCAGCCTGTCCACCTGCCCATAGCTCATCTGGAGAACGCGGCCGGTATCCTTGAGGACGGCGCGGGCCTTCAGCTTACCAAAGGTTATGATCTGCGCCACCTGATCACGCCCGTATTTCTGTTGAACATAGCGAATCACTTCGCCGCGCCGCGTTTCGCAAAAATCGATGTCGAAATCCGGCATCGAGACACGCTCAGGATTCAGGAAGCGTTCGAACAGCAGCCCCAGGCGCAAAGGATCGAGATCGGTTATCGTCAGCGACCACGCCACCACTGAACCCGCGCCGGAACCACGTCCCGGCCCGACGGGAATATCCTGCTCCTTTGCCCATTTGATGAAATCGGCGACAATAAGAAAATAGCCCGCGAATCCCATGTTGATAATGACATCAAGCTCGAAATCCAGCCGGGCGAAGTAATCAGCATAGTGTTCGGAGTCTTCGGCCGCAGCGGCAGCAGGATACTTGGCGAGGCGTGCTTCGAGACCGGCACGCGCATCTCGCCGCAGCGCTTCGGCCTCTGCTCCCGGGTCTCCAGCCAGGCTGGGCAGAATCGGCTTTCTGTATGGCGCCATCACTGCGCAGCGTTGTGCGACGACCAGCGTATTGGCGATTGCTTCGGGCACATCCTCAAACAACCGGATCATGTCCTCTGCCGGTTTCATCCAGGCATGCGGCGACGAATGAGCACGATCCTCGCTTTCGACATAGGACGAGCTGGCGATGCAGAGCATGACGTCATGCGCGGCATGAAAGTCCGCTTCCGCAAAACAGGTGGGATTGGTGCCGACGAGCGGCAGGTCTCTCGCATAGGCGAGGTCGATCAGCGCCGCTTCCGCGCGTTGCTCGACATCGTCTTCACGACGCACCAGTTCGACGTACAGACGCTCCGGAAAAAGAGCCTGCAACCGATCGACATACGCACCTGCGGCAATATCCTGCTCATCTGCAAGCAGTTTCACCAGGGCGCCTTCCCGCCCGGCGGTAAGTGCAATCAGCCCCTCCGTTCGTCCGGCCAGGAAATCCATCGGCACATGCGCTTCTTCATGGACGGGCCGATCGAGATGGGCGGCGGATACAAGCGCGCAGAGATTATCATATCCGCGTTCGTCCTGTGCATAGAGCACCAGCCAATCGAGCATGAGTTGCTCGGTTCCCGGCCGCGCGACGCACAACATGGTCCCGATCAGCGGCTGCACGCCTTCCTTCTTGGCCGCGTCCGAAAATGCCATTGCCGCGTAAAGTCCATTACGATCGGCAAGTCCTGCCGCTGGAAAGCCGCGCTTTCTCGCAAATTTCGCGATGTCCTTGGGCTCGATCGCGCCTTCCAGCATCGTATAGGCTGAAAAGATGCGTAACGGAACGAACGGGGCTTTTGGCATGACCCAATCTAGGCAGGAAAGACCATTTGGCAAACCCTAGCTGAACTTATCCACCGCTATCTCGCACACGGCGACGCGATGCGAGAAACGTTGTAATTGGTCGCAGATCGTGTTCCATTCGTCGAATTCGATAACGATAGGGGGGAAGCACGCGATGAATCTTGGCAATCCCATTTCCACGCCAACTTCACTGGTGGAGCGCGTCAAGGCGATCCTACTCAAGCCTAGGGAAGAATGGCCAAAGATAGACGCAGAGCCGGTTACGGTTAGTGGGCTTTTTACATCCTATGTGATGATTCTGGCTGCTATCCCTGCGCTGGCGCATCTGATCGGATCGGTTGCCTTCGGCTATTCCTTCTTCGGCGTGACCTGGCGGCCATCGATTGGTTCAGCGATCAGCATGGCGATCATTCAATATATACTGGCGCTGGTCGGCGTGTTCGTGCTGGCGCTGATCATAGATTGGCTGGCTCCAACGTTTGGCGGCATCAAGAACAATGTTCAGGCTTTCAAGGTCGCCGCTTACTCTGGAACCGCGATGTGGGTTGCCGGCATTTTCGCAATCATCCCGCAACTGAGCGTGTTGAGCATCCTCGGACTTTATGGCTTGTACCTGCTCTATCTAGGCTTGCCCGTCCTGATGAAAGCGCCGGACGATAAGGCGATGAGCTATACTATCGTCACCGTACTCGCGGCCATCGTGATTTTCTTCGTGCTGGGTGCCCTGTCAACGCCTATCGCAGGCCTCTTCGGCAGCTCCGTGACGCCAAATATGAGCGAAATTTCAGGCAAGATGAATGTTCCTGGGATTGGATCGGTCGACCTTGGCAAGATGGAAGCCGCTTCGAAGCAGATGGAAGCGACGGCCAAGAAAATGGAGGCGGCGGCAGCCAACGGGACCAGCGTTGCCGTTGCGCCATCCGCGCTACAGGCGCTGCTTCCGGAAACGGTCGGAAATTATCACCGCACAGAAGTGGAAAGCCAGTCCATGGGCGCCGGAGGCGTAGGCGGCTCGCGGGCCGAAGCGAAATATGAGTCGGGCGAAAATCATTTTGATATCGAGGTGACTGACATGGCGGCCGTTGGAGCGCTCACCGCCATGGGCGCTGCGATGAATGTTCAGTCGAACAGGCAAACGGCGACCGGTTACGAGAAAACGGAAACCGTGGATGGCCGGATTGTCACTGAAGAATGGGATTCCTCAGATGGCGATGGGAGTTACAGCACTACGATCGCTAACCGGTTCATGGTCAAGGCCGAAGGCAAAGTGGCCAGCATCAACGATTTGAAAGCCGCAGTCGCGGCCATTGGCCCTGACAAACTCGTGGCGATGGTCAACTAGGCTATTCCAGGTGACCATCGTGCAAGCGCACGACGCGATCCATCTTCTTGGCCAACCTCTCGTTGTGCGTAGCAACCAGCGCCGCCGAACCTTCTTCCCGCACCATACGTACAAACTCGGCGAGCACGATATCGGCCGTAGCCTCATCAAGATTGCCGGTCGGCTCATCGGCCAGTACCAGCGCCGGACGATTTGCCAGCGCGCGAGCAACCGCGACGCGCTGCTGTTCTCCACCGGAAAGCTGGCTGGGACGGTGTGTCAGACGATGCCCTAGGCCAAGCGTCGTCAACAAGGACTGGGCGCGCGTCTTGGCCGCCATTTGCTCCATATCGCGAATCAGGAGCGGCAACATCACGTTTTCCGCAGCGGTAAAGTCGGGAAGAAGGTGGTGGAACTGATAGACGAAGCCCAGCATGTCACGTCGGACGCGGGTTCGCCCTTCGTTGTCCAGTTTGGACGCTTCCTCGCCGGCGATGAGGATGGAGCCTTCAAATCCCCCTTCAAGTAACCCAACCGCTTGCAGCATGGTGGATTTGCCCGAACCCGAAGGACCGAGCAGCGCGACGATCTCGCCCGGCGCTACCCCGAGATCAACACCGCGGAGCACGTCGATCGTCTCGCCGCCCTGGGTGAAACTGCGTTGGAGGTGCTTTACGGCGAGAACGTCAGCCGTCGCGCGATCATCACTCATAGCGCAACACCTGAACCGGGTCGGTGCTCGCCGCTTTCCACGCAGGATAGAGCGTAAAGAGAAATGCCGAGCCAATCGCAAGGACGACGATCGCAACCACTTCAAACGGGTCCGTCTTGGACGGAAGCTCCGTTAGAAAGCGGATTTGGGGATCCCACAGGTTCTGGCCAGTGATCAACTGGATCACGTTTACCACGTCCTGCCGGAAAAACAGGAAAACCGCGCCAAGCACCAGCCCCGCCAGCGTTCCGATCGTACCGATCGAGACGCCTACAGTCATGAAGATCTTCATCATGCCGGATCGCGACGCTCCCATCGTGCGCAGTATCGCGATGTCCCGCGTTTTCGCGCGTACCAGCATGATCAGCGACGACAGGATATTGAACACGGCCACCACTATGATCAGCGACAGCACGACGAACATCGCCACGCGTTCGACGGCAAGCGCTTCGAACAGACTGGCATTCATCTGCTTCCAGTCAGTGACGACCGCCTTTTGCTTTGTCCTGGCCGCGATCGGCGCAAGTATCTCTCCGACATGGTCGGGATCGACCGTCTTGACCTCCACCATGCCCACTGCGTCGTCCAGCATCAGCAGAGTCTGCGCATCCGTGATCGGCATGACCACAAAAGCCTTGTCATAATCATAGACACCGACCTCGAAGATCGCCGCGACATTGTAGCTGACGATCCTCGGAACCGTGCCGAACGGCGTGGTCTGGCCCTGCGGGGAGATCAGGCTGATCTGGCTGCCGATCTGTGCACCCAATGCCTCGGCAAGACGCGCACCGATGGCGACGTTGTTCGACCCCGGCGTGACATCGGCCAGTTTTCCCGCCACCACATTGTCACGGATGGTAGAAATTCCGCGAATATCCTGCATCCGCATGCCGCGCACGAGAACGCCTTCCACGCGTCCGTCATAGCTTGCCATCAATGGCTGCTCGATCAAGGGCGTTGCGGAAACGACACCCGGCGTCTTGCGCGCCATCTCGGCAATGGCCCGCCAGTTATCCAGACGTCCGCCATAGCCTTGCACCACGGCATGCCCATTCAGTCCTACGATCTTGTCGAAAAGTTCGGCCCGAAACCCGTTCATCACGGACATGACGATGATCAGCGCGGCGACCCCGATCATCACCCCGGCCAGACTGAACCCCGCGACCAGCGCGATGATGCCCTCGCCTTTGCCGGGCCAGAGATAGCGCTTGGCGATCATCCATTCGTAGCGGGTCAGGATCATGGGAAAACGGCCCCCAACATTCCTCTCCCCATTTGGGAAGGGGTGTAGGGGTGGAGTAGCGTCGAAGGGGCTCGACGCCCCTGAGGCGATGGCAATCGGGAAGCGCAGCAGGATCTCTTGGCGCGCAGACGCGCACACCCACCCCTGAGCCCCTCCCTTTCAAGGGAAAGGAAACGCATTGCTGCACTCAACCCGCCATCCTCGCCAGCACGCTATCGATCGAAAGCTCCTGCTTTTCACCGGTCGCCCGGTGCTTGAGTTCGACGATGCCCCGCTCCAGCCCCTTCGGCCCGATCACGATCTGCCAGGGCAGCCCTATCAAATCCATGGTCGCGAATTTCGCGCCGCCCCGCTCATCGCGATCATCGTACAATGCCTCAACGCCAGCAGCTTCCAGCTTCGCATACAAATCGTCCGAGGCGACCTTGCAGGCCGCATCGTCGGCACGCATGTTGATCAGGCCGACCTTGAACGGCGCCACGGACTCCGGCCAGATAATCCCGGCATCGTCATGGCTGGCTTCGATGATCGCACCCATCAGACGCGATACTCCGATGCCGTAGCTTCCGCATTCGGGGTGGATGCCATTGCCGTCCGGCCCCTGTACCGTGAGCCCCATCGCCTTGGTATATTTGGTGCCGAAGTAGAAGATATGGCCAACCTCGATACCCCGCTTGGTCAGCAAGGCTTCGCCGGCCTCGGCTTCCCGGGCAGGATCGCGCTTTTCATCCGTTGCGGCATAATCAGCGGTCAGGCCGGAGACGAATGCCTGCAGTTCCGCAGGGTTTTCGTCGTCCACATCGTAGTCGCGGGAGTTTTCCCAATTACGATGGTAAAACACCTCGCTCTCACCCGTGGGCGCGAGCACGATGAATTCATGCGAGAGATCGCCACCGATCGGCCCCGTGTCCGCCTGCATCGGGATCGCCTGCAGGCCCAGTCGTTTGTAGGTGCGCAGATAGGCGACGAACATGCGGTTGTAGCTATGCCGAGCCCCCGCTTCGTCGATGTCGAAAGAGTAGGCATCCTTCATCAGGAATTCGCGGCCGCGCATCACGCCGAAGCGAGGACGGACCTCGTCGCGAAATTTCCACTGGATATTGTAGAGTGTCCGGGGAAGATCGCGATAGCTGCGCGCGCCGTCCTTGAACAGCCAGGTGATAACCTCCTCGGCCGTCGGCCCGAACAGCATGTCGCGGTCATGGCGATCCTTGATACGCAACATTTCCGCGCCATAATCTTCATAACGCCCCGACTGACGCCACAGATCGGCTGACTGGATGGTTGGCATCAGCAGTTCAATCGCGCCCGCCCGGTCCTGTTCCTCCCGCACGATCTGTTCGATCTTGCGCAACACGCGATGACCGATCGGCAACCAAGCATAGATGCCGGCCGCCGTCTGGCGGACCAGCCCTGCGCGCAGCATCAGTTTGTGACTGACGATCTGGGCATCGGCGGGTGATTCTTTGGTGACGGGAAGGAAGTAACGGGAAAGACGCATTGATCAATTAGCCTGGAAGGATAGCGAATGGCGCATGCTCTAAGGCGGGCGGGCGCCTGGGGCAACAGAGGACCGCCCCCTACCCTGTTGCGCGGAAAACACAGGTGTCGCCCATTCGGCGTTCACATGTGTTAAACTCCGTGACAAAACATCGTGCATTTCATACCCATGATCTCACGGAACATAGGCAGACAAAGCGGCCATGGTTCGGGGAGTGTTAGTCTCCAGCAGTACCTTAAAAGGGGGGGGCTGCGACAGAGATTGTAGACGTGAGTTAGGGGGCTGACGAGCATTCGTCACGCAGTGCGCCCGGATCGGAAACGGTCCGGGCGTTTGCCTTTGGTGTCGGGCTTGCTGCCATCGGATAGATATTCAAAACCGCGCAAAGCAGGCCCGTGTTTAACAATCCGAAACCTCATGCTGCCATAAGCGCTGCCATGATCCCCATGAAACACAGCACCATATTCAAAAGTCGCTGGATGGCCCTGGTCTGGTCGGCAGGTATCCTGCTGACCGCCTATCAGGTCGCCGGGTCGCCGGACGACGACGGCAATGCCGTTGCCGACAACGGCCTTCAGCAGGCAGCTGCCGCGCTCGACGGCACCGCAGGCAAGTAAAAAGCCTTATGGTGCTTTGCGCGTGGGCACCGGCACATTGCAGACATCAGCGCCGCCCGCCGGCCGGATAAAGAAGTCGTCGCGCCGATTCGCCCGCGCATCCGCATATTCCGCAAAATGGGCGGCGTCTGTTCGCATCACCTGATAATGAGGTTGGTCCCTTCCCGGCCAATCTGCTGCCAGACGGGTACGCGCAATCGGGACATTCTGTTCGGCATCCGTATAAAAGCCGATCTCGCCCGTGCCGCGCGGCAGAGCTGACAATACGTCCATACCGTCAACGATCCGACCGACCAGCGCGATATTGCGATCGAGATGGCGGGGTGCATGCCCGATTACCGTGTAAAGCTCCGCCCCATTTCCCGTATCTGGCGGCAGATCGCGCCCGACGCCCACCATGGCATAGCAATGCGTCAGCCAGGCCGCGCGGCCATCGCTTGCCATCGGCCAGCCGTCCGCAAAGCCGGTCGTCGACGCATAAGCGTCCCGCGCCTTTGACGGGCTGATCTTCAATCCTGCGAGCGGCCGCTCATATTCTGGGGGCGGGCGATCGACCACGCCCTTGGGTATCGACCGTTTCGGATCTGCACCGCCCCATTGGACCACATAATTGTCCTGCACGCGAATGATCGCGTTACGATCGAACCACCCGCCGCGGATCAAAGTCCGGATATTGGCGACGTGGACCGGAGCAAAATCCGGCGCCAGTTCGATGACGATGCGCTTCCCGTTGCCGAGCTCCATAACTACGAGATTCTCGGGCGCGATCGCGCGCCAGGCCCCAGCCGGCGCTCTTGCGATGATCTCCGGAGGGGTAGGGACGAGTGATGCGGTTTGCGCCATGGCTGAGGCCGGAGCGGACATCACCATAGCCATCATCAGCATCTGGAGCGGAGATTTTCCCATGGCCCCAAGCCTGACACATCGGATACCGGGATTAAAGCGCTCTCGCATTACGCTGTCATTTCGCCCGCATACCCCGTAGGCAGCTAAATATAGCGGTTTTGGCCGCCTCCAAATTGACGGCACTCACATCAAGACCTCCTCGAACGGAAAAGGTAAGCCATGCTGATCCGCGCCGGCTATGATATCAGTTTCGTTACCCAGCAGCGTGTGCCGATGCTCGCAAATCTGAGCGTCCATGCGTCGCGCAACAAGGATCTGCGAACCGCCCAGCGGATATTCACCCAGCCCGACGTACCGCTTTACGATTACATCGATTCTTTCGGAAATATATGCACTCGGCTGACGATACCGAATGGTGGCATCACGATCAGTTGCGGCTTCGTGATCGAAGATCCATTCGAGCCCGATCTGGTCGTACCCGATGCGGGGCAGGTCCCGCTTGAGCATTTGCCCGACGATGTTCTGATCTATCTGCTGGGAAGCCGCTACTGCGAGACGGACCGGCTATCGGAAATCGCGTGGTCGCTGTTTGGCGGCGGAGCGCCCGGCTGGGCCATGGTTCAGTCGATCGTCGGTTATGTCCACGAGCGTATCCGCTTCGATTATATGAGCGCCCGCCCCACCAAAACGGCATGGGACGCGTATCAGGAACAGGTCGGCGTCTGTCGCGACTATGCGCATCTTGCGATCGCCTTGTGCCGCTGTATGAACATCCCTGCTCGGTATTGCACAGGCTATATGGGCGATATGGATCTGCCGGCACTTGTCGGCGACATGGACTTTTCGGCGTGGTTCGAAGCCTATCTGGATGGCCGATGGTATATTTTCGATGCACGGCACAACCGGCCGCGCCGGGGCCGTATCCTCATGGCGCGGGGCCGCGATGCAACCGATGCCGCCCTCACCAATGCTTTCGGCCCGGCTACGTTGACGCGCTTCGACGTCTATACGGACGAAGACCGGCTTGGGACGTTCATCCCATAGTGGGTCTCGCTAGAGTCGTTAAGATCGGTTAACCTTATTGTCCCGGATTGGGACCGCAATGTGAACACGCCTTAACAGGCATCACCTTTTCCCTAACGCCGCGTAAACCTCAATTTTACGTGGTTTGATATATCTCCTGATGGAATGTTCGTCGCGCGGAACATTCCGAATCGGAGGTATCATGACATCGAGTGCAGCAGGATCAGCAAAGGCAAGCGGGGTTTCGAACCTGCTCTCGGCGCTGTTGCTTGCCGATGGCAGCGCAGGCCATCCGTTCGTTACCGAACATGATCGCGGTAATGGAATGGAAGTCGCGCGCGCACTGACGGATACAGTGCATCATTTGAGCGCGCTCTACGGACGTCATCCGGGATTGAGCGACATGCTGGCCGAGAAGAATGTTCATCCCGAAATCGCCGATTGGATCGCTGCATCCGTCGACGGCTTCGCCCGTGAACGGACATATATCACGCGCGTCGTGGTCGCCGCCGGACCGCAACCCAGTACGCCGGGTCAGGCGCAAAGCGAAGCAGCCGCGATGGGGCAGCGCCACGCCGTAGAAATGCTCGCAAAGTCTGATCGCCTTGGCTGCGTGTTGGGCGCGACCATGGCCAAGGCGCTCGACTGGCGCGCGATGCGCAGCCTGATCGACACCGCGGCACGCCGCTTTGGAATCGAACCGCCCGTGCTGCTCGTACCTACGGTCGAGGAAACCCTCCGGGCTGCTGATGCTGCCGCGATTACCATGGGCATCGAACGGGCGATCGCTTTCGGCGCGCAGCAGATATTCGTTCAGCACCGCGGTTTGTGGGACTTGCTCGAAGCGCGCGAACTGGCCCGCCGCAGCAGTTAGCCTCAATCGACCCAGGTTTTTCCGGGATAGCCTTGCGCATATAACAGCGCCGTCAGGTCGCTATGGTCGATCCGCGCGCCGGCTGCCGCTGCAGTCTTTGGCTTGGCGTGATAGGCGACGCCAAGACCCGCGAGTTCGATCATCGGTATGTCGTTCGCGCCATCGCCGACCGCCAGCACCTCTTCCAGCCCGATCCCCAGCCCTTTCGCCTCATCCATAAGCGTCTCGCGCTTGGCGGCGGCGCCCACGATCGGGCGCACCACCGTACCGGCCAGCATGCCGTCCGCGATGTTGAGCGTGTTGGACAGTGCGCGATCGAAGCCTATTTCCTTGGCGACGCGATCAGCGAAAACCGTGAAACCGCCTGATACGAGAACACAACGCGCGCCATTCGCCCGCATCGTCTGCACCAGCGCGCGTGCACCCGGCATGATCCGGACGCGTTCGAGATAACAGCGATCGATCACGCCTGCATCAAGGCCCTTCAGCAGCAGCACGCGCGCATCGAGCGCACCCTCGAAATCAAGCTCGCCCCGCATCGCGCGCTCGGTGATCTGGGCAATCTGCGGCTTGATCCCTGCGTAGTCGGCGAGCTCGTCGATGCATTCGATAGTGATCATCGTCGAATCCATGTCGGCGACAAGCAGCCGCTTCGCCCTGCCTGCCTCCCGCTGAACGACGACGTCCGTGGCAGTCAGCAAACCCTCCAGGGCAGCGCGCGCTTTCGCCGGGTCACCCGTGAACCCGATGTCCGCTGCTTTGCCTTCATCGATCCACGAATCGCCAAGAACCGACGCGCCGGCTGCGCTGAGCGTCTCCCTGGCCCGTTCCAGGCCTCGCCTATCGAGTTCCTGGGCTGCTATCAGCGTGGCAATGAACAAGACATACTCCCTCGGATCTGGTGAACGACCGCCGCTCGCGCTTATTGCGGGGCCAACGGCCAGCGGCAAGTCGGCATTGGCGCTGCACCTTGCCGAGCAGGCGGGCGGTACGATCATTAACGCTGACGCATCACAGCTTTACCGCGATCTTTCCGTGCTTTCCGCCCGACCTGCCTCCGACGAAGAATCGCGTGCACCACACAGGTTGTTCGGGACGGTCGATGGTGCAAAACCCTGCTCCGCGGCCGAATGGGCATTGATGGCCAAGGCATCGATCGCCCAAGCGCATGACAAGGGAAGCCTGCCGATCCTTGTCGGAGGGACCGGGCTCTATATCAGGACGTTGCTTGACGGCATTGCCCCTGTACCTGCGATCGACCCGACAATCCGCACGGAAGTCCGCAATCTGTCCGTTCAGGAAAGCTACGCCGCACTACAGACACTCGATCCGGTTTCCGCGGCGAAGTTGCGGCCTGGCGATACGACCCGCATCGCCCGTGCGCTGGAGGTGGTTCGCGCAACCGGCATATCGCTGAACGAATGGCAAAGACGGAAAGAAGGGGGCATTGCCGATTCGATCGCATTGAAGCCACTCATCCTTCTGCCGCCCCGCGAGTGGCTCTACGCGCGTGCCGATACGCGGTTCGCGCAGATGCTCGAACAGGGGGCCATCGCTGAAGTCGAGACTTTGCTTTCGCGGGCGCTTGATCCCGCCTTGCCGGTAATGCGGGCGATAGGCGTGCGTGAAATCGGTGCATGGCTCGCCGGCGAAATATCGTGGGACGCCATGAAGGACGCCGCTGCCGCTGCCACGCGCCAATATGCGAAGCGGCAATATACCTGGTTCTCGCGCCAGCCACCTGGAGACTGGACCCGGCATGAAGAGACATTAGATGATGAAATATTGAATAAATTAGTAATAAAATTACTATAGATAGTGTTGACACATAAGTTTGTTACTTATAGGGAGCGCCCCCTGTGCAGCCGCAACAAACTCGTCTAGGCGGCTGCCGGTTTCAAGAAAGAGAGTGCAATGGTTACCGAAAAATCCGGCGCGGACATCCTGATCGAGGCCTTGTGCGATCTCGGTGTCGAGGTCGTGTTCGGCTATCCGGGCGGTGCGGTCCTACCCATTTATGACGCTCTCTTCCAGCAAAAGCGCATCCGCCATATCCTCGTTCGTCAGGAAGGCGGCGCAGCCCACGCCGCCGAAGGCTATGCGCGCTCAACCGGCAAGCCGGGCGTCGTCCTTGTCACATCGGGCCCCGGCGCGACCAATGCCGTCACCGGCATTACGGACGCCCTGATGGACTCGATCCCGATGGTCATCATCACCGGCCAGGTCGCGACCCAGCTGATCGGATCGGACGCGTTCCAGGAAGCCGATACAATCGGCATCACGCGCCACTGTACGAAGCATAATTATCTGGTGAAAGATCCGGCAAAGCTCGGCGATATCGTGCATGAGGCGTTTCATATCGCCACATCCGGACGGCCTGGACCCGTGCTGATCGATCTGCCGAAAAACGTGCAGGTTGCGACGGCGGCGTACAAGAAACCGGGGCCGATCAGCCACAAAGGGTACAAGCCCCAGATAAAGGCGGAGTCCGCGCTTATCGCGCAGGCCGTCGACATGCTGGCCGCCGCCAGCCGGCCGATCCTGTACACCGGAGGCGGCATCATCAATTCCGGTCCCGGGGCGAGCCAGATTCTACGTGAGCTTGCCCGCATCACCGGCGCGCCTGTCACGTCCACATTGATGGGTCTGGGCGCTTATCCGGCCTCCTCGCCGCAATGGCTGGGCATGCTCGGCATGCATGGCACATATGAAGCCAATCTCGCGATGAACGAGGCGGATCTGATCGTTTGTCTCGGCGCGCGCTTCGATGATCGCATTACCGGCCGACTGGATGCCTTTTCGCCCAATTCAAAGAAGATCCACGTCGATATCGATCGTTCGTCGATCAACAAGGTCGTGCGGGTCGATCTTCCGGTCATCGGTGACGTCGGGCGCGTGATGGAAGACATGGTGAAGCTGTGGAAGGCGCGCGCCTATCCACCCGCCAGGATGGATGACTGGTTTGCCAGGATCGACCAATGGCGCGCCAGGAAGTCCCTGTCCTATCCGGAATCGAAGACGGAGATCATGCCGCAGCTGGCAATCCGCCGGTTGTGGGAAGCCACCCATGCCAAAAAGCCGATCATCTCTACCGAGGTCGGCCAGCACCAGATGTGGGCAGCCCAGCATTTCGACTTCGAGAGCCCGAACAAATGGCTGACCTCGGGTGGTCTCGGCACGATGGGTTATGGTCTGCCGGCCGCGATCGGCGCCCAGATCGGCAACCCGAACGCGTTGGTGATCGACATTGCGGGTGAAGCATCCATCCTGATGAACATTCAGGAAATGGCGACGGCGACCCAGTATCGCCTGCCGGTCAAGGTGTTCATCCTCAACAATGAATATATGGGCATGGTTCGCCAGTGGCAGGAACTGACCTATTCGAGCCGCTATTCCGAAAGCTATTCAGAATCATTGCCCGATTTCGTCCAGCTTGCCGAAGCCTTCGGATGGAAGGGCATCCGTATCGAAGGCATGCAGGAGCTGGATGCCGGCATTGCTGAAATGCTCGCCTATGATGGCCCCGTGATGGTCGATTGCCGGGTCGCCAAGCTCGCCAACTGCTTCCCGATGATACCGTCGGGCGCCGCCCATACCGAAATGCTGCTCCATTCCGACGAAGTGTCGGGCGAGATGGACGACGAAGCGAAAGCCCTGGTCTGATGCATATTAAAGAGGGACCGACGGAGCGTCATACGCTCTCCGTGACCGTGGACAACGAAGCGGGCGTGCTTGCGCGCATCGCCGGCATGTTCACTGCGCGCGGCTACAATATCGAGAGCCTGACGGTGGCTGATATCACGGAGGATGAGGCGGTCAGCCGTATCACAATCGTGACGTCCGGCACGCCGGGCGTGATCGAGCAGGTGGTGGCGCAGCTCGACCGGCTGGTACCCGTGCACAAGGTAACCGACCTCACCGCGCTAGGCCCGCACGTCGAGCGTGAGCTTGCGCTGGTCAAGGTCGTCGGCACGGGCGAACATCGTATCGAGGCGCTTCGGCTTGCCGAAGTCTATCGCGCGCACGTCATCGACGCGACGACATCCAGCTTCGTTTTCGAAGTGACCGGCGGCTCCGAAAAGATCGACAAGTTTCTCGAACTGATGCGCGAGATCGGCCTCGTGGAAGTTGCCCGCACCGGCGTGGCGGCAATGGCACGAGGGAAAGAGGCGCTCTAGCAAACGAGACGTATCTCGACTTCGCTCGACACGAACGAAGTCCTTGGAATTTAACCGTTAGTCCCAAGCGCAGTCGAGGGACGTCAGATAAGGAAGAACAGCAATGCGCGTTTATTATGATCGGGATGCCGACATCGGCCTCATCAAGACCAGGAAGGTCGCCATCGTGGGCTATGGCAGCCAGGGTCATGCCCACGCTCAAAATCTTCGGGATTCTGGCGTAACAGAAGTCGCGATCGCGCTTCGCCCGGGATCGGCCACCGCCAGGAAAGCGGAAGACGCGGGCTTTAAGGTGCTTACGAACGCCGAGGCAGCCGCCTGGGCGGACATCATCATGATCCTCGCGCCCGACGAACATCAGGCCGCGATCTACAATGACGATCTCGCGCCCAATCTGAAACCGGGTGCCGCCGTTGCCTTCGCGCATGGCCTGAACGTGCATTTCGGCCTGATCGAGCCGAAGGCCGACATCGACGTGTTCATGATCGCGCCGAAGGGCCCTGGCCACACCGTGCGTTCCGAATATCAGCGCGGCGGCGGCGTGCCCTGCCTGATCGCCATCCATCAGGATGCAAGCGGCAATGCGCACGACGTAGCGCTTTCCTATGCCAGTGCGATTGGCGGCGGTCGATCAGGCGTGATCGAGACCAACTTCAAGGAAGAATGCGAAACCGATCTGTTCGGCGAGCAGGCCGTGCTCTGCGGCGGCATCACCCACCTGATCCAGGCCGGGTTCGAAACGCTGGTGGAAGCGGGCTATGCTCCGGAAATGGCCTATTTCGAATGCCTCCACGAAACCAAGCTGATCGTTGATCTGCTCTATGAGGGCGGCATCGCGAACATGCGCTATTCGATCTCCAACACCGCCGAATATGGCGATATCAAAACCGGTCCGCGGATCATTACCGACGAGACCAAGGCCGAGATGAAGCGCGTGCTGGCTGACATTCAGTCAGGCCGGTTCGTGAAGGACTTCGTCCTCGACAACCGAGCCGGGCAGCCCGAGCTGAAGGCAAGCCGCAAGGCCGCCGCCGCGCACCAGATTGAAAAGGTCGGCTCGGAGCTGCGCGCGATGATGCCATGGATCGCCAAGAATCAGCTCGTGGACAAAGCCAGGAACTAGGGTACACCCGAAAACACTGCGTTCCGAAACAGGATTTGACAGGACGACGGGGGCAGGCCAGCGTGGCCTTCCCCCGTTTGTCATGGAGAGTCTAAAGATGCGAAAGATCGCAATTCTGGCAGCTATTGCCGGCGCCGTTGCCATACCCGTCATCGCCCAGATGCCGACCACCGCACCGGGCGCGCATGATCCAAGCCGGGTGAAGGCTGGAACCTATGCCGTGGATGGCGGCCACACGCAGATATTGTTCGAAGTCAATCACCTCGGATTCAGCGACTATTTCGGTATTTTCGGCGAACCGACCGGCACCCTGGTGATCGATCCGGCCAAGCCGGCCGCATCACAGGTTTCGATTGAAATCCCGATCGGAAAGGTCGTCACCACCAGCGCGAAACTCAACGAGCATCTGCTGGGCGCTGACTTCTTCGACGCCGCCAAATTTCCCACGGCAACGTTCAAATCCACGGGCGTGACCGTCAAGGGCCACGAAGCGACGATCACCGGCAATCTGACGATCAAGGGCATTACCAAGCCCGTCGTGCTGGAAGCGGAATTCGTAGGCGCAGGACCAGGCCCGATGAACAAGAAACTCAACGTCGGTTTCAAGGCGGAAACCAAGATCAAGCGTAGCGACTTTGGCGTCAGCTACGGCATTCCGCTTGTGCCGGACGAGGTGGAACTGAAAATCAACGCGGCATTCGAACAGACATCCTGATGAATCTGCGCGGGATCAGGCGGCCGCGCGCCGCCTGATCCCGCAAAAGCCGCGGATCGCGTTTCGCATCTCGGAATCACCGAGCCGCCCGGCCATTGCATCGATCATCATCAAGGCGCTGACATTGTGCCCATCGTCGATGCGGTGAAACTGCATATCCCAGTCGCCGAAGCTCTTTGCCAGGACGGTGCGTAGAAACTTTATATCTACGCCACTGTGGCGGGGATCGAGCGCGATTCGCGCAAAACAGCGCTCCACGTGCCCTTCTGGCCCTTCCAGCGTCTGCAGGAAGCGGCTGCCATCGTAGATGACCATGCTGGTGATGCCATCGTCGCGGTTACGCGTACGACTGCGCGCGAGGAGGGTTTCAAAGTCCCCCGATCCTAATCCAGGCCTGGCAGTACTTATATAAATGAGCTGTAGCATTCCCATGCCCCCATAGGATCAGGTGCCCATACAACACGCATATCGGTGGACAGCTACTGAGCAAATCCGATGAAGAGTGCTTAAACTATTAAAAAACCTGATTCTATCCCTGCGTTAACGCGCGAATGTGCCAATGGTTCGCCACGAGCGGAATTGGAGATGGACTTTCTCAATCACATTGGGTTAAAGGCACTGCATGACGTCGCATCGCGGCCTTCTCCTGCTTCGACTTACGCGCCCTTAGGCGCGCGATTTCGCTTGGCCGCATTCGCGGCTTCAGGCCACGGCGCCTAAGGGCCACTTAATCCAGACAGGCAAATCCCCGCCAAGAGGAGCGGACCCGTGACAGATACCGTATTGATCTTCGACACTACCTTGCGCGATGGCGAGCAATCGCCCGGCTGTTCGATGAACCTCGAGGAAAAATTGCTGGTTGCCCGGCAACTCGAGGCTTTGGGCGTCGACATTATCGAGGCCGGTTTCGCCATCGCCAGCCCTGGCGATTTCGAAGCCGTCAGCGAAGTAGCCCGGCAGTGCGAACGCGCCACGGTCGCTAGTCTGGCGCGTGCCGCCAGCGCTGATATCGAGCGTGCGTGGCAGGCCGTCCAACATGCCCGGTCGCCGCGCATCCACACTTTCATTGCCACATCGCCGCTGCACATGCGGGTAAAGCTCAACAAAACGCCGGCAGAGGTGCTGGAAGCAATCGCGGCGTCCGTTTCACTGGCGGCGCGGCTGTGCCCTGACGTGGAATGGTCGGCCGAAGATGCCACGCGGTCCGATCCGGATTTCCTCTGCCGTGCGGTTGAAACCGCCATCCGCGCCGGCGCACGCACGATCAACCTGCCCGACACCGTGGGCTATGCGACGCCGGAAACCTACGGCGCGATGTTCAGGGATGTCATCACGCGCGTTCCGGATGCAGGCAAGGCGGTATTTTCGACACACTGCCATAATGATCTGGGATTGGCCGTCGCCAACACCCTGGCCGCAGTGATGTCAGGCGCGCGCCAGGTGGAATCGACAATCAACGGCATCGGCGAACGCGCCGGCAACGCCGCAGTGGAAGAAATCGCGATGGCGCTCAAGGTTCGCCACGATGTGATACCCGTTCGCACCAACGTCGTATCCACGGAGATCACCAGAGCATCACGTCTGGTTTCCGGCATTACCGGCTTTCAGGTCCAGCCCAACAAGGCGATCGTCGGCGCCAACGCCTTCGCGCACGAGAGCGGAATCCATCAGGACGGCATGATCAAGGACGCGTCGACCTATGAGATCATGACGCCCGAAAGCGTTGGCCTGTCCACCTCCAACCTGGTCATGGGCAAGCATAGCGGCCGCGCGGCCTTCCGCCAGAAACTGGAAGAGCTGGGCTATACCCTGGGTGACAACGCCTTCCAGGACGCCTTCGCCCGGTTCAAGTTGCTCGCGGATGCCAAGAAAGCAGTGTTCGATGAGGACATCATTGCGCTGGTCGATGACGAGGTTCTCCGCGGCCATGATCGCGTTCAGGTCAGGGAAGTCGAGATCCACTGCGGCACCGGCCAGGCCCGCGCGATCCTCACGCTCGAGGTTGACGGGGTGGATCACACGGTCACCACGCGTGGCAACGGCCCGGTCAACGCATTGTTTGCCGCCATCCGGGAAATCGTGCCGCACCAGCAATCGATATTGGAGCGATACGAAGTCCACGCAGTCACCGGCGGGACGGATGCGCAGGCGGAGGTCTCGGTCCTGCTATCCGAAGATGGGCGCACCACGCGCGGCCGGGGTGCGCACTACGACACGCTCGTTGCGTCAGCCCGTGCCTATGTCAACGCACTCAACAAACTGATGGTCAAGCGGGGCCGCGCACCCTTGGAAAACGCAGTCGCCAGCTAAGTGGAATCGGGGGCGGCCCGAGACGTGCCCCCGCCGTTCCGGCAGGATCAGTCGTCATTCGCCGTCGCCGGCTCCGCGCACACGCATTGCTGTTTGGGTTTGGGCGCGGGGCGTGTCGTCGCAAACTCCTTGCGTGTAAGCGTGCCCGAGTGATCCGCATCGGCTTCTGCGAATTTCGTCGCGGTCTTGATGGCCCATTCCTCGAAGCTCAGCTTGCCATCGCCGTTCACATCGAGCTTTGACCAGGCCTTGCGGCGCGGCGCGAGATACTCTTCGCGCATCATGATGTCGTTGCGATCCTTGTCATACCGGTCGAACCGCTTTTCCTCGCGGGTCCGATCAGGCGCAGCGGGAGGAACGATCGGCGAAGTTGGGGCGGTCAGCATGGATCCGGCCGGCGGCGCACGAACCGGATCGTCTGCTTTGGCGATGCTCTTCCAGAGAAACAATCCTGCCGCGACGAGCAGCAATGCCGACACTACCCCTGCGATGAACCTGATCATATCGTCCCCCCGGCGACGGAATATCGCGGAAATCGAGCGCATTCAACGGCCTGTCAGTCCGGCCCAAATCGCTCTGACTATTCGTTGGGGGGCACCCTGGCTTCGCTTGCGTGAAGAACTTTTCAAATCTAGCCGCGCCAGCGCCATCATGATCGCCAATGGCCGCAGCGAAGCGGGCCAGTGCCCCCGTTTGGCCGCCGACAACTGTTTTCTCGCGAGTGCCAGGGCGCGCGTGCTGATCTCATCATCATTCGAGCGGAAGGCAAGGTCGGTCAGCGCCCATATCGACCCGGCTGCTCCAACATCTGCTTGAGGGCGCCCCAATACATCGGCCGCGGCGCGAAACAGCGCCGACCCACGCTCCTCCCCATGGCGAATGAGCATATCTTCATCGACCGGCGGATCGCTGAGGAGCATTCCCCATCCTTCCGCAATCGCGGCCAGGCGATCAGCGGAACACGCCCCTTTCTGCACGACAGAAAATAAGCGCTGCAGGAGCGGTTCATCGGGAGGGGCTTTATCGGCAAGCCCGCGCACGGCGTCGCGCCACCATGTCAACCGTATCTCACCCAGCATGGCTTCCTTTGTCGCGGCGACGATCGCGCCCAGGCGTTCGTCCAGCAGAAATAGGGAAAGAAGGTCTTCGCGCGCGTCTGAACGGGCATAGGCAAGCGCCAGTCGCCGTTCGGGATCGGCAAGATCAAACAGGTTAATCACGGCAGATGCAACTGGCAAACGACCCATTAACTCCCTTCTTTCAGCCGCCGTTACCCGTCTATCAGCCAAACAAGCCTTGATAGCCGCATTTTATGGGCTGTTCGGGGACGGTGTTAGCATGGGCTTTTCCTTACGGAACAACATTATGGCGACGAAACGACTCGCTGGAGCGATTCGCCATAATACTGCCGGCAATGTTCTTGCGATCGTTGCCGCCGCCATTATTCCGCTGGCAGCGCTGGTTGGCTCCGGCATCGATATGTCGCGCGCCTACATGGCACAATCGCGCCTGCAGGTAGCCTGTGACGCGGGTGCGCTGGCGGGCAGACGCGCGATGAGTGGCGGCCTCGTCGACGCTACGGTGCGTACGGAAGCCCTCAAATTCTTCCGATTCAATTTTCCGACCGGCGAAGCTGGCTCGCCCGCGCCGCCCTATGGCGTCGCCTCTTTCACGCCCCAGGTTGCAGATGGCGACGACGCAACGGTAAGAATGACGGCTGCCACGACCGTCCCCACCACTTTGATGTCGATGTTCGGCTACACGAACATTCCGATCAGCGTCACCTGCTTCGCGCGGCAGGATTTCGTGAACACCGATATCGTGCTTGTGCTGGACACGACCGGATCGATGGCGGACGACGTCAACAATAACTCGTTGCCAGCGAACGATCCCAATTCCAAGATCGCCGGACTGCGCACCGCCGTGCTTGCGCTTTACGATGAGCTGAAGCCGGTGCAGGATCAGCTTGAGGCAGCGGGGCTGCGGCTGCGCTACAGTGTCGTGCCCTATTCCACGTCCGTAAATGTCGGCGCCGCGATCCGCTCGGTCGATCCCAATTATCTTGTGAGCAGTTGGGACTATCAGTCACGCAAAGCGCTCTTTGATACGCCTGTTTACACGCCGCATCCCGGCACGCCGACGGTGACCACTGAAAGCTATCCAAATGCAATTACCGGCCCAGACTGCCGGAAATATGGCGATAACCTGTCGTTCACGGGCTTCAATCCAAGCACACCCGGCGATTATGATGACGGATATTCTGCTCCGCATGACGTAACCAGCACGACCTTTGATAGGAATACTTGGAATGGATCTACAACCATTCCCAACAGCGGCACCACTACGGCTACTTGTACGCGCAAGAAGAATGTCGTGGTCACAACCTACACGTTCGGGGGCCAATATGCATTTACCAAGTGGATCTACAAAAAGGCCGGGTATGACGTCTCGAATTTCAAGCTGAACAGCAGCATCACGATCGCGACAAATACCGCAGGAACGATGCCTGCCAGCAATCCAGATAAGCAGTATACGGTTCAGGAGATGGCGCAGCAAGGTACTGGTTTCACCACCAAGGCAAGCAGTTGGGAAGGCTGCATCGAGGAGCGCGATACCGTCCCGACGATCAACGGCACGACCACAGCGGTCCCTTCGGGTGCTTATGATCTCAATACCGATCTTATCCCGAACAGTGACCAGACACGGTGGCGGCCGATCTGGGATACGATCGAATATCGCCGTAACAGCACGTCAAGCGCCGACCCGACCGTGGACGCGACCAGCGGAACGCTGACGGATGGTCCCTGCCCGGCCGTTGTGCAACGCCTGCAAGCCTGGTCGCGCGCAGACCTGAACACCTATCTCAACTCGCTGAACCCCAACGGAAACACCTATCATGACATCGGCATGATCTGGGGGGCGCGGATGCTTTCGAACGCAGGCATCTTTGCCGGAGACAATCCAGATTCCTACAACAGCATGCCGGTCGCGCGTTTCCTGATCTTCATGACCGACGGCCTGCTCGCGCCCACTGCTTCCGTCTATTCCGCCTATGGCATCGAATATCTCGATCAGCGGGTCACGGGCAGCAAGAGCGCCGCCGGGCAAACGACCAATACATCCAAACGTTTCGATCTCGCCTGCCAGGCCGCAAAAGCCAAGGGCGTGTCGATCTGGGTGATCTCGTTCGCTTCATCGCTTTCGACCTCGCTCACCAACTGCGCCAGCAAGCCGAGCCAGGCATCGATCTCCTCCAACTCGGCCGCACTGACAGCGAAGTTCGTCGAGATCGGCAAGAACATCGGATCGTTGAGGCTTACGCAATGATCGCGCGAGCCACCAAATTCCTTGATCGGCTCACGCGCGATCGTCGCGGCGTCACGCTCGTCGAATTCGCCTTTGTCGCGCCCCCGCTAATGCTGATCCTGCTGGGTCTGACCGACTTTGGCTATCGATCCTATGTCGCGTCGGTGGTCGAGGGGACGGTGCATCGCGCGGCGCGCCAGGCGACGGTCGGCGACAAGACCAGCAGCCAGATCGACGATTGGGTCAAGACCCAGCTCAGCCACTTCTCCGACAACGGCGTCGTGACGATCAATAAGACGAACTATTATCAGTTCAGCCACATCAACAAAACGGAATCGTTGACTAAGGACACGAACGGCAATGGTGTGGCGGATTCCGGCGATTGCTGGCTGGATGTATATCCCGGCAATCCGACCACCGGTCCGGGACTCACAGGTCGCGACGGCCTCGGCGGTTCGGACGATATCGTCTATTACGAAGTGTCGCTGCAATATCCGCGCGTTGTCCCGATGGGTAGCTTCCTCGGCTGGGCCGACAGCCAGACCATCACTGCGATGACCGTGATGCGTAACCAGCCATACGCTTCGCAGGTCCAACCGGTGGAAGCTTGTAAGCCATGAAAATGAGACAAGTCTTGCCGGCATTGGCCTGGAATGAGAGCGGGCTGGCGCTCATAGAGTTTGCGCTCTGCCTACCGGTTATCCTCACCATGGGCCTTGCCGGCGCGGAGCTGGCGCATCAGGCCCTGGCAACCGAGCGGGTCAACCAGATCGCCATGCTTGTCGCGGACAACGCTGGTCGCGTTCGTGATAGCATCGACGAAATGGATGTGAACGAGATCATGACCGGCGCGAAGCTGGTTGGGGATTCCATCAAATTTTCCCAGAACGCGCGCATCATCCTGTCCGATGTGCAGAACAACCAGCTCAATACCGGTCAGTGGATACGGTGGCAGCGCTGCGCCGGTGCGAAGAATGTCGTGTCCACCTATGGCGTGGAAGGCGACGGCCGGCTACTTCCCACGCTTCCCGCGATCGGCCCTGCCGGTAACCAGATCGCAGCATCGACGGGAACGATCGTGATGTTCGTCGAGGTGGTCTATGACTACCAGCCGATCATCCCGGTCAATTATTTCAGCCCCACGACGATCCGCGCGACAGCGGCATTCAACGTGCGTCAGCGCGCGCCGGTGTCGGATAAGGATCCCATCACCGGCCTGCCGATGGCGACGCCGCCGAAGGACATCATGAATTCGAAGAACCTGACCGGATCGGCCTATTCCAATTGCGGGGTCTATTCCGCCTGATCTACCGATAACAGACCTTCTTGGCAGCGGCGATTACGTCATCGACCTTCACAATCGCTGCCTTTTCGAGATTGGCGGCATAGGGCAGCGGCACGTCCTCGTTCGTAACGCGGAGCACTGGCGCGTCGAGATTGTCGAAACCGTCCTCCATTGCGACGGCCATGATTTCCGAAGCGATCGAGCATACTGGCCAGCCCTCTTCGACGACGACCATCCGGTTTGTCTTCTCAAGGCTCTTCAACACCGTTTCGCGATCAAGCGGCCGCAGCGTACGCAGATCGATTACCTCCGCCTCGACGCCTTCCTCGGCGAGCCTGCCGGCAGCTTCAAGGGCGACGCCCACGCCGATCGAATAGCTCACGATCGTTACGTCGCCACCGGCGCGCACCACCCGCGCCTTGCCGATTGGCAGCACATAATCGTCGAGCTTGGGCACATCGAAGCTTTGCCCGTACAGCAGTTCGTTCTCGAGAAAGACCACAGGGTCTTCCGAACGGATCGCCGCCTTCAGCAGTCCCTTGGCATCAGCCGCTGAATAGGGCGCGATCACGATGAGGCCGGGAACCGAGGCATACCATGGGCCATAATTCTGGCTGTGCTGCGCACCCACGCGTGCGGCCGCGCCGTTAGGGCCACGAAACACGACCGGGCAGCGCATCTGCCCGCCGGACATGTAATTGGTCTTTGCCGCCGAGTTTATGACGTGGTCGATCGCCTGCATGGCGAAGTTGAAGGTCATGAACTCGACGATCGGACGCAGGCCGCCCATCGCGGCGCCAGTGCCGACACCGGCAAAGCCATATTCGGTGATCGGCGTATCGATGACGCGCCGGTCGCCGAACTCGTCGAGCAGACCCTGTGTCACCTTGTACGCGCCCTGATACTGCGCGACCTCTTCACCGATGACGAACACCCGGTCGTCGCTGCGCATTTCCTCTGCCATCGCATCGCGCAGCGCTTCGCGCACGGTGGTGCGCACGGTCTCGGTTCCTTCCGGAACTTCAGGATCATCGCGCGTATGTGCGACCGTGGCGACAAGATCGCGGGCGGCGGTTTCCATCTGGTGCGGCGTGTTGGATTCGGGAATCGGCGGCTCGCCTTCGTCCTTTGATTCTTCCTTGGGCTGCGTATCAGCGGCGGCAGGTTCGGCTTTGGCGGCTGGCGACGGGGATGACGCCGCCGCGTCCTCGTCTTCACCAGCGATCAGTGCGATCACCGCGCCCACCTTGACACCCTCGGTTCCGGCCGGGACAACGATCTTGCTGATCGTGCCCTCGTCGACCGCTTCGAATTCCATTGTAGCCTTGTCTGTCTCGATCTCAGCCAGCAGGTCGCCTGCAGCAACCGTATCGCCTTCCTTGACCAGCCATTTTGCGACCGTACCCTCTTCCATCGTGGGCGACAGCGCCGGCATCTTCAGTTCGATCGGCATCAGTAACGCCCTACCAGCACGTTTGTATAGAGTTCGCTTGGATCAGGCTCGGGCATTTCCTCCGCAAAATCTGCAGCTTCGGTAACGCGGGACTTCACATCCTTGTCGAGCGCCTTCAACTCCTCCTCGCTGACCCCTGCCTTTTCCAGCTCCTTCTTGAGGTGCTCGATCGGATCGGATTTGTCGCGCACTGCCTGCACCTCGTCACGCGAACGGTATTTGGCGGGATCTGACATGGAATGGCCACGGTAGCGATAGGTCTTGAGTTCGAGCAGGATCGGCCCCTTGCCGCTGCGCACCCACTCCAGCGCCGTTTCCGCAGCGCCCCGCACCGCCAGCACGTCCATGCCGTCAACCTGCAGGCCAGGAATCCGGAAGCTCTCGCCGCGCAGATAAAGCCGATCTTCGGCAGACGCACGATTGACGCTCGTTCCCATGGCGTACTGATTGTTCTCGATGACAAAGATTACCGGAAGCTTCCACAGCTCGGCCATGTTGAAGCTTTCGTACACCTGACCTTGGTTGGCAGCGCCATCGCCGAAATAGGTCACGCAAACACCGCCGTCATTGGCATATTTATGCTTGAACGCGAGACCAGTGCCCAGCGAAACCTGCGCGCCGACAATACCATGGCCGCCGTAAAAGCCATGCTCGACCGAGAACATGTGCATCGAGCCGCCCTTGCCCTTGGAAATTCCAGCGGCGCGGCCGGTCAATTCCGCCATGATCAGTTTGGGATCGATGCCATAGGCAAGCATGTGGCCATGGTCGCGGTAGCCGGTGATGACGCTGTCCTTGCCCACTTCAAGCGCGGACTGAATGCCGACCGCGACCGCTTCCTGCCCAATATAGAGATGGCAGAACCCACCGATGAGCCCGAGGCCGTAGAGCTGCCCTGCACGTTCTTCGAACCGGCGGATGAGCAGCATCTGCCGATAGAATGCGAGCATCTCCTCCTTGGTGGCATCATAACGCTCCGGCTCGCCCGGCCGCTCGCGGTTAGGCATGGGAGGTGGAGCGGCGGTCTTCCGTGACGTAGAAGCGCGCGATCCGGCGCGGGGCGTGCGCGCTGCGGGAGCTTTAGCCAAGCAGGGACTCCTTGGGAACGGATATGTTTGGCTAACCCTATAGGCACGGGCATTGGATTTGCAAGGATGGCCAAGCCACCTATGTCATTTGACGGGAATGATCACTTCGTCGGGGCGCACCTGGCCGGTCTGACGGCGAACGATCTCATCGGCATAGTCCGGATCGACCTTTTTAGGGTCGAGCAATGCAACGCGGTGCGCAAGCCTCACCCGCTCCGCCTCGATGCCCTGCAACTCCACGGTTTTGCGTTCCACCGAGCGTTTGTAGTCGCCCCACGCCAGCAATCCGTTCTGCCCGAACAGCGCAAATCCGGCAAAGTGCGCAATGACAAGAATTGCGATTGCAGGGGCCGCGGCGGCCTTGATCAAAGACAGGGTGGAACGGTTGCGGCTCATCCCGCTACAGAATCACCTTCAATTCCCGAAGGCAAGTGCAATGATGCACTTACCCACCGGAATTACGACAAAATGCTACAATCGCGCCGTAACAATCGCCCCTTGGCGGGCAAAGTCAGCTCAACGCCTTGATCGCGCCGCGCCCGGCATAATGCGCCACGGTTCCCAGTTCCTCCTCGATACGGATCAACTGATTGTATTTGGCAAGCCGATCGGAACGCGCAAGGCTGCCGGTCTTTATCTGTCCGCAATTCGTGGCGACCGCGAGATCGGCGATGGTGTAATCTTCCGTTTCCCCCGAACGGTGCGACATGACCGCGGTATAGCCGGCGCGCTGTGCTGTCGAAACGGCGTCGAGCGTTTCCGTCAAAGTACCTATCTGGTTAACTTTCACCAACAGTGAGTTGGCGAGACCGGCTTTGATGCCGTTACGCAAACGGGCGGGATTGGTCACGAACAGATCATCGCCGACCAGCTGGCATGTGTTGCCGATTTTGTCGGTAAGGATCTTCCAACCCTGGAAATCATCTTCGCTCATGCCGTCTTCGATCGAAACGATCGGGTAGCGCGCGACGAGATCGGCGAGATAATCAGCCATCTCGGCCGGCGAGCGTTTCACACCCTCGCCATGGAAATCATACACCCCGCCCTTGAAGAACTCGGTCGCGGCGCAATCAAGCGCGAGCACCACGTCTTCTCCGGGTTTGTAGCCTGCCTTCTCGATCGAGGACATGATGAAATCCAGTGCATCGGGGGCACTGGCGAGATTCGGTGCAAAGCCACCTTCATCGCCTACGGCTGTCGCCAGTCCCTTGTCATGCAATGCCTTTTTCAGCGTGTGGAAAATTTCCGATCCACAGCGGACCGCTTCGAACAGCGTGTCCGCACCCACCGGCATGATCATAAATTCCTGGAAATCGATCGGATTGTCGGCATGTGCGCCGCCGTTGATGATGTTCATCATCGGTACCGGCAACACTGTCGCGGAAACGCCACCGACATAGCGGTAAAGCGGAAGGCCGCGCGCGTCCGCAGCAGCCTTTGCAGCCGCGAGACTTGCGCCGAGGATGGCGTTGGCACCCAGACGCCCTTTGTTGGGCGTCCCGTCCAGCTCGATCATGCGGGCATCTATCGCCGGCTGATCTTCGGCTTCAAATCCGAGAATTGCGTCGGCTATCTCGCCGTTCACGGCGGCAACCGCCTCGCTGACGCCCTTGCCCAGCCAGCGCTTGCGATCATTGTCGCGTTTTTCGACTGCTTCATGTGCGCCGGTCGACGCGCCTGACGGTACGGCTGCGCGGCCAAAACTGCCATCTTCCAATGTGATATCGACTTCCACAGTCGGGTTGCCCCGGCTGTCGATTATCTGGCGGCCATGGACCTCGATGATGGCTGTCATTCGTCGTCAATCCCTGTGTTGCATGATGATAGCAGCGGGCTCTATCCATAAGCCCGCGGATAGGCAATTCTCCGTAGGCAACGGATCGAACAGCGTATCACCATGGAACGGCCGGCTTGGGATAGGGGTTATAACGAAAATGCAATCTGGAGACCCATCATGGCCGAGAATTTGGAAACTGTTATCGGAGAAGAAGCGATCATGAACGATCAGCCATCGAGTTCAACACCCGGTAGTGCGGGACTGAAGGGTACAATCAAACAGAAGATCGGCGAGCATGGCGGCGAACTGAAAGAACGTGCGCAGGCCAAGGCCTATGACTTTGCCAACCAGGGCAAGGACAAGGCGACGGACGCTCTGGATGGCGTATCGCGCTTCATTGAGGATACGGCTGCAACGCTGGATGCCCAGATCGGCAGTGGCGTGGGCGATTATGTCCGACGGGCCGGCGGCGCGATTTCCGGATTTACGGATTCTCTGAAGAGCAAGGATGTGCAGGAATTGTTCTCTGATGCGCAGGACGCGGTGCGCCGCAATCCTGCGATCGCCATCGGCGCTGCCGCCGCTGCGGGATTTGTCCTGATGCGGTTGATTAAGGCAGCTGGCGGCGATGCGGAGACCGTTACAGGGTCCGCCGACACCGCCTCAAGCACCAAAAGCTGAGCGCGGGCGGTCGTGGACAGGGGGAGCGACGCCGACTCGCAATCGATCGGGGGATTATTTGCCCGCTTGGCTGATGACGCCACCGGGCTGGTCCGTGCCGAAGTGGAGCTTTATCGCGCCACGGCCTTAAATCGGTTGGATCAGTCCAGGCCTGCGCTGATCGCGCTCATCGCATCGGCGTTGACCCTGCAGGCTGCGTTTGTTTGCCTGCTTGTCATGATCGCGGTGGCGCTTTCGGCCCACATTGGCGCGGTTTGGGCGGGCCTGTCGGTCGCGCTCGCTGGGGCCGTCGTCGCGGCGCTGCTTGCGTGGGGCGGCATAAAGCGCCTGCGGGAAATTTCGATGGGAGACGAGAATGACTAGCCGCCCTGCGCAACGGCTGGCGCGTGCCGAAAGACACGCCAGGGAAGCACGCGAGCGGCTGGGTGATACCCTCGACGCGATACAGCAGATCCTAAGCCCCGCAAATCTTCTGAATGAAGCCTTTCAGCAATTGCGGGCGCGAGGACAGGATCTCGCAGACAGCGCGCTTTCCAAGGTCTTATCGAAACCAGTCGTCACGACCCTGGCTGCAAGCGCGATCGGCCTGCTGCTCAAGCGCAAGCCAGGCCTCGCTCTTCTGGCAAAATTCATGATGCCAGGGGCAACCTCCCGGCCGTCAAAGCATTCTAGGACGAAAACGCCCCGTGCCGATGCGAAAAATGGCGCGGAAAGCTCTATTACGGAAAAGGAACCGGCATCATGAACAATCGTGTCAAGGAAACCGCCGAAGGTGCAACCAACTTCGCAGGCGAAAAGCTGCGCGAAGCGTCCGCCAGGATAAAGGATACGACGTCTTCGGCCCGTCATACCGTCGCCGATGCCTATTTGGCGGCGCGGAAACGGGCTGAGACCGCCTATGAGGTCGCGCGCGAAAAGACATCCGAGACGCGTGCCCGCGCCGGCGGGGCCATAGAAGACAATCCCGTTGTCGCGCTGATAGGCGGCCTGGCGCTAGGCGCCCTGGTTGCGGCGGTATTGCCAAAAAGCCGTCAGGAGAGTGAATATCTGGGGGGCATCGGTGAAAAAATAACCGAAAGCGCACGTGGCGCCGCCAGTGCTGCCAAGGATGCGGGACGCAATACTCTGGCCGATCTTGGCCTTAATGGGGATTTTGCGCGCGATCAGGTGAGCAAATTGCTGGAAGGCGCGATCCAGGCAGTTACATCGGCTACGGGCGCGGCAAAGGAATCGCTGCGCAAGTAACCGACAACGGCGCCTGCATTCGTTCAATGGCCGTTCAGCGCCCTGCCCTAAAATGCTCGATGGAAATGGAGAAAATAATGAGACGCATATTTGCGCGAAACGTCCTATCGGCCGTTGCGCTTTCGTTGATGGCGCCGTTTGGACTGCCGCTGACTGCCGCACCTGCCATGGCAGCAATAAACAACCAGGATCCCGCGCAATTCATCGACACGTTAGCGGACGAAGGATTTGGCGTATTGCGCACCGGCAACCGTGCGGCTGCGCGCACCCAGTTCCGCACGCTGCTTGCACAGCATTTCGCCGTGGATTCCATCGGCGATCGGCTGATCCGCCGCTGGTCCGGAACGATCACGCCAGCTCAACGCGCCGCGTACAAACAGGCATTCCCGACATTCATCATTGGCACCTATGCCGATCGGCTGTTCGACTATTCGAAGGCCGACCTGAAAGTCGTGCGAACGATGCCTGCTGGCGGCGGGATTGACGTCTTCACCCAGGTGGTAAACCCAGGTGCCACGCCGATCACCGCCATCTGGAGCGTTCAGAAAGCGGCTGACGGCTATAAGGTGACCAACCTCAAGGTCAGCGGCATCAACCTGGCCATTTCACAAGCGGCCGACTTCGACGCGATCGTCCAGCGCAAGGGTTTTGACGCGCTGGTTCAGATGATGAAGAGCCGTGGCTAAACAGCGCTGACGTGCTAGGAAATTCCCGTCGATCTGGCGGGAGTTTTTTATGAGCAAAATACATCTGGTGTTTGGCGGCAGGGTCAAGGATCCGCAGACGCTGGATTTCGATCCTAATGCCATCGAAGTGGTTGGTTTTTACGAGGACTATAAATCAGCCGAAAAGGCGTGGCGCGGCGCGGCCCAGCGCACGGTCGATGATGCGGAAATGAAGTTCGTCGTGGTTCACCTTCATCGACTGCTCGAACCGGAGCTTTAACCCGGTCAGGCCCTGCGGTAGCGCCACAGAAGCAACGGGCGAGCCAGCAGCAAGCCGGCAACGAAGCCGCCGATATGCGCCGCAATGGCGATCGATACGCCGGAAGGTGCGCTGGCAAGTCCCACCAGGAGCTGCACGAAGATCCATCCGGCCGCGAGCCAGAGCACGTGCAGCCAATGTCCATATCGGTGGGTGACCGCCTTGCCCTTGCGCTGGCTGAATAGCAGCGCATAGGCCCCGACGAGTGCCGAGATCGCCCCGCTGGCGCCCACCATCGGGATCACGCTCGCCGGATCCGCCAGATATTGCAATGCCGCCGCGGCGTAGGCGCCGATAACATACACGATCACCGCGCCCTTCGCTCCGAGTGCGTATTCGACGAAGCGGCCGCAATAGCCCAGCATGAGCATGTTGAAGCCCAGATGGATCGCGCCGGAGTGCAGCAGCGTGGCGGTAAGCGGGGTCAGCCAGACGGGCATTGCTCCTGGAACTACGACGCCGGAAACACGCACCGGAATGAATCCCGCCAGGAAGGACAGCCTTTCCCCTTTGCCAAGTGCGAGCACGATCACCCATGCCGCTATGGTGACGATCAGGACCGTCATCATCGCGCGCGAGTGCGGCAATCGCATCGGCGATGGCTCGCTCAGATAAACTCGATCTTCGAGATGACGTAGTAGCGATCGCCCGAGGGAACGGTGACCTCGATCTCATCATCCACCTTGCGGCCGATCAGCGCGCGGCCAAGTGGTGAGTTGTAGGATATGCGGCCGGACTTTGCGTCCGCCTCGGTCTGACCCACGATCTGATAGGTGACGGGCTTTTCGTCCTCGTCCACCAGGTGAACGGTGGCACCGAACACGACCTTGTCGCCCGACAGCGTCGTCGGATCGATCACCATTGCACGACTGAGGCGATCCTCAAGGTCAGCGATCATCGCCTCGATCTGGCCCTGACGCTCCTTTGCGGCATGATATTCCGCGTTTTCGGAAAGATCGCCATGCGCGCGCGCTTCTTCGATCGCATCGATCACTTCGGGCCGTTCGGCTTTAAGGCTATCAAGCTGGTCGATAATCATTCTCTGGCCTTCGGCCAGCATCGGCAGCTTTTCGACAGTCGCCATCTTAGGAAACCTTTCAAAACCTATATTCCGGCGGCCCGTCGGGACCGCCCGCACTATACCAAATTGTCGGGGTCAGGCGTGCGAAGTCGGATTATAATAGGTCTGCAACGCGCGTACTTCAAGCGTTCGCTGGCCAAGGGCTTCGATTGCCTGCGCGGTCGCCAGGCTCGAGGAGGCCGTGGTGAACGATGAAATCCTGCCCGCGAGCGCGGAGGCTCGGATAGAAGCCGAATCCTTGAGCGATTGCCAGCCCTCGGTCGTGTTGAAAATCAGCTGCACGCCGCCATCCTTGATACGGTCGACAATATGGGGCCGCCCCTGCTGAACCTTGTTGACGGTTTCCACGTCGATACCCTCGCCAATCAGATAGCGGGCGGTTCCGGCCGTCGCGATCACCTTGAAGCCCAGCCCCGCCAGAGTCTTGATTGCAGGCAGAATTTGCACCTTGTCGCTGTCCTTGACCGACACGAACACCGTTCCTTCCATCGGGAGCGTGTTGCCCGCACCGATCTGCGCCTTGGCGAAAGCGATCGCGAAATTGCTGTCGATCCCCATCACTTCACCCGTGGACTTCATCTCCGGCGAAAGAACGGGGTCGACACCGGGGAAACGATTGAACGGAAATACCGCTTCCTTGACCGCGATGTGATCGATGTGCCGGTTGATCGTGGGAAGATCGGCGAGTTTCTCGCCCGCCATCACGCGCGCGGCGATCTTGGCGATAGGCTGGCCGATCGCCTTGGCGACGAACGGTACCGTCCGGCTGGCGCGCGGGTTGACCTCGATCAGATAGACCACGCCCTCCTTCACGGCATATTGGACGTTCATCAGCCCCCTGACGCTCAGAGCGCGCGCAAGCGCATCGGTCTGCCGTTCGATCTCCGCAACGATGTCCTGCCCCAGCGAATAGGGCGGCAAGGAGCAGGCGCTGTCTCCGGAATGGACGCCCGCTTCTTCGATATGCTGCATGATCCCCGTCACGACGACATCCGTGCCGTCGCCGATCGCATCGACATCGACTTCGATCGCATCGCGCAGATACTGGTCGATCAGCACCGGGCTGTCGCCGGACACCTTCACGGCCGTGGCGATATAGGTGTCGAGTTGCGAAGGATTCTCGACCACTTCCATCGCGCGCCCGCCCAACACATAACTGGGGCGCATCAATACCGGATAGCCAACGCGTTCCGCCACGGCGCGCGCTTCTTCGCGGCTGCGCGCGATGCCGTTATTGGGTTGCTTGAGGCCCAGCTTTTCGACCAGCGCCGCAAAGCGCTCGCGATCCTCGGCCAGGTCGATCGCATCGGGCGAGGTGCCCAGGATCGGAATGCCGGCGTCCGCCAGTTCCTGGGCGAGCTTCAAGGGCGTCTGCCCGCCGAACTGGACGATCACGCCTTCCAGCGTACCGTTCGACATCTCGACATGCAGGATTTCCAGCACGTCCTCGGCCGTCAGCGGCTCGAAATACAAACGATCGGACGTGTCATAGTCCGTCGAGACGGTCTCGGGATTGCAATTGACCATGATCGTCTCATAGCCCGCGTCCGACAGGGCGAAGCAGGCATGGCAGCAGCAATAGTCGAACTCGATACCCTGCCCGATCCGGTTCGGCCCGCCACCCAGAATGACGATCTTGCGCTTGTCGGTCGGCTGGCTTTCGCACTCCGGCTCGCCGAATACCGGCGCCTCATAGGTCGAGTACATGTAAGGCGTCTTGGCGGCGAATTCGGCAGCGCAGGTGTCGATCCGCTTGAACACCGGCCGCACGCCGAGACGATGCCGCAGGGCGCGGACCTCTTTCTCGTTTACCCCGCCGGTCATCGCCGAGATCGCATCATGCACCAGGCCAGTACCGTGGGCCTGCGCGCGGCGCATGCCGCGTAAATTGGCTGACTGTAGCGCCAGATAGGCGAGCCGCTTGTCCGAAAAGCCCATCGCTTTCAGGCGGCGCATGCCCGGCGCGTCCTGCGGCAGGCCGTCGGTCGCGACTTCATTCTCGGCGTCAACGATTTCCTTGATTCGCTCGAGGAACCAGGGATCGAACTTGGCGATGCGGTGGATGTCATCGACGGTGAAGCCTTCGCGCAGCGCCTGCGCGGCGATCAGCAGGCGATCCGGTGTCGGCCTTGCAAGCTCCGCCTCGATCTCATCATGCGACGCGCCAACCAGATGATCGACGAAGTTGAAGCCGACCAAACCCGTTTCAAGGCCGCGCAACGCCTTTTGCAGGGATTCATGGATATTACGGCCAATCGCCATCGTCTCGCCAACCGACTTCATCGCGGTGCCCAGCAGCGGTTCGGCGCCCTTGAACTTCTCGAATGCGAAGCGCGGGATCTTGGTCACGACATAATCGATCGTCGGCTCGAACGAGGCGGGCGTCGCCCCGGTGATGTCGTTGTCGATCTCATCGAGCGTGTAGCCAACCGCCAGTTTGGCGGCAACCTTCGCGATCGGAAAACCGGTCGCCTTCGATGCCAGCGCCGATGAACGCGAAACGCGCGGGTTCATCTCGATGACGACCAGTCGCCCGTCCTTCGGATTGACTGCGAACTGTACGTTCGAACCGCCTGTTTCTACACCGATTTCACGCAAGCATGCGATGCTCGCGTTACGCATGATCTGATATTCCTTGTCGGTCAGCGTCAGCGCGGGCGCCACCGTGATGGAATCGCCGGTGTGGATACCCATCGGGTCCACATTCTCGATCGAGCAAATGATGATCGCGTTGTCCGCCTTGTCGCGAACGACCTCCATCTCATATTCTTTCCACCCCAGCAGCGACTCTTCGATCAGCACTTCGGTGGTCGGCGAAGCGTCGAGCCCGGTGCCGACGATCCGGATGAACTCCTCACGGTTATAGGCAACGCCGCCGCCCGTGCCGCCCATGGTGAAGCTGGGGCGGATGATCGCCGGAAGGCCGGTGAACTCCAGCGCCACCAGCGCCTCGTCGATCGTATGGGCGATCCGCGAGCGCGCGGATTCCAGCCCGATCTTGTCCATCGCGTCGCGAAACTTGAGCCGGTCCTCGGCCTTGTCGATCGCCTCGGCATCCGCGCCGATCATCTGCACGCCGTACTTCGCCAATGTTCCGTCATTATACAGCGCCAGCGCGGTGTTCAGCGCGGTCTGCCCGCCCATCGTCGGCAGCACCGCGTCGGGCCGCTCCTGCTCGATGATCTTGGCGACGATTTCCGGGGTGATCGGCTCGATATAGGTCGCGTCCGCCATGTCCGGATCGGTCATGATCGTCGCCGGGTTCGAATTGACGAGGATGATCCGATACCCCTCCTCACGCAGCGCCTTGCACGCCTGCGTCCCCGAATAATCAAACTCGCATGCCTGGCCGATAACGATCGGCCCGGCGCCGATGATGAGGATGGAGGAGATGTCAGTACGTTTGGGCATTGTTTAAGAAAGTGCCTTATAGCCCTCTCCCCGTGGGAGAGGGTTGGGTGAGGGATTCCAACGTTTGAGGGATAGACGCTCGCTTGCAGCGCGCTCGCTCAGGAAGAGGGTTGGGTGAGGGTGTCCCACATTGCAGGTGACCACGCTCGCTTGCAGCTTGCCCCCCCTCACCCCGGCCCTCTCCCCGCCGGGGAGAGGGAGCAACAGCGTCACCGCAGGCGCGGGCTGTTCTTCGCCGTTCGGTTCCGGTGGCGTGGCTGGCTCCGGCGGGAAGGTGAACGGCTTGTCGGCGACCCATTTGTCGATCGTGCGAAAGGCTTCGTCGAACCCTTCCATGATCTTGACATCCGCGCCGTCCTTGATCGGGCAATCCTTGCGATAATCGTCGAACGCCTCGGAAATTTCTGCTTTCACCGTCGCCGCACGGTCAGCGGGCGGATCGTCGAACTGAAAGCCCGATGAAAATGTGAAATCCTTGCAGCGCGAGGCGAACTTCACGACCACGCTCGCCCCGCTGGTTGCGCCCGGCGTATAGGTGACGTCGATCCCGGCGACGCTCTTCTTCATATCGACGGTGCGGTCGGTGTCGTCGCCGGGCCTGGAGCCGATATCCTCAAGCGTCCAGCCGGCGACCTGCTGGGTGCGGTCAGCGGCCAAGGCGAGGGTAGAAAACAAGATAGATCCCAAAATCGCGGTGAAGGCTGTTGCCAGTCTCTTCACGCTGCCTTCTCCAGCATCCCCACAAACTTCTCGAACAGATAATGGCTGTCCTGCGGGCCGGGGCTGGCTTCGGGGTGGTATTGTACGCTGAAGGCGGGCTGGTCGGTCAGCTCGAAACCCGCGTTGGAGCCGTCGAACAACGAGACGTGGGTCGCCTTCGCATTCGCTGGCAAGGTGGCGGCTTCCACCGCGAAGCCGTGGTTCATGCTGGTGATCTCGACACGGCCGTCGTCGAGGCGCTTGACCGGATGATTGGCACCGCGATGGCCCTGGAACATCTTGCTCGTCTTCGCGCCGATGGCGAGGCCAAGCATCTGATGGCCGAGGCAGATGCCGAACAGCGGCTTCTTCGTCCCCAGCCATTGCTGGATCACAGGTACGGCATAGATGCCGGTCGCGGCGGGGTCGCCAGGGCCGTTGGAAAGGAACAGGCCGTCCGGCTCGTGCGCCAGGATTTCGTCGAACGTCGCCGTCGCGGGGACGACGGTAACTTCACATCCTGCATAAACAAGATTGCGCAAGATATTGCGCTTTATCCCATAATCGATCGCGACGACCTTGGGCCTGTTCCCCTCCCGCTCGCGGGAGGGAGAAGGTTGCGCATACCCCTCACCCAGCCGCCACAGCCCCTCATCCCACGTGTAACTCTGCGTCGCGGACACGTCCTTCGCCAGGTCCATGCCCTCGAGGCCGGGCCAGCTCGCCGCCTTCACCAGCAGCGCGTCAATATCGAACTCGCCCTTCCTATTGTGGGCGATGACGGCGTTCGGCGCGCCCTTCTCGCGGATGCGACGGGTCAGTGCACGGGTGTCGACGCCGGCGAGGCCGATGCGGCCGTTGATTTTCAGCCATTGATCGAAATGCTGGGTGGCGCGGAAGCTGGAGGGGTCGGTCACGTCCTGCCGCACGATGCAGCCCAGCGCGTGCGGATTGATCGCCTCGATATCCTCCGGATTGGTGCCGACATTGCCGATGTGGGGAAAGGTGAAGTTGATGATCTGTCCGGCATAGGAGGGATCGGTCATCACCTCCTGATAGCCGGTCATCGCGGTGTTGAAGCAGACTTCGCCGACCGCATCCCCTTCCACGCCAAACCCCTTGCCCCAGATAACGGCTCCGTCCGCCAGAACCAATACGCCCGTGGCCCCGTCAGGCGCATGGCTAGGGTTGGCGTGGACCATGAAAAGGGCACTCCGTAACGAGGATTCGGTTCAGCGATGTCGCAAGGCCCCCGGTTAGGGAGCGGTCCGCCGAGCGTCAATCTATTAAAAGTCGTACAGTGCCGCTATGCTGGCCCTTTCCCCTTTTCCTGATGTGAGATCCGATGATCAGAGACGATATCAAGGCGGCGCTCGTCACCGCCATGAAGGCACGCGACACCGCAACGACGGGCACAATCCGGCTGATCCAGTCATCGATCAAGAACCGCGACATCGAACTGCGCACCGCGAGTCAGCAGCCGGAGGATGACGCGCTGGTGACGGAGGTGCTGCAGAAGATGATCAAGCAGCGTCGCGAATCGATCGAGATGTACGACAAGGGCAATCGCCCCGAACTCGCCCAGGCGGAGCGGGAGGAAGTCACCGTGATCGAGCGCTTCCTGCCCGCGCAGATGAGCGAGGACGAGACGAAGGCGGTGATCGAGACGATCAAGGCCGAGCTCGGCGCGACATCCGTCAAGGATATGGGCCGCGTCATGGCCACCCTTAAGGAACGCCACGCCAGCGCGCTCGACATGAGCAAGGCAAGTGGCCTGGTGAAGGCGGCGCTGGCGGGGTGAGGTAAAGTCCCCCTCCCGCTTGCGGGAGGGGTCAGGGGTGGGCATAGAATTGCCCCACCATGGCACCCTTTCAACCTAGAAACACGAAACTTGCAAAACGGCTACGTCGAGAGGCTCTGCCCACCCCCAGCCCCTCCCGCATGCGGGAGGGGAATGATGGACGGGAAACTCCCCTCCCGCATGCGGGAGGGGCTGGGGGTGGGCCTGAACATTTTAGCCAGGGCAAGGCGGAACCATGAGCCTCTCCCCCCAATTCCTCGACGAACTCCGCACGCGCACCATGCTGTCCGCGCTTATCGGGCGAACGACCAAGCTGCAGAAGGCGGGGCGGGAATTTCGCGCCTGTTGCCCGTTCCACAACGAGAAAAGCCCCAGCTTCTACGTCAACGACGAGAAGGGCTTTTATCACTGTTTCGGTTGCGGCGCGCATGGCGATGCGATTCGCTGGATGACCGATCAGCGCGGGCTGGCCTTCATGGATGCGGTCAAGGAACTAGCGGCGAATGCCGGGATGGAAGTGCCCGCCCCGGATCCCCGCGCGCAGGAACGCAACGAGCGCGCCGCCGGGCTGCACGATGTCATGGAAGCAGCAGCGGCCTGGTTCGAAGCCCAGCTTGGCGGTCTCGAAGGCACCGATGCCCGCGCCTATCTGGAACGGCGGGGGATCGGCGATGCCCAGCGCAAGGCGTTCCGAATCGGCTTCGCACCGGATGCGCGATCGAAGCTCAGGGCCGCCCTTTCGCGCTTCGGCGACGACCAGCTCGTCGAGGCCGGGCTGCTGATCGCCGTCGATGGCAAGGAACTCTATGATCGCTTTCGCGGCCGGCTGATGATCCCGATCCGCGACCCACGGGGCCGCGTGATCGCGTTCGGCGGGCGCATCCTGGGCCAGGGCGAGCCCAAATATCTGAATTCGCCCGACACGCCGCTGTTCGACAAGGGCCGCACCGTCTTCAACCTAGATCGCGCCGCCGCTGCATCCCGCAAATCCGGCCGGGTTATCGTCGTCGAAGGCTATATGGACGTGATCGCGCTCGATCGGGCGGGGATCGTGGAGGCGGTGGCCCCGCTCGGCACCGCGCTGACCGAGGCCCAGCTGGAGCGGCTGTGGCGGATGACCGAACTGCCGATCCTGTGTTTCGATGGCGACGCGGCGGGACAGAAGGCGGCGATTCGCGCGGCCCATCGCGCGCTGCCGATGATCGCGCCCGGCCGGTCGTTGCGCTTCGTGACGCTTCCGGCGGGGCAGGATCCCGACGATCTGGTGCGCAGTGGCGGGGCACCGGCGATCGAGCGGCTGTTTGAATCACTTCAGCCGCTGGTCGACCGACTCTGGCAACATGCGCTGGAAGCGGAGCCGCTCGACACGCCGGAAGCGCGCGCCGGCCTGCGCCAACGGCTCGGCGACCTTGTGGCGACGATCGGGGATCCGCATGTCCGCGATCAATATAGCCGGGAATTCAAGCGCCGTTTCGACCAGTTGTTTGCACAGCCAGCCGAGAACCGGCCCTTCCGTCCCCGCTTCCAGCAGGGTTCGGATCGCCGGGGGCGATGGAGCCCCCCGCCCCGCCCCATCAGCCAAAGCGCCCGCAACATCAGCGGAACGGGCGTCGATCCCATGATGCTGAAGGCAATAATTTCCGGTTTGATCCGTTATCCCGATATGATTGCGGTCAATGCAGAGGCCGTCGGGAGCTTGCCGATCATGGATCGCAACCTCGATCGGCTGCGTTCTGCACTTATTGAAGTGGCTTTTAGCAAACGGGTTCTTGAACCGGAGGTATTGAAAACCATATTGGCAGATGCGGGCCTTGCGAACGTCACGGAGACGATTCTCGGTACGAACGGGCTTGCCTTTTCCTTCTTGCGCAGCAATGCCGACTCGGAGCGGGCTAAGCGTGATCTGTCCGCGGCGATTTCGGCTCTCGCCAGCCGTCCGGAACTGGACGCGGCGCTGGCGCTGGTGACGGAACGCCTGAAGGCATCGGCTGACGAAGCGATCTTCGCGGAACAGCGAAGGCTTCGAGCTGAAAGGGACGAGGCGGACCGGGCGTTGGCGGCTTTGGCTGAAGGCGAGGCGGAGCCAGGCTGATTGATTTGATAGGGTATGTAGATGGCGAAAACAAACGGTGGCGGTAGCGATACGACGGGAACGATTGAGGCGAGTGATGCGCCGCTGATCGACCTGAACGACGCTTCGCTCAAGAAGCTGATCGCGCGTGCCAAGAAGCGCGGCTACATCACCTATGATGAGCTGAACGAAGCTCTGCCGCAGGACCAGATGAATTCCGAGCAGATCGAGGACGTCATGTCCGCGCTCAGCGAAATGGGCGTCAACATCGTCGAGAATGAAGAAGGCGCTGAGGGCGAGGAAGAGCAGCCCGAGGAAGCTAGCGAGGAAGAAGGCGCGGAAGACGCCGAAACGGGCGGGCTGATCGCGGCCCCCACCAAGAAGGAAACGGTTGATCGCACCGACGATCCTGTGCGCATGTACCTGCGCGAGATGGGCGCCGTCGAGCTGCTGAGCCGCGAGGGCGAAATCGCGATCGCCAAGCGCATCGAAGCGGGCCGCGACACCATGATTCTCGGCCTGTGCGAAAGTCCGATCACTTTCAACGCTATCATCGAATGGTCGTCGGCGCTGAATGAAGGCACCATGCAGCTGCGCGAGATCATCGATCTCGATGCCATGCTCAACAAGGATCCCGCACCCGAAAGCCTGTCCGACGACGATGAAGGCGATGACGACGGCGAGATTTCGGAAAAGACCGCCGGCCCTTCGTTCAAGGAAGAGGAAGAGCCCGAAGAAGAATCGGCCGACAACGACGAAGACGAAGAGTCGATGACCGAGCGCCGCGCCCGCCGGCCGGTCGAAGAGGAAGAAGAAGACAACACACTCAGCCTCGCCCAGATGGAAGAGACGCTGAAGCCGGCTGCTCTGGAAAAGTTCGCGACCATCACGTCGATCTATCGCAAATTTTCCAAGCTGCAGCTCGCGCGGCTCCAAACCCTCAGCATCGGGGATGACTTCCCCGACGCCGACGAGCGTAAATACCAGAAACTGCGCGAAGAATTGACCGCCGAGGTCGAGAGCGTGCAATTCCATCAGGGCAAGATCGAGTTTCTCGTCGACCAGCTCTATTCCTTCAACCGCCGCCTGACGGCGCTTGGCGGCCAGATGCTGCGCCTTGCCGAGCGCCACAAGGTGCCGCGCCGCGATTTCCTCGATCAGTATATCAATCATGAGATGGATGAAGGCTGGCTTGAGCGGGTCGGCTCGATCGACAAGAAGTGGACTGCGTTCGTCACGGCCGAAGCTGATGCGGTCGATCGCGTCCGAACAGAAGTATCCGAAATCGCTCAGGCGACGGGCATGTCGCTCAGCGAATTCCGTCGCATCGTCAACATGGTCCAGAAAGGCGAGCGCGAAGCGCGTATCGCCAAGAAGGAAATGGTCGAGGCCAATCTCCGCCTCGTCATTTCGATCGCCAAGAAGTACACCAATCGCGGGTTGCAGTTCCTGGATCTCATCCAGGAGGGCAACATCGGCCTGATGAAGGCGGTCGATAAGTTCGAATATCGCCGCGGCTACAAGTTCAGCACCTACGCGACCTGGTGGATCCGTCAGGCCATCACCCGCTCCATCGCCGACCAGGCGCGCACGATCCGTATTCCGGTCCACATGATCGAGACGATCAACAAGCTGGTTCGCACCAGCCGCCAGATCCTCCACGAGATCGGCCGCGAGCCGACGCCGGAAGAACTGGCCGAGCGCCTGTCGATGCCGCTCGAAAAAGTCCGCAAGGTGATGAAGATCGCCAAGGAGCCGATCTCGCTCGAAACGCCGATCGGCGACGAGGAGGATTCGCACCTGGGCGACTTCATCGAGGACAAGAACGCAATCATCCCGGTGGATGCCGCGATTCAGGCGAACCTCAAGGAAACCGTCACGCGGGTTCTCGCCAGCCTCACCCCGCGCGAGGAACGCGTGCTGCGCATGCGTTTCGGCATCGGCATGAACACCGATCACACGCTGGAAGAAGTGGGCCAGCAGTTCAGCGTGACGCGCGAGCGCATCCGTCAGATCGAGGCGAAGGCGCTCCGCAAGCTCAAGCACCCGAGCCGCAGCCGCAAGATGCGCAGCTTCCTCGACCAGTAAGGTCGGGAGGCTGTCGCCCTTTGAGCTAGTTTACCCCGTTTGCATCGAGCGAAATCGAGATACGTTTACGCCCCCGCAAGAGGTCACACCAGCCGGCTCTGCCTTAGCGCCGCCGCGATGAAGCTCGCGAAGAGGGGGTGCGGGTCGAACGGCTTCGACTTCAGCTCCGGATGGAACTGCACGCCCACGAACCAGGGATGATCGGGCCGCTCCACGATTTCCGGCAATTCCCCATCCGGGGACATGCCGGAAAACACCAGACCGCCCTTTTCCAGCGGTTCGCGGTAATTGACGTTCACTTCGTAGCGGTGGCGGTGACGCTCCGAAATATTCGTCGCGCCATAGATGTTCGCGGCATGACTGTTGCCCGTCAGGCGGGCCTCATAGGCGCCCAGACGCATCGTGCCGCCCAGATCTCCGCCTGCCTCGCGCTTCTGCAGGCCTTCGGCCGACATCCATTCGCTGATCAGGCCGACAACCGGCTCATCAGTCGGCCCGAATTCGGTTGTGGACGCAGCTGCGATACCCGCCGTGTTGCGCGCGCCCTCGATGCAGGCCATCTGCATGCCGAGGCATATGCCGAAATAGGGGACGCCGCGTTCGCGCGCGAAACGCACGCTGGCGATCTTGCCCTCGCTGCCGCGCTCGCCGAAGCCGCCGGGTACGAGGATCGCATGCATCGGCTCCAGCTGCGCGGCGACGCTTGCCTCATCCTGTTCGAACAGCTCGGCGTCCAGCCAGCGGATATTAACCTTGACGCGGTTGGCGATCCCGCCATGGACCAGCGCTTCCTGCAGTGACTTATAGGCATCCGGCAGGCCGACATATTTGCCGACGACGCCCACCGTCACCTCCCCTTCGGGGTTTTCCAGCCGGTCCATGATATCGACCCAGCGGTCGAGACGTGGCTTGGGCACGTCGCCGCGGTCGAACGCATCGAGCACGGCCTGGTCCAGCCCCTCGGCATGATATTGCAGCGGCACCGCATAGATCGAACTGGCGTCGAGCGCGGGAATGACGGCCTGGGACGGCACGTTGCAAAACAGGGCGATCTTGGCGCGTTCGCTCTCCGGCAGGGGTCGTTCGCAGCGGCACACCAGTACATCGGGCTGAATGCCCAGCGAGGTGAGTTCGCGCACGCTGTGCTGGGTCGGCTTGGTCTTGAGCTCGCCCGCCGCCGCGATGAACGGCACCAGCGTCACATGGATATAGGCGACATTCTGGCGCCCGATATCAGCGCGTAACTGGCGGATCGCCTCGATGAACGGCAGCGATTCGATGTCGCCAACCGTTCCGCCGATTTCGCACAGGACGAAATCGACATCGTCGGTATCGGCGCGCGCGAAAGCCTTGATGGCGTCGGTGACGTGCGGGATGACCTGGACGGTCGCGCCGAGGTAGTCGCCGCGCCGCTCCTTGGCGATAATCTGCTGATAGATGCGGCCGGAGGTTACATTATCGGACTTGCGCCCCGGAACACCGGTAAAACGCTCATAGTGGCCGAGATCCAGATCGGTCTCGGCCCCGTCATCGGTAACGTAGACTTCGCCATGCTGATAGGGCGACATCGTGCCCGGATCGACGTTCAGATAGGGATCGAACTTGCGGATGCGCGTGCTGAATCCGCGCGCCTGCAGGAGAGCGGCAAGACTTGCCGCCATGAGACCTTTGCCAAGCGAGGAGACCACGCCGCCGGTAATGAATATGAACCGCGCCATGGGAGGTGAGGATTAGCCCGCAGTGATGATGAAGGGCAAGGCGGCGAATCCGCATGCCCAAAATTAATTGTGGATGAACGGCGCGTCGGCGACGGCGAAGGCTTATTTGGCGAGCGGCACCGCGTCGTTCGAAACCGGCGCGGCTGCGTTGCCCGCAACCTTGTCGGCCGCGGCGGCAAGCGGATCAGCCGCGGCCGACGCGTCATTGTTCGTCAGCGGCGTCTTGCGCGCCAGCGACGTGTCGATCGTCTGCGGCGCACGCTGAACGCTGGCGTAAGCAGCCAGCGCAATCGACATCAGCACGAAGATCGTGGCCAGAACGGCGGTCGCCCGCGTCAGAAAGTCCGCCGCGCCCCGCGCGGACATCAGGCCGGATGGGCTTCCGCCCATGCCAAGGCCGCCACCTTCGGAACGCTGCACCAGAATCGTCACCACGAGGATGGCAGCAATGATGGCGTGAACGACGAGCAGGAAGGTGAACATGGAAACGGGGCTTTCGTGGAAACTATGCGGTGGCGCATCTAGTCGATCACACTCCGGCATTCAAGCAGCGGCCGTCTCCTCGCGCCAGAGCGATTTCTGACCAGATGGAATGGTGACTCGGAAAATCACGGTAAGCATAGTCCCGGGGCAGTCGATCCAATGCAATCGGAGCCAAGTCTGCTCCAACAGGCCGTTGGAAAAGTCTCATTCCTTCTCTTCTATTGTCATCCCCGCGAAGGCGGGGATCCATAAACTCCAATGTCTCCGAAAGATTCGCATCGTCAGAGAATATGGATTCCCGCTCTCAGCATCACCAGCGGCCAGCGGCGAAATCTGCCAAGTATCGTTGGCTGTATAGGCGGACCGTACAATTGATGGCCTTGTTCACGCGAGGGTTCTCTATAGAATTCAAGAATAGAATTGAAAAAAGGTTTTGGGAGAGACCGAATGCTGATGACAGACAACCGGCCGACGCCGGCGAAGACCGATTATTCGCCGCTTTTCCAGCCCGGCCAGATCGGCAAGCTCAAGCTCAAGAACCGTATCATCATGACGCCGATGGGGTCGCTTGCCGACAATTCGGACGGCACGATTTCGGACCGGCAGCTCGATTATTTCGAGGCCCGCGCACGGGGCGGCGTCGCGATGTGCTTCACCGGCGGATCGCTGGTCACCAACCGCTTCGACACCTGGGCCTATCAATGGACGGCGCTCGACACCAATGCCCAGATCAAGGGCTGGCGCCTGCTCACCGATCGCATCCACGCTTTCGGCGCAAAGGCGGGCCTGCAGCTGAGCACCGGCCTTGGCCGCAATGGCTTCCCCACCCCCGGCATCGATGACCCGCTTGTTTCGGCATCCGCCGTGCCGACCTATAACGACCCGTCCGTCCTGGCCCGTCCGATCACGGTGGGCGAAATCCAGTTCCTCGTCGAATGCAACGCCCGGGCGGCGGCGCGGGCCCTGGTGGCGGGGTTCGACGCGATCCAGATTCACGGCCATGTCGGCTATCTGCTAGATCAGTTCATGTCGTCGGTGTGGAACAAGCGCACCGACCAATATGGCGGGAGCTTCGAAAACAGGATGCGCTTCGCCAGGGAGATCGTCGACGCGATCCGCGGTGTCGTCGGGCCGGATTTCCCCATCATCTTCCGCTTTTCGGTCGCCCACAAATTCGACGGCGGCCGCACGATCGAGGACGGGCTGGAAATCGCCCGCTATCTGCAGAACATTGGCGTGGATGCGCTGGATACAAATGTCGGCTGCTATGATTCCCATCATTGGGCGAACACCCCCGCCTATTTCGGCGACGCGCCGATCATGGAGGAATCCACCCGCGTACGCGAGGTGTCCAGCCTTCCCCTGCTCCACGCGACCCATCTTACGCCGGAAATCGCAGCCACGGCGATTGCCGAAGGAAAAATCGATTTCGCGCTGATCGGGCGCCAGCTCTATGCCGACCCGGAATGGCCGAACAAGCTGCGCGCCGGTCTGCGCGACGATATCCGGCCGTGCATCCGCTGCAACGAATATTGCATGAACGCCGTCGCGATCGGCCGCGCTTCAACCTGTGCCGTGAATGCGCAGGTGAACGAGGAACGCGCCTACAAGATCTATCCTACGGCGCTGCCCAAGTTCGTCGTCGTGGTCGGCGGCGGCCCGGCCGGGATGGAAGCCGCACGCGTCGCCGCGACCAAGGGGCATCGCGTCGAGCTGTACGAAAAAGGTCCGGAACTTGGCGGCCGCCTGCTGGGCGCAACCGCGCCGTTCAAGAAGCAGCAACGCGAGTTGATCGGCTGGCTCAGTCGCCAGCTGGACAAGCTGGATGTCGACGTTCACCTCAATGCCGCGCTCGATTCCAACGCCCCGGTTTTGTCGAAGGCCGATGCGATCATCCTCGCCACCGGCGCATATGCCGTGAAGCCGGATATTCCCGGCCTCGATCAGCCCAACGTCATGCACGTCGACGAAGCCTATCGTGCGCGCCGTCCCGAGGTCGGGCAGAGCCTGATTGTCGTCGGGGGCGACAAGGTGGGCGCTGACGCCGCACTCGAATTCGCGATGGAAGGCAAGACCGTCACGCTCATCGAGCCGTCGGCCACGATCGCGGCCTCCGCCTCCGGCGACGACCGCGCCTGCCTGCGCGACGGTTTCGCGCAATATGGCGTCACCGTCCTCACCAGCACGCGCGTGACCGGCTTTACCGGCAATGGCGTGACGATCGAGGATGCCGACGGAAGCGCGCATGCAGTGATCGCCGGCACCTGCCTCTATGACTTCGGACGCACCTCGGCCAGCGAGCTCGAGGATGCTCTGATCGCCAAAGGCACGCCTGTCACCACCATCGGCGATTGCGCGACGCCGGGCATCATCGGCCAGGCAGTGCGCGGTGGCTTCTTCGCGGCATGGGCGCTGGATTAAAGCACATTGCCATTACCGATCCGCTCATCCTAAAGCCCCGCAAGCACCGTCCTGGCCATCTCGACCGTGGTCATCGTGCCACCCAGATCAGGCGTTCGCGCGCCCTTCGCCAATGCCTTGGCAACCGCCGCCTCGATCCGATCGGCCTCAGCCGCCATGCCCAGCGAGTAGCGCAGCATCATCGCGGCCGACAGGATCGTCGCCAGCGGGTTGGCCTTGCCCTGCCCCGCGATATCGGGCGCCGAGCCGTGGATCGGCTCGTACAGGCCCTTGCCATTCGCATCCAGCGACGCGGACGGCAGCATGCCGATCGATCCCGCGCACATCGATGCCTGGTCGGACAATATGTCGCCGAACAGGTTGCCGGTGACGATCACGTCGAACTGGCCGGGATTGCGCACCAGCTGCATCGCGGCATTGTCGACATACATGTGGCTCAGCGCGACATCGGGATATTCGGCGGAAATCTCGATGACCACGTCGCGCCACAGCTGCGACGTTTCCAGCACATTGGCCTTGTCGACGGAGCAGAGCTTGCGGTTGCGGGCGCGCGCGGTTTCAAAGCCCGACCGCGCAATCCGCGCCACCTCGTCCTCGTTATACGACATGATGTCATAGCCTTCGCGGCGCCCGGATGCGGTCTTGCGCATCCCCTTCTCGCCGAAATAGACGTCGCCGTTCAATTCGCGGACGATGACGAGATCGATCTGGCGGGCCACTTCCGGCCGCAGCGTCGACGCATCGGCCAGTTCGGGAAACAATTTCGCCGGCCGCAAATTCGAAAAGAGCACCAATTCCTTGCGTAGGCCAAGGATGGCCTGCTCTGGCCGCAAATGCCGCTCCAGCGCATCGCAATCCGGATCGCCCACCGCCCCGAACAGGATCGCATCCGCCCGCTTGGCCAGCGCCAGTGTCTCCGGCGGCAGGGGATGCCCCTTCGCCTTGTACGCGGCACCACCCACCAGCGCCTCTTCGAACGTCAGCCGATCCCCGCAAACCTTCTCAAGCACCCGCACCGCTTCCCGCGTCACCTCGGGGCCAATGCCATCACCGGGCAAAACCGCAATCACGCTCATGAACAATCCTTTCGCGAGCGGCCCATGCCTTGACGGGGGACGGGTTGCAACCGGGTGGTGAGAGTGTCGGTTAGCAAGCCAACTTCATTAAACTGTCATGCTGAATTCATTTCAGCATCCATAACCTGTTCCGTCTCGGCTAAATCGGGCCGTTGCGGATATGGATCCTGAAACAAGTTCAGGATGACGGACGCCAGTAATCGATCATATTGCCCTCACATAATCCGCCGCAGCCGCTCGATCAGCCGCTCGCGCGCATCCAGCACTGTCGCGCGGCGCTCCGTCAACAGGTCGCGTTTTAGGAAATAGCCTGACAGTTTCATGCCGTCGAGGATATCGGGCCAGCCGCCCTCGCCACCCTCCAGCACGAAGCGGGGGAGCGGCAGCAGCTTGTCGGCATAGGGCGCGCCTGCTCCGGCGCTGACTGCGGCGCCGCTCTTCGGCGATACGAAGGCCAAATCCTCTGTGGCGCCGGTCGCGGTGCAGGCCGAAAGATCGAGGCCGAAACCCATTTCCGCGAGCAGCAGCAATTCGTAGCGCACCAGCGCGACCGCCCAGCCTCGCGCGGCTGGCGCCGCCTCGACGGCGGCAAGCAGCCCGTCCAGCCCCGAATGGACACGGGGATAAGGATAGCCTTCGGGCAACACCGCGGCGGTCAGCGCCGTCGACCAGTCGATCACCGCGACGGCCAGCGCCTCGCTGAGCAGCGGCGCGCGGCTGTGGACCAGCTCAAGCGTCATCGCGGCGAGCTGGCTGTCGGTGCGCGACCGCAGATCGACCGCGACGATATTCCCCGGCAACAGCGACGGCCGCAGGCGCCGGGACCGACCGCCGCGCACATAGCCGGCCTGCAGCCCATCCTGCGGTGTCAGCACACGCACCACCGCGCCATGCTCTCCATGCGCAAGAACGGCGCAAACGATGGCGGTGGCGGCGATATGCATCGCGCCGCTCTATCCTATTCTCCGCTGTGCCGACAGATCGGCAACGCTCAGGTCCTGACCCTAGCGTTCCTCGTAGAAATTGGACCAGAGCTGCTCGGCCTGGCGCCCCAGGGCGCGGATCGGGTCGCTCGGCATCGGCTCCGCTAGATGGCCGATCGGTAGCCGGCCAAGATCAGCGACGCGCCGGGTCGGCATATCGGCGCTATGCTGTTGCAGGTGGGTGCAAAGCCCCTCGAACCGGCGCAGATGCGCGCGGTTTACCCGCTCACCATTCCGCGTCGCCAGTTCGAAACTGTGGCTCACGATCGTCACGAGCGGATGATCGTCGTCCACGGCATGGCGCAGCGCGGCCCGCATCTCGGCCAGCGACACCGCGCAGATCTGCAGATGACGATAGCCGCTGATCGCACCGATCAGCGTAACCGGAAGCTCGACGACACCTTCATGCTCGATGGGCAGGATCTGGTCGGCGGGCAGCGAAATCGCGCTGGGCCATGGATGCGCCGAACCGTCATGGCTACTGTCGTACCGGATGCCGAGCGAAGCGGCGGCGCGCAATGTCGCGTCATTTGCGGAGTAGCTTCCGGCGCGGAATGCAATCGGCGCGGGTGCACCAGCCTTCATTAGCAACTCGCAGGCCCGCTCCATCATCGCGCGCTGTTCGGCCTTGCTGTAGGCGTTCATTTCGAACGCATCGACGAACGTCTCATCAGCCATGCCGGCCCATTGCGGATGAAGATGGAGCTGCACATCCTGACCCGCCTCCAGGATAGGGCCGACCATGCGCTTGACCGGCTCGACCCCGAAATGCAGCCCCGGCATCGGATCGACGAAGAAGCATGCGTGCAAATCATGCTCGGCCAGCTTGCGCAGCTGGTAAGGAATGCCGACCCCGGCGGGATCATAGGATCGCTCGAAAATCGCCTGCCAGCCATGGCGCGCCACATCTGCACGCCACATCAGTTCGACGTCGATGGTCAGGAGGACATTGGTAGCCACATTCCCTGTCTAACCATCGCTATGAAAATAATCGTAAATGCCGCGCGCCATGGCCTTGGAAACACCCGGCGTTTTTTCCAGATCGGCCAAAGGCGCCTGTCGCACCGCCCGCGCGGTGCCGAAATGCATCAAAAGCGCCTTTTTTCGCGATGGACCGATACCGGGAACGTCGTCGAGCGGGCTGGCGGTAAAATTCTTGGCCCGCTTGGCGCGATGGGTGCCGATCGCGAATCGGTGCGCTTCGTCCCGCAGCCGCTGCAGATGGAACAGCAGAGGCGAGTTGGTCGGCAGCATGATCTCGCGTCCGTCGGGAAAATGGAAATGCTCGCGGCCCGCGTTGCGATCGGGGCCTTTGGACACGCCGATCAGCGGCACGTCTTGCACGCCCATTTCCTCCATCACCGCGCAGATTGCGCTGACCTGTCCCTTGCCGCCGTCGATCAGCAGCAGATCCGGCCATTCGCCCGATTGCCGGTCCGGATCCTCACGCTCCAGCCGCGAAAAGCGCCGGCCGAGCACTTCGCGCATCATCGCGAAGTCGTCCCCCGGCTTGGTCTCCGGATTTTTGATGTTGAATTTGCGATAGGCGCTCGGCCGAAACCCTTCCTGCCCCGCCACGATCATCGCGCCGATCGCATTCGTCCCCATGATATGGCTGTTGTCATAGACTTCGATGCGTTGCGGCGGCCGTTCAAGCTCGAACGTCTCGGCAAGCTCGGCGAAGATCTTGCCCTGGGTCGTCGATTCGGCCAGCCGCCGGTCCAGCGCCTCACGCGCATTGCGGCACGCCTGCTCGAGCAGCCTCTTCTGCCCGCCACGCTGCGGCTGCTTCAGCGTAACCTTGCGGCCGGCGCTTTCAGCCAGCGCCTCGGCCAATACGCCCTCATCTTCCAGAACACGGTCGAGCAGGATCAGCCGCGCCGGCGGCACATCCTGATAGAATTGCATCAGGAAGCTCGCCAGCACCTCCGCCTCGGGCACGTCCGCCGTGTGCGCCGGGAAAAAGTTGCGATGGCCCCAATTCTGCCCGCCGCGAATGAAGAACGCCTCGATGCACACCAGCCCGGCCTTGGCGTAAAGCGCGAACACGTCCGCATCGTCCACGCCGTCCGCGCTGATGGCCTGGGAGCCCTGAATGAACGTCAGCGCCTTCAGCCGGTCGCGAAACACCGCGGCCAGCTCGAAATCCATGCCGTCGGACGCGGCCTGCATCGCATCGGCGAGCTTGGCCTGCACCTGGGTCGATTTGCCGCTGAGGAACGCCTTCGCGTCAGCCACCAGTTCGGCATAATCCTCCACCGAGATGCGATCGACGCATGGCGCCGAGCAACGACGGATCTGGTGAAGCAGACAAGGACGTGTCCGGTTGGAGAAAAAGCTGTCGGTGCAGCTGCGCAGCAAAAACAGCTTCTGCAGCGCGTTCAGCGTTTTGCGGACCGAGCCAGCACCCGCAAATGGCCCGAAATAATCGCCCTTCGCCCGCCGCGCGCCGCGATGCAGCTGGACACGCGGAAAGGCGTGGTCCGCGCGCAGGAGTATGAACGGAAAGCTCTTATCGTCGCGCAGCAGCACATTATAAGGCGGGCGATAGCGCTTGATGAATTGCGCTTCGAGCAGCAGCGCCTCGGCTTCGCTTTGCGTCGTCACGATCGTCATCGATCGCGTCTGCGCCACCATCCGTTGCAACCGCTTCGGCAGCCGGTTGACCTGGGTATAGTTTGTCACCCGATTGCGCAGCGCCCGTGCCTTGCCAACATAAAGGACGTCGCCTTTCAAGTCGTGCATCCGATAGACGCCGGGGCGTGTCGGCAGCGTTTTCAGCACGTTGCGGATCGCGGCAACGCCCGCATCGAGATCGGGCTGGTCCGATCCGCGTACGGTGAACACGGATTTTTCTTCGTTGAATCGGTCGATCGGGGGCTGGCTCACAGAGACGATTTAGGATGCGCGAGGCTCTCGCGCTACCCGTTCGAGATATGGTTCAGACGGTGCGGTTTTCTATTCCCGATTCCGGCCAGCTTCCCACACATGACTATTGGAACATGCCCTGGCGAAGATTGATGCCATATTCCTTATACGCCTTGAGCGCGCACAGCATCTGCATCCAGCCCTGGCAATTGCCGTAGGATGCCTTCAGCCCGGTATCGGTCTCGCGCCAGCCGGTCTCGGAAATCTGGACGAGGGTGCGCTCATGATCGAGCGGCTCGAACGTCATCGTGACCGTGGTCTTGTAACCAGCATCGGCCACGGGATCGCCGCCCTCGGCCGCGCCTTCATTGGCCGCCCACTGCAACACGATCTTCCGTTCCGGCTCGACCTCGATCACCCACACGGGAAATGCGCCGGGGAAATCATGGAAATCCCAGCTGACCGTAGCGCCCGTCTCGATCCGGCCCTTCGCGCCGCCGGTCGTAAAATATTGCGACAGTTCCGCCGGGTTCACGACAGCCTCGAATACCTCCGCGACCGGCCGCGCGATGCGCGCGGATACGCTGAACTTCAGATCCATGGCGATTCTCCTTGAGTTGCCCCTTATTGTGTTATATTTATATAACATGTCAATCGACAATAAAAATGACCTGGTTTTCAAGGCGTTGTCAGCATCCACGCGACGCGCAATTCTGGATGTTCTCAAGGATGTTCCCCATACGACGGGCGATCTGTGCGCGCGTTTTCCGGCGCTGGATCGTTGCACCGTGATGCAGCACCTGAAGGTGCTGGAGGGTGCCGATCTGATCATCGTCAAGCGGAACGGCCGGGAACGGTGGAACCACCTCAACCCGGTGCCGATCAAACATATTCACGATCGCTGGATCGGCCCCTACGCCGCGATGGCGGTTGGCCTGCTCGATCGGTTGAAGACCGACCTGGAAAAGTAGACTTTGACGGTCGCGCCGGGCGCGGGATCGACGTCAGCCGCGACCGCGATAGCCTGGCACGCCCTGATCCGGCAGCCAAAGGCCCTCGGGCGGAAGGCCGGATTGCCAGAATATGTCGATGGGAATGCCGCCGCGCGGATACCAGTATCCGCCGATGCGCAGCCACAATGGCTTCATTTCGGCGAACAGCCGCTCGGCGATGCCCACCGTGCAATCCTCGTGAAAGGCCGCATGATTGCGAAACGCGCCGAGGAATAGTTTCAGCGACTTCGACTCGACGATCGTCTCGCCGGGCGCATAGTCGATCACCAGATGCGCGAAATCGGGCTGGCCGGTGACCGGACATAACGACGTAAACTCCGGCGCCGTGAAGCGCACCAGATAAGGCCGGCCGGGTCGCGGATTGGGAACATAGTCCAGCGTAGCATCCGCGGGAGTGGCCGGTAGCGCGCTGGTCTGGCCGAGATGGATGGGGTTCATGGCTCCTGCTACCCTGCCCGCCAGCGCGTTTCAACGGCGGAGCGATTGAATGCCAATGGCTGCCCGGCTAGGAAACGCCATGGAAATTCTCGTTTCGGCCGAATGGCTTTCCGATGCGCTCGGCGCTCCGGACCTGAAAGTGCTGGATGCGACCTATTTCGCGCTCGATCCGTCGCGGGATGCCAGGGCGGAATATGAAACATCTCATATCCCCACGGCGATTTTCATGGATCTGCCATCTTTGAAGGACGCGGACAATCCCGTCCCCTTCATGTTGCCTCCCGCTGAAAAATTCGCGGAAAGGATGCGCGCGCTTGGTGTATCCGATGATGACCGGATCATTCTTTACGACAACACGGCACACCGCACCGCCGCGCGGGCATGGTGGATGCTGAAGACCTGTGGCACGCAATCGGTCGCGATCCTCGACGGCGGTCTGGCCAACTGGCTGGCGGAAGACCGGCCCATCGAGATCGGCAGCGGACCAACACCATGCGCCGGCGATTTCATCGTACATCCCGACTTCTCGTTCTTGCGTTCGATCGACCAGATCAAAGCCAATGTCGAAACCGGCGCCGAGCAGCTTCTGGATGCGCGGGGCAAGGCGCGGTTCACCGGCGAGGAGGCTGATCCGCGTCCCGAAGTAGCGCCGGGCCATATCCCCGGTTCCCGTAGCTTGCCCTATGATCAGCTGTTCAACGCGAACGGCACATGGAAGCGAGGTGACGCATTGCGAACAGCATTCGAAAATGCCGGGATCGACTTGTCCCGTCCGTTGGTAACGACCTGCGGTTCGGGCGTCACAGCCGCGGTGCTGCTGTTCGGCGCGGCCTTGCTCGGCAAGGCTGATGTCGCGCTCTACGACGGCTCGTGGAGCGAATGGGGCGCCGATCCTTCAACTCCAAAAGCGACGGGTGAGGCATGAGCGCATCGGACGACCTGCCCCCTACCCGCGTGGTTGGCGCGGGCCGGCGCAAGAGCTGGACGCAAGGCATCGTGAACGTCCCGGTCTGGCGCGCCTCCACCATGTTGTTCGATACCGTGGCGGATCTTCGCGCGGCCAGCAAGGCGCCCAATGACGGGCTTTATTACGGGCGTCGCGGAACGCCGACGCAATGGTCGCTTGCCGAGGCACTGACCGAGCTTGAGCCAGGCGCCGCCGGCACGATGCTGTATCCGTCCGGGGTCGCCGCCATTGCAGGCGCGTTGCTATCGGTGTTGCAGCCCGGCGACGAACTGCTGATGGTGGACACCGCCTACGAGCCGACGCGCAATTTCTGCCGGCTCGTCCTGGCGTCGATGGGCATTTCGACCCGCTTTTATGATCCCATGGCGGGCGCCGGGGTCGAAGACTTTTTTTCGGACAAGACGCGCGCAATCTTCATGGAAAGTCCGGGCAGCCTGACCATGGAGGTTCAGGATATTCCCGGCATCGTCGCAGCCACCAAAGCGCGCGGAATCGTGACGCTGCTCGACAATACCTGGGCGACGTCGCTGTTCTTTCCGGCGATGCGGCACGGGATCGACCTGTCTATCCTGGCCTGCACCAAATATATCGTCGGCCATTCGGACGTCATGATGGGCTCGGTCACGGCCGCCGCGACCGTCTGGGAAAAACTGCGCCGGACCGCGCAGCTTTACGGCCAGTGCGTGAGCGCTGATGACGCCTATCTCGCCGCACGGGGACTCCGCACCTTGGCCGTCAGGCTGAACGCCCATCAGGAAAATGCGCTCGCCGTGGCGGACTGGCTGGGTGATCAACCGCAGGTGGCCCGTGTACTCCATCCGGCCTTTCCGGATTCGCCCGGTCACGAATTTTGGGCGCGGGACTTCAGCGGCTCCACCGGCCTGTTCTCGTTCGTGTTGAACGGCGGCGACGATGCCGCGCGGACGCGGTTGATCGACAGCCTGCGCCTGTTCGGGATCGGCTTTTCCTGGGGCGGCTTCGAAAGCCTCGTGCTGCCGGTCGATCCCGCTCCGATCCGCTCGGCAACCCGATGGGAGGCGGAAGGCCCACTGGTCCGTTTGCAAATCGGGCTGGAAGATCCCACCGACCTGATCGCTGATCTTTCGGTCGGCCTTGAACGCTTTTCGGACGGCTAACGCTGGAATCCGCTGGACACGGCAAAGTCCAGATCGTCGCCATCGTCGATATCGATGGCCAGCCCCTGTCGCTTAACAAGCCATCCCTGGCTGCCCGCCGCCTGCTGATGCAGGGCGCAGCTCCCCGGCCCGAACGCAAAGGGGAAGCGGGCCGCATCCTTGAATCCCAGTGCATTGGTGCCGCTTTCATGCCTGTCCGGCGCGATCGCCACGCCATAGCGCGCGACGGCGATCAAGGCGGCGATATCGGCTGCGGACACCAGCGGCAGGTCAGCGTGGATCACGATCACATTCCGGCTCCCCAGCGAAACAAGCGCGATCGGAAGCTCGGCGTTGATCCCGCGGCCCTGGTCGCGCAACCAAAGCGAGGGCCCCGCCGCCGGTCGCTCGGGCGAAAGGATCGCTATACGCGAAACGCCGGGCGACTGCTCCAGCGCCGCCATCACCCGCTTGAACATCTTGTCGCTGATGTCCAGCCGCTCCCGGCTCGAAAGTCGGTTTGCAAGCCGGGTCTTCCGCTCTGCCGCCGCCTTGAGCGGGACGAGGGCGGTCCAGGTCATTTGCGGATGCTGTAGGCCAGATCCAGCGCGGCCTGCGCCACCCGCGCCCGATCGGCCACATCGCGCATCATCGTATCATCCTCGGCCACCGCGATCTCCGACAAACCGGCGGATCCGTCCTGCCGGTCCACCAGCAGTCCATCGATAATGCCATGGTAGTGCTGCGCAATCGAGGAGGACGTGATCTCGATCCCCAGTTCCGCCATCAATTTCGCGGTCGGACCTTTAACGGCAGTGCCGCCCACGATCGGCGACACCGCGACGACGGGCGCCGTCGCTCCGCGCAACGCTTCCGGGATTCCCGGAACGGCCAGAATCGGATCGACGCTCAGATAGGGATTCGACGGCGCGATCAGCACCGCACGCGTCGCAGGATCAACGATCGCCTCCACCACGCCGGGCGCTGGCCGCGCGGACACCGCCCCTTCGAACCGGATATTACGCACCACGGGTTCACACCGCCGGGCAACGAAATAGTTCTGGAAAGCCAGCTCGCCCTCGTCCGTCGCAAGGAACGTCGAGACCGGATCATCGCTCATCGGCAGGACCGAGGTCTCGATCCCCCAGCGCGCCGCGAAACGGGCCGTGACCGCGCTGATCGATCGCCCCTGCGCAAGCGAATGGGTGCGCAGAACGTGCAGCGCCAGATCGCCATCGCCCAACGCAAACCAATCCTCTCCGCCGAGCGAACGCAGCGCCGCCATGAAATTCCAGCTCTCGCCCTCACGGCCCCAGCCCTGCGCCGTATTGGACTTGCCTGACAGGGTATAGAGCAGCGTGTCGATATCGGGCGAAACCCAGAGGCCCAGATGCCGGAAATCGTCGCCGGTGTTCACAATAGCCGTGATCTCTTGCGGTGGCATGATCCGGGTCAGCCCGAGCACGAGCTTTGCCCCGCCCACGCCCCCTGTCAGCACCACGACCCGCCCGCTCATTGGAACAGGTCTTCCGTCAACGGCCGCACCAGCGCGCCTGCGTCCCGATCCGGCGCATCCCACCGATATCCGCGCACCAGCGCCGCCGGCACCCCTTCGGCGCCCTCTCCGGTCGCCAGTCCGGCGGCGGTCGCGACCATGTCCCCGAGCGCGATCTGCGTCACTTCGAGCGCGCGCCCATCCCTGTCGCGCTCGCCGCGCTTGTCGATCAGTGCCGGCAAACCATGTGCGCCGATAGCGACATTCACGACACCATAGCGCCACGGCCTGCCGAAACTGTCCGAGATGACGATCGCGGGCGCATCACCCAGCCGCTCCGCCAATCCGGCATGCAGCCGAGCCGCGGACGCATCGGGATTCAGCGGAAGCAGCAAAACGCGCTCGTCCTCGTTGGAACCCGTATTGGATTGATCGATGCCCGCATTGGCCATCACGCACCCACAACGATGCCGCGTGATCAACACGTTCGGCACCGCGCGAACCACCGCAATGGACTCGGCCAGCACCAGCTCGACCAGACGGGGATCCTTGCGTGTTACGGCGGCGAGCGTCAGCGCTTCTTCGCCCGGCACGACAGCGGCCAGGTCGACGAACCTGTCTTCCGCCTTGGAAACGATCTTCTGGGTCACGACGAGAATGTCGCCCGGCTCGGGCACAATGCCGGCCATGCTCAGTGCATCAGCGAGGATGCCAGCCAGATCGTCGCCGGGCCGGACTTCTCCAATCCCCGCCAGCGGATGGATCGCGATCATTCGCTGTCTGGATCGATCAGCTTGCCCGTGATCCTTATGCCTGCGCCATCCACCTGATAGGTCTTGTTGAGAAAAATAAGCACTGAGGTGAGCGCCTCGGCGGCCGCGGAATTCACCAGCGCGCCGCCATGGATTCCCCGCAGGCCGGCATCGTTCGCGAGCTTCACGACCCTGGCCCGGGCGGCCTTGTCGTCGCCGAACACGAGGACGTCGCATTCGACGTCGTTATCGGTGATCAGCTTGTGCGCGGCGACGCTATGAAAGCCCGAAACGAGCGTCACGCCATCGCCCAGAATGTTTTGCGCCCTTGCCGCCGCGCTACCTTCCGCCGGCAGCTGGACGCGCATCACCTTCGGCGGAACCAGCGGCACGGTCGTATCGACGACGATCTTGCCGGCGACGTGCGGCGCGATGTCCCGCAACGTCGTTTCCTGCGCCGCGAACGGCACGGTTATGATGACGATGTCGCCCGACGCCGCCGCGTCCGCATTGCTGACACCCTTGATGCCGAAGCCAAGCCCCACCGCCGCTTCAGCAGCGCTTTCCGCCGATCGCGAGCCGATGGTGACGTCATGGCCTGCCTTGGCGAGCCGACGTGCGATCGCCGCCCCCAGATTGCCGGTGCCGCCAATAACCGCGATCTTATCCATGCGTAATCCTGCCCCCTACTCCCACTCGATCGTGCCGGGTGGCTTTGACGTGAAATCATAGGTCACCCGGTTAATGCCCTGCACTTCATTGACAATGCGCGTCGCTACGCGGCTCAGGAACGCGGAATCGAACGGATAAACGTCCGCCGTCATGCCGTCTGTGGAGGTAACGGCCCGCAATGCGCAGACATAATCATAAGTCCGGCCATCGCCCATCACGCCGACCGTGCGCACCGGCAGCAACACCGCGAATGCCTGCCAGATCGCATCGTACAATCCGGCATTGCGAATCTCTTCCAGGTAGATGGCGTCGGCCTTGCGCAGGATGTCGCAACGATCCTTGGTCACTTCGCCCGGAATGCGGATGCCCAGGCCCGGCCCCGGGAAGGGATGCCGGCCGACGAAAATCTCGGGCAGGCCAAGCTCGCGGCCCAGCATGCGGACCTCATCCTTGAACAGCTCGCGCAGCGGCTCGACGAGCTTCATGTTCATCCGCTCGGGCAGGCCGCCGACATTGTGATGGCTCTTGATCGTGACCGAAGGCCCGCCTGTGAAGCTCACGCTTTCGATCACGTCGGGATAGAGCGTGCCCTGCGCGAGAAATTCGGCACCGCCGATTTTCTTGGCTTCGTTCTCGAACACTTCCACGAAGGTCTTGCCGATGAACTTGCGCTTCGCCTCGGGATCGGTGACCCCCTTGAGGCCGTTCAGGAACAGCGTCTCGCAATTGGTGTGCACCAGCGGGATGCCATAATGTTCGCGAAACAGGCTGACGACCTGATCGGCCTCCCCCATCCGCATCAGGCCATGATCGACGAACACACAGGTCAACTGATCGCCGATCGCCTCATGAATCAGCACCGCCGCCACCGCGGAGTCGACGCCTCCGGAAAGGCCGCAGATCACCTTGCCGCCGCCGACCTGCTCGCGGATCTCGGCGATCTTGGTGGCGCGAAACTCCGCCATCGTCCAGTCGCCCGCCAGCCCGCAGACATGACGCGCGAAATTGGCGATCAGCTTGCTGCCATCGGGCGTGTGGACGACTTCGGGGTGAAACTGAACGCCATAGAAGCGGCGCTTCTCATCGGACGTCACCGCGAACGGCGCGCCTTCCGATGTCGCGACGATGCCGAATCCGGCAGGCAACGCATCCACCTTGTCGCCATGGCTCATCCAGACCTGGTGGCGATCGCCCTCTTTCCACAGGCCGTCAAACAGCGAGGAGCGGTTCTTCACTTCGATGAAGGCCCGCCCGAACTCGCGACTGTCCGCAGACGGCACGACCGAGCCACCCAGCTGTGCGCACATCGTCTGCTGGCCGTAGCAAATGCCAAGGATCGGAATGCCCGCCTCGAAAAAATGCTGCGGCGCGCGCGGGCTGCCGATGTCGGCGACCGAGGCCGGCCCGCCGGAAAGGATGATTCCCTTGGGCTTCAGGCGCTCAAATGCATCGGCGGCGGCGTTGAATGGCGCGATCTCGCTGTACACCCCCGCTTCACGAACGCGCCGCGCGATTAGCTGGGTAACCTGGCTCCCGAAGTCGACGATCAGGATGCAGTCATTGGGCTGAGCAGTCATGGCCAGCCGATAAGACGCCCAAACCTGCCTGTCCAGCAATTGAGTTTGCCCGGAGCTGCTGTAAGGTCCCGAAATATACGATCGATGCGGGGGATAATCATCGTGAAGTTGAAGACGCGGATTGGAAAGATTCTCCGAAGAATCAACCGCAGGCCTGCGTCTCCCCCAAAACTCGAATTCAGGAGTTTTTCAATATTTTCAGAGTTTAGCGATCAGTCCAATATCGCTGACGAGGCCAGGCACCGCGCGATGGAGGCGGCGCTGGCAAATGGCCGGCAGGGGTTTCTCGTTCCCGGGATTTGCTATCCTTGCCGTCAACATACGAAATTCTGGGTCGATTACGCATTTTCCTATCTGGTCGATGAAAAGCCCCAGATCAACTGGCGGTCTCGCCTGACGTGCCAGCGATGCAGTTTCAACAGCCGTCTGCGCGCCACCCTCCAGACCATCGACGAAATTTGCCAGCCGGACCGCAACGCCGATATTTATATTACGGAGCAAACGACGTCGCTGTTCAAATATTTGAAAAACAAATTCCCCAACGCGGTCGGAAGCGAGTTCCTTGGCGATAAGCTGGCCTGGGGCGCGCAGACGAAAGACGGGATCAGAAATGAAACGCTGACCAGGCTGACGTTTCCGGATTCATCCTTCGATCTGCTGCTGTCTTTCGACGTGCTGGAGCATATCCCGGATTACAAGGCGGCTGTCAGCGAGATATACCGCACCCTGAAGCCCGGCGGGACCGTGCTGTTCAGCGTGCCTTTTACCGGCAATCAGGTGCAAACGCTCATTCGCGCGACCATTTCCCCGGACGGCACGATCACGCACCTCACCGAACCCGAATATCACGGCGACCCGATGTCGTCCGACGGGATATTATGTTTCCAGACCTTTGGCTGGGATCTGCTGGATGACCTTCGCAACGCAGGTTTTGCTGACGCCAGGGTCGGCTTTTACTGGGACGAACGCCTCGGCTATCTGGGTGATAACAACAGTTTTTTTATTGCCACCAAGCCACTGATGCCGGCGGCAACGGCCAACTGAACAGTCTCATCACATTCTGGCTCGCCACATCTGGACGCGCCAACCGGCATGCCGGCGCGTCCAGGGTCGATTAACGCAACGCAACGCGATCTGCGAATTGAATGAACGTCAGCTCGCCGTAACGAACGCCACAGTTGAACGTGCGGCCATCCTGAAGCCGCCCATCGATACGGTATCCTTCGCCATCCCGATTGATGCGATCGATATCGTCGACGCGCGAATCGCTTCCTTCTTTAGAGGTGACCCGCTCGGCCGCGTCGGCGCAGACGTTGGCAGCGGCGTTTTCTGCGTCGGTCCAGTCGCGGCGGTCTTCGTCATCGGAATAGACCGGCTGGCCAGCGCGCGCGTCCGGATAGGATGTACCACCCTGCGCGCGCTGCTGCCTGTCCTTGCTGGCTGCAGACGCGATGGCCACGACACCACCCACGACGAGCGCGCCCAGCAGGAAATTGCCGAATCCATCGCCATGCCCGCGATAGTGGCGATACCCGCCATAATGACCGCCATGGTGGCCACCCCATCCCGGCCGTGCCAGGGCAGGTGCAGACGAGGTCATGAGCAGGGCAGCGATCGTCGCCGAACCGAGCAGGTTGCGCAGGCTGGTCATTCCATAAAACTCCCGAGTCGCGATCGAATGCGATCCTAGCAGATTTATGGACGGAACGCGCTGTCCGCGCGATGAACCGCAATGTCAGCGGTTGGAAAGCAAAAGGCCCGCGTTGAATATCCGTTCATCCCGAGCACAGTCGAGGGACCGGCAACGCATATCTCGACTGCGCTCGATACAAACGGCATTTGGTTCGAGAGTTTTATAAAAAAGGGCCGCCACTCATGGTGACGGCCCTGGCAATTGTTGATCGAAAGATCGACGGATCAGGCGGCTTCGGCCTCGTCCTCGTCATCATTCTGCACCGGACCGGAATCCTGGCCCTTGGCGGAGACGTCACGATCCACGAATTCGATGATCGCCATCGACGCGGCGTCCGAAGCCCGGATGCCGGCCTTGATCACGCGGGTATAACCACCATCACGGCTGGCGTAACGCTCGGCCAGGACATCGAACAGCTTCTTCAGCTGGGTTTCGTCGAGCAGGCGCGCATGCGCCAGACGGCGGTTGGCAAGGCCACCGCGCTTGGCGAGCGTCACCAGCTTTTCGACATAAGGCCGCAGCTCCTTCGCCTTGGCGAGGGTCGTCGTGATCTGTTCATGCTTGATGAGCGCTGCCGCCTGATTGCGAAACAGAGCCGTACGATGGCTTGCGGTGCGCTGTAGCTTACGTCCGCCTACACGATGGCGCATGGTATCTTCCTTTTGTTCGTCCCGCAGCCGTTTCAGGTACTGCGGGCCAGGCGGTGCAAGAACGGGCCACCGCCCAAAACCCGTTTTCTCTTAGCCCTCTCCCGCATGCGGGAGAGGGAGGGAGAACCTCAAAACTCCTGTTCGAGCTTCTTGGCCATTTCCTCGATATTCTCAGGCGGCCAGCCCGGGATTTCCATGCCCAGGCGAAGCCCCATCGACGAGAGAACTTCCTTGATCTCGTTGAGCGACTTGCGGCCGAAATTCGGGGTGCGCAGCATCTCCGCCTCGGTCTTCTGAACCAGATCGCCGATATAGATGATGTTGTCGTTCTTGAGGCAGTTGGCCGAACGGACCGAAAGCTCCAGCTCGTCGACCTTCTTGAGAAGATAGCGGTTGAGCTGGTTGGAATCGGTCTGCGGCTCGGCGGCGCCACCCACCGCGGGCGCCGCGACGCCGACCGTGGAGGATGCAGCCACCAGGCCATCGTCGAAGTGCACGAACAGCTGAAGCTGGTCCTGAAGAATGCGCGCGGAATAAGCGAGCGCGTCTTCCGGCGTGATCGTCCCGTCGGTCTCGATGGTCAGCGTCAGCTTGTCATAGTCAAGCTCCTGCCCGACGCGGGTGTTCTCCACCTTGTACGCAACCTGGCGCACGGGCGAGTACAGCGCGTCAACCGGGATCAGGCCGATCGGCGCATCGGCCGGACGGTTGGCCGAAGCCGGCACATAACCCTTGCCGATATCAGCGGTCAGCTCCATGTTGAGCGTCGCGCCCTCATCGAGATGGCAGATGACGAGATCGGGGTTCATCACCTCGATGTCACCCGTCGTCGCGATGTCACCTGCGGTGACGTCAGCGGGGCCAGTAACCGAAAGCTGAAGCCGCTTCGGCCCTTCGCCCTGCATCGCGATAGCGATCTGCTTCACGTTCAGGACGATGTCCGTCACGTCTTCCCGAACGCCCGCAAGCGACGAAAATTCATGAAGGACGTTCTCGATCTTGATCGAAGTAACGGCTGCGCCCTGCAATGAAGAGAGCAACACCCGGCGCAGCGCATTGCCGAGCGTAAGGCCAAAGCCACGCTCGAGCGGTTCAGCGACGAAGGTCGCCTTGCGCTTGCTATCCCCGCCAGCCTTCTTTTCAAGGCTGTTGGGTTTCTTCATTTCCTGCCAGTTCTTTGCGTTGACAGCCACTTTGGTCCCCTTGGGGTTGGCCGAGGCTCTATGCCAGGGCGGAAAATGGAACACGGAAAGGCCGGATGGCCCTCCGCAAGCACGCTCAGACGCGGCGGCGCTTCGATGGACGCACACCGTTGTGCGGAATCGGAGTCACGTCACGGATGGAGGTGATATGGAAACCGACAGCCTGAAGTGCACGCAAAGCAGACTCACGGCCCGATCCCGGGCCCTTCACTTCTACTTCCAGCGTACGGACGCCGTGTTCGGCCGCCTTCTTGCCTGCGTCCTCCGCCGCGACCTGCGCGGCATAAGGAGTCGACTTGCGGCTGCCTTTGAAACCCATCGTACCAGCCGATGACCAGGCAATCGCATTGCCCTGCGCATCGGTGATCGTGATCATCGTGTTGTTGAAGCTGGCGTTCACATGCGCGACGCCGGCGGTGATGTTCTTGCGCTCGCGCCGCTTAATGCGCTGAGGTTCGCGTGCCATATTCTAATTCCTAACCCTGAAACCTGCCTGGTGATCGTGGTGAATAAGTAGCGCTTCCGGCCAGTCTGGATGGCCGTCCGGTTGCTACTTCTTCTTGCCGGCGATCGGCTTGGCCTTGCCCTTGCGGGTGCGCGCATTGGTATGCGTCCGCTGGCCGCGGACTGGCAGGCCCTTGCGGTGGCGCAGGCCGCGATAGCAGGCGAGATCCATCAGGCGCTTGATGTTCATCGCAACCTGACGGCGAAGATCGCCTTCCACGGTATACCCGGCGTCGATAGCTTCACGGATCTGGAGCACTTCCTGATCAGTCAGGTCCTGCACGCGGCGCGTGGGATCTATGCCGATCTTGGCAGTGATTTCCTTGGCCTTCGTGTTACCGATACCATGAATATAGGTCAGCGCGATTTCTACGCGCTTGTTGGTCGGGATATTAACACCCGCGATACGTGCCACTGTATAAATCTCCTCGCTCCACAGGGCGCCTGGCTAGCGCCCCATCTCCACGCTATCCCGCCAACGGACGATAGCGGCGCACGCAATAAGCGCCGCCGGTGCCGGACGTTGGGGATGCGCGGGAATTAAGAGCGTTCGCGCGCCCTGTCAAGCAGTTGCGCGCAGAAATTTCACCTGCCGGACGGGATTGCCGCCAGGCAGCGATGATCATGTCTACGACATTTTTCAGGCAGTTGCCAGCACTCGGTTTGGCTCGCGCTCCACACGAAGCCGTCCCCCGCTCATCAAAGTCGCCATCGCGGGGGAAATGGCAAACAAGGTACGGCCGATAATGATGGCCGCGATCAGCGCGAGAATTGGCTGGATGATCAAAAACAAGGGATAGGCCGGGGTATCCAATGGCCCGAACATCCTGCCCACCGGCAAGCCGAACAGCCAGATCGGTATCAGATGGGAACAGAACAGCAAAAACATGTAGGGCTCGAACCGCTGTATGAAACTTTTCGCCGGACTGGCCGCGATCAGCAGCGCGGTCCGCCACATCAGCATGGCCGCCGACAGGCGGGTCGCGACCTCGATCGCGATCATCAGCTCCGGATTTTCACGCCCGAACCAGAATCCCCACACGGACAGCGCCACCTTGATCGGCGCGAGGATTACGAAAGGCAAAGCGGCGTAGCTGAACGGCATGCGGGCGACATATTCGGCGACGTCCCAGCGGCGCGCGCAGATCCCCAGCAGGAAGAACAACAGCACCTGCGGCCGAAGGATCAGCGGAAACCACCAGTTGCCGATCGTCCAGACCAGAACGATCAGGGTCAGCGCGATGAGGAAACCTGGCTTCAGCCTGACCAGCAGCGGCGCCATGATCATGCAGACGAAAAGATCGCGCAGGAACGGCGTCTGCACATTGATATTCGCAAACCCCAGCAAGCTGAATATCTCGGTCAGCAGCCATTGCACGCCGCGCGGCGATGGGCCGCGTATCCATCCCACATAAACCGCGCCGCAAATCAGCACGACCGCCAGGATATTCCAGATGATCATCGGCGCGGCGATGGTGCGCGCCTTGTTGAGGATGAAACCCCAATAGTCCCGCCGGAGCGCGGACGAGGTCACGAGCCAGCCCGATACCATGCCAAGTAACGGCACCGAGCTGCGCCCGACCAGTTCGACGAGCAGCCAGCGGAATATTCCCTGCCAGCTGTCCGAATGCGCCACTACATAGGCGCCCGTCCGCCCGGTCCATGCATGTGCGTAAACGATACCGAGGATGCAAAGCACGCGGGCGACGGAAATCGCTTCGGACTGGATGGGTCGCGCGGCCTTTACCGGCGTGCTGCCAAGCAGGATCCGGCCAGCGGCATCCCCTGCACGCCGCAATTCGCGGAGTATCGGGATATTAGCGTTCGGCATGACGCTCCGCATAAGCACTGAGCCGACGTGCTTGTTCCGCAATCGCCGGATCGCTCAGGACATGATGACCCTGCATTACCAAACCCAACCTGCCCAATCCGGCCTCCGTTCCCGGCGCGGCAATCAGCCGGCGTCGAGAATAGCCTCGATTGCACGGGTGACAACATCTATGTCAGCCATGCCATCGACCCGCGAGACGAGGCCACGCGCTTCGTAGATCGGCAGGATCGGTGCGGTTTTCGCGCGATATTCGGCCATGCGGGTGCGAACCGTTTCTTCGTTGTCGTCCGGCCGGCGCTTGAATTCATGGCTGCCGCAAACGTCGCATGTACCGGCAACCTTCGGCTGCTTGAAGACGTCGTGATAGCCCTCGTTGCACTTTGCGCAGGTGAAACGCCCGGTGATGCGCTCGACCAGCGCATCCTCGTCGACCGCGAGTTCGATGACGTGATTGAGCATGCGCTCACGACCCGCCAGAATTTCATCAAGAGAATGCGCCTGCGCTTCGGTTCGCGGGTATCCGTCGAAGATGACGCCGGTGTCGAGCGAAAGACTTTCCAGCTTCGCATCGATCATCGCCGAGACGATCTCGTCAGAAACCAGTCCGCCGCTGTCCATGACATCAGCCACCTGACGGCCCAGCGGCGTGTCTGCCTTGCGTGTCTCACGCAGCATGTCCCCGGTAGAAAGCTGAATCATGCCCCGATCGGCCATGAGACGCGTCGCCTGGGTACCCTTCCCTGCGCCAGGTGGCCCCAGCAATATGATATTCATCAAAGCGCGCCCTGCCCTGTTGCCTTGTCGTTCACCGACGAATTCCCCCCTTCAGCTTCGCCTTCTTGATCAGGTCACCATATTGGTGCGCGAGCAAATGGCTTTGTATCTGTGTCACCGTGTCGATCGTGACATTCACCACGATCAACAGGCTGGTACCACCCAGATAGAAAGGAATGCCAGCCTTGGCGACGAGGAATTCCGGAACGAGGCAGATGAAGGTCAGATAGGCCGCACCCAGCACGGTGATGCGGGTCAGCACATAATCGAGATAGATCTCGGTATTCTTGCCAGGCCGAATGCCCGGAATGAATCCGCCGTAACGCTTGAGATTATCCGCCGTCTCTTCCGGGTTGAACACGACCGCCGTATAGAAAAAGCAGAAGAATATGATGCCGGCGGCGTACAGCCCCATGTACAGTGGCGTGCCGTGGGCGAGATACTGGTTCAGCGCGATGATGAAATCGCCCCATGCGCTTTCCCCTGCGATCCGCTGGCCCGCGAACTGCGAAATGGTCAGCGGCATCAGCAGGAGCGACGAGGCGAAGATCGGCGGAATGACGTTCGCTGTGTTGATCTTGAGCGGAAGATGGCTCTTGTCCGCCTGCATCATCCCGCGCTGGGTCTGCCGCTTGGGATACTGGATCAGCACGCGGCGTTGCGCGCGTTCCATGAAGCAGATGAACGCGATCAATCCGATCACCAGCACCAGCACACCGAAAATCAGGATCGGAGACAGCGATCCGGTACGGCCACCCTCGAACACCTTGGCCAACGCGGTCGGCAGTTGCGAAACGATACCGGCCATGATGATCAGCGAAACGCCGTTGCCGATGCCCCGGCTGGTGATCTGTTCGCCAAGCCACATCAGGAACATCGTGCCGCCGATCAGCGAGATCACGGCCGAAATGCGGAAGATGATGCCCGGCTCGACCACGGCGGACATGCCCTGTGCGGCGCCCCAGCTTTCCAGGCCCACAGCGATAAAATAGCCCTGGATCGCGGTCAGCGCGACTGTGCCGTAACGGGTATATTGATTGAGCTTCTTGCGGCCGCTTTCACCTTCCTTCTTGATCGCGCCCAGCGTCGGCGAAAGCGAAGTCGCCAGCTGGATGACGATCGAGGCGGTGATGTACGGCATCACGCCCAGCGCGATCAGGCTCATGCGCGAAAGCGAGCCGCCCGAGAAGGTATTGAAAAAATCCAGCACGCCGCCCTTGGTCGTCTCGAACAACGTTGCCAGCGCGCGCGGATCGAGACCCGGCAACGGTACGTGGCTCAAAAGGCGGAATATGATCAGCGCGCCAAGCGTGAACCAGAGCCGCTTCTTGAGCTCGGTTGCCTTGGCGAACTGCCCCAGGCTTACGTTGGAAGCCATTTGTTCGGCTGCGGATGCCATCGGATGTATCGACCCCAAGAATCAAAGAACGGCGGGAAGCGTCAATGCCCCCCGCCGCTCCATATAGTGTGTGGTTCTGGCTTGTCTAAGCCAGAAGCGCGAGCGGCTCAGGCCTTTTTCTGTTCAGCCAGGCGAGCGGCGCGAACCTTGCCTTTTTTCGCCGCTGCCTTCTCGGCCGCCGTGATCACTTCGATCACTTCGACCGAGCCACCAGCTTTTTCGATCGCGGCACGCGCTCCGGCGGAGACACCGGCGACCTTGAACGAAAGCTTCGCGGAAAAGTCGCCCTTGCCCAGCACGCGTACGCCATCCTTGCCGCCACGCGCCACGCCGGCTGCTTTCAGCATGGCATGATCGATCGTGGCCTTGCCGTCGAGCGTTCCCGCATCGACCAGCTTCTGTATCGCGCCGAGGTTCACCTCGGCAAAATCCTTGGCGAAGATATTGTTGAAGCCGCGCTTTGGCAGCCGCATGTGAAGCGGCATCTGGCCGCCCTCGAAGCCCTTGATCGAGACGCCCTCGCGGCTCTTCTGGCCCTTCTGGCCGCGGCCGGCGGTCTTGCCCAGGCCCGAACCGATACCGCGCCCGACGCGGACCCGGCCCTTGCGGGCACCATCATTGTCACGAAGTTCGTTCAGTTTCATGTCGTTGCACTCGCTTTCGCTTTTGTCGCGCTGTTAACTCCTCCTCCTCTTTAGGGGAGGAGGTTGGGAGGTGGGGGAATCCCGCAACTTTTCAGCCGGCGTCACCCACCCCAACCCCTCCCTTGAAAGGGAGGGGCGAGGTATTTCTAGTCGACCACCTTCACCATGTGGGGAAGCTTGCGGATCATGCCGCGTACTTCCGGCGTGTCCTCAAGCTCGCTCACGCGATGCATCTTGTTGAGTCCAAGCCCGATCAGCGTCGCGCGCTGGTCCTTGGTGCGGCGGATCGGCGATCCGGTCTGTATCAGCTTGATCTTGGCCATTATGATTACTCCGTAACCGCCGCCGCGTCGGCTTCGGCCACCTCGGCGGAAACCCCGCTACGGCCAAGCAGATCGGCAATCTTCTTGCCACGGCGCTGTGCCACCGACTTCGGCGAGGTCTGCTCGGTCAGCGCCTCGAACGTGGCGCGGATCATGTTGTAGGGGTTGGACGTACCGACCGACTTGGTCACCACGTCGTGAACGCCCAGGCTTTCGAAGATGGCGCGCATCGGGCCGCCTGCGATGATGCCGGTACCCTGCGGCGCAGAGCGCAGCGTCACGCGGCCGGCACCGAAGTGGCCATTGCCATCGTGATGCAGCGTCCGGCCTTCGCGCAGCGGAACGCGGATCATCGCCTTCTTCGCTGATGCGGTCGCCTTCTGGATGGCTTCCGGCACTTCGCGCGCCTTGCCATGGCCGAAGCCTGCACGGCCCTTGCCATCGCCGACCACGACCAGCGCTGCGAAGCCAAAGCGCTTGCCGCCCTTCACCGTCTTCGAAACGCGGTTGATGTGAACCAGCTTCTCGATCAGCTCTTCGCCGCCGTCATCGTTACCCGGACGGCGATCGTCGCGACGGCCACGATTGCCGCCACCCTGGCGATTGTCACGGCCACCGCCGCCGCCGCCGCGATTGCCGCGTCCGCGACGCTGACCCTCTGGCGCAGCAGGTGCTGCATCCGGAGCGGCCGCCTCTGGCGCACCAGCTTCGATTTGGGTTTCGTCAGCCATTTAGAACTCCAGTCCGGCTTCGCGCGCCGCGTCGGCCAAAGCCTTTACGCGACCATGAAAGAGAAAACCGCCGCGATCGAACACGACCTTCGTGACGCCCGCCTTGGTGGCGCGCTCCGCAACGCGCTTGCCGACTTCGGCAGCCGCGTCCTTGGTCGCGCCGGCCTTGATCTTGCCGTCCTTGTCCAGCGTCGACGCGGCTGCGACCGTGCGGCCCGCCTCGTCGTCGATGACCTGGGCGTAGATATGCCTGCCCGAGCGATGGATCGAAAGCCGGGGGCGCAAACCGCCTTTGGCACGCAGGGCAACGCGAACGCGCTGACGCCGCTTTTCGAAAAGTGAGAGACCTTTCGCCATTACTTCTTCTTCCCTTCCTTGCGGAAGATGAACTCGCCGCGATACTTGATGCCCTTGCCCTTGTAAGGCTCCGGCTTGCGCCACTGGCGAATCTCAGCCGCGAACTGGCCGACCGACTGCTTGTCGATCCCGCTGATGTTCACTGTCGTCTGGTCCGGCGTCGCCACCGTCAGGCCCGCGGGCACATCGAGATCGACGTCATGGCTGTAGCCGAGCTGAAGCTTCAGCTTGTTGCCCTGTGCGTTCGCACGGTAACCGACGCCGGTGATTTCCAGCGTCTTGGTGAAGCCCGTGGTCACACCATCGACCAGGTTCTGCACCAGCGTGCGCTGCATGCCCCAGAACGAACGCGCCCGCTTGGTCTCGTTGGCCGGCAGGACCTGGATCTTGCCGTCCTCGATCGCATAGGTGACCTCGTTGGCCAGCTGCAGCGTCAGCGTGCCTTTCGGCCCCTTGACCGAGAGTTCGCGGCCTTCGATCGTGGCGGTGACACCGCCAGGAATCGTGACCGGCTTCTTTCCGGTACGGCTCATCAGAATACCTCCGCCAGAATCTCGCCGCCAACATTCTGGTCCCGCGCTTCCGCGTCGGACAGAACACCCTTCGGCGTGGATACGATGGTGATACCAAGGCCATTGCGTACGCGGGGAAGTTCCTTCGACCCCGAATAGACGCGACGGCCCGGCTTCGAGACGCGCGCGACATGCCGGATGGCAGGCTGGCCCTCGAAATATTTCAGCTCGATGCGGATGCCCTTGGTAGGGCCCATCGCTTCTTCCTTGTAGCCACGAATATAGCCTTCGCGCTGAAGAACGTCGAGCACACGAGCCCGCAGCTTGGATGCCGGCGTAAGGACACTGTCCTTGCGCGCCTGCTGTCCGTTGCGGATGCGGGTGAGCAAATCACCCAGTGGATCGGTCAAAGCCATCTATCTTTTCCTTACCAGCTCGACTTCGTCACGCCGGGGATCAGGCCTTTGTTGGCCAGATCGCGCAACTGGATGCGGCAAAGCCGGAACTTGCGGTAATAGGCGCGCGGGCGCCCGGTGACTTCGCAACGGTTGCGGACACGGGTCGGATTCGCATTGCGCGGAATCTCGGCCAGCTTGAGCCGTGCGATAAGCCGCTCGGTCTCATCCTTGCTTTCGTCGTTTGCGATCGCCTTCAAACGCGCATAGCGGCCGGCATATGCCTTGACCATCTTCTTGCGCTTCTCGTTCTTGTTGATCGAACTCAGTTTCGCCATGACTTAAGTTCTTCCTTCTCAAGGCAGACCGCTCACGCGGCCTGCTTCTGATCCTGTTCAGCCTGCGGGAATGGGAAGCCGAACAGCCGGAGCAGTTCGCGCGCTTCCTCGTCGGTTTTTGCCGTGGTCGCGACGATCACGTCCATACCGCGGACCTTGTCCACCTTGTCGTAGCTGATTTCCGGGAAAATCAGCTGTTCCTTCAAGCCAGTGGCATAGTTGCCACGGCCGTCGAACGACTTGGGGTTGAGACCACGAAAGTCGCGGACGCGGGGCAATGCGATCGTCACGAAGCGGTCGAGAAACTCGTACATCCGCTCGCGACGCAGCGTAACCTTCACGCCGATCGGCATGCCTTCACGCAGCTTGAACGTCGCGATCGACTTCTTCGCCTTGGTGATCACCGGCTTCTGGCCAGCGATCAGCTCCATTTCGGCGGCGGCGGTGTCGACGCGCTTCTTGTCCTGTGTCGCCTCGCCCACGCCCATGTTCAGGACGATCTTGTCGAGCCGCGGTACTTCCATCACATTCTTGTAGCCGAACTTCTCGGTCATCGCCTTGACGATCGTCTCGTCATAGATGCCCTTGAGACGCGGCGTATAGCCTGCCTTAGCCATCGATTGTCTCCCCGGACTTGACGGCCACGCGGACCTTCTTGCCGTCCTTGGTTTCAAAACGCACGCGCGTCGCCTGGCCGGTCTTCGGGTCGGCGATCGCGACCTTGGAGACATGCAGAGGCGCTTCGACGCGATCCAGGCCGCCTTGCGGATTGGCCTGGGTCGGCTTGCGGTGGCGGGTCGATATGTTGATACCGGCCACGACAACCTTGCTGTCGCGCGGTAGCGACCGCGTGACTTCGCCTGTCTTGCCCTTGTCCTTGCCGGACAGGATGACGACCTTGTCGCCCTTCTTGATCTTCAGCGCGGACATTACAGCACCTCAGGCGCGAGCGAGATGATCTTCATGTGGTTCTTGGCGCGGAGCTCGCGGACAACCGGGCCGAAGATACGGGTGCCGATCGGCTCGCCCGAATTCTTGTTTATCAGCACCGCCGCGTTGGTGTCGAACCGGATGGTCGAACCGTCGGGACGATGGATATCCTTGGCGGTGCGAACGATGACCGCGCGATGCACGTCACCCTTCTTCACCTTGCCGCGCGGCGCCGCTTCCTTGACGGAAACGACGATCACGTCGCCGACCGTCGCGGTGCGGCGCTTGGAGCCGCCCAGCACCTTGATGCACTGGACTCGCTTTGCACCGCTGTTGTCGGCAACCTCGAGGTTGGACTGCATCTGAATCATGTGTCAGCCCTTCCCTTACGCTGCGGCAGACGCTTCAGCGCCCACCTTTGCCGCCGGCGCGGGAGCGCCAACACGATCAACCACGCGCCACGTCTTCTGCTTGGAGATCGGCGCACATTCCTCGATCCGAACGGTCTCGCCTTCCTTGAAGACATTCCCTTCGTCATGAGCGTGATACTTCTTCGAACGCTTGATGATCTTGCCGTACAGCTCGTGCTTCACGCGCCGCTCGACCTTCACCACCACCGTCTTGTCAGGCTTGTCGGAAACCACCGTTCCGGTCAGCACGCGCTTCGGCATTGAATTGCTCCTTATGCCTTGGACGCAGCGGCGGAGCGCTGGGTCTGCAGGGTCTTGATCTGGGCGATGGTACGACGAACCGTGCGGACACGGGCCGGCTTTTCCAACTGGTTGGTCGCTGCCTGGAAGCGCAGGTTGAACTGCTCACGCTTCAGCGAACCAAGCTCGGTTGAAAGCTGGTCGTCGGTCAATGCTTTGAGATCTGCGATCTTGGCCATCACAAAATTCCTCAGAGAATCGATTCACCGAGGCGGGCAACCACCTTGGTCTTGATCGGAAGCTTTTCCATCGCGCGCTCGAAAGCGACGCGGGCGAGTGGGCCGGGAACACCGTCTAGTTCGAACAGGATGCGGCCGGGCTTGACCCGTGCAACCCAGAACTCGGGCGAGCCCTTGCCGGAGCCCATGCGGACTTCAGCAGGCTTCGATGAAACCGGAACGTCCGGGAAGATGCGAATCCACAAACGTCCCTGACGCTTGATGTGACGCGTGATCGCGCGGCGGGCCGCCTCGATCTGGCGGGCCGTGATCCGTTCCGGCTCCATCGCCTTCAGGCCGAAGGCACCGAAGTTGAGCGCGGTTCCACCCTTGGCGTCGCCATGGATGCGGCCCTTGTGGGCCTTGCGGAATTTGGTGCGCTTTGGTTGCAGCATTTCTATTCGCCTTCTGACACCGTTTATTCGGTCGATCAGGCGACGCTGGTATGGTCGAAGACCTTACCGCGCCGGCCGGACCCCCGATGTTTGAGCTTCCATCATCAGCCGATCTTGGGCCATCGGATCATGTCCAAGGATTTCGCCCTTGAAGATCCAGACCTTGATCCCGCACACGCCATAGGCGGTGTGGGCTTCGGCTTCCGCATAATCGACGTTGCCGCGCAGCGTATGGAGCGGCACGCGGCCTTCGCGATACCATTCCGTCCGCGCGATTTCCGCGCCGCCGAGCCGGCCGGCGCAGTTGATCCGGATGCCTTCGGCGCCCAGACGCAGCGCGGACTGGACCGCGCGCTTCATGGCCCGGCGGAACGCGATACGGCGCTCCAGCTGATCGGCGACGCCCTGGGCAACGAGCTTGGCATCGATTTCCGGCTTGCGGATTTCGACGATGTTCAGCGACACGTCCGAAGACGTCATCTCGCCCAGCTTGCGGCGCAGCTTTTCGATATCCGCGCCCTTCTTGCCGATGATCACACCGGGGCGGGCGGCGTAGATGGAAATCCGGCACAGCTTGGCGGGACGCTCGATCACGACCTTGGAGATCGCGGCCTGCGGCAGCGTCTTCATTACGAACTTGCGGATCTTGAGATCCTCAAGCAGCAAGCGGCCGTAATCCTGGCCATCCGCATACCAGCGGCTGTCCCAGGTACGGTTGATCTGCAACCGCATACCGATCGGGTTGGACTTCTGACCCATGTTATTCAGCCTCTTCCTGCTGCTCACGCACAACCACGCGGATGCGCGAGAACGGCTTGATGATCCGGGTCGACTTGCCGCGGCCGCGGGTTGCAAAGCGCTTCATGACGATCGACTTGCCGACCGAGGCTTCCTTGACGACGAGCGCATCGACATCGAGGTTGTGATTGTTCTCGGCATTGGCGATCGCGGAGGCGAGCACCTTGCGCACGTCAACCGCCATCGCCTTCGTCGAGAAGGAGAGGATGTTGAGCGCTTCGCCGGCCTTCTTGTTGCGGATCAACGCCGCGACAAGATTGAGCTTCTGGGCGGAACCGCGCACGGTGGTTGCCACCGCGAGCGCTTCCTTTTCACCGACACGGCGCGGGGATGCTTGCTTGGACATCAGCGCTTGCCCTTCTTGTCGGCGGCGTGGCCGGGGAAGTAGCGCGTCGGCGCGAATTCACCCAGCTTGTGACCGACCATATCCTCGTTGACCGAGACCGGCACGAACTTGCGGCCGTTATAAAGATTGAAGGTCAGGCCGACGAACTGCGGAAGAATCGTCGAGCGGCGCGACCAGGTCTTGATCGGTGCACGCGCACCGGATTCCTGGGCGGACTCGGCCTTCTTCAGCAGATGCAGGTCGACGAACGGACCTTTCCAGACGGAGCGGGCCATCTACTTACCTCTTCTTCTTGGCATGACGGGACCGGATGATCATCTTGTCCGTCGACTTGTTGTGACGAGTGCGAGCACCCTTGGTCGGCTTGCCCCATGGGGTCACCGGATGGCGGCCGCCCGAGGTACGGCCTTCACCACCACCATGGGGGTGATCGACCGGATTCTTTGCAACGCCGCGAGTCAGCGGGCGCTTGCCGAGCCAGCGGTTACGGCCGGCCTTGGCAAGGTTCTGGTTGGCGTTGTCGGGATTGGATACCGCCCCCACCGTCGCCATGCAGTCCGAGCGGATATAGCGCTGCTCACCCGAGTTAAGACGAACGATGACCATGCCGCGGTCACGACCGACGACCTGGACATAAGTGCCTGCTGCGCGGGCGATCTGGCCGCCCTTGCCGGGCTTCATTTCGACATTGTGAACGATGGTGCCGACCGGCATCTGACCGATTTCCATGGCATTGCCCGGCTTCACGTCGGTCTTCTTGCCGGCAACCACGCTGTCGCCAACGGCAAGGCGCTGCGGCGCGATGATGTAGGTCAGCTCGCCGTCGGGATACTTCACCAGCGCGATGAACGCGGAACGGTTTGGATCATATTCCATCCGTTCGACGGTCGCGGGCTGATCCCATTTGCGGCGCTTGAAGTCGACGATGCGATACTTCTGCTTGTGGCCGCCCGCGATGCCGCGCGCGGTGGCGTGGCCCATGTTGTTGCGGCCGCCGGACTTGCGCTTGCCTTCGGTCAGCGCCTTGACGGGCCGGCCCTTGAACAGGCCCGACTTGTCGACGAGGATCAGGCCGCGGCGTGCGGGACTGGTCGGGTTATAATGCTTGAGTGCCATGTTCCCAGTGCCCTCAGATACCGGTGGTGACGTCGATGGACTGGCCCTCGGCCAGCGTCACGATCGCCTTCTTGAAATCGGACTTGGTGTAGGGCTTGCCCTTCCACTTCTTGGTCTTGCCCTTGGTGACGATCGTGTTCACGCCCGTCACCGTCACGCTGAACAATGCCTCTACGGCAGCCTTGATGGCTGGCTTCGTCGCATCGGACGCTACCTTGAAGACGACCGCGTTATGCTCGGAGAGCAACGTCGCCTTTTCAGTGATGTGGGGAGCGAGAACGACATCATAATGATTGATGTCGACCCCCGTTGCCTGTTTCTTAGCCATTGAACCGCGCCTCCAGCTTTTCAACGCCCGCGCGGGTCAGCACCAGGGTGTCATGCTTCAGGATGTCGTAAACATTCGCGCCCATCGCGGGCAGGATGTTCACGCCAGGAATGTTGCCCGCCGCCAGCGCGAAGCTGTTGGTGACGGTCTCGCCGTCGATGACCAGCGCCTTGTTGCCGAAGCCCAGCTTGCCGATCTGCGCCAGCAGCGCCTTCGTCTTGCCTTCGGCCACCTCGATCGAATCGATCACGATCAGCGTGCCGTCCTTGGCCTTCGATGACAGCGCCATCTTCAGGCCGAGCGAACGGATCTTCTTGTTGAGGCCGGGATTGAAGTCACGGACGCGGGGACCGTGCGCCTTGCCGCCGCCGACGAAGATCGGTGCGCGGCGATCGCCGTGACGCGCCGTGCCGCCGCCCTTCTGGCGACCGAACTTCTTGCCGGTGCGCGCGACGTCCGCACGCTCACGTGCGCCGCGTGCCGTGCCACGGCGCTTTTCGAGCTGCCAGGTGACGACACGGTGAAGAACGTCGGCGCGCGGCTCGATGCCGAAAACCGCATCGTTCAATTCGATGTCGCCCGAAGCCGCCGCATCGAGGGTCTGAACCTTAATCTTCATTATCAGCCCTCCTTGCCTTCGCCATCGGCGGCCGGGGTCTCCGGCGCTTCGACAGCTGCTTCGTCCTGCGCGATCGCTTCGTCAGCCGCCGCTACGCCGGCTGCGACTTCATCGGCACCGGGAAGGGCGGGAATTTCATGAACCGCCGCTTCCTCGACCAGGCCGGGCAGCGCTTCTTCATGCACGGCTTCCAGTTCCTTCTCGTTTTCACGAAGACCGGCGGGATATGGCGCATTGTCCGGACGCGGCACCTTCACCGCATCGTGGACCAGCAGCCAGCCGCCCTTGGAACCGGGCACCGAGCCCTTGACGAACAGCAGGCCGCGCGCCGCATCGGTGCGGACAATCTCGAGGTTCTGCTGAGTGCGCTGACGGTCGCCCATGTGGCCGGCCATCTTCTTGTTCTTGAACACGCGGCCCGGATCCTGGCGGTTGCCGGTCGAACCGTGCGAACGGTGCGAGACCGAAACGCCGTGGGTTGCGCGCAGACCGCCGAAGTTCCAGCGCTTCATCGCACCGGCAAAGCCCTTGCCCTGGGTGTGGCCCTGGATGTCGACCAGCTGGCCGGCGACGAAATGGTCGGCCGAAAGCTCGGCGCCCACGTCGAGCAGCGCATCTTCCGTGACGCGGAATTCCGCAACCTTCGCCTTGGGCTCGACCTCGGCCTTGCCGAAGTGGCCGCGCTGCGGCTTGGCGACATTCTTCGCCTTGGCAACGCCTGCGCCCAGCTGAACCGCGACATAACCGTCACGATCCGCTTCGCGGCGGGCAATCACCTGAACATTGTCCAGCACCAGAACAGTGACCGGCACGTGCCGGCCATCAGCCTGGAACAGGCGGGTCATCCCCATTTTCTTCGCGATCACGCCAGTGCGCATGATCTTCCTCCATTCAGAGGCTCCCTCAGCGGGAGCGTGACAAACAAAAAATCTTCCAACCGAAGCGGGAAGACCCAGCCCAATGTGATTGCGCCCCCGCCCGGGCTGGATGCCTTATCCCGAAGGAGAAAGCTGGCGGGGACTCAGGACCACGGCATGCCGTGCGGTATCCCAGCGTGCCGGCGAATCTAATCCGCCAGCGTGTTCGGCTCGCCCTTAGGCGAGTTTGATCTCTACGTCTACGCCTGCTGCGAGATCGAGCTTCATGAGCGCGTCGACCGTCTGTGGCGTGGGCTGAACGATGTCGAGCAGCCGCTTGTAAGTACGCACCTCGAACTGCTCGCGCGACTTCTTGTCGATGTGCGGGCCGCGGTTCACGGTGAACTTCTCGATGCGCGTCGGGAGCGGAATGGGGCCGCGAATAAGAGCACCCGTACGGCGCGCCGTGTCGGCGATGTCGCCAGTAGCCTGATCGAGCACGCGATGATCGAAGGCCTTCAGGCGAATGCGAATATTCTGCGTTTCCATTGTCGTCCACTACCGATGCGAAAGAGCCGAGGAACAATTCACTTTCCACCGTCATCCCGACGAAAGTCGAGACCCATAACCGCCATGCCGAAACTTCGTCGAAGCGTTTATGGATCCCGGATCAGATCCGGGATGACGGGATTGGGTGAACCGATCCCATTGAATTCCAAAAGCAAGCCGCCCGATTCGAGTTCCGAACCGGGCGGCTGCGCGTGCCTATATTACTTCGTGATCGAGCTGACAACCCCTGCACCAACGGTGCGGCCGCCTTCACGGATCGAGAAGCGAAGACCTTCTTCCATCGCGATGGGCGCGATCAGCTTGACGCCGAGCGCGACGTTATCGCCAGGCATCACCATTTCGGTGCCCTCGGGAAGCTGAACTTCGCCGGTCACGTCCGTCGTGCGGAAGTAGAACTGGGGACGATAGTTCGCGAAGAACGGGGTGTGGCGACCGCCTTCTTCCTTCGAAAGGACATAGACTTCCGACTTGAACTCGGTGTGCGGCTTGATCGAGCCGGGCTTGCAGAGAACCTGGCCGCGCTCGACGTCTTCACGGCCGATACCGCGGATCAGCGCACCGATATTGTCGCCTGCCTGGCCCTGATCGAGCAGCTTGCGGAACATTTCAACGCCGGTCACGACGGTCTTCTTGGTGTCCTTGATCCCGACGATCTCGACTTCTTCGCCAACCTTGACGATGCCGGTCTCGACGCGGCCGGTGACAACCGTGCCACGACCCGAGATCGAGAACACGTCTTCGATCGGCATCAGGAACGGCTTGTCGAGCGGACGCTCTGGCTGCGGGATGAATTCGTCGACTGCGGCCATCAGCTTGAGAACGGCGTCATGGCCGATCTCCGGCTTGGTGCCGTTCAACGCGCAAACGGCCGATCCCTGGATGACGGGAATATTGTCGCCGTCGAAATCATAGGACGAAAGCAGCTCGCGGATTTCAAGCTCGACGAGCTCGAGAATCTCGGCGTCGTCGACCAGATCGACCTTGTTCATGAACACGACAAGCTGCGGAACGCCGACCTGACGTGCGAGCAGGATGTGCTCGCGGGTCTGCGGCATCGGGCCGTCGGTTGCGGAAACGACGAGGATGCCGCCGTCCATCTGCGCCGCGCCGGTGATCATGTTCTTCACATAATCGGCGTGGCCCGGGCAATCGACATGCGCGTAGTGACGTGCGGTCGTCTCATACTCGACGTGCGCGGTCGAGATGGTGATGCCGCGCTCGCGCTCTTCCGGAGCCTTGTCGATGTTTGCATAGTCGACGAAGGTCGCGCCGCCGGTTTCGGCGAGAACCTTGGTGATCGCCGCCGTGAGCGACGTCTTGCCATGGTCGACGTGACCGATGGTGCCGATATTGCAGTGCGGCTTCGTCCGCTCAAACTTAGCTTTCGCCATTGCTGTCCTACCTTCTTCTTACGTCCGTTTTTCGAGCGCTCCGCCCGATGCGGAGGCGCCCATAACCATAAATTTTATATTACGCCAGCTTTGCCTTCACTTCGTCGGCAACATTTGCAGGCACTTCGTCATAATGGGAGAATTGCATGCTATATTGCGCACGCCCCTGAGTGAACGAACGCAGCTGGTTTACATAGCCAAACATGTTGGCCAGCGGCACCATCGCCTCGACAGTCTGTGCGTTGCCGCGGCTGTCGGTGCCCTGAATCTGACCACGACGGCTGTTCATGTCGCCGATGACGTCGCCCAGATAATCTTCCGGAGTCACGACCTCGACCTTCATGATCGGCTCCAGCAGTTTGATGCCGGCCTTCTGTGCGGCTTCGCGCATCGCGCCACGGGCGCAGATTTCGAACGCCAGCGCCGACGAATCGACGTCGTGATAGGCGCCGTCGGTCAGGTGAACCTCGAAATCGATGATCGGGAAGCCGATCAATGATCCGGTCTCGGCTGTCTCGCGAAATCCCTTCTCGACCGACGGAATATATTCCTTGGGAATATTGCCGCCCTTGACCTCGTCGATGAACTGGAAGCCCGAACCGCGCTCGCCCGGGATGACCGTGACCTTCACGCGGCCGAACTGACCCGAACCACCCGACTGCTTCTTGTGGGTATAGTCGATATCGACCTTCTTCGCGAGATACTCGCGATACGCCACTTGCGGCGCGCCGACATTCGCCTCGACCTTGAACTCGCGCTTCATGCGGTCGACCAGGATTTCGAGGTGAAGCTCACCCATGCCCTTGATGATGGTCTGGCCGCTTTCCGGATCGGACGAGACGCGGAATGACGGATCTTCGCGCGCCAGTCGATTGAGCGCCACGCCCATCTTTTCCTGGTCGGCCTTCGTCTTGGGCTCCACCGACAGCTCGATAACGGGCTCGGGAAACTCCATCCGCTCCAGGATGATCGGCGCGTTCGGCGCGCACAGCGTGTCGCCGGTTGTGGTATCCTTAAGGCCCGCAAGCGCAACGATGTCGCCCGCGAAGGCTTCCTGGATATCCTCACGGCTGTTCGCATGCATCAAGAGCATGCGGCCAACCTTTTCCTTCTTGTCCTTGACCGAATTCGTGACCTGCGACGCGGCTTCGAGCTTGCCTGAATAGATGCGCGCGAAGGTCAGCGTGCCGACGAACGGATCGTTCATGATCTTGAACGCCAGCGCCGAGAAAGGCTCGGAGTCCGACGAAGGACGCTCGTCCGGGGTCTCGCCGTCGAGCTTCACGCCCTTGATCGCGGGAACGTCGAGCGGCGAAGGCAGATAGTCGACCACGGCGTCGAGCAGGGGTTGGACGCCCTTGTTCTTGAACGCCGAGCCGCACACCACAGGCACGAATGCCATGCCGAGCGTACCCTTGCGGATCAGCTTCTTCAGGTCGGCGACCGAAGGCTCATTGCCTTCGAGATACGCCTCCATCAGGTCGTCGTCCTGCTCGACGGCCATTTCGATCAGCTCGCTGCGATACTTCGCCGCGTTTTCCTTCAGGTCATCCGGGATGTCCTGATATTCGAACTTCGCACCCAGGCTTTCTTCGAGCCAGATGATCGCGCGGTTCTCGACCAGGTCGACCAGGCCCTTGAAGCCGCCTTCGATGCCGATCGGAAGATACAGCACGGCGGGACGCGCGCCCAGGCGCTCGATGATCGAGTTTACGCAGAAGTAGAAATCCGCGCCGGTACGGTCGAGCTTGTTGATGAAGCACATGCGCGGCACGCCGTACTTGTCGGCCTGACGCCACACCGTCTCGGACTGTGGCTCAACGCCGGCAACGCCGTCGAAGCACGCAACCGCGCCGTCGAGCACGCGCAGGGAACGCTCGACCTCGATCGTGAAGTCGACGTGGCCCGGCGTGTCGATGATGTTGATGCGGTGCTCGGGGCCCTTGCCCTCGTCGGCCGACCAGAAGCACGTGGTCGCGGCCGACGTGATCGTGATGCCCCGCTCCTGCTCCTGCTCCATCCAGTCCATCGTCGCGGTGCCTTCGTGCACTTCGCCGATCTTGTAGGACTTTCCGGTATAATACAGGATGCGCTCGGTCGTTGTCGTCTTGCCGGCATCGATGTGGGCCATGATGCCGATGTTGCGATATTTGTCGAGCGGATGGCTGCGGGCCATGATCTTTACTCCAATGCCGGAAACCCGGCGGTCTCTATTCTATACGCTCATCCTGAGGAACCACTGAGCTTGTCGAAGTGGTGTCTCGAAGGATCCTTCGATATGGGTCTTCGCCAGGCTCAGCCCCACTCAGGATGAGCGGGAAATCAAAGTGCGCCTCCGGCCCTACCAGCGATAGTGCGAGAAGGCGCGGTTTGCTTCGGCCATGCGATGCGTGTCTTCACGCTTCTTGACCGCATTGCCGCGATTGTTCGCCGCATCCAGCAGCTCACCGGACAGGCGAGCGGACATGGTGTGCTCGGAGCGGGCACGCGCCGCGCCGATCAGCCAGCGGATTGCCAGTGCCTGGGCACGCTCGGGGCGAACCTCGACCGGGACCTGATAGGTCGCGCCACCGACGCGGCGGCTGCGGACCTCGATGCCCGGCTTGATGTTGTTGAGCGCATCATGGAACACGCCGATCGGTTCACGCTTGGCGCGTGTTTCGACCGTTTCGAGCGCACCGTAGACGATGCCTTCGGCGGTGGACTTCTTTCCGTCGAGCATGACGGAATTCATGAACTTGGACAGCACGACATCCCCGAACTTCGGATCGGGAAGAATTTCGCGCTTTTCTGGACGACGACGACGAGCCATCTGATCTATTCCTTACTTAGGACGCTTGGCGCCGTATTTCGAACGGCTCTGCTTGCGGTCCTTGACCCCCTGTGTATCGAGCACGCCGCGCAGGACGTGATAGCGAACGCCGGGCAAATCGCGAACGCGGCCGCCGCGGATGAGCACGACGCTGTGCTCCTGCAGGTTGTGGCCTTCGCCCGGGATGTAGCTGATGACTTCGCGCTGGTTGGTCAGGCGAACCTTGGCCACCTTGCGCAGAGCCGAGTTCGGCTTTTTCGGGGTCGTCGTATAAACGCGAGTGCAAACGCCGCGCTTTTGCGGGTTTGCTTCCATCGCCGGAACCTTCGAACGTTCCTTCTGGGGTTCCCGGCCCTTGCGGACCAGCTGGTTGATCGTCGGCATGAAGCCCTTCACCTTTGTGAGTTACTTTGCTGGCGAATGTCTTGTACCATCCGGAGACAAACTCTCCGGAAAAAGCACAAAAGCCCCGGCGACCATCAAGATCCCCCAGGCTTCAAACACGCATCAGCAATGTTCAAGCGCAAATATATACCTGCTCCAGGACAGCGTCTGGGATGATCACCCACCACCAGCCCGCAGGCAGGGCGGCGCTATAGTGCGGGATTCGGAATGGGTCAACCGGGGATGCAAAACTGCGGACGCTTTGCAAAATCCGCTCCACGGGTTGCGGCCAGAAAATCGGGAATGGCAGCTATTACGGAGCCGGCGGAACGAGCGCCTGTGTTATTGCGGGCATTCGCGTTCACTTGTCGGGCCGGACGATGGTGAGAAGGCGTGGGACTTTGAATGTTCTCGATGTGCCTCTTGCCCGATTGAGCCCTTACCCTCAATGCGTCATCCCTGGACGGCATTCCGCGTTGAGACTGCCTGCAACGCCCCCCGGCCGACTGCAAGCCTCACCATCGCCATCCAGATTGCTCCCAGGGTTGTTGTTGGGGAAAATGTAGAGCTTCTCCCCGGCGATCGCATAGACCAGCCCCTGCGGCCCGATCGCGGGCGGCGATGTCCCGCCCCCTGCCCACAGATAGCGACCGGCTTCTTCCAGCGTATCGGCATGGAAGCTGACAATCTCTTCGACCGTGGAGACATATACATAACCCTTCGACGCCGCCGGCGAGGCGACCGTCTGGCCGCGAAGCTGGTCCCACTTCACCGCTTTCTTGCCGTCGATCAGGGCCAGCTCCCCGTCGAGGTCGAGCGTGACGAGGCGCCCGTCCGCAAGCCGTGTCGGTGTCGCGTAGACCCGCTTGGGATTACGGTACTGACTGTGCTTGACATCGGGCCGTGCTTCGGTCGATGGACCACCAAAGGCAATGATGCCGCGTGTGATCGCAATGGCTGAGTGAGTGTCCGTCAGCACTGCGGAGCTTGACGTGATGTTATGTCCCAGCTTTTTTTCGAACCGCTGCTGCGGCGCCAGCCCCGGCTGATAATAATAGCCGCGCATCGTCGCGATGCCGTCATTGGCCACGAAAATATTGCCCGGCGCGATCGCAAGAGCGGTGGCCGACGCGCGCGACGTGTCGGGAAGCTGCGCGATAGTGGTGTTCGGGTGATAAGACGGATCATCCATCCCCAGCCAGCAATCCATCAGGCACCACCGGGAATTGTCAGGCCGATAACTGCTCTTGAATTCCTGGTTGAACACGATGTCGCCGTTGCGGGAAAAGCCGATGATGTGCAGGACCGACTTGGCAGGGTGATGGATCGGTTCGCATTTATGGGTCAATACCATGAGCTGCGTGCAACCAATCCGCGGTGAATCGCTCGGCGGATCGGTGACGACATGGACAGGCACGAGGATGGCTTCATCGGCACCGCTGCCCATGGCCACGGGCGCGCCGTTGACGATGCCACCGCCTTCGATTTTCGGATTATGGTGCGTGACCGGCATGGCCACCTTCCATTGAAGGACACCGTTTTTGTCGAACTTGTAGAGTGTCGAGACCGCCTGGTATTTCGCCCCGGGGCGATGATCGTGAATCCGGCTGCCTGCGCCGATGACATAGACGGAGCCGTCCTCTCCCACGATCGGCGAAACGGGAATGCGGGCTTCATCGACGGTCGCCGTCCAGTTCAGTGTGCCGGTACGCGAGATCGCCTTTACGACGCCATAGGCATTGCCGATATACGCCGTGCCGTTCGTGCTGATCGTCGGGCCAGATCCTGAAACGACCGGGCCGATACCGGCGACGATTTTTGGTTTTGATGTGGTGATGATGGGTGAGGTCTCGATTCCGGCGAAACCGGCATTGTCGGCCCCGCCATGCGCGAAATTCCAAGTTTGCGCCGAAGCGGTCATGGCTGCCCCAACGATCGCAAGCCCGGCGAGCAGACGAAGCATCTTCATGTCGTCATTCTCCCTGTTGGCGTAGAGGCTCCCGTTTTGAGGCCGGATTGTCAAGCGCGAGTAGCGAGGGGCTTAGCCAGCGGGCACAGATCGCAACCCAGAGCGCGCCGCCGATCCAGCCGGCAAGCACGTCGCTCGGCCAGTGCACGGCGAGCGCCAGCCGGGAAACCCCGATGAGAAAGGCCCCGAACAGCGCAACGCCCAGCAGCGGCAGGCGAAATCGCGACGGCACCGCCGGGCGGAGCACCAGCGCGAGCGCCAGGCACAGCACCATCCCGCTCCACGCATGCCCGCTCGGATAGCTGTGGGTGGTGACGACATCGAGCCGCGGGAGCAGCGATGGCCGCGGTCGCTCGACGATCAGCTTGAAGATCGAAGAGGTCAGCCACGCGCCCGGCATCGCGATCAGCAGGAACAGCGCCCCACGCCGTTGGCGGACGATCAGCAACAACAGCGCCGCCACGCCCGCAATCGGAAAGCGGACGGAGGAGTCGCCGACGGTGGTGGCGCAATACATGATACGCATCAGCCCGTCATGGCCGCGAATCCACGTCGCGATCGCGGGCAGGAGACGCGCATCGAGATCGTCGGCGCTGCCGCCCACGACCAATATGGTGAGCAACACCAACGCGACGGCCAGCGAAATCAGCCCCGCCGTCGATGCGCCCCGTCGCACGGAGCCGTCAAACGCCCGCGGCCGTCGCCATGTCGATCGCAAAGCCGATCCACATCACGGACAGCACGATGCACGACGCCAGATAGACCATGAAACGCGGCATCACCTTCTTCGGGCCGATATGGATGAAACTGTGCAGCGCGCGGAGCACGACGTAGATCCACGCCAGGATCACCTGAATATGGTTCGCGTGATGCGTGATCAGCAGCAACGGCACCAGCGCGAAATAAAGCACCGGCATTTCGAACAGATTGGCCAGGTTGTTCGCGGGCATTTCGACGGGCCGGAAATAGCGCATCGCCGCCTCGCCGTCCGCCAAGTCCTCCGCGCGTGGCGGATTGCGCTTCATATGGCCCAGCCGATGCACGAACAGGGTGAACCAGACGATGAAGATCAGCGCGGCAAGCGCTATCGTCGGCCAGAGTATCGCGATGACCTGCATGATGTTCTCCTCATCCTGTTGTTACAAGACGACCCCAAACTTCCGTTCGTATCGAGCGAAGTCGAGAGATACCTTGATCCGCCCTCGGCTGCCCTCTTTCTCAAGCTCATCCGACGCCCGTAAGCGCGGCCAGCTTGCCCCGAATCTCGGACATTTCGACATCGGCCACGCGCCCCTTGATCGACGCCTTGCGCGCGCCAGTCGAGGCTTTTCACCTGATCGGCGCTGTTGCCCCATTTCTTGACGTGGATTGTCATCGTCGGCCTCCAGCGCCCGAATTTAGGGCGTACGGGTGATGTGTTGACAATGTATCGACAAATGGACGCACTTCTAGGGACTTACCGGACATTCCCCGCTGCGGAGGTGAACGACAGGTTTCATCACAGGACCAGACATTTAACGTTTGCTTGACCGGCTCGTCGTCGCGGCAGCAACTGGGCCGGGTCCGGACTGGCCGGTTTTGGGTTGGATACCGAAGTAAGTCGACACTCCATCTGTAAACACGCCTACAACGCAGTTGAATGCCTTAATTAGGGCAGGTCCGAGACTCCCATCAATGATTGGTCGGAATGATGAAATTGAAAGTCTGGCGGTTGGCGCTGCAAGCCAGCGAACTTCCCGGCCTGAAACTTACGTCATATTGCAAACCCTTGGTCATTCCGGCGGCAGCATCCACGAATATAAGCGGCGGATAGGCAATGATCGGCCTGACGTTCGTGGTCTTGCCGTCGGTCATGATGTCATGTTCCGTCTGCACCCAGCCTTCAAACCCCATTGTAAATGCATCGGTGGGATAGTCGTTGCTGCTTACATTCGAGCGCTTGAGCGTCGGGGACTCCCCCAAGAGCGCGCACTGCTCATCGGTGAGGCCTGTCCGACTGAAATAGTCCTGCGCGGCTGCGCGGTTCCCTTCCTCAGCGGCCTTGCCCGCCAGATCGAGCAATGCAAGCTGCCGCAATGGATGATGCGGCGGCAGGCGATCATCCTGCGCTACCTTTTCCAGCAGCATTGGCGTTTCCTTCAGCTTCGTGGTCATCCAACCACGAGCGGCCTGTAAACGAAGTGTGTCTGCCGCCAACGCGTCATTCGATATCGCAGGGTCGTCGGAAAGCGTCAGCAGAGCACGAAGATCGTCGCTGTTCGCACGTCGCTGGTCATCAGTTGATGCCTTCTGCCTTACAATCCGCAACCAATTGACGACCTCCTGCGGCACCGATGTTTTTGAGGCCAGTCCCAACGCCTCATCGGCCATCGCCATGCGCTTCTGTCCTGAAGCCGGTTCCACATATGCCAGCCAACCCCACGCCGCGATCCGGGCGGCATCGTTCGACGGCTTGCCACTATCATCGATATAGTGGTGGAGAGTTTCGCGCAGTTTCGTATCGCTGATGTCGGGAGTGGCGGTCAAAGGAAGGCGAGCCGTTGCCCAAGACAAAAACCGCTCGCTGAGCGGTCCCATTACTCCGGGACCGCTATCCAACACATTGCTGCATCGCAATTCAACACGGGTAAGAACCCGGTAAAAGGGAGGGATCGAAGCGATGTCCTCTGGTTTCCAATACCAGTCGCTCACGGCTTTGCCGAAGGCAGCGGCAACATCAGGTCCGCCCCGCGAGTAAACCGTCTGGGCCGAAGACACACTCCCATCGTCGGCGATGCCAAACTCCACGACAGCGACATCTTCGGGGCGAAGCCCGGTCTCCTCTCCGCACAGCGGTGGGTTCATTGACGCCGCCTTTTTGAACGGAGACTTTTCGATGCGGCCCGCGCCGGTATAGGCCAGATACAGGCGAGCATCATCCTTCTTGCCGACCAACATCGCTGCGATTGCAAGGTCGCTGCGCAATGCGACTTCACTCAGCGTCGTTTTGTTGGTCAGGCCGCCGCTAAGCGAAAGCGCGGTCTTCAGTTCCTTATATGCCTCTTCCGCATTGCCTTGATTGAGCAGGGCTCGGGCGTGAAGAGTATGGAAAGCGGCCAATGAGTCCTTGTTCGGCTTTGTCATCGCCGAAATGATTTTGAGACCTTCGTCGGCATAAGTTAGCGCCTCGGCGTTTCCATCGAACGCGGTCGCCTTGGCAAGTTTGGGCAGGACATTGAGACGATATTCTCCCTTCAACCGTGCCAGCGCACTCTTGTAGCCGTTGGTTGCCCCAGCATAATCATATCGCCGGAACGCCGCATCGCCCAGCGCGGTCCAGCCATCGGAGATGTCGCCGTCAAAATCGCTTCCGGCTTTATCGAGCGTCGCCAGACCGGCTTGTATCTCTGGTTCGTTGGCATCTGCCCGCCACAGCCTGATCGCGCAAATGCCTTTGCGAACTGCTATGGTAGCCGCAGGCAGCGACCCCGGCTTGACCTTGTTGCTGCGTTCCAATGCTTCGAACTTCGGTATCGCGCGCTCGCACTTGCCCGCCGAGGCGTCAGCGGATGCGTCGTCGAAATCCTGCTGAAGTGTTCGGGGTCCGGGCGGCGTCGTATCAGCGGAAGCGGGTGTCGTAGCGGCAAACATCAATGTCAGGATCAAATTCACAACCACCCTCACCTTGCTCTTGATGCGCTCAAAATATTACTATGGCCGCATGTTTCGCCTGTCCATCAGCGTAGCGATATTTGCCGCAGCTATTACATCCAATTTGGGACATGCTGAAACGCAGGCCGGTCCCGCAAAAGATGGAGCTGCCAACCGCACGATCCTGATGTTCGGCGCCAGTTGGTGCGCCCCATGTATTGCAGAATTGCGTGACATCGCTACGCTCGCCTCCGGTGCCAGCCCGGATCGAATAGTGGTCGCATGGACCGATGGCGGGATCAGACGCTACAAGCTGGCGTTACCAGGCAATGTCGAAATCGCATCAGGTGTGGACGTGCAACAAATGGCACGCCGATATGCATCCGGCACATCTGGTCTTCCATATAGTGTGATGATCGACGACCAAGGCGGCAAATGTGCGGAGTGGAAGGCCGGTCTCACGACGGAGGCGATCCGTCAGATGCGCTCGACTTGTGCCATCAGCGTCCATTGATCAACAACCCGCTATTGCTACTAGCGAATGGAAATTTT